>Ga0208493_10003_pt1 | contig 1038987 bp, 875 predicted proteins | sample AntDryMetagUQ493_FD_188088 | JGI IMG/M metagenome (GOLD analysis project Ga0208493, IMG submission 188088) | Polar desert microbial communities from Antarctic Dry Valleys - UQ493 (SPAdes) | ecosystem: Environmental > Terrestrial > Soil > Desert | place: Antarctic Dry Valleys | collected 2008-12-31 | reverse complement strand
CGGTCCGCACCTACCGTAACGGCGGGTCAGCGCAGGGCGTCGGCCGGGACGTCGATCTGCATCGCCAGGGCGAGGTGATCGGAGAACGCGGCTGGTACGGCTTCCACGGTACGAGTCTGCAGGCCACTGCTGACCAGGATGTGGTCGATGGCGCGGTCGGGGCGCCAGCTGGGGAAGGTCGGCACGATGCAGCCCGGGGGCTGCAGCCGGGTCTTCTGGTACAGCACCTGCATTTCCGGGCGTTCGGCCAGGCAGTTGAAGTCGCCCATCAGCACCGCGTTGGGGTGGTCGGACAGCAGCTCGGCGATGAAGCCCAGCTGCGACATCCGCGAGCCCGCGCCCAATGACAGATGCGCCACCGCCACCGCCAGGCCATCGGTACCATCGCCGAACTTGGCCAGCAGCACGCCGCGCCCGCCGATGCGGCCGGGCAGGGCATGGTCCTGCACTTCCACCGGTTCCAGCTTGCTCAGCAGGCCATTGGCACTGGATGCCACGCCGCCCATGCGCCGGTTCGGCTGGTGGCTCCAGTAGTTGAAGCCGGCGCGCTGGGCCAGGTAGTGGGTCTGGTTGGTGAAGCCCGAGCGCAGGCTGCCCGGATCGGCCTCCTGCAGGCCGACGATGTCATGGTCGCGCGCCAGGGTGGCGATCGCGTCCAGGCTGCTGCGCTTGCGCCCCGCCGGCAGCGCATGTGACCAGCTGCGGGTCACATAGTCGCTGTAGCGGCGAGTACTTGAGCCGGCCTGGATGTTGGCCGTCAGCAAGCGCAGGGTCCGTGTACGGGGGGAATTCACGGCCGGGAAATGCTTCTCTTGGATCAGTGAGCCTGGGCCGCACCGCGTTCGCGGGCGATCAGGTGGTCGGCGATGCGCAGCATGTCCGGGAAGCTCTTGCCCTTCACCAGGTACTTGCCGTTGACGATGATCGACGGGGTGCCGCTGATCTGGCTGCGCTGGGCGAACTGCTTGGCCGAGTTGGTCTTGGCGTTCACCGCGAAGCTGCCCATGGTGGCGGCGAACTGCTTCGGATCCACGCCATAGGTGGCGTAGAACTTGGCGATGTCTTCCACCGAGTCACGGCCGCGCTCGCCCTTCAGGGTCTTCTGCGAGTGGATGGCGGCGTACAGCGCTTCGTGGGTCTTCTCCTGCACGCCCAGGGTCTGCGCGGCGTAGAAGGCACGGGCGTAGTCATCCCAGGTGCCGCCGAACATGGCCGGCACGTAGACGAAGTTCACGTCGCTGGGCAGGCCGGCCTTCCACGGGCCGACCAGCGGCTGGAATGCGGCGCAGGCCGGGCAGACGTAGCCGAAGATCTCGGTCACTTCGATCTTGCCGGCAGCCGGCTGGAACGGCTGGCCGTTCGGGATCACCTGGTAATCGGCGCCTTCCACCGGGGCCGGGCCGGTCAGCGCGGCGGTGGTCGGGGCCGGCGCCGCGGCGGGGGCGGCTTCGGCCGGGGCCTTTTCGCCTTCGGCGGCAGCCGGAGCGGTGCCTTCGCTGCCCGTGGCCGGCGCAGCGGCCGGTTCGGCGGTGGCCGGGGCGGCTGCCGGTGCGGCCGGGGCCGCGGTGGTGTTGGTGCTGCCGTCATCAGCCTTGCAGGCAGCCAGGATCGGCAGCAGCGCTGCGAGGGCGAGGGCGTAACGGATCTTCATGGAAACGTCTCCAGCATCTGGAAAGGTGGGGGCCGGCGCCAGGCGCCAGCCAGGGGGAAATGATGACATGCGGCGGCGACAGCGCCGTGTCGAGGGTGGGCGTTGGTTCAGCGGCCGCGGGCGGCGCGGGCCTGCGCGATCAGCGCCGAGGCGATGCGCAGCTGGTCGTCGAAGCTGTTGCCCCGCACCAGGTACTGGCCGTTGATGATGATGGCCGGGGTGCCCGGGATCTTGGTGCGCTGGGCGAACGCGCGCGCGGCCTCGACCTTCTTCTGCACGGCATCGCCGCGCAGCGCCTGGAGGTAGCGGTCCGGGGTCACGCCGTAGGCCTTGTAGAACGTGGCGAGCTCATCGGCCGAGACGTTCTGCATCGGCAGCGATCCCTGCTCGTGCAGGGCCTTGAACACGGCAGCGTGGCTGCGCTTGGCCACGCCGACTTCGTCGGCGGCGTAGTAGGCCAGTGCCCAGGCATCCCAGGCGCCACCGAAGGCGGCCGGGACCGGGGTGAAGCGCACGTCGGCCGGCAGCTTGGCCGCCCAGGCTTCCAGTTGTGGTTCGAAATGGGCGCAGTGCGGGCAGGTGTAGCCGAAGACCTCGACCACCTCGATCTTGCCGGCCAGCGGCTGGAACGGGCCCGGCTGGGCGATGCGCTCGTAGTCTTTGCCCTCGACCAGCGGGGCATTGGCGGGGGTGGCGGCGCAGGCTGCCAGCGGCAGCAGCACCAGCACGGACAACAGCAGGCGGGAAATCAACCTCATCGACACGCATCTCCGTTGAAAAAAGCAACGCCGGCGCGGTCGCCGGCGTGAAGGAAACATACCGCAGCCGTGGGCCGGCGTCGCGGCCCGGGCCGACCAGTGGTGGTCAGGGGGCGGCAGCCGGTTGCGTCGGCGTGGCCGCAGCGGCTACATCGTCGGCCTTGTTGTGCAGGCCCTGCAGGTAGCTCGACAGCGCCTGCACCTCCTGCTCGCTGAGCTTCTGCGCGACCGTGGCCATGATCTGGAAGTGCGCCTTGTCGGTCTCGTTGGTCTGGCCGGCCTGGTACTCCTGCAGGCGGCGCGCGACATAGCTGGCGTGCTGCCCACCGAGGTGCGGATAGGCCGGGCCGGGATTGCCGGCACCGCTGGGGCCGTGGCAGGCCATGCAGGCCGGCAGGCCGCGCTTGGCATCGCCGCCGCGGTACAGCTGCTGGCCGATCTCGTAGAACTTCATGCCCTTGTAGGGGCCATCGGTCACTGCCGTGTCATCGGCGATGCCGGCGTTGGCCTTCTGCGTGGCGAAGTAGGCGCCGATATCGCGCATGTCCTGCGGGGTGAGGTTCTGCACGAACGGCACCATCGCCACCGCCGCGCCGGAACTGCGCTGGCCGTTGGCGATCAGGGCCATCTGCTGGGCCACGTAGCGCTCGCTCTGGCCGGCAATGGACGGGTACATCTCCACCGTGGAGTTGCCGTCGGCACCATGGCAGGCCGCGCAGGCCGTCGCCTTGGTCTGGCCGGCCTTGGCATCGCCCCAGTGGGTCTTGCTGAAGTCCACCTCCAGCGAGGCGGTATTGATCGGCCCGTTGTCGGGCAGCGGGGTCAACGTGGTCTGCGCGAACGCAGCAGCGGCAACGACTACAGCAGTGGCAAGGGCGGATACGGCAAGAACGCGAGCGTGGCGCATGCTGAAGCTCCGTATGGACCGGGCCGGACGGTGGCCGCCGGCATCGCCCGGATTATCAACGGCGTTTCCGCGCACGGTCAACGCAGCAGTGCAGCAAAATGGCCGCAGCGGCCGCCGGCACGGGCGCGCGGCGCCGCAACATGCGATCCTAGGCACATGTCATTGCTCATCGAACGCGCCCGTTACCACCTTTCGGCCCACAACGTGCGGCAGCTGCCGCCCGACGAAGGGGCTGAAGTGGCCTTCGCCGGCCGCTCCAACGCCGGCAAGTCCAGCGCGCTCAACGCGCTGACCCGCCAGAACGCCCTGGCCCGTGTCTCCAAGACCCCCGGCCGCACCCAGCAGCTGGTGTTCTTCCAGGTCACCCCGGAAGCGCATCTGGTCGACCTGCCCGGTTACGGCTACGCCAAGGTGCCGCTGGACCTGCAGGCGCACTGGCAGGCCTTCATTGACAAGTATTTCCGCACCCGCGAGGCCCTCAAGGGCCTGGTGGTGGTGATGGACATCCGCCACCCCCTGAAGGACTACGACCGGCAGATGCTGTCCTATGCCGTGCAGCGTGGCCTGCCGGCGCACGCGTTGCTGACCAAGGCCGACAAGCTCAGCCGCAGCCAGCAGATGCAGTCCCTGCAGAAGGTGCGCAAGGAGCTGCAATCGGCTTACGGTGACAGCGTCAGCGTGCAGGTGTTCTCCGGCGAAGACCGTACCGGCGTGGACGAAGCCCGCGGCGTGATCGGCGGCTGGCTGGGGCTGGAATAAGGCTCTCCGGTCGCCCGGCTGGCAGCCGGGCGCTACCCGATCGGGTGGGTGCCGACCTTGGTCGGCACACCCTCACAACGGCGAATACTCCGCCGGCACCCACGCATAGGCCTGGCCCTCGCCACGCACATGGCCCAGGCCCGGGAACGGCAGGTGCGCACCGGCCACCCACCAACCGTTGGCGGTGGCCTGCTGCAGCAGCCCGCGACGGCTGGCGATGGCCGCCTTGCGGTCCGAATCGGCCTCGAATGCCGCTTCCGGGTGCGCGAACTGCACCGCATGGAAGTGCAGCACATCACCCCACACCAGCAGTGACTGGCCCTGGCTGTCGAACCGGTAGGAGACATGGCCGGGGGTATGGCCGTGGGTGTCCATCGCCACCGCGCCACCGGGCAGGGCATCGCCGGGGCTGAACGTGCCCAGGTGGCCGCTGGCCTGGTAGGGCGCGACCGCGTTGCGTGCCAGCGGGAAGGCGAAGCGCACGCCCTTCGGCGCCGTGGGCTCGCTGGCCGGGCTGAGCCAGTAATCGGCATCGGCCTTGGACAGCCACACCGTGGCATTCGGGTAGGCCGGCTTGCCCTGCGCGTCGAGCACGCCGCACAGATGGTCCGGGTGGGCGTGGGTCAGCAGCACCTCGTCCACCTCGGCCGGGTCCACGCCGGAGGCGCGCAGGTTGCCCAGCACCTGGCCCAGGCCGGGGCCGAAGCACTGCGCGGTGCCGGTATCGACCAGGGTCAGGTGGTTGCCCTGGCGCACCAGGAAGGCGTTGATCGCGGTCTGCAGGCCCTTCTTGTCTTCCGGTACGTAGCGGCCTTCCAACAGGCGGCTGACCAGTGTCGGCGGCACGTCGACCACTTCCTGCCGGCCCAGCGCGACCACGCCGTCGAACAGGGCGGTGACCTGCAGCGCACCAACGCGCTGGTGGTAGACGCCGGGCACCTGCTGGGTGGGAGCGGGCGAGGTGGCTTCGGCCAGTGCAGCCAGCGGCAGGGACGACAGGGCCAGCAGCAGGGCGCCGCGCAGCGGCAGGGGACGCAGGATCATGGCGGTTCTCGGTGGATGACGGGCGGTTCCGTTGTGCCCAGCGTGCCGTGGCCGGCGTGTGCACGGCGCTCAAACCACTGCGCGGAATGCTCAGGGAAGGGGGGCTGCAGGGCTGCGCCCTGCACCCGCAGAGGCAACGGCAACGGCCGAAGCAACAGCAACAGCGACAGCGGGCTATCTGGGATGGCGGGGTGGGTCCGGTTGCGGGAGACGCCGTAAACCCCGCTCCGCGGTCCGGCCCAGTCGCTGGCGGCTGGGCGTTCGGGCGCTTGCGAAGCAGTGCTTCGCAAGCAAAGCGCCCTCACCCATGGGGGCTTGGCCGCGGCATCCATGCCGCGGACACTCCCGCAACCGGACCCACCCCGCCTTCGACAGTTTTCCGCGATCTGTCAGCTCGCGGGGTCAGATCCGTTTTCCGCAGGAAAACGGATCTGACCCCAGATCGATTTCGATATCTGACAGATGTGTCGACCAAGGTCGACACCTACCAACAGCCGCCGGAATCTGTCGAAGGCGGGGCACTGTGGGTTGGCGGGGTGTGAGCCGCATGGATGCGGCGACCAAGCCCCCATGGACGGGTTTACGGCGTCCCCGCAAACCCACAGTGCCCCGCCATCCCACGGGATGCACGCTATTGCTGTTGCTCTTGCTCTTGCTTCGGCAGGTGCAGGGCGCAGCCCTGCCGAACCCCCTCAAATGTCTGTCGGAGCCAGCCCGTACTGCTCGGCGAAGCGCTTGCTGAAACTGGCCGCAGACCGGTAGCCCGCGCGTGCGGCCACGGTCTTCAACGGCAGGTCGGTGGTGTAGAGCAGCTGCATGCCATGCGCCAGCCGGGCCTCGGTGAGCAGCTGGCGCAGGCTGGTGTCCTCGGCCGCCAGGCGACGGCGCAGGGTCGCGCCGCTCAGCGCGAACTGTTCTTCCACATCGCGTGATTGCCAGTCGCGTGCTGGTTCGGCGGCGATGCGGTCGCGGATCTGTTCGCCCAGGCTTGGCGCCTGCGGCAGCAGCAGGTTGCCGTGGCCCTGTCGGCACAGGGTCAGCACCAGCGAGGCCAGGGCCAGCCGCGCGTCGCTGTAACGGCCGTCCTGCAGCGATTGCCGCCACTGGCGCAGCACCGCGCCATGGTCGATCAACGGCAGTCGCGCCATCGCCTGGCCGGGGGCGGGAAGCTCTTCATTCCAGAGCGTACGCGCCGCCGCCAGCACTTCGGTGCAGAGCGGCACGATGGCACTGAGGTAGCGGCCGCTGCAGGGATCGGGGGTGTTGACCACGTCGATGCGGCACCGCTGGGTCAGCAGCAGGATGTCGCCGGGAACGAACGTCAGCGACTGGTGTGCGGTACGTACCTGCTTGCGGCCTTCCAGCAGGATCGCGAACTGCGGTTGCGGAACCTCCACCGAGCTGGCGCCATGCTCGCGGCGTGCGGTGATGCAGGCATAGCCCTCGGCGCGCCCGCAGCCGGCCAGGCTGGCCATCTCGGCCAGCAACGCAGTGGCCGCTGGCAGCATGCCGGTCATGACACCTGGGCACCGAACAGGCGACCGACGCCGGCCGCCGCAGCCATCGCCAGCGCGCCCCAGAACATCACCCGGACCGCGCCGCGTACAGGCGGTGCGCCCCCGGCCTGGGCCGCCACCGCGCCGGTCAGGCACAGGCCGAGCAGGGTGCTGGCCGTGGTCATCAACGCAACCTTGTCGGTCGGCGCGAGCAGGGCGGTCAGCACCGGCAGCGCCGCACCGCAGGTGAACGCACCGGCCGAGGCCAGCGCCGCCTGCAGCGGGCGCGCGCGCAGGGTGTCAGTGATGCCCAGCTCATCGCGGGCGTGGGCACCCAGTGCATCGTGGGCGGTAAGCTGTTCGGCCACCTGCCGGGCCAATGCAGGCTCCAGGCCGCGGTGGCGGTAGATCGCGGCCAGCTCCTCCAGTTCGCTGTGCGGGTCTTCGCGCAGCTCGCGCTTTTCCATTGCCAGGTCGGCCGCTTCGGTGTCGGCCTGGGTCTGCACCGACACATACTCGCCGGCGGCCATCGACATCGCGCCGGCCACGGTGCCGGCCACGCCGGTGGCAAGGATAGTGGTGGCGGAGGCGCCGCTGGCCGCCACGCCGACCACCAGGCCGGCCACCGAGACGATGCCATCGTTGGCCCCCAGCACGGCGGCACGCAACCAGCCGACGCGCTCGGAGCGGTGCAGTTCGGGGTGTCGCGAATGACGGTTCATGACGCCAAGTGTACGAGGGTCAAGAGGGCGTCGGTAGGATGCTGAAACCCGTCACCGTCGCATGACGCAACGGGGTGCCACGCTATAGTGCGCCCTTGCGATGGAAGGCCGCGAGCCCCACATCCCCCGCCACCGTCCAGCGAGCCTTCCCCTTGTCGAGCCCCAGCCACGTCGCCGATACCCCCATTACCGACCGCTCGCAGCTGGTGGAGGTGATCGCCTCCGGCGAGAAGCCCCGCGCGCAGTGGCGCATCGGCACCGAGCACGAGAAGTTCGGGTTCCGCCTGGATGACCTGCGCCCGCCGACCTTCGAGGGCGAGCGCGGCATCGAAGCGTTGCTCAACGGCCTGGTCCGCTTCGGCTGGGAGCCGGTGCAGGAAAACGGCAACACGATCGCGCTGCTGCGCGACGGTGCCTCGGTGACGCTGGAACCGGCTGGACAGCTGGAACTGTCCGGCGCGGCGCTGGAGACCATCCACCAGACCTGCGTGGAGACCGGCACCCACCTCAACGAAGTGGCACAGGTGGCCGGCGAACTGCAGCTGGGTTTCCTCGGCATGGGCTTCCAGCCGAAGTGGAAGCGCGATGAAATGCCCTGGATGCCGAAGGGGCGCTACAAGATCATGCGCTCGTACATGCCCAAGGTCGGTTCGCTGGGCCTGGACATGATGACCCGCACCTGCACGGTGCAGGTGAACCTGGACTACGCCACCGAAGCGGACATGGTGAAGAAGTTCCGCGTGTCGCTGGCGCTGCAGCCGATCGCCACCGCGCTGTTCGCCGATTCGCCGTTCACCGAAGGCAAGCCGAACGGTTACCTGAGCTACCGCTCGCACATCTGGACCGACACCGACGCCGACCGCACCGGCATGCTCGACTTCGTGTTCGAGGATGGTTTTGGTTACGAGCGCTATGTCGACTACCTGCTCGACGTGCCGATGTATTTCTCCTACCGCGATGGCATCTACCACGACGCCAGCGGGCAGAGCTTCCGCGATTTCATGCAGGCCAGGCTGCCGGTGCTGCCGGGTGTGCTGCCGACGCTGCGCGACTGGTCGGACCACATGACCACCGCGTTCCCGGAAGTGCGCCTGAAGAAGTACCTGGAAATGCGCGGTGCCGATGGTGGCCCGTGGAGCCGCCTGTGTGCGCTGCCGGCATTCTGGGTGGGCCTGTTGTATGACGACACCGCACTGGATGCCGCCTGGGACCTGGTACGCGATTTCACCTTGGCCGAGCGCCATGCACTGCGCGACGGCGTGCCGAAGCATGCGATGAACCTGCCGTTCCGCAATGGCACGGTGCGCGACCTGGCCCGCGAAGCGGTGAAGATTTCCGTCGAAGGCCTCAGGCGCCGTGCGGCGCGCAATGCCGACGGCCAGGACGAGAGCAAGTTCCTGGACGTGCTGCAGGAGATCGTCGAATCCGGCCTGACCCCGGCCGAGCGCAAGCTGGCGCTGTTCCATGGCCGCTGGCACGGCGACGTCGATCCGGTGTTCCGCGAGTTCGCGTACTGAGTGGATTGCGGTAGTGCCGGCCGCTGGCCGGCAGATGTATGGGGTTGCCGGCCAGCGGCCGGCACTACCAGAAGAAAAACCCCGGCATTGCCGGGGTTTTTCTTTTTCGCATCTGCCCTGGATCAGGCGGCGTTCTGCATCGTCGCCATGTCGATCACGAAGCGGTAGCGCACATCGTTCTTCGCCATGCGTTCCCAGGCTTCGTTGACGTTCTTGATGTCGATGATCTCGACGTCGCTGACGATGCCGTGCTCGGCACAGAAGTCCATCATTTCCTGGGTTTCGGCCATGCCGCCGATTGCCGAGCCGGTCAGGTGCTTGCGGCCGAAGATCACGCTGCCGCCGGTCAGCGGCGGGTCCAGTTCGGTCAGCACGCCGACCAGGCACATGGTGGCCTCGCGCTTGAGCAGGCCCATGTACGGGTTGGTGTCATGGCCGACCGGGATGGTGTTGAGCAGGAAGTCGAAGCTGCCGGCGTGCGCCTTCATCTGCGCGGCATCGCGCGAGACCAGTACCTCATCGGCGCCCAGGCGCTTGGCATCGGCACCCTTTTCCGGCGTGGTGGTGATCATCACGACGTGCGCGCCCAGTGCCTTGGCGAACTTCACGCCCATGTGGCCAAGGCCACCGAGACCGATCACGCCCACCTTCTGCCCCGGGCCGACCTTCCAGTGGCGTAGCGGCGACCAGGTGGTGATGCCGGCGCACAGCAGCGGGGCGGCCGCCTTCAGGTCGAGGGTGTCGGACACCTTCACCACGAAGCGCTGCTCGACCACCACGTGGTCGGAATAGCCGCCGTAGGTCGGCGCGCCGGTTTCGCGTTCACGGCCGTTGTAGGTCCAGGTCGCGCCTTCGGCGCAATATTGCTCCAGATCGTGCTCACAGGCGTCGCAGTGGCGGCACGAGTCGACCATGCAGCCGACGCCGGCGTGGTCGCCGACCTTGAAGCGGGTGACGTTGCTGCCGACTTCGGTCACCCGGCCGATGATCTCGTGGCCCGGCACCATCGGGTAGATCGAGCCACCCCAGTCATCGCGGGCCTGGTGCAGGTCGGAATGGCAGATGCCGCTGTAGAGGATCTCGATGCGCACGTCGTCCGGGCCGACCGCGCGGCGTTCGAACTCGTACGGGACCAGCGGGTCGGTATGGGAATGGGCGGCGTAACCACGGGCGAGGGACATGGGGAATCCTTGGCAGGGTTTATCGAAAGGCGTTTTACAATACGCCCCGCAACCAGCAGCAAGAAGCGCGGATATCGGCATGATTCATCAAGTGAAACTGCACAATCGTGGCCACTGACAACCTCTCCCACCTGGCCGCGTTCGCCGCGGTCGCCCGCCACCGCAGCTTCCGCCGTGCCGGCGCCGAGCTGGCGCTGTCGACCTCGGCGGTGAGCTACGCGATCCGCGCGCTGGAGGAACGGTTGGGGGTGGGCCTGTTCCATCGCACCACCCGCAGCGTGGCCCTGACCGAGGCCGGGCAGCGCCTGCTGGAGCGCCTGCAGCCGGCGTTGGGGCAGGTGCACGACGCACTGGAAGAAATGAACCACTTCCGCGCAGCCCCGGCCGGCCTGCTGCGCATCAACGCCACCCGCGCGGCGGTACCGACCCAGTTGGGGCCGAGGCTGGCGCGCTTCCTGCACGCCCATCCCGACGTGCGGGTGGAGCTGACCGAAAATGACGGCCTGGTCGACATCGTCGCCGAGGGCTACGACGCCGGCGTGCGCCTGCATGAGTTCGTGCCGGAGGACATGGTGGCGGTGCCGATGGGGCCGCCACTGCGCGGGCTGATCGTCGGCTCGCCGGACTACCTGCGGCGTCGGCCGGCACCGCAGCATCCGCGCGACCTGGCCGCGCACGAATGCATCCGCTTCCGCTTCGCCAGTGGGCACCTGTACAAGTGGCAGTTCGAGCGCGATGGGCAGGCGCTGGAGATCGACGTGCCCGGGCGGTTGACCCTGTGCGAGCAGGGCACGATCGTGCGCGCCGTTCTGGATGGCATCGGCCTGGCGTACGTGCTGGAAGACACGGCAAGGCCGTACATCGAATCGGGGCAGATGGTGGCGGTGCTGGAAGACTGGAGCGAGCCGTTTGCCGGCTTCGCGCTGTACTACCCGAAGCAGCGGCAGATGCCGGGCGCGTTGCGTGCGTTCGTGGATATGTTGCGCGAGTGAGTTGCGATGGATGACGTGGTGCCGACCAACGGTCGGCACCCACCGGGGCAGGCCATTGCCAACCAACGGTCGGCACCTGCCGGGGCAGGGCGTTGCCGATCAACGAATCGACATCGGCCGGTAGATCCACGCCATGCGTGGATGGCACCACGCTACGGCCCTTGCAACACCGGCGCCAACAACGCCACGCACTCACGCAGATGCATCTCCACCGGCGCATCCTCGGCCACCACGCCGATCACGCGTTCGCGCAGCGGCTCGGCCACGGCCATCGCGAGGATCAGCCGCGCCATGCATGCGGAATCTCCCTCGCGCAGCAGTCCACGCTGCTGCTGACGTGCCAGCCAGTCGGCCAGCAGCGCACGGCCGCGTTCGATGCCGTTGTCGAGGTAGGCCTGCAGCAGCGCGTCCTTGCCGGGGAAATCGGTGGCCAGCAGGCGGAACACCTGCACCGCCTGCGCCGATAGCGCCTGCGTGCACACCGCGTGCAGGATGTCCTGCAGCAACGGCACGACCTCTTGGGCATTGCGCGCATCACGCTGCAGCTGTGGCGCGAAGCCGTCGGTCCACTCACGCACCGCCAACCCGACCAGCTCCTCGCGGTTGCTGGCATGGCGGTACACGGTCTTCTTCGCCACCCCGGCGTGCGCCGCCACCGCTTCAATGGTGGTGGCCTCGTAACCCTGTGCCAGCAGCAGCTCCAGCGTCGCCTGCAGCACCGCGTGGCGGACTTCGGCTTCCGGTCGCGCAGGGCGGCCACGGCGGCGGGTCGGTGATGTGGGCGCGGGCAGGGTGGTGCTGTTCATTGCGCCCATCTTACCGCATCCGGTTAATTGCGAAACGGAAAGCGTTTCCGTATTTTCGGGTCTCCCAACCCGTAGGAGACCCCCATGGATACCGCTGTGAACGCTCGCCCCTGGCTGGACCACCACGATCTGCTGGACCCGGCGCCGATGCATCTGGAAACCGGCATCCAGCGCCGCGAAGACGGCACGCTGCTGGTGGCGGTGCGCACCGATCTGCACGGCTGCAAGGGCCGCATGCTGGACTGGTGGTTCACCTTCTTCGAGACCACCCAGCACATCCGCTGGTGGCATCCGGTCGATCATGTCGAGCATCGCGGCTGGGACGCGGCCTGGCAGCGCGGGCGCAGCTACCACGGCGCCAGCATCCATGCGGTGGAATCGCTCGCTGACATTCCGCCGGTGGCGGCGCGCCTGAAGTTCCATGACCCGCGCACCTTGCTGGTGCCCGAACGCCTGCAGGCGGCACAGGATGCAGGCCATGTATCGGCGGTGATCGCCGCGCGCATCGGCTTCGGTGATCACGTGCGTCTGGATGTACAGGGCGATCCCTGCGATGGGCAGATGCTGCATGTGGCGCGCGATACGCCGTTTGGCTGCGTGCTGCGCAGCCGCTTCGTGCTCGGCCTGGACAGCGCCGATCCGCGTCGCGATGCCGGCGACGCGGTCGGCCTGGGCCTGCTCAGGCACTGCTATACGGAGTTCAGTTTCCTGTCGCGGCTGCTGCCTTCGCTGTACTACGGCGAGCGCGCCAACGGCGAAGCAGTGCCGTTGCCGTGGTGAACGGCGCGCCGGTCATTCAACCAGCGCATCGTAGCCTTCGCCACTGAACTGGATCAGGCAGAAGCCATGCCCGAACGGATCGGCCAGTACGGCGATGCGTCCCCAGCGACGCTCGCGCACGGACTGCTCGAGTGTCGCCCCGGCCGCAACTGCACGTGCCAGCGCGGCTTCAATGTCATCCACCACCCAGTCCAGGTGCAGCGGCGTCCAATGACGCTCGTAGTCGCGCACGTCGCCGTCTTCCGTGGCGGCGCTGCCGGCGTCGTTGTGCAGCAGGTAGAGCGGCGTTGGCCCACCGAGCAGCTCCACGGCGCCCGGGCCGAGACGGCGGCCGATGCGCAGGCCGAAGGCCCGGAGGTAGAAGTCTTCGGCGGCGGCCAGGTCGGGCACGTCCATGTTGACGATGAAGCTGTGGGCAGTGGCGTTCATGGTAGCGATGGGCGGCATCCGGTGGTCGCAGTCTAGTCCTGCCGCGTGGTGCTGCCGGTTCATCTCCTGCGCGGATTCGGGCAAGCTGGGCGGTCTCGATCGACAAGGACATCCATGAGCGCGCTATCCAGCATCGAACAGGCCACCGGCCAGACCTTCCCGCCCCTGTTCAAGCAGTTGCATGCAGCGGGTCGGTTGAGCTGGGGTGCTCCCCATCCGGAATGGTCCGAGGTGGTATTCCCGGCGCTGCAGGCAGAACCGCCGGTGCTGCTGTACGCCCAGGACTATGAGCCGTTGGAACACGATGAACTGCTCGAGGCGTGGCAGGAGCTGACCGCGGAGGATCATTACAATCCCCTGCGCACTGACCTGCAGTTGCTGCCCTTTGCGCGGACCGGCGCGGGTGACAGTTACTGTTTCTGGAGCAACGCGCCCGGTTTCAGCGAACCGCCGGTGGTGATGGTGTGGCATGACGACGACCGTGCCGACGTGCTGGCCGCCAGCTACCAGGATTTCGTGTTCCGCAAGATGGTCGAAGCGGTTGCCGACTACCAGCGGCCGTACACACTGCTGTCGCAGGGCGAGCTGGCCGGGAATCTGCAGCGCTGGCTGCAGACTCACCATTCCTTCCTGCGCGGCGACCAGTACGCGGCATTGCAGCGGCTGTTCGCCCGCGTTGACGATATTGAAGAAGGGAACTTCAGCGAAGACGAGGCACAGGCCATCGTCGCTGAAGTGATCGGCTTCGAGCGGTTGGACGAGTCGTTCGCCTACGTGCGCGAGGACGCCTGAGGGCTGGGGTCGGATCCGGGCGCAGCGTGGCTCTGACTCCTTGTTCGCCGAACAGGGGTCAGAGCCCTTTCCGTTGGAAGGGGATCCGACCCCGTGCGGGCCCCGTGCGGGATCAGCCTGCGGCCGGGTAATCGAGATAGCCCGCCTCGCCGCCCCCGTAATAGGTGCTGCGGTCGGGCGTGGCCAACGCGATGTTGCGCTGCAGGCGTTCGACCAGATCCGGGTTGGCGATGAACGGCTGGCCGAACGCGGCAAGGTCGATGGTGCCGGCCTCGACCAGCTGCAGGGCGCGTTCGCGGGTCATGCCGCCGGCCAGGATCACGGTGCCACCGTAGGCCTGCTTGAACTGCTGCAGGAAGGCCTCGCCCAGCACCGACTGGCCCGCCTGCTGGTTGTCGTTGAGATGCACATAGGCCAGGCCGCGCTTGCCCAGTTCCTCGGCCAGGTACAGATAGGTAGCTTCGTTGTCGGGGTAGAACGGCATGTCGAAGGTGAGATTGTTCGGTGCCAGGCGCACGCCGATGCGCTGCGCACCGATGCGCTGGGCCATCGCATCGACGGTGTCCAGGATCAAGCGCGCGCGGTTGGGCAGCGAGCCGCCGTAGTGATCTTCGCGCTGGTTGATGACCGGATTGAGGAACTGTTCGAACAGGTAGCCGTTGGCGGCATGCAGTTCGATGCCGTCGAAGCCGGCGGCGATGGCGTTCTCTGCGCCGCGCACGAAGTCGTCGACGATGCCGGGGATCTCTGCGGTCTCCAGTGCACGTGCCGGGGTGGGATCGGCGTGGCCGCGGCTGCCATCGCCCAGGTACACGAACGAGGTGTTCTTCGGTGCGCTGGCCACCGGGCGGGTACCGGCGCTGACCGGTTGCCCACCGTCGGGCTGCAGCGAGGAATGCGACATGCGGCCGACGTGCCAGAGCTGGGCGAAGATCGTGCCCTGTGCGGCATGCACCGCCTCGGTGACGAGCTTCCACCCGGCCACCTGCTCGGCCGACCAGATACCCGGGACGTCGATGTAGCCCTGGCCCTGCGGCGAGACCGGGGTGCCTTCACTGATGATCAGGCCGGCGCTGGCGCGCTGCCGGTAGTACTGCGCGGTGAGTTCGTTGGCGACCGCACCGGGGTTGCGGGCGCGGGTCATCGGGGCCATCGCGATGCGGTTGCGCAGGGCGGTGCCTGCCAGATCGAAGGGGCGGAACAGGGCGGCGATCATGTCGGTCATCTCGGTGTGGGGGAAGGCGCCAGCGGCGCGATGCACACAGGATGGAGTTGACATGCGGACGCATAAAGCGCTTCGATCTCCCTGGGCGCGGGACTATTTGTCCCCAATGGAGCGCGATAGATGCTGCCGCTGGAATCGTTGAATGGCCTGGTGACCTTCGTTACCACGGCCCGCTCAGGCAGCTTCACCGAGGCTGCCGACGCGCTGGGCATCTCGCGCTCGGCAGTGGGCAAGGCCATCGCCCGGCTGGAAGCGCGGCTGGGCGTGCGCCTGTTCCACCGCACCACGCGGCGCATCGCGCTGACCACCGATGGCGAGGCGTACTACGCATCGTGTGCGGCGGCGCTGGAAGAAATCTCCGCCGCCGAAGCCTGCCTGGGGTCGGCCGGCCTGCCCAGCGGACGGCTGCGCATCGACATGCCGTCCTCGTTCGGGCGGCTGGTGGTGCTGCCCGTGCTGCTGCGCCTGTGCCGGCAGTACCCGGACCTGCAACTGACGATGACCTTCACCGATCACTTCGTCGATCCGGTCGAAGAGGGCATCGACCTGCTGATCCGCTTCGGCGGGTTGCACCAGGCCGAGCACCTGGTCGCGCGCCGGCTGGGTCGCCAGCGCCTGGTCACCTGCGCATCGCCGGAGTACCTGCAGGCGCATGGCGTGCCAGCGACCGTGGAGGAACTGGCGCAGCATCGCAGCATCGTCGGCTTCCGCCATGGGCAACCGGTGGCGTGGCGGATTGGCAGTGATGACGCCGAGGGAACGTTCATCCCGAACGCGGCCTACCAGCTCAACGATGGTGACGCAGTGATCGATGCGGCCATCGCAGGACTGGGCATCTGCCAGATGCCCGTGTCACTGGTACGCCGACATCTGGAATCCGGCGCGCTGCGCTCGGTGCTGGATGCGCACATGCAGCGGCATATCGACATCCATGCGTTGTGGCCACCGACCCGGCACCTGCGGCCGAAGGTGCGCTATGTGGTGGATGAGCTGGCGCGGCTGGCGGGTGAGGGCTTGTTCGATTGAACCGGCGCGATTGAGCGGGATGGTTGCCCGTGTATACTATCCCCCAGTATAGTTTCGAGGTGGCCTGGTCATGCCGCACTCCCCCGAAGAGAAGAAGAAGGTCCTGGCCCGCGTGCGCCGCATCCGTGGCCAGTGCGATGCGCTGGACCGCGCGCTGGAAGCTGGCGCCGACTGCGGGCCGGTGCTGCAGCAGATCGCCGCCATCCGTGGCGCGGTCAACGGCCTGATGTCCGAGGTGATGGAGGCCCATCTGCGCGAGGAGTTCGGGCAACCCGCCGCCTCCGATGAACAACGCGCCGAACGCGTGCGCGACATGAGCGCGTTGATCCGTTCATACCTGAAATAAACGACGGCGCAACATGGCGCCGCCCATCCTGTCATTGCCTGTCTCTGGAGAGTCCACCATGAAGTCCCGTGCCGCCGTCGCCTTTGGTCCCGGCCAGCCGCTGCAGATCGTCGAGATCGACGTCGCCCCGCCGAAGAAGGGCGAAGTGCTGGTGAAGATCACCCACACCGGTGTCTGCCACACCGATGCGTTCACGCTGTCCGGCGATGATCCGGAAGGCCTGTTCCCGGTGGTGCTGGGCCATGAAGGCGCCGGCATCGTGGTTGAAGTGGGCGAGGGCGTGACCAGCGTCAAGCCGGGCGACCACGTGATTCCGCTGTACACCGCCGAGTGCGGCGAGTGCCTGTTCTGCAAGAGCGGCAAGACCAACCTGTGCGTGGCCGTGCGCGCGACCCAGGGCAAGGGCGTGATGCCCGATGGCACCAGCCGCTTCAGCTACAACGGTGAGCCGCTGTACCACTACATGGGTTGCTCGACCTTCAGCGAGTACACCGTGGTGGCCGAAGTGTCGCTGGCGAAGATCAATCCGGAAGCAAACCCGGAACACGTCTGCCTGCTCGGCTGCGGCGTCACCACCGGCATCGGCGCGGTGCACAACACCGCCAAGGTGCAGGAAGGCGACAGCGTGGCGGTGTTCGGCCTCGGCGGCATCGGCCTGGCGGTGATCCAGGGCGCGCGCCAGGCCAAGGCTGGCCGCATCATCGCGGTGGACACCAATCCGTCCAAGTTCGAACTGGCGCGCGAATTCGGCGCCACCGACTGCATCAACCCGAAGGATTTCGATAAGCCGATCCAGCAGGTCATCGTCGAGATGACGACCTGGGGCGTGGACCACAGCTTCGAGTGCATCGGCAACGTCAACGTGATGCGCGCGGCGCTGGAATGCGCGCACCGTGGCTGGGGCCAGAGCGTGGTGATCGGCGTGGCCGGTTCGGGCCAGGAGATCTCCACCCGTCCGTTCCAGCTGGTGACCGGCCGCAAGTGGATGGGCACCGCCTTCGGTGGCGTGAAGGGCCGCAGCCAGCTGCCGGGCATGGTCGAGGATGCGATGAAGGGCGATATCGAACTGGCCCCGTTCGTCACCCACACCATGGAACTGGACAAGATCAACGACGCCTTCGACCTGATGCATGAAGGCAAGTCGATCCGTTCGGTGGTCCACTACTGAGCCGCGGCGTGGGCTGGTTCGACGCCCTGCGCAGGCCGCGTGCGGAGGACCCACGCGCGGCCCTGGTCGACCCGATCGAGCAGGCGCTGCGCGCGCTGGGCTGGGTCGAGGGCGGCGTGGGTCCACCGCGCGTGGTGGACTCGCCCTTCGGCATTGATGAAATGCCGTTCGAGCACTGGCTGGCACAGGTATTCCTGCCGCGCCTGCACGAAGCCCGCGCCGACGGCCAGTGGCCACCGCGCAGCGACGTGGCGGTGGCGGCGTACCGCAACCTGGACGGCCAGCCTGGCGTCGAATCGTTGCTGCGCCTGCTGGCACAGCTGGATGAACTGATCAACCAAGGCGTCCACGCCGGGCGTGGATAAGCCGACCAAGGTCGGCATCTACCAGAAGCACGCGTGCGCTGACGCGCCGCGCAGGAGAGCACCATGGAACGCATTGAACACCGCGCCTGTTTCGGCGGCTGGCAGGACGTCTACCGCCATCATTCGACCACGCTGGGCTGCGACATGCAGTTCGCCGTGTACCTGCCGCCGCAGGCGGAAACGCAGACGCTGCCGGTGCTGTACTGGCTGAGCGGACTGACCTGCACCGAGCAGAATTTCATCACCAAGGCGGGCGCGCAGCGCTATGCGGCCGAACACGGCGTGATCATTGTCGCGCCTGATACCAGCCCGCGCGGTGATGACGTGGCCGATGCCGAAGGCTACGACCTGGGCAAGGGCGCAGGGTTCTACCTCAACGCCACCCGTGCACCGTGGGCGAAGCACTTCCGCATGCATGACTATGCAGTGCACGAGTTGCCGGCGCTGATCGAAGCGGAGTTCCCGGCGACCGGCGCACGCGGCATCAGTGGGCACTCGATGGGCGGCCACGGTGCGCTGGTGATCGCGCTGCGCAATCCGGGGCGCTACCGCAGCGTGTCGGCGTTCTCGCCGATCGTCGCGCCCAGCCATGTTCCGTGGGGGCAGAAGGCCTTCCACGCCTACCTTGGCGACAACCCGGCCGACTGGGCGCAATGGGACGCCTGCGCATTGATTGCCGCGGCCAGCGAGCGCCTGCCGTTGCTGGTCGACCAGGGCGAGGCGGACGAGTTCCTGCAGACCCAGCTGCAGCCGCAGCGCCTGCAGGAGGCCTGCGCCGCTGCCGGCCATCCGCTGACCCTGCGCCTGCAGCCCGGCTACGACCACAGCTACTACTTCATTGGCAGCTTCATCGGCGAGCACATCGCCCACCACGCCCGCGCCCTGCACGGCTGAGCCCCCGGGAAAAAGGGGACGGAGGGGATTAAGTCGCATTTGCCGCTGTGCCGCAAACGACTTAATCCCCTCCGTCCCCTTTTTCAGCGATGGATCACACCCTCGTGGCGCCGCCCCGCGCTATCGTGCGCGTAGACGGCCTTGCGGATCGGGGGATGCATGCCGGTAGTGCTGGCGCTGCTGTATGTGCTGTGCCATGGCCTGGTGCTGGCCTTGTGGCCTGGTCCGGCCGGGGTAGGCTCCTTCGTTTTCCTGACCGGTGCCCCGTTGCTGGCGGCGGCCGCCTGCCTGTGGCGGGCCCGCCGCGACCGCGCGGCACTGGGGTGGCGCGCCACGGCATTGGCGCTGCTGCTGTGGGCCGGCGGCATGGCGTTCAACATGATCGACGCCCTGGGCGCCGGGCGTGCCGATTTCACCCCGCGCGCAAGCCTGTTCCTTTACGTGCTCTACGGTGTGCCCCTGGTGTTCATCCTGGCCAGGGCGCGCCGGGAACGGGTCAGCATCAGCCTGATCGATGCGGCCATGGCGGCGCTGCTGGGCGTGCTGTTCTTCGTGCACGCGCAGTCGTTCGCCGCCCGCGTTGACATCGACGACCACGCGTTGTCCAACATGCAACGCATGTTCGATATCCAGAACCTGTGCATCGCCGTGTTCGCGGTGGTGCGCTGGCTGGCCGGCGACGTTCCCGAGCGGCGTACCTTTTTCCGCGCGCTGGCGATGTATGCGGCGACCTACCTGTTGGTGGCGTATTACATCAACCACTACACCTCCGGTGATGCGTTCGGTGCCTATGCCGATCTGCTGATCGACCTGCCGTTCCTGCTGCTGGCGCTGCTCGCACTCAGCCAGGCACCGGCGCGGGTCCTGACGCCGCATCCGCGGATGGCGCGCACGGTGCAGGCGGCGGGCCCGATGATCCTGCCGCTGCTGCTGCTGGTGGTGGGCACCCTGGTGGTCGACCATGCCCGGCCCCTGGCCGTGAGCGGTTTCGTGGTGGCGACGCTGGGGTTCGGCCTGCGCAGCATCCTGCTGCAGGTGGACCTGATGGAACGGCAGGCCTCGCTGGACCAGCTGGCGCGCCAGGATGGCCTGACAGGCGTGGCCAACCGGCGCGAGTTCGACGCGCTGCTGCTGGCCGAGTGGAATCGCGCACGGCGCAGTGGGACCGAGCTGGGCCTGCTGCTGTTGGATATCGATCATTTCAAGGCCTTCAACGACCGCCACGGCCATCCCGCCGGCGACCGCTGCCTGCAGGCCGTGGCAGCGGTACTGAAGGCGAGCGCCGGTCGCGCCGGTGACAGCGTCGCACGTTATGGCGGCGAGGAATTTGCGGTGATCGTGCCCGGAAGCGCGCTGTCGGGCGTTCTGGCGCTGGCCGAGCGCCTGCGCCAGGCGGTGGAAGCGCTGCCGTTGCCGGAAGGATCGGTCAGTATCAGCATCGGCGTGGGTTACCTGCATCCGCCGGCTCTGGCCAGTGCCGATCAGTTGCTGGCAGACGCCGATGCCGGCCTGTATGCCGCCAAGCGGGCTGGCCGCAACCAGGTGATCCTGCATGCGCACGTGCTGGATGACGAGGGCAGCACGCACGGAACGATGGACTGCTGAGCAGCTCTCTGCATGCGATCACACGGGGGGCGCGACGGCTTATCGCTGCCGCAACCAGCCGGTCGGTTCGAGCAGCCTCAGCCCGACCGGGGACAATGAGCGCTGCCGCAACGGCAGGCGTGCCGCCTGCACGGCCATTGCACAGCGCGCCAGCTGCCGGCGCAACGGTGCCAGCGTGTCGTCTTCGCGGGGCCGCGCATGCCGCCATTGTGCGATGCGCAGCAGGCAGACCAGCAGGTCCAGTTCGCTGGCGGCAATGAAGGGGGAGCCGGCGGGCAACAGGTCGATCGATGCCGCCGGCGCGGCCAGCAGCGGCAGCAGGCCGATGAAGGCGTCGCAGCCCTCCCGGCCAAGCCCGAGTCCGCTCAGCTGGGCAAGGCCATCGGCCTGCAGATCGGGGTCGCGCAGCTGGCGTATCGCGCCCAGCAGCGCCTGTTCGCCCCGGCCGAACTGTCGACCGAAGGCGCGGTAGTTGACCCGGGTGGGAAACAACGGGGAACGGGAGGCCATGGTGGCTAGGGCTGTGGGTCGCGGGTTTCCACCAGCACCGGACAGGGCGCGTGGTCGATGGTCCATTGCCCGATCGAGGGCTCGAACAGGCGTTCCAGCCGGGACAGGTGGCGATGGCCGATCACGATCAGGTCGCACTCCAGGCGCCGGGCCTGCTCGCTGATCACTTCGCCGGGATCGCCGGAGGGGATCTGCGCGATGGCATCGACGCCGCGCTCGCGCAGTTCGGCCAGGGCTTCGGCCAATACTGCCTCGGCGCGGGAGCGCTGGCGGGCGGCTTCCGGATACTCGGTGCGATCGGCTTCGCTGGCATCGGCCGCCAGCGCGAATTCGGGGTCGAGCACGCACAGCAGGTGCAGGCGGCTGTGGGGGCCGGCGATGGCGGCGGCCAGGTCCAGCACGCGTGCGTGCTGGGGGCCACCATCCAGGGCGACCAGCAGGGTAGTGAACATGGATGTCTCCTTGGCGGGACGGGGATGGTCGCCGATGTCACCGCGCGCACCCATGCCGTGCGCGGCAGTCAATGAATGCGTCGAACGCAATCCACGGTGGTCGCAAGTGCCGTAGAGTCATCTGATTTGCTGGAGACTGTCATGCCCCTGCCGGACCTGAACCTGTTGCTGGCACTGGACGTGCTGATTGACGAATGCAGCGTGGCCGCCGCCGCGCGCCGCATGAACCTGAGCGCGCCGGCGATGAGCCGCACCCTGGGCCGGATCCGCACTGCGCTGGGTGACCCGGTGCTGGTGCGTGCCGGCCGCGGTCTGGCGCCCACGCCCCGCGCGCTGCAGCTGCGCGAGCAGGTCCGCGATGTGATCGAGCAGGCCCACCGCGTCTTCAACGCTGGTCGTGAAGTGGACATGCGCGTGCTCGAGCGAACCTTCAGCGTGCGCGCCAATGATGTCTTCATCGGTGGATTTGGCGGTCGGCTGCGCGAGATCTTCCGCCAGCAGGCACCGCGCGCGGTGCTGCGCTTCGTGCCCGAGGGCGATACCGACGATGATGCGATGGCGCAGGGCCGGATCGACCTGTACATCAGCACCGCCGGCAAGCATGCGCCCGATACCAAGGTGCAGAACCTGTTCAGTACCTCGTTCATGGGCGCCGCGCGCGAGGACCACCCACTGTTCGACGAGGAGATCAGTGCAGAGCGCTTTGCCGCGTGCGACCACATCGCGGTGTCGCGCCGTGGCCTGCCGCGTGGGCCGATCGATGATGACCTGGCCACGCTCGGCCTGCAGCGCCGCGTGGCGCTGATCAGCCCGACCTTCCACGGTGCGATCTTCGCGGCGGCCGAATCAGACCTGATCCTGCCGCAGATGCCAAGCGTGATGCTGGAGCGGATCGTCAGCATGCGCCTGCCGCTGCGCCTGTTCCCGCTGCCGATCCCGGTGCGTACCGCGGCCATCGTGCAGGCCTGGCATCCGCGGCTGGACAACGATGCCGCGCACCAGTGGCTTCGCCGTTCCATCAAGACCATGTGCGAGCGCGTCGAGGACGCCCACCGCTGAGACCCGCAGGCGTGCGCTGGACGCACGCCTGGGATGCCGGCGACGCCATTTTTCACAGGGTACCGGCTCCCTAGACTGCGCTCCCCGGAGTTTCACTGAGCGCATTCCAATGACCCTCAACATGCCGTGCACTGCACGGATCGGCGCCTGGCGATGAGTGCGCCGGCCGCCGCTGTCCCGGCCGCCGCAGCGCCCCGTCCTGCCGCCGCCCCCGGGCTCGATCGCCGCATTCTGGTCGGCCTGTGTGGCGTGCTGCTGGCGGTGCTGGTGTCCGGCTTCAACGAGAACATCACCAAGGTCGCGCTGGCCGACATCCGTGGCGCGATGGGTTTCAGCGTCGACGACGGCAGCTGGATCGTCGCCCTCTACAGCGCGATGTCGGTCAGCGCGATGGCCTTCGCGCCGTGGTGTGCCGCCACGTTCTCGCTGCGCCGTTTCGCGCTGGCGATGATCGGTGGCTTCATGGTGCTGGGCGTGCTGTGCCCGCTCGCCCCGGACCTGCAGGTGTTCCTGCTGCTGCGTGCATTGCAGGGCCTGTGCGGCGGTGCACTGCCGCCGTTGCTGATGAGCGTGGCGCTGCGCTTCCTGCCGCCTGGCATCAAGCTGTACGGCCTGGCCGGCTACGCGTTGACGGCGACGTTCGGCCCGAGCATGGGCACGCCGCTGGCCGCGTTCTGGGTCGAGCAGGTGGGCTGGCACTGGGCGTTCTGGCAGATCGTGCCGTACTGCCTGGCCGCCATGGCGATGGTCGGCTGGGGCCTGCCACAGGACCCGCTGCGGCTGGAACGCTTCGCCCAGTTCGATGGCGTTGGGCTGCTGCTCGGCCTGCCGGCGCTGGTGCTGCTGGTGCTGGGCCTGGTGCAGGGCCCGCGGCTGAACTGGTTCGATTCGCCGATGATCACGCTGATGATCGGTGGCGGTGCCGGCCTGATGGTGCTGTTCATGATCAACGAATGGTTCCACCCGCTGCCGTTCTTCAAGCTGCAGTTGTTGGCCAATCGCAATCTCAGCTACTCGCTGGTCACGCTGGGTGGCGTGCTGTTCGTGCTGCTGGCGGTGATCTCGATCCCGTCCGGCTTCCTGGCCAGCGTGCAGGGCTACCGGCCGCTGCAGACCGCACCGATGCTGCTGTGGGTGGCACTGCCACAGGTGATCGCGCTGCCGCTGGTGGCGGCCCTGTTGAACATCCGCGCGGTGGACTGCCGCTGGGTGCAGGCCACCGGCCTGGCGATGCTGGCACTGGCCTGCTGGCTGGGCTCGCACCTGGACGTGGCCTGGATCCGCGACAACTTCCTGTGGGTGCAGCTGCTGCAGGTGTTTGCCCAGCCGATGGCGGTGCTGCCGCTGCTGATGCTGGCCACCGGCGGCCTGGCGCCACAGGATGGCCCGTTTGCCTCGGCCTGGTTCAACACGGTCAAGGGCTTCGCTGCGGTGCTCGCCGGTGGCGTACTGGATGCCATCGCCCAGGGCCGCCGTCATTTCCATTCCACCGTGCTGGTCGACCGCCTTGGCGAGCAACCGTGGCTGGCCGATGGCCCGCAGCTGGGCGCGCGCCTGCATGCACAGGTACAGGCGCTGACTTCGGCCGACCTGTACTGGGTGGTCGCACTGGTGGCGTTGGCCTTCATTCCCCTCATTGCCTGGATGCCCACCCGCATCCATCCGCCACGCGCCGTGGCCTGAACCTTTCGCAGGAACCCCTCATGACGATCAATCGAACCCCTCTCAACACCGGCCTGGGCCTGGGCGTGCTGGCCCTTGCCATCGGCGCGTGGCTGCTGCTGCGCGATGGCGGTCACCAGACCACCAACAATGCGTACGTGGTGGCCGACTACACCCTGGTAGCGCCGAAGATTGCCGGCTTCGTCAGTTCCGTGGAGGTAGAGGACAACCAGTCGGTGAAGGCCGGTGACGTGCTTGCCCGCATCGACGACCGCGACTACCAGGTGGCACTGCAGGCTGCGCGTGCCGACCTTGCCAATGCCCGTGCGCAGCTGGCCAATGCGCAGGCCGCACTGGCCCAGCAGGACTCGCTGATCGCGCAGGCCAGGGCCAGCGTCGATGTCAGCCGTTCTGAACTGACCCTGGCCAGTGCCGACCAGCAGCGTTACCGCGAACTGGCCCGTGATGGCGCCGGTACCGTGCAGAACGCGCAGCAGGCGCAGTCGAAGCAGGCCGTGGCCAGTGCGCATCTGCAGCAGGGCCAGGCCGCACTGTCGACCGCACGCCAGCGCACCGACATCCTCAGCGCGGGCGTGCAGGCTGCACAGGCGGCGGTGCAGCGTGCAGAAGCGGCACAGGCACGCGCCGAACTGGATCTGTCGCACACCGTGCTGCGCGCGCCGATCGATGGCATGGTCGGTCGCCGCGCAGTGCGCGTCGGTGCCTACCTGACCCCGGGTACGCCGGTGGCTGCGGTGGTCCCGCTGAAGCGCGCCTTCGTGGTCGCCAACTTCCAGGAAACGCAGATGACCCGCATGCAGGCCGGCCAGCAGGTCGAACTGAAGGTGGACGTATTCCCGGGCACGCCGCTGCGCGGGCACATCGACAGCATTGCACCAGCCACCGGCGTCACCTTTGCTGCAGTCGCACCAGAGAACGCCACCGGCAACTTCACCAAGGTGGTGCAGCGCATTCCGGTGAAGATCGTGCTGGAGCCGGGCCAGCCGCTGCTGGACCAGCTGCGTGCCGGCATGTCGGTGGAAGCCAGCGTTGACTTGGGCAGCCGCGCGCGTGCGCAGAGCGTGCAGCACGGACCGGGCCACAAGCGCGGGGAGGGCGCATGAGTGCCATCACCGTGTTCCGCACCTTCGTTGCGGCCACCCTGTGCACGGCCCTGGCTGCCTGCGCGATGGGCCCGGACTTCGTACGCCCGCAGGCGGAACTGCCCGGCCACTGGCGGGGTGGGGCTGTCGCCGGCAACGCCATCGATCAGGACGCCGCCTGGTGGGCCGGCTTCGACGATCCGCTGCTGGGGCAGCTGGCCCACCAGGTGCTGGCGGCCAACCTGGACCTGCAGCTGGCCGCCAACCGCGTGCAGCAGAGCCGCACCGCGCGCGGCATCACCGCCGCCGATCGCCTGCCCAGCGTCAGCGCGAGCGCCAGTGGCGTGCGTGCACGCAACAGCGAGGTGGGCCTGAATGATCCGTCCGGCAACGGCGGCCGTGATGACTACGGGCTGTTCCAGGCCGGTATCGGCCTGGGCTGGGAACTGGACCTGTGGGGCCGCGTGCGGCGCCAGGTGGAAGCGGCCGACGCGCGCGTGCAGATGGCCGAAGAGGATGCACACGCCGTGCGCATCGCGCTTCTGGCGGAAACCGCGCGTGATTACCTGCAGCTGCGTGCGACGCGGCAGCTGCTGGCGATCACCGAGGACAACCTCAGCATCGCGCATGACATCAAACGGCTGACCGAGGCGCGCCAGAAGCAGGGCGTGGCCAGCACGCTGCAGGTGTCCAGCGCGGCCGCGCAGGTGGCTTCGCTGCAGGCGCGCATCGCGCCGCTGCGGCATCGCGAATCGCAGCTGCGCAATGCGCTGGCGTTCCTGCTGGCACAGCCGCCGCAGGCACTGGACGCGCAGCTGCAGGATGCACGCCGTGACTGGCCGGCGTTACCAGCGGTGGCGGTGGGTCTGCCGAGTGAACTGGCCGAGCGTCGCCCGGACATCCGTCGTGCCGAGGCGGCACTGCATGCGGCAACGGCCGGCATCGGCGTGGCCAAGGCCAGTTTCCTGCCGCGCATCACCTTGAATGGTGACGCAGGCTTCCAGGCCAAGCAGCTGGATGACCTGGATGGCTGGAACGCGCACCGTTTCAGCAACGGGCCGTCGATCAGCCTGCCGATCTTCCAGGGCGGGCGGCTGAAGGCGAACCTCGCGCTGAGCAGGCTGCAGCAGCAACAGTCGGCCCTGCAGTTCCGCCGTACCGTGTTGCAGGCCTGGCATGAGGTGGACGACGCCATGGACGGCTACAGTGCCGAGCAGCAGCGCACGGTGCAGCTGCACGTGGCGGTGGATGAGAGCGAGACGGCACTGGGGGCGGCGCGCCGGCAGTACCAGGCCGGCGTGGTCGACATGCTGGACGTGCTGACCACCCAGCGCATCGCGCTGGACAACCAGGCCGCGCTGGCCAACAGCCAGGCCGCCGCCGCGATCGCGCGGGTGGAGCTGTACCGCGCGCTCGGTGGCGGCTGGTAGCGATAGGGAAGCGCCGGGCCATGTCCGGCGGCGCGTCAGTAGTGGCCAACCTTGGTTGGCAGCCGTTTGTGCAAGCGCCAACCAAGGTTGGCGTCTACCAGAGCATGGTCATCGGCACCGGTTCGATCACGACACGGGCACGGTAGCGCCGGGCCATGACCGGCGGGCGGGTGCCTCAACGCACGTCGCGCAGTTCCCAGTGGCTGCCGGCCAGCAGGCGCAGGCGCTGCTTGAACACGTCACTGTCGATGCGGGTGGTGGCGACCAGGTTGATGCGCAGGTCCTTCTGCTCGCCGGTCACGGTGGCCTCCGGGTCGGTCACGCCCCACTGCGGTTCCACCGCATCCGGGTCGGGCTGCTTGGCCTTCCAGCGTTCGAACAGCGTGCCGCTGCGCAGGGCATCCTGCAGCTCTTCGGCGAAACCGGCGGCGCCCTGGGAATGGAAGGACAGGTCAGGGTCGTTGCCGCGGGCCTTGGACGGATCGGGCAGGCTGATGTGGTACTGCGCAGGCATGGAGTTCTCCTTGAAGTGCGGCAAGGCTGGCACAGTCGGGGTGGAATCGATGTGCAGATTCCTGCCGTGGCCAGCGCTCATTCGAACCGATGCGGCCCATCGGCAAATCCCACGGTGACCGCGCCCTTGCCGACGTTGACCATGCCGGTCAGGCTCATCACCGATTCGTACACGGTCACGCCATGGCCGGCGCAGACCTCTTTCATCTGTGCATAGCCGGGCAGGCTGCGCAGCTCGTCCAGTTCGCCGCCGTAGCTGACGCACACCGTCGGCGTCATCAGCCCGGCACGCACGCGCTGGCCGACCACCGCGAACAGCTTCTGCACGGCGCTGTCGAAGCCCTTGATCTTGGCCACCGGCCCGGTCTCGCCACGGTAGCCGTGCAGCACCGGCTTGATGTCCAGTGCACTGCCCAGTGCCGCGCTGAGCAGGCCGACACTGCGGTCGCCCTTGTGCCGCGCGCGTGCGCGCATGTAGTACAGGTCGCGGGTGATCATGTAGCCGTGCACGTTGCCGGCCAGTTCTTCCAGCCGTTCGCGGATCTGCTGCACGCTGGCGCCACTGTCACGCAGGCGGACAGCCTCCACCGCGGTCACGGCCTGCGCGGCGAACAGGTTCTGGGTATCAAGTACGCGCAGCGCGAACGGCGAGTTGTAGCCCGCTGCCTGCCGCACCGGCTTGTAATCGTTGAGGATGGCGAAGCTCGCCTGCAGCGCGTTGTCGTGGATCGGGCTGCGGGTCTTGGTGATGGTCATGCAGAACACGTGGTCGTAATCGATCACCAGCTGCTGCAGGAACAGGTCGCGGATCTGGTTGACGCTGAAGGGGATGGTTTCCGCTTCAGCGCCATGTTCCGCCACATGCGCGTGCAGGAAGCTCAGGGTGGCCTGCTCATCGCGATGATCGGCCAGCACGGCTTCGCCGATCCGTACGGTGATCGGCAGCAGCACGATGTTGTGCTCGGCAATGAAGTCCTGCGGCAGGTCGCAGGCCGAGTCGACGACGATTCCGATGCGCATCCGCGGCTCCCCCTCCAGGGCGGTTGTAGGTTCGGAAATGTGAAATCTATCTCAAATTCCGGCGTGGCGCGCGAGGGAAACGCGGCACGCCCTGTTCAGCGACTGCGCTGCACGGCCACCGGAAGCTCGGCCAGGCGCTGCCATTCGGGCTGCCGCAGCAGATCCGGGTCGGCCAGCACCGCCGCCATCAGTGGGTGGGCGTCGTTGCCCCAGAACAGTTCGCCATCGATGGCCAGGGTCGGCACGCCGAACACGCCGGTTGCAATGGCGGCCTCGGTGTTCCTCCGCAGCTGCTCCTTGACCGCGGGAGTCGCGATGGCGCTGGCGACATCCTCGATCCCCAGCCGCGCGGCTGGTTCGCGCAGGGCCTCGGCGCTGTCGGCGGCATTGCCGTCGCGCCAGATCCAGTCGAACAGCACGTCCACCGCCTGTGCGCTGCCACCCGCGGCCAGGCACAGGCGCAGGGCAGACAGCGGATTGAACGGGTGGCCCGGCGGGAACCGCAGCGGTGTGCCTTCGGCCTGCGCGGTCCACAGCAGCTGGCGGTAGATGAAGCGGCGCTTGGCCGGAATCTCGGCCGGCCCGAGGTTGCCCAGGTGATGCAGCACGGCACCAAAGGCGATCGGCACCGGCTGGATCCGCGGGAACTCGGGCAGCTGCTTCAGCTTCTGCCAATGCAGGTAGGAGTACGGCGAAACGAAGTCGAAATACCAGCGCAGGGTGGCCATGGTGGTGTCCTTCAATGCGGTCAGGGCTGCGCGTTGCGCAGCAGGTAGCGATCGCGCAGCTCGGTCTGGCGCGAGCGCATCGGCATCGCCCGCCCGCCCAGCCAGACCTGTTCGGCATAGTGCGCCACGTCCAGCGGGTCGCCCTCCCACAGCACCAGGTCGGCACGCTTGCCCGGCTCGATGCTGCCGATCTGGTCGGCCACACCGAACGCCTGCGCCGGCACCCGGGTCAGGCCGGCCAGGCCGTCGGCCCAGGGCAGTCCATTGGCCACGGCATTGCCGGCCAGCTGGCGCATCTTGCGGGCGTTGTGCGAGGCGTCGCCACGCTGCACGAACGAGACCGCCACGCCGGCCCGTTGCAGGCGTGCCGCATTTTCCAGGGTTGCACCGATCTGGTCGAAGCTGGCCGGCAGGTTGGACAGCACGTCGACGAACACCGGCACCTGCGCGGCGGCCAGCTCCGGTGCCAGCTGCCAGGCTTCGCTGCCACCGGCAATGGCGATCTTCACCTTCTCGCGGGCGGCCCAGCGCAGCAGCTGGCGGATGTCCGCCGCACGGTCCACCTCCACCACGATGCGGCCCTGGCCGGCCAGGTAGCGGCCCAGCGTGCGGCGCCCGGCCGGGGTCAGCAGCGCATGCGGTGAGTCCGCGGCGACCTGGCCACGCGCCTCGTCCACCATCTGCTGCAGCAGCATCCATTGCGCCGCACGCGAATGCCCGGTCAGTTCCACTGCGGCCGACCCCAGGCGCAGGAACAGCGCGCGCGGCCCGAGGGGATCGGCGCTGCCGTCCAGCCGCATCACACCGCCCTGGCCAGCGACGAAGCCGCCACCGGTGGCGGCCCCCAGGGCGGTGAAGCCGATGCCGTCCAGGCGCGCCACCGGGATCAGCACCGAGGCCGGGTTGTAGGCCAGGGTGACATCGAATTCGGGGCGCAAAGGTTGTTCGCCGATCTTCAGCGTGCTGTCGACCGTGCTCGCTTCACCGGAGACTTCTTCGATGCCGATCTCGGTGATGCCCCCGAACAGCGCGGGTGTCAGCGGGCGGCCATCGGCCTCGACGACGTTGGCCCCGGCCGGTGTGGACAGCCCGTTGCCGACTGCGCGGATGATGCCGCCCTGCACCAGTACATCGGCGTGCTGCAGGCTGCCGCGCGCGCTGGCCGTATGTACGGTGGCGTTGCGGACCAGCAGGTCCTGCGCCTGCGCAGCTGCGGAGAGGCAGGCCAGCACCATGACCGTAGCGCCGAGCGAAGCCCGGCGACGCTTGTTCAACGCGCCCATCAGTGCACCTCCTGGCCGAGCTGGAAATCGGAACGCGGCGTCGCCGCCGGCGCACTGCGGTCGTACAGGCGGCGGCCGTCGATGAAGACCTGTTCGGCCAGCGCGTAGGAACCGAAGGGGTTGCCGTTCCACACCACTACGTCGGCCATCTTGCCGGCCTCCAGGGTGCCGGTCTGGCCTTCAATGCCCAGCGCTCTGGCGGCATTGGCCGTCATCCAGGTGATGGCATGTTCGGGCGTGATCTCCGGCATGTGCGCGCGGCGCGCGGCGGCGATCACCTTGGCCGCTTCCTGGTTCAGGCGCTGGATGCCTTCGGGCGAATCGGAATGGACGATGGCGCAGCTGTTCTTCGGCCGGTCGACCAGTGCGATGTTCTCCGGAATGCCATCGAAGGCTTCCATCTTGAAGCCCCACCAGTCGGCCCACAGCGCACCGCAGACGCCGTCGGCGGCCAGCCGGTCGGCCAGCTTGTAGGCCTCTACGCCGTGGTGGAAGGCCGCCACCTTGAAGCCAAATTCCTTGGCCAGGTCGAGCATGGTGGCCATCTCGTCGGCGCGGTAGCAGTGGATGTGCACGCGGATGTCGCCTTCGATCGCGCCGGCCAGCGTGTCCAGCTTGAGATCGCGCTTGCCGCCGGCATCACCGGCGCTGTCGCCCTTGTCGCTGCCGAACCAGCCCTTGCGCTTGGCCGGCTTGGGTTTGTTCTTGGCGATGTAGTCGGCAGCATCGATGAAGGCGGCGCGGTAGCCGGCAACGTTGCCCATCCGCGTGGCTGGGGCGACGCCCTTGCCTTCGCCGTAAACCCGTTTCGGGTTCTCGCCGCAGGCCATTTTCAGCCCCCACGGAGCACCCGGGAATTTCATGGCCTGGTAGGTGATGGCCGGCACGTTCTTCAGGGTCACGCCACGGCCACCGACCAGGTTGGCCGAGCCAGGCAGCACCTGCATGCTGGTCACGCCTCCGGCCAGGGCTGTAGCGAAGCCCGGGTCCTGCGGCCACACCGAGTGCTCGGCCCAGACATTGGCGGTGACCGGTGCGGTCATCTCGTTGCCGTCGCTGTGCGCGCCGACGCCCGGGCTGGGGTACACGCCCAGGTGCGAGTGCACGTCGATCAGGCCCGGGGTGACCCACTTGCCCCGCGCATCGATGCGGGTTACCCCGGCATCGGCCTGCAGCTGGCGGCCCACGGCGACGATGCGGCCCTCGCGCAGCAGCACGTCGGCGTTGTCCAGGCGCTGGCCGGTGCCGGTGAGCACGGTGGCGTTCTGGATCAGCACCGGCGCATCGGGATGCGCCCGGTAGGTGCTGGGGTAGGGATCGGCGACGAAGCGCGAGGCGCCCACTGCCGGTGCCGTGCTCAACGAAACCAGCGCCAGCCCAAGAGCGGCGCGCAACACCATCGATGCCATGCAGAGATCCCCAACCCACGCGTGAATCCGCCGACGCTATCCGTCGTCGATACCACTTGCCAAGTGACCTTGGGCAGGGGCAGGGGTGGGGATTTTCCTATACAAAAATTCTGAACGAAGCATTAATTTTTTGTGACACCTGCCGCTACCAACGGGTGGGACAGCGAGCGCTGACCCGCCGTGAGGTGTGCTTTCCATTGCTCCATGACGGAGCTGCACCTGAAATATTTCAAGGAATCAAGGACGTAACTGCAGATGATTGTCTTCCCGTCGTATCGCTCCACCGCTTCCCGCCGCTCGATCCTCCCCTCACCCCTGGCCTCGGCCATTGTTGGCTCGCTGCTGATGGCCGCCGCTCTGCCGGCGCTGGCCCAGGACAGCAACGCAGACGCCTTGTCGCGTTACCAGTTCCAGCGCAGCCTGCAGGCCGCGTCTGCCGCACCGGTCCTCACCGCTTCGCCGTCGCTGGCCGTCGCCGCCGCCGATGTGGAAGTCGATCCGGAACCCATCATGGGCAAGCCGGGTGATGCCGCCAGCTGGCGCACCACCGAATTCAACAGCGACTGGGGCCTGCAGGCGATCAACGCCGATGTGGCCTACGCACGCGGCCTGACCGGCACCGGCATCCGCCTGGGCGTGTTCGACAGCGGCACCGGCCTGGACCACGACGAGTTCGCCGGCAAGGACCACCGCAGCATCCATCTGGCCGACGTGCTGGCCGATGGCAGCCTGTGCGCGCGCGAAGTGCTGAGTGGCCCGGACGCCTGCTTCGCCAGCGACGGTGACCAGGTGGCCGTGTCCTACCAGCTGCTCGACCCGGACTATGCCGATCTGCTGGAGCGCAATGGCTTCTACGAAGGCCTGAGCTACAACGTGCACGGTACCCACGTGTCGGGCACCATCGCCGCCAACCGTGATGGCAACGGCACCCACGGTGTTGCCTTCGGCGCCGACCTGAGCGTGGCCCGCCTGTTCTCCAACAGCGCCACCTACCTGTCGGTGGTGAATATCGGCGGTTCCCTGTATCTGGACGAACAGACCATCGCCGCCATCCAGGCCGACGATTCGATCTACCCGCAGCTGTATGCGCAGATGAACGAGCAGGGTGTGCGCGCCATCAACCACAGCTGGGGCCTGGCCAACGAGCCGACCACAGCGGAAGACCTGGACATGTACCAGTCGCACCCGGTGTTCGCCGCCAGTCTGGCTGCGATGGCCGAAGGTTCGCGCAGCAGCGGACTGATCCAGGTATGGGCCGCTGGCAACACCGATTCGCCCAACACTTCGCCGGAAGAAGCGCCGATTGCCGGCATGTATGCCTCGCTGCCGCGCGCCGTCGCCGACGTCGAGCCGTACTGGCTGGCCGTGGTCAACGTCAATCAGGACCTGGAGCTGAGCAACCGCTCGATGCGCTGTGGCCTGGCGGCGAACTGGTGCCTCGCCGCGCCCGGCTCGAACATCAACTCGACCGTGTACGGTCCCGATTCGGTGATCGAAGGTGATTTCTACGATGACAATGGCAACCTGGTGGTGGACATCATCAGCCAGACCCCGTCGTCCGATTACGAGGAACTGAGCGGCACGTCCATGGCCGCCCCGCACGTCACCGGCGCGCTGGGCCTGCTGTTCGAGCGCTTCCCGTACCTGGACAGCGCGCAGGTGCGCGACGTGCTGCTGACCACCGCCACCGACCTGGGTGCTGCAGGCGTGGACGATGTCTACGGCTGGGGCCTGATGAACCTGGCTGCGGCCGTCGAAGGCTACGGCTCGCTGCGCGTGGACACCGATGTGGTGATGAACCAGAAGGCCGGCGGCCTGAAGGTGTGGGAAGGTGATGCATGGGACGACTGGACCAATGACATCGGCGGCCCGGGCAAACTGACCAAGAGCGGCATCGGCTGGCTGCGCCTGAGCGGCGACAACAGCTTCAACGGCGCGGTGGTGCGCGAAGGCGTGCTGGAACTGGACGGCGTGAACACGCTGACCAGCGCCGTGGACGTGACCGGCGGAACCTTCCTGCTGAACGGCACCCTGCAGAACACAGCGCTGAACAGCCTGGGCGGCAGCAGCCGCATCACCGCCACCGGTGTGCTGGACGGCTCGGACCTGACCGTCACCGGCGGCGTGGTGTCCTTCAACGGCGTGCAGACCGGCGGCAGCACCTTCGTGGGTGAAAAGGGCACGCTGAAGGGCGTGGGCCAGCTGGGAAACACCACCGTGGCCGGCATCATCGCTCCGGGCAACTCCATCGGCACGCTCACCATCAACGGTGACTATGTGCAGACCGCCACTGGCGTGTACCAGGCCGAGGTGGCCCCGGGCAGCCGCAGCGACCAGCTGCACGTGACCGGCACCGCCACCCTGGGCGGCACCTTGGTGGCGCTGCCGGAACCGGGCACCTACTACCTGGGCGAGCAGTTCAACTTCATCCAGGCCGACGGCGGCGTGAACGGTCGGTTCGCCAGCACCGATTTCAGCGCCTTCTCGCCCTTCCTGCAGTTCGGCCTGGCCTACTCCGCCGCCGGCGCGCGCATTGAAGTGACCCGCGGCAACGCGCTGGCTACCGCGGCCACCACCGCCAACCAGTTGGCCGTGGCCACCGTGGTCGACGGTCTGGCGGTCAACCAGGGCCTGCCGCGTCCGCTGACCATGCTGTTCCCGGAACAGGTGGGCAGCGCACTGGACAGCCTCAGCGGCGAACTGCATGCCGCCACCAGCGCGGCCCTGCTGGAAGGCAGCCGCTACGTGCGTGATGCCGCGCTGGCCCGCCGTGCCGGTGCCGCTGCACCGGGTGCCGAAGGCGGCGACGCCACCGGTGTGTGGGTGCAGGCCCTGGCCGGCAGCACCACGCTGGATGGCAACACCAACACCGCCCGCACCGAAGCCAACAGCAACGGCCTGCTGGTCGGTGCCGACCGCGAGTTCGGCGGCTGGCAGGTGGGCGTGCTGGCCGGTACCGGCCGCACCGACGTGAAGCAGGGCGAAGGGCGCCGTGCGAGGTCGAAGGTGGACAACACCCACTTCGGCGCCTACGCCAGCCACAACTGGGGCGGTTTCGGCCTGCGTGGCGGCCTGGCATGGAGCGAACACGATGTGGACAGTACCCGTGAGCTGGCGTTCGCCGGTTACAGCGACACCCTGAGCGCCCGCTACGACGCGCGTACCCGCCAGGCCTTCATCGAAGCGGCCTACAGCTTCGGTGGCCGCGAGGCTGGCCTGGAGCCGTACGTGCAGGTGGCCCGCGTGGAAGTGGACACCAAGCACGTGAACGAGCGTGGCGGTGCTGCGGCCCTGCAGGGTTCGGTGGACGACGTGCGCACCACCCTGGCCACGGCCGGCGTGCGCTTCGACAAGGGCCTGAAGGCCTCGTTCCAGCAGGACAGCTGGTTGCACGTGCGCGGCGCGGTGGCGTACCGCCACGCCAGCGGCGACCGCAACCCGTCGGCCCGCCTGGGCTTTGCCACCGGCGGTGACAGCTTCGTGGTCAACGGTGCACCCATCGCCGACAGCGCGGTGGTGGCCGAACTGGGCCTCTCGGCCTGGCTGACCGCCAGGCAGCAACTGGAACTGGGCTACAGCGGCCAGTTCGGCGACGAAAGCCGCGACCACGGTGCCAACCTGCGCTGGTCGGTGCGTTTCTAAGCCACCGGCTCCCGCAGGGAAACCAGGAGGGGCGGCCGTTGGGCCGCCCCTTCTCTTTGTGTGGCAGGGCAGGCGCAGCGTTGCCTACAATGGCGCCCCTGCAGAACCGGACCGGGCATGAAGAGCAAACAGGAAATCGTCGACAACTGGCTGCCGCGTTATACCGGCGTTCCGCTGGACCAGTTCGGCCAGCATATCCTGCTGACCAATTTCGGCGGCTACCTGCACACCTTCTCCGCGCTGACCGGCGCCCCGGTCATCGGCCTGGACCGGCCGATGGCCAGCGCCACCATCGATGGCATCACCATGATCAACTTCGGCATGGGCAGCCCCAATGCCGCGATCATCATGGACCTGCTGTCGGCGGTGATGCCCAAGGCGGTGCTGTTCCTGGGCAAGTGCGGTGGCCTGAAGCGCAAGAACCAGCTGGGTGACCTGGTGCTGCCGATCGCAGCGATCCGCGGTGAGGGCACTTCGGGCGACTACCTGCCGCCGGAAGTGCCGGCCTTGCCGGCGTTCGCGCTGCAGCGTGCGGTCTCGACCATGATCCGTGATCTCGGCCACGACTACTGGACCGGTACCGTCTACACCACCAACCGCCGGGTCTGGGAGCACGACGAGGCGTTCAAGGAGCGGCTGCGGGCGATGCGCTGCATGGCCATCGACATGGAAACCGCCACCGTGTTCGCCGCTGGCTTCGCCAACCACATTCCCAGCGGCGCACTGCTGTTGGTGTCGGACCAGCCGATGATCCCCGATGGGGTCAAGACCGAGGCCTCCGATGCCAAGGTCAGCTCCCAGTTCGTGGAAAACCATATCCAGATCGGTATCGAGGCGCTTAAGCTTATCCGGCGCAACGGCAAGTCGGTCCGCCACCTGCGCTTCGACGAATGATGATGATGGCCTGGCGCGGCGCGCCGGCCCTGGGGAGTAGGTGATGGACGTTGCCGCGCACGTGGTGGAATTCTGGAAAGAGGCGGGCCCTGCGAAGTGGTTCGCCCGCGATGATGCGTTCGACGCGCAGTTCCGCCAGTTGTTCCTGGATGAGCATTTCGCAGCCGCCTCGCGCGCGCGCGAACACTGGCTGGGCAGTGCCGAGGGCGCACTGGCGCTGATGCTGCTGCTGGACCAGTTCCCGCGCAACTGCTTCCGCGGTAGCGCCCATTCCTACGCCACCGATGGCCTGGCCCGGCACTACGCCATGCGCGCCATCGAGGAAGGCCTGGACCTGCAGCTGGTGCCCAAGCTGCGCGCCTTCATCTACCTGCCGTTCGAGCACTCCGAGGATCCGCTGGACCAGGACCGCTCGGTGGCGATGTTCGACGTGCTGGGCGACAAGGAATACCTGCAGTACGCCGAGCTGCACCGCGACATCATCCGCCGCTTCGGTCGCTTCCCCCACCGCAACGCCGTGCTGGGTCGCATTCCCTCACCGGAAGAACTGGACTACCTGGCCGAAGGCGGTTTCGCCGGCTAAGAAAAAGGGGACGGAGGGAATTAAGTCGTTTTTGCCACAAACGACTTAATTCCCTCCGTCCCCTTTTTAGGGGGCAGATCGCCTTTCCGCAGGAAAGGGCTCTGACCCCGGGCCTTCAATCAGTACTTCGGCACGCCGTTGTCGACGTCTTCCGACCAGGCGTTGATGCCGCCGGTGACGTTGAACACCTTGGTGAAGCCCAGGGCGCGGAACTGCTCGGCGGCCTGCGCGCTGCGGCCACCGTGGTGGCACATGAAGGCCAGCGCGGTGTCCTTGGGCAGGGCTTCCAGCGCGGCGCGGCCGTTGCCGTCGAAGGTCTTGAACGGCACGCCCACGGCGGCGATTTCACGCTCGTCGGCCGGGCGCACGTCCACCAGGGTGATGTTGCCGGCACGCACCAGGTCGTCGGCATCGCGCACGCTGATTTCCTGCACCGGCTTGGGCGCATTCGGGTTGTCGATGGCCAGGCCCTTGCCGCGGATGTCGTCCACCCAGTCGATGGTGATGCCGTTGGCGCGACGGGCGCTGGCCAGGTCGAACTGCACGCGCAGGCCGTTGGACTCGGCGGCGATGGCACCTTCGTCGTGCGGGGCCAGCTGGAAGTTCGGCTGGAAACCGGCGTCGATGGACAGCTGCAGAGCAGCGCCCGGGGCATCGGCCAGCGCGCCCTTGAGCATTTCCACGGCCGCCGGGGTGACGGTGATGCTCGGCGGGGTACGGTCCGGCGCGGCCAGGCCCAGCACGCTGCTCAGCTCGCCGCTGGCAGCCATCTGCAGCACGATGTCGCTGCCGCCGATCAGTTCGCCGTCGATGTACAGCTGCGGAATGGTCGGCCAGTCGCCATAGGCCTTGATGCCTTCACGGATTTCCTGGTCGGCCAGCACGTTGACGTGGGCGAACTCGACGCCGAGGTCCTGCAGGGCGCCCACGGCCTTGGCCGAGAAACCGCACTGCGGCATCGACGGCTGGCCCTTCATGAACAGCACGACGCGGTTGGCGTTGAGGATGGATTCGATGCGCGAACGCAGGGCGGGATCGAGGGACATGGACGTCGGGGTTCCGGGAATTCGAATCATTAATTCTACCCCTCATGGCATCATGGGGGATGAGCAACGCAGGAACATTGCATCGCATCCCGACCCGGCCCTGGCGCTGGCTGCCCTGGCTGGTGGCGTCGCAGCTGGCCGTGATCCTGGTCTGGGCCCTGGCCGGCTGGCACTGGGGGCTGCCCGTGATGGTGGCCAGCCACGCACTGTTCCTGGTGCCGGTATTCCTGCCCAACAGCCGCTTCTACGCGCCGGTGCTGAGCCGGATGGGAGAGGCCGGAAACAGCGTCTGGTTGACCATCGATGACGGTCCCGGCCCGGAGACCCGTGCGGTGCTCGACCTGCTGGACCGCTACCAGGCCCGCGCCACCTTCTTCCTGGTGGGCGAGCGTGCGCTGGCACAGCCGGACCTGGTGCAGGAGATCCTGCGCCGCGGCCACGACCTGGGCAACCACAGCCACAGCCATCCGCAGGCGCGCTTCTGGCGGCTGGGCCCGGCAGCGATGCGTGCCGAGATCGAGGGCTGCCAGCATGCGCTGCAGGCGGTAAGCGGCCGCCCGGTGCGCTGGTACCGTTCGGTGGTGGGCATGACCAATCCGTTCGTGGCGCCGGTGCTGAAGGCGCTGGGACTGGTGCGCGTGGGCTGGAGCGCCCGTGGCTACGACGGTGTCGGCTGCACGCCGGAGGGCGTGCTGTCGCGGCTGCTGCCGGACCTGCGCCCGGGCGCCATCGTGCTGCTGCATGAGGGGGCCGCCCACGGCCACAACCTGGCGATCATCGAACGCGTGCTGCAGGCGCTGGACGAGCGGGGGCTGAAGGCGCGGCTGCCGGTTCCGTAACGCCGGGCCCTGGTGGTGTGGAGCAGCCGAGCATGGGCTCGGCGCTACAAGGGTTGGCGATCATCCTGTAGCGTAGCGCCGGCACATGCTGCACTCGGCGCTACAACGCGGGGCGTTCGGCCACCAGCAACCAGCTGTTGAACGGCGTGCGCCCGTGCAGGGGGCGCGGCGCCGTCACTTTCAATCCGGCCTCGGCCAGTGTCGCCTGCAGCACCTGCGGGTCGGGGTAGTGGCGCGGCCGCGTGCCCATCCAGCCGACCAGCCAGGCCAGCCGGTCCGCCACCCGCGTGGTGCGGTCGCGGCCATCGCCGGTGGCCAGTGGCGTGCGCAGCAGCAGGCGGCCGCCGGGAGCGACCCGCATACTGGCCTCACGCAGCAGTGCCTGCTGTGGGCCCGCGTCCAGGTACTGCAGCACATCCAGCAGCAGCACATGCCCGGCCTGCGCCGGCAGCGGCGCCTGCACGTCCAGACAGTCGAAGCGCACAGCGGGCAGGCCGATGGCGGCACGCTGGGCACGGGCGATCTTGCCGGCATCCACGTCCACGCCCAGGTAGGGCTGGCAGCCACCGCGCTGGCGCAGCACGTGGGCGAACAGGCCCAGCCCGCAGCCCAGGTCCAGCACGGGTTGCCCGTCGCCAGGCAGGTGCTGCAGCACGCCGTCATACAGCGGGTCGCTGCCCAGCTTGCTGCGGGTGTAGTAGTAGTCGCGGCGGCTGGCCCAGGCGTGTGCGGGGCGGAATGCCTCGGCGATCGCGCGGGCCTGCGCGGCGCTCAAGGGTGTGCAGGGCAGGGGCTGGCCGTTCCGTGGCGTGCCATCCATCGGGTCAGTCCGTTCCGCCGAGCAGGTGGGCGGCGACCGGCAGCGCGCGCGCGCTCCACAGCGCGTACATCCGTGCTGAAGGGTGCAGGCCGTCGTCGGCGATCATCGCCGGGTCGCCACCGTGGTCACGGCTGATGTCGGTGATGTCGACGAAGGCCACGCCCTGCTGGGCGCAGATCACTTCAGCGGCCGCGTTGAATTCGTCGGTCTCGATCTCGATCGCGGCCAGGTCACGGCCGCTGCCGATACCGAACGGCGTCGCGCCCCAGTCGGGGAAGGACAGCACCAGCACACGCCCGGGGCGGCCACCGGCAAAGCCGATCGCCCGCTGCAGCAGGGCGTGGAACTGTACGCGGTACTCGTCCAGCGGCCGGCCGCGGTACTGGTTGTTGACGCCGATCAGCAGGCTGACGAAATCGAACGGGCCCTGCGGCGCGGCCGCATCGATGCCGGCGTCCAGCTCGTCGGTGGTCCAGCCGGTGGTGGCGATGGTCTGCGGGTCGGCCAGCGCCACATCCTGCGCACGCAGGGCGGCGGCCAGCTGGTGTGGCCAGCGGCCTTCAACGGCAACGGCTTCTCCGATGGTGTACGAATCGCCCAGCGCCAGGTAGGACAGCGCCACGGCTCAGGCCACCGAACGGCGCGGCTTCAACGGTACGACCTTGGTCGCGTCCTCGGCACGGCGGGCCAGCACGCGGTCGATGCGGGCGAACACATCGCGCATCACCGAGGCTTCCGGCAGCAGGGTCACGCGGAAATGATGGCGGTAGGGCACGTTGAAGCTGGAACCCGGTACCACCAGCACGCCTTCATTGTTCATCAGATCCAGCGCGAAGTTGTGGTCGTCGAAGCCCTTGGCAGCGGCACCGACCACGGCCGGGAACGCGTACAGCGCACCGGCCGGCGCGACCAGCGACAGGTGCTCACTGGCTTCGCAGGCTTCGATCACCGCGCGGCGGGTTTCATACAGGCGGCCGCCCGGGGTGCACAGTTCGGAGATGGTGTCCGGGCCGTTCACTGCGGCCTCGATGGCGTACTGGCCCGGCACGTTGGCGCACAGGCGCAGCGCGCCGAGCAGGTCCAGCGCAGCGCGGAAGTCGCCGAGGCGCGCGTCGTCGCCGCTGAGGTGGGCCCAGCCCACGCGCCAGCCGCAGGCACGGTGCACCTTGCTCAGGCCACTGAAGGTCAGGCACGGGTGGTCGCCGGCCAGCGGCGCGACCGGCTGGAATACCGCATCGTCGTACAGGATCTGGTCGTAGATCTCATCGACCAGCAGCAGCAGGTTGTGGCGGCGCGCGATCTCGACCACGCGCTCGAGCAGTTCACGCGGGTAGCTGGCGCCGCTGGGGTTGTTCGGGTTGATCAGCACGATGGCGCGGGTGCGCGAGGACACCAGCGTCTCGATCTCGCTCGGGTCCGGCTGGAAGCCGTTCTCGGCGGCGCAGCGGTAGTACACCGGGCGGCCATCGTTGAGGATGGTCGAGGCCGACCACAGCGGGTAGTCGGGTGAGGGCACCAGCACTTCGTCGCCCGGGTTGAGCAATGCGCGCAGCGACAGGTCGATCAGTTCGCTGACGCCGTTGCCGACGAACACACGGTCGGGGTGCGCATCCGGTGCGCCACGGCGGGCGTAGTACGCCGCGATGGCTTCGCGTGCGACCGGCAGGCCCTGCTGGTGGGTGTATGGATCGGTGCGGCCCATGTCATCGGCGATCGCGCGCTGCAGGTGCTCGGGCGCGCGGAAACCGAAGTTGCCCGGGTTGCCGATGTTGAGCTTGATCAGCTTGCGGCCCTGCGCCTCCAGCTCCCGGGCTCGCCGCGCCAGTTCTCCGCGGATTTCGTAGCGCACTTCGGAAAGGCGCTCGCGGATGGCCAGCGGCTTGGGCGAGTTGGTGGACATGGGGGCTGGGCCGTCAAAAGGCATGGGGATTCCATCCTACCGGAATTGCTGCAGTGCATGGCAAGGGTGCCGGGCTTGTCATTGCTGGGCTGGCAGGGCGCCGGCGCAGGTAGAATGGCGGCGATGACCCAGACCCCCGATTTCATCGCCCTGCAGACCATTGGCTGGCCCTGGCCGGGCCCGGCGCAGCAGGCCGACTGGCAGGCCGCGATGGCCGCACATCCGCAGGCCCGCCCGGCGCGGGTGATCGAACAGCACCGCACCCACTACGTGGTGGCCGATGGCCCGGATGCGTCGATCAAGGCCGAATCGCTGCCGGAATGGCAGCGCCCGCGCTTCCCCAGCCACGAGCGGCCTGCAGTGGGCGACTGGGTGCTGCTGGACGGCATCCGCATTGTCGCGCTGCTGCCACGCCGCACCGCGATCAAGCGTGGCGCCGCCGGCGAGCACTACCACCAGCAGGTGATCGCGGCCAACATCGACACGGTGTTCATCGTCTGCGGCCTGGATGCCGACTTCAATCCGCGCCGCATCGAGCGCTACCTGCTGCTGGTCGGCGGTGGTGGTGCAGAACCGGTGGTGGTGCTGACCAAGGCCGACCAGACCGAGTACAGCGAGGATGCGCTGGCGGTGCTGGAAGAGCTGGAGATGCAGGGCATCGCGCTGCATGCGATCAACGGCCTGGATGCCGACAGTGTGGCGGTGCTGCAACCGTGGCTGGGCCCGGGCCGCACGGTGGTGCTGGTCGGTTCCTCCGGTGCCGGCAAATCCACGTTGACCAACACCCTGCTTGGCGAGCAGCGGATGAAGACCAACGCGGTGCGCGCCAACGATTCGCGTGGCCGCCATACCACCACCCACCGCGCGCTGATGCCGTTGCCGACGGGCGCCTGCCTGATCGACACCCCGGGCATGCGCGAGCTGAAGCCGACCGGCGAAGAGACGCTGTCCGAAGGTGGCTTCGCCGACATCGAGGCGCTGGCCGCACAGTGCCGTTTCAACGACTGCAAGCACCAGCAGGAACCAGGCTGTGCGGTGCGGGCGGCGATCGAGGCGGGCGAGATCGAAGAGAGCCGGTTGCTGAACTACTTCAAGCTGAAGGAAGAAGTCGCTGCCGCTGCCGCCAAGCTGGCGGTACGCCAGGCCGAGACCGCGCAGGAGCGCGGCGGCAGGAAAGGCAAGGGCCAGCAGTTCCGCCCGGCAGGCAAGCCGCGTAGGCGGTAACAAGGCAGTCGAGCATGGGCTCGGCTCTACAGCTGGTCCGCGGTGGAGTCATTTCATGTAGCGCCCGAGCCAATGCTCGGGCGGCGGCGCACCGCGCCGGGCACGGCAGGGCGTTATAGTCCGCGCATGGAACCGACTGCGACGCTGGACCGTGATGTGGCCCACCATGCAGCGCTCGATGCGCGCCTGGTCGAGGCCGTGGGAGGCATCCGCCTGCTGGGCCTGACCAGCTGGCCGGCCACGCTGCAGGCACCGTTCCTGGACAGCGTGGCGCGTGGCCAGCCGGTGCTGCCGAAGGTGGATTACCCACGGCTGGACTTCAGCGAAGAACGTCGCGCGCTGGCCGCGATCGCTGCCGACTGCGACGACAGCCATCCACTCGGCCACTACGTGCAGCAGTCAGCGCAGAGCTGGGACCTGGCCGCGCAGCTGCTGGAAGGGCTGGGCACCGCCGCCGTTGATACCTGTTCGGTGCAGCTGTTCGGCGCCCCCGAGCAGCCGCTGCCGGGCAATGGCCCGAGCACGCGCGACGCGGCGCGCCACTTCATACAGATTGCCGCCGAACTGGACCACGAACTGCTGGCGCCGGAAGAGCAGGTGCCGGTCTCGGCCATCGCCCTGCAGCTGCAGCTGCAGAATGATCTGGATGCGTTCTTCGAATCGCGCATCATCCAGGTGCAGCTGGATCCGGAGCTGGTGTCCAAGGCCGCCGCCGGCCCGACCCGCATCCGCCTGCGCACCAGCGCGCGCTTCAGCGCCTACGACCGCGCGCAGTTGTTCCACCACGAAGCGCTGGTGCATTCGCTGACCGCATTGAATGGCCGCGGCCAGCCGGTACTGCCGAGCCTGGCGTTGTCCTCGCCACGGGTAACGGCGACCCAGGAAGGGTTGGCGACCTTCGCCGAGCAGATCACCGGCAGCATCGACATCGAGCGCCTGAAACGCATCAGCCTGCGTACCGAAGCGATTGCGATGGCACGCGAAGGCGCTGATTTCATCGAAGTGTTCCGCTATTTCTGCGATGCCGGGCAGAACGCGGAAGAGAGTTTCGCCTCGGCCCAGCGCGTGTTCCGTGGCGTGCCGCCGAGTGGCGGCCTGGCCTTCACCAAGGACACGGTGTACCTGCGCGGCCTGGTATCGGTGCACACCTTCTTCCGGCACATGCTGGCCGAGGACCGCCTGCAGGTCTGCCGCTGGTTGTTCGCCGGCAAGATGAGCCTGGCCGATGCGATCGCGTTCGCGCCGCTGTTCGAGGCGGGGGTGCTGAAGCCGCCGCGCTGGCTGCCGCATTGGGTGAGCCGGGCGAACGGCCTGGCCGGCATGCTGGCGTTCTCGCTGTTCGCCAACCGGATACGGATGGACCAGCTGGCGCCGGAATGAAATGCGTTGGCGGATCCTCCTGCGCCTGCCTGCTATCGGCTGGGAGGAGGCGGGGCACCCTGGTCAGGACACGCAAAAGCCCCTCCATGGTGCTCGATGGCGCCATCCATGGCGCCAACGGTCCTGACCAGGGTGCCCCGCCTCCTCCAGACAATTTCCTGCGGGCGCGGCAGCAGGTCCACCAGAGGGATTGCGTTTGAAAAGCTTGAAAAGCAAAGCGCCGGGCAATGCCCGGCTCTTTGCTTTTGCTGTTGCTCTTGCTTTCCATTGCCTCCGCGCCGGCGCAGGGAATTGTCGAGCGCGGGTAGGCAGGCCCATGCAGGACCGTTGGCGCCATGGGCCCGAGGCATGCCTCGGGCGGGTTGGGCAGGACGCCCAACCCCGGTCTTGCCGTGTGCGCAGGACAGCGCACACGAGCAAGGCGCCATCGAGCCTCCAAGGACGGGTTTACGGCGTGTCCTGCATGGGCCTGCCTACCCGCGCCATGCAGGCACACTCAATGCGCCGCAGCGCCCGCTTCTGACCTAGAACTCCGCCGCCACCGTCATGAACAGCTGCCGCGGCGCACTCGCATGGATCGCATAGCGCGTGCCCTTCGGATCAGTCGGTGCGAACGAACTCAGCTGGCCGGCGTAGCGCTTGTTGGTCAGGTTGGTCGCGTTCAACGACACCCGCACGTTGCGCAGGCCCAGGCCCGGGCCGAAATCGTAGCCCGCACCGGCGTCGAAGGTGGTCACGCCCGGCACCGACTGGTCGTTGGTGTAGGTGTAGTAGCGCTTGCCGGTGTACTTCGCACGCAGGCTGGCGAAGAAGCCGTCGCGGTTCCAGCTGATCTCGCTGGAGGCCATGCGCTGCGGCGTATCCACCGTGATCTTGCCGGCCACCGGAACGATCGCACCGCCCGAGGTGTAGTCATCCTCGTAGGTGGTCTTGTTCCAGGACAGCGCGTTGTACCACTGCAGGCCATCAATCGGCTTGAGGATGAAAGTCAGTTCCGCGCCGTGGCTCTTCACCGAACCGACGTTGATGAAGCGCGTCACGCACTCCGGGCGCGTGCCGACTTCGATGCTCGAACACGGGTTCAGCGACAGCAGGCGGTTGTCGAACTTGACGTTGTATGCAGCCATCGAGGCCTGGTACTTCTCACCGAAAGTGCGGAAGCCGGCTTCCAGGCTCTTGGACTTCTCCGGCTCCAGCCCGGCGCTGGCCGCGAACGATTCCGGCGACACCTGCAGCGGGCCGCCGCTGCCACCGCCGACGAAGGCGGCGATGTTCTCGGCGTAGGAGGCGAACAGCTCGTTGTTGGCGTTGAGCTTGAGGCCCAGGCCTACCTGCGGCAGCACCGATTCCTTGGCGGTCAGTGTGCCCGACGCAATGCGGGTTTCAACGCCGGGCTGCGCGGTGGCGCGCATGCGGGTGTTGGGACTCTTGATGCCCACGTCCACGGTCAGGCGCTGGTCCAGGAAGCGCATGCGGTCCTGCACGTAGAACTGGCGCGTGCGGATGTCGAAGTCCTGGTTGAACAGCAAGCGGTCGGGGTTCTTCAGGTACAGGTCGTCCAGGAACGGGCCGCTGATGTAGTAGAAGTTGCGCGACACGTTATGGTCGTTCTGCTCGTACCACAGGCCGGCTTCCAGCTCGTGGATGCCCACCGTCCACGACAGCGCGGCGGTCAGGCCATCGCGGTTGATCGTGTAGTTGGTGCTGCGGATCGAGATCGGCAGCATCCTGTCGGTACCCGGGTAGGACGGCTGGCCCGGTGCCCACCAGTGGCCCTGGCCACGGTTGTCGTGGTGGTAGGCCAGCAGCTTCAGGCGGCCCTGCTCGCCCAGGCGCAGGTCGGCATCGACCGAGTACAGGTTGTCGTCGCGCAGCGCACGGCTCTGATAGTACGCATCGTCGATGCTGTTGACGCCGCCGCTGAACTTGCAGCGCGCCTTGTTGTAGGTGCCAGGCGCGCAGTACGCGGCGGCGACGGCGCGATCCCAGTCCGGCGCGTAGATGTTCCAGTCATACCCCAGTCCGCGTGCCAGCATGTCCTTGGACAGGTAGGCATAGTTGGCCTGGCTGGCGCGCGAGGTCGCCACGAACGCACCGAAACGGTGGTCGCCAACGTTCCACACTGCCTTGGCATTGAACTGGCGGGTGGTCTGGTTCTGGTACGGCGCGGCCCACATGTCCTGGTCCTGGTGCACGCCGGACACATAGGCCGAGAAGCCGTTGAGGTCGCCGGTGTCCACGCGCAGGTAGCCGCGGCGCTGGTGGTTGTCGCCGACGGTGACGCTGGCGCGGCCACCGAATTCGGTGGACGGATCCATCGAGAAATACTGGATGGTGCCGCCCAGGTTGCTGGTCGAGGCCACGCCCAGCGAACCAATGCCCTGCGACAGTTCGGCGCCGGCCAGGTTCTCGGCGATGATCGCGCGGGCGATGCTCAGGCCGTTGTAATTGCCGTAGCTGTTGTCGCCCAGCGGGATGCCGTCCAGCGTGTAGCCCAGGCGGCTCTTGTCGAAGCCACGCAGGCTGATGGTCTGCGATTCCTCGTTGGCGCCAAAGGCGTCGTTGGACTGCACCGACACGCCCGGAAGGCGATCGAGGATCTTCTGGCCACTGGTGCCCGGCGGCAGCACCTGCTTGTCCACGGCAGTGATGCGCTGCACCTGGCGGGTCTCGCCCTGACCGATCACAGAGACGGTATCCAGCGTCTGCGCGCTCAGCGCGGCATCGGTGCTGGCGCCGGTATCGGCGGTGGTGGCGGCGGCATGGGCGCTGGCAGCGGCGGAGAGCACGATCGCTACGGCGATCGTCAGGTGTCGGGTCTGCATGGTGGTCCGTTGCATGGGGGGTGATCACCGGCACGCGTGCGCGGTGCAGGGCCACTATGCGAACGGAACATGAAACCTTCTTTACGGAAAACCAACGAATGGTGCAGGGCACCCGCGCAGGTCCCGCAGCCGGATGAAAAAAGGGGCCGGATTCCCTTCGCAAGCAAAGGTTCACCGGCCCCGCGCACTCCGTGGGGGAGGCGGTCCACGCGCAGCGTGGAGAAAGGCTCAACCCATGTACAGGCCACCGTTGACCGGATAGTCGGCGCCGGTCACGTACGAGGCTTCATCCGAGGCCAGCCACGCGCACAGGCCGGCCACTTCCTCGGGGCGACCCAGGCGGCGCACCGGCACCGAGGCCGCCAGCCGGTCCAGTACATCCGGCGGGAAGCTGCTGATCGCCTGGCTGGCGATGTAGCCCGGCGACAGCGTGTTGACGGTGACGCCGCGCGAAGCCACTTCGGCGGCCAGCGCACGGCTGAAGCCATGCATCGCGGCCTTGGCGGTGGCGTAGTTCACCTGGCCGATCTGGCCCTTGTGGGCGCTGACCGAGCCGATGTTGATGATGCGGCCCCAGCCCCGCGTGGCCATGCCGTCGACCACCTGCTTGGTCAGGTTGAACAGCGCGTTGAGGTTGGAAGCGATCACCGCGTTCCAGTCCTCCACCGTCATCTGCCGGAACAGCAGGTCGCGGCTGCCGCCGGAGTTGTTGACCAGTACATCGACCTCACCCACTTCGGCGCGGACCTTGGCGAACGCGGCGCTGGTCGAGGCCCAGTCGGTCGCGTTGCCTTCGGAGGCGATGAAGTCGAAGCCCTGTTCGCGCTGCTCGCGCAGCCAGTTGGCCTTGCGCGGCGAGTTCGGCGCGCAGCCGGCAACCACGGTGTGGCCGCTGCGGGCCAGGCTCTGGCAGATGGCAGTGCCGACACTGCCCATTCCACTGGTGACGTAAGCGATTCGAAGCGTCATTGCAGAAGGCTCCTTGGCAAAGGGTCAGGCGGCGAGGGGATACAGGCCGAACAGCAGGCTGCCGATCATCAGCAGCATCGAGATGGCGATGGCCCACTTCAGGGTGAACTTCTGGTGGTCGGCGAATTCGACCTTGGCCAGGCCCACCAGCAGGTAGGTGGACGGCACCAGCGGGCTGAGCAGGTGCACCGGCTGGCCAGCCAGCGAGGCGCGCGCCATTTCCACCGGAGTGATGCCGTAGTTGCCGGCGGCCTCGGACAGGATCGGCAGCACGCCGAAGTAGAACGCGTCGTTGGACATGAAGAAGGTGAACGGCATCGACGCCACCGCGGTGATCACCGCCAGGTACGGGCCCCACGACTCCGGAATGACCGCCAGGAAGCTGTGCGACATCGCTTCGACCATGCCGGTGTTGTTGAGGATACCGGTGAAGATGCCTGCGGCGAAGATCAGCGACACCACCGACAGCACGTTGCCGGCGTGGTTGACCACGCGGCGGCGCTGCTCGGCCAGGTTCGGGTAGTTGATCACCAGGGCGATGGCGAAGCCGACCATGAACAGCACCGGCATCGGCAGCACGCCGATGATCAGCGCGGTCATCAGCGCCACGGTGAGGGCCAGGTTCACCCACAGCAGCTTCGGCCGCTTGATGTCCTCGGCGTCTTCCACGGTCGGCAGCGGATTGCTGTCATCGGACACGCTGTTGTCCATCCAGCTGCCGCCCTTGGGCAGGGTCACCACGCCGAGGCGACGGCGTTCCTTCAAGCCCAGGTACCAGGCCAGCAGCAGCACGCCGGCACAGGCGATCACCATCGACGGGATCAGCGGCACGAACACATCGGCCGGGTCCACGTGCAGCGCAGTGGCCGCGCGTGCGGTCGGGCCGCCCCACGGGGTCAGGTTCATCACGCCGCCGGCGAGGATGGTCACGCAGGTCATGTTCAGCGCGTTCATGCCCAGCCGCTGGTACAGCGGCAGCATCGCCGAGACGGTGATCATGTAGGTGGTCGAACCGTCGCCATCGAGCGAGATCAGCATCGCCAGCACGGCGGTGCCAAGCACGATCTTCATCGGATCGCCCTTGACGAAGCGCAGGATCACCCGCACCAGTGGATCGAACAGGCCGGCATCGATCATCACCCCGAAGTAGAGGATGGCGAACATCAGCATCACGCCGGTCGGCGCGATCTTCTTGATGCCCTCCAGCATCATCTCGTCGATGCCGGCACCGAAGCCACCGATCAGCGCGAACAGGATGGGAATGGTGATCAGGGCGACGAGCGGCGACAGGCGCTTGCTCATGATCAAGTACATGAACGTAATGACCATGCCAAAGCCGAGGATGCTCAGCATCATCTGCGGACTCCTTGCGAAAACAGGACGTGGGGAGTGGAAGGGGCCGGGCGCCGCGCGCCCGGAATGTCAGGCCTAGAAGTCGTACTGCAGGCGGCCGGTGACCGCGCGGGTGCGGTCCACCGTGACCCCGGCCAGGCGGTCGCGGTTGCGGCTTTCGATCACGTTGAGCATGAAGCGCAGGTTGTCGCGCAGGTACCAGTTGCCGCCCAGCGTCCAGGCTTCGGTGCTGCCGCGGCGCAGGTCCGGCGCGCCATCAAGGTGCTGCGCGCCCCACATCTGGTCGTAGCGCAGCGCCACTTCGAATGCACCGGCCTTGTGGCGGATGTCCTTCACCCGCGCGAAGCGTCCGGTCTTGCGGTCATAGGCGCGGCTTTCGCCGGTGACGAACCAGCTGAGCATGCCGTAGGCGGCCATCACGTCGCCGCGCTGGGCGCCGTCATCGAAGGTGGCGCCACTGAACTCGCCCTGCCACGACAGCGGGCCGCGCACCTGCGCGTATTCCAGCGACCACTTGTTGACGTCGGTATCGCGGCCGGCGGAGAAGTCGACCAGGGTCAGGCGGCTCTCGTCGGACAGGTGGCCGGCCGGGCGCGGACGGATGCGCAGGCCGGGCACGCCATTGGCGCCGGGGTTGTCGTACGCCTCGCGGGCCAGCGACAGGCCCAGGTGCAGCACGTCGCCGTCGCTGGGCGAGGGCGCCCAGGTGATGCGACCACCCGCCGCGCGACCCTTCACCTGCCAGGCGTCGATGCTCTCCAGGCTGTAGAGGCTGGCCGCCCAGGTGAAGTCGCCCGGGTTGGCCTGCCAGGACGCACCCAGGCGGTACAGCGGCGCCAGCGTGGTGCCGGCGTTGCCGCGCTCCAGGAAGCTGCCGTAGTTGGAGCTGGTACGGTCATCCAGCGAGAAATACTGCTTGAACTGGCCCACGGTCAGCTTGCCCGCCTTGCCGAAGCTGCGGGCCAGGTAGACATCCTTGGCCTCGACGCGGTCGCCGGAGAAGTCGGCTTCCAGCTTGTAGTCGACCACGAAGAACTTGCCGGACACATCGACCCATGCACGGCGGATCTCGGTGTCATCCTTGTTCGGCGTTCCGCGGTTGTCGTTGTCGAAGGTGGCGAAGTCCAGGTGCAGGCGGCCCCCCAGGGTGGCGGTGACCGGACGGTCGTCTTCGGCGGCGAAGGCCGGCACCGACAGGACAGCCAGCGCCATCATGGCGGCAGGACGCCGCCAGGCAAACGTGAATTCCACAAACCCTCCCAGGTGCGCGCCAGGCGCGCGGCAATCGTGGGCACCGGACGGTGCGCGGCCGCAGTCTGGGTCGGGCAAGCTGTCATCGTCCTGTCAACGGATTGTGCGGTGCAGCGAAAAGCACAGGCGGCTGGGCTCGCCGTGCCGCGCCCGGCGAGCCCAGCGGCGGCATGCGGTAGCATTCGGTTCCCCTCCCACCCGAGTGCCCATGCGCCTGCTGCTGGTCGAAGACAATCCGGATCTGGCCGATGCGATCATCCGCCGGATGCGCCGCAGCGGGCACGCCGTGGACTGGCAGGCCGATGGCCTGGCCGCTGCCAGCGTGCTGCGCTACCAGAGCTTCGACCTGGTGGTGCTGGACATCGGCCTGCCCAAGCTCGATGGCCTGCGCGTGCTGGCCGGCATGCGCGAGCGCGGTGACAGCACGCCGGTGCTGATGCTGACCGCGCGTGACGGCATCGAAGATCGCGTGCAGGCGCTGGATGTGGGGGCCGACGACTACCTGGGCAAGCCGTTTGATTTCCGCGAGTTCGAAGCGCGCTGCCGCGTGCTGCTGCGGCGTGCGCGCGGCCAGGCCAGCGAAGTGGTGCAGATTGGCGGCTTCCAGTTCGACAACGCGGCGCACCGGGTCAGCCTCGACGGGGAGCCGATCGAACTGCCCAATCGCGAGTACCGCCTGCTGGAGATCCTGGTCGGCCGTCTTGGCCAGGTGGTCGGCAAGGACGAGATCGGCAACGGCCTGTTTGGTTTCGATGACGAAGCGGGCCCGAATGCCATCGAGTTGTACGTTGGTCGCCTGAGAAAGAAGCTGGCGGGCGCGCCGCTGCGCATCACCACGGTGCGTGGCGTCGGTTACCTGCTGGAAGCCAGCGATACCCATGCCGACGCCGATGGCTGACACGCGTGCTGCGACTGCGGCGCCGGGTTCGCTGCGGCGCACGCTGCTGCTCTACCTCGGCGTGCTGCTGGCGGTGTTCGCGGTGGCCCTGCTGTTCGCCGCACGCGATTACGGCCAGCGCGCCGCCAACCGATCCTACGATCACCTGCTGGTGTCCTCGGCGCTGTCCATCGCCGATTCGGTGGCCCTGGTCGACGGCCAGTGGCAGGTCGATCTGCCCTATGCGGCGCTGGACCTGCTGGCGATGGCGCCGGAGGACCGCGTGTTCTACCGGGTGGCCGACAGCCGCGGCACGCTGATCACCGGCTACGGTGATCTGCCGACACCGCCGCGCAGGCCCGGTACCCAGCCGCAGCTGTTCGACGCCCCCTACAGCGGCGAAACCGTGCGCTTCGTGGTGGTCGGCCGCAGTTTCGCCGCGGCCTCCGCGCAGGGCGAGGTGCAGGTGCAGGTGGGCCAGACCCGGCGCGCGCGCGAAGCCGTTGCGCAGGACATGGTCAATCGTGCATTGCTGGCGATCGGTGTGTTGTCCGGGCTGCTGCTGGCGCTGGTGGCGTTCGGCGTGCATCGTGCGTTCCGGCCGCTGGTGCGGGTGGAGCGCGAGCTGTCGCGCCGCGAGCCGTCCGACCTGAAGCCGCTCGATGCCCGCGTGCCGCGCGAGATGGACCAGATGGTGGCCGCGTTGAACCGCTTCATGGAACGCCTGTCCAGCAGCAACGAGACACTGCGCGCGTTCATGGCCGAGGCCGCACACCAGATGCGCACGCCACTGGCGGCATTGCGAGCTCAGGCGCAGTTGGCGCTGGATGATGACGATCCGGAGGACATGCGACGCAGCCTGCAGGCGATCGAGCGCAACGCCACGCATATGAGCCGGCTGCTCAACCAGCTGCTCAGCGATGCCAGCGTGATCCATCGTTCGCACCTGCAACGCTTTGCGGCGGTGGATCTGGCCGAGACCGTGCACCAGGCGTTGCATGAAGCACTGCCGCAGGCAAGCCCTGCACCGCGCGTGCAACTGGCGATGACTGCCGAGCCGGTGCAGGTGCATGGCGACGCGCTGCTGCTGCGCGAGGCAATCAAGAACCTGGTCGACAACGCGTTGAAGTACGGCGGCGACGGCCCGTTGCAGATCGCGCTGACCGTGGAAAGCGGGCAGGCCGTGCTGACCATCGCCGACCATGGCGCAGGCATCGCGGCTGCCGATGCCGAACGCGTATTCGAGCGCTTCGCGCGTGGCGAAGGCGCGCCATCCGGCGGTGCCGGGCTGGGCCTGGCCATCGTCAAGCGGGTGGTCGACAGCCACGGCGGCCGCATCGACCTCAGCAACCGCCCGCAGGGCGGGCTGATCGCCACCATCCGCCTGCCACGGAGCAGTCCATGATCCGCCTGTTTGCCACGGCCGTTGCCCTGCTGCTGGCCCTGCCGGTGCTGGCCGCGCCCGGCGATGTGCGTCGTTTTCCCGCACAGGGGGCGGCCACCGCGCAGCTGCGCATTCACGGCACTACCGACATCGAAGTGTTCGCGGTGGTGATTGCCGATTACCAGCGGCTGCACCCGGGCACCGAGGTGGTGTACGAGGACATCATCACCCAGGACCTGTACGCGCGTTACCTGCACGACCGCGGTGGACCGGCATCGCCGGACCTGCTGATCTCCAGCGGCATGGACCTGCAGACCAAGCTGGTCAACGATGGCCACGCGCTGCCACATCGCTCGGCGCTGACCGCTGCGCTGCCAGCCTGGGCGCAGTGGCGCAACGAGGCCTTCGGCATCAGCTACGAGCCGGTGGTGATGGTCTACAACACCCGCGCAATGCCTTCGGCAAAGGTGCCGCACACGCGCCGCCAGCTGCTGGACCGGCTGCGTGCCGAAGGTGCACCGCTGCGCGGCAGGGTCGGCACCTATGACATCGAGCGCAGCAGTGTCGGCTACCTGCTGGCAACCCAGGATGCGCAGCGCGGCAGCATCGCCGGCGCGCTGCTGGGGGCGCTCGGCGACAACGACGTAGTGCGCGAAGAGCGCACCGGCGTGCTGCTGGACAAGGTGGCCAGCGGCGAGCTGTCGCTGGTCTACAACGTGCTTGGTTCCTACGCGCAGGCACGGGTCGATGCCGGCGCGCCACTGGCCATCGTCGAGCCTGAGGACTACACGCTGGTGGTGCTGCGCACCGCGGTGATTCCGCGTACCGGCCCACACCCGGAAGAAGCGTGGCGCTTCCTCGACTACCTGCTGTCGCCCCGTGGCCAGCAGGTGCTGTCGCGCGAGGCGCGGCTGATGCCGATCGTGACCGGCAACGCACGTGGCGACGATGCGCCCGGCCGCAGCCGGCGTCCGATCCAGCTCGGCCCGGGCCTGCTGGTGTACCTGGATGCGCTCAAGCGCCGCCAGTTCCTCGATGCCTGGCGCAGCAGCGTCGAGCCGGCGGGGCGCTGAGGCTCCGGCCTGCCCGTACAATGGCGGCATGAGCGAATACACCATCCTGATCGCCGACGACCACCCGCTGCTGCGTTCGGCGGTGGTGCAGTCCTTGCGGCAGAGCCTGCCGCTGGCGCAGGTGCGCGAGGTGGCCAGTGCCGATGCGCTGGCCGAGGCGCTCGACGCACAGCCGGACGTGGACCTGGTGCTGCTCGACCTGACCATGCCCGGCGCGCACGGTTTTTCCGCGCTGCTGCACGTGCGCGGCTCGCATCCGGACATCCCGGTGGTGATCCTTTCCTCCAACGACCATCCGCGGGTGATCCGCCGTGCCCAGCAGTTCGGCGCCGCCGGTTTCATCCCGAAGTCCGCGCCGGCCGAGACCATCGGCGAGGCCGTGCAGGCAGTACTCGATGGCGGCCTGTGGTTCCCGGCGATGGCCGCCGAGCGTTCCGAGGCCGATGCACTACTGGCCAGCCGCCTGGCCCAGCTGACCCCGCAGCAGTTCCGCGTGCTGCTCTGCCTGGCCGATGGCCTGCTCAACAAGCAGATCGCCTACACCCTGGGGCTGGCCGAGAACACGGTGAAGGTGCACGTCACCGCCATCCTGAAGAAGCTCGAGTGCCACAGCCGCACACAGGCGGCGGTGCTGGTGAAGGCGCTGGAGCCCGAGGGCGACGCCGGCATCGGGCTGTAGTTTCCAGCAAACGGCGCAGCCCCTCGTGGGTGGACACGTAGAGCAGTTCATGGGTGAGGCCGGGCAGGTGGACTGCACAGGGGCCGCTGCAAGTACATCCATGTAAGCTCGGTCGCCGCATCCATGCGGCTCACGCCCCTGCGCAGCCCACCTACCCGGCCACGGACAGGTTCCGTGCGCATCCATCCACGGAAGAGAAAAGAAGATCCAAAGCAAAGGCAGCCTGACAGGCCGCTTTTTGTAGAGCCGAGCCCACGCTCGGCTGCTTTCTGGCCGGTCCGTGAAGCCGAGCATGGGCTCGGCTCTACACGAGCAAGCGCAGCGCGCGACCCGCTTTTGATCTTATTTTCTTCTCCGTGGGTGCAGGCCACCGAAATCTGTCGGAGGCCGGTCGGGTTGGGTGCGCGGGGGTGTCAGCCGCATGGGCCCGAGGCATGCCTCGGGCGGGTTGGGCAGGACGCCCAACCCGGGTCTTGCCGTGTGCGCAGGACAGCGCACACGAGCAAGCGGCTGCAAGCCTCCATGGACGGATTCACGGCGTCCCCCGCGTACCCAACCCGACCGGCCCACCCGCGGCTTCTGCTTTCCGCGACCACCCAGACACCACCCACGAGGGGCTGCGCCGTTGGCTGGAAACTACCCACGATGGCGGATCAGCAACTGACTCATCAGTGCCCGCAGCGCCGGCGGCTTCACCGGCTTGGCCATCATCCCCCAGCCGCGTTCGGCGGCCATCTCACGCAATCCCGCATCGCGCTCGGCAGTAACCAGCACTACCGGCGGGCGGGCCTGCCACAATTCGGCCAATGTCTCGTACAGCACCGGCCCATGGTGATCGCCCATGCGCACATCCAGCAGCACCAGCTCCGGTACTGCGCCTGTTGCTGCCAGCTGCAGCGCCGCCTGTGGGCCATCGGCCAGCGCCACCTCGCAGCCCCAGCGCTCCAGCAGCGCGCGGCTGGCCGCGCACACGTGCGGATCGTCGTCGATCACCCACACCCGGCGACCGCGAAGCGGGTTGTCCGCCGCCGGTTCCTGCACCAGCACCGGCACAGGAGCAGTAGCGGGAATCGCGCTGGCTTCGCCGAACGGCACGCCCACCGCGAACACGCTGCCCTGGCCCAGCTGCGAGCGCAGCCGGATCGGATGCCCAAGCAGGCGGCCGATGCGATCGACGATGGCCAGGCCAAGGCCGGCGCCGCGCTGCTGGCCGTCGTGCAGGCGGCGGAACTCCTCGAAGATCTCGCCCTGCAATGCGTCGGGAATGCCGGGGCCCTGGTCGTGCACCTCGATCCACAGCATGCCTTCACGGCGACGGCAGCCGAGCAGCACGCGGCCGCGTTCGCTGTAGCGCAGCGCGTTGGACAGGAAGTTCTGCAGGATTCGGCGCAGCAGGGCTTCATCGCTGACCACCACCGCATCGGTATCGACCCAGTCGACCACCAGGCCACGCGACTGTGCGGCGATGCCGAATTCGCGCGCCAGCGTCTGCAGCAAAGGCCCGAGCCGGAACGCCTGCACTCGGGTCGGCAGGCTGCCGGATTCCAGGCGCGCGATATCCAGCAGGCTGTTGAGGATCGCATCCTGCGCGGCCAGCGCAGCATCGATGTGGTCCGCAGTCTGCTGCTGCGCCGGGTCGCCCAGCTTGCCGCGCAGCACCGAGACGAACATGCGCGCCGCGTTGAGCGGCTGCAGCAGGTCGTGCACGGCCGAGGCGACGAATCGCGTCTTGTAGCGGTTGGCCTGCTCGGCTTCGCGGCGTGCTTCTTCCAGGTCATGGGTGCGCTCGGCGATGCGGTGTTCCAGCGCATCGGCCAGCGAGCGCAGTTCGCGCGCGGCGTTCTTGTAGCTGGTGATGTCGGCATAGCTGGTGACGAAGCCGCCGTCGGGCAGCGGGTTGCCGCGGATTTCCAGCACGGTGCCATCGTCTTTTTCGCTTTCGCGCATGTGCGGGCGGCCGCTGCGCAGGTGGTTCAGGCGGCGCTCGATGGCTTCATCGACCGGGCCCGGACCAAGCAGGCCACGGCGTGCGTTGAAGCGGAACAGTTCCTCGATCGGCCGGCCGACGCGAACCAGGTCCTGCGGGAAGCGGAACAGTTCCAGATAGCGCGAATTCCACGCGACCAGGCGCAGTTCGCGGTCGATCACCACCACGCCCTGCGGCAGGTGTTCGAGGCTGCGGCTGAGGCCGCTGTCGGCATCGGTGGCGGCCTGCAGCAGGCCATCCTGCGCGGTACGCAGTTCCTGTGCATGCTGCTTGAGCAGGGTTTCCAGCTCGCGGCGGCTGCGCAGGCGATGCTTGGCCAGTCGCCGGCGCTGCTGCACGAACAGCACCAGGAAGCCCAGCGCCAGCCATGCAGCGCCACCGGTGAGTGCTGCGGCGCGGCCGGCGCCGGTGGCGGCACCGGCATCGTGCAGCAGGTGCAGGTTCCAGCCTTCGGCGGGCAGCGGCAGGCTCTGCCACAGCATCGGCTGCGGCAGCGCCGGGTCCAGCAGGCGCACCATGCGGCCGCCATCGGCCAGCACGTCTTCGGTGCGTGCGCGCAGGGGCTGCAATGCGCGGTCGGCGTACTGGCGGGCGTCCAGCATCTCGCGGCGCTCATCGGCCCCCAGCGGGCGCAGCAGCCGGTAGCGCCAGCTGTCCCGGTTGGCCAGGAACACCACGTCGTGGTCGTCGCTGGCCAGCACCACGTCCGGGCTGCTCAGCCATTCCTGCTCCAGCGCGGACAACTCGACCTTGATCACCACCACGCCCAGCCGCTTGCCGTCTTCTTCGATGGCCTGCGAAAGGTAATAGCCGGGCACGCCGGTGGTCATGCCGATGCCGTAGAAGCGGCCACGGCCCTGCGCCAGCGCCTGGCGGTAGTAGGGGCGGTAGCTGTAGTTCTCGCCGACATTGGTGGTCGGCTGGTCCCAGTTGCTGGCCGCCACCGCCACACCGTCGTGGCCGACCAGGGTCAGGGTCGAGGCACGGGTGACTTCGTTGGCGCGTTGCAGCTTGAGGTTCAGCCGCTGCCGTTCGCTGGGCGAGGGCGGCACGCGCAGTGCATGCAGCAGATCCGGGTCAAGTGCCAGCACCTGCGGCAAGGTGCCGAAGCGGTCGATGCGCTGTTGCAGGCCCTGGCCATACAGCTGCAGCTGGCGTTGCACCTGGCTGCTTTCCTCGCCGAGCGCGCGCCGCCAGGCGTAATGACCGGCGGCGACCGCGCACAGCACGGTACCGCCGACCATCACCAGCAGGGTCAGCAACAGCATCCGGTGGCGGCTGAGCCAGTACATGGCGGCAGTCTACGCAGGGCCGGCGGGCGTGGCGTGCACGCCCGCCGGGGTCTGACGTGGAAGGGGTCAGAAGTGCATCTGCGCGCGCAGTTCGAAGATCTCCGGCGTGCTGTGCACGCCACGACGGCTGGCGTCGACCTTCACGTAGTTGGCCTGGAACTTGAAGTGGCTGGTCAGGTACCAGTTCGCGCCCAGCGTCAGGTCGTGCTGGCGGCCGCCGAGGATGCTGCCATCGTCCAGGTCGAGACGGCTGTATCGGGCCAGCAGTTCGACCGCGCCGTAATTGTGCGCCGGCTTGATGTTGGCCACCGCGCCGGCGTTGTACGGGCGCGATTCGCCGGTCAGCACCCAGCTGGCCATCGCGTACTGGCCACTGCCGGTGTAGTCGGGCTTGCCGTCATGACGGGTGACCGTAGCGCGCAGCGCTTCGGCCTGCAGCGAGAACGGGCCCCGGATCCAGATGCCTTCCACGCCGGTGCGGCGGATCTGGTCGGCGGTGACCAGCGCACCGGAATCGACGTAGCGGATGTCGGTCAGGCCGGCTTCCGGGCGCGCGCGCAGGCGGGCGCTGGCCTCGTGATGCACGTCGCGGCCATCGCTGTAGCCACGCGGGTTTTCCTGCGAGTAGGCCAGGCCCAGGTGGATCACATCGCCCGGTGCCTTCACCGGCGTCCACACCGCACGCACCGCCTGGGTGGTGCCGGGGTTGTCGCCCTGCAGGTCCTTGCCGCCATAGGCCCCGGCCTGCAGCAGGTACTGCGGGCGCTCCAGCACCCACTCCACGCCGGTGCGGCGGCCTTCGTAGAAGGCCTGCACCGGCAGCGAGGTTTCCAGGAAGCTGCCGGCACGCGAAGAGGTGTTCGCATCCAGGCCGACCGGGGTCTTCATGTAGCCGAAGCGGAAGCGGCCGACGTCACGGCCGAAGAAGGCCTTGCTCTCGAAGCGCACGAACACGTCCAGCCAGGTATCGGCCTGGAAGTCGTAGTAGACCATCGCATCGTAGACGCCCTTCTTTTTCAGCGTCGCGCCGAATTCCTTGCGGCGCACGGCATCGTCGTCCTCGAGGCCACTGGCCGAGGAGAAGTCGTTGTAGTCGTAGGCGATGTTGGCGGTGGCCGCCAGCTCGGTGCCATCACCGAAGGTGTACTTGGTCGGCCAGTTGTCGAAATCGGCGGCCGAGGCGAAGGCGGGAAGGGCGGCCAGCGACAGGGCCAGCAAGATGGGATTCGGGCGCATGTTGGGTGCGGCTCTCTCAGATTGCGTGTGGACAGGACATCAACGGCCGGAAGGGCCGGAACTTTCGCAAAGACTCACCCAGCCGTTCAGCCCGGGCCACCAGCCTCCCCAGGATCGGGCGGTGCGGCGCCAGTGTAGGCACCTGTGCCACCTGAACCGGGAGGCTAGTACCAATAGGTTATCTGCGCTGGCGTGCCTGGCGCGTACAAAGGCGTCCATTGGTCGCACCTCCTGTGCGTGCTGCACAGGGCCTGCGATCAGTTTCCACGGTAACGGTTCCCGTGCAGCTCCGGGGCCGTACGTGCCTGAAAACGCCCCTTCCGGAGTCCGCCATGCACATCCCGACCGCAGCACCGGTGCCTGCAAAGCCGTTGCCGATCTATCGCCAGCTGTACTTCCAGGTGATCGTGGCGATCGTCCTGGGCGCCATCCTCGGCCATTACGAGCCGTTGATCGGCGAGAAGATGAAGCCGCTCGGTGATGCCTTCATCAACCTGGTGAAGATGATCATCGCGCCGGTGATCTTCCTCACCATCGTCACCGGCATCGCCAGCATGACCCACCTGCGTACGGTGGGCCGGGTCTTTGCCAAGGCGATGGCGTACTTCCTGTTCTTCTCCACGCTGGCGCTGATCGTCGGCATGATCGTGGCGCACGTGGTGCAGCCCGGCGCCGGCATGAACATCAACCCGGCCGAGCTGGACCAGACCGCGGTGCACAGCTACGTCGAGAAGTCGCACGACCTGACCCTGGTCGGCTTCCTGATGGACATCATCCCGAAGACGCTGCTCAGCGCCTTCGTCGACGGCAACATCCTGCAGGTGCTGTTCGTGGCCGTGCTGTTCGGCATCGCGCTGGCGATGGTGGGGGAGAAGGGCAAGCCGGTGCTGAACTTCCTGGAGGCGCTGGTCGCTCCGGTGTTCAAGCTGGTGCACATCCTGATGAAGGCCGCCCCGATCGGCGCCTTCGGTGCGATCGCCTTCACCATCGGCAAGTACGGCGTCGGCTCGCTGATCAACCTGGCCTGGCTGGTGGGCTCGTTCTACCTCACCGCCTTCCTGTTCGTGGCGGTGATCCTCGGCGTGGTCTGCCGCCTGTGCGGCTTCTCGGTGTTCAAGCTGGCGCGCTACCTGAAGGCCGAACTGCTGCTGGTGCTCGGCACCTCGTCGTCGGAGTCGGCGCTGCCGTCGCTGATGGAGAAGATGGAACGCGCCGGCTGCAGCAAGTCGGTGGTGGGCCTGGTGGTCCCGACCGGCTACTCGTTCAACCTGGACGGCACCAACATCTACATGACCCTGGCGGCGCTGTTCATCGCCCAGGCCACCAACACCGAACTGACCCTGGGCCACCAGATCGCCCTGCTGCTGGTCGCCATGCTCAGCTCCAAGGGCGCGGCCGGCGTCACCGGCGCGGGCTTCATCACCCTGGCCGCCACCCTGGCCGTCGTGCCGGAAGTGCCGGTTGCCGGCATGGCGCTGATCCTGGGCGTGGACCGCTTCATGAGCGAATGCCGCTCGCTGACCAACTTCATCGGCAATGCCGTGGCCACCGTGGTGGTCTCGCGCTGGGAAGGCGCGCTGGACCGCAACCGCCTGAAGCTGGCGCTGGATGGCCGCGAAAGCGAACTGCCGCCGCCGGTCGATGCGCTGCCCGAGGCACTGCCGGCCAAGGGCTGATCCAGGTGTGTGGTACCGCGGGGCCGGTCACGACAGTGGTACGGCCCCGCGGCGTTTCAGGGCGTCCCATGGCTGTCATGGGCAACGCCGAAGCTGACATCCCGGTACCGTCGCATACGGCACGGAATTGTGCGGTCGCAGCATGCTTGCGACAGGATAGCGACAGGTCCAGACGCTCCAACGGGGGTATCATCCCCTGTCCCTTCTGCCCATTCATGTAACCCACATCGATGTCCAACGAAGATTTCAAACAGGCCGCCCTCGATTACCACCGGATGTCCCCGCCGGGAAAGATCAAGGTTTCCGCTACCAAGCCCATGCTGACCCAGCGCGACCTGTCGCTGGCGTATTCGCCGGGCGTGGCGTACGCCTGTGAAGCGATCAAGGCCGACCCGCAGCAGGCCAGCGAGCTGACTGCCCGCGGCAACCTGGTGGCGGTGATCTCCAACGGCACCGCGGTGCTGGGCCTGGGCAACATCGGCGCGCTGGCCGGCAAGCCGGTGATGGAAGGCAAGGGCGTGCTGTTCCAGAAGTTCGCCGGCATCGATGTGTTCGACATCGAAGTCGACGAGACCGACCCGGACAAGCTGGTCGACATCATCGCCTCGCTGGAACCGACCTTCGGCGGCATCAACCTGGAAGACATCAAGGCGCCGGAATGCTTCGTGGTCGAGCGCAAGCTGCGCGAGCGCATGAAGATCCCGGTGTTCCATGACGACCAGCACGGCACGGCGATCATCGTCGGCGCGGCGGTGCTCAACGCCATGGCGATCACCGGCAAGAAGATCGAGGACGTGAAGCTGGCGACCACGGGCATGGGCGCGGCCGGCATTTCCTGCGTGAACATGCTGGTGCAGCTGGGCCTGAAGCCGGAAAACATCCTGGCCTTCGACCGCGAGGGCGTGATCCACACCGGTCGTACCGACCTGGATCCGGAAAAGCAGCGCTATGCGCGCGACACCGACAAGCGCACCCTGGCCGAGATCGTCGACGGCGCGGACATTTTCCTGGGCCTGTCGGCGCCGGGCATCCTGACCGCCGACATGGTCAAGACCATGGCGCCGGATCCGGTGATCTTCGCACTGGCCAACCCGACCCCGGAAATCATGCCGGAACTGGCGCGCGCCGCCCGTCCGGACGCGATCATCGGCACCGGCCGTTCGGACTACCCGAACCAGGTCAACAATGTGCTGTGCTTCCCGTACCTGTTCCGTGGTGCGCTGGACGTGGGCGCCACCGCGATCAACGAGGAAATGAAGATCGCCTGCGTGCGTGCCATCGCTGCACTGGCCCGCCGCGCCGCCACCGACATGGGCTCGGCCTATGGCGGTGACACCCCGAGCTTCGGCCGTGAATACCTGATCCCGCGTCCGTTCGACCGTCGCCTGCTGGTGGAGCTGTCGGCCGCCGTGGCCCAGGCCGCAATGGATTCGGGCGTGGCCTCGCGCCCGATCGACGACATGGGCGCCTACCGCGACAAGCTGGCCCAGTTCGTCTACCGCACCAGCCTGATGATGAAGCCGGTCTACGACCGCGCGCGCAGCGACAAGCAGCGCGTGGTGTACGCCGAAGGCGAAGAGGAAGTGGTGCTGCAGGCGGTGCAGAACGTGGTCGATGACGGCCTGGCGCACCCGATCCTGATCGGCCGCCCGGAAGTGATCGAGTCGCGCATCGAACGCCTCGGCCTGCGCCTGAAGATCGGCGAGAACGTTGAAGTCACCAACATCAACGATGACCCGCGCTTCAACGAATACTGGCAGTACTACCATGGCCTGACCGGCCGTCGTGGCGTGACCGTGGCCGCGGCGAAGAACCTGATGCGTTCGCGCCCGACCCTGATCGCAGCAGTGATGGTGGCGCGTGGCGAAGCCGATGCGATGCTGACCGGCATCGTCGGCCGCTTCCACAAGAAGCTAGGCTACGTGCGCAGCGTGCTGCCGCTGGAGCCGAAGGTCACCTCGACCTCGGCGATGACCGGCGTGATCAACCAGCAGGGCGTGTTCTTCTTCGTCGATACCCACGTGCAGGAAGACCCGACCGCCGAGCAGCTGTGCGAAGCGACCCTGCAGGCGGCCTACCGCATGAAGTTGTTCGGCATCGAGCCGAAGGTGGCGCTGCTGTCGCACTCCAACTTCGGCAGCCACGATTCGAAGGACGCGCTGAAGATGCGCCAGGTGCGCGAGCTGCTGCTCAAGCGCAACCCGCGCCTGAACGTGGACGGCGAAATGCAGGGCGACACCGCATGGGATGAAGCGCTGCGCCAGAAGCTGCTGCCGGGCTCGACCCTGCAGGGCCGCGCCAACCTGTTCGTGCTGCCGAACCTGGAAGCGGCCAACATCGCCTACAACCTGGTGCGCGTGTTCACCGATGGCGTGGCGATCGGCCCGATCCTGATGGGCGTGAACAAGCCGGTGCACATCCTGACCACCAGCGCCACTTCGCGCCGGATCCTGAACATGACCGCGATCGCGGCGGTCGATGCGCAGATCCGCAAGCAGCTGGAAGCGGAAAAGAAGGCATAAGCCTTCTTTCCCACTTCCGCTGCCCACGCATTCTTCCTCTACCCCCGCCTTCGGCGAGCCCCTTCAACAAGAAGGGGCTCCTGGTCGGAAGAATGATGGCGCTGGCGCGGCTGGACGTCGGCGCAAGTGAAAACACCGGGCATTGCCCGGTGTTTTCATTTGCCGCAACGGCCGCCGAACCTGCCACACGCGCTACGCCGCCCGGTCATTTCCCTGCAACGCCGTTGCGGCCCAATACGCCCACGCGGCCCGGCCGTGGGAAGGGACCGGACCGGCCTTCCCACCCTGGGCCCGACCAACTTTCATGGGCGAGGGTGTCATGCGTAATCGAGTCACGCGGCGATATTTCCAGCAGCTGTTCGCGCTGTACGCCGGTTTCGTGCAGTCGCGCTGAGGCGTAGAAAGCAGCGAGGTAGAGTCGACCGTTGGTCGACTATCGCGCGAAGCGCGGGGTTTTCGGGGGCTGTACGAAAGTCAGTCGACTAACAGTCGACTCTACCCAGTCGCCCCAATTCCCAGTTGACCAGCCAGTCAGCGCCGCTTGCCGCGGCGTGCAGGGGCCGGCGGCGGTGCATCCGAACGCGGCTTGGCGTACTGGGCCCACAGTGCGGGCAGTGCCTTGCCGGTGTGCTTCTGCCACAGCGCCGGTGCATAGCGGCCATCGCGCAGGGCCGTGTCCAGTGCCAGCACCAGGCCCGGGTGTTCGGCGTCGGCCCATTTCAGGAACGCACCGGTGACCCGGTAGCCGCTGTCGAAGTTCTGGCCCTTCTCGACCTTGCCCGGCAGCGACCAGCCCGCGGCGGCATTGTCCATGCCGTAGCGGTCGCGTGCGTAGTCGGCGATGCCCTCCACCAGCCAACCCGGCACCCGTGCGTCGCCATGGCCCGGATAGCCCTGCACGATGTGCATGGCCTCATGGGTGACCAGGTCGATGTCGTTGGGGTGCTGCGCCAGCCAACCCGGATTGATGGTGATCGTTGCCGCCTGGTCCTTGTCACCGACGAAGGCGATCCCGGTGTAGGCCGGATCGATCACGATGCGCACCATCGATGGCGCGGCCGGGTGGAAGTCCGCACGTTCGCGCAGGTAGGCGAAGTAGAACGTATCGATCACCCGCTTGCGCTGCGGCGCGGCCAGGGCGCCACGGGCGTCCTGGTAGTTCAGCGTCACGCCGTCGCGGGTCAGCTGCGCATCAAAGGCCTGGGTCTGGCCGAAGCTGGAGAAGGAAAGGGCAACAAGGGCCAGAGGCAACAGACGGTAGCGCATAGGGCTCATTGTACGGCGCTGGGCGCCAACAGTTCGATCTCCGCCAGCGGCAGCCGGCCCGGCGCGGCCAGGCGCAGCCGGTACTCGCTGTAACGACCGGGTCTGGCGATGCGGAACGGACGGGTCTGGCGGGCAGACTCGAAGGCTTCGCCGCTGCGCTGGTCGAGCACGGTCCAGTGGCCGTTGCCATTGCGCGCTTCCAGCGTCCATTCGCCGCCCTGGATGCGGCCGTCACCGCTGGTCAGCGTATACATCGTCGGCGTGCCATTGCTCAGGCCGGTCAGTGCGATGGTCGCGCCGCCACCCAGGCCGACGGTGGTGGCCGCATCGTCATCGACCAGCGCCGGCAGGGCGCGGCCATCGGCCAGTGTTGCCTTCGCGCCGCTGCCGAGCAGGTCGTGCAGCAGCTGCGGGCGCTGGCCACGGGCGGTCAGCGAGCGCGGCACGTCATCCACGCCGCTGCCCCAGCGCGACGGCTGCGGGCCCATCACGAAGTCCAGCGTCGCGCCCCTGGCGATCAGCTCGTGCGGCACCCAGGTCTTCGTCCAGGGCGTGCCGTTGATCTTCAGCGACTGCACGTAGACGTTCTCTCGCGAATTGTTGGCCGCGTTCACGGTCAGCACCGCGCCGCCCTGCAGTTCCACCCGCGCGTGGCGGAAGGCCGGCGAACCGATCACATACTCCGGGGCGCCCATGCGCAGCGGGTACAGGCCCAGCGAGGCCAGCACGTACCACGCCGAGGTCTCGCCATTGTCCTCGTCGCCCGGATAGCCCTGGCCGATCTCGCTGCCGACGTACAGCCGCGACAGGATCTCGCGCACGTGCTGCTGGGTCTTCCACGGCTGCCCGGCGTACAGGTACATCCACGGGATGTGGTGCGCCGGCTGGTTGCTGTGCGCGTACATGCCCATGCGCACGTCGCGCGCCTCGGTCATCTCGTGGATGGTGCCGCCGTAGGAACCGGCCAGTGCCGGGTCTGCGGTTTCCGGCGTGGCGAAGAAGGCATCCAGTTTCGCCGCCAGCTTGTCGCGGCCACCGTACAGCGCGGCCAGGCCTTCGCCATCGTGGGCAGCGGTGAAGGCGAAGGTCCAGCCATTGGACTCGGTGTAGTCGTGGCCCCACACGCGCGGGTCGTAGTCCTTCGCGTCCACGCGCCACTGGCCATCGGCAGTGCGGCCCTGGAAGAAGCCGGCGGCCGGATCGAACATCGTCGTGTAGCTGGCGGCGCGATAGCGGAAGTAGTCGGCCTCGGTGCTGTAGCGCTCGCGTGCGGCCGGCGTGGTCGCACGCTTGGCCAGCGCGTCGGCCATGTTGGCGATGCCGAAATCATTGAGTGCGCCTTCCATCGTCCACGACATGCCTTCATGCACGTCCGCGCTGGCGTAGCCACGGAAGGTCGAACGGTCCATGCCCTTGCGGCCGACATGGCGGTCGGGCGGGACCACGCTCGCGTTCTTCAGCGCGGCGGCGTAGGCCTCGGCCGGATCGAAACCGCCGATGCCCTTCAGCCACGCATCGGCGAAGGCCACGTCCGAGCTGGTACCGACCATCAGGTCCGCATAGCCCGGCGACGACCAGCGTGCGATCCAGCCGCCGGCGCGGTACTGCTCGATGAAGCCCTGCACTAGCTGGCCGGCATCGTCGGGCGTGAACAGTGCATAGGCCGGCCAGGTGGTGCGGAAGGTGTCCCAGAAGCCGTTGTTGACGAACACCTTGCCATCGCGCACGCCGGCGTAACTGCGGGTCGCGCTGCCTTCGGTGTTGTCATCGCTGGCGCTGGCCTGGTTGGCGTAGCGCCACTCCGGTGCGGCGGCGCTGCCCACGTTCTCGTGGCCGGAATTCGGGTACAGGTACAGCCGGTACAGGCTGGAGTACAGCGTGGTCTTCTGGTCGTCGCTGGCATCGCCGATGTCGAAGCGGGCCAGGCGCGCGTCCCACGCGTCCTGTGCGCGGCCGGCCACGCTCTCCAGCGTATCGGCGGCGGCGATTTCCAGTGCGAGGTTGTGCCGCGCCTGCTCCACCGAGATCAGCGAGGTGGCGATGCGCATCGTCACCCGCCGCTCGCTGCCGGCATCGAACTTGATGTAGCCGGTCGGGCGCCCGGTGTCGAGGCGGCCGCTGCTGCGCCAGGGCTTGTCGAAGCTGGCCACCACGTACATGCGGCTGGCGCCGTTGGAGAGGCCGCTGCGCGTATCGGTGTAGCCCGACAGCGTCTGTGTGGCGGCATCCAGAGTCAGGCCACCACGTGCATCGACGTTGTCGAACAGCAGGTTGGCGTCACCGCCTTCGGGGAAGTCGAAGCGGAACAACGCGGCATGATCGGTCGGCGCGATGGCGGCAGCGATGCCGTTGTCGAAGCGCACGTCGTAGCGGTAGGGGCGCGCGCTTTCATGGCGGCGATCGAACGACAGCGCGCGCTTGCGGCGGTCGGCCTCCGGCACGCCACGGCTGGCCGAGGGCATCACCTGGAAGGTCTGGCGGTCACCCATCCACGGGCTGGGCTGGTGGCTCAGCGCAAGCGCCTGCAGCTGCGGGCGGTTCTGTGCGTCGTTCTGTTCGTTCCAGCGGTACAGCCAGTTCAGTGCGCCGGCATCGGTCACCGGGGTCCAGAAGTTGAAGCCGTGCGGCACCGCCGTGGCCGGGAAATTGTTGCCGCGCGAGAAGGTGCCGTTGGCCTGGGTGCCGCGGGTGGTCAGCACCCAGTCGGAGACGCGCTGTGGCTGCTGCCGCGGCTGTGCGTCCAGGCGCACGTCATCAATCCAGCCAGAGACCGGCACGCCCTCGGCACTGGCCACCTCCAGCTCGATCGCCACCACGCGGCGGCCCTTCAGCGTGGGTACGTCGCCCAGCCGCACTGCCTTGCGCGCCCACTGTTGCGGGTACAGCGTCTTCGATTCGCCCTGCGCGCGTGCGCCGATCGCCACCCCATGCTGGTCGCGCGCCGCACCGGCCGACACGCGGCTGCCATCGTCCAGCAGCAGGTCCAGCGAGACATAGGTCGAAGCGACGGTGTCCTTGCCGACGATCTCCGGCAGCACCAGCCACGACAGCGTGGTATCGGCCTCGATGGGCAGGTCGGCCTTGAACAGTTCGCGCCGCGCGCTGCCGCCTTCGCTGCTGTAGCGCAGTGCATGCAGGCCGCTGTAGCCGGCGTTGCGCTTGGCCGCGTAAGGCGCCGCAGGGCCGTTGCCGATCGTGACCTGAAGTGCACCCGCGGCCTGCGTCGGGGCAGGTTCGCCGGGCTCGAACGAGGTCTGCAGCCCCTGTGCCAGCACCGGCATCGCAGTGGTCGCACAGGCCAGGGCCAGGGCCAGTGGAAGCAGGGCGCGGCGCGGATCGGACAGGGTCATGCAAGGGTCTCCCGGAAGGGCTGGCGGCGGGCAGAACCCGCATCGGCGGACACCACGGACAGCATCGCTCCGCCCGCCAGGCTGGCAGTGGAAGAGGCGATGCCGGTCCGGTGGGGGCGGGCCATGCGATCGGGTTGGATTGGGTGGGTCGGGGTGCGACCTGGCCCGATCCTGCAACAGCCGTCGCGCGCTGGCAAGTGCCATTTAGTTCGATCCAAATGCGGGAAATATCGCTGGAGTCGATTCTGGCGAGCGAACCTGCCGGAACGACCGCGAAATCCCCGGCGCCGCCGCCGCCCGGCGTGCGGCGGGGAGATGCGAGGCATCGGCGGGAGCGCGCAAAGGCCCGTCGTGGCGCAATGTCGGTGCGGCCCAGATGCTAGAATCACAGGCCTCGCAACCCGTTCACCGACATCCGCCATGAGCCATACCGCCACCGCGCCCGCCAACGCCGAGAAGCGCTACACCGTGCACCGCAGCGATCTGCCGTTGAGCTGCCCGACCCCGGAAATGGCGCTGTGGAACTCGCATCCGCGCGTGTACCTGCCGATCGAAGACGAGCCCAACGGTGAAGCGCAGTGCCCGTACTGCGGTTCCGTGTTCGTGCTGGCCGACTAAACGGCGGCCCCTTCGATGCGCCGATTGACCGTGGTGCAGTTGCTGCCGGCGCTGCACTCCGGCGGTGTCGAGCGCTCGACCCTGGAAATCGCTGCTGCCCTGGTCGCGGCCGGCCATCGTGCACTGGTGGTGTCCGCCGGTGGCCGCCTGGTGCAGCCGCTGCTGGACAGCGGTGCCGAGCACCTCACCCTGGACATCGGCCGCAAGTCGCTGCTGACCCTGCGCCATCTGCCGACCCTGCGCCGCCTGTTTGCCGAGGTCGGTGCGGACATCGTGCACGCCCGTTCGCGGCTGCCGGCCTGGCTGGGCCTGTACGCGATCCGCGCCATGCCCGCCGCACAGCGCCCGCACTGGGTGACCACCGTGCACGGGTTGAATTCGCCCAGCCGCTACAGTGCGGTGATGACCAGTGGCGAACGCGTGATCTGCGTGTCCAATACCGTGCGCGCCTTCGTGCAACGCCACTACCCGACGGTGCCGGAAGAAAAACTGCAGGTCATTCCCCGCGGTGTCGATGTCGGCCAGTTCCCACGCGTAGCACGTGCCGACCGTCGCCCGCGGCTGGCCCTGGCCGCCGATTATCCCTGGCTGGCGCAGGTTGATGGCCCGCTGCTGCTGTTGCCCGGGCGCGGTACCCGGCTGAAGGGCCACGCCCACGCGCTGCAGCTGCTGGCCGACGTGCGTGCCGCCGGCGTGCCTGCGCAGCTGTGGATGCTGGGTACCGAGGAACCCGGGCGTGAGGCCTACGTGGCCGATCTGCGCCGCCAGGCTGCGGCACTGGGCGTGGCCGAGGCCGTACAGATCAGCACGCCTACCGCACGCATCGCCCTGGCCTACGCCGCCAGCGATCTGGTGCTGCAGCTGTCGGACAAGCCGGAAGCCTTTGGCCGCACCGTGGTCGAGGCGCTGTCGGTCGGCCGCCCGGTGCTGGGCTGGGACCACGGTGGCGTCGGCGAACTGCTGCAGCAGTTGCAGCCCGGCGGCGCGGTGCCGCTCGGCGACGCGCGCGCGCTGGGTGAACGTGCGCTGGCCCTGCTGGCGCAGCCGCCATCCTTGCCGACCCGCATCCCGTTTACCCTGCAGGCCATGCAGCGCGATACCCTCCGCCTCTATGCCGATCTCGCCGGCTGACCCCGCTGCCATCGTGCGCGACGACCGCGCTGGGCGCTGGGCGCCCTGGTGGGTGCTGGCGTACGTGGCGATGTGGCCGTTGCCAGGCATCGCCGAAACCGTGCTCGGCCTTGGCGCGCTCTATGCTGCCGTGCGCATGGTCATGCGCCGGCTGCAGCGCCGCCCGCACCTGTTGAGCACGGCGGCGTGGGCCCTGACCTCGATCCTGTTCCTCGGCTACTGGCTGCCACAGGCGTTCTCGGCCATCGATGCGATCGATCCGGCGGCCTCGTGGACCAAGGCTGCCGCCGGACTGCGCTACCTGCCCTTCATGTGGCTGGTGGCGATCGCGGTAGCCACGCCGGAACGGCGGCGGCTGACCTTCGGTGGCCTGGCGCTGATCACCGGCGCGTGGACGCTGGACGCGTTGGTACAGGCGCTGGCCGGCACCAGCCCATGGTTCTGGTCGCTGCAGCACCTGAAGCTGGCCGTAAGTGGCCACGCGCTGTGCCCGGCCGACGAAGCCGCACTGGCCGACCGCCTCAGTGGCGCGCTCGGGCCCTGCAACCTGAAATTCGGCCAGGTACTGGCCAGCCTGTCACCCTTCCTGCTGCTGCCGATGGCGCGGCGTTTCGGCAGTGCGGGGTGGTTGCTGGCCGCCGCCGCACTGGGAGGCGTGCTGCTGCTGGCCGGTTCGCGCGCCTCGTGGATCACCTTTGTGCTGGTGCTGGCCTACAGCGGCCTGCGCCAGTTCGGCTGGAAGCGGCTGCTGCTGCTGGCCCTTGTGGCAGCGCTGGGTACGGCCGCACTGACAGCGGGCGTGCCGCAGCTGCGCGAGCGTGTTGCGCGCACGGCACAGGCATGGAACGAAGACGGGCAGGGCGTTGACGAGGCGCTTTCGGGGCGCGCGCGCATCTGGACGGCGGCGGTGTGCATGATCGAGGAACATCCGGTCAACGGTGTCGGTGCGCGCGGCTTCCGTGATGCGTATCCGGCCTGCGTGTCAGACGAGGGCCCCGCCGTGTGGGGCAATCAACCGGCATTGCACGCCCACCAGATCGTGCTGGAAATCCTGGCCGAGACCGGCGTGCTGGGCCTGCTGCTGTGGCTGGCGGCGGTGGCGCAGGCCTGGCGGGCCTGGCGCTATGCACCGCCGGCGGCGCGTGACCGCGCCCGCCCGGCGATGCTGGCGCTGGCGGTTACCGTGTTCCCGCTCAATACGCACCTGGCGTTCTATTCTGCGTTCTGGGGCGGCCTGACCGTGCTGCTGGCGGCCCTGTTCGCCGGCAGTCTGCTGGCCCGCGAATCGGACGAATCTCCGCCGATGCAGTAGTTGCCAACCTTGGTGGGCTCCCCGGGACCGGCCTCGGTTCATCCGGCGCCAACCAAGGTTGGCGCCACGAGGACGCCGGCCCTTCCACCGCATCCGGCTATTTGTAGAAATCACTCCGGCCGCCGGGCTGGCGCTTGAAGCGGCGGTGGATCCACAGGTACTGGTCGGGGGCTTCGCGCACCATCTCTTCGATGGCCTGGTTGACCCGCGTGGTATCGGCTTCCACGTCCTCGCTGGGGAAATTCTCCAGCGGTGCGCCGATCTTCAGCACGTACTTCCCGCCTTCGCGGCGGTGGAAGTACGGGATCACTGCACAACCGGTCATCCTTGCCAGCTGGTGGGTGGCGGTGATGGTCGAAGCGGTGTGGCCGAAGAACGGCACGAACACGGTGTCCTTGCCACGCATGTCCTGGTCCGGCGCGTACCAGAGGAAGCCGCCCTTCTTCAGGTGGCGCACGGTCGCGCGGATGTCCTCGTTGGCGAACATCGCCTTGGCATAGCGCAGGCGGCCGAACTTCACCGCCCACTCGTACACCGGGTTCTTGTGCTTGCGGTACATGCCGGACAGGTCGACGTAGTCGCACAGCAGGCGTCCGCACATTTCCAGGGTCATGAAGTGGCCTGAGACCAGCAGCACGCCGCGGCCTTCAGCCTCCATCTGCCGCAGGTGTTCCAGGCCTTCGATCCGTACCTGCGGGCGGATGCGGTCGATGCTGCCCCACCAGGCGCGGATGCACTCGAACACGCCCACGCCCAGCGCATCGAAACTGTCGCGCACCAGGCGCTGGCGCCAGGCTTCGTCCTTCTCGGGGAAGCACAGCTGCAGGTTGACTTCGGCGGCGCGGCGGCGGCTGCCGAGCAGGCGCCAGGTGATCCAGCCGACGCCCCGGCCCAGCGCGCGCTGCAGCATCCACGGCAGGCGGGCGATGGCGAAGGCGCCGAACATGGCGGCGAACATCGGCCAGTTGCGCGGATCGCGCAGCGATGGGCGGACGGCGGTGGAGGCATCTGACATGGGGCCATTCTACCAAGGCGGCCGCGTGTCTTTCCCCGGGGGCTCCCGTATCCTTGCCGCATGCGCAAAGACCCTGTCGAATGGATCCTGCGCGGCCTGTATTCGGTCGTGCTCTACATCCTGCTGCCGATCACCGTGTACCACCTGGTCTGGCGCGGTTTCCGGGTTCGTGAATACTTCCGGCGCTGGGATGAACGCTATGCCTCCTATCCGCAGCCGACCGGGCAGCCGCGGGTCTGGCTGCACGCGGTCTCGGTGGGCGAGGTCAATGCCGCCGCGCCGCTGGTCAATGCCCTGCGCCAGCAGCGCCCGGACATCCGCTGGGTGATCACCACCATCACCCCGACCGGCTCCGAGCGCGTACGCGCGCTGTGGGGCGACGCCCTGGACCATGTCTACCTGCCGTATGACGTGCCGGGCAGCGTCAACCGTTTCCTCGGCCATTTCCAGCCCAGCCTGGCGCTGATCCTGGAAACCGAGCTGTGGCCGAACATGCTGTTCGGCTGCCGTGACCGCGGCATTCCGGTGTACATCCTCAACGCCCGGTTGTCGGCGCGTTCGCTGCGCGGCTACCGGTTGCTGGCGGCACTGATCCGCCGCGCGCTGCGCACCGTCACCTGCGTGGCCGCGCAGTCGCAGGACGATGCCGAGCGCTTCGTGCAGCTGGGGGCGGATCCCGGCCAGGTGCAGGCGCTGGGCAACCTGAAATTCGACATCGCCACGCCGGATGTGCAGGGTTTCGTCGAACAGTTCCACGCGCGGGTACCGGCCGCTCGTCCGGTATGGATCGCCGCCAGTACCCATGATGGCGAGGAGCAGGCGGTGATCGACCTGCACCGGCGCCTGCGCCAGCGGCATCCGGAGCTGCTGCTGCTGTGGGCACCGCGACATCCCGAGCGTTTCCCGAAGGTGGAAGCGCTGGCGCGCGAACAGGGCTGGAGCGTGGCGACCCGCCGCGTGGACCAGTGGCCACACGCGGCCACAGACGTGTTCGTCATCGACACCCTTGGCGAGCTGATGCCGTTCTATGCCTGCGCCCAGGTCGCCTTCGTCGGCGGCAGCCTGCAGGCCATCGGTGGTCACAACCTGCTGGAGCCGGCCGCGATGGGAACGGCGGCGGTGACCGGCCCGCACCTGCACAACTTCGCGGAAATTTCCCGGCGCATGCGCGAGGCCGGAGCGCTGCTGATCGGCGAGGACGCGCAGGCGGTGGGCGATCTGCTGCAGCACCTGCTCGACGATGCCCAGGCCCGCGAAGACATGGCGCGGGCGGGATGCACGCTGGTCAGCAATGGCCGCGGCGCGCTGCAACGCACGCTTGCCCTGGTGGCGCCGCACCTGCCACCACCGCGCGAGTGATCGCGGCAGCGCGGAGTCAGCGGCGCTGACGAGCATTGTCGTGATCAACTTCATCAATTCTGCTTAGCGACGATTTTTCTGTCGTTGCTGGACCGACCCTGCCGCTGGCAGCGTGCCTGCCATCACATCGTTGCGCACATTCCACCGATTCTGATTCCGCAGGACGACGCAGGCTGCCAGCCTGCTGTCGACCGCGCTTGGGCGGATATCAAGGGAACTTGCGATGGACGGCGACAGGGGCGGGGACGGCACGGGTGGGGCCGGACTGGGGACGGACCATCTGGCGGTGGTGGCGTTGACACTGTTGGTGGGCGGTAGCGTGATCGCACTGGTGGGCCAGCACACGGCGGCACAGGCAGGCCCCGCCATCGTGCTGAGCCTGTTGCTGGCTGCACTGGGGGCCGGCCTGGTGCTGTGCTGCCTGCAGGATCTGGTGCTGCGGTTGCCGGCGGGCGAGGGCCTGCACGGGCTGCTGGCTGCCAGCTGGGGGCCGCGGGTGGCGGGCGTGTTGGGCATGGCCCTGCTGCTGGAGCTGGTGGCGACCACGGCGGGCGTGGCGCAGTCCATGGCCCTCCATCTGCACACGGTGCTGGCCGCCGAAGGCCTCCAGCCCTGCGACTGGCTGCCGGAACAGGTCACGGCGGCGGTGGGCCTGCTGATGCTGGGCGCGCTGGCATTGCTGCCGCCACGGCGTGTGGTGCTGGTGGCCTGCGCCCTGTTGACGGTGAAGATCGGTGCGGGGGTGTTGCTGCTGGCGCTGGCGGCACGTCATGTGCATTACGCGCACTGGATCCCCTGGCTGCCACCGGCGACCGCGCCGTATCGCTTCGGGCTGGGCGGGGTGCTGGCGGCTGCGGTGCCGCTGCTGGGGGTATTTGCCAGCGTCGGCTTGGCACTGGGCTTTCCTGCGTTGCGCCGCCAGGGCGCGATGTGGCAACCGGCAGTGCTGGCGCTGGTCTCGTTGCTGGCGATGCTGCTGCTGATCGTGCTGGCAGCACTGCAGGCAGGGCTGGTCGAGTTTTCCGCGCTTGCCAGTACCCGGCCACTGTCGGTGGCGCTGGAGATGCATCCGCAATTGGAGTGGATGCTGCCGTTGTTGCCGCTGGCGGGGGCTACGGGCCTGGCCGCCCTGCAGCTGGTGCTGCTGATGCTGGCCTTGCGGCTGGCAACATCGCTGTGGCCAGGGGCGGGTGATGCAGTGGGACGCTCCAGCGGTGTGATCGTGGCGGCGGTCGGACTGCCGGCGGTGATGCTGGTGCTGTGGCTGCCGTTGGGCACCCTGCCGGCGCTGCCGGGTCCGGCAACCCTGCTGGTGATGGCGGCGCTGTGCCTGGCGGTGCTGCGGCGGCGGAATGACATGAGGCAGGGCGCAACCGGTCGCGAACTGGTGCTGCCGATGCTGGCGCCCTTGGCGGCCGCGCTGTGCGTCCTTGCGGCGTTGGAACGCCTGCGGGCATGGCCGGGCTGAGGGTTCGCGGGGCCACGCAACGGGTAGCTGCGGGCGGATGCACCGCCTGCAAAAAAGCCACCCTTGCGGGTGGCTTCTTTGTTGCCGGCAGGGCGACGGATCAGTGCGTGGTCGTTGCCGGATTGCCCGCGTCCTGGGTCAGCAGGCGGTTGACGTCCTGCAGCTCGGCCACGTCCAGCGCACCCAGCGACTGGCTCAGCAGCAGGCGGTTCTGCAGGAAGGTGTAGCGGGCCTGGGCGTAGTCCAGCTGCGCCGAGAACAGGATGCGCTGGTTCTGGATCACGTCCAGCACGGTACGGGTACCGACTTCCAGGCCGACCTGCGAGGCGTCGTACGCGCTCTGTGCCGAGACCACGGCCAGGCGACGGGCCTCCACTTCGCTGATGCCCTGTACCAGGGTCTGGTAGGCATTGCGGGTGTTGCGGTCCAGGGCGCGCTTCTGCTGCTCGTAGCCGTCCTGGGCGATGTCACGCTGGGCCAGCGCCTGGCGTACGCCGGACTGGGTGGCACCACCGGAGAAGATCGGCACGCTCAGGGTCAGGCCGATGCTGTTGGTGCGGGCGTCCGGCGACAGCGAACCGGAACCAGTGCTGTCACCCCAGGTCGCGCTCTTGCCCCAGCTGCCGCCCAGCGACAGGGTCGGGTAATGGCCGCCACGGGCGGCCTGCACGCCAGCCTCGGCGGCGCTGACCTTCAGTTCCTGCGCCTTCAGCGCCGGATTCTGGGTGGTGGCCTGCTGCACCAGCTCATCGATGTTGCCACGGTTGGCCGGCACTTCCGGGCGGAAGTCGGCCGGCAGCCCACGCAGGTTGGTCACCGGCTGGCCGGTCAGTTCGGTCAGGGCCTGGTAGTTATCGGCCAGGGTGTTCTGCGCAACGATGGTGTTGGCACGCGCCTGGTCGTACTGGGCGCGTGCTTCGTGCACGTCGGTGATCGGCGCCAGGCCCACTTCCAGGCGCTTGTCGGCGAAGTCGAACTGCTTCTTCGCGGCCGCTTCATTGGTCTGTGCGGCATTCAGCGATTCGATCGCCACCAGCACGTTGAAGTAGGCCGCCGAGGTGCGAACGATCAGGCTGTCGTTGGCCGAATCGAGGGTGAAGTCCGCCGCCTTGCTCAGCTCGCGCTGCGAACGCAGGTTGTTGATCTGGGTCCAGTTGAACAGCGTCTGGCTGCCGTCGATCGTGTAGGTGCGGCGCTTGTTGGTGAACGAGCCGGAGTTGGCGTCGGCGTTCGGCTCACTGCGCGTGCGGTTCAGCTGGGCCTGGCCGTTGATCTGCGGCAGCAGGGCGGCGCGCGCCTGCACGGCGCCTTCCTTGTCATACAGCCGGGTCGATTCGGCGGCGGACAGCTGCGGATCGCCATTGCGCGCCATTTCGTAGACCTGCAGCAGGTCGGCGGCATGGGCGGACAACGGCAGCAGGGCAGTGGCCAGCGCAACAGCGAGGGATCGGCGGATCATTGCGGCTTCCTTGGACTCAGAGGTGGAACTGGGGGGCCGGGGCGGCACCACGCAGATAATCGATATCGGTCTCGAACAGGGACTCGCTGCTGCCGTCGGCCTTGACCAGCAGGGCCTCCATCGCCGGCGAGCGGCCGTGGATCACGAACAGGCGACCACCCGGACGCAGCCACGAGGCGAACTGTGACGGCACCACGTCGACCGCACCAGTGACACAGATCACGTCAAAGCGGCGTTCGGTCTGCCAGGACAGGGCGTCGGCCACTTCCACGCGGACGTTGGTGCCCAGGCCGGACGCGTCCAGGCGGGCGCGCGCGGCGGCGGCCAGCTCCGGGTCGATTTCCAGGCTCAGCACGTCGCGCGCCAGCGCGCCGATGCAGGCCGACAGGAAGCCGCTGCCGGTGCCGATTTCCAGCACTTCGTCACCCGGCTGCAGGTCCAGCGCCTGCAGGGTACGGCCCTCGATGACCGGCTTCATCATCTTCTGGCCATGGCCGATCGGCAGTTCGACGTCGGCGTAGGCCAGTGCCCGGTGTGCATCGGCGACAAAAGCCTCGCGCGGCAGGCGGGCCAGGACGTCGAGCACCTTGATGTCCAGCACGTCCCAGGGACGGATCTGCTGTTCCACCATCAGTTCGCGGGCGTGGGCGTAATCAATCGTCATGAGGTTCAAATCCAGCGCAGTGGGCCGGCCATTTTACCGGTGCCGGAGGCCGGCGGCGCGCCCAGAGCATCAGCTGCCGGGTGGCCGGGGTCGCAGTGCCGGAAGTCATCGCGACCTCCGGTTCGTTCAGTTTTGGTTATTCAGACGTCCCGGCCCCTCGCGGCGCATAGGCGCGCAGGAAGAAGTCGATGCTGGCAGTCACGTGGGCAAGAGGGTCGCATTCCACCGGTGACAGTGGCATGCCGCACATCATATGCATGTGCACTTCACCCTTGACCAGGGTCAGGAACTGCTCGCCAGCCAGCGAATAGTCGGTGATTTCCAGCTCGCCGCGCTCGGCGCGTGCCCGCAGGAAGTCAGCCAGGGCCTCGCAGGTACGTTCCGGTCCTGCCTTCCAGAACAGCTCGCGCAGGCGTTCGTCGGTCTCCGGCGCCATCATCATGCGCTGGATCGAGATCGCCGCATCGGACGTGATCAGTTCGAAGAAGGCCAGACCGATGCCGATCAGCTGGTCGCGCAGCGGGCCGTCCGCGTCGGCCACGAACAGGGCATCGGGCAGCATTTCAATGCACTTCGACTGCACGGCCTCGGAGAACAGGGTCTCCTTGTCGCCGAAGTGGCTGTACACAGTCAGTTTCGAGACGCCGGCCTGAGCGGCGATGGTGTCCATGCTCACGCCGGTATAGCCCTGTTCGATGAACAGTGTCTTGGCTGCTTCAAGGATCGCCGCGCGCTTGCCGAGGTCCTTGGGGCGCCCGGGTCCGGCGGCCTTGGCAGCGGGCTTGGCCGACGGCTTGCGGGAAGTGTGAGAACTCATCACCACAATACTAGACCAAGCGGTTCGATATTTATACTATACCGGCCGGTTTATTAAATTGGGCCGGCAGTCGCGGCTCCCCCCTTAGTTGCAACCCTGCGTTTTCAGGACGTTGACCGATGAAGATCGTGCGCTGGATGGGCGGTATGGTGTGGATGGCTGCGCTGGCAGCCTGTTCGGGACAGGAACAGGCGCCCCAGGCGGCCGTTCCGGTGCTGGTGGTTCACCCTGGCGAGCAGGCCGGGCAGGCGCCGGCGGCGTTCCCGGGCACGGTGCGTGCGCGGCAGGAAAGTCCACTGTCGTTCCGCGTTGGCGGCAACCTGGTCAAGCGCCACGTCGATGCCGGGCAACGGGTGAAGAAGGGCGACGTGCTGGCCGAGCTGGACGTGGCCGACTTCGCGCTGCAGGCCCGCGCCTCGCAGGCGCAGCTTGCTGCGGCCGAAGCCGATCTGGTGCGTGCCCGTGATGACCTCAAGCGCTACCAGGTGCTGGCCGACCAGCAGCTGGTCAGCCGCTCGCAGCTGGACCAGCAGTCCGCCGCCTTCAAGGCCGCGCAGGGCCAGGCCAACGCCGCCCGCGCCAACCTCGATGTGCTGCGCAACCAGGCCGACTACGCACAGCTGCGCGCGCCGTCCGATGGCGTGATCGCCAGCCGCGAGGCCGAAGCCGGGCAGGTGGTGTCGGCCGGCCAGACCATCTTCAACCTGGCCGCCGATGGCGGGCGCGAAGTGCTGATCGACCTGCCCGAGGCCACCATCCGCGACTATGCGGTGGGCCAGCCGGTCGAGGTGGAGCTGTGGAACCGTCCTGGCCAGCGCCTGCCAGGCACGATCCGCGAGATCGCCGCTGCCGCCGATCCACAGGCACGCACCTATGCAACCCGGGTCAGCCTGCCCGCCGATGCGCTGGCCGATGTCGAACTGGGCCAGAGCGCGCGCGTCTACAGCAGCGCCGGCCGCCACGGCACCCTGCAGCTGCCGCTCGGTGCGCTGCAGCGCGGTGCCAACGGTGCCGCCAGCGTGTGGGTGGTCGATCCGGCCAACAGCACGCTGAAGGCCGCGTCGGTCACCACCGGTGCCTATGGCAGCGAATCGGTGCCGGTGCTGTCCGGCGTGAATGCGGGTGACTGGGTGGTCGCTGCCGGCGGACACCTGTTGCGTGCCGGCCAGCCGGTGATCGCCGTGGACCGCCAGAACCGCCCGGTGCTGAAGCCGGCCACGCCGGCCGCTGCCGCCAAGGCCAAGGAGTAAGCCGGTGCGCCGCTTCAATCTTTCCGAGTGGGCGTTGTCCAACCGCCCGCTGGTGCTGTTCGCGATGCTTGCCTTCGCGCTGATCGGCGCATGGTCGTACAAGCATCTGGGCCAGTCCGAGGATCCGCCATTCACCTTCAAGGCGATGGTGGTGCGCACGCTTTGGCCGGGCGCCACCGCCGAACAGGTCTCGCGGCAGGTGACCGAGCCGATCGAGAAGGCGCTGATGAACACCGGCGAGTACGAGTTCATCCGCTCCTATTCGCGCCCCGGCGAATCGCAGGTCATCTTCATGGCGCGCGACAGCCTGCGTTCCAAGCAGATCCCGGACCTGTGGTACCAGGTTCGCAAGCGCGTGGGCGACATCCGTGCGACGCTGCCGCGCGAGATTGTCGGCCCGTTCTTCAACGATGAGTTCGGCGACACCTACGGGAACATCTATGCGTTGACCGGCAAGGGCTTCGACTACGCGGTGATGCGCGACTACGCCGACCGCATCCAGCTGGAACTGCAGCGCGTACCCGATGTCGGCAAGATCGACCTGGTCGGCCTGCAGGACGAGAAGGTGTGGATCGAACTGTCCAACACCCGGCTGGCAACGCTGGGTGTGTCGATGCAGCAGGTGCAGCAGGCGCTGGCCGACCAGAATGCGATCACCGGCACCAGCTTCTTCGAGACCGCCACCGATCGCGTGCAGCTGCGCGTGACGGGCCAGTTCAACGACATCGACGCCATCCGCCAGTTCCCGATCCGTGCTGGCGACCGCACCGTGCACCTGGGCGACATCGCCGAGGTCAAGCGTGGCTTCGCCGATCCGGCGTCGCCGAAGATGCGCTTCATGGGCGAAGAGGCGATCGGCCTGGCGGTGGCGATGAAGGATGGCGGTGACATCCTCAAGCTGGGCGCCAACCTCGACGCCGAGTTCGAGCGGCTGCAGAAGACCCTGCCGGCCGGCATGCAGCTGCGCAAGGTGTCCGACCAGCCGCAGTCGGTGGAGGAGTCGGTTGGCGAGTTCGTGCAGGTGCTGACCGAAGCGGTGGTGATCGTGCTGCTGGTCAGTTTCTTCTCGCTGGGCCTGCGCACCGGCCTGGTGGTGGGCGTGACCATTCCGCTGGTGCTGGCGATGACCTTCTTCGTCATGCATTACTTCGACATCGGCCTGCACAAGATTTCGCTGGGCGCACTGGTGCTGGCGCTGGGCCTGCTGGTGGACGATGCGATCATCGCGGTGGAGATGATGGCCACCAAGATGGAGCAGGGCTTCGATCGCCTGCGCGCGGCCAGCTTCGCCTGGGAATCGACCGCGTTCCCGATGCTGACCGGCACATTGATCACGGCAGCTGGCTTCCTGCCGATCGCCACGGCGGCATCGAGCACCGGTGAATACACCCGTTCGCTGTTCCAGGTGGTGACCATTGCACTGGTGGTGTCGTGGATCGCAGCGGTGCTGTTCATCCCGTACCTGGGCGACAAGATGCTGCCGGACCTGTTCAATCCGCAGCCGCCGAAGCCCGGCAGCCTGTCCGCGCGTTGGCTGGCCAAGCGCCAGCAGTGGGCCGACCGCTATCCGGCGCTGGCCAACCTGATCGCACCGCCGCAGCATGGGCACGACCACGATCCCTACCAGCGCCCGTTCTACCGCAGCTTCCGGCGCTTCCTCGACGCCTGCCTGCGCCTCCGCTGGTGGGTGATCGCCGCGACCGTCGCCCTGTTCGTGTTCTCACTGGTGATGTTCCGCTTCGTGCCGCAGCAGTTCTTCCCGGACTCGACCCGGCCGGAACTGATGGTGGACATCGAGCTGGCCGAGGGGGCGTCGCTGCGCTCGACCCAGGCCCAGGCCGAGAAGCTGGAGAAGCTGCTGTCCAGCCGCGAGGGCATCGCCAACTATGTGTCCTATGTGGGTACCGGTTCGCCGCGCTTCTACCTGCCGCTGGACCAGCAGCTGCCGGCGACCAACTTCGCCCAGTTCGTGGTGCTGGCCAAGGACATCAAATCGCGCGAAAGCACCCGTGACTGGCTGCTGCACGAGGTGATTCCGAAGTTCCCGGACGTGCAGATGCGCGTGACCCGCCTGGAGAACGGCCCGCCGGTCGGTTATCCGGTGCAGATGCGCATCTCCGGCGAGCACATCGAGAAGGTGCAGGCGATCGCGCGCCAGGTCGAGGCCAAGGTGCGTGAGAACCCGCACGTGATGAACGTCAACCTGGACTGGAGCGAGCCGAGCAAGGTGGTGCGGCTGGTGATCGACCAGGAGCGTGCCCGCGCGCTGGGCGTGAGCAGCGCCCAGGTCAGCCAGTTCCTGGCCAGTTCGCTGGCCGGCCAGTCGGTGAGCGTGTATCGCGAAGGCAACCGCCAGATCGAGATGCTGCTGCGCGGGCCGGCCGATGAGCGCAACCAGCTGGAGCTGCTGTCCAGCCTGTCGATGCCGACCGCCAACGGCGGCAGCATCACGCTGTCGCAGGTGGCGACGATGGAGTACGGCTTCGAGGACGGCATCATCTGGCACCGCAACCGGTTGCCGACCGTGACCGTGCGCGCCGACATCAGCGATGGCATGCAGGCGCTGGACGTGGTGCACCAGATCGTGCCCACGCTGGATGGCATCCGTGCCGAGCTGCCCAGCGGCTACCTGCTGGAAACCGGCGGCACCGTGGAGGACTCGGCGCGCGGGCAGAACTCGATCAAGGCCGGCATGCCGCTGTTCCTGGTGGTGGTGGCGACGCTGCTGATGCTGCAGCTGCGCAGCTTCTCGCGTGCGGCGATGGTGCTGGTGACCGCGCCGCTGGGCATCATCGGTGCGACCCTGTTCCTGCTGCTGTTCCGTGCGCCGTTCGGCTTCGTCGCGCTGCTGGGCACGATCGCGCTGGCGGGCATGATCATGCGCAACTCGGTGATCCTGATCGACCAGATCCAGCAGGACATCGATGCCGGGCATGATCGCTGGCATTCGATCATCGATGCCACGGTGCGCCGCTTCCGCCCGATCGTGCTGACCGCGCTGGCGGCCGTGCTGGCGATGATTCCGCTGTCGCGCAGCGCGTTCTATGGCTCGATGGCGATCTCGATCATGGGTGGTCTGATCGTGGGTACGGTGCTGACGCTGGTGTTCCTGCCGGCGTTGTACGCGGCGTGGTTCCGGGTGAAGCCGGACGAATCCGGGGCGTAATGCCCCGGGTTCTGCGGCTGCACCCATCCACGCATGGCGTGGATGGATCTGCTCGCGGAATCTGCCTTCTGTAGAGCCGAGCCATGCTCGGCTGCGCTATGCGCTATGCGCGATGATGGGATGAGTCGAGCATGGCTCGACTCTACAGAAGCACCCACGCATGACGTGCATCTACAGCAGCGGATCGTTGCCATGGTAGGTGCCAACCTTGGTTGGCACTGCAGCATGCATCCACGCATGGCGTGGACTGATCTGCTCGCGGGATCTGCTTTCTGTAGAGCCGAGCCATGCTCGGCTGCTCTTCGCTCTTCGCGCGATGATGGGATGAGTCGAGCATGGCTCGACTCTACAGAAGCACCCACGCATGGCGTGGATCTACTGCAGCTGCAGGCCGATCCGCAGCACTGGCAGCAGCCACTCGACGAACACCTGCACGCGCAGTGCACGGTGTTGCCGATGCGGTTGCAGCAGGGTCACCGGCAGCGGCTGCGCCGCGTACTGCGGCATCACCTCCACCAATGCGCCTGACTGCAGCTCGGCCTGCACGTCGTAGCGCGGAATCTGCAACAGCCCCAATCCCGCCACGCAGCACGCGATCGAGGCCTCGGCGCTGTTCACGCGTACCCAGCCGGGCATCGGCAGCGTGCGCAGCTGGCCGCCATCCTGCCATTCCCACGGTTCCACCCGTGCCGTGGTCGGCGATGCGTAGTTCACCGCGCGGTGCTGCTGCAGGTCGGCAGGGTGCTGCGGCATGCCGTGCTCGCGCAGGTAGGCCGGCGCGGCCACGTTGACGAAGTCGAGCTGGCCCAGCGTGCGCGCCACCAGGCTGGAATCGCCCAGCTGGCCGACCCGCAGCACCGCATCGCAGCCGTCTTCGATCAGGTTCACCGCGCGGTCGGTCATGCCCAGGTCCAGTTCCACCTGCGGGTAGCGCGCGAAGAAATCCGGCAACGCCGGGGCGATGATGCGACGGCCGATGCGGCTGGGTACGTCGATCTTCAGCAAACCGGCCGGTTGCGCGTCGTCCTGCCGGAACAGCGACTCGGCGTCTTCAACCTCCGCGATCAGGCGCAGGCAGCGGGCATGGAACACGTCGCCGTCATGGGTGGTGGATACCCGTCGGGTCGAGCGCTGCAGCAGGCGGGTGCCAAGCCGCTGTTCCAGCTCGGCAATCGCCGCCGAGACGGTCGAGCGGGGCAGGCCGAGCTGGTCGGCAGCACGGGTGAAGCTGGCGCATTCCACGACCCGGGTGAAGATGCGGAAGCGATCGATCCGGTCCATTGTTCGCTGGTCCTGGAAAGTTAAGTCAATGTGGCGGGCTTTATCCGCATTTTCTGCACGATATCGTCGTCAGGGCAGGGTTGCCACCCCGGGCAGCCCCCTCCTGAGACCGAAGCCATGACCGACCATTCCCTCAAGGGCAAGACTGTGCTGATTGCCGGTGGTGCCAAGAACCTGGGCGGCCTGATCGCCCGCGACTTCGCCCGCCAGGGTGCCAGCGCCGTCGTCATCCACTACAACAGTGCCGCCACCCAGGCCGATGCAGAAGCAACCGTTGCCGCCGTGCAGGCGGCCGGCAGCAGGGCGGTAGCCCTGCAGGGCGACCTGACGTCGGCGGCAGCGATGGAGCGCTTGTTCGCCGATGCCGTGGCCGCAGTCGGCCGTCCCGACATCGCCATCAATACGGTCGGCAAGGTGCTGAAGAAGCCGCTGCTGGAGATCAGCGAAGCGGAGTATGACGAGATGAGCGCGGTCAACGCCAAGGCCGCATTCTTCTTCCTCAAGGAGGCCGGCCGCCACGTCAACGACGGCGGTCGCATCTGCACCCTGGTCACCTCACTGCTGGGTGCGTTCACGCCGTTCTATTCCAGCTATGCCGGCACCAAGGCGCCGGTCGAGCATTTCACCCGCGCGGCGTCAAAGGAGTTCGGTGAGCGCGGCATCTCGGTGACTGCGATCGGGCCGGGCCCGATGGACACGCCGTTCTTCTACCCGGCCGAGAGTGCCGATGCACAGGCGTACCACAAGACCGCGGCCGCGCTCTCGGCGTTCACCCGTACCGGCCTGACCGACATCGCCGACATCGTGCCGTGGATCCGCTTCCTGGTCACCGATGGCTGGTGGATGACCGGGCAGACCATCCTGGTCAATGGTGGGTACACCACCAAATAATGCAGCCGCGCATGGCGTGGATCTGCTGCGCGAAATTCGAATGATCCACGCATGGCGTGGATCTACAGTAGAGCCACCCCATGGGTGGCTGCGCACAATGACCAAAGGCAGAGGCGCCACGCATGGAGTGGCGCCATCGGATCAGTTGAGTTTGGCCAGCACCGCATCCGTGGCGGCGGGGGTACTCACGGCCTGGCCCTTGGCGGCCAGGTCGGCAGTGAACACCCCATCATCCAGCACCGCGTGCACCGCCGCTTCCACTGCTGCGGCTTCGTCTTCCAGCCCCAGCGAATGGCGCAGCAGCATCGCCGCGCTGAAGATCGTCGCGTAGGGATTGGCGATGCCCTTGCCGGCGATGTCCGGGGCCGAACCGTGGATCGGTTCGTAGATGCCGACCGCACCCGGTTCACCCAGCGAGGCCGAGGGCAGCAGGCCGAGTGAGCCGGCCAGCATCGAGGCTTCGTCGGTGAGGATGTCGCCGAACATGTTCTCGGTGACGATCACGTCGTACTCGCGCGGCTTGGCCAGCAGGTGCATGGCCATCGAATCGACCAGTTGGTGCTCCAGCGCCACCTCCGGGAACTCCTCGCGGCCGATGCGCGCGGCCACGTCGCGCCACAGGCGCGAGGTTTCCAACACGTTGGCCTTGTCCACCGAGGTGACCTTGCCACGCCGCTGCCGGGCCAGGCGGAAGGCACTGCGCAGCACGCGCTCGATCTCGGCCACGGTGTAGCGGCACAGGTCGCTGGCACTGTCGGCATCGCGGGTCTTGTCGCCGAAGTAGATGCCGCCGGTCAGTTCGCGCACCACCACGAAGTCCACACCCTGCAGCAGCTCGGCCTTGATCGGCGAGGCGTGCAGCGCGGCCTCATGGGTGCGCACCGGGCGCAGGTTGGCGTACAGGCCGAGCGCCCTGCGGATCGCCAGCAGGCCCTGTTCCGGACGCACCTTGGCGTTCGGGTCGGACCACTTCGGGCCACCGACTGCGCCCAGCAGTACCGCGCTGGCGGCCTGGCAGGCGGCCAGGGTCGACGCCGGCAGCGGTTCGCCGTGGCGGTCAATGGCGATGCCGCCGATGTCGTGCTCGCTGAAGGTGAAGCTGTGGTTGAAGCGTTCGGCGACGGCCTTCAGGACGGCGACTGCCGCGGCGGCCACTTCCGGGCCGATGCCATCACCGGGAAGGACAACAATTTCAGCGTGCATGCTCACTCTCGTAACGTTCGATTTCAGGGACACGGCCCAACAGATACCCCAACTGGTCGACACCTTCCAGCAGGCAGGTCTGCGAGAAGCCGTCCAGCGGGAAGGAATAGACGCGGCCGTCCGGCGTGCGCAGTTCGCGCGCAGCCACGTCGATGGTCAGCTCATCATCCGGGCGCTGCATCAGCGCCTGCACGTCGGCCTCGTCCAGCACGATCGGCAGCAGGCCGTTCTTCAGCGAGTTGCCACGGAAGATGTCGGCGATCTCGCTGCTGACGATGGCGCGCAGGCCCAGGTCGGTCAGCGCCCACGGTGCATGTTCGCGCGACGAGCCGCAGCCGAAGTTGCGACCCGCCAGCAGGATGCTGCGGCCGGCGTTGTGCGGCTGGTTGAAGGCGAAGTCGGCCACCGGTGAACCGTCGGCCTGCCAGCGCCAGTCATTGAAGGCGTTGCGGCCCAGGCCGGCGCGTTCGGTGGTGGACAGGAACCGCGCCGGGATGATCTGGTCGGTGTCGATGTTGGTCTGGCGCAGCACCACGCTGGCCGAGGTCAAGGTACGGAAACCGGCCATCACGCCACCTCCTGTGCGAACAGCTCGCGGGTGTCGGCGACATGCCCGTTCACCGCGGCCCACGCCGCGCTCATCGGTGAGGCCAGCAGGGTGCGCGAACCGGGACCCTGGCGGCCTTCGAAATTACGGTTGCTGGTGCTCACGGCCAGCTGCCCGGGCGCGACCAGATCACCATTCATGGCGATGCACATCGAGCAGCCCGGCTCGCGCCATTCGGCACCGGCCGCGCGCACGATCTCATGGATGCCTTCGGCCTCGGCCTCTCGCTTGACGATCTCCGAGCCCGGCACCACCAGCATGCGCACCCGGTCGGCGACGCGACGACCGCGCAGCACCTGCGCCACCTCACGCATGTCACTCAGGCGGCCGTTGGTGCAGGAACCGACGAACACCACGTCCACCGGCGTTCCGGCCAGCGCCTTGCCGGCCTGGAAATGCATGTAGTCCAGGCCCTTCTGTGCGGCGGCATCGTTGGCGGCCGGGATCGGCGCATCCACCGCGATGGCGGTACCCGGGTGAGTGCCCCAGGTCAGGGTCGGGCGGATATCGGCGGCGTCGATGTGCACTTCGCTGTCGAAGCGCGCGCCGTCATCACTGCGCAGCTGCTGCCAGCGCGCCACCGCAGCCTCGAAATCGGCGCCCTTTGGGCCGCGCGGGGTGTTGGCGACGAAGTCGAAGGTGACCTGGTCCGGCGCCACCATACCGGCACGCGCACCCGCTTCGATCGACATGTTGCACAGGGTCATGCGCTGTTCCATGTCCATCGCTTCGATGGTGCTGCCGCGGAACTCGATCACGTGGCCGGTGCCGCCATTGACGCCGATCACGCCGATGATGTGCAGAACCACGTCCTTGGCGCCGACACCCGGCGCCAGCGGCCCATCGACGGTGATCGCCAGCGTCTTCGCCTTGCGCTGCAGCAGGCATTGCGTGGCCAGCACGTGGCCGACCTCGCTGGTGCCGATGCCGAACGCCAGCGAACCGAAGGCACCGTGGGTGGAGGTGTGGCTGTCGCCGCAGACGATGGTCATGCCCGGCTGGGTGAAGCCCTGCTCGGGCGCGATCACGTGGACGATGCCGCGGTTGTCCGAGGCCATGTCGAACAGCTCGATGCCGTGATCGGCGCAGTTGCGCGCCAGCGTGGCGACCTGTGCCTCGGAGGCGGCGCTGGCATAGGGCAGCGTGCCGTCCGCGGCGGCCGGCAGGGTCGGCGTGGAGTGGTCCATCGTCGCCTTGGTGCGGTCCGGCCGGCGCGGCGACAAGCCGCGTTCGCGCAGTTCGGTGAAGGCCTGCGGCGAGGTCACCTCGTGGATCAGGTGCAGGTCGATGTACAGCACGGCGGGCGCGCTGTCGGATTCGGGAACCACCACGTGGGCGTCCCACAGTTTGTCGTACAGGGTGCGGGGTGCGGAAGTCATGCGTATGCCTGGCAGAAGTACGAAATAGCGAACATCAGTAAGGAAAGCGGAACGGTCAAGTCAGCGACGGCGGGCGAGCACACGCAGGCGCACGTAGTCGGCCAGCGGCTGGCCAGATGCGTCACGCGGCAGCTCGGCCAGCAGTGCGGTGGCCGCCTCGCGCACGGTGGCGCGGGCCTCGGCCGGCAGGTCGTCCAGCAGCGGTGCGGCGAATACCCGCAGCCAGCCGGCCACGCCGGTCGGCAGTGCGGTCGGGCGCGGCGTGCACTCGATCAGTTGCACCTGGAAGCCATGCTGGCGCAGGCGATCGGCGTAGGCGTCGGCCGTCGGGAAGTACCACCGGAAGGTGCTGGCGCCATGCCCGTGGGCCACGCGCGCGGCCTGCACGGCCGCGACGATCGTGGCCACGTTGCCGTGGCCGCCGAACTCCGCGACGAAGCGGCCACCGGGGCGCAGGGCGCGGCGCACGCCTTCCAGCACGCGGTCCGGAGTCGTCATCCAATGCAGTGCCGCATTGCTGAACACCGCATCGAACTCGCTGTCGAACGACAGTGCGTGGCCGTCCATCAGCTGGGCGTCGACGCCGCGCGCACGGGCGGCGATCACCAGTTCCGGCGAGGCATCCACGCCGTGGATGCGCGCACCGCTCAGGGCCAGTTCGGTGCTGAGTACGCCATCGCCACAGCCCAGGTCGAGGATGCGCTCACCGGCGCGCGGGTCGAGCAGGCGCGATACCGCACCGCCGAGCAGCGGCACGAAGCCGGCATCGATCGCATAGTCCTGGGCGTTCCACTGCTGGCCAGCGGCGCTGGCCGGGGTGGGGGTGTCGAAGGCGCTCATGGTGGGATCCTCAGGCGGTGGCGGAAGCGGGAACGTCGGTGCTGCTGTGGACGGCGGCCTGACGCTGGCGCAGCAGGCGGTTGGCCACATCCAGCCAGGCCAGCGCGGAGGCTTCGATGATGTCCTTGCTGGTGCCGGTGCCGTCGTACTCCACGCCGTCATGGCGCACACTCAGGTTGGCTTCGCCACGCGCATCGGCACCGATGCCGACGCTGTGCACGTGATAGCTGTCCAGCATCAGCTGCACGCCGGTGGCGGCCGACAGCGCGCCGAACAGCGCATCGACCGGGCCGTCGCCCTGCGCGGTCTCGGCCACACGGTTGCCATCCGGGTCGGACAGTTCGACCAGCGCGTTGGCGCGGCTGCCGACGTCGCTGATGGTCATCGAGGCCAGGCGGTAGCCCTGCGCGTTGGAGCCGCCCTGCATCAACGTCTGCAGGTCGGCATCGGTGACCACGCGCTGCTGTTCGCACAGGCCCTTGAACTGCTCGAACACCAGCTTCAGTTCGTCTTCGTCCAGCCAGAAGCCCAACGCACGCAGGCGCGCTTCGACGGCGGCGCGGCCACTGTGGCGGCCCAGCACCATCTGCGAATCTTCCCAGCCCACGTCTTCCGGACGCATGATTTCGTAGGTGCCGCGGTGGCGCAGCATGCCGTGCTGGTGGATGCCCGATTCATGGGCGAACGCGTTGGCACCGACGATGGCCTTGTTGCGCTGTACCGGCATGCCGACCAGACGCTGCAGCAGCTGCGAAGTGCCGACGATGCGTGGGGTGTTGATCGAACTGTCCTGTTCGTAGAAGGCCTGGCGGACCTTCAGCACCATCGCGATCTCTTCCAGCGAACAGTTGCCGGCGCGCTCGCCGATGCCGTTGATGGTGCACTCGACCTGGCGTGCACCGCCTTCGATGGCGGCCAGCGAGTTGGCCACCGCCAGGCCCAGGTCGTTGTGGCAGTGCGCGCTGAAGATCACGTTGGCCGCGTTCGGCACGTCGGCGACGCCGGCGATGACCTGCTGGAACATCGCGCGGATTTCTTCCGGCGTGGTGAAGCCGACGGTGTCGGGCAGGTTGATGGTGGTGGCGCCGGCGGCAATGGCCACGCGCGAAACCTCGATCAGGTAGTCCAGCTCGGTGCGGGTGGCATCCTCGGCCGAGAACTCGACGTCGTCGATGTAGGAACGGGCCAACGAGACGTGCTTGCGTACCGACTCCAGCACCTGCTCGCGGGTCATCCGCAGCTTGTGCTCGCGGTGCAGCGGGCTGGTCGACAGGAACACGTGCAGGCGCGGGTTGGCTGCCGCTTCCAGTGCACGTGCGGAGGTCTCGATATCGGCCTGCAGGCAGCGCGACAGCACCGCCAGGCTCAGGCTCGGGCGGCGCAGCTCGCGGCCGATCATCGCCATCGCCTCGCGGTCGGATTGCGAGCTGGCCGGGAAGCCGGTCTCGATGATGTCCACGCCCAGTTCGTCCAGCGCACGCGCCATCACCAGCTTCTGCGGCGGGCTCATGCTGCAGCCGGGGGACTGCTCGCCGTCACGCAGGGTGGTGTCGAAGATGCGGATGCGCGGGGTGGTAATTCGTTCGATGGTGGTCACAGGGAAATCTCCTCGACAGCGGGTGCGACGGCTTGCAGGGGGGAAGGGGAAGAGGCGGGGGAGGCGAGGGCGCTGGCCTTGGTCGGCGAGCGCGGGGTTTCGCTGCGCCGTCGCCGCGGTTTGCGTGGCGGGCGCGGACGGATGTCGGTGAGCAGGCCGGCCAGGACACCGGCATCGATGTTGCCGCCGGACACCACCGCACACTTGCGGCGGCCGGCGACGCGGCGGCCGGCCGCCAGCGCCAACGCACCCGCGCCCTCGGCGATGATGTGTTCCTCCAGCGCCAGCCGGACCAGCGTTTCGCGCAGTTCGGCCTCGCGCACGATCACCACATCGTCCAGCAGCGAGGTGCACAGGCGGCGGGTCAGGAAGCCGGGAATCTTCACCCGCACGCCGTCGGCCAGAGAGGCAACCGGGGCGATCTCGCGCACGTCGCCGCGGATCGCACGTGCCATCGAATCGACGCCTTCCACCTGCGCGCCAATCACGCGAACGCCCTGCGATTTCAGCGCCAGTGCAACGCCGGAGGCCAGTCCACCGCCGCCGATCGGCACGATCACCACGTCCGGCGCGTGTGCGGCCAGCTCGATGCCGACCGTGCCCTGGCCCGCGATCACATCGGCGTCGTCGAACGCGGACAGGAAGCGGTAGCCGTGTCGCTGTGCCAGTTCGACCGCGAAGGCGTAGGCCTCGTCGTAGCTGGTGCCGTGCTGGCGAACGGTCGCGCCCCAGTGGGCGACGCCGGCGATCTTGGTGGCCGGTGCGCCATGCGGCATCACGGTGATGGCCGGCACGTCCAGGCGGTAGGCCGCCCACGCCACGCCCTGGGCATGGTTGCCGGCCGAGGCGCAGATCACCGGCCGGGTATCGCCGCGCTCGCGGCCGGCCAGCAGCGCGTTCAACGCGCCGCGGACCTTGTAGGACCCGGTGCGCTGCAGGTTCTCCAGCTTCAGCCAGGTGCCGAAGCGCTCGGCATGGTGCAGCGGGGTAGGCGGCAGGAAGCGCCGCAGCCGGGCCTGCGCCGCCAGTACGTCGGCGACGCTTACGTCGCCGACATCGCTTTCCTGGCTGGCATCAGCGGCCGGCATGGGCCACCAGCGCGGTGCGGGCGACCGCCGCATGCGGGCACGGGCGGCGAAGAAGACGCCTCCGTACCGGCACCGTGGTCACTACGGTACGGGTGTTCATACGGATGCTCCTTCCATGGCAGTGACCTGCACGGACACGCAGTCGTAGATCTTCTCGATCTGCCGGCACAGCGTTTCCGCCGGGCGCTGGCCATCCACCACCAGCTGCAGGTGCCAGCGGCCATCGTCGTCGGCCACCGGCGCACCGCTGATCGCGCGCGGTGCGAAGCCGCGGCGTTCGGCCATGCCGATCACGCGCAGCAGCGCGCCTTCGGCCGGGTGCAGCACCAGGTCAAGCCGGTATTGCATTGGGGGTCTCCTGGCGGGCATGGGCGGGGTTGCTTTCCAGCATCGTGCTGTTGGCGGTGTTCGGCGGCACCAGTGGCCACACGTTGGCACGTGCATCGATGGCCACGTGCAGCAGGGCCGGGCCCGGTTCGGCCAGCAGCGCGGCCAGGCCGCCTTCCACGTCGTCGCGGTTGTCGATGCGGGTGGCGGCGATGCCGAACACCTGTGCCAGCGCCACGAAGTCCGGGTTGTCGGACAGGTCGATCTCGCTGTAACGCTCGGCGAAGAACAGTTCCTGCCACTGCCGCACCATGCCCAGCGAACTGTTGTCCAGCAGCACGATCTTCACCGGCAGGCGGCAACGCGCGATGGTCGCCAGCTCCTGCACGTTCATCATGAAGCTGCCGTCGCCGGACACCAGCACCACGGTGCGCTCCGGGCATGCGAACTGCGCACCCATCGCCGCCGGCAGGCCGAAGCCCATGGTGCCCAGCGCGCCACTGGTCAGGTGGTTGCGCGGGTGGTTGAAGCGGCAGTGCTGCGCCACCCACATCTGGTGCTGGCCGACATCGCAGGCGATCACCGCATCGGCCGGGGCCAGCTCGCTCAGGCGCTTCAGCAGCGCCGGGGCGTAGATGTGCTGGCCCGGTGCGTCGTAGCGTGCCGAGAAGCGGTCGCGGTGCTGCGCGCAACGCCTGCGCCACGCGTCCTGATGGGCCTTGGGGGAGGGGAAGGCCGCACGCAGGGCACGGATGGCATGGCCGACGTTGCCAGGCACGGCGACATCGGCGCTGCGCAGCTTGGAGATCTCGTAGGCGTCGGCATCGATATGGACGACGCGGGCGAACGGTGCGAACTCGGCCAGCTTGCCGGTGGCGCGGTCGTCGAAGCGTGCACCCAGCACCAGCAGCAGGTCGCTTTCCTGCACCGCCATGTTGGCCGCGCGGGTACCGTGCATGCCCAGCATGCCCAGTGACTGCGGATGGCTGGCCGGCAGCGCGCCCAGGCCACGCAGGGTCATCACGGTGGGGATGGCGCTGGCTTCGACGAAGTCGCGCAGGTCCTGCACCGCATCGCCCAGCGCGATGCCGCCACCGGCGTAGACCACCGGCTTCTCGGCGGCCGCCAGTGCGGCGATGGCTTCGGCGATGGCCGCTTCGGCCGGCGCAGGTGGCGGCTCGACGCTGCTCGGCACGTGCGCCGGCAGGTGGCTGGCATCGGCCAGCTGCACGTCCTTGGGCAGGTCGATCAGCACCGGGCCGGGCCGGCCCTCGCGGGCGACGCGGAAGGCATCGGCGACCACGCGCGGCAGGTCGTCGACGCTGCGCACCAGCCAGCTGTGCTTGACGATCGGCATGGTCAGGCCGAACACATCCAGTTCCTGGAAAGCGTCAGTACCCAGCAGCGGCGTGGCGACCTGGCCGGTGATGCAGACCATCGGCACCGAATCCAGCATCGCATCGGCAATGCCGGTGACCAGGTTGGAGGCGCCCGGGCCGGAGGTGGCCACGCAGACGCCGACCTGGCCGCTGGCGCGGGCGAATCCATTCGCCGCCAGTGCGGCACCCTGCTCGTGGCGCACCAGGATGTGCTTCAGCGACGAATCCACCAGCGCGTCGTAGAACGGCATGATGGTGCCGCCGGGATAGCCGAACAGCGTGCGGATGCCTTCGGCTTCCAGCGCCTGGGTCAGCCAGCGCGCGCCGTTGGGCGGCGCGCTGCGGTGTGTGGAAGAGTTCATGGGGGAACCTTGCAAAGCGGGTGGGGGAGGGCCGCGCGGTTACGCGGCCTGTCCTTGCAACCAGACCATCTTGGCGCGCAGTTCCTTGCCCACCTTCTCGATCGGGTGCTCCAGGTCGGCCTGCTTGAACCGGTTGTAGTTCGGCAGGCCCGCTTCGTACTCGGCCACCCAGTTCTTGGTGAAGGTGCCGTCCTGGATGTCCTTCAGCACTTCCTTCATGCGTGCCTTGGTGCCGGCGTCGATCACCCGCGGGCCGCTGACGTAGTCGCCGTACTGCGCGGTCTCGGAGATGAATTCCAGCATGCGCGAGATACCGCCTTCATAGAACAGGTCGACGATCAGCTTCAGTTCGTGCAGCACTTCGTAGTAGGCGATCTCCGGCTGGTAGCCCGCTTCGACCAGGGTCTCGAAACCGGCCTGCACCAGTGCCGAGGCACCGCCGCACAGCACCGCCTGCTCGCCGAACAGGTCGGTCTCGGTCTCTTCCTTGAAGGTGGTCTGGATCAGGTTGGCGCGTGCACCGCCGAGGCCGGCCGCATAGGCCAGTGCGTACTCGGCCGCCTTGCCGCTCTTGTCCTGGTAGACCGCCCAGATGCAGGGCACGCCACGGCCGATCTCGTACTCGCGGCGCACCAGCGCGCCCGGGCCCTTGGGCGCAACCAGCACCACGTCCAGGTCGTCGCGCGGCCTGATCATGTCGAAGTGCACGTTCAGGCCGTGCGCGAACAGCAGCACCGCACCCTGCTTCATGTTCGGCGCCAGCACGTCGTCGTAGAGCTTCTTCTGCACCATGTCCGGGGTCAGCACGGCGACCAGGTCCGCATCCTTCACCGCGTCGGCCGGTGCTTTCACGGTGAAGCCGTCGGCCTGTGCCTTGACTTCGGTCGGGCCGCCCGGACGCAGGCCTACCACCACGTCGAAGCCGGATTCGCGCAGGTTCAGTGCGTGGGCGCGGCCCTGGCTGCCGTAGCCGATGACGGCGATCTTGGTCTGGGGCAGGTCGTTGGTGCTCATGGGGGAGGTTCCTTGCGGTGGGAAGAAAAAAAGAACGGCCGGTCGTCGAGGTGACGTACCGGCCGGTCAGGGGAAAGCGGTGGAGGAGGCACCATGCGCCGCGCAGGCACAGCCACCACGAGGCGTGGCGGCGGTGTGGGTCCGGGTTTTGCGTTGGGCGTTGTGCATGGTGGTTGCGTCTGAAACCAGGTTCTGAAATGAAAAAACCCGCACCGGGGCGGGTGCGGGTTTTTGAAGAGTTCCGGTGTATTCGTTGCTTACACGCTGGCTCGTCCCGCACCTGTTGGTTGGGTAATAAGTACGAGCACAAGAATCGAACGCAGCGAGGCGGCGCCGATGTCGTCGGCTTCGTTGTGGGTTCGCGGTGGCGTGTTGTGATGCAACATGTGATCGAGAGAAACACAGCCGTTTTGGCGATGTCAACCCTCGCGACGGAATTCTTGTTGGTTTCCGTTGCATCCGGCGCAATCGCCTGTGGCACAAGGATGGTTGCCGCTGAAAGTGTTTCGGTGAACCGGAATTCACTCCTTTCAGGGCGGTTTTTGCGCGGAATCCGGCGGATCCTCGCCTTGCTGGGTGCGGACCTTGCACACCCGCCCCAGGATCAACGTCCATGACCTCTGCCCGATACCCCAGGATGGCCGCAGCGGCGAAGATCGGGGGACCACCCTTCCATCGGAACCCGACCGTGTCCCGACGCCTTGCCCGTTCCCTGCTGGCCGCCGCTGTACTGGCCGCTGTGCCCGCACTGTCTTCGGCCGCCGACCGCATCACCGGCCACACCTTTGCCACCCGTTCGGAGGTGATCGCCCCGCATGCGATGGCCGCTACCTCGCAGCCGCTGGCCACCCAGATTGCACTGGACGTGATGAAAGGGGGAGGCTCGGCGGTGGACGCGGCGATCGCCGCCAACGCCGCGCTTGGCCTGATGGAGCCGACCGGCAACGGCATCGGTGGCGACCTGTTCGCCATCGTCTGGGACCCGAAGACGCAGAAGCTCTACGGCTACAACGGTTCGGGGCGCTCGCCGAAGTCGCTGACCCTGGCCGAGTTCCAGCGACGTGGCCTGAAGGACATCCCGGCTACCGGCCCGCTGCCGGTCTCCGTGCCCGGCGCGGTCGACGGCTGGTTCGCGCTGCACGACCGCTTCGGCCGCAAGCCGATGGCCGACAACCTGGCGCCGGCCATCCGCTACGCGCGCGAGGGCCATCCCGTCGCCGAGGTGATCGCCTACTACTGGGACCGCTCGGTGCCCAAGCTGTCGCAGTACCCGGGCTTCAAGGAGCAGTTCACGATCAACGGCCACGCCCCGCGCAAGGGCGAGATGTGGAAGAACCCGAACCTGGCCAGCACCCTGCAGCAGATTGCCGACGGCGGACGCGATGCCTTCTATAAGGGCGCCATTGCCCACACCATCGGCGACTACTTCAAGGCCAATGGTGGCTACCTGAGCTACCAGGACATGGCCGACCACCAGGGTGAGTGGGTCGAACCGGTCAGCAGCAACTACCGTGGCTACGACGTGTGGGAGCTGCCGCCGAACAGCCAGGGCATCGCCGCCCTGCAGATCCTCAACGTGCTGGAAGGCTACGATTTCTCGAAGATCCCGTTCGGTTCACCCGAGCACGTGCACCTGTTCGTCGAAGCGAAGAAGCTGGCCTTCGCCGACCGTGCACGCTTCTACGCCGACATGGCCTTCCAGCCGGCGCCGGTGCAGAAGCTCATCTCCAAGGAGTACGCCGCGCAGCGCCGCGCGCTGATTTCGATGGACAAGGCGTTGAAGGAAGTGCAGCCGGGCACGCCGAAGCAGCTGGAGGAGGGCGACACGATCTACATGACCGTGGCCGACGCCGACGGCATGATGGTTTCGCTGATCCAGTCCAACTACCGTGGCATGGGCAGCGGCATGGCACCGCCCGGTCTGGGTTTCATCCTGCAGGACCGTGGCGAGATGTTCGTGCTGCAGAAGAACCATCCCAACGGCTACGCGCCGGGCAAGCGTCCATTCCAGACCATCATTCCGGGGTTCATCACCAAGGGCGGCAAGCCGTATGCCAGCTTCGGCGTGATGGGCGGCGCGATGCAGCCGCAGGGCCACGCGCAGATTGTGATGAACCTGGTGGATTTCGGTATGAACCTGCAGGAAGCCGGTGACGCACCGCGCATCCAGCACGAGGGCTCGACCGAACCGACCGGACAGGCCACGGCGATGACCGACGGTGGTGAAGTGAATCTGGAAACCGGCTTCCCGTACGAGACGGTGCGTGCGCTGATGCGCAAGGGGCATCGCATCGTGTTCGCCGATGGGCCTTATGGCGGGTACCAGGCGATCATGCGCGACCCCGAGAGCGGGGTTTATTACGGAGCTTCGGAGAGTCGCAAGGACGGGCAGGCGGCGGGGTATTGAGGGTTCCCGGCCACCGGGCGCAGCCCCCTCTGCGGTGATGGTTCAGCGATGCTTGGCTTGGCCGGGCGGGTGGATTGTCTGGGGGACGCCGTGAATACGTCCCTGTAGGCTCGGTCGCCGCATCCATGCGGCTCACGCCCCCAGCCAACCCACCCGCCCGGCCACGGACAGTTTCCGTGTCCGTCACCGCAGGAAAAGAAAAAGAAGAGCAAGAGCAAAGGCAACGGCAACAGCCGCGGGCTTTGGGTTGGGGTCGGATCCGTTTTCCGCAGGAAAACGGATCCGACCCCTTCTTGTTTTCCGATACACATCTTCCACGCAAAGCGTGGAAAACCAACCGTCACCGAAAATCTGTCGGGCGTGGGGCGGTGTGGGTGGGCAGGACCGTTGGCGCCATGGATGGCGCCATCGAGCCCCCAAGGATGGGTTCACGGCGTGTCCTGCCCACCCACACCGCCCCACCCAACCAGCAGCAACCCGGAGCCGCCTTTGAATTTGACCTTGGCCCTTGCCTGGAAAAGCGGTGCAGCCGCAGGCTGCAAAACACACTCAATCCTGATCGTGCGCGCGTGCGGCCTCGGCCTGGGTCTCCTCCTGCGCCGCCATCTCGCGCGCGATCCACGCATCGATCATGTGCCGCTGGCGCTGCGCCTGCCGCCGCTCACGCGTGTACTCCTGGTCGAGCACGCGGTACAGCGACACCATCACCAGCACCATCAGCAGCGCGAATGGCAACGCCGCAATCGTGATCATGCCCTGCAGTGCATCCAGGCCACCGGCCAGCAGCAAGGCCGCTGCGATCAACGCCACCGCAATGCCCCAGGCCAGCTTGCGCTTCAACGGAGGATCGCCTGCTTCGTCAGTGGACATGCTGGCCAGCACCAGTACCGCCGAGTCGGCCGAGGTCACGAAGAAGATCATCAGCAGTACCAGTGCGATGCACGACAGCAGCAGCGGCAGCGGCATGCTGTCGAACAGCGTGAACAGCACGGTCTCGTAGCCATTGCCCAGCGCCTGCACCAAGTCGGCATGGCCGAAGATCTGTGCCCACAGCGCGGTGCCGCCGAATACCGCGAACCAGAAGAAGCCCAGCAGCGTCGGCGCGAGCACTACGCCGATCACGAACTCGCGCACGCTGCGGCCGCGCGAGATGCGTGCGATGAACGACCCCACGAACGGTGCCCACGAGATCCACCAGGCCCAGTAGAAGATTGTCCAGTCCGCCACCCAGGTGCTGCCGGAGAACGGTGACATGCGCAGGCTCATCGTCACCAGCTGGTTGAGGTAGGAGCCCAGCGTGGTGGTGAAGGTATCGAAGATGAAGCCGGTCGGCCCCAGCACCAGCAGGATGGCGGCCAGCAGGGCAGCCAACGCCAGGTTGAAATTGGACAGCCACTTCACACCTCGCTCCACGCCACTGGCGGTGGACGCCATGTACAGCACGAAGGCGACGGCAATGATGGTCATCTGCACTGCGACGGTAGCCTGCACGCCGAACACGCGCTCGATGCCGGCGGCGATCTGGATGGTGCCGAAGCCCAGCGTAGTCGCGACACCGATCGCGGTGGCGACCACTGCAGCGATGTTGACCGCCCTACCGATCCAGCCGCGATGGTGGCGGCCGATGATCGGCTGCAGCATGTCGCTGACCAGGCCGCGGCCGTTGCGGTTGAACTGGAACCAGGCCATTGCCAGCCCGATCAGCGCATAGATGGCCCACGGGTGCAGGCCCCAGTGGAAGAATGCATAGCGCATCGAGGCGCGTGCCGCATCCAGGCTCTGCGGAGCAAGCCCTTCCGGTGGCTTGCTGAAGTGCGAAATGGGCTCGGCGGCGCCCCAGAACACCAGGCCGATGCCCATGCCGGCGGCGAACAGCATCGACATCCAGCTGGCTCGCGAGAACTCGGGCTCGGCGTCTTCGCCACCGATGCGCAGGTTGCCGAAGCGACCGAAAGCCAGGTACATCAGGAACACCAGGGCCAGGAATACCACCAGCAGGTACAGCCAGCCGACGCTGCGGATGACTTCTGCCAGCATCGACTGCACCACGGCATTGAAGGGGCCTGGTGCAATACCGGCAAGCAGCACCAGCAGGAGAACCAGTGCGATGGAAACGCGAAACACCATGAAGGAGCTTCTCCGATCAAGGGATTGAGGGGAGCGAGCAGAGCTTGCAGCGAAGGACCGGCGGCATGCAGCGCGAACCGGGCAGGGGCCGCGTCGGCGGCGAAGGACGCATCGGTCGCTGGAGGGCGACGGACGTGCACGTTACTGAACGCGACGTCATGGTTCTGTTAACGAACAACGATCCGGATCAGATCCGCTTTCCACAGGAAAGCGGATCTGACCGCGGGGGCAACTCCCGGAGCGGGCGGTCTATGCTCTAATGCACGCCAAGAAGCGGGGGTACCGCGGCCATGTGGCCACGGTTGAGACAGTCCCTTGGAACCTGATCCGGCTCATACCGGCGTAGGGAAGCTTTGCAGTGCAGCCGTGCCCGGACACCGCCCAAGGACCGTCCGTGCGCGGTCGCAGTGCGCCGCCGCTTCGTCCCTGACCTTCCTGGACGATGCCCGATGAACGCACAGCTCTCCGCCCTGCAGCAACAGGCCCAGCAACTCTCCGAATCCGTGACCCGGCCCATTCCCGGCTCGCGCAAGATCCACGTACCCGGTTCGCGTCCGGATCTGCAGGTGCCGATGCGCGAGATCGCGTTGACCCGCACGCCGACGCTGTTCGGCGGCGAGGAGAATGCACCGGTCACGGTCTACGATACGTCGGGCCCGTACACCGATCCGGACGCGCGTATCGATCTGTCCGCGGGCCTGCCGGCGCTGCGTCGTGGCTGGGTGGAGGAGCGCGGCGATACCGAACAGCTCGACGGCCTGAGTTCGTCGTTCGGCCGCGACCGCGAGCACGATCCGAAGCTCGATGCTGTGCGCTTCCCCACACGCAGCCTGCCGCGACGTGCACGTGCAGGCGCGAACGTCACCCAGATGCACTATGCGCGCCGCGGCATCATCACGCCGGAAATGGAATTCGTCGCCATCCGCGAAAACCAGCGACTGGACGCGATCCGCGATGCCGGCCTGCTGCAGCAGCACCCGGGCGAGGCGTTCGGCGCCTCGATCCAGAAGATCATCACGCCGGAGTTCGTGCGCGATGAAATCGCGCGCGGCCGCGCGGTGCTGCCCAACAACATCAACCATCCGGAAAGCGAGCCGATGATCATCGGCCGCAACTTCCTGACCAAGATCAACGCCAACATCGGCAACAGCGCGGTGTCCTCGGGCATTGCCGAAGAGGTGGAGAAACTGGTGTGGGCGATCCGCTGGGGTGGTGACACCGTGATGGACCTGTCCACCGGCAAGCACATCCACGAAACCCGCGAGTGGATCATCCGCAACTCGCCGGTGGCGATCGGTACCGTGCCGATCTACCAGGCGCTGGAGAAGGTCGACGGCCGCGCCGAAGCGCTCACCTGGGAGATCTTCCGCGACACGCTGATCGAGCAGGCCGAGCAGGGCGTGGACTACTTCACCATCCACGCCGGCGTGCTGCTGCGCTACGTGCCGCTCACCGCCAAGCGCGTGACCGGGATCGTCAGCCGTGGTGGTTCGATCATGGCCAAGTGGTGCCTGGCGCACCACAGGGAGAATTTCCTCTACACGCACTTCGAAGACATCTGCGAGATCATGAAGGCCTATGACGTGACCTTCTCGCTGGGTGACGGCCTGCGCCCGGGCTGCATCGCCGATGCCAACGACGCGGCCCAGTTCGGTGAGCTGGAGACGCTGGGTGAGCTGACCAAGATCGCCTGGAAGCATGATGTGCAGACCATGATCGAAGGCCCCGGCCACGTGCCGATGCAGCTGATCAAGGAGAACATGGACAAGCAGCTGCGTGAATGCGGCGAAGCGCCGTTCTACACGCTGGGGCCGCTGACCACCGACATCGCGCCGGGCTACGACCACATCACCAGTGCGATCGGTGCGGCGATGATCGGTTGGTTCGGCACGGCGATGCTCTGCTACGTGACGCCGAAGGAACACCTCGGCCTGCCCAATCGCCAGGACGTGCGTGACGGCATCATGGCCTACCGCATCGCCGCGCATGCGGCCGACCTGGCCAAGGGCCATCCGGGCGCGCAGGTACGCGACAACGCACTGAGCAAGGCGCGCTTCGAGTTCCGCTGGGAAGACCAGTTCCACCTTGGCCTGGATCCGGAGAAGGCCAGGGAGTTCCATGACGAAACGCTGCCGAAGGATGCGCACAAGCTGTCGCACTTCTGCTCGATGTGCGGCCCGCACTTCTGTTCGATGAAGATCACCCAGGATGTGCGTGACTACGCCGAGGCCGGCATGAAGGAGAAGTCGGAGGAGTTCCGCGCCGCGGGTGCCGAGGTCTACCACCAGGGGTGATGCGCAGACGGTGGTGCCGGCCCGCGGCCGGCACTACCGCTCATCACGCCGCTCCCGGCTATCCTCCGCCCATCATCCCGGGGAAAGGACACCATGCCTGTTGCCATGACCACCCGTTGGCTGGCCATTGCCCGCCGGCATCCTTCGGCCTGGTTGCTGGGCGCGCAGCTGCTGGCGGTGCTGCTGTATCCCGCGCTGGATGACACCGCCGCCGGCCGCGCGGCACTGGGCATGTTCGGCATGGCGGTACTCGGCCTGGCGCTGTGGGTGGTCCAGCGCAGCCCGCTGGGCACCTGGCTGGCGCTGTTGCTGGCCATTCCCTCGGTGGTGTTCTCGTTGGCAGGCGCATTGCTCGAGCGCACCGCATTGCTGACCACCGCGCAGGTGCTGGAGAGCCTGCTGTACTTCTACACGGCTGGCGCCCTGATTGCCTACATGCTCCAGGACTACAAGGTCACCCGCGACGAACTGTTCGCAGCTGGCGCAACCTTCACCCTGCTGGCGTGGGCGTTCGCCTTCGCGTTCGCGGTGTGCCAGCAGTGGTATCCGGGCAGTTTCCAGGGCACCGGCGGGCAGGCGCAGCGCAGTTGGATGGAGCTGCTTTATCTCAGCTTCAGCTTGCTGTCTGGAGTCGGCTTGAGTGATGTCGTGCCGCTTCATCCACAGGCACGAGCACTGGTCATGCTGGAGCAGTTTTCCGGCGTGATGTACGTGGCTTTGGTGGTCTCGCGGCTGGTCGGATTGACCATGCTGCGGCGCATGTGAAAATGAACGCCAGATAAAAATTTCGCGCCCAAGAGGGCGCGAATGATGTCGCGAATTATGTGAATGCGTCGGCGAGAGAGAGCCTGATGTCGACCACGCGATAGGCGAGGTAACTTGCATAGGCTAGTATTCGCGCGCTCGATTGTTTTTGCGGTATGCGCCGATGCTTTGTGCGGAGTCTGGCTTTTCGCTGTTCCCAGGACGGGACCGTAACGAAGGCAAACACTGCCCGGGACCTGTCTCTACTGTGTAGCAGAAAATGAACAGCAGCGAAATACAGCCACCCGTGTCCGATCGGATACGGATAGGAGAGTGCATCGTCACTCTGTCCTCGCGCGAAGTCGAGGTCGTCGGTGCGCGTCGTCCGCGCCGGCTGACGCCGAAGGCGCTGGGCGTTCTGCGCGTGCTGCTGCGGCAGCCGGGCCGTGTGGTCACCCGCGACGAGTTGTTCGCCGAGGTGTGGCCGGACACGCTGCCGACCAACGATGTGCTGACCCAGGCCGTTACCCAGCTGCGCAAGGCGTTCAGCAACGACGACGACAGCGGCCAGGCCTACATCGAGACCATTGCCAAGACCGGCTATCGGCTTCTGGTACCGGTACAGGCGCTGGACGATGCGGAGCCGTCGGCTGCGGGCTTGCCTGACGACGAAGATGTGGACGTGCAGCCCGCACTCGCCGCCGCTGCGGCGCTGCCCGCGCGCGCGCAGGAATCGCGCCGCCGCTGGCGCCATGTCCGCCGCCGCGTGCTGCTGGCGCTGGGCGTGTTGATGCTGGCCACGCTGCTGGTGATGACCACGCTGCTGCTGCGCCGCGCACCGGCCAGCAGTTCGCCGGTGGAGGCCGCCGTGGAGAACGGCACGCGGGTGATCGGCAGCCCCCAGCGCCCCTATCGGTTGATCACCGCAACCAGCGGCTTTGAAACCTATCCCACGCTGTCACCGGATGGTTCGCTGGTGGCCTATGAAGGCGCCAACGAAGATGGCAACGGCGGTGGTGCGATCAAGGTACAGACCTCCGGCAACGCGCCGGCGCGCCAGTTGCTGGCGCCGCCGGCCGGTGCCGTCGATCGATTCCCGAACTGGTCGCCGGATGGTCGCGAAATTGCCTTCGCACGGTTCTCCGCCGACGGTGGCTGCCAGGTGCTGATCGCCAGCGCAACCGGTGGCGCCCTGCGCCAGGCCACGCGCTGCGATGGCACCGAGCTGCTCAGCTTCGACTGGACGCCCGATGGTCGCGGCCTGGTGTTCGGCAGCATGGTCGGGCGCTACGCGCACCGTGGCATCCGCGTGCTGGACCTGGCCAGTGGTCAGTGGCGCGCGCTGGCGTACAGCGTCGACCAGGACGACTTCGACTACGCACCGCGTTACTCGCCCGATGGGCAATGGCTGGTGTTCGTGCGCAATCCGCAGCTGGGCGATCTGTGGCGGGTGCCGGCCGCGGGCGGTACGCCCGAGCAGCTGACCAACGAGGCGGCAGAGCTGCGCGGATGGGCCTGGCTGGACGATGGCCGCACCATCGTGTTCGGTCGCCGCGTCGACAGCGAGGCGCGGCTCTATTATCTGGACGTCGAGCGGCCCACGCTGCGCGATGCCGGCCTGGATGATGCGCAGTGGCCCGCCGTGTCGCGACGTGGCGGGATGCTGGCCTTCGTCCACCGGCGCGCGCAGTTCGGCGTGTTCAAGGTGCCGGTGCAGGGCAGCGGCGCGCCCGAGCGCCTGTTTGCATCCAGTGGCCGCGATGGGCAGCCGATGGCAGCGCCGGATGGCCGTCAGCTGGTCTTCACCTCGGATCGCTCCGGCAGCTTCGCCCTGTGGTGGGCGGACATGCAGCGGCCGGATTCGCTGCGCCCCATTGAAGGGCTGCGGCCGGAAGCGCGGCAGGCACCGGACTGGTCGGCCGACAGCCGCCAGCTGCTCGTGGTCGGCCGCGACGCGCATGGGCGCACGGTGGTCTACGAGATCGCGCCACGCGATGAACGCCTGCAACCTTTGCCGGTCCCGGCCGAACAGCCGCTGCAGGCCCTGTATGGCGCGTCGCCGGAGCAGTTGTTTGTGGTCGAGCGCGATGCCGACCAGCGCACCCGGTTGAGTCTGTTCGACCGCAGCACCCAGCCCTGGCGCCGGTTGGCCAGCATCGAAGGGGTGTCGCAGGCGCGCTTCGACCGCAGCAGTGGCCGCGTGTTGTTCACCCGCCTGGCCGCCGGTGGCCTGTGGTCGGCCGATGCCGCGTTGTCGTCGGGCAGCGTGCAGCAGATCAGCGATGACCGGCCCAGCCGCTGGCGATACCGGGCCTGGACCGTGGCCGGCAACACTGGCGTCGGTTACCTCGGCACTTCGAGCACGTGTGGCACCACCTTCGTGCGCATCCTGCCCGGCCGCGCGGAGCCGGAACGCTGCCTGGATGCGGAACGGCTCAGCGCCGGCAACGGACTCAGCGCCAGCGCTGACGGGCGTGACCTGTTCGTGGCGATGGCGGTCAGCGATGGTGCCGACATCGGTGTGATGCGGTTGCCCGAACGCCCCCCCGCGCTGTTCCCGGCGTTCTCCAAGTTGTTGTTTTTCAGTGGAAATGGGCCTTCGTAATTTCTTCGTCTGGATCTCGTCGCGAATTCGTGGCGATCTCGTCGGACTTTCCTGACGCGGTGCCGCCTGATTAGGCAAAACGGAGTCCTGTACTAGGCAAATCCGTGGTGCCCCCATGCGTCAACTCTCGCTGGCCGATCGCGGCCAAACCGTCTCCCTGGACCGGTCGCTCGACGATGTCACGCCGACCTGCCTGGGCGTGGCCCGGCTGGGCAGCCTGCAGACCGCCGGCTCCAGCTTCACTGTCTGGATGCAGGTGCGTGGCAGTTCGTGGGTGGAGGCCAAGGAAGGACGATTCCGCCTGCGCCAGGGCGAGTGGATCGCCTTCGAAAAGGAATCGCGGCCGTTGGTGCAGGCCGGTCGCAACGGGTTGTGCGTTGGCCTGAACCTGAACGTTGAAGCGCTTCGCGTGCTGACCGAGATGGCCGACTGTGGCCTGTATGCCGGTCGTGGCCGCATGAACCGCAGTGACGCCCGCGTTGCGCTGCGCTTGTGGCGCGATGCGCTGGCCAGCGGCCAGCCGGCCCAGGCCTTGCGTCCGCTGCTGCTGCACCTTGCTGGCCTGCAGCGTGGCCTGGCCGACAACGTGCAGCGCTGCCCAGGCCGCTCGCGCAGCCGCAAGCGCCAGGTGTTCGGCCGCATGCAGCGTGCGCGCCTCTATCTGGAAGGCAACAGCCACCGGGTGGTGCGCATCGGCGAACTGGCCGAACTGACCAACTTCTCCAGCTGGTACCTCTCCAAGACCTTCCAGAGCCTGTACGAGGAAAGCCCGCAGTCGCTTTCGGCACGACTGCGCCTCGAACGCGCCGCTGATCTGCTGCGCGACACCGACATGATGGTGGGCGAGGTCGCCGCCGCCAGCGGCTTCGACAACTGCTGCAGCTTCGCGCGTGCGTTCCGCGCCCGCTACGGCCAGTCCGCATCGCGCTTCAGGGAGAACGGCGGCTTGCTCCCGCCACAATCCGCAAAGTCTCCGGTTGGTTCGCGCAAATACAGCGCTGCAACGCAATCGTAACGTGCTGGGGTGTTTTAACACGCTGCTAACACGTACCTTGGAGAGATAGATGAACGTTCGTAATCCCGCAGTGCGGTTCGGCTTGCTGCCGGCCGGCATTGCGCTGGCGCTGGCGCCGGCCTTTGCTTCGGCTCAGGAAGCAAAGGGCACCACCGACCTGGACCGCATTTCGGTCACCGGCTCGCGCATCCGCGGCGCCTCGGTGGAGACCCAGCAGCCGATCCTGACGATGACCCGCGAATCCCTGGAAAAGCAGGGCTTCTCGAGCGTCGCCGACGTGCTGAACAACCTGACCTCGGCCGGTTCCCCGGCCATTTCGCGTTCGGAGTCGCTGGCTTCGGGCGAGAACGTGGGCGGCTACTACGTCGACATCCGCAACCTGGGCGCCGAGCGCACCCTGGTGCTGATGAACGGCAAGCGCCTGGGCGCTTCGACCTCGGGTCTGCAGGACCTGAGCCAGATCCCGATGTCGGCCGTTGAGCGCATCGAGATCCTGAAGGACGGCGCCTCGTCGATCTACGGTTCCGACGCCATTGCCGGCGTGGTCAACGTGATCACCCGCAAGAACTTCGACGGCGGCGAAGCCAATGTCTACGTCGGCCAGTACGGCAAGGGCGACGGCGACAGCGAAACCTATTCGATGACCCTCGGTGCCCGCGGTGAGCGCGGCAGCCTGACCCTTTCGGCCGAGTACTCGAAGCAGGATCCGGTGTGGGCCAAGGACCGCTGGTACAGCCGTGACGGCTCGCTGGGTCCGAACTCCACCTCGGCTGATTGGAGCCCGATCAGCCAGAACGGCAGCTGGTGCAACCCGAAGCTGTACGACTGCAGCAAGTCGAGCGCGGTGTGGCAGACCCTGAACCCGGGTGGCAATCCGAAGAACCCGAACGACTACCACGCGATCACCGAAGACGAGTTCGCCAACTCGAACGAGCAGATGACCCTGCTGACCGGTGTGAAGCGCAAGTCGGTCTACATCAACGGCACCTACGACTTCACCGATTCGATCAGCCTGAACACCGACGTGCTCTACAACGAGCGCCAGACCTTCCAGCAGATCGCCGGCTATCCGTACCAGTCCGCTTCCAAGTCGATCAACACCCCGCTGTCGGCAGACAGCGCCTTCAACCCGGTTGGCCAGGACGTCAGCTTCCGCCGCCGCCTGTGGGAAGTGCCGCGTACCACTGACAGCCAGCTGAAGACCCTGCGCTTCGCTCCGACCCTGACCGGCTTCTTCGAGCTGGGTGGCAAGACCTTCGACTGGGATGTCGGCGCGCTGTGGAACCGCAACGAGTCGATCAAGAGCAACCGCGGTGACATGAGCCTGATCGGCGCGCGTCAGGCGCTGGGCCCGTCGTTCATCGATGCCGGTGGCGTTGCCCGCTGCGGCACCGCCGCCAACCCGATCCTGGGCGATTGCCGTCCGTGGAACCCGCTGCTGCCGTACGGCGTTGAGGGTCAGGGCTCGCTGGCGAACCAGGAGCTGCAGGACTTCCTGTTCCCGACCTTCACCACCCGTGGCGTCACCAAGACCACCAGCTTCACCGCCAACCTGTCGGGCGCCATCGTGACCCTGCCGGCCGGCGACCTGGGCTTCGCCCTGGGTGTCGAGCACCGCAAGGAAGAAGGCAGCTACGTGCCGGACGCCTTCGCACAGTCGGGCCAGTCCACCGGCCTGGGCCAGAAGCCGACCCGCGGCCAGTACGATCTGAACGAGGTCTACCTCGAACTGAACGTGCCGCTGCTGGCCGACATGGCCTTCGCCAAGGAACTGACCCTGAACGTTGCCAGCCGTTATTCGGACTACAGCAACTTCGGTGGCACCACCAACAGCAAGTTCGGCCTGACCTGGCGTCCGCTGGATGAACTGCTGGTCCGCGGCACCTACGCCGAGGGCTTCCGCGCTCCGACCATCAGCGACCTGTACGGTGGCCTGAGCTCGAGCTTCGAGTCCTACATCGATCCGTGCGGCGTGAAGGCTCCGGGCAGCGTTGCAGGCAATGCCGCGTGCTCCGGCGCAGGCGTGCCGGCCAACTACGTGCAGCTGGGCCAGGCAGGCAAGGAATGTTCGACCCTGCCGTGCCAGTCGGGTGACCAGTTCATCTCGGGTGCCAATCCGAACCTGAAGCCGGAAACCTCCAAGAGCACCACCTTCGGCCTGGTGTGGAGCCCGCGTTGGGTGCAGGGCCTGGACGTGTCGCTGGATTGGTACAAGTACGAAATCAGCGACATGATCATCGCTGACAGCGTCGACCGCATCCTGCGTGACTGCTACGTGCTGGGTAACGCTTCGCGCTGCTCGAGCGTGACCCGTGCGGCTGACGGCCACGTCAGTGCGATCACCTACGGCACCGCCAACCTCGGCAAGATGGAAACCCAGGGCTACGATCTGGGCATCAAGTACCGCCTGCCGGAACTGGCCATTGGTCAGTTCAGCATCGACTGGCAGACCAGCTACACCGCCAAGTACGACGAGCAGCGCCAGAACAGCGCGGGCGACAACATCATGGTCGGCCGCGTCAGCGAGCCGGGCCTGTTCCGCGTGCGTTCGAACCTGGGCGTCAACTGGCAGTACGGCGATTTCGGTGTGAACTACACCGCGCGCTACTACTCGGGCATGAAGGAAAGCTGCATCTCGCTGGCTGACGGCTGGTGCGATGCTCCGAACCACATGGCCAACGGTGAGACCGATCCGCTGCGTCACACCGGTTCCAACACCTTCCACGACCTGCAGGTCAGCTGGAAGGCGCCGTGGGATGCGACCATCGCCCTGGGCGCGAACAATGTGTTCGACCACAAGGGTGCCCTGCAGTACTCGGCTCCGAACTCGGCGTTCGCCTACTACGGCGGCTTCGACGTGGGTCGCTTCCTGTACATGAAGTACACCCAGCGCTTCTGATCCATCGAAGTGCGGTAGCAACAGAAGGAGGGCGGACCGCAAGGTCCGCCCTTTTTCTTGTAGGGGAATTCCGGAAATTGTTGGAAGGTGAGCGCAGTCACGGTCCCGTCGTGTCGTAATCAACACAGTCAGGAGGTCCACTACCGGACGCTTGCATGTGGAGAGGGATATGAAGAACACGTTGCTGCGGCAGGCATCCGCCGCTGCATTGATCTACGCAACGCTGGTGGGCGCAGTGTTCGCGCAGGGCCTCGGGGTCTGCGGCGGTGGGCTCTACTGTGAGGAGTTCCGCCAGCAGTGCCTGGCCAGTGGCAAGTCACCGGTCATCTGCGAGTCGCAGTACCGTCGCTGCGTGCAGGACGCCTGCGGTACCCGCTGACATGGAAAGGGCGCACCTTGTGGGTGCGCCCTCTGTCATCCGGACATCATGCAACGCGCTCAGGCGTCGCTGGGCACCAGTCCCATCAGCGCATTGGCGTGTTCGCGCCATTGCGGCAGTTTGTTCAGCACGCCTGCGCGCTGCAGGTAGTCCTCGTCCACCGGATCGCCATTGACCAGCGCCAGGGCCACGTGCACCGCACCGGTCACCCAGAAGCTGCGGGTGTTGGCGCGCTGCGGCTGCAGGTGGAAGGCCACCGCTTCGATGATCGGCATCGGCAAGCCCCACAGGCCCAGCAGGTAGGCGCCGGCCTCGGCGTGGCCAGGGCGGGTGTCGCCGGCCAGCGAGGGCTCGCTGCGCTCGTTGCGCACACCCGGCAGCAGCAGGCCGATGTCGGCCAGCAGCGCGGCAGTCGCTCCCAGTTCGGCACTGGATTCGGGCAGCAGGCGTGCGGCGAGCCGCGAGGCCAGCAGTGCGCGCTGTTGCAGCGAGTTGCGCTCGGCGGCCGACAGCGTCGGTGCGGAGAACACTTCGCTGGCCAGCACCAGGTCACGCAGCGTGGCCAGGCCCAGCCGGGTCACGGCGGTGCGCAGGTCGGCAATGGTGCGGCCCTGGCTGAAGAAGGCCGAGTTCGACAGTTGCAGCACCTTGGCGGCGATCGCCGGATCGGCGGCGACCAGCTTGGCGACATCGGCACTGTCGGCGTCGTCGTCATGTTCCAGGGCCTGGGTCAGGCTCAGGTACAGGTGCGGCGGCGAGGGCAGTTTCTCGATACGGCCGATGGCATCGCGCAGGCGCGGGCTGTCCAGCACTTCGCGCAGTTCTTCCAGGCTGGTCAGTGCCTCCAGCAGCACTTCCGGCGCCAGCGGCAGCGGCAGGAAGCGGTGGGCGACACCAATGAGGCGCGCCGGCGGCGGCCGGTTGCCATGCTGCGCATCGACCAGCGCGATGCGGATGGTCTCCGGGCGCAAGGTCCGGATCTGCCCCAGCAGCGTGGTGGCATTGAGATCCGGCAATTGCGGGCAGACGATCACCGCGTCCACGCCCTGCGTGGCCACCGCGGTCATCGCGGCCTGGCCATCGGTGGCGGTCAACGGCTGCCAGTCTTCCCCAAGATCGGCAATGAATTCGGTCAGCTCGGCCGGCAGGCTGGCTGCATCCCCAACAAGCAGAATACGCACGACACATTCCCCTGGCTGTCTCGACGATGGATGTCGATGACGTGTGAAGTGACGCAATTTACCTAATACGGCAGCAAGAGTGATGTGCCGTCGTCATGAAACGTGACCCGCATCGCTCCGGCAGGGTACCGCCGGAGCGATCCGGTTCAGGCTCAGGCCTTGCTGTCGAGATGGCGCTGGTGCGCCTCGATCAGGATCTGCTTGGCCTCAGCGGCGCCGCCCCAACCGTCCAGCTTGACCCACTTGCCCTTCTCCAGGTCCTTGTAGTGCTCGAAGAAGTGGCCGATGCGCTCCAGCCAGTGGCTCGAGACCTGGGCGATGTCTTCGACGTGGGCGTAGCCGCTGAAGATCTTCGAGACCGGCACGGCCAGGATCTTCTCGTCGCTGCCCGCCTCATCGCTCATCTTCAGCACGCCGACCGGACGGCAGCGCACGACCGAGCCCGGCACCAGCGGCAGCGGCAGCACCACCAGCACGTCGGCCGGATCGCCGTCGCCACACAGCGTGCTCGGCACGTAGCCGTAGTTGCACGGGTAGCGCATCGGGGTGGAGAGGATGCGGTCGACGAAGATCGCGCCGGTTTCCTTGTCCACTTCGTACTTCACCGGCTCCGAGTCCTTCGGGATCTCGATGATGACGTTGATTTCTTCCGGCGGGTTCTTGCCGGGCGAGACGAGTTCCAGACCCATGGTGTGCTCCAGGTGGGGGGGATATAGACGGATAGCTCACCATTTTATGCCTTTGCCGGGCGCTGTGCAGGGGGTGGGGGGCCGACGCGCTGCCGCAGCCAGACCTGACGGACCGCACCGGCCTTGCCTGATAGGCCCGGACAGGTAGCGGGCGCACGCTGGCACCCCATCCCGAGGAGTCCCGTCATGACCTGGAAAGCTTGGTGCTGCTCTGCCTCCCTTCTGGTTTGTCTGTTGCTGCCGGCGGCGCCAGCGGGCGCCGGCCCACGATTTGTCCCGCTGGGCGAACGCCCGTGGCCGGGGCTGGCACCGGGGGATTCACCCTTTTACGATCTGGAGCGCGAACTGCTGGAGGAGTTCCGCGAGCTCTGTCCCGAATTCTTCTGCCAGGGCCTGTTCGACAACTACGCGCCGCTGCGGTTGCAGTGTGCTGTCGAGATCGCCTCGGACACCGTGAGCCAGTGCGCCTTCTACGTTGCTGCCAGCTCGCACGACGTGCATCCGCTGACGGGAGACCTCTCGGCAACCCGGTCGAGCTGGGTCTGCGAGCTGCCGCTCCCGCCTGGTTTGGGAGTGCAGACCTGGTTCGATCATATGGACGTGAGGCCAGGCCGCTCCGGCAGACTGTTCAATCCATGGCCAGGCCAGCAGTCCTCACTGTTCGAGCTGCTGCAGGAGTGCCTGCCATGAATGGTCTGCTGTTGGCGACTCTGCTGGCGGCCGCTTCGCCCGCGCTGGCGCACGGGCCCCATGTGGATCTGATCGACTTCCCGCTCAGTGAAGGCAGCTGGGATCGCTTCTTTGCGCTGCAGGGCGCCCTGGTACAGGGCTTCGACCGCGTCTGTTCAGATACGTTCTGCGAAGGGGAGTACAGCAACTACCGGGTGCTGGAGGTTCGCTGTTCGGTACTGGCGCCGCGCGGAACCGTACAGGGCTGCAGCTGGGTTATCGTGGCCAGCGAGCTCGGTATCGTGCCGCAGACCGGCCAGGTGCGGGTCGATAACGGCCGCTGGGTGTGCCAAGTGGGTTTGCGGCCAGGCGTCCCGGTCGACACCTTCTTTGCTGCGCTGCAGCAGCCTGAAGGGATTTTCAGGCCCCTGCCGGGAACTGGAACCGGTCTTTTCGATGTGCTGCCCGAGTGCCTGCGCCGTCCAGGACACCACGGGAGGGAAGCATGATGGGCGCGCTGCGGTTGGGGGTCATCTGCGGACTTCTGCTGGCAACGGGCCTCGCCCACGCCGGTCCCGCCTATGTAGACGCGCGGCTGTATCCGAATCAGGCCGAAGGCTGGCAGCGCTTTCTGGCCATCGAGCGGGCCTTGGTGCGCGGATTCGACGATATCTGCGGAGATACCTTCTGCGAAGGCGAGTACTACAACCTGCAGGCGATGCGCCTGCGTTGCTCGGTGAATCAGGATACTGGACTGCTGGCGGGTTGCATCTGGACCTTCGCCGGCAGCAACACCTCGGTACGCAGGGACGGCCACATAGAGGTGGATGTGCGCAGCTTTGCTTGTCCGCTGCCACTGGCTGCTGACACGTCGCTGGCGGCATTCCTGCACACCCTCGAGGCCGCTCCCGCCCACGATGCGATCAACGTTGCGCTGCCCGGCACTTCGGCAACTGTCTATGAGGGGTTACGCGAGTGCATTTGAGTATCGCCCTCGCCCTCGTCCACAACTGCAAGCGGGTCATACCAGCATTGGAGGGCGTGCGCGGGCCTGGGATTCCCGGCCCGCTGTCGGTCGACGCGGGCCGGATGCTTGCCCACGGCATTGCCCGGAGCACTGGGGGCTGCATGGAATCCCACCGGACCGCAGGGTGCGGTGGGCTGTGATCGGCACTATTGATCGACCGCGAGAAGGACCCCCTGGAAGTTCAGGTCGTGATCTGCATCTCCCGGACACCCGGTAGCGCCAGGTCGAACCTGGCGACACATGACCCGGCAATCATCGACCGGTTGCCGCCTTCACCGCATCTTCGTGCAGGGATTCGTTCAGCTCATCCACCACGGTGGTCCACGCCGCATCGGCCTGCAGCGATTCAGACAGGAACTGGCGCTGGGCGTCATTCCAGTACGGTGCCTCGGCCACCTCCACGCCTGCGGGCAACTGGTGCCCACGAATGAAGCCGGCGATGCCCTCGGCACTGGCATCCAGGCCCAGCTGCAGGAACAGGTTTGTCATGCGCGGTTCGGTGGTGATCATCATCGGTTTCCTGCTGGGAGAAGGGATGGTCCATTATCGGTGTTCACAGCCTTGGGGTAAGCCCTGTGGCGAACGTCCATAGCACCACCATCTCCTGGCATTTTCCCCGTGAACGTACCCCCTGCTCCTGAAGAGAGCCGCAGCCTTCGGCTCAAGGCCGCCACCCGTGACAGCCACGGCGCGCTGGACAAGCACATCATGGCCGGCGACATCTTCGCCAGTCGCAGCAATTTTTCCCGTTTCCTGCGCGTGCAGTACCGCTTTCATCACAGCATCGATGGGCTGTACGCCCATCCTGCAGTGGTCGCGCTGCTGCCCGACCTGGACGAGCGTCGTCGTCTGGCGCAGATCGCGCGTGATCTGCAGGACCTGGAGCAGAGGCTACCGGAGGTAGACAGGGTGCCATTGCCGTGCGATCTGGCGCTGCCGGCCCTCCTGGGCTGGTTGTACGTGGCCGAAGGTTCCAAACTGGGCGGAGCCGTTCTTTACAAGATGGCCGCCACGCTCGGTCTCGATCGTGGCTTCGGCGCCCGCCACTTGGCCGCGCACCCCGATGGAGCGGCAGGCCAATGGCGCAAGTTCACCGCCGTGCTGGACGCGGTGACGCTGAACGCCGAACAGGAACAGCAGGTGGTCGACGCAGCTGATGCCGCGTTCCGCAGCGTGCAAGGCTACGTCAAGCTGGAATTCGCCTGAAGCTCTGCTGCTGCGTACGGAGGGCTGTCTGGATATGGCTCCAGTCTGCCTGATGAGTCTGCTTCAATGCGGTAAACCCTGACAGGGAGTTCTGGAGTTCCTTGCTGCACGGGTTGGCGTCGAGCGCGCAGACTGGAATCCCATCCATCGTTGGAGCTTGAGATGCGAGCGGTCATCGTCGCGTTGATTTCGGGCATTGCGAGCATGTCTTTCGTCGTTGGAGCAACGGCTTCAGAGCACGGGTATGTCGATCTGGGCGCCTACTCGAAACAGACTTCGTATTTTCACGAATCTGCATGGAAAATCCGCTCCGATCTGATCAGACAGTGCGAACAGAGCGCTTGTGTGAACTGGTTGGGGCAGTACCGCCCACTTCATTTCGAGTGCTCTGCGGATACGCGAAGCGGCCTCATCGGCGCGTGTCATTGGGTGTTCGTAGCCATGCATCTTGAGTTGGATCCGCAGAGCGGCGTGGTGCATGGGACGACCACGACATCCGGATGTGAATTGCCCCTGCCCGAGAACCTGGGGGCGTTGGAGTTGGCAAGCGCGCTGTTGGATACTGATCCGCTGAACGTTCCGCTGCCGGGAATCAATCGTTCCCTGCTGAGTCTGAGCAGGGAATGCCTGCCGGGGCGCTTCGCATGACGCGCGCATACTGGGTGGTTCTTGTGGGCGGATTGATGCTGGCCTCAATGGTGCAGGCGAAGCCTATCTATGTGGACGCACGGGACTACCCCACGCAGGGTGCCGGACGCGCTGCATTTGAAGCCCTGGAAGCGAAGTGGCGCGAGGGGTTCACGATCGCGTGCATGGACGCGATCTGCGATACCGGCTACAACAACTATCTTCCTGTGCATCTGAGTTGCGCAGTGCGTGCAGACGATGGAATTTTGAAGAGCTGCCATTGGGCCATCGCGGGAAGTGCTCGGAGCATCCATCCCGGGACAGGAAGAGGGGAGTACGAGATCCGGACAGCGGTTTGTGAAATTCCCCTGGCTGCAGATACGCCGCTTGCGATCCTGCTGGCGACGGCAGCCACCAAAGATCCCTTTGATGATCCGCTGCCGGGCGCAGGGACGAGTGTCTACTCCAGCATTTCCGATTGTCTGAGCGCCAGGACTGACGACCATTGAAGGTCGTCAGTCCTGCGAAATTCACAACAGCGGCACCAGCAGCAGCGCCACGATGTTGATGATCTTGATCAGCGGATTGATCGCCGGGCCGGCGGTGTCCTTGTACGGGTCACCGACGGTATCGCCGGTCACCGCGGCCTTGTGCGCCTCGCTGCCCTTGCCGCCGAAGTGGCCGTCCTCGATGTACTTCTTGGCGTTGTCCCAGGCACCGCCGCCGGTGGTCATCGAAATGGCCACGAACAGGCCGGTCACGATGGTGCCGATCAGCAGGCCGCCCAGCGCGCGTGGCCCCAGCAGCAAGCCGACCACCACCGGCACCGCCACCGGCAGCAATGACGGCACGATCATTTCGCGGATCGCCGAGCGGGTCAGCATGTCCACCGCCTTGTCGTACTGGGGCTTGCCGGTGCCCTGCATGATGCCGGGGATCTCGCGGAACTGGCGGCGCACTTCCTCCACCACCGCACCGGCGGCGCGGCCGACCGCTTCCATCGCCATCGCACCGAACAGGTAGGGAATCAGGCCGCCGATCAGCAGGCCGATGATCACCGTGTGGTCGCTGAGATCGAAGCGGAACTCCTGGCCGGGATTGGCCGCCTGCAGGTTGTGGGTGTAGTCGGCGAACAGCACCAGTGCGGCCAGCGCCGCCGATCCGATCGCGTAGCCCTTGGTCACTGCCTTGGTGGTGTTGCCCACTGCATCCAGCGGATCGGTGATGTCGCGGATCTCCGAGGGCAGCTCGGCCATTTCGGCGATGCCACCGGCGTTGTCGGTGATCGGGCCGTAGGCATCGAGGGCGACGATCATGCCGGCCATCGACAGCATCGCAGTAGCGGCGATGGCGATGCCGTACAGGCCGCCCAGCGCGAAGGCTCCCCAGATCGCCGCACACACCGCCACCACCGGCAGCGCGGTGGACTTCATCGAAATGCCTAGGCCGGCGATGATGTTGGTGCCATGGCCGGTGGTCGAGGCCTGCGCCACGTGCTGCACCGGCTTGTACTGGGTGCCGGTGTAGTACTCGGTGATCCACACGATCAGCCCGGTCAGCACCAACCCGATCAACGCGCAGCCATACAGCGCCATCGGCCCATGCACGTTGTCGGACATCAGCCCGGTGGTGATCGGATAGAACGCAATCGCCGCCAGCACGCCGGAGACGATCACGCCCTTGTACAGCGCACCCATGATCGAGCCGCCCGGCTTCACCTTGACGAACAGCGCACCGATGATCGAGGCGATGATCGATACGCCGCCCAGCACCAGCGGGTAGAGCACCGCGTTGGCGCCGGCCTCGGCCAGCATCAGGCTGCCCAGCAGCATGGTGGCGATCACGGTCACCGCGTAGGTCTCGAACAGGTCGGCGGCCATGCCGGCGCAGTCACCGACGTTGTCACCGACGTTGTCGGCGATCACCGCCGGGTTGCGCGGATCATCTTCGGGAATACCGGCTTCGACCTTGCCGACCAGGTCGGCGCCGACGTCGGCTCCTTTGGTGAAGATGCCGCCGCCCAACCGCGCGAAGATCGAGATCAGCGACGAACCGAACGCCAGCCCGACCAGCGCGTGCAGCGCCTGCTCCATCGGCAGGCCCATGCGCAGCAGCAGTGCGTAGTAGCCTGCCACGCCCAGCAGGCCCAGCCCGACCACCAGCATGCCGGTGATCGCGCCGCCGCGGAAGGCGACGTCCATCGCCGCGCTGATGCCCTGGCGCGCCGCCTCCGCGGTGCGCACGTTGGCGCGCACCGACACGTTCATGCCGATGTAGCCGGCGGCGCCGGACAGCACCGCACCGACCGCGAAACCAATCGCGGTGTACCAGCTGAGGAACACCCCGACCAGCACGAACAGCACCATGCCGGCGATGCCGATGGTCAGGTACTGACGGTTGAGGTAGGCACGCGCACCTTCCTGGATCGCGGTGGCGATCGCAACCATGCGCTCATTGCCGGTGGGTTGGCGCAGGATCCAGCGCGCCGAGACGATTCCGAACAGGATCGCGAGAATGGCGCAGCCCAGCGCCAGTGACAGCCCGTGACGTTCCAGCATTAGACCCCTCCGCAGAATGGATGTAGGCATCCAGTGGCGATGAACGGCACCACGAGGGGGACGACGGGCTGCAGCCTGGAACCAACCCGTACCGACCTTGGTGGTCGTCCGACGTATGGCGGTGTTCAGCATTCCCTGGTGCCCGCAGTATGCGTGCCGCTGTTTGTAGAGTCGAGCCATGCTCGACTGGCCCGTGGGAGCCGCGCCGCATGACCCGTGGGCGCCCTGCCAATGAACGCGTCGACATGCGCGCGGACCCGCCGCCAGGCAAGGGCATGATTTGCGAGCCACCGGCCTTTGCACCCCGTTAAGCCAGCCTCTGCAAGCCTGCGCGGAGTCCCGATGGAGATCCCCCATGCGCCTGTCCCTGTTGATGCTCGCCGCCCTGGCCCCGGCCGTGCCGGCACTCGCTGCGGAAACCCCGGAGCTGCAGCGTGCCGTTGGCGCACCCCAGGCGGTGGGCGCGGTGCATACGCTGCGGCAGATTCCCGAGGCCTGCGCACGCCTGGAAGGTGCGTTCACTGGCGATGCCGCCGCCCCGTACCGCTTCTCCGCCGTGCGTACCAGCGAGCAGTGCCAGCCACGTGCGCGCTTCGTCGACTACACCAAGGCACAGCCGAGTGCCGACAAGGGCTGGAAGCTCAACGATGTGATCCGCGTGCCCAACGCGGCATGCCCGGCGCAGCAGGCGGTGGTGCGGGTGTGGCGCCTGCCGTCGAGCAACAAGGTCGAGCTGGATGGGCAGGGCCAGTCGCGCATCTATCTGGAAGAGGCCAAGAAGCAGGCGGCAGCCGGCCAGATTCCGCAGGTGACGATGTTCGCCGCGCAGCTGCAGATGGAAGGCAGGGCCTGCAATTGAGATGATGCGTGCGCTGCGCCCACGCAGTCGTCCACGGGTGGTAGTGCCGGCCGCTGGCCGGCATCCGGCTGATCTCACTCCGCCAGCGTCGCCCCGCGCGCCACCAGCAGCTCGCGCAACGCCCTGCGATGGCAATGCGCTTCGTCCTCGCAGTAGCAGCCCACGCTGAGGTCGCTGTGCTGCGACATCGCGGCCAGCAGGTCCAGCGCGTGCGCGGCATCGGGCGCTTTCATCTCGGCCTTGTAGTGGCGGAAGAACGCAGTCCAGTCGGCGGCGGTCTTCGCCTCATGGGCCTGTTTCACCAGCTCCGCGCTGGGTGACAGAGTCGGGAACCAGACGTCGTACCAGTCCCGTTTCGCGAATTCGCTGCGGGGCACGCCGCGCGGTGGTCGCCGCACGGTGCCGATGCGCAGGCCCTCACCGGGTTGGCGCGGGCTGCCGAGACGAACAACACGCAGTGCCATGATGACCTCCAGGCGGGGCGTCCATCATCCTGCGATGCACGTGCGCCAGGCGTGAACCGCTGGGGAAACGAAAAGGCCCGGGCGCCTGCGCACCCGGGCCTTTTCCCATGCCGGCAGCGGTCAGTTGCCGCGGCAGTCCTTCAGCCACAACACCCGACCGATCTGGTCGTAGCTGTCGACCACGCCGGTCAGCGTTACTTTCTCGCGCGGGCGCAGGGCCAGCGCATACGCGGCCTGGTTGGCTGCGAACGAGCAGGAAATGGCCACACGCTCAAAATCGATGCTGCCATCGCTGGGCAGGTCGAAGCTGGTGTTGTAGGTGCCGCCACTGCGCAGCACGGTGGTGATGCGACCGGTGATGGCGTAGGTCTTGCCCTTGTAGCGCGGCTCGACCGCGGCCGGGTTGTCCTTGTTCTGGTTGCGCAGCTGGAAGCCGAAGCGGTCGGCGGCAATGGTCACCACCGAGGCCTGCGGAGTGGCCTTGGCCGCCTGTTCGCCCGCCTTGCCTGGCTTGATCTGGTTGAGCAGCTTGCACATTTCTTCGCGCACGCCGTCGGCCGGGGCGATGGCGCCCTTGTTGACCTTCACCACCATGCCGACGGTGCCCTGGCCGCCTTCGGAGGTGGCACTGATGATCATCGGAATCGGCTTGTGGGCCATGGATTCCGGCTCTTCGATCAGCATCGAGCCGCCTTCCACGTCCTCGCTGAGGACGTCCATGTTGGCGTTCTTGGCGATCACCCGCATCTGGCCAATGGCGCTGGCCACGGTCAGGTCCGGATGGGTGACCGATGAAGTGAAGGTAGTGCCGACGAAGGGATTGCCCTTCTTCTGGAAGTTGCTTTCGCAGGTCGCAGCGAAGGCCGGCGCGGCAGCACCGCACAGCAGCGCGGCGATCAGGATCGGGTGCTTCATGGTTACAGTCCTTGTGGAATGGCAGCACGGGCCCGGGCCTTGAGGGCCGGGCAGCGTCGAATCTGGCTTGCAGCGGCCCCTTTGCCCCGGGCCGGAGCCCGATTGTGGGGCGCTTCGGCGGCCGCCGCAATGCGCCCTGTGCGCCGCACAGGACGCAGGCACACTTCAGCCCTCGAAGGCCGGCAGCTTCTGCTTCACCGCCACGTTCTTCAGTGTCACGTACTTCGGCAGGCCGTCGGTGCCATAGGGAAGCGGCGCTTCGCCCTTGATCAGCGGCGACAGGTAGGCGCGCGCCTTGGCGGTGATGCCGAAGCCATCGCGGCGGATGAAGCCGGCTGGCATCTTCTTCTCGTGGTTGGCGATCTTCGACAGCGGGGCTGCTTCGATCTTCCAGCGATAGGGCGCATCGCTGCTGCGCACGATCACCGGCATCACGCCGTTCTGGCCCTTCAGTGCCAGCTGCACGGCGGCCTTGCCGACCGCCTGTGCCTGCTCCCAGTCGGTCCTGCTGGCCAGGTGGCGGGCCGAGCGCTGCAGGTAGTCGGGCAGCGCCCAGTGCACCTTCAGGCCCAGCTGGTCCTTGACCCGTGCAGCAAGGTGCGCGGCCACGCCGCCCAGCTGCGAGTGACCGAACGAGTCCTTGCCGCCGCCTGCGTCGGCGACGAAGCGGCCATCTGCGGTCGCGATACCTTCCGACGCCACCACCACGCAGTAGCCGACGCGCTCGACCACGGCCTTCACCTTGGCCAGGAATGCGGCCTCGTCGTAGGCGCGCTCGGGCAGCAGGATGATGTGCGGTGCTTCGTCATCACCGTTGCCAGCCAGGCCGGCGGCCGCGGCCAGCCAGCCGGCGTGGCGGCCCATCGCCTCGTAGATGAAGACGCGGGTGGAGGTCTCGGCCATCGCCGCAACGTCCAGCGCCGCCTCGCGCACCGAGACGGCGGTGTACTTGGCCGCCGAGCCGAAGCCGGGGCAGGTGTCGGTCACCGCCAGATCGTTGTCGATGGTCTTGGGCACGCCAATGCAGGTCAGGTCGTAGCCGGAGGCCTTGGCCAGCTGCGAGACCTTCAGCGCGGTATCGGCCGAGTCGTTGCCGCCGTTGTAGAGGAACCAGCGCACGTCGTGCGCGCGCAGCACCTCCAGCAGGCGGTCGTAGCGGGCACGGTCGGCGTCCAGTGATTTCAGCTTGACCCGGCACGAGCCGAAGGCACCGCCCGGGGTATGGGCCAGCGCGCGGATGGCCGCGGCACTCTCCTTGCTGGTGTCGATCAGCTCCTCGCGCAGGGCGCCGAGGATGCCGTTGCGGGCGGCCAGGACCTTGATGCCCTTGGCCCGCGCCTGCTCGATCACCGCCGCCGCCGTGGCGTTGATGACGGCGGTGACACCGCCGGACTGGGCATAAAGGAGAGTACCGTTGCGCATGCTTCTACCTGCTCGGGGGAGGGGACATTGCAGGGACATTACCCGGATGCGGTAAAGTGGCGCTATTGCGGTGCAGCGATACCGGACCGTCCGGGACGCGAACCTTCTTTGTTTTCAACACGTTGGAGTCAGGTCAATGCGATTGGTTCTGTTGGGACCGCCCGGTTCGGGCAAGGGGACACAGGCGACGCGCCTGAAGGAAAAGCTGGGCATCGCCCACATTTCGACCGGTGACATGCTGCGCGCGGAAATCGCCGCCGGCACCGAGCTGGGCAAGCAGGCCAAGACGGTGATGGATGCCGGCAACCTGGTGTCGGACGACATCCTGCTGGGCATGCTGGAGTCGCGCCTGACCCAGGCTGATGTCGCCAAGGGCTTCATCCTCGATGGCTACCCGCGCAACGTGGCCCAGGCCAATGCGATGGACGGCCTGCTGGCCAAGATCGGCCAGCCGCTGGACGCCGTGGTGCAGCTGGACGTGGCCACCGAGCTGCTGGTGGATCGCATCGCCGGTCGTGCCAAGGAGCAGGGCCGCGCCGATGACAATCCGGAAGCGGTGCGCCAGCGCCTGCAGGTCTACAACGAGCAGACCGCCCCGGTGGTCGATTTCTACGCCGGCCGTGGCACCCTGGCCCGCGTCGATGGCGTCGGTGAGCTGGACGAGATCGAAGCCCGCATCCTGGCGGCGATCAAGGCCTGATCCGGCCGGGCCGGCGCGAATTGCCGGCTCCCCGGGCGCAAAAAAACACAGGCCTGGTCCGCGAGGATCAGGCCTGTGTCGTTTGACAGGCGCCAGCGAAGGGCTTGCTCAGGGCCCCGCAGCATGAGCTCCCTTGGGGATGGCCTCTTGGGGAGTAGGACCGGTTCGGGTACTGCGGCTGGCAGTTCGAATTGTGTCCGGGTTCACAGAACATCGCTATCGGGAATTCCCTGACAGCTGATTGGAGTTTTCTCACATCCCGTGTAGGGGTTGTCTTACCCGATAGCGGACATTGGCCCTATACAGCCGTCATCGGTCACAATCCTCGGTCATGAGCAGCGTACATATCCTTGCAATTGCCGGCACCTTCATGGGCGGCGTGGCCGCCCTGGCGCGGGAACTCGGGCATTCCGTCAGCGGCAGCGACCAGGCCATCTACCCGCCGATGTCGACCCAGCTCGAACAGCTGGGCATCACCCTGGACCAGGGCTACCGTGCCGACAGCGTGCCGGCCGGCACCGACGAGGTGGTGATCGGCAACGCGCTGTCGCGCGGCAATGCCGCCGTGGAAGCCGTGCTCGATGCCGGCCAGCGCTATATATCCGGCGCGCAGTGGCTGTCCGAGCAGGTGCTGCCGGGCCGCGACACGCTGGCCGTGGCCGGTACCCATGGCAAGACCACCACCACCACCATCCTCACCTGGCTGCTGGAAAGTGCAGGGCGCTCGCCCGGCTTCCTGATCGGCGGCGTCGCCGAGGATTTCGGAGTCTCCGCGCGCCTGGGCCAGGGCCGCGAGTTCGTGGTCGAAGCCGATGAGTACGACACGGCCTTCTTCGACAAGCGCAGCAAGTTCGTGCACTACCGGCCGCTGGTGGCCATCCTCAACAATCTTGAATACGACCACGCCGACATCTTCCCGGACGTGGCGGCGATCCAGCGCCAGTTCCACCACCTAGTGCGTACCGTGCCCGCACGTGGGCGGCTGATCGTCAACGGCGAGGATCAGCACCTGGCCGAAGTGCTGGCGATGGGCTGCTGGACTCCGGTCGAGCGGTTTGGTTTCGATCCGTCGCTGGAGTGGCATGCCGAGCTGCTGGCCGCCGATGGCAGCGCGTTCCGCGTGCACCATCGTGGGCAGGCGCTGGGCGACGTGCAGTGGTCGCTGCTGGGCCGCCACAACGTGCTCAACGGGCTGGCCGCGCTGGCCGCTGCGCATGCAGTGGGCGTGGCGCCGGCCACGGTGATCCCGGCGCTGGCGCGCTTCCGCAGCGTCAAGCGCCGCATGGAAGTGATCGGCAGCCATGGCGGCATCACCGTCTACGACGATTTCGCCCATCACCCCACCGCGATCGCCACCACGCTGGAGGGCCTGCGTGCCAGGGTCGGCGATGCGCGCATCGTGGTTGCGATGGAACCGCGCAGCAACTCGATGCGGTTGGGCGCACATGCGCAGGCACTGGCACCGTCGCTGGCGCTGGCTGATGAAGTGGTGTTCCTGCATCGCCCGGAACTGGCCTGGGATGCCGCTGCGGTGATCGCTGCGGTACGTGGTGACGCCCACGCGGTGCCGGATACCGACGCATTGCTGGCGCAGCTGCAGTCCAGCGTGCGCAGTGGCGACCACGTGGTGTTCATGTCCAACGGTGGCTTCGACGGCGCCCCGCGCCGCTTCCTCGCCGCGTTGCAGGCCCGATGAGCGTCGACAGCCCGCTGCCGCTGTTTCCGCTGCACACCACGCTGGTGCCGGGTGCGGCGGTGGGCCTGCGTGTTTTCGAGCGCCGCTATCTGGACCTGGTCCGCGACAGCGGCCGCAGTGGTGAGGGGTTCGGTGTCTGCCTGATCCTCGATGGCGAGGAAGTCGGCGCACCGGCGACGCCGGCGGCCTACGGTGTGCAGGTGCGCATCGAAGACTTCGATGTCGGTGCCGATGGCGTGCTGCAGCTTCGCCTGCGCGGCACCCGCCGTTTCCATGTGGAGCGTACCCGCGTGCGCGACAACGGCCTGGTGGTGGCCGACGTGCGCTGGTGCGAGGAAGACCCGGACGACGAACTGCGACCACAGCACGCGCTGCTGGCCACGGTGCTGGGGCACATCATCGAACAGGCCGGCGAGGCTTATGCGCCGTCCAACCCGGCGTTGCTGGACCAGGCCAGCTGGGTCGGCTGGCGGCTGGCCGAGCTGTTGCTGCTGAGCGAGCAGCAGCGCCTGCAGCTGCTGCAGATGGACGACCCGCACCAGCGATTGCAGCAGTTGCTGGGCTGGATGCCGTAGCAGCCTGCCTTGGGTGGGTGTGCACCTTGGTGCACACGCTGGGGCATGCGTGGAATGCCATCCACGCACGGCGTGGATCTACTGATCTACTGTAGAGCCGAGCCTATGCTCGGCTTGATGGTTCCCGCGAAGAGCAGCCGAGCATGGGCTCGGCTCTACAGTGGGTGATCGCGCACCGGTGCCGGTCAGGGCGCCGTGGTCTTCAACCGCAGCACCGGCAACCCGGTTTCGCTGTGCACATCCTCGCGCTGCGGCAGGTCCTGCACGGCGTCCTTCACTGCGTTGAGCGCCGGGTCGACGCCACGCAGCGGGTGCCACATGCCGATCCACTCGAAATGACGCTCGTAGCGCAGGGTCTGCGCACTGCCCAGCCATAGCGGCGTATTGCCCGGTTGCAACTGCGCAGGGGCTGGCCACAGGCGCAGTACGTAGCGCTCATCGCGGTGTGTACCCGGGCGCACCATCAACAGCGCTTCCACGCGCGTGTCCAGCGTGGCTGGCAGCACCGGCAGTTCGTCGGCACCCGTGTTCTTGTCCAGCATCAGCAGCGCCTCCTGCCAGCCGGCCTGTTCCTGCCGCTTCCAGCCGCGTGCTTCCAGCTGCGCCTGCAGCGGGGCCAGCGGGCCCGCCACCTGCACGTCCAGCGGCCAGCGCTGGTCGTCGTCGAACTCGTTGCGGCGCGCCGGCAGTGTCGCCCAGTCGTGCTGCCACCAGGCCTGCATGTCCATCGCCTGCGCCGCCGGCAGGGTCGGCTCGAAGCGTTCCAGCTTCACCGGAATGTGGCGCGGCGCGTACCACATCGCCGCCACGGCGAAGACACCGTAGAACAGCCACGCCACCGGCTTCACCCAGAACGAGCGGTTGAAGCGGCGGCGGTAGGCGATGCCCAGCACCAGCAGCCAGAACGTACCGAACAGCATGCCGCCGATCACATCGCTCAGCCAGTGCGCGCCCAGGTACAGGCGCGAGAAGCCGATCAGGCTGACCACGATGCCCGACACCAGGTACGGCCAGACACGGGTGCGGCCAGGCATCTCGCGGGCGATCAGCACCGCGAAGAAGCCGAAGGTGATGGTGGCCATGGTCACCGACACCGACGGGAAGCCAAAGCCACTGCTGGCATCGACCGGTCGCACCACATCCACCGTTGCGCCGAGCAGCATGGTCAACGCCAGGCCGAAGGCAAGCGCGGCCAGCCAGTGCGCGGCTGCCATCCAGCGGCGGCGCCAGATCAGGTAGCCCATCGCTGCAGCGGTGGCCGGCAACAACACCTGCCAGGCGCCCAGCGATGCCAGCGCGGCCATCGGGTAATCGGCCAGCGGATTGCGCAGCGCCAGCATGGCCTGGTGCACCAGCAGGTCGATCGCCAGCGGCTCGCCATGGGCGACCACCACGGTCAGCAGCGCGAACCAGCCCCAGCCCAGCACCAGCAGCATCAGCGCCAGCATCGCCAGCGGCACCGACTCGCGGCGCTTCGGGTCCAGCACACCGACGGTGTAGCGGCCCAGCGTCGGGTGCCGGTTGGACCAGTCCAGCAGCCGCGCCAGCCAGTTGTCCATGCGCGCGGCCGACCAGCGGTAGCCGTACAGCACGATGGCCCAGACCAGGCCGAGGATCACTGCCAGCAGGCCGACCACCACCACCAGGCGCCCTGCGACGGCGGCCACCGCGTCGTAGGCCTCGCCGAGCACCCAGCCCGGTGCCAGGAACAGCACCGCCCACGAAATGCTGGCGATGCCACTGGCCTGCATGTAGCGGCTGGCCGGCATTTTCATCATGCCGGCGATGGCCGGCACGAACGGCCGGATCGCGCCCACGTAGCGTGCTACCAGGATGCTCTTGAAAGCATTGCGGCGGAACAGGTTTTCGCCGCGGTCGAGCAGCTGCGGGTAACGGCTGAAGGGCCACACGCCACGCAGGCGGTCACCCCAGCGGCGCCCGATCCAGTAACTGATGCCATCACCGGCGAATGCGCCCAGTGCGGCTGCCGCCACCGCATACGGCCCGGAGATCTGGCCCAGCCCGATGAACACGCCCACCGCGAACAGCAGCGGCAGGGCCGGCACGATGGCGCCGAGAATGATCACCGCATCGCAGAAGGCGATGAGGAAGATAACGGCACCCGCCAGCACGGGGTGAGCGGCAATCCACGCGAGGGTGGCGTCGATCCATGAAGAGTCCATTGCCCGATTATAGGGGCGTGAAGGTGACTGGTTCCCAGCCGCTTGGTGACCGTTTGCAACGGGCGCCATCGCCTAGAATGGGCACATGCCGCATTCGTCAGACACGCCCTCGCACGCCCTGAAGGCCGACAGCTTCGGTCGCATCCTCCTTGTGGAAGGGCCGGCCGGCTCCTTTGTACGCCGTGATCTGGGCGCCACACCACTGTGGTTGCGGCTGCCGGCCTGGTGGCTGGCCCGCCGTGAAGCACGCGCACTGCGCCACATCCACGGCATGGCCGATGTGCCGCAGCTGCTGGCGTGGGATGGACGTCATCTCGACCGCAGCTTCATGGCCGGCGACGCCATGTACCAGCGTCCGCCTCGCGGTGACCTGGCCTGGTTCCGCGCCGCGCGTCGCCTGCTGCAGCAGCTGCATCGCAATGGCGTGGCCCACAACGATCTGGCCAAGGAAGCCAACTGGCTGGTCACCGACGATGGCCGCCCGGCGCTGATCGACTTCCAGCTGGCGGTGATCGGCAACCCGCGCTCGCGCTGGATGCGCCTGCTGGCCCGTGAGGACCTGCGCCACCTGCTCAAGCACAAGCGCATGTACTGCCGCGAGTCGCTCACCCCGGTGGAAAAGCGGGTGCTCAAGCGCACCTCCTGGGTGCGCGAGCTGTGGTTCGCCACCGGCAAGCCGGTCTACCGCTTCGTCACCCGCCGCATCCTGCATTGGGAAGACAACGAGGGGCAGGGGCCGAAGCCGTGAGCCGTACGCAGGTGGTGACCGGCCCGCCGAGTGCAGGCAGCATCCTGCGCCCACAGCTGGCTGGCGCCGACTTCGTGCACGCCTGCCAGGCGACGACCCGTCGTGATGGGCGCTCGGCCTTGCAGGCCTATCGCGACATGGCGGCGACCATTCCCGGCTGGTTCGATGGGCTGATGGCACTGCGCAATCGCGGCATGCGCCTGCTCGGCATGAAGCACCTGGGCTCGTTGCGTGCGGTACAGGACATCGCGCAGCCGCGTCCGGGGCAACGGCTGGGCATCTTCACCCTGCAGTCGCTGGATGACGATGCCATCGTGCTGGAAGACGACGACCGCCACCTGCGTGTGCAGCTGGCCCTGCAGTGGCAGGGCGATGTGCTGGAAGTGGCGACGGTGGTCCATACGCACAACGCGTTCGGGCGCGTGTACATGCTGCCGGTTGCACCCGTGCATCGGCTGATCGTGCCGCATCTGCTGAGGAAGCAGGTGCAGGCGTACCGGTAGATCCACGCCATGCGTGGGTGCATTAAGCAATTCAATGGCCGCGTGCAAGTGCCAGATGATTGCCGTTGACGACCCCTTCCATCTGTTCGCAGCGCTCGCCTAGAATCAGGAACGAGAGAGTCGCATGGAAGCAACGTCGCGCCGTCCTGGCGCGGCTACGCATGCGGACGCGAGGGGAAAATTGTGAAGCGAGTTGCTGCTTGGCAGTGCCGTGTTGCTACGGCACTGACGCTGTGCGTGGTCGCAGGTTCGGTCTCGGCAGTCGAGCCCTACCAGGAATACCGCAAGCTCATTGAGTCCGCCCAGAACCTGACGGCGCTGAAGGATGATCTTTTCGGCGAGAGCGTCAGCCTCTACAACGGCAAGACTGAGTTTGCCGTCACCGACGTCAGCCTGCCAGGCAACAACGCCCTGCCGGTGCAGATGCGGCGCCGGTTCAGTGTCGAGATGGACCTGGTCGGGAGTGGCAGCTTCAACGCCAGTCTCGATGGTGTGGGCGGCTGGGAGGTCGACACGCCGTACATCACCGGCATGTTCCCCGGCGCGAGCGCCTGGCTGAACAATCGTTGCAGTGGCGACATGGTGCCTCAGTGGCCCATTTCCTTCCGGCTCAACGAAGTCTGGCAGGGCAACATGATCCATGTCCCGGGTGGTGGTGATCGCACCATGTTGGGGGCCTGGAACAACACGCCGATGCCGACAGACGGCGTTGCACGCAAGTGGAGCACCTCGCATCGCGATGCCATCGACTGTATTCCAATGAAGTCGGGTCTGGCTGGCGAGGGCTATCGGGTCAGGACCACCTCGGGCGAGTCGTACTTCTTCGATACCGCGTTCACGCGCTTTGGCGGCACGCTGGAGCGCTCGGGCGGCGAAGGAGACAGGACCAAGATCGCTCGCACGCGCATCTACCTCATGGCCAGCCGTGTAGAGGACCGGTCGGGCAACTGGGTACAGTACGAGTACAACGGCAACGGTCACCCGACCCGGATCTGGTCCAGCGATGGCCGCGAGATCACGCTGGCCTACAACGGCACGCTTCTGGTGTCGGTGACTGCCGCGGGCCGTACCTGGAACTATGGCTACGGTCAGGTCGAAGGCCAGAACCGCCTCACCGCAGTTACCCAGCCCGATGGAAGCACTTGGTCCTACGCCTACTCCAGCGCGCTGCGCGCCTGGGAGAAGGTGAACTGGGACGGCAACAGCAACGAGACCTGTCAGGAGCAGCCGCCGGAGCGTGACGGTACGCTGGTCATGACCATCAAGCATCCGTCCGGTGCGATGGGTGAGTTCCAGTTTTCGAATGGTCGCCAGTACCGCAGTGGCGTCCATGCCAGCGAGTGCATCCGCCGGATCGCACAGTCGGCGTACTACTACGAAATCGTCACCCCGTTTTTCTACGACGTAGTCTCGCTGAGAGCCAAGAAGATCTGGGGACCGGGCCTGCCGAAGGTGCTGCAGTGGAGCTATGACTATGGCAGCGGCTACGAGCCGCTCTGGGGCGGCGTGGGCGGTGCAGCCATCTACCCCTGCACGACCTGCAAGAAGGAAAAGCAGGTCACGATCTCAAATCCCGACGGAACCCGCACGGCCTACCGCTATGGCTCGCAGTACGCGCTGAATGAAGGGCGGCTGCTGGGTAGCAGCGTCATTGACGCGGCCGGGAATGTGGTCAAGAGCAGCACCTCGGTCTACATGACCGAAGACGAAGTGAAATCACAGCCATTCGCCCCGCTTCACGGGATGATCTACAGTGGCGACGAGCCGAGCACAGCTCAGGTGCGGCCGGTCGTGGCCGAGGCCATCCAGCAGGATGGCGTGACCTACCAGACCAGCATATTGTTGTTCGATGATCTGGCTCGCCCGTTGCGTGTCAATAGCGCCAGTCCTTTGGGCAGCCGCACCGATGCCACTCAGTATGCGGACGACCGAAGTAGATGGATTCTGGGCGCGACCGCGAAGGTCACCAACGAGAATACCGGCGTGGTGGTCGAGCAGACGACGTTCGATGGCCTGATGCGCCCCACGGAAGTGCGTTCGTACGGGTTGTTGAAGCAGGTACTGGGCTACAACCCTGACGGAACCGTGGCCATGGTGGATGACGGTCGTGGCAATCGCACTACGCTTTCCGGCTGGAAGCGCGGCACGCCACAGCAGATCCAGTTTGCCGACGGCGCTGTGCAGTCGGCGGTGGTGGACGACAATGGCTGGGTCAGCAGCGTTACCGATGAGAACGGTGCAACCACCCAGTACGGCTATGACGCAATGGGACGCATGGCCACCATCGACTGGCCGGCGGGCGACAGTGTGGCTTGGGCACGTACGACACAGAGTTTCACCGCCATCAACGGCGACGAGTACGGTATCGGAGCGGGTCATTGGCGGCAGACCGTCGCAACCGGAAACGCGCGGCGCAACGTCTATTTCGATGCCTTCTGGCGTCCGCTGCTGACTGAGGAATATGACGAGTCCTCGCGTGGCGTGACCCAGCGCTACCAGAGGTTTGCCTACGACGAAGCGGGTCGGCAGGTGTTCGCCTCGCACCCTGGCGAGTCTGCTGTGCTGAGTACAGGTACATGGACCGGCTACGACGCGCTGGGGCGACAGACCTCGGTGTCCGTCGACAGCGAGGCCGGTCTGCTGACATCGCTGACCAGTTATCTGGCGGGTGGCGGCTTGAAAGTGGTCGACCCCAAGGGCAATACGACGCTGACCACTTTCCAGGCGTTCGGTGCGCCGTCGACGGAATCCCCGGTGTCGATCATTCACCCGGCGGGCGCGTTCACCGATATCGATCGCGACATCTTCGGCAAGCCGCGCTCGATCGTGCGCCGCAACCAGGACGGCAGCGCCCGGATTGCCCGCAATTATGTGTATGACGGTCATCAGCAGCTCTGCAAGAGTGTGGAGCCGGAGACCGGCGCAACGCTGATGGGTTACGACGCAGCGGGCAATCTTGCCTGGAGCGCAGCTGGCCTGGACCTTTCCAGCACCACGGCATGCGACGCTGATGCTGGACCGGTTGCGGCCCGCAGGATCGTTCGTGGCTACGATGCGCGCAATCGGCTGTCGACACTTGCGTTCCCGGATGGGAATGGCAACCAGGGCTGGACGTATACAAGGGACGGCAAGCCGGCCACGGTGACCACGGCAAACGATGCGGGGACGACGCAGGCGATCAACACCTATACCTACAACAAGCGTGGGTTGTTGACGGCCGAAACCTCCAGTGACAGTACCCTCGGCATCCAGTCGCTGGGATATGCCTACAACGCCAATGGCGCACTTTCAGGCCTGACCTATCCGAGTGGGCGCTTCGTTGACTATGCGCCCAACGCGCTGGGCCAGCCGACCAAGGCGGGAGGCTACGCCTCAGGGGTGACTTACTACGCCAATGGGGGCATGAAGCAATTCACCTATGGCAATGGCATCGTGCACACGATGGCGCAGAACCAGCGCCAGTTGCCTACCCGGGTGGTCGACAGTGCCGGAGCGCTGGACACGACCTATGAGTACGACGCCAATGGCAACGTCGCGCGTATCGTCGACAATCTGGACGGGCAGCGCACGCGCACCATGGCCTACGACGGACTGGATCGTCTGATTCAGGCCACCTCGCCTTCGTTTGGCGGAGATGGCGTGTACCGCTACACCTACGATGCTGTGGACAACCTGCGTTCGGCCGCGCTGACCGGTGTCAAGGATCACGTCTATTGGTACGACACCCATAACCGGCTTACCAACGTACAGAACAGTGGAGGCGCCACCACTCTGGGCTTGAGCTACGACGCACAGGGCAACCTCTCCAGCCGCAACGGCGTCGGCTACAGCTTCGACTTCGGCAATCGCCTGCGCAGTGTGGCCAGCGCGGAGCGATACCGATACGACGCACATGGCCGGCGCATCCTGTCGGCGGGCGCCAATGACGGTGCCACCATTCGATCGCTGTACGGCAACGACGGTGTGCTGCGCCGGCAGGAAAATGCCCGGGAGGGCCGCAATACCGAGTACATCCACCTCAATGGCAGCCTGGTGGCGCAGGCCATCCAGGTCGTCGCGCCGGTTACGCCGGTCCTGACCGCGCCCGCGTTCAGCAACAACGGTGCCTATGCACTGCAGTGGACGGCGGTGTCTTACGCCAGCCGTTATGAACTGCGAGAGCAGGCAGCTGGCGGAGCTTGGGCCACGATCTACAACGGCGCCGAACGTAGCTGGAACACGTCCGCGAAGGCGGAAGGAACGTTTGGCTATGCTGTCCGCGCTTGCCAACAGGACAGCTGCAGTGGCTGGTCGGCGACGGCCAGTGTCGTGGTGCAGCGTCCTCCTGCGGCAAAGGCTGCTGTAAGCGCGCCCGCAACGGCATTCAATGGCAGCTACAGCATTACTTGGACGGAAGCGGCGGGCGCGGCAACCTATCGCCTGCAGGAGCAGGTGGGAGCGGGCGCCTGGCAGACGGTGCAGGAGAGCGCGGCGCGCAGTCTCGCGGTCTCCGGCAAGCCGGCCGGGACGTATGGGTACCGGGTCTTTGGCTGTAACCCAGCGGGCTGTGGTCCTGAATCAGATGTTGCCCGGACCCAGGTGATCTATCCGCCTGCAGCGGCACCTTCGCTCAACGTGCCGGGGCAGAGTCTCGATGGCAACTATACGATTGCGTGGAGCAGCGTCGACGGCGCATTGCGCTATGCACTGGAGGAGAGCTTCAACAATGGTGCATGGGCACAGGTTGCCTCACTGGCCAGCACCAGTCAGGCATTCGGTGGCAAGGGGACCGGCAACTATGCCTACCGCGTCCGGGCCGGCAACGATGCGGGGTGGGGCGTGTACTCGGCGACGAGTGTTGTTTCAGTGATCCGGCCACCGGCACCGCCCAGCCTGAGTGCGCCCGCAGGAACCTCGTCGGGCAGTGTCACGTTGAATTGGACGGGCGTTGCCATGGCGGCCAGCTACCTGCTGGATGAGAGTGTCAATGGCGGAACCTGGACGGCGGTCCAGAACGACGGTTCGACCCAGTCGCAGCGCAATGGTCTGGTGTTCGGCAACTACGCCTATCGCGTAAGGGCATGCAACATCTCTGGCTGCAGTGACTTCTCCAACACGGTGGTCGTCGCTTCCAATCCGCCCCCGGGTACGCCGCAGTTCATTCATTCCATCAAGTCGCAATGGAAGGAAGGGCGCGCCACCAAAATCTCCTGCGAGGTGAAGTGGACCAGCATGCCGGGTGCAACCAACTACGAGATGATGGCCTACGGCGGACGGCTCGAGTATTCCGGTCCGGAGAGCTCAATCGAAGCTCAGGGCGCGGTCTACTGCGCGGAAGTACAGATTGTGCGCGCCTGCAATGCCAGCGGTTGTTCAGCCTGGTCCAACCCGTATCCGCAGAGCGTTGTGGATTACGGCGACCTGACCAACCCTCGGTGACCTGAAAATGAAGATCAAGAAAATTCTGGTTGGTGTCGCTGTTCTGTTGGGACTGTTGCTGGGCACAGTGAGTGTTTCGGCGCAGGAGATCGTCCAGTATGTGCATACCGACGCGCTGGGTTCCCCGGTTGCCATCTCTGATGCCAACGGCGCGATCGTCGAGCGCACCGTTTATGAGCCCTATGGTGCGACCGTAGGTGATGCGAAGGGGGATCGCCCGGGATTCACCGGGCATGTGTCGGACTCGGCGACGGGTCTGACGTACATGCAGCAGCGGTACTACGATCCGTTGGTCGGGATATTCCTATCGACAGATCCGGTCGACGTGGGCTTGGACAACGGAGCCCTATTTAATCGATACATGTATTCGGCACTGAACCCCTATACTTTCGTTGATCCAGATGGCCGCTGCACTGGCTCTAGAATCACGAATAGTGACGGTACTTGTAAGAGTACCGGTGGGAACACGACGGCCACTGGGCCGACATCATCTGACTCCGCGATTCCGAGGGCGCCATCCTCTGGCTCATCTCCGAGCGTGGCATCTGGCGGAGAATCAAACTCCAACTGGCAAGAGATAAAGTCGCGTCTTGGCTTGTCGGGAGATTTGACAAAGAATGGAAACATCTTTGACGTCGGTGCCCTTTTTCATGATATCGCGATACCCGCAATGTACTCGCGGGGCGGCGGAGGGCTGGCTTCTGTTCCTGCTGCAATTCCAATGCTTGCTCGATTCAATTTTGCGGTACGAGCAGAGCATGTATTTAGAAGCGCCGCAGGGCATGTGAATCCCACTACGGTTGCTTCACAAATGAGATTTGTTGGTCTTTTCCAGCGTGTCAGCTCAAACCCGGCGAACCTAAGGGTGGATGCGGTTGCCGCGCGGCTAATGACGCAAGATGCAGCCTCTGCCGGTGTCAGTACGTACACTCAGACGATGAGGGGAGGGGCGCAGGTTTGGGTTCATGTGCGGAATGGTGAGATAGTCAACGCAGGTGTTAATGCCGCGGGAAAGGTAAGATGATGATTGATTCTGATGAATTGACTGATGTGGCGAAAACTCTTGCCTGGTACAAGAGTAATTTCTTCGAGGGCTGTGAAGAGAGCTTTGTTGCGGATTTTATGGTTTTTTGTTGGCAGGCGGTTGATCCCGGTCGCGTTGCTTCGCTGGATTTAGATGATGAAACTGTAGATGCATGCGCCGACATGCTCTCTGAGTTGAAGCTCTTTGTTGATGAGAGATGCGGGGAATGGGGGGCGCCTGCTTTCTGGAGGCGCTATATCGATTGGGCGGACTACGCCGCAGATTTTCCGCTTGATGAGTGCAAGCGGTTTATGCGAGAGACTGTTGGTTATCTTGAGCCTTCATTTTTCGTATTTACGACCACCGGCGGCACTGAGATGAGGTCCGAAGCAATGACGATTTTTGCCGAATACTCGCAGTCCCGCAAGGCGCGGGCTGCCTATGTTCGATCGGTAATTGAAAGTCGGCTGACGACTGACTCCTTCTATCAGCGATCCCGTTGATTCTCTCTGTCGCGAGATGCGAGAAACTGCTGCTGCGGTCGTCGTTCGGCTTTGTGGTCAGGGCAAAGCCGATATGTATGCTTCGCGCGGTCGATGTCGCCGGGCATGGCCCGGTCCACAGAGCATCTCGGCGCTTAACGCTAACGCTTAATGCCTTACGGCGTCGCCGGCACCACCTGCTGGCCAATGAAGTTGCGCTTGGCGTCGAAGTCGTACGCGATCTGCAGCTGGCCCACATCCGGGCAGGCGTGGCAGTCGCGCAGCGGCGTGCGGTACAGCAGGCGGACGCCGCCGTTCTCCAGCGGCGTGGCCCCGGCCGACTGCGCCGGTGCGAACGGCGTGGCCTGCGGGTGGTCCTTCAGCAGGGCCTGCACGGCGGGGTCGGCACGCAGGGTGTCGTCCAGCTGCACGGCATCCACATCGATGCGCTTGCCGGTGGCGTCGACCAGGCGGGTGCCCTCGTTGGTGTTGGCGCGGAACGGATACTCGACCGTCGCAATGCCCAGGCCTTCGTTCTCGTGCCAGGCCGTCACGTAGGCCAGCTCGCCCCCGGTGGACAGCTGTTCGGCGGCGGTGATCGCGTCGGCGCTGGCGCCGCCGGCGCGCATCGCATCGCGCAGGCAATCACGCGTGGCGGCGTTCTCACCCTGGCGGCAGGCGTTGAGGTCGCCATCCCACACCACGGCCTCGCTCCAGCGCAGCTTGCCGTCGGCGGCGGCCTTCTCCGCGCTGGGCGTGTCACCGGCAGGTGGCTCCTTGCCCGGTTCCGGCGAACGGCCCTGGCAGGCGGTCAGCAGGGCAAGCCCCAGGGCAGGCAGCAACAGGCGGGAACGGCGCATGGCGTGGACCTCGTGCGTTGTCTGGAGGCCCAAGTATCGTCAAGGCCGGGTGAACTCCACGTCGGCGCGGCATACTAGCGGCTCATTGCATACGCTGGAGTGTGGGACGTGGGCAGTCTGCAGGGCAAAACGCTTTTCATCACCGGTGCCTCGCGTGGCATCGGCCTGGCCATCGCACTGCGCGCTGCGCGCGACGGCGCCAACGTGGCCATTGCGGCCAAGTCGTCGGTGCCGAATCCGAAGCTGCCGGGCACCATCCACACCGCGGCCGAAGCGGTGACGGCGGCAGGCGGGCAGGGCCTGGCCCTGAAGTGCGACATCCGCGAGGAAGAGCAGGTGCACGCGGCGGTTGCGGCCACGGTCGATACCTTCGGTGGCATCGACATCCTGGTCAACAATGCCAGCGCGATCTGGCTGCGTGGCACGCTGGATACGCCGATGAAGCGCTTCGACCTGATGCAGCAGGTCAATTCGCGCGGCAGCTTCCTGTGCGCGCAGGCCTGCCTGCCGTACCTGCTGCAGGCGCCGAACCCGCACATCCTCACTCTCGCGCCGCCGCCAAGCCTGGAACCGCAGTGGTGGGGCGCGCATACCGGCTACACGCTGGCGAAGATGGGCATGAGCTTCGTCACGCTCGGCCTGGCCGCGGAATTCGGCCCGCAGGGTGTGGCGGTGAACGCGCTGTGGCCGCGCACGGTGATCGCCACCGATGCGATCAACATGATTCCGGGCGTCGATGCGGCCGGCTGCCGCACGCCGCAGATCATGGCCGATGCTGCGCACGCGGTGCTGGTGCGCGAGGCGGCGGGTTTCCACGGCCAGTTCCTGATCGACGATGACGTGCTGGCACAGGCGGGTATCACCGATCTGTCCGGCTATGCGGTGGATCCATCGCGTCCGTTGTTGCCGGATCTGTTCCTGGAGTGATCGCGCGTCGCCGGCAGAGGCCGAGGGCTGCGACCTTCGGCCTGCTGCGCTAGAATGCGCGGCTGTAATCGTTTTCAACAAGGACGTGAACCCATGTCACGCACTCTTTCCGTCGCGGCGCTGGCCGCTTCGCTGTCGATTGTCCTGGCTGCCTGCGGCGGCAAGGCACCCGCAACCACTGGCGACGCCGGCCCTTCCAGCACGCCCGACGCCAGCGCGGCGCCGTCCGACGCACAGCAGCAATTGACCGCCAAGCTCAACGCCTACATCGGCTGCTTCAACACGCTTGATTCGAAGACCCACGGCAGCATCGAGTCCTATACGCGCTGGATCAAGGACGTCGAGGCCGGCCCGAGCGGGCGCGAGACCCAGGTGTACGGTCCGTTCGAGATCAGCGATTACGACATGAAGCAGTGCGATGGCCCCGTGACCGAGGCGATGGCTGCCAAGCCGGCGCTGGCTGAGCTCGATGCCGCTGCTGGCCATTACCAGCAGGCGCTGAAGGCACTGGTGCCGCTCAGCAAGGACGCGCACGACTATTACGATCGCCAGGACTACGAAGACGACCAGTTCGCCAAGGGAAAGCAGCTGCACGCGCCCTTGATGGCCGCCTTCAAGGAGTTCGTGACTGCCAGCGAAACGTTCAACGCCGAGCTGGAGCGCCAGAACGACGCCGCCCAGCGCGAGCAGCTCAAGGTATTGGAACAGGCCGAGGGACGCACGCGCGAGTACTACCGTCTGGCAATGATGCTGGAAGCCAAGGCCATCATGGATCTGATGAGTGAGGATGACTTCGATCAGGCCAAGGCGCGCGAGCGCCTGGATGCGTTCAACCGCATTTCCGACGAAGCGCATGCGAAGGTGGCTGATCAGGAGCCGGGCAAGCTGGACTGGAACAGCTTCGAGCGTGAAGCCGAGAACTTCCGTCGCGAAGGCAAGGAGCGGCTGCAGCGCGTCGGCGAGAAAAAGCCTTACAGCGATTTCGAACGACGCATGCTGGATTCGCCCTCGATGGCGCCGCGTGGCTCCGCCAACAAGCTGATGCAGGAATACAACTCGCTGGTTTTCCAGAGCAACCGCCAGTAGCGAAGCTCAACGTTATTTTTGTCGCGATCGAGCAGGATGATTGCGACATGACGCGCCCCGCAGCCCCGAATGCCAGCACCTTCCCGAGGTGCTGGAGCGCGCGCCCGCGCCATGCATGAAGATGCCTGCAGTTTTCACTGGTGCAAGGAACTGATTTGAACGCATCCACACGCCTGATTCCCGTTCTCCTGCTTGGCGCGCTGGCCGGCTGCAACAACCCGGCGGGGCTGGCGGTCGCCGACCCCGGGCTGGGGAAGGTGAACGCCTACATCGAGTGTTACAACGGCGTTGAACAGCCCATCCGCGAGGGTTTCCAGACCTATACGGGCTGGATGAAGGATCCCGAGGCCGGCCCGACCGGCAAGGAAGCGCAGCCGCGTTCACCCGGCAAGCTGTTGTCGCACCGGGTCGACCATTGCGGCCAGCCGCTGACCGATGCGCTGGCAAAGACCCCTGCCACGCCGCTGGATGCACCAGCGCGACAGTACCAGCGGGCATTCCAGGCACTGAACACCCTGATCGAGCGTGCCGATGGGTACTTCACCCGCGAGGACTATCGTCGCGATGGTGGCGAAGGGATGCGCAGCCAGCATACCCCGCTGATGCAGGCCTATGCTGATTTCTTCAAGGCCAGCGAAGCGATGGATGCTGCGCTGGAAAAGAACGAGAACGATCGCCGCGCCGCCCAGCTGAAGCAGATCGAGGAAAGCGAAGGCCGCTCGCTGGCCTATTACCACCTGCGCCTTGTCGGCGATGGCAAGCAGCTGGCGATGGCGTTCCAGAGCGACGCACCGGACGTTGCGGCGTTGCGCGGCGAGCTGGCCGACTATCAGGCGCTGGTGACGGAAATCCAGAACAGTGGTGTCGGCAAGGACGACCCGATGTGGGGTCATGTGCAGCGTTCGGCCGACAAGCTGGTGCGTACCGCCGGTCGCGGTGTCGAACGTCTGGAGCAGGGCAAGCCGATCACCGCCGATGCGTTGGCCGCCGAGCGCAAGGCGTCGGGCAGCTGGCTCACCACCGATCCTGAGGGCGCGCAGTCGACGATCCTGGATGCCTACAACGACCTGGTGACCACCAGCAACCGCATGCGTTGAGGAGGATCCACGCATGGCGTGGAGCTACCGAGGGTAGTGCCGGGTCACGCCCGGCACGCACCCTGCGGGTTTGGTAGTGCCGGCCGCTGGCCGGCATGTGCCTCAATGGCTGAATGCATCCGGTAGTTCACCCCCGCACTTGCGGCAATGCCGGGCATCCGGCTCGTGGCCTTCCAGCCCGCAGTGCGGGCAGCCACGCGCATCACGGCGCGCGGCCAGCTCGGCTTCACGCATGGTGCTGGCCAGCTCCGCGGTGTAGATGCCGGTGGGCACGGCGATGATGCTGTAGCCGATCAGGATCAGCACCGACGTGACGAAGCGGCCAAGCACGGTCTGCGGCACGATGTCGCCGAAGCCGACCGTGGCCATGGTCACCACCGCCCAGTACATGCTGGCCGGGATGTTGGTGAAGCCGTGTTCGGGGCCCTCGATCACGTACATCAGCGCGCCGGCGATGATGGTGATGGTGATCACCGTGAACAGGAACACCAGCACCTTGCGCCTGCTGCGCCACAGCGACGTCATCAGCACGCCGCTTTCCTCGATGTAGCGGGTCAGCTTGAGGATGCGGAACACGCGCAGGATGCGCAGCGCGCGTACCACCAGCAGGCTCTGCGCGCCAGGAATGAACATCGACAGGTAGGCGGGCAGGATCGACAGCAGGTCGATGATGCCCCAGATGCTCACCGCGTAACGCAGCGGGCGCTTGACCACGGCCAGCCGCAGCAGGTACTCGGCGGTGAAGATGATCGTGAAAGCCCATTCCAGGATGTACAGCCCGGTAGACCATTCGGCATGCAGGTGCTGCACGCTGTCGATCATCACCACCAGGATGCTGGCGACGATCGCCACTACCAGGATCAGGTCGAAATTGCGCGAGGGCCGCGAGTCGTGGCGGTAGATGATGTCGAACCACCGGCGGCGCCAGCCGGTCTCGGTGGCGGGGTTCAGCTGGGGGGCAGAAAACGGTCGCATGGGCGCATTGTGCCGCAGGGGTTCCGGCGCGAGAATGGGGATTCCTGAACCCTGCCGACTGCCATGACCGCCGCTACCGATCCGCTGATCTCCCTTTCGCACTATTACCTGCCGGTCTACAAGCCCCGCCAGGTGGTACTGGAGCGAGGCCAAGGCGCCCGCGTGTGGGACAGCCAGGGCCGTGAGTTCATCGACCTGGCTGCCGGCATCGCCGTGTGCGGGCTGGGCCACAACGATCCGGACCTGGTGGCCGCACTGGTCGAGCAGGCCGGCAAGCTCTGGCACACCAGCAACGTGTTCTACAGTGCGCCGCCGCTGCACCTGGCCGAGGAGCTGGTGAAGGCCAGCCGCTTCGCCGAGCGCGTGTTCCTGTGCAACTCCGGCGCCGAAGCCAACGAAGTGGCGATCAAGATGGTCCGCAAGTGGGCCTCCAGCCAGGGCCGCCCGGCCGACAAGCGGGTGATCATCACCTTCCGTGGCAGTTTCCACGGCCGCACCCTGGGCGCGGTGACCGCCACTGCCCAGCCGAAGTACCAGGAAGGCTACGAGCCGCTGCCCGGCGGCTTCCGCTACATCGATTTCAACGATGAAGTACAGCTGGAAACCGCGATGGCCGCCGGCGACGTGGCGGCGGTGATGCTGGAGCCGATCCAGGGCGAGGGCGGCGTGATGCCGGCCAAGTCCGGTTTCCTCAAGCGCGTGCGCGAACTGTGCGACCAGCACAACGCACTGCTGGTGCTGGATGAGATCCAGGCCGGCATGGGCCGCACCGGCACGCTGTTCGCGCACTGGCAGGACGACGTGGTGCCGGACATGGTTACCCTGGCCAAGGCACTCGGTGGCGGCTTCCCGATCGGCGCGATGCTGGCCGGCCCGAAGGTGGCCGAGACCATGCAGTTCGGCGCGCACGGCACCACCTTTGGTGGCAACCCGCTGGCTGCTGCGGTGGCCCGCGTGGCGCTGCGCAAGCTGGCCTCGGCGGAGATCGCCGCCAACGTCAGCCGCCAGTCCAAGGCGCTGCGCGATGGCTTCGCCCGCATCAACGACGAGTTCGGTGTGTTCAGCGACGTGCGTGGTCGTGGCCTGATGCTGGGCGCGGTGCTGAGCAAGGACTTCGCCGGCCAGGCCGGTGCGATCCTCGACCACGCCGCCGAGCAGGGCCTGCTGACCCTGCAGGCCGGCCCGGACGTGCTGCGCTTCGTGCCGTCGCTGAACATCACCGACGAAGAAGTGGCCGAAGGCCTGAAGCGCCTGCGCGCGGCGATTGCCGCGTTCATCGCCGCGCGCTGAGGCCATCATGCCGGGGTCGGACCCCTCTCCTGCGGAGAGGGCTCTGACCCCGTTGCTGAGGAATGCCCGTAGAGCCGAGCCCATGCTCGGTTCATCGCGATGCCAGGCCACAGCAGCCGAGCATGGGCTCGGCTCTACAGTAGTTCACGCAATCCGGTAGCGCTTCAACACCTTGCCCAATCCCCGGCCATCGCGCACGGTTTCCGCGTGCAGGCCGGCAGCGCGCGCGCCACGCACATTGGCGAACAGGTCATCGACGAACAGCGTGCGCGAAGGTGCCACGCCCAGCGCTTCCAGCGTGCGCAGAAACACCGCCGGCGCAGGTTTGCGCAGGCCGAAATCCGCACTGCAGAACACGCGCGCCTGCAGGGCAGGAAACAGTTCCGGCAGCAGGGTGGGCAATGCCTGCTGCATCAGCGCGCCGTTGTTGGTCAGCACCGCGATTGGCAGTTGCAGGGCCTGCAATCGTTGCAACACGGCCGCCTGAGGATGGCTGGCGGCCCGTCGCGCCGCGGTCCATGCAGCCACATCGACAGTCGTGCCCAGAAGCTCTCCCAGCTGCGCCAGATAGGCCGGGCCATCCAGCGTGCCATTGTCATGCGCTGCTTCCAGACCGCTGTCGTACAGCGCGGCCTGTACGGCGTGCGTCGGAACCTGCAGTGTCCGGGCCAGATGCAGCACGCGTTGCCCGCGCTGGTACTGCACCAGCACGCCATCCACATCCAGCAGCAACAGGTCGATCCGCATCGGCTGAGCATGCCATTGCGATGAGTGCGCGGGAAACCCTGGAGCTGGCATGCGACAGACGGTCGCAGACGGCGCCGCAGGGGGCTGCCTAGAATGGCGCTTGAATCCGCAGGAGATGCAATGATGAAGGCTTGGAGGGTGGCAGTGGGACTGGGTGCGCTGATGCTGGCGCCGTCGGCGATGGCGCGGGTGTGTGCGGTGAGCATCGACAGCACCGACCAGATGAGCTTCAGCAGCCGCGAGATCAAGGTTGCCGCTGATTGCACCGCCGTGGACCTGACTCTGCGCCATACCGGCAAGCTGGCGGTCACCGCGATGGGCCACAACTGGGTGCTCACCCGCAGCGCTGATTACCAGCCGGTGGCGATGGCGGGCATGCGCATGACCCTGGCTGACAGCTACCTGCCGAAGGCCGACAAGCGCGTGCTGGCGCACACCAAGGTGATCGGCGGCGGCGAGACCACGCGCGTGCGTTTCTCTACCCAGGGCCTGCAGAAAGGTGGCGACTACACCTTCTTCTGTTCGTTCCCCGGCCACTTCGCGATGATGAAGGGCAAGTTCCTCTTCGGTTAGAAAAAAAGGGGACGGAGGGGATTAAGTCGTTTGTGCACAAACGACTTAATCCCCTCCGTCCCCTTTTTGCGATCAGCCCTTGGTGGCCTTGAACGCCACGCGTGCAGCGGCGAGGGTGGCCTCGATCACCGCATCGTCGTGCGCGCTGGACAGGAAACCGGCTTCGTACGCCGACGGCGCCAGGAACACGCCCTGGTCCAGCATCGCATGGAAGAAGCGGTTGAACGCCGGGATGTCACAGGCAGTGGCCTGCGCATAGGTCTCCACCTTCTCGCTGGTGAAGAACAGCCCGAACATCGCGCCCACGCGGGTGGTGGTCACGGCCACGCCGGCTTCGGCGGCGGCCGCTTCCAGGCCGGCACACAGGCGCGCGGTGCGCTCGGCCAGGTCGGCGTGGAAGCCCGGCTGCTGGATCAGTTCCAGCATCGCCAGACCGGCGGCCATCGCCACCGGGTTGCCGCTCAGCGTACCTGCCTGGTAGATCGGGCCGGCCGGGGCGATCTGCTGCATCAGCTCGCGGCGGCCGCCGTAGGCCCCGACCGGCATGCCGCCGCCAATGATCTTGCCGAAGGTGGTCAGGTCCGGGGTGATGCCGTAGTGCGCCTGCGCACCGCCGAGGGCGACGCGGAAGCCGGTCATCACCTCGTCGAAGATCAGCAGCGCGCCATGCTTCGTGCACAGTTCGCGCAGGTGCTGCAGGTAGCCCTCGCGCGGCGGGATGCAGTTGGCGTTGCCGACCACCGGCTCGATGATCAGGCCGGCAATGTCGTCACCCTGCTGCGCGAACAGCGCAGTGGCCGCTTCGAAATCGTTGTAGGGCAGGGTCAGGGTCAGTTCGCTCAGGCCGGCAGGGACGCCCGGCGAGGTCGGCACGCCCAGGGTCAGCATGCCGCTGCCGGCCTTGACCAGGAACGAGTCGCCATGGCCGTGATAGCAGCCTTCGAACTTCACGATGCGGTTGCGGCCGGTCGCACCACGCGCCAGGCGGATCGCCGACAGCGTGGCCTCGGTGCCGGAGTTGACCATGCGCACCATCTCGCACGACGGCACCAGGCGGGTGATGGTCTCGGCCATGGTCACTTCGGCTGCGCACGGCGCGCCGAAGGACAGGCCGTTGTCGATCGCCTTCTTCACCGCCTGGCGCACGGCCGGGTGGTTGTGGCCGACGATCATCGGGCCCCAGGAACCGACGTAGTCGATGTAGCGGTTGCCGTCGACGTCGTACAGGTAGGCGCCGTCGGCGCGCTCGACGAAGAACGGTTCGCCACCGACCGATTTGAACGCGCGTACCGGCGAATTGACGCCGCCCGGCAGCAGTTGCTGGGCGCGGGAGAACAGGGCGTGGGACTGGTCGTGGTTCATGGGGCTTTCCTGGGCGTTACGCGAACTGGGCGAGGTAGGCGCGCTGGGTCGCGACCGGGTCTTCGGCGGCGAACACGCTGCTGACCACGGCGACCAGATCGGCGCCGGCGTCGATGATGGGACCGACATTGTCCGGCGTCAGGCCGCCGATCGCCACCCGCGGCACGCCCAGTGCGGCGCTTTGCCGCAGCAGGCCGGTATGCGCGCGGCTGCTGGTGACCTTGGTCGTGGTGGGGAAGAACGCGCCGAAGGCCACGTAGCTGGCGCCGGCGGCCACGGCCTTCTCTGCATTGGCCAGCTGGTCGTAGCAGGAGGCGCCGATGATGGCCTCGGCACCGAGCAGGGCGCGTGCGCTGGGGATGTCACCGTCGGTGCCGCCCAGGTGCACCCCCGCCGCGCCAACGGCTTTGGCCAGCGCCGGGTCGTCGTTGACGATCAGCGGCACGCCGTGTTCCGCGCACAGCGCCTGCAGGGCGGTGGCCTGCTCCCGCCGCAGCGCGTCACTGGCGGTCTTGTTGCGGTACTGCAGCCAGGTGGCGCCAGCGGCCAGCAGCGGCGCGGTACGGGCCAGCAGGCATGCGGTATCGGGCTCGTCCGGGGTGATCAGGTAGACGCCGCGGGGCGCCGGGGAAGCAGAAGTCATCGATGGCTACCGGTGAGTGGACCGCGATGGGACAATGGCGGCCCGTGAATCCAGCCCTGATTATCCGATGAGCGATGCCACCCCCACCACCTTGCGCACTTGGATGTGCGTGGTCTGCGGCTTCCTGTACAACGAAGCGGAGGGCCTGCCGGAGGAGGGCATCGCGCCGGGGACGCGCTGGGAGGACATTCCGGAGACCTGGACCTGCCCGGACTGCGGGGTCACCAAGGCCGATTTCGAGATGGTCGAGGTCGATTGATGAGGGTAGGTGTGGACTGTTGGTCCACACCCCGGCACCCTCAATGCAGCCGCGGCATCGGTCCGCCGAGGTCGATCAGCTTCTCGCGCAGCCACTGCGCATCACTGGCTTCCGGGTTGCGCTTCAGGTACTGCCCCAGGTCGTGGCGGGCACCGGCCAGGTACTCCAGTTGCAGGTAGGCCAGGCCGCGGTCACGCAGCGCATCGTCCTGCTCCGGGGCGAGCTTCAGCAGGCGGTCGGCACTGCGCGCGGCGCGGTCCCATTCGCCGGCCTCGGCATACACGCCGTGCAGGTTGCGCAGCATGCGCATCAGGATCGCGCGCGCCGGCGCCGGGTCCAGAATCTGCGCCAGCACCTGGTCGTCGGGCATCTGCCCGCCCAGGTGTGACTTGGCGCGTTCGCGCAGTTCGTCCACGTCCAGCGGGCGACCACCATTGAACGGGTCCATCACCAGCACGCCGTCGTCCACCGGCAGGCGCACCAGGAAGTGGCCGGGGAAGGACACGCCGTCGAGCGGAATGCCCAGCCGCCGCGCGACTTCCATCTGCACCAGCGCCAGCGAGATCGGGTTGCCCAGCCGGCGCTCGAATACCTGGTTGAGGTAGCTGTTGCGCGGGTCGTAATACTCGTCGTGGTCGCCGCTGTAGCCCAGCTCGTCGAACAGGTGGCGGTTGATCGCCGCCATCTTCAATGGACTGTTGTCGATGCTCTCCACTTCCGAGCGGAGGTGGTCGACGTGGCTCTGGATCAGCGCATCGTAGGTCGACGGCTGCAGATCGGGGTATTCATCGCGCGCGATCAGCAGCGCGGTCGGCAACAGTGGCAGCGCCTCGTCTTCGAGGTCGGCCAGTGCATCCCAGTCGGGGAGTGTGATCCGGTCCTGCATGGCCACAGACTGGCGTCATTCGCTGGCCGTTTCAAGCGGTGCCGCGTGAAAAATGCAGGGGTCAGATCCCTTTCGCACGCGAAAGGGATCTGACCCCTGCAGGGTTGCCGGCCAGCGGCCGGCACTACTGCGGGTGCCGGGCGCAGCCCGGCCGTACCTTACTTTTCGATGCCCGGGCCGAATTTCAGCTCCGTGCCGTCCTTCAACTGCAGCTTCTCGGCCTGGCCGGCGTTGAGTTCCAGCACGTAGCGCGCCGGGCCACCGCTGGGGTAGGGCGGGCACATGTCGCCGGCCGAGCACGGCGGTACGTCGCGCTGCTGGCTGACCAGCCTGCGCTGGCTGTCGAAGTACAGGATGTCCAGCGCGATCCTGGTGTTCTTCATCCAGTACGCCTGCATTTCTTCGCGGTCGTGGATGAACAGCATGCCGTGGTCGGCCGCCATCTGGTCGCGGAACATCAGCCCGCGCGCGCGGGTTTCATCGTTGGTGGCCAGCTCCACCTGGTAGCGGGCGCCATCCAGTTCGACCCAATGGCGGGCCGCGTCGGTGGCACAGCCGGCCAGGGCCAGCAGCGGAAGCATCAGCAGCGAACGCAACAGCGACATCGTCAGGATCCTTCGGAAGGGTCAGAGCACGACCGGCGGCTCGCCGCCGACGATCACCACGTCGGCGCGACGGCGCGCGAACAGGCCCACGCAGACCACGCCCGGCAGTTGGTTGAGCTCGCGCTCCAGCTTTTCCGGATCGGTGATCTGCAGGTTGTGGATGTCCAGGATCTGGTTGCCATTGTCGGTGACCACGCCTTCGCGCCAGGTCGGCTGGCCGCCGGTCATGTCGCGGATCTGGCGGGCGACCAGGCTGCGCGCCATCGGGATCACTTCCACCGGCAGCGGGAACCTGCCCAGCACCGGCACCTGCTTGCTCGGGTCGACGATGCAGATGAAGCGCTCGCTGGCCTCGGCGATGATCTTCTCGCGGGTCAGTGCGGCCCCGCCGCCCTTGATCAGGCACTTGTTCGGATCGCACTCATCGGCGCCGTCCACGTACAGCGACAGGTTGCCGCTGTGGTTCAGCTCGATCACTTCGATGCCGTGCTGCTTCAGGCGCGCGGTGCTCTGCTCGGAGCTGGACACGGCGCCCTTGATGCGGTGCTGGATGCGGGCCAGGGCATCGATGAAATAGGCCACGGTGGAACCGGTGCCGACACCGACGATCATGCCGTCTTCGACGTATTCGATGGCTTTCTCGGCGGCCAGGCGCTTGGCTTCGGACATGGGAGAACTCTCAGGCAGGGAATCAGGATTTCTTTTCCAGCGACAGCAGCAGCTTCCACTGCGCGGCGGTCACCGGGAACACCGACAGGCGGTTGCCCTTGGCAACCAGCGGGAAGCCTTCGCCCAGTTCCTCGGCGTGCAGCTTGATCTCGTCCAGCGCGATCACCTGCTTCAGCTTGCGGTCGAAGGCCACGTCCACCAGCATCCAGCGCGGGTTCTCGCGCGTGCTCTTGGGGTCGTAGTAGTCGGATTTTGGATCGAACTGGGTGTCGTCCGGATAGGCGGTGCTGGCCACCGTGGCCAGGCCGACGATGCCCGGCACCTTGGTATTGGAGTGGTAGAACAGGATGCCGTCGCCCACCTGCATGCCATCGCGCATGAAGTTGCGCGCCTGGTAGTTGCGCACCCCGTTCCAGGGTTCGACCTTGACCTTGGCCAGGTCATCGATGGAGAAGGCGTCCGGTTCGGACTTCATCAGCCAGTAGCGCTTGCGGGCGGTCATGCGTTCACGGGGGCAGCGGAGGGGAACAGGGTGCCGTCTTCGGTGCAGATCGCATCCACCGGCACGTCCCACGACGCCACCGGCAAGGACTCGACCTGCTGCACCGCGAACGCAGCACCGACCAGCCAGGGCGGCGCCGGCCGGTCATGGCGGAAGGCGAAGCTGCGATCATACCAGCCGCCCCCCATGCCCAGCCGCCGGCACTGTGCGTCGAAGCCCACCAGCGGGGCCACCACCAGCGCCATCTGCGCCGGTTCCAGCGTATCGTCCAGCGCTACGTCCGGTTCGGGAATGCCGTAGCGGTTGCTGGTCAGCGCCTGTCCCGGCCGCCACGGCGCGAAGCGCAGCACCTCGCCGGCCAGCACCGGCAGGCAGTAGGTGAGGCCTTCGGGCAGTTGCAGCTGCCAGCGGTGCAGGGCGATTTCGCCATCCAGCGCCCAGTAGCCGGCCACGGCGCCTTCGCGTGGGGTGAACGGCAGGGCGAGCAGGGCATCGGCAAGGGATTCGGCGGCAGCGATGCGCTCACCGGCGGAAAGGTCGCGGCGGCGTTGCCGCAGGTCGTGGCGCAGGGCCTGGCGCGGGTCGGTCATGGCAGCGTGCGGCAAGGATCAGCCGCCATTGTGCCGGAAAGAACAAGGGCGACGCCCGAAGACGCCGCCCTTGCTGGAATATTGCATTCTCCGCAATGTCGATGCATGCGAAACGACCTTGAACCCGGGGGCTCAAGTGGGAACGCTGGAGAACCATCGGGCTTCCCGCTACAAGGCGGACCTGCACTCCCGGCGCTGTCGCGCTCCCGGTGTCGTTCTTAAGGGACAAGGCGAATGTTTGCACATGCCGTCGAGTACCGCAGAGAACGCGTGGCCATTATAGCCAGCGTGCAGGATCTGGATAGGCCGTTCGTCGGCAACAGTCCGTGCCAATTCAGATATGCGAAAAGGGGACGGAGGGGATTAAGACGTTTCCGGCACGGATGGGGCGAATGCGCCTTAATCCCCTCCGTCCCCTTTTTCTAGGGGGTGCCGTCGATCGCGCGGTCGAGGCGCCTGTTCAGGTCGGCCAGCGTCTGCTGCAGGGCCACGGCCTGGCGGGCGTTCTCGTCGCGCAGCAGCTGCAGTTCGTGGGCCAGGTTCAGTGCGGCCAGCACGGCGACGCGGTCGACGGCGGCCATGCGGTTGCTGCCGCGGATTTCGCGCATGCGCGCATCGAGCAGGCGCGCGGCGGCCATCAGGCTGTCGCGTTCATCGCCGCCGACACCCACCGTGTATTCACGATCGAGGATGCGGACACTGACCGGTTCGGCGCTCATGTGTGCTGCTCCAGGGATTTGAGCCGGCTGATCATTGCTTCCACCCGCGAGCGTGCCTGCTCGTTCTTGGCCAGCAGCGTGGAACGCTCGGCCACCAGCTGTTCCTGCTGGTGGCGCAGGCTGCGGTTCTCCTCGGCCAGGCGCTGGTTGCGTTCGAGCAACGCTTCCACGCGGGCGGCGAAGTCCTGCAGCTGGGCAAGGGGATCGGCGGGTTCCATGCGGGCACGATAGGCAAGCCGGGCAAGGGCGGTCAAGCGTTGTCGCAGCAAGGCCTGGCGGCCGCAGAGAGGACGCCGCCGGGTTGCTACACTACGGGGTCTCACGGGCGCGCGCGTGCGCGCCCCGGGTTTCCTTCTCCGAACGAGCCGCACGATGACCGAACTTCCCTCCGTCGACGACGTTACCCGCGCCAGCCAGGAACTGGGCCTGGGCGCTACCGCTGCCGAGCTGCACGGTGCGCTGTGTGGCTGGCTGGCCGCCGGTGGCGCCCCCGGCAACGACTGGCCGGCACGGGTGCTGGCCGACGACAACCTGCCGCCGGTGGCTGCCGACAGCGTGCTGGGGCAGCTGCTGCAGGCGACCATCAAGCAGCTGGAAGACCGCGACTTCGCCTTCGAACTGCTGCTGACAGACGGCGACGATGTGTCCGCGCAGGCCGATGCCATGTTCAGCTGGACCCGCTCGTTCCTGGGTGGTTTCGGCCTGGGCAGCGGCGGCCGTCGCCCGACCTTGTCCGAAGAGGGTGAAGAAGCGCTGACCGACATGGCCAGCCTGGCACGCGCCTCCAGCGAGGATTTCGAAGCGGGTGGCGATGATGACGACGAAGCCCTGTCGGAGATCGAGGAGTTCATCCGCGTGGCGGTACTGCTGCTGCACGGTGACGTGGTGCTGGCCTCGCGCCATCGGCAGCGCCTGAACTGATGGACATCAAGCAGCGCACCGGCATCGCGGCCGGCGAATACAAGCGTCGGCGCCGCCAGCTGATGGACATGGCCGGCGAGGACGCGATCCTGGTGCTGCCGGCCGCGGCCGAGAAGGTGCGCAGCCTCGATACCCATTACCCGTTCCGCCAGGACTCGGACTTCCAGTACCTGAGCGGTTTCCCGGAGCCGGAGGCGGTATTGGTGCTGATCCCGGGCCGGCGCCACGGCGAGGCCATCCTGTTCTGCCGCGAACGTGATGCCGAGCGCGAAGCCTGGGACGGCAGCCGTGCCGGCCAGGAAGGCGCGGTGGCGCAGTACGGCATGGACGATGCGTACCCGATCGATGATCTGGACGACATCCTGCCGGGCCTGTTGGAAGGCCGTTCGCGCGTCTACTACCACTTCGGTCGCGACGCCGATTTCGACCTGAAGCTGATCGGCTGGGTCAACCGCGTGCGTTCGCAGGTGCGCCACGGCGCGCAGCCGCCGCATGAATTCCTTGAACTGGGCCATCTGCTGCACGAGCAGCGCCTGTTCAAGTCCGGTGCGGAAGTGGCGCTGATGCACCACGCTGCGCAGATCAGCGTGCGTGCACATCTGGCGGCGATGAAGGCTGCCAGGGCCGGCATCCACGAATACGAGCTGCAGGCCGAGCTGGAACGCGTGTTCCGCGCCAGCGATGCAGTGCCGGCGTATTGCAGCATCGTCGGTGCGGGCCGCAACGGTTGCATCCTGCATTACCGGGACAACAACGCGCGTTCGCGCGACGGCGAGCTGGTGCTGATCGACGCCGGTGCCGAGTACCGTGGCTACGCCAGCGACATCACCCGCACGTTTCCGGTGAATGGCCGCTTCAGCGCCGAGCAGCGTGCACTGCACGACCTGGTCGGCGATGCGCAGGCCGCCGCGCTGGCCCAGGCCAGGCCGGGCGTGCCGTACGAGGCCGGTCACCTGGCCGCGGTGCAGACCCTGACCGAGGGCCTGCTGCGGCTGGGCCTGCTGAAGGGGACGCTGGAAAAGAACCTGTCCGAAGGCCTGTACCAGCGTTTCTACCGGCACAAGACCGGGCACTGGATCGGGCTGGACGTGCACGATGTGGGCGATTACCGCCTGGCGGGCGATTCGCGGCTGCTGGAGCCGGGCATGGCATTCACCATCGAGCCGGGGCTGTACATCGGCGTGGACGATACGACGGTGGAACCGCGCTGGCGCGGCATCGGCATCCGTACCGAGGATGATGTGCTGATCACCGACGACGGTCATCGCGTGCTGACCGAAGGTCTGGCGCGCAGCGCCGACGAGATTGAAGCGGTGATGGCGGGGTAAGGGGTGTTCTGCAGGGCTTGCAGCCCTGCACCCGCAGAGGCAACAGCAAGAGCAACAGCAACAGCAACAGCAACAGCGCGCATTCCGTGGGATGGCGGGGCACTGTGGGTGTGCGGGGACGCCGTGAACCCATCCATGGGGGCTTGGTCGCGGCATCCATGCCGCTCACACCCCGCAAACCCACAGTACCCCGCCTTCGACAGGTTCACGCGGCTGTTGGCAACCGCGGTTATTGGCACGCGCGGCTGTTGGTAGGTGTCGACCTTGGTCGACACGGAGCGAGCGCAGCGAGCGACCCGCTTCTGCTTTTCTTTCTTCTTTTTCCGTGGTTGGACGCAGCAGGAAACTGTCAAAGGACGGGCGGGGTGGGTTTGCAGGACCGTTGGCGCCATGGATGGCGCCATCGAGCCCCCATGGATGGGTTTACGGCGTGTCCTGCAAACCCACCCCGCCCGGCCAAGCGCGGCCTTTGATATCAGCGCCCAACCACGAGGGGCTCAGCCGTTCGCCGCCGCAAACGCCGGCCGCGTCAGGTTGTCCGCCTCGCCCTCGGTGCACAGCACTTCGTCTTCAATGCGGATGCCACCATACGGACGGAAGAAATCCACGCGGTCCCAGTTGATCGCATCACCATGGCCGGCGTCCTTTACTTCGTTCAACAGCATGTCGATGAAGTACAGGCCCGGTTCAATGGTCACCACCATGCCCGGTTGCAGTACGCGGGTCAGGCGCAGGTACGGGTGGCCCGCCGGGCGCTCGATGCGGCCGCCCTCGTCGCTGGCCGCGAAACCGGCCACGTCGTGCACCTGCAGGCCGATCAGGTGGCCGATGCCGTGCGGGAAGAACGCGGCGCTGACGCCGGTCTCCAGCGCGGTCTGCGGCGAGACCTTGATCACGCCGAAGTCCTTCAGCACGCCCATCAGCGAAAGATGTGCGTCCACGTGCAGCTGCCTGTAGTCGAAGCCCGGGCGCACCGCTGCGCACATCTGCTGCTGGGCGGCGTCGACGGCAGCAATCATCGCAGCGAATTCGTCGTGGCCCTGCGCGGCGTAGGTACGGGTGATGTCGCTGGCGTAGCCGTGCGCGCTGGCGCCTGCATCGATCAGGAAGCTGCGCAGCGGCTGCGGCGCCTTGCGGCCCAGCTCGGTGTAATGCAGCACGGCGGCATGTTCATTGAGCGCCACGATGTTGCCGTAGGGCAGCTCGTTGGCATCCTGGCCCACTGCCTGGCAGTACGCCATGTGGATGCTGAATTCGTCGGCGCCGGTGCGGAACGCGGCTTCGGCGGCGCGGTGGCCGCGCACGCCCAGCACCTGCGCCTGGCGCATCAGCGCGATCTCATACGGCGTCTTGCTGCCGCGGTACCATTCCAGGTAGTTCACCACCGGTGCCGGGTTGTTCGGCACGTAGCTGCCCAGCGCGCTCTGCGGCTCGCCGAGGATCGCGCAGCGCGACGGGTCGGCCGGCAGCAGGGCCAGCGCCTCTTCGGGCTTGCGGATGATGTGGATGTCGAAGTGCTCCACCCACCAGCCACTCGGTGCGTCCGGTACCACGTGCCAGTAATCGAAGGGCTGGTGGAAGATCACCGCCGGGCGCTTGCCCGGGGTGAACACGATCCAGCTGTTGGGCACCCGGGTCAGCGGCAGCCAGGCCTTGAACTGCGGATTGACCGCGTACGGGTAGTCGCGATCGTCGAACACCTGGTAGTGCAGGGTGCCGCTGGGCACGACCAGATGGTCGAAGCCGCCGCGGGCCAACGCCTGTTCGGCACGTCGGCACAGCACGGCCAGGTGGTCGGGGTACAGGGCGCCGGGGTCTTGCTGGATCATTGCGGTGGCTCGACACGGAAAACGGCCCTAGATTCTGCCGCATACCGGGAAAAACCGCTGTGCTGGAACCGGCACTCAGGCCGTCGAAACCGGTGCCTCGTCGCTGTCTTCGCCTATCCACCGGCGCAGCAGCTGCCGATGTTCGCGTGACAGGGTGAGGAAGCGGAAGCCGGTCCAGCTCTGGCCGGGCACATGCGCCGGCTCGCTCCACAGCAGGTGCACGCCCACGTCAATGGCCTCGTGGCGGCCGTCACCGATCGGCAACGGGAAGCGGAACTGGTACAGCGCGTCCTCGCGCAGCGGGGTGCTGGCCAGCATCAACATGCCAGTCTCGGAGACATTGCCGAGCCGGCCCACCACGCATTCGCGCATCTGGTCGGTGACCGGTACCAGGTCCGAGACCTGGCGACGCGGCGCGCGGCGGGTGTCCTGCGGCGGTTGCACGTTCAAACGGACGCCTCCCTGTAACGGCCGCCGGCCAGCGCACGCAGCGCACCGAGGCTGGCCTGCCATGCGCGATCGACCAGCCGCCCTTTGTCTTCGGTGACCAGCTGCGCGCGTCCGGCGCTGAGCTGCCGGGCCAGCGTATCAAGGTCGGTATCGGCGATCTTCTGCCCGCGCGGATTGACGAACAGGGCGTGGCCGGTCAGCAGGCTGTACCAGGACAGGCGCTGGCGGCGCAGGGTGCCGTCACCGTTGTCGATGTCGAACCAGCTGCCAAAGGGCAGGGTCACGAGCTGCTGGTAGGCCGCCTCTTCGGCGCTGCTGCGCGGCGTGCGCGGGGCGTCGGCGCTGCCGCTGGCAGCATGTTCGCCCAGTCGTGCACGTGCCTTCAGGCGCGCACTGAGCTCGGTGCGCGAGGTGCTTTCATCCTCGCCTCCTGGCGTGGCCAGGCGGCGCGCAACGGCGGCGGCTTCCTCGGCGTGATAGCCGACCTGCACGAGCGCCGATTCCACCTCGTTGGCCAGCACTGCATCGGTGCCACCGTTGGCATCGACGGCCTGCGCGGTCACCGCGGCGATGCGCTCGGTCTGTAGCAGGCGTTCCTGCCACTGCGGCGAATCTTCGCCATGGCGCAGGCGGGTGAGGGTGAGTGCATCGGCCCAGGCCTGGCGCAGCAGGGTCTGCACGAAGCGCGGCGGCGCCTGTGTGTCGCAGCACTGGTCGATCTGCGCATTGGCCTGGCGACGCGCCAGTTCCAGCCGTTCCTTGCCACGCGCGGCCTCGACGTGGCGGCGCTCGGCCAGTTCGGCGCGATGGGCCGCCGCGCGCTGATGCTGCTGTACGTCTTCGTTGGCGGCGGCGAAGGCCTCGGGCGAGCGTGCATCCTGGCCGAGCAGACCCTGCACGCTCTGCGCCATGCGCTGCAGCAGCTGGGGGTCCACGTCATCGTCGCCCAGCCAGTTGGCGCCGACTTCGGCAATCTGGTTGAGCAGTTCGCGTGCAGGGTGTTCATCGCGCACGAAGAAGCCGGGGTCGGCCATCGCCGCACGCGCCAGTGGTACCTGCAGGCGCGCCAGCAGGGCGGCCGGCACCGGGTCGGGGCGCTGCTGTTGCTGCACCTGCTGCATCAGCAGGCGCAGCAGGTCGAGGTTGTCGCGGTCGTGGCTGCCCAGCTGGGCCTGCGCGCCGTGCTCGCTGCGCAGCTGGGCGACCACCGCAGCCTGCAGGTCGGCGACGCCGGTGGCCGCGCTGGACTGGGCCTGCAGCCGCGCGAGGACCGCATCGACGGCCGCACTGGGCACGGCAGCGGTGTCCGCAGGAGGGGCAGTGGCATGGCGGGCCTGCTGCAGCAATTCATGCAGCGCACTGCCGGTGGACGTGGTCACGCCAGCGGTGGCTGCGCCCGGCGTACCCGCGTCGTTGAATGCGTCCTGCACCAGGTTCGACCAGGAACCGGCCGGAGCGGAGCCGTTCCAGCCGGTCAACGGCGCGGCGGAACGCTTGGCAGGCTGGGTCGTGCGGCCGCCGCCCACCGACTGGGTGATGATCCGCCGGGTGCTCGACGAGCGTGCCAGGTACGGGGTGTAGACCAGGCCCGGCAGCACGCCATGCTGGGCCAGCAGCGCATTGGCGCGGTCCAGCACATCGCCCAGGCGTTCCAGCACCTGCCGCTCGAAGCTGCGGTACAGCGCAAGCTGCACCTCCACGCCAAGGGCGTCCTGTTCGGCGATCCGGCGCACCATCGCGCACAGGGCCTGCGGTGCCAGTGGCAGGGTGTCGGCCTCGAACGCCGGCGCCGCCGCGAGCACGCCCAGGCGCTGTCCCAGCAGGTTCAACGTATTGGTTGAACGCAGGGTCTCGCGCCGGATCATTTCGGTCAGCAGCAGGTCGCGATCCACCTCGTGCTCATCGACCAGCGACAGGCCGAGCGCGCCCGGTAGCGGCGGCGGCGAAGCAGGGGCCGCAGCGGCGATGGACGGCTCGCGCAGGCCCGCCAGCGCTTCGGCCACGGCATCGAGCATGCGGTCGGCGAAATGGCCGGCGAAGGCGTGCAGCTGGCCACGCTGGGCCATCAGGTCCGCCTGCTGCATCGGATTGCGTGCACGGTCGGCGTCGTGCAGCAGCGTCTGCTCCAGCGCTTCGACGGTCAGGATCAGGGGCGCGGCCAGCGTTTGCCGGCACAGGCCGATCAACGCACCCAGCAGTTCACGCACCCGCGATGGCAGGTCGCTGGCGGCCAGGCGTGCTTTGTCGGCAGAGGTGATGGAAAAGACAGCTGACATCGGCGAGCGGTACCCGGATTCCCGCGGATCGATCCTGTGAATCTACCGTGTCGGCCGCAGTCGGCGCTACTTTAGGCTGAACGTGTCTCACGTTCATCGGGCAGGGCCGACGGATGAACGGTAGTGCCTGCCGCTGGCCGGCAGCGCTGTCTTTACCAGAGTGCCGGCCAGCGGCCGGCACTACCCGGTATGGCGGAAGGCTTATTCCTCCAGGAACAGGCTCACCACATCGTTGGTGAACCGGCGGCCCAGCTCGGTCGGCTGCACATGACCCTCCGCCACCTCCAGCCAGCCGCGCTGGACGGCCTCGGCCAACGGAGCGTCCAGCACGCCGCGCGGCAGCCCGGTGCGCGACTCGAAATCGCGAAGGCCGAACCCTTCGTGCAGGCGCAGCAGGTTGAGCATGTACTCGAACGGCAGGCGCTCGGCTGCGATCACATCGTCACCCCCGAAAGAGGCCGGCGTGCCAGCGCTGTCCAGGTAGGCCTGCGGATGCTTCAGCTTCCAGCGGCGCAGCACGTGTTCTTCGGCGCCCGAGCTGATCTTGCCGTGCGCACCGGCACCGATGCCCAGGTAATCGCCAAAACGCCAGTAGTTCAGGTTGTGCGCGCTTTGCCGGCCGGGGCGCGCATAGGCGCTGACCTCGTACTGGCCGAAACCAGCCTGTGCCAGCAATGCCTGGCAGTGTTCCTGCATGTCCCAGGCGTTGTCTTCATCGGGAATGCCCTGCGGCGGCCGCGCGAAGAACACCGTGTTCGGTTCCAGGGTCAGCTGGTAGTGCGAGATGTGCGCCGGTTGCAGTGCAAATGCACGCTCCAGGTCGGCCTCGGCGCCGGCCAGGGTCTGTTCCGGCAGCGCATACATCAGGTCGATGTTGAAATTGTCGTAGCCCGCGTCCTGCGCCATCTTCACCGCGCGCTCGGCTTCGCCACTGTCGTGGATGCGGCCGAGGCGCTTGAGCATGGCGTCGTCGAAACTCTGGATGCCGAAGCTGAGGCGGTTCACGCCTGCCGCGCGGTAGCGGTCGAAACGGCCATGCTCGGCGGTGCCCGGGTTGGTTTCCAGGGTGATCTCGGCATTGGGGGCAAAGCGCAGGCGCGCGCTGGCCTGCTGCAGGAAGCGGTCGATCGCCTCCGGCGGGAACAGGCTGGGCGTACCGCCGCCGAAGAACACGCTGTGCACCACCCGGCCCCAGACCAGCGGCAGGTCCTGGTCCAGGTCGCGCAGCAGTGCATCGATGTAGGCCTCGAACGGCAACTCGCCCTTGGCCTGGTGCGAATTGAAATCGCAGTACGGGCATTTGCGCACGCACCACGGCAGGTGCACGTACAGCGACAGCGGTGGCGGCACCAGCCGCGGTGCGCTGTCGTGGTCAGCGGAGCAGGCTTCGCCGGGCAGGTGGTTGCAGTGGTCGTGGGCGTGCGGCATGGGCTTCATCGGTAGTGCCGGCCGTTGGCCGGCTTCCCTGGTTCGATCAGGTCGGGCGTCAGTACAGCGTCGCCAGCTGTTGCTTGAGCTGCTGCAGGGCAACGGCACGGTGGCTGATGGCGTTCTTCAGCGCCGGCTCCATTTCCGCGGCGGTCAGGCCGTGGGTGGTGTCCAGGAACACCGGGTTGTAGCCGAAACCATTCGTGCCACGCAGCTCACGGATGATCTGCCCTTCCCAGCGGCCTTCGCAGATCAGCGGCTGCGGGTCGGTGGCGTGGCGCAGCAGCACGATCACCGCATAGAAGCGGGCACTGCGCTGACCATCGGGAACACCGGCCATCGCGTCCAGCAGCTTGGCGTTGTTGGCAGCGGCGTTGGTCGGGTGGCCGGCATAGCGCGCGCTGTACAGGCCCGGTGCACCACCCAGGGCATCGACGATCAGGCCGGAATCATCGGCCAGCGCCGGCAGGCCGGTCGCTTCGCAGGCGGCGCGTGCCTTCAGCAGCGCGTTCTCGACGAAGGTCAGGCCGGTCTCTTCCACGTCGCCCAGGCCCAGCTCGGCGGCCGAGGTGATCTGCAGCGGCAGGTCGGCGAGGATCTCCTGCATCTCCACCAGCTTGCCGGCATTGTGGCTGGCCAATACCAGTTTCTTCATTGACGGGGCTCCAACAGGTCCCAGGTGTTGCCATACAGGTCGCGGAATACCGCGACCGTTGCATAGGGTTCTTCGCGCGGTGCTTCCGGGAACTCGACGCCGGCGGCCAGCATCGCCGCGTGGTCGCGGTGGAAGTCGTCGGTGTTGAGGAAGAAGGCAACGCGGCCACCGGTCTGGTTGCCGATGCGGCTGCGCTGTTCCTCGTCGCTGGCACGGGCCAGCAGCAGGGCGGCGGCGCTGCCGTCGGTCGGGCCGACCACCACCCAGCGCTTGTGCCCCTGGTCGATGTCTTCGAGCAATGCGAAGCCGAGCTTGTCGGTGTACCAGGCAATGGCTTCGTCATAGTCGGCAACCACCAGGGTGGTCAGGGCGATGCGCCGGTTCATGCCGACAGCGCCGCCTGCTGCGCGGCCAGCAGCTCGGCCACGCCCTTCTCGGCCAGGCCCAGCAGCGCGTCCAGTTCATCGCGACGGAAGGCGTGGCCTTCGGCGGTGCCCTGCAGCTCGATGAAGCCGCCACCGTCGTTCATCACCACGTTCATGTCGGTGTCGCAGTCGCTGTCTTCGGCGTAGTCCAGGTCCAGCACCGGGGTGCCGCGGTACACGCCCACCGACACTGCTGCAACTGCGCCCAGGACCGGGTTGCGCTTGATGTCGCCACGCTTCATCAGCACGTTCACCGCATCGACCAGGGCCACATAGGCGCCGGTGATGGCGGCGGTGCGGGTGCCACCGTCGGCCTGCAGCACGTCGCAGTCGAGGGTGATGGTGCGTTCGCCCAGCGCATTGCGGTCCACGCAGGCACGCAGGCTGCGGCCGATCAGGCGCTGGATCTCCAGCGTGCGACCGCCCTGCTTGCCACGGGCCGCTTCGCGGTCGCTGCGGGTATGGGTGGCGCGCGGCAGCATGCCGTACTCGGCGGTGACCCAGCCTTCGCCCTTGCCGCGCAGGAAGCCCGGCACGCGGTTCTCGACGCTGGCGGTGCACAGCACGCGGGTTTCGCCGAAGCACACCAGCACCGAACCTTCGGCGTGGCGGGTGAAGCCGCGTTGGATGACGACCGGGCGGAGCTGGTCGGGCTGGCGGCCGCTGGGGCGGGAGTCGGACATGGTGCGGGTTCCGTAATGGCGAGGGAGTACGCCGCCACGCCCGCGGCCTTCACGGGGCGGGCAAGGGGGCTCTGGTGAGGGCGCTAGGGTACCATTCCCCCTTTGCACGCACCGGACACATTCCATGATTCGAAGCATGACCGCCTATGCCGGCGGCGAGCGGGTCACCCCGTGGGGCACGCTGGGCTGCGAGCTGCGCTCGGTCAACCACCGCTTCCTGGAGGTCGGCACCCGCCTGCCCGAGGAACTGCGGGCGCTCGAACCGCAGCTGCGCGAGCGTATCGCCGCGCGCCTGAGCCGCGGCAAGCTGGATCTGGTGATGCGCCTGCGCGCGCCGGAGGCGGCTGCCAACCTGCAGGTGGACGAGGCCCTGCTGGGCCAGCTGGGCCGCCTGGCCCACCGCCTGACCTCCGATTTCCCGAACCTGCAGGTCAGCTTCACCGATCTGCTGCAGTTGCCGGGCGTGACCCGCGGCGAGGCAACGGATGCCGCCGCCCTGCAGGTCGAGGCGCTTGCCCTGCTGGACCAGGTGCTGGACGGCTTCGTCGAAGCGCGTGAGCGCGAAGGCGGCAAGCTGGCTGCGGCCATCAGCGAACGCGTGGACGGCATCGAACGCATCGCCACCGAAGTGCGCACCTTGATTCCGGCCATTCGCGACGGCCAGCGCGCCAAGCTGGCCGCCCGTCTGGCTGACCTGCCGCACCCGGTCGACCCGGGCCGTGCGGAGCAGGAGCTGGTCCTGTGGCTGCAGAAGCTGGACGTGGATGAAGAGCTGGACCGGCTCGGCAGCCATATCGTCGAGATCCGCCGCGTGCTCAAGCAGCGCGAGCCGGTCGGCCGCCGCCTGGACTTCCTGCTGCAGGAGTTCAACCGCGAAGCCAATACGCTGGGCTCGAAGTCGGTGGACAGCCGCACGTCCAATGCCGCGGTGGAGCTGAAGGTGCTGATCGACCAGATCCGCGAGCAGGTGCAGAACATCGAATGATGTTGCGTGCAGCGATACAGCAGGGGCGCCTTCGGGCGCCCTTGTCGTTCCAGCGCATCAGCGCACGCTGACGCCCGGCGCCCCTTCACCCAATCGCCCGACCACGGCCGCCTGGCCGAACCCTGCGTCGTGGAAGCAGGCCAGCACCGCATTCACTGCCTCCGGGGCGCAGGACACCAACAGCCCGCCACTGGTCTGCGGATCGGTCAGCAGTGGCTGCCAGTGGCCGGCCAAGCGTTCGGCGAAGCGCACTTCGGCGCCATACGAGGCCCAGTTGCGGGCGGAGGCGCCGGTCACGCAGCCGCGCTGCAGCAGCTCCAGCGCCTGCGGCAGCAGCGGCACCTGTGCACTGTCCACTTCGGCAGCGACGCCGCTGGCGCGGCACACTTCCAGCAGGTGGCCGAGCAGGCCGAAGCCGGTGACGTCGGTCATCGCGTGCACGCCGTCCAGCGCGGCCAGCGGCACGCCCACGCTGTTCAGGCGGGTAGTCGACGCGATCATCTGCCGGTAGCCCTCTGCATCCAGCACTTCTTTCTTCAGCGCCGACGAGTACACGCCCACGCCCAACGGCTTGCCCAGCACCAGCACATCGCCGGCGCGGGCATCGGCATTGCGCTTGAGCCGCTGAGGATCGAGCACGCCGATCGCGGCCAGGCCGTAGATCGGTTCCACCGAATCGATGCTGTGGCCGCCGGCCACCACGATGCCGGCATCGGCGCAGGCGCGTTCGCCACCTTGCAGGATGCCGCGGATGGTGTCCTGCGGCAGGGTGTTGATCGGCATGCCGACGATGGCCAGCGCGAACAGCGGCCGCGCGCCCATCGCGTACAGGTCCGACAACGCGTTGGTGGCGGCGATGCGGCCGAAGTCGAACGGGTCGTCGACAATGGGCATGAAGAAATCGGTGGTGGCCACGATTGCCTGCCGGTCATCGAGGCGGTACACCGCGGCGTCGTCGCTGGTCTCGCGGCCAACCAGCAGTTCGGTCGGTGCGGGAAGTGCTGGAACGCCGCGCAGCAGTTCGCTCAGCACGCCCGGCGCGATCTTGCAGCCGCAGCCGCCGCCATGAGCGAGAGAGGTCAGTCGTCGCGTGGCATCGGCCGTGGATGGGGCGGGTGACTGCGCGTGCGTGGCCATGCCGACATCTCCTGCGGAAACACGAATGGCGGAAGGCAGCAGGAGTCGAACCTACCAGGGAACGATCGACGCCCCCTACTGGGTTTGAAGCCCAGCCGCATGCCCGGATGCGCATGCCTTCCGAAAGTACGGCGGTACCGGTGGGCTCAGTCGCGGGCTGCGTTCCACTGCAGGTCGCCGCGCGGCCGATGCTGGTCACCGACGCGTCGAGTGTAGCCAACGCGATTGAAGAACTCCAAGATCTGGATGCTGCGTTTGCGGCCCAGGCCGATGGCATCGCGGAAGGCCGCCGCATCCACCGCGCCGCTGGCCTGTGACTGCTGCGCGACGATCGCGGCGAGTTCCGCAATGCGTGCGGGTGCATAGAACAGGTCCGGCACCACCTGGAACAGTTCGCCACGTGCGGCGGCGCGGCGCAGGACGGCGCGGACATCGTCTTCGGTCAGTCCGAAGTCGGCGGCTAGAGTACGCACCCACGGCGGATCGAAGCCACCGGCGTGCAGTTGCGGCAGCACGCGTTCCAGCAGCAGGCGCTCGCGTTCCGGTGGCGCATGGTCATGGCCGGGCAGGCGCCACCAGGCGCCCACGCGTTGCACGCTGCCGTCGTCCAGCAGGTCCTGCAGCAGCGCATTCCAGAGCCCCGTCGCAAGCGCGGGCAGGGTGCTGCGTTGCAGGCGCCCGCTGTCGACACCGGGTTCGTCCGGGCGTCGCTCATGCCAGCTACGCAGCGATGTGATCACCTGCTCGTGCAGCACCTGCCAGTGCGAGGCAAGGATGACCACCGTGTCCTCGCGGGTGATGATGCGCTGTGCGTCTGCAGGAAGATCGATCCGGTCGGCCGCGCGCCGGCAGTAGCGTTGCAGCGCGGCCATGGCAATGCCGAAGGGCGCCTGCTGCAACAGCGGGCCGATTCCCGCACCTGTGGCCAGCTGCTCCAGTGCGCCCAGCCAAGCGAGCCGTGCCGGGCTGCGCCGGCGCCGCTGTGGCGGGTCCGGGTCGAGCACGACGCCACCGCCCAGCGTGTGGGTCGCGGCGGAATCGCGGGCGATGAAGCGTTCACCACACATCGCACAGACCGGTGCATCGAACACCAGCTGCACCAACTGCCCATCACCTTGGTCACGGTCCTCCAGCAGCACCACATGGGCCTGCCGGTGCATCGTGCCCCAGTGGATGTGCAGGGGTGCCCAGTCGCGCAGTGGTGCTGCCCGTGCGGACAAGCGCAGGCGCACATCGACGCGGGTGGTGGCCAGCAGCGCGCGCGGGTCGGCAATCCAGTCGCCACGATGAATCTCGTCGCGGGCGATGGCGGCCAGGTTCAACGCGCAGCGCTGTCCGGCCATGGCGTGATCGCTGGGCTGGTTCTGCGCGTGGATGCTGCGTATGCGCACATCGGTGGCGGCGGGCATCAGTTGCAGGTGCTCGCCCACCGTGACGCCGCCGCCATGTACCGCGCCGGTCACCAATGTGCCGTGGCCGGCCAGCGAGAACACGCGGTCCACCGGCATGCGGAACAGCTCGCTGCGCAGCGCGGCCTGGCGCGCGTTGGCATCGCCGGCGGCCCATGCGTGCAGGTGGGCGCGCAAGGCGTTGATGCCTGCGTCATCGGGGGACGTGCTGTTGCAGGCGAACACGGGGGAACCCTGCAGCGGCATTCCGGCCAGCAAAGCGGCAATCTCGATCTCGACCCGGGCGATGCGCGCGGCGTCCACGCGGTCGATCTTGGTCAGCGCCACCGCGCCGCGATCCACGCCCAGCAGCTGCAGGATCGCCAGATGCTCGCGGGTCTGCGGCATCACGCCGTCGTCGGCGGCGACGACCAGCAGGGCGACATCGATACCGGTGGCGCCGGCCACCATCGTGTGGACGAAGCGCTCATGACCCGGCACATCGACGAAACCCAGCATCGCGGCGGGGCCCGTGCCGTTCGCGTTTTCCACCGGGACATAGGCATAGCCCAGTTCAATGGAGATGCCGCGCGTGCGTTCTTCCTGCAGGCGATCGGTTTCGATGCCGGTCAGTGCCCGCACCAGGCGCGTCTTGCCATGGTCGATATGCCCGGCGGTGCCGACGATCATGGTTGCAGCATGCTCCATTGGGCGAGGAAGTCCGCTTCGTCGGCCGGTTCCAGGCAACGCAGGTCCAGCCACAATGCGTCCTCGCCGATGCGGCCCAGCACCGGTCGCGGCAGCTGGCGCAGGCGCTTGGCCAGGCGGTCCAGGCCGCCACGTTGCGCAGTGGTGATGCGCAGGCCGGCACTGCCGAGCTGCGCCTGTGGCTGCGCACCACTGCCGATCTGGCTGTGCATCCGTGCCTGTTCAAGCATGTAGCCGGTCGGCAGCGCCGAGCGCAGCGGCGGCAGCAGGCGCTGGGCCTGCGCATCCATGTCCTGCTGCGTGCGCGAGAGCGTACGCAGTGTCGGCAGCCGTTGCGCCAGCAGCTCCGGCTCGCGGTACAGCGCCAGTACCGCCTCCAGCGCGGCCAGGCCCATCTTGTCCATGCGCAGCGCACGCTTGAGCGGGTTGCGGTTGATCCGCGCGATCAGGTCGGCGCGGCCGGCGATGATGCCGGCCTGCGGCCCACCCAGCAGCTTGTCGCCACTGAACGAGACCAGGTCGGCACCGGCCGCCAGTGTTTCCTGCACGGTCGGCTCGTGTGGCAGGCCGAAGGCCGCCAGGTCGCACAGGCTGCCGCTGCCCAGGTCCACCACCAACGGCAGGCCATGGTCGTGCGCGATCGCTGCCATCGCCGCGGTGTCGACCTTGGCGGTGAAGCCGGTGATCGCGTAGTTGCTGGCGTGCACCTCCATCAGCAGTGCGGTGCGCGCGCCGATGGCATGGGCGAAGTCGGCCGGGTGGGTGCGGTTGGTGGTGCCCACTTCCAGCAGCCGCGCGCCGGCACTGCGCATCACATCGGGAATGCGGAAGGCACCGCCGATTTCCACCAGTTCGCCGCGCGACACCACCACCTCGCGGCGGTTGGCCAGGCTGTTGAGCAGCAGCAGGACCGCCGCCGCATTGTTGTTGACCACGGTGGCGGCTTCGGCGCCGGTCAGCTCGCAGACCAGCGCCTGCACCCGTGCATCGCGGTCGCCGCGGCGGCCGCGGGTGATGTCGAATTCCAGGTCAACCGGTGCGGCCATCGCGCGGGTGACGGCCTGCACCGCGGACTCGGGCAGCAGGGCGCGACCCAGGTTGGTATGCAGCACGGTGCCGGTCAGGTTGAACATCGGCTGCAGGTTCAGCCGTGCATCGGCGATGAGTGCGGCATCAAGCGCCGCGACCAGTGCCGGGCCTTCAATGGCCTGATGCAACTGCTCGGCCGAGAGCTGCGTGGCACTGATGCGCTCACGCAGCGCCTGCAGATGTACGCGCAGCAACTGGGTGATGCGGCTGCGGCCGTGGCCCTCGATCAGTGTTGCCAAGGCAGGCAGGCGCAGCAACCGGTCCAGCGAGGGCAGCGCGGAAGCCGATGCCGGGGTGGGGGGCGTGGCTGTCATCGCCTCACTCGCCGTCGGATTGCCACAGCAGCGGATTCTGGCTGGCGCGTGCATAGCCTTCCTCGCCCAGCAGCAGGTCCAGCGCCAGCGTGCCAAGGTCATCAGCCACCGGTTCCAGCGACGGATCTTTTTCCAGATACAGGATCTTGCGGTAGCTGTGGCAGTGGTCGCAGGTTTCTGCACGTACCGCGCTCTCGCGCACCGCCTGGCCGGTATCGCCGTCGGCATCAGCCAGGGCGCGATAGGCGATGTCCTTGCCAGCGGCGCCACACTGGCTGCACTGCACGCGCACGTAGTGCCACTGGCAGGCGCACAACGAGCACGACAGGTAGCGGTAGGAGGCATAGGGCGGGCGGGCCTGCACCATGCTGGTCACCGGCAGGGTGCCGCACAGCGGGCACAGCCCTGGCGCATCGGCCAGCGGCTTCAGGTCGCTGGGGCGGAAGCTGGCCGCCAGTACTGCCCAATACACCTGCAACGCATTCATCACCAGCAGCGCAGCGACCGCGTCGACCGGGGGCGCGTCAGCGCGTTCCAGCACGGCGTGGGCCTGCGCATCCAGCCAGGTGTCGTCGGCGGCGGCGACGCGCAGCAATTCCTGCCGTGTTTCCGCCGGTAGCCCCGCTTCGTCGGCGCAGTGCCGGCACAGCGTGCGCAGCCAGTCGCGCCAGCGCCCGTCCAGATGAAGTGTGTTGGCGGGCCGCAACGGCATGCCGGCACTGGCGGCCGCGCTGGACTGCTGCGCGCGCGCGTGGTCCTGCAGCGCCTCGCGTTGCTGGGGTGTCAATTCCTCCAGCAGCGCCTGCTGTGCATCGGCCAATGCCGCCAGCAGCTGCAGGTAACCGCCGATGGCGCTGTGCGCGGCCAGGCTGCGCAGGCGCGCCGCGCGTGTGGCGAACAGCGACCCGGTATCAGGCAGGATGATGCGCGGCACGTCGCGCGAGGCGAGCGTCTCGATCTCACCGGGTTCAAGGATGCGTTGCGCCATGCAGGGCCAGCCAGAAGAACCAGCCTCCATCCTCGCCGTTGTCAGCGCTGGCGTCCAGCGCACTGTAGGCCATTTGAAATGGTCGGGGTCAGATCCGTTTTCCACAGGAAAACGGATCTGACCCCATCGGTTGTTGCCGTGTTCATCGTGTCGACCAAGGTCGACACCTACCAAAAGCACCGGGGAACTGTCGAAGGCGCCTCTGCAGGTGCAGGGCCGCAGGCCCTGCCGTTACCCCTCTTCCCGACGTCCGCGCAGGATGTCCCGGAACCATTGCCGGTGATGCTTGTACGCCCACCCATAGGTCACCTTGCCCTGGGTCATCGCCCGCACCGAGCCCTTGATCCAGAGCGCCGCATAGATGTGCACCACGATCGCGCACACCAGCACCCAACCGAACAACGCATGGGCCAGCACCGAGAAGCGGATCAGCCCGATCGGGAAGAGATGGCTGAAGTATTGCCGCCAGATCACGAAGCCGGTCAGCAGCAGTGCCGACAGGCAACCAATGATCGCCCAGAACAGGAGCTTCTGGCCGGCATTGAAGCGGCCCACCGGCGGCAGCTTCTCATCCTCGTTGCGCAGCACATCGCGCATGCCGCGCATCCATGCGCGATCGTCGGCCGTCGGCAGATTGTCGCGCCACATGCGGAACGCCAGAAACGCAAAGCCGACCACCATGGCCAGCCCGATGAATGGATGCAGGATGCGCGTCCACGGGCCGCCACCGAACAGCTGGGTCAGCGGGAACAGGGCGGGATGGAACAGTGCCAGCCCGGACAGCGCCGTCAGCACGAAGCAGATCGCCACGATCCAGTGATTGATGCGGGTCGGCGCGCGGTAGCGGATGATCTGCCGCGGGTGCGGGGCGTACTTCATGGCCGCTGCTCCTCTTCGATCTTCTTCGCCTCGTGTTCGGCTTCCTCTTCTTCCTCGTCATTGACCGTGTTGCGGCCGATGCCGATGTAATGCAGGAAGCCGGCGAAGGCGGTGGCGGCGATCGCCAGCACGCCCAGCGGCTTGGCCACGCCCTTCCAGACTTCCACCATCGGGCTGATCCGCGGGTCCTTGGGCAGGTCGGCGTACAGCTCCGGCTTGTCCACATGCTGCAGCACGTACATCACGTGGGTGCCACCCACGCCCTGCGGGTCGTACAGGCCGGCGTTCCCGTAGCCGCGCGATTTCAGGTCTTCCACGCGGCCGGCCGCGTGCTCGGTCATCGCCTGCTTGCTGCCGAAGGTGATCGCCCCGGTCGGGCAGGTCTTCACGCAGGCCGGTTCTTGGCCTACCGCCACCCGGTCCGAACACAGTGTGCACTTGTAGGCCTTGTGGTCCTTCTTGGAAATGCGCGGCACGTCGAACGGGCAACCGGTCACGCAGTAGCCGCAGCCGATGCAGTTCTCTTCCTGGAAGTCGACGATGCCGTTGGCGTACTGGATGATCGCGCCCGGCGACGGGCAGGCCTTCAGGCAGCCCGGGTCGCTGCAGTGCATGCAGCCCTCCTTGCGGATCAGCCACTCCAGCTTGCCCTTCTCGTCCTCGTATTCGCGGAACTTCATCACCGTCCACGACTGGTCGCTCAGGTCGGGCGGGTTGTCATAGCTGCCAACGCAGCTGCCGACCTCGTCGCGCAGGTCGTTCCATTCCATGCAGGCGACCTGGCAGGCCTTGCAGCCGATGCATTTGCTCACATCGATCAGCTTGGCGACCTGGCCGGTGTGCGCACCGCGCGCTTCCGGCGAGGGCGTGGTGGTGGCCGAGCGGCGGATGATGTCCAGCGATTGCAGTGACATGGCGTGTCTCCTACACCTTCTCGACCTTGACCAGGATGCACTTCGATTCGGGCGTCTGCGAGTTGCCGTCACCGATGGCGTTGGTCAGCGTATTGGCGATGTATCCGGGCTTGGCCGCACCGAGGAAGCCCCAGTGGATCGGCACGCCCACCTGGTGCACGGTCCGGCCATCGATCTGCAGGGCCTTGATGCGCTTGGTCACCATCGCCACCGCTTCGATGTGGCCACGCTTGGAACTGACCCGCACGCGGCTGCCGTTGCTGATGCCCAGCTCGTCGGCCAAGGCCGCGCCGATCTCGACGAACTGCTCGGGCTGGATGATGGCGTTCAACTTGCCGTGCTTGGTCCAGAAGTGGAAGTGCTCGGTCAGGCGGTAGGTGGTGGCCACATGCGGGAACTCGTCCGGCGAACCGATCTGTGCGCGATCGCTGGCGAATACGCGGGCGGCCGGGTTGTTCAGCGTCAGTGCCTGGCCGGGGCTGAGCGGATTGCTGCGCAGTGGCGTGTCGAATGGCTCGTAGTGCTCCGGGAACGGCCCTTCGGCCATGCCGGCCTTGGCGAAGAAGCGGGCGATGCCTTCCGGGTTCATGATGAACGGGCCCATCCCGCCGGCGGGATCTTCATCGGCCTTGAAGTCCGGTACGTCCACGCTGCCCCAGTTCTTGCCGTTCCAGGCCAGCAGCGTGCGGCGCGGGTCGAACGGCTGGCCGGCCACGTCGCACGACGCGCGGTTGTACATCACGCGGCGATTGGCCGGCCACGCCCAGGCCCAGCCCAGCGTGTTGCCGATGCCGGTGGGGTCGCTGTTGTCACGCCGCGCCATCATGTTGCCGGTCGGGCCCCAGGCACCGATGTAGATCCAGCAGCCCGACGCGGTGCTGCCATCGTCGCGCAGGTCGCCGAATGCGGCCAGCTGCTCGCCGGCCTTGCGCACCAGCCTGGTCGGATCCTTCGGATCGAACACGTCGGCCAGCGCCTTGCCGTTGTATTCCATCGCCAGCTCTTCCGGCGTCGGCAGCTCCGGGTTGGAATACTTCCAGGCCAGGTCGCGCACCGGCTCCCACCACGCACCGCCGTCCTTCTCGTACATCGCCTTGATGCGATGGAACAGCTCGGACATGATCTCGATGTCGCTGCGCGCTTCACCCGGCGGATTGGCGCCCTTCCAGTGCCACTGCAGCCAGCGCGAGGAGTTCACCACCGCGCCGTTCTCCTCGGCGAAGGACGTGGTGGGCAGGCGGAATACTTCGGTCTGGATCGTGCTCGGGTCGACGTCGTTCAACGCGCCGTGGTTCTGCCAGAAGGCGATGGTCTCGGTTTCCAGCGGGTCCATGCTGACCATGAACTTCAGCTTGGAGAACGCGCTGATCAGCTTGCCCTTGTTAGGCGCCGAGGCCAGCGGGTTGAAACCCTGGCAGATGTAGCCGTGGATCTTGCCCTCGTTCATCAGCTCGTACGCCTGCAGCATGTCGTACGGCTTGTCGAGCTTGGGCAGGTAATCGAAGCACCAGTTGTTGTCGGCGGTGGCGGCATCGCCCCACCACGATTTCATCAGGCTGACGTGGAACTTCGGATAGTTCTGCCAGAACGACATCTGGTTGGCGCGCAGCGGCTTCTGCGTGCGCTTGGCGATGTAGGCGTCGTAGTCCTGCTCGTCCTGCCTCGGCAGCGTCAGGTAGCCGGGCAGCAGGTCGGACATCAGGCCGATGTCGGTCAGGCCCTGGATGTTGGAATGCCCGCGCAGCGCGTTCATGCCGCCACCGGCCACGCCGATGTTGCCCAGCAGCAGCTGCACCATGGTGCCGGCACGCACGTTCTGTGCGCCGATCGAGTGCTGCGTCCATCCCAGCGCGTACAGGATGGTCATCGCCTTGTCCTTGCCGGCGGTGGACGCGATCATGTCCCAGATCTGGCGGATGCTGTCGGCCGGCGTGCCGCAGATGCGCTCGACCATCTCCACGGTGTAGCGCGCGTAGTGTTGTTTCAGCAGGTTGTAGACGCAGCGCGGGTCCTTCAGCGTCGGGTCGCTGCGTACGTAGCCGTCGTCACCGTAGGCGTAGTCCCAGCTGGAACGGTCGTAGCTGCGCTTCTCTTCGTTGTAACCCGAATACAGGCCGTCCTTGAAGGCGAATTCGTCCTTCACCAGGAACGGCATGTCGGTGTAGTTCAGCACGTACTCGTGCTGGATGCGGTCCTCGGTCAGCAGGTAGTTGATCAGGCCGCCCAGGAACACGATATCGGTACCGGTGCGGATCGGCGCGTACACGTCGGCCACCGCGGCCGAGCGGTTGAAGCGCGGATCGACCACGATCAGCCGGGCCTTGTTGTGGGCCTTGGCCTCGGTCACCCATTTGAATCCGCACGGGTGTGCCTCGGCGGCATTGCCACCCATGATCAGGATCAGGTCGGCATTCTTGATGTCGACCCAGTGGTTCGTCATCGCACCACGGCCTAGCGTCGGGGCAAGACCTGCCACCGTCGGGCCGTGTCAGACACGTGCCTGGTTGTCGAATGCCAGCATGCCAAGGGAGCGGACGACCTTGTGGGTCACCACCGCGGTTTCATTGCTGGTGGCCGAGGCCGCCAGCATGCCGGTGGTCAGCCAGCGGTTGACCGTCTGCCCGGCTTCGTTCTTCTGCACGAAGTTGGCATCGCGGTCTTCCTTCATCAGCCGCGCGATGCGGTCCAGCGCATCGTCCCAGCTCAGCCGCTTCCACTCGTTGGAGCCCGGTGCCCGGTACTCGGGGTAGAGCAGGCGCGACTTGCTGTGGATGATGTCGGCCAGGCCGGCGCCCTTCGGGCACAGCGTGCCGCGGTTGACCGGATGGTCCGGGTCACCCTCGATATGGAAGATGCTCGGCTCGGCGTTCTTGGCGCCGTCGCCGAGGCTGTACATCAGGATGCCGCAGGCCACCGAACAGTAGGTACAGGTGTTGCGGGTCTCGGTCGCGCGGGTCAGCTTGTACTGCCTGACCTCCGCGAGCGCGATGCCGGGCGCGAAGCCCATCAATGCCAGGCTGGAGCCGACCAGGGTTGTCCCGGTCACTTTCAGGAACTGGCGGCGGCTCATCGATGGCATGCCGTTCTCCTGGGATGGCGGGGAGGCACAGGCCTCCGGGCTGTCGTTGGGTACGGCCCGGTTATAGCACAGGCCCCCGCACGCCCATGTGGCACAAGGCCCGGCGCCGGCGGGGCGGGCGCGCAACGGGGCCGCTCTGGTAAAGTTGCGTGCCCGCCCCCCGGGGAAGCGTCTGCCGGGCCTGGTTCCAGGATGTTCCGCGCAGCCCCCGCCGTCCTGGCGCGATCCTCCGCGCCGGATCTGGAACACCGAGGAAAAATTTTGCGAAATCAACCAGTTGGGTTCCGCGCATGAGCGCCCCGTCGAAGCCGTCGGACGCCGTTGCGCGCGGCACGCTGTACATCGTTGCCGCCCCCTCCGGCGCCGGCAAGAGCAGCATCGTCAATGCCACCCTGGCGCGTGACCCGCAGATCGCGCTGTCGATCTCCTTCACCTCGCGCGCGATGCGCCCGGGGGAAGTGAACGGCCAGCACTACCATTTCGTCTCTGCGGAAAGGTTCGAAGAAATGATCGCCGCCGGCGACTTCTTCGAGCATGCGTGGGTGCACGGCGACTGGAAGGGCACGGCCCGGCAGTCGGTGGAGCCGCAGCTGGCCGCCGGCCAGGACGTGCTGCTGGAAATCGATTGGCAGGGCGCGCAGCAGGTGCGCCAGCTGGTGCCGGGCACGGTCACCGTGTTCATCCTGCCGCCGTCCAGGCAGGCCCTGCAGGATCGCATGCGCAAGCGCGGCCAGGACAGCGAGGCGGTCATCGCCCAGCGCCTGGGCGCGGCGCGCGATGAAATGCTGCACTTCAACGAGTTCGACTACGTCATCGTCAACGAGGTGTTCGACACCGCCGTGGACGAGTTGTGCGCCATCTTCACCGCCAGCCGCCTGCGCCGGGAGGCCCAGAAGGTCCGCCACGCCGGCCTGATCCAGGCCCTGCTGACTCCCGATCCGGGCGCAACTGACTGATTCCAAAAGAATCGGGTAGGGGTTGGCTTGATTTTGTCCAGCTCCTGCCAGTACACTCCGTCCCCTTTCCCTCATTCGACTGAGCGGCCGACCGGTCGCCGGGAGCCCGTATGGCCCGCATCACCGTAGAAGATTGCCTGGAAGTCGTTAACAACCGTTTCGAACTGGTCATGATGGCATCCAAGCGTGCCCGCCAGCTCGCCAACGGCGTGCAGGCCACGCTGGACAACAGCGAGACCGAGGACAAGCCGACCGTGCTGGCGCTGCGCGAAATCGCCGCCCGCAAGATCGACAACGCGCTGATCGACGAAGTCGAGAAGGCCGAGCGTGAGCGCGCCGAGCGCGAAGCGCTGGAGTGGGCTGCCGCCGAAGTGGTCGCTGACGAAGACATGTCCAAGAACGACGATTGATCGCATCGATCAACGTAATCGTTGGATACACCGAACAGCCCGCCCCGTGCGGGCTGTTTCGCATTCAGGATTTGCCGTAAACGTCGCGCTGGAATAGGCTGCGGGCATGAACCCAGGCCCCACTGCCAAGGTCGCCGCAGCCCCCACTGCCGCCGTACCCGACTACGTCCTCCAGCTTGAACGCGCCGCCCATTACCTGCCGCCGGAACAGCTGCCGCTGTTGCGCCGTGCCTGGGAAGTCGGAGCCTCCGCGCACGCTGGGCAGACGCGCAAGTCGGGTGAGCCCTATATCACCCACCCGGTGGCGGTGGCCCAGGTGCTGGCCGAGCTCGGCCTGGACGTGGAAGCGCTGATCGCCGCGATCCTGCACGACACCATCGAAGACACGCCGCTGACCCGCGAGGCGCTGGCCGCCGAGTTCGGCGAAGCCGTGGCCGAACTGGTCGACGGCGTTACCAAGCTGGACAAGCTGAAGTTCCGCGACCGCCAGGAGGCGGCCGCCGAGAGCTTCCGCAAGATGCTGCTGGCGATGTCGCGCGACCTGCGCGTGATCATGATCAAGCTGGCCGACCGCCTGCACAACATGCGCACGCTGGGTGCGCAGAGCCGCGAAGCGCGCGGCCGCATCGCCCGCGAGACGCTGGAGATCTACGCGCCGATCGCCCAGCGCCTGGGCATGAGCCTGGTCAAGAGCGAGCTGCAGAACCTCGGTTTCAAGGCGCTGTACCCGTGGCGCCACGCCATCATCGAGAAGCACATCCGCAGCCAGCCGGTGGTGCGCCGCGAAGCGATGGCGCAGGTGGAAGTGCAGCTGTCGCAGCGCCTGGCCAAGGAGGGGATCGAGCATCGGCTGATCAGCCGCATCAAGACCCCGTGGAGCATCTACAACAAGATGCGCGACGAGAACAAATCCTTCGACCAGGTGATGGATGTGTTCGGCTTCCGCCTGGTCGTGCGCAGCGTGCCCAGCTGCTACCACGCGCTGGGTTCGGTGCATGCCACCTTCAAGCCGCTGGATGGCCGTTTCCGCGACTTCATCGCCATTCCCAAGGCCAACGGTTACCAGTCGCTGCACACGGTGCTGTTCGGGCCGTATGGCTCGCCGATCGAAGTGCAGATCCGTACCGAGGAAATGGACCTGATCGCCGAACGCGGCGTGGCCGCGCACTGGACCTACAAGTTCGGCGGCGATTCGCCCAACAGCGCACAGAGCCGTGCCCACGCGTGGATCGTCGAGCTGATCGACTCGCAGCGTGCCGCCGGTTCCTCGCTGGAGTTCCTGGACAACGTCAAGGTCGACCTGTTCCCGGACGAGGTCTACCTGTTCACCCCGAAGGGCAAGATCCTGGCCCTGCCGCGCAATTCCACCGCGCTCGATTTCGCCTACGCCGTGCATACCGACGTCGGCAACATGGCGGTGGCCTCGCGCGTGGACAAGAAACTGGTGCCACTGCGCACCAAGCTGGTGTCGGGCCAGTCGGTGGAGATCATCACCGCACGCTCGGCCACGCCGAAACCGCAGTGGCTGGAATTCGTGGTTACCAGCAAGGCGCGCACCGCCATCCGCCACCAGCTCAAGCAGCTGGAGCACGAGGATGCCGTGCAGCTGGGCCACCGCATGCTCGACCGTGCGCTGGAAGCGATGGATTCGTCGCTGGAGCGGCTGCCGAAGGGGCGCCTGGATGCGTTCCTGGCCGAACACCGCTTCCCGCGCCTGGAAGCCCTGCTGGCCGAGGTCGCACTGGGCAACTGGATGCCGACCCAGGCCGCGCAGGCGCTGATGGCCTACGCCGAACTGCGTGGTGGCCCGCATTCGCGCCACCACTCGCAGGAAAAGATCCTGATCAACGGCAGCGAGCGTGGCGTGGTCACCTTCGCCGGCTGCTGCCAGCCGATTCCCGGCGACGAGATCATGGGCTACCACACCGCCGGCAAGGGCATCGTGGTGCACCGCATGGACTGCCCGAACCTGGCCGAGCTGCGCAAGTCGCCCGAGCGCTGGGTGCCGATCGGCTGGGACACCACCGTCTCCGGCGACTACGACACCTCGCTGGTGGTGGAAGTGGAGAACGGCACCGGCGTGCTGGCACAGCTGGCCGCTGCCATCGCGCAGAGCCACTCCAACATCGAGCGCGTGGACTACCTGGATCGCGATTTCAACGCCGCCGTGCTGGCGTTCAACATCCAGGTGCGCGACCGCAACCACCTGGCCGAAGTGATGCGCCGCCTGCGCCGCCTGTCGGTCGTGCAGTCGGTACGCCGCCAGTAGGTCCACGCCATGCGTGGATGACGTTCCGCGCACACGACATACGGGGTCGGATCCGTTTCCCGCCGGGAAACGGATCCGACCCCCAGCCGATGCCGCGCCCACCCGGTACAATCACCGCTCTGTTTTCCCCCAAAGCACCGGAGCGACCCATGTCCCGCCAGATCATCAACACCGAAAAGGCCCCCGCCGCCATCGGCCCGTACTCGCAGGCCGTGCGCGCCGGCAACACCGTGTACTTCTCCGGCCAGATCCCGCTTGACCCGGCCACCGGCGACATCGTCGGCGCTGGCGACGTCGAAGCGCAGGCCCGTCGCGCCTTCGACAACCTCAAGGCCGTGGCCGAAGCCGCCGGCGGCTCGCTGGACAAGGTCGTGCGTCTGGGCCTGTACCTGACCGACCTGGGCGAGTTCGCCAAGGTCAACGCGGTCATGCAGGACTACTTCCAGGCCCCGTACCCGGCCCGTTCCACCATCGAAGTCTCCGGCCTGCCGAAGGGCGCCAGCTTCGAGGTCGATGCGGTGATGGTCATCGACTGACCGCCACGTGGCACGCAAGGCGGCGGTCACTCCGGTCCTGTCACCGTCCGGCGAAGCATCCCTGGCGATGCTCGCCGGCGTCGGTCCGGCCGTGGCCGCCAAACTGCAGGCGCGTGGCCTGGCCACCCTGCAGGATCTCTGGCTTCACCTGCCCCTGCGCTATGAAGACCGGACCCGGCTGACCCGCATCGAAGACCTGCGCAACGGCGTGCCGGCCCAGGTGGAAGGGCGGGTGGTCGCGGTGGAGCGCGTCATGCGCTACCGGCCGATGCTGAAAGTGGCGGTGGAGGACGAAGGGCAGGGCACCCTGGTGCTGCGATTCTTCCATTTCCGCCAGCAGCAGGTCGGCCAGTTCGCGGTCGGCAACCGGCTGCGCTGCTTCGGCACGCCCAAGCCCGGCCACCTCGGCCTGGAAATCGTCCATCCCAGCTACCAGGTGCTGGGCCGCAACGATGATCCCGAACTCGGCGACCGCCTCGACCCGGTGTATCCCACCGTCGAAGGCGTGGGCCCGATGACGATGCGCAAGCTGATCGGCCAGGCCCTGGATCGCCTGCCCGAGGAAAGCACGCTGGAACTGCTGCCCAGCGGTTGGCTCGATGGCCTGGGCCTGCCGTCGCTGCGCAGCGCGCTGCTGACCGTGCACCGGCCACCGCCGGATGCCGACCTCGCCGCGCTGGCCGCCGGCACCCACCCGGCGCAGCGCCGCCTGGCGATGGAAGAACTGCTGGCCCACCACCTCAGCCTGCGTCGCCAGCGCATTGCCTTGCAGGCACACCATGCGCCGCCGCTGGCTGGTCCTGGCAAGCTGGCCAAGGCGCTGCTGAAGCAGCTGCCGTTCGCGCTCACCGGCGCGCAGGCGCGCGTGTTCAAGCAGATCCGTGAAGACCTCGCGCGCCCCAGCCCGATGCTGCGGCTGGTGCAGGGCGACGTCGGTTCCGGCAAGACCGTGGTGGCCGCACTGGCGGCGATGCTGGCGGTGGAGCAGGGCAAGCAGGTTGCGTTGGCAGCGCCCACCGAACTGCTGGCCGAACAGCATCTCAACAACCTGCGCGGCTGGCTGGAGCCGCTCGGTGTGCGTATCGCCTGGCTGGCCGGCAAGGTCACCGGCAAGGCGCGCGCCAAGGTGATGGAGCAGGTCGCCAGTGGCGAAGCGCAGGTGGTGGTCGGTACCCACGCGCTGATGCAGGAGGCGGTGGTGTTCCAGGATCTGGCTCTGGCCATCGTCGACGAACAGCACCGCTTCGGCGTGCACCAGCGCTTGGCGCTGCGCGACAAGGGCGCGGGTGGCAACAGCGTGCCGCACCAGCTGGTGATGACCGCCACGCCGATTCCGCGCACGCTGGCGATGTCCGAGTACGCGGACCTGGATGTGTCGGCCATCGATGAACTGCCACCGGGACGCACGCCGGTGCAGACCGTCGCCCTCAACAATGACCGCCGCCCGGAGCTGATCGAGCGCATCGCGCTGGCCTGCCAGGAAGGGCGGCAGGTGTACTGGGTGTGCACGCTCATCGAGGAAAGCGAAGAACTGGATGCCACCCCGGCGCAGGCCACCTACGAATCGCTGCAGGCACTGCTGCCCGGCGTTCGCGTGGGGCTGGTGCACGGACGCCTGAAAGCCGCCGAAAAGCTGGCGACGATGGTGGCGTTCAAGACCGGCGAGATCGACCTGCTGGTCGCGACCACGGTCATCGAAGTGGGCGTGGACGTACCCAATGCTTCGTTGATGGTGATCGAGAACGCCGAACGCCTCGGCCTGGCCCAGCTGCACCAGCTGCGCGGCCGCGTGGGGCGTGGTTCGGCGGTATCGCGCTGCGTGCTGCTGTACCAGGCTCCGCTTTCGCAGATGGCGCGCGAGCGCCTGCAGACCATGCGCGAAACCAACGATGGTTTCGTCATCGCCGAGAAGGATCTGGAACTGCGCGGCCCCGGCGAACTGCTGGGCACCCGCCAGACCGGCCTGGCCGGTTTCCGCATTGCAGACCTGGCCCGCGATGCCGGCCTGCTGCCCGGCGTGCATGACCTGGCCGAGCGGCTGCTGGCCCAGCAGCCCGCGTTGGCCGATCGCGTGGTGCAGCGCTGGATCGGCACCGCCGTGCGCTACGCCTCGGCGTAAGTGGCGGGGTCAGGCCCCTTTGCACAGCAAAGGGCTCTGACCCCATCCCCGGGACGCTCATCCACGCACGGCGTGGATCCACTGTAGAGCCGAGCCCACGCTCGGCTGCTGTGCGCGTTGCGCGCGGGAGTCGAGCATGGCTCGACTCTACAGAGAGCTCTCCCTGCCATCCGCGGGAAACCCGTTTTCGGCGTTGCTGTTGAAGTTGTCGGCCAGCGGCCGGCACTACCGCGGGTGCAGGTCGCAGCCCTGCCGCCCCCCATACTTGCAACGGTCATCATCCCGGTCCACACTTCGTTGCCGATCTGAAGACGGCAACGATGACCCACAAGATCCCCCTGTTGATCGACACCGACCCCGGTGTGGACGACGCCCTGGCCCTGCTGATGGCCTTTGCCGATGAACGGCATGACGTGGTCGCCCTGACCATCGCCGCCGGCAATGTCGGCCTGCAGTACACCGTCCGCAACGCCCTCAAGCTCTGCGACATCGTCGGCCGCACCGACGTGCCGGTGTTTGCCGGCAGCCCGGATCCGCTGCTGCATCCTTCCGTAGACGCTGCCCACGTGCATGGCCGTGATGGCTATGGCGACGTGGACCTGCCGCCGCCGAGCCGCCAGGCCGAAGCCGAGCACGCTGCGCTGGCCATCCTGCGCCTGTCGCACGCGCATGCCGGCGAACTGATGCTGGTGATGCTTGGCCCGCTAACCAACCTCGCGCTGGCACTGAAGCTGGACCCGACCCTGCCCCAGCGCATCAAGCGCATCGTGGTGATGGGCGGCGCGGTCACCTGCCACGGCAACATCACCCCGGCGGCCGAATTCAACATCGCCTTCGATCCGGAAGCGGCGCATGTGGTGTTCACCTCGTTCAAGCACCTGCTGGTGTCGGACTGGGAGGCCACCGTCGCCCACGGCCTGCCGCTGGAAGAAGCCGAGAAGTGGCTGCAGGCCGACTCCGATCGTGCCCGCTTCTACGAGCTGATCTCGCGCAAGACCCGTGGCCTGTCCGAAGACAGCAAGGGTGGCCGCTGGTACACCGCCGACGCGGTTGCCATGGCCTGGGCACTGAACCCGGAAGGGCAGCTGCGGGTCGAGTCGCGTCCGCTGAACGTGGAGCTGAATGGCACGTTCAGCCGCGGCGCCACCATCGTCGACTGGAACCGCCAGACCGGCCAGCCGGACAACTGCGATCTGCTGATGGCCTACGACCAGCAGCGTTTCGAGGCCCTGGTACGCCAGGCCCTGGGCGCGGACTGAAGCCGATTGACCGGCACCGGTTGCCCCGGGCGGCAACCGGTGCTTATAATGCCGCTCTTGACCACCAGCCCATTTACGGTGTGAGCCCATGAAGGCCGATATCCATCCGAACTACCGCGACGTCGTCTTCCATGACGTCACCTCCGATTTCAAGATCCTGACCCGCTCGACCATGGCGACGAAGGAAACCATCAAGTGGGAAGACGGCAACGACTACCCGCTGGTGAAGGTTGAAATTTCCTCGGCTTCGCACCCGTTCTACACGGGCAAGCACAAGGTCATCGACACCTCGGGCCGTATCGACAAGTTCCAGAAGCGCTACGCGCGCTGATCTGTCGATCCAGCTTCGAACCGACGGCCGCGCTCTGCGCGGCCGTTTGTTTTTCCCCAACGCCTACCCAACGGGCGTTTGGATGGACAGAACACTGCGTTCGTGTGACAACGCTTTTGCCGATCCGGGCCGCTTGCTGGCCGGGTTCTGACCGCCTGCCGTCTACGACTTCTGTCTAGCGCCGGGCAAATGCTGCTGTGCGATAATGGCATGATCCCCGGCACAGGCCGAGGACGTCATTCACGTGCCTGACCAATGCGCTTGGGCAGGCGCCTTCCCATGAAGGAGCGCACACAGTGTCCGATCTTGATCAGGTCACGCTCAACGCCGGCGATAAGTCCGTCGTTCTGCCCGTCATCAAACCCACCCTTGGCAACGACTGCGTCGACATCGCGAAGCTGACCAAGGAAACGGGGTTTTTCACCTACGATTCCGGCTTCACCGCGACGGCCAGCTGCAAGTCCGCCATCACTTACATCGACGGCGACAAGGGCGTGCTGCTGTATCGCGGCTACCCGATCGAGCAGCTGTCGGAAAAGTCGAGCTACGTCGAAGTGGCCTACCTGCTGATCAACGGCGAGCGCCCGAGCGCCGAGCAGCTGAAGGCCTTCACCGATGAGCTGACTGCCGAAGCCAATGTCGACGACTCGATCAACACCCTGATCGGCAGCTTCGCCAAGGACGCCCACCCGATGGCCATCCTGGCTGCTGCGATCGCGCAGCTGTCGGCCATCTACCACGACGCGCTGGACCTGTCCGACGCCGAGCAGCGCCGCCAGGCCGCCGTGCGCCTGATCGCCAAGGTGCCGACCCTGTCGGCGCTGATCTACCGCCATGGCAAGGGCCTGCCCGCCAACAAGCCGGACACCTCGCTGGACTACGTCAGCCGCTTCCTGAAGCAGACCTTCGAGTCGGCTGACGGCCAGTACGATCTGAACCCGGATGTGGTCAAGGCGCTGGACCTGCTGTTCATCCTGCACGCCGACCACGAGCAGAACGCCTCGACCTCGACCGTGCGCCTGGTCGGTTCGACCGGTGCCAACCCGTACGCGTCGGTTGCCGCGGGTGTCACCGCGCTGTGGGGTCCGGCCCACGGTGGTGCCAACGAAGCCGTGCTGAAGATGCTGGAAGAGATCGGCACCGCCGACAACGTCGAGTCTGCCGTGGTCAAGGCCAAGGACAAGACCTCCGGCTTCCGCCTGATGGGCTTCGGCCACCGCGTCTACAAGAACTTCGATCCGCGCGCCAAGGTCATCGGCGAGATGACCAGCAAGGTGCTCAAGCAGCTGGGCGTGCAGGATCCGCTGCTGGACGTGGCCGTGAAGCTGGAACAGGCCGCGCTGCAGGACGAGTACTTCGTCGCGCGCAAGCTGTACCCGAACGTCGATTTCTACAGCGGCATCATCTACAAGGCGCTGCAGATCCCGACCGAAATGTTCACCGTCATGTTCGCCCTGGGCCGTACCTCCGGCTGGGTCTCGCATTGGCTGGAACAGCAGGTCGATCCGGAAATGAAGATCGGCCGTCCGCGCCAGGTCTACACCGGCAGCGATGTGCGCGACTACCAGGGCTGATCGCCCCGCGTAGGTTGTGCCGAGAACGCCCCGCATGCGCGGGGCGTTTTTTTTTTCTGCCGCCCTGGTGGGTGCCAACCAAGGTTGGCACGCTTTCGACACTCGCGAAAAACCATCCACGCATGGCGTGGATCCACTTGTTCCCGCCCTTGGTTGGCACGCTCCCCATCCACGCGTGGCATGGATTTACCGCGTTCCCGCCTTGGTAGGTGCCAACCTTGGTTGGCACGCTCTTCAACGCGCCAAGACCGCGTGATTTAGGGGTCTCATCAGCTTCACAAGCGCTCGCGCAGCCTCAGGACGCCAGCTGCATTCGCAGCACCTGAAATGGAGCGTCCATCCCGATGAGTACCCGATTCGACCCACCCGAGCGCGGCCCGCTCGGCGCTGACGTCGCCGCTGTCGTCACTGCCCCCATCGTTCCGCCCGCCAGCGAAAGCGCGGTGTCGTGGGGAGCCATCTTCGCTGGCGCCGCCGCCGCCGCTGCGCTCTCTCTCATCCTGCTGATCCTCGGCGTGGGCCTGGGGTTGTCGTCGGTGTCGCCCTGGTCGTTCGAAGGCGTCAGCAAGGAAACCTTCGGCTGGTCCAGCATCGCCTGGCTCACCTTCACCGCGCTGGCCGCTTCCGGCCTGGGTGGCTATCTGGCGGGTCGCCTGCGTACCAAGTGGACGCAGATCCACGGCGACGAAACCTACTTCCGCGACACCGCGCACGGCTTCGTGTCGTGGGCGGTGGCCACGCTGCTGACCGCGGGCCTGCTGACGTCGGCCATCGGTGGCGTGCTGGGTGCGGGCGCAAAGGTGGCCGGCGCCACTGCCGGTGCCGCTGCGTCCACCGTCGGCGTGGCTGCAGCCGGTGCCAGCGGCGCTGTGGCGGCTGCACCGGAAGGCGACCTCGACTATTGGGTGGATGCGCTGTTCCGCAGCACGACCCACGCAGGGCAGGCCGATCCCGCAGCGCCGCCGCCGGGCGCACCGATGGACCCGGATGCCGCGCCACCGCCGGCAGCGGGCGCCGGTCCACGCGACGCGCGCATGGCCCCGCCGCCGCGACCGGCGACGGGCAACGGTCCGATCGGCGATCGCCGCGAAGTGCGTGCCGAAGTGAACCGCATCATCGTCAACAGCCTGCAGGGGGAAGGCCTGGATCCGGCCGATACCCAGTACCTGTCACAGCTGATCGCGCGCGAGACCGGGATGAGCCCGGCTGAAGCGCAGGCCCGCGTGACCGATGTGCAGACGCGCATGCGTGCAGCGCTGCAGAAGGCCAGGAATACCGCCAAGCAGGCTGCCGACGACGCGCGGAAGGCGACCGCCTACGCCGCATTGTGGCTCTTCATCACCCTGCTGATCGGCGCGTTCTTCGCCAGCCTCAGCGCCACCTGGGGCGGCCGCCGCCGCGACCTGTAATCCACCCTTCCATGCAAGGAGACCTGCCATGAAGATGATTCTGCTCTGGTTGCTGGGCGTGCCGATTCCGCTGCTGATCCTGTACGCGATCTTCTTCTGATCGCGCACCACCGCGCCGTGTCATCAGGCCGCCGAAAGGCGGCCTGATGCCATCCCGCAGACCCACGCCACGCGTGGATGCCCCACAGTAGAGTCGAGCCATGCCCGACTCTACAAACGCAATGCAATGAGGTTTATTGCATTCAAACAGTGAGGGAAATTGCATAACCCTCAAACATAGAGCGCCTTCAAAAATTCTCCTTAACGTTCAACGTTTTAGGAATGCTTGAATGGCCTGCATGGCAATGGATTTCTAACATTCTCTCCGTCGCCCGCACCCATCCCCGCGGGCGGCGCTTCCCTCCCTTTTCTCCTTGGGGAGGGGAGCTTTCAAATTCCCCCTTGTCCGAGAGAGACAATCATGCACGCCATTATCAAGAAGGCCGCGCTCGCTGCAGCGCTGGCCACTGCTTCACTGTCCGCGCACGCTGTTGAAACCAGGATCTCCGTCTACGCCGACGTCGATCCGACCCTGGCGCTGCTGCGCGATGACGGCACCCCGCTGCCGGACCTGGTCACGCTGACCCACGATCCGCTGCGCGGCCTGATTCCGGACACCCAGCGCGTCCGCATCCACTCCAACGATGAAGCCGCCGATATCGAGGCCCGTATCGACGGTCCATTCGTGCTGGCCAACGAGACCGGCGCCGTCACCGTGCCGATGACCATCAGCCTCAACAACCGCGCACTGGGTACCACTGCCATCGAGTACAAGGCGGCTGATCTGTTCACCGGCGCCGGCTCCACTCCGGGCGCCTCGATTTCGATGCCGTTGACCATTGCCCAGACCACGCCGGCGCCGATTGCCACCAAGGGCCGCTACGCCGGCATCGTCAGCGTCGTGTTGAACCAGAAGGCCACCACGCCGTAATCCCCGCGCGCCGGTCCGCACGCCGGGCCGGCCGCTTCTACAGCGGTACCCCCATGATTCGACACGCCCCCGCCGTCACTCGGCTGGCGGTCGCGCTCGCCCTGGCAATGGTTGCTCCCTTGGTGGCGGCCCGCGGCGTGCCCGCCGGTTTCGAGGATCTGGTCGATGGCCAGACCGAACAACTCGACATCCAGCTGTTCGGCCGCTCGGCCGGGCTGTCGCCGGTGCGCGTGACCCTGGAGCACGTGCAGCTGGAAGATCCTGCGCGCGTGCTGCAGGCGCTGGCCCTGCCTGCCGAAGCACAGGCCGCGTTGCTACCGGCGCTGTCGCAACCGTTGCCGCGCAACAGCCACCTGGCCTGCCGCTTTGGTGGCGCCACGGCGGGGTGCGGCTATCTGGACCCGCCCGAAGAGCCCACCGCGGCGCGCGCGCTGTACGACGAAGGCGAGGGCGCCGTGCGCCTGTTCGTGGCGCGGCAGTGGATTCCCGGCGAGCCGGCAGCGGAGCGTTACCACAAGGTCACGGCCAATGCCGAGAACGCCTTCCTGCACCAGCAGACGCTCAATGTGAGCGGTGGTCGCGATTACCAGGCACTGTCCGCGCGCGGCGTGGGCACGCTGGGCCTGTTCGACCGCGGTCATCTGTCCGCCGAGTGGTACTACACCCAGCAACGCTACCGCAGCCGAAGTGACGACGACTTCCAGTTCGACAACGTCTATTACCGCCATGACCTGGGCCAGGCGCATTACCTGCAGCTCGGGCGCATGGATCGCCGCAACCTGTCCAGCCCGCAGGGTGGCACCTTCAGTTTCAGCATGCTGCCGCTGGACCGTTTCCAGGGCGCGCGCGTGGGTACCACCCAGGCCTATGTGGACACCGATGCCGCCGTGCAGGCCACGCCGCTGACGGTGCTGCTGGCGCGCGACGCTCGCGTCGATGTGTTCGATGGCGAGCGGCTGCTGCAGACCTTCTACCTGCAGGCCGGCATCAACCAGATCGACACCCGCAATTTCCCGTTCGGCAACTACCTGGTGCGCATGCGCATCTACGAGGACGGTGTGCTGGTGCGCACCGAGGAGGCGCCGTTCGACAAGGGCGGCGACTGGACCAACAGCCAGTGGCAGTGGTTCGTGCAGGGCGGCCGCCGCAACGAGCGACGCAGCGATCGTTTCGACGGTGAGTCGGTTGCGGTGGCGGGCGTACGTGTGCCGTTGGGCCGCGATGCCGCCATGACTGCCGGCGCTGCCAACCTCGGCGGCCACAGCTACGGCGAGCTGCGCCTGGACCTGCGCCGCGTGCTGGCCACCCAGGAAATGCGCGCCTCGCTCAGCGGCATGCGTGGAAGCGATGGCAGCAATGGTCAGCAGCACCAGCTGTCATACCGGCGCAAGGCGTCGTGGAATCTTTACCAGCAGCGCATGCGCGGCAAGGCCTGCCAGTTCGAGGCCGATGCACGCGACCAGCTGGGCTGCACCAACTCACTCAGCGGCTCGGTATCGCTGCCGCTGGCCGGCGGCAACGTCTACGTGGGCTACACCCGGCGCCAGACCTGGCGCACCGGCTGGCATCGGCCTGAATTCGAGCAGGACCCGTTGTTCGGGCTGGATCCCTTGCTGCCGCCCGGTCCGCTGGAGCCGCGCCGCGAGCCCGTGCTCAGCCGGACCTGGCAGGCCAGCTTCAGCCGCAGCCACCGCTGGCAGGACTTCAGCGTGTACACGCGCGTGGGGCTATGGCAGCAGCGCAGCACCGACAGCGTGCGCGGCAGCAACGAGCGTGACCGTGGCATCTACTTCAACCTCAGCCTGACCCGCCTGCAGCGCAACCATGACAGCAGCGGCCAGCGCCGCTACGCGGTGGACGTGCGCCAGCCGCAGCATCAGCGCCCGGCCATCGACTACAGCGTGGGCCAGAGCCTGCGCCAGGACCGGGACACGCACTATCGGGAGCTGAACGCCGAACTGCGCGCCAACAACAACGATCGCTACAGCGCGTCACTGAGTGGCCAGCTGCAGAACGGCATCGGCAACACCACCGCCAGCATCGCGCACTATCAGCAGCGGGGGCGTGGCGAGACCGGCTACAGCGGCAGCCACAGCTCCGGCTTCGCACTGGGCCGTCGTGGTTTCTACTGGAGCGGTGCCAACGGCGCCGAGGCCGGCTTGGCCGTGCAGGTGGACGGTTTCGACGATGCCGACCTGCATGGCGTGGCCGCGGAATTGCAGGTGGGTGGGCTGCGCCGACAGCGTCTGCAGATCGGCGAGCGCCGGCTGCTGCCGCTGCAGGCCTATCAGTCGCAGCGCGCCGAAGTGCAGGATGCCAGCACGCTGGACAGCATCGCCGCGATCCGCGTGACCGGCGTGGGCGGTGCACGGCCGATGTTCCTCACGCCCGGCAAGCTGATGCGCATGCCAGTGCCGATCGAAGTGACCTACACCTTCATCGGCAACGCCAAGGACCTTGCGGGGTCGCCGCTGGGCGGCGCCCGCATCCTCAACGCGCCGGTGCCCGGCACCAGCGCCAACGGCAGCTTTGTTGCCGATTTCCCGCGCCGCGAAACAACGCTGTACCTGCTGCAGGACGACCGCCTGCTGCACTGCCCGTTGCAGGTGCGCGAGCGCCGCCAGGTGGTGCTGCTGGTCGGCGCCGTGCACTGCGAGCCGCTGGCCGTGGCCCAGCTGCCGCCCGAGATCCGCCAGCAGGCCCGCGTGACCCGCCTGCTGCAGGAACGCGCGTTGATTGCCGCCACGCCCCAGACCGCTGCTGCAGGAGGTACGCCATGAGCCGGCGTTGGATGTGTGTGTTGATGCTGGTGTGTGCGCTGGTGCTGGTGATGCCACGGGCGCGGGCGCAGTGGCCGCCGGAGACGCATCCGACGGACCAGAGCCGGGACATCGTGATGAGCTGGGATCGCTCGGCGGTACCGGGCGATGTGGAGCTGTGGGCGCCACGGACGGTGCTGGGGTTCAGTCACGACCTGGCGATTAAGTATGGGCAGATCCATGTGGTTTGTGGGTCTGCTTCTGATAGTGAGTTTGGGAAGTGCCCGACGGAAGGTGAGCTCGCCCTTGCATCGGGGACTTCAGAAGTGGTGCTGCGCTTTACGGAGCAACGGACAGGTCTGACATCCCAAGTGCGCACGATTGGAAGCATGCGGAGAATCATGTCAGGGCGGATCTGCGCAGGCGATTTCTGGCATGAAAGTTTGCGCCCCTTGCACTCAGCGTACTGGTTTCAATGCAGTGTGGGGATCCCAGATGAGCCGATTGGAACTGGCATCGAGCTGATCTTGCCTCAGTATGAAATCTCGCGACTCGTCGCAGGCCACTGGAAGGCCACGATGCGCCTGAACATCAAGGCCGATCCAACCGCACCACCAGTCGCCACAGCCACCTTCAACTTCGATTTCACCGTCACCGACTACGACGCGATCTCGATCTACTTTCCCGGCTTCGACGGCATTGCCCCACTGGTCAACATGGACCTGCGCTACGACCCCATCCGCAAGGTAGTCGGCGGATACAAGGAAGTGGACATGTGCCTGTACGACGGCGTGGGCTCGCAGAGCGAGTTCCTCGGCGTCACCGTGCGGGATAGCGGGCCGCGACCACCACCGGGGCGGGACTTCGCGGTCTGGCACGGGGACGGCGGCAGCGATGACACCCAGCGCCTCGACTACCAGGTCAGCCTGAAATACGGCGGCAACCGTCTGGCGATGAAGAACGGCGAAGAACAGCTGCTACGCGGTATCGACAGCGCGCAGTTGCGGCTGGTGATGCTGCCGGGCATCAGCCAACCCGTGTACTGCGTGCCCACGCCGCTGGTGCTGGAAACGCCGCCTACCCCCATCGCCAGCAAGCGGCCCGGTCTTTACGACGGCGAGCTGACGGTAGAGCTGCGCGTGCCGACCGCCAAACCCTGATCCCACGGAGCCTCATCATGAAGAAGCTGCTGTTCTGTCTGCTGCCGTTGAGCGCGCTGCTGGCGCCGCCGGTACATGCCAACCTCTCGATCCATCCAATGCGCGCGGCCGTCGATGGCAAACGCGGTACGCAGATCCGCGTCTACTCGCACTCCACCCAGCCGCAGTACGTGCAGGCACGCCTGTTGCGCATCTCGAATCCCGCCCAGGCTGGCGAGGAAGAGGTGGACATGGAGGCGGCCGATGCCGCGGTCGCCATCACCCCTGGGAAGTTCGCACTCAGTGGCGGAGGCAATCGCCTGATCCGGGTGATTCCGCTACGCAGCGTGGAGAAGGAAGTGGCCTACCGCGTCTACTTCGAGGGTGTCAGGGGACCGGACGGGACCCTGCTCGAGGGTGACGAGCAGGCGGCACAGGCCAACGTCGGCGTCAGCCTGGTCTGGGGTGCGCTGGTGAACGTGCTGCCCGCCAATGGCAGCGTGGATCTGCAACTGCAGGGCGACACCCTGCGCAACGTGGGGACCTTGCGGGTCGGCATCACAGGGCTGGCCGAGTGCACCGGCAGTGGTGCCTGCACGACCCACGACTTTGCCAAAAGCCTGTACCCGGATGCGGAGCTGAAGCTGCCGTTCCAGCCTCAGCCGGGCAACACCGTGCAGCTGCATTACCGCCTGTCCAAGGACGGCTACCGCGAGCACGTAACCACCCTGGCGCCAAGCGCCTGATCGTTCCTGGCCCCGCGCTGTGCGCGGGGCCTCATTTTCGATGTCCTGTTAAGGGAGAGAGCATGAACCACATCTATCGTCGTATCTGGAGTACCGCCAAGCAGTGCTGGGTGGTTGGCAGTGAGTTGAGTGCGTTGCGTGGGAAACCGCACGGTGGCGGAGCACGCTTGTCGGGAAACTGCGCTGTACTGGCTGCTTGTTTCTTCTTCCTGCCGCTGGCGCAGGCGATGGAGCCTGCGCACTGCGAGTCCGAGCAGACCGAGTGCGCCCCGGATGCTTCTGCGACGAACACGGTGCGCATGAATTCGTTGCTCAAGGCAACAGATGACCTTTCCCGCGCCGGTCTCCTGGCCGTAGGTGAGACGATCTGGGGTGACGGTATCAAGCGCAACGGCGATCACAACACTGCGTTTGGCTACCGCGTCGAGGTGACCGGTGGCTACAACACTGCCGTGGGTTCGAATGCACGCGCGCATGGTCTGGGCTCAACCGCGCTGGGCAACAATTCCTGGGGCAGCGGCGTCAACAGCGTAGCAGTGGGAAGTGGCGCGCAGGTCACCACCAATGGCGGCGTGGGTGCCATTGCCATTGGCGCAGACGCTCGTGCTGGAACGAGTGGCGTCTCCGGTGCTGTATCAATCGGCCATCAGGCGGTCGCTCGATACGATGGGGTGGCACTGGGGTACCGTGCCAATGCCTTGGCCTATAACTCGGTTGCCCTGGGAAACGGTTCCACAGCCTATGAGGACAATATCGTATCGGTCGGGAGTTCGAGCAACAAACGGAGAATCGTCAACGTTGCCCGCGGCAGTACGTCCTATGGGAGCACCGATGCCGTAACGGGCGGGCAACTGTACGAAACAAACCAGACTGTCAGCGCCATTGGAAGCGTGGCTGGCACCGCAAATTCGAACGCCAACACCGCGCTGAGCACCGCCAATACCGCCAAGTCGACTGCGGACAACGCCCTGCTCAGAGCCAATGCCCTGACTGGGCTGCTCAATCAGACGTCTGCGTCCGGCAACGTCCGCCTCGGCGCAAGCAACAGCGGCACCGTACTGGATGTGCGCAACAGCGCAAACGCCAGCCGTAAGATCACGGGCGTGGCAGACGCCACGCTGAGTACGACCAGCGCGGAGGCTGTGTCTGGCAAGCAGCTGAATGCCACCAACACCAATGTAGCGGCCGCACGGTCCGTCGCCGACTCCGCCAAGACCAATGCCGACAGCGCGCTGGCAAAAGCCAATGTGATTTCCGGCCTTCTGAGCCAGACGTCTGCCTCGGGGAACGTCCGCCTCGGCGCAAGCAACAGTGGCACCGTACTGGATGTACGCAACAGCGCAAACGCCAGCCGTAAGATCACGGGCGTCGCAGACGCCACGCTGAGTACGACCAGCACGGAGGCTGTGTCTGGCAAGCAGCTGAATGCCACCAACACCAATGTAACGGCCGCACGGTCCGTCGCCGACTCCGCCAAGAGCAATGCCGACAGCGCGCTGGCAAAAGCCAATGTGCTTTCCGGTCTTCTGAGCCAGACGTCTGCCTCGGGGAACGTTCGTGTAGGTGCAAGCAACAGCGGCACCGTACTGGACGTCCGCAACAGCGCCAGCGCCAGTCGCACGATCACGGGCGTGGCGGATGCCACGCTGAGCACGACCAGCACGGATGCTGTGTCAGGCAAGCAGTTGAATGCCACCAACACCAAGGTGGAAGATGCACAGCGCGCCGCAGACGCGGCAATCGCGCGCCTGAACGCATCCGCCCCGGCTATCGGGCTGGCGGCAGAGGCGGAGGGGAGCGGAAGCACCGCCAGCGTAGCGATGGGGCGCTCGGCGAAGGCCTACAACACCAACAGCATCGCAGTTGGTGCAGATGCTCGGGCCAGTGTCGACGCCAACGGTGACAAGAGCGCTGCCACCGGTGCAGTCGCTCTCGGTGCTGCAACGCGTAGTGGCAACGGCGCGGTGGCGGCAGGCCTGCGTGCTTCGGCAGTGGGCGATCGCGCCGTGGCCGTAGGCAATGATGCGACGGCCGCGGCGACCCATGCCGCCGCGCTGGGCTACAAGGCAGATGCGAGCGGCAATCAGGCCGTCGCCATTGGCCGGGAGGCCGCCGCATCGGGTTTGTATTCGACGGCGCTTGGCAATCTTGCAAAGGCGGGTGCCGAAAGTGCCATTGCGTTGGGCGACCGCGCCCTGGCATCGCACACGGGAAGTGTCGCTCTGGGCAACGGCTCCCAGACCACCGGCATCAATCAGGTCTCGGTCGGCAGCTCCAGTATCAAGCGCAAGATCGTCAACCTTGCGGATGGCGCTGTCAGCAGCAGCAGTACCGAGGCCATTACGGGCAAGCAGTTGAATGAAACCAACGGCCGGGTAACGACTGCACAGAATGCCGCCAACGGCGCGCAGACCACCGCCAATGCCGCACAGGTTGATGCCACCAAGGCCTTGGCTGAAGTCACCGTTCTGGGTGGGTTGGTCGGGCAGGTTTCGGCCACGGGGATTGTCCGCCTGGGTGAAAAGAACAGCGGCACCGTACTGGATGTGCGCAACATCGCGAATGTGAACCGTAAGCTGACCGGCGTGGCCAATGGTGCGATCAGTGCCAGCAGCTACGAAGCAGTAAATGGCAGGCAGCTCAATGCCACCAATGAGAAGGTGGTAGCTGTGGAAGGCATGGCTACCTCTGCGGCTGCGGATGCGACACTCGCAAAGGTGGATGCGGCCAAGGCGCTGGCCGAAACAGCGGTTCTGGGCGGGCTGGTGGCGCAGGTCTCCGCCTCTGGCGATGTTCGTTTGGGAGAGAAAAACAGCGGTACGACCCTGAATGTGCGTAACAGCGCCAATGCCGACCGGAAGATCAGTGGTGTGGCGGATGGGGGAGTTGACGCTTCCAGTAGCGAAGCTGTGTCGGGCCGCCAATTGTATACAACGAACAATCGAATTTCGGATTTGGAGAACGCCAATCTGTACGTGAGTGTGGGTACCGATTCGTTCAGCGAGCGGGCGGATGCGGCCTCGCTTGGGGTGGCAATTGGAGATTCTGCGAAGGCCGGAGCGGAGGGAGCCACAGCTCTGGGGGCATTTGCGAGGGCGCTGAGCAAGAACTCGGTAGCGGTGGGCCGTGGGGCTGGGGTATCTGGTGGTGCCGCTGATGGTTTTGCAATGGGGGCCGGCGCTCAGGTGCACGCAATCAGTGGGGTTGCAATCGGAGCAGGTGCTGTTGTCGAAGGCTCAGCGGCTGGCTCTTTGGCGTTGGGTGCAGACTCCGGTGCAGACGAGGCTGGAACGGCCTCTTTTGGAAATGCCACAACTCAACGTCGACTCACCAACATTGCCCGAGGCACCGCCGACCACAACGCCACTACCGTTTCTCAGCTCAATGACTCCCTCGCCACTCTCGGTGGTGGTGCAGGCATGGATGCCAACGGCAACATCATTGCCCCTACTTATGCAGTGCAGAGTGGAACTCAGGGCACCGTTGAGGACGCGCTGATGGCACTCGATGGCGCTGTCGTCACCGCAGGCCGTCGCGCGGACAAGGTGGAAGGCCGGCTGGGTTCGATCTTCCAGGATTCACCTTCGACCCGCGCCGACGGCATGAGCCAGATCGTGCTGAATGGCGTGAATGGCATGGTGCTGACCAACCTGGCTGACGGACGTGTGGCGCCGGGAAGCCGTGATGCCGTAACCGGCAGTCAGTTGTACGCCGCAGAGCAGAAGATCTCGCAGAATCGGAACGATCTGGAGGCGATGCGCAAGGAGCGGGAGGTGGGCGAGCAGGCAATGCGTGGATTGGATGCGAGCGGCCCGATCGATTTCGGCGGTGCGCGTTTGACTGGCGTGTCCGATGGTTCGGTTTCTGCGGATAGTCACGACGTGGTCACCGGTCGCCAGTTGTTCGGCGTCAGTGATCGGGTATCCAAGATCGAGCATCAGGGTCGCTTCCTCAAAATTGACACGGATCAGCTGAGCGAAGATGCCTTCGCTGGATTCTTGGGTGTTGCCATTGGTGACTCGGCTCGTACGCAGGGCGAGGGGGGCACGGCTGTCGGTTCGTTTGCCTCTTCGCTGGGCGTAAACTCTGTCGCTATAGGCCGTGGATCTTCCGTGTCAGCGAACTCTTTGAATGGCTTCGCGGTGGGGGCTGGTGCACATGTCGCGTCGACGAACGGAGTTTCAATTGGTGTAAGTTCGAGAGTTCACGCGGGCGCGGAGGGATCATTGGCCTTGGGCGTGGGGTCTGAAGCTACTGAGGCAGGAACCGCATCCTTTGGGAGTGCAGGAACTGAACGCCGCCTCGTAAACATCGCCAACGGCACCGCCAACCACAACGCCGCCACCGTCGGCCAGCTGCGCGGTGCACTCTCCGCCCTCGGCAGCGAAGTCGATGCCAACGGCAACATCGTCGGCCCCAGCTTCAACGTGCAGGGTCAGTCCCAATCCACGCTCAATGGTGCATTGGAAGCGCTCGACGGCGCAGTCGTCAGCACCACCTCGCGCGTGAACCAGGTCGAATCACAGCTCCGCTCCGTGTTCCAGGAAACTCCGTCGGTGCGTGCAGACGGCACCCACCAGCTCACCCTGGCCGGTGCCAACGGCATGGTCATCTCCAACGTGGCCAACGGCCTGATCGCGGCCGGCAGCCGCGATGCGGTCAACGGCGGCCAGCTGCATTCGATGCAGCAGCAGATCAACGGCCGCATGGATGGGCTGGAGCAGCGTATCGACGGTCAGCCGCAGGCCCGCGCCACGGCGGCAGCATCCACGCCTTCGCCATCCACCGAAGAGACCGCGCCGGCGCCGGAGACCGGCGGCTCGCCGCAGATCGCCTCAACCGGTGAAGGTGACAAGCCAGCCCCGCAGCCGAAGTCGAAGCAGGACGACACGCCCAAGCCGCAGGTCGATACCGCCGAGCTGGAGAAGATGCTTGCCCGGGCCAACGAGTACACCGATGGTGCGATCAGCAACTTCGAGCGCCGCCTGGACAAGATGGACAAGCGCTTCAACCGCATGGCGGCAATGAGCAGCGCACAGAGTGCGATGGCGATGAATACCGCCGGCCTGGCCACCTACAACCGCCTGGGTGCGGGCGTGGGTTACAGCGAGGGTGAGTCGGCGATGGCGGTGGGCTACCAGCGCGTGCTGAACGAGAAGGGTTCGGCCACCTTCAGCCTCAATGGTGCGTTCACCAACAGCGGTGAGCGCAGCATGGGCGTCGGCGTGGGCATCGGCTGGTAAGCCGTGCAGCCCCGGCGTGGTGCGCGTAATGAACCCCGCCGCGCCGGGGTCCTTGCCGAGGAGATGGCAATGTATCGATGGGTAAGCCGATTCATCAGCTACCGCACGTTCTATCTGTGGCGGGCGCGTTTCTACTACTACACCCGCAATCTGGATCGCTGGGTGCAGTTCACCTTGTTGTGCCTGGTGGGCATGGTGCTGGTGCTCTGGTACCACTGGCGGGTGGCGAGCGTGCCGCCACCGCGCGTGCATCCGGAGGCCGCCGCGGTGCGCGTGGAGAACATCACCCAGGAGGCGATCCATCGCATCGTGCTGGTGCGGCATGGTGGCCCGACACCGGGCGAGCCGTTCACCACGCCGGAAGACGTCCGCGCGGGAACGCTGCGCACCCTGCGGGTGCGACAACTGCTGGACAGTGAGAGGGTGTGGCAGCTGAAAGCCCACATGCTGGCCGACATGGCGGCGTACATCGAAGCCACGGGCAGCTGCTTCCCCTTCCTATGCTGGCAGGTGAGCCACCGGCTGGAGCTCATGCGTGCGGCGGAGGCGGAGAACGCGGCCATCAACCGGGGGCTGGAGCCGGTGCTGGAGGTGCCGTTGGACAGGATGCCCAACCTCAACGGCGGTGAGCGCGCGCGGATACAGACGGCGTGGTCGGACCCGTTCGGCGATGTCTACAACCAGACCTGGTTGCTGGGCGATCTGCAGAACATGCACGCGCGGATGATGATGGCGTACCCGCAGCGGGTGGGAGCACCGTGGCTGATGCGCCTGCTTGGCGATGAGCCGGAGGAGCAGCACCATGATGTCTGGTAGGGCAGCGCGACTTCTGTAGAGCCGAGCCATGCTCGGCTGCTCTTGGGCCAGGTGTCCGCATGCCTGATGCATCGTGCGGACCAACGGTCCGCACCCACCAGAAGAAGGAAGCAGGCAGCGCGCCTTCTGTAGAGCCGAGCCATGCTCGGCTGCTCTTGGGCCAGGTGTCCGCACGCCTGATGCACCGTGCGGACCAACGGTCCGCACCTACCAGAAGAAGGAAGCAGGCAACGCGCCTTCTGTAGAGCCGAGCCATGCTCGGCTGCTCTTGGGGCAGGTGTCCGCATGCCTGATGCACAGTGCGGACCAACGGTCCGCACCCCAAGGTCGGCGCAACCGTCACCCCCCGATATACGCGGTGATCTCCGCCTGGGCCAGCAGCTGCCGCAACTGTGCGACAGACGCGCGTCGCATCGGCTTCTCATCCACCGGCGACAAGGGCGCCTGGCGCAGGGCGTCATACGGCAGCACGGCCAGGTCGAAGGTCAGCTCCTCGGCGCTGAACACCCACACCGGTACCTCCAGGCAGCGTTCGCGGTCCATCCGCAACCGGCGCGTCCGCGATTCGGCGGGAATGCCGTGTTCGTCGAGGAAGCGATGCACGGCTTCCGGGTCGTCGCTGTGCAGGTGCAGCTGCACGGGGCTGTTGGCATCGGCGGTGCCCTCCAGCACCGGGCCGGCCAGGCGCGGTGCGAAGCCGTGCAGGAACTCCAGCGCACGCAACGCGGCTTCGCGGCGGCGCTGCAGTTCGTTGCCGTGCTGGGGGCCGGAGAACAGCCGCTGGTACTCGCGGAGGGCGTCTTCGATCTCGGTGTTGCGGGGCAGGGAGGCATCGTCGTGGATGCCGAGCCGGCTGGCGGCCTTCAACTTGGCCTGGTGGTAGTCGCGGATGCCGCCTTCGGCCATCAGGCGGGCGGCTTCGTGGGCGAGGCGATGGCGCCGCTCGCGGGTCTGGCTGGCAGCATGCTGACGGGCGCGATGCATGCGATGACTCCTGTTGCGACCTGGCTACAGACTAGCGCAAGGATGTGACATCCGCGTGGGTATTTCATGGAGGCGAGCAAGCGGGTGTCGTTGATCCTGTAGAGCCGAGCCCATGCTCGGCTGCTCTACCGCAGGCGCCCGGAGCCGAGCATGGGCTCGGCTCTACAGCCGCATGGGTGCCAACTCACCGTTGGCACCCACCAGAACCTTCCTCAGAAGATATCGAACGCGGCGGCGTCGGCCTGCGGCGTATTGAGGTTCAGGTCGTAGTCGGTCAGGCGGTCCATGTCTTCCACCTTCACCCACTCGGTCGCGCCGTTGAGGGTGGCCTGGACCATGCCGCTGGGCGGGTCGTTCTGCGCGATCGGGGTGTCCTTCAGCGCGGTGCGCATGTAGTCGATCCAGATCGGCAGGGCGGCCTTGCCACCGTATTCGCGGTAACCCAGCGAACGGAAGTCGTCGCGGCCCACCCACACGGTGGTCACGTACGGGCCACCGAAGCCGGAGAACCAGGCGTCGCGGTGGTCGTTGGTGGAGCCGGTCTTGCCGCCCACGTCCTCGCGGCCGAGCACCTTGGCCTGGACGCCGGTACCGCGCTGGACCACGTCGCGCATCATCGATACCAGCTGGTAGGCGGTGCGGGCGTCGATCGCGCGCGGGGCAGTGCGGGCATCCGGGTTGGCCGGTGCCGCCGGGGTTTCGACCTTGGCTTCGGCCTTGGCGGCGGCCGGGTCCACCTTCGGGGCCGGAGCGCCGAAGTTGAAGCCGTCCACCACCTGGTTGACCGGCTGGTCACTGCTGCCGGCGCAGTCGCGGCAGGCCAGCGCCGGGTTTTCCTTGAACACCAGGTTGCCGTCGCGGTCATTGACCTGGTCGATCAGCCAGGTGTCCACGCGCGAGCCGCCGTTGGCGAACACGGCGTAGCCGCGCGCCACCGACAGCGGGGTCAGCGAGGCGGTGCCCAGCGACATCGACAGGTTCGGCGGCAGCTCCGATTCGGCAAAGCCAAACTCGCTGATGTACTTGCGTGCGTAGTCCACGCCCATGCCATCGAGCAGGCGCACCGACACCAGGTTGCGTGACTGCACCAGCGCTTCGCGCAGACGCATCGGGCCGCGGAAGCCGCCGCCGTCGTTCTGCGGGGCCCAGGTCTTGCCGCGGCGGTCGCGGAACACGACCGGGGCGTCGAGCACGATCGAGGCCGGGTTGTAGCCCTTGTCGAAGGCGGCTGCGTAGACGAATGGCTTGAAGCTCGAACCCGGCTGGCGGCGGGCCTGGGTGGCGCGGTTGAACTTGTTGCCGGAGAAGCTGAAGCCACCCACCAGCGCCTTCAGCGCGCCGCTGTGGGCATCCAGCGAGACCAGCGCGGACTGGCCGCGCGGGATCTGGTCCAGCAGCCACTCGCCCTCCTTGGCCCCGGCGCGCACGCGCACGATGTCACCGCGCTGCACCAGCTTGCCCGGGGTCTTGTTGGTCCACTTGGCGGCGCCGGCCGGCAGCACGATCTCGCTGCGGTTGGCCAGCACCACGGTGGCGCTGCCGTCGGCGCCGGTACTGGCGACGATCGCCGGCAGCAGGCCGGCCTGGCCGTACATGCCGCGCAGGTGCTCGGCCAGGGCGGCGGCGTCTTCGCCGGCACCCACCTGCACCTGCTTCTCCACGCCGTGCCAGCCGTGGCGGTGGTCGTACAGCAGCAGGCCGTCGCGCACCGACTGGTTCGCGGCGGTCTGCAGGGTGGAGTCGATGGTAGTGGTGACGTGATAGCCCTTGTTGACCACGTCGCCGCCGAAGCGGGCGATCATCTCCTGGCGCACCAGCTCGGCCACGTACGGAGCATCGACCTGCACCGGCGGCTCATGCGCGGTGGCGTGCATCGGCACGGCCTTGGCCGCGTCGGCCTCGGCCTGGCTGACGAATTTCAGGTCGGCCATGCGCTGCAGCACGTAGTTGTCGCGGCGCTGGCGGGCACGCTCGGGGTTGGAGATCGGGTTGCCCGACGAGGGGAACTTGGGGATGCCGGCCAGCGAGGCCATCTCATCCAGGTCCAGCTCGTTCAGTTTCTTGCCGTAATAGAACTCGGCGGCAGCGGCCACGCCGTAGGCGCGGTTGCCGAAGAAACTCTTGTTCAGGTACAGCTCGAAGATCTCGTCCTTGCTCAGCTCGGACTCGATCTTGCGCGCCAGCAGGATCTCGGCCAGCTTGCGGGTGTAGCTGTACTCGGAGCTGAGGAAGAACTGGCGGGCCACCTGCTGGGTGATGGTGGAGCCACCCGGCACGCGCTTGTCGCTGGTGGTGGCCAGCAGCCAGACCGCCCGGCCGATGCCCATGTAGTCCACGCCGCCGTGCTCGTAGAAGCGGGCGTCCTCGGTCGCCAGGAAGGCCTGCTTCAGCTTCTCCGGCACGTCCTTCATGGTGATCGGGGTCCGCCGGGTCTCGCCGAACACCGCCATCAGCTTGCCATCGGCAGCATAGACGTACATCGGCTCCTGCATTTCCACGTCGCGCAGGGTCTGCACGTCGGGAAGCTTGGAGGAAACGGCGTAGTACAGACCGCCCACGGCGGCCGCGCCGATCAGCGCCAGGACCAGGACAATCAAGAAGATCCAGCGCAGCCAGCGGCGGAGTCGAGTCATCGGGTTCAGATTCCGATTGCGAATTTCGTGGTCGCAGAGTATAGATTACGCAAGGTGCCGGCTGGGGTCGGCACCGGGGAGCGCAAGGGGAACAGTCAGGGGCTGCATGGTGAATCCGTGAAGGAATTCACAGCAGGGCCGTTGCCATTTGCTAAGAATACGTTATTAATGCTTGGGCGCAGGTCTTGCGTCCAAGTGCCCGTCGGCAGGGGAGAAACCGTGGGGCTCATCCCAAAAAGTCAGTCGCCGCTCGTAGGCGTCGACATCAGTTCGACTGCGGTAAAGCTTTTGCAGCTGTCCCGCAGCGGCAATCGTTTCCGCGTGGAACATTACGCTGTGGAACCTCTGCCGCCCAATGCGGTGGTGGAGAAGAACATCGTTGAAGTGGAGGCCGTGGGTGAGGCCATCCGTCGGGCGATGAACCGTTCAGGCAGCAAGGCCAAATTGGCCGCTGCCGCCGTCGCGGGGTCGGCAGTGATCACCAAGGTGATCCCGATGCCGGCCGATCTCGACGAAAACGACATGGAAGCCCAGATCGAGCTGGAAGCGGTCAACTACATTCCGTATCCGATCGAGGAAGTGAACCTGGACTTCGAGGTGATCGGGTCGATCCCGAACAACCCGGAGATGGTCCAGGTGCTGCTGGCCGCGTCGCGTTCGGAGAATGTCGAGCTGCGCCAGTCCGCGCTGGAACTCGGTGGCCTGCAGGCCAAGGTGATGGACGTGGAGGCCTTCGCGGTCGAGAACGCCTACGCTCTGGTCGCCAGCGAGCTGCCGGTATCCATCGACGGCGTGGTCGCGCTGGTCGACATCGGCGCCACCATGACCACGCTCAATGTCCTGCGCGGCGGCCGCAGCCTCTACAGCCGCGAGCAGGTGTTCGGTGGCAAGCAGCTGACCGATGAGATCATGCGCCGCTACGGGCTGAGCTACGAGGAAGCCGGGCTGGCCAAGCGCCAGGGCGGCCTGCCGGAAAGCTACGAGATGGAAGTGCTGGAGCCGTTCAAGGAAGCCACGGTCCAGCAGATCAGCCGCCTGCTGCAGTTCTTCTACGCAGGCAGCGAATTCAACCGCGTCGATCACATCGTGCTGGCCGGCGGCTGCGCCGTGCTCGGTGGCCTGCCGGAGATGGTCGAGGAACAGCTGGGCGTGCCGACCGTGGTCGCCAACCCGCTGGCGCAGATGACCCTGGGGCCGAAGGTGAACGCGCATGCGTTGGCCCAGGATGCCCCCGCGCTGATGATCGCGACCGGTCTGGCGCTGAGGAGCTTTGACTGATGGCACGCATCAATCTATTGCCCTGGCGCGCCGAGCGGCGCAAGCAACGCCAGCGCGAGTTCTACGCAATGCTGGGCATGGCCGCCGTCGGTGGCCTGCTGCTGTCGCTGATGATCTGGTTCTACTACGACCGTCAGGTGAGCGGCCAGATGGACCGCAATGCCTATCTGGAAGCCGAGATCGAGAAGGTCAAGGAACAGAACAAGGAGATCGACCGCCTCGACGCGCAGAAGGAACGCCTGCTGGCGCGCAAGAAGGTGATCGAGGAGCTGCAGGCCAAGCGCTCGCAGATGGTCCACCTGTTCGACGCGCTGGTGCGCACCATCCCCGACGGCGTGGTGCTGACCGCGCTGAAGCAGGAAGGGGATGTACTGACGCTGGAAGGCCGCACCCAGTCCAACGCCCGCGTTTCGGCCTACATGCGCAACCTGGAGACCTCCGGCTGGATGACCAACCCGGAGCTGTCGATCATCGAAGCGCGTGACCCGGAGAAGGACAAGGACGGCAAGGCCGGCCCGCTGGCCGACATCAAGGCGCTGCCCTACGTGTTCGTGGTCAAGGTGAAACTGCCGGCACAGAGCGAAGAGGTGTCGGCGACGCCGGGCCTGAACGCCGATGGCTCGGTGGCGACGGCTGCCCCGGCACCGGTGGCACCGTTGGCCGCAGGTCCGGATGCCGCGACGCCTGCGGCGCCGGCGGCGGGCCAGCCGGCAGCAGCTCCCGCCGCACCGGCCACTGCACCGGCCACGCCGGCCAAGCCGAACCAACCGGCCGCTCCGGCCGCCGCGCCGGCCCCGGCACCTGCCCCGAAGCCTGAGGGCAGCCGCCTGGCGCAGCCGCCGCAGGCCTTCAATGCGCTGCTGCAGGGGGACCGCGCATGAGCCAGAAGATCGACATCAAGAACCTGGATTTCAACGACATCGGCAACTGGCCGCAGAAGGCCAAGATCGTCTTCTGCTCGTTGCTGGCGCTGGTCATCATGTTCGTGGCGTGGATGCTGCTGATCAGCGGCAAGCGCGAAGAACTGGCCGGCCTGGAATCGAAGGAAGTCGAGCTGCGCACCGAGTTCACCAAGCAGCAGGAACGCGCGGTGAACCTGGGGCCGCTGAAGCAGCAGCTGGCGCAGATGGAGCAGGTGCTGCAGCAGATGCTGCGGCAGCTGCCGAGCAAGACCGAAATGCCCGACCTGATCATCGACATCTCGCAGACCGCGCTGTCCAGCGGCCTGACCAACGAGCTGTTCGAGCCGGAGCAGGAGCAGATCAAGGAGTTCTACGCCGAGAAGCCGATCAAGCTGCGCATGGTGGGCAGTTACCACCAGTTCGGCGCGTTCGTCAGTGGCGTGGCCTCGCTGCCGCGGGTGGTGATCCTGACCATGCATGACATCAACCTCAAGCCCAAGGAAAAGACCGGCGGCAACGTCCGCAGCGGTGCACTGGAACTGTCCGGTACGGTCAAGACCTACCGCTACCTGGACGAGACCGAGGTGCAGGCGCAGCAGGCGTCCGACGCTGGCAAGGAGGGCAAGAAGTGATGCGCGCGCAGACCGTACGTGGTGCGATGGTGCTGGCTGTGCTGCTGCTGGCTGGTTGCGGCCGTGGCGTGACCAGCACGCCCGGCGACGCACCGAACCTTGAGAAGTGGGTGGAAGGCGAGCGCGCGCGACCGGCGCAACCGCTGGAGCCGCTGCCGGTGATGCAGCAGTTCGAGACCTTTGAATACTCCGCGCAGGGCATGCGCGATCCGTTCACCGATGCCTGGACCAATCCGCAGCAGGGGAACGGCGGATTGCGACCGGACCCGAACCGGCGCAAGGAGCCGCTGGAAGGCTTCCCGCTGGATGCGCTGGACATGGTCGGCACCATCGGTACCGGCGCAGGTACCGTGGCGCTGGTGATGGGGCCGGACAAGGTCACCTACCGGGTTCGCCCGGGCGGTTACCTGGGGCAGAGCGACGGGCGGGTCACGGCGGTCTTCGAAGACCGCGTGGAGCTGATCGAACTGGTGCCGGATGGCGCGGGTGGCTGGCTGGAACGGCCGGCAACGCTCTCGCTTGAAGATCAATGATCGTTTACTGGGGATAGCACGATGACCTTTCACCAAGCCAAGGGGCTGCGTCCCATCCGGCGCTCTACCTTGAACCGTGTCAGCGCGCTGGGAGTCGCGCTGATGCTGGCCTGCGCTCCGGCGCTGGCTGCCGCACCGGCGGAAAAGCCGGTGGGCGCCACCGTGGCACCGGCCGCCGCGCCGGCGGGCCTGTCGGTGGCCAAGATCGATTTCAAGCGTGGCGATGACGGCGCCGGGCGCCTGATCGTGCAGTTCGACGGGCAGGGCGCGATCCCTGACCTGCGCACGCAGGGCAACAGCGTCGTGGTCGACGTCGGCAATGCCCGGCTGCCGGCCAACCTGCAGAAGCCGATGAACGTCACCGACTTCGCCACGCCGGTACAGCGCATCGACGCCAAGCCGTCGGGCGCCGGTACCCAGCTGGTGCTGAGCACCGGTGGCGCGGTGGAGTCGCTGGCCTACCAGAGCGGCAACGAATACGTGGTCGAGATCAGCCCGCGCCAGGCCCAGGCCGCCGTGGGTGCGGTCACCGCCGGCAGCGTCACCCAGGCGGCCAAGGCCGTCGGCCAGCGCGGCTTCACCGGCAAGCCGGTGACCTTCAACTTCCAGGACGTGCCGGTGCGCACCGTGCTGCAGTTGATCGCCGAGGAGTCCAACCTGAACGTGGTGGCGTCCGACTCGGTGCAGGGCAACGTGACCCTGCGCCTGGTCAATGTGCCGTGGGACCAGGCGCTGGACATCGTCCTGCGCGCCAAGGGCCTGGACAAGCGTCGTGACGGCAGCGTGATCTGGGTGGCGCCGCAGGCCGAACTGGCCAAGTTCGAGCAGGAGAAGGAAGACGCGCGCATCGCCATCGAGAACCGCGAAGACCTGCAGACCGACTACATCCAGATCAACTACCACAGCGCCACACAGATCTTCAAAGCGCTGACCGAGGCCAAGGGCATCGGCGGCGGCGGTGGTGGTGGCAGTGGTGGTGGTTCGGGCAACTCCTCGCAGGAAGACAGTGGCTTCCTGTCCTCGCGTGGTCGCATCGTGGCCGACGAGCGTACCAACACGCTGATGATCAGCGACATCCCGAAGAAGATCGCGCGCATGCGCGAGCTGATCAACGTGATCGACCGCCCGGTCGACCAGGTGCTGATCGAAAGCCGCATCGTCATCGCCACCGACACCTTCGCCCGCGAGCTGGGCGCGAAGTTCGGTGTCAGCGGCAGCCGCGACAATGTCTATTTCAGCGGCAATCTCGAGGCCAACCGCTTGACCCGGGAATCGCAGGTCAAGTCCGCGCAGGACAACGCCAAGGCCGAGCGCGACTGGATCGCCGGTGGCCGGGTGGGCCCGGCTCCTGTCCCGGTGGGCTCGACCATCACCCGTGGCCTGAACTGGAACCTGCCGGTGGCTGCCGCCAGCAACCCGGGTTCGCTGGCACTGTCCATCCTCAATGCCGGTTACCTGCTGGACGTGGAGCTGTCGGCCATGCAGCAGGAGTCGCGAGGCGAGGTGATCTCCAACCCGCGCGTGGTCACCACCAACCAGCGCGAAGCGATGATCAAGCAGGGCAAGGAAATCGGCTACGTCACCATCAGCGGTGGTGGCGCTGGCGGCGTCGCGACCCCGAACGTCCAGTTCAAGGAAGTGGTGCTGGAGCTGAAGGTCACCCCGACCATCACCAACGACAACCGCGTGTTCCTCAACATGCAGGTGAAGAAGGACGAAGTCGACCAGCTGATCCAGCTGGAGGGCTACGGCACCGTGCCGTCGATCAACCGTCGCGAAGTCAACACCGCGGTGCTGGTCGAGGATGGGCAGACCGTGGTGATCGGTGGCGTCTACGAGTTCACCGATCGCAACAGCATCAGCAAGGTGCCGTTCCTGGGCGACGTGCCGTTCCTGGGCAACCTGTTCAAGAAGCGCGGTCGCAACAAGGACAAGGCCGAACTGCTGGTGTTCGTCACCCCGAAGGTGCTACGCGTGGCCAAGCAGAACTGAGCCCGCGCCTCCCGCGAAACGAAGAAGGGCCGCCCCGTGCGGCCCTTTTTCGTTTGGGCTGGCGGCATGCACGAAGCAGATCCATGCCCGGTGTGGACGGCTGTTCAGCGGTTCTTGATGCCAATCGCAGGGCACCCTGCGATGATGTCGGGAACCCGTGCCGTCCTGCGCCGGTCAAAGGCCCCCATGAACCTGCCACCGCCGATGCCCGAAACCGTCTCGCCGCCGCCCGCGCCGGCCACCTCCCGCCTGCATGCGGCGTTCACCCAGCTGCGCGACGCGCTGTCGGCCGAGATCGTCGGCCAGGCGGCACTGGTCGAACGCCTGCTGATTGCATTGTTGGCCGACGGCCATCTGCTGGTGGAGGGCGCGCCGGGCCTGGCCAAGACCACGGCGATCCGTGCACTGGCCTCGCGCCTGGAAGCAGACTTTGCCCGCGTGCAGTTCACCCCCGACCTGCTGCCGGCCGACCTCACCGGCACCGAGATCTGGCGCCCGCAGGAGGGCCGCTTCGAGTTCGTGCCCGGCCCGATCTTCCACCCGATCCTGCTGGCCGACGAGATCAACCGGGCACCGGCCAAAGTGCAGTCGGCGCTGCTGGAGGCCATGGGCGAGCGCCAAGTCACGGTTGGCCGCCATACCTATGCGCTGCCGCCGCTGTTCCTGGTGATGGCCACGCAGAACCCGATCGAGCAGGAGGGCACCTTCCCGCTGCCGGAAGCGCAGCTGGACCGTTTCCTGATGCATGTGCGCATCGGTTACCCGGACCAGGCCGCCGAATCGGAAATCCTGCGGCTGGCCCGTGAGCGTGCCCGTGGTGCATTGGGCGAGGCTGCGCCGGCGCCGGACAAGATGCCGATGCAGGACGTGTTCGACGCCCGCCGCGAAGTGCTGGACCTGCACATGGCACCGGCACTGGAGCGCTACCTGATCGAACTGGTGCTGGCCTCGCGCGATCCCGCGCGCTACGACGCCGGCCTCGGCCGCCGCATCGCCTGGGGGGCAAGCCCGCGCGGTTCCATCGCACTGGAGCGCTGTGCCCGTGCGCGGGCGTGGCTGGCCGGCCGTGACTTCGTCACGCCCGACGACGTGCGTGCAGTCGCCGCCGACGTGCTGCGCCATCGCGTGCTGCCCAGCTATGAAGCCACCGCCGAGGGCTGGGACGGCGAGCGCCTGGTGCAGGAGCTGCTGGCCCGGGTGCCGGCACCCTGAGCCTGCGCATGACCGATCCATCCCTGGAACAGGCACCGTCCGCGCTCGAAGGTGACGGGCTGCGCCCGCAGCTGGCCGAACTGGTCGCGCTACGGCGGCTGGCACAGCGTCCGCCGCCGCCGCGCCGTGGCCGCACCGGCAACGCGGGCCAGGCACCGTCCCAACTGCGCGGCCGCGGCATGGAATACGCCGAGTCGCGCGAATATGTAGCTGGCGACGACGCGCGCCACATCGATTGGCGCGTGACTGCGCGCACCGGCCGCGCCCATACCAAATTGTTCCAGGCCGAGCGCGAGCGGGTCAGCCTGATCGTGGCCGATACGTCGCCGGCGCTGTACTTCGGCACGCGCGTGCGCTTCAAATCGGTACAGGCCGCCCGTGCCGGTGCGGTTGCCGCGTGGTCGGCGCAGCGCCGCGGCGACCGCGTGGGTGCGCTGCGCGGCAGTGACCGCGAAGCGCCGATTGCCCCTGCGGGCGGGCCACGCGGCGTGCTGCGCGTGCTCGACGCGCTGACCCGCTGGTATGCACAGCCGCCGGCCGACGATCTGGGCCTGGCGCGTGCACTGGATCATGCCGGTCGCGTGCTGCGCCCGGGGGCACGCATGCTGGTGCTGGCCGATCCGCAGCAGGCCATCCGCATTCCGCCCGCGCGCTGGAGCGCGCTGGCCCAGCATCACGATCTCAGCCTGGTGCTGCTGGTTGATCCGCTGGAACTGCATCCCCCCTCGGCGGCGCTGCAGTTCCAGACCGCACAGCAGCGCATCGGCCTCGACCTGCGCCGCAGTGAAGTGCAGGCGCATTGGCAGGCACACTTCGTCGAACCGCTGCAGGAACTGCGGCGCCAGCTCGGCGCACGCCGTGTTGATGTGCAGGTGCTGTCCACGGATGCGCCCAGCGACGCGTGGCTGGCGCCATCACCGACCGAGGTGCCGGCGTGAGCGCCGCGCTGCCGCTGCGCGATGTGCAGTTGCCACCGGCACCTTCATGGTGGCCGCCTGCCCCCGGTTACCTGATGGTCGGCGCGGCGGTTGTGCTGGTGCTGTTGGTGATCGCCGTGCTGATGTGGCGGCGTCGCCGTCGCCGCCAGCGTTGGTTGCAGCTGTTCGATAGCGAACTGGCAGCCACCACCGACGCTGCGGCCGAACTGGCGGCCATTGCCGGATTGCTGCGCCGTGCCGCACGCCGTGCAAAGCCGGGCAGTGAATCGCTGCGCGATGATGCCTGGTGGCAGCGTGTAGACCCGCAGGGCACGTTGCCCGATGCGCGTCGCAGCCTGCTGGCCGAAGGCGCGTATCGCCCACGCGTCGACAGCAACGACGTGGCGGCCGTGCGCAGCTGGGCCCGCGAGCGCTATCTGGCGATGCTGCTGGAGCGCCGCCGATGAACCTCTGGACGACCTATTGGCCATGGCCGGACCTGCAGCTGGCATGGCCACTGGCATTGCTCGCGCTGCCGTTGCCGTTGCTGATGCGCTGGTGGAAGCGCCGTGCAGAACCGGGCGCCGCGCTGCGTGTGCCGTACGCCGCCGCCGAGCTCGAAGCGCTGTCCGGTGGGGGCCGCGTCGACGTGTCGTGGCTGCGCACGCTGCTGCTATGGCTGGGCTGGTGCGCGCTGTGCATCGCGCTGGCACGGCCGCAGCAGCTGGGCGAAGCCATCACGCCGCCGCAGCAGGGCCGGCAGATGATGCTGGCGATGGACGTGTCCGGCAGCATGGGCGAGGGTGACATGGTGCTGGGAGCCCAGGCGGTTGATCGCCTCACCGCGGCCAAGGCCGTGCTGGCCGACTTCCTGGATCGTCGTGCCGGCGACCGCGTCGGCCTGCTGATTTTCGGTGATCGCGCCTACACGCTTACGCCGCTTACCGCAGACCTGGCCAGCGTGCGCGATCAGCTGCGCGACAGCGTGGTCGGCCTGGCCGGGCGCGAGACCGCCATCGGTGATGCCATCGGCCTGGCAGTGAAGCGCCTGCGCAGCCAGCCGGAGGGACAGCGCGTGCTGATCCTGTTGACCGATGGTGTCAGCAACGCCGGTGTGCTGGAGCCGCTGCGCGCCGCGGAAGTCGCGCGCGCCGAAGGCGTGCGCATCCACACGGTTGCATTCGGCGGCGATGGCAGCATGCGCCTGTTTGGTATCCCGATTTCCACCGACCAGGATCCGGTCGATGAGGCCACCCTGAAGAAGATCGCCAGCATGACCGGTGGCCAGTTCTTCCGCGCGCGTGACACCGCGCAGCTGGCCGGGATCTACGCCGAGCTCGATCGCCTGGAGCCGGTCGCCGCGAAGGGGCCGAGCCTGCGTCCGCGCGAAGAACGCTATGCCTGGCCGTTGGGGCTGGCGTTGCTGCTGGGCGTGCTGGCCTGGCTGTGGCCGGAGCGTCGCCGATGATCGCGTTTGCTTCGAATCTCCCCGATTGGAGCGCATTGCACTTCCTGCGACCGGAGTGGTTGTGGGCGCTGCTGGCGTTGCCCCTGATCCTCGCGCTCGCGGTGTACCGGCAGCGACGCAGTGATGCGTGGCGGCAGGCGGTGGACGCACACCTGTTGCCACATCTGCTGGCCGCGGGCGCGAAGCGGCGAGTGCGCCTGCCATGGGCGCTGCTGCTGGGCTGGACACTGGCATCGCTGGCCATGGCCGGGCCGAGCTGGCGCCAGCAGGCACAACCGATGTTCCAGGCCAGCGCACCGCTGCTGGTGGTGCTGGACCTGTCCAGCCGGATCACGGCAACCGATCTTCCGCCGTCGCGCCTGCTGCAGGCGCGGGCGAAAGTGGGCGAGCTGCTGCGCGCGCGCCAGGGCGGGCAGGTGGGGCTGGTGGTGTATGCCGATGATGCCTACACCGTGGCGCCGCTGACCGACGACGGCAGCAATGTTGCGTTGTATCTGGATGCGCTGTCGCCGGACGTGATGCCGCGTGATGGCCAGCGTGCCGACCGCGGCATCGACTGGGCGACACGCTTGATGCGGCAGATCGGCGCGTTGCAGGGGCAGATCCTGCTGGTCAGCGATCAGGCGGACAGCGAAGCTGCACTGGCGGCGGCGCAGGCACGCAGCCTGGGCCTGCAGGTGTCGGTGCTGGGCCTGGGCACGCCTGCCGGTGCGGCGTACCGCGATGGCAATGGGCAGATCCGCCAGGCCGCGCTGGATGAGGGCAGCCTGCGTGCAGTCGCCACTGCCGGTGGCGGCCGCTATGCGCGCATCTCTGCCGATGACGGCGATCTGCGTGCGCTCGGTGTACTCGACGCGCGCGACGGCACGGCGGCGCAGCGGCCGGGCGAAGGCAAGCAGTGGCGTGACGAAGGCTTCTGGTTGCTGCCGCCGGTGATGCTGCTGGCATTGCTGGCCTTCCGCCGTCGCGCGGTGCTGGCCGCGGTGCTCGCGGTGGGTCTGCTGCCATGGATGAATGACGCGCAGGCGCAGGCCCCTGCGACGCCTGTCTCGCAGCCGGCGCAGGGCACGCCGTGGAAGCGCAGCGACCAGCTGCAGCATCAACGCCTGGCCGAGGGGGTTCAGGCCTACCGCAAGGGCGACTTCGCCACTGCACGCAGACAGTTCGAAGGCATCGACAGCGATGCCGGTTGGTACAACCTGGCCAACACGCTTGCACGCGAAGGCAACTACGACGAAGCGATCGCCGCCTACGACCGCGCACTGGCGCTGCATCCGGGCATGGCCGATGCAGTGGCCAACCGCGCCGTGGTCGATGCCGCACGCAAGCGCAGGCCATCCGGGGGCGGCCAAGGCCAGGATCAACAGAAGCCACCGCAGAACGGGCAGCAGAAACAACCGCAGGGCCCGCAGGGCCAACAGAACCCACAGGGACAGCCGAAGCAGGGCCAGCAGCAACCCGGCCAGGGCCAGCCGCCGTCGGGCCAGCAGGGCCAGCCCAAGGCGGGTGACAACAACGCGCAGTCGGAGCCTCAGCCTGGCGAACGTGGCCGCGATGGCCAGCAGGCACCACCGCAGGTGGAAGATGCCAAGGCGCAGGCGCAGGCCGATGAACAGCAGCGCCAGCGCATGCAGCAGGCGATGCAGCAGGCACGCGAGGGTGAGGCCGGCAAGGGGGGCAAGCCAGTGCCGGGTGGTGAGGGCCGCACGCCGCGCCAGCGCGAGGAGCAACAGGCGGTGGAGGCATGGATGCGGCGTGTGCCGGATGATCCGGGCGCATTGCTGCGGGCCAAGTTCCAGCTGGAAAACGAACGCAGGAAGAGGGAAGGGCGATGACGCGGTCGATCAACATGCACGGGCACTGGCCTCGACAGGTACTGGCGGCGCTGCTGTTGTGGCTGCCGCTGCTGGCCTGGGCGCAGCCGCGCGCGTGGCTGGACCGCGACCGCATCGCGATGGGCGACACGGTCACGCTCAATGTCGAGAGCGACCAGGGCGCCCCTGACTTCACGCCATTGCGCACCGACTTCGACCTGAGCGGGCAGACCAGCAGCCGCCAGGTGGAATGGAGCAATGGCAGCATGCAGCAGCGCAACCTGTATGGCGTGGCGCTGACACCACGACGTAGTGGTGCGCTGGTGGTACCGGGCCTGCAGGTGGGCAGTGTGCGCACCGCACCGCTGACGCTGCAGGTCGATGCGGCGGCCGTGGCGGGGCCCGACAGCAATGCGATGGCCTTCATCGAAACCGTTGTCGATGACGATACGCCGTATGTGCAGCAGAGCGTGGGCGTGGTGGTGCGGCTGTACTTCGCCTCGCAGCTGGCCTCCGGCGAGCTGGTGCTGGATACCCCGGCGGGCGCGTCGTTGCAGCGTGTGGGCGACGACCGCACCGATGTACGCCAGGTCAACGGGCGCCGCTACAACGTGGTCGAACGGCGTTTCCTGCTGATCCCCGAGCGCAGCGGCGCGTTGCGCCTGGCCGGTGCCCGTTTCAGTGGGCGCAGTGCGGGTGGCTTCTTCGACGACTTCTTCGGCGGTGGCGATGGCCGCATGAATGCCACCGGCGCAGACCGCACGCTGCAGGTGCAGGCACAGCCGGCGCAGGCCCCGCAGCCGTGGCTGCCACTGCAGAGCCTGCAGCTGCGCTACACCAGTGCGCCGACCAGTGCCCGCACCGGTGAGGCCGCCAACGTGGTGGTCGAAGCGGTTGCCGAAGGCGCGACGCGCGCGCAGTTCACCGACCTGCCGGTGCCGGATGTCGGCACCAATGCGCAGGTGTTCGCCGAACCGACACAGTACGAAGAGACCTTCAACGGCAGCACGCCGCGCCTGAAGATCACCCGCCGCTATTCGATCGTGCCGCGCCAGCCGGGTTCGCTGGTGGTGCCGGGGCCGCGCCTGCCCTGGTGGGATGTGCGTAACGGCAAGGCGCAGGAGGCGAAGCTGCCGGACCTGACGCTGGCCGTCGCGGCCGGCACCGGCACCGGCACTGCCTCACCGGCGCCATTGCCGCCGATCGACACCGATGCCGCGCTGCCGGGCGCCGATGGCCAGGACAGCCGCATCGCCGCGACCGATCCGCGTGCCAGCGGCCTGTCCGAGCGTCCGTGGCCGTGGATGGCGGCGGCCATCGGCCTGGCGTTGCTGTGGCTGCTGACTCTCCTGTGGGGCTGGCAGCGAGGTCGGCGCCCGCGCGCAGTGGCGCCTGTAGCGGGCAAGCCCTCTGTGCCGACTGCGGCGGGCGGGCGTGCCGGCCTGGCAGAACTGCGCCGCGCGCTGGATGGCGAGGGCTTCGACCAGGTGGAAGCACAGCTGTGTGCGATGGCTGGTGTGGAACGCATCGAACAGGTCATCGCGCGGCTTGGGGATGCAGCCCAGCGTCAAGTGCTACAGGACCTGCAGCAGGCGCGGTGGGGCGGGCAGGGGGATCTGGCGCCGCTGCGCACGCGCCTGCGCGAGGTCTTCCGTGACGGACCGCACTGGTCGGCGGCTGCGGGCACCGCCGACACTGACCTGGCGCCGCTGTATCCGCCGCGGCGAACCTGAACCGGCGCCGCTTGCGCGCTTTGTTAGAGTGCATTCATTTTTCGAGGAAACCCGCGTATGACAGCAGCTGCTGCCGACAAGAAGAAGTTGCCCCTGCATTGGAAGATGGGCATCGGCTTTGCGATCGGCCTGGTCCTGGGACTGATCGTGCACGCCCTGGGCGGCAGCGTCGATGGTCTGCAGGCTGGTGCCAAGTGGGTAATGGACTACGTCACCACCCCGGCGTCGGGCCTGTTCCTCAACCTGATCTTCATGCTGATCGTGCCGCTGATCTTCTCGGCGCTGATCATGGGCGTGTCGGAGATGGGCGACATCCGCGCCCTCGGCCGCATCGGCTGGAAGACCCTGGCCTACACCGTGCTGCTGTCCGGCATCGCGGTGGGCATCGGCCTGGTGCTGGTCAACCTGCTCAAGCCGGGCGCGGGCGTCGATCCGCAGACTGCGGCACTGATGCTCTCGGAGAACGCCGAGCGCAGCAAGGAAATCGTCGCTGGCATCCACGGCACGCCGAAGGGCATGGACATGCTGCTGTCGATCGTGCCGAGCAACGTGCTGCAGGCCGCGTCGGACAACGGCGCGATCCTGTCGCTGATGTTCTTCGCGCTGATGTTCGGCATCGGCATGGTGCTGACCGACAATGAAAAGGTTGCCCCGCTGCGCCGCGCCATCGAAGGCGTGTTCGAAATCTCGATGACCCTGATCAACCTGGTCATCCGCCTGGCCCCTTATGCGGTGGCCTGCTTCATGTTCAACCTGGCCGCGCTGTTCGGCTTCGAGCTGATCATCCGCCTGGGTGCCTATGTGGGCGTGGTGGTGCTGGCGCTGGGTCTGCACATGATCGTGACCTACGGTACCGCGGTGTGGCTGTCCGGCCGCTCGCCGCTGTCGTTCTTCCGCGATACCCAGGAAGCAACGGTGATGGCGTTCTCCACCGCCTCCAGCAATGCCACCCTGCCGACCGCGCTGCGCGTGGCCGACCAGATGGGCCTGCCGCAGCGCGTGTCGCGCTTCGTGCTGACCGTGGGTGCCACCGCCAACCAGAACGGCACCGCGCTGTTCGAGGGCGTGACGGTGATCTTCCTGGCCCAGTTCTTCGGCGTTGACCTGAGCATCGGCCAGCAGATCATGGTGATGGCGGTCTGCATCCTCGGTGGCATCGGTACCGCCGGCGTGCCGTCGGGATCGCTGCCGGTGGTGGCGATGATCTGCGCGATGGTCGGTGTGAATCCGCTGGGCATCGGCCTGATCCTGGGCGTGAATCACTTCCTGGACATGTGCCGTACCGCGCTGAACGTGACCGGCGACCTGGCCCTGACCACGCTGGTGGCCAAGGGCGAGTCGCACGATGGCCCGGCCCTGGGTCCGCAGCAGGACTGAGTCCAACGCCACTGCTGGCGACCTGATCGGGGTCGGATTCCTTTCCGCAGGGAAAGGGCTCCGACCCCTTTCACATGCGGAATCCGGCGGAGATCATGACGTGCCGGCCAGCGGCCGGCACGACCGGGCAAGGTGAACTGACCCCCCGCCCGGCGACTATGGGACAATAGGCCGCCCGCACGTCCGCGGCCGCCTCCCGATTCCGACAGAACCATGACGCAGCCTACCCGTCGCCAGTTGGCCAACGCCATCCGCTTCCTTGCCGCCGATGCGGTTGAAACCGCAAAGTCCGGCCACCCCGGCATGCCCATGGGCATGGCCGACATCGCCGAAGTCCTCTGGAACGACTACCTCCGCCATAACCCGAGCAACCCGCACTGGTTCAACCGCGACCGTTTCGTGCTGTCCAACGGCCACGGTTCGATGCTGCAGTACGCGCTGCTGCACCTGAGCGGCTACGACCTGCCGATCGAGCAGCTGAAGCTGTTCCGCCAGCTGGGCAGCCACACCGCCGGTCACCCGGAACGCCACGAGACCCCGGGCGTGGAGACCACCACCGGCCCGCTGGGCCAGGGTTTCGCCAATGCCGTGGGCTTCGCCCTGGCCGAGAAGCTGCTGGCACAGCGCTTCAACCGTCCGGAGCTGGAAGTGGTCGACCACCGCACCTGGGTGTTCATGGGCGATGGCTGCCTGATGGAAGGCGTGTCGCATGAAGCCGCTTCGCTGGCCGGCACCTGGGGCCTGCACAAGCTGGTCTGCTTCTGGGACAACAACCACATCTCCATCGACGGCAACGTCGAGGGCTGGTTCACCGACAACACCCCGGAGCGTTTCGAGGCCTATGGCTGGAACGTGGTCCGCGACGTCGATGGCCATGACCCGGACAGCATCAAGGCCGGCATCGAGGCCGCGCTGTCGCAGAGCGACAAGCCGACCCTGATCTGCTGCCGCACCACCATCGGGTTTGGTTCGCCGAACAAGGCGGGCAAGGAATCCAGCCACGGCGCACCGCTGGGCAAGGACGAGCTGGAAGCCACCCGCAAGCAGCTGGGCTGGGAATACGGTCCGTTCGAGATCCCGCAGGCGATCTACGACGGCTGGCGCGCCAATGGCGCCGGCACCCTGCGTCAGGCCGAGTGGGAACAGCTGTTCGACAAGTACGCCAGCCAGTACCCGGCTGAAGCAGCCGAACTGACCCGCCGCTCGCATGGCGAACTGCCGGCCGACTTCGTTGCCAAGGCCGATGCGTACATCGCCCAGGTGGCCGCGGAAGGCCCGACGATCGCCTCGCGCAAGGCGTCGCAGCTGGCCATCGAAGCCTATGCCCCGCTGCTGCCGGAAATCGTCGGCGGTTCGGCCGACCTGGCGCACTCCAACCTGACCCTGTGGAAGGGCAGCAAATCGGTTGCCAGCGACGACGCCAACGCCAACTACGTGTATTACGGCGTGCGCGAGTTCGGCATGACCGCCATTGCCAACGGCCTGGCCCTGCACGGTGGCTTCATTCCGTTCGACGCCACCTTCCTGGTGTTCAGCGACTACGCCCGCAACGGCGTGCGCATGAGCGCGCTGATCCCGGCGCACGCCATCCACGTCTACACCCACGACTCGATCGGCCTGGGCGAAGACGGCCCGACCCACCAGCCGGTGGAGCACCTGGCCTCGCTGCGCTACATCCCGAACAACGACGTGTGGCGTCCGTGCGATGCGGTCGAGTCGGCGGTGAGCTGGAAGGCCGCGATCACCCGCCAGGACGGCCCGAGCTGCCTGGTGTTCAGCCGCCAGAACCTGCCGCACCAGCCGCGCAGCGCCGAGCAGATCGCGCAGATCGAGCGCGGCGGTTACGTGCTGGCCGATGCCGCCGGTACCCCGGATGTGATCCTGATCGCCACCGGTTCGGAAGTCTCGCTGGCCACCGAAGCCAAGGCCCAGCTGGATGCGGCTGGTCTCAAGACCCGCGTGGTCTCGATGCCGTCCACCGACGTGTTCCTGCGCCAGGATGCGGCCTACCGTGAATCGGTGCTGCCGAACGCCGTGCGCAAGCGCGTGGCCGTGGAAGCCGGCGTCACCGGTTTCTGGCGCCAGTTCGTCGGCCTGGACGGTGCCGTGATCGGTATCGACACCTTCGGTGCCTCCGCCCCGGCCGACCAGCTGTACAAGCACTTCGGCATCACCACCGCGCACGTGGTGGAAGCCGCCAAGGCGCTGTAAGCAGCATCGCGACGTAATGAGGAAAGGCCGGCGCAAGCCGGCCTTTTCTTTGCCGCAGGAAAAAGGGGACGGAGGGGATTAAGTCGTTTGTGCACAAACGACTTAATCCCCTCCGTCCCCTTTTCTCAGGCGGTGCGTGCCAGTGCCAGGCGCAGCAGGCGCGCGTCCAGGCGTTCGGCGAAATCCTTCGGTGCCTGCAGGCCCATGCGCTGCAGGTACACCGCATCGCCGTCGCCGGCCGGTTGCCGTAGTGCTGCCCAGACGGTACGCAGCTTGTCGCCGCGGGTCTGCGTATTGGCCTTCAGCCACGCCAGCGCTTTCACCAGCACCTGCTCGATCTCGTTGAAGTCACTGCCCAGCGGATAGTCCGGCAGGCTGCCATCGGCGCGGAACGGGGCCAGCGCCGCTGTCAGCGCCTGCGGCGTATTGCGCTGCTGCCGCTGCGGATCCGGTTGCGCGACCGCCAGCAGTTTGCGCGAGGCGTGCGCCTGCTGCAGCAGGCCGCCCTGGAACGGGGCCTCGGTGATTGCGGTCATCGCATGCACGCAGTCCTCGTCGGTCAGTCCGCGCAGGTCGGCAATGCCGTATTCGTTGAGGTAGATGTCGCGCAGGTGGCGCGGAATGGTGGTGTGCCCGTAGTTCCAGCGCACGTTGGATTCGCGTCGGCCCTTGTCATCGCGCGCGGCGCGGAACATCAGCACGCTGCGGGCTTCCGGCAGGGCATGTGCCATCGCCACGAAGTTGTACTGGCCGCCCACACCGGATACCACGCGTCCATCGTCCAGCGCGTCGGACACCGCCGCGCCCAGCGCGGTGGCCATCATGCAGGAGTTGAAGAAGCGCGCATGGCGGCGCTGCAGGCGTTCCAGCGTTTCGTTGCCGCCGTACAGCTGGTTGATCTCGCTGATGCGGCGCATGCCGATCGCACGGCACTCGTCCTCTGGCAGCGTGCGCAGCCACTCGTAGAATTCCGGCGAGCCCAGGTAGAACGCGCCGTGCAGGTACTCACCTTCGGCCGCCAGTGTGGCGTGGTCGATCGACAGCGTGCTGCCGTTCTCGATGCGCTGCATCAGCGCCAGGTCATCGTGTACCTTGCGCTTGATCACCCCGGTCTGCACCAGCCTGCGGAAGCCCTCGTTGAGCATCTCGCTGCAGCCGTACAGACCCACTTCGAACGGGTCCACGCCGCCGATCTCCTGCACCAGCGGGTGGCTGGCCAGCTGCGGATCCAGCGCGTGCAGCACGCGGCGGTAGCGCGCGTTGTCGGTGTGGCGCAGCACCAGCGCATGGCTGAGCGCGTCGGCCAGCGTACCGATGCCGATCTGCAGCGTGCCGCCATCGCGCACCAGCGTGCTGGCGTACAGGCCGATGGCGTAGTCGGCATCGCCGACCGGCTGCCGCGGCAGCCCGAACAGCGCCGGGTACGGCGGCGGTGGGGTGATCACCAGATCGAAGAACGAGACATCGACCGTGGCCGAGCCGCCCAGGTAGGGCAACTGGGGATCGATCTCGGCAATCAGCAGCGGACGCGGCAGGCCACGTGCGGTCATCGCGTCCAGCGTGTCCTGGGTGATGTCGTTGTTGCACGACAGGGAAAGCCGGCGGTCGTTCGGGCGCATCGCCACTTTCTGCACGATCACCTGTGGCGCGCGCTGCGCCACCGCATCGGCGGCGTGGGTGTAGTTCAGGCTGGTATAGCTGGACTGCGCCTGGCGCGACCCGAGCAGGGCGCCGGACTGCATGTAGAACTCTTCCACCTGCACATGTGCAGGCAACGCGTCGCGCGCGATCGCATCGGCATAGGCCAGGCGCGGGAAGTCGTCGCCGAAATGGCGCTGCGCGAACGGTGCCAGGAAGCGGGCTTCCAGGCCGTTGCCCCGCGCCTTCGGCGGATTCAGCGACAGCGCGGTATACAGCTGCAGCGGCCGCGACGGATCGTGCTCGACGCGCGCGTAGAGGGCATTGAGCAGCCGATGCGGCTTGCCCAGTGCCAGCGGTGCCCCGATCCGCAGCGGCCCGTCCACGCGCGCAAACAACCAGTCGACGGCGGCGTCCAGGTCGGTGAGGTGTTCGGTCATGCGCGGCGGTCCTGCGTCGGGGGAGTGCGGGCATTACAGCATGTCGGGCTTGAACCGCCGTCGACGCGAGACTTCCGCGCCGGCCACCATGAACTGCCCATCGCCGCGGTAATGCACCGTGCGCGGCAGTTTCGGCCGGGGCGCAACATGGGCGTGCACGATTTCCCAGATGAACAGATTGCTCGCTGCCACCTGGCTGTCGTCGTACAGGCGGCATTCGAAGCACGAATGGCATTGGCCGACCAGTGGCGCGCCGACCTCACGCGCGGGCAGTGCGTCGAGCCCGAAACGGGCGAACTTGTCGACCTCGCGGCCGCTGCAGTTGCCGATGTCCACCACGGTATCGAGCAGCTCCACCCCGGGCACGTTGATCACGCACTCGCCGCTGCCGCGCGCCAACGCGTGGCTGTGGTTTGCGTCCCACAGGTAGGTGGCGACCAGTGAAGGCGAGAAGCCCATGACCATGTGCCAGCCCATCGTCATCAGGTTGCGCTGGCCGCGCCATGCCGTGCTGACCAGCACGATCGGGCCGGGTTCGAGGAAGCGGCGGGCCTGCTCGACCGGGAAATCCTTCTTCGGCAGTGCTTTCATCCGGGGCCAGGGGCGGGAGGAACCGATGCTGGCGCAGCCGGGATGAACCCGGAGTCGAGGGGCTTGACAGGCAGTTCGATTACGCGCGTAATCAATTTGTCGATTACGGATGTAAACCATGACCCCGATCAGCGAAGCCGAAGCCGTCGTGATGGAGGTGCTGTGGCAGCAGGCACCGCGTAGTGCCGATGACGTGGTGGCCGCGCTGGCCCATCGCGACTGGGCCGAGCCGACCATCAAGACCCTGCTCAACCGCCTGCTGACCAAGGGCGCGATCACTGCCGAGCGCGATGGACGGCGTTACCTGTACCGGCCGCTGCTGCAGCGACAGGCGTGGGTGGAGGCGCAGAGCCAGGACTTCATCGGCCGTGTCTTCGAAGGGCGCGTGGCGCCGCTGGTCGCGCACTTCAGCGAACGCGGCCAGCTGAGCGCGCAGGACATCGCCGAACTGAAGAAGCTGATCCAGGAGCTGGACCATGACTGAGCTGCTCGACGGACTGTGGCGGGCCAGCTTGTGGCTGGCCGTGGGTGTGGCCCTGCTGGCGGTGCTGCGACCGCTGCTGGTGCGGTTGGGGGGCGCTGGGCTGGCCTACCGCAGCTGGTGGCTGCTGCCGCTGCTGCTGGTGGCCCTGACGCTGCCATTGCCACAGGTTGCGGTGTTGCAGCAGGTACCCACGCTGCCGCTGAAAGTGATGCCCGGTGCCCTCGATGCCCTGAGCGGGCCCTCGCTGCCATGGGCCGGGCTGTTGTTCGCGCTGTGGGCATTGGGCGCGGGCATCCGCCTGTTGCGCGACCTGCACGCACAACATCGTTTCGAACGGAGCATGGGCCCACTGACGCCGCGCACCGATGGCAGCTGGCAGGCCAGCGGCGATCCCGGCTTGCCCGCGCTGGTTGGCCTGTGGCGCCCACGCATCGTGGTTGGTCCCGACTTCGACCTGCAGTTCACCGCACAGGAACAGAGCTTGATCCTGCAGCACGAGCGCAGCCATCACCGTCATGGCGATCACTGGGCCAACGGTGCGCTGCTGCTGGTGCGCGCGGTGTTCTGGTTCCACCCGCTTCTGCCGTGGGCTGCGGGCCGCTTCCTGCGCGACCAGGAACTGGCCTGCGATGCCCGCACCATGGCCCCGCAGCCGGCGCTGCGCGGCCTCTACGCCAGCACGCTGCTGAAGGCGCAGCTGGTCCACCCGGTTGCGCCAGCGGTCTGCCATTGGCGCAGCCAACCCGTGTTGAAGGAGCGTATCGCCATGTTGAAGCAGTCCAAGCGGAAGGCATTGCCGTGGGTGTCCGGGCAGGTGCTGGTGGTCGGGTTGTGTGTGGGCATGGGCGCGGTGGCATGGGCCAGCCAGGGCGGCGCGGTTGGGAGCCCGGGGATCGGTGTCGAGCCGTTCGAGCACGCTGAAGAAGATGCGGCCAAGGCTGGGCTGGACCGTCCGATCCAGATCGACAGGATGCCACCGCCGTCCTATCCAAAATCCGCGTTCGAGCAGCGCCAGGTAGGTGTGGTGAACCTGCGCGTGGAGGTGGATGCGCAGGGGCGTCCCAGCGATGTCCGCGTGCTCAGTGCCACCAATCCGGGCGTGTTCGATGCGGTGTCGATCGCTGCGGCACGCAGCTGGACCTATCGGCCGGCGATGAAGAACGGTAAGCCGGTTGCAGCGGCGGTGAAGATTCCGATCACGTTCGCCATGGACAACACCGAGGACACCCAATGAAGTCCGCTGCGCTGATCATGGCGGCAGCGCTGCTGGTCGGGTGTGCGAGCCAGGACCGCCTGACCACGGTGGATACCCGCAGCGAAAATGTCGGCCACCAGCGCCTGCAGCCGCAGGCGGGCAGCGGCGGTGGACAGTCGCAGGTGTATTCGCTGGGTGCGACCGAAGGCTACCGGATGCCCCAGCTGTACGCGGCACCGGACCCGGAGGTTGGCGATCGTGACCCGCGCGCGGAACTGGCGCCGACCACGATCTGCCTGCAGGTGGTGGTTGATGCCAATGGCGCCGTGGAGCGAAGCCTGCCATTGACCGATCGTCCGGAGTGCGCGGCAGGTGCTGCGGGCGAGAATGCGCCCCTGCTGCAGGCTGCCCAGGAAGCCGTAGCGATGTGGAAGTACTCGTCCGCAGCGGTCTGCCACTTCGCGGCGGGCAAGGTGCCTGCCGACCGCGGTGACTGCCGGGGCGCCGAGCGCGTCGAGCCGGTAGCGGTCACCCTGCAGTACGCCTTCACGTTCGAGATCGTGAAGGGCCAGCACGTGGTGCGGATGCAGGGAAAATGAACACTGGCGGTCCGCGATGGAAACCGATGGCGCCGGGCTCTGCCCGGCGTATGTCAGGCCCCGCCTTGGATATTGGCCTTTACCGCAGGCTGCATCAGCTTCGGTTCTTCCAACGTCGCATCGCGGGCCTGGCGCACGCTGACGAACTCCGCCTCGGCCACGCCGTCGTGCACGTGGATGTTGTGCGCGCGCTGTTCACCGATGGTGGTTTCGTTGGCGAAGTCGCGGCCGCCCGGGCCGTAGTCGTGGCAGACGAACACGCGGGTGGCATCCGGCAGGGCCAGCAGGCGCTGGATCGAGCGGTACAGCTGTGCGGCATCACCGCCAGGGAAGTCGCAACGGGCAGTGCCGCCGTCGGGCATGAACAGCGAGTCGCCAGTGAACAGCGCATCGTCGATCAGGTAGGCGATGCTGTCGCTGGTGTGGCCGGGCACGGCGATCACCTGGCAGCGCAGTTCGCCCAAAGTGAAGGTCTCGCCATCACTGAACAGGTGGTCGAAGATTTCATCGGCGCCCGGAAGCTGCAGGCCATAGCGTGGCGCAAACGTCGCCTGCACCGCGCGGATGCCTTCACCGATGGCCAGCGTGGCCTGCGGAAAGTGCTGCTTGAGTCGGCGCCCGGCCGACACATGGTCGGCGTGGGCATGCGTCTCCAGCAGCCAGCGCAGCTGCACGCCCTGTTGTTCGATGGCCTGCAATGCCGCGCGCAGCGGTGATTCGCTGCTGGCGTCGGTGTCCGGGTCGTAGTCCAGGACCGGATCGATCAGCGCCGCCTCGCCGCTGGCCGGGTCGCTGACCAGGTAGCTGAAGGTGTTGCTGTCACGGTGGAAGAACGACTGCACCTGGACCGGCATTGGAGCTCTCCTCAGCGCGTGCCGAGCACGCGGTTCAGCAACTGCGCCAGGTTTTCACCGGCCAGCCGCAGCTGCGCTTCGGCCAGCGGCCGGTAGCGCTCGGTGTACTCGTCACCGATTTTACGCGAGGCCGGATAAACGCCAGGTTGCATGGAGATGCGGCAGCTGGCCTCGGCCCAGGCCTGCGGGTCGCGCTGCGGGTTGGACTGGCGTGCCAGCTTCGGTGCGCGCTGGCTCTGCAGCACCGGCAGGTAGCCGGCATCGTCCAGCTTGCGGGTGTTGAGCATGCCGCTGTCCCACAGCGAGTGCAGGTTGGTACCGCGGTTGCCGAACTGCAGCTGGAAATCATTGCCGCCCTTGTCGTGGGCGTAGCCGGCGTGCATCGGCTGGTGGATGTCGCCGACCAGGTGCACGACGAACTTCAGCGCCTGCAGGCGCTCGCCGTCAGTCAGGCTGCGGTCGCCCAGAATGGCGCTCTGCGCCTTGAGGGCTTCGACGATGCAGTTGCCGTTCCTGCAGTGCTTCGGTGCTTCGTAGTGGCAGTCGTCTTCGGCAATGTTGACGTAGTGCCAGCCGGCCGAGCGACGGCCCAGGCCCGGGTCCTTGGCGCGCAGCTGGTCGGCCCAGGGCGCGATGCTGGCCAGGGTGGCGTCCGGTTCGGTGGCCAGCAGGCGGTCCACTTCGGCGCGGGCGGCGGGGGTGAGGCGGGCGTCGGCGACTTCGGCGACAAGGCGGTGGCCTTGCGCGCCCCAGGCATGGGCAGGGGCGGAGACGGACAGCAGGGCCGGCGCCAGGGCGGCGGCGAGGAACAGGGAGTGCAGGGCTTTCATGCGCCCATTCTAGCGGGGTAGGTGGATTGAAGAGCGGCGCGTTCCTGTTCCGAAGTGGAAGCGTAGAGGGAGGGGCGGCGGGACACGCCGTAAATCCGTCCTTGGAGGAGGCTCGATGGCGCCATCCATGCCGCCAACGGTCCCGCCGCCCCTCCCTCTGCGCTCCCCTCCAAACATGGCCGCGGAGGCGGATGCAAACGTCAAATGCAACATCAAAAACAAATGCAGGATCAAAATCGGCCTCCTGCAATTACAGGCAATCACTGCGCCTCGGATGCACGGGTTCTGCTCTTGCCTTTGCTTGAGCTGGTACGCACGCGGTGATGGGAAGGGGCAAGGCGGGGAGCGGAGCCGGGACCGTTGGCGCCATGGATGGCGCCATCGAGCCCCCAGGGATGGGTTTACGGCGTGTCCCGGCTCCGCTCCCTGCCTTGCCCCAGCTCCGGAACCGCTTCAGTCCCAGGCACAAAAAAGCCCCGGCAATTACCGGGGCAACATGCTGCGAGGGCTTTGCGTGTAGCGGGGGAGCGGGGGCGAAGCCCCCGCGCCCAATACACCGCTTTAGAACTTGAAGACGTACGAAGCGCCGTAGACCAGCGGATCGATGTTGACCGTGCCGATCTTCTCGCCGTTCAACTTCACCTTGCTGTCGATGTCGATCCAGCGCATGTCCACGCGCAGGGCGCCCTTCTCGCCGATCGCGAAGTCCACGCCGGCGTGTGCGGCCAGGCCCCACGAATCCTGCAGCTTCAGCTTGCTGCCGGCCAGCGCACCCGTAGTGTCTTCGCTGAAGAAGGTGGTGTAGTTCAGGCCGGCGCCGACGAACGGCGACACCTTGCCCTTGCTGTTGAAGTGGTACTGCAGGGTGACCACCGGCGGCAGCTGCTTGGTGCTGCCGACGCGGCCCAGGCCGTTGATGTTGATGTCGTGCTTGAACGGCAGCGCGGCCAGCACTTCGATGCCCAGGTTGTCGGCGATGAAGTACTCGCCGGTGATGGTCGGCTTGACGTCATTGTCGACGTCGACCTTCAGGGTGCCGCCGGCCAGCCAGCCGTTGTTCGACTTCGGCGCCACCTGGTGCACGCCGGCCGAGACGGTCCAGTCGCCCTTGGACTGGGCCATGGCCGGGGCGGCGGCGAGCGACAGGGCGGTGGCCAGGCTGGCCATGATCAGGGGGGAGGTCTTGCGCATGGGGGTGTTCTCGTTGCTGGGTGGATGGCGACAGTCTCGGCCTCACGCCGCGCTAACGCTTTGATCCGGATCAAATCCTGTCCGTGGGCCGGCCGGCGGTCCCGGCTGGCCCACGGTGGCCAGCGGCGGTTTGCTAGACTTGTGGGCCCTATCCATCCCGCCGCACCTGTCGCGGCCGCAGGAGCTTGAGAAATGGCAATCAAGGTTGGTATCAACGGTTTCGGTCGCATCGGGCGTAACGTCCTGCGCTCGGCGGTGCTGAACTTCGGCGACGACATCGAAATCGTGGCCATCAACGATCTGCTGGAGCCGGACTACCTGGCGTACATGCTCAAGTACGACTCCGTGCACGGCCGCTTCAAGGCCGACGTGGCGGTGCAGGGCAACGACCTGCTGGTCAACGGCAAGAAGATCCGCCTGACCCAGGAACGCGACCCGGCCAACCTGAAGTGGGATGAAGTCGGCGCTGATGTGGTGCTGGAAGCCACCGGCCTGTTCCTGACCAAGGAAACCGCGCAGAAGCACATCGATGCCGGCGCCAAGAAGGTCATCATGTCGGCCCCGTCGAAGGACGACACGCCGATGTTCGTGTACGGCGTGAACGACAAGACCTACGCCGGCCAGGCGATCATCTCCAACGCTTCGTGCACCACCAACTGCCTGGCCCCGCTGGCCAAGGTCATCAACGACAAGTGGGGCATCAAGCGCGGCCTGATGACCACCGTGCATGCGGCCACCGCCACCCAGAAGACCGTCGATGGCCCGTCCAACAAGGACTGGCGCGGCGGCCGTGGCATCCTGGAAAACATCATTCCCTCGTCCACCGGTGCGGCCAAGGCCGTCGGCGTGGTCATTCCGGAACTGAACAAGAAGCTGACCGGCATGAGCTTCCGCGTGCCGACCTCGGACGTGTCGGTGGTCGACCTGACCGTCGAGCTGGAAAAGGAAGCCACCTACGCCGAGATCTGCGCCGAAGTGAAGGCACAGAGCGAAGGCCCGCTGAAGGGCATCCTGGGCTACACCGAAGACAAGGTGGTGGCCACCGATTTCCGCGGCGAGACCTGCACCTCGGTGTTCGACGCCGAAGCCGGCATCGCCCTGGATGGCACCTTCGTCAAGCTGGTCACCTGGTACGACAACGAGTGGGGCTACTCGAACAAGTGCCTGGAAATGGCCAAGGTCGTCGCCGCCAAGTAAGGCCGGCGAGCAGCGCGCGCGGACCCCGGCCTGGCCGGGGTTCGTCGTTTATGGGGCCAGCCCTGTCGTAGCATGGGCCGGTCGACCGCTGCCGCTGGGGCGCGGAACCGCATTGGAAGCATGCAATGGAAGCACTGATAGCCCTGGTCGTACTGGTTCTTCTGGCTATTCCGCTGTTGCTGGTGGTCGCGCTGGTGATGATCGCCGGCCTGCGCCGCCGCGTCGCGGCGCTGGAAAGCGCGATGGCCGCCGCGCCTGCCACCGCCAGGCCGGCCGCCAGCGCGCCCACGCCTGAACGGGCTGCGGCCACGCCCACGGCCAGTGCCGATCCACCGTTCCTGCGGCCGGTCGCCGCTGCTGCGCCGCACCCCACGCAGCCACCGGTGCGCGAAGCAGCGCCGACCGAGGCGCCTGTTCCCCGACCTGCTGCGCCACCGCCGGTGCCACCGGTGCCGGTGCAGCCGCCGCTGCCTTCCGAGCCGGCACTGCCCAACGTCATCGAGCGCGGCATCGGTGCGGTCAAGCGCTGGTTCACCGAAGGCAACGTGCCGGTCAAGATCGGCATGCTGGTGCTGCTTGCCGGTGTCGCTGCGCTGCTGAAGTACGTCAGCGACCAGGGCTGGCTGGTGTTGCCGATCGAGCTGCGCCTGGCCGGCATCACCGTGGGGGCGCTGGGCCTGCTGGCCTTTGGTTGGCACCAGCGCGAGCGCCGGCGCCTGTTTGCGCTGGCCTTGCAGGGCGGTGCCATCGGCGTACTGCTGCTGACCATCTTCGCGGCCTTCAAGCGCTTCGACCTGATTCCGCCGGGCTTCGCCTTCGCCAGCTCCATTGCCCTGGTGGCCGGGCTGTGCGTGCTGGCGGTGGTGCAGAACTCGCGCACGCTGGCCGTGCTGGGCATCCTGGCCGGCTTCATGGCACCGCTGTGGCTGTCCGCCGGCAGCGGCAATCACGTGGGGCTGTTCAGCTATTACGCGGTGCTCAACGCAGGCATTTTCGCCATCGCCTGGTTCCGCCCTTGGCGCGCGCTGAACCTGCTGGGCTTCGCCTTCACTTTCGGCATCGGCACCTTCTGGGGCGTGCTGCAGTACGTACCGGACAAGTTCAGCAGCACTGAGCCGTTCCTGCTGTTGTTCTTCGTGTTCTACCTGCTGATCCCGCTGCTGTACGCGCGCCGCCAGCCGGCCAGCCGGCGCGATCTGATCGATGGCAGCCTGGTGTTCGGCACGCCGCTGGTCGCATTCTCGTTGCAGGCAGGCATGCTGCACGAACAACCGATGACGCTGGCACTATGCGCGCTGGGCCTGGCCGCGATCTACGCGGTACTGGCACGGACACTGATCGCACGCGCGTCCTATACCGTGCTGGCGCAATCGCATGCCGTGCTTGCGGTGGGCTTCGCCACGCTGGCGGTGCCGCTGGCCTTGTCGGCGCGTGCCACCGGTGCCGTGTTTGCGCTGGAAGGTGCAGGCCTGGCCTGGTTGGGGCTGCGCCAGAAGCGCTGGCTGCCGCAGGTATCCGGCGCGTTGCTGCAGATCGGCGCCGCATTCGCCTTCGTTGCCGGTGGCGACCACTGGCACGAAGACCTGCGCTTCCTGATCAACCCGACCGCCATCGGCGCGCTGTTGCTGGCCCTGGCCGGCTTCGCGTCGGCGTGGAGCTACCAGCGCAGGCCACGTCATGAGGTCGCACTGGTGTACTACCTGTGGGGCCTGCTGTGGTGGCTGGGCGGCCTGGTCCATGAGATCACGCGCTTCTTCCCGTACCGCACCGAAGTGGACGCGTTGCTGGTGCTGGCCGCGGTCACTGCCTGGCTGGTGGCCGAAGTGCCGCGTCGCCAGCCGGCACGTGCACTGGGCGTGACCGCACTGGCCATGCTCGCGCTGGGCTTCCCGCTGGCCCTGGTGCAGAGCGATGCACACCACCAGCCGTTCGCCGGTTATGGCGCGCTGGCCTGGGCGGTGTTCGCGGTGCTGGGCGTGCGGACCCTGCTGTGCCTGCGCCAGGGCGGCGATACCGTGGCCCGCATCGCGCAGTTCCTGTGGTGGCTGCTGTGGCCGTCGCTGCTTTCGCTGCTGGCCCTGTGGGGCGGTGGCGAAGCCGATCTGGCGCAGGGCTGGACGACCCTGCTGGTGACCTTGCCATGGCTGCTGATGGCGGCACTGTCGCTGTGGCGCTGGAATGCGCTGCGCTGGCCATTGGGACAGGCCTTCGACAGCGTGCGCGTCCCGCTGCAGTGCGTGCTGTTCGGCCTGCTGTCGATCGGCTGGCTGTTGGGCCAGCTGCTGCCGGGCGACGCTGCACCGCTGTTGTGGCTGCCGGTGCTGAATCCGGCCGAGATCGGCCAATGGTTGAGCCTGTTGCTGCTGGCGCGCTGGCTGTACAGCAATCAGGGTTCGCAGGCCCCGCAGGCATTGCTGAACATCCGCATGCCGCTGCTGGCACTGGCGGCCTTCGTCGCGCTGACCAGCCTGGTGCTGCATGGCGTGCACCAGTGGGGTGGGCTGGCGTGGAACGCGTCGATGATGCGCTTCAGCCTGGCCCAGACCAGCCTGACCGTGTTGTGGAGCGTGCTGGGCGTGATTGCCTGGGTGTGGGGTTCGCGTCGTGGCCAGCGTGTGCTGTGGATGGTCGGTGCCGTGCTGATGGGCGTGGTACTGGCCAAGCTGGTTATTGTCGATCGCCAGCACCTGGGCAACCTGCTGGGCATCGCATCGTTCATCGCCTACGGCCTGCTGTGCACGGTCGTGGGTTATCTGGCACCGGCTCCGCCGAGCGTGGCGCCGACCGTGGAGGAAAAGCAATGAGGAAGTGGAGCAGGGCGCTGCTGCCGGCGATGTTCGGCATGCTGGCCGCCGTCGTGGTGCAGGCGGCTGATTACCGCACGCAGTATGCCGAGCAATGGCCGCTCACATTGTCCAGCGCGCAGTCCGGTGCCTACCGCATCGTGCTGGAGCCGGCGATCTACCGCCGTGCCGTGAGCCCCGACCTCAGCGACCTGCAGGTGTTCAATGCAGCCAGCCAGCTGCTGCCGTCGGCACTGCTGGCGCCGGACCAGCCGCTGGCGCAACCGCCGGTGCAGCGTGAGCTGCCGTGGTTCGTGCTGCCGCCGCTGGCCGATGCCCAGCGCAACGATCTGCAGCTGCTGACCGAGCGTGATACCGATGGGCGCGTGCGCCGGGTCGAAGCACGGGTGAGTGGCGGGGCGACGGCGAACGGGCAGGGCGGCTGGCTGATCGACGCCAGCATGCTCGACCAGCAGCCGCTGGCGGCGCTGGTGCTGGACTGGGCCGACAGCGGCCAGCCGCTGCAGGCGCAGGTTCAGCTGGATGCCAGTGATGACCTGCAGCACTGGCGATCGATGGGTCGCGACGTGCCGCTGGTGGATCTGCAGCGCGCCGGCAAGCGCCTGCTGCAGCGCCGCCTGCAGGTGGACGGCACTGCACGCTACCTGCGCATCCTGGCGCAGGGCGACTCGCGGTTGCCGACCCTGCGCGGCGTGTTGGCGGAACTGCCGCCAGCGCCGGCCACGCTGCCGTGGGAATGGCTGTCGCTGGAGCCGACGTCGAAGGGCAAGGGCGAATACACCTTCGAGATGGATGGCCGGTTCCCGGTGGCGCGCGCCGATGTGGCCAGCACCGACAACAGCCTGGTGCAATGGACGCTGTTCAGTCGTGATGACGAGAGTGCCGAGTGGCAGCGCCGCAGCGCGCCGTGGATCGCCTACCAGGTGCAACAGGGCACGCAGGGCCAGCGCCAGCAGTCGGCGGCGCAGCCGCTGGGCGGCGTGCACCGCGACCGCTACTGGAAGCTGGTGGCGAATCCGGCGGAATCTGCCACTGCGCCGACGCTGCGCCTGGGCTACCAACCCGAAGTGCTGGTGTTCCTGAGCCAGGGTGCGGCGCCCTACGCACTGGCGGTGGGCAGCGCGACCGCGCGCCGCACGGACGCGCCGATCGGGGTGTTGATCGAGGAACTTCGGCAGCGCAACGATCCGTCGTGGCAGCCGACGCTGGCGCGACTGGAAGGCAGCCCGGAACCGCTGGCGGGCGACGCGGCGCTGAAACCGCAGCATGACTGGAAGTCGTGGCTGTTGTGGGCGCTGCTGGGTCTGGGCGTGCTGGTGGTGGGTGGCCTGGCGCTCAGCCTGCTTCGGCAGAAGCCGACGCCTTCGGCGTAGGTTCCGGCGAACGGCGCAGCCCCTCGTGGGTGGCTGCAAAGCGCGATCCCGGGGATGGGCCGAGCGGGTGGGCTGGGCAGGGGACGCCGTGAATCCGTCCCTGGAGGCTTAGCCGCGCCATCCATGGCGCGGATACCCCTGCCCAGCCCACCCGCCCGGCCTCTGACAGTTTCCGTGTGCGTCCACCCACGGAAAGAAAAAAAGAAGAGCAAAAGCTGCTTGGCTGGGCGCTCTTTGTAGAGCCGAGCCCACGCTCGGCTGCTGCTCGCGGTAGACCCAGCCGAGCATGGGCTCGGCTCTACATTAGTTTCTCCGACATCAGAAACCGCTCTTGCTCCTGCCTTTGCCATCCGCTCCGCCTCATGAACCTGTCAAGGCCGGGATGGTGTGGGGTGGCAGGGGTGTGAGCCGCATGGATGCGGCGACCAAGCCCCCATGGACGGGTTTACGGCGTCCCCTGCCACCCCACAGCACCCCGGCTCACCCTCAGCACCAAGAAGCGCCAGCGCTTTGGCTGTTGCAGTTCGCTGTTGCCGTACGCCTCTGCCTGCCGCAGGCATCGCCACCCGATACAATGGCCGCCTGCCGTAGCCCGGCATCCCGTCCCTGAGCCAAAGAGTTGCCCATGTCCATCGTCCGCATGACCGACCTCGACCTCTCCGGCAAGCGCGTGCTGATCCGCCAGGATCTGAACGTGCCGATCGAGAATGGCCGCATCACTTCCGAACAGCGCATCACCGCTTCGCTGCCGACGCTCAAGCGCGCGCTGGAGCAGGGCGCGGCAGTGATGGTCACCTCGCACCTGGGGCGCCCGAAGGAAGGCGTGTGGAGCGAGGCCGACTCGCTGGCGCCGGTCGCCCAGCGCCTGTCCGAGCTGCTCGGCCGCGAGGTTCCGCTGGTGCGTGACTGGGTCGACGGCGTCGACGTGCAGCCGGGCCAGCTGGTGCTGCTGGAAAACTGCCGCATGAACGTCGGCGAGGGCAAGGACGACGAGGCCCTGTCGAAGAAGTACGCCGCCCTGTGCGACGTGTTCGTGATGGATGCCTTTGGTACCGCACACCGCGCGCAGGCCTCGACCCATGGCGTCATCCGCTTCGCCCCGGTCGCGGCCGGTGGCCCGCTGCTGATGGCCGAGCTGGACGCGCTGGCGCAGGCGCTGGACGCACCGGCCAAGCCGCTGCTGGCCATCGTTGCCGGCAGCAAGGTCAGCACCAAGCTGGAACTGCTGGCCAACCTGGTCGGCAAGGTCGACCAGCTGATCGTTGGTGGTGGCATCGCCAACACCTTCATCGCTGCCGCCGGCTACAAGGTCGGCAAGTCGCTGTATGAGCCGGACCTGCTGGACACCGCGAAGAAGATCGTGGCCGATGCCAAGGCGCGTGGCGCCGACATCCCGCTGCCGGTCGACGTGGTCACCGCCAAGCAGTTCATGCCGGACGCTGTTGCCGAAGTGAAGGCGGTCGACGCCGTCGCCGAGGACGACCTGATCCTGGATATTGGCCCGCAGACCGCTGCGCAGTACGCGCAGCTGATCGGAAAGGCCGGCACCGTGGTCTGGAACGGCCCGGTCGGCGTGTTCGAGTTCGAAGCCTTCAGCAAGGGCACCGAAGCGCTGGCCCGCGCCATCGCCAGCTCGCCGGCATTCTCCATCGCGGGCGGTGGCGACACCCTGGCGGCGGTCGACAAGTTCGATATCGCCGGGCAGGTCAGCTATATCTCCACTGGCGGTGGTGCGTTCCTGGAGTTCCTGGAAGGCAAGACCCTGCCGGCCGTCGCCGCACTCGACGCGCGCGGCGCATGAGTGCCGACCGTAGCAAGGATGTCCTGTTCTTCGACCTCGACGGCACGCTGATCGATTCGCAGGTGGGCATCACCGCCTGCATCGCCTATGCGCTGCAGAAGATGGACCATCCGGTGCCGCCGCAGGAGACGCTGCTGGGCTGGATCGGTCCGTCGCTGCGCACCACCTTCGCGCCGCTGTTCGTCGAACCGGCACGGGTGGAACAGGCGGTGGGCTACTACCGTGAGCGCTTCGACGCCGAAGGCTGGCGCGAACACACGGTGTACCCGCAGGTGGAAGACACGCTGCGCACGCTGCATGGCCGTGGCCACCGCCTGGCGGTGGTCACCGCCAAGAACGAGCCGCATGCGCGCCGCATCCTTGCGCACCTGCCGTTTGGCGGGCTGTTCGAGGAGATCATCGGTTCGACCCTGGATGGCTCGCGCAGCCACAAGCCGGAGCTGGTCGGGGAAGCTCTGCGCCGGCTGCAGGTGCAGCCCGCACAGTGCTGGATGATCGGCGACCGCCGCATGGACATCGAAGGCGCGCGTCACCACGGCCTGCGCAGCGTGGGTGTGCTGTGGGGCTTTGGCGGTGAGGCGGAACTCACCGCGGCCGGCGCTGGCCAGCTGGCACGCGAACCGGCGCAGCTGGAAACGCTGCTGGCCTAGCTTGCTGTAGCGCCGAGCCGATGCCCGGCTGCTCCGGCGAGTGGCCAGCCGGGCATGGGCTCGGCTCTACGGAATGCCCTGCGCCAGCGTATGTCCGGACAATGTCCGTTGCATGACCTGCGGAGTCAGGCAGCACAAGGCTGTAACCGTATACATGCGGCGTGAAGGATGTGCTAATTTCCGTTCTTTAACGGGAGAGGCCCATCCACCATGTTCGAGCGTCAGCGTCGCACCAAGATCCTTGCCACCCTCGGTCCGGCCACTGATCCGCCGGGCGTGCTGGAGGATCTTTTCCGCGCCGGCGTCAATGTGGTGCGCCTGAACTTCAGCCATGGCGATCCGTCCGGCCAGGCCAAGCGTGCCGCCGAAGTGCGTGCTGCTGCGGCCCGCGTAGGCGTGGAAGTGGGCATCCTGGCCGACCTGCCGGGCCCGAAGATCCGCATCGAGCGCTTCGCCGAAGGCAAGGTGCAGCTGAAGGCGGGTGACCGCTTCGACCTGATCGCCAGCGAGAACGCCGGCCCGGGCAACGCCAGCCAGGTGGGCGTGAGCTACCTCGGCCTGCCGCAGGACGTGGGCCCGGGTGATGTGCTGCTGCTCGACGACGGCCTGATGCAGCTGCAGGTGGTGGAAGTGCAGGGCGAGCGCATCGTCAACACCGTGCTCAACGATGGTGTGTTGTCCGACCGCAAGGGCCTGAACAAGCAGGGCGGCGGCCTGTCGCTGGGTGCCCTGACCGAGCGCGACAAGGAACTGATCGGCATCGTTGCCAAGATCGGCGTGGACTTCATCGCCGTGTCGTTCTGCCGCAACGCGCAGGACATGAACGACGCGCGCGACATCGCCCGCTCGCACGGCTGTGATGCCGCCCTGGTGTCGAAGATCGAGCGCACCGAGGCGATCGAGAACCTGGAAGAAATCGTCGAGGCCAGCGACGTGGTGATGGTTGCCCGTGGCGACCTTGGCGTGGAAATCGGCGATGCCGAGCTGCCGGGCCTGCAGAAGAAGATCATCAAGGCCTCGCTGGCGCAGAACAAGGTGGTGATCACCGCCACGCAGATGCTGCAGTCGATGGTGGAAAGCCCGATCCCGACCCGCGCCGAAGTGCTGGACGTGGCCAACTCGGTCATCGACGGTACCGACGCGGTGATGCTGTCGGCGGAAACCGCCGCCGGTGCCTACCCGGTCAAGGCGGTGGAAGCGATGGCACGCATCTGCCTGGGTGCCGAGCGCCAGTTCCAGACCGAGACCGATTTCAACGCCTCGCCGCGCAACCTGGAACGTGCCGACCAGGCAATTGCCATGGCCACCATGTTCCTGTCGCAGCATGTGGGCGTGCGCGCGATCGTGGCCATGACCGAATCCGGCGGCACCGCGCGTTACCTGTCGCGTTTCCGCGCCAAGGCGCCGGTGTTCGCGGTCACCCGCCACGACGGCGCGCGTCGCCAGATGGCGCTGATGCGCGATGTGTTCCCGATCAACTTCGACAGCCGCGGCCTGACCCCGCGCGAAGCGGCGCGCGGCAGCATCCGCCTGCTGGTCGAATCGGAACTGCTGCAGGCCGGTGACCGCGTTGTGTTCACCAGCGGCGAGCACATGGAAACCCATGGTGCCACCAACACCCTGCGCCTGCTGGAAGTGGGCGAGGATGGCCGCGCCATCGGCCTGGGCGATCTGTAAGCCCTGACGGTCGGGTCGGCGCTGCCGATCCGGGGTCAGAGCCCTGAAGGGATCTGACCCCGTACTGACCAGGGGTCAGATCCCTGAAGGGGCTCTGACCCCATGCCGCAGGACATCCTTTGTCCTGCGTAGACGTGGAAGCGTTTCCATCCTGTCCTCCACGGCGAGGCAACGGGCAGCAGGGCTATACTTACGTTTTTCCCGCACCCGCCACAGGAAATACATGAGTATCGAACAGCTGGCTGAAACCGCCCAGGCCATGGTCGCCCCGGGCAAGGGCATCATCGCGATCGACGAATCCACCGCTACCATCGCCAAGCGTTTCGCCGGCGTCGGTATCGAGAACACCGAGGAGAACCGTCGCGCCTACCGCGAGCTGCTGCTGACCACGCCGAAGCTCAACGAGCACATTTCCGGCGCCATCCTGTACGACGAGACCATCCGCCAGTCGACCAAGGACGGCGTGCCGTTCGCCAAGTACATGGCCGACCACGGCATGATTCCGGGCATCAAGGTGGACAAGGGTGCGCACCCGCTGGCCGGCTGCCCGGGCGAGCTGGTGACCGAAGGCCTCGACGGCCTGCGCGAGCGCCTGCAGGAGTATTACAAGCTGGGCGCGCGCTTCGCCAAGTGGCGTGCGGTCATCAACATCGGCGAGAGCATCCCGTCGGGCACCTGCATCGAGTCCAACGCCCATGCGCTGGCCCGCTATGCAGCGCTGTGCCAGGAATGCGGCCTGGTGCCGATGGTCGAGCCGGAAGTGATCATGGACGGCGACCACGACATCGAAACCTGCTACGAAGTCACCGAAGCCACCCTGCGCTCGCTGTTCGACGCGCTGTACCAGCAGAACGTGCTGCTGGAAGGCACCATCCTGAAGGCCTCGATGGTCATCTCCGGCAAGGACTGTGAAGAGCAGGCCGATGTCGAGGAAGTGGCCGAGTCGACCGTGATGTGCCTGAAGAGCACCGTGCCGGCGATCCTGCCGGGCGTGGTGTTCCTGTCCGGTGGCCAGAGCGACGAGCAGTCCACCGAGCACCTGAACGCGATGAACCAGCTGGGCAACCTGCCGTGGCCGCTGAGCTTCTCCTACGGCCGCGCCATGCAGCAGGCCGCGCTGAAGCTGTGGGCCAAGGACATGAAGGGCAACTACGCTGCTGCCCAGAAGACGGTGTACGAGCGCGCCAAGGACAACGGCCTGGCCGCGCTGGGCAAGTGGAACGGTTGATCCGTCCCATCGCCGGATGAACAAGGCAGCGCCGGCATCACGCCGGCGTTTGCTTTTGCGGGTATCTTTTCCGCCCCCGCGTGCCTGGCCGGTATGCGGGAACCACATGGAAGGCCAAGGAGAAACAACATGCGTTTGGCAGCAATCACACTGGCCGTTGCCACGGTCCTGGTCGCCAGCGGTTGCAACCGCATCGGCGGCGGCGCGGACGCGGGCAAGGCCGCGTCACTCGATTTCGACAAGCCGGTATCCGGCGAGATCACCTCGCGCAGCGGCATCAACTACAACGACGGCAGCCACCACCAGCTCTACCAGATCAAGCTGGAAGACAAGCAGCTGGTCGGGCTGAAGCTGACCGGTTCGCTGAGCGGCTCGATCGCCGTGTTCAACAACGGCAGCCTGGTGGCCAGCAGCAACACCGGCTACGAGCGCGAAGGCGACGTCTCGGTGGCCTTCCGTGCCAACGGTGGCGGCACCTACCAGGTGGCGGTCAACGCCAACGGCTCGACCGACTACGGTCCTTACCGCCTGCGCGCCGAGAAGCTGGTGCCGTACGACGGCAAGCCGCTGGCGGGCAGCGGCGAGATCGTCGACATGCTGGCCGGTGGTTCCCAGGACTACACCCTGCAGGTGGACAAGGCCGGCCTGTACGAGATCCGCCTGGTGTCGGATGTCTTCGATCCGGTGCTGAAGCTGTCGGGCCAGGGCGTGGATGCAGAGAATGACGATGGCGGCGACAGCACCAACTCGCGCCTGACCCTGTCACTGAAGCCGGGCAAGTACACCCTGACCGCGCGCGGCCTCGGCGACGGCGTCAGCGGCATGTTCACCCTGTCGGCCAACCGCATCGAGCTGCCCGGCAATCTGGTCGAGCGCGATGGCACGGCGCTGCCGAAGGCGGGCAGCGTGTACACGATGCTCGACAACGATGGCCGTCGCCGCTTCCTGCTGTCGCTGGACCGCCCGGCCGATGTGCGCCTGGATGCGATTTCCAGCCAGGTTGATACCGTGCTGCGCGTGGTCGGCGGCGATGTCGAGCTGACCGACGACGATGGTGGCAACGGCACCAATTCGCGCCTGGAAGAGACCCTGCCGGCCGGTCATTACACGGTCGACGTGTCCAGCCTGAACAATGGCGCGGGCATGGTGGAAGTGCGCGTGCAGGTGGATGGCGCCAGCGCCGATGGGGCTGCGGCCTCGGCGGCACGCGCCGCAGCCGACGCAGCCGCCGTGGCCGATGACGCCGCCGCGGTGGAAGCTGCCAGCCGTTGAGCGTGACCCACGCCATGCGTGGCTGAGCACAACGGTGCAACGGAAAAGGCCGGGCACTGCCCGGCCTTTTTCTTTACGTCGCGCACCGGGATTCAGTGCGCGGCGGCAAAACCCGCATCGCCCAGGGGCGGCAGCATCGACCCGCGCGGTTCGCTGTCCGCGCTTTGCCCGGCGGCGCTCAACGCCTGCTGGTAGGCCTTGGCCGTAGCGGTATTGAACGCCACCAGCACGATGCGCATCGGTTGCGCATGGCTGCGCTGCCACGCCAGTGTTTCGGTCACTGCGATCTGCGCCGCCTGGTACAGCGGATAGCCATAGACGCCGCAGCTGATCGCCGGGAACGCGATCGACTGCACGCCCAGCGACTCGGCCAGCTGCAGCGACTTCCAGTAGCAGTTGGCAAGCAGCGCCGGTTCGTCGCGCTGGCCGTCATGCCAGACCGGGCCCACCGTGTGCAGTACATGGCGCGCCGGCAGCGCATGGGCGCTGGTGGCGCGCACTTCGCCCGTCGGGCAACGCACGCCCGGGCGCAGCTCCGGCAACTGCGCGCACTCGGCCAGCAATGCGGGGCCGGCCGCGCGATGGATCGCGCCGTCGACACCGCCGCCACCGAGCAGTGTTTCGTTGGCCGCGTTGACGATCGCATCCACCGCCAGGGTCGTGATGTCACCCTGCCAAACCTCGATCTTCATGCGTCCGTCTCCTGCCTGTGAGGTGATCCGCGCAGCATCTGCGCCGGCTGTTCCCACGGTAGGGGACAGGGCATCGATACTGCGTCATGACCGTCTCACGCGCTGCGATCCGACGGCCTTCACGCACGATGGCGGGCGACGCCTTCACGCAGGCTGAAGCAGAACGGGGTCAGATCCTTTCCCGCATGGGAAAGGCTCTGACCCCTGTCGCTGATCCACGCGGGTGGGGTCAGAGCCCTTTCCCTGCGGCAAAGGGATCCGACCCCGGGCGGTTTACGGCAGGCCGGCCAGCCAGTCGTCGTCGGAGCCTTCGTTGACATCGGCGAACAGCGGTGTGGAGAAATAGCGTTCACCAGTGTCCGGCAGCATCGCCAGGATCACCGCGCCGGGTTCGGCGCGGGCAGCCACGTCCAGCGCGCTGGCCACGGTGGCACCGGCAGAGATGCCGACGAAGATACCTTCCTCGGCGGCCAGGCGGCGCGCGGTGGCGATCGCGCGGTCATCTTCGACCGAGACCAGTTCGTCCACCACATCGCGGTTGAGCACGTCCGGCACGAAGTCCGGGGTCCAACCCTGGATCTTGTGCGGCTTCCAGTCATCGCCCTTGAGCAGGGCGGCGCCGGCCGGCTCGGTGGCGATGATGCGGGTCTGCGGGCGCGCGACCTTCAGCACTTCGCCCACACCAGTGAGCGTGCCGCCGGTGCCCCAGCCGCTGACGAAATAGTCCAGCCGCTTGCCGGCGAAGTCGCGCAGGATTTCCGCGGCGGTGGTGTTGCGGTGATAGGCCGGGTTGGCCGGGTTGGCGAACTGGCTGGCCAGGAACCAACCGTGCTGTTCGGCCAGTTCGGCTGCCTTGCGCACCATGCCGCTGCCGCGTTCGGCGGCCGGGGTCAGGATCACCTTGGCACCATAGGCACGCATCAGCTTGCGGCGCTCGACCGAGAAGGTCTCGACCATGGTCGCCACGAACTTGTAGCCGCGCGCTGCGGCGACCATCGCCAGTGCCACGCCGGTATTGCCCGAGGTGGCCTCCACGATGGTGTCGCCCGGCTTGAGCAGGCCACGCGCTTCAGCGTCGAGGATGATCGCCAAAGCCAGGCGGTCCTTGACCGAGCCGCCCGGATTGAACGACTCGACCTTGGCGTAAACGCTGACCTGCGGCGGTGCCAGACGCTGCAGCTTGACGATGGGGGTGTTGCCGACGGTGTCGAGGATGGAGTCGTACAGGGCCATGGAAGCGCTCCGGAAACGGGGCCGCGCCGGGTTTCGGCGGGCGAAGGGGGAGGGCTGGCTGTTCAGGCCAGCGGCTGCCGGCTGACCGTAGCGCCGGCATATGACGCCCGGAAATGACCAGATACCTTTCTTAAACAACCTTTGGTTATAAGCTGGTGACGGCAATTGACCCTAGAGTGGACCTCCGCCCCACGCCGCCTGCCTGCCCATGACGCTGACCCAGCTGCGCTACCTGGTTGCCATCGCCGACGCCGAGCTGAACATCACGCTGGCCGCCTCGCGCGTGCATGCCACCCAGCCCGGCTTGTCCAAGCAGCTCAAGCAGCTGGAGGACGAGCTGGGTTTCCTGTTGTTCGTGCGCAAGGGCCGCAGCCTGGAGTCGGTCACCCCGGCCGGGACCGAGGTGATCGCCCGCGCCCGCGCCGTGCTGGCCGAGGCCAACAACATCCGCACCTACGCGGCCAACCAGCGGCGCGAGAGCCAGGGCCAGCTGATCCTGACCACCACCCACACCCAGGCGCGCTTCGTGCTGCCGCCGGCGGTGGCGGCGATCAAGCAGGCTTACCCGCAGGTCAGCGTGCACCTGCAGCAGGCCGGTGAAGCCGACGCGCTGGATCGCTTGAACCAGGGTGACGCGGATATCGCCATCATAAGCACCGCTGGGGGGGAGCCCACCGATGGCATCGCGGTGCCACTGTTCCGCTGGCGACGCCTGGTGGTGGTGCCCAAGGGCCACCCGCTGGACCGCGCCGGGCGTGCACCGGACCTGGCCGCGCTGGCCCGGCAACCATTGATCAGCTACGAATCCTCGACCCGCCCGAATTCGTCGCTGCAGCGTGCGTTTGCCGCCAACGGGCTGGTGCCGGATCTGGCGCTGACCGCGCTGGATGCCGATCTGATCAAGACCTATGTGCGTACCGGCCTGGGCGTGGGCCTGCTGGCCGAAATGGCGGTCAGTTCCAACGACGAAGACCTGAGGTCGTGGCCGGCGCCGGACCCGATCAGCGAGTGCATCGCCTGGGCGGTGCTGCCGCGCGACCGCGTGCTGCGTGATTACGCGCTGGAGCTGGTGCATGTGCTGGCACCGCAGATCGATCCCCGCGACCTGCGGCGGGTGCTGGATGGCAACCAGGCGGCCGCGTGGCCGGTGCCACCGACCTGGGAATCACTGACCCAGACCATCACGGTGTGAGGGGGGCGAGCAGGGCTTGCAGCCCTGCACCTGCCGAATCAATGGCAACAGCCGAAGCAACAGCAACAGCCGAAGCAACAGCTGGCTTCCGTGGGAGGCGGGGCGGTGTGGGCAGGCAGGACACGCCGTAAACCCATCCCTGGGGGCTCGATGGCGCCATCCATGGCGCCAACGGTCCTGTCTGCCCACACCGCCCCACCTCTGACAGATCTTCGCGGCTGTTGGTAGGTGTCGACCTTGGTCGACACGGTAGATCCACGCCATGCGTGGATGAAAGCTGTCAGATATCGAAATACATCTGGGGTCAGATCCGTTTTCCTTCGGAAAACGGATCTGACCCCAAAGCCGTTCCAACAGACCGCAGGAAACTGTCGAAGGCGGGGTGGGTCCGGTTGCGGGAGTGTCCGCGGCATGGATGCCGCGGCCAAGCCCCCATGGATGGGTTTACGGCGTCTCCCGCAACCGGACCCGCCCCGCCATTCAACAGGAAGCCAGCTTTTGCTTTTGCTGTTGCTTCGGCTCTTGCCGTGGACGTGGCCTCTGCAGGTGCAGGGCGCAGCCCTGCCGATAAACCCCCTCCTGCGACGGTTCGTCGCACGGGCAACCCTGGACCCGGCTCTACACTAGCGGGATGACCCGGCTGTCCCGCCCGCAGCGCCTTCTGCTCCAGCTTGCCGTCCTGGCGACGCTGCTGATGGTGCTTGCGCCGCTGGTCAGCCGCGCGCTGCAGGCGCAGCCGATGGACCACGCTGCGATGGCCGGCATGGACCACGCGCACATGCAGCATGATGGTGCCGTAGCGGGCCAGAGCCCCTTGCCCGGGCAAACGGATCCGGCCCCACCGGTCGATCCCCACGCCATGCACGGCGAAGCCTGCGAATACTGCGTGCTGGCGATGCGCCTGCTGCCGTGGCTGGCCGTGCTTGTGCTGCTGTTGCCGCTGTTGTGGCGGCCGCGGCTGGTGTTCCCCTGGTCGCGGCAGGTGCTGCCCGCGCTGTGCTGGCCGGCGCATGCCGCGCGTGGGCCGCCGCCTTTCTCCATCGTTCGCTGATGTCCCTGTCGAATCTGCCGCACGACGCCTGACCGGGCGCCGTGCGCGCGTGCGTACCTTGGAGCTGTTCCGATGAAAATGACTTCCCGCCCCGCGGGCGCCTGTGCGCGCCTGCCGGTTGCCCTTGGCCTGGCCGTAGCTGCAACGCTCGCCCATGCCGCGCCCGCCGAAGAGGCGCGTACCCTCGACACCCTGGTGGTCACCGCTGCCGCACCGTCCTCGCCACTGCACTGGGTGACCGACCCACGCCTGCCGCGGCAGCCGGTACCCGCCAGTGATGGCGCCGATTACCTGAAGACCGTTCCCGGTTTCTCCGCCATCCGCAACGGCGGCACCAACGGTGACCCGGTGCTGCGCGGCATGTTCGGTTCGCGCCTGAACATCCTCAGCAATGACGGCAACCTGATCGGTGCCTGCCCGTCGCGCATGGACAATCCGCTGTCCTACATCGCGCCGGAAAGCTTCGACCGGCTGACCATCATCAAGGGCCCGCAGAGCGTGCGCTGGGGCGCAGGTGCCTCGGCTGGCACCGTACGCTTCGAGCGCGATACACCGCGCTTCGAAGAGCCGGGCCTGCGTGCCGATGCCAGTGCGCTGGTCGGTTCGCGCAACCGCAACGACCAGGTGCTCGACCTGACCCTGGGCAACCCGACCGGCTATGTGCGCGCCAGTGGCAACCGTTCCGAAGCCGATGACTACAAGGACGGCCACGGCGATGTGGTGCCATCGAAGTGGCGCAAGTGGAACGGTGACGTAGCGATCGGCTGGACGCCGGATGCCGACACGCTGCTGGAAATTTCTGCCGGTGCCGGAGATGCGATCGCACGCTATGCGGGACGCGGCATGGACGGGGCCGCGTTCGAACGCACCAGCTATGCCGCGCGCTTCGAGAAGCGCAACCTGCCGGGTGCGTGGGACACGGTGCAGGCCAACGTGTACTACAACGAGGCCGATCACGTGATGGACAACTATACGCTGCGTGCGCCGAACCCGAACAGCATGATGCCGACGCCGATGGCTTCGAACGTGGATCGCCGTACCCAGGGCGGCCGGGTCAGTTCCGAGTGGCGCTGGCAGGACGTGCAGCTGGTGGCGGGCGTGGACGGCGAAGACAGCCGCCATCGTGGGCGCATGGGCATGGGCCGCGGCACCTATCGCCAGGTGGCGTGGGAGACCGATGCCCACTTCCGCCGCTATGGCGTGTTCACCGAGTTGACCCTCGGCGCCGGCACCGATCAGCGTTGGATCAGCGGCCTGCGCATCGATCGCGCCAGCGTGCGCGACGAGCGGCAGTCGCTCCGCGGAATGATGGGCAACATGCCCAATCCGACTGCCGGCCAGCGTCGCAAGGAATGGCTCGGCAGTGGCTTCCTGCGCTACGAGCAGGACCTGGCCGACGGCCTGACCTGGTACGCCGGCCTCGGCCACAGTGAACGCATGCCCGACTACTGGGAGCTGTTCTCGCCCGACCACGGCCCGGCCGATGCGGTGAACGCGTTTGCCGGCATCCAGCCCGAGCGCACCACCCAGCTCGACGCTGGCCTGCAGTACAAGGGACCGCGCGTGCAGGCCTGGGTCTCGGCGTACGCCGGGCAGATCCAGGACTACATCCTGTTCACCTACCACCGCAGCGGCGCGATGGGGATGAGCCAGGCCAGCAACGTCGATGCGCGCATCGCCGGTGCCGAGGCGGGGCTGGAAGTGAGCGTGGCCGAACAGTGGAAGCTGGGTGGCACGCTGGCCTATGCCTGGGGCGAGAACCGCGACCAGCAGCGTCCGCTGCCGCAGATGCCGCCGCTGGAAGCGCGCCTGAGTGCGAACTGGGAAGGCCAGCGCTGGAGCGCCGGTGCGCTGCTGCGCGCGGTGACCCACCAGCACCGTGTCGCAGATGGCCAGGGCAACGTGGTCGCACAGGATCTCGGGCCGAGCGCGGGCTTTGCCACCTTCGCGCTCAACGCGGCGTACCGTTTCGGTTCACAGCTGCAGCTCAGCGCAGGCGTCGACAACCTGTTCGACCGCGCCTACAGCGAGCACCTGAACCTGGCCGGCAGCGCCGACTTCGGCTTCCCGGCCGACCCGGTGCGCATCAACGAGCCGGGGCGCAGCGTGTGGATGAAGCTGAACTACCGGTATTGATCCGCCGGGTGTAAAAAAAAACGGGGCCGGATCCCCGCCAGGATCCGTCCCCGCCCGACGCCCTCCGTCGGGCAGCTTCGACTCTACGATGACTGACCCGGTGGTGCACGACGGGATACACCCCGATACACGCCGACACTGCCCATGGCAGCCTTGCACGGAATGGGTTCAAGGCGCTATCGCAGCCCTGGTTCCACGCCGGTAAACGCTTGGCACATACCGCTTTCAGGGGCACTTGCCTACACTCGGCGGCCGTGGATCAATTTGGACCGTTCATGTTGGCTCGTATCGCTTCGACCCTGGCCCTTGGCCTCAGCCTGGCCGTGCTGGCCGGGTGCGCAGGCAAACAGGAGGCCGCCGCGCGTCGGCAGGGAGAAGCGGTGCCGGTCACTGCGCAGGTCGTGCAGTCCCGTCAGTGGAGCGACACCCTGCAGGCGCTTGGCACGGCCAAGGCGCGCGAATCGATCAGCGTGACCGCCAAGGTCAGCGAGATCGTCGAGAAAGTGCATTTCGAAAGCGGCCAGCACATTGCTGCCGGTGCGCCGATCGTGACCCTGCGTGGGCAGGCCCAGGAGGCCGCACTGGTGCAGGCGCAGGCGACCTTCCATGAAGCCGATCAGCTGTACAAGCGCCAGCGCGAGCTGGCCGCCCAGCGGCTGGTGTCCAGCGCCACGCTGGATACGCAGAAGTCGATCCGCGATGCCGCCGAAGCGCGCGTGATGCAGATGCAGGCAGACATCGGTGATCGCCGTGTGCGCGCGCCGTTCGCCGGCGTGCTCGGCATCCGCCAGGTCAGCCCTGGCTCGCTGGTGACTCCGACCACGGTCATCGCCACGCTCGATGACATCGAGCACATGCACATCGATTTCCAGGTGCCTGAAGTGGAACTGGCTGCGCTGGGCGTCGGTGACAAGGTCAGCGCCACCAGCGTGGCCTGGCCGGGCCGCACCTTCGAGGGCGTGGTCAGCACCATCGATGCGCGCATCGACCCGGCCACCCGTGCCGTGACCGTGCGCGCCGACTTTGCCAACGGCGACCATGCGCTGCGTCCTGGCATGCTGCTGGACGTGCGCCTGTTCCGCCCCGAGCGCCCGGCGCTGGTGATTCCGGAAATCGCCGTGGTGCAGGTCGGTCGCGATACCTTCGTGTACCGCATCAAGGCTGACGACAGCGTCGAGCGTGTGGACGTGGTAACTGGCGCGCGCCGTGCCGGCGTGGTCGAGATCAGGCAGGGTCTGGAAGCGGGCCAGCGCATCGTGGTCGATGGCACCGGCAAGCTGCGTCCGGGCCTGAAGGTTGCCGCCAAGGACGCAGCGCCCGCCAGTGGTGCAAAGCCCGCTGAAGACGCTGCGCCGGCCGCGGCCGAGGGCCACGGCGGATGAAGCTGTCCGACATCTCCATCCAGCGGCCGGTGTTCGCCGTGGTGATGAGCCTGTTGCTGCTGGTGCTGGGCGTGATGTCCTTCACCCGCCTGACCCTGCGCGAACTGCCGGCCATCGACCCGCCGATCGTCTCGGTCTCGGTGGACTACACCGGCGCCTCGGCGGCGGTCATTGAAAGCCGCATCACCCAGGTGCTGGAAGATGCGCTGGCCGGCATCGAAGGCATCGATACGATCAACGCGCGCAGCACCAACGGCCGCTCGCAGGTCAGCATCGAGTTCACCTCCAACCGCGATATCGAAGCGGCGGCCAACGACGTGCGCGATGCGGTCAGCCGCGTGGCCGACCGCATGCCGGAAGAGGCGCGGCCACCGGAGATCGCCAAGGTCGAAAGCGATGCCGACCCCATCATCTGGTTCAACATGGTCTCCTCGACCATGGACACGCTGGAGCTGAGCGACTACGCCGACCGTTACGTGGTCGATCGCTTTTCCAGCCTCGATGGCGTGGCCCAGGTCCGCATCGGCGGCCGCCAGCGCTATGCGATGCGGATCTGGCTGGACCGGGACCAGCTGGCCGCACGCGGGCTGACCACCGGCGACGTGGAAACCGCGCTGCGCAACGAGAACGTGGAGCTGCCGGCCGGCCGCATCGAGTCGACCGACCGTGATTTCACCCTGCGCGTGGAGCGCAACTACATCAAGCCCGAAGATTTCGCGACCATCCCGCTGGGCAAGGGCCGCGACGGTTACGTGGTGCGCATGGGCGACGTGGCGAAGATCGAGCTGGCCTCGGCCGAACGCCGCGCGTACTACCGCAGCAATGGCGAGCCCGGCATCGGGCTGGGCATCGTCAAGACCTCCACCGCCAACTCGCTGGACGTGGCGCGTACCGCGCGCGCTGAAGCCGAGCGGGTGGCGCTGACCCTGCCCAAGGGCACGCAGATCTTCGTCGCCTTCGACAACACCACCTTCATCGAAGCGGCGGTGGACCGCGTCTACGCCACGCTGGTGGAGGCGATGATCCTGGTGCTGGTGGTGATCTGGCTGTTCCTCGGCAGTTTCCGCGCCGCGTTGATCCCGGCGGTGACGGTACCGGTCTGCCTGGTCGCGGCGTTCATCGCACTGTATGCGTTCGATTTCTCGATCAACCTGCTGACCCTGCTGGCGCTGGTGCTGTGCATCGGCCTGGTGGTGGACGATGCGATCGTGGTGGTGGAGAACGTGCAGCGCCGCATCGACCTGGGCGAACCCCCGCTGGTGGCCTCCAAGCGCGGCACCGCGCAGGTCGCCTTCGCGGTGATCGCCACCACCGCCGTGCTGGTGGCAGTGTTCCTGCCGGTCGGCTTCCTGGAAGGCAACACCGGGCGCCTGTTCCGCGAGCTGGCAGTGGCGCTGGCCGCCGCCGTGGCGTTGTCCGCGTTCGTGGCGCTCACACTGACGCCGATGATGGCCTCCAAGCTGCTCAAGCCGCACACCGGGCAGGCGCCACGTGGCCTGCACGGCTTCATCAACCGCAACCTGGAACGCCTCGCGGGTGCCTATGGGCGGGTGCTCGATCACCATGTCGACCGCACCTGGATCTACCTGCTGGTGATGGTGGCCGCGCTGGTCGCCAGCTGGGGCCTGCTCAAGCTGCTGCCCTCGGAACTGGCGCCGGCCGAAGACCGCGGTTCGTTCCAGATCATGATCGACGGCCCGGAAGGTGCCGGCTACGACTACACCGTGCAGCAGGTGCAGCAGGTGGAGGCGCTGCTGGCCCCGCATGTCGGTCCGGACAAGCCGATCGTGCGTGCCAACCCGCGCGTGCCCGGTGGCTTCGGTGCCAGCGAGGAAATGCACACCGGCCGCGTCAGCATCTTCCTGCAGCCGTGGCGCCAGCGCAGCGAGGCCACGCCGGACGTGGCCAACGAACTGCAGAAGGAACTGGACACCATCCGTGGCGTGCGTGTGCGTACCCAGGTCGGTGGCGGCCTGGTGCGCAGCGGCGGGCAGCCGTTCCAGATCGTGCTGGGTGGGCCGGAATACGCGGAGATCGCGCAGTGGCGCGACCGCATCCTGCTGCGCATGACCGACAACCCCGGCCTGGTCGGCCCCGACTCGGACTACAAGGAAACCCGGCCGCAGATGCGGGTCAACATCGACCGCCAGCGTGCGGCCGATCTCGGCGTGCCGGTCACCGCGATCGGTTCGGCGCTGGAAACCATGATGGGCTCGCGCCGCGTCACCACCTTCGTCGACAACGGCGAGGAGTACGACGTGCTGGTGCAGGCCGGACGTGACGGTCGCGCCAGCCCGGCCGACCTGGCCGCGATGCGCGTGCGCGCCACCTCTGGCGAACTGGTGCCGCTGTCCAACCTGGTCACGTTGAGCGAAGTGGCCGAGGCCGGCACCCTGAACCGCTTCAACCGCCTGCGCTCGATCACCATCAGTGCCGGCCTGGCGCCGGGCTATCCGCTGGGCGAGGCCATTGCCTGGGCGCAGAACGTGGCCCAGGAAGAGCTGCCGCAGTACGCGCAGGTGAACTGGAAGGGTGAATCGCGCGAGTACCAGAGCGCCGGTGGCGCCGTGCTGCTCACTTTCGCCATGGCCCTGCTGGTGGTCTACCTGGTGCTGGCCGCGCAGTTCGAGAGCTTCATCCACCCGCTCACCATCATGCTGACCGTGCCGCTGGGCGTGCTCGGCGCGCTGGTCGGGTTGTGGGTGAGTGGCGGTACGGTGAACCTGTTCAGCCAGATCGGCATCGTGATGCTGGTTGGCCTGGCCGCGAAGAACGGCATCCTCATCGTCGAATTCGCCAACCAGCTGCGCGACGATGGGCGCAGCGTGCGCGAGGCGATCATTGAATCGGCGATGGTGCGCCTGCGCCCGATCCTGATGACCTCGATCGCCACCGTGGTCGGCGCCATTCCGCTGGTGGTGGCCGGTGGTCCCGGTTCGGCCAGCCGTGGCACGATCGGCATCGTGATCATCTTCGGCGTGACCCTCTCGACCTTCCTGTCGCTGTTCGTGGTGCCGGCGTTCTACGCGCGGCTTGCCCCGTACACCCGTTCGCCGGAAGCGGTGAAGCGCGAGCTGGAGAAGCAGGAAGCGGAATCGCCGTCGGTGGGCGGCCATGCCTGACCGGCACACCGACGGGATCGGGTCCCTCGCTGACGGGGTCGGACCCCTTTCCCAAAGGGAAAGGGCTCTGCCCCCACTTCGAGGCGACGGCTTCCAGCTGCGCCCCTGGCGCCCGGATGATCTGGAATCGCTGCTGCGCCACGCCAACGATCCCGAGGTGTCGCGCGGCCTGCGCGACCGTTTCCCGTACCCGTACACGCGCACCGATGGCGAGGCCTTCCTCGCCGGCCGCGTGCTGGCCCCCGGAACCCTGAATCTGGCCATCGAGATCGACGGCCAGGCCTGCGGCAGCGTCGCTGCCCAGCAGGGCATGGCCGAGCGTGGGCACACCGCCGAACTGGGCTACTGGCTGGGCCAGGCCTATTGGGGGCACGGCGTGATGACCCGTGTGGTCGGGCTGTTCGCACCGTGGGTGATGGACGAGCTGCGCCTGTTCAGGCTGCAGGCCACGGTCGTCGACTTCAACCTCGGCTCGGCGCGGGTGCTGGAGAAGAACGGCTTCCAGGAGGAGGGCGTGGAGCGCTGCGCGGTCTACAAGCGCGGCGTGCTGCACGACCTTCGCCGTTTCGCCCGGGTACGCACCCAGCTGCCGTGAACACGCGGGCTGGCTGTTGTAGAGCCGAGCCCATGCTCGGCTGCCTCCTCGGGGGGCCAAGCCGAGCATGGGCTCGGCTCTACAAAACAGCGCTACCGCAGCGGCCTGCGATCAGGGAGAATCGACCGGTCCCTTCCAGCCGACGGGACGTCCTTACAACCCGCCGACTGGAGAGAGCGCGCGTGGAAGCAACCGTACACTTCATCAACAGCATCATCTGGAGCAAGGCACTGATCTTCGTGTGCCTGGGCGCCGGCCTGTTCTTCAGCCTGCGCACGCGCTTCATGCAGATCCGCGGCTTCTTCGAGATGTGCCGCCTCACCGTCAAGGGTGAGAAATCCGACGCCGGCGTGTCCTCGTTCCAGGCCCTGGCCATGTCGATGGCCGGCCGCATGGGCATCGGCAACATCGCCGGCGTGGCTACGGCCATCGCCTTCGGCGGCCCCGGTGCGATCTTCTGGATGTGGGTGATGGGCTTCCTCGGCGCGTCCACGTCGTATGTGGAATGCACCCTGGCGCAGATCTACAAGACCAAGGACGCCGAAGGCCGCTACCGCGGTGGCCCGGCGTACTACATCGAAAAGGCCATGGGCCTGAAGTGGTACGCGCTGGCCTTCGCCATCGCCACGATCATCGCCGCCGGCTTCCTGATGCCGGGCGTACAGGCCAACGCCATTGCCGACAGCATCATCAACGCCTGCCGTGGCACCGCGCTGTGCGGTCCGCTCGATGGCCAGGCCTTCGGCATGGAATCGGTGCAGGCGCTGAAGCTGGGCATCGGCATCGTGGTGGCGCTGCTGCTGGGCGTGGTGATCTTCGGTGGCGTCAAGCGCATCGCCAACTTCGCCGAAGTGGTGGTGCCGTTCATGGCCGCCGGTTTCATCCTGATGGCCATCATCATCATGATCATCAACTACGACCGCGTGCCGGAAATGTTCGGCATCATCTTCAAGAGTGCCTTCGGCACGCATGCCGCATTCGGCGCGATGATGGGCCTGGCGGTGGAGTGGGGCATCAAGCGCGGCATCTATGCCAACGAAGCCGGCCAGGGCTCGGGCCCGCATGCAGCGGCTGCCTCGGAAGTCTCGCACCCGGCCAAGCAGGGCTACGTGCAGGCCTTCGCGATCTACTTCGACACCATGATGGTGTGCACCGCCACCGCGTTCCTGATCCTGGCCAGTGGTACCTACAACGTGTACTCGCCGGTGGAGGGCGCCGCGCCGATCTTCCAGGGCCTGGCCGGCATTCCCGAAGGTGCGGGCTACGCCCAGGCCGGCGTGGAAGCGGTGCTGCCGGGCTGGGGTTCGGCGTTCGTGTCGGTGGCCATCTTCTTCTTCGCCTTCACCACCATCATGGCGTACTACTACATGGCCGAGACCAACCTCAGCTATGTGAACCACAACAGGAAGCGCCCGCTGACCGTGCTGGTGCTGCGCCTGGGCATCATCGGCATGGTGGTGTTCGGCGCGTTCCATAATGCGACCCTGGCCTGGGCGCTGGGTGACATCGGCGTCGGCCTGATGGCCTGGCTGAACATCATTGCCATCCTCATCATCCAGAAGCCGGCGATGCTGGCCCTGCGTGACTACGAACGACAGAAGAAGCTGGGCCTGGATCCGGTGTTCGACCCTGATGCCCTGGGCATCAAGAACGCCGATTTCTGGCGCCAGCGCAAGCAGGAGAGTGTGTAAGTGAACAACCCCTGGAACAACCGCCGCCCGTCCGCCCGTCCGCCGCGCGCAACGCCGTTGCCGCGCCCGGAGGTGCCGGCCACGGGCGGTGGTGGGCGCGGTGGCGGCGACGAGCTGCGCCTGTACGGCCTGAATGCCGTGCTGGCCGCGTTCGAAGCGCGGCCACAGGCGCTGCGCAAGCTGTACCTGCTGGAGGCGCGCATTCCGCGCCTGCAGCCGCTGCTGAAGTGGTGCGTGGCCAACCGCGTGGGGTATCGCGTGGTTGAAGACGGCGATCTGAACAAGCTTGCCGGCACCACCCACCACGAAGGCGTGGTGGCCGATGTGCTGCGCGCACCGGCGCTGCCGCTGGCGCAGTGGCTGGAGCAGGTCGGCGACGGCCCGGCGCTGGCGCTGTGGCTTGATGGCGTGGGCAACCCGCACAACCTCGGTGCGATCCTGCGCTCGGCCGCACACTTCGGCGCCAAGGCGCTGCTGCTGCCGGCCGGCAGCACGCTGGCGCTGTCCGGTGCCGCCGCGCGCGTGGCCGAGGGCGGTGCAGAAGCGGTGCCGCTGGTGCAGCTGCCGGAGACCGCCCAGGCGATGACGCAGCTGCGTGCGGCCGGCTTCGGCCTGGCGGCGACCCTGGTGGAGGGCGGTGACGACGTGTTCCGCACCTCGCTGCCGGCCCGCCTGGTGTATGTGATGGGCGCCGAAGGCGAGGGCATGGACCGCAGCCTGGCGGGAGCGTGCGACCAGCAGGTCTCGATTCCCGGCAGCGGCGCGGTGGAGAGCCTGAACGTGGCCTCGGCCACGGCGGTACTGCTGGCGCAGTGGGCGAGTCGCCGCGGCTGATCCGGTATCCCGGGTCGGATCCCTCGCCGCAGGCGAGGGCTCTGACCCCTTCCAGGGTCCGTAATTGCGTCAAGCGCGCATGATGTTTTGAAAGTTTCCTTATTGGTCAGCCGCTTCCGGCAACGCAGGGTGGAACTCCATCCCACGTTGTCCAGAAGAGGCTGCCATGCATCACCCACGCTGTATCCTCATCGCATTGCTGGTCCTGACCAGCGTCCTTGCCAACGGCCGTGCCGCAGCCAGCGAACGCAGCCTGGACGGCGTCAACTTCACCGGGCCGCTGATCACCCCCAACCCGGCTGGCCTGCCGCAGGGCAACTGGTACATCGAACCCTATCTGGTGCGGATCGACAGCCGCGATCATTACGACGATGGCGGCCATCGCCGCCGCAGTGGGCAACGCAGCGGCGCATGGGCAACGGTGGTACCGATCATCTACGGCTTCAGCGACCGGGTGATGGGGCAGGTCAATCTCAGTGCATCGCGTGCCGAACAGGGCGGCGCGCGCAGTAGTGGTTTCCGTGCCGGTGACACCACCGCGCGCCTGCAGTACCTGTTGCAGGCGCCCAATGCCGATGGCACGCGTCCGGCCATCTCGGTCGCGCTGGTGCAGCGCTTCAGCACCGGCAGCCATGACCGCATCACCGGCAATCCGCTCGATGCGCAGGGCGACGGTGTGCAGCGCACCACTGCCGCATTGGGCGTGCAGCAGGTGGTCTGGCTGGGTAACGACCGCCCGCTGCGCTGGCGTGCCCAGCTCAGCGCCGGGCCTGCGCCGTCGCGGACGGCGATCTCCGGGGCCAGCGTCTACGGCACCGACGACAGCTTCCAGGGGCACATCTCCCGGGGGTCGGTGCTGGGCCTGTCGGTCGGCGCCGAGTACAGCTTCAATCCGCGCTGGGTGGGCGTGATGGAAGTGGCCGCCAGCCGCGAGACCGGCCAGCGCCTGAGGGGTTTCGCGCGCAACGCCAGCGGTGGTTTCGAACGCATCGACGAGCATCGCCCGGCCAGCCGCAGCGTCACCCTGGCGCCGGCCGTGGAGTACCACTTCAGCCCGTCACTGGGCCTGATCGCCGGCGTCGAGTTCAGCGTGGCTGGCCGCAACACCGGCCGCATCATCAGCCCCCAGGTCGCCCTGGGCATGTTCTTCTGAGGGGCCGCCGATGAACATCGAATCCATCGTCAACGCGATCCTTGGCGTCGTCTGGAGCCCCTACCTGGTGGTGCTGTGCCTGCTCACCGGCCTGTACTTCAGCGTCCGCACGCGCTTCATCCAGCTGCGTGCATTGCCGGACATGCTGCGCCTGATGTTCCGCCATGAGCGCTCCGATGCCGGCGTGTCGCCGTTCCAGGCGTTGTCCCTTTCGCTGTCCAGCCGCGTGGGCGTGGGCAACATCGCCGGCGTCGCCATGGCCATCGCCTTCGGCGGGCCCGGCGCGATCTTCTGGATGTGGATCGTCGCCTTCCTCGGCGCCTCGAGCGCCTTCATCGAGTCCACGCTCGCGCAGATCTACAAGGAGCGCGACGGCAAAGGACAATACCGGGGTGGCCCGGCGTACTACATCGAAAAAGGCCTCGGCCAACGTTGGTATGCCGTGCTGTTCGCATTGGTGACGGTGCTGGCGGGCGCGATGCTGGCCGGCACGCAGTCCAATGCGATCACCAGTGCGGTGAACGAAGCCTGGGACGTGCCGGTGATGACCACCACGGCGGTTCTGCTGGTGGTGCTGGGGGCCATCCTCATCGGCGGTGTGCGGCGCATTGCGCGCGTGGCCGAATGGGTGGTGCCGCTGATGGCCGTGGCCTACCTGCTGGTCGCGGCGCTGGTGATGGTGCTCAACGCGGACAGGGTGCCGGAGGTGATCATGCTGGTGCTGCGCAGTGCATTCGGCGTGGATGCGGCGTTCGGCGCGATGATCGGCACCGCCATCCAGTGGGGCGTGCGCCGTGGCGTGCTGTCCAACGAGGCCGGCATGGGCAGTGGTGCGCATCCGGCCGCCGCCGCGGAAGTCTCGCATCCGGTCAAGCAGGGCCTGGTGCAGTCGTTCTCGGTCTACATCGACACAATGGTGGTGTGCAGTGCGACCGCCTTCCTGATCCTGTCCACCGGCCTGTACAACGTCTACGACCCGGCGGTGAACGGTATTCCGGATGAGGCGCGCCTGCTGCTGGGCAATCTGCCGGGTGTCGAAGCCGGCCCACGCTTCGTGCAGCACGCGGTGGAATCGACGCTGCCGGGCTTCGGCCGTTCGTTCGTGGCGCTGGCGATCCTGCCGTTTGCGTTCACCACCATCCTGGCGCTGTATTACATGGCCGAGACCAACGTCAGCTATCTGTGCCGCGATCGGCCGGCGGCGTGGCTGATGGGCGTCTTCCAGTTGCTGTTCCTGGCAGCGACCGGCTACTCGGCGGTGAACAGTGCCACAGTGGCCTGGTCGCTGGGCGACATCGGCGTCGGCCTGATGAGCTGGCTGAACATCATCGCCATCCTGCTGCTGCAAAGGCCTGCCCTGGCCGCACTGCGCGATTACGAGGCGCAGAAGCGCAAGCAGCGTGATCCGCTGTTCAAGCCGCAGACGATCGGGGTAAGCAACACCCGGGTCTGGGAGAGCTAATACGATCAGGGGTCAGATCCCTCGCCAAGGGCGAGGGCTCTGACCCCCTGTGCCACCGCATCACTCGTTCGGCGGCGTGGTCGCCTTGGCCTCGCTGCCAAAGCTGCCGTCGGCTTCCGCCGCCAGGTAGGCGAACACGGTATACGCGGCCACGTTCTGCGCCAGCGCCTTCGGGTCGATCTTGTCCAGCGTGTCGTCGGCGGTGTGGTGCAGGTGGAAGTAGTCCGAGCCGTCCTGCGCCAGCCACGCCCACGCACCGCCCTTGGCGGCCAGCGGGCCGACGTCCGGGCCCGGGCCACCCTTGTCGGCCTGGTACTCGATGCCCAGCGGCTTCATTACTTCGGCAATCTGCTTCGTCGCTTCACGTGAGCCTTCCGGATTCGGTGAACCAGTATTGAAGGCATAGATGCGGCCTGCGCCGAAGTCGCTCTCGGCGGCCAGCTGGTGCAGGGCCACGTCCTTGGCGTGTGCCTCGGCATAGGCCTTGCCGCCGTAGAGGCCCTGTTCCTCGTTGGCGAAGGCGATCACGCGGACGGTGCGCTTCGGTGCCTGCTTGAGCTGGCCGATCAGGTGGCCGGCGGCCATGGTGATACCCACGCCCGCGCCGTCATCCACGGCGCCGGTGCCCAGGTCCCACGAATCCAGGTGACCACCGATCACCACCACTTCCTTCGGCAGGCTGCGGCCGGTGATCTCTCCGATCACGTTGTACGAGGTGGCGGTGCCGTCCCAGCCGCAATCCAGTGCCACCTTCACCGTGGTGCTGCCACGCGCCAGCAGGCGGGCCAGCTGGTCGGCATCGGGCACCGACAGCGCGGCCGACGGCACCGGGGTCAGGCCGTCATCGAAACGGGTGATGCCGGTGTGCGGCACGCGGTGCGAGTCGGTACCGGCCGAGCGCATCAGGAAGCCGACCGCGCCCTTGCGGATGGCTTCGGACGGGCCCTTGCTGCGGATCGCACCGCCGCGGCCGTAATCGCGGCCATCGCGGAAGGGCAGCATCTGGTAATCGACGAAGGCGATCTTGCCCTTCAGCGAACCTGCCGGTGCGGCCTGCAGCGCGGCCAGATCGGCGAAGCGCACCACCTCGGCTTCCACGGTGCCACCCGGGCTGCCGCCCAGTGCGGTGATCTGCAGCGGCTGCGGGTTCCTGCCGGTCACGGCGGCGTGTTCGCTGCGGCGCTCCCATTTCGGGAACGTCACCGGCTCCTTCCAGACCTTGTCGAAGCCCAGGGCCTTGAACTTGGCTTCGGCCCAGGCAACGGCGCGGGCATCGGCTTCGCTGCCGGCGATGCGCGGACCAATTTCGGTGGTGAGCGACTCGACCACCTTCCAGCCGGTGTCATCGGCCAGCGCTTGGTCGCGCAGCTGCGCGGCGGTCGCCAGCGAGGCGGGGGGCAGGGTGGTGGTGCGCGGTGCCGCGAAGGCCGGGGCGGCCAACAGGGCGAGGGAGGATGCGATGGCAAGGACGCGGCGACGCATGGACAACTCCGGGAAGGGACCTAAGCCTTGGAGCTTAACAGTCGTTCAGCCCGGCGCATGGGCGGGAGGTCATGGCTGGCGCGGATGCTGTTTCCCGCCAGATGCAGCAAAGCGAAAGCCCCGCCGGAGCGGGGCTTTCGCCTGCTTCTGTAGAGCCGAGCCCATGCTCGGCTGCCTTTTGCAGATCAGCCGAGCGTGGGCTCGGCTCTACAGGTGGGAGGGGCGCCCATAGGCGCCCGGTACCCTTACTTCTTCAGGCTGTCGCGGATCTCGCGCAGCAGCACCACTTCTTCGGCCGGCGCCGCCGGTGCCGCTTCCTTCTTGCGCGACAGGCGGTTGATCGCCTTGACCACGATGAAGATCGCGAAAGCCACGATCACGAACTGGATGACGGTGTTGATGAAGTCGCCGTAGCCAACCACCACCGCCGGGATCTCCTTGCCATCCGGTCCGAGCCGGGCTGGCGACAACGTCCAGGCCAGGCTGGAGAAGTCCACGCGGCCGATCAGGTAGCCCAGCGGTGGCATGATGATCTTCTCGACCAGTGCGGTCACGATCTTGCCGAAGGCCGCGCCGATCACCACGCCGACGGCGAGGTCGATGACGTTGCCGCGCATCGCGAATTCCTTGAACTCGGTGAGCATTCCCATTGTTGTTTTTCTCCGGTGGGGAAGTGGACAGCGCGCAGGGTAGCGCAGGTGATGTCAGCCGGCGATCACGCCGTGGCGCTCGGCCACGTTTTCCAGGCGCGCGCTGAAGCGGTCGCCGGGCTTGAGCGCGGCCACGCCGGACGGCGTGCCCATGAACACCAGGTCGCCGGCACGCAGCTGCCACAGCTTGGACAGCTCATGCAGGATCTCCGGCACGTTCCAGATCATCTGGTCGAGCAGTGCCTGCTGGCGCACCTCGCCGTTGACCTCCAGCGACAGGTTCAGCGCGGCCAGGTCGCCGACTTCCTCGGCGTGGACGATTTCGCTGATCGGCGCGGAGGCGTCGAAGCCCTTGGCCGCGTCCCACGGGTGGCCCTTGTCCTTGGCCGCGGCCTGCAGGTCGCGGCGGGTCAGGTCCAGGCCGACGGCATAGCCGTAGACCAGTGCGTCGGCGTCGGCCACGGCCAGCTCGCCGGCGGGCGCATCGCGGCCGATCGCCACCACCAGCTCCACTTCGTGGTGCAGGTTGGCGGTCGCTGGCGGGTAGGGGATTGCATCGTCGTGGCCGACCACGATCGCATCGGCCGGCTTGCTGAAGAACATCGGGCGGCCACGGTCATCGGCCGCCGGCACGGCCGCACCCATTTCGCGGGCGTGGTCGGCAAAGTTGCGGCCGACGCAGTAGATGCGGTGCACGGGGAAACTGCCACCACCGGCTACCGGCACACGCGGCAAGGCTACGGCAGGGATCACATCGGAGACATCGGACATGCGGGCATCCAGGAAGGGCGTGCCCGCAGTCTAGAACGCATGGCGCCCGCCGTCAGCGGGCGCGGAGGAGGTGGATCAGCGCGAGGCCGGCAACACCGGCTTGCGTACCACGCGGTATTCGCCTTCGACCACGGTCGGGTCGACCGGACGGGCAACACCCGGCTTGCGCGAGGCCAGCAGCTTCCACGCCAGGCCGACCAGGATCATCGCCGCACCGACGAACACACCGATGAACACCATCGCGGCCAGGATCGCCAGGCCAAGCAGGCCCACGGCAACGCGCACCAGCGGGTGGCGCGGCTTGCGCGGCGCGAACAGGGTGCGGAACTGGTTGAAGGCGGATGCGCGATTGAACATGGCGGCTCGATAGGCTGGGATCAGCGAAACCAGAGTATCGGGACGCGCCACTGTCATTGAGTGAAAAACTCGTTAAATATAGCCTGTGCTTATTACGGATCAATGACTTGTGTTCATGTCGCAGCCAGTCACCTGAGTGGGCATGCGACAATGCGGGTTTACCGTACGAGCCTTCGCCATGACTGCCGCTGCTGCCCTGATCGCCCTGGATGCCATTGCCGATGGCACGTTTGCCGAGGTCGAAGCGGTGGTCGATGGAGATGCCGAATCGCTGGTGCTGTACCGCGACGGCGCGCAGGTGCGCGCATTCCTGAACATCTGCCCGCATGCCGGCCGCCGCCTGGACTGGGCGCCGGGGCAGTTCCTGAAGAGCCGCGAGGGCCACCTGGTGTGCGCCGCGCATGGCGCGTCGTTCGCGCTGGACAGTGGCGACTGCATCGCCGGCCCGTGCAAGGGCGACCGCCTGCGCGCGGTGCCGGTGGACGTGCGCGACGGGCAGGTCTACCTGGCTTGAGGCCAGAAGCAGTCGAGCACGGCTCGACGCTACAAAAGCCGTGTCGACCAAGGTCGACACCTACCAAAGCGATGCACGACGCCGTTCTGACAGATCGCGGCAACCTGCCATGCCACGGAATGCCAGCCTTTGACGTTGACGTTGACGTTGACGTTGACGTTGATTCGGCGGGTGCAGGGCGCAGCCCTGCCAACAAACCCCAACCCTCAGAACATCAGGTTGATCATCAGCACCACCACGCAGGTGTAGATCAGCGACAACGGGCCGCCGACCCGCCACATCTCGCGCGGGGTGTAGTTGGCCGGGCCGGTGATCATCGAGATCACCGGGTTGGAGGCCGTCATCAGGTTGTTGGACGCCGACAGCGCCACGATCAGTGCGAACGCGGTCGGGTTGCCACCCGCCGCCAGTGCCAGGTTCACCGCAATGGGGACCATCACGATGGTCGCGCCCACATGGCTGATCACCAGCGAGAACGCCGTGGTCAGCAGCGCCAGCGCCACCTCCAGCACCCACACCGGAATGCCGGTCGGCAGCTTGTCGATGGTATGGCCGGCCACCCACGCGGCCGCACCGCTGGAGTCCATCGCCCAGCCGAGCGGAATCAGCCCGGCCATCATGAACACCGTCTTCCAGTTGATCGAGGCATAGGCCTCGTCCATGCGCAGCACGCCGGTCAGCAGCATGCCGGCCACGCCGGTCATCAGCGTCAGCGCCACCGGCAGCTTGCTGGTCAGCGCGATCAGGATGGTCAACGCGAAGATCGCCATCGCGATCTTGAACTTGTGCGGGCGCTGCTCGCCGGTCGGGTAGTCGGTCACCACCACGAAGTCGCGGCTCTTGGCAGCCTGCGCCAGGTCGGTCCAGATGCTGTGGAACACCAGCATGTCACCGGCGCGCAGCTGCACGTCACGCACGTCCTCGCGGATCACCTGCTTGTCACGGTTGATCGCCAGCAGGCTGATGCCGCGCTCCTTGCGCAGGCGCAGGTCGGCCGCACTCTTGCCGATCACGTTCGAGGTCGGCGGCACCACCGCCTCGGAAATGCCGGCGCGGCTGGGGTTGAACAGGTCGCCCAGGTGCTTCAGGCGCGAGGACATGCGCAGGAACTGGTTCTGCGCGAAGTCGCTGATCTGCTGGCGCGGGCCCATCGCACCGAGCACGCTGCCGACCCAGATGCGCATCTCCGCCGGCGGCGCCAGGCGGGTGTCATTGCCGGTCTTTAGGGCCAGCAGCAGTGGCGCATCGTGCAGGGTCTCGGCCTCGCCCAGGGTCATGCCGACCAGCGGGCTTTCGGCGCTGACCACCAGCTCGAACACATCGCCTTCGATGCCGTAGGTCTTGGCAAAGTAGCTCTCGGTTCGCGCCGGGGTGACCCCGTCGTTGACCAGGTTTTCTTCCTCGATCAGCTTGCGGTCGCCGTAGTAGCGGAAGTACAGCAGCGAGGCGACCAGCAGTGCCACGCCGATCGGCAGCGGCGCGAACATGCGCAGCGGCTCGATGGTGGCCAGGCCGGAGGGCAGGTTGTTGTTGGCCGAGGCCAGCAGATCGTTCAGCAGGATCAGCGGCGAATTGCCGACCATGGTCAGCGCGCCGCCCATCACGATCGCCGCCGAGATCGGCAGCAGCAGGCGCTGCATCGTCAGCCCGGTGCGCGCTGCCAGTCGCGAGGCGACCGGCAGGTACAACGCCATCACCGACGGGTTCTGCATGAAGGATGAGTTCAGGCCGGCGATGGCCGTGGTCATCATCAGCAGCCGCTGCTCGACACCGTGGCCGCGCCGCAGCAGCCAGGCGGCCAGCCGGTTCAGCGCCCCGGTGCGGTCCAGACCCGCACCGAGGATGGTGGTGGCGATGATGCTCATCACCGCGTTACCGGAGAAACCGCCGAAGATTTCCTCCGGCGCGATCAGTCCGGTGACACCGAGCACCACCAGCACCACCAGCGCGACCACGTCGGCGCGGATGCGCTCGAACAGGAACATCGCCATCGTGAAGCCGACCAGCCCGAGCACGAGCTTCATGTCGTTGGTCAGCGTCAGCGCGGTATCCATGTGGGGCGCGGCGTCCTCAGGCGATCGTCAGGTGCGGTCGTACAGCAGGTCCCAGACGCCATGGCCGAGCTTCTGGCCGCGGGTCTCGAAGTGGGTCTGCGGGCGCCAGTCCGGGCGCGGCACGCTGCCACGCGGGCCGGCACGGTTGACCAGGCCGGCGGTGGCATCGAGCACATCCCACATCTGCTCGGCGTAGTCTTCCCAGTCGGTCGCGCAGTGCAGGCGGCCACCCGGGCGCAGCTTGCGCACCAGCAGTTCGGCGAACGCCGGCTGCAGCAGGCGGCGCTTGTTGTGGCGCTTCTTGTGCCACGGGTCCGGGAAGTAGATGCGCACTTCATCGAGCGCGCCGTCGGCGATCTCGTTCTGCAGCACTTCCACCGCATCGTGGTGGTACAGGCGCACGTGGTCGGCATTGTCCTCGGCCAGCGCGTTCAGCAGACGGCCCACGCCCGGGGCGTGCACCTCGATGCCGATGTAGTCGCGCGACGGGTCGTGCTGGGCGGCGAAGCGCAGCGCGGCACCGTTGCCGAAGCCGATTTCCAGCACCTTGTGTGCCGGGCGGCCGAAGGTGGCGTCCAGGTCACGCGGTTGGCCGGTGTAGTCGAGGCCGAAGCGCGGCCAGCGTTCGTCGAACGCGCGCTGCTGGGCAGGGGTGAAGCGGCCCTGGCGCAACACGAAGCTGCGCACCTCGCGGCGGCCCTCGCTCACGGTGAAGGGCTTGGGCGGGGCCTTGGAACCGGCGCTGTCAAAAGGATTGGTCATCAGCCGATCAGCCCATCCACCGGCGAGGAGGCGCTGGCGTAGCGCTTGCGCGGGATGCGCCCGGCAAGGAAGGCCTCGCGGCCGGCCTCGACCGCCTTGCGCATCGCACTGGCCATCAGCACCGGGCTGCGCGCACCGGCAATGGCGGTGTTCATCAGCACGCCGTCGCAGCCCAGCTCCATCGCGATCGCCGCATCCGACGCGGTACCGACGCCGGCGTCGACGATGATCGGCACCTTGGCGTCTTCGATGATCTGCAGCAGGTTGTACTTGTTCTGGATGCCCAGGCCCGAACCGATCGGCGCGGCCAGCGGCATCACCGCAGCGCAGCCGATCTCTTCCAGGCGCTTGGCCAGGATCGGGTCGTCGGAGGTATAGACCATCACCTCGAAACCGTCCTTGACCAGCTGCTCGGCGGCCTTCAGGGTCTGCATCACGTCCGGGTAAAGGGTCTTCTGGTCGCCCAGCACTTCCAGCTTGGTCAGGTTGTGGCCGTCCAGCAGCTCACGGGCCAGCCGGCAGGTACGCACGGCGTCCTCGGCGGTGTAGCAGCCGGCGGTGTTGGGCAGGATGGTGAAGCGCTCCGGCGGCAGCACGTCCAGCAGGTTCGGTTCGCCGGGGTTCTGCCCGATGTTGGTGCGGCGGATGGCCACGGTGACGATCTGGGCGCCAGCGGCCTCGGTGGCCAGGCGGGTTTCTTCCAGGTCCTTGAACTTGCCGGTGCCGGTCAGCAGCCGCGAGCCATAGGTCTTGCCGGCGATCACCAGCGAATCGGGGGAGACATGAACGTTCATGGCGCGATTATCGCTTATCCGCCTGAAGATGGGGTCACGCAGAGGGCGGGGTCGAGCGTGGGGTCAGATCCCTTTGCCATCGGCAAAGGGATCTGACCCCTGAACACCCGCGCAGGCCTCAGCCCCCGCCCAGCGCGTGCACGATCTCCACCACGTCGCCTTCGGCCAGGACGTGCTCGCCATGGCGGCTGCGGCTGACGATCTCGCCGTTGACCTCCACCGCCACCCGGCGCTGCAGCAGCTGCTCGGCCTGCAGCAGGTCGTGGAGGGTCGCCGAAGCGGGCAGGGTACGGGGTTCGCCGTTGAGCTGGATGTTCATCGCCGCATTGTCGCCGATGGCCTGCGCGGATCGGAACCCTTGCAAATTTCGTTGATCGCCAGCCCCGGCACAGCGTGGTCCAGCGCCCTCAGGCGACAATCCATGCGGCGGCGCAGCGTGAGCAAAACGCGGCGCAGTGGAACCATTCACCGTGCGCCGGCGTACGTCCGCCGGGTCCTCAACGATATCCCCACAGGAGTTTTTTACATGCTGCTCAGCAAACGCCCGATCCGCTCCCTGATGGCGGCCGCGATCGCGCTGGCCGCGCTTCCGGCCATGGCAGGCGAATCCCCCTATTCCAAGGCCGTGTTCTTCGGTGACAGCCTGACCGACGCTGGCTATTTCCGCCCGCTGCTGCCGGCCGATGTGCGTCCGGTGACCGGCCAGTTCACCACCAACCCGGGTTGGGTGTGGGCGCAGCAGGTCGCCAACTACTACGGCCTCAACGGCACGCCCAACGGCAATGGCCAGAACGGTGACAACTACGCCGTCGGCGGCGCCCGTGTATCGGCCGACGAAGCGGGTGGCCTCGGAGCCATTCCGTCGCTGAAGTCGCAGGCGACCCGTTACCTTGCTGCGAATGGTGGCAAGGCTGACGCCAATGCCCTGTACACCGTATGGGGCGGTGCCAATGATCTGTTCGCGGCCACGCGCGCAGCGGCCGGTGGTGCCTCGCAGGCCCAGGTGCAGGGCATCATCGGCGCCGCGGTCACCGACCAGATCGCGCTGGTGGGCGCCCTGAAGCAGGCCGGTGCCCAGTACGTGCTCGTGCCGAATCTGCCGGACGTGGGCATCACTCCGCAGTTCCGTGGCCCCAACGCCGCCGCCGCCACTGCACTGTCGGCCGGTTACAACAAGGCCCTGTACGGTGGTCTGAAGCAGGCGGGCATCGAGTTCATTCCGCTCGACACCTTCAGCATCCTGCGTGAAGTGACCGCCAACCCGGGCATGTACGGCTTCACCAACGTCACCAGCACCGCCTGCAAGATCGATCCGGCCAACTCGACGCAGAGCATCCTGACCTGCAACCCGACCAGCTACGTCAGCCCGGATGCGGCCAACACCTACCTGTTTGCCGATGGCGTGCACCCGACCACCGCCGGTCATCAGCTGCTGGGCCAGTACGCGGTCTCGGTGCTGGAAGGCCCGCGCCTGCAGCAGGTGCTGAGCCACTCGGCACAGACCATCGGCCGCTCGCGCGCCGATCAGGTCAGCATGCACCTCGGCGGTCGGCCGGCTGACGGCCTGTCCTGGTGGGGCGGCGTGCGCGGTGACCTGCAGCGCTACGACCACGCCGACCTGTACGACGGCCTGGCCCCGGCCGGCCTGTTCGGTATCGACTGGGCCCGCGACGGCATGGTGTTCGGCGGTTTCGCCGGCTTCGGCCGCCTCAGCGCCGACTTCGGCAACAGCCGTGGCGACTTCACCCAGAAGGACACCACCGCCGGTCTGTTCGCCGGCTGGTACGGCGATCGCATCTGGGTGAACGGCCAGGTCAGCTACACCTGGCTGTCCTATGACGTTAACCGCAAGGTCCAGCTGGGCCCGGCCACCCGTGAGCACGGTGGTTCGCCGGACGGCAGCAACCTGACCGCCGCCCTGAACGCCGGTTACGAGTTCGGCACCGAAGGCGGCTTCCGCCACGGCCCGATCGCCTCGGTGATCTGGCAGAAGGTGAAGATCGACGGCTACACCGAAAGCGCCGCGGCCGGCACCCTGGCCACCGCACTGGGCTATGACCGCCAGAACGTCGATTCGACCGTCGGCCGCATCGGCTGGCAGGCCCGTTTCGATGGCGGCGCCGTCAAGCCGTACGCGCAGGTGACCTACGATCACGAGTTCGAGGACACCAAGCAGGCCAGCGCCTGGCTGCAGACCCTGCCGGAACTGGGCAGCTACCGCGTGCCGGGCCTGAAGTTCGACAAGAACTACGCCACCGTCGTGCTGGGTGCCCGCACCGAACTGTTCGGCCTGCAGAGCAACTTCGGCCTGAGCGCGTCGACCGGCCAGAAGCGCGCGCAGGACGCCACCCTGTTCGCCAACTTCAGCGGCACGTTCTAAGCAGCACCCGCTGGGGTCGGATCCCTTTCCGCAAGGAAAGGGCTCTGACCTGTTGCGCCGGGGGTCGGATCCGTTTCCGCCAGGAAACGGCTCTGACCCCATTGCGGCACGCTGCCATTGCGCAACACCGGCCCCACCGCATAGACTTTCACCGCGCACTGCGGGCGTAGCTCAATGGTAGAGCTGTAGCTTCCCAAGCTACTGACGTGGGTTCGATTCCCATCGCCCGCTCCAATCACGCCACGCGTGTAGACAGAAGGCCGCTCATCAGCGGCCTTCTGCATTTCTGATTAGTTTCATATCCACGGCCATCCGCGCCCGGTTAGCGTTGCCGCATTTCCTACACGGGACGCAGCGCATGGAAACGAAGGACGACGTCGTCGGCAGCCTTCATGAGATCTACAGGAACTCCGGTGCCGGCACCTCCCGCCAGCTGGCGGCAGTGCGCGCACTGGGTCGCGCCGGTGGGCCGAAGGCCGCGCAGCTTCTGTGGCAGATCTATGAGGGGACCTCGGCCGGATCGGTCACGCAGATGGCCTGCATCGCAGCGCTGGGTGAATCCGCGCGCGGGTTCTGAAGCGGAACCAGCCCGCATGGTGATGCGGGCCTGTGGTGTATCCGGCGACGGTTACTCTTTCGCCGGAATCGTCGCCGCAGGAGCCGGCCACTACCGGCGCAGGCGGCACGGGCCAGGCATCATCCACCCGCCACACGCCCGCGCTATGCTTCGCGCCTGCCGACCGATCCCACCGCGATGAAGCTCGCCATCCTGTCCCGCAACAGCTCCCTGTATTCCACCCGTCGGCTGGTCGAGGCGGCGCGCGCGCGCGGCCACACCGTGCGCATCCTGGACCCGTTGCGCTGCTACATGCGCATCGCCGCCGATGGCTTTTCCATGCACTACAAGGGCCGGCCAATGACCGGCGTGGACATGGTCATCCCGCGCATCGGTGCCTCGATCACCCGCTACGGCACCGCGGTGCTGCGCCAGTTCGAGCTGATGGGCGCGCGCACGCCCAATCCGTCCGACGCCATCCTGCGTTCGCGCGACAAGCTGCGCGCGCACCAGCTGCTGGCGGCCAAGGGCATCGACATGCCGGTCACCGTGTTCGGCGACAACCCCGATGACACCGTCGATCTGCTGTCCATGCTCGGCCCGCCGCCGCATGTGGTGAAGCTCAATGAAGGTACCCAGGGGCGCGGCGTGATCCTGACCGAGAAGGCCAGTGCCTCGCGCGGCATCGTCGAAGCGCTGCGCGGCCTGTACGCCAACTTCCTGATGCAGGAATTCATCGGCGAGGCCAAGGGGGCCGACCTGCGCTGCTTCGTGGTGGGCGACCAGGTGGTGGCGTCGATGCAGCGGCAGGCACCGGAGGGCGACTTCCGCTCCAACCTGCACGCCGGGGGTACCGCTGTGGCGGCCAAGGCCAGCCGTGCCGAGCAGCAGGTGGCGGTGCGTTCGGCCAAGGCGCTGGGCCTGTCGGTCTGCGGCGTGGACCTGATCCGTTCCGCGCGCGGCCCGCTGGTGCTGGAGGTCAACTCCACGCCCGGGCTGGAAGGCATCGAAGCGGCCTGCGGGGTCGACGTGGCGACACGCATCATCGAGCACGTAGAGAAGATCAAAAAACCCTGATTATCCATGGGGTTATGATTCTCACCGGCAAATGATCCGGGTCTTTAACGAGGCTTTAATCGGAGCGGGCGTAGGCTTCAGCGAACCGCAGCTCTGCCTCTCAGCAGGATCGGTATCGGGATACGACTTCAGGCCCAGGCGGGTGCACCGTCTGGGCCTTTTTTATGCCTGTCGGCCCCATGCCCAAGGTCTCTTGTGGAGGCCGCGTGACGGTCGTAGAGTTGGCCCTTCGTTCCGGGATGGATCGGGAGGTTGGCGATGTACCGCATCATGATGATCGCGTTGCTGCTGGGCCTGTCTGGCGCTGTTGCCGCCAAGCCGGAGAAAGTGGCTGTACAGATGGACCGGCAGGGCTCGGTCGCCGAGCAGATGCGTCAGGTGGAAACCGCCCTGGCCGCCCCCGACTATGCCGAACTCTCCGCCGAGGATCGCGGCCAGGTGCAGCAGTCGCTGTCGCGTATCCGCCAGCACATGGGCGAACGCCAGACCGTGCAGGAGCTGCCGCCGCAGCTGCAGGCCGAGGTCTTCAACGAGCAGGAACGCATCAACACCCTGTTGGCGCGTGGCCATGAAGACAGCCGGCAGATCTGCAGGTACGAACGCACCACCGGCAGCAACATGCCCAAGAGCCGCTGCCTGACCGTGGCCGAACGGCGCCGGATCGAAGAGAAAGGCAAGGCGCTGATCAACGACCAGCGCAGCTACAACACGCTCAGCCCACCGCCCGCCGGGCGTTGACCGCACCGCCCTTCGGCCCATCGAGTGTGCTGTGACGGCGCATCGGTGGCACCGCAGGATCGATGTTCCACTCATGGAAGAACCTGGAGGTAACGATGCAGCGCATGACCCCCTTCGCCCTGATGCTGGGCCTGGCCCTGGCCACCACCGCCCACGCCAAGCCCGAGAAAGGGCAGGTGAAGTTCGACGCCAACGCACCGGTGGCCGAACAGATCCGCAACGTTGAGACGGCGATCAACAGCGAGGACTACAGCGAGATCGGGCTGGAAGACAAAAGCCGCGTGCAGCAGGCGCTGGGCCGCATCAAGATCAAGATGGGCGACCACGAACGCGTGGAGCAGGTCAGTCCGCAGGACCGCACCGAGATCTTCAACGACCAGGAAGTGATCAACACGATCATGACCCGCGCCCACGCCGACAGCCGCATGGTCTGCCGTCGTGAACGCACCACCGGCAGCAACATGCCGCAGAGTGTCTGCCTGACCGTGGCCCAGCGCCGCAAGGCGCAGGAAGACAGCCGCAAGGCGCTCAACGACAACCAGCGCTTCAACAACTACAAGCCCTGATCGCTGCCGGACCGATCTCATGCCGCCATCGGTCACCCTGCCGTGCGTCCCTTGTGGGCGCATCGGCGGAATCGTAAAGTCGAGACCCTATTCATGGACGAACATGGAGCTCGTCATGTACCGCAACACGACACTTGCCCTGATGCTGTCGCTCGGCCTGGTAGCCACCGTGCAGGCCAAGGCGCAGAAGGACACCGTGCAGATGGATGCCTTCACCCCGGTGTCCGAGCAGATCCGCCGCGTTGAAACGGCCATGGGCAGCGAGGACTACAGCGAGATCGGGCTGGAGGACAAGAGTCGCGTGCAGCAGGCACTGAACCGGATCCGGATCAAGATGAATGGCCGGGAGAAGGTGGATGAGCTGGCCCCGCAGGAGCGCAACGACCTGTTCAACGAGCAGGAGATCGTCAACACCATCATGACCCGCGCCCAGGCCGACAGCCGCATGATCTGCCGCCGCGAGCGCCTTACCGGCAGCAACATGCCGACCAGCGTCTGCCTGACCGTGGCCCAGCGTCGCAAGGCCCAGGAAGACAGCCGCCAGGCGCTGACCGACCAGCAGCGCATCAGCCGCTGACCGCTCGCCGAGGGGGCTTTTGTCGGTGTCGGCCCTTCGGTACGAAATGTTAAGAATGGAACCTGTATCGTTCAGCAGGTAGACGTCGCGTCCACCCACGCAGGGGCATCCTGAGCGGGTGGGCCTGGCCCCCCGACGACCCTTCAAGAACCAGAGGTCCCAGTGCGCATTCTCGTAATCGAAGACAACAGCGACATCGCCGCCAACCTTGGCGACTACCTTGAGGATCGTGGCCACACCGTGGACTTCGCCGCCGACGGCGTGACCGGCCTGCACCTGGCCGTGGTCCACGAGTTCGACGCCATCGTTCTGGACCTGAACCTGCCGGGCATGGATGGCATCGAAGTGTGCCGCAAGCTGCGCAACGAAGCGCGCAAGCAGACCCCGGTGCTGATGCTGACCGCCCGCGACTCGCTGGACAACAAGCTGGCCGGTTTCGATTCCGGCGCCGATGACTACCTGATCAAGCCGTTCGCGCTGCAGGAAGTGGAAGTGCGCTTGAACGCGCTGTCGCGCCGCGGCAAGGGCGTGCAGACCCGCGTGCTGGAAACCGGCGACCTGGAATACAACCTGGACACGCTGGAAGTGCGCCGCCAGGGCAAGCTGCTGCAACTCAACCCGACCGCGCTGAAGATCCTGCAGGCCCTGATGGAGGCCGCGCCGGCCGTGGTCACCCGCCAGGAGCTGGAAACCCGCGTGTGGGGCGAGGAGCTGCCCGACTCGGATTCGCTGCGTGTCCACATCCACGGCCTGCGTGCGGTGGTCGACAAGCCGTTTGAAGTGCCGCTGATCCAGACCCGCCATGGCATCGGATACCGAATCGCCACCCCGGAAGCCTGATTCCGTGGCAACCAAGGGGGAGCGCCGGCGTTCGCCGTATCGGCGGCGCCTGCGCAGCCGCATCATCGTCTCGTTCGTGTTGTTGGGCTTCTGCCTGACGACACTGTTCGCGTTTGCCACCAACTGGGCCCGCATGCGCGTGGAAAACCAGCTGGTGGAAGACGTGATGAACCGCAACATCAACGAGTACGTGCGGCGGTTCTACGAGAGCCCGGATCGCAACCCCGACCTGCCCGTGCAGCAGATGCGTGCGCGCCTGATCAAGCCTGACAAGTTTGACGCGCTGCGCGAGGAAGAGCCGGACTGGTATGAGTTCAAGGATGGCCTGTACAACATGGGCGGCGTGGACGAGCGCGGCCAGCGCTATTCCTACAAGCTGGCCGTGCGCAAGACGCCCGACGCCTGGGCGTTCCTGGCCTACGACATGACCGACAGCGTGCGCGGTGGGCAGCAGCTCAACCGCGCGCTGGTGCTGTCGGTGCTGGTGTTCAGCCTGTTGTCGCTGGTGCTGGGCTGGTGGTCGGCATCGAAGGTGATGAAGCCGGTTTCGGACCTGGCCGCGCGGCTGCGTGCCTATCGCGGCGGCACCAGTGATCCCGAGCCGCTGGCGCCGCGTTTCCCCGACGACGAAGTGGGGCAGCTGGCGCAGGCGCTGGATGATTATTCGTCGCGACTGACCGAAGTGGTGCAGCGCGACCGCGAGTTCAATGCCGACGTCAGCCACGAACTGCGCACGCCGCTGGCGGTGATCCGTGGCGCCACCGAACTGCTGCTGACCCGGCCCGGCCTGGATGAGAAGGTGCTGCAGCGGCTACAGCGCATCCAACGCGCCGAACAGCAGTGCAGCGACCTGATCGGCGCGCTGCTGCTGCTGTCGCGCAACGAGCGCGGGCAGGGCACCAGCAACGTCGCGCGCGTGGCCGAACAGCTGCTGGACGCCCACCGCGCCCAGCTGGGTGGCAAGCCGCTGGAGCTGGCGCTGGAAGGCGAGCGCAACCTGGTGATCGATGCGCCGGAGGCGGCCTTGTCGGTGGCGCTGGGCAACCTGATCGGCAACGCGGTGAAGTACTCGCAGGATGGCGAAGTGCGCGTCTTTGTCGGCAGCAATTCAGTGTCGGTGACTGACAGCGGCCCGGGCCTGAGCGAAGAAGACGCCGCCAAGCTGTTCCAGCGCGGCTATCGCGGCACCCATGCCGGCCATTCGCAGGGCGGTGGCATCGGCCTGTCGATCGTCAGCCGCCTGTGCGATCTGTACGGCTGGCAGGTAAGCGTGCGCCCCGGTGGCGAGCGCGGCGTGATCGCCACGCTGACGTTCTCGCCGAAGCCGTTGTAAGGGCCCCTGCTTGGGTGGGTGCTCCACTTGTAGAGCCGAGCCTGCGCTCGGCTGCCGTGGCTTCCCGAAGCCGAGCATAGGCTCGGCTCCACAGCGGGTTCGTGTCGCGCCCTCTGTCGCTTGTGCCACCGAATTCCCCTCGCAGGAAGGATGGGCCAGAAGCCCAACACGACATCACCGTGACCGTTGCCACGTAGCGCGCGTGTCCGCATGCACGCATTCGTACACCCAACAGCGGCTTGAGAATTTCCTTACAGATCACAGCGCTGCGTGATGGCCAGATGGGGCGGCCGGGGCAGGTGCCCTGGCCGGGATTGGCGTCCTGAAAAAAACCAACATTCAGCTCTCTTCGACGGCCCCTCGGCCAGTCGTTGAAAATGCACCGCGTGCCTTGCTTCGGCGGGCGGTGCGTGGGGATTCATCAGAATCCGCTGGAGTATTTTTGCTGAATGTCGGATCTCCGGTACGCCAACCCGCACCGTCCGCCACCTCGCATCCGCAGGTGGCTCGTCGTCTGCGAGGAGATTCACCATGTCCGCACGCCCCGTGTTCCCTCAACTGCACGCCCTGATCGGCGAAGCCGCTGACCTGCTGCCGGCCGACGTCGCCGCGCGCATCGAAACCCTGCTCGATGATCCGAAAGATCTGCTGCCTGCGTTGCTTGCCCGCATGGACGGCCGCGATGCCGCCGACGGCCGGCGACTGGAAGCGCAGGGCCTCAGCCCTGCCCAGGCGGCCACCATGGCCGGTCTCAGCCGCACCCTGGCCGGCTTGAATGCACTCATGCAGGTGCTGCACGCCGCCGAAGCCGCCCGCGAACAGGGCGGTGCCCACCAGCAGCTGAGCCCGGATGTCGTCGACGGCCTGCTGCTCGGCGCACGAGAACTGGCCCGTTATGCCCGCCTGCAGCTGGAGTAGGTCCACGCAATGCGTGGATGCGCGAGCTGCTGCCGCAACTGCCTTGGGTCGCGCGTACGCTTTCTGTGGTCCGCTTGTGGCGCGCTTCGCGCGCTGCTTGGGGGGGGGGCACAAACTGCTGTTATGTCGTGCTACCCCTAACGATGGGCAGATGCGATGAACTCGCTTGCCACGATGAGGCGGGAGGGGGTTGCAGCTCAATTGCCACAATCCAATACTCCGTCTCTGAACGCGCCACGAAGGTTTCACAGGAAGCTTCTCCTGTGTAGAGTCAGAAGGAAGCTGTGTACAGGCTTTCGGAAGACTAATGCTTGGACTTGGGCGCGCTCTTACAGCGTTGCGTTCTTTCGCTTTTTTCCACAGGGAGGTGGTTGTGGCTGTTCTGTGTTTAGATTCGACCGGATGCGCGCTAGCCGCAACGACGCGAGACCACCGCGGGCGCCTCATTGAAAGATCGGGTTGCGCATCTGTGCCGGACTGCAACGGCTTTCGGATTTCCTGACTTGATCCCGATGCTAGGTGGGATCTTCTCACTCAATGCAAACGCTCAGGAGCGGGTAACGAGAGACTGCTACGAAAGGCATTTCTCAAGACTTTACGAGGCGGATGCCGAGCTTCGGCGGGGGCTCTCCCATTCAGCTATGAAAATTGGTGCGGTCTCGTCAGTGGGAATCGTTGGCCAAAGGCGGTGGAATGCCACGGCGAGTTACGTCATTGCGCAAAGCAGTCTCTTGGGTGCTGGTGTCAGATGGAGTAGCTGCGAATGCCCTTAGAATCCATATTCGAATTGCTTTGTGTATTGGCAGCCGTGATGCTAATGATCGCGATCGCTTCAAGGCTTATTCTTGTTTGGGAGTTAAAAAGAAATTCCCCGGAGCTGTGGATCTCACTTGGGAGTCCTGCGATTCTGGAGCGGGATCACTTGATGCGGAAGTATCCATTTTGTGGCTGGCGGCAGGTGTTCTGGGTGGCTTCTGGTGCCCGAAGGATGCTTCTTGCGATATTCTGGTTGTCATTCTCTACCTATCTCGTCGTGTTGATTCCGTTGGTCTGGATTTGGGTCATTCGGTGAGGGGGCTTGTCTCTAGCTGGAGTTTGAATTGAATCTTGATTCAGGCCCGAGCTGTTGAACGCCGAGCTAAAGGCCAACATCGACCAAGGGTTCATGTGAATCGGCACCTTGCGCACGTTACGGCCGGTAACCGTGGCTTGCTGGGCGCTTGGGAAGACCCCGTTGGCTATGCTGGCCCGTAGTGGGCGGTGAAGTGCGCAATCATATTGCGGCGAGTGAATGCTCCGTCGTTGAATCCTGGGCTGGAGATTGCCTGAAATGCTGGCAGGTGGATCCGAAAGCGCGGTAGGGCGCTCTCCAGGTGCGCGCCCGGTAGTTGGAGCTCTTTATGCCAATGGCGGAATCTTTGACGCGAATTAAGGAATGAAGATGCTCGCCTTGCGTATTTTCGGATGTCTCGTGGGTGTACTGATGGTCGTGTATGGCGTTGCAGTCATGGACGATGCATTGATTGGGACGGGTCCTTGCCGAGCGAACTGTGGTCTGTATAGCGCCTTGATTCGTTTATTCGGACAGTCGGCCTACAACAGATTGATGGGCTTTTCCTGGGTTGTTGCGGGAGTGATGTTCATTTTTGTTTCTGTTGTGGTTTGGCACGGAAAGGGCTCAGCGGAAAGGCGTAGGCAAAAAAAGGGACGCCGACGTCGATAGGGATGAGCGGATGAAATATCTCAGAAGATCCAAGTCATGCGTAAAAGCGCTTCCGCGCATTGCGAGCACCTCAGTCCCTAGCGAGCCTCGGATGGCGTCCATGTAGAGGTTCGAGCTGCGCCTGCAGGCCTTCCCATTGGACATCGTTGATCACCGCATCGTCGGCCGATGCCGAGCGCCGCACGCGACTGACCTGGGCGAAAGTGATCTAATAGGCGTAGAGCTGGGAGAGTGCATCTGAAGGCGCGAGAATTTCGTTGCTTGCAAAGGAGGCCGTCGCTATATGAAGTTGAACTGGTAAAGGTGCGTTGATTGCAATGCGCGCATGCCCGATTGCATCATTCTGGTGTTCGTATAATCCGCTGCTCTATTCGTGGAAGTTGCCAATCATCGGTGGAAGTGATGCATCCTGAGATTGAAGTGAAATTGACGGCTTCGGTAGCTGGCTGTGCTAGCTGTGACTTGATGGCGCAGCTGTCGCTCGAAGTGAATGAGCTGGATGCTGCGGATGTTCTGATCAGGAAAGTCATTGATTGTCGCGGGGCGGCAAGCCTGTCCGAGTCGACCCATCAGACTCTTGAGGTCGATGTGCGAGTTCGGGCAGGCGAGGGAGATAGGGCGTGTCTGAATCTCTCTTCCGCAACCCTTGAAAAGATGGCATCTATATCTGCTTCATTGAATTTTGATCCCGAGTTGACTGGAGACGGAGGCGCAGATGGATTGGAATTGGGGGAGGACAGTGCTCCATCGACGCGCCCTGAGCTGGTTGTCGTTCTCGTTGGTGACTCTCCTGTGAGTGGTGAAGAAGTCATCCTTTCCAGAGTCGAGCGCCAGCAATACAGAACTGGCGACATCCAGGAGGGAGTTCATGAAGCGTTGCAGCGCGGCCTTGAGAAGGTGGGAGGAGAGGCGAAGGTGTGGGCGCTGGAGGTGGGAGTACGCCTATCGAGTCAGCGCGGGGTGTGGCCGGGTTTCAATCTTTCTTGTGACGTGATCAGATTGATGGCGTCTAGTGGAGTCTCATTGGATTTCGATCCGTATGTCTAGCTCGGTCCTGTTGGTGGCCAGCAGTTGGAAATCCGAATCGACCATCCCGTATGGCGCTATCCGAAGGCATGCTTGAGCTCGAAGCCCGCTCTGATCTCGTCGACATTCATGGGCTTCCCTGAGTGCTTCCTATGAACTACCCGGATGGGGAAAAGGTACTGCTTGGCGACACCGTTGATCTAGGTGGCGGAACGCGCGGGATCGTGGTTGCCGTGATCGATGATGAGTGCTATGCAGTTGGCTTTTCCGCGGAAGAGTGGCGGTACCTCGGACGAGGTGCGTTGTTGCGAGCGCCTGGATTCGGTCTACTGCATTGTCCAGATACAGAGCACGACTTCACTTTGATCGAGCGCGGTCGATCAGGAAGTCCTGCGTCGTAGAGCTGGGGGGCTTGATTCAATTGTATGGCTTGATAAGCAACGTCCTTTTCAGGTGGGAAGTGCATGATCAAGTTGATCCCGTGCAAATGGTTGGTGCATGATCGTTTGCAGATGAGTGTCGATCATGTCCGGTGTCATGTGGGGGCTTATCGAGGGCGTTGGTCTGCCTTATTGGTGATGATTCATGGATAGAAGTGCGTATCTGGAAATGATGGAATTCCCGACCAAGTGGTGGGAGTACGACTTGTTGCGAGCGGAGTTGATCGATCAGCTCATGGCTACATATCAGCCTGGGATGGAGAGCGCCTCAGAACATGATAGGAACAGTGTCTTCCATTGGTGGTTGAGAAAGTCGCCAAGTAAGGATCTGCTGATGAAGTTGGTTGAGCTTTCTTTCTTGGACCCTGATCAGGCAATGGCGGGTGATGTCAGAACGTACATCGCCCAAAGCGTCTTCTTTGATCGAGACGTGGCTCTGTTTATTCGTGGCGGCCGCTGATTTCCTGATTGATTAGTGATGTGGGTCAGAGCTGCAATGACCCACTGGATCAGCTGAAATTTGTAGGTACATCCGAGCCACGGCCAAGTATTGAGCGCATTTCCCCGTGGCTTATTGGAGGCTGAGTTGGTGGTTCGAAGTCCATTGGAGGCGACGGGACTTCATGACTCGTCTCTCGATTCAGTGCAGGTGTCGATCCTGGATAAATCCTGCCTGATACGGACTGTTGGCGTATGTGGTGACCTTGCGGAAGGAGCATTGGCTGACATTGGTTGCCATAACCTAGAATCGTTCTTCCTGCTGTCCGACAGTCAGGAGCTGTCGGACAACGCTTGGCCCGGGAACATTCAGGATGGCCATTTTGATGGGTTGGGCTGCACTGGCGTACTTCGGCTTTATCTGGCCGGAGGCATGCTGGAGGCGGGGGGGCAGTCTACTCAGGTCGGAGCTCCCTGCGCTGTCTGGACATTCTCCACGACCCAGCGTGTCCGCGGCCTCTGGAACACGACTCGATGGAGTTGCTGCCGGGCGGCTGAGTTTCGCTGTCTTGACGGGGTTGAGCCATTCCGTAGGCAGCAAGCAGTTCTCAGCTCAGCTGTTGGTGCTGAGGGATACAGATGTCATCTGCTTGCCAGACGTGCCTGAGCGCATTCCCGTGTCTGTCTGCTTCGAGGGCGTCAAGTCGTGCGCGGTGAGGTTTGATGAAACCGCAATGGAGTGGAGCGAACGTCTTGGAAATGTTGCGAGCTGCATCGTCGACGAAAAGCGAGGAGTCTGCTGGTTATACCTGCGAAACGGGATAGTCATGATCGAGGCCCGCGCCGCAGTGATGATGTCCGATTAGATTGAGTCGAAGAAAACGCAAGAAAGTTCGGCTGCGATCATCAAGCCGAGCATAGGCTCGGCTCTACAGTGGATCCACGCCATGGGGCGATGCGCTTCGGTAGTGCCGGTCGCTGGCCGGCAGCCAGGCCTCAGCCCCCAGCCAACCCCAGATACCGCTCATGCACCCGTTCCACCTGCGCCTGCAGGTCCTCGGGGTGACCATCGTTGACCACTACATCATCGGCCAGTGCCAACCGCTGCGCGCGGCTGGCCTGGGCGGCGATCATCTTGTCGGCCAGCGCGGCGTCGATGCCGTCGCGCTGCATCAGCCGGGCGTGCTGCACGGCTTCGGGCGCATCCACCAGCAATACCCGGTCCAACCACGGGTAGGCCTGCCGCCCACCGACCTCGGTCAGCAACGGAATGGCGGCAATCGCATAGGGGCTGGCGGCCTGCTCGCACTGCTGTTGCATCAGCAGACGGATGGCCGGGTGGGTGATCGCTTCCAGCGCCGCCCGTTCGGTCGGGTCGGCGAACACGTGGGCCCGCAGGCGTGCCCGGTCCAGGCTACCGTCCGCCTGCAGCATGCCGGCGCCGAAGCGCTCGGCGATACGGTCCAGGGCCGGGCTGCCGGCGGCAACCACCGCGCGGGCGGCCAGATCGGCGTCGGCCACCACGATGCCCAGCGCCTCGAAGCGCCGGGTCACCTCGCTCTTGCCGGCGGCAATGCCGCCGGTCAGGCCAACCACATAGCGGCTCATGGGGATTCCCCTCAGCGCAGTCCGCTCAACACCAGGTACTGCTCCACCACGGGCGCGCCCCACATGAAGTACAGCCAGCCCGCGATGGCCAGGTAGGGGCCGAACGGGATCGGCGTGGCGCGGTCACGGCCCCTGGTGTACAGCCAGATCGAGCCGATGATGGCGCCCAGCACCGACGACAGCAGGATGATCGGCAGGATGCCCTTCAGCCCGCACCAGGCGCCGAGCGCGGCCAACAGCTTGAAATCGCCGTGGCCCATGCCTTCCTTGCCGGTCAGCTGCTTGAACAGCCACCAGACCATCCACAGCGACAGATAGCCCACCGCCGCGCCGACCAAGGCAGGCTTGGCCGGCATGTACAGGTTGTCGATGTTGCCTATCAGGCCCAGCCACATCAGTGGCAGGGTCAACTGGTCGGGCAGCAGCTGGGTGCGCAGGTCGATGCCGGACAAGGCGATCAGGAAGCAGGTCAGCACGATGGCGCCGAAGCCCTGCCAGCCGAAGCCGAACTGCCAGACGCAGGCCAGCACCAATACCGAGGTCAGGGCCTCGACCAGCGGGTACTGCAGCGAGATCGGCGCCTTGCAGTGGCGGCACTTGCCGCCCTGGATGATCCAGCTGAACAGCGGGATGTTCTCGTACCAGCTCAGCTTGTGCTTGCAGTGCGGGCAGTGCGAGGGCTCGACCACGATCCCCGGTGGCGGGGGTTCGTAGAAGTCCGGTTCTTCCAGGACCTCGCGCGCATCGCGCTTCCACTGCCACTCCAGCCGCTTGGGCAGGCGCAGGATGACGACGTTGAGGAAACTGCCCAGCAGCAGCCCCAGGGCGGCCGCGGCGGGGTAGCCGAGGCCGGGATGCTGGTCTAGAAATGCCATTGCTTATCCTACCGCTCCTGCGAGCTTGAAGATCGGCAGGTACATGCCGATCACGATGCTGCCGACAATTCCGCCAATGATGACCATGATGAAAGGTTCAAGCAGACTGCTCAATGCGTCCACGGCGTTGTTGACTTCCTGCTCATAGTACTCGGCGACCTTGAACAGCATGGCGTCCAGAGCACCGGCCTCCTCGCCGATGCCGGTCATCTGGATGACCATATGAGGAAATAGGTTCAGCTGCTTCATGGCCATGTTCACGGGATAGCCGACCGACACGTCGTCACGCATCCGCAGTACGGACTCTTCGTAGACCTTGTTGCCGGTCGCGCCGGCGACAATGCCCAACGCCTCCACCAAGGGCACGCCGGCCTTGAAGGTAACTGCAGTGGTACGTGCAAAGCGGGCAATTGAGCTGTTGTGCATGATCTGGCCGATCACTGGCACCCTCAGGATCAATCGGTCCATCGTGTGTTGCAGCTTCGGAGAGCGCTTGTAGGCTGCGATGAAGCCAACTATCGCCCCCACAAAAGTGAACAGGATCAGCCACCACCAAGACACCAAGAAGCGAGAAACGCCAACAATCAGCTGGGTGAAAGCGGGCAACTCGGCTCCGAAGCCTTTGAAGACATCTTCGAATTGAGGGACCACCCAGACAAGTAGGATGCCACTGACCAGGATGGCGACTGCCATGACCATGATCGGATAGAACAGCGCCTTCTTGATCTTGCCCTTGAGTGTTTCGATGTTCTCCTTGTAGTTGGCCACAGTGTCAAGCACGGTCTCCAATACACCAGCGCCTTCGCCCGCACGGACCAGGTTGCGATACAGCTCGTCGAACTGCACTGGATGTCTGCTGATCGCCTCATATAGGGATGAGCCGCCCTCGATATCGGCGCGGATCGTTCCGATCATCCTCTTCATCCGAAGGTTCTTGTGCCCTTCGCCAATGATCTCGAGTGAAGAGACGATAGGCACACCTGACTTCATCATGGTTGCCATCTGGCGACTGAAGAAGGCAATGTCCTTCGGCGTAATCCTGCTGCCTGTGCTGCCGAAAATAGGCTTTGGCTTCGCCTTCACCGCTTTGGGCGTGATGCCCTGGCGTCTCAATTCTGCGCGCAACAGATTGGCGTTCTTTGCCATCTGCTCGCCTTTCATCTTCACACCCCGCTTGTCGGTCCCCTCCCATACAAACGGCTGCAGTTCCGTGGTGCTGCGCGCCACGGGTTCTTTCTTCATTGCACTGCCACTGACAGACATATCGGCTCCCCAAGACCCGCCATCCCCAGGCGGGTGTCTAGCTCAAGATGGTAGCCGGTTCAGGGCCGTCTGGGCAGCGGGAGAATGGCGGGCTGTGCGATTTCGTGCCGGTCGCTGACCAAAGGTGACGCACTGCGTCACATTGCCGCCTCCATCGCAGATTGGAGTAAGGGGGGTTCCCATCCGCGAAATTGCTGCCATCATTGGCGCGGGGAAATCCAGGGGGAGGCGTGCCGGGGTTGGCACGCAACCTGCGTTGAACCACCCGCAGGGGGCAGGGCCCGCTCAACCGGCCATGGGCCGGGTCGAACCTGTCCGCTGACATCAACCACCACCATCTTGGGGATGTACCAAATGAAGAACCAGAAGGGCTTCACCCTTATCGAACTGATGATCGTTGTTGCGATCATCGCCATTTTGGCTGCGATTGCGATCCCGGCCTATCAGGACTACGTCGTTCGTTCGCAGGCGGCTTCCGCCCTGGCTGAGATTACCCCCGGCAAGGTCGGCTTCGAACAGGCGACCAACGAAGGCAAGACTCCGTCGACCACCGCAACCGATGCGGGCTTCATCGGCGTTGCTGCCAGCACCTCCTACTGCAATGTGGCCGTGACTGCCACGACCATTGCCTGCACCACTAAGAACGGCAACGCTACCAAGTTCAACAGCAAGAACATTACGTGGACCCGCGACGCCAACAGCGGCCTGTGGTCCTGCTCCACCAGCCTCGACGCGAAGTATCGTCCGGGCCAGTGTGGTGCCGCCGCCGCTCCGGCGCCGTAATCGGTTGCAGCGCTGACTGAGACAACAAGGGCCCCGCACTGCGGGGCTCTTGCTTTGTAGGGGTAGCCGTTAGGGGGGATGGGGCCACTCGCTGCTGGGAATTGATGTCGTTGGCCGCGCAGATTCTGATCTCATCGACTCAAGGTGGCTTCCGAGTAGTGTCACAACAGGGGGGGGAGGGCAGTCGAATGATCGGTCCGGGGTTGAACTTCGACGTTGCCGCACAGTTCCAGAGCGCTATATCCGGGCTCCTTCCGGAGATAGGAGCATTCCTGCTATTGGCTGCGATCGTCAATCGCAACGATCTTGTGGGCGTCGTGCGCCGTTTACTGCCTGCCGGGTGCCATGTCAACGTCCTTTCTTTTCTGCTGGACGCGCTGCTGGTTGCGCCGCTTCTGGGGATGGGTATGGTGTTGATGCAACGTTCAGTCGCATGGGCATGGACCGGGGCACTGGACGCGATGTGGGCTGAATTTCCAAAGTGGCTGCTGCTCCTGGTGGTGCTCTTTGTTGGGGATGCAATCGGCTACTTCCGACACCGGCTCGAGCACTGCAAGTGGCTATGGCTGTTTCACGAGATGCACCACAGTGATCGCAGGATGACTTGGTTCTCTCTCTACCGTTTTCATCCCATCAATCGTTTGACAACGGTATTCATCGATATGGGAGCGCTTCTGCTCTTCGGGTTCCCGCTGTGGGTCATCTTTATGAACGCGCTCCTGCGTCATTACTATGGCTTGTTCATTCACGCGAACCTGCCATGGACCTATGGCGCCTTGGGTCGCTTATTCGTGTCGCCCGCGATGCATAGATGGCATCACGTGCGCAACGGGGAAGGGGTGGGTAGCAATTTCGCCACAGTGTTCTCGGTGTTTGACCAGTGGTTTGGTACTTGGTATGTGCCCTCTTCGTGCGGCGCACCTCTGGGTGTGACCGGTGGCGGTCACGATTCCTTCTTGCATCAGATCTTCAGTCCCTTCGCCCGCTTGTTTAGATTGAGGCGTCCCTCCGGTGTCGGGAGCGATGCTGTTCCTTAGGCAATCGGGGAGGTTGGGGCGAAGGCTCGTCATAATGCGCTCTCTGGCTGCACCAGCAATGGACTATCCTCTCCAATGTGGGGCGTACCGGGAAGCATGATTCACGGGTGCACGGTACGAAATTCGATATCACCGGCGTTGACAGGCAAGAGACCAGTAGATGAACACCGTAACCACCGCCAACCTCGTCGGCATCACCGGCCTGGCCCGTCGCCTGGTCCAGGATGGTGCGCTGGACGAGGCTTCCGCCCGCGACGCCATGGCCAAGGCCGCCGCGGCCCGCCAGCCGCTGCCGACCTGGTTCGCGCAGAACAAGGTGGTCGGGGCGGCCCAGTTGGCGGCGGCCAACGCGGTCGAGTTCGGCATGCCGCTGTTCGACGTGTCCACGTTCGACGCCAGCCAGAACGCGATGAGCCTGGTCAGCGAGGAGCTGCTGCGCAAGCACAACGTGCTGCCGCTGTTCAAGCGCGGCGGCAAGCTGTTCGTGGGCACCAGCAACCCGACCCATTCGCTGGACGAGATCAAGTTCCACACCAACCTGGTGGTGGAGCCGATCCTGGTGGATGAAGACCAGATCCGCCGCACGCTCGAGCAGTGGCATGCCAGCCATGACACGCTGGGCGACGCGCTGAGCGGTGACGACGATGGCATTGGCAACCTGGATGTGTCCGGCGGTGACGAAGACATTTCCGGAGCCGGCGACTCCGGCATCGATGCCAAGGGTGATGACACCCCGGTGGTGAAGTTCGTCAACAAGGTGCTGGTGGACGCGATCCGCAAGGGCGCCTCGGACATCCACTTCGAGCCCTATGAAGACGACTATCGCGTGCGCCTGCGCATCGATGGCCTGCTGAAGATGGTGGCGCGCGCGCCGGTGAAGCTGAACCAGCGCATCGCCGCGCGCCTGAAGGTGATGGCGCAGCTGGACATCGCCGAGAAGCGCGTGCCGCAGGACGGACGCATCAAGCTCAACCTGTCCAAGACCAAGCAGATCGACTTCCGCGTGAGCACGCTGCCGACCCTGTTCGGCGAGAAGGTGGTGCTGCGTATCCTGGACGGCAGCGCGGCCAAGCTGGGCATCGACAAGCTGGGTTACGAGCCGGACCAGCAGAAGCTGTTCCTGGACGCCATCCACAAGCCGTACGGCATGGTGCTGGTGACCGGCCCGACCGGTTCGGGCAAGACGGTGTCGCTGTATACCGCGCTGGGCATCCTCAACGACGAGACGCGCAACATCTCCACCGCCGAAGACCCGGTGGAAATCCGTCTGCCCGGCGTCAACCAGGTGCAGCAGAACAACAAGCGCGGCATGACCTTCGCCGCGGCACTGCGCTCGTTCCTGCGACAGGATCCGGACATCATCATGGTCGGCGAAATCCGCGACCTGGAGACGGCCGAGATCGCGATCAAGGCGGCGCAGACCGGCCACATGGTGCTGTCCACGCTGCACACCAACGATGCACCGCAGACCATCGCGCGCCTGATGAACATGGGCATCGCGCCGTACAACATCACCAGCTCGGTGACGCTGGTGATCGCCCAGCGCCTGGCGCGCCGGTTGTGCAACAACTGCAAGCGCCCGGCCAACCTGCCAGAGCACGCGCTGCTGGCTGAAGGCTTTACCCAGGCGCAGCTGGATGCGGGTATCGAGCTGTACGAGGCGGTCGGCTGTGACGAGTGCACCGAGGGGTACAAGGGCCGCACCGGTATCTACCAGGTGATGCCGATGACCGACGAGATCGCCACGATCGTGCTGGCCGGTGGCAATGCGTTGCAGATTGCCGAGGCCGCACAGCAGATCGGGGTGAACGATCTGCGCCAGTCGGCGTTGAAGAAGGCGGCTGCGGGTGTCACCAGCCTGGCCGAGATCAACCGCGTTACCAAGGATTGAGGTAGAGCCGAGCCTATGCTCGGCTGATGGTTCGAAGAGCAGCCGAGCGTGGGCTCGGCTCTACAGTAGATCTGCGTCGTGCGTGGATGGGGTGGCCCGCGTCGGGCCCTGTCCTTACTCCATCCCCAGCTTTTTCAGCTTGTAGCGCAGCGCGCGGAAGGTGATGCCCAGCTGCGCGGCGGTGCGGGTCTTGTTCCAGCGGTTCTCTTCCAGCGCGCGCTGGATGGCGCTGCGCTCGAGCTGTTCGATGTACGAGGGCAGGGCGGCGCTGCCGGGCTGCAGGTCCACCACGGCCTCGGCGTGTGCTGCGCTGCCGGGCGTGCGCGGGGCATGCTGCGGCAGGCGCAGGTCGTCGGCGCCGATGCGGTCTTCTTCGGCCAGGGCCAGCGCGCGTTCCAGGATGTTCTCCAATTCGCGCACGTTGCCAGGGAAGGCGTACTGGGCCAGTGCGTCCAGCGCCGACGGCGCCAGCAACGGCGTCGGGCGGCCATGGCTGCGGGCCAGCCGTGCCAGTACCGATGCGGCCAGTTCCGGCAGGTCCTGGCGACGCTCGCGCAGCGGCGGGACCCTCAGTTCGATCACGTTGATGCGGTAGTAGAGGTCGTGGCGGAAGCGCCCGTCCTCGACCAGCTCGGCCAGGTCCTTGTGGGTGGCCGAGAGGATGCGCACGTCAACCGGCTCCTCGGCAGCCGCGCCCACCGCGCGCACCGACTTCTCCTGGATCGCGCGCAGCAGCTTCACCTGCATCTGCAGCGGCAGCTCGGCCACTTCGTCGAGGAACAGGGTGCCGCCATGCGCGGCCTGGAACAGCCCGGGCTTGTCGGCGTGGGCGCCGCTGAAGCTGCCTTTGCGGTGGCCGAAGAATTCGCTTTCCATCAGCTCGCCGGGAATGGCGCCGCAGTTGACCGGCACGAACGGGCCGGCCGCGCGGGCGCCCTGGGCGTGGATGGTGCGTGCGACCAGCTCCTTGCCCACGCCGGATTCGCCGAGGATGTAGACCGGCGCCTGGCTGCGCGCGACCTTGCCGATGGTGGTACGCAGCACGTCCATGGCCGGCGAATCACCAAGCAGGCGTGCGCCCTGTTCGGCGGCGGGGCCGGGCGCGGGGCGCTCGGTGTTGTTGAGTTCCAGCGCGTGCTTGACCAGGCCGCGCAGCACGGCGATGTCCACCGGCTTGCTGACGAAGTCGAAGGCACCGGCCTTCAGCGCTTCCACCGCCAGGTCCATGCTGCCGAAGGCGGTGATCATCGCCACCGGCGTGCGTGGGTAGTGCTGGGCGATCTCACTGACCAGCTCGATGCCGTTGCCGTCCGGCAGGCGCATGTCGGTGATGCACAGGTCGTACGGATTGCTGGCCAGCAGTTCGCGCGCTTCGGCAAGGTTGGCTGCCGTACTGATGCGCAGCCCCATGCGGCCGAGCGTCAGTACCAGCAGTTCGCGGATGTCGCGTTCGTCGTCGACGACGAGGGCGCTGCGGGTTTCGTTCATGGGCGTGAAAGATAAACGAGGGGGCTGGAAGCGACAAATGTTTGACGCACAGAATCGAGATCAGGTGGGCAACAGCGTATGCGGGCCGGGCAGCACCAGGCGGAAGCAGGAGCCTCCAGCGGGAACCGGGATGTAGTCCAGCCGCGCCTGGTTGGCCCGGCACAGCTCGCGGGCGATATACAGGCCCAGCCCGGTGCCATGCTCGGACGTGGTGAAGAACGGCCGGAACAACTGTGCGGCCACACTCTCGGGAATACCGGGGCCACGGTCCATCACGTCGATGACCGCACTGCGCTCGTGCTGCGCCACGCGCAGGCGCACCCGCGCCGGCTGCTGGCCGATGCGCCCGTACTTGAGCGCGTTGTGCACCAGCACGGTCAGCACCTGGTAGAGGTGCTTGGTGTCGACCTGGGCCAGCACCGAGGTGTCGTTGATGATCGGCTCGATGCTGTCGGTCTCCAGCGTCTGGCCCTGCTTGTACTCCAGCACGAAGCGGCGCACGAAGGCGGCCAGGTCGACGTTCTCCGGCGTGGCGCGCTCGCGCCGGGCCAGGCCCAGCACGCTTTCGACGATGCCGTTGGTGCGCTGGCACTGCTGGCGGATGATCTGCAGCAGGCGGCGGTCGCTTTCGTTGAAGCCGGTGCCTTCTTCCAGCAGCTGCACCGCGTAGTTGATCGCGGCCAGTGGGTTGCGGATCTCGTGGGCGAGGCTGGCCGAGAAGCGGCCCATCGCCGACAGGGTGAGCGATTCGGCGCGGCGCGAGACCACGCTGGAGTCGTCCAGGAACACCAGGGCCAGGTCGCTGCCGGCCAGCAGGCGGGCAAAGCGCGGCTGCACTTCGGGCTGGTCGGGGTTGAGCTGCAGCGGTAGTTCGTCCTGCGCCCAGCCATTGCGCCAGCGCTGCAGGCGACGGGCGAGTTCCGGGGCGGCGCTGGCCAGGTCCAGGCGGCCGCTTTCGCCGCTGCCGTCGTTGTCACCGAGCAGCATCGCGGCGGCCTCGTTGGCCAGGGTGACGCGGTTGTCGGCGTCGACCACCAGCACGCCGGTACGCATGCGGCGGATGATCAGCTCGTTGATCTGGAACAGGTTGGCCACTTCGTCGCCGCGCTGGTTGGCCAGCTGCTGGTTGCGGCGCGCGCGGCTGCCGACCTGGTAACTGATGAAGGCCAGTGCCAGGTAGCTGGTGGCGAACATGGCCAGTTCGGCCAGGGTGCGGGTGGGATCGCCGCCTTCCAGCAGCTTCCAGGTGTACTCCACGCCGGTGGCGAGGCTGGCGGCCAGCGCCAGGCCCAGCCCCAGGCTGAGCGGGAGCAGGGTGGCGGCGGCGGCGATGTTGAACAGCAGCGACATCGAGATGCCGGCGCTGGCACCGGGCAGGGCATGCGACAGCAGGGTGGCGGCGACGATGTCCACCAGCACGCCACTGACCACGATCGGGCGCAGCCAGCGTTCGTTGCGGCCGATCACCAGGGCCAGCAGGGACAGCACCAGGTAGATGGCGGCGACGGTGTCGGCCAGCCGCGGGTGGTGGGCTTCGCCGACCATGGCCGACAGCGGGCTGTAGAGCAGCGCGGCGATGACCGAGGCGATCAGCACCCGGTACAGCGCGAAGAAATACAGCTCACGCCGCGGAATCGATTCGATGCGGTCGATCAATGAAGCACTGGGTGACACGCCGGAACTCCCCTTCTGGCTGCCTGGGTCTGGACGCTGCGGCGGGCCTGCCTGGCGTCCCCTGAGGCCGGGCGGGCACGTCGCTTCGATGTGGCCTGCGGTGGAAGCAGCAGGGCAAGCCCGACTCTACACACCTTGGTCGGCCAGTATAGGGCCCCGGGCAGGGCGCTGCCGGAGCCGCCCGGATCGCGCATTTGGCCCGGGATGGATACCGGTGGCCAGTGGGCCGCCGGGCGCAACTGCCTGAATGACGGCGGAAATCTGGCCGCGTCTGGCGTTTTGTACAGACTTCTTTGCGCCCCGGCGCCGGCTCGGCCACAATAGTGGGCCCGCCGCGGTCCATGCCGGCGCCCCGCCGGGGCCCTGAGGAATTGCGTGCGGTCGTTCCTATTCCCACGGTGACGCATGAATTTCCACGAATACCAGTCAAAACAACTGCTTGCCGAGTACGGCATCCCGGTCCCGGCCGGCAAGGTCGCTGCGACCCCGGACGAAGCGGTTGCCGCTGCCAACTCCCTGGGCCAGGGCCCCTGGATGGTCAAGGCGCAGATCCACGCTGGCGGCCGCGGCAAGGCTGGCGGCGTCAAGTTCTGCAAGACCACCGACGACGTGAAGGCCGCTGCGGCCAAGATGCTCGGCACCAAGATGGCCACCTACCAGACCGCAGGCGTTGAACTGCCGGTCAACCTGGTGCTGGTGACCACCGCCGGCGAGATCGTCAAGGAACTGTACCTGTCGGTGCTGGTCGACCGTGGCACCAAGACCATCACCTACATCGCCTCTTCGGAAGGCGGCGTGGAAATCGAGCAGGTTGCTGCTGAAACCCCGGAGCTGATCCACTCGCTGAACGTCGATTTCGTCGAAGGCGTGCAGGGTTACCACGGCCGTGATTTCGGCTTCAAGCTGGGCCTGACCGCCAAGCAGGCCGGCCAGTTCGCCAGCATCATGGTGAACCTGTACCGCCTGTTCAACGAAAAGGACCTGGCCCTGGTTGAAATCAACCCGCTGGCCATCCTGGACGACGGCAACCTGTACGCGCTGGACGGCAAGTTCGACAGCGACGACAACGCCGCGTTCCGCCAGAAGGCCCTGGTCGCCATGCGCGACAAGACTCAGGAAGATCCGACCGAAGTGATCGCTTCGGAGCTGGACATCAACTACGTCACCATGGACGGCAACATCGGCTGCATGGTGAACGGCGCCGGCCTGGCCATGGCCACCATGGACGTCATCAAGCTCAACGGCGGCGAGCCGGCGAACTTCCTGGACGTGGGCGGCGGTGCCAACAAGCAGCGCGTCATCGAGGCGTTCAAGCTGATCCTGTCCTCGGACAAGGTTGAAGGCATCTTCGTCAACATCTTCGGCGGCATCGTCCGCTGCGACATGATTGCCGAAGGCATCATCGCCGCCGTGAAGGAAGTGGGCGTCAAGGTTCCGGTCGTGGTGCGCCTGGAAGGCACCAACGTGGAAGAAGGCAAGCAGCTGCTGCGCGACAGCGGCATGGCCATCATCCCGGCTGACAACATCAACGATGGCGCCAAGAAGATCGTTGAAGCTGTCAAGAACGCTGCCTGATTCGACACCAAGGAATTCCCATGTCTGTTTTGATTAACAAGAACACCAAGGTGATCGTGCAGGGCTTCACCGGCCAGCAGGGCACCTTCCACGCCACTCAGATGATCGAGTACGGCACCCAGGTTGTTGGCGGCGTGACCCCGGGCAAGGGTGGCACCACCCACATCGACCTGCCGGTCTTCAACACCGTTGCCGACGCCGTGCAGAGCACCGGCGCCAACGCTTCGGTCATCTACGTGCCGCCGCCGTACGCGGCCGACGCGATCCTGGAAGCCGCTGCTGCCGGCATCAAGGTCATCGTCTGCATCACCGAAGGCATCCCGGTGCTGGACATGCTGCGCGTCAAGAACGTGCTGACCCGTTCGCATCCGGACACCGTGCTGATCGGGCCGAACTGCCCGGGCGTCATCACCCCGGGTGAGTGCAAGATCGGCATCATGCCGGGCCACATCCACCAGCCGGGCAAGATCGGTATCGTGTCGCGTTCGGGCACCCTGACCTATGAAGCGGTCAAGCAGACCACCGAAGTCGGCCTGGGCCAGTCCACCTGCATCGGCATCGGTGGTGACCCGATCAACGGCCTGAACTTCGTCGACTGCCTGAAGCTGTTCAACGAAGACCCGCAGACCGAAGGCATCATCATGGTTGGCGAGATCGGCGGTGACGCTGAAGAAGCCGGCGCCGAGTACATCAAGAACCACGTGAAGAAGCCGGTCGTCGGTTTCATCGCCGGTGCGTCGGCTCCGGCCGGCAAGCGCATGGGCCACGCGGGCGCGATCGCCTCGGGCGGCAAGGGCACTGCCGAAGGCAAGTTCGCCGCCATGGAAGCTGCCGGTGTTGTCACCGTCCGCTCGCCGGGCGATCTGGGCGCTGCCATCGCCAAGCTGGTGAAATAAGATCGACTGCCTCCGGCAGACGATGCTGTAGAGCCGGCCGCTGGCCGGCTGCTTGAACACAGAAAGGCCGCCTCCGGGCGGCCTTTCTGCGTCTGGTGTGGGGCAGATCCCTTTTGCTGCGCAAAACGGATCTGACCCCGGCGTTACAATGGCGGCATTGCAACCACAGGCTGGAATCCCATGGCTTCGATCCGCATCGCGATGGCGCAGTTCGACTTCCCGGTCGGCGATGTCGCCGGCAACACCGAGCGCATCATCGAGATGATCGGCCAGGCGCGCGACGAGTACGGCGCCGAGCTGGTGATGTTCCCCGAGCTGGCGGTGAGCGGCTACCCGCCGGAAGACCTGCTGCTGCGCCCGGGCTTCCTGTACGAGTGCGAGCAGGCGATGGCCCGCATCGCTGCCGCCTGCCGCGGCATCACCGCCGTGGTCGGCTGGCCGCAGGCGGCTGGCGCGGTGGTCTACAACGCCGCCAGCGTGCTGCGTGACGGCCTGGTCGAGCAGACCTACCGCAAGCGTGAGCTGCCCAACTACGCCGTGTTCGACGAGCGCCGCTACTTCGATGTCGATCCGGATGGCGGCAGCTGCGTGTTCGAGGTCAACGGTATTCCGGTTGGCCTGCTGATCTGCGAGGACCTGTGGTTTGCCGAGCCGCTGGCCGACACCATGCGCGCCGGTGCGCAGCTGGTGGTGGTGCCGAATGCTTCGCCGTACGAGCGTGGCAAGCATGCCCAGCGCGACGCCGTGCTGGCTGCACGTACCCGCGAGAGCGGGGCGGCGATCGCCTATCTCAACGTGGTTGGCGGCCAGGACGCGCTGGTGTTCGATGGCGCCTCGGTGGTGGCCGACGGTGATGGCACGGTGCACCCGGCCGCTGCTGCCTTCGTCGACCAGTGGCTGGTGGTGGAGTACGACGGCGCCAGCCGCCGCTTCATGCCGCACGTGTGGATGGACGACGGCGACGAGAGCATGGACGCGCTGGCCTGGCGCGCGGTGACCCGTGGCATCCAGGACTACTGCCGCAAGAACGGCTTCAAGAAAGTGTGGCTGGGCCTGTCCGGCGGCATCGACTCGGCGATCGTGCTGGCCATGGCGGTCGACGCGATGGGCGCGGAGAACGTAACCGCCGTGCGCCTGCCGTCGCGCTACACCGCGGGCCTGTCCAACGACCTGGCGGCCGAGCAGTGCCAGGCGCTGGGCGTGAAGCTGGAGACGGTGTCGATCGAGCCGGCGTTCAAGGGCCTGATGGAAGCGTTGGCGCCGATGTTCGAGGGCACCGCGCCGGACGTGACCGAAGAGAACCTGCAGTCGCGCAGCCGCGGGGTGATCCTGATGGCGCTGGCCAACAAGTTCGGCGGCTTGCTGCTGACCACCGGCAACAAGAGCGAGTACGCGGTCGGCTACGCCACCATCTACGGCGACATGTGCGGTGGCTATGCGCCGCTGAAGGACCTGTACAAGACCGAAGTGTTCGGCCTGTCCAAGTGGCGCAATACCGTGGGCGGCGCACCGGTGATCCCGCCGGCGGTGATCAGCCGCCCGCCGTCGGCCGAGCTGCGCGAGAACCAGCTGGACCAGGATTCGTTGCCGGCCTATGACGTGCTGGACGGCATCCTGTACCGCTACATCGACCAGGAGCAGTCGCGCACGGAGATCGTGGCGGCCGGCTATGACGCGGCCGTGGTCGACCGCGTGCTGCGGCTGGTGCGCATCAGCGAGTGGAAGCGGCACCAGGCCGCGCCGGGGCCGAAGGTCTCGCGCCGCGCCTTTGGCCGCGAGCGTCGTTACCCGATCAGCAACGGCTACAAGGGCTGAGGCAGCGGTTGGCAGGTAGTGCCGGCCGCTGGCCGGCAACGCCCTATAGCGCGTATCCACGCATGGCGTGGATCTACTGCATTCGGTAGTGCCGGCCGCTGGCCGGCAACTTCCTGGATCGCGTATCCGGCATGGCGTGGATCTACCGGGCTTCGTCGAGCCGTTGTTCGAGGCCTGCGATCTCCGCAGCGTCGTTGAAGTGGTCGCCCTCCAGTCGTGCACGCACGAACGCCAGGGCATCCGCCGCCGCCGCATCCAGCGTGCCGCGATGATCGACCGGGTAGCGCCGGAACGCGACCGGCTCACCTCGCAAGGCCAGGCTTGCGGCGTACAGCAGGGTGGTCAGATAGGGCACGTCGCGGTCCTCGCTGCCATGGGCCAGCATCAGCGGCTGGCTGAAGCCGCGGCGCGGTACACCCAGATAGTCGTACAGCACCGCCCAGATGCCCGGCACGCTGGTCAGTGGTGCAGTAAACATGCTGCCGGTATCGGCGCCGTCCAGCGTGGCGGTCAGTTCGCTCAGGCACTGCTCGCGGGCCACTGCCACACGGGCACGGCCTGCGTCGCTGAGGACGCGGTCGATCTGAGGCGCGGCCTGCAGCAGGCCGTCGAGCAGATACGCGTGATATGCGTTGGGTGCGCCAGGATTGGCGGTGCGGTTGCCGGGATTCATCACCAGCGCGGTCAGTTCGACTGCGGTGGGCGTTCCGGCGGTGAAACTGCCGCGGTACTGCAGGGATGGGCCGCCATGGGAGGCGGCCAGATGGCCTGCTGTCAATGCGGCCGCGCCCCCCTGCGAATATCCGACCGAGACCCAGCGCGGCGACAATGTTGCCGTCCCCAGGTACTGGCGGCTGGCCTTGACCATGTCGATGGCGTTGCGCGCCGCGGTACGCACGTGCAGGTAGGCATGATTGCCTGGGCTGCCCAGGCCCTGGTAGTCGGCGGCGGCGACGGCATAGCCCTGGGCCAGGAACACGTCCAGGAAGCGTCCGTCGCGTTCGGCATGGGTGGGGCCGGAGACCGAGGGCGCACAGCGATCCGCAATGCCCTGAGTGCCATGTGCCCAGGACACCACCGGCCACCCGCCCGCAGGCGCCGCGCCGGCGGGCAGGTACAGCAGGCCGGTGCCTTCGGCCAGCTGGCCGCGGTGGTCCGGGGTGCGGTAGTGCAGCTTGTAGGCCTGCGCGGCCCTGGACGGCACCCATGACGCGCGATAGGGGGCAGCAGACAGCAGATCGCCCGGCGCGGCCGGTGCAGCGGCCAGGGGGCGCGGGGATAGCGCCAGCAGGGCGGTGGCGATGAGGCAGGACAGGGGACGGAAACTGCAGCGCAGTGGGGCCATGGGACGCTCCGTGATGGCCGGTGTGGCCGTTGCGCCGCAGTGTGGAGCGCCTCACCCAGGCGGGCTGCGACCGGCGTCGCATCCGCGCTGGATTCGTAGCATTCCTAGGTTCGGGCCTAGGTGGCGGCCCCGGCGCGGGGAGGCGGATGAGGAAAGCAGTCGAGCGTGGCTCGACTCCACAAAGAAGAAGGGCCCCTTTCGGGGCCCTCTCTTATTTCTTTTCCAGTCGCGCGTTGCGCTGGCCGGTGCTGGCGGACTTCTCGCCGGCGAACGGGTTCAGCTTGCGGATCATCCACGGGTACTTCGGCCACTTGCCTTCCAGCCACGGGTGATCCGGCTGGTTCAGCTGCAGGACGCGACGGGCGTCGTCGGCCAGGGTCTTGTTGCCCAGGTGGGTGTAGGAATCGGCCAGCACGGCCACGGCGTCGTACTGGAAGGCGCTCTGCGGGTAGGTTTCCAGCAGGTAGTTGGCGCGGCCCACGGCCGAGACCCAGGCGCCGCGGCGCATGTAGTACAGGGCGTTGTCCAGCTCGTGCTGGGCGAACACGTCACGCAGCTCCAGCATGCGCTGGCGCGCATCGGCGGCGTAGCGGCTGTTCGGGTAACGATCAACCACGATGTTGAAGTCCGAGTACGCCTGGTGCGGCGTGGACAGGTCGCGGCGGCTGGCATCCAGCGACCATACGCGGCGCAGGAAAACCGTACTGCGGTTGGAGTTGGCCAGGCCACGCAGGTAGTACAGGTACGCAATGTTGCGGTGGGTCGGGTAGGTGCGGATGAAGCGGTCGATGCTGGACACCGCGTCATCGTGCTTGCCGGCCTTGTACTGGGCGTAGGCGGTTTCGATCATCGCCTGCTCGGTGTACGGGCCGTACGGATACTGGGCCACCAGGCGGCGGAAGCTGGCTTCGGCGCCGCTCCAGTTGCCGCCCTGCATCAGCTTGTGGCTTTTCTCGTACAGCTGTTCGACCGGCACGCCTTCGTCGGGGCGATCACCCTTCTTGGCGCCGCGGTGGCAGCCGGTTGCGGCGATGACCAGCACCAGCAGCAGGGCGGTGAGGCGGACGGGCGCGGAGAGCATGGCGGAGCGTCGGATCATGGGGTCGAGGCGGGACGCGGCTGGAATACGAAGGGTCGATGATAGCCTAGTGTCCTGTCCAGCGACTGAAACCGGCCGCCGGGACCCCAAAATTTCAAAGAATGCCCCCTGCCATGTCTGAACAACCCTCTGAATCGGCCCGCCAGGCCATCGTCCCCGACACCGCTGCCGGCCGTCGTTTCGATGCCGTCGTGGCCGAACTGTTCCCCGAATATTCGCGTTCGCGCCTGACCGAGTGGATCAAGTCCGGTGACGTCCTGCTGGACGGCGCCCAGGTGCGCCCGCGCGATCCGCTGCGCGGCGGCGAGGTGGTGACCCTCCATGTGGTGCTGGAAACCCAGACCGACGCCCAGCCGGAGGACATCCCGCTGGACGTGCTGTTCGAGGACGAGCATGTGCTGGTGATCAACAAGCCGGTCGGCCTGGTGGTCCACCCCGGCGCCGGCAACCACAGCGGCACCCTGGTCAACGCGCTGCTGTTCCGCGACCCCTCGGTGGCGGTGCTGCCGCGCGCGGGCATCGTGCACCGCCTGGACAAGGACACCAGCGGCGTGATGGTGGTGGCCAAGACCCTGGAAGCGCAGACTGCATTGGTCGAGCAACTGGCGGCCCGTGACGTGCACCGCCAGTACCTGGCCATCGTGATGGGCGCGCTGGTGGCAGGCGGTACCGCCGATGCCCCGATCGACCGCCACCCGCGCGACCGGCTGAAGATGGCGGTGCGCGAAGACGGCAAGGAAGCGGTGACCCACTACCGCCTGCGCGAGCGCTTCCGTGCGCACACCGCGCTGGAGTGCCGCCTGGAAACCGGCCGTACCCACCAGATCCGCGTGCACATGGCACACGTGCGCCATCCGATCATCGGCGACCCGCTGTACGGCGGTGCGCTGAAGCTGCCCAAGGGTGCCAGCGACGAGCTGGTGGCCGCGCTGCGCGGCTTCAAGCGCCAGGCCTTGCACGCCGAGACCCTGGAGTTCATGCATCCGATCACTGGTGAGCCGGTGCGCAATACCGCGCCGGTGCCGGAGGACATGCTGCACCTGATGAAGGTGCTGCGCGAAGACAGCGAAGCCTTCGCCGCCCGCGAGCGGGATCGCTGGTGATGGCCGCCGCGCTGCCGTTGCTGCAGGCGGACTGGCCGGCGCCGGCAGGCGTCCATGCGCTGACCACGCGTCGGCATGGCGCGGGCATCTCGCCGGCGCCGTTCGCGCAGTTCAACCTCGGCAACCGGCACGCGGCCGATGGTGATACCCCGGCCAACGTGGAGCACAACCGCAAGCTGCTGCAGGAGGGGCTGGCACTGCCCTCGGCACCGCACTGGCTGCGCCAGGTGCACAGCAGCACCGTGCTGCGCTTCACCGCGCCACCGGTGCCCGGCACCAGCGAACCGGTGGCCGACGCCGCGGTGACTTCGGTGCCGGGCGTGGTGCTGGCGATCCTGACCGCCGACTGCCTGCCGGTGGTGTTTGCCGCGGCCGATGGCAGCGAGGTGGGTGCGGCCCATGCCGGCTGGCGTGGGCTGGCTGACGGCATGCTGGAGGCCACGGTGGCCGCCCTGCAGACGCCGCCGGCGCAGCTGCGGGCCTGGCTGGGCCCGGCCGCCGGGCCGTCCGACTATGAGATCGGCGAGGAGGTCTATCACGCCTTCGTCGGCCATGATCCGGCCGCCGAAGCGGCGTTCGTGGCGACCCGGCCGGGCCACTGGAAGGTGGACCTGTTCGCGCTGGCGCGGCAGCGGTTGCAGGCGGCGGGGATGGACCCGGCGCAGGTGTATGGCGGCACGGTGTCGACCATGGCCGATCCTGACCTGTATTCGCACCGGCGCGACCGTCGTACCGGGCGCATGGCGACCCTGGCCTGGATCGCGCCCTGACCCCGCCGCTGTTTGCGCGGGTGCTGGGGCCGGCCTTCGCCACTCTGGCAGCGCCGGTGCAGGCGCTGCATGCCGCGCCGTTGCCCTGCCGTTACGTGGGGCAGGCGCGCATCGTGAGGGGGCGGCACTGGCTGGTGCCGCTGCTGGCCACGTTGGCGCGGTTGCCGAAGGACGGCGACGCGCTGCCCACCGAAGTGGCGTTCAGTGCACGCGGGCAGGGCGAGCAGTGGGCGCGGCGGTTTGGCCGCTGGCCGATGGTGTCGCGGCTGTGGGCGCACGAAGGGCTTCTGCGCGAGCAACTGGGCGCGGTTCGCTTCGAGTTCGCGCTGCAGGCCCGCGAGGGTGGCATCGACTGGTCGGTGCGGCGGGTCTGGGCGTTCGGGCTGCTGCCGCTGCCGACGCGTTGGTTCGGCGGTGTGCGCTGCCGTGAAGCCTGGCGCGGCGAGCGTTACACTTTCCTGGTCGATGTGACGCTGCCCTGGGCCGGAGCCCTGATCCGCTATGAAGGCTGGCTCGAACCACAGTGACGGCGCCGCCGGGACTGGCAGCGCGGTGATCGTGTTCGACGGCGTGTGCGCCCTGTGCAACCGCTGGGTGCGCTTCCTGCTGCGTTTCGACCGCAAGGGGCGCTACCGTTTTGCGGCGATGCAGGGGCAGCAGGGCAGCGCGATGTTGCGCGCGCACGGGCTGGACCCGCAGGACCCGATGTCGTTCCTGCTGCTGGATGCGCAGGGCACCTGGACCGATACCGATGCCATCCTGCGTGTACTGGCCGGGCTGGGCGGTGGATGGCGCCTGAGCGGCGTACTGAAGGTGCTGCCGCGCGGACTGCGCGACGCGGCGTACCGCGCGCTGGCCCGCAACCGCTACCGCTGGTTCGGGCGGCATGATGCCTGTCATCTGCCCGCACCGGAGCAGGCAGCGCGATTCCTGGATTGAAGAAAAAGGGGACGGAGGGGATTAAGTCGTTTGTGCACAAACGACTTAATCCCCTCCGTCCCCTTTTTCCTCAGCCTTCCAGTGCGTCCAGGTAGCTGCGCCGCCAGTGGTTGATGTCGTAGGTGCGCAGGTGCTCCATCATGGCGTGCCAGCGCTCCTTGCGCTTGCGCAGCGACATCGTCGCCGCGGTGGCGATGGCGTCGGCAACGCCATCCAGGTCGTGCGGGTTCACCAGCAGTGCCTGCTTGAGTTCGTCGGCGGCGCCGGCCAGCAGCGACAGCACCAGCACGCCCGGGTCCTCCGGGTCCTGCGAGGCCACGTATTCCTTGGCCACCAGGTTCATGCCATCACGCAGCGGCGTGACCAGCCCCACCGCCGCTGCACGGTAGAAACCGGTGAGGGTGGCATGGGTGAAGTTCTGGTTGACGTAGCGCAGGGGTGTCCAGTCCGGCTCGGCGTGGCCACCGTTGATGTGGCCGGCGATCTGCTCCAGCTGGCTGCGCAGCTGCCGGTACTCGGTGACATCACCGCGCGAGACGGGGGCGATCTGCAGGTAGGTCAGCGACCCGCGCTGGTCGGGATGGCGCTCAAGGTACCGTTCGAAGCCGAGGAAGCGCTCGGGCAGGCCCTTGGAATAATCCAGGCGATCAACGCCGATCGCCAGTTGGCGATCACGCAGGCTGGCGCGCAGGTTCTTTACGGCGGCCTTGGTGGCGGCGGTACCGGCCTGGCGCGCGATCAGCTCGGTGTCGATGCCGATCGGGAACGCCGCCGCGCGGAAACGACGCCCGCCCGGTGCCTCCAGCTCGCCGTTGGCGAGTACCCGCCCCCCGCCGAACAGGCGCAGGTAGGTCTGGAAGCGATCGGCATCGCGCTGGGTCTGGAAGCCCACCAGGTCATACGCGTAGAGCGCGGAGAACAACCGCAGGTGGTCGGGCATCGCCTGCAGCAGGTCGGCCGAGGGCATCGGGATGTGCAGGAAGAAGCCGATGCGGCAGCCGATGCCACGCTCGCGCAGCAATGCGCCAAGCGGGATCAGGTGATAGTCGTGGATCCAGACGATGTCATCCTCGCGCAGCAAGGGCGCGAGCTTGTCGGCGAACAGTGCGTTGACCTTGTGGTAGGTCTCGCGGGTGGCACGGTCGTAGTCGACCAGATCCAGGCGGAAGTGCAGCAGCGGCCACAGCGTGCGGTTGGCAAAGCCGTTGTAGTAGCCGTCCACCTCGCGCTTGCTCAGGTCCATGGTGACGTAGTCGATGTCACCGTCTTTCTGCCGGTGCAGCGTGCCGCTGCCGTCCTTTACCGTCTTGCCGCTCCAGCCGAACCACAGGCCGCCGCGTTCCTTCAGGGCGGCCAGCAGGCCGACAGCCAGGCCGCCGGCGCGGTTCTCGCCGGGTACGGCCACACGATTTGAAACCACCACCAGACGACTCACGATGCCTCCTGCCAGGACCGCGACAGGCGCATCGCGGCAGTGATCAGGCCGACGTGCGAATAGGTCTGCGGGAAATTGCCCCAGGCCTCGCCGCTGTCGAAGGCCAGATCCTCCGACAGCAGGCCCAGGTGGTTGCGCTGCTTCAGCAGCAGCTCGAACATCTCGCGCGCCTCGTCCATGCGCCCGATCGCCGCCAGCGCATCGATGTACCAGAACGTGCAGATGGTGAAGCTGGTCTCCGGCTCGCCGAAGTCATCCGGCGCGACATAGCGGTACAGCGAATTGCCATGCTTGAGGTCGCGGCCGATCGCATCGACGGTGGCGATGAAGCGGGCGTCCATCGCATCGATGAAGCCGATGTCGGCCAGCAGCAGGAGCGAGGCGTCCAGGCGATGGCCGCCGAAGGTATCGGTGAAGTGGCCCAGTTCCTCATTCCAGGACTCGGCCATGATGCGCGCATGGATGGTGTCGGCGCGCTCGCGCCAGTAGTGTGCACGGTCATCGCGCTTCAGGCGCACGGCGATCTTGCACAGGCGGTCGCAGGCGGCCCAGCACATCGCGCTGGTGTAGGTGTGTACCTCGGTGCGGCCACGGAACTCCCACAGGCCCGCATCGGGCACGTCATGCAGGGCGAAGGCCTGTTCGCCCAGCGGTTCGAGGCGGGCGAAGGTGTGCGCGTCGCCGGGATCCTGCAGGCGGCGGTCGAAGAACAGCTGCGTGGAGGCCAGCACCACGCTGCCGTAGACATCGTGCTGGCGCTGCACCCAGGCCAGGTTGCCGCGGCGTACCGGGCCCATGCCGCGATAACCGGACAGGCTGGGCACTTCGTCTTCGTCCAGCTTGGCTTCAAAGCCGATGCCATACAGCGGCTGCAGCGTGCCGTCGGTGGTGGCCAGGTTGAAGATGTAGCCGAGGAACTGTTCCATCGTGCGCGTTGCGCCGAGACGGTTCAGCGCCCGCACCACGAAAGCTGCGTCACGCAGCCAGCAGTAGCGGTAGTCCCAGTTGCGCACGCTGCCGGGTGCTTCTGGAATGGAAGTGGTCATCGCCGCGATGATCGCGCCGCTGTCCTCGTACTGGCACAGCTTCAACGTGATCGCACTGCGGATGACCGCGTCCTGCCACTCCAGTGGAATGGACAGGTAGCGCACCCATTCGCGCCAGTAGTCGCGGGTGCGCTGGAAGGCTTCCTGCACGTAGCCGCTGATCGACCGGTTGAGTGACTCATCCACGCCCAGGATCAGGTGGATGGGATGGTTGAGCACGAACGGCAGGCCATCGCGCACGAAGCGCACCGGCACATCGGTGGTCAGCCGCAGCACGTGCTCCGGCAGGATCCAGCGCACATGGTTGCTGCCCCAGGTCGACTCTGGCACGCGTGCGCCCCAGTCGGCCAGCGGGCGCGCACGCACGGTGATGCGCGGGCTGCCAGCCAGCGGACGCACCTGGCGGATCAGGCTGACCGGCCGGTAGAAGCGGTCGTTCTGCCGCCAGCGGGGGGCGAAATCCAGGATTTCCAGTTCGCCGCCGTGCGCGTCGCGGAGCACCGTGCGCAGGATCGCCGTGTTGGTGAGGTATTCCTGCTCGCTGCTGGCGAAGTCTTCCAGCTCGATGGCGAAGTCGCCACCGGTCTGCTGGTTGGGGCCGAGCAGCGCACAGAAGGTAGGGTCGCCGTCGAAGGTGGGCAGGCAGCTCCAGGCAACGCGGGCACGTTTGTCGACCAGGGCGCCGAAGCTGCCGTTGCCGACCACGCCCAGATCAAGATCGGGTTGGGTCATCACGCGGTACATCTCGGTTGCGGCCGTGGGGGGTGGCCGGGTCAATAGGCATTCTCACGCAGCCAGGCGTGCACGCTGCGTATGTCGGGCAGCGCGAACACCGCCGCGCTGGGTTCACGTTCACCCACCAGCACGCTCCAGCCATGCTGGCTGTTGGCGGCATCGAAGCCGAATTCATCGGTGAGGTCGTCACCGAGAAACACCGGCAGGCGGCCGCGGAAGGGCAGGTACTGCATCATCCGGCGCACGGCACGGCCCTTGTCGGTGCCGACGGGCACGAACTCGACCACATGGTCGCCGGGTTGCAGGCGGTAGCTGGCGCGGCCCCGCACGTGGCGATCGGCGAAGGCGCGCACATCACTTGCCGCGTGCGGCGCACCGCGCCAATGCAGGGCCAGGCCGACGCCCTTGTCTTCCACCAGCACGCCGGGATGGCCGTGGGCAAAGCGCATCGCCTGCTGGTGCAGCGCGTGCAGCCACTCGGCGGTGTCGTCGTCGTGCTCGTCGCGCAGCACACGACCGTCCTCGCCGCGCAGTTCGTGCCCATGCAGGCCGGCGGCAGGCAGCTGGAGGGGAGCGAACAGCTGGTCCAGCTGTTCAAGCGGTCGGCCACTGACCAGTGCCACGGCGCCTTCCAGGCGGTCACTGATGCGGCCGATGGCTTCGCGCACATCCGGCAGGAGCTGCACGGCATCCGGTCGTGCAGCGAATTCGATGAGGGTGCCATCGACATCGAGGAACAACGCACAGGCGTCGTCCAGCAATGGCGGTGGCGGACGCAGGGGGAGCGGTTCAGCCATGACGACCAGCCTGCCAGCCTGAGCGTGTACGTGGGGTCGAGGGCAGGCTGCGGATCAGCTTCGGTGGGTGCCGACCGTTGGTCGGCACGGCAGGTCAGCCTGCATCCAGCCCAAACAGCGCGGACCAACGGTCCGCACCCACCCAATGCGATCAGAACGTATAGCGGACGCGGCCGTAGTAGTACGCGCCGTTGCTGCCGATCGGCGACAGCACGTCGTACGGCAGGTTGCCGAAGTAGTGGATATCGCTGTTGGATCGATCCGGGTAGTTGTCGGTCAGGTTCTGGCCGCCGATGGCCACGCTCCATTGCGGGGTAATGCGGTACTCGACTTCGGCATCCAGCTGCCATTCGGCCTGGTAGGTCTGGCGCGGGATGTAGCCATCACCGAAGTTGAACACCCGGGTGGCGCTGCCGTAACGGTTCACGCGGGTGCTCAGCGACCAGTGGTCGTTGCTCCAGGCGGCCGAGAAGCTGCCACGCGTGCGCGGGGTGGCATCGGTCAGGGTGTTGGTCTCCTCGATGCCGAACAGTACGTAGTCCGGGTTCAGCGCGCGCAGCTGCGCCGGCGTGGCCAGCACATTCTTCAGCGTGGTCTTGGTGTAGGCGTAGGTGCCGGTCAGCAGCAGCTGGCCATCGCCCAGCGACTGCCGCCAGTTGCTTACCAGCTCGGCGCCACGGGTGCGGGTATCGGCGGCATTGACGAAGAAGCTGGCGCTCTGCAGGCCACTGACGCCGTAGCTGGCGGCCACGTAATCGGTCAGCGCATCGCCGGTGATGCTCTCCGACAGCGCGATGCGGTCGTCGATATCGATCTGGAAGAAGTCCAGCGACAGGTCGAAATGCTCGCCGATGCGGCTGGTGAAGCCCAGCGAGGTGTTGATCGACTTCTCCGGCTTCAGGTTCTGCGCACCCAGGCCACGCGCGATCGGATTGTTGACCGACAGCAGCCGGCCCTGCACCAGCTGGCCGCCGGCGTTGTAGCCGGTGGAGGTGGATTCGTAGCCGATCTGCGCCAGCGACGGAGCGCGGAAATTGTTGGAGATGGCACCGCGCAGTGCGAACGCCGGGGTGAATTCGTAGCGCAGGCCGAGCTTGCCGGTCAGTTCGCCGCCAAAGTCGTCGTTGTGCTCGTAGCGCGCGGCCAGGTCGGTGGAGAACTTCTCGCCGAACTGGCTGGACAGGCTGGCATAGGCGCTGGCCACGTCGCGCGACAGGGTGGCGGCGTCCTGTGGGGTCAGGCCGCCACCGGCCTGCGAGCCGGTCGGGCGGTCGGTGTACGGGCCCGCCGCATAGCTGGCCGGGTCGCCGGGGCGGGTCTGGTAGCGCTCATGGCGCGCTTCCACGCCCAGGCCCAGCGTGTGGCTGATGCTGTCGCTCTGGGTGAACACGCGGCTCAGATCGAGGTTGCCCACGGTCTGCGCGTACTCGTAGTCGGCGGTCTTGAAGCGGGTCGGGCTGGTCGGGCCCAGCGATGCGTTGAGCGAATCACGCAGGCGGTAGGTGAAGTCGTTCTGGCCGTAATCCAGGCTGCTGTCGTAGCTCCATTCGCCCCACTGGCCGCGCACGCCGGCCACGGCCTGTACGTCGCGGTTCTCGCCTTCGGAGATCGGTCGGTAGCCGTTCGGATAGACCTGCTTCCAGTTGGCATCGCCATCGGGATAGCGGAAGTAGTTGGCGCCTTCGGTATCGCGCTGGTTGAAGGTGCCGAACGCGTAGAACGTCGAGGTCTGGCCCACCGGAATCTCGGTGTTCAGCCACAGGTTGATGTCCTTGCTCTTGCCATCGCCCAGCACATAGTTGCGCTTGCCCTGCAGCGCCAGGTTGTCCGGCGTCTGGTCCCACGGCGGAATCTGGTCGAAGCCGGCGCGGTTGGTGCCGTTGCGGTGCTTGTATTCCAGGCCGACGCGCAGGAAGCCGCCGTCCTCGCCCAGCGAAGTACCGACCTTGGCGCTGACGTTGCCGGTCTGGCCGTCGGTGAGGGTGCGGCCGATCGGCTTGAGGTCGGTGTGGTTGGCACCGTAGCTGGCCTCGATCTCGCCACCGTCGCCGCCGTTGTCGAGGATCACGTTGATCACGCCGGCCACGGCGTCCGATCCGTAAAGCGCACCGGCACCATCGCGCAGCACTTCGATGCGCTTGATCGCGCTGACCGGGATCGCATTGAAATCGACCGGGGTGGTGCCCTTGCCGATCTTGCTGTCGGTGTTGACCAGCGCGGTGTGGTGGCGGCGCTTGCCGTTGACCAGCACCAGCACCTGGTCGGGGGACAGGCCACGCAACTGTGCGGCGCGCACGTGGTCGGCGCCACCGGAGTTGGATTGGCGCGGGAAGTTGAACGACGGCAGCAGCGCCTGCAGCGCGCTGCCCAGTTCACCGTTGACCACGCCGGCCTTGCGGATGTCCTCGGCGGTGAGCACATCCACCGGCGAGGTGGATTCGAGCACGGTGCGGTCTGCGGCACGGGTGCCGGTGACGATCACGGTGTCCAGGTTGGTGGCGTCCTGGGCCAGGGCCGGGACGGCAGCGGAGGAAAGCGCGAGGGCGATGGCGAGGCCGAGCGGCGACGCGGGCAGGCGGGCGGACATGGAGGGCTCCAGCAACAACGACGACGGGGAAGGGGGGAGATAGTTTCACTTACATCCATCCGGATGAAGCGATATATTATCTTCGCGTGATGGCCGGTGCCGATGCAAGTCCCTGCCGGTCCGGCATGAGCTGATGCCCGGTTGGCATCAGCACGCCGGGCCGGTGGCGCTGTACGCTGCCGGCTTGCCCTGTCCCCCTTCCCCGGAGCTGTACCGATGAAACACCTTGGCCTCGTCTTCGCCGTGCTGCTGGCCACCAGTGGCTGCGCCAGCCTGTCTTCGCAGGCGCCCAGCGCCTATGCCACGGCCACCACCGCCGAACTGAAGGGCGATGCCGCCCGCCCTTCCGCCGGCCATGGCTGGGTGCGCAGCGAGCTGTACTTCGGCGTAGGCGAGGAGCAGGGGGCCGGCAACCGCCCGCAGGCCGACACCATCAGCGACGCGCAGTGGCGCGCCTTCCTTGACAAGGAAGTAACGCCGCGCTTCCCGGACGGCCTGACCGTGTTTGATGCCTACGGCCAGTGGCTGTTCCGCGGCGATGCCGCGCCCAACCGCCTGCGCACCAAGGTGCTGGTGGTGCTGCACGAGGACACCCCGCAGCGCCGCGCCGACATCGAGGCGATCCGCCTGGCGTGGAAGCAGCAGACCAGGCATCAGTCGGTGCTGTGGTCGCGGCAGCCGGTCGAGGTATCGTTCTGAGTTGAAGGTGCCGCCGCGGTGCTGCAGGGAGCAATGATGAACTACAGGGAATGCCTGCTGGGCCTGGCATTGGCAGGCGTACTGGCACCGACGGCGCAGGCGGGTGGGGACGACGGAGAAACGCTGCGCTTCCAGGTGGCCGCGCATGTGCAGGCGCATGCCGATCCGCAGCAGGACGGCAGCATCGCGGTGCAGCTGTCACCGTCAGGCAAGCGCCAGACGCTTGAGGGCGCGGCCGATGCCGACGGCAATTCGCGATGGTCGCTCGAAGATGTCGATTTCGATGGCTACCCGGAACTGGTCGCGCGCGCCTCGATGGGCATGGTCAACGAAGCGGTGACGGTGTACCGCTTCGATCCGGCCAGTGCCGGGTTCCGCGCGCTGCAGGCCGACACCCACGGCAAGGACAGTTGCGGTGACCTGATGGGGCTGGCGGTCGACCGTCCGAGCCGCACGCTGACCAGCAGCTGCCGCAGCGGCCCGATGTGGTACACCGACCAGTACCGGTTTGCAGGCGCGAAGCTCTATCTGTACCGCGCCGAGAGCGTGCTGATGCTGGGCGATACGTTGAACGCCGCGCTGCAGTGGGAACAGACCGGCGAGCAGGGCCCGCTGGCGGTCTGGCGCACCTATGATGCCGCCGGCCGGGTGCTGGAAAGTGCCATCGCCGATGGCCTGGGTGCACCGCCGGATGGACCGTTGCGTGGCCAGCAGGCCACCGTGGTACCCGCGCGGCTGTTCCTGTTCGATCGACCCGGCGCATCCAGCACCAGGCGTTACCTGGTGCAGGGAGACCGCGTGGAGATGCTGGATGAACAGGATGGCTGGGTGAAGCTGCGCTACCGCAACCCGAAGCAGGGCGCGGTGGAGGGCTGGATCAACGTCAACGATTGACTCGATCTCCGCCGGTAGTTTGCCTATCGAGGTGATGTGCGCCTTGCCCACGGAGGCATCACTTCTTCGGGTCTAGCCTCGGATGCTCTCCCCTCGAGGATGTATCCGATGAGCAAGCGCGTTGCCGAGATCGTTGTCGATACCCTGCAGCAGGCGGGCGTCCGCCGCTGTTACGGCATCGTTGGCGATACCTTGAATCACGTCACCGATGCCCTGCACCGCAGTGAAATCGACTGGGTACATGTGCGCCACGAAGAAGTGGCCGGCTTCGCTGCCGGCGCCGATTCGCTGGTGAGCGGCGAGTTGACCGCCTGTGCGGGTTCTTGTGGTCCCGGTGGCCTGCACTTCATCAACGGCGTCTTCGAGAGCAATCGCAACCGTGCACCGATGGTACTGATCGCCAGCCAGGTGGTGACCAGTGAGCTGGGCATGGAATTTCCGCAGGAAGTGGACTTCAAGGCGGTGTATGCCAGTTGTTCGGTGTTCTGCGAGCAGGTGCACAGCCCGGAGCAGGCGCGGCGCGTCGTGGCCCTGGCCTGCCAGGCCGCGATCAGCCGCCGTGGCGTGGCGGTGGTGATCCTGCCGGCCGACATCAGCCAGGCCGAGGTGAAGCACGATGTGCCGTTCTCGGTGCACTACACCCAGCCGGTGCTGCGCCCGTCCGATGCCGAGCTGCAGCGCATCACCGAACTGCTGGGGCAGGGCAAGCGCATCGGCATCTATGCCGGTGCCGGTTGCCAGGGCGCGCACGCGCAGCTGCTGGAGCTGGCCCGGCGCCTGCAGGCGCCCATCGCGCATACCTCGCGCGCCAAGGATTTCGTCGAGCCGGACAACCCGTACAACATGGGCATGACCGGCATCTTCGGCATCGAATCCGGCTTCCACACGCTGATGGAGTGCGACACGCTGCTGCTGCTCGGCGCCGATTTCGCCTGGGGCCAGTTCTACCCGGACAAGGCCACGATCATCCAGGTCGACCGCGATGGCAGCCACCTCGGCCGCCGCCACCCGGTGAACCTCGGCGTGGTCGGTGACATCGCACCGACGCTGGACGCGCTGCTGCCGATGCTGCCGCCGCGCGAGGACAGCAGTTTCCTGGACGAGTGCATCGGGCATCGCGACAAGGCGCTGAAGAAGCGCGAACAGGAAGAACAACCGGGCGAGGGTGAACTGATCCATCCGCAGCACCTGACGGCATTGCTGTCGAGGCATGCCAGCGACGATGCGCTGTTCACCGCCGACGGCGGTTCGCCGATGGTGTGGGTGCTGCGCCATATCCGCGTCAACGGCCGCCGCCGCACGCTGACCAGCCTGCTGCACGGCACGATGGCCAACGCGATGCCGCAGGCGCTGGGCCTGCAGAAGGCCTTCCCCGGCCGGCAGGTGATCTCGCTGTCCGGTGATGGTGGCCTGGCGATGCTGCTGGGTGACCTGCTCACGGCAGTGCAGGAGAACCTGCCGATCAAGGTGGTGGTGTTCAACAATGGTTCGCTGAACTTCGTCGAGCTGGAGCAGAAGGTGGAGGGCCTGCTGGACAACTACACCGACCTGAAGAACCCGGACTTCGGCCGCCTGGCCGAGGTCATCGGCTTCCACGGCCGCACGGTGACCCGCAGCGAGGATCTGGAAGAGGCGGTGCTGGATTTGCTGTCCCAGCGCGGCCCGGCGCTGCTGGACGTGCATACCAGCCGCGCGGAGCTGGTGATGCCGCCGCAGATCGAGGCCAAGCAGGTGGCCGGTACGGCGTTGTACGCGGCCAAGGCAGTGTTGAACGGCCGCTTCGACGACGTGAAGCATCTGCTGGTGGACAACTTCCTGAAGAAGTAGAGGGTTGGTCGATGCAGGGCTGCGCCCTGCACCCGCGGTAGTGCCGGCCGCTCAGAAGCAACGGCGGCCATCCGTGTGGTAGGTGTCGACCTTGGTCGACACGGTAGATCCACGCCATGCGTGGATGAACGAACGAATGATCGAAATAATCTTCTGTAGAGCCGAGCCATGCTCGGCTCAGAGCCTTCGCGTACAGCGGGCGAGCATGGGCTCGGCACTGCAGCGAGAGCCTGCCTTGGCTTTGGATCTTTTGATCTTCTTCCGTGGCTGCCGCGCGCAGGAAACTGTCAGGGGTCGGTCGGGTGGGCTGCGCAGGACCGTTGGCGCCATGGATGGCGCCATCGAGCCCCCGTGGGTGAGGGCGCTTTGCTTGCGAAGCACTGCTTCGCAAGGCCCGAACGCACAGCCGCCAGCGGCTGGGCCGGTCTGGGGATTTACGGCGTGTCCTGCGCAGCCCCCCGACCGGCCGAACTCGCAATGCCGGTCGACTAACAGTCGACTCTACCCGCGACCAGCCACGAGGGGCCCCGCCGTTGGCTGGAACCCATCATTCCACGACGGAATTGGCGCGCCGGCCCCGCTGGGCCTACCATCGGCGCTCCCCACCCCCACCGCCCCTTCCATGTCCGCTCCCGCTTCCGCCGTACCGCGTCGCTGGTTCGTCGCCGGCGACTTCAACGGCTTCTTCGGCCTGGTCGTCGACAACCTCTCCATCCTCGGCTTCATCGCCATGGCCCTGGTCGGGATCTTCCAGTTCCCCGCCGACGTGGTGTTCGGCCGCATGTTCCCCGGCACCGCCTTTGGCGTGCTGGTCGGCAACCTGCTGTACACCCTGATGGCGCGCCGGCTGGCGGCACGTACCGGCCGCGACGATGTCACCGCCATGCCGCTCGGCCTGGATGCCCCCACCAGCATCGGCATGGCCCTGCTGGTGCTCGGCCCGGCCTTCCTCGCCTTCAAGCAGCAGGGCATGGATCCGCATGCTGCGGGCATCGCCACCTGGCAGCTGGGCATGGCCGCGCTGGTCATCATGGGCGTGCTCAAGTTCGTGCTGTCGTTCTTCGGTGAAGCGGTCACCCGCGCACTGCCGCGAGCTGCGCTGCTGGGTTCCATCGCCGGCATCGCGCTGGTGCTGATGGGCCTGCTGCCGCTGCTGGAAACGCTGCGCTCGCCGCTGGTCGGCTTCACCACGCTGGGCCTGCTGCTGTATGTGCTGATCGCCAAGGGCAAGCTGCCGGTGCGTGGCCCGGGCGTGCTGCTGGCCTTCGTGTTCGGCACCGTGCTGTATTACGGCCTTGGACTGGCCGGGCTGGGCGCGCCCGGCTTCCATGTGCCGGAATGGGTGCCGCCGCAGGTGGTGCTGCCGCTGCCGACGCTGGGCTTCCTTGAGGGCCTGCCCACGGCGATGACCTACCTGCCGCTGCTGCTGCCGTTCGGCCTGCTGATGGTGGTCGGCGGCATCAATGTGTCTGAGAGCGCACGCGCGGCTGGCGATGACTACCGCACCCGCGACATCCTGCTGGTGGAGGCGGTGGCTACGCTGGTGGCAGGCGTCTGTGGCGGTGTCGCGCAGACCACGCCGTACATCGGCCAGCCGGCCTACAAGCACATGGGCGCGCGCAGCGGCTACACGCTGCTGACCGGCCTGTTCGTCGGCATCGGCGGCATGCTCGGCATCATCTCCGGGCTGGTGCAGTGGCTGCCGCTGGCGGTGCTGGCACCGATCATCGTGTACGTGGCCATCGACATCACCACCCAGGCCTTCCAGGCCACGCCGCGCCACCATACCGGCGCGATGGTGTTCGGTTTCCTGCCGTCGGTGGCCTACCTGCTGGCGATCAAGGCGCCCGGCTGGATCGCACCGGACCAGCTGCCGCAGCTGCTGACCAAGCTCGACGGCCATGGCCTGCCCGAGCTGGCGGTGATTTTCACCCTCGGCAACGGCTTCATCATCACCTCGATGCTGTGGATCTCGGCGGTAGCCGCGATGGTCGATGGCCGCCTGCGCCGTGCCTGCGGCTTCCTGCTGGTGGCGGCGGTGCTGACCCTGTTCGGCCTGATCCATTCGGTGGACCCGCGTGGCGGCATCTACCTGCCGTGGGATCTGGACGGGCTGGCACGCATCATCAGCTTGCAGTTCGCCGGCGCCTACGTGGCATTGGCGCTGCTGCTGGGCCTGCTGTCGCTGCAGAAGCAGCCGGTGAAACCGCTGGATGATCGCACCGATCATTGACTGGTGACGCCGGGCATGGCCCGGCGTTACCGCTCCTTCCACTTCTGGTGCTTTGTAGAGCCGAGCCTGCGCTCGGCTGCTCTGAGCCGAGCATGGCTCGGCTCTACAGGGGCGTGTTGCAGGCGGCGAATGATCACAGCGCGCTCTGCCGGCCAGCGGCCGGCACTACCGTTCGGCGTCCAGTTCCGGGTAATGGCGGAAGATGCCGTTGGTGTTGAACGGCAACCGCCGCTCAGACGCCAGATAGGCGGCGATGTTGGGTCGTTTCGCCACTCGTTCCTGCAGCGCGCGCAGCCGGGGCAGGGTGGGGCCGAGCGCCTGCATGCGGCGCGGAAACATGTAGTCCAGCCCGCTCAGCAGCTGGAACAGTGACAGATCCACATAGGAGTGCTCGCGCAGTGCATGGCGGCCACCGTTGGCGGCCATCACCTGCTCGAAATAGCCGAGGAACTTGGGCAGGCGCTCGCTGCGCAGTGACGCGGCTCGTGCCCTGGCCTCGGTCTTCTGCTGTTCGTAGTACTTCGATGCGGCGATCGGATGGTGGGTGTCGTGCACCTCGGCTACCAGGTCGGCGATGGTCAACTGCAGTTGCAGCGCCTGCATCCGCCGCGATGCGGCCTGCGGCACCAGGTCCAGCGTCGGGCCGAGGAAATCCAGGATCGCCGCGACCTGCGCGATGACCTGGCGGCCGGCCTTCAGGAACGGCGGCGCAAAGGGCTGTGCCCCTTCGTTGCGACCCTCCAGAAACGGCTGCATCACCGCATCGCCGTGCACCCGCGCCATGTCGATGTAGTCGGCGCCGGCATCTTCCAGCGCCAGGCGCACGAACTCGCCACGGCCCTGGATGCCGGTCCAGTAGTACAGCGCGTACTGCATGGCAGAGTCTCCACGGGACAGGACTCCTAGCCTCGCGCGGGTGGCGCAAAGCAGACGTGAGCGCGGCCTTGCTGCAGGTCTCAACCCGAACGGCAGCGGAACAGGCGGGGAACCGGCTGCAATCGATGGGGTCACACCTTCTCCATTGCGTGTGAAACGAGGTGCTGCATCATGCAGAGTGGAAAGGCGGTCTGGCCCTGGGTGTTGGGTGTGGTGGTGATCGGCGGCGCGGGCGGCTGGTTGTTCCGCGATCAGCTGAAGAGCCTGGCCGACGGTGTCCCGGTGCCGGTGCAATCAAGCCCTGCCAGTACCAGTGCACCGGCACAACCGCAGGCGGCCGCAGAGCCCGCGCCAGCACCACCATCGATCAGGCATCCGCTGGATACTGAGGCCGCCGCCGACCCGGCGCTGCCGAAACTGGCTGACAGCGATGCCGCGGCCTGGGGCGCACTGAGCCAGCTGTTCCAGGGCGAGGGACCGCTGACCCTGCTGCTGCGTGATCACCTGATCCAGCGCCTGGTCACCCAGGTCGACAACCTGGACAAGCCCAGCGTGCCGCCGACCGCGCTGGCCGCGCGGCCGCTGCCGGGCAATCTGCAGGTCGATACGGGCGAAGGCGGCGAACGCATCGCCGCCAGCAATGCGGCACGCTATGCGCCTTACGTACTGGCGTTCACTGCGCTGGACCCGGCGGCAACGGCTACCGCTTACAAGCGCTTCTATCCGCTGATCCAGCAGGCCTATGCCGACCTTGGCCGGCCCGAGGGTTATTTCAACGACCGCCTGGTCATGGTGATCGACCACCTGCTGGACACCCCGGAACTGGCCCAGTCGCCGCTGGTGCAGCGCGATGAACGCGGCCGCTATCGCTTCGTCGATCCCGCCCTGCAGTCACGCTCGATCGGGCAGAAGGCCCTGCTACGCATGGATCCTGCACAGGCGCGGGCGATCAAGCAGCAGCTGCGGGCGATCCGCAGCGCGATCACCCGCTGAGCCCGTCCACCGTACGGAACTGATCGGGATCAACGCGCCGACCACACGCGCTCCGGCATGCTGGCCGCAGGCTGACTGGCCCCGGGGTGCAGTCGCAGCCACCCTTGAAACCGGGTGGGGCAACCGCATCTTTCCAGCATTGCCGGCCCAGGCCGGCCCTGATGACCGATGAGGATTCGCAATGCGGATGGACAAGCTCACCTCGCGTTTCCAGCAGGCGCTGGCAGACGCACAGTCGTTGGCCGTGGGCCGCGACAACAGCATCATCGAACCGGTTCACCTGTTCAGCGCGCTGCTGGACCAGCAGGGTGGCAGCACGCGCCCGCTGCTGGCCCAGGCCGGGGTGAACGTGCCGGTGCTGCGCGAGCGCCTGACCGAGGCGCTGGACGCACTGCCCAAGGTATCCGGCCAAGCCGGCAACGTCTCGATGGGCAACGATCTGGGGCGCCTGCTGAACCAGACCGACAAGCTGGCGCAGCAGCACGGGGACGCCTTCATTGCCAGCGAGTGGTTCGTGCTGGCGGCGCTGGACGATGGCGGCACGCTGGGCATGGCGCTGCGCGCCGCCGGTGTCGACAAGACGCGCCTGCAGGCGGCGATCGACAAGCTGCGTGGCGGCGAGAACGTGCAGTCGGAGAATGCCGAGGAGCAGCGGCAGGCGCTGGAGAAGTACACCATCGACCTGACCGCGCGGGCCGAGAGCGGCAAGCTCGACCCGGTGATCGGCCGTGACGAGGAAATCCGCCGCACCATCCAGGTGCTGCAGCGCCGGACCAAGAACAACCCGGTGCTGATCGGCGAACCCGGCGTGGGCAAGACTGCGATCGTGGAAGGGCTGGCCCAGCGCATCATCAACGACGAAGTACCCGAGGGCCTGCGCGGCAAGCGCGTGCTGTCGCTGGACATGGGCGCGCTGATCGCCGGGGCCAAGTTCCGCGGCGAATTCGAGGAGCGCCTGAAGGGTGTACTCAACGATCTGGCCAAGAACGAAGGCCAGATCATCCTGTTCATCGATGAACTGCACACCATGGTCGGCGCGGGCAAGGCCGACGGCGCGATGGATGCCGGCAACATGCTGAAGCCGGCGCTGGCACGCGGCGAGCTGCACTGCATCGGTGCGACCACGCTGGACGAATACCGCAAGTACATCGAGAAGGACGCTGCGCTGGAGCGCCGCTTCCAGAAAGTGTTCGTCGGTGAGCCGTCGGTGGAGGACACCATCGCGATCCTGCGCGGGCTGAAGGAAAAGTACGCCGTGCACCACGGGGTGGAGATCACCGACCCGGCCATCGTGGCCGCCGCCACGCTGTCCAACCGCTACATCACCGATCGCCAGCTGCCGGACAAGGCCATCGACCTGATGGACGAGGCGGCCTCGCGCCTGCGCATGGAGATCGACTCCAAGCCGGAGGAGCTGGATCGCCTGGAACGCCGGGTGATCCAGCTGAAGATCCAGCGCGAGATGCTGAAGAAGGAAAAGGACGAAGCCTCGCGGCAGCGGCTGGCCGACCTGGAGAACGACATCGACGGGCTGGAGCGCGAGTTCTCCGACCTCAATGAAATCTGGAAGTCGGAGAAGGCTGCGCTGCAGGGCGCCACCAAGATCAAGGAGCAGGTCGAGCAGGCCAAGCTGGAACTGGAAGCCGCGCAGCGCCGCCAGGATTTCGCCAAGATGAGCGAGATCCAGTACGGCCTGTTGCCGCAGCTGGAAAAGCAGCTGGCCGCGGCCCAGGAAGCCGAGCACAAGGACTTCAAGCTGGTGCAGGACCGGGTCACCGACGAGGAGATCGCCGAGGTCGTGTCGCGCTGGACCGGCATTCCGGTCAACAAGATGCTCGAAGGCGAGCGCGACAAGCTGCTGCGCATGGAAGAAGTGCTGCACAACCGTGTGGTCGGCCAGGAGGAAGCGATCAAGGTCGTCTCCGATGCCGTGCGCCGTTCGCGTGCAGGCCTGTCCGATCCGAACCGTCCGGCCGGCTCGTTCCTGTTCCTCGGCCCGACCGGCGTCGGCAAGACCGAGCTGTGCAAGTCGCTGGCCGAATTCCTGTTCGACAGCGCCGACGCGATGATCCGCATCGACATGAGCGAATTCATGGAGAAGCACAGCGTCGCCCGCCTGATCGGCGCCCCCCCGGGTTACGTGGGCTACGAGGAAGGCGGCTACCTGACCGAGGCGGTGCGCCGTCGCCCGTATTCGCTGATCCTGCTGGACGAAGTGGAGAAGGCGCATCCGGATGTGTTCAACATCCTGCTGCAGGTGCTGGACGATGGCCGCCTGACCGATGGCCAGGGCCGCACCGTGGACTTCCGCAATACCGTCATCGTGATGACCTCGAACCTGGGCTCGCACCAGATCCAGGACATGAGCGCCGACGACAGCCCGGAGGCCTACACGCAGATGAAGGCAGCGGTGATGGGCGTGGTGCAGGCGCACTTCCGTCCGGAGTTCATCAACCGCCTGGACGACATCGTGGTGTTCCACCCGCTGGACAAGCAGCAGATCAAGCAGATCGCGCGCATCCAGATGCGCGGGCTTGAGAAGCGGCTGGCCGAGCGCGGGTTGAAGCTGGCGGTCTCCGATGCGGCGTTCGACCTGCTCGGCAACGTCGGCTTCGATCCGGTGTACGGCGCGCGCCCGTTGAAGCGTGCGATCCAGTCGCAGCTGGAAAACCCGCTGGCGCAGCAGATCCTGTCCGGCGCCTTCGTCAACGGCGATACCATCGAAGTCGGCAACGACGGTGGTCGCCTGGTGTTCGCCAAGGCTTGAACCGGTGGCGCCCCGGCCATGGCTGGGGCGCCATCCGAGCCTTGGCAGCGCACGATGGTCCTGTTTCACTTTCGCAAGGATGAGGAGAACCGCATGGACGTTGCCCGCAGGGCTTCACTCTGCATGACGCTGGCGTTGGCTGCTGTTTGTGGACACGCCGCGGCCGCCGAACAGGTCCAGCTGCCCCCGATGAAGGGCTACCAGCAGGCCCACCAGAGCACCGACGCTCAAGGCAACCGCATCACCGAGTACGTGCCACAGGGCCAGACCGTGCACGACTGGACCGACATGGTCACCGTCAACGATGCGCCGAACAGTGGCCATGTGAGTCCGCGTGAGTTCCTCGGCATCATCGAGGCGGGGTGGCGCATCGCCTGTCCGGCGGCGCAGAGCCACTGGATCCGCGAAGGTGAAGAAGGGGGACGGCCCTTCGCCCTGCTGATGCTCAGCTGCCCGCGGAATCCGGGGACAGGCAAGCCCGAGTTCACCTGGATCAAGGGCGTGCAGGGCAGGCAGGGCTTCCACACCGTGCAGAAGTCGTTCCGCTCCGAGCCGGAGAAGGAGGACGTCGTGCAGTGGATCGGCTGGCTGCGCGAGGTCGGGTTGTGCGGCAACGGCGACGCACCGGCCTGCCGCTGACCGCAGAGGGAAAGGGCGCCCAGCGGCGCCCTTCATGCATCAGAAGCGGTGGGTGTAACCGCTCATCAGCCCGAACTGGTCTGCCTTCTGCACGATCGGGCTGTTGGCCGCATCGCCGAGCAGGCGCGTGCCTTCGGCCGAGATGTACCAGTTGCCGTTGCGGCCCACGCGGTGGCTCCACTTCAGGCCGACACCGGCACTGACCAGGCCGGCCTTCGGCCTGTGCTCGGCGAAGCCCGTGCGTTTGGCCTGTTCCGGGCTGACGCCGTACCAGGTCTGCATGTAGCCGCGGTTGCCGTAGTCGGTGGAAACACTGCCGCTGACCACGCCACCGGCCAGGTCGAACAGCGGCATGCTCAGGTTCAGATGGATCTGCTGGGTGGCCAGGCCGTTCTCGGCCTTGTCCTCGTCCTTGCGGGTGAACTGCCAGGAGCCGCTCAGCACGGCTTCGCCCAGCGTATAACCAGCCGAGACGCCGACCAGGGGACGGGTATCGATATCACCCATGCCGCGCAGGAAGTCCGAACCGCCCAGCAGCGAGTCCTTGTCCTTGCGGATGCCGCTGGCGCCGACATAGGCACGCACGCGCGTGTGCTCGCCGAGGGAGGTGCCCCAGCCGATGCCACTGGTGCCCAGAAACCATCCCCCCGGCGAGGTGACATCAAAGGACAGCGACGGCGTCGCACGATACTCCTCGCTGCCGCTGTAGCGCGGTGCCACGCCGCCGCCGGCGGCGAGCTCGAAGGTCCAGTGGTCATCCTTGGCGTGGGCGATCGGGGCGGCGAACAGCGGCAACACGGCCAGGCAGAGCAGGGCGGGGGAACGGCGAAGCTGGGACATGGAAACTCTCGGCAATGGGAGGAAAGCAGCGCGCGCATCCGGCGAGTGCTGCAGGGTTGCCAGCGTGGCGATATGCCGGCGACCGATCCGTCCGCAGTTGTGCGGGAGTTGTAATCAACTGTAATCGCGCCCTTGGGCGTTCAGCTGGCAGCCAGCGGCCAGTGCATTTCCAGGCGTGCGCCGCCCAGCGTGGCGCGACTGATGCGCAGCTCGCCGCCGTGGCGGGCTGCAATGCGGCCGACAATGGCCAGGCCCAGGCCGAAGCCGCCGGTATCGCGGCTGCGGCTGTCGTCCAGGCGGGTGAACGGGCGCATCACCTTCTCCCGATCGGCTTCGGCGATGCCCGGGCCGTCATCGTCCACGCGCAGGCAGGCGCGGCCGCTGATACCGACCAGCGAGACCTCCACCTGCGAACGCGCGTGGCGCAGCGCATTGCCGACCAGGTTGCTCAGCGCCAGCTGCAACAGGCGTGGCTCGGCATCCACTCGCGGCAACGCGCTGGGCTGCACGCGCAGGACAATGCCGGCACGTTCGGCATCGCGGCGGGCATCGGCCAGGCAGGCCTGGAGCCAGTCGTTGGCTTCGATGCGCTGCATCGGTTCGCCCTCGCTGGGATGCTCCAGCCGTTCGTAGGCCAGCAGTTCGCTGACCAGCCGGTTGAGCTCGGCCAGGTCGCCGTGCAGGCCCTGCGCCAGCCGTGCGCGGCGTTCGCGGTCATCGCTGTCCTGCATCAGGTCCAGGCCGAAGGCCACGCGCGCGATGGGCGTGCGCAGTTCGTGCGAAATGGCATGGGTCAGGTCGCGCTGGCGCTGCACCAGTTCGGCCACGCGTGCCGCCATGCGGTTGGAGTGTTCGACGATGACCCGGATCTGCGAGCGGGGCGAAACCTGCGCACGTGCCTGCAGGTCGCCGGAACCGATGCGGTCGGCGTGCCGGCGCAGTGCTTCCAGGTCGCGCCAGAGCAGGCGCACCCAGGCATACAGGCTGGCGCCCACCAGCAGCAGGATGCTGAGGTAGGCGGCGATGGTCATGTACGTCGTCATCTGCACCGCGCCGGGCAGGCGCAGGTGCAGCCAGCGGCCGCCGATGCCGTCGATGGGCAGCAGCACCTGCTGGTACTGATCGCGCACGACGAAGCCATCGGCCTTCACGGCCTCCTGTTCCTGCGCGTCGAGCGCGGGAGGTTTGTCGAGCAGGGTCAGGGCGATGCCGTAGTGTGGCTGCCACTGTTGCAGGCGCTCACGCTGCTGGACGGCGTCCAGGCCGGCCAGGCCACTGCGCAGGGCGTACACCTGCCCGCGCACCTGCTGCACGAACACGCGATCCTGCACGGGCGTGTAGATGCCATCCAGGATGTGGTTGAGAAAGAACACCGACACCAGGAAGCAGGCGCCGGTGATGAACCACAGCCACAGGAACAGCCGCTTCATTCCGACCAGGCCGCAGGATTGAACTGGTAGCCGCGCCCCCACACGGTCTTGATCCGCCGCGGTTCGCGCGCATCGTCGCCGAGCTTGCGGCGCAGCTTGCCGATGCAGACGTCGACGCTGCGGTCCAGACCGTCGAAGCCGATGCCGCGCACCGCCTGCAGGATCTGGTCGCGCGACAGGATCTGCCCCGGCTGGCTGGCCAGCAGCCACAGGATCTCGAATTCCGTGGTGCCCAGCTCGACCGGCTGGCCGTGCAGGTGCACCTCGCGCTGCATGCGATCGATCAGCAGCTCACCATGCATCAGCCGGCTGGGCGTGCCGGTATTGCTGCTGCCGTGGCGGCGGCGCAGCAGGGCGCGCAGGCGGGCCAGCAGCAGGCGTGGCTCGATCGGCTTGTGCACATAGTCATCGGCACCCGATTCCAGGCCCAGCACCTGCTCGATGTCGTCCTCACAGGCGGTCAACATCAGGATCGGCACATCGGAGAAGCTGCGGATCTGCCGGCACACATCGATGCCCCCCAGGCCGGGCAGCATCAGGTCCAGCACCACCAGTTCCGGTGCATGCTGGCGGCAGGCGGCGCTGGCGAGGTCGCCGCGTGCCACGTGCTGCACGGCGAAGCCATGTTCGTGGAGATAGTCGCTGACCAGTTCGGCCAGGCGACGGTCGTCCTCCACCAGCAGGACCGACGTGGGCGAACTGCTGGCAGGGGGAGTCCAGGGGGATGGCTGCATGCGTGGGGCCTCCGTTCCCAGGCAGGAGCGCCCGGCGGCGCAGCCTAGCAACGCCCCATGACGACTGCCTGAATCGCGGCCAACCTGATAACCGCGGGTACGGACGTCATCGCCAGCGGCTTTCAGCAGGCGGCCCTGGCTGGCCTATGGTGGCGGTTTCCCGGATGGAGCCTGGTGCAATGAGCGACCCGCAGTGGCAACTGGAAACCCTGGCCGTGCACGGCGGTTACCGTCCCGACCCGACCACCCGCGCGGTGGCGGTGCCGATCTACCAGACCGTGGCGTATGCCTTCGATGACACCCAGCACGGCGCCGACCTGTTCGACCTGAAGGTTCCGGGCAACATCTACACGCGCATCATGAACCCCACCACCGACGTGCTGGAGCAGCGCCTGGCCGCGCTGGAAGGCGGCATCGGCGCGCTGGCGCTGGCCTCGGGGCAGGCCGCGATCACCTATGCCATCCAGACCATCGCCGAGGCCGGCGACAACATCGTCGCCTCCAGTGCGCTCTACGGTGGCAGCCTCAACCTGCTGGCGCACACGCTGCCGCAGTACGGCATCCAGGCGCGCTTCGCCGACCCGGCCGACCCGGCCGCGTTCGCCGCGCTGATCGACGAACGCACCAAGGCGGTGTTCGTCGAATCCATCGGCAACCCGCGCGGCAATGTCACCGACATCGCCGCCATCGCCGAGGTCGCGCATGCCGCCGGGGTGCCGCTGATCGTCGACAACACCGTGGCCACGCCGTTCCTGCTGCGCCCGTTCGAGCACGGCGCCGACATCGTGGTGCATTCGCTGACCAAATACCTCGGGGGACACGGCAACAGCCTGGGCGGCGCGATCATCGATTCCGGCCACTTCGACTGGACCGCACAGCCCCAACGCTTCGCACGGCTCAACCAGCCCGACCCCAGTTACCACGGCGTGGTCTATACCGAAGCCCTGGGGCCAGCGGCCTACATCGGCCGCGCGCGGGTGGTGCCGCTGCGCAATACGGGCGCTGCGTTGTCGCCGTTCAACGCGTTCCTGATCCTGCAGGGCATCGAGACCCTGGCCCTGCGCATGGAACGCATCAATGCCAATGCGCTGGCCGTTGCGCAGTTCCTGAAGGCGCATGCCAGGGTAGCCTGGGTGCGCTACGCCGGACTGGCCGACGACCCCGAGCATGCCGCCGCGCAGCGCTATCTGGGTGGACACGGCTCGGGCGTACTGACCTTCGGTCTGCCCGGTGGGCGCGAGGCCGGCGCCCGCTTCCTCGATGCGCTGAAGCTGTTCACCCGCCTGGTCAACCTGGGGGATGCGAAGTCACTGGCCACCCATCCGGCTTCGACCACGCATCGCCAGCTGGATGCAGCGGAGCTGGCCAAGGCCGGTGTCAGCGAGGACACCGTGCGGCTGTCGATCGGCATCGAGCACATTGGCGACCTGCGCGCGGACCTGGAACAGGCCCTGGCCGGCGCCTGATAGCTGCGCGCTTGGTCGTCATCGCCACAGGCGATCACCGCCGGCACCGCGATGGGTTACGGTGGAACTGCCTCTCCAAGGCGTGGCAACGTGGCGATCCAGATCCCCGGTCGATGCGGGTCGACCGGGGATTTTTTGTTTCCGGGGTCAGATCCGTTTTCCTTTGGAAAACGGATCTGACCCCGCGCGCCGCCGTGTCGACCAAGGTCGACATCCACCAACAGCAGCGGGGAACTGTCGAAGGCGGGGTGGGTCCGGTTGCGGGAGTGTCCGCGGCATGGATGCCGCGGCCAAGCCCCCATGGAAGGGTTTACGGCGTCTCCCGCAATCGGACCCACCCCGCCATCCCACGCTATGCCCGCTTTTGCCGTTGCCGTTGTTTCGGCAGGTGCAGGGCTGCAAGCCCTGCCGCACGCACACCCCTCACACCACCGGAATGCTGTGCTGCCCCAGGTTCCGGTACGGCGGCGTGGACATGATCATCTCCGCCAGCGAATACGCCAGCTCGCGCTCGGCCATCACCGTGCCATCGGCGCCGTGCTCCAGCAGATGCTTCACCTCGGCATCGCTGTGCGCGCGCGCCAGCAGGGTCAGGTCCGGATTGATCGCCCGCAGCTTGGCCAGCGCCTCACCGGCTTCCAGCGGCTGCGGAATCGCCAGCACCGCGATCTTGGCGCGCTCCGGATGGGCCTCGGCCAGCACCCGGTCGGCGGCGGCACTGCCGCGGATCGCCGCCAGGCCCTTGGCATGTGCCTGCTCGACGTGTTCCTTGTTGTCATCGATCACCAGCACCGGCACGCCACGGTCGCGCAGCACCTGCGCCAGTTCGCTGCCGACGCGGCCGTAACCGATCACGATGGCGTGGTCATGCAGGTCGCGCGACGGGCCGATCGCTTCGGGCGGCTCGGGTACCTGCGGAGACTGCTCCTGCTTGGCCTGCCAACGGTCCAGCAGGCCGAACACCAGCGGGTTGAGCATGATCGACACCAGCGCGCCGGCCAGCACCAGCGACTGGCCTTCCTTCGGCAGGATCTGCAGCGCCACGCCGAGGCCGGCGATGATGAAGGCGAACTCGCCGATCTGCGCCAGGCTGGCCGAGATGGTCAGCGCGGTGCTGGTCGGGTGGCCGAACGCACGCACGATGAAGAATGCCGCCGCCGACTTGCCGAACATGATGATGGCGACGGTGGCCAGCACCTGCCACGGATGCTGGACGAGGATGTTGGGGTCGAACAGCATGCCGACCGACACAAAGAACAGCACCGCGAACGCATCGCGCAGCGGCAACGAATCATGCGCGGCCTTGTGGCTCAGCTCCGATTCGTTGAGCAGCATGCCGGCGAAGAACGCGCCCAGCGCGAACGAGACGCCGAACAGCATCGCCGAGCCGAACGCCACGCCCAGCGCGATCGCCAGCACCGACAGGGTGAACAGCTCACGCGAACCGGTACCGGCGATGCGCTCGAGGATCCACGGGATGACCCGCCGACCGACCACCAGCATCACCGCCACGAACAGGCCCAGCTGCACGAAGGTCCAGCCGATGTCGGCAAGCACGCTGCCGAGCGAGTGCGATTCCTTGGCCGCGTCAGGACCGAACACACCGGCCATCACCGGCATCATCACCAGCGCCAGCACACAGGCCAGGTCTTCCACGATCAGCCAGCCGACCGCGATCTTGCCACGCATCGTTTCCAGCAGGCGGCGTTCCTCCATCGCCCGCAGCAGCACCACGGTACTGGCGGTGGCCAGCGAGAAACCGAAGATGACGCCATGGATGGCGGGCCAGCCCATCAGCGAGGCCACGCCCCAGCCGAGCAGGGTGGCCACCGCGATCTGGCCGATGGCGCCGGGAATGGCGATCGCCTTGACCGCCATCAGGTCCTTCAGCGAGAAGTGCAGGCCGACGCCGAACATCAGCAGCATCACGCCCAGTTCGGCCAGCTGGTTGGCCAGCGCCTGGTCGGCGACGAAGCCGGGGGTGAACGGGCCTACGCAGATGCCAGCAACCAGGTAACCGACCAGGGGAGACAAGCGGAGCTTGTTGGCCAGCGCGCCGAAGATGAAGGCGAGCCCCAGGCCAACGGCAACGATGTTGATCAGGTCGGTGTCATGGTGCATCGGCACTCGCAGGCAATCGGGGGATGCCCCGATTTTCACCGATGCGGTCACATACGGCAAACCTGGCCAGCGTATCGGATCGTTGCGTGGGCGGCTTGTACGGGCGAGATATCAAGCCTTGTTGAGAGATGGCAGGCCCTGACGGGCCGAATGGTGCCTACCTATGGGGGGCTCCAGGCGTAGCCGTCGATGATCACACCATCTGCCGGCGCTGGGTCTCTTCCAGGGCAGGCTCGGCCTGCTGCGGCGAGGCGGCCAGCTGCTTGTCCAACTGATGAATCTGCCGCAGCGACTCCGCAACGGGTGGCTGAAGGGCCGTTTCAATGTTGATGTGGGCACGCAGATGGCCCGGGTCATCCAAGGCTCCTTGAATGACGAAGACGTTCTCCGGCCTTGGGGGCTGACCAGCCGGCAAGCCCAATACCACATGGTCGATCCGTTCCAGACCTTGTGCCCGGGCAAGTTGGGTGAGGCTGGCCGCCATGCGTTGGCTGGCTTCATCAGATGCGCGACCCAACGATGCGTCCAGCGCGTGGACGCCGGCGAGTGCCTGCTGGTGAAGCGATGCCGAGGCATCGCTCAGCGATGGGATGCTGGTTTCCGGCCGTTCGGTTGCCGGTTGCGGCTGCGAAGGACTGGTGGGCCGCACGCGCTCTGCCTTGCGAATGGACTCGATCAGCTCCCGCGGTGTATCGGTGAACAGCAGTTCGCCTGCATCCAGGGACTGCCCGGTAACCTTGTTCACGGTACTGGTCGCCCACGATGCGCAGGTATTGCCATATGACCAGGTGACATTTTCGCCCAAGGCCTGGTCACTTCGCTTGACCTGCTCGGGAGTCAATTCGTAATAGCGTGAGGCCGAAGGTGTGGCCCGGGCTTCCATGCCTTCGCGGATGTCCGAACCTGGGCCATTGTCCTCAACGAGTGGATGGTTGTCTGGCCACAGGCCATGGAACGTCGTATGGCCGTTTCGCGTCACCGAGATCCAGGCGTGGCCGTCCACGAACTGATTGAACGACCCCTGTGTATTGGGGTCTACGTGACTATGGATGCCGAGGACGACCTTGTCGCTCATGGGATGCCCTTACGGAAAAATCTGTGTTTCGCCATCGGCGTACAGCATCACCACGCGCGGCGCCATCAAGGGAATTTCCTGACGGGCCGGGCCAGCAGGTCCGGGCTTCACGTCGCGCCGCAGCATGGTTGTGCATTGGCCGGATATGGGGCAGCGATCAACAACGACTTTCATGGTGTCCCCTTCCACGACATAGCTCATCCCTGCCGCGTAATACATGCTTTCCATCGGTTCATTGAACTGGACCTGGAGCTTCGACGCGGAGAGCTGGGTGACGACGACCGGCTCAAGGCTCGATTTGGAATAGCTGGGTTTCACGTGATCTCCTGAACACCCTGACAGGGGGGCCGCCAGCGCAACCCACGCGAGCGCAGCGTACACATGGCGGCGAGTGATGCAGGCTCTCGTCACGGAGCGGCTCCTTCGTTGGTCCGCTGATTATGCACGGGACGACCTATGAGGCGCGTGCAACAGAGCACAGCCTGGAAACCGGGTGCAGGAGCTGGCAACGGTATACGGTCAGGGCCGCGCCTGCCCCGAGGCCGCGGGCGGGTGTGTGGAGCAGCGCCGGGCAGGGCCCGGCGCACCCATTACCCCTTACCAGGTGTACTTGATCCGCCCGTACACATACGCGCCGTTGAAGCCGAACGGCGAGTAGTTGCTGTACGGCAGCATGCCGAAGGTGGAGTTCTGCAGGTCTTCGGTGCGGTCCGGGTACTTGTCCAGCAGGTTGTCGGCACCCACGGTCAGGGTCCAGTTGCTGCTGGGCTTGTAGCTGGCCGAGGCATCCACCACCCAGGCGTCGCCGTAGGTCTGGTCACGCAGCGCGGTGGCCGAGTTGCGCACGGTGAATTTGCCGTAGCGGGTGGCGGCCAGGCCCAGCTCCCAGTGGTCCGAACGCCAGGTGCCGCTCAGGATCGCCTTGTCGCGCGGGTAGCTGTCCTCGATGCGACCGATCTCATCACGGCCGATCAGCGACTGGGTCAGGCCCAGCGTGCCGAACACCGGCGGGGTGCCGCCAACGCGGCGCACTTCGGTGTCGTTGTAGCTGTATGCCGCGGTCAGCTCCAGGCTGCTGGCGCTGAACGGCACCGTGTAGCTGGAGACGAAGTCGACACCGCGGGTGCGCGTATCCAGGCCGTTGGTGAAGTAGGAGAACGCGGTCACCTGCGGCAGGCCCAGGGTGCCCAGCAGCGCGCTGGTCGCGGCATTGGTGGTGATGCTCGACGACAGTGCGATGCGGTCATCGATGTCGATCTGGTAGGCATCGACGGTGATGTACAGGCGGTCGACCGGCTGCAGCACCAGGCCCAGGCTGTAGGAGGTGGAGGTCTCGGCCTTCAGCGGCGAGGCGCCCAGCGCCTGCGCGGCCTGGCTGGTGGTCGGGAAGGTGCCGCGCTCGACGAATACGCCATTGAGGAACTGGCTGGTCACCGCCTGGTAGCCCTGCTGCGCCAGCGAGGGCGCGCGGAAACCACTGGAGGCGGTGGCCCGCAGCGCCACCTTGTCGGTGAACGCGTAGCGCGCCGACAGCTTGCCCGAGAAGCGGTCGCCGAAGTCCGAATAGTCTTCGTAGCGGCCGGTGATGCCGGCCGAGAACTTGTCGGTCAGGTCCGCTTCCAGGCCGGCATAGACCGCGTAGTTGTGGCGGTCGGCATGCACTTCATTGGTCGGGGTGAAGCCCGCGAAGCCCTGCGCGCCGCTGCCGGTGTACGAGTTCAGTTCGCCCGGGTTCTGGTCCCACTTCTCCTTGCGGTACTCACCGCCGAAGGACAGCGTGACCGGGTAGGCCAGGCCCCAGTCCAGCGACTTGGTCAGATCGGCATTGAAGATGTCCTGCTGGTACTTCAGCGTGCCGTCGTAGAACGAGCGCGGGCTGGTCGCACCCAGGCTGTAGTTGATGCTGTTGCGGGTGTGGAAGTCCAGGGTGTTCTCGCCGTGGTTCAGGCTCAGGTCCCAGGTCCAGCCGTTGTCGGTGTTGCCCTTGACCCCGGCCACCAGCGAGCGGTCCTTGGAATACTGGTTGATCTCCGGCACGTAGCCGTCCGGGTAGGTCTGCGCCAGCAGCGCGCTCTGCCCGCTGTGGTTGCGCGAACGGTAGAACGCGAACGAGGTGATGTCGCGGTTGCTGAGCAGCGCGCTGGCGTAGCCGGTCACGTGGTCGCTGAAGTCGAAGCTGGCGTTGGCCGAGGCCGCGGTGGCATCCACGCGCGGGTCGCCGACGATGAAGGTCTTCTGGCCGATGCTGGGGAAGTTGCCGGTGTTCGGCGTGGTGCCGCGGTACGGGCCGGCGCGGTTGCTCTCGTCCTGCTGGCTGATCTGGCCGGCCACGTGCACGCGGCCGCGGCCGTTGCCGAACTCGACGCCGGTGTCGCCGGACAGCTGGTACTTGTTGCCGTCGCCGGCCGAGTACTGGCCGTAGTCCACTGCCAGGCTGCCGCCACTGCCGCTGCCCTTGAGCACGATGTTGATGACGCCGGCGATGGCGTCCGAGCCGTACTGCGCCGAGGCACCGTCGCGCAGCACTTCCACGCGCTCGATCGCGGCGATCGGGATCGCGTTGATGTCCACCGCCGACGAGCCACGGCCGATGCTGCCGTTGACGTTGATCAGCGCCGAGGTGTGGCGGCGCTTGCCGTTGACCAGCACCAGCACCTGGTCCGGCGACAGGCCGCGCAGCTGCGCCGGGCGCACGCCGCTGGTGCCGTCGGTCAGCGCCGGGCGCGGGAAGTTCAGCGAGGGCAGGGCGCGCGACAGTGCGGTGGCCAGTTCACTGGTACCGGTGGACTGCAGCACTTCGGGGGTGATGATGTCGATCGGCGACTGCGATTCGGCGACCGTGCGGTCGGCCACGCGGGTGCCGGTGACGATCACCGTGTCCAGGGTGTTGGCGGCGGTGCCGGCCTGCTGTGCAGCGGCGACGAACGGAGAGCCACCGAGTGCGACAGCGACGGCGGCGGCGATCAGGCGGGTCTTGCGGGTCATCGGGATGGGCTCCGGTTGGCGGGGGCGGCACCGGAATCGACATCACGAGCGTGAGGCGGACGGCGGTTGTTGCGGTGCGCAATACAGCAATTAACGGGATATTCAGTGCCTGTCAAATGCCAGGCGTCAGAAAAAACGTTGCAGCAGCAACCATTTAGCCCGGATCAGCGCTGGCAGGAAGGGACCCCGGGACGCGCGCGGCGGGGACGTGGGAGAGAGGAACGTCGGCCACTGCGCATCCCGGGACGCGTCAAGTATTCGTTAACGCTAGAATTGCGTCGCAGGAACAGTGCTCACCAGCACATTCCATCCGGTTATATGGACCCCTCCCCCGATGATCTCCCTTCGTAATTTCGCCTTGCGCCGCGGCGAGCGGCTGCTGTTGTCCAATGTCGACCTGACCCTGCACGCCGGTTACCGGGTAGGTGTGGTCGGCCGCAACGGTGCTGGCAAGTCCAGCCTGTTCGCGGCGGTGAAGGGCGAGCTGGAGGCCGACAAGGGTGACGTCGACCTGCCCGGCAAGGTGCGCATCGCCAGCGTGGCCCAGGAAACCCCGTCGCTGCCGGATCCGGCGCTGAGCTTCGTGCTGGGCGGCGATACCGAGGTGGCCGCGGTGCTGGCCGAAGAGGCCGAGGCGACCGCGCGCGAAGACTGGGAGGCGGTGGCCAACGCGCACACCAAGATGGCCGAGATGGGGGCCTACGACGCCGAAGCGCGTGCCGGCAAGCTGCTGCACGGCCTCGGCTTCCCTGCCGAGACGCACCACCGTGCGGTGTCCTCGTTCTCCGGTGGCTGGCGCGTGCGCCTGAATCTGGCCCGCGCGCTGATGATGCCCAGCGACCTGCTGCTGCTCGACGAACCGACCAACCACCTGGATCTGGACGCGGTGTACTGGCTGGAACAGTGGCTGCTGAAGTACCCGGGCACCCTGCTGCTGATCTCGCATGACCGCGAGTTCCTCGACAACGTGGCCACCCACACCCTGCACCTGCATGGCGGCGGCGCCAAGCTCTACCCGGGCGGCTACACCGATTTCGAGCGCCAGCGCGCCGAACAGCTGCGCCAGCAGCAGATCGCGCACGAGAAGGAACAGGCCGAGCGCGCCCACCTGCAGAGCTTCATCGACCGCTTCAAGGCGCAGGCCAGCAAGGCTGCGCAGGCGCAGAGCCGCATGAAGCGCCTGGCCAAGCTGGCCGGCACCGAAGCGGTGCGCGCCGAGCGCGAGTTCCGCATCGAGTTCGCGCCGCCGGCCAAGCTGCCGTTCTCGCTGATCCGCCTGAACCACGTCGAGGCCGGTTACGGCAAGGACGCGGTGATCCTGCACAACGTCGGCTTCGGCCTGGAAGCGGGACAGCGCATCGGCCTGCTCGGCCCGAACGGTGCGGGCAAGACCACCCTGGTGAAGACCCTGGTGGGCGAACTTGCACCGATCGTCGGCGAGCGCATGGCGCACCCGGACCTGAAGATCGGCTACTTCGCCCAGCACACCGTGGAATCGCTGCACGAAGGCCAATCGCCGATGGAGCACTTCCGCGAGATCGCCCCGGACGCACCGAACCAGTCCTTCCGCGATTTTCTCGGCAAGTGGAACTTCCCGGGCGATCGTGCATTCGAGCCGGTTGATGGCTTCTCCGGTGGCGAGCGCGCGCGCCTGGCGCTGGCGCTGATCGCCTGGCAGCAGCCGAACGTGCTGCTGCTGGACGAACCGACCAACCACCTTGACCTGGAAATGCGCGAAGCACTGGCCGAAGCGCTGGCCACCTTCGAAGGCGCGATCGTGATGGTCTCGCATGACCGCCACCTCATCGGCCTGGTCTGCGATACCTATTGGCGCGTGGCCGATGGTGTGGTCGAACCGTTCGATGGCGACCTGGACGCGTACGCCGCGTGGCTGCGCACCCGCCCGCAGGCGCAGGGCACCAAGGCGCGCATGGAGCAGGTGGAAGAGCCGGTGGTGGTCAAGACCGCACCGGTGGCGCAGGTGGTGCAGAAGAAGCCGGTGAACCCACACAAGCTGGCGGCTGCCGAGGCCAAGGTGGCCGAACTGGAGGGCGCGCTGGCCGAGCTCGACCGCCAGCTGGCCGACCCGGCCAACTATGCCGATGCCACCCGCATGGCGGTGATCGGACGTGACCGCGAAACCACCGCCGCGCAGCTGGAGAAAGCCGAAGCGGCGTGGATGGAGCTGCTGGAGTCCTGATCACGCAAAAAAAAGGGGACGGAGGGGATTAAGTCGTTTGTGCCACAAACGACTTAATCCCCTCCGTCCCCTTTTTTGTTACGTGCCCTGCGCCTGCAGCCATTCGCGGAAGCGCTTGGCTGGTTCGCGCTCGGCGCGCGAGCGCAGCCGCGTCAGCCAGTAGCGGCCCAGCTCCAAGGTGGTGCCGAAGGGCTGCAGCAGGCGGCCTTCGGCCAGTTCCTGCTCGAACATGCACAAGGGCAGCAAGGCCACGCCGGCGCCCCCGGCGGCGGCCATCGCCACCGTCAGTGAGGAATCGAACACCGGCCCGCGGGCTTCCACGCCGCTCACCCCGGCCGCCTGCAACCAGCGCGGCCATTCGTCGCTGCGGTAGGAACGCAACAACGGCAGTGTGGCGAGGTCGCGCGGTTGCTTCAGCCGCCGCGCCAATGCGGGGGCGCACAGCGGTGCGAAGGGCGCATCGAGGATTGCCGTGCAGGCCTGGCCCTGCCAGTCGCCATCGCCGAAGCGGATCGCCAGGTCCAGCCCTTCGCCGGCCAGGTCGATACGGTTGTTGTGGGTCTGCAGGCGCAGCTCGATGTCCGGGTGCGCGGCTTCGAACGCCGCCAGCCGTGGCAGCAGCCAGCCGGTGGCGAAGGTACCGACCACGCCCAGCGTCAGCACCTCGCGTGCCGGGCCACCGGTATAGCGCGCGATGCTGGCGGAAATGCGCTCGAACGCTTCGTTGAGCACCGGGTACAGCGCTGCCCCTTCATCGGTGAGCGCCACGCCGCGTGGCAGGCGATGGAACAGGCGGATGCCAAGCCGGTCCTCCAGCCCACGGATCTGATGGCTCAGCGCGGCCTGGCTGACACACAGCTCGAGCGCGGCACGGGTGAAGTTCTGGTGGCGGGCGGCGGCTTCAAAAGCGCGCAGCGCGTTCAGCGGCAGGGTAGGGTGCAACATCGAAAAGCCGTGAGCCAGGATGATGGCTGATCGTACTCGTTCAATGAGGAATTTCGTAAATCTCAATGAGTTGATCGCGACAGGCATGAATTCCACTTATGGCTTGCCTTGATTTTTCGCGCTGGTCGGCTGCAGGGGAGGCGCCAATAATCGAGCGGTCACCAGGAGAACCCCTATGCTCGCCCGTCGCCGATTCCTGCAGTTCAGTGGTGCTGCCGTTGCGTCCTCGCTGCTTGCCCCGGCGCTGGCGCAACCGGTTTCCGCCTCGTCTGGCATACCCGCCGCGAACGCCGCCATTGCCGGCGCCGCCGATTTCGCCGCGCTGGAGAAAGCCAGCGGTGGCCGCCTGGGTGTCACCGTGCTGAACACCGGCAACGGCCGTCGCATCGGCGGGCATCGGCAGGATGAGCGCTTCCCGATGTGCAGCACGTTCAAGTCGATGCTGGTCGCCCATGTGCTGAGCCTTGCCGATGCAGGCCGCGTTTCGCTCGACACCCGTGTGCCCATCGCCGGGAAGGATCTGCTGTCCTACGCTCCGGTGGTGCGCCGCCACGTGGGCAAGGATCTGACCGTGCGCGACCTGTGCCGGGGCACGCTGACCACCAGCGACAACACGGCGGCCAACCTGCTGCTGGAGGTGGTGGGCGGGCCGTCGGCGCTGACGGCATTCCTGCGCGGGCAGGGCGACAGCATTACCCGCAATGACCGCAACGAGCCGGACGTGAATCTGTTCGCGAAGGGAGACCCGCGCGATACCACCAGCCCGGCCGCGATGGCCACCAGCCTGGCCCGCTTCGCGGTGGGCAATGGCCTGCAGCCTGCATCGCGCCGGCAGTTCGCCGATTGGCTCATCGACAACCAGACCGGCGATGCCTGCCTGCGCGCCGGGCTGGGCAAGCGCTGGCGGGTGGGGGACAAGACCGGCAGCAACGGTGATGACACGCGCAACGACATCGCCGTGCTGTGGCCGCATGCGGGCGGCACCGCGTGGGTGGTCACCGCCTATCTGCAGGGCGCATCGGTCGATGACGACCAGCGCGCAGCAGTGCTTGCACGGGTGGGGGCGCTGGCCGATGCGATGATCGGATGAGGTAACCGGGGTCATTGGGAAATGGCTTGCCGGATCGGTCGGGCACGCGCATCCTGCGCGCGTTCGAACCCCACGGAAGACCCCGATGAGCCATGAGTTGATCTACCTGCTGCTGATCTTCGCGCTGCTGGTGATCCCGCGCGCACTGCAGCGCTTCAGCCTGCCGGCACCGTTGACCTGCCTGCTGTTCGGCATCATCGGCATGCTCTGGCTGGGCGACCAGGCACACGACGCGGTGATCGGCCTGCTGGCCACGCTGGGCATTTCCTCGCTGTTCCTGTTCGCGGGCCTGGAAGTGGATCTGCAGGCGCTGCGGCGTGGCATGTGGCCGCTGCTGGCGCACCTGGTGATCCGTACCGGCACGCTGTTCGGCGTGGGCTGGCTGGCCTGGCGCTATGCGGGGCTGCCATGGCAGGCCGCTGGGCTGCTGGCGCTGGCGCTGCTGACGCCCTCCACCGGCTTCATCATGGATTCGCTGTCGCGGCTGGGCCTGAGCGAGGACGAGCGGTTCTGGGTCACCAGCAAGGCCATCGCCGGCGAACTGCTGGCGCTGGCGGCGTTGTTCATCGTGCTGCAGGCCGGCGACCCGGGCCACATGGCGCTGTCCAGCCTGGCCCTGCTGGCGATGATGATCGGCCTGCCGCTGCTGTTCATCGCGCTGGGCCGCTGGGTGGCGCCGCACGCGCCGGGCTCGGAGTTCTCGCTGCTGGTGATGGTCGGCATGGTGGCGGCGTACATCACCTATCTGCTGGGCGTGTATTACCTCGTGGGCGCGTTCATCGCCGGCCTGGTCGCGCGCCTGCTGCACCAGCGCATGCCGCTGCTGGCCTCGCACGAGAACCTGCACGCGCTGCGCCTGTTCGCCTCGTTCTTCGTGCCATTCTATTTCTTCAATGCCGGCACCAAGGTGCCCAGCGAAGCCCTCAGTTTCGAGGCGCTGGGGCTGGGCATCGTGATCACCCTGGTGGTGCTGCCGCTGCGCATCGGCGTGGTCTGGCTGCAGCGCCGGGTGATGTTCGGCGAGAGCTTCCGCAGCAGCCTGCGCGTCTCGCTGGCGCTGGCCCCGACCCTGATCTTCACCCTGGTGCTGGCGGCGATCATGCGCGAGCGTTTCCAGATTCCGGCGGTGCTGTTCGGCGCGCTGCTGCTGTACGCCGCACTGACCACACTGTTGCCGTCGCTGGTGTTCCGCACACCCTTCGACGTCGATCCGGTGGAGCAGGAGCCGGCGGGCGAGGGCGAGTCCGCGCCGGTAGCGGCCACCGAGACGCGGCCGGAACCTCACATCGCCGAACGCTGACCGGTTGCCGCGCGCGGTTTGCGCCCGTCGGCCATGGCCGTTAGGGTTGGGGCATGAAACTGCCTGCCGTTGTCACCGCTTCCGCCCTCCTGCTCAGCCTCGCTGCCTGCTCGCAGCGTTCCGATACGGTCGCGCATGATCTGGCGACCGCACCGGCCGATGCCTTCATGGCTGCCATCGCCGCGCATTGCGGCCAGGCCTATGAGGGCCGGGTGGTGGAGGACACGCCGGCACCGACCGGCAAGGACCCGTTCGCCGGCCAGCGCCTGGTCATGCATGTGCGCGGCTGTGCCGACCCCGCCCATGAACTGCGGATTCCCTTCCATGTGGGGGATGACCATTCGCGCACCTGGGTGCTGACCCGCACCGAAAACGGCCTGCGCCTGAAACACGATCATCGCCACGAAGACGGTAGCCCCGACGCGATCACCCTCTATGGCGGCGACAGCACGCCACCGGGCACCGCCGAGCGCCAGCGGTTCCCAGCCGACTCCGATTCGGTGGCGATGTTCCGTCGTGCCGACATGCTGGCCTCCACGCACAACACCTGGGCGATGGAGATCGACCCCGACCAGACTTTCGTCTACGAACTGACGCGCCCGGAAGGCCGCCGTTTCCGCGTGAAGTTCGACCTGAGCAAGCCGGTCGAGCTGCCGCCCGCACCGTGGGGCGACGAGAAGGCGCCAGCACCCTGATCTTCGGGTCGGATCCCTCCTGCGGAGGGTCCGACCCGGTCACTGCATGAACCCACGGGTCAGAGCCCTGGCCGTCGGCCAGGGATCCGACCCCGGGGCTCAGCGCGCGCTGAAGCGTGCGCGGCAGCCGTTGCTCACCCACACCTGGCCGCGTGCATAGCCCCAGCTGCGGCCTTCCTGGCAGGCACTGCCGGACAGCTGCTGCTGCAGCACCGGCCGGCCCTGGCGCTCATCCCAGTCGCAGTTCTGCGTGCGGTTGTTGTTGCTGCTGCAGGTGATCGAATAATTGCTGTTGCCGCCGCCCCAGCCACCGCCGCCGCCCCAGCCGCGGGCCTCGGCGAACTCGGCGCGGCAGCCGTTGCTGACCCAGACCGCGCCGTTGCGCACGCCCCAGGTGCGGCCTTCATCGCAGGGGCTGCCGGACAGCTGGCGGACCAGGCGGGCGTTGCGCCAGCCGACCGGGCAGCTGCGCTCACGGTTGCTCTGGCTCTCGCAGCGGATGGTTTCGCCGGGACGGCCGTTGTTGCCGCCCCAGCCACCGCCATTGCCACCGCCCCAGCCGCCGCGGGCTTCAACAAACTCGGCGCGGCAGCCATTGCTGACCCAGATGCTGCCATTGCGGCTGCCCCAGGTGCGGCCCTCGTCGCAGGCGCTGCCGGACAGCTGGCGGACCAGCTGCGCATTGCGCCAGCCGGTGCTGCAGACACGTTCACGGTTGTTCTGGCTTTCGCAGCGGATCACCCCGTCCTGCGCAGCGGCCGGAGCAGAGGGCAGGGCGAGCACGGCCAGAGTGCTCAGGGTCACGGCCAGGGTGGCCAGGGACAACGATTTCATGGCGGCATCCCATACGGTGGCAGGTGCCCGACTATAGGGACCGGGGCGATCAAGCCGGCGTGACTGCCCGGATTTGCCCCGGCCGGGGCCTCGGCCGCAGAATACGAGGCTTTCCGGCCCCCATCCGGTGCCGGCGTTCTCCAGCGGAGCTTCCCCCCATGCGTACCCACTTCTGCGGCCTGGTCGACGAGACCCTGATTGGCCAGACTGTCACCCTCGCCGGCTGGACCGACGTGGCCCGTAACCAGGGCGGCGTCTGCTTCATCGATCTCCGCGATCATGAAGGCATCGTGCAGGTGACCGTGGAGGTCGACAACGCCGACGTGTTCGCCGTGGCCGCGTCGCTGGGCTATGAGGACGTGCTGCAGGTGGAGGGCGTCGTGCGCGCCCGCCACGCGGTGAACGACAAGATGCGCACCGGCAAGGTGGAAGTGATCGCCACCGCCATCACCGTGCTGAACAAGGCCGCCCCGCTGCCGTTCCACGCCCACGAGAACCCGGGCGAGGAAACCCGCCTGAAGTACCGCTACCTGGACCTGCGCCGCCCCGAAATGCAGCGCATGCAGCGCACCCGCATCAAGCTGGTGCAGGCGCTGCGCCGCCACCTGGACGAAAAGGGCTTCCAGGACATCGAGACCCCGATCCTGACCAAGGCCACTCCGGAAGGCGCGCGCGACTTCCTGGTGCCGGCGCGCATGCATCCGGGCGAGTTCTACGCCCTGCCGCAGAGCCCGCAGCTGTTCAAGCAGATCCTGATGGTGGCCGGGTTCGACCGCTACTACCAGATCGCGCGCTGCTTCCGCGACGAGGCCCTGCGTGCCGACCGCCAGCTGGAATTCACCCAGCTGGACATGGAGTTCGCCTTCGTCCGCGAACGCGATGTGCAGGACTTCGTCGAGGACATGATCCGCGCCATCTTCAAGGAAGTGGTCGATGTCGAGCTGGATGCCAGCTTCCCGCGCATGACCTGGGCCGAGGCGATGCGTCGCTATGGTTCGGACAAGCCGGATCTGCGCATCGCGCTGGAACTGGTCGACGTGGCTGAACTGGTCAAGGACAGCGAGTTCCCCGTGTTCACCGGCCCGGCCAACGATGCCGAAGGCCGCGTCGCCGCGCTGCGCATCCCGGGCGGCGCGGCGCTGAGCCGCAAGCAGATCGACGAGTACGCCGCGCATGCCGCCAAGTACGGCGCCAAGGGCCTGGCCTACATCAAGATCGCCGACAACGGCGAAGTCAGCTCGCCGATCCAGAAGTTCTTCAGCGAAGAGCGCTTCGCGGCGCTGGTGGCCCATGTCGGTGCCGGCAACGGCGATATCGTGTTCTTCGGTGCCGGTGGCTACAACAAGGTCTCCGACTTCATGGGCGCGCTGCGCCTGAAGGCCGGCAAGGACTTTGGCCTGGTCGCCGACGGCTGGGCACCGCTGTGGGTCACCGACTTCCCGATGTTCGAGTGGGACGAGGAAGAACAGCGCTACGTCGCCCTGCATCACCCCTTCACCGCACCGGCCGTGGACGACATCGCCGACCTGCGCGCCAATGCCCGTACCGCCGTCTCGCGCGGTTACGACATGGTGCTCAACGGCAATGAAATTGGCGGCGGTTCGATCCGTATCCACCGTCCGGACATGCAGAGCGCGGTGTTCGAGCTGCTGGGCATCGGCGCCGAAGAGGCCCGCGCCAAGTTCGGCTTCCTGCTCGACGCGCTGAACTACGGCGCGCCGCCGCACGGTGGCATCGCCTTCGGCATCGACCGCATCGCCGCGCTGATGGCCGGAACCGAGTCGATCCGCGACGTCATCCCGTTCCCGAAGACCACCGGTGCACAGGATCTGATGACCGACGCGCCGTCGCCGATCGTCGACGCGCAGCTGGCCGAAGTGCACATCCAGGTTCGCCCCAAGACCAACTGATCAGGAGATCCAGGCAATGACCGAGTTTGCGTTTTCGCTGGAGTGGGAAAAGCTGGGCAATGAAGGCTCCGAGGCCACCCTGGTCACCGAGCGTGCACGCGTGTTCGGGGGGTGGCTGGTCCGCGTCGGCACCAATCCGGCCGCGATGGCCCTGACCTTCGTCGCCGACGGCGAAGGCCGTTGGGACGGTGAAGACTTCGGCGTCGAGGACTACGAGGACGACGAAGAGGAAGAAGAGTACGACGAGGACGAGGAAGGCGAGGAAGAAGAGGACGAGGACGAAGAGGAATACGAGGAAGAGGACGAGGAAGAAGAAGCGGAATCGCCTGGAAAGGCTTGACCCGCGCTTCGCCCTGACGTCAACTTCCTGCATGTATTCGATCCGCCGCGCCACTGTGGACGACGCGCCGACCCTGTCGGCGCTGGCCGCACGCACGTTCACTGAAACCTTCGGCCATCTGTACCCGCCGCAGGACCTGCAGGCCTTCCTCGAGGAGGCCTACACGGTCGAGCGCCAGCGCGTGATCCTGTCCCACCCCGATTACGCGGTGTGGCTGCTGGAACTGGATGGGGAGGCGGTCGGCCATGCCGCCGCCGGCCCCTGTGGCCTGCCGCATCCGGATGTGAAACCCGGTGACGGCGAACTCAAGCGCCTGTACCTGGTCAAGACGCAGCAGAGCTGCGGCTGGGGCAGCCGCCTGCTGGAAACCGCGCTGGCCTGGCTGGAACACGAAGGCCCGCGCACGTTGTGGCTGGGCGTGTGGTCGGAGAACTTCGGCGCGCAGCGCTTCTACGCCCGCTACGGCTTCGAGAAGGCCGGCGAGTACCTGTTCCCTGTCGGCGACACCCAGGACCTCGAATTCATCCTGCGCCGCGCGCCGCGCGCGGCCTGACGTTCACCGCCGCTTGCCGCGCGCGCGTGTTCAATCACCTCACGTTCCTGCCCCGCTGACCGCCAGGCTGTTTGCATGACTCCCCCCGTATTGCTGCTGCATGGCATCTGGAATGCCCGTGCCTGGGTCGGGCCACTGGCCTGGCGCCTGCGCGCGCGTGGTTTCCAGGTACACGCGTTCGGCTATCCCTCGGTGTTCGGTGGCCCCGATGTGGCAGTGCCGCAGTTGCTGGAACGTCTGGCCGACGCCGGGCCGTTGTCGCTGGTCGGTCACAGCCTCGGCGGACTGCTGGCACTGGAGGCGCTGCGCCGCGATCCGCAGCTGCCAGTGCAGCGCGTGGTCTGCCTGGGCTCGCCGCTGCGCGGCAGTGGTACCGCGCGCTCGTTGTCCGATCATGGCTGGGGCCTGGCGCTGGGGCGCAGCAGCGAGCTGCTGCTGGACGGCCTGCCGGACTGGCAGGGCAAGGCCGAGGTTGGCCTGATCGCCGGTTCGGTGCCGCACGGGCTGGGCAGCCTGCTGGGCGCGATCGACGATGCGTCCGACGGCACCGTGGCCCTGGCCGAGACCCGCCTGCCGGGCCTGGCCGACCATTGCGTGGTGCGTACCAGCCACAGCGGCCTGGTGGTGTCGCCCGACGCCGCGCGGCAGACCGCACATTTCCTGCGCCACGGCCACTTCGACCACAGCCGCGACGCGGCGGCGGCATAGGGGCAGGGCAGGCGGGGCCGCCTTGTAGCGCCGAGCCCATGCTCGGCTGCATTCCGTCGGGCCCATTGAGCCGAGCATTGGCCCGGCGCTACAACAATACGGGCCTAGACACGGTTGCAGCGCCCGATCAGGTAGAATCCGCGCCTTGATCCTGAAGCAGCCAGACGGTAGCACCCATGGGTAGAGGCCCCTCCATCGAAGCCCGCAAGAACGCGTCCGACGCGAAGCGCGGCAAGATTTTCACCAAGATCATCCGCGAGATCGGCGTTGCCGCGCGCGGCGGTGGAGGCGACCCCAACAACAACCCGCGCCTGCGCGTGGCGGTGGACAAGGGCCTGGCCGTGAACATGTCCAAGGACGTGATCGAGCGCGCCATCAAGAAGGCCACCGGTGAACTGGAAGGCGTCGATTACGAGGAAATCCGCTACGAGGGCTATGCCCCGGGTGGCGTGGCCGTGATCGTCGACTGCCTGACCGACAACCGCGTGCGCACCGTGGCCGACGTCCGCCATGCGTTCAGCAAGTGCGGCGGCAACATGGGCACCGAAGGCTCGGTGGCCTTCATGTTCAAGCGCCTGGGCGTGCTCAGCTTCGCCCCGGGTGCCGACGAGGAAGCCATCACCGAAGCAGCCATCGAGGCCGGCGCCGACGACATCGTGGTCTACCCCGATGACGGCTCGATCGACGTGGTCACCAGCCCTGACGCGTTCAACGCAGTCAAGGACGCAATGGTCGCCGCCGGGCATGTCGCCGACCACGCCGAGATCACCTTCCGCGCCGACAACGACATCAAGGTCGAAGGCGAGGTCGCCCTGCAGGTCAAGAAGCTGCTGGACATGCTCGAAGACCTGGACGACGTGCAGGACGTGTATTCCAACGCCGAACTCGGCGCCGACGCCTACGCCTGAGCCGTCCTCGACGGCCTGGGCGCGGGCCGTTGAACGGTCACCGCGGACAGTCATGAGCCCATACGCCTGCCAGCGCCCCCCGTTCCGCCCCGCCAGGAGCGCGGCATGACCCGCATCCTCGGCATCGACCCCGGTTCGCAGCGGACCGGGGTCGGCATCATCGATGTCGACGCCGCCGGCCGCGTCAGTTACGTGCACCACCAGCCGCTGGTGCTGCTGGGCGCCGACGACTTCCCGCAGCGCATGAAACTGCTGGTGCTGGGCCTGGCCGATCTGTGCCGCGAGTACCAGCCCAATGAAGTGGCCATCGAAAAGGTGTTCATGGCGCGCAATCCCGATTCGGCGCTGAAGCTGGGCCAGGCCCGCGGCGCGGCGATCTCGGCCGTGGTGCTGCGCGACCTGCCGGTGCACGAATACGCCGCCAGCGAGATCAAGCTCGCGGTGGTCGGGCGCGGTGGCGCCGAAAAGCAACAGGTTCAACACATGGTCGGGCTCATGCTCAACCTGAAAACCAAGCTGCAGGCCGACGCGGCCGACGCGTTGGCGGTGGCGATCACCCATGCCCACGTAAGGGCGACGGCCAACCGCCTGGGGCTCAGTGCCCGCCAGGCGTGGGGCCGCAAATGAGGAGCTGCACGCAATGATCGGTCGACTGCGCGGCATCGTCGCCTACAAGGCGCCGCCGTGGCTGGTGGTGGACGTGAACGGAGTGGGCTACGAACTGGAGGCGCCGATGAGCACCTTCTACGACCTGCCCGAGCTCGGCCGCGAGGTCACCCTGTACACCCATTACTCGCAGAAGGAAGACAGCGTCTCGCTGTACGGCTTCCTGCGCGAGGGCGAGCGGCGCCTGTTCCGCGACGTGCAGAAGGTCAGCGGCATCGGCGCGAAGATCGCGCTGGCCGTGCTGTCCGGTGTCAGCGTCGAAGAATTCGCGCGCATGGTCCAGGCCGGCGACATCACCGCGCTGACCCGCATCCCGGGTATCGGCAAGAAGACCGCCGAACGCATGGTGCTGGAACTGCGTGACCGCGCGGCCCAGTTCGGTGCCGGCGGCGCGCTGCCCACCGGCAGTGGTCCGGCCCCGGCCGATCCGCTGTCCGATGCCACCGTGGCCCTGCAGCAGCTGGGCTACAAGCCGGCCGAAGCGGCCCGCATGGCCCGCGATGCCTTCAATGAAGGCGACGAAGTGGCCACCGTGATCCGCAAGGCGCTGCAGTCCGCGCTGCGCTGAACCGCGTCCCTTTCCCCCAACCTACCGCCTGAGCTTCGCCAGGAGTCCCATGTCCAGCAGTCAAACCCCGCACGCAGCCGCCCCCGGCGGCCATGGCCACGCCCCCTCCGCTGGAGGACTGGCGCTGGTCATCGGTGCGATCGGCGTGGTGTTCGGCGATATCGGTACCAGCCCGCTGTACACCCTGAAGGAGGCGTTCTCGCCACACTACGGGCTCAACAGCGACCACGACACCGTGCTGGGCGTGCTGTCGCTGGCGTTCTGGGCGCTGAACCTGGTGGTGACCCTGAAGTACGTCACCATCATCATGCGCGCCGACAACGATGGCGAAGGCGGCATCATGGCGCTGATGGCGCTGACCCAACGCACGCTGCGCAACGGCTCGCGCTCGGCTTATGTGGTGGGCATCCTCGGCATCTTCGGCGCCTCGCTGTTCTTCGGCGACGGCGTGATCACCCCGGCCATGTCCGTGCTCAGTGCGGTCGAAGGCCTGGAGGTGGCCGCGCCCGGACTTCATGTCTTCATCGTGCCGGTCACCCTGGTGGTGCTGCTGGCGGTGTTCGCCGCGCAACGCTTCGGTACCGAGAAGATCGGCAAGGCGTTCGGCCCGATCATGGCAATCTGGTTCGTGTCGCTGGCGGCAATCGGCATCTACAACATCGTCGATGCGCCCGAGGTGCTGAAGGCCTTCAACCCCTGGTGGGGCATCCGCTTCTTCATGGAGCACGGCTGGCACGGCATCTTCATTCTCGGTGCAGTGGTGCTGGCGGTGACCGGCGGCGAAGCGCTGTATGCGGACATGGGCCACTTCGGGCTGCGCCCGATCCGCCACGCCTGGTACTTCTTCGTGCTGCCGTGCCTGGTGCTGAACTACCTGGGGCAGGGCGCACTGGTGCTCAACCACCCCGAGGCCCTGAAGAATCCGTTCTTCGAGGCAGTGCCGTCGTGGGCGCTGTACCCGATGATCATCCTGGCCACCATGGCGGCGGTGATCGCCTCGCAGTCGGTCATCACCGGCGCGTTCTCGGTCTCGCGCCAGGCCATGCAGCTGGGCTACATCCCGCGCATGCGCATCAAGCACACCTCGCACGACACCATCGGCCAGATCTACATCCCGGGCATCAACTGGGGCATTGCGGTGATGGTGTTCGGGCTGGTGCTGGCGTTCCGCAGTTCGTCCAACCTGGCCGTGGCGTACGGCATTTCGGTGTCGGCCACGATGCTGATCGACACCCTGCTGCTGGCCGTGGTGGCGCGGACGTTGTGGCCGAAGTCGCGTGGCTGGCTGCTGCCGCTGTGCGTGGTGTTCTTCATCATCGACCTCGGCTTCGTCATCGCCAACGGCGCCAAGCTGCTGCAGGGCGCCTGGTTCCCGGTGGTGCTGGGCATCTTCCTGTTCACCATGATGCGCACCTGGCGCCGTGGCCGCGAGCTGCTGCGCGACGAGATCCGCAAGGACGGCATCCGCCTGGATACCTTCCTGCCGGGCCTGATGCTGGCCCCGCCGGTGCGCGTGCCGGGCACCGCGGTGTTCCTCACCGCCGACCCGACCGTGGCGCCGCATGCGCTGATGCACAACCTCAAGCACAACAAGGTGCTGCACGAGCGCAACGTGTTCCTGCACGTGGAAACCCTGCCGATCCCGTATGCGATGGAAGGGCAGCGGCTGAAGATCGAATCAGTGGGTGACGAGTTCTACCGCGTCTACGTGCGCTTCGGCTTCATGGAGACCCCGGACGTGCCGCTGGCGCTGATGCGCTCGTGCGACCACGGTGGCATCTATTTTGATCCGATGGACACTACCTTCTTCGCCAGCCGCGAGACCATCGTCGCCACCGCCAACCGCGGCATGCCGATCTGGCGTGACAAGCTGTTCGCGCTGATGCATCGCAACGCCGCCCCGGCCACCGGCTTCTTCCGGATTCCGGGCAACCGCCTGGTCGAACTCGGGGCCCAGGTCGAGATCTGACGCGCGCGGGGTCGGATCCCTTTTCCGCAGGAAAAGGGCTCTGACCCCATGTTCCCGGTGTTCCGGTTCGGGGTCAGAGCCGTTTTCCTCTGGAAAACGGATCCGACCCCATACGCTTTTGCCGCATAATCAGCACATGACCGACGACCGCATCATCGGCGCCGGCGCCACCCGCGAGGATGACGCCGCCGACGCCAGCATCCGCCCCAGGCGCTTGGCCGACTACCTCGGCCAGGCCCCGGTGCGCGAGCAGCTGGAGATCTACATCGAAGCGGCCAAGGCCCGTGGCGACGCGCTCGACCATGTGCTGATCTTCGGGCCGCCCGGCCTGGGCAAGACCACGCTCAGCCACGTCATCGCCAACGAGCTGGGCGTGGCCCTGCGGGTGACCTCCGGCCCGGTGATCGAGAAGGCCGGCGACCTCGCTGCACTGCTGACCAACCTGCAGCCGCACGACGTGCTGTTCGTGGACGAGATCCACCGCCTGTCGCCGGTGGTCGAGGAAGTGCTGTACCCGGCGATGGAGGACTTCCAGATCGACATCATGATCGGCGAGGGCCCCGCCGCCCGTTCGATCAAGATCGACCTGCCGCCGTTCACCCTGATCGGCGCCACCACCCGCGCCGGCCTGCTGACCGCGCCGCTGCGCGACCGCTTCGGCATCGTCCAGCGCCTGGAGTTCTACAGCGTCGAAGAGCTGACCCGGATCGTGCGCCGTTCGGCCAGCATCCTCGGCATCGACTGCACCGCCGATGGCGCCGGCGAGATCGCGCGCCGCGCGCGCGGCACCCCGCGTATCGCCAATCGCCTGCTGCGCCGCGTGCGCGACTACGCGCAGGTGAAGGCCGGCGGCCACATCGACGAGGCCGTGGCACAGGCCGCGATGAAGATGCTCAAGGTCGATCCGGAGGGCTTCGACGAGCTCGACCGGCGCCTGCTCAAGACCCTGGTCGACTACTTCGACGGCGGCCCGGTCGGCATCGAATCGCTGGCCGCGGCGCTGTCCGAAGAGCGTGGCACGCTGGAAGACGTGGTCGAGCCGTACCTGATCCAGCAGGGCTTCCTGGTGCGTACCGCGCGCGGCCGCATGGCCACCCACAAGGCTTACCGGCACATGGGCCTGAAGCCGAAGAACCCGCCGCAGGACCTGTTCGCGGAGGTTCCCGATGTCGGTTGAGCCCCGATTCAGTTGGCCGACACGCATTTACTGGGAAGATACCGACGCAGGTGGCGTGGTCTACCACGCCCGCTACGTGGCCTTCATGGAACGGGCCCGGACCGAATGGATGCGTGCGCTCGGCTACGGCCAGGAGCGCATGCGCGCCGAGCAAGGGATGGTCTTCGCGGTGCGCTCGATGCAGATGGATTTCATCAGGCCGGCACGGCTGGATGACACCCTGCAGGTGACTGCCCGCCTGGTCCAGCTGAAGAAGGCCAGCATGGTCTTCGACCAGCAGATCCTGCGCGACGGCGAGCTGCTGCTGTCCGCGCAGGTCCGCATCGCCGCACTGGAAGCGGCCAGTTTCCGCCCTCGTGGCATGGACGATGCCGTCCTTGCCGTGCTGCAACCCCACCTCCACCCCGAATCCGAACATTGAGGAACAACGGATGATCGCAACGCTCCTGGCCCTGCAGGCCACGGTCACCGAGGCACTGCCGGCCGACGTCAGCAACGCCGCGACACAGACCCTTGCCCAGGCCACCACCGGCGGCGGCATCAACTACCTCGAACTGATGGCCAAGGCCAGCCTGCCGGTGAAGATCATCGTGCTGCTGCTGCTGGTCGGCTCGTTCGTCAGCTGGGTGATCATTTTCCGCAAGGCCCGCGTGTTCAAGCAGGCCACCCGCGAAGCCGACGAGTTCGAGAACCGTTTCTGGTCCGGCGCCGACCTGGGCAAGCTGTACAGCGCAGCCACCGACCGCAGCCGCAGCGTGACCGGCCTGGAAGCCATCTTCGAAGCCGGTTTCCGCGAGTACACCCGCCTGCGCGACAAGCGCCGGCTGGATGGCCGTGCGCAGCTTGAAGGCGCGCAGCGCGCGATGCGCACCACCTATACCCGCGAAGTGGACCAGCTCGAGCGCAACCTGGAGCTGCTGGCCAACATCGGCTCGACTGCCCCGTACGTGGGCCTGGTCGGTACCGTGTTCGGCATCATGGTGACCATGCACGACATGATCAGCAGCGGTGCCCAGGCCGGTATCGCCGCCGTCGCGCCGGGCATCTCCGAGGCACTGTTCGCCACCGCCATCGGCCTGTTCGTGGCGATCCCGGCGGTGTGGGCCTACAACCGCTTCACCACCCGCGTGGAGCGCATGTCGGTGCGGTTCGAGACCTTCGCCGAAGAGTTCAGCTCCATCCTGCAGCGCCAGAGCGCTGGCGACGAGTAAGCGCCTGACCCGGGAGTCCAAGCCATGTCCGCTGCCATCGGTCGCCGCAAGCGCCGCAAGCTGAAATCGGAAATCAACGTCGTTCCCTACATCGACGTCATGCTGGTGCTGCTGATCATCTTCATGGTCACCGCACCGCTGCTCACCCTGAGCTTCGACGTCGACCTGCCGCAGTCCAACGCCAAGGCGCTGGAGAGCAAGCAGGACCCGGTGATCGTCTCGGTGCGCCAGGACGGCCAGCTCAGCCTGAAGCTGCCCGACGCCAAGGAGCCGGCCGCCGTGTCGGCCGAGGAACTGGAAGGCCGCCTGGCCGGCATCGCCGCCCAGGACAAGGGCGTGCGCGTGATCGTCGCCGCCGACCGCGCCGTGGCCTATGAGAAGGTCATTGCCGCGATGGACGTGATCAAGCGCGCCAAGGTAGACAAGGTAGGCCTGGCCACCGATGCACGCTGACGCCCTGCCACCCCCGCATCAGCGCGAACCCGGCTGGGGTCTGCCCCTGGCGCTGGCTTTGCTGGTGCACCTGCTGGTCGCGCTGGTCTTCATCGTGGCCTGGCTGTGGTCGCCCCAGCGCAACACCGATGCCGCCGCTGGCGACCCCTCGGTCGAGGCCAGCCTGGCGCTGTCCGCCTCCGAGGCGTCCGCCGCACGCCAGGCGCTGCGCCAGTCAGAGAAGCTGGAGGACCTGCCGCCGCCGGTCGCCGAGCCGATCCCGGTGCCGGAAGACACCATTCCGCCGCCGCAGCCGATTCCCGAGCCGCGCCCGCAGGACGCGCCCACGCCCCAGCAGCAACAGGCGCAGGAGCGTATTGCGCAGCCGGACACCAAGGACCAGGAAGCGGTGAGCGCACTGGCCATCTCGCAGGAGAAGGCCAAGCAGGAACAGGAAGCCAAGCGCCGCCAGGAGCAGATCGACCTGACCGAACGCAAGCGCCAGGAAGAAGCGGAGCAGAAGCTGCGCCTGGCCAAGCAGCAGGAAGCGGACGAGAAGAAGAAGCAGGCCGAGCAGGAGCGCGTCGCGGCTGACAAGGCCGAGGCCGAGAAGCAGAAGAAGATCGCCGAGATCCGTGCCCGCCGCGAGCAGGCCGAGAAGGAAGCCAAGCTGGCCGAGCGGAAGCTGCGCGAGGTCGCCGCCGCGCGCAATGCCGCAGGCAGTGCCGCTGCCGGCTCCAGCGGCGCTTCCCAGCCGGCGGCCGGTGGTGGTGGCAACAGCGACGATCTTTCAGCCAAGTACGCCGCAGCGATCCAGGCCAAGGTGCTGTCGCAGTGGGTGCGCCCGGATACGGTGCCGCTGGGCCAGCGTTGCCAGATCACCATCACCCAGATTCCGGGCGGCACGGTGATGCAGGCCAAGGTCAGCCCGAACTGCCCCTATGACGAGGCCGGCAAGCGTTCGATCGAGGCCGCGGTGCTCAATGCGCAGCCACTGCCGTACCGCGGCTTCGAGTCGGTGTTCGCGCGTACGCTCAACTTCACCTTTACCGCCCAGGATCGCTGAGGCGGGCAGGGCAGGGGTGGCCTCGGGCCACTCCTGCCCACGGATGTCGCGCTTGCCTCTGGCGTGCTCGGTTTCGGCCGGGCAGGCTGCAGGCTGCTGTCGAACACCGCCCCGAGGGGCGGCGTGCCCGGGGCAGGCAGGTGCGATGTTAGCCACGACGTTAACGGTGCGTGAGAGGACGGGCTGGAACTGACCCGGAATTCACGTACCCTTGGTTCATGATTGCGAAGCGGTTCACTCCCGCTTTGTTATCCCTCGTTCCGGTTTCCCCCTATTGAGCGCTCCATGAAAAAGATGCCTCGCTGGCTTGCCGTGTTTGCGGCCCTGTTGCTGCCCTTTGCTGCCGTCGCGCAGCAGAAGGGGCTGGATATCGACATCATCGGCGGCAATGCCTCCGCCCTGCCGATCACCATCGTGCCGATGCCCTACCAGGGTTCGTCGGCCGCTCCGCAGACCGACGTCGCCGGCGTGGTCCGCGCCGACCTGGAGCGTTCGGGCCAGTTCCGCACGCTGCCGGAAGCGCAGATCGTCGAGAAGCCCGTGCGTGGCGGTGACATCCAGTTCGCCACCTGGCGCGCGCTGAAGCAGAACTACATCGTGGTCGGCCGCGTGCTCGATGCCGGTGCCGGTGCCTACCGCGTCGAGTACGAACTGTTCGACGTGCCGAAGGGCGAGCGCCTGCTGGGCCTGGCGATGACCGCCCGTGGCAACGCCATGCGCGACGTCGCCCACCAGATGGCCGACGCCATCTACGAGAAGATCACCGGCGTGCGCGGCGCCTTCTGGACCCGCATCGCCTACGTGACCGCCAGCGGCAAGGGCGATGCCATGCGCTATGCGCTGATGGTGGCCGACTCCGACGGCTACAACCCGCAGACCATCGTGCGTTCGGCCGAGCCGCTGCTGTCGCCGTCGTGGAGCCCGGATGGCAGCAAGCTGGCCTACGTCAGCTTCGAGCGTGGCAATTCGGCGATCTACATCCAGAACATCGGCACCGGTGCGCGCGAACTGGTCACCAGCTTCCGCGGCATCAACAGCGCCCCGGCGTTCTCACCCGATGGCCGCAAGCTGGCCCTGACCCTGTCGCGTTCGGGCAACCCGGAAATCTACGTGATGGACCTGGGCAGCAAGCAGCTGACCCAGCTGACCAACCACTTCGCCATCGACACCGAGCCGACCTGGGCGCCGGATGGCAGCGCGGTGTACTTCACCTCCGACCGCGGCGGCCGCCCGCAGGTCTACAAGGTCGGCGCCGGTGGCGGCAGTGCCGAGCGCGTGACCTTCCAGGGCAACTACAATGCCAAGCCCTCGGTGTCCTACGACGGCAAGAAGATCGCCGTTGCGCAGGGCTCGGGCAACAGCTACAAGATCGCGATGATGGACAGCTCGCTGGGTTCGCCCCGCTGGAGCACGCTGTCCCCGGGTTCGCTGGATGAATCTCCGAGCTTTGCGCCCAACGCAAGCATGGTGTTGTACGCCGCCCGCGAGGGTGGCCGTGGTGTGCTGTACGCCGTTTCCGCCGATGCGCGCGTGCGCCAGCGGTTGGTTCTGGCTGACGGAGATGTGCGCGAACCGGCATGGTCCCCATACCGTACCCAGCGCTAAAAGAGTGTTAATATTTTCGCTGTCTTGAACCCCTCATCGGCCTAGGAGCCACAAAGGTATCGCCATGAACAAGTCCACCCGCGTTCTGCTTGTTTCCCTGCTGTCTGTGGCCGTCCTGGCCGGTTGCTCGAAGAAGGTGAAGGAAGAGCCGGCAACCCCGGTCGACACCGGCACCTCCACCACCACCCCGACCGGTCCGTCGACCTCCGGCCTGTATGGCCCGGGCGACCTGGACACCGACGCTTGCCTGCGCCAGCGCGTTGTCTACTTCGACCTGGACAAGGAAGACGTGAAGCCGGAATTCCAGGCCATCATGGCTTGCCACGCCAAGTACCTGCGTGACCGTCCGTCCTCGCGCATCACCCTGCAGGGCCACACCGACGAACGCGGTTCGCGCGCGTACAACCAGGCCCTGGGTGAGCGTCGTGGCAACGGCGTCAACTCGGCCCTGCAGGCCAACGGTGGCTCGGCTTCGCAGCTGACCGTCGTGTCCTACGGTGAAGAGCGTCCGGTCTGCACCGAGTCGAACGAGTCCTGCTGGTCGCAGAACCGTCGCGTCGAAATCGTCTACACCGCGCAGTAATCCATGCGCATTGGCATCAAACTGATGCTGGTCGTTGCGGCAGCCCTCGTGGCTGCCGCACCGGCGCATGCACAGCGACAGAGCCTGGCCGACCGTGTCGGCGCGCTCGAGCAGCAGATGTACAACAACAGCGCCAACCAGGACCTGTTGAACCAGATCAATCAGCTGCGGCAGCAGGTCACCAGCCTGCAGGCCTCGATCGAGCAGTTGCAGCACGACAACGCCCAGCTCAAGCAGTCCGCCCAGGACCAGTACCTGGATCTGGACAGCCGCCTGAACCGGTTGGAAGGGGGCAATGCCGCCCCGGCCCTGCCGCCCGTTCCGGCGAGCGCGCCGAAGGCCGCACCGGCCCCGGCAAAACCCGCAGCGGCGGCCACTTCCGAGCGGCCGCCTTCCGTCCATGGTGATGCCGGCAGTCTTGCCGCCACCGGCGACGAGCGCACCTCCTACAACGTCGCCTTCGATTCGCTGAAGGCCGGCAAGTACGATGATTCGGCGCAGTTGTTCCTGAGCTTCCTGCAGCTGTACCCGAACGGCGTCTACGCGCCGAACGCGCTGTACTGGCTGGGCGAGAGCTACTACGCCACCCGCAACTTCCCGATGGCCGAGGCCCAGTTCCGCGAACTGCTCTCGCGCTATCCGACCCACGACAAGGCCGCCGGCGGCCTGCTCAAGGTCGGCCTCTCGCAGTATGGCGAGGGCAAGGTCGACCAGGCCCAGCAGACGCTGGAGGCCGTCGTGGCGCAGTACCCCGGCTCGGACGCCGCGCGCACCGCGCAGGACCGTCTGCAGTCCATCCGCCTCGGCAAGCAGATCCGCTGACCCGGCGTACAATAGGTGCCCTGTAGAGCCGAGCCCACGCTCGGCTGCTTTCGTTTCCGGTTCGGCAAACCCGCCCGGATCCGGCAGCGCCGGGCCCTGTCTGCCCGGTTGTTTTCGTAGAGCCGAGCCATGCTCGGCTGCGTTCGTTACCGGCCACGGTAGCCCACCCGCCACGTGTCCCACCAAGAAGTACCCGCCATGACCGCCGTTACTCCGTCCAGCGCCGCCGCCACGCCCAGTGAGATCGTGCAGTCGCCCCTGCCACGCCTGAAGATCACCGAGATCTTCACCTCGCTGCAGGGCGAAGCCGATACCGCCGGCTGGCCAACCGTGTTCGTGCGCCTGACCGGCTGCCCGCTGCGTTGCCAGTACTGCGACACCGCCTATGCCTTCCACGGCGGCACCTGGTGGGATATCGACGACATCGTGGCCGAGGTGCTGGCCCAGGGCGTGCGCCACGTCTGCGTGACCGGTGGCGAGCCGTTGGCGCAGAAGCGCTGCCTGGTGCTGTTGGAAAAGCTGTGCGATGCCGGCATGGACGTCTCGCTGGAAACTTCCGGTGCGCTGGACGTCAGCGCGGTGGACCCGCGGGTGTCGCGCGTCGTCGACATCAAGACGCCGGGTTCGGCCGAAGCCGCCCGCAACTGCCTGGAAAACCTGCCGCTGCTGACCGCCCGCGACCAGATCAAGTTCGTCATCTGCAACCGCGAGGACTACGACTGGGCCAAGGCGATGGTCGCCGAGCACGGCCTGGTGCAGCGCTGCACCGTGTTCTTCTCGCCCAGCAAGGGCGAGATCACCGCGCGGCAGCTGGCCGACTGGATTGTCGAAGACCGGCTGCCGGTGCGCTTCCAGATGCAGTTGCATAAAATCCTGTGGAACGACGAGCCGGGCCGATGAGCCGGCGCAGCGTTCCCTGATGTAACTCCGGCGCGGGACAGCGTGCTGGCTTTCCCCTCCCAACCGGATGTTTTTCCCATGAAGAAGGCAGTCGTGCTTCTCTCCGGCGGCATGGATTCAGCCGCCGTCATCGCCATGGCCCAGGAACAGGGCTTCGCCGTGCATGCCCTGAGCGTGCGCTATGGCCAGCGCCATACCTCCGAACTGGACGCTGCCGCCCGCGTGGCCAAGGCCCAGGGCGTGGTCGCGCACAAGACCGTGGACGTGGACCTGCGCAGCATCGGCGGCTCGGCACTGACCGACGACATCGACGTGCCGGAGGCCGGCGGTGCCGGCATTCCGGTCACCTATGTGCCGGCGCGCAACACCATCATGCTGTCGCTGGCCCTGGGCTGGGCCGAAGTGCTTGGCGCCAACGACATCTTCTGCGGCGTCAACGCCGTGGATTACTCCGGCTACCCGGACTGCCGCCCCGAGTTCGTGGCGGCGTTCCAGGCGCTGGCCAACCTGGCCACCAAGTCGGGCGTGGAAGGTGCGGGCATCAAGGTGCACGCACCGCTGCAGTTCCTCAGCAAGGGCCAGATCGTCAGCGAAGGCGTGCGCCTGGGCGTGGACTTCGGCCTGACCGTGTCCTGCTACAACGCCGACGCTCACGGCGCCGCCTGCGGTCATTGCGATGCCTGCCGCCTGCGCGCGCAGGGCTTTGCCGAGGCCGGCGTGCCCGACCCCACGCTGTACGCCTGACCGCGTCTGGTAGAGCCGGCCGCTGGCCGGCTTCACTGCAGGTGCGAACCGCCCCTTCTTGGTGTGTGCAAGCCGCCCCTCCCGGTGGGTGCGAACCGTTGGTTCGCACTCCTTGACCTACCGGGCCTGCAACCATCCCGATGCCTCGATGAAGCCGCGCACCGCGTCCGGATCGGCGTAGTCCAGTTCGATCATCCGCGCGATGGCGGCCCCCTCGTCGGTCTGTTGGCGCATGTACTCCTGCGCGATGCGGTATCCGGCGTAGTAGCCCAGATCACTCACCCCGAACGGATTGCGCGCGCTGTTGTACAGCCAGTTGTCCAGGCTGTCACCGTGCATCTCGGCAAGGAAGCGCGTGCGGATTTGTGCCTCGTGCGCGGGCCCATAGGCGTACAGCGGCAGTGCCGGACGGCGACCGCTGATGCGCTCTGCCACGTATTCGGCCACGCCTTCGCGTACTGCGTACTGGGCCAGGCTGCCAGTGGTCTCGCGCTGCTGGGTATGCACGTACTCGTGCAGGTTGTTCTGCGCGTTGTTCGCACCGGGGCGGCTGTCGTAGAAGATCCGCAGGCGGCCGCGCATCGGCTCGGGCAGCTCGCTTACGTCCACGCGCTCATCGCCCAGCGCCATCTCCGCCCCGATCAACACCTTGTCGCCCAACGTGGTGCCGCCGGTACGCAGCACGCCCATCGCGTAGGTGATGGTGGCCGGACGCAGTGCAGGGTAGAGCGCGCGGAACGCGTCCAGGTCCCGGTCCAGCGTGGCGCTGGCCTGCTGCGCGTTCGCAGTCAACGGCCGTACCGAAGTCCAGAAGCGTGGCCATGACTGCATGGCCTCGGCGTATTCGCGGGCCGTGTAGTTGCGGACCTGCATCAGTGCATGCAGTCCGGGGCTGCCGGGATCGATGTAGCGTTGCTGGACCAGCACCACGCGGCGTTCGGCATCAGGCTCGGCGCGCACCGCGTCATAGGTGGCCCAGAAGCGGGCGATGTCGTCAGTGACGACCTGGGACGTCGAGGCCACTGCTGTGCAGGGCAACAGCAGGATGGCGATCAGACAGCAGGTGAGGCGCATCCGTGGCTCCGGGTGGTGAACATGGATGGGATGCGTGGAAGGCCCGGAAGGTTTAAGCGGGCTGACCCGACCGGGTAGTGCCGGCCGCTGGCCGGGACACGCAACACCCCTGTACTTCGCGCGACCCGGCAAAGTAGGGTAGAATGCGGACCCCGCCGAAAGGCCGGGCGATGCATCGGGCCGTTAGCTCAGTCGGTAGAGCAGAAGACTTTTAATCTTTTGGTCGAAGGTTCGAATCCTTCACGGCCCACCATTGCATTGACGATCAAGAAGGCGCCCAAGGGGCGCCTTTTTTGTTGCTTCCTTCAAAGCACTTCCGCAATGGGGGAAGCGCCGCTGCAACGATGCGGTGTTGCAGGTGCTATCGACTCCCCGGCGCCCGCTGGCAGCGGGTGCGGGGAGGCGGCGCTCCGCGCACCCGCTTCCGTCGCTGCTGCCCCCACGTCGCTCACCTTAAAAAAATTACCTTTAAGGTAACAATAAAGGTAATTTCAGGTAATTGATCTCATCAGAACCGGCCGTTTCCGGCCGGCCAGGGACGCTGTCAGCCGTAATGCGCGCGCAACAGCCCGGCGTCGTGGAAGGAAATGCCCTCGCGGATACACTCCTCCGCGCGCTCCATGTCCTTGTGCAACTGGATCAGTGCGTCGTCGGCGAGCTGCTCGATGTTGACCACACCGCAACATGCCTGATCGATCACATGCTGCATGGGTTCGCCCCAGCGTCGGCGTACGTTGCGGATCATGCGGCAATGCCACTCGCGCATGATCGCGTCCATGCGCCTCTCCCCGCGGACCACATGTGCGTCTCCCGCCACCACCCGCAATGCCGGCGCCGGGGTGCGCTCGCCGCGCAGTTCCTGGGTCCTAGCGGCCAACCGCTGTGCGAGCTCCTCGAGTCGCGTGTGAGTCATCCTTTGCCTCCCTGATCCGTCTTGCCAGAAGCTTCGTCAGGTCGAGCACATTGTCCGGTGCAGAGGGCTGACCGAACTCGTCCACGACCATGAATGCGGTCTCCAGCAGCACGGGATCGTAGATCCATTCCGGTGGATCGCCGACCAGCTCCAGGTAGTGCGAAAGCACCTTGACCGCAGCGCTCATTTTCTCGAAATCCAGTCCCGTAGATTGAGACTGAAGCGACACGTCTCCGTCCTGATCGACGCGATCCAGCGTTCCATGTGGAAGCTGCATCACTGATTCAAGATCGCGCGCAAGCCGATGGCCGATGCTCTTCGGGTTGCTCTCGGAAATCCACTGGCTGACCTGGGGCTGGGCCCAGCGGGTGCCACCGTACAGGCGGGCCCACTCGGCCGGGCCGCCGGCGGCGGCCACGCGGAGGCGCATGTTGAGGGTGCGAGCGGTACTGGCGTCCATCTGTAGATGGTGCGCTGCATTACCAATCCAGCAAATGACCAAAACGGTATTGACTATCCATTACCGTGGCAGTAATGTGTGGCCCATGAACCTCATCGACTACGCCATCTCCCAAGGGGGCTACGGCACCCCCAGCTGTCCCGTCATGCGCCGCCTGGCCCACCAGACCGGTTGCGCGCTGCGGACCCTCTACATGATCGCCCGCGGCCACAAGCTGCCCGGCGCGCGCCTGTGCCGGCGCATCGAGCTGGCCACTGCGGGCGCCGTGCGCCGCGAATCCCTGCGCCCGGATGTGTTCGGTCCGGCCCCGTCGCCCGTCAAAGGAGAAGCCACCCATGCAGCTTGATACGTTCGGTGAGTATGTCCGCAGCCGCCTGGAGCACTGGGGCGGCGAATATGCGCTGCATCGCGACTGCGAATACCTCGGCTTCCAGTCGCGCAACCTGCTGGCGGTGCTGATCGAGCATCGTGGTGACATGCCGGGGCGGGCCCAGGGCTACAAGCCTCTGGAAACCGATCAGCTGGCGCAGCAGATCGAAGACATCATCACGGCGGTCGCGCGTGACAACGTGGCGATGGCCTGTGCGCTGCGCGGCTACTACTGCGGGCGTGGCCGACGCAAGGTCGAACGATTCGAAACGGCGAATCTGCTGCTGGCCAACAGCGGGCAGCGGCCGGTATCCAACCGGCATTACCTCAACCTGGTCGAACTTGGCTTCCAGCGCGTACGTGGCTGGATGGAGGGCATCGCCCAGGCCGCATGAGCGGCGGAACCGATCTTCCGCCCGCCTCCCGACCGGAACAACCCTCGTGCCGAGCCGGCAGCGGGGCGGGCACCTCTTCGGGCCACGTCGATGCGACGCGGCCTGCATTCCCTCCAGGACCCATCATGAAAGAAGAAATCATCAGCACGGCCGGCGCGGCGGCCATCAAGTCGGCGCCGCCGGTTACCGTCGCCGGTGCGCTTGCAGCCGGCATCACCCTGGACCGCCTGGTCGTGGTCCTCACCATCATCTACCTGGCGGCGCAGATTGCCTATCTGGGCTGGCGCTGGCTGCGCGAATGGCGCCGCAGGGAGCGCGAATGAGCCGGCCCGGCAGTACATTGCCGGTACGCAGCCTGGTCGCCGCGCTTGCGCTGAGTGCTGCGGGCCTGATCGCCATCGTTGACCGCGAGGGATACACCGACGCCGCAGTGGTGCCCACGCGCAATGACCGGCCCACCTATGGCTTCGGCTCGACCGTTCGCGAGGATGGCACGCCGGTGAGGCTGGGCGACCGCACCACGCCGGTACGCGCGCTGCATGCCGTGCAGGCTCATCTGGCCAGGGAGGAAGGGCAGTTCCGCGCGTCGCTGCCCGGTGTGGCGCTCAGCCAGGGCGAGTACGACGTCTATGTCGATTTCCTCTACCAGTACGGCATCGGCAACTGGCGCGCGTCGTCGATGCGCCGGCATCTGCTGCAGGGTGAGTATCACCAGGCCTGCGATGCCTTGCTGCTGTGGAGGCGGGCAGGGGGCTACGACTGTTCAACCCGCATCGACGGCCGCCCCAACACCGTGTGCTGGGGAGTGTGGGAGCGCCAGCAGCAGCGCCACGCGCGTTGCCTGGCGGAGCAGTGACCCATGCCGCGCATGCTGGTGGTGATGGCGTCGCTGCTGCTGTGGTCGTTGCTGATGTTCATGACTGGCTGGCGTTGGCGCGGTGATCGCAGCGACCTCGCGATGGCGCGTGCCGATGTGGAGCAACAGGCCGGCGCGGTGCAGTCCGAACGGCGGTTGCGCCGGGATCAGGAAGAACGGAGCGAGGCGATGGCCTCACTGGGGGAACAACATGAACAGGATCGTGAGCGCGCGGCCGAGGTGGATGCCGATGTGGTGGCTGCCCTGCGCGCTGGCACTCTCCGCCTGCGCGACGACCTCGCCGCGTGCCATACCGGCCGTCTGTCCGAAGCCGCCGCCCGCACCGGCGAACGTGATGCGGGCGCCCAGTTACGAGCAGAGGTTGCGGCAGCGCTTGTTCGAATCGGACGCGATGCCGACGACCAGCTCCGTGCCTGCCAGGCCGTGATCGAACTGGATCGCCGTTGAGGGCGCCGGCGCAGTTATGCTGGCCGTCCTCTCGAAAATGGAAGTTCGCATGCGCGTCGTCGCTCTCTCCGCTCTGATCCTGCTGGCCGCCGCAGGGCCGGGCCTCGCAGCTGTTCCCACCGTGCCGGCAGCACCGCCGGCATCGACCGCTGCGGCCGCACCACTGGTGATCGGCGAGACCTTCACCGTGCAGTCGAAGGCACTGGGCGAGACCCGCCGCATCAATGTCTATCGTCCGCAGCCCTGGGGCCTGGATCCGAAGGCGCCGCTGCCGGTGCTGTACATGGCCGATGGCGGCATCGGCGAGGATTTCCTGCATGTGGCAGGGCTGGTGCAGGTGCTGACCGGCAATGGCAGCATGCGTCCGTTCCTGCTGGTCGGCATCGAGAATACCGAGCGCCGCCGCGACATGACCGGCCCCAGCAGCGACCCGCAGGACCAGAAGATCGCGCCACGCATCGGTGGCTCGGCGGCCTACCGCAGCTTCCTGCGCGATGAACTGATGCCGCAGGTACGCCAGCGCTACCCGACCACAGACGAGCGTGCGCTGATCGGTGAGTCGCTGGCTGGCCTGTTCGTGGTCGAGACGCTGCTGCAGGAGCCGACGCTGTTCAACAGCTATATCGCGCTGGACCCCAGCCTGTGGTGGAACCGTGGTGCGATGCTGGCCGGAGCATCCCGGCAGCTGCCGGCGGTGACGCGTGCACAGCCGCACGTGTTCCTGGCCAGCAGCGGGCAACCGGAACTGGCCGCCTCCACGGCACGACTGGCCGCGCTGCTGCAGCAGGCCTCGCCGTCGCCGCTGGTGAAGTACCTGCCGCTGCCGGAGGAAACCCACGCGACCGTCTACCACCCGGCCGCATTGCAGGCGCTGCGCACACTGTTCCCGGCGCCGCCGCCGGCCTCGCCCTGACCGCGCGTGGCGCGGCGCCGCGCGACGTGTGAGGATGCGGTAGCGACGCCACCCGGGTACGTCGCCCGCAACGGGAGAGTGTGGATGCAGCGTGTGCGTGGATGGAGTGTGGCGGCCTGCCTGGCCATGGGGGGCTGTGCGATGTCGGTGGCGCCACCGGCAACTCTGGATGAAGCGAAGGAAAGCGCGGCCACCGCCGCGCAGGGCGTGGTGCTGCCGGATACCGAGGCGCTGCGCGTGCACGACCCGGTGGGACGCGATTACCCGATCTGGGTGGCGTTGCCGGCCGACTACGCCGCACATCCGGAAAAACACTATCCGGTGCTGTACGTGACCGATGCGCTGTACAGCTTCCCGCTGGTGCGCAGCGTGCGCAACCTGGTCGGGCAGAAGGGCGTCAACATCGAGGATTTCATCCTGGTCGGGCTGCCGCCGCAGGAAGGCCTGACCTCCAGGCAGAGCCGCTCGCGGGATTACACGCCGAGCGATCCGGCGCGCACCGATCCGCGTGACTACAGCGACGACGTCAGCTACGGCGGCGCCGCGCATTACCGCGACTTCCTCGCCGAGCGCGTACTGCCGCTGATCGATGCGCGCTACCGCACCGATCCGGCGCGGCGAGCCTATGCCGGTCATTCCTATGGCGGCCTGTTCGGCGCCTACGTGCTGACCACGCGCCCGGACATGTTCCGCAGCTACATCCTGTCCAGCCCGTCGCTGTGGTTCGACAACCATCGGGTGCCGCGCATGCTGGCCGAAGCCAAGGCGCCTGCGCAGCCGACCACGGTGGTGCTGTCGATCGGCAGCTTCGAAACGGTCAAGCCGGAGCCGCGCTATTTCACCCGCAACGACATGCTGCGCCACAACGCCGAGTTCGCCGAGCAGCTGCGCAGCAGCGGGCGATCATTGAAGGTGGAGAACATGGTGATCGACGGCGAGGACCATTTCACCGTCTACCCGGACATGATCACCCGCGCGCTGCTGAAGGTGTTCCCGGGTACCGGGCCGTACAGCAGCGGTTGATGAGTGCCTCAGGCCGCCTGTGCGTCCGGCCCGGTCAATACGCCCGCATCGGCGTGCCGGAAGCACAGCCGGATGGCGTCGAGCAGCTCGCTCATGTTGTAGGGTTTGGGCAGGAAATGGATGCCGTCGCGCAGCTGCGGCAGCACCTGGTGCTGGTCCATGCCCGACGTCACCAGGATCGGCAGCTGGGGATACAGGCTGCGGACCCGGTTGGCGGCTTCAATGCCACTGATCGCACCCAGATTGACGTCGGTGAACAGCAGGTCGAAACGCTCACCGGCCGCCAGCAGGCCCAGCGCCGCTTCGGCAGAGCTCACGCCCACTACGTGGCAGGCCTGGCTTTCCAGCGCCAGTCGGCTCAGCTCGCGGGTTTCCTCGGCGTCCTCGATGAGCAGGACGCGGGGTTCAACGTGGCGCTTGGACAGCAACATGACGCGACAACTCCGGACAGCAACGGTGAAAAGGCGCGCAAGTATGCGCAAGCCGGTAGTGATCCCGACGTGCACGGCAAGCTAAGCGGGCGTTACAGGCCTCTCTGGCGCCTGAGCCGCACGTGCCAGGCCAGCACCACCACTGCGAGCAGGGCGGTGCCGATGCGCAGGCCGGTGGCCTGCCAACCCAATGCGATGGCGTCATCGAGGCTGAACACATTCCAGGCAAGGTTCATCGAAACATGCAGGACCAGGCCGCACCACAGGGTGTCGCCGTCGAGGTGGTCGAGCCAGGCGAAGATGAAGCCGCCCAGCGCGATCACCGCGCCAATGAACAGTGCGATGCCGCCGCCGTCGAACCCGCCGAAGCCGAGCCAGTGCACCATGCCGAACAGCAGTGCCTGCGGCAGCGCGAGCAACGGCCACGGACCGCGCACGATCTTCACCAGCAGCACGAAGCCGAGGCCACGGAACAGCACTTCCTCGGCCAGCGGGAACAGCGCGGCCAGCATCGTGGCATCCAGCGCAGTCAGTGCCGTGTTCGGAGTTCCGAGCAGCGCCAGTCCCAGCCAGCAGGGCAGGCTGGCCAGCAGCACCCACAACGGGCCGCCCCAGCCGTTTCCGCGCAGTCCCAAGCTGGCCATCAGGCCCATGTCACGGGGCCGCAGCAGCGCGGCCAGCAGCAGTGCCACCAGTACCGCCAGCGCGTTGTCCAACAGGCTACCGCCATAGGGGATGGGCAGTGCGGGAACCGGTGTGCCGATGGCCGCGGCGATATCCCGCAGGTTCAGGCCAAGGCCGACACCCAGCAGCACCAGCAACAGGCGCGCGGTGGTGGGCAGGCGGGACAACACGGTCATGTACGCATTCCCTGCGGAACAAGGGCGCAGTGTGCCGCGCGGTACGCATGTGGGCACGCGCCGGAAGTCCCTGTGCCATCGGTCACGCGTTGCCGCACAGTCATCGCGGTGCAGGTACAGTCGAAACCAGACCGACAGGAGCAATACCGATGCTGTGCCCCGTGTGCAAGACCCAGACGCTGCAGATGGCCGAACGCCACGGCATCGAGATCGATTACTGCCCAAGTTGCCGCGGCGTGTGGCTGGATCGTGGTGAGCTGGACAAGATCATCGAGCGCGCAGGCGCCGGTGCGGCCGTACCGCCGGCAGCGCCCGTGCTGGCTCAGCCGGCGTCGCCGCCACCGGTGATGCACCGTGATACCCGCCACCTCGGCCAGCGCTACGAGGACAACCGGGGCCAGGGCTACAAGAAAAAGAAGAAGGACAGCTTCCTGTCGGAACTGTTCGATTTCTAGTTTGTAGCGTCGAGCCATGCTCGACTGGATATTGCGGCCCCTGGCCAAGCATGGCTCGACGCTACATGGGCTGCATGATCACGGCCGCCGCAGGATGAACTCGCGGTCGTGGGTATCACCGACGATGAAGTCGTACTCGCCGACCTTGCTGCAGCCATAGCGCGCGTAGAAGCGCTGTGCGCCGAAGTTTTCTTCCCATACGCCCACCCACAGGGTGCGGCGCCGCGGCTGGTCCAGCCAGGCCATGAACGCGTCCATCAGGCGTGCACCATGGCCGCCGTTCTGGTGTGCGGCCAGGATGTAGAACCGCTTCAGTTCGATGTCGCCCTCGCGTGCATCGGCATGCGGCAGGGTGTTGGCACCGGCGGCCAGGTAGCCGACCACGGCGTCGCCGTCCATCAGCAGCCAGATGGCACTGCGTGGGTCGGACAGTTCAGTGCGCTGCGGTTCGCTGCTGTAGTGCGCCTGCAGGAAATCATGCAGCTCCTGCGCGGGGTACGAGTCGCCCCAGGTTTCGGTGTAGGTGGTGATGGCGATCGCCGACAGGGCGTCGACATCGGCAAGGGTGGCGCGGCGGATCTGCAACGACATGGCGGTGCCTGCACTGGAACGTGGCGCAGTGTAGCCGGCCCCGGCGGCTGCCGGGGCTGGCCATTGCGCACGAGCCGCTGCTCAGAACCACATGCGCACGCCGGCCACCCAGCGTGTGTCGCGCGCGTGGTCGCCGGCGTAGTCGGCGGTGTCGCCAAACGTGCGCTCGTGGCTGATGCCGATGTATGGCGCAAAGCGGCGGCTGAACTCATAGCGCAGGCGCAGCCCGGCTTCGACCTTGTTCAGTCCGCGACCAATGCCGTACTCCGGTTCATCCCTGGCAGCGACGGTGGCTTCCAGCAGCGGCTGCAGGATCAGGCGGTTGGTCAGCAGCACGTCGTACTCGACCTCGGCCTTGGCCAGCACCTGGCCGCCGGAACCCATATACAGCGTGGCCGAGCTCTCGAACTTGTACGGTGCCAGCCCCTGGATGCCGATGGCCGCCCACGTGCGCGAGTCGGCCGGGCGGAAGTCCTGGCGCACGCCGACCAGCACGTCCCACCACGGCGACACGCTGCGGCCATACAGTGCTTCCAGCGACGATGACTCGGTGCGGCCGCGGCTGCGTTCGCCATCGGTGCGCAGCCACAGGCGGTTGATGTTGCCACCGATCCAGCCGGTGGCCTCCCAGGCCTGGCCGTTGCTGCTCTTGCCGTCCCAATGTTCGAGGCGGTCGATCAGCAGCAGGCTGTTGATCTCCGGCGCATGCTCCATCGCGCCGTGCGCGATCGGTGGGAATGCAGCGGCACGATCGGCATCGGACGGCACCGGGATGGGGTCGCGCGGTTCGGTGGGCGCGGGCGTGGCATGGCCCATTGCCCCGTGGTCCATCTGCGAATGGTCCATCGCCGCCGGTTGCATCGCGCCATGGTCCATCTTCGAGTGATCCATGCCGGCATGATCTGTGGCGCCCGAATCCATCTTCGAATGATCCATCTTCGAATGATCGGCCTGTTCGACCGGCGCGTTGGCGGTCTTTGCGGGCGGATCCATCGCGGCCATGTCATGCCCGGCGTGCGACTGCGCGAACACCGGCAATGCGGCGGCCAGGCCCAGGGCCAGCAGGCTGGGGGAAAGCAGTGAGCGGCTCATTCTTCGATCCTCACTTCGCGCATCATGCCCGCTTCCATGTGGTACAGCAGATGGCAGTGGTAGGCCCAGCGGCCGAGCGCATCGGCGCGCACGCGGTAGCTGCGGCGGGTGCCGGGCGGCATGTCGATGGTGTGCTTGCGCACCTGGAATTCCTCCTGCGCGTTCTCCAGATCGCTCCACACGCCATGCAGGTGGATCGGGTGCTGCATCATGGTGTCGTTGACCAGCACGATGCGCATGCGCTCGCCGTAGTTCAGCCGCAGCGGTTCGGCGCTGGCGAACTGAATGCCATCGAACGACCAGGAGAATTTCTCCATGTGCCCGGTCAGGTGCAGTTCGATCTCACGGCTGGGCTCGCGGCCATCGGGGTCCTCGAACAGGCTGCGCATCGCGCCATAGGTCAGCACCTGGCGGCCGTTGTCGCGCAGGCCGATGCCGGGGTCGTCCAGCTTCGGTTCGGTCGCCGAGCTCTGCATGTCCACCAGCGGGTTGTTGCGCTCGCTGGGCGGGTGCTTTGGCGCCTTGCTGGCGGCATCACCGCCGCCATGCGCACCGTGGCCCATGCTGGCGCCGCAGCCGCCTTCCATGCCCTTCATCGCGGTCATGTCGTGCCCGCCATGACCGCCACCGCCCATGTCATGCCCCATGTCGCTCATGGTCAGCAACGGGCGCGGGTCGCGTGCAGGGATCGGCGCCTGCAGGCCATGGCGTACCGCCAGCGTGCCGGCGGCGAAGCCGGTGCGGCCCATGTCCTGGCAGAAGATGGTAAACGCGTCCTGGCCGGTGGGCTCGACCAGCACATCGTAGGTTTCGGCGGGAGCGATGCGGAACTCATCGATGCTGACCGGATGGATGTACTGGCCATCGGCGGCGACCACGGTCATCTTCAAACCGGGGATGCGCACGTCGAAGTAGGTCATCGAGGCGCCATTGATGAAACGCAGCAACACCTTCTCGCCGCTGCGGAACAGCCCGGTCCAGTTGCCGGCCGGGGCGGTGCCGTTCATCAGGTAGGTGTAGGTGTGGGCGTTGATGTCGGAGATGTCGGTCGGCGTCATCCGCATCCGCCCCCACATGCCACGGTCGGACAGCGCGGCTGACCAGCCCCCGCGCTTCACGTCACGCAGGAAGTCAGGCAGGGTGCGCTTGTAGTAGTTGTCATGCTCGGCGAGCTTCTTCATGCGCCGGAACAGCGCACCCGGATCCATGTCGGTCCAGTCGGACAGCATGATCACGTGCTCGCGGTCGTGCCTGTACGGCGCCGGTTCGGCCGGATCGATGATCAGCGCGCCGTACAGGCCGGCCTGCTCCTGGAACATCGAGTGGCTGTGGTACCAGTAGGTACCCGACTGCTTCAGCTGGAAGTGGTAGTGGTAGGTCTCGCCGGGGCCGATGCCGTTGAAGCTCAGGCCGGGCACGCCGTCCATGTTGGCCGGCAGCAGGATGCCGTGCCAGTGGATCGAGGTCGGGTGGCGTTCCAGCGTGTTGCGCACGAACAGGTCCACGGTCTGGCCTTCGCGCCAGCGCAGGATCGGCGCCGGCAGCGATCCATTGACGGTGATCGCCGGGCGGGTGCGGCCGGTGAAGTTGGCCAGTGATTCGCCGATGGCCAGTTCGATGCGGGTGTCGCTGAGCACGGCTGGGGCGCCGGCCAGGCGCGGGGTGGCCGTGGCGGCGGCGAGCGCGCGCTGTGGTACGCCGACGGCGGCGATGCCGGCAACCACGCCGCCGGCGGCCAGGCCCTGCACGAACAGGCGGCGCGACGGCATGGGCACGGCGCCCGGACCGGGGGGAATGCGGGTATTCATGGTGGTGACTCCAGACACGTAAAGACGCCGGCAGGTGGCCGGCTACGGTGCGCAGGGCGCACGGTGCATGTGGAATCAGCCGATGGGAGGGCGTGAGATCGGCGGCAGCGGCGGCGCCGGACGGCCGGTGGCCGGCATCGGCTGTGGTGCCAGCGACAACGCCGGGCCGGCCATGAACGGCAACGGCTGCACCACCAGCAACGGGTGCTGGGCACAGCTGCGCACGCAGTCCTTGATCTGGCAGTGGGCGTCGTGGGCGGGGGCCTTGGCCTGCGGGGCCGGGTCGGCCTGCATGCCGGCGTGGTGGCAGTCGGCGTCACCGCCAGCTGCGGCGGCCGCGACGGCGTGTGCCATCCGCCCCATTTCTTCATGACCGCTGGCCATGGCCGCGTTCAGCCCGTTGAGCAACAGGCTGAGCATGAGCACGACACGAAGCAGGGTCGAGGCCAGGGACATGGCGCTAATCTAGCCGCAAGCGGGCGCGGATGCACTTCCGGCTGAATGGCCGGTTCAAGGTTGGAGCTGCACCAAGGTGGAGCCGGGCCCGCGCTCGGCTGCTGTTCGCGCAGGGGCAGCCGAGCGTGGGCTCGGCTCTACAGGGGCGCCCACGTGCCGTTGGGACCATGTCCGGCGGCCGCGCAGCGCGGCAACGCGATACCGTCAGCCCTCTTCGCGCACGATCTCGACCAGGCGCGGGCCGTAACGGCTCAGCTTGGTGCCGCCGATGCCGCCGACCCGTGCCAGTGCATCCAGGCTGGTCGGGCGCTGTTCGGCGATGTTGCGCAGGGTGCTGTCGTGGAAGATCACGAACGCCGGCACGTTCTGTTCGCGGGCCAGTTCGGCACGCAGGCCGCGCAGGGCGTTGAACAGCGCCAGATCCTGCGGCAGTACCGACAGCCCGGTACGCTGCGCACTGCGCTCGCGCCCGCTGGTGCTGCTGGCCGGGTCGCGGCGCATGCTGATCTGGCGGCGGCCGGTCAGTACGTCGCGGCTGGCGTCGGTCAGGCGCAGGCCGCCGTGGCCCTCGCTGTCCACTTCCAGCAGGCTGGCGGCGACCAGCTGGCGGAACACGCTGCGCCAGGTGCGCGCATCCAGATCGCGACCGATCGCATAGGTGCTGAGCTTGTCGTGGCCCTGCTGCTTCACCTTCTCGTTCTCGCTGCCACGCAGGATGTCGATCAGGTGGCCGACGCCGAAGCGCTGGCCGCTGCGGTAGACGCAGCTCAGCGCCTTCTGTGCCGGAATGGTCGCGTCCCACGAGGCCGGCGGTGTCAGGCAGTTGTCGCAGTTGCCGCAGGGCTGGGGGTAGGTCTCGCCGAAACCGGCCAGCAGCACTTGGCGGCGGCACTGCATGGATTCGCAGTAGCCCAGCAGATGGTCGAGCTTGGCCCGCTCCAGCTGCTTGCGCTCTTCGCCGGCCTCGGACTGCTCGATCATCTGCTTGAGCAGCACCACGTCGCCCAGGCCGTAGCACAGCCAGGCCTCGGCGGCCTCGCCATCGCGACCGGCGCGGCCGGTTTCCTGGTAGTAGCCTTCCATCGACTTGGGCAGGTCGGTATGCGCGACAAAGCGCACGTCCGGCTTGTCGATGCCCATGCCGAAGGCGATGGTGGCGCACATCACGATGCCGTCCTCGCGCAGGAAGCGGCGCTGGTTGTTCGCGCGCACGTCCGGCGGCAGGCCGGCGTGGTAGGGCAGGGCGTTGAAGCCCTGGCCGCAGAGGAATTCAGCGGTCTCCTCGACCTTGCGCCGCGACATGCAGTAGACGATGCCGGCCTCGCCACGGTGGCTGCGCAGGAAGTCGGTCAGCTGCTTGCGGGCGTTGTCCTTCTGCACCACGGTGTAGCGGATGTTGGGGCGGTCGAAGGAGCTGACGAAGTGGCGTGCTTCCTGCAGATCCAGGCGCTCGGCGATCTCGCGCTGGGTTGGCGGATCGGCGGTGGCGGTCAGCGCGATCCTCGGGATCTGCGGCCAGCGCTCGTGCAGCACGGTCAGCTGGCGGTATTCCGGGCGGAAGTCGTGGCCCCACTGCGACACGCAGTGTGCTTCGTCGATGGCGAACAGGGCGATCTGGCTGCGCGACAGCAGCGACAAGAAGCGACCGGTCAGCAGCCGCTCGGGAGCGACATAGAGCATGTCCAGCTCACCGGCGAGCAGTTCGCGCTCGACGCGGCCGGCAGTGTCGGCATCCAGGGTGGAATTCAGGTACTCGGCGCGCACGCCGAGCTGGCGCAGGGCTTCGACCTGGTCCTGCATCAGCGCGATCAGCGGCGAGATGACGATGCCGCAACCGTCACGCAGCAGGGCCGGGACCTGGTAGCACAGCGATTTGCCGCCGCCGGTGGGCATCAGCACCAGGGCATCGTGACCGGCAGCCACATGCTCCACGATGTCCTGCTGCGGACCACGGAAATCGTCGTAACCAAAGACGCGTTGGAGCAGGTCGTGCGCGGGACGGGAAGCCATCCGGTTAGTTTACCCCGGAGGGAGGGGTAGGGGTTCGGCAGGGCTGCGCCCTGCACCTGCTGCAAGCCAGTGCAACGTCAAAGGCAACAGCCGGCTCTGGGCTGTCTGCCTATTGGGCGGGGCGGTGTGGGCTTGCAGGACACGCCGTAAACCCGCCCTTGGGGGCTCGATGGCGCCATCCATGGCGCCAACGGTCCTGCAAGCCCACACCGCCCCACCCCCGACAGTTTCCCGGTGACGGGGGGCCAGATCAATCCACGCCATGCGTGGATGAAAACTGTCAGAACTCGACAAACAAAATGGGGTCAGATCCGTTTTCCTGGGGAAAACGGATCCGACCCCAATGGCTTTGCCGGCAGATCGCGGAGAACTGCCGAAGGCGGGGTGGGTCCGGTGGCAGGGGTGTCCGCGGCATGGATGCCGCGGCCAAGCCCCCAAGGACGGGTTTACGGCGTCCCCTGCCACCGGACCCATCCCGCCTACCCACAGGAGGCCAGCTTTTGCTCTGGCTCTGGCCTTGGCTTTAAGGCCTCTGCGGGTGCAGGGCGCAGCCCTGCCGGGCCCCCCAACTCTTACTGCAGCAGCGAGCGCAGCATCCAGGCGTACTTCTCGTGGGTCTGCAGCCGCTGGGTCATCAGATCCTCGGTCGGGGCGTCGTCTCCCTTGGCCGCCACCTCCAGCACTTCACGTGCCGTACGGCAGACTGCTTCGTTGGCGACCACCAACTGGCGTACCATTTCACGCCAGTCCGCGCTGTCGGTCAGGCCCGGTTCCTCGGCGATCGAGGTCAGCGCAGCGAATTCCCGGTAGGAGCCCGGGGCATTGAAGCCCAGCGCGCGGATGCGCTCGGCCACGTCGTCCAGTGCCGCCCACTGCTCGGTGTACTGCGTCTCGAACATGGTGTGCAGCGAGTTGAACATCGACCCGGTCACGTTCCAGTGGAAGTTGTGCGTCTTCAGGTAGAGCGTGAACGCATCGGCCTGGAAGCGCGACAGACCGTCGGCGATCTTCTTGCGGTCGCCCTGGGTGATCCCGATATCGATGTTCGGCGCCGACGGGGCCGCCGCTGCAAGCTTCTGCTTGCCGGTCTTGGCCTTGGTCGTGCTCTTGGTCTTCGCCATGGGGTTTCTCCTTGTGGAATCGTTGGCCTTCACAATAAACCGGTCGTGATGACTGGTCGCTATCAAAGTTTTGAACGAACCGATTGATGAACTCTATCGATAAAAATCCATCGTCCCGCCTGCGCCAACAGCGCGCCGCCATCGACGGCGCCATGAGCCGCGACCGGGGCCGTTTGCTGGGGATGCTCTCGCGTTGCCAGGCCAAGCCACAGGATGCGGCGTTGGCCGCTACCTTCGAGCAGGCCTTGCAGGCGTCGGTGCAGCGCCGGCAGGTCCGGGCGCAGCAGCAGCCGTCCATTACTCTGGACCCGCAGCTGCCGATTGCGCGTGAAGCCGACGCCATCATCGGGCTGATCCGCGACCATCAGGTGGTGGTGATCGCTGGTGAAACCGGCTCGGGCAAGACCACCCAGCTGCCGAAACTGTGCCTGGCCGCAGGCCGTGGCCAGGCCGGCATGATCGGTTGCACCCAGCCGCGACGGATTGCCGCACGTGCGGTGGCAAGCCGCGTGGCGCAGGAACTGCAGAGCGAACTGGGCCAGCTGGTCGGCTACCAGGTGCGCTTCAACGACAAGGTCAGCGACGACAGCCGCATCAAGTTCATGACCGACGGCATCCTGCTGGCGGAGATCGCCAGTGACCGCTGGTTGTCGAACTACGACACGATCATCGTCGACGAGGCGCACGAACGCAGCCTCAACATCGATTTCCTGCTGGGCTACCTGAAGCAGCTGCTGCGCAAGCGCCCGGACCTGAAGCTGATCGTCACCTCGGCCACCATCGACACCGAACGCTTCGCCCAGCATTTCGACAATGCGCCGGTGATCAGCGTCGAAGGCCGTACCTACCCGGTGGAAGTGCGCTACCGCGCGCTGGAAGGCGAGGGCGAAGACCAGGGCGAACGCACCGTCAACGACGCCATCGTGTCGGCCATCGACGAGATCACCCGCCTGGATGCGCGCGGCGACGTGCTGATCTTCCTGCCGGGCGAACGCGAGATCCGCGATGCGCACCAGTCGCTGGAGCGCCGCAAGTACCGCAACACCGAGGTGCTGCCGCTCTATGCGCGGCTGTCCAACCAGGACCAGGACCGGGTGTTCAATCCCGGGCCGAACCGGCGCATCGTGCTGGCCACCAACGTCGCGGAGACCTCGCTGACGGTGCCGCGCATCCGCTACGTGGTCGATCCGGGCTTTGCCCGCGTCAAGCGCTACAGTCCGCGCAACAAGCTGGACCGCCTGCACATCGAGCCGATCTCGCAGGCCAGCGCCAACCAGCGCAAGGGCCGCTGCGGCCGTATCGCCGAGGGCATCTGTTACCGCCTGTACGCCGAAGCCGATTTCCAGGCGCGGCCGGAGTTCACCGATCCGGAAATCCGCCGCTCCAGCCTGGCCGGGGTGATCCTGCGCATGCTGCAGCTGGGCCTGGGCCGCATCGAGGAGTTTCCGTTCCTGGAAGCGCCGGACGAGCGTGCGGTGGCCGATGGCTGGCAGCAGCTGACCGAACTGGGTGCGATCGACGCCGAGCGGCGCATGACCACCATCGGCAAGCAGATGGCACGCCTGCCGGTGGACGTGAAGCTGGCGCGCATGCTGGTCGCCGCGCAGGCCGCCGGCTGCCTGCGGCCGATGCTGGTGATCGCCTCGTTCCTGGGCATCCAGGACCCGCGCGAACGTCCGCCCGAAGCACGCGGTGCCGCCGACAGCGCGCATGCGCAGTTCGCCGATGGTCGTTCCGAGTTCGTTGGCGTGCTGCGCCTGTGGGATGCCTACCGGCAGGCCCATGAAGACCTGACCCAGTCCAAGCTGCGCGACTGGTGCGGCCGTCATTTCCTCGGCTTCCTGCGCATGCGCGAGTGGCGCGAGCTGCACCGCCAGCTGCGGCTGCTGTGCGAGGAACTGGGCTGGAAGGAAGAGGCCAACGAGGCGTCGATGGCGCCGTTGCTGGCCGGCAGCAGTGCGCCGGCGGCAGCGCGTGATGATGCCGCCGCAGTGAAGGCCACCCGTGGCCAGTTGCACCGCGCTGCACGCCTGGCCCGCGAAGGCAAGGCCGAAGCGGCGCCGACGCCGGTGGCCGTACGTGCACAGAAGGAGCAGGCACCGGCGGGCGGCGGCTTCAGCGAACGCGTGCGCGCGGCTGCCTACCAGACCCTGCACCGGGCGTTGGTGGCGGGCCTGCCGACGCAGATCGGGCACCGCAGCGAGAAGGGCGATTTCCAGGCGCCACGCCAGCGCCGTTTCCTGCCGTTCCCCGGTTCGGCGCTGTCCAAGCGCCCGCCGCCGTGGTTGCTGGTGGCCAACCTGCTGGACACGCAGAAGGTCTGGGGCATGACCCTGGCCGCGATCGAGCCGGACTGGGTCATCGCCGAACTGCCGCACCTGCTGCTGCGCAAGCACTTCGACCCGCACTGGTCGCGCGCGCAGGGCCAGGTGCTGGCCTCCGAGCAGATCAGCCTGTTCGGCCTGGTGCTGGCACCGAAGAAGCCGGTGCACTACGGCCGCATCGCACCGGGCGAGGCGCACGACATCTTCGTGCGCCAGGCGCTGGTGACCGGCGAGATCAACACCCGCGCCAGCTTCGTGGCCGACAACCAGAAAGTGCTGGAGGTCGCCCGCGAGGAGGAAGCGAAGCTGCGCCGCGCCGGCATCGTGGCCGACGAGGACTGGCAGGCGCGCTGGTACCTGGACCGGGTGCCGCCGCAGATCCATTCGGCCGCAGGGCTGGATACCTGGTGGAAGGGGCTGGCGCCGGAACAGCGCAAGACCCTGCACTGGTCACTGGTCGACCTGTTGCCGGGTGAGGGCAGCGAACAGGAGCGCTACCCGAAGTACCTGCCACTGGGCCAGGCGCGCCTGCCACTGCACTACCGCTTCGAGCCGGGTGCCGATGATGACGGCGTGACCCTGGACGTGCCGCTGCACCTGCTCAACGCGCTGGACCCGGTGCAGCTGGGCTGGCTGGCGCCTGGCTTCGTCGCCGACAAGGCTTCGGCACTCATCCGCAGCCTGCCCAAGGCGATGCGCCGCAACTACGTGCCGGCGCCGGACTTCGGTCGTGCGTTCTTCGAGGCATTCCCGCAGCCCAGCGCCGATGCCATCACTGGCGAACTGGCGCGCTTTTTGTCACGTGCCACCGGCGCGACGGTGACGGCGCTCGATTTCGAACCCGCTTCGATCGAACCGCACCTGCACATGAACCTGCGCCTGCGCGACGAGCACGGCAAGGTGCTGGCGACCTCGCGGGATCTGGATGCGTTGCGCGCGAAATTCGGCGGCCGTGCCGGCGATGCCTTCGCTGCACGGGCGGGGCGCGAGATGGCGGCCGATGGCCTGCGCACGTTCCCGGCCGCGCCGATTCCGCTGCAGGTGCCCGGTGAAGCCGGCGTTCCGGCCTATCCGGCGCTGCTGGACGAGGGCGACAGCGTGGCGCTGCGCATCTTCGCCGATCGCCAGCAGGCGCAGGAGGCCCACCCGCTGGGTGTGCGCCGGCTGCTGGAGATTGCCCTGGCCGAGAAGGTCAAGCAGGCGCGCAAGCAGCTGCCGGTGGGTGCCAAGACCGGCCTGCTGTATGCCGCGATCGAATCGCAGGAACGCCTGCGTGGAGACCTGGTGGATGCGGCGATGAACGCGGTGCTGGCCGAAGGCCTGGAAGACATCCGCGATGCGGCAGCCTTCGAGCAACGCCGCGAGCATGCGGCCAAGGCCCTGTTCGGCGAGGCGATGTCGCGGCTGAAACTGGCCGAGTCCATCCTGGCGCTGGTGGCGGAACTGAAGCCGTTGCTGGAGGCGCCGTTGATGGGCTGGGCGCGTGGCAACCTGGACGACATGGAAGCGCAGCTGGCCGGGCTGATCCACCCCGGCTTCCTGCGCGACACGCCGGCCGACGCGCTGGCGCAGTACCCGCGCTACCTGAAGGCGATGATCCTGCGCACCGAGCGTGCCAAGCGTGATCCGTCGCGTGACCAGGCGCGCATGCTGGAATTGCACCCGTTCCTGGAGGCGCTGGAAGCGGGCGAGCAGCAGGGCCTGCGTGATCGCCCGCAATGGCAGGCGCTGCGTTGGGATCTGGAAGAGCTGCGGGTGTCGTTGTTCGCGCAGGAGCTGGGGGCACGCACCGGCATTTCGGCGAAGAAGCTGGCGCAGCGGGTGGCTGCACTTCGCCAGGCGTGAACGCGCGCCATGGTCGCCCCATCGGGCGACCATGGCCGCCGGGCATGGATCCGGCACGGCTGGAATGCCCGGGCGTTACTTGGTGCGACGAACCTTCGGTTGCACGTTCACCCCGTCCACCTTCATGTACCAGGCGCCCATCACGCCCGGGCGCATGCTGACGTTCGGCGCTTCCTTGCGGCCACCGGAATAGTGCGTGGCGTCTATCTGCTCCCACTCCTGGCCGTTCTGCAGCACGTAGCGGCGGCCCTGGCCGAAGCCACGGAATTCGCCCTGCAGGGTGCTTTCGATCGGTTCGCTGCTGCCGAAGTCCAGGAAGCCGCGGTTCTTCTTGATCACTTCCTGGCGGCCTTCTTCGCGCGCTGCGGCGACGGCCTGGGTGGTGGCCGCCTCGACCTTGCCCTGCAGCCAGCGGTTGAGCGTGGCCAGTTCAGCGGCGCTGAGCTTGTCCAGGCCGGCGGCCTTGAACTCGGTGGGCGACATCTGCTGCTGCAGGTCGCCCTCCACCACGCGCTGGGCCAGCGCAGGCGCGGACAGGGACAGCAACACGGCGGCACAGGCCAGCAGCCGTGGACGGACGCGCAGGGCAATCGAAGGCATGGCGGGTCTCTCCTGGATGTGTTGGCGAGTGTAGCGGCATGTCTTCATGCCGGGTGATGGTGGCCGCAGTGATTGTCCCTGAACGGCGCCGGCGCTAGTGTAGGGGCCTCTGTCTTGCCTGCTCGATGCTGTGAACCGCGCTTCCGTCCCTGGCCTGGATGCCTTGTTGAACCGTCCCTCGGCAGCGGTGCTGCCTGCCCCGCTGCGCCAGGCCCTGCGCGAGCATTGGGAAGCGCCGGATTGCGACCACCAGATGCGTGCCACCTGGTCGGTGCTGGGCGATACCCTCGATGCGCTGGCGATGCTCTCGGCCGACGAAGGCGCGGTGGTGGCAGCATTGCTGTTCGACCTGCCGGGCCTGCGCGCCAGCCTGGACCAGCTGCCGCTGGGCAGCCACCAGGCGGCGGTGATCGGCCTGCTCGATGGCCAGGATGCGGCCGACCCGGTGTGGGCGCTGCACGCCGGCCGTGAGGCCGGACGCAACAGCGAGGGCCTGCGCCGGCTGCTGCTGGCGATCATCCGCGACCTGCGCGTGGTGCCGATCCTGCTGGCGCGCCAGCTCGCGAGGATGCGCGCGGCCGACAAGCTGGACGACGAGCAACGCCGCGCGCTGGCCCAGCTGACCCGCGACATCCACGCGCCCCTGGCCAACCGCCTGGGCATCTGGCAGCTGAAGTGGGAGCTGGAGGACCTGGCGTTCCGCCACCTGGAACCGGAAACCTACCGCCGCATCGCCCGCGAGGTGGACGAAACCCGCATCGCCCGCGAGCGTTACGTCGAGAACGTCAAGAAGGTGCTGTCGCGCGAGCTGGTCGCCCAGGGCATCAAGGCCGAAGTCAGCGGCCGCCCGAAGCACATCTACAGCATCTGGCGGAAGATGCAGAAGAAGCGGCTGGCCTTCGACCAGCTGTATGACATCCGTGCGGTGCGCGTGATGGTCGACGACGTCGCCGCCTGCTACGCCGCGCTGGGCGTGGTGCACGCGCTGTGGGCGCCGGTACCAAGCGAGTTCGATGATTACATCGCACGCCCGAAGGCCAACGACTATCGCTCGCTGCATACCGCCGTGGTCGGCCCGGAAGGTCGCACCATCGAAGTGCAGATCCGTACCCATGAAATGCACTCGCAGGCCGAGCTGGGCGTGGCCGCGCACTGGAAGTACAAGGAAGGCGGCAAGGGCGCGGAGAAGTCCTTCGATCGCAAGATCACCTGGATGCGCCAGCTGCTGGAGCAGGCGCAGGACGGGCAGGGCAATGAACTGGCCGGGGCGCTCGATGCCGAGCTGACCGAGGACCGGGTCTATGCGCTGAGCCCGAAGGACGAGGTGCTGGACCTGCCGCAGGGCGCTACGCCGCTCGATTTCGCCTACCAGGTGCACACCATGGTCGGGCACCGCTGCCGCGGCGCCAAGGTCAACGGCCGTATCGTGCCGCTGACCTATCGCCTGCGCAGTGGCGACCGCGTCGAGATCCTGACCGGCAAGGAGGCCGACCCGCGCCGCGACTGGCTGATGCCGGCCAATGGCTTCCTGGCCAGCAACCGCTCGCGCGAGAAGGTGCGCAGCTGGTTCCACAAGCTGGACCGCGCGCGCAACGTGCAGGCCGGTCGCGAGCTGCTCGAGCGCGAGCTGAAGCGGCTGGGCCTGCAGCACTCGGACCTGGCCGTCGCGGCCAAGAAGTTCCATGCCGACAGCGTCGATGACCTGTACATCCAGGTGGCGCTGGGCGATACCGGCCCGAACCAGGTCAGCCGGACGTTGCTGGAGGCGGAACGTGCCGCCAGCCAGCCCGCGCCCGCGCCGACCCTGCCGCGGCCGACCGCGCGCCGCGAGAACCTGGGCAAGTCCAAGTTCACCGTGCAGGGCGTGGGCAACCTGCTGGTGCAGCTGGCACGCTGCTGCCAGCCGGTGGCCGGCGAGCCGATCGTCGGCTACCTGACCCGTAGCCGTGGTGTCACTGTGCATCGTGCAGACTGCGCCGCGCTGGCCCGGCTGGCCGCCGCCAGCCCGCAGCGCATCCTGCCGGTGGAGTGGGGCCAGGCCGGTGGCGGCTACGAAGTGGACGTGGTGGTCGACGCGGTCGACCGCCGCTGGCTGCTGAAGGACATCACCAACCTGATCGCCCAGGAAGACGCTTACGTGCTCGACATCCACAGTGACAACGTGCGCAACAGTGGCCGTGCCCATTTGCGGCTGCGGCTGAAGGTCAGCGACTACGGGCAGTTGTCGACGCTGCTGGGCAAGCTTGATGCGCTGCCGGGCGTGAGCGAGGCACGTCGCCTCGGCTGAGCTTCACGCTGCCCCGGCTACCCTGCACGCATGGAACGCGAGCCCCCGCATCGCCCGCATGGCGCTGAACATCCTGCGCTGGACCGCGTCCGTCGCGAGGGTCGCTGGTGGTGGCTGCAGGCACGCCATGCGCGCCGGGTCTGGCGCTGGGCGCTGCTTGCGGCGCTGGCCGTGTTCGTGCTGCTGGTCCTGCTGCGCAAGCCGCTGGCCGACTGGTTCTGGGATGAGCCGCAGATCGAACAGCTGCTGGCCGAGGGGGATCGTGCGCTGGCCGCCGGTCGTTTGAGCGATGCCGATGGCAGTGGTGCGCGCGAGCGCTACCAGGCGGTGCTGGCGCTGGACGGTGATCGCCCGCAGGCGCGCCAGGGCCTGGCCAATACCGGCGCGGCAGCGCTGCAACAGGCGCGCGATCGCCTGCACGCCGGTGACCTGGACGGCAGCGCGCAGGCACTGGCACTGGCCCGTGAGCTGCAGGTGCCGCAGGGCGAAGCCGATGCGGTCGCCCGCCAGCTGCAGGCGCGACGCAGTGCCGGAGCCGGTATTGGTGCGTTGTTGGCCCAGGCGCGCAACGCGTTCGCGGCCGGACGCCTGGATGATGGCGACAGCAGTGCGTTGCCCTTGTTCCAGCGCATCCTTGCCCTGCAGCCGGACAACCTGCCGGCGCTGGAAGGGCGCGAAGATGCGCTGAGCGACCTGCTGCTGCAGGCGCGCACGCTGGCAGGGCGCGGAGAGCTGGCCGAGGCGGCCGCGATCCTGCGTCGTGCCCGCCAGTTCGATGCCGGTCATGCCGATCTGCCGGCCAGCGAGGAAGCCCTGGCGCGCGCGGTGGACCAGCGCCTGCGGCAGGCGCAGCGGGCACTGCAACGACAGCAGCTGGACGCCGCGGCCCAGGGTTTCCTGGCAGTGCTTGCGGTGGCGGCCGATGATCCCAATGCCCAGCGGGGGCGTGAGCAGGCGCTGCAGGCGGTGGTCGTGCGCAGCCAGACATCCGCCGACGACTTCCAGTTCGATGCGGCGCAACGCGATGCAGCCCTGGCGGCGGAGCTGGGCGCTTCGCAGGCAATCCGGCAGCAACTGGCACAGCGCCTGCAGCGTGCGCGCCAGGCGCAACAGGCCCTGCAGCAGCCCGCGATCAGTACGGCGCAGCGCGAACGCCAGCTGCGCGACCACCTGCGCAAGATCGAGCGTGCCGAACGTGCAGGGCAGTGGATCAGCCCACCGGGGCACAGCGCGTTCGACGCACTGCGCGAAGCCCAGTCACTGGCCCCCCGCGACACGCGGGTCAAGGCTGCCGCAGCACGCCTGCTGCCCGCCAGTCGCCGCTGCTTCGACGACAATCTGCGGCAGAACCGGGTACAGGCGGCGGGTGCCTGCCTGCAGGCCTGGCAGACGCTGTCACCGACCGCAGCGGGCCTGCCCTCGGCGCGGCTGCGGTTGGCCCAGCGCTGGCTGGCGATCGGCAGCGAACGGCTCGGCAATGGCGACCTGGCCTTTGCCGCGCACGCTGCCGAACAGGCGCGGTTGCTGCAACCGGACCTGGCCGAACTGCCGGCGTTCGAAGACCGCCTGCGTCGCGCCGGTGGACGGGCGGACTAGGCGAAGAACACCCGCTGCACGGTCGCGCGGGCGGCATCAAGTGAGAAATGCTGGGCGACGTTGGCCAGGCCGGCATCGGACAACTGCTGCCACAGCTGTGGATCCTGGTACAGGCGGATCACCGCATCGGCGAAACCGACAGCGTCATCGGCCACCAGCACGTCCTGGCCGGGATGCAGGTGCATGCCTTCCACGGCGCAGGTGGTACCGACCACCGGCTGGCCGTGGGCCATGCTCAGGTTGATCTTGCCCTTCACGCCGGCGCCGAACCGCAGCGGCGCAATGGCGATGCGCGCGCCGTCCATGTAGGGCGTGATGTCTTCGACGAACCCGTGCATCTGCACACCGGGCTGGCGTGCGGCCAGTGCCAGCAGCGACTCCGGCGCCGCGGCGCCGATGCAGTGCAGGCGCACTTCCGGCAACCGGGCGCGGATGCGGGCAAAGACCTCGCCGATGAACCATTCCATGCCGTCCAGGTTCGGCGGATGACGGAAGCCACCGACAAACACCAGGTCGCGCCGCTGCTCGAATACAGCGCCGGCGCCGGCGACCTCATGCAGGTTGGAGATCAGCTCCACCCGCACCTGCGGCGCATCGGACTGCAGCTGCTCCCGTTCGGCCGCACTGACCAGCACGGTGATGTCGCACTGCTCCATCACGGCCAGTTCGCTGCTGCGGGTACGTTCCGCTGCACGCAGCAGGGTTGCGTCGCCGGCGACTTCGGCACCGCGGCGTTCGCGCAGGTAGTGCAGGTCAACGGTGTCGAACACGGTCCGTGCCTGCGGTGCATAGCGCCTGAGCAGCGGCAGGCATTCGTGGGCGACGTGGTGACGCACCAGCATTGCCACGTCGAAACGCGATCCGTGGCTGCGCAGCCAGCCGGCTACGCCGTCCAGGAAGGGCGCGTACCAGACTTCCACGCCCATCCGTTGCAGCGCTTCGGTGGCCGCACCGGCGTGCTCGCGCCGGGTCGGTACGAACACAACGTGGGCGCCGCCCTGCAGCAGCAGGCGGATCAGATTGACCTGGCGCAGTGACCCGGAATCGCGATCCGGCTGCGGTACTTCCTCGTCCAGGATCAGCACCTGGCGCCGGCCGCGCAGCAGCAGCGCCGGAGACGGCACTTCGCCGACCGCCGGATGACGGCCCAGTTCGGTGGCCCAGCGGGCGGCGAAGATGGCCTGGTTGCGTACCTGGTAGGCCTTCACCCCGCTGCCGGTGTCGGTACCGTTGCTGGTGCCTTCGTCGTGGATCACCCGGCTGGCCGGCTGCACCAGCACGCGCAGGCCGTGTGCACGCACGCGGAAGGCCAGGTCGGTGTCCTCGTAGTAGGCCGGCTTGTAGCGGGTGTCGAAGCCGTCCAGCTGCTGCCAGAGGGCGCGTGGCAGCATCAGCGCCGCGCCCGAGCAGTAGTCGACGTCGCGCAGGCTGGCAAAGCGCGGATCATCGGCGGCCTCGAAGCGGCCGTAGCTCCAGCCACTGCCATCGGCGAAGATCACCCCGCCCGACTCCTGCAGGCGGCCATCCGGGTACAGCAGCTGGCTGCCGACCAGGCCGGCGTCGGGCACGCTGCCGAAGGTGTCCAGCAGGGCGTCGAGCCAGCCCGGCTGCGGCACCGTATCGTTGTTCAGCAGTACCACGTAGCGGCCGCGTGCGCGCGATACACCGTCATTGCAGGCTTCAATGAAGCCGCCGTTGTGCGCACGCACTTCATAGCGCAGCCCGGCCACCTGCGGCATCCACTGCACGGTGGCATCGCTGCTGCCGTCATCCACTACCAGGATCTCGCACGCGGCGGCCGGCGGGTGCGCCGCCAGGGCGCGCAGGCAGGCCACGGTGTGGGCGACGTGGTTGTAGACCGGGATGACGATGCTCACCTCCGGCGACTCGCTGAACGGCACCGTGAAGGGGGCGAAATCCTGCGCTGGCGGCAGGAACAGTGGCGTGCGCGGGGCGGGGACGGCGCGCTGGGCATGCACGCGGATGCGTTGCCAGGTGGCCCGCCAGCCACGGGTGCGCAGGCTTGCCAGGCTCCGGCGGGCCAGGCCCGACAGGCGGTTGATCAGGTATCGGATCTCGGCCAGGGACATCGCCATCCGGTTGCAACTCCAGCTTAAGCAGGGGAACCCGGGAGAATTCGCCAGCCGCAGCGGCTGGGGTAGACTCGCCAGACCCTACATTCTCGCATTCCCGTGCCCCGACGCTACGATTCCGACGACATCGACGATTCCGACGACGACCAGCAGGACAACGGTCCGCTGTGGCGGCGCCGGCTGATCACCTGGAGCATGGCTGCGGTCGCGTTGGGATTGGGTTTCCTCATTCCCTATACGCTGTACCTGAACCAACAGGTGACCCAGCGTTTCGGTGAACTGCGCTGGCAGATCCCGACGCGCGTGTACGCGCGCCCGCTGGTGCTCACCCCCGGCAAGGCGATGGATGCGTCTACGCTGAAGACCGAGCTGGCCGCCTCTGCCTACCGCGATGACGGGCAGGGCAAGGAGCCGGCCACCTATGCGGTGAACGGCGGGCGCTTCGTCATCTCCAGCCGCGGCTTCAACGACGTTGACGGCCGGGTGGCCCCGCGCCGGGTGGAGCTGTCGCTGGCCGATGGCGGCGTGGCCTCGCTGCGCGACGCCGACAACCGCAAGGCGCTGAAGGCCGCGCGGCTGGATCCGGCGCGCATCGCCACCCTGTACGGCCAGAAGCAGGAAGAGCGCCGCCTGATCCGCATGGACGAGGCGCCGGACCTGCTGGTGACTGGCCTGCAGGCGGTGGAGGACAAGGACTTCAACCGCCACCACGGCATCGACCTGTCCGGCATCGCGCGCGCGGTGTGGGTGACGATCCGTTCCGGTGGCCAGAGCCGCCAGGGCGCTTCGACGCTGACCCAGCAGCTGGCCCGCAGCGGCCTGCTCGGCATCGGCAAGGAGCAGACGGTCACCCGCAAGTTCAATGAGGTGCTGTACGCACTGATCATGGAAGCGCGTTATGACAAGCGCACCATCTTCGAGGCCTATCTCAACCAGGTGTACCTGGGCCAGCGCGGCAGCCAGGCGATCCATGGCATGTCCTCCGGCGCCGAGTTCTGGTTCGGCCGTGACCTGCAGTCGCTGGAGACCGAGCAGATCGCACTGCTGATCGGCCTGGTCAAGGGGCCGTCCTTCTACGACCCGCGGCGCAACCCGGAGCGCGCGCTGGATCGCCGCAACTTCGTGCTGGGCAAGCTGCATGAGGCCACGCTGATCGACGATGCCGAGTACCAGCGCGCGCTGAAGGCGCCGCTGGGCGTGCCCAAGACGCCGGGCCTGGTGGCAGCCAACCGCTTCCCGGCCTACGTTGACCTGGTCCGCCGCCAGCTCGGCCATGACTATCCGGAATCGGCGCTGCAGGGCGCGGGCCTGAGCGTGATGACCGGCATGTCGCCGTCCGCGCAGGCCTATGCCGAAGGCGCGGTGACCCGCACCATCAAGTCGCTGGAAAGCAAGCGCCGCCCCGAGCTGCAGGCCGGCATGGTGCTGACCGACGTGCACAACGGCGACGTGCTGGCGGTGATCGGTAGCCGCGAGGTGTCCGAGGTCGGCTTCAACCGCGCGATCGAGGCGCAGCGTCCGGTCGGTTCGCTGCTCAAGCCGTTCGTCTACCTGCTGGCCCTGGCGCAGCCGGACCGTTACTCGCTGGCCAGCTGGGTGGATGATTCGCCGGTGACGGTGCAGCTCGGCCGCGGCCGCAACTGGAGTCCCGGCAACGCGGACAACCGCAGCCACGGCACGGTGCGCCTGATCGACGCACTGGCGCATTCCTACAACCAGGCCACGGTGCGCGTGGGCATGCAGGTCGGCCCGGAGCGCGTGACCCAGCTGATCCATGTCCTGGCCGGCATCAAGGCTGACGCCAACCCGGCGGTGATCCTCGGCTCGACCGACCAGAGCCCGTACGCGATGGCGCAGCTGTACCAGTTCCTGGCGTCCGGCGGCGAGATCCAGCCGCTGCACGCGGTGCGTGGCGTGCTCGATCCGCAGGGCAAGCTGCTCAAGCGGTACGACAAGACCCCGGCACCGGCGCAGGAAGGCGACTCGATTGCCGCCAACCTGATCAGTGTCGGCCTGCAGCAGGTGGTCGCCAGCGGTACCGCGCAGCGGCTCAATGCCGATGGCCTCGGCCGCCTGCAGCCCGCCGGCAAGACCGGCACCACCAACGATGGCCGTGACAGCTGGTATGCCGGCTACACCGGTGATCACCTGGCAGTGATCTGGATCGGCAACGACCAGAACGCGCAGGCCGGCCTGTATGGCGCCACCGGCGCGATGCGGGTCTGGTCGGGCATCTTCCAGCGCCTGCCGAGCGCGCCGCTGCGGGTCAGCAACAAGGGCCTGGACTGGCAGTCGGTGGCCCCCACCGGCCTCAACAGCACCGATGAAGGCTGCCCCGGCGCGCGTCGTTTCCCGTTCGTGGTGGGCTATGCGCCTGCCTATGCGCCGTGCGCGCCGGCCGCGTCGCCGGAGGGGCAGGGCGAGGCCGACGGCGAGGGCGGTGGCTGGCGCAGCTGGTTCGGCCTGGACCGCAAGCCGGAAGCGCCTGCCGAACCTGCCGCGGCACCTGCCGCCGCCACTCCTCCCCCGAGCCGATGATGCCGATGAACATGCGATCCCTGCTGCAGCCCCTGGCCCTGACCGGCCTCAGCCTGGCCCTGGCCGCCTGCGTGAGCAGCGCACCACCGGTGGTCAAGCCGGTCGATACCACCACGCCGGCGCAGCGCCTGGCTGCGGTGGATGCTGCAGCGGGTCCGGACGACAAGGAATTGTCGGTACAGCCGCTGCGTGATTCGCAGGTGGAAGATCTGCGGGTGACTGCACTGGCACAACGCCAGGCGAACGACCTGGCCGGCGCGGCCAGCAGCCTGGACCACGCGCTGGAGATCGTGGCGGGTGACCCGGCAGTGCTGCAGGAACGTGCCGAACTGGCGCTGCTGCAGGGCCAGTGGGCGCAGGCGGAGACGTTCGCGCGCAAGGCGGTGGATCTGGGCTCGAAGACCGGGCCGCTGTGCCGCCGGCATTGGGCGACGATCGAGCAGTCGCGCCTGGCGCGGGGCGAGAAGGAGAATGCGGTGTCGGCGCATGCGCAGATTGAGGGCTGCACGGTGCCGGGGATCAAGCGGTACTGAGTTTTCAGCCAACGGCACAGCCCCTCGTGGCTGTGGGTTGGTCGCTGAAGCCAGAAGCAAAAGCCGCGCTTGGCCGGGCGGGGTGGGTTCGCGGGGGACGCCGTGAACCCGTCCCTGGGGGCTTGGCCGCGGCATCCATGCCGCGGACACCCCCGCGAACCCACCCCGCCCAACCTCTGACAGTTTCCGTGTGCGTCCAGCCACGGAAAAGAAAAAGAAAATCAAAAGCGGGTCGCGCGCTGCGCGCACTCGTTGTGGGGTCGGATCCGTTTTCCGCAGGAAAACGGATCCGACCCCTTCTTGTTTCCGTTCCACCCACCGCTTCTGAAAGGGCAGTCGAGCAAGCTCGACGCGACGCCGCGCGTGCATCCGTCACTGGGAAACTGTCGAGGGTGGGGCGGGAGGGGCAGGCAGGACCGTTGGCGCCATGGATGGCGCCATCGAGCCCCCATGGATGGGTTTACGGCGTGTCCTGCCTGCCCCTCCCGGCCTGCCCAGTACGTAAAAATCCAGAGCCATGAACACCGCTGTTGCTGTTGCCCTGGCTTGAAACGGGTGCCGGGCAGCGCCCGGCCGGGTATCCTCTCCCTCTGATGTCCGACCTTGTCCATGCCAGCCGCGAAGCCCTCAGCGAAGGCGGCGCGCTCGCCTCGCATCTGGATGCCTTTGTCCCGCGTCCGGCACAGCTGCACCTGACCGACGCCATCGCCGAAGCGCTGCAGCAGCGCGACCTGCTGCTGGCCGAGGCCGGTACAGGCACCGGCAAGACCTTCGCCTATCTGGTGCCGGTGCTGCTGTCCGGGCTGCGCACCATCATCTCCACCGGTACCCGCGCGTTGCAGGACCAGCTCTACCACCGCGATCTGCCGCGCGTGCGCCAGGCACTGGGCGTTGGCCTGCGCAGCGCGCTGCTGAAGGGACGCGCGAATTACCTGTGCCGCTACCGCCTGCAGCAGGCGCGGGGCGAACCGCGTTTTTCCAGCCCGGAGCAGGCTGCGCAGTTCCAGCGCATCCTGGCCTGGTCCGGCCGTTCGGAGTTCGGTGACATCGCCGAACTGGAAGGCCTGGCCGATGACTCGCCGCTTCTGCCGATGGTCACTTCCACGGTCGACAACTGCCTGGGTACCGATTGCCCGTTCTGGGAAGACTGCTTCGTGGTGCGCGCGCGCCAACGTGCGCAGGCTGCCGACGTGGTGGTGGTCAACCACCACCTGCTGCTGGCCGACCTGGCACTGAAACAGGACGGCTTCGGTGAGTTGCTGCCGGGGGCGCAGGCCTTTGTCATCGACGAGGCGCATCAGCTGCCCGAGTTGGCCGCGCAGTTTTTCGGCGAAGGCTTCGGCATGCGCCCGTGGCAGGAACTCGGCCGCGACTGCCTGGCCGAGGCGCGCGGCGTAGGCGGCGCGCAGTCGGCCCTGCAGGAACCGGTCGACCAGTTGCAGCAGGCGTTGCTGGCGCTGCGCTCGGCGATGGAGGGGCTGCCGCCACGGGGTACGCAGTGGCGTGCGCTGGCGATGCCACAGGTGCGCGATGGATTCGATACGGTGATGGCCGGCCTGGTGACGCTGGAGCAGGCACTGCAACCGCTGCGCGAGGCGGCGGCGGGTCTGGATGCCTGTCATGCGCGGGCACGCGAGGCGGTGTCGCGGCTGCAGCGCTGGCTGGGCGATGATGAGCCCACCCTCGATTTCGATACCGATCCGGCGGAGACCCCCCGTGCCGCCGATGTGCTCTGGTATGAGCTCACCCCGCGTGGTTTCCGCTGCCAGCGCACGCCGATGGATGTGTCCGGCCCGCTGCGCGAGCATCGCGAGCGCAGCCGCGCGGCATGGATCTTCACCTCGGCCACGCTGACCGTGGGCGGTGGCTTCGACCACATCGCCACGCGCCTGGGCCTGGACGATCCGCACACGCTGGTCCAGCCGAGCCCGTTCAACTGGCCCGAGCAGGCGTTGTGCTACCTGCCCGAAGGCCTGCCCGATCCGGCGGCGCGCGGGTTTGGCACCGCGCTGATCCAGACCTTGCGGCCGGTGTTGCAGGCCTCGCAGGGCAGGGCGTTCCTGTTGTTCGCCTCGCACCGTGCATTGCGCGAGGCCGCCGAGGCACTGCGCGACGGGCCGTGGCCGTTGTTCGTGCAGGGCGAGGCGCCACGCGCGGCGCTGCTGCAGCGTTTCCGCGAATCGGGCAATGGCGTGCTGCTGGGCTCGGCCAGTTTCCGCGAGGGCGTGGACGTGGTCGGCGAAGCGCTGAGCGTGGTGATGATCGACAAGCTGCCGTTCGCGGCACCGGATGACCCGGTATACGAGGCGCGGCTGGAGGCGATCCGCAGCCAGGGGGGCAACCCGTTCCGCGACGAGCAGCTGCCGCAGGCGGTGATCGCCCTGAAGCAGGGCGTTGGCCGCCTGATCCGCAGCGAAAGCGACCGGGGCGTGCTGGTCCTGTGCGATCCGCGCCTGCTCAACCGTGGCTATGGCCGGGTCTTTCTTGAGTCGCTGCCGCCGTTCCGGCGCACCCGCAGCCTGGCCGATGTGCAGGCCTTCTTTAGGCCACAATGGCTGCCCGTGGCCGATGATGCGGCTGCCCCGGCCGCCGTTGCGGCGGGCCCGGAGCCTGCTCCCGGTGCCACGTTCCCCTTGTTCTGACCTGATCCAATGAAACTGCTTGCCTTTGAAACCGCCACCGAAGCCTGTTCCGTTGCCCTGCATGTCGATGGGCAGGTCCTGGAACGCTTCGAGATCGCCCCGCGCCGGCACGCCGAGTTGAGCCTGCCGTGGGCCGAGGCGCTGCTGGCCGACGCCGGCATCAGCCGTCGCCAGCTTGATGGCATCGCCCTCAGTCGCGGTCCGGGTGCGTTCACGGGCGTGCGCCTGGCGATTGCCATTGCCCAGGGCATCGCACTGGCACTGGACCGCCCGCTGCTGCCGGTCTCGACGCTGCAGGTATTGGCGCTGCGCGCACCGGCGGAAGAAACGCAGATCCTGTCGGCCATCGATGCGCGGATGGGCGAACTCTACGTCGCCCGCTTCGAGCGCGTGGACGGCCTGCCGGTCGCGCGCGATGCCGAGCGCGTCTGCGCGCCGGCAGCGGTGGCGCTGCCGGAAGGGCTGTCGGCCTACGGTGTCGGTACCGGGTTCGCCGCAGCCGAGGGTGCGCTGGTCGCGCAGCTCGGTACTGGCCTGCGCGGATTCGACGCCACGGCATTGCCGCGTGCGTCGGACGTGCTCGCACTGGCGGTGCCGGCGTTCGCGCGCGGCGAAGCCATTGCACCGGAGAAGGTCGAGCCGGCCTACCTGCGCGACAACGTGGCACTGACCCTGGTCGAGCAGCAGGCCGCGCGCGAGGCGAAGGCGAAGGCCAACGGCTGAGCCCCTCGTGGCGGGGTTGGTTGATCGCATAAACCAAAGCCGCGCTTGGCCGGGCGGGGTGGGTTCGCGGGGGACGCCGTAAACCCCGCTCCGCGGTCCGGCCCAGCCGCTGGCGGCTGTGCGTTCGGGCGCTTGCGAAGCAGTGCTTCGCAAGCAAAGCGCCCTCACCTATGGGGGCTTGGCCGCGGCATCCATGCCGCGGACACCCCCGCGAACCCACCCCGCCCGACCTCTGACAGTTTCCGTGTGCGTCCGCCACGGAAAATCAAAAGAAAATCAAAGTCAACAGCGGATCGCTTCGCTCGCATCCACGCGTAGCGTGGATGTGTGTCGACCAAGGTCGACACCTACCAACAGCAATGATGCGTCGGGATCTGTCAGAGGCGGGGCGGTATGGGCTTGCAGCACCGTTGGCGCCATGGGCCCGAGGCACGCCTCGGGCGGGTTGGGCAGGACGCTCAACCCCGGTCTTGCCGCGTGCGCAGGACAGCGCACACGAGCAAGGCGCCATCGAGCCCCCAGGGACGGGTTTACGGCGTTTCCTGCAAGCCCATACCGCCCCGCCAAACCCAATATCCCAACCGCCGCTGTTGCTGTTGCCGTTGCTCCAGCCTTCCAGCGGGTCCCGGGCCGCAGGCCCGGGCAACAAACCCCTACCGGTCGTCGTGCAGGGTGCCACCCGGCAGGAACACCCAGGTGCGGGTGACCTGCAGGATGTCGATCTCGTCCTCGGTCTTCGGCAGCGGCGGGAATGGCTGCGCAAGCTGCACCACCCGCAGCGCCGCCTCATCCAGCAACGGCGTCCCGCTTGAACGCAGGATCCGGCTGCTTTCCACGCTGCCATCGCGGCGCACGCCCACGCTGATCACCACCTGGCCGCCGAGCCGGCGCTGCCGGGCCTCGTCCGGGTAATTCAGGTTGCCGACGCGCTCGGCGCGGTCGACCCAGGCGCGCAGGTAATTGGCGTAGGCATATTCGCGCGTGCTGGCCGACACGAACTTGCGGTTCGGGCGCTTGGCGTACTGCGCCGAGCGCAGATGCACCTCGGCCGCCAGCCGTGCCATCTCGGCATCACGCTGCTCGCGTGCCGTCAGCGGTGCATCCGGTTCCGGCTGCTCCGGTGTCGGGCGCGCCTGCGCCTGGGCCACTGCCTCTTCGCCGTTGCGGCTGCTGACCACCCGCGCCTGCGGCGGGGGCGCCGGCGCGGCCGATTGCTGCTGTTGCGGCACCGGGCTCAGCCCCGCCTGGGCCTGCGGAACGATGCCGGCCTGGTTGTCGCGCGGGCGCTGCGCACGGTCGTGCTCGCCGCCACCTTCCTGGCTGGCGGCGGCAAGGAAATCGGCCTGCTTCGGGGTCAGTGCGGTGCGGGTCTGGCTGAAGATCACCTCCAGCGTCGGCACCAGTGGTGCGTCGCCTTTCACCGCAAAACCCACGCCCAGGATCAGCAGGGCGTGGACCAGGATCGACAGCGCGATGGTCGCGCCCAGCCGTTGCGCTTCGCGCGCCGGCGGGGGCAGGACGGCAGGTGCGGCCGCCATCAGCGCAGGCCGGCCTCGAGCGCGTCGAACAGGGTGCCGGCGATGTTCAGGCCGTACTGCGCGTCGAGCTCGCGCACGCAGGTCGGGCTGGTCACGTTGACCTCGGTCAGGTAATCGCCGATCACGTCCAGGCCGACGAAGCGCATGCCACGGCGCTTCATCTCCGGGCCAACCTGGCCGGCGATCCAGCGGTCACGCTCGCTCAGCGGGCGCCCTTCGCCACGGCCGCCAGCCGCCAGGTTGCCGCGGAACTCGTCACCCTGGGGAATGCGCGCCAGGCAGTAGTCGACCGGTTCGCCGTCGACCAGCAGGATGCGCTTGTCGCCGGCCGTGATGTCGGGAATGAACTTCTGGGCCAGCGCCAGCTTGCGGCCGCCGTCGGTCAGGGTTTCCAGGATCACGTTCAGGTTCGGATCGCCCTGGCCGCTGCGGAAGATCGAGCGGCCGCCCATCCCATCCAGCGGCTTCAGCACGGCCTGGCCGTGCTCCAGCGCGAAGGCCTTCAATGCCTTGGCATCGCGGCTGACCAGGGTCGGCGGGCAGCACTGCGGGAACAGCAGGGCGGCCAGCTTCTCGTTGTAGTCGCGCAGGCCCTGCGGGTTGTTGACCACGCAGGCGCCGGCAGCGGCAGCCACGTCCAGCACCTGCGTGTCGTAGATGTACTCGGCGTCGACGGGCGGGTCCTTGCGCATCAGCACGATCTGGCCGCGACCGAACTCGGTACGGCTGAACGCGCCCAGCTCATACCAGCCGGCCGGGTCGTCGCGCACCTGCAGCGGTGCGGTCTGGGCCACCGCCACGCCACCTTCCAGGGCCAGCCCGCCGGGCCGCACGTAGTGCAGGGCATGGCCACGGCGCTGGGCTTCCAGCAACATGGCGAAGGTGGTGTCCTTGGCGATCTTGATGTGGGCGATGGGGTCCATCACCACGATGACGTTCAACGGCATGGGCGCACCTGTCAGGCAAGGCGTTGATGGTAGCGGCAACGCCGGCCGTGTGCCTCCCCGCCGTAGTGCAACGCAGCGTCCGCCTGCCGGCAGCGCAGTCATTGCGAACCCGGTCACGTTCAGCCCGGTGCTACCCCCTGCGCGGCAGGCCGGCCTTGAAGCGGGCGCGGGAAGTGCGATATAGATACGCTTTCGCAGCGGCTCCCGCCAGAGATTGGGCCGTGCGCTTGGGGATAGGCAATGACTGAAAACACGACTGCGGGCGGGGAACTCGCAGGACTCCGGGTGATGGTCATCGATGATTCGAAGACCATCCGCAGGACTGCGGAAACGCTGCTCAAGCGCGAAGGCTGCGAGGTGGTCACCGCCACCGACGGCTTCGAAGCGCTTGCCAAGATCGCAGACCAGCAGCCGCAGATCATCTTCGTCGACATCATGATGCCGCGCCTGGATGGCTACCAGACCTGTGCGCTGATCAAGGGCAACCAGCTGTTCAAGGCGACCCCGGTGATCATGCTGTCGTCCAAGGATGGTCTGTTCGACAAGGCGCGGGGGCGCATCGTCGGCTCGGAGCAATACCTGACCAAGCCTTTCACGCGCGAAGAACTGCTGGGTGCCATCCGCACATACGTCAACGCCTGACCAGGGGGGAAAGGCACAATGGCTCGTATCGTCCTGATCGAGGATTCACCGACCGACCGCGCGGTGTTCACCCAGTGGCTGCGCCGTGCCGGCCACGAGGTGCTGGAAGCGGACAACGCCGAGGATGGCCTGCAGCTGGTCCGCGACCAGGTGCCGCAGCTGGTGCTGATGGACGTGGTCCTGCCCGGCATGAGCGGGTTCCAGGCCACCCGGGCGATGGCCCGCGATGCGGCGATCAAGCACATCCCGGTGATCATCGTCAGCACCAAGGCGATGGAAACCGACAAGGCCTGGGGCCTGCGCCAGGGCGCAGCCGATTACATCGTCAAGCCGCCGCGCGAGGATGAACTGATCGCGCGGATCAACGAACTGGTGGCCTGATGCGCTCGCCCTTCGACATCCTTGAAGCCTACGAACGACGCAGCCTGGCCCATGCAGTGCAGCTGCCCGGGCGGCAGTTCGCCCAGGACCTGTGGCGTGGCGTCGGTTACCGCGTCGGCCAGCGCCGGCTGGTGTCCGATTTCCGCGAAGTGGTGGAAATCGTGCCGATGCCGCCGGTGACCCCGGTGCCCTGCGCGCAGCCCTGGCTGCTGGGCGTGGGCAACCTGCGTGGCAACCTGTTTCCGGTGGTCGACCTGAAGTACTTCCTGGAAGGCACGCGCACCGTGCAGCAGGAAGGCCAGCGCGTGCTGATCATGCGCCAGGCTGGCGGCGACGTCGCACTGACCATCGATGAACTGTTCGGCCAGCGCAGCTTCGAGCTGGACCAGCAGATCGACGCGGGCACGTTGGCCGAAGGCCGCTACGGCCATTTCGTTGACCGTGCCTTCCATGCCGACGGCCATGACTGGGGCGTGTTCTCGCTCTCGCTGCTGTCGCGCACCCCTGAATTCCGGCAAGCCGCGGCCTGAGGCCGGGCATCGCCCCCTGCATTGAAGATCGAGGTTGAACGATGAGTACTGCTTCGGACGCCACCAAGACCGGCAAGCTGCGGCTGGGCGGCAGCAACCTCTGGCTGTTCCTGCTGCTGGCATCGATGATCCTGTTCGGCGTCAACACCGGCGTCGCCACCTGGCAGGGCAGCCGCCTTGCCGACGCCGGCTCCAAGGCCGCCGACCTGCAGGTGCTGTCGCAGCAGCTGGCCAACCAGGGACGTGACGCGGTCGGCGGCAACGCCCAGGCCTTCACCGCCTTCAAGGCCACCCGCAACGCGATCGAACAGAACGTGTCGACGCTGCAGGGCCGCTATGGCAAGGAGCCGGGCGTGTCCGGCGCCATCGCCACCCTGGGCGAAACCTGGGCGCCGCTGGGCAAGCAGGCCGGCCAGCTGGTGGCCAGCGAGCCGGCGGTGCTGGCGCTGGCCGGCAATGCCAACAACTTCACCGGCGCGGTACCGGGCCTGCAGGCCCAGCTGAACGAGCTGGTGCGCGCGATGTCCGCCTCCGGCGCCCCCTCGTCGCAGGTGTACAGCGCACTGCAGCAGGTCGTGGTGGCCGGTTCGATGGCCCGTCGGGTGACCGAAATGCGTGCCGGTGGCAGCGCCGCAGCGACCTCCGGGGATGCGCTGGCGCGTGACATCACCGTGTTCTCGCAGGTGCTCGACGGCCTGCGCAACGGCAACGAGGAACTGGGCATCACCGCCGTGCGCGGTGCTGCCGCCGTGGCCGCACTGGAGCAGTCGCAGCAGAAGTGGGAAGCGATGAAGCAGGACGCCGATGCGATCCTGGCCAGCTCGCGCCAGCTGTTCGCGGCGCAATCGGCGGCGACCGCGCTGGGCCAGGGCTCGGCCCACATGCTGGACGACAGCCGCAAGCTGTTCGATGCGTTCTCCTCGTTCGGCTCGGTGTCCGACACCCGCCTGTTCCCCAACTTCTGGATCGGCGTGGTGTCCGGCGCACTGTCGCTGATCGCGATCATCGGCTTCGTCTCCACCAACGTGCGCAGCCGCTCGCGCGAGCAGGAACTGCGTTACCAGACCCAGGTGGAATTCAACAGCCGCAACCAGCAGGCGATCATGCGGCTGCTGGACGAAATCTCCTCGCTCGGCGAGGGTGACCTGACGGTGAAGGCCTCGGTGACCGAGGACATGACCGGCGCGATCGCCGACGCGATCAACTATGCGGTGGACGAGCTGCGCCACCTGGTGACCACCATCAACGACACCTCGGCCAAGGTCGCGATGTCCACCCAGGAAACCCAGGCCACCGCGATGCAGCTGGCAGAGGCGGCGGGCCACCAGGCCAACCAGATCACCTCCGCCTCGGACCGCATCGGTGAAATCGCAGCGAGCATCGAGCAGGTGTCGCGCAACTCGGCCGAGTCGGCCGACGTGGCACAGCGCTCGGTGGTGATCGCCGCCGAAGGCGCCGGCGTGGTGCGCGAGACCATCCAGGGCATGGACCAGATCCGCGACCAGATCCAGGAAACCTCCAAGCGCATCAAGCGCCTGGGCGAGTCGTCGCAGGAAATCGGCTCGATCGTGGAACTGATCAATGACATTTCCGAGCAGACCAACATCCTGGCGCTGAACGCGGCGGTGCAGGCGGCGTCGGCGGGTGAAGCGGGCCGCGGTTTCGCGGTCGTGGCCGACGAAGTGCAGCGCCTGGCAGAACGTACCTCGGGTGCGACCCGACGCATCGAAAACCTGGTCCAGGCCATTCAGGCCGATACTAACGAAGCGGTCACCTCGATGGAGCAGACCACGGCCGAAGTGGTGTCCGGTGCGCGCCTGGCCGAGGACGCCGGTACCGCGCTGACCGAGATCGAGCGCGTATCCAACGCCCTCAATACCCTCATCAAGAACATCTCCATCGCCGCCCAGCAGCAGTCGGCCGCGGCCTCGGACATCACCCGCACCATGGGCGTGATCCGGCAGATCACCGGCCAGACCTCGCAGGGTGCCGGGCAGACCGCAGAGTCGATCGGCCACCTCGCGCAGCTGGCGGCGGACCTGCGCCGTTCGGTCGCCGACTTCAAGCTGCCGGCGTGACGCGGGCAGGGCGGCGAGCAAGGAACCAGTCGATGAAGCATTTCCATTCCCCACGCCAGAATCCGCGCGGCCATCGCGCGGCGGCGAACGGAGCGCGTCCATGAGCAGTCTGCGCGATGCGATGAGCCACGCAGCGCTGGGCTGGGTCAAGCCCGAGCTGGACGAGACCCTGCGCCAGGTGCGCAACGAGGTCGAGTACTACGCGGAAGACCCGAGTGATGCCAGCCGCATGCGCATCTGCGCCGGCTACCTGCACCAGGTGCAGGGCACCCTGCGCATGGTTGAACTGTATGCCCCGGCGATGGTGGCCGAAGAGCTCGAGCAGCTGGCCAATGCCATCGGCGCCGGCCAGGTGGCCGACCGGGATGAAGCCTGTGCGACCCTGATGCGTGGCAGCGTGCTGCTGCCGGACTATCTGGAGCGCCTGCAGAACGGCCATCGCGACATTCCGATCGTGCTGATGCCGCTGCTCAACGAGATCCGCGCGTCGCGTGGCGAAGAAGGCGTCAACGACAGCGTGCTGCTGGCCTTTGCGCCGGACAGCATCACCGCCACCGAGGCCGAGCTGGACCATGCCCGGGGCAGCCTGAGCGGGCGCAACCGCGAGCTGCTCGATACCGTCGGCAGCGCAGTGAAGGAAGAACTGCTGCGCATCAAGGATGCGCTTGACCTGCACCTGCGCACCGGCGGTGCACCGGAACAGCTGCAGACCCAGGCCAACGAACTGGGCGCCGTGGCCGACACGCTGGGCATGATGGGCCTGGGCGTGGCCCGTGGCGTGGTCGTGCAGCAGCGCGACGCGCTGCGTGGCGTGGTCGAGGGGCGCCAGCAGATCGACGAGAACCTGCTGCTGGATATCGCCGGTGCGCTGCTGTACGTCGATGCCTCGCTGGACGACCAGGTTGCCCATCTGGGCGCCGGCGGCAGTGGCGAGGACGATCCGAGCGCGGTGGAGAACCGGCGCACGGTGGAAGTGCTGGCCCATGAAGCCATCGCCAACTTCGCTGCCGCCCGCGAGCATTTCGTCGCCTTCATCGAAACCAGCTGGAACCATGCCGAGCTGCAGGATGTACCGCGCCTGCTGGGCGATGTGTCCGGCGCGCTGCGCATGCTCGACCTGGGTACCGCCGCCGATTACCTGCGTGGCGTGCAGCAGTACATCGAGGCCGAGCTGATCGGCCGCCAGCGCGTGCCCAGCGGCCGCCAGCTGGACACCCTGGCCGATGCCATGGCCAGCCTGGAGTACTACCTGGAAGCCCTGCGCGATCGTCGCCCGGGCCGCGAAGACATCCTCGAAATCACCCGCAGCAGCCTCGAGGCACTGCGCTACTGGCCGCTGCCCGAACGCAACGCCGCCGCACCGGAAGCGCCGGCAGCGCTTGCGATCGAACGTGAGCCGCTGCCGGTGCAGGTCGAGCCGCTGCAGCCCGAGCGCATCGAGGTACCGGTGCAGCCTGCTGCGCCCGCGGCCGGCGACGTGCCGGTATCGCTGCCGGACTTCACCTTCGATCCGCCGCCGGCCACACCGGCACCGAGGGTGCCCGACAACAGCCTGATGTTCGGCGCGCTGGGCACCGCGGGCGTCGTGGCCGCCAGCCCGTTGGATGCTGGCGCCTCGCCGCTGCCAACACAGGATGATGCCGAGGCATCGCTGGTCTTCGCCGCGTCCAGCGCACCTGCGCCTGATGTCCCACAGTGGGAGCTGGCGCCGTTCTACCCCGAAGCCGAGGCGGCCGCGCCCGCCGGCGACGAACGCGCGCCGACGTTCGCCAGTTTCGATCCCGTCAGCTTCGAACTGGCCGACAGCGATCACGCCGATGCACCGCAGTGGTCGCTGTCCGAGGCGCCGCAGGTGCTCGAGGAAAGCGCAGCGCCTGCGATCGACGAGACGACGGACAGCGTGGTTTCGCCCGTGACCGGATTCGATGCTGCGCCGGTGTTCGATCCGGTAGCGGCCGAACGGGGCGCGGTTGCCGAGGCCGACGACGTGGTGTTCCGCTTCGACGCCGATGCATTGGACAACGCTGACGATGTGCTGTCGCTGCACGCGATGGAAACGTTGTCGCTGGACGATGACGCCGGGTTGCATCCGTCGCTGGAGATCGTCGATGCCGTGGCGCCGCCGCTGGCCGATGCATCGCCTGCGGCGGAGGTCAGGGTGGACGAGGCTCCGGATGACCTGCCGGCATCGTCGATCACGCCGCCGTCGATCGAAGCGCCCGCCCCGGCAGCGGAAACGTCGGCGCCGGCCGTGTCGGTGATCGATATCGACACCATCGCGCCGATCGATTTCAGCGAAGCCGATGCCCAGTTCTTCGCCGAGCTGAGTGCAGCTGCTGCCGGCTTCAATCCGCAGGCGATGCCCACCGCGACGGCACCGGAGGCGGTCGTTGCGACCGGCGCCGACGCCAATGCCGACGCGACTACGGGCTTCGACGCCGGCTTCGACGACGACGCCGAGAACATCGACGAGGACATCCGCGAGGTGTTCCTGGAAGAGTTCGACGACGAGCTCGCCAATCTGGGCACGCTGCTGCCGGCGTGGCGCATGCAGCCGGACAACATGGACCGGCTGCGCCCGATCCGCCGCATCTTCCATACCCTCAAGGGCAGTGGCCGCCTGGTTGGCGCACGTACGCTGGGCGAGTTCGCGTGGAAGATCGAAGGCATGCTCAACCGCGTGCTGGATGGCAGCCGCGCCGCCTCGCCGGCGGTGCTGGCGATGGTCGACAACGCACATGCGGCGCTGCCACAACTGAACGCAGCGCTGCGCCACGGCCAGCGCATCAGCGTCGACCTGCAGGCCATGCAGGCCATTGCCGATCGTGTCGGCGCAGGCGAGGAAACCTACTACGTACCGCTGCCGGGTGCGGCTGCGCCGGTTGTACCGGTTGCTGAAGCTGACGGCGAAGACGAGATCAGCCGCATTCTCGATGTGGAGGCTGCCGCCTCGGCGCCGGCCGATACCGACGTGGAGGCCGAAGTGGCCGGTACGCCGGCCAACATCGACAGCGTGCTGCGCGAGATTCTCGAGGCCGAGGTGGAAGTCCACCAGGCCACCCTGCAGGACTGGCTGCGTTCGGCGCAGCAGGCGCCGCAACCGGTCAGCGATGCACTGCTGCGCGCGGTGCACACCATGAACGGCGCCTTCGCGATGACCGAAGTGCCCGAGATCACGGCGGTGACCGGCGGCGCGGAGTCCTACATCAAGCGCGCACTGGCCGCCGAGGTGGTCCCGGGTGATGAAGGCGTAGCCGCCCTGGATGCGACTGCGCAGGCGATCACCGCCACCATGGAAGCGTTGCAGGCCGAACAGCCGCGCATCGCGCCGCAACAGGTACTCGCGCAGCGCCTGCAGGCGCTGGCTGGCGCGTTGCCGGAAGCGCGCTGGCCGATGGTGGGCCTGGAAGACGAAGAAGACGATCTGGCGCTGGATGACGAACCGCCGGTGGAACTGGACGCGGATGCATCGACAGCCGTCGCGCCTGAATCCGATGCGGTGCCGCATTCTTTTGCCGCACCGGAGCAGGACGCGGAAGCACGTGCCGATACTGTCGAAGCCCCGGTCGCCGACGTGGCGATCGAGGCCGGGCTGGAGGTCGGTGAGCTGACGGCCAGCGATGATCTTTCGCGCTACTTCGATGCCGGATGGCCGTCCGTACCGGGTGAGGAGGATGCGTCGCTGCCGGTGGTCGAATCGATCCAGGTGGCCGACGACGTTCCAGCCGTTGCCGTAGCCGGTGTCGAGGCGGAGGCCGAAGGCGTGCTGCGGTTGTCCGACGATGCCGGTTTGACCGTCGTGGATGATCTGTCTCCGTACCTGGATGCCAGTGCGCTGCCGGTTGACGACCGCGACGCCGAAGAGACTCCGGCCGCTGTCGAAGCCGTCGCATCTGACCTGAATGCGCCCTCGGCCGATCGCGCGCACGTCGCTGATGCCACGGCGTTCGAAATGCCTGCTGCACTGCCACTCGACAGCGAGCTGTCGAGCCTGCAGGATGAAATGGCTGCGCCGGGGTTTGCAGAACCGGTCTCGCTGGAAGCCGCGCTCGAGGCCGGCCTGCACGTGATCGACGAAGAGCAGCCCCTGGCCGACGACGGGCAATGGCCCGTGCTCGGCCTGCAGGCCAGCGAACTCGCGCCGGGCGAGGCGGAAGCCTTTGCCGAGGATGCGGACGTCGGCGGGGAGGCGGCGATCGGTGAAGGAGAGAGCGCCGATCAGCCGTCCCCGGCGACGGTGAATGAGGAGATCGCGGAGGCCGCAGCGCAGGCCACCGCCGAACCGGTACGCTTCTTCGAACTGGAAGACGCGCCGGGCCAGGCGGAGGTCCACGCCGAAGCTGCCGGCGTCGACGCGGTTGCGGTGTCGGATGCCGTGGCAGCCAGCGCGCCCGAAGCCGACGTGCCTGAAACCGTGACACCTGACATCCTTGCCATGCCGGTGCCGGAAGACAGCACCGATACGCTCGACTTCAGCGTCTACGATCGCGAGCTGGTCGACATCTTCGTCGAGGAAGGCAAGGACCTGCTCGACCACTGCGATGGCCTGATCAGCGAGCTGCGTGATGCACCGCAGGACCGCGAGGTGCTGGCCGGCCTGCAGCGTGACCTGCACACCCTGAAGGGTGGCGCACGCATGGCCGGCATCAACGCCATCGGTGATCTCGGCCACAGCATCGAATCGTTGCTGGAGGCGGTCGCCGCCGGTCGCACCGAGATCGAACGCCGCGATGTGCAGTTGCTGGAGCGCGGATTCGATCGCCTGCACCAGCTGCTGACCCGCACCGGTAACCACCGCGTGGTGGAACCGGCGCAGGATCTGGTCGATGCGTTCGAAGTGCGTACCACCACCGATATTGCCGCAGCAGCAGCGGCTGCCGCAGGCGCAGCGGACGTGGCGAGCGTTGCAGAAACCGCGTCGGCAGCGGTCGCCGGCCCTGCGCCGGCACTGCTCGATGCGCCGTTGTCGGCACCGCTGCCGGCCGAAGGCGTGATCGATGAAGATCCGCTGGCGCGCCCGCAGCAGGAACAGGTGCGCGTGCGCGCGGATCTGCTCGACCGCCTGGTCAACCATGCCGGTGAAGTGGCGATCTACCGCTCGCGCCTGGAACAGCAGCTTGGTGCCTTCCGCGGCGCGATGGGCGAGCTGGAGCGCACCAATGCGCGACTGCGCGACCAGCTGCGCCGACTCGACCTGGAAACCGAGGCGCAGATCGTCGCCCGCTACCAGCGTGAGCAGGACCAGGCCGATCAGAAGTTCGATCCGCTGGAACTGGACCGCTTCTCCACGCTGCAGCAGCTCAGCCGTGCACTGAACGAGTCGGCGGCCGATCTCGGGGGCCTGCAGGGCGTGCTCGACGATCTGTCACGCCAGTACGATTCGTTGCTGCAACAGCAGTCGCGCGTCAGCTCCGAGCTGCAGGACGGCCTGATGCGCGCGCGCATGGTGCCGTTCGATGGCCTGGTGCCGCGGCTGCGCCGCGTGGTTCGCCAGTCCGGCATGGATACCGGCAAGCAGGTGCACCTGACCCTCGAGGGCACCCACGGCGAACTGGACCGCAATGTCCTCGACCGCATGGTCGCGCCGCTCGAACACATGCTGCGCAACTCCGTGGCCCACGGCCTGGAAGCGCCGGAACAGCGTCGCGCCGCCGGCAAGCCGGAAGAGGGCGAAGTCGCCATCCGCCTGCACCGTGAAGGCTCGGAAATCGTGCTGGAAGTGGCCGATGACGGTGCTGGCCTGGACCGCGAAGCGATCCGACGCCGCGCCATCGATCGTGGCCTGTTGGCCGCCGACGCGCAGCCCAGCGAGCAGGAACTGGACAACCTGATCTTCGCCTCCGGTTTCTCCACCGCCGACCAGGTCAGCCAGCTGGCGGGTCGTGGCGTGGGCATGGACGTGGTGCGCAACGAAGTGCGCCAGCTCGGCGGCTCGGTCGACATCCAGTCGGTGCGTGGCCAGGGCGTGCGCTTCACCTTGCGCCTGCCGCAGACGCTGGCCGTCACCCAGGCGGTGTTCGTGCAGATCGGTGAAACCACCTTCGCCGTGCCGGTGGCCTCGGTCAGTGGTATCGGCCGCCTGTCACGCGAACGCTTCGAGGCCGCCGACAGCAGCTACCGCTACAGCGGCGAAGACTATCCGCTGTATGACCTCGGCAGCCTGGTCGGGCAGGCCCCGGCACGCGCCGATGGCCAGGACCAGGTGCCGCTGCTGCTGGTGCGTGCCGGTGACCTGCGCGCTGCCGTGGCGATCGACCAGGTGCTGGGCAACCGCGAAATCGTGGTCAAGCCGGTCGGCCTGCAGATCGCATCGGTACCGGGCATCTACGGTGCCACCATCACCGGCGATGGTCGCGTGGTGGTGATCCTGGACGTCGCGCCGCTGGTGCGCCGTTTCCTCGCCAATCCGACCGCACCGGTGCTGGCCAATGCACCGCGCGACGAACGCCAGGTGCCGCTGGTGATGGTGGTCGATGACTCGCTGACCATGCGCAAAGTGACCGGACGGATCCTCGAACGGCACAACTTCGAAGTCAGCGTCGCCCGCGATGGCGTGGAAGCACTGGAGCGGCTGGAAGAGCGCGTGCCGGACCTGATGCTGCTGGATATCGAGATGCCGCGCATGGACGGCTACGAGCTGGCCACGGCGATGCGCGCCGACCCGCGCTACAAGGATGTGCCGATCGTGATGATCACCTCGCGCAGCGGCGACAAGCACCGCCAGCGCGCCTTCGAGATCGGTGTCCAGCGGTATCTGGGAAAGCCGTACCAGGAACTGGACCTGATGCGTAACGTGTACGACCTGCTGGGGATCGCCCGTGTCCGTGAGTGAAACCCATCCGGCCCCGGCCGTCGCCCTGCTGGCCCGCCCCGGTGCGGCGCGCGAACGCCTGCGCGAGGCGCTGTCGCATGCAGATGTGCAGCTGGTTCTGGAAGATGACCCGAACGGCTTGGAGCCACAGGTCCTGCAGGCTGCGGATCCGCAGTTCGTGGTGATCGCGCTGGAAGCGGCCATCGAGGACGCACTGGAACGGCTGGACGCCGCGCTCTCGGCACCGGGGCTGACCCTGGTGTTCGATGAGGCCGAGCTGGCCGCGCGCCGCGACGGCTGGGAGGCGCAGCGTTGGGGGCGCCATCTGGCCGCCAAGCTGCACGGCCACCAGCAGGTGTTGCCGCCGGGTGCCGAGGAAGAGCCCAGCCTGCAGCTGGAGCCCGGCCATCCGGCGCCCGCGCCGGCACCGCAGGAAGAAGCCCTGCAGCCGCATCTGGCGCAGGCGCTGAGCTGGGCCGATGACGTTCCGGCCGACGGTCTGTATTCGCCGCCGGCACACCTGCACGAACCGATCGCGCTGGAGCAGGCCCTGGCGGCACTGCAGCCGGACGTGCCCGAACCACGGGATCCGCCTTCGCCGCCGCAAGCGCCGGCCGAACCGGCGGCGCCTGCGGCACCGCCGATCTCCTTCGATCACACCGCTTGGTCGCTGGTCGAGGAATCGATCGAAGCGCCGGCACCGGCAGAAGTGGCGGCGCCGGCCGCTGCGCCGCAGCCCTCCTTCGATACCGATCATTTGACCCTGGTCGATCTGGATGCCGCCGCCCCGGCCGGTGCGCGCGCCGCATCAGTGCTGGTGCTGGCCGGCATCGGTGGCCCGGATGCGTTGCGTCGCCTGCTCGGCGCACTGCCCGCGTCGTTGAGCGTGCCGGTCCTGGTGCACATGCGCCTGGACGGTGGCCGCTACGGCAACCTGGTCAAGCAGATGTCGCGTGTTTCGCCGTTGCCGGTGCAGCTGGCCGAGGCCGGCCAGCGCGCCGCGCCGGGCGAGGTCCACGTGCTGGCTGATGATATCGGCGTGCGCGCGGCCAGCGATGGCCTGCATTTCCAGAGCGATGCCACCGGTATTTCGCTCGCTGCATTGCCGGCCGCACACACTGCGCTGGTGCTGCTCAGCGGTGCCGACCTGGCCCATGTCGGCCCGGCGCTGGACCTGGCGGCCGCCGGTGCGTGGGTGGCCGGGCAGGTAGGCGAGGGCTGCTACGACCCGGCTGCGGCCACCGCCGTGGTTGCTGCCGGCATGGTGGCCGGTGAACCGCAGGAGCTGGCGCAGGCAATTGCCGCGCGCTGGGGTGAGCAGGACGACAACGGAGAGGCACCATGAGCTACGCCAGCAACGACGAAATCCGCGGCGTCCTGATCCAGGCCGGCAACGAGCGCGTACTGCTGCCCAATGCCACCGTGGCCGAAATGATGTCGCGCGTACCGGTGCAGCCGGTCTCCGATGCACCGCGCTGGCTGGTTGGCGAGATCGGCTGGCACGGCTGGCAGGTGCCGCTGGTGTCGTTCGCACGCCTTTCCGGGCTGGGCGAAGAGACGGTGGCCGGCCACAACAAGGTGGTAGTACTGAAGTCCCTCAGCGGCAACGCGCAGCGCCCGTACTACGCGCTGCTGACGCAGAACTTCCCGCAGCTGATCTCGGTGCCGCGCGACGGCCTGCTGGCCGACGCCTCCGAAGAAACCCTGCCGCAGATCGTGCACATGCGCGTGCTGCTGGGTGAGCAGAGCGCGCTGCTGCCGAACCTGGATGCACTGGAAGCGGCGCTGGATTCGCTGGCGGCCTGATCGGCAATCCGCCGGTCGGGTAGCCGGTAGTGCCGGCCGCTGGCCGGCAACCCCATGATCCCGTGGATGCCGGCCAGCGGCCGGCACTACCACGAAGCCTTACCCCAGATCGCCCAACTGCGCCTGCAACGCCGCGATCGCGGCCAGCCCGGCCGTTTCCGTGCGCAGGATCCGCAGCCCCAGTTGCAGCCCCTGGAATCCTGCCGCTTGCAATCACGATGCCGCCAGCGGGAGCGGCTTCCAGCGTCGACATCCGCTGGCGGCCTGATCGGCAATCCGCCGGTCGGGTTCCCGGTAGTGCCGGCCGCTGGCCGGCAACCTCATGATCCCGTGGATGCCGGCCAGCGGCCGGCACTACCACGAATCAGCCTTACCCCAGATCGCCCAACCGCGCCTGCAACGCCGCGATCGCGGCCAGTCCGGCCGTTTCCGTGCGCAGGATCCGCGGCCCCAGTTGCAGCCCCTGGAATCCTGCCGCTTGCAATCACGATGCCGACAGCGGGAGCGGCTTCCAGCGTCGACATTCGCTGGCGGCCTGATCGGCAATCCGCCGGTCGGGTAGCTGGTAGTGCCGGCCGCTGGCCGGCAGCCCCATGATCCCGTGGATGCCGGCCAGCGGCCGGCACTACCACGAATCAGCCTTACCCCAGATCGCCCAACCGCGCCTGCAACGCCGCGATCGCGGCCAGTCCGGCCGTTTCCGTGCGCAGGATCCGCGGCCCCAGTTGCAGCCCCTGGAATCCTGCTGCGGCCAGTTGATCGCAGTCGCGTGGCGACCAGCCGCCTTCCGGGCCGATTGCAATCACGATGCCGCCAGCGGGAGCGGCTTCCAGCGTCGACAGGCGATGTGCTCCCTGCGGATCCAGGGTCAGGCGCAGCGAATCGGCTGGCAGCGCCGCCGCAGCCTGCGCCAGCGACAGCGGCGATCCTACCGGCGGAATGCGCGCGCGCCCGGACTGGCCGCAGGCCGAGGTCACCACGTTGTTCCAGTGCGCCACGCGCTTTTCCGCCCGTGCCGCGTCCAGCTTCACCTCGGTGCGCTCGGCGTTGACCGGAATGATCGCGACCACGCCCAGCTCGGTGGCCTTCTGCAGGATCAGGTCCATCTTCTCGCCACGGGCGATGCCCTGCAGCAGGGTGATCGCCAGCGGGGATTCATTGTCGATGGCCTGCACGGCGTCGATGCGGACCTGCACCTCGCGCTTGCCGGCCACGGTCAGCGTCGCGCTGTAGTCGTGGCCATCGCCGTTGAACAGCACGCAGGTATCGCCTTCGCGCAGGCGCATCACCCGCACCAGGTGATTGGCGGTCTCTTCCGGCAGGGTCACGGTCTGGCCGCTGTGCAGCGCCAGGTCGATGGGGCAGCGGGTCACGCGCATGCAATCGCCTCGTCGATGGCCGCCAGCGTGGTGTGCGCCAGCAGCTCCAGTTGTTCGTCGTCCACGCAGTAGGGTGGCATCCAGTACAGCACGTCGCCCAGCGGGCGCAGCACCACGCCGCGCTTGAGGGCGGCCTTGTAGGCCTGCAGGCCCAGCCGCAGGCCCGGGTCGAACGGCGTGCGCTTGTTGCCGTCGCGCGACAGCTCGAACGCCACCACCATGCCGGCCTGGCGCACGTCGGCCACGTGCGGGTGGTCGGCAAACGGTGCCGCCAGCGTGCCCATCACCGAGGCGATGCCCCGGTTGCGCGCGATCACATCGTCGTCGCGGAAGATGTCCAGCGTCGCCAGCGCCGCGGCGCAGGCCAGCGGGTTGCCGGTGTAACTGTGCGAATGCAGGAAGGCGCGCTCGCGCGAGTCGTCGAGGAAGGCGTCATACAGCGCCTGCGTCGCCAGTACGGCGGCCAGTGGCAGGAAGCCGCCGGTCAGGCCCTTGGACAGGCACATCAGGTCCGGCATCACCCCGGCCTGCTCGCAGGCGAACAGGGTGCCGGTGCGGCCGAAGCCGGTGGCGATCTCGTCGGCGATCATGAACGCGCCATGGGCATCGCACAGTTCGCGCACGCGCTGCAGGTAGACCGGGTCATGCATGCGCATGCCGCCGGCACACTGCAGGCGCGGTTCCAGGATCACCGCGCAGACCTCGCCCGGGTGCTGGTCGAACAGCGTGGCCAGGCCATCGGCCGCCTGCCGTGCGCGATCGGCCGCGCTCTGGCCCGGTTCGGCCAGGTAGGCATCGGGCGACGGCGCGAACAGGCCCTCGGCCAGCAGCGGCGCATAGACGCGGCGGTACAGCGGAATGTCACCCAGCGCCAGCGCGCCCAGGGTTTCGCCGTGGTAGCCGTTCTCGAGCGCGATGAAGCGCGTGCGCCGGGGCTCTCCGCGGTTCTGGAAGTACTGGAAGGCCATCTTCAGCGCCACTTCCACGCCGGCGGACCCGTTGTCGGCGTAGAACACCTTGGCCAGCGGTTCGCGGCCGGCCTGGCGTGGCGCCAGTGCCAGCAGGCGTTCGGCCAGGGTGATCGCCGGCTCGTGGCCGAAACCGGCGAGCATCACCTGTTCCAGCTGCCCGGCCTGGGCAGCGATGGCACCACCGATGCGCGGTTCGGCATGACCGAACAGATTGGTCCACCAGCTGCTGACCGCGTCCAGATAGCGGTTGCCGTCGTGGTCGATCAGCCATGCGCCTTCGCCACGGGCAATCGGTACCAGCGGCAGGGTGTCCGGATGCTCACGCATCTGCGTGCACGGGTGCCACAGCACCTGCAGGTCGCGCTGCCGCCAGTGGCGGGCCAGCGGGGAGGGGGTTGGGTCTGCTAGCATTTCGGGCTCATGAACATGTTGCTGCCTGCACATTCTATCGGCCCCGGCGCAGCCGCCGGTCGCCGCGGAGATTCCGCATGAACGATGACCGTGCCGGCCGTCGCTTGCCGATCATCCATCGGATCACCGATGAGGAGAACGGCCCCTTCCAGCGCCAGCACCTGGACCTGGAGTTCTCCAACGGCGAACGCCGCCGCTTCGAGCGCCTGGTCAGCCGTGGGCACGGTGCGGTGGTGGTGGTGCCGATGCTCGACGACGAAACCGTGCTGCTGGTACGTGAATACGCCGCTGGCATGCACCGTTACGAACTGGGGCTGGTGAAGGGCCGGATCGATGCCGGCGAGACGCCCGAGCAGGCGGCCGACCGCGAACTGAAGGAAGAGGCCGGTTATGGTGCGCGCCGGGTCGACGTGCTGCGCGCGATGACCCTGGCCCCGACCTACATGAGCCACCAGTCGTGGCTGGTGGTGGCGCGCGACCTGTACCCGGAAAAACTGGCCGGCGACGAGCCGGAGGAGCTGGAAGTGGTGCCGTGGAAGCTGGCCGAACTGGACCAGCTGATGCTGCGCGAGGACTTCTCAGAGGGACGCTCGCTGGCGGCGCTGTTCATTGCCCGCCAGTGGCTGCAGGGAACGCGATGATCAAGCTGACGACGGACCTGCGCGAGACCGCCATCGCCATCGCCCAGGAAGCCGGACAGGCCATCATGCAGGTGTATGCCGATGGCTTCGACGTGCAGATCAAGGACGACAACAGCCCGGTCACCGCAGCTGACCTGGCCGCCAACCAGGTCATTGAACTGGGCCTGCGCCAGCTGACCCCGGACCTGCCGATCCTGTCCGAGGAATCGGCGCAGGTGGGCTGGGAGCAGCGCCGCCACTGGGGCGCCTACTGGCTGGTGGACCCGCTCGACGGCACCCGCGAGTTCGTCAAGCGCAACGGTGAGTTCAGCGTCAACATTGCCTTGATCTACCAGGGCGCACCGGCATTCGGCGTGGTGCTGGCGCCGGTCACCGGCATTGTCTGGCATGCCATGCGCGGGGAACTGGCCTATCGGCGGCAGGGTCTGCACGACACCGTGCTGCGCACCCGCACGCCGGCCACTGCTCCGCTGCGCGTCGCCGCCAGCCGATCGCACCGTTCGCCGGAAACCGAGGCGCTGCTGGCGCGCATGGGCCGCATCGAGACCATCGCGCAGGGATCGTCGCTGAAATTCTGCCGGATCGCCGAAGGCGGCCTGGATGTCTATCCGCGGCTCGGCCCGACCTCTGAATGGGATACCGCCGCCGGCCAGTGCGTGCTGCATGCGGCGGGTGGCGCGGTGCTGTCGGCCGCGACCGGCAAGCCGTTCCGCTACAACCGCCGCGAAACGCTGTTGAACGGCGATTTCATTGCCCTTGGTGATACCAGCCTGCCGTGGCGCGACTGGTTGTCCGACTGAACCTGGAGGCCGCATGAGCGCGCACGACACCCCTGCCACCGGCAGCGAGGCAAGCCATCAACTGGAACGCCTGCTGGTCATCATGGCGCGCCTGCGCGACCCGCAGGGAGGTTGCCCATGGGACCTGGAGCAGGACTTCTCGACCATTGCCCCGTACACCATCGAGGAAGCCTACGAGGTTGCCGATGCGATCGACCGCGGCGACCTCGACGATCTCTGCGACGAGCTCGGCGACCTGCTGCTGCAGGTGGTGTTCCACGCACGCATGGCCGAGGAGCAGGGGGCATTTGCCTTCGCCGATGTCGCACGTGCGATCAGCGACAAGATGCAGCGCCGTCACCCGCATGTGTTTGCCGATGTCAGCGTCGACGATGCCGACGGGGTGATGCGCAACTGGGACGCGATCAAGCGCGCCGAGCGTGCCGCCAAGGGCGAGCAAGACACCTCCGCACTGGCCGGTATCTCGCGTGGCCTGCCGGAATGGCAGCGCGCCGTGAAGCTCCAGTCGCGCGCGGCCAGGGTCGGTTTCGACTGGCCGGGCCCGCTGCCTGTGCTGGACAAGGCGGCCGAGGAGCTGCAGGAGCTGCGAGAGGAATTCGAGCGCGGCGATATCGCGGGCAACAAGGCGCGCCTGCAGGAAGAACTGGGCGACCTGCTGTTCGTCTGCGCCAACCTGGCCCGGCACGCCGATATCGATCTGGGCGCCGCACTGCGCGGGGCCAACCACAAGTTCGAGCGGCGCTTCCGCGCGATGGAAGCGCAGGCCGAGGCGCAGGGGGAGGCGTTGGCGGCACTGGACCTGGATGCGCAGGAAGCGCTGTGGCAGCACGCCAAGGCAGCAGAAAAAGCGTGAAGACGCTTGGCCTGTTCCTGCTGACCGCGCTGGCCGAGATCGTCGGCTGTTACCTGCCATGGTTGTGGCTGCGCAAGGGAGGCAGCGTCTGGTTGCTGCTGCCGGCCGCGGCCAGCCTGGCCCTGTTCGCCTGGCTGCTGACTCTGCACCCGACTGCCAGTGGACGGGTCTATGCCGCCTACGGTGGCGTGTACATCGGCACCGCGCTGTTCTGGTTGTGGCTGGTCGACGGCATCCGCCCCAGCCGCTGGGACCTGTTCGGTGCAGCCCTGTGCCTGGCCGGCATGGCGGTGATCATGTTCGGTCCGCGCACGCCCCCGGTGTAGCGTCGAGCCAGGCTCGACCGCGCCCACCCTTTTGTAGAGCCGAGCCATGCTCGGCTGCTTCTCCGGGGAGCAGTCGAGCGAGCTTGGCGCTACAAAGGCCAAGGCAGCCGAGCATGGCTCGGCTCTACAACGGCCGCCGGGCCATGCCCCGCAAGCGCGCAGCGCTGCATCCCGGTAAGGCGCATGATGGCAGTGACCACGGCCCCGGAGCACGCGCATGTCCCGCTTCGCCAGCTTCCGCGAGTTCTATCCGTTCTATCTCAGCGAGCACCGCCACCCGGTCTCGCGGCGCCTGCATTTCATCGGCAGCTGCGGGGTGCTGCTGCTGGCTGCGGCTGCCGTGTTGCGCGGCCAGCCGACGCTCCTGCTGGCCGCGCTGTTCTGCGGTTATGGATTCGCCTGGGTCGGCCACTTCTTCTTCGAGAAGAATCGCCCGGCCACCTTCCGGCATCCGCTGTATTCATTCATGGGTGACTGGGTGATGTTCGTCGACATCCTGCGTGGGCGGGTGCGCCTGTAACAGGCGGCTGCGGGGAGCGCAGCCATTGCCTCGCCCGAAAGGGAAAGGGCGCGGCGGGCCGCGCTTCCGCTTCCACGAACCGCTGCGCTGCGGCACGCCTGCGGGCGACCGATCTGGGATAATGGGAATTCCTGTTTCCTCTGCTGCCGGACCGGTCATGACCCAGAAGACGCTGCTCAACGATACCCACCGCGCCCTTGGCGCCAAGATGGTCGATTTCGGGGGTTGGGACATGCCCATCCACTACGGCTCGCAGCTGGACGAACACCACCTGGTGCGTCGCGAAGCCGGCGTGTTCGACGTCAGTCACATGACCGTGGTCGACCTGCGCGGTGACCAGGTCAAGCCGTTCCTGCGCCGCCTGCTGGCCAATTCGATCGACAAACTGAAGGTGACCGGCAAGGCCCTGTACTCGTGCATGCTGAATCCGCGCGGCGGCGTCATCGACGACCTGATCGTCTACTACCTGGGCGACGATTTCTTCCGCATGGTGGTCAATGCCTCCACCCGCGAAAAGGACCTGGCCTGGCTGCGTGAGCAGGCGGCACCGTTCGGTGTTTCCGTCGAGCAGCGCCCGGACCTGGCCATCCTCGCCGTGCAGGGCCCGCAGGCGCGCGACATCGTGATCGGCCTGGCCCGCGAAGCCGACCGTGCAGCACTGACCAAGCTGGGCCGCTTCGCCGCCCTGCAGGCGCAGTCCGACGACGGCGTCGAGTTGTTTGTCGCCCGCACCGGCTACACCGGTGAAGACGGTTTCGAGATCCTGCTGCCGCAGGATGCCGTGGTCGCCTTCTGGAACCGCCTGCTGGCGGCAGGCGTGAAGCCGGCCGGCCTCGGTGCGCGCGACACCCTGCGCCTGGAGGCCGGCATGAACCTGTACGGCCAGGACATGGACGAAGAGATCAGCCCGTATGAAGCGGCACTGGCCTGGACCGTGTCGCTGGACGAAGGCCGCGACTTCATCGGCCGCGACGTGCTGGAGGCGCAGAAGGCCGCCGGCACCGCGCGCCAGATGATCGGCCTGGTGATGGACGAGAAGGGCGTGCTGCGCCACGGCCAGGCGGTGACCACCGCTGGCGGCCAGGGCGAGATCCTGTCCGGCACCTTCTCGCCGACCCTGGCCAAGGGCATCGCCTTCGCCCGCGTGCCGGCCGGTGAACTCGGCGAGGTCACCGTCGACATCCGCGGCCGGCAGGTGCCGGTGCGCGTGGTCAAGTTCCCGTTCGTGCGCGAAGGCCAGGCCCAGCCCGGCGTGCTCGCCGACGCCTGATCCGAACGTGCCGGTCGTCACTGACAGCAGTGGCGGCCGGTTGGTTACACTAGCCCCGTTTTTTCCACCCCTGCATATCTCTGGAGCAGTCCCATGAGCGAGATCCCCGGCGACCTCAAGTTCCTCAAGTCCCATGAGTGGGCCCGTGTCGAAGGCAATGGCCGCGTCACCGTCGGTATTTCCGACCACGCCCAGGGCCTGCTGGGTGACCTGGTCTACGTCGAACTGCCGGAAGTCGGCGCCGACGCCAAGGCCGGCGAACAGATCGCCGTCGTCGAGTCGGTGAAGGCCGCCTCGGACGTCTACAGCCCGATCAGCGGCAAGGTCGTCGAGGTCAACTTGGCCCTGTCCGACAAGCCGGAAACCATCAACGAAGATGCCTACGGCGAAGGCTGGATGTTCGTGATCGAACTGACCAACGCCGAAGAGGTCAACGAGCTGCTGGACCCGGACGCGTACGCCGAAGCCCTGGAGAACGACGACCACTGAGTCGTCGTTTCCGGATTCTGGAACGGCCACCTTCGGGTGGCCGTTTTTGTTTTGGCGACCGCGTCGGACTCATGACGCGGGGTTCGCTGTGCACCCTCGGCGTGGCATCAGCCGACAGGCGAACGGTGCCGATGGGCGTGCGCAGTTTTGCGCAAATCCGCGTTTCAGCCCCGCGCCGAAGCGTTCGAATGTGAAAACTTTTCGCCCCCCGTTGCGGCGCCGTTGTGCTGGCGTTGGCGGCGGTGCCGGTGACCACCGACGATGCGCGTACGCCGTTGTGCCTTGCCTGCGCCTGTCTACGCGGAGTGCTTATTTCAAGTGTTTTTTGATCAACGCCTGCATTGGCATCGATGCAGGCAACGTGCGTGCGCGCCGCTTCCACCGTCGTTGCAGGCCGTGCAGAGTGGTGGCGCCGGCGGCGCCCGGGAAGGCGCGGATGTGAAAATTTTTCGCGGGGGTTGTTGACAGTAAAAAAAACCGTGATTAGGTTTCGCCTCAGCAGACCTTGCCTGCCCAACCGAGTGCGCAGAATCAATCGTCCGATGCGAAGCAGCCCCTTCAAGACCACCGCGACCCTGATGACGGTGGACATGGCCCCGCTTCCCCCGGAGAAATGCAAGGCAACTCCCGTTCCGATGCCCGCTCCGCCGATCGAGGCGGGCATTGCCGCATCCGTAACGGCGCGCCTGACGCGCCGGCGGTCCCCGCACGCAGCATCCGCGGGTTTGATCCAACTGGGCGTTTCAACTCCCTATCACTGACGAGGAGCCATCCCATGGCAACCAAGAAAGCTGCGAAGAAGAAGCCCGCCGCCAAGAAAGCGGTGAAGAAGGTCGCGAAGAAGGCCGCTGCCAAGAAGGCAGTGAAGAAGGTCGCGAAGAAGGCAACCGCCAAGAAGGCAGTGAAGAAGGCTGCGAAGAAGGTCGCCAAGAAGACCACTGCGAAGAAGGCAGTGAAGAAGGCGGCGAAGAAGGTAGCCAAGAAGTCCGCTGCCAAGAAGGCCACCAAGAAGGTTGCCAAGAAGGCCACCAAGAAGACTGCCAAGAAGGCCGCGGCGCGCAAGCCGGCCAAGAAGGTCGCGAAGAAGGCCACTGCCAAGAAGGCCGTCAAGAAGACCGCCAAGAAGGCAGTGAAGAAGACCGCGAAGAAGGCCACCAAGAAGGCTGCCCCGAAGAAGGCAGCGAAGAAGGTTGCCAAGCGCAAGCCGGCCGCCCGCAAGAAGAAGGCCGCTCCGGTCGCTCTGCCGGCAACCCCGGCGCCGCTGATCTAAGTACTTCCCGATAGCCGCATCCTGAAACCCCCTTCCCTGGCTGCCCAGCGGGGAGGGGGTTTTTTTATGGGCCACTTGTAGCGTCGAGTCGAGCCAGGCTCGACCGCTTTGCTGACGGTCGGCGCTAGCCGTGCGGCGCCGCTGGAAAGCGCTCCATCAGGAAGTCGAGGAAGCTGCGCAGGCGGGTGGAGTGGTAACGGTCGTGCGCATAGACCACGTGCATCGGCCGACCGGCCTGACCGTATTCCGGGAACAGCTGCACCAGACGCCCCGCCTCGACATCGGCGGCCAGCAGCAGCGTCGATTGCAGGACGATGCCAAGGCCGTGCAGCGCCGCCGAACGCAGCGCTTCGCCATTGTTGATCTGCAGTCGGCCGTCGGGCACGTGGTCGAGCTCGCCAGCGTCGTGCTGCAGCCACTGGGCAAGCGCACTCGGTTCGAACGACAGGCATTGATGGCCGGCAAGTGCGTGCACGCTGCGTGGCGTGCCGTGCCTGGCCAGATACGCCGGCGATGCGCACATCATCAAGCGATAGGGGGCCAGTGCTCGGGCCACCAGCACGCTGCTGTCGGCCAGCGTGCCGATGCGCAGTGCCGCCTCGAAGCCCTCTTCGGCCAGGTCGACCACACGATCGGTCAGCGTGGCTTCGACCCGGACATCCGGATGACGGGCCATGTACTCGGCCAGCGCCGGTACCAGCGCGTGTGTACCGAAGATCACCGGTGCGCTGATGCGCAGCGTGCCCGCCGGTGAGAGCTGCTGGTGCTGCGCCTGCGCGTCGGTTTCCTCCACCAGGCGCAGGATCTCCTTGCAGCGCGCGTAGTAGTCCTCGCCGAACGGTGTCATGTGCTGGCGCCGGGTGGTACGGCTCAACAGCTGCATGCCCAGCCGGGCTTCCAATGCGCGCAGGTGCTTGCCGGCCATCGTTGCCGAGATATCCATCGCCGCGGCTGCCGCACTGAGGCTGCCCTTGTCCACGATCAGCACGTAGACCTGCATGCTCTCCAGCAGGTTCATCTGACACCCCGGGTGTTGAATGCTGAAACCTGCGTGGAGTTTATCAATCAGGGGTGATCAAACAGCATGTCGTGCACGGACCGGATTCGCCGGCCACGCTGACAGGAGAACACCATGGACTTGAATCTTGCTGGCCGTACCGCGTTGGTGACGGGCGCGGCCAGCGGCATCGGTGCCGCCGTCGCCAGGCAGCTGGCGGCCCAGGGCGTGCGCATTGCCATCACGTCGCGGCAGCGGGCACCGCTGCAGGCGCTGGCGGCGCGGATCGAAGCCGAAGGCGGCGCTGCACCGGTCATCGTGGCCGGCGATGTCACGGTTGCCGGCGACCTCCGGTACATCGCGGACGCATCCCGTGAGGCATTGCAGCGTGTCGACATCCTGGTCAATGCCGCAGGCGGTTCCCGGCCGACCACGGTCGATGCCGATGACGATATCTGGGAGGAAGCGATCGCCCTGAACTTCTCCGCCGCACGACGGCTGACCCAGGCGCTGTTGCCCGGCATGCAGGCGCAGGCATGGGGACGGGTGATCAATTTCAGCGGTTCGATGGAACCGCGCGCGGTGAACGCGGCCACCGCGGCGAAGGCGGCATTGCACCTGTGGAGCAAGGGCCTGTCGTCGGAGGTGGCGGGGCAGGGCATCACGGTGAACGCGATTGCACCGGGGCGCATCAACAGCGCGCAGATCCTGGACCGCCTGCACCCCACCGAGGAAAGCAGACGCGCGTTCATTGCCCGCAACATCCCGATCGGACGCTTTGGTGAACCGGAGGAAGTGGCGCCGCTGGTGGCGTTCCTGGCCTCGCCGCTGGCGGGTTACATCACCGGTGCGGTGATTCCAGTGGACGGCGGCATGCACTACTTCGCGCACTAGCGCTGCGGAACTGCAGAGCCGAGCATGGGCTCGACGCTGCAACGGCCAACAAAAAGGGCGACCGATGGGCCGCCCTTCGCACACACGGTCGAGCCCGCCTGGTCAGCGCGGCGAAGCCACCGCGCGGTTGCCCGAGGCGCCCTTGCCCTTGCGCTTGTCCTGCTGCGCCGGGCTTGCGCCCTCGGCCATCAGGTTGTCGCTGCCGAAGTCGGTGTCCACGTCCAGCCAGCGCTGCGCCGGCAGGCCGAGCGCCGAGTCGAGCACGGTCGGCAGCAGGCCGCTGGGCAGGCCGCTTTCGCCATTCCAGAGGATGGCGATGCCGAGGTCACGTTCCGGCACCAGCGCGACCAGGCCGCGATAGCCCTGCACGGCACCTGCATGGAACACCACGTCGTGGCCGGCGTAGTCGAAGGTACGCCAACCCAATGCGTAGCCCGCCGAGTGCAGGCGCTCACGGCGCCAGCCTGAACGCATCTCGCCCGGCGTGTTGATCAGGCTCGAATGCAGGGTGGCCAGCAGCGGTGCCGGCAGCACGTCGGGGCGATGGCCGGTGTGGGCCAGCAGCCACTGCGCCATGTCGCTGGCGCTGGCGTTGACGCCAGCCGCCGGAGCGACGCGGTAATAGGTGGGCTTGGGCGTCAGCGAGACCCAGCCGTTGCGGCTGCGCACGTGCGGACGCGCCCAGCGCGAGCTGGCCTGGATGCCGGCCAGGCCGAGACTGGCATCATTCATGCCCAGCGGCTTGAAGATGCGGCGCTCGACCGACTGCTCGTAGAAGCTGCCCGAGGCCGCATAGACCACGTCGCCGATCAGGCTGAAGGCCACGTTCTGGTAGGCGTAGCAGTCGCCCGGCAGGCATTTCAGGCTGGTGTTGGCCAGCTTCTGGGTCAGCGCGTAGTACTCGGCGTTGCCTTCGATGTCGCGGTCGTAGGCGTTGTACGGCAGGCCGACGCGATGGCTGAGCACGTCGGCCACGGTCAGGCGGTCGGTGGCTTCGGGCGAATTGAGGCGGAAGCCCGGCACGTAGTCGGTGACCTTGCTGTCCCAGCGCAGCGTGCCGTCGTTGACCAGCAGGCCGGCCATGGTGCCGGCGAAGGCCTTGGACAGCGAGGCCAGGCGGAACACGGTGTGCGCATCGACCGGCAGCGGGTTGTTGACGTCGGTGACGCCATAGCCACGCGCGCTGAGAATGCGGCCGCCCTGCACGATCGCCACCGCCATGCCTGGCACGCGCTCGCCATAGGTCAGCTGCTGCGCCATCGATTCGATGTTGGCGACGTTGAAGCCAGCCGCCGGCGCCTGGACGCGCGGCACCAGACCGGTGCGGTAGGCCGCAGGCTGGGTGTGGGCGACGGTGGCAGCCGTCGCGGATTCGATGTTGGTCGGCATCGGCGGCAACGCCGGCGGTGTCTGCGCGGTGGTGGACAAGGCAACGGGCATCAACATGCCCAGCAAACCGGTGGCCGCCGAACGGATCGGACGACGCAGGCTGTTCTTTTTCATCGGTTGGACCCGTGCGCGACTGCTGATGGCGATTCTAGCGCCGCTTTTCCCCTGTGCACAAACAAAGCGAAGATGAATGCGCATCTTGTTGAAAAATTTGGAATTTTGACGCCCCGAAAGTGTGTATCGGAACGTGTCGTCCAGGCCGGTCCTCGCGTCCGTCCGCAGGCGCGAGGGCGCGTCACGCTGGCGATGTTGCAGTGCATTGGCTAACGTACGCGCTTCACCGCCCCGGAGCCTGCCATGCTGCTGTCCAACCGCCGTCTGTGGGCGAGGGGCGCTGCATGAGCGCTGCATCGGGCAAGGGGCCGCTGCAGGGCCTGGCGGCGGCGCTGCGCGAGTCGCCGGCGCTGTGGTGGTCGTTCCTGTACTTCTTCTGCCTGCTCAGCGGCTACTACGTGCTGCGCCCGGTGCGTGAGGCCATGGCCGCCTCGGCGGACCTGGAAACGGTGTTCCCGCCCGTGCTGATCACCTGGTTCGCCAGCCATGGCATCGCGTTGAAGGACTTCGTCCTGCAGTTCCTGTTCTCCTGCGTGTTCGTGATCATGCTGGTGCTGCAGCCGGTGTACGGCTGGCTGGTCAGCCGCTTCCCGCGCCGTGTGTTCCTTCCCGTGGTGTACGGCTTCTTCATCGTCACCCTGCTGGGGTTCTACGCACTGTTCGACAGTCACGTGCCAGGGCGGGGCATGGCCTTCTTCCTCTGGGTGATGGTCTTCAACCTGTTCGCGGTGGCGGTGTTCTGGAGCTTCATGGCCGACGTGTTCTCCAACGCACAGGCGCGTGCCTACTACGGCTACATCGGTGCGGCCGGCACCGTTGGCGCGTTCCTCGGCCCGTTGATCACCAGCGCGCTGGCGCAGCGCGTGGGCATCGCCAACCTGATGCTGGTCTCGGCAGCATTCCTGGTCGTGTGCCTGTTGTGCATCTGGCGGCTGCGGCATTGGGCGGTGCTGCGCGAACGCGAGCAGCAACTGGTGTCCGGCGAGCAACCGATGGGCGGCAGCGTGCTGGACGGCCTGAAACTGATCGTGCGCGAGCCGCTGCTGCGCTGGTTGGCGGTGATGGTGGTGTTCGGCGTGGGCGTCGGCACGCTGCTGTACAACCAGCAGGCCAGCATCGTGCGCGCGGCGTTTACCGACCCGGCGGCCAGTACCGCGTTCTTCTCGCGCATCGACCTGGCGGTGAACGCGCTGGCGCTGCTGATGCAGGTGGGCCTGACCCGCTGGCTGCTGTCGCGCCACGGCATCGCGCCGGCGCTGCTGATTCCCGGTTTCGCGATCCTGATCGGCTTCTCGGTGCTGGCAGCCTCGCCGATGCCGTTGATGGTCGCGGTGGTGCAGGTGATGACCCGCGCCAGCGAATTCGCACTGGCCAAGCCGGCGCGCGAGACCATCTACACGCGCGTGGACCGGCAGTGGCGCTACAAGGCCGGCGCGGCGATCGACACCGTGGTGTACCGCGGCGCGGACCTGGGGTTCACCTGGATCCACAAGGCACTGACCCTGTTCGGTTCGCACGTGGTGTTCATCGGCGGCGTGCTGGTGGCCGGCTTCATGACCCTGGCTGCATTCGGCGTGCTGCGCGAAGAAAAGAAGCTGCCGCGCGACCGTTGATTTGCCGGGGTCAGGGCCCTTTCCCGCGGGGAAAGGGCGCTGACCCCATTCTCCTTCCCTGTCCAAGGAACCGCACATGTACTGGATCGCACTCGCCCTGACCTTGCTGGTCGCACTGCTGCACGTCTATTTCCTGGTGCTGGAGATGTTCCTGTGGACCCGCCCGCTGGGCCTGAAGACCTTCCGCAACACGCCGGAGAAGGCCGGGGCCACGCGCGTGCTGGCGGCCAACCAGGGCCTGTACAACGGCTTCCTGGCGGCAGGCATCGTGGTGGGGCTGGTGATCGATCAGCCGGTGCTGGTGACGTTCTCGCTGGCCTGCGTGGTGGTGGCGGGGTGCTATGGCGCGTACAGCGTGAGCCGCCGTATTTTCATGATCCAGGCGGTGCCGGCGATCCTGGCGTTGGTGTTTCGCGCGCTGGCGTAGTTTCCAGCCAACGGCGCAGCCCCTCGTGGGTTGGTCGCGTGGAGCGGGTCATGTGTTGGGTGTGGCGGGTGGGCCGTGCAGGGGACGCTGCAAGTACGTCCATGTAAGCTCGATGGCGCCATCCATGGCGCCAACGCCCCTGAACGGCCCACCCGCCACACCCCTGACAGTTTCAGGGCGCGGCCAGCCCACGGAGAAGAAAAAGAAGTTCAAGAGCAACAGCAACAGCAACAGCAACAGCAACAGCAACAGCAACAGCAACAGCAACAGCAACAGCAAAAAGCGGCCGGTGGGCCGCTTTTGCTGTTGCTTCTGCCCTTCTTTTTTCTCTTGCGTGGGTGGACGCCGCAGAGATGCGTCCGAGGCTGGGGGCGGTGGGTTCGCGGGGATGTCCGCGGCATGGATGCCGCGGCCAAGTCCCCAGGGATGGGTTCACGGCGTCCCCCGCGAACCCACCGTCCCCAGCCTAACCAGGGCTTTCCGCGATCAACCGTCCACCCCCGAGGGGCTGCGCCGTTCGCGGGAACCTACTTCGCCGGCGACAACCACATGTCGATCACCGCGCTGAACACCTCCGTGCCCGCACGGTCGCGCACGCTCACCGTCACCGGCAGGGCATAGCCCTCGGCCGCGACGACAATCGGCTGTGCCGGCAACGCCACCGCCTGCAGCGTGCCACGTGCCTTGGCCAGGTACTGCACCTGCATCCCCTTCGGGATCCAGCGCATGCCCTTCGGCAGCGATGCATCGACCATCAACCCGGCGGTCAGTTCGGCCAGGTTGCACATCGCGATCGCGTGCACCGTGCCGATGTGGTTGCGCACCCTGCGGCGGTCGGCCAGCGTGCCTTCGCAGCGGCCGTGTTCCAGGCGGGTGATGCGTGGCGCGATGCTGGCGAAGTAGGGCGCCTTGAAGCACACCGCGCGCGAGAACAGCCAGGTGCCGGCGGGCCAGCGCTGCAGCCGGTGGTAAAGCGAGAGCAGGGGCGTGGACATGGTGGGTATTCCGGTCGGCGGATAAAGCGACGGCGGGCCGAGGCCCGCCGTCGAAGCAACGCGTGTCGCGGGCGATCAGGCTGCCTGCGAATGCGGGTCCTTGTGCTGGCGGTCGTAGTAGCTGGCCGCGCGCAGTTCGTGGGTGTCGAAGTCGTCCACGCTGATGGTGTCCAGGGTCAGCGTGCGCAGCTCTTCCAGCAGGCTGCGCTCATCCTGGGTGATCACGCCCTCGGCCACGGCTTCGTCCAGCTGCGCCTTGAAGTCCAGCGCCTCGATGCCCTTGCTCTTCAGCGCCTTCAGGAACTTGCGCTCCACCGGCTCGGCCATGATCGCCTTGCTCAGGTAGCTGTTGATACGGCCGCCCGGGTTGTTCTCGCACGGGGTCAGGAACACGCCACTGGCCAGACGGTCGCGGGCTTCATTCGGCGCCATCAGCAGGGCGGCGACACGACGGCTCAGGCGATCGCCCGGAGCCTCGGCACGACGGCCCAGCGGGAAGATCAGTGCCCACATCAGCCAGCCGATCGGACGGATCGGGAAGTTGCGCAGTGCGGCCGACAGCGACTCTTCGATCTTGTGCACGCTGTCATGGAAGGCCCAGGCCAGCAGCGGCTGGTCGGCCTGCGGTGCGCCTTCGTCGTGGTAGCGCTTGAGCATGGCGCTGGTCATGTAGACGTGGCTCAGCACATCGCCCAGGCGGCCGGACAGCGATTCCTTGAACTTCAGCTTGCCGCCGAGGGTCATCATCGAGATGTCGGCCATCAGCGCCAGGTTGGCCGAGTAGCGGTCCAGCTTGCGGAAGTAGCGGCGGGTATAGGCGTCGCCCGGGGCGGCACCAAAGCGCGCGCCGGTCAGGCCGAACCAGAACGAACGCACGGCATTGGAGATGCCGAAGCGGATGTGACCGAACAGGCTGCGGTCGAAGTCCTGCAGGCCGGCGCGGGTATCCGGATCCTGCGCGGCCTTCATTTCCTTCAGCACCCACGGGTGGCACAGGATCGCACCCTGGCCGAAGATCAGCAGGCTGCGGGTCATGATGTTGGCGCCCTCCACGGTGATCGCGATCGGCGCGGCCTGCCAGCTGCGGCCAGCGAAGTTGCGCGGCCCCAGGATGATGCCCTTGCCGCCGATCACGTCCATCATGTCCGAGATCACTTCGCGACTCATGGTGGTGCAGTGGTACTTGGCGATCGCCGACGGCACCGACGGCACGTCGCCACGGTCAACCGCGGCGGCGGTGGCCTGCGACAGCGCACTGATCTTGTACGCCTTGCCGCCGATGCGGGCCAGCGCTTCTTCCACGCCCTCGAAGCGGCCGACCGACAGGCCGAACTGCTTGCGGATGCGCGCATAGGCGCCGGTCACCGCGGCACCGGCCTTGGCACCACCACTGGCGGTGGACGGCAAGGTGATCGAGCGGCCCACGGCCAGGCACTCGTTGAGCATGTTCCAGCCCTTGCCGGCCATCGCCGCGCCACCGATCAGCTGGGTCAGCGGAATGAACACGTCCTTGCCGCGGATCGGGCCGTTCTGGAACGTCGAGTTCAGCGGGAAGTGGCGACGGCCGATTTCAACGCCGGCGGTGTCGCGCGGCAGCAGGCCCAGGGTGATGCCGATGTCGCGGGTATCGCCGATCAGGCCATCCGGGTCGTACATGCGGAACGCCAGGCCGATCAGCGAAGCGACCGGGGCCAGGGTGATGTAGCGCTTGTCGAAGGTGAGCTTGACGCCGAGCACCTGCTCGCCGTTCCACTCGCCCTTGCAGACGATGCCGTAGTCCGGGATCGAGGTGGCGTCGGAGCCGGCGAACGGACCGGTCAGGCCGAAGCAGGGCACTTCGCGGCCATCGGCCAGGCGCGGCAGGTACTGGTCCTTCTGTTCCTGGGTGCCGTAATGCACCAGCAGTTCACCCGGGCCCAGCGAGTTGGGCACGCCGACGGTGGAGCTGACCACCGAAGACACCGACGCCAGCTTCTGGATCACCTTGTGGTGGGCCAGTGCGGAGAAGCCCAGCCCGCCATATTCCTTCGGGATGATCATGCCGAAGAACTTGTTCTTCTTGATGAAGGCCCATAGTTCCGGCGGCAGGTCCGCATGGACATGGGTGATTTCCCAGTCGTTGACCATCGCACACAGCTCTTCCACCGGGCCATCGAGGAAGGCCTGTTCCTCGGCGGTCAGCTGCGGCTTGGGATAGTTGAGCAGGATGTTCCAGTCCGGATCACCGGTGAACAGTTCGCCCTCGAAACCGACCGAACCGGTTTCCAGTGCGATGCGCTCGGTCTGCGACAGCGGCGGCAGCACCTTGCGGAACACCTTCATCATCGGGCCGGTCAGCAGCGGCTTGCGGATGAACGGCAGCAGCAGCGGCACGGCGATGACGGCCAACACGGCGGCCGCGACGATCGTGGCGGTCTGGTTGACGTAGGGAATGAACCAGCAGGCGGCCAGCAGGGCCACGCTGATCAGCGTCCAGGTAACCAGCCGCATGCGGTGGTAGGCGACGAACGCGCCTGCCAGCAGCAGGGCGAGGAAGGGAAGAACGATGCTCATGAGCGTGCTCCGGTGACGTGCTCGTTTGTGGCGGACGAAGCCGCAGCGTCCGCTGCGGGCAACACGTCCAGATAGTCCAACACAGTAGCGGTAAAGGCGTCGTTGTCATCGCCGGCGACCATATGGGTGGCCTGCGGCAGCTGCACATGGCGCGCATGCGGCGCCAACGCCAGGAACTCGGCCACGGTCTGCGGCGTGACCAGGTCGCTGCGTCCGCCGCTGACCAGCAGCAGCGGGCACTTCACCTGGCGCGCGGCCTCGGCCAGTGCGTCCTGGTGCTGTTCGCTGTCGCGGGCCAGTTCGGCCACCAGGCGCGGATCCCAGTGCCAGCGCCAGCGGCCGCGGCCGTCCTCGCGCAGCAGCGCACGCAGCGACTGCTCGGATTTGCGCGGACGGTGCGGCATGTACGCCGAGATCACGTCGGCGGCCTGGGCCAGCGAAGCGAAGCCGTCGGGATGGGCGGTCATGAAGGCGAGGATGCGCTCGACGCCGGCGGTATCCCAGCGCGGGGTGATGTCGACCAGCACCATCGCCGAGAACAGGCCGGGCCAGCGCGACTCGGCCAGCAGGCCGAACAGCCCGCCCATCGATGCGGCAACCAGTACCGGCGGGCGCGGCTGCTCGCCGGCCAGCACGATCAGGTCATCGGCGAACTGTTCGCCGTGATAGGGCAGGTTGGCGGCATTCCAGTCCGAATCGCCGTGGCCGCGGGCGTCGTAGGCCAGCGTCTGCAGGCCGGCGGCATTCAGTGCGCGGGCAGTGGCATTCCAGGCGTGGCGGGTCTGGCCGAAGCCATGCGCGAACAGCACCCGGCCGCGCCGGCCATGGTCGCTGGCGGTGGCGGCCAGGCGGGCGCCATGGGCGGCGTCCAGGCGCAGGTCATGGAACGCAGCGGGAGGTGGGGACGTAACCATACTTGCTAGTATGGATCGGTTCGGGGGGAAGTCAATACTGCACGGTATGGTGCGCTGCGGAAGTCCCCTGAATGGACCTCGCCTGGGAGGCTGCGACGGTTTCGACCGCAACCGCGTACTGCAACGAACCCCGGCGTATGGTTAAATCAGCCCATGAATCAACCTGACGCTTCCGCCGGCGAACCGCGCGCCGGCCGCAACAGCCGCCTGAGTGCCGAAGACTGGGCCCAGGCGGCCCTCGATCTGATTGCTGAACAAGGTGTCGGCGCCGTCGCGGTGGAGCCGCTGGCACGGCGGCTCGGCGTTACCAAGGGCAGTTTCTACTGGCATTTCCCTTCGCGCGATGCATTGCTGCAGGCGGCGCTGGAGCGCTGGGAACTGTTCGAACAGGAACAGGTGTTCGGCAGCCTGGAAGACGTGCCGGATCCGCGCGTGCGCCTGCGCCAGCTGTTCCAGATGGTGGCGCATGAAGTGCAGCCGCACATCATCTACAGCGAGCTGCTGAAGGCACTGGATCATCCGATGGTGCGGCCGGTGATCGACCGCGTCTCGCAGCGCCGCCTCGATTATCTGGTCGCCTCGTTCCGCCAGGCGGGCCTCAGCTCGACCGATGCGCGTCATCGGGCACGCCTTGCCTACGCCGCGTATGTCGGCTTCCTGCAGTTGTCGTTGCAGCTGCAGCAGCCCAAGCAGGCGCGCGAGGATTTCGAAGCGTACGTCGAGCATCTGATCGAGACGCTGATTCCGAACGGATGAGCACCCGGGAATGATGTTGAAGCAAGGCCGCGGCGACACCGCGGCCTTTTTTGTTGTGCCTGGCCAGCTGTTTCCATGCGACACAAAGAGCAACGGCCCCTTGCGGGGCCGTTGCTGCATCAGCTGATCAGAGTGCCGATCAGAACTTCTGCTTGTACTGCATGTACATGAAGCGACCGATGTCGTAGCCACCGTAGTAGGAGTACTGCGAGTTCGGCGCCGAGTACATCTGCGGGCCGTAATGATCGAACACGTTACGCGCGCCCACGGCGATGGTTGCATTCCACGGTGCGTTCCAGGAGACCTGGACGTCGTGGAAGGTGGTGGCGCCACGGCGGTTCATCGGCTGGTCGCGTGCCGGATCCGGCGAGCCGAAGTCAGGCAGGCTGCACTCGGTCGAGAAGTAGCACTGTTCCTTCACGCTGGAGAAGTAGCGCGTACCCCAGGTGATGCCCCAATCGCCGTATTCCCAGCCCAGCACCAGGTTCGAACGCAGGCGGAAGTTGCTGCTGAAGCCGTTGAGGATCGACACCGGCACCTGCTGCGCGTTGGTGGTCTTCAGCACGTTCTTGCTGACGTAGGTGTTCTGCAGGTTGGCGTTGAAGCTGCCCCAGCTGCTGGTTTCGAAGCGATAGGCCACATCGAAGTCGAAGCCTTCGGTTTCCTGGTAACCGGCATTACGTGGTGCGTAGGTCAGGTTGGTCACGATGCCACGGGTTGCGTCGCGGGTGAACGAGTTGCAGCGGTCGGCGATGCCGAGTACGTAGCAGTCGTTGAGCTGGGTGGTCGGATCGTCGGTGACGATGGTGTTGGTGATCTTGATGTTCCACCAGTCCAGGCTCATGTTCAGGCCCTGGGCAAAGGTCGGGCTCCACACCAGGCCGACGGTCTTGGACTTGGACTTTTCCGGAGTCAGGTTCGGGTTGGAGACGGCGTTGAACGGCACCGGGCTCTGCTCATCCTGACCTTCCGCCGGGACGTAACCCTGCTTCAGCTGGCGGAAATTCGGGGCCAGCGCGCCCAGAGCGGCGGCGCAACGCTGGGCGGTGGCCGGATCGCTGGCAGCCAGGCCGAAATCGGTATCGCACGGATCGGTGAAGTAGGCGAAGGTCTGCGAGCTGCCACCGTACAGATTATCGATGGTCGGTGCGCGGAAGCCCTCGGCATAGGTGGCACGCACCAGCAACTGGTCGATCGGCTTCCACTTGAGGCCGAACTTGTTGTTGGTGGTGTTGCCGAAGGTGTTGTACTTCGAGTAGCGCGATGCGGCGTTGAAGCTCAGTTCCTTGGCACCCGGCAGGTCGGCCAGGATCGGAACATTCAGCTCCAGATACACTTCGTTGACGTTGTAGCCACCACCGGTCGGGCCGGCCGCCAGATCGGTCGAGTAGCCCGACTGTGACAGCGCATCCGGGACGTAGGTGCCCTTGTCTTCGCGGTACTCGTAACCCAGCGCGAAGCCCAGGTCGCCGGCGGGCAGGGTGAACAGGCTGCCGGCGATGTTCGCGTAGTAGGTCTTGGTGGTGACTTCACCGGTGTTCTTGGTGGTCGGGAACAGGAACTGCTGCAGGGCAGGATTGCCGGTCAGGCCGCCGTCGCCGGTACGGCCGTACGGAATGGCCGGATTCCACGGAATGCAGCCGCCCGGGCCCGGGCCATAGATCGGGTTGGTGCCCGCGGCCAGGCCGGCGGCCGTGCCGCACTCGACGCGGCCGGTGGCCGGGTTGAGGAACGACGCGCCGGTGGCCTGGGTGACCGCCAGCATGTTGTAGTTGCCGGTCTGGGTCTGCAGGTTCTCCGAGTTCTGGTAGATGTAGCCGGCTTCCCAGTCGAAGTACTTGTCATTGAACTGGAAGCTGCCCTGCAGGGCGCCAGTGAAGCGGAAGGTGGTAAGCTTGTTGGTCGACAGGCGCGGCACTTCCCAGCCACGGCGGATGAAGCCCATGTCGGTGCCGAACGGGTTGTAGTAGCTGTCCTGCGAGAGCACGGTACCCAGCTGACGCTCATAGTCGGCCGACTGCAGCGGATAACCGGCGACCTGGGCCTGCGACTCGCGACGGGTGTACAGCAGGTCGGAGACGAAGCGGATGTTGTCGGTCAGGTCGTACTGTACGTTGGCGAACACCGAACGACGCTTGGTCGGCGTCAGCAGGTGCATCTGCTCGTTGGAGTTGCTGACGTCACCGGTGATCGGGGTGAGGTCGGTCTCGTGATAGGCGTTCGGATCGAACGGATTTCCACCACGGTTCAGCGTCAGCAACGGTGCATTCGGATCATTGACGTCATAGACCGCGCCCCACTGGCTGACCGGGGTCCAGCCGCGGTCCGGGTGGCGATCCGTGCGCTGCGACTTGCTGAACCAGCGATTCTTGGCCCAGACGGCCTTTTCTTCGGCGTATTCCGCACCGATGGTGACCGAACCACGATCACCGGTGAAGCCGGCCACGAAGTCGAAGCTGCTCTTCTGGCCGTCGCCTTCGCCGTACTGGCCGACGTAGGCGTTGGCTTCCAGGCCCTGGAAGTTCTTGCGGGTGATGATGTTGATCACGCCGGCGATCGCGTCGGAGCCGTAGATCGACGAGGCGCCGTCCTTCAGGACGTCGATGCGCTCGACGATGGCCGACGGGATCTGCGACACGTCCTGCAGGCCGCTGACGCTGGCGCCGAGGCGCTTGCCGTCGACCAGCACCAGGGTGCGTTCGGCGCCGAGGTTGCGCAGGTCGATGTAGAAGCCACCGACGGCTTCGCCGGAGGACAGCGGCTCGGAACGGCTGATGGCCGGGCTGCCAGCGGCAGAGATGTTCTGCAGGACGTCGGCAACTGTCTTGAAACCGCTCTTCTCGATCGAAGCGCGGCTGATGCTCAGAACGGGCTGGGCGGTTTCGGTATCGACCTGACGGATGCGCGAACCGGTGACCTCGATGCGGTCGAGGTTGGTGGCTTCTTGGGCGTGGGCCGTCGCGGTGGTGGCACCGGCGACAAGCGCGATCACAACTGCGTCACGCAGCTGGCTGGACTTGAGTTTCATTGGCTCTCTCTCTCCAAGAAATCTTGGCTGGGGTTAATGCCCGGCGGGGGAGCGAAAAAGCGCTCCCAAATCGCGAGGCTGACCCGATAGTAACGGGCGTTCGCCAAGAATTAAAGCTGTGTTAATCAAGCCTGTGATTTTGGTAAAGATGCGCTTTTTCCATGCCACTCAATAGTTTACCGGCATGGTCAGGGCGCTCTGCCTCGTTTGTTAACGCAGAATGATGAAAAAAGTTTCGATTGAAATGTATCTCACTATGTCGGTGCGCAGCGTTTCATCGCCCAGCGGCGATACCGGTTACGCAAGTGCGCGGCAGGCTTGCACATGCAAAAGGCGCCTTTCGGCGCCTTTGGGAATATCGTTGCTGAGCCTGTTTACCGGGATCAGAGATCCTGTTCGTAACGCACATACGGCACGGTGCCGTCGTCGTTGCTTTCGTTGCGCGGGGAGAACGGATTCTTGCCGCGGCTGATCACATTCTCGGCGCCGACGGTGAGCTGGCCGGACCACGGGGTACGCCAGGTCAGGCCGATGCCCAGGCCTTCCCACTTGCCGGGCTTGCCCGGGACGTCGACCACGCGGCCGATGATGCTGCCGGTGAAGTTGCCGTAACCGGCGCCGATGCTCAGGCTCTTGCTGTCCCAGCGATCGACGATGGCCGGCGAGGCGTCGGCCAGCGGAACCAGGCGCGCCTTGGCGTAGGTACCGGCAATGGAGACGAAGCCTTCGCGACCGATGTTCTTCTGCGCGAACACGGTCAGATCGTTCTGCTCGGCACGCAGCGAGGGCGTCTTGTTCGGGCCCGACAACCAGGCGGGCAGGGTTTCACGGCCAGTGCCGGCGGTGATGCCCAGGCGGCTGTTGCCGCGGTTCAGCGCGGCGGTACCGCTGAAACGACGGCTGTTCAGATCATCCTCGTCGCCCAGGCTGGCCAGCATGCAATGGCTGGCCAGACCGCTGATGCTGGTGCCGCTGCTGCTGTTGCAGAGCAGGCCCAGCGAATCGCCGGAGGACAGGCCAAAGGCCGCGTCCAGCGAGTTGCGGCCGAAATGCCAGCGGGCGCCGGCCGCCTGTTCGCCGGTCGGCTCAAGGTACAGCAGCGCCTCGACCTTGCCGCTGCCCTTGTTCCAGACCGGCAGCACGGTGCGGGTGTCCTTGCTCTGCGCATGCACGCCCGTGATCGCGCCAAGGGCGATCAGCAGGGCCAGCGGTAGACGCAGGAAGGTACGCATCGGACCAGTTCAGACAGGGACAGACAACGGAAGTTCCCGTGGGGACGGGAACTCGATCCTAGGGTGTTTATGAATTCTTAACAAGCCTTGATCCTCCCCAGGTACAAGACTGCCGTTCACTGAAGTCGTTCAGGCGCCGGTACAGCCCCCTGGGCGCCGTGGAACAGTATGCCGAACTCCGTCAATGGAAAGTGATACTCGCGTCCGCAGAATTCGCAACGCACCTCGACGGCGCCAGTGTCCTCGGCGGCCGCTCGGGCCTCCTCTTCCCCCAGCGACTGCAGCATGCCGGCCACCCGCTCGCGCGAGCAGGAGCAGGCGAAAGAGAGCGGCTTTTCACCCAGCAGCTCCGGCCGCTCCTCGTGGAACAGGCGGTGCAGCAGCTGCTCGGCCGGGGTCGCCAGCAGTTCGGCCTTGCCCAGGGTCTCGAACAGGGCGCTGGCGCGCGCCCAGCCATCTTCGTCGCCTTCGTCGCCCGGCAGTTTCTGCAGCAGCAGGCCGGCGGCACCGTTGCGGTCGGCCGCCAGCAGCAGGCGGGTGGGCAGCTGCTCCGACTGGCGGAAGTAGTCCTCGAAGGCCTCGTCCAGTTCCGGCGCGGTCAGCGCGACCAGGCTCTGGTAGCGCTGCGGCTCGCGCGGGTCCAGGCCGGGGTTCTCGATGGTGATGGCGAGGATGGCGTCATCGCCGAGGCTGGACAGGTCACGCGGCGCGTCGGCGCCTTCGCTGAGCTGGGCGATGCCACGCAGGGTGCCGCCCGCGGTGCATTCGGCGAACAGGGTGCGCAGGGCAGTGCTGCTGCGCAGCTGCACTGACAGGCGGCCGTCGATCTTGGTGTGGCCGGTGAACAGGGCCGAGGCGACACAGGCCTCGCCGAGCAGCTCGGCAGCGGCGTCCGGGTACACCGCGTGGGACAGGATTTCCTGCCAGGTGGCCTGCAGGTGCACATGCACGCCGCGGACGCCGGCGTCGGGGAGCAGGAAACGGATCAGGGAATCGGAGTTGGCGGTCATCGGCTCACATCGCGCGTAAACGGGGGCGGTTGCCGGATAATGCGCCGACAACCAGACAGAAGAAGGATGCACCAGTAATGGGGGCAGCGGGAGAGCAGCACAAGGTAGTGGCGGAGGTGGCCGCACCGCGCCGGCGACGCTGGCGCTGGAAGCGGCTGCTGTGGCTGCCGGTGCTGCTGGCCGCCTTCAGCTGCCTGCAGGTGCTGGTGCTGCGCTTCATCGACCCGCCGGTGTCCACGGTGATGCTGTGGCGCTACGGCGAGGCGCTGGGCGAGGCGGACTGGTCCTATCGGCTGCATTACCAGTGGCGCGACCTCGACCAGATGGCGCCGAGCCTGCCGATCTCGCTGGTGGCGGCCGAGGACCAGCGCTTCCCCGACCACAATGGCTTCGATCTGCAGGCCATCGAAAAGGCCCGCGACCATAACGCCAGGGGAGGGCGCCTGCGTGGCGCCAGCACGATCAGCCAGCAGGTGGCCAAGAACCTGTTCCTGTGGCAGGGCCGCAGCTGGATCCGCAAGGGCCTGGAAGTCTGGTACACGGTGCTGATCGAGGCGCTGTGGCCGAAGGAGCGCATCCTGGAGATGTACGCCAACATCGCCGAGTTCGGTGATGGTGTGTACGGTGCGCAGGCGGCAGCCCAGAAATACTGGGGCAAGGACGCGGCCCGGTTGAGCCCGGCCGAGAGTGCGCGACTGGCGGCGGTACTGCCGGCACCGCGACGCTACAACGCGGCCGCACCGGGGCCGTATGTGCAGCGGCGCGCCGCATGGATCCAGCGCCAGGCGCGCCAGCTGGGAGGCGCGTCATACTTGTCGGAGGACTGAGGCAGGCGTGGCGTGAGCGGCGGGCGACGGGTCGTGCGCCTGGCCGGCAATGTACAATCCGGGCATGACCCGCGAACGGCTCACTTTTGTCATCGCCGCCTACAACGAGGCCCTGGCATTACCGCTGCTGCATCCACGGCTGTGCGCGGTGCTGGACGGCATGCCCGACATCGACGGCCACATCCTCTATGTGGATGACGGCAGTCATGACCGCACATGGGAGGTGATCGCGGGGTTGGCCCAGGCTGATGCGCGCGTCTCGGCGCTGAAGCTGTCGCGCAACTTCGGCAAGGAGGCGGCGCTGACCGCAGGCCTGGATCTGGTGCACGAGGGGGCAGCGATGATCCTCGATGCCGACGGCCAGGACCCGCCGGAGCTGGTGCCGCAATTCGTCGCGCGCTGGCGCGAGGGCCATGACAACGTCTACGGCACGCGCATGGCCCGCGATGGCGAGTCCTGGATCAAGCGCGCCACGGCAGCGATGTTCTACCGGGTGATGGGTCGCCTGTCGCGTACGCCGATTCCGGCCGATACCGGAGATTTCCGCCTGCTGTCCCCGCGCGCGCTGAGCGCCCTGCGCGGGATGCGTGAGCGCCACCGTTTCATGAAGGGGCTTTTCAGCTGGGTAGGCTTCAAGCGGATTGCCGTGCCCTATCACCGCCACGCGCGCGTGGCCGGCACCAGCAAATTCAGCCTGTGGCGGCTGTGGAATTTCGCCCTCGAAGGCATCACCGGCTTCTCGACTGTGCCGCTGCGGGCTGCCACCTACCTGGGACTGGCAACCGCCGCAGTCGCGTTCGTGTTCGGCCTGTGGGTGATCGTGAAGGCGGCGCTGTATGGCGACCGGGTGGCGGGTTGGCCGACGATGATGGCGGTGATCCTGTTCCTGGGGGGAGTGCAGTTGATCGCGCTGGGGCTGGTGGGAGAGTACCTGGGGCGGCTGTACGAAGAGTCCAAGCAGCGGCCCTTGTACCTGGTTGACGCGTGGCTAGCATCCGCCGTGGCAGACTCGGCCCTGCAACCCACCCTCGGAGGGCAGGCAGATGACGACGGTACGGCAGCTGTTGGATGGCAAGTCTCCTGAAGTACATGCGGTCGCGCCGGACGCGGCGGTGATCGATGCGGTCCGGTTGATGGCGGAAAAGGGCATCGGTGCGGTACTGGTGATGGACGGGCCGCGGCTGGTCGGGATCCTGTCCGAGCGTGACTACGCGCGCAAGATCGTGCTGCGTGATCGTTCATCGCGCGATACCGCGGTGGCGGAGATCATGACGGCGCAGGTGGTGACGGTGTCGCCCGGTGAGCAGGTGGAGCATTGCCTGCAACTGGTGACCGACTACCGCATCCGCCATCTGCCGGTGGTGGAGGGCGCGCAGGTGCTGGGGGTGATCTCCATCGGTGACTTGGTGAAGTCGGTGATTGATGCGCAGCGGCGCGAGCTGGACCAGCTGCAGCAGTACATCGTGGCGGGGTGAGGTGTTCACCGGCGGGCCTGCGGCCCGCCGGCCCGCTTTTCGAAGCTCAAAGCCAAAGCCAAAGCCAAAGCAGCGCCTTCCTGATGCGGGGGAGGCGGAGGGCATGGCCATGCAGGACACGCCGTAAACCCCGCTCCGCGGTCCGGCCCAGCCGCTGGCGGCTGTGCGTTCGGGCGCTTGCGAAGCAGTGCTTCGCAAGCAAAGCGCCCTCACCCATGGGGGCTCGATGGCGCCTTGCTCGTGTGCGCTGTCCTGCGCACACGGCAAGACCGGGGTTGGGCGTCCTGCCCAACCCGCCCGAGGCATGCCTCGGGCCCATGGCGCCAACGGTCCTGCACGGCCATGCACTCCGCCTCAGGACTCGTCCCGCGAGTGCGGTGGGTTGCCCGTCGGTTGACTGCCTTTGGTAGCTGCCAACCTTGGTTGGCAACAGCTTTTGACTTTGCTTTTTTCTTTTGACTTTGAATTTCCGCTCTCGTTCCGCGCGCGCAGGAAACTGTCACTCGTCCCCCTCAAACCACGACCAATCCAGGCGCCACGAACGAACGCTCCTACTTCGCATACTGCCCCCCGCAGTCGGCATCCTTGCCCGGCCCCAGTTCGATGGTTGCCAGCAATGCCGCCGGCGGGGCGATGCTGCCCAGTGCCAGGGCCACCGCGCCGCGGATGCCCAGCGCCTTGAAGTCCGGGCGGAACGACGGGTCCTTGAAAGTGCCGGCGATGTGCAGTGGCGAGCGCAGCACCAGGATGCTCTTGTCCTTCGGGCGTGGCTTCAACAGGAGGTCCAGGCTCTCGTCGCGCAGGCTGACCGTGCCTTCGCCGATGAGGATCGTGTCGGTGGTATCCACCGCCAACGCCTGGCTGGTCATCAGGCCGTCGCGCACGCCGAAGTCGGCGAAGGCGCAACGCAGGGGGATCTGCTTGTCGCCGGTCACCAGGAATTTCAGCGACTCGGTGATGTCCAGGCCGGCCAGTTCCATCACCAGGTTGCCGACATGGCCACGGCCCATTGCCAGGCCGACCTTGCCGCTGCTGCTGCCGAGCATCGCGGCGATCGAATTGCCGCGGCCACTCAGGTCCACCTCGCCGCCGATGCCACCCTTGGCCTGTTCGGCCAGCTTGGCGTCGGGGAACAACTGGCCAAGCTGCACGCCGCGCACACTGGCCTTCAGCGCGGTACTGATCTGCGGCTGGCGCGCGTCCATGCGGATCGTGCTGCGGATGTCGCCGCCGGCGACGCCGAAGTTCAGTGGGTCCAGCCGCAGCACACCGTCGTCCAGCAACAGGTGTGCATCCATGTCGTCCAATGGCAATGACGGCGCGTTGATGCGGTGGGCTTTCCAACGCACGTCGGCATCCATCGCACGCAGCTTGCCGAGGTTGTAGGGCGTGTCCGGCAACACACGCGCACGCGCGGCGACCCGTGCGGCCTCGGCCTTCTGCTCTGCATTGGCGGTTTCGCCGCCGCCGGTCTTCGGTGGCGCACCGACGAAGCCGGCCAGGTCATCGAAGTCCAGGCGTCTGGATTCCAGCGTGGCGGTCAGTCGCGGGCGCGCGCCTCCCACTTCGAACTGCAGGTTGCCACCGAGGTCGCTGTCGCCGACCTTGCCGGTGAACTGCTCGTAACGCCAAAGGTCGTGGTCACGCTTGAGCCGACCATTCAACGCGTAGGGCGGGGACGGCGGAATGGCGATGCCGAGCAAGGGGTAGAGGTCGGCCAGGTCCTGGCCGCTGAGCGCGAACTGCAGGTCGAACACGCGCAGCTGGAAGGGATTGGTCAATGTGCCGCTGGCGACGGCGTGGGTGGCGCCAGCACGACCGTCGAGGTGGATGCGGAACGGGTGGCCGCTGTCGGTCAGCTCCAGCGGTGATTCAGTACCACCGCGCAGGGTGAACGGATTGCCCCGCCAGCGTCCCTTGCCCTGCACCAGCAGCGGTGGCGCCGCGTCGGCCTGTTTCGGCTGGCCGCTGCGCACGTCCACGCGGATATCGGTGCGGCCGAGCGCATCGAGGAACTGCAGGCGACCGTCATCGACGCGCAGCCGTTTGAGCTGGGGGCTGGTCCCGCCGGCGCTGTCACCGAGGAAATCCCAGTTGCCCGGTTCGCCTTTGCGCGGGGCGGTTTCCAGCAGCACGTCCGGCCGGGTCAGGCGCACTTCGGGCAGCTGCACGCTGCCGCGCAGCAGGGGCCAGACCCGCACGTCGATCTCGACGCGGTCGGCACTGGCCATATCGGGTTGTTTCGCCCAGCTGGCATTGGCGAAGGTGACCGCATCGGCGCGGATCGTGCTGGTGCGGCCGAGGTCGACATCAAGGTTCCCGATGTGCAGCACGCGGCCGGTGCGTGCCTGCACCGCGCGCTCCACCGGCCCCTTGAACCAGTTCCAGTCCCACAACGCGATCAGTACCAGGACCGCCGCCAGCAGGAAGATCAGGATCGTGAGCCAGCGCTGGCCTCGTGGGCCGGGGCGGCGGAGGCGCCAGCGGGGCGTGCGCTTTGCGGCAGGGGAGGCGGCAGCATTCACGCTGCCATGGTTGCCCCCTCTTCGTGGACAGGGCGCGAAGCGACCATGTGCATGGTGTGCACGCGCTGCCGTCGAGCGGCCGTTACAGCACCTGCATGGTGACCGCGACGAAGTGGCAGACGCTGCCGCCGATCACGAACAGGTGCCAGATGGCATGCGAGTACGGGATCGATTCACGGTGGTAGAAATAGGTCCCCAGCGTGTACGACAGGCCGCCGGCGAACAGCCAGGTGAGGGTGCCGCCATCGATCGAGGCCCACATCGGCTTGATCGCCACGACCACCAGCCAGCCCATGGCGATGTAGATCACCGTTGAGAGCACCTTGAAGCGGCCGGTGTAGAACAGCTTGAACACCACGCCGCCCAGCGCCAGCGCCCAGATCGCGGTGAACAGGCCCCAGCCCCACGGACCGCGCAGGCCGATCAGGGTGAACGGGGTATAGGTGCCCGCGATCAGCACATAGATCGCGCAATGGTCGAACACCTTCAACCGGCCCTTGGCGACCGGATGCTGGATGGCGTGGTACAGCGTGGAGGCGGTGTACAGCAGCAACAGCGCGATACCGAATACGATCGCGCTGGCCAGCTGCCAGCCGTCGCCGTAGATCGCCGCCAGGGTGATCAACACCGCGCTGGCTGCCAGGGCGAATACCGCGCCCAGGCCATGGGTCAGGGCGCTGGCGATTTCTTCACGGATCGAAGCAATGGACGTCGTGGACATGGCGTAGGCATTGTTCGCGGGGAGGGGGACCCGCACCCCCCTATCATCGCCGCGATGGGCGATGCGTGCACGCCTGTCACCGTATGGTGGGTGAATGCCTGCCTTGCCTTGGCTGGGGTCAGAGCCCTTTCCTGCCGGAAAGGGATCCGACCCCGTGGCATCAGCCTGCCGAAACGGTATGCGCCGCTTCGCGGGTGGCAGAGAAGCGCACGTCCGGCGAGCGTTCCTGGGCCAGCTGCAGGTTGACCCGGGTCGGCGCCAGGTAGACCAGGTGCCCGGCGGCATCCAGCGCCAGGTTCAGCGCGTTCTTCTCGCGGAACTCTTCCAGCTTCTTCTCGTTGCTGCAGTGGACCCAGCGCGCAGTGGTCACACTCACCGGCTCGAAGGTGGCTTCCACGCCGTACTCGTCCTTCAGGCGGTAGGCGGCCACGTCGAACTGCAGCACGCCGACGGCACCCAGGATCAGGTCGTTGCTGGTGAGCGGGCGGAAGAACTGGGTCGCGCCTTCCTCGGACAGCTGGGCCAGGCCCTTCTGCAGCTGCTTGAGCTTGAGTGGATCGCGCAGGCGGGCGCGGCGGAACAGTTCCGGGGCGAAGTTGGGGATCCCGGTGAAGGTGACCGCTTCGCCTTCGGTGAAGGTATCGCCAATGGAGATGGTGCCGTGGTTGTGGATGCCGATCACATCGCCCGGCCACGCCTCGGCGGCGATTTCGCGGTCGCTGGCCATGAAGGTCAGCGCGTTGGCCAGCTTCATTTCCTTGCCGGTACGCACGTGGAAGGTCTTCATGCCGGCGCTGAAGCGGCCCGAGCAGACCCGCATGAAGGCCACGCGGTCGCGGTGCTGCGGGTCCATGTTGGCCTGGATCTTGAACACGAAGCCGGTCAGCTTGTTTTCTTCCGGGGCGATCTCGCGGCCGGTGGTGGAGCGCGCCTGCGGTGCGGGTGCGTGTTCGACGAAGAAGTCCAGCAGCGGCTGCACGCCGAAGTTGTTGACGCCCGAGCCGAAGAACACCGGCGTCTGCTTGCCCTCGCGGTAGGCCTGCAGGTCGAACGGGTGGCTGGCGCCCTGCACCAGTTCCAGCTCGTCGCGCAGGTCGGCCAGCATCTGTGCACCGATCTTCTCGGCCAGGCCGGGAGCATCGATGGACGGGAAAATGGTCGAGTCCTGGCGGGTGAAGTTGCGGCCCGGTTCGTACAGGTGCACTTCGCCGGTCAGCAGGTGGACCACGCCCTTCAGGCGCTGGCCCATGCCGATCGGCCAGGTGACCGGCGCGCACTGGATGCCGAGCACGGTTTCCACTTCATCCAGCAGCTCGATCGGGTCCTTGCCCTCGCGGTCGAGCTTGTTGATGAAGGTCATGATCGGGGTGTCGCGCAGGCGGCACACTTCCATCAGCTTGATGGTGCGCTCTTCCACGCCCTTGGCCACGTCGATCACCATCAGCGCCGAGTCCACCGCGGTCAGCACGCGGTAGGTGTCTTCGCCGAAGTCGGCGTGGCCGGGGGTGTCGAGCAGGTTGACGATCTTGCCTTCATACGGGAACTGCATCACCGAGGAGGTGACGGAGATGCCGCGCTCCTTTTCCAGCGCCATCCAGTCGGAGGTGGCGTGGCGGGCAGCCTTGCGGCCCTTGACCGAACCGGCCATCTGGATCGCGCCCCCGAACAGCAGCAGCTTTTCGGTCAGCGTGGTCTTGCCGGCGTCAGGGTGGGAAATGATGGCGAAGGTGCGGCGACGCGACGCTTCGTTGGCGACTTCGGACATGGCAGTGGCGCCCGCCCGGGGCGCTTTTCAAAGAGATAAGCGCCCGATTATACCGGCCGGGGGCGGTCAGCGCCCGGTACCGCCTTCGGCCTCGCCCTGGCGGGCGAACTGCAGCTGGCCCTGCTCGGCGAAGATGCGCACCGGCACCGAGCGCAGGCCCATGCCGCGATTGACCTGCACCACGAAGTGCAGGTGCGGGGCACTGCTATAGCCGCTGTTGCCAGACAGGCCGATCGGCTGTCCGGCCCCTATCGCCTGGCCACGACGCACGCGCATGCCGCCGGCCTGCAGGTGGCCGTACAGCGCCATGCTGCCGTCGCTGTGCAGCACGCGGATGAAGTTGGCGCGGGCACCATCGCGTTCGCGGTCCTGGCCGTTGCCACGGAAGCCATCCTGGATCTGCATCACCGTACCCTCGCGCGCGGCCAGCACCAGGGTGCCCTCCGGCAGTGCGAAGTCGACCGCGTCGCGGTTCTCCTCGTCGTCATGGCTGAATCGTCCCTGCGGCGCCTGGTCCACGCGCAGGCGCGCCGCATCGAATGGCAGGCGGTAGGCGACATCTTCGGCCTGTGCGGCCGGGTTGCCCGGCACCGACTGCAGGCGCAGATCCAGCATGCGGCCATCGATCGGGGCGGGCAGGTGGCCGACTACCAGGCTGCTGTCGCCCTGGATCAGCGACTCGACCGGGAGGCCTTCGACCGGGTGCCCGGGGGCGGCGCGCAGCTGGATCTGCAGCGGCCCTGCCAGCCCGTTGTCGATCCGGGCCTGCCATTGCGTACCGACCGGCTGCAGGCGCAATTGGGCCATGAGGGCGGCGCCCTCGGCACTGCCTGCGCGGGTGGCCGGGGCGGAAGGGGGAGCCAGTCCCCAGCCCTGGCGCCAGTCGCCGGCGTGTGCGGTCGCGCTCGCCAGCAGAGGCAGCAGCAGGCAGGACAGGGGCAGGCGCGACATCGGCGTTTCCAGCGGAATGGACCGCCCGGACTGTACCCGATCCTGAACAGGGCGACCGGGACGGCCTTCGCATAGCTGTCCCAAGAATATTCATCGCTTTATCCGCATGAAGGGATTGACAGTGCCGGAAAGGGCTGGCATCGTGGCCCCACCATCGAGACCGGCAGAGGGACAGGCCCTTTGAAGCCGGGGCAGCCCGCAGGCGCGCAAGCGCCTGCGTAGGTGCCAAATCCTGCGGGGACCGTGGCGTCCACCGAAAGATGGTTCGAACCATGCACCACACGTGCATCTCGAACGCGGGCCCCGCGAAGGCTCGATGGCCGATTCCCCAACCGGATCCCGCCATGAGCTTCGCCGCCAGTACCGCCATTCGCCCCGAACCCTTTGTCCCCGTCAGCGTGCCGGTCGAAGACCGCGTGCATGCCGAGCGCGGTGAGTTCGCCGCGGTGCTGTCGATGCGCCACGCCGGCCCCAGCCCGGTGCGCCTGCGCTATGAGTGGGTCGGTCCGGCCAATGCACCGGTGGTGGTGCTGGCCGGCGGCATTTCCGCCCATCGCCACGTGGCGTCCAACACGCAGTTCCGCGAGAAGGGCTGGGCCGAAGACCTGGTGGGCAGCGGCCGCGCGCTGGATCCGCAGCAGCTGCGCGTGCTGGCCTTCGACTTCATCGGCGCCGACGGTGCACTTGATGTGCCGATCGATACCGCCGACCAGGCCGATGCCTTGGCGCTGCTGCTGGACCATCTCGGCATCCGCACGCTGAAGGCCTTCGTTGGCTATTCGTATGGCGCGCTGGTCGGCCAGCAGTTCGCGATCCGTCATCGTGCCCGCGTGCGTCAGCTGGTGCTGGCCAGCGGTGCGCACCGACCGCATCCGTATGCCGCCGCCTGGCGCGCATTGCAGCGCCGCGCGGTCGCGCTGGGCCAGCTGCAGTGCGGCGAAGACCACGGCCTGGCCCTGGCCCGGCAGTTCGCCATGCTCAGCTACCGCACCCCGGAAGAGTTCGGCGAGCGCTTTGATGCTGCGCCGGAGGTCATCAATGGCCGCGTGCGCGTGGCTGCCGAAGACTATCTCGACGCGGCCGGTGCGCAGTACGTCGCGCGCACGCCAGTGACCGCTTACCTGCGCCTGTCCGAATCAATCGACCTGCACCGCGTCGATCCCACCGCGATCCTGCCGCCGACCGTGGTGGTGGCCGTGGAGGGCGACCGCCTGGTGCCGCTGGCCGACCTGGTCGGCCTGGTCGAAGGGCTGGGCCCGCGCGGCAGCCTGCGCGTGCTGCGCTCGCCCTATGGCCACGATGCCTTCCTCAAAGAAACCGATCGCATCGATGCGATCCTCGCCACCGCCTTCCGCACTTCTGGAGAGTCCGCATGAGCCTGCACGCCAACGAGCCGTCCTGTAGTCGTACCACTGCCGCCGTCCGTGCCGGCATCGATCGGGACACCGCGCATGGCGCGGTCACGCCGCCGATCGTGCTGTCGTCGAACTTCAGTTTTGAAGGCTTCGGCAACAAGCGCCAGTACGATTACACGCGCAGTGGCAACCCGACCCGCGACCTGCTGGGTGAAGCGCTGGCCGAGCTGGAAGGCGGCGCCGGCGGCGTCATCACCGCGACCGGCATGGGCGCGATCAACCTGGTGCTGAACGCGCTGCTGCAGCCGGGCGACACCCTGGTGGTGCCGCACGATGCCTACGGCGGCAGCTGGCGGCTGTTCAACGCGTTGGCAAAGAAGGGGCACTTCGAACTGGTCACCGCCGACCTGACCGATCCGCGAGCGCTGGCGCAGGCGCTGGCCACGCAGCCAAAGCTGGTGCTGGTGGAAACCCCGTCCAACCCGCTGCTGCGCATCACCGACCTGCGCTTCGTCATTGATGCCGCGCACAAGGCCGGTGCCCTCGTGGTGGTCGACAACACCTTCCTGTCACCGGCGCTGCAGCAGCCGCTGTCGTTTGGTGCGGACCTGGTGCTGCATTCCACCACCAAGTACATCAATGGCCACAGCGATGTGGTGGGTGGGGCGGTGGTCGCGCGCGATCCGGCGCTGCACGAGCAGCTGGTGTGGTGGGGCAACGCGCTGGGCCTGACCGGTTCGCCGTTCGATGCCTTCCTGACCCTGCGCGGCCTGCGCACGCTGGATGCGCGCCTGCGCGTGCACCAGGAAAACACGGCGTCGATCGTTGCCCTGCTGGACCAGCATCCGGCGGTCGGCGCGGTGTACTACCCGGGCCTGGCCAATCACCCGGGCCACGCCATCGCCGCGCGCCAGCAGAATGGCTTCGGCGCGATGCTGTCATTCGAACTGGCGCACTGCGCCGGTGATGATCCGCATGCGGCGGTGCGTGCATTTGTGGACGGGCTACGCTGTTTCACCCTGGCCGAATCGCTGGGCGGCGTCGAAAGCCTGATCGCACATCCGGCCACGATGACTCATGCGGCGATGACCGCCGAAGCGCGTGCAGCCGCCGGCATCAGCGAAGGGCTGCTGCGCCTGTCGGTCGGCATCGAGGCCGAGCGTGACCTGCTGGCCGATCTCGGCGCCGCGCTGCAGCGCGCCGAAGCGGTGATCGATGCGGCCGCCCGCCGCAAACAGGTGGTGGACGCATGAGCGCACTCGCCGCTGACATTCCTGCGCTGGGGGCGGGACGCCTGGCGCTGCTCGGTACGGGCACGGTCGGTTCGGCCTTCGTACAGCGCTACCAGGCGCTGCAGGCACGCGGGTTGGAACTGCCCAGCGTGCAATGGCTGGCCAACTCGCGCACCGCGCTGGAGATCGATCGCGACCTGGCGCTGCCCTTGGAACTGGCACGTCGAGCCCCCCGCGATGGCCACAGTTCGCCACCATGGGCGAGCGCCGAAGGGCTGGAGCGTGGCGACGTGGTGGTCGATGCCACGGCCAGTGAAGACGTGGCCGCCCGTCACGTGCAATGGCTGGCGCGCGGCGTGCATGTGGTGACCGCCAACAAGCTGGGCCGGGGCGCGCAGCTCGCCCGCGCGCAGGCCATTGCCGAAAGCTGTGCCGACAGTGGCGCGCGTTATGGCGACAGTGCCACCGTTGGTGCCGGGCTGCCGCTGTTGAGCAGCCTGCGCGCGCTGGTGGCCGGTGGCGATCACATCCATGCCATCGAGGGCGTGCTGTCCGGCTCGCTGGCGTGGCTGTTCCATCGCTATGACGGCCAGTCGCCGTTCTCGGCGGCGGTGCGCGAGGCGCTGGCGGCCGGTTATACCGAGCCAGACCCGCGTCTGGACCTGTCCGGCGAGGACGTGCGCCGCAAGCTGCTGATCCTGGCGCGCAGCAGCGGGCTGGCGCTGGATGCGTCGCAGGTACAGGTGGATTCACTGGTGCCTGAAGCGCTGGCAGCGTTGCCGCTGGAGGATGCCGTGGCTGCCTTGGAGCAGCTGGATGCGCCGCTGCAGGCGCGTTGGCAGCAGGCACGTGACAACGGCCGCGTGCTGCGTTTCGTTGGCCGTGTTGACAGCGAAGGTGCGCAGGTGGGCCTGCGCGAACTGCCGGCCGATCATCCGCTGGCGCAGGGTGCCGGCACCGACAACCGCGTGGCCATCCACAGCGATCGCTACCGCCACCAACCCTTGTTGATCCAGGGACCGGGTGCCGGCGCGGAAGTCACTGCGGCTGCGTTGCTGGATGACGTGCTGCGGATCGTGGGTTGATCGCATTGTTCCTGTAGCGCCGAGCCCACGCTCGGCTGCTCCTGACAGAACCCCGGTCCTGCCGCATGAGCCGAGCGTGGGCTCGGCTCTACAGAGGGCACGCCTGCCGGTCAGCGGGACTTCAGGGCCTTCAACAACGCGCTGTTGAACTGCTTGGGGTCCTGCACCTGCGGCGAATGGCCCAGTTCGGCGAACTCGACCAGCGTCGCGCCGGGAATCGCTGCGGCCGCTGCTTTGCCCAGCACCGGATAATTGCCCAGCGTCGCCTTCACCGCAGGCGGCGCCAGGTCGCGCCCGATCGCGGTGCGGTCCTTCTGGCCGATGAAAAGCGTGGTCGGCACCTGCAGGTGCTTCAGTTCGTAGACCACCGGCTGGTTGAACACCATGTCCGAGGCCAGCGCCTGGCTCCATGCAACGGCCTGCTTGCCCGGGCCTTCGTACATGCCAGACTGCATCCGCGCCCACGGTTCGTAGGCCGGTTTCCATTTGCCGTCGTAGTACACCTCCAGCTGGTAGCGGCGGATGCTGTCATAGCTGATGTTCATTTCGCCGGCGTACCACGCGTCGACGCTGCGCCAGGGGACGCCCAGCGCCTTCCAGTCCTCCAGCCCGATCGGATTGACCAGCGACAGGCTGCGCAGGTCCTGCGGGAACATCAGCGCGTAGCGCACCGCCAGCATGCCGCCCATCGAATGACCGACCAGGTGCACCGGGACGTCACCCAGTTGCAGCTGTTGCAGCAGGGCATGGGTGTTGGCGGCCAGCTGCGCGAACGAATACTGGTAACGCTCGGGCTTGCTGGATTTGCAGAAGCCCACCTGGTCCGGGGCAATCACCCGATAGCCGGCGGCGACCAGTGGCTTGATCGATTCCTTCCAGGTGGCGGCACAGAAGTTCTTGCCGTGCAGCAGCACCACCACGCCGATGGGTGCCTTCTTCGGCGCGATGTCCAGGTAGGCCATCTCCAGCGGCTGCCGCTGCGATTCCAGCGCGAAGGTCTTCACCGGATAGCCGTAGTCGAAACCCTCCAGCCGAGGCCCGTAGGTGGGGGCGGCCAGGGCGGCCAGCGGAAGGCAGGCAAGCAGGGCGGCAGCGATCACGCGCATGGGGCAATCCGGGGTGGGGAAGCCCCGAGCCTAACCGGAACGCGGTGACGGTGTCGCCCGTTCGGGCAAGGGTGACCGGGTAGAGTCGACTGTTGGTCGACTGCTCTTCCCTCAGGCCGCGGAAATCCCGCGCTGCGCGCGATGGTCGACTGACAGTCGACTCTACCTGTGGCCCGTCGCCATCGCGCCGGAGCCGGTCGCCCTCAGCACTCGATGACGTTCACCGCCAGGCCACCGCGGCTGGTTTCCTTGTACTTGTCCTGCATGTCGCGGCCGGTATCGCGCATGGTCTTGATGACCTTGTCCAGCGACACCTTGTGCTTGCCGTCGCCACGCATCGCCATGCGCGAGGCATTGATCGCCTTCACCGCGCCCATTGCATTGCGCTCGATGCAGGGAATCTGCACCAGGCCGCCGATCGGGTCGCAGGTCAGGCCCAGGTTGTGTTCCATGCCGATTTCCGCGGCGTTCTCGATCTGGCTCGGGTTGCCCCCCAGCGCCGCGACCAGGCCACCGGCCGCCATCGAGCAGGCCACGCCCACTTCGCCCTGGCAGCCCACTTCGGCACCGGAAATCGAAGCGTTTTCCTTGTACAGGATGCCGATCGCCGCCGAGGTCAGCAGGAAATCGAACACGCGCTGTTCGTTGGCGCCGGGGCAGAAGCGGTCGAAGTAATGCAGCACCGCCGGCAGTACGCCGGCCGCACCGTTGGTCGGTGCGGTCACCACGCGGCCACCGGCAGCGTTCTCTTCGTTCACTGCCAGTGCGTACAGGTTGACCCAGTCCAGCGTCGTCAGCGGATCGCGCATCGCCGCTTCCGGCTTCGACGACAGCTCGCGGTACAGCGCCGGTGCACGACGGCCGACCTTCAGGCCACCCGGCAGCACGCCCTCCTCGCGGATGCCGCGGGTGACGCACGACTGCATCGCGCTCCAGATCTCGCGCAGCTGGGCGCGGATCTCGTCTTCGCTGCGCCAGCACTTTTCGTTCTCGAACATCAGCTGGGCGATGCTCAGGCCGCTGCGTGCGGTCTGTGCCAGCAGCTCGTCGCCGCTCTTGAACGGGTAGGGCAGCGGGGTTTCATCGGGCACGATGCGGTCATCGGCTGCGTCGTCCTGGTTGACCACGAAGCCACCACCGACCGAGTAGTAATCGCGGGTGGCGATCACTTCGTCGTCGGCGTTGTACGCGGTGAAGCGCATGCCGTTGGTGTGGTAGGGCAGCTTCTGGCGCTTGTTCATGCCGAGATCGCGCTTCTCGTCGAAGGCGATCTCGTGCTGGCCCATCAGCTGGATGCGCTTGCTGCTGCGGATGCGCTCCAGGGTGGCCGGAATGATGTCCGGGTCGATCAGGTTAGGCCGTTGGCCTTCCAGGCCCAGCAGGATCGCCTTGTCGGTGCCATGGCCGCGGCCGGTCAAGGCCAGCGAGCCGTAGACATCGGCGCGGATGCGCGCGACCTCGTGCAGGCGACCCGGGTCGAGCAGCCAGCGATGGATGAATCGCTCGGCGGCCTTCATCGGTCCGACGGTGTGCGAGGAGCTCGGGCCAATGCCGATCTTGAAAACGTCGAACGTGCTGACAGCCATGGATGCCAAACTGCGGGTACCGGACAAGCGGCTATTCTAGCGGCTTGCCGGGCCATCCGATGGCTGCGGCGCAGCATTTCCGCCACGGGAGCCTGACTGGTGCTGACCCTGATCCAGCGTGACGATTGCCACCTGTGCGACATGGCCCTGGCCGAGCTGGCCAAGGCGCGGGCGCCGGAGTTCGAATCGGTGTTCCTGGATGACCAGCCGGCGCTGGAAGCGCGCTATGGCACGCGGGTGCCGGTGCTGCGCGACGAGCGCGGCGAGCGCGAGCTGGACTGGCCGTTCGATGCTGCCACGGTGCAGGCCTGGTTGGCCGTCGATCGGTAGTGCCGGCCGCTGGCCGGCAACCCCTCTGTTCCCGGTGATGCCGGCCAGCGGCCGGCACTACCGGATGCGTTGCGATGCCCGGTGATGCCGGCCGCGGGCACGGCATCACCGGATGCGTCTTATTTCGCGTCGAACTTCACGATCGTGCTGATCGCGGTGTCGTCCGGAATGGTCTTGGTATCGGCCCAGTCACCGCCGCCGACGCCGAAGTCCAGGCGCTTGACCGTGGCCTTGCCGGTCAGCACCGGCTGGGTGCCCGGCTTCCAGGTGAAGGTCAGGGTGACCGGCTTGCTGACGCCGCGCAGTTCCAGGGTGCCATCGGCGGCGAACTGGTCGTTGCCCACGGCGCGGAAGCCCTTGGCGGTGTAACGCGCGGTGGCGAACTTGCCGACATTGAAGAAGTCGGCGCCCTGCAGGGTCGAGTCACGGTCGCTGTTGCCGCTCCTGGCGCCTGCCAGCGGAATCACCACATCCAGCGAACCGGCGGCCGGGTTGGCCGGGTCGAAGCTGAGCCTGGTGGCGAAGCCCGGGAAGCTGCCGGTGAACACTTCGCCGTCGTACTTGCTGGCGAACACCAGGATCGAGCCGGCACCGGGGGCCTGCGCATACTCCGCAGCGAGCGCCGGGGCGGTGGCCAGCATGCCGGCCAGGGCGGCAGCCACGGCGGCCGGAGTGGTCAGTTTCAGGTTCATCGGTCAGTCCTTCTGAGGGGAGGCGAGCCAGCCGCGCGGCAACATGCGGGACAGCGTTGCATCGCGCTGGAACAGGTGGTGGTAGAAGGCAGCGCCGGCATGGGCCAGCACCACCGCGATCAACAGCCAGAAGCCGTATTCGTGGAGGGCATGGGACACCACGACGACCTGCGGGTCGGGGCCGCTCAGCTTGGGCACGTCGACCAGGCCGAACCAACGGAACGGGCGCAGGCCACTGGCCGAATCGTACAGCCAGCCCGACAGCGGAATGGCAAACATCAGCACGTACAGCAGCACGTGGGTGGCACTGGCGATGCGTTCCTGCCAGCTGGGCACGCCCGGCACCTGCTTCGGCGCACCGGCATACAGGCGCCAGCCGAGACGGAACAGCACCAGCGCCAGCACGGTGATGCCGATCGACTTGTGCGCGGTGTAGACCCAGAAGTACTTGGGCGTCTTGGGCAGTTCGCCCATGGTCAGGCCGACCACGCCCAGGGCGAGGATCAGCAGTGCGATCAACCAGTGCAGGAGCTGGCTGACACTTCCCCACGCGGCGGGGGTGTTCTTGGCGGTCATGAAGGGTCCTTGGGGGCCGTCGTGTGGTCGGAGTGTGGAACGGGAGCGGGAGTTCCCGGGGCGTCGCTGCGGTCGAGGGTGGCTTCGGCCTCGATCCGCACCTGTACCGCATCACCGATGACCCCCGGCCAGGCGGTGATGCCGAACGCGCGCCGGCTCAGCGTCGTGCTGGCGGAAAACCCGGCGGTGCGTCGGAATGGAGGGAGCGGGTAGCGCTTGAGCGCGTTGAGGGTCACGTCCAGGGTGACTTCCTGGCTGACCCCGCGCAGGGTCAGCGTGCCGATCACATGCGCACGCTTGGCGTCGATCGGTTCGACCCGGCTGGAGACGAAGCGTGCGCTGGGGAATCGCTCGCCATCGAGCAGGCTGCGGGCCAGCGTGGCCTGGTTCCACTTGGCGTCGCCAAGGTCCAGACGCGACACCGGAATGTCCACTTCCAGGGTGGCGTCGCGCCAGTTGTCGGGATCGAACAGCACGCGGCCCTCGCTGCCGGACACGGTGCCCATGGCCTGCGAGTAGCCCGCGTGATCGATGGAGAACAGCACCCGCGTGTGCACCGGATCGAGGCGATAGGTGTCGGCGGCCGCCCAGGCAGGGGCGGTGGCGAGCAGCATCGGCAGCAGGGCCAGGCAGGGACGCATCGATGGCGGGCTCCGGAAGGTGACGCTGTGATCATACGCACAGCCCCCTGCCAACGTTGCGTGCATGGCTGCAACAGTTCGTGGTGGGGCCGCCGCTGGAAACAGCCTGTTGCAGCCATGAACCCGGCCCTGTGTGACAATCGGCCCAGGACAGGGGGTTCAGGATGACGAGCGGCTGGCGCCGGTGGTGCCGTGGCATCGCAGGTATGGGACTGCTGCTGATGGCGATGGCCACGGCGGCTGCGACCCTGGACATGGCAGAAACACCGCGCCTGCGCCGCTTCGGTGCCGCCGAAGGCTTGCCGTCACGCATGGTGGTGGCGCTGGCCGAGGATCGCCAGGGCCACATCTGGGCCGCCACCGATGGTGGACTCGCCCGTTATGACGGCAACAGCCTGCGGGTCTGGGAGCACGATCCGGAACAGCCGGGCTCGCTGCCCGGCAACGAGATCGAGACCCTGCTGATCGATCCGCTGGACCGGGTCTGGGTGGGCATCAACGGCAAGGGCGTGGCCCGCCTGGATGCCGACCGCGAGCGCTTCCGGACCTTCGACACGGTCAATTCCACCTGCCAGGGGCAGTTCTGGGCGCTGGCCTATGTCGACGACGCCTTGTGGATCGGGACCAACAACCATGGCGTCTGCCGGCTTGGCGAGGACGGCAGCGTGCGCCTCTACACCCATGACCCGGCGCAGCCGGGGGGCCTGCCCAGCAACAGCATCTTCACCAGCCTGGTCGATGCGCAGGGCCGCCTGTGGCTGGGCACCGAAGCGGGCGTGGCGCGTTGGAACGGCAGCGGATTCGAGCCGGTGGCCGCGCGGGAACTGGGCACGCTGAGCGTGCTCCGGTTGAGCCGGGATGCGGAGGGTTCGATCTGGGTCGGCAGCCAGAACGATGGCCTGTACCGCATCGATGGGCAGGAACGGGTCAGTCGTCCGCGATGGGCCGACAGCGCCCAGCTGCGCTCGGCCCTGGTCCTGGCCGATCGCCAGGGGGGCTACTGGGCTGGCACCTCCGATGGCCTGTTGCGGGGGGATGCGGCGGCGCTGCGCCGGCTGGAGGGCGACCGCGGCAGCGGCTTCCTGACCGCGCACAGCGGTGTGCTCGATCTGCTGCAGGACCACGAGGGCGGATTGTGGGTGGCGCTGCTGACCCAGGGCCTGGCCTATCTGCCACCGGACTGGCGGCGCTTCTCGATCTGGAACCAACTCGACGGCAAGCCGCTGGACAGCCAGTACCTGTTGAGCGCGGCCAGCGATGGGAAGAACTACTACGTCGGCTCGGCGCGAGGGGTGTACCAGCTCGATGCGCAGGGCACCCTGCGCCTGCTGGCCAGCGACCGGCAGCTCGGCAGCGGCGTGGTGTGGTCGGTGCTGCCGCGCCCGGATGGGCGCCTGTGGCTGGGACGCGGCGGCCGCATCACCGTCTACGATCCGGCTACCGACGCGCTGCGCGATCTGCGGATCGATGGCAGTGCCGACCTGCGCCAGCGCATCGACCTGATGCGGCAGGCGCCTGATGGCACGGTGTGGGTGTCGGTGATGGGCCTGGACCTGCAGCAGCGCGATGCAGAGGGCCGGCTGCTGCACCGCTATCCGCTGGAGCATTTCCGCGGGACCGCCGATGCGCCGATCGAGCAGATCCGCTTCGACGCCCATGGCCGGCCCTGGGTGATGGGTGACATGGGCATCTGGCGCGAGCAGGCTGGACGCTTCGAGGCAGTACCGGGCGTTTCGCGCGGGCCCATCTACGACCTGGTGTGGATCGATCCGCAACAGTTGTGGCTGGCGCGCCAAGGCGCGTTCGAGCGCTACCAGTGGGATGGCATGAGCCTGCGCCTGATCCAGCGCATCGATGGCAGTGCAGGCGTGCCGCCGGTCACCATGGGCGGGCTGGCGCTGGCCGGCAACGGCCAGCTGTGGGCGACGACGCCGCGCGGCCTGCTGCGTTGGGACCCGAAAACGCGGCGCCTGCAGCAGTTCAACGAGCGCGATGGACTGTCCGATGCGGAGTTCACCGGCCGGCCACCGGCAGTGAATGCAGATGGTCGCGTGCTGGCCGTCACCCAGACCGGGTTGGTTGCCTTCGATGTGAATGCCGACGACACGGTGCTGCCTTCTTCATCGCTGGTGATCGCCGAAGTGCGCGTACGCCGCGACGACGCGCGCGGCTGGCAACCGTTGCCGCTCACCGGCACCCTGTTGCTGGGACCGGATGACCGCGATCTGCAGATCGATGCGCGGCTGCTGTCCTATGCCAGCCCGCAGGGCAACCGTTACCGCTTCCGCGTGCAGGGCTATGACCAGGACTGGGTGGAGCAGGGGGGCGATGGCCAGCGCACCCTGTCGCGGCTGCCGACCGGCAGCTACGTCATCGAGGTGCAGGCAGCGACCGCCCGGGGCGCGTGGACGCCTTCGCAGCAGTTGCAGGTGAAGGTGCTGCCGCCGTGGTGGCGCAGCGGCATGGCGATCTTCGGCTACATCCTGCTGGGGTCGCTGCTGCTGGTGGTCCTGGTCTGGTCGGTCCGCGCGCGGCTGCGCCGTCGCCAGCAATGGCAGCTGACGGTGCACAAGCAGCAGCTGGCCGAGCAGGCCTCGCAGGCCAAGAGCCGTTTCCTGGCCACGCTGGGCCACGAAGTACGCACGCCGATGACCGGCGTGCTGGGCATGAGCGAACTGCTGCTGGCGACTCCGCTGGATCCGGTGCAGCGTGGCTACGCGGGGTCGATCCAGCAGGCCGGCAGCCATCTGCTGCGGCTGGTCAACGATGCGCTGGACCTGGCCCGCATCGAAGCCGGGCGGCTTGAGCTGGATCTGCGTCCGTTCGACCTGGAGGAACTGCTCGACCAGGTGCAGGGCCTGATGCAGCCGATGGCGCAGCAGCGCCAGCTGGAATTCCGGCGCGGTGAAAACCCGGCAGGGCCGGTCAGTGTCAGCGGCGACGAGATGCGCGTGCGCCAGATCCTGCTGAACCTGCTCGGCAACGCCATCAAGTTCACCGAGCGCGGCCACGTCGGCCTGGCCGTGCGCCTGGAAGAGAAGGGCGGCCTGTGTTTCGAAGTGCATGACAGTGGCCCGGGCATCAATGCCGAGCAGCAGCAGCGCCTGTTCCATCGTTTTGAACAGGCCGACGGTCCGCGTACCGCGTCGCGCTACGGCGGCAGTGGCCTGGGACTGGCGATCTGCCAGGAACTGGCGGTGGCGATGGGGGGGCGTATCGAAGTGGACAGCCAGCCTGGCAAGGGTGCGCGGTTCCGCGTGCGCCTGCCCCTGCCCTGGACGCGCCAGGCCGCCGGCACCGCGGGCGAGGTGGCGGCCCTGCCGGAACTGCCGCCGCTGCGCATCCTGCTGGTCGAGGACGACGCCACGGTGGCCGAGGTCATCGCCGGCCTGCTGCGGGTGCGCGGGCATGAGGTGGTCCACGTGCTGCATGGCCTGGGCGCGCTGTCGGAGATCGCCACCGATGGTTTCGACGTCGGCCTGCTCGATCTCGATCTGCCCGCGCTGGACGGTACGGCCATCGCCCGCCAGCTGCGCACCATGGGCTATGAACTGCCGCTGGTGGCAGTGACCGCCCGTTCCGATGCCTACGCCGAAACCCAGGTGCTGGCCGCCGGCTTCGATGGCTTCCTGCGCAAGCCGGTGACCGGCGACCTGCTGGTGGCGGCCATCGCCCAGGCGCGTGCGAAACGGCAGGCAACTGCGTGACTGTGCCGGCGCCGGGCGTGAACGGCGCGACTTTCGGTTTACCATGCCGACGCCCGCAGCGCGGGAATCATCAGGACCAGCGTGAGGAGGCAATCGGTGGTGTATCTGCGGGCGGCGATGCTGCTGCTGGTCCTCCTGTGCGGCGCGTTGCCCGCTGCGGCACAGCCGGTGCCTCCGAGCCCGCGGCAGGTGACGGTGTTCGATGGCCTGCCGTCCAATACCGTCAACCGCATGGCCGAGGACCGGTACGGCTACCTGTGGATCGCGACCAACGATGGCCTGGCCCGCTATGACGGCCGCACTTACCGCGTGTGGCGTTCCGAGGATGGACTGCGTGACAACCGCATCTGGACGGTGCTGGTCGATGCCCGCAACCAGTTGTGGATAGGCACCGAGAACGCTGGCCTGGTGCGCATGTCGGCCGACCGCCGGCAGCTGCACTTCTACGACCGCAGCAGCCAGCCGTTGATGGGCACCAACACGGTCTGGAGCCTGGCCAGCACGCCTGATGGCTCGATCTGGTTCGGTACCCACGAAGGCGGCCTGTACCGCCTGGACAGCCAGGACCGCCTGCAGCGCTTCCTGCCCGAGCCGAACAATCCGCGCAGCCTGCCTTCGTCGTCGGTGCCCTACCTGGCCACGCTGGCCGATGGCAGCCTGTGGATCGGCACCAAGCATGGCGTGGCACGCTGGACCGGGACCGACTTCGAGCGTGTCGGTACGGACATCATTCCCAGCCTGCTGATCAACGGGTTGACCGCCGAGCCCGATGGCAGCCTGTGGATCAGCACGATGGCCGGGGCCACCGTGCGCCGCCCGGATGGCCGCTTCGAGGCACCACCGTGGAAGCTGCCGCCAGGCGAGCAGGTGCTGGGCATGATGCTGCGCGACGAGCAGGGCGGACATTGGCTGGATACGCGCACCGGGCTGGGACGTGCGGTCGACGGCCAGTACCAGACCGTGCCGCTGTACAGCGCGATCGCACGCGGTCCGGTGCGGCCGAACTGGACCGGTGCCTATGAGGACCGCGAAGGTGGCATCTGGCTGGCCAGCACCAATGCCGGGTTGTGGCACCTCCTGCCACGCTGGTGGCAGTTCTCGGTGCTGTCGCGGCTGGAGGACGACCCCAGCTCGCTGCGCAATGCGCTCGTGCTGGGCACCAGCCCGTCCAGCAATGGCGGTGTCTGGACCGTGGGCAGCCATGGCGCGCTGGACCGCTTCGATCCGAAGACCGGCAGGATCGAGCAGCACCGCACCTGGGTCAACGGCATGCACTGGCTGACCTCGGTGCGCGAGGACCGGCGTGGCCAGGTCTGGATCGGATCGACCGATGCACTGGTGCGCTACGACCCGCAACGGCGCGAACTGCGTCGTTGGGGCCGTGATGCCGGTACCGATGCGGCGATGGAAGGGGTCATCGAAGCGATGATGACCTGCGACGGCGACAGCCTCTGGTTGATGCTTCCCGCGGGCCTGCAGCAACGTGATCTCGACGGACGCCTGCGGCGCCAGCTGGACAATGGCCAGCGCGGCCTGCAGCAGGGCCAGCTCAACCTCGATGTGGAATGCGGTCCGCAGGACCATATCTGGCTGGCCAGCAGCCGTGGCCTGCTGCAGTGGCTGCCGGAAAGCGAACGCTTCCAGCCGGTGCCGGGTGCGCCGGCAACGGCCATCCATGCGTTGCATGTGGGCCGTGACGGCCAGGTCTGGTTGTCCGAGGACGGGCGCCTGTCGCGATACCGCTGGAGCCAGGGGCGGCTGGAACGGCAGGCGGTGGTCGGTGCCGAACAGGGCTATCCGGCGATCTCCGCCTCTGGCCTGGTGGTGGATGCGCAGGGCGTGGCCTGGGCGACCAGCGCACGCGGCCTGGTACGTGTCAGTGCCGATGGGCAGAGCGTGCGCCTGTACGGCGTGCACGACGGCCTGCCAAGCCAGGAGTTCCGCGAGCACACCCTGATCGCAGCGGCCGATGGCCACCTGGTGGCCGGAACGGCGGCAGGCGCAGTGGTGTTCGACCCGGAGCAGGTACGGCCTTCGGTACGTCGCGCGCCACTGGTGATCGAGCGGGTGGAAGTGCGCCGCAACGAACAGGTGCTGGACATGACCCACGATGCGCCGTTGCAGATCGCCGATGGCGATCGCGACCTGCGCATCGTCGCGCGATTGCTGTCCTTCGCCGACTCGGCGTCCAATACCTACCGTTACCGCCTGGCCGGCTACGACCCGGATTGGGTTGAAGTCGGTCCGGCGGGCGAGCGCCTGTTCTCGCGCCTGGCGCCGGGCAGCTACCGGCTGGAGGTGCAGGCACGCTCGGCCGACCATGTGTGGTCGCGGGTGCAGAGCTTGGAGTTCCGCGTGCAGCCGCCGTGGTGGCGCAGCCTGTCCGGCCTGCTGGTGCTGGCGTCGGTCGGGTTGCTGCTGACCAGCTGGTTCGCCTGGTTGTACCGACGCCGCCTGCAGCGGCGCCACGCCTACCAGCTGGCGCTGCACAAGCAGGAACTGGCCGAGCAGGCCTCGGCGGCCAAGACCCGCTTCCTGGCCAACCTTGGCCATGAGATCCGTACGCCGATGACCGGCGTGCTGGGCATGAGCGAGCTGCTGCTGGCTTCGCCGCTGGACCCGCAGCAGCGCGGCTACACGCAGTCGATCCGGCATGCGGGCGAGCACCTGCTGCATCTGGTCAACGATGCGCTGGACCTGGCGCGGATCGAGTCCGGGCGCCTGGAGCTGCAGTCGCAGTCGTTTGCGTTGAATGGCCTGCTGCAGGATCTGGCGGCGCTGATGGGCCCGCTGGCTGCACAGAAGGGCCTGCGCTTCGTCCTGGACAACCAGCTGCCGCCGGGCCTGCAGGCGACCGGTGATGCCATGCGCGTGCGGCAGATCCTGCTGAACCTGCTGTCGAACGCAGTGAAATTCACCAGCCGCGGCACCATCACCCTGCATGCACGTTGCGATGGCGAGCTGCGCGCGCTGCATTTCGAGGTACGTGATACCGGCCCGGGCATCAGCCAGGAACAGCAGCAGCGCCTGTTCCGACGCTTCGAGCAGGCCGATGGTGCACGTACGGCAGCGCAGTACGGTGGCAGCGGCCTGGGCCTGGCGATCTGCCGCGAGCTGGCACAAGCGATGCAGGGGCGGATCCAGGTGGAGAGCCAGCTGGGCCGGGGCACCTGCTTCGGCGTCACCCTGCCGTTGCCACTGGTGGTGGACGGTGACGCCGAGGTGTCCGCCGAGGGGCATCGCGACGATGCGGCGAACATGCCACCGCTGCGGGTGCTGCTGGTCGAGGACGATGCCACCGTGGCCGATGTGGTGCGGGGGTTGTTGAGCGCACGCGGCCACGAGGTGGTGCATGCCGGCCATGCGCTGGCGGCGCTGCGCGAGATCAGTGCCGGCGATTTCGACGTCGGCCTGCTGGATCTGGACCTGCCCGGCCTGAGCGGCTTCGAACTGGCCCAGCACCTGCGTAACCAGGGCTACATGCTGCCGCTGCTGGCGGTGACCGCGCGGACTGATCCGGACCTTCAGCAGCAGGTGGAAGCGGCCGGCATCGGCGGCTTCCTGCGCAAGCCGGTGACCGGTGAACTGCTGGTGGAAGCGATCGCCAGGGCGATGGGCAGGTAGGGTTTATTGCAGGGCTTGCAGTCCTGCACCTGCAGAATCAACGTCAACGTCAAAAGCCCGCCTTCGACAGTTTTCCGCGATCTGTCGGAGCTCGGGGTCGGATCCCGTTGCTGCGCAACGGGCTCTGACCCCAATCTGGAATTCGATATCTGACAGATGTGTCGACCAAGGTCGACACCTACCAACAACCGCGCGTTCCAACAGTCGCCGTTACCCACAGCCGCGTGAACCTGTCAGAGGTGGGGCGGTGTGGGCTTGCAGGACCGTTGGCGCCATGGATGGCGCCATCGAGCCCCCATGGGTGAGGGCGCTTTGCTTGCGAAGCACTGCTTCGCAAGCGCCCGAACGCGCAGCCGCCGGCGGCTGGGCCGGACCGCGGAGCGGGGTTTACGGCGTGTCCTGCAAGCCCGCACCGCCCCGCCAACCCACGGAATGCTCGCTGTTGCTGTTGCTGTTGCTTCGGCTTCGGCCTCTGCAGGTGCAGGGCCGCAGGCCCTGCCGAACCCCCTTCACTCCGCGACGTGCTCGACCTGCCGCGGTTCGGGCTTGGTGTCGGGCAGCTGCCAGAAGATCATCGTCGAGGTCAGCGTGATCGCGCCCACGCACAGGAACGTGGCATGCAGCGCGGCGGTGGCGCTGTTGCTGTCCAGGTGGTTGCCGAACGCGGCCAGCAGGCTGCCGGCGGCTGCGGCGCCGAAACCGGCGGCCAGCATCATCACCATCGACAGCAGGCTGTTGCCGGAACTGGCGAACTCACGGTCCAGATCGCGCAGGGTCACGGTGTTCATCACGGTGAACTGCAGCGAATTGACCGCGCCGAAGAACGCGAGCTGCAGCAGGCGCCAGGCCAGGTGCTGGCCGGGTGTCATCAGGATGAAGCTGGCCATCGCCAGGCCGACCAGCACGGTGTTGACCATCAGCACGCGGCGGTAACCGAAGCGCTCGACCAGCCTCACCGCCAGCTGCTTGGAGACCATGCCGGCGGCCGCTACCGGCACCATCATCAGGCCGGCATGCATCGGGCCCAGGCCGAGGCCGACCTGCAGCAGCAGCGGGATCAGCATCGGCATCGCGCTGCTGCCGATGCGCGAGAACAGGTTGCCGAGAATGCCGATGCGGTAGCTGGGCACGCGGAACAGGGCCAGCGAGAACAACGGTGCGGTCGAGTTGGCGGCGTGCAGCCAGTAGCCCACCAGCGCGGCCAGGCCAGCCACGGTCATCAGCATCACCAGTGCGTGTGGCGTACCCAGGCCGGAGATGCCGTCCAGTGCCAGCGACAGCACCACCATCGCGAAGGCCAGCATGACGTAGCCGCGCAGGTCGAAGCGGGTGCGGTGGCTGGCGTAATGGTCGGGCATGATCTTCATCGCGGCGATGAAACCGATCACGCCGATCGGCAGGTTGATCAGGAACACCCAGTGCCATGAGGCGATCTCGACCAGCCAGCCGCCCAGCGTGGGGCCGATCAGCGGGCCGACCAGCGCGGGGATGGCGATGAAGCTCATCGCGCGCAGGAAATCCTCGCGGGGCACCGAGCGCATCACCGCCAGCCGGCCGACCGGCAGCAGCATCGCACCGCCGATGCCCTGCAGCACGCGCGCACCGACCAGCTGGTGCAGGTGCTGGGCCAGCGCGCAGGCCAGCGAGCCGAGGGTGAACAGGATGATCGCCACCAGGAAGGTGCGCCGGGTGCCATAGCGGTCGGCGATCCAGCCCGAGGCGGGAATGAAGGTGGCCACCGCCAGCGCATAGCTGAACACCACTGACTGCATCTGCAGCGGGCTCTCGCCCAGGCTGGCCGCCATCGCCGGCAACGCCGTGTTGACGATGGTCGAGTCCAGCATCTGCATGAAGATCGCCAGGGACACCAGCCACAGCAGGGGACGCTGGCGGTTGTAGGTCGATGGCGATGTGGACATGGGGTGCGGCCGGTGCAGCGTGGGGGCCGCCATGATCGCGCACTGCGGGTCACGGCGCGATCAAGGTCGCGCCGTACCTGCATGCGGAATGCTCAGCGTTGGCTGTGCGCGTGCACTGCGTCGACCAGCACCTGTACATGCGCCGGGTCCATGTCCGGCGACATGCCATGGCCGAGGTTGAACACATGGCCCTCGCGCGAGCCGCCGTTGCCGGCGGCATAGGTGTCGAGCACGCGCGCGGCGGCCGCGGCGATCGCATCCGGCGAGGCGTACAGCGTGGTCGGGTCGAGGTTGCCCTGCAGGGCAACGCGGCCACCGGTGCGGCGCATCGCCTCGTCCAGGTCCAGCGTCCAGTCCAGGCCCAGTGCATCGGCGCCGGTCTGCGACAGCGCTTCCAGGTGCAGGCCGGTGCCCTTGCCGAACAGGATCAGCGGCGTGCGCTCGCTGCCTTCGCCGCGCTCCAGCCCCTCGGCAATGCGCTGCAGGTAGCGCAGCGAGAACTCGCGGTACATCGCCGGCGACAGCACGCCACCCCAGGTGTCGAACACCTGCAGCGCCTGCGCACCGGCAGCGCGCTGCGCGCCGAGGTAGGCGATCACCGCCTCGGTGGTGACCTCCAGCAGGCGGTGCAGCGCCTGCGGATGGTTCAGCGCCATCGCCTTGATGCGCGCGAAATCCTTGCTGCCACCGCCTTCCACCATGTAGCAGGCCAGTGTCCACGGGCTGCCGGAGAAGCCGATCAGCGGTACCTGGCCGTCCAGCTCGCGGCGGATCAGGCGCACCGCGTCCATCACGTAGCCCAGGTCCTGTTCCATGTCCGGCACCGCCAGCTTGGCGATGGCCGCTTCGTCACGCACCGGGTGCCGGAACTTCGGGCCTTCGCCTTCGACGAAGTACAGCTCCAGGCCCATCGCATCGGGAATGGTGAGGATGTCCGAGAACAGGATGGCCGCATCCAGCGGGAAGCGGCGCAGCGGCTGCAGGGTGACTTCGCAGGCGATCTCCGGGGTCTTGGCCATGGCCAGGAAGCTGCCGGCCTTGGCCCGGGTCGCGCGGTATTCCGGCAGGTAGCGGCCGGCCTGGCGCATCAGCCAGACGGGGGTGCAGTCCACCGGTTCGCGGCGCAGGGCGCGCAGCAGGCGATCGTTGCGGAGAGGGCTGGTCACGATGGGCATTCCTTGGACGGGAGGAGCAGCGGCGTCAGTCGCCGTGCGAAAGGATCTGGAAGCCGCGATGCAGTTCGGCATCACGGGCCTTCTCGAAGGCGTGGCGGGCGTCGTCGGCCTGCAGGAACAGCTCGCGCCGCAGCTGCGAGCGGCTGCCGACACGGCCGCTCTCGCGCAGCAGCTCCCAGCCGCCGAACAGGTCCGGCAGCAGGCTCAGGCGCAGGAAGCGCGGTGCCTGCGCACCGGCGTCGGGATGTTGCAGGTAAACGTGCATGGCGCCGATTGTAGCGGGGCCAGGGTGACCCCGGCCGCAACGCGGCCGGCACTACCGGACCGACAGCACCTTCAGCACCGCCGCCTCATCCACGTCCGGCACCACTTCGGCACGGCCCATCCCGCGCCACAACACCAGGCGCAGGCGGCCGGCCACGTTCTTCTTGTCCAGGCGCATGCGGCCGAGCAGGGCCTGCGGCTCCAGCCCGGCCGGGATCGCCACCGGCAGGCCGAGGCGTTCCAGCAGGGCCTGCAGGCGCGCGCGGTCGGCATCGTCGGCCAGGCCCAGGTCGGTGGACAGCTTCGCCGCCAGCACCATGCCCACCGCCACCGCCTCGCCGTGGTTCAGCGCATCGCGGCCCGGGGCCGAATAGCCCTGTTCGGTCTCGATGGCGTGGCCGAAGGTGTGGCCGAGGTTGAGCAGGGCACGCTCGCCCTTCTCGAACGGGTCGCGCTCGACGATGGCGGCCTTGTGCCGGCAGCTGCGCGCGATGGCCTCGGCCAGCACCGCATCCTCGCCGGCCAGCAGCGCATCGGCATGCTGCTGCAGCCACTCGAAGAACACGGCATCACCCAGCGCGCCGTACTTCACCACTTCGGCCAGGCCGGCACGCAGCTCGCGTGGCGGCAGGGTGGCCAGCACGCGGGTATCGGCGATGACCGCACGCGGCGGATGGAAGGCACCGACCAGGTTCTTGCCGGCCGGAATGTCGACTGCGGTCTTGCCGCCCACCGACGAATCGACCATTGCCAGCAGGGTGGTCGGCAGCTGCACGCAGTCCACGCCGCGCATCCAGCAGGCGGCAGCGAAACCGGCGAGATCACCGACCACGCCGCCGCCGAGGGCGAAGACGCAGGCGTCGCGGGTGGCGCCGAGCGCGGCCAGCGCTTCGATCGCGCGGTCGAACTCGGCCAGCGTCTTGGAGGCTTCGCCCGCGGCCAGCACGTGCTCGCCGATGACCAGGTCGGGGCGAGCGGCCAGCAGCGTCTGCTTCACCGGCGCCAGATAGCGCGGGGCGACTTCACTGTCGCTGAGCAGCAGCACATGACGGCCGCGCACGTGCGAGGCCAGCGCGGTGCCATCGGCCTGGGCACCGGCGCCGATGGTGATGGAGTAGGGGCGGTCGCCGCCAACGGCGACCTGCAGCAGGGCGGGGGAGGTCATGCGGTCAGGTCCTGGCGCTGCCATTGCGTGGCCAGCTTGACCACCAGTTGGGCGGTCGCATCGGCAGCGGTATACGGGTCGGTGTCGAGGGTGAGGTCGGCCAGTTCGCGGTACAGCGGGTCGCGGTGTGCGGCCAGATCGTGCAGCACCTGCTCGCGGTCCGGGCGCTGCAGCAGCGGCCGGCCCTTGTCGCGGGCCAGGCGCTCGAGCTGTTCGGCCACGCTGACCCGAAGATAGACCACGAAGCCGCGCCGGGCGATCAGTGCACGATTGTCCGGATCCAGCACGGCGCCGCCACCGGTGGAGACCAGCTGGCCACGGCCTTCCAGTACCCGCGCAAGCGCCTGGCGTTCATGGCTGCGGAAGCCGGCTTCGCCGGAGTGCTCGAAGATGGTCGGAATGCTGGCGCCGGCGGCATCGACGATGGCCTGGTCGACATCGACGAAGTCCAGCGTGAAACGCTCGGCCAGGCGGCGGCCGATGCAGGTTTTGCCGGCGCCCATCGGGCCGATCAGGATCAGGTTCGGAGCAGGATTCATGCCTTCTGATGCTAACACCTCCGTGCCCTGGCCTTTACGTTCTTCACGTCAGGGTGGGCGTTCCTGCGGGGTCTCCCGCGCCAGACGGAGTACAGGCCATGACGGTCGCCAAGGTCATCGAAATCACTGCGTCCTCGCCGAAAAGCGTGGAAGACGCCGTGCGCAGCGGGCTGAAGAAGGTCTCCGAGACGGTCAAGGGCATCCAGGGCGCCTGGGTGAACGAGACCAAGGTGGTCACCAATGGCAGCGGCGAGATCACCGAATGGCGGGTCAACCTGCGGGTGACTTTCCTGGTGGAATAGGCGCGTTCAGCGCACGTCCTGCACCTGTCGCTGGCCGTCCAGCACCACCACGTGGTCGGCCAGGGCGGGCAGGGCGCTCAATGCCTGCCGGCTGACCCGCTCGTAGTACTGCACGAAGCGGTCCAGCTGTGGCCGGCTCATGCCGTGCCGGCCCGGCTGCGCGGCCTGCAGGTTCTGCTCCTGCTGCCAGCGCCAGCGTGGTACCACCGAGAAATCCGGCGGCTGCAGGAACCACAGGCGGTCGCAGCGCTGCCACAACGCCGGGTAGTCGCGGGCCAGCGCCTGGTTGCACCAGCGCCGCCAGCGGCCATCGGCGTCGGCTTCGCGTTCCAGTGCGTTCAACGGGCTGTCCAGCGCGTCGTCATCCTGCGCGGGCGTGCCCAGGAACCAGCCTTCGAATACCAGCAGGTCCAGCGGTTGCTGCAGCTGCGGCCATTGTGCTTCGGGCAGGCGCTCGTCGGCCAGCTTGTCGAAGCGCGGCATTGCGAAGGGCTGGCGTGCGGCCACGGCGTTCAATACCGCATGGGCCAGCGGCAGGTCGTGGGTGCCGGGTGGGCCACGGGTGATCAGCAGTGGGTGCACCTGGCGGGCCAGACGTTGGCGCTGTGCGCGGGTCAGGTAGACATCATCGATCGACAGCGTGGCGGCGTTCAGGTCGCGTGCCCGGGCACGGGCCACCACCTGCGCCGCCAGCGTCGATTTGCCGCTCCCCTGCAGGCCGCTGATCGCCAATACTGGAACCGCTGCGCCGCTGCCCAGCGCATCATCCAGCGCCTGTTCGGCCAATGTTTCGGGGAATCCTTTCACCTGGGGCATATACGCAGCAGCGGCCATGCAGCCACAATAGCCCAATCCGTGTGAGAAGAACGCAATCATGAGCGACCTGTACGCCGAAGCCCTGTCCACGTTTGCCGGCCTGTTCGACGAGGCCAAACAGAGCCGCGAGGTCGAGCCGAACGCGATGACCGTGGCCACCGCCGATACGCAGGGTCGCCCCTCGGCGCGCACCGTGCTGCTGAAGGCGTTCGATGAGCGCGGCTTTGTGTTCTACACCCACCTGGACAGCCACAAGGGCCAGGAGCTGCAGGCCAATCCGCAGGCCGCGCTGCTGTTCCTGTGGCGCAGCCTGCGCGAGGCCGGCATCCAGGTGCGCATCGAAGGCCGTGTCGAGCAGGTCGCCGATGCCGAAGCCGACGCCTATTTCGCCAGCCGCCCGCGGATGAGCCAGATCGGCGCGTGGGCCTCGCAGCAGTCGAAGACGCTGGCAACGCGCGAGGAATTCGATGCTCGCGTGGCCGAGGTCGAAGCCCGCTTCGAGGGCAAGGACGTGCCGCGCCCGGAGGGCTGGAGCGGCCTGCGCGTGGTGCCTGACCGCATCGAGTTCTGGTTTGGCGCGCAGTTCCGCCTGCACGAGCGCTGGTGCTATGAAGCCGGCGCCGAAGGGCGCTGGAGCAAGCGCCTGCTGTACCCGTAAGGCGGGGTGGTGCCGGGGCTGCTGTAGAGCCGAGCCCATGCTCGGCTGATGTTCTCGCAGGAGCAGCCGAGCATGGGCTCGGTTCTACAGAAACCTGCGTTTGTCGCGAACGGACTGGTCCGCTTCATGCACGAGCAGGTCGGCGACGGGCACACTCGCTGCGATGCCCTCGATCTGCGGAGTTGCCATGCCCTCCTGGCGTTGCCTGTTTGCCGTGCCGCCACCACGCCGCGGCGTGGAAGCGTTGTTGTTGCTGCTCGCCCGCATCGTCGCCGGTGTGATGTTCTGCGTGTCCGGCTGGAACAAGGTGTTCACCGACGCCGGGCGCGAGCGCATGGTGCATACGCTGGTCGATGCCGGTATCCCATTCCCGGTGTTCAGTGCGCCGGTACTCGGTGCGATCGAGTGGATTGCGGGTGGTCTGCTGGTGCTGGGCCTTTTGAGCCGCCCCTCGGCCCTGCTGCTGGCGGCGATCTGCGTAGTGGCTGCGCTGACCGATGGCATCGCGCGCATTCCTGCGGGACTGAGCGTGCCGGATTGGCTGAGCTGGTTCTTCTACCTGAGCGAAGTGCCGCTGGGCGTGCTGCTGTTGTGGATTGCCGCAGTGGGTAGTGGACGGTTCGCCATCGAAGCGCGCTGACGACACGCATCCTGTAGAGCCGAGCCCATGCTCGGCTGCTTCTGCGGGGACATCAGCCGGGCATGGGCTCGGCTTTACAGGTCCTCCGCGCGCAGCCAGCGCCACAGCGTGGTGCGTGACACGCCCAGCGCCTGCGCCATGCCCTCACGATCATGCCGGTGTTCCCGCAGCAGTGCTTCCAGCTTGGCCCGCGGCGGGCGCCTGCCGTTGCTTTCCAGCGGCAACGCCGCGACACCTTCATGCACCAGCTCGGGTGCCAGCTGCAGCAGCCGCGCCGTATCGATCAGCCCTTCACCGGGCTGCCAGTGGATGCGCAGGCGATCGACCAGATTGCGCAGCTCGCGCACGTTTCCCGGCCACTCGGCCGCGCACAGCACCGCCAGCGCCGCCTCATCCAATGGCGCGTCGATGCCACGCAGCTGGCGGAAGAAATGCTGCGCCAGCAACGGGATGTCACCGCGTCGGGCGCGCAGCGAGGGCAGGGCAATCCGCAGCGCGGCCAGGCGGTAATACAGGTCGCGGCGGAAGCTGCCGGTCGCCGCGCGCTGCTCCAGCGACTGCAGGGTGGCGGCGACCACGCGCAGGTCCACCGGCGTCGGTTCGGTGGCACCCACGCGCAGCACTTCACGTTCCTCCAGCACCCGCAGCAGGCGGGTCTGCAGCGGCAGCGGCAGTTCGCCGATTTCGTCCAGGAACAGGGTGCCGCCATCTGCAGCTTCCACCAGGCCAACGCGGCCGCCACGCCGTGCGCCGGTGAAGGCGCCATCGCTGTAGCCGAACAGCTCCGCTTCCAGCAGCGATTCGCTGATCGCGCCACAGTTCAGCGCGACGAAGCGGCCACGGCGCCCGCTGGCGGCGTGCAGCTGGCGCGCCACCAGTTCCTTGCCGGTGCCGGTTTCGCCGCTGACCAGCACGGTGCTGTCATGTGGGGCATACAGCGCGATCTGCGCGCGCACCTGCGCCATCGCGTCGCTGTCGCCCAGCAGTTCATGCGCATCGGCACGCGCTGCCGGGCGCCGGCGCGGTGCAGCGCGGTTGCTGCCGGAACGTGCCAGGGTCTGGGTCAGTTCCAGCGCATGTTCGAACGCCTGCCGCACCGAGTCGGCCGAATACAGCAGCACCCCGGGCAGGCCGGCCTGCTCGGCATGGTCGATGGCCATGCCGGTGCCGACGATCACCTCGATGCCGTTGGCGCGCAGGTCGGCGATGCAGTCGCGGGCGTCCTCGCGGGTGACGAAGCGGCGATGCTCGATATCCAGGCCGAAGCTCTGCTGGAAGTTGCTGAACACCGGTACGTCGCTGGCGTGGGTGACCAGGCCGATGCGGCTGGCGATACGCCGTGCCCGGGCCAGCGCTTCCATCAGGTCGAAGCCGTTGGCCTGGATCGGCACCAGCGGCAGCTCCAGCCGGCCGCGCAGCCAGGCCGCGTTGGAGCCGCCGGCGATGACCACGTCGCAGTGCTCGCGACGCAGGCGTTGGCCGATCACCTCCACCGCTTCCTCGAAGCCGAGGTTGATCTGTTCGATACGCGCGCGGCGGTCGAACTCGGGGATCACGTCGCCGAGCAGGCCGGTCAGCCGCGAGACGCTGACCGTCCAGATCACCGGACGGCCCGGGTCGGCATCGGCATGGCGCAGGGGGGAGCGGGGCAGATACATGGCAGCCGTTTCGGGGAGGATGTTTCATGATACATCCGTTTCAATGTTTCATATGTTCCACTGTTGCATGCCGGTCATTCCCGTGAAATCAACCGCTTGCAGCTTGGCATGGTGCTTGCGCTTCCTTTCCCGTACTTCAACCTGGATTGCCGCATGACCGCTTCTGCCCCTTTCTCCGCCGGTGCCCGCTTCCGTGAGGCGCTGGCTGCCGAATCGCCGCTGCAGGTGATCGGTGCGATCAACGCCAACCACGCCCTGCTGGCCAAGCGCGCCGGCTTCCGTGCCATTTACCTGTCCGGCGGCGGCGTTGCCGCAGGCTCGCTGGGCCTGCCGGACTTGGGCATCAACACCCTGGAAGACGTGCTGGTGGACGTGCGCCGCATCACCGATGTCTGCGACCTGCCCTTGATGGTCGACATCGACACCGGCTTCGGCCCGAGCGCGTTCAATATCGCGCGCACCGTGAAGTCGCTGATCAAGGCCGGCGCGGCCGCCTGCCACATCGAGGATCAGGTCGGTGCCAAGCGTTGCGGCCATCGTCCGGGCAAGGAGATCGTCTCGCAGGGTGAAATGGTCGACCGTGTGAAGGCCGCTGCCGATGCCAAGACCGATCCGGACTTCTTCCTGATCGCGCGCACCGATGCCATCCAGGTGGACGGCGTGGACAAGGCGATCGAGCGCGCCATCGCCTGTGTCGAGGCCGGTGCCGACGGCATCTTCGCCGAGGCCGCCTACGATCTGGATACCTACCGCCGCTTCGTCGACGCGGTGAAGGTGCCGGTGCTGGCCAACATCACCGAATTCGGCGCCACCCCGCTGTTCAGCCGCGATGAACTGGCCTCGGCCGGCGTCGCCATCCAGCTGTTCCCGCTGTCGGCGTTCCGTGCCGCCAACAAGGCCGCCGAGAACGTCTACCAGGCGGTGCGCCGCGATGGCCACCAGCGCAACGTGGTGGAAACCATGCAGACCCGCGAGGAACTCTACGACCGCATCGGCTATCACGCCTTCGAGCAGCAGCTCGATGCGCTGTTCGCCGCCAAGAAATAAGCAGTACCCTGCACCATCAAGTTTCGGAGGGAAACATGAACGATACGACCGCAACCCCGACCTTCAAGCCGAAGAAGTCCGTCGCCCTGTCCGGCACCGCGGCCGGCAACACCGCGCTGTGCAGCGTGGGCCGCAGCGGCAACGACCTGCACTACCGCGGCTATGACATCCTGGACCTGGCCAACACCAGCGAGTTCGAGGAAATCGCCTACCTGCTGGTGCACGGCAAGCTGCCGACCCGCGCCGAGCTGGTTTCGTACAAGGCCAAGCTGAAGTCGCTGCGTGGGATCCCCGCCGCGGTGAAGGCCGCGCTGGAAGAGCTGCCGCCGTCGGCGCACCCGATGGACGTGATGCGCACCGGCGTGTCCGTGCTCGGCTGCGTGGCACCGGAGAAGGACGACCACAACCACCCGGGCGCGCGCGACATCGCCGACAAGCTGATGGCCTGCCTCGGTTCGATGCTGCTGTACTGGTACCACTGGAGCCACAACGGCCGCGCCATCGATGTGGAAACCGACGATGATTCGATCGGCGGCCACTTCCTGCACCTGCTGCATGGCGAAAAGCCGCAGGATTCGTGGGTGAAGGCGATGCACACCTCGCTGATCCTGTACGCCGAGCACGAGTTCAACGCCTCGACCTTCACCTGCCGTGTCATCGCCGGTACCGGCAGCGACATGTACAGCGCGATCTGCGGTGGCATCGGTGCGCTGCGTGGCCCGAAGCATGGCGGCGCCAACGAAGTGGCGTTCGAAGTGCAGAAGCGCTATGACAACCCGGATGAAGCCGAGGAGGACATCAAGGCGCGCGTCGAGCGCAAGGAAGTGGTGATCGGTTTCGGCCACCCGGTCTATACCGTCTCCGATCCGCGCAACAAGGTGATCAAGGACGTGGCCCGCGAGCTGTCCGAGGAACAGTCGAGCATGAAGATGTACGACATCGCCGAGCGCCTGGAATCGGTGATGTGGGACATCAAGAAGATGTTCCCGAACCTGGACTGGTTCAGTGCGGTCAGCTACCACATGATGGGCGTGCCGACCGCGATGTTCACCCCGCTGTTCGTGATCGCGCGCACCGCGGGCTGGAGCGCGCACATCATCGAGCAGCGCATCGACGGCAAGATCATCCGCCCGAGCGCCAATTACATCGGTCCGGAAGACCGCGACTTCGTCGCCATCGACAAGCGCGTCTGATCCCCCTGCTGTACCCATCCGGCCGGCCGCATGCCGGCCGGGTGCTTTCGCCGCCGCACCGCCGGCACCCGGCCCGCCCCAAGCACTCCGCCAGCCCATGAATACCGATTACCGCAAGAACCTCCCCGGCAGCGCGCTGGACTATTTCGACGCGCGCGCCGCTGTCGATGCGATCCAGCCCGGCGCCTATGCCACCCTGCCGTACACCTCGCGCGTGCTGGCCGAGAACCTGGTGCGCCGATGCGATCCGGCCACGCTCGGCGATTCGCTGAAGCAGCTGATCGAGCGCCGTCGCGACCTCGACTTCCCGTGGTTCCCGGCACGCGTGGTGTGCCACGACATCCTCGGCCAGACCGCGCTGGTGGACCTGGCCGGCCTGCGTGATGCGATCGCCGACAAGGGCGGCGACCCGGCCAAGGTCAATCCGGTGGTGCCGGTGCAGTTGATCGTCGATCACTCGCTGGCGGTGGAATGCGGTGGCTACGATCCGCAGGCGTTCGAGAAGAACCGCGCCATCGAGGATCGCCGCAACGAAGACCGTTTCCACTTCATCGACTGGACCAAGCAGGCGTTCCAGAACGTGGACGTGATTCCGCCGGGCAACGGCATCATGCACCAGATCAACCTGGAGAAGATGTCGCCGGTGATCTACGTGCAGGACGGCGTAGCCTTCCCGGATACCTGCGTGGGCACCGATAGCCACACCCCGCACGTCGACGCGCTGGGTGTGATCGCGATTGGTGTTGGCGGCCTGGAAGCGGAGAACGTGATGCTGGGCCGCGCGTCGTGGATGCGCCTGCCGGATATCATCGGCGTCGAGCTGACCGGCAGGCCACAGCCGGGCATCACCGCCACCGACGTGGTGCTGGCACTGACCGAGTTCCTGCGCAAGGAACGCGTGGTGGGTGCGTATCTTGAATTCTTCGGCGAGGGGGCGTCGGCACTGACCATCGGTGACCGCGCCACCATCTCCAACATGTGCCCCGAATACGGCGCCACCGCCGCGATGTTCTATATCGACGGGCAGACCATCGATTACCTGCGCCTGACCGGCCGCGAGGAATCGCAGGTGGCGCTGGTGGAGAACTATGCGCGCACCACCGGCCTGTGGGCCGATGACCTGGCCACTGCGCAGTACGAGCGCGTGCTGCGCTTCGACCTGTCCAGCGTGGTGCGCAACATGGCTGGCCCGTCCAACCCGCACAAGCGCGTGGCCACCGCCGAGCTGGCCGAGCGCGGCATCGCCGACGAAGCCAAGCTGGCAGCGGGCAGGGCCGAGCAGGCGCAGGGCCTGATGCCCGACGGCGCGGTGATCATCGCCGCCATCACCAGCTGCACCAACACCTCCAACCCGCGCAACGTGATCGCTGCCGCACTGCTGGCGCGCAAGGCCAACGAACGTGGCCTGCTGCGCAAGCCGTGGGTAAAGTCGTCGCTGGCGCCGGGCTCGAAGGCAGTGCAGCTTTACCTGGAAGAATCCGGCCTGCTGCCGGACCTGGAAAAGCTCGGCTTCGGCATCGTCGCCTTCGCCTGCACCACCTGCAACGGCATGAGCGGCGCGCTGGATCCGGCCATCCAGCAGGAAATCATCGATCGCGACCTGTACGCCACGGCCGTGCTGTCGGGCAACCGCAACTTCGATGGCCGCATCCACCCGTATGCGAAGCAGGCCTTCCTGGCGTCGCCGCCGCTGGTGATCGCCTATGCCATCGCCGGCACCGTGCGCTTCGACATCGAGAAGGACGTGCTGGGCGTGGATGCCGAGGGCAACGAGGTGCGCCTGAAGGACATCTGGCCGAGCGATGCCGAGATCGACGCGGTGGTGAAGGCCTCGGTGAAGCCCGAGCAGTTCCGCCGCGTCTACAACCCGATGTTCAACGTGCGCGTGGAGCATGGCGCGGCGGTCAGCCCGCTGTACGACTGGCGCCCGCAGAGCACCTACATCCGCCGTCCGCCGTACTGGGAGGGCGCACTGGCCGGTGAGCGCACACTGTCGGGCATGCGTGCGCTGGCGGTGCTGCCGGACAACATCACCACCGACCACCTGTCGCCGTCCAACGCGATCCTGGCGTCCAGTGCCGCCGGCGAATACCTGGCGAAGATGGGCCTGCCGGAAGAGGACTTCAATTCCTACGCCACCCACCGCGGTGACCACCTGACCGCACAGCGCGCCACCTTCGCCAACCCGAAGCTGTTCAATGAAATGGTGCGCAACGACGATGGCAGCGTGAAGCAGGGTTCGCTGGCGCGCGTGGAGCCGGAAGGCAAGGTGATGCGCATGTGGGAAGCGATCGAGACCTACATGGACCGCAAGCAGCCGCTGATCATCATCGCCGGTGCCGACTATGGCCAGGGCAGCTCGCGTGACTGGGCCGCCAAGGGCGTGCGCCTGGCCGGTGTGGAAGCGATCGTGGCCGAAGGCTTCGAACGTATCCACCGCACCAACCTGATCGGCATGGGCGTGCTGCCGCTGGAGTTCAAGCCGGGCACCACCCGCCTGACCCTGGGCATCGACGGTACCGAGACCTTCGACGTGATCGGCGAGCGCACCCCGCGCGCCGACCTGACCCTGGTCATCCACCGCCGCGACGGCCAGGATGTGATCGTGCCAGTGACCTGCCGCCTGGACAGCGACGAGGAAGTGGCGATCTACGAAGCCGGTGGCGTGCTGCAGCGCTTCGCCCAGGACTTCCTGGAAGGGGCCAAGGTGGCGTGATACCGGCCTGAATGCCTGCCCCCGGAGGCCGGGGGCGGCTTGTCCGACACCCGGGCAGGGCGCACACTGACTTGGCAAAAACTGCCAAAGGAGAGTTTCATGGCCACCATGAACATTTCGCTGACCGATCCGCTCAAGCAGTTCGTGGACGAGGAAGTGCGTGAAGGCGGCTACTCCAGTACGTCGGACTACGTGCGTGACCTGATCCGCCAGCGCCAGCGCAGCAAGGCCGAAGAGCTGCTCAAGCAGTTGATAGCCGAGGGGCTGGCTTCTGGTCCAGGCGTTGCGGTGACGGCCGACACATTCGAGCGCATGCGTCGCGAACTGACCGAAAGGTTGGAGCGTGAAGGCGATTGAATGGCGGCCAAGGGCCGAAGCCGACGTAGCCGATGCCGCACTGTGGTTTGCACGGCAGGGTGGGCTGGTACTGGGTCGGCGCTTTCTCGCCGAGTTGGAGGCCACGCTTCAACGCATCGCCGTGTTTCCAGGCTCGGGTTCCACCCGGCACGCCGACCTCGCAGCACAGCTGCCGGTGTCGTTGCGGTTCATGCTGGTTCCGGGCTTCGAACGCTACCTCGTCTATTACCTCGATCTACCGGACCGCGTGGACATCATGCGTGTGTGGTGCGTTGATCGTGGTCTTGACGCACTGATGCAAGACATTTCCTGAAATTCAAACGCGTGGATTCGACGATGACCTTCCTCCCGCAACTCCGTATTCCCGCCACCTACATGCGCGGCGGCACCAGCAAGGGCGTGTTCTTCCGCCTGCAGGACCTGCCCGAAGCCGCTCAGGTGCCGGGCGCCGCGCGCGATGCGCTGCTGATGCGCGTGATCGGCTCGCCCGATCCGTATGGCAAGCAGACCGACGGCATGGGCGGTGCCACCTCCAGCACCAGCAAGTGCGTGATCATCTCCACCGCCTCGGTGCCGGACCACGATGTGGACTACCTGTACGGCCAGGTCTCGATCGACACCGCCTTCGTCGATTGGAGCGGCAACTGCGGCAACCTCAGTACGGCAGTGGGTCCGTTCGCGATCGCCAATGGGCTGATCGATCCGGCCCGGGTGCCGCGCGATGGCCTGTGCACCGTGCGCATCTGGCAGGCCAACATCGGCAAGACCATCATCGCCCACGTGCCGATGCGCGATGGCGAAGTGCAGGAGATCGGCGATTTCGAGCTGGATGGCGTGACCTTCCCGGCCGCCGAGATCCAGCTGGAGTTCATCGATCCGTCCGATGACGGCGATGCGGGCGCGATGTTCCCGACCGGCAACCTGGTCGACACCTTGGACGTGCCGGGCGTCGGCAGTTTGGAGGTGACCATGATCACCGCCGGCATTCCGACCATCTTCCTCAATGCGGCAGACCTGGGCTACACCGGCACCGAGCTGCAGCCTGCGATCAACGAGGACAAGGGAGCGCTGGAGCGCTTCGAGAAGATCCGCGCCTACGGCGCCTTGCGCATGGGTCTGATCAGGAACCTGGAAGATGCGGCCACCCGCCAGCACACGCCGAAGGTGGCCTTCGTGGCGCCGGCACGGGACTACGTGTCCTCCAGCGGCAAGGCCATTCCGGCCTCGGCCATCGACCTGCACGCGCGGGCGTTGTCGATGGGCAAGCTGCACCACGCGATGATGGGCACCGCCGCCGTGGCGATCGGCACTGCGGCGGCGATTCCGGGCACGCTGGTCAATCGCGCGGCCGGTGGTGGTGAACGCGAAGCGGTGACCTTCGGCCACCCTTCCGGCACGCTGCGCGTGGGTGCGCAGGCCGGCCTCGTTGACGGCCAGTGGACAGTGACCAAGGCCATCATGAGCCGCAGCGCCCGCGTATTGATGGAAGGCAAGGTGCGGGTGCCGGCCGAATAACCAGCCGGTCGGCGCTGGCATCACATGCTTCGGTAGATGCCAACCTTGGTTGGCATGGCATTGGCACCGCCCGGGCAACGTCCAGCGCCAACCAAGGTTGGCGACTACCGGGAGGCGCGGCCTGAGCTCTGAAGAGGAGATCGACGATGTCTGACAGCCACACCCCATCCAACGAGCGTGCAGCGTGGGATGCGCTGCTGGTGGACATCGTCGATTACGTACGCGACGCGCGCATCGACTCCCCCCTGGCCTTCCAGACCGCGCACTACTGCCTGCTCGACACGCTGGGCTGCGGGCTGGAAGCGCTGTCCTTCCCGGCCTGCAGCAAGCTGCTCGGTCCGCTGGTGCCGGGTATCAGCGTGGTCAACGGGGCGCGCGTGCCGGGTACGCACTACGTGCTGGACCCGGTGCAGGCCGCCTTCAACCTGGGCGCGATGGTGCGCTGGCTGGATTTCAACGATACCTGGCTGGCCGCCGAGTGGGGCCACCCGTCGGACAACCTGGGCGGCATCCTGTCTGTCTGCGATTGGCTGGGGCGCAACGCGCAGGCCCTGCATCGCCCAGCGCCGACCCTGCATGACGTGCTGCTGGCGATGATCAAGGCACACGAGATCCAGGGCGTGCTGGCCCTGCAGAATTCCTTCAACCGGGTCGGGCTGGACCACGTGGTGCTGGTCAAGGTGGCCACCACCGCGGTGGTCGCGCAGTTGCTCGGCCTGGATCGCGAACGCATGCTCAATGCACTGTCGCTGGCCTGGGTCGATGGCCAGGCGCTGCGCACCTACCGGCACGCGCCCAACACCGGCTCGCGCAAGAGCTGGGCGGCCGGCGATGCGACCAGCCGTGGCGTGCGCCTGGCGCTGATGGCGGCCAGTGGCGAGATGGGCTATCCCAGTGTGTTGAGCGCGCCGACCTGGGGTTTTGAAGCGGTATCGATGCAGGGCAAGGCGCTGACGCTGGAGCGACCGCTGGGCAGCTACGTGATGGAAAACGTGCTGTTCAAGATCAGCTACCCGGCCGAGTTCCATGGCCAGACCGCGGTGGAGGCGGCGATCACGCTGCACCAGCAGCTGCGTGCGATGGGGCGTCGGGTCGAGGACATCGCGCACATCGCCATCCGCACCCAGGAAGCCTGCATCCGCATCATCGACAAGCAGGGCCCACTGCATAACCCGGCCGACCGCGACCACTGCGTGCAGTACATGGTCGCCATCGCATTGCTGCATGGGCGGCTGGTGGCCCAGGACTACGAGGACGATGTGGCGGCGGATCCGCGCATCGATGCGCTGCGCGCGAAGATGACCTGCCATGAAGACCCGCAGCTCAGCGCCGATTACCTGGACCCTGACAAGCGCAGCATCGCCAACGGCCTGAGCGTGCGCTTCACCGATGGCACCGAGCTGCCCGAAGTACTGGTGGAATACCCGCTGGGCCACGCGCGCCGTCGCGAGGAAGGCATTCCGCTGCTGATGGACAAGTTCCGCCGGCACCTGGCCCATCGCTTCCCGACCACCCAGCAGCAGCGCATCCTGGCCGCATCGCTGGATCTGGTGGCGCTGGCGGCGATGCCGGTGACCGACTATGTGGACCTGTACCTGCCGGGGTAGGGGCGCTTCACCGGATCTGACACCACGCCTGCTTGCCGGGCACATGGCTCGATCCGCTTGGGTAGGTGCCAACCTTGGTTGGCACGGCCGACGCCAACCAAGGTTGGCGGCTACCGAGACTGCCGGCCAGCGGCCGGCACTACCCGCGCCTGGGGCAATTGCCGGATTTGCGTCAACACCTTGACGTGGCCTGCCTATAATGGCCGCCTCGATCAAGGAGTGACGACATGAGCGGTCCGGCACGGCGGAAGCGGTGGGGGTGGGCGGCGGCCGTGCTGGCAGGAGGCCTGTTGCTGGGGCTGGCCGGCTGCCGCAATGACAGCGGGCAGCTGCCCAAGGCCAGTGGTGAAGCCATCACCACCAAGGCCGAGCAGGTGAAGGAATTCACCCTGCTGCGTGCCTACCCGGACCAGAAGAATGACGGCCTGTCGCTGGCGCTGGAGTTCTCGCGCCCGCTGGTCGGCACGCAGGATTTCGACAAACTGGTTCGCTTCGAAGAGAAGGTCGGCACCGAGGACAGCAGCTGGACCCTGTCCGATGACGGCCTGACCCTGCGTTACCCGTTCGTCGAGGCCGGCAAGGAGTTCAGCCTGGTGGCCTCGCCGGACCTGCTGGCCGCCGACGGCAGCCGGCTGGGCAAGGAACTGAAGCAGAAGGTGTTCAGCGGCGAGCTGAAGCCGGTGGTCGGTTTCGCCTCGCAGGGCAGCGTGCTGCCGGCCAAGGACAGCCGCGGCCTGCCGGTGGTCTCGGTGAACGTGCCGGAGGTCGACGTCGAGTTCCTGCGCGTGCGCGAGAAGGACCTGCCGACCTTCTTCAGCCAGTACCAGCGCGGCGGCCGCCGTGGCAGCTGGGAGCTCAGCAGCGACTACGAGCGCAGCCCGATCAACAAGCTGGCCGAGCCGGTCTATGTCAACCGCTTCATCCTGGGTGGCAAACAGAACGAGCGGGTGCTGACCTACCTGCCGACCCAGGACATCAAGGAACTGCAGGAGCCGGGCCTGTACTTCGCCCTGCTCAAGCGCACCGGTGACTACGAGGGCGAGTTCGATACCGCGTTCTTCTCGGTCAGCGACATCGGCCTGCATACCCGTGCCTACAAGGACAAGCTGTTCGTGCACACCGCCGGCCTCAAGGACGGTGCGCCGCTGAAGGGCATCGACCTGCGCGTGCTCGACGCCAAGGGTGAGGTGGTGCTGAAGGGCAGCACCGACGGCAACGGCAATGCGCTGCTGAACTACACCCTGGATGCCACCCACGTGCTGGTCGCCAGCAGTGGCAAGGACACCAGCTTCCTGCCGTTCAACCAGCCGGCGCTGGACCTGAGTGAGTTCGCCGTGGCCGGTCGTGACAACGCCTGGTTCGACGTCTACGCCTGGTCCGGCCGCGACCTGTACCGCCCGGGCGAGACCGTGCGCCTGTCCGCGCTGCTGCGCGACAACGACGGCAAGCCGGTCAAGGCACAACCGGTGTTCCTGCGCCTGAAGCAGCCCGACGGCAAGACCTTCCGCGAGACCCGCCTGCAGCCGGGCGACCAGGGCTACATCAACTTCGAGCAGGTGATCCCCGCCGAGGCGCCGACCGGGCGCTGGCAGGTCGAGTTCCGCACCGACCCGGCCAGCAAGGAAGCGATCCAGGGCATGACCCTGCGCATCGAGGAGTTCCTGCCCGAGCGCATGAAGCTGGACCTGGACAGCGCGCAGAAGACGCTGAAGCCGGGCGAGGACCTGCGCCTGCAGGCCAACGGCGCCTATCTGTACGGCGCGCCGGCCGATGGCAACCGCTTCACTGCGCGCATGGCGGTGGCTGCCGAGCAGAAGCCGGTGGAGGGCCTGCCGGGCTATTTCTTCGGTGACCCGACCCTGCAGCTGCCGCGCGAGGCCAAGGACGTGATCGATACCACGCTGCCGGCCAATGGCCAGCTGCGTGAGGATGTGGCGTTGCCGGAAGAGGCGGCCAAGGCCAAGGCACCGATCGCCGTGGTGTTGTCCGGCAGCCTGTATGAAACCGGTGGCCGCACGGTCACCCGTACCCTGAAACGGGTGATGTGGCCGGCCAACGCGCTGGTCGGCGTGCGGCCGCTGTTCAACCCCGACGATGGTGCTGATTCCAACGGCAACGCACGCTTCGAACTGATGCGCGTGGATGCCGCCGGCACACCGCAGCCAGCCAAGGGCCTGAAGATCACCCTGGTGCGGGAACTGCGCGACTACCATTGGACCTTCAACGACAACCGTTGGGATTACGATTTCACCCGCCGTTTCGAGAACAAGGAAACCCGCACCGTCGATGCCGGCAGCAGTGCGGTTGCCTTCGATTTCCCGGTGGAGTGGGGCGAGTACCGGGTGGACGTGTTCGATCCGTCCACCGGACTGACCAGCCGCTACCCGTTCCGTGCGGGCTGGAGCTGGGGCGATGACAACCGTGGCCTGGATGCACGCCCGGACAAGGTCAAGCTGGGCCTGGACAAGACCGGCTACAAGGCCGGTGACACCCTGGAAGTGACGGTGACCCCGCCGCACGCCGGCAAGGGCATCCTGATGGTCGAGACCGACCGCATGCTGTATGTGCAGGACATCGAGGCCAAGCCGGGCTCGACCTTCAAGATCCCGGTCACCGCCGACTGGGAACGCCACGACGTCTACATCACCGCGCTGGTGTTCCGCGGCGGCAGTGCGCCGAGCAAGATCACCCCGGCCCGCGCCGTGGGCGTGGTGCATGTGCCGATGGACCGCAAGGGCCGAACCGTGGCCGTCGGCCTGGTCGCGCCCAAGCAGATGCGGCCGGAACAGGACCTGCCGGTAACGGTCAGCGCACCGCAGCTGGCCGGCAGGGCCGCGCACGTGACCGTCTCGGCGGTGGACGTGGGCATCCTCAACATCACCCGTTTCCCGGTGCCCGACGCCGGCGCGCACTTCTTCGCCCAGCGTCGCCTCGGTATCGATGCCTATGACATCTACAGCCGGGTGATCGAGAGCTTCGATGGTGGCAGCGGCAAGCTGAAGTTCGGCGGCGACATGGCGCTGCAGGCACTGCCGCAGGCCAAGCGCCCGACCGCGCGCGTGCAGACCGTGGACCTGTTCTCCGGCCCGGTGCAGCTCGATGCCAAGGGCAATGCCCGCATCCGCCTGAAGGTGCCGGACTTCAACGGCACTCTGCGCGTGTCGGCGCTGGTCTACAGCGATGACCAGTACGGCAAGCGTGACGTGGAAACCATCGTGCGCGCCCCGATCCTGGCCGAAGCCAGCATGCCGCGCGTGCTGGCCCCGGGCGACCGCAGCACCGTGACCCTGGACGTGCAGAACTTCACCGGCAAGCCGGGGCAGTTCAACGTCAAGGTGGAAAGCGAGGGTCCGCTGAACCTGGGTGAGGGCAGCCGCAGCGTGCAGTTGAATGCCGATGCCAAGACCACGCTGAGCTTCCCGTTGTCGGCTCGCGAGGGCCACAGCGTGGCCAAGGTGCGGGTGCGGGTGGACGGCAACGGCTTCAAGGCTGATCGCCGCTACGACCTGCCGGTGCGTGCGGCGTGGCCGCAGGTGCTGCGTTCGCAGGTGCGCACACTCGATCCACTGGCCGCGGTCAGCCTCGACAACGGCCTGACCGATGGCCTGATGGCAGAGTCGGTGAATGCCCGCCTGCTGGTCAGCCCGCTGCCGCCGATCCCGTTCGCCAGTGCACTGCAGGGCGCGCTGAACTACCCGTATGGCTGTGCCGAGCAGACCACCAGCAAGGGTTACGCCGCGCTGATCCTGGACCAGGCGACGTCGTCGATGCTCGGTGCCGACGGCCTGGATGCCAAGACCCGTAGAGAGCGCATGGAAGGTGCGTTCGGTCGCCTGGCGTCGATGCAGGTGGCCAACGGCAACTTCTCGATGTGGGGTGACGACGGCTACGTCAATCCGTGGCTGACCCCGTACATCACCGAGTTCCTGCTTGATGCCAAGGACGCCGGCTTCGCCGTGCCCGACAACGTGCTGCAGAAGGCGCTCAACCGGCTCAGCGAGGATCTGCTGTCCGGCGGCAATCAGTTCTATGGCCAGGAGGATCGCGAGAAGCTGAAGTTCGCCAACCAGGCGTATTCGGGTTACGTGCTGGCCCGGGTCAACCGTGCACCGCTGGGTACCCTGCGCACGCTGTACGACAACGAGCGCAGCAAGGCGGTCGGTGGCCTGTCGCTGGTCCACCTGGGCGTGGCGCTGTCGCTGCAGGGTGATGCCAAGCGTGGCCAGGCCGCGCTGGCGGCGGCCTTCGCCAAGTCCAGCAGTGAACGTCCGTCGTACTTCGGCGACTACGGCAGTGCGATCCGTGATGACGCGCTGATGATCGCGCTGACCCACGAGAACAAGCTGGCCAAGCCCGCCTGGGACGCGCGTGCGGTGGATCTTGGCCGTGGCCTGGATGCGCGCCGCAATGCCGGCTGGATGTGGCTGAGCACGCAGGAACAGGTGGCGATTGCCCGCCTCGGCAAGGCCCTGGCCGCCAACCAGAAGGCGCTGGTGGCCGGTGAGCTGGTGATCGGTGGCAACACCGAAGCCATCGGCGAGCGCAAGCTGTTCGGCCGCAACTTCAGCGCCAGTGAGCTGGCCAGCGGCGTGCGCTTCACCCCGCAGGGGCAGCCGCCGATGTTCGCCAGCATTGATGTGGCCGGCATCCCGCGCAGCGCACCGGCACCGGACAACAGTGTGCTGGGCGTCGAGCGCAGTTACTACGGCACCGATGGCAAGCCGTGGTCGCCGCGCCCGCTGAAGGAAGGCGAAGCGCTGATCGTGCGCGTCACGGTGACTGCCGACACCACGATGCCCGATGCGCTGCTGACCGACCTGCTGCCGGCGGGCCTGGAGATCGAGAACTTCAACCTGGGCGATGCCAAGCAGTGGGCCGACGTGGTGGTCGATGGCATCACCATCAGCGACCGTGGTGAGGCCGCCGACACCAAGCACGAGGAGTTCCGCGATGACCGCTATGTGGCCGCGCTGAAGCTCTCGCGTGGCAGCAAGGCCAACGTGTTCTACCTAGTACGCGCGGTGACGCCGGGAACCTACTCGGTGCCGCCGCCGCTGGTGGAGGACATGTACCGGCCGCAGCTGCGCGGCGTCGGCCGCAGCAACCCGACCACGATCACGGTGGTACAGCCGTGACCGCGCGGACGGGCCGCGACGGCGCGGCCCGTCCTGCTGGCAACCTGCAATGAACAACACGATGTCGATCCGGCTGGCGGCCCTGCGCCGCCGGCTGCAGCCGCTGTGGCCCTGGCTGCGCTGGGGTACGGCCGCCACGCTGGCGCTGCTGCTGGTGCTGGATTTCGCCTTCCCGCCACCGCTGCCGAAGCAGCGTGATACCAGCACCCTGGTGGTGGCTGCCGACGGCACGCCGCTGCGTGCATTCGCCGACGCCGAGGGTGTGTGGCGCTACCCGGCTTCGATCAACAGCGTCTCGCCGCTGTACCTGCAGGCGTTGCTGACCTACGAAGACCGCTGGTTCTGGCGGCATCCGGGCATCAACCCGCTGGCGATCCTGCGTGCCAGCGGCCAGCTGCTGCGTGGCGGCCGCATCGTTTCCGGTGGCTCGACCCTGACCATGCAGGTCGCCCGCATCCTCGATCCGCATACGCGCACGCCGTGGGGCAAGCTCAAGCAGATGCTGCGCGCGGTGCAGCTGGAAGTGCACCTGAGCAAGCAGCAGATCCTGGCCCTGTATCTGGAGCGCGCGCCCTACGGCGGCACCATCGAGGGGGTGGAGGCGGCCAGCTGGGCCTACCTGGGCAAGCCGGCGGCGCAGCTGTCGCATGCCGAGGCCGCGTTGCTGGCGGTGCTGCCGCAGGCGCCGAGCCGGCTGCGCCCGGACCGTCATCCGGAAGCGGCGCAGAAGGCGCGCGACAAGGTGCTGTCCCGCATGAACGAGCTGGGCGTGTGGACGGCGGACGAAGTGGAAGACGCGCGCATCGAGAACGTGGTGGCGCGCTCGCTGCGCCCGCCGCTGCACGCCGCGCTGCTGGCGCAGCGCCTGCACTCGGCGCATCCGGGCCAAGCACGCATCCAGAGCAGCATCGACATCGGCCTGCAGCGCACGCTGGAAGAACGCGTGGCCAGCTATTTCTCGACGCTGCCGGAACGCACCTCGGCCGCCCTGCTGGTAGTCGACAACCAGACCCTGCAGGCGCGTGCCTATGTCGGCACGCTGGCGTTCGGTGACCGGCAGCGGCTGGGCCACGTGGACATGGTGCAGGCCTGGCGGTCGCCGGGCTCCACGCTCAAACCGTTCCTGTATGCCATGGCGCTGGACGATGGCCTGATCCATTCGGAAAGCCTGCTGGTCGATGCGCCGCAGAGTTTCGGCAGCTACCGCCCCGGCAACTTCGACATGGCTTTCAATGGGCCGATTGGTGCCTCCAGCGCGCTGCGGCTGTCACTCAACGTGCCCTCGGTGGACCTGCTGCAGCGGGTCGGTCCGGCGCGCTTCGCCGCACGCCTGTCGCACTCCGGCATCCAGCTGCGCTTCCCGCCGGGCAGTACACCCAATCTGTCGCTGATCCTGGGCGGCACCGGCGCACGCCTGGAAGACCTGGTCGGCGCGTTCGCCGCGCTCAACCGCAACGGCATCGCCGGGCGCGTGCGCTACACCGATGACGAACCGATGATCGAGCGTCGCCTGGCCTCGCCGGGCGCCAGCTGGATCGTGCGCGAGATGCTGGAATCGAATCCGCGGCCGGGGTATAGCGTCGGGACGTTCGATGTCGGTGGCCGCCCGCGCGTGGCGTGGAAGACCGGCACCAGTTACGGGTACCGCGATGCGTGGGCGATCGGCAGCACCCGCCACTACACCGTGGGCGTGTGGGTGGGGCGGCCGGACGGTACCCCGTTGCCGGGCCAGTACGGCGCGGTGACCGCGCTGCCGCTGATGTTCGAGGTGGTGGACAGCCTGCCTCGCCAGCGCGGTGATTCAGCTGCTGCACCGATGCCGGCCAGTGTCAGCCAGGAGGACGTCTGCTGGCCCACCGGCGAACGTGCCGAGGGCCTGCCAGCGGCGCTGTGCCAGCGGCGGATGTCGGCCTATCTGCTGGACGGTGCGGCACCGCCGACCTTCCCCGAGCGCGAGGCGCGGCGCTGGCAGCCGGGGCGGCAGCGTTACCTGGCCGACGCGCGGACCGGTCTGCGTGTATCCGCTGATTGCCGTTTGCCGCATCAGGAAGTCGCGCGGGAGATCGCGCGTTGGCCGGCGTTGTTGTCGCCGTGGCTGCCGAAGGCCACGCGCGAGGCTTCGCAGCTGCCGGCGCTGTCGCCGGACTGCCGCGACGACGGGCGTGAGGCCAGCGTCGCGCTGCACGTGGACGGGCTCAATGACGGCGCCACGCTGGCGCGCGCGCCGAATTCCGAACACGGCGTGCGCCTGCAGTTGCGCGCGCTGGGCAGCGAGCAGGCGGTGGACTGGTTGCTGGATGGACGCTGGATTGCACAGACCCACGGCGCGCAGCTGATGCAGCGCGAGTTCGCCGATCCGGGCGCACACACCCTGACCGCGCTGGCAGCCGACGGCGCGTGGACGCAGGTGCGGTTCAACGTCCTGAGATAGGTGCTGGGAATGGCCCGTCGACCCGACGCATCCATGCTCTGGTAGGTGCCAACCTTGGTTGGCACGCGATAAATGCGCCCACCAAGGTGGGCATCTACCAAGGCGTTTGCGGGGCCGCTATTCCCCGATCCACCCGTCCAGCAGGTCGGCGAACTCGTCGGCGTGTTCTTCCTCCTGCGCCAGGATCTCTTCAAGGATGCGCTTGGTGGTGGTATCGCGGTCGCCGATGAAGTTGATCATCTCGCGGTAGCTGTCTATGGCGATCCGTTCAGCCACCAGGTTCTCGCGCACCATGTCGCGCAGGTCGCTGCCTTCCTTGTATTCGGCATGCGAGCGCGTGGTCAGCGTATCCGGGTTCAGGTCCGGCTCGCCGCCAAGCTGGACGATGCGCTCGGCCAGCTTGCCGGCGTGCGCCTGTTCCTGCTGCGCATGCTCGAGGAACTCGGCCTTGACCGCGTCGGCCAGCATGCCCTTGGCCATGAAATAGTGCCGGTAGTAGCGCAGCACGCACACGTACTCGGTGGCGAGGGCATCGTTGAGCAGCTTGATCACCACCTTGCGGTCGGCGCTGTAGCTGTCGGTGATCGCGCCGTCTTCGATGTTATGCCGGGCACGCTCGCGCAGGGTCTGACGGTCACTGATGCCGGGAATCCCGGCGGCGGGCTTGCTGGCTTTGGCTGGCTTGCTGGACATTGCTGGCCGTTTCCTTCTGCGGTGGGGAATCAGGTAGGCAGGTGCTCCAGCACGTACTCGGCGGAAGACACCTCGAACTGGCCCGGCTGCTCGATCCAGGCCGCACGCACCACGCCATCGACCACGTACAGCGCGAAGCGGCGCGAGCGCATGCCCATGCCCGAGGCGCTGGCATCCAGCTCCAGGCCGAGCGCGCGGGTCAGCTCGGCATTGCCGTCGGACAGCATCAGCAGGCCGTCGGGCACTTTCTGGTCGGCGGCCCAGGCTTTCATCACGAACGGGTCGTTGACCGCCATGCAGTAGACATCGATGCCGCGCTGGCGGAAGGCCTCGAATTTTTCGACGTAGCCGGGCAGGTGGCGGGCCGAGCAGGTGGGCGTGAACGCGCCGGGCACCGCAAACAGCACGACCTTGCGGGCGTCGAACAGCGAATGCGTATCAAGCGTTTCGATGCCCTCGCGGATGCGCTTGAGGGTCACTTCCGGAATGCGGTCGCCGACATGGATGGTCATGGGGAACTCCTTGCTGGGGCAGGCTAGTGGGCCGGATGGGACAGGGGCGTCAAGACATTGGAAAACCCGTGTGCAGGCCCCATCTTCAGGGTTGCGGCGGGGGCTTCCAGCCACAGCCTGGGGCATCGGGATGGCAGCGGCATTGCGCAGGATCAGTCGGCCTCACCGGGGCCGCACGAGGGGCGGCGTAGCATCGCCGGCGCGTAGAATGAACCCGGGGCGGCGCCACCGGCGCGGCCGAAGCAGATCGAGGTAGCTGGATGGAATTCAAGGATTACTACGCCACCCTGGGGGTGGAACCGAGCGCGGGCGAGGCGGAGATCAAGACCGCCTACCGCCGGTTGGCACGCAAGTACCACCCGGACGTCAGCAAGGAGGCCGGGGCCGAAGACAAGTTCAAGGCGGTCAACGAGGCCTACGAGGCGCTGCGCGATCCGGAAAAGCGCGCAGCCTACGACCAGCTGCGCGCGCAGGGCTATCGCCCGGGCGAGGAGTTCAACGTGCCGCCGAACTACGGCGGCGCCGGCGGTTTCAATTTCGAGGAAGTATTCGGCGGTGGTGGCCCCAACGGCGGCTTCAGCGACTTCTTCGAAAGCCTGTTCGCGCGCCAGCGTGGCGGTGCCGGTCCGGGCCCGGGCTTCAGCAGCCAGGGCCACGCACCCAACCGCGACACCCGCGCCAAGCTGTCGGTCCCGCTGGAAGCGGCCTACAGCGGCGACAGCCTGCGCATCACCGTCAACGGCAAGCAGCTGGACGTGCGCGTGCCCAAGGGCATCCGTCCGGGCCAGGTGATCCGCCTGGCAGGGCAGGGCAACCATGGCGGCAACCTGCTGCTGGAAGTGGAGTACGCCGCGCATCCGCAGTTCGAGGTCGATGGCCGCAACATCCTCTATACGTTGCCGGTCACGCCCTGGCAGGCCGCGTTGGGCACCAGCATCAGCGTGCCGACCCTGGGCGGTGCGGTGGAGCTGAAGATCCCCGCCGACTCCGATGCCGGCCGCAAACTGCGCCTGCGTGGCCGGGGCCTGCCGGGCAGCCCGGACGGCGACCAGATCGTTGAAATCGAGATCGTGGCCCCGGCCGCGACCGACGAGGCGCAGAAGAAGGCCTACCGCAATCTGGCCAAGGCCTTCGGCGAGTCGATCTGAGCACGCCTTGCGGTCGTGCCGGCCGCTGGCCGGCAATTTCATGACCTGGGACGGTGATGCGTGGTTGCCGGCCAGCGGCCGGCACGACCACGCGCGTCTCAGCCCTGGCCGGCGAACACCCGCTCCAGCACCTCGGACAGCTCGTCTTCCGAGAACGGCTTGGTGATGTAGGCCTTGGCGCCCTGGCGCATGCCCCACATGCGATCGGTGTCCTGGTCCTTGGTGGTCACCAGGATCACCGGGATATGCCGGGTCGCCTCGTCGCGGGCGAGGGTACGGGTGGCCTGGAAGCCGTTGAGATTGGGCATCACCACGTCCATCAGGACCAGGTCGGGCAGCTCGGCCCTGGCGGTTTCGACCCCGGCGGCGCCATCGGTGGCGGTCAGGATCTGGTGCCCGAGCTTCTCGACGATGCGCTGTATCCCCAACAGCTGCGACGGTGAGTCGTCGACGATCAGAATGCGTGCCATGTTGTTCCCCATGTAATGCCCGCAGTGTAGTGCGGGCTCATTACCGGCGGGAGGGGGGCACCTGCCGTCCGTCGCCTGCCTGCGACGTTCAGTCGATCCGCACCACCGTGCGGCCCAGCGATCCACCCGCCAGCATCCGCTCGAACACTGCCCGGAGGCCATCAAGGCCGACCTCGGCGGTGCAGATGCGGTCCAGGTGCTGCGGCTTCCACTCACCGCCCAGGCGCGACCACACCTCTTCGCGCAGCCGGCGCGGCGCATTGGCCGAAGACACGCCGAGCAGCGACACACCGCGCAGGATGAAGGGCATCACCGTCATGTCCAGCGTCGGGCTGGCCGCCAGGCCGGCGCTGACCACGCTGCCGTAGGGCACGGTCTGCGCCAGCAGGCTGGCGAGCATGGCGCCGCCGGCATTGTCCAGGCCCCCGCCGAAGCGCGCCGACTGCAGCGGGCCGGTGTCGGCCAGCGCCTCGCGCGGCAGCACCTCGCTGGCACCGATGTCGCGCAGGAAGTCGGTCTGGTCCGGCTTGCCACTGACCGCGTGCACGGTGTAGCCCGCACGGCTGAAGATCGACAGCGCCAGCGCACCGACGCCGCCGCTGGCGCCGGTGACCGCCAGCGGGCCGAGCGCCGGGGTCTGGCGGTTGTCCTGCATGCGCAGCAGCGCCAGCGCCGCCGTGAAGCCGGCGGTGCCCAGCACCATCGCCTCGCGCGGGCTCAGCCCGGCCGGCTGTGCAATCACCGCACGCGACTCCAGCCGCACATACTGGCTGTAGCCGCCGTCACGGGTCTCGCTGAGGCCGCAGCCGGTGGCCAGCACCGCGTCGCCTTCACGCCAGGCCGGGTCGGTGCTGGCGACCACGGTGCCGGCCACGTCGATGCCGCCGACCAGCGGGAAGCGGCGCAGGATCTTCCCCTTGCCGGTGCCGGCCAAGGCATCCTTGTAGTTGACCGAGGACCAGTGGGCGCGGATCAGTACCTGCCCGGGGTTGAGGTCGTCGACACCGAGCCGGGTCAGGCCGCTGCGATAGCCGGCGTCGTCGTTTTCGATGCGGAAGGCGGTGAACGGGGTGGTGGGGGCCATCGGCGTTGCCTGACTTCGAGGAAAACGCCACCTTACCCCGTCGTCGCCCTTTCGATCCTGCCGATCCGCCCCATCTTGTATGATCGGTAATGGTTTCACGGCTGGCGCCGCGGGAAGGGCCCGCGCCGCAGCCCACATCTTGATGGAGCGTGCATGGCCTGGAATACACCCGGCGGCAACAAGGGCGGACAAGGCCCCGAGGACAATCGACGCGGGCCGTTCGGGTCGCGCGGCGGTGGCAATGGTGGTGGCTGGGGCGGACTGCCCGGGCCGCTGAAGGACCTGTTCGACGGCGGCATCGTGCGTTGGGTGGTGGCGGCCGTGGTGCTGCTGGTGCTGTTCTCCAGCTTCCAGCTGATCGGTGAGCAGCAGCGTGGCGTGGTCCTGCGCTTCGGCCAGTTCTCGCGCATCCTGCAGCCCGGCCCGAACTTCAAGCTGCCGTGGCCGATCGAGTCGGTCACCAAGGTCAACGCCACCGAGATCAAGACCTTCTCGATCCAGGTGCCGGTCCTGACCCGTGACGAGAACATCGTCAACGTCTCGCTGAACGTCCAGTACCGCATCGACGATCCGCAGCAGTACCTGTTCGGCACGGTCGATGCCAACCAGGTGCTGGAGCAGTCGGCGCAGAGCGCGGTGCGCGAGGAAGTCGGCCGCGCCGACCTCAATGCCGTGCTGAACAACCGTGGCCCGCTGGCCGTGGCCGCCGAGGAGCGCCTGCAGGCGCTGCTGAAGGCGTTCAAGACCGGCCTGACCGTGACCGGCCTGACCCTGCAGGACGCCCGTCCGCCGGAGGAAGTGAAGCCGGCCTTCGACGAGGTCAATGGTGCCCAGCAGGTCAAGGAACGCCTGATCAACGAAGCCCAGGCCTACGCCGCCAAGGTCGTGCCGGAAGCCCGAGGCCAGGCCTCGCGCGCCCGTACCACCGCCGAAGGCTACAAGCAGGCGGTGGTGTCCAAGGCCGAGGGTGACGCGCAGCGCTTCAGCCTGTTGCAGGCCCAGTACAAGGACGCGCCGGAAGTGACCCGCAAGCGCCTGTGGCTGGAGACCGTGCAGCAGGTGCTGAGCGAGAACCGCAAGGTGATCGGCGGCGATGGCCGCCAGCTGATCTACGTGCCGATGACCGGCGACACCCGTCCCACCACGTCGGCCCCGGCCGCAGTGGCAAACCCGGACGTGGTCATGCCGTCGCTGCCGGGCGCAGCGGTGGAAGCTTCCCGTGATCCGGGCCGGCCGGTGGGCCGCCCGACCGGGCGACCGAGCGGCCGTGAGGAGGGCAGCCGATGAAGAGTCCTATCTGGATCGCCGTGATCGTGGCGGTGGTGCTGGGCCTGCTCGGCTCGGTGTATGTGGTCCGTGAGGACCAGACCGCCATGGTGCTGAACCTGGGCAAGGTGGTGCGGTCGGACATCAAGCCAGGCCTGCACTTCAAGGTGCCGGTGGTGGAAACGGTGAAGGTCTTCGACCGCCGCTTCCAGGTGCTCGACACCGCGCCGGCGCGCTACTTCACCGCCGAGCAGAAGGACGTCAGCGTCGACTTCTTCGCCATCGGCTACATCTCCAACGTGGGTGACTACTTCCGTGCCACCGGCGGCGACCCGCGCGTGGCCAACGCCCGCCTGGCGCCGATCATCACCGATTCGCTGCGCAACCAGATCAACTCGCGCACCCTGCAGCAGCTGGTGTCCGGCGACCGCAGTGAGCTGATCGCCGAGCAGTTGAAGGGAATCAACGAGGCCGTGGCCGGCCTGGGCATGCAGATGATCGACCTGCGCATCAAGCAGGTGGACCTGCCCACCGACAGCCAGGTGATCAACGATGTGTACGAGCGCATGCGCGCCCAGCGCAAGCAGGAAGCCGCCAAGCTGCGCGCGGAAGGCGAGGAACAGTCGCTGACCATCCGCGCCCAGGCCGACCGTGACAGCACCGTGCTGATCGCCGAGGCCGAGCGCGATGCACAGCGCCTGCGCGGTGAAGGTGATGCGGAAGCCACCCGCATCTACGGCAAGGCCGGTTCGGCTGACCCATCGTTCTACGCGTTCTACCGTAGCCTGGAGGCGTACCGCGGCTCCATGACCGACGGCAACGGCGTGATCGTGCTCGACAAGAACGACCCGTTCCTGCAGTACCTGAAGAACGACCGCTGAGGTCGCAGGGCATTACCCCACGGGGCCCGGCCAACTGCCGGGCCCCGTGCTTTTTCCGGAGTTCCGATGAAAGATCTGTTCGCCGCCGTCTGCCTGGTCGCGGTGCTGGAAGGCCTGTTCCTGTTCGTCGCGCCGTTCGCCTGGAAGCGCATGGCCGAACGCCTGCTGGACCTGCCCAGCCCGGCCCTGCGCAGCTTCGGCGGACTGGTGCTGCTGGCCGGCCTGAGCCTGCTGTGGTGGGTGCGGCACTAGACGCCCCGGCGCGGCCGCCTGCGACTACGTGCGTGGCCTGGCCTTGGTAGATGCCAACCTTTGTTGGCATTGCCGGCCAGCGGCCGGCACTACCGGGTGGGGCGGCTGACCGACCTGCACCTGCGTGGCTTGGCCTTGGTAGCTGCCAACCTTGGTTGGCATTGCCGGCCAGCGGCCGGCACGACCGGGTGGGGCAGCTGACCGCCCTGCACCTGCGTGGCCAGGCTCTGGTAGCTGCCAACCTTGGTTGGCATTGCCGGCCAGCGGCCGGCACTACCGGGCGGGGCAGTTGACCGCCCTGCACCTGCGTGGCCAGGCTCTGGTAGCTGCCAACCTTGGTTGGCATTGCCGGCCAGCGGCCGGCACGACCGGGCGGGGCAGCTGACCGACCTGCACCTGCGTGGCCAGGCCCTGGTAGATGCCAACCTTGGTTGGCATTGCCGGCCAGCGGCCGGCACGACCGGGTGGGGCGGCTGACCGACCTGCACCTGCGTGGCCTGGCCCTGGTAGCTGCCAACCTTGGTTGGCATTGCCGGCCAGCGGCCGGCACGACCGGGCGGGGCAGCTGACCGACCTGCACCTGCGTGGCCAGGCTCTGGTAGCTGCCAACCTTGGTTGGCATTGCCGGCCAGCGGCCGGCACGACCGGGTGGGGCAGCTGACCGACCTGCACCTGCGTGGCCAGGCTCTGGTAGATGCCAACCTTGGTTGGCATTGCCGGCCAGCGGCCGGCACGACCGGGCGGGGCGGCTGACCGGCCGGTGAAGCCGTCCGTCGGAAAGGTGGCAGCGGACCCCGGAAACCCGGATAATGCACAAAAGCCGGACGGGCCTCCCCGTTCGGCTTTTTCCGTGTCTGGGCCCTCCATCGCCGGCCGCTCCCCGTTTGGAGCCGCCCTCCAGGTGCTGGCCAGCCCCGCCACGGTTTACCCGTCCGCGGCCCCGATGGCCGCAACAAACCGAGGAGCCCGTCATGGGTCAGTCTGTCGTAGTGTTGGGTGCCCAGTGGGGCGATGAAGGCAAGGGCAAGATCGTCGATCTGCTCACTGAGGAAATCGGCGCCGTCGTGCGCTTCCAGGGCGGCCACAATGCCGGCCACACCCTGGTCATCAACGGTAAGAAGACCGTCCTGCACCTGATCCCGTCGGGCATCCTGCGTGACGATGCGCTGTGCCTGATCGGCAACGGCGTGGTGATCTCGCCGGCCGCGCTGCAGAAGGAAATCGCCGAGCTGGAAGCCTCCGGCGTGGAAGTGCGTTCGCGCCTGAAGATCTCCCCGGCCGCGCCGCTGATCATGCCGTACCACATCGCCCTGGACCAGGCGCGCGAGCGCGCAGCCGGCGGCAAGGCGATCGGCACCACCGGCCGTGGCATCGGCCCGGCCTACGAAGACAAGGTGGCGCGTCGCGGCATCCGCATCGCCGACCTGCATTACCCGAAGCAGCTGGAAGAACTGCTGCGCACCGCGCTGGATTACCACAACTTCGTGCTGACCAAGTACCTGAACACCGATGCGGTCGACTTCCAGAAGACCTTCGACGAAGCACTGGCCTTCGGCGAATACGTGCAGCCGATGAAGTCCGACGTGGCCGGCATCCTGCACGACCTGCGCAAGCAGGGTAAGCGCGTGCTGTTCGAAGGTGCGCAGGGTGCGCTGCTGGACATCGACCACGGCACCTACCCGTACGTCACCAGCTCCAACACCACCGTCGGTGGTGCGCTGGCCGGTTCCGGCGTCGGCGCTGATTCGATCGACTACGTGCTGGGCATCGCCAAGGCCTACGCCACCCGCGTAGGCGGTGGCCCGTTCCCGACCGAGCTGGACGACGAAGTCGGCCAGGGCATTCGTGACCGCGGCGCCGAGTACGGTGCGTCGACCGGCCGTCCGCGTCGTTGTGGCTGGATGGACATCGTCGCGCTGAAGCGCGCCGTGGCCATCAACGGCATCAGCGGCCTGTGCATCACCAAGCTGGACGTGCTCGACGGCATGGAAAAGCTGAAGGTCTGCATCGCCTACGAATACAACGGCAAGCGCACCGAGTACGCGCCGCTGGACGCGCAGGGCTGGGAAGAATGCACCCCGGTGTACCTGGAGTTCCCGGGCTGGAGCGAGAACACCCACGGCATCACCCAGTGGGACGACCTGCCGCCGGCCGCACGCGCATACCTGCGTTCGCTGGAAGAGCTGGCCGGCTGCCCGATCAGCATCGTCTCCACCGGCCCGGACCGCGACCACACCATGGTCCTGCAGGATCCGTTCGCCTGAGGTGGCGCCGGGCCATGCCCGGCGTTGGTGACAGGAAAAGCCCCGCGCACGCGGGGCTTTTTCGTTACTGTGTCGCCAGGCCAGCGGGGAAGCGACGCGATGACCAGGATGTCAACGTGAAAGGCGGGACGGTAGTGCGGGTCACCCTGTGGGTGTCGTGGAGCCTGTGGTGCATGGCCGGCCTGGTACTTGTGTTGGGTGCAGCCGCCAATGCCCTGGCTTCGCGCACGCAGACGGTGCCGCTGGTGCTGCGCCCTGGCGCAACCGCCCAGATCACCGTCTACCGCCTCATCGATGACCAGCTTCGGCTGCGCCTGCGCTATGCCGCGGACGGTACAGAGGCTGACCCTGAAGTGCTGCTGCGCATCGAGACTCCCACCGAACATGGAGACTTCCGCGCAGGGGAGCGTTGGGGAGTGGCCGGGCAGGGCATCGACCGCGCGCTGGTATCGGTTGAGTCCAGCGGCCTCATGGCCTCCTACTTTGGTTACGGTCGCGGCGACGCATTGCCACGCGGCCGCTCATGGCTGCGGGTAACCGTGCTGGAGGTGGATCCGGCGCTGGCGGGACGCACTGCAGACATCGAGCTGCAGCCGCCGCTGGGTCTGCTGAAGCTGACCGACCTGGACTACCTCTGGCTGTGGCCGTTCTTTTTCTGGAAGATGGCGGCGCTGTTCCTGCTGATTCCGGGGGCTGCGTTGACTGTCTTCACTGTGGCGTTGCGGCGCCAGCAGCGCCGGGCATCGGTGCCGCCGACTTCAGCAAGGGATAGGGATTGATCGACTCTCCCTTCCACCACTGCTTCTCCGGCCCCAACACATGCACTTCGAAGTGCAGGTGCGGGGCCTCGGCGCTGGCATTGCCGGTGCTGCCGACGTAGCCGATCACATCCCCGCGCTTGATCGCCTGTTTCTCGGCCAGGCCATCGGCATAGCGCTGCAGGTGCGCGTAGTAGTAGCACCAGCGTCCGCTGGGCTCGAACTGGTAGATCGTCAGCCCGCCGCGTTCGCTGTCGAACAGTTTTTCCACCGTGCCATCAGCCACCGCGAGTACGGGAGTACCTGCATCGGCCATGATGTCGATGGCATCGTGTACGCGGCCTTCGCTGCGTGCATCGGTGAAGGTATCGCGCAGCTGCGAGGCCAGGATGCCCTGCACCGGCAGCAGCAGGCCGGACGGTGCATCCGCAGCCTGCGCGGCCGGCGGCGCGGTGGTGGCGGGTGGGGCCGTTGCGCGTGGCGCTGGTTCGACCACCGGCGCGGCGGACACCGCCGATGGCGCTGCCGGCAGCGAGGCGGCTACCGGCTCACTCCCATCGCGACGCAGCCACCAACCTGCCCCCAGTCCCAGCAGTACGCCCAATACGATCAGCTGCGAAAGACGCATCGGTTCACTCCTGCATCACCACGGGTACCGAGGTATCCACTGCGTCGGCCACACGCACCGCATCCCAGTTGGTCATGCGTACGCAGCCATGCGATTCGGTCTTGCCGACATGGCTGGGTTCGGGCGTGCCATGCAGGCCGTAGTGTGGCTTGGACAGGTCGATCCAGACCCGGCCGACCGGATTGTTCGGGCCCGGCGGCAGCGTCGCTTTCTTTTCGCCCTTGCGCGCATCCCAGAACAACTTCGGGTTGTAGTGGAACGGCGGGTCGCGATACACGCCCAGGATCTTCCATTCGCCGATCGGCAACGGGTCGTGCTGGCTGCCCGACGACACCGGCACCTGCGCGATCAGCTTGCCCTGCGCATCCAGCAACTGCAGGGTGGAGTCGGATTTGTCGACCACGATCTTCGCCGCCTTCGGCAATGCCGCTGGTGCGATGTTGGGCACTTGGATGCGGCTGCCAGCCTTGGTCAGATCCACGCCGGGATTGAGCACCTTCAGCAACTCCGGCGAGGCGTGGAAGCGCTCGCCCAGGGCTTCTTCCACGCTGCTGAAACCCAGCGATTTCAGTTTGGCCTGTGCGGCAGGTCCTTTCGGTGTGGCCTGGAACGGGCCGGCAACATCCTCGGCAGTCAGCGTGTAGCTGGCCAGCGGCCCCACCGTATCAGCCTGCAGGGCCTTCCAGGTGGCGTCGTCCAGCTCACCCGTCGCGGTCAGCCCATGCGCGGCCTGGAAGCCCGCCACCGCGCGTCGCTGGTTGCTGCCCACTTCGCCATCGATCTGGCCAGGCGAGAAATTCGCGCGATCCAGCAGCACTTGGGCATGCAGTGCGGAGCGCACTGCGGTGTCCGGGCCGGCCTTCTCGGCAATGGGGGCGGGCAGGTTGGGCGCAGGGGACTGCGCGAAGGCGGGTGATATCAGTAGCGACAGGACGAACAGTACAGGATGGGGTACACGCATGGGCATCTCCGGCATTCACGGAACTACCATGCCTGTGCGCAATGCAGGACTGATGTGAAAAGAATCTGACGCCGGGATGAGTGGTGCCAACGTGACCATCCCTTGTGGGGCCGCGTCTGCACATGGAAAGCAACGAGGGCAGGCGACCACGGATCCGTCGCCGCCTGCCCTGATGTTCAATCCACAGTAACCATGATGTCGATGCTGTTGTTGTCCTCCCGTGACTCGCTCACGGTGTTCTGATCGTCAACCAGCAGCTGGATGGAGTGCACCCCTGGGGTCGGGCGCCAGACGTCGTTGTAAGTCCTGACATTGACGCTGGCGCCGGGTGCCAGGGTGTAGTTCTGGAGGCCGCCCCATACGCAACCTTCAATGAAACACTGCCCGTTCTTCATGGCCATCAGCCCAATCCAAGGCGCGCTGGCGGCGACCGAGCCGACATTCTCGATGGTTGCGGTGAACGAGGTTGCATCGCCGGATTTCGGACGCAGCGGCTGTGAATGGGCGCTGGTGATCCGAAGGTCTGGCTTGTCCGAGACCTGGATGATTCGAGCCAGCTGGTTGTTGCCCTCATTCGACTCCTGGATCAGCCCTTGGTCGTCAACAATGGAGGTGATCTGTTGCTGGCCACCCGCGGCTGGCCAAACGGGGCCTGCGGGGCTCAACCATACGGATTCGCCCGGCGCCAAGGCCGTTGTCAGGCCACTCCAGGGGCAGCCACTGGCTGGGCACGCGCCGTTACCAGATAGACCGCTCCGAGCCAACCCGCAGGTGCGGGCATTGATCCGCGGTTGGTTACCGCCGTGCGGAATGTCACTGCATCGCCTGGCTTGAAACTGGCTGGAATCGTTTCGATCAGGTATGGCTGCAGATCGGGCAGATCCCCCACCATGATTTCCCGGGTCAACTCGTTGTTGTGTTCGTCGAGTTCCTTGATGCGGTCCGCGTCATCAGCGAACACGGTCATCGCATGCAGCCCTGCCGAAGGTGTCCAGCTGGGTCCCTGGTTCAGATCTATGGTGGCCTGTTGACCAGGGGCCAGACTGATGGTCAAGATCCCCCATTGGCATCCTCCCTCGAAACACTGTCCCTCCTCATGGACGAGGACACTGTGGTGATTCATGGGAGACGGAGCATTGCCGGCATTTCGGATGGTTGCCCGGAAACGGACTGGCTCCCCTGCCCGGAACTGGCTTGGAATCGTGTCGATCCGCGTGACCTGAAGGTCCGGTTGATGCGTGAGGTCATCGATCATTGAGTTGAAGATGGCAGGGCAGTTCTGCCCGTCGAACTGAAAATCAGGGCGTGCACCCGGCCAGAACGCAAAGTAGGCGCTGCCTAGGTTGCGAGGGCGGTCCGCTCCATACACGGCTTGCAATGAAGCTTCGAGTTTCACCCGGAAGCTGGTGCGCAGTCCGGGGTCATTGCAGCTGGTGTAGTTGAAAGCAGGAAGGACCGGAACCATTCCACCTCCCAGCAATCCGTGCCGTTTCCATTTCTGGTACTGAGCGACCTGTTCGTTGACGGTGTTCTGATACTGGTCAACGAAGACGACATCCTGTGCGTGTGGGCTCATTGCGTACTGGATCTGGACATCGCTCAACGTGCCCATCAGATTGGCGATGATCACCGGGCGCGCGGATGCATCGGGATCCGCTTGCCGAAGCCTTTCGTAGACCAGTTCCTGGAAGCGCTTGCAGATACCAAGGTTCTGTGGTGTCTGTGGCAGAGCTGGTTCGTCAAAAGTGTAGTAACCAACTACGATGTCTGAGTTCTGCAGGGCAAGTGCAGCAACAGCGTCAAGCTCCTGTTGAAGCCAGTCTGGTAGACGCTCGTTGCCAGGAGAGCAGGCACTGCCGGGATCTGCGTACCAGGCGTCGTGAACGGGTCCGTTGAACTGGAGCAGCACTTTGAATCTGGATAACAGCGGGTCCTGCCGCAGCGCCTGCAAACGGGAGCTGAGTTCACCCGTATTCCATCCTGTCACGGGAATCACATTCGCGCCGGCATTGTGCAGCTCGGTCAGCTGGGAGCGGACTGCGGGGTCAGCATTGCCGATGATGTTGTACGCGTAGAGGAACTTGAAGTTGCTTCCGGTGTATGCGTCCTGGGCGTGCGCGGACTGTGGGCTTGTCATGCAGGCAAGCAGGAGCGGAAGTGCACTGAGATAATGCCTCATGGTCGTCCTTGTACGATGGCGAGGGTGGCCGAGGTCTGGCATCTTGCAGATCAGCGGTGGCCCAGCATAACGGCAACAACTGCGTGGATCAGACCGCCTACGGAGATGCTGCGCATTCGTTGCTGGCAATGGCGATGCAAACGTGAACCGCGCCCGAAGCGTTCAGAATTTACGGGTCAAGACCCAGCATGAGGCCGCCGATAAGGCCACATCCCCCCGTATTGGATACCCCCATGAACTACTTGAGGAACGTCAGGGTTGCCTGGCGTCTTGGGCTGGGCTTTGGCCTGTTGCTGCTGCTGGTCGCCGCCGTGGTGGCCACCGGCGCCACTGCCAGTGTCGTGCAGAAGCGCGCGATGCAGCAGGTGGTCGACGTCAGCGTGGCCAAGGTGCGCCTGCTGTCGCAGATGCTCGATGCCAACAACCAGATGATGGTCGTACGCCGCGAAATGCTGATCCGTCAGGGCGAAGACCGCGGCAGCGACGAGAAGCGCATCGCCGACCTGGTCAAGCGCTATGAGGCCAGCTGGACCGCCTACCAGGCGCTGCCCAGCGATGCCCAGGGCAAGACCATCGCGGAAACCATCGCGGCCAAGCGTGCCGTTGCGCGCCCGCTCAACAAGCAGACCAGCGAACTGATGGAGCAGGGTGATTACCCTGGCGCCGTGGCGCTGACGCTGGGCCCGGTGCAGGAAGCGGCCAACGGCTGGAACAAGGCGCTGTCCGATGGCGTGGACTTCGAGGAGAAGGAAAGCCGTGAAGCTGCCGCCGAAGCGATCCGCCTGGGCGAACGCAGCCTGCTGCAGCTGCTGGTGCTGGGCGGCGTCGCGCTGCTTGCCGGCATCGGCGCCTCGGTGATGATCGGCCGCAGCCTGACCGGCCCGCTGGCGCGCGCGGTGAACCTGGCCGAGCGGCTGTCCAAGGGCCAGCTGGACCAGGAGTTCCGCCTCGGTGGCCGGGATGAACTGACCCAGCTGGGCGAGGCCATGGCCAGTGTGCGGCAGAGCGTGCAGGCGGCGATCGGCGCGCAGCTGCAGATGGCTGAGCAGCACGAAGCGGGTGCGATCCGCTATCGCATGGACGACAGTGCCTTCCCCGGTGATTTCGGCCGCATGGTGCAGGCCACCAACAGCCTGGTCGAATCGCACGTGCAGGTGGAGCTGCTGATGGCCGAAGTGATGCAGCGTTACGCGATCGGCGACCTCAGCCGTGACCTGCCGGACTACCCGGGCGAGAAGGGCACGCTGACCCGCACTCTGGCCGCGGTAAAGCAGAGCCTGATGGCGATCAACGCGCAGATCGATGAACTGGCCCGTGCGGCTCGCGCCGGCGACTTCAGCATGCGTGGCGATGCTGCTGCGTTCCAGTACCAGTTCAAGGCGATGGTCGAACACCTCAACGGCATGATGGCCAGTTCGCAGGCCAGCATTGCCGATGTTTCCGACGTGCTGCGCGCGATCTCGCACGGTGACCTGACCGCACGCATGGACGGTGAGTACGACGGCGTGTTCGCGCGCATGCGCGACGACGCCAATACCACCACCGCGCAGCTGACGGGCATTGTGCGGGGCATCCAGGTGGCTGCCGACAGCATCAACAACGCGGCCCAGGAACTGGCCGCCGGCAACAACGACCTGTCGCGCCGCACGGAGCAGCAGGCGGCCAACCTGGAGGAAGCTGCCGCGTCGATGGAGGAGCTGACCTCCACCGTGCGCCAGAACGCCGAGCTGGCGCGTCAGGCCGACAGCGAAGCGCATGCCGCCGGTGCCGCCGTACGCGAGACCGAGCAGGCGATGGCGCAGATGGCCTCGGTGATGGGTGAGATCGATCAGTCCTCGGCACGCATCTCGGAAATCTCCACCGTTATCGACGGCATCGCGTTCCAGACCAACATCCTGGCGCTGAACGCTGCGGTGGAAGCCGCGCGCGCGGGCGAGCAGGGCCGTGGTTTTGCCGTGGTCGCCAGCGAAGTACGCACGCTCGCGCAGCGCGCCGGCGTCGCGGCCAAGGAAATCAAGGAGCTGATCGAAGACGCCGCTGCCAAGGTGAAGAGTGGCCTGGCGGTGACCGTTGAATCGGAAGCAGCGATCGCACGCGTGGCCCAGGCCAGTTCGCGCACCACCCAGCTGATGAGCGACATCGCAGCGGCCAGCAAGGAACAGGCCGCCGGCATCGAGCAGGTCAACCAGGTGGTGGTGCAGATGGACCAGGTGACACAGCAGAACGCGGCCCTGGTGGAAGAAGCCACTGCGGCGAGCCGCGCGCTGGAAGAACAGGCGCATGCGCTGACCACGTCGGTGGCGGTATTCAAGGTGGAAGGCGCAGGGGCTTCGGCCGCGCCGCGCCATGCAGCCTGAGCAGGCTGCTGACCCCGTGACAGGAATACGGCCGCCTTGAGCGGCCGTATTTGCATTGCCCGCTCAGGCAGCAGGGAGGATCGCCCTCATTGCTCCAGGACGCTGCCGAGCATGGCCCCAAGCACGTACAGCACGCCAAGCGTGGGAGGAATCACCAGAAGGTAGACGGTGATCCAGGTCATTCCGGAAAGCCAGCGTCCCACGCCGATGACGTTGAGTGCTGCGGTCTGCAGCATCACCGGCAGTTGCATGAGGATGTAGGCGCTCTTGGGGTCGCTGTTGGACCGGGCATCGAGCACCAGCCAGGTGGTAAGCGCGAGATAGAGCGCGCATAGGGCAATGCCGGTCCAGCTGAGCCAGCGTGGCTTGCGCATGCCGCCTTCCTCGTCTGTCCGGGGCCATCAGGGTAGCGCCGCGACCAGCGGCGTGCACTTCCCTGGGTCGAGCCGATAAGCGAAGCTGCGCGGCAGCGAGTCGTGCGAAGGGACCTGAGAAGTGAGCAATGTGATGAACGCCGTGATGCTCCCGATCGTGATGCTGCCCGGGCTGGATGGCAGCGGCCTGCTGTCGACATGCTTCGTGGAAGCGATGCAGGACCAGGGGGTTACCGTGCAGGTGCTGCCGCTGCCCATGCACGGGCCACAGGACTACGTTACATTGGCGTCGATCCTGCGCCCGCAGCTTCCCATCTCTCCCTTTGTGCTGCTGGCTGAATCGTTTGCCGGGCCGCTGGCTATCGAACTGGCGGTGGCTTCACCGCCGGGATTGCGCGGATTGATACTGAGTACGACCTTCGCGCGGCGACCGGTGCCGCTGCCAGCGGCGAGCGCACGCTTGCTAGCCCCTGCATGGCCACCGCCGCCGCTGGCGTTGCTGGCCCGGCTTCTGCTGGGGCATTGGCGGACACGCATGAACCTTCGCGAGCTGCGGCATGCGATCGCTGCGGTACCGACCGCGATCCTGCGGCAGCGCGCTGCGGCGACACTGCAGATCGATGTCCGCGCGCAGTTGCCGAAGCTCACGCTGCCGACGTTATGCCTGCATGCACGACAGGACCACCTGTTGTGGCCGCCCAGCGTGGCCGAGCTGCAGGTCTTGTTGCCCGATGCCCGGCACGTGTCGCTGGAAGGGCCGCATCTACTGCTGCAGGCCCGTGCCGAGGCAGCCGCAGCCGAAGTTGCCGCATGGATGAGGGCGCTCCCCTCCTGATCGAAGACTCAGCCGCGTGCACGCGTGCGCGCGGCTTTCTTCGCCGCCGCCTTGCGCACGGTCTTCTTCGCGGCCCGCGTCTTGGCTGCCTTCTTCGCGGCGGCGCTCCGCGCGGCGGCCGTACCCGTCTTCTTTACCGCTGCCTTCTTCGCCGTCTTCTTTGCGGCCTTCTTTGTCGCGGTCTTGCGAGCCGGTGCCTTCTTCGCCACAGCCTTCTTCGCCACTGCCTTCTTCGCAGGTGCCTTCTTCGCCGCCGTCCTCTTGGTTGCGGCCTTCTTTGTGGCCGATTTCCTGGCAGGCGCCTTCTTGGCAGCCTTATTGCTGGTCGCCTTCTTCGCGCCCTTGCGGGCACTGCCGGCGCGCTTGCCGCCGCCGTCCTGCTTGTTCACGGTGGCCCAGGCAATGCGCTCGGCGGTGCCTTCACTCGCGCCGCGATCACGTTCGCTTTGCTCGATGTGCTCGGCCTGGCGCTTCTGCTTTTCGGTGTATGCGGATTTGTCACCACGGGGCATGACGATTCTCCTGTCGTTGTGGTCAGGCCAGCAGGCGCAGCTTGGGCTCGCGCGCCCACTGGCGGGTGGCGGCCGCCGCCAGGAATGCCTTGGCGTCTTCTGTTTCGACGATGCCGGGGTCGTTGCCGACGCGCGCCGCCTTCAGCAGCACCTGGCCGCCCGCGTCGCTGGCGATGGCCTTCAGGTGTGCCCACGCCTGGCTGACGAATTCGACGGCTGCACTCTCTTTCGACAAGGCCTTCGCGGCTTCAAGGCTGAGCACCACGGCTACTGCATCGAACACGGCTGACGGGGTGCCCGCCAGCTGCCCATCTGCCGCCTGCAATGCGCCATCGCTCAGCGTGGCGCCTCCCACTTTTGGCGCGACCAGCTTCACGTCTGCACCTGCCTTCCGGGCGGCCTTGCTCAGGCTGGCAATCACGCGCGCGTCGGAGCCTTCGTCGAACAGGATGCCGATGCAGCGACCCTGCAGGGTCGGCTTGTTACGCCCGATCACGCGCACCTCGGGAGCGGGCGGCATGTCCCGCACCGGCGTGGCGGTTGGGGCCGGGTCGGGCAGCGCAGGCAGGGCCAGGCCATCGGCCACGCGCTGCGCCAGCGCGTCATCGATGTTGCGCAGGTGGCTGACGGTGCGCACCCGCACCTTCAGCGTTTCCACCTTGGACAGCTCGAACACCAGCGCCGATGCCAGGTGCGCCTGCTCCGGCTTTTCCAGGCTGCGGAAGAACATCCGGGCCTGGCTGTAGTGGTCGGCGAAACTCTCCGCGCGGGTGCGGCCCTTGCGGCCATCGTCGGCGCTGGCATGGCTGCGGAATCCGGCAGGCGTCTCGCGCGGGGTGTCGTCCTGCAGCGAGCTGGGATCGTAGGCGACGCGGCCCTTGGGCACCTGCATCTGCATGTGGCCGTCGCGCTGATGATTGGCAAACGGGCACTGCGGTGCATTCACCGGGATCTGGTGGAAGTTCGGGCCGCCCAGGCGCAGCAGCTGGGTGTCCAGGTAGGAGAACAGGCGGCCCTGCAGCAGCGGGTCGTTGCTGAAGTCGATGCCGGGCGGCACGTTGGCCGGGCAGAACGCCACCTGCTCGGTCTCTGCGAAGAAGTTGTCGGGCCAGCGGTCCAGTACCATGCGCCCGATCACCTGCAACGGCACCAGCGATTCGGGAATGATCTTGGTCGGATCCAGGTGGTCGAACGGGAATGCGTCGGCGTCTTCTTCGGTGAACAGCTGCACCGCCAGCTCCCATTCGGGAAAGTCGCCGCGCTGGATGGCCTCGAACAGGTCGCGGCGATGGAAGTCATTGTCGGCCGATTGCAGTTTCAACGCTTCGTCCCAGACCGTGGACTGAATGCCCAGCTTGGGCCGCCAGTGGAACTTGACGAACGTCGACTCGCCAGCCTCGTTCAGCAGGCGGAAGCTGTGCACGCCGAAGCCTTCGATCATCCGCAGCGAACGCGGGATGGCGCGGTCGCTCATCGCCCACATGATCATGTGCATCGATTCGGGCATCAGCGAAATGAAGTCCCAGAACGTGTCATGGGCCGACGCGGCCTGCGGGAAGGCGCGGTCCGGCTCCATCTTCACTGCGTGCACCAGGTCCGGAAACTTCATCGCGTCCTGGATGAAGAACACCGGGATGTTGTTGCCGACCAGATCCCAGTTGCCCTCCTTGGTGTAGAACTTGACCGCAAAGCCGCGCACGTCGCGCGGGGTATCCACCGAGCCTGCGCCACCGGCCACGGTCGAGAAGCGGGTGAATACCGGCGTCTTCACGCCGACCTCGGTCAGGATGCGTGCGCGGGTATGGGCTGCCAGTGATCGGGTCAGCTCGAAGTAGCCGTGTGCTGCGCTGCCACGTGCGTGCACGATGCGCTCGGGAATGCGTTCGTGATCGAAGTGGGTGATCTTCTCGCGCAGGATGAAGTCCTCCAGCAGCGTGGGCCCCCGAGGTCCCTGCCGCAGGGAGTTCTGGTTGTCCGCCACCGGAATGCCCTGGTCGGTGGTCATTGCCGGATGGCTGCCCCCGGCCTGCTGGTGCAGTTCATCGCCATCGCCCCGGCGGTGGCTTTCGGCAGGGACGGTTGCGCGCTTGCCGGTCGGCTTGCTGGCGGCCATGGACGTTGGCTCCGGATCATCAAAAGGAACCACGACACTGGAACCAGCCCCGTTAAACCACGGTCCGGCAAAGGTGAACGTACGGGCAAAAGCAGGCTCGGGTATGCTTGCCGCATGCGAGTCGAGCCCGCCGACATCGAAGCCCTGTTCGACGCCATCCCGGATGTGCTGTTCTTCATCAAGGACCGCCAGGGGCGTTACACCCACGTCAACCAGACCATGCTGCGGCGGCTGGGTCTGCGCGCGCGCAAGGACGTGATCGGGCGTACGGCGGCCGAAATCTACCCGACCGGCCTCAGTGCGGACTACGTTGACCAGGACGCCCGTGTGCTGTCCGGTGAGGTGATCGAGAACCTGATGGAGCTGCACCTGTTCGCCAACCGCGAACCGGGCTGGTGCCTGACCTGCAAGCGCCCGCTGGTGGTCGACGGGGCCATCGAGGGCCTGATCGGCATTTCCCGCGACCTTGGCCAGAAGGACAGCCTCGGCACCCAGTACGAGCAGCTGCGGCTGGCGCTGGCCCACCTCAACGCGCACTACGCCGAGAACGTGCGCATGCAGACCCTGCTGGACATCACCGGCTTTTCGCTGTCCAAGCTGGAGCGCAGCTTCCGCAAGGTGTTCCAGATGACCCCGCAGCAGGTGCTGACCCGGCTGCGGATCCAGATGGCCATGCATCTGCTGCATGGCGACGACAGCATCGCCTGCATCGGCCAGGCCTGCGGTTTCAGCGACCAGAGTGCCTTCACCCGCAAGTTCAAGGCTGAAACCGGTTTCTCGCCGCGTGCCTATCGTGCCCGTATCGGTGGGAACGTCGGCGAGCCGGCGCTGGCCTGAGCGGCCTGCTGCGCTGTGCCTATCCCCGTGGGCACGGGACAGGGTAAGGTGTCGCCCCTGTAGCCCGCCGCCAGCCCCGCCGATGCCCAACTCGATTCCGACCGCTTCGCCGTCCCGCCTCGGACATTCGCTCAAGCCCCGCCAGCTGATCATGATGGGCCTGGGCAGCGCCATCGGCGCCGGGCTGTTCCTCGGCTCGGGCGTGGGTGTGCAGGCGGCCGGTCCGGCGGTCCTGGTGTCGTATCTGGTCGCCGGAGCGCTGGTGATCATCGTGATGAACGCTCTGGGCGAGATGGCGGCGGCCAAGCCCACCAGCGGCGCGTTCTCGGTGTATGCAGCCGACGCCATGGGCGCTACCGCCGGTGCAACCGTGGGCTGGCTGTGGTGGGTGCAGCTGGTGATCGTGATCGCCGCCGAAGCGGTGGGTGCGGCCGGGCTGCTGGCCACGGTCTGGCCGGCAATACCGGTACCGATGGCGGCGTTGGCGTTCATGCTGTTCTTCACCGCGATCAACCTGCTCGGAGTGAAGAACTTCGGCGAGTTCGAATTCTGGTTCGCCATCCTCAAGGTCGCGGCGATCCTGGCGTTCATCGCCATTGGCGTGGCGCTGCTGATGGGATGGCTGCGGCAGGTGACCTCCCCGGGCCTGAGCAACTTCACCGAACACGGTGGTTTTGCGCCGAAGGGCCTGGCCGGGATCGGCGCGGCGCTGCTGGTGGTGGTGTTCGCCTTCGGCGGCACCGAGATCGTGGCCGTGGCGGCGGCCGAAACCGAAGACCCCGAGCGCAGCATTGCCCGTGCCATCCGCACCGTGGCCTGGCGCATCCTGGTGTTCTACATCGGCTCGCTGAGCGTGATCATCGCCGTGGTGCCGTGGACCAGCGAGGCGCTGAAGTCGCCGTTCGCCGCCGTGCTGGACATCGCCCGCATCCCGGGCGCTGGTACCGCCATCACGCTGATCGCCGTGATCGCGCTGCTGTCGGCGCTCAATGCCAACCTCTACGGCGCCTCGCGCATGATGTATTCGCTGGCGCAGCGTCGCGAAGCGCCGGCCGTGCTTGGCTGGACCGACCCGCGCCAGGTGCCGGTGATCGCCGTGCTGGCCAGCGTGCTGTTCGGCTTTGCCGCCACGGTGATGGAACTGCTGTTCCCGGACCGGGTGCTGCCGGTGCTGCTGAACATCGTCGGTTCCACCTGCCTGCTGGTGTGGACGCTGTCGCTGGTCTCGCAGCTGGTGCTGCGTCGTCGCGCGGATCGTCTGGGTACCCGACTGCCGTTCCGCATGGCCGGTTTCCCGTGGCTGACCTGCTGTGCACTGGCGATCCTTGCGCTGATCTTCGGCCTGCTGCTGAGTGAGCCGCACACCCGCCTGCAGTTCCTGTCGATGGTGGCGTTGACCGCCACGATCGCCGCCAGCAGTGCCATCGCGCGGCGCATGCGCCGGGCGTGATTCTGTAGAGCCGACCCTGCGGTCGGCTGCTGTTTGCGCGATCGCCAGCCGAGCATGGGCTCGGCTCTACAACAGGCACACACTCCGCGTGGCACTGTGCAGGCAGGCCGTCATCGGCCCGTCGACCAGGAGTACCGCATGCTGCGCAGCCGTCCCTTCCTGATGTTCACCGGCCAGGCCGAGGCCGCGCTGGCCCTGTACGCCGAAGCCTTTGCCGATTTCCGGCTGCTGGCCCTGCAACGCCATCCCGAGGGGGCCGGCGCCGGCGTGCCGGGGCAGGTCCGCCAGGCCATCTTCCTGCTCGGTGGCACCCACTACCTGTGCTTCGACAGCCTGGACGTGCACGATTTCACCTTCTCGCCGTCGATCTCGCTGTTCGTCGAGTGTTCCGGTGCCGAGCAGTTCGAGCGCGCGGCACGCGTGCTGGGTGAGGGCGGCCATTGGTTGATGCCGGTGGGCGACTATGACTTCAGCAATCGCTACGGCTGGGTGCAGGACCGCTTTGGCGTGTCGTGGCAGTTGAGCCTGGGGCAGATGCCGGACCCGTGATCGGATGCTTGTGGGTGTGGGCCTTGGTCCACACGCCCCATGAAAACGGCCCGCTTGCGCGGGCCGTTTTCTTTACCGATGCAGTGAGGAATCACGCCTCGACTTCATCATCCTTGTAGGCATCGACCGGGATGCAGGCGCACATCACGTTCTTGTCGCCGTACACGTTGTCGACACGCGCCACCGGCGGCCAGTATTTGCTCTGCTTCAGGCTGGCCAGCGGGAAGGCGGCCAGTTCACGCGGGTAGGCGTGGGTCCACTCGCTGGCGGTCACTGCGGTGGCAGTGTGCGGCGCGTTCTTCAGCGGGTTGTCCTCGCGGTCGAGGCGGCCGTCTTCGATCGCGGTGATCTCCTCGCGGATCTGGATCATCGCGTTGATGAAGCGATCCAGTTCGTGCAGCGATTCGCTTTCGGTCGGCTCCACCATCAGCGTGCCGGCCACCGGGAAGCTCAGGGTCGGGGCATGGAAGCCGAAGTCGATCAGGCGCTTGGCCACGTCCTCGGCACCGATGCCGCTGGTCTTCTCCAGCGGGCGCACGTCCAGGATGCACTCGTGCGCCACCAGGCCGTTGCGGCCGGTGTACAGGGTCTTGAAGTGCGGGGCCAGGCGCTTGGCGATGTAGTTGGCGTTGAGCTGCGCGACCTGGGTGGCCTTGCGCAGGCCGTCGCGGCCCATCATCGCGATGTACATCCAGCTGATCGGCAGGATCGAGGCGCTGCCGAAGCTGGCCGCGCTGACCATGCCGACCGGGCCGTTGTCACCCAGCTTGCCCGGCAGGAACGGGGCCAGGTGCTCCTTGACCGCGCACGGGCCGACGCCCGGGCCGCCACCGCCGTGCGGGATGCAGAAGGTCTTGTGCAGATTCAGGTGCGAAACGTCCGACCCCCACTTGCCCGGCTTGGCCACGCCGACCAGGGCATTCATGTTGGCACCGTCGGTGTACACCTGGCCGCCGTGCTTGTGGATGATCTCGCAGATCTCCACCACCTCTTCCTCGAACACGCCGTGCGTGGACGGGTAGGTCATCATGATCGCGGCCAGGCGGTCGCTGTACTTCTCGGCGTTGAGGCGGATGTCCTCGACGTCGACGTTGCCGTTGGCATCGGTCTTGGTCACCACCACCTTCATGCCGCACATCTGCGCCGAGGCCGGGTTGGTGCCGTGCGCCGAATCCGGGATCAGGCAGATGTCGCGGTGGCCTTCGCCGCGCGAGCGGTGGTAGGCGCGGATCGCCAGCAGGCCGGCGTACTCGCCCTGCGCGCCGGAGTTCGGCTGCAGGCTGACCGCGTCATAGCCGGTGCATTCCACCAGCATCGCTTCCAGCGTGTCGATGAGTTCCTTGTAGCCCAGCGCCTGGTCGGCCGGCACCAGCGGGTGGATCTGCGAGAACTCCGGCCAGGTCACCGGGATCATCTCGGCGGTGGCGTTGAGCTTCATGGTGCACGAGCCCAGCGGGATCATCGTGCGGTCCATCGCCAGGTCCTTGTCGGCCAGCGAGCGCAGGTAGCGCAGCAGTTCGTGCTCGCTGTGGTGGGTGTTGAACACCGGATGGGTCAGGAATGCGGACTGGCGCAGCAGGCCGGCCGGCAGCGCATCGGCGGTGCTGGCATCCAGCGCGTCGACGTCGGCCTGCGCACCGAACACGGCGGCCAGTGCGACCACGTCGGCGCGGGTGGCGGTCTCGTCCAGGCTGATGCCGACCGAGTCGCTGTCGATCGCGCGCAGGTTGTAACCGGCGGCGCGTGCCTTGGCGTGGATCTCATCGGCATGCACGCCGGTGATGTGCAGCGTATCGAAGAAGTCGCCACCGACCTGCACGCCGGCCTCGCGCAGCGCGGCGGCCAGGATCGAGGCCAGGCGGTGGGTGCGCCGGGCGATGCGGGTCAGGCCTTCCGGGCCGTGGTACACGGCATACATCGAGGCCATCACCGCCAGCAGCACCTGTGCGGTACAGATGTTGGAGGTGGCCTTCTCGCGGCGGATGTGCTGCTCGCGGGTCTGCAGGGTCAGGCGGTAGGCCGGGTTGCCCTGGGCATCGACCGAGACGCCGATCAGGCGGCCCGGCATCGAGCGCTTGTAGGCGTCGCGGCAGGCCATGAATGCGGCGTGCGGGCCGCCGAAGCCGAACGGCACGCCGAAACGCTGGCTGTTGCCGACCACGATGTCCGCACCCCATTCGCCCGGGGCGGCCAGCAGGGTCAGCGCCAGCAGGTCGGTGGCCACGGCCACCAGGCCGCCGCGCGCGTGCACGGCCTCGACCAGCGCCTTGTAGTCGCCGATCTGGCCGAAGGTGTCCGGGTACTGCAGCAGCAGGCCGAAGGCTTCTGCTTCCAGTGCCTCGGCCGGGGTGCCGACGCGCAGCACGATGCCCATGGGCTCGGCGCGGGTACGCAGCAGTTCCAGGGTCTGCGGGTGCACGGCGTCGTGCACGAAGAAGGTGTCCGACTTCGACTTGGCCGAACGCTTGGCCAGGGTCATCGCTTCAGCTGCGGCGGTGGCTTCGTCCAGCAGCGAGGCGTTGGCGATTTCCATGCCGGTGAGGTCGGCGCACAGGGTCTGGAAGTTGATCAGCGCTTCCATGCGGCCCTGCGAGATCTCGGCCTGGTACGGGGTGTAGGCGGTGTACCAGGCCGGGTTTTCCAGGATGTTGCGCAGGATCACGTTCGGCGTGTGGGTACCGTAGTAGCCCTGGCCGATGAAGCTGCGCAGCACGGTGTTCTTGTCGGCGATCGCACGGATCTTCGCCAGTGCCTGCACTTCGGTCATCGATTCCGGCAGTGCCAGCGGCGCCGGCGACTTGATCTTGGCCGGTACGATGGCATCGGTCATCGCATCCAGCGACGCGTGGCCGACGACGTCGAGCATCTGCGCGATCTCGGCATCGTTGGGGCCGATGTGGCGCTCGACGAACGCATTGTGGTGCTCGAGCTCACGCAGGGAAGGGGTGTTCTGGGACATGGCGAAGGATCCGTCAGGAAAGGGCACACGCACGGGCACAAGCCGCCGGTCGGCGGTCTGCGGGGCGCCCCTCTGTCCTTTTGCCTGAGAGTTTGGAAGCGCGGAAAACCGCGGCTTCGTGCCCCTTCGGCGCCGGATCGAACCGGTCTCTCCAGAGTTGTGTTACGGGTGGTATCGGGCCTGAGCGATTACGGGCGTTGCGCCTTCGGCAGCGGTGTTCCGCTTCTCCCACCGTGTTGCCCGCCGATTATAGCCCGTTGCGGGCGCGCCAGCCGCCTGCGGGCCCGGCCGCGGCGCCTGAATGGCCGATGGCCCGCCCGTGCGTTTTGTGCACTGCTGCATGGCATCAGGCGCAATCCCCACCTATGATGGGCGGATACCCGAATTCATCTGGCGCCGTCCCTGCTGCAGGGGACTGGCGCCCGCCGTGCGTGCCGCGCATGGCCCTGCCGGACGCCTTCTCCATGACCGCCGCTGTTGCTCCTTCCACCCGCCGCATGGCCCTGCTGCTCGCCGGCCTGGCCATGTTCGGTCCGTTCTCGATCGACACCATCTTCCCAGCGTTCCCGCAGCTGGCCCAGCGCCTGGCGGTGGACGAGGTGGCGGTGCAGCAGACCATCAGCGTGTACCTGCTGTTCTACGGCCTGATGAGCCTGGCACACGGCCCGCTGTCCGATGCCTGGGGCCGCAAGCGGGTGATCCTCGGCGGCCTGGTGGTGTTCGTCGGCGCCTCGGTCGGCTGTGCGCTGTCCACCGATCTGACCACGCTGCTGGGGTTCCGCGCCCTGCAGGGCCTGTCCGCAGGCGTCGGCATGATCGTCGGCCGCGCGGTGATCCGCGACCTGTACCACGGTCACGACGCGCAGCGGCTGATGAGCCAGGTGTCGATGCTGTTCGGCATCGCCCCGGCGATCGCGCCGATCATCGGTGGCTGGATCCTGCTCAGCGGTGCTGGCTGGCCGCTGATCTTCTGGTTCCTGGTGGTGTTCGCACTGGTTCTGCTGGCGGCCACCGCCCGCTACCTGCCGGAGACCCATCCGCTCGAAGCGCGCGTTCCGTTGTCGCCGCGGGTGCTGATGCGTGATTACGTGCGCATCGGTTTCAATCCGCGCTTCCTGCGCCTGGCGCTGGCCGGCAGCATCGGTTTCGGTGGCATCTTCCTGTACATCTCCTCGGCACCGGTGTTCGTGATGCAACACCTGCACCTGGGCGAGGGCGGTTTCGCCTGGCTGTTCATCCCCACCATCGGCGGCATGACCACCGGCTCGTTCCTGTCCGGGCGCATGGCCGGGCACACCACGCCCACCCGCCAGGTATCCATTGGTTTCGGCCTGTGCGCGCTGTCGGTGCTGCTGAACGTCGGCTACGTGGCGCTGGCGCCGCAGTTCGTGCTGCCGTGGGCGGTGCTGCCGATCTTCCTGGGTGGCATGGGCATGGCGCTGATCTTCCCGATCCTGGCGCTGGCGGTGCTGGACATGTACCCGCACCAGCGCGGCCTGGCCTCGTCGCTGCAGGCCTTCGTGCAGCTGATGATCAGCACCGTGGTGGCCGGCGTGGTGTCGCCGCTGCTCAGCGCCAGCCCGCTGCACCTGGCGTTGGGCCAGGCTGGGTTCTTCGGCGCCGGCTTCGTGTTCTGGTACTGGGAACACCGGCGCGAACGCGCGGCGCAGGCAGCCTGCACGGGTCACTGAGCAGCGCGCAGGGGTAGGGCAGGCTACGACGCCCGCAACGCTTGCGACGGGAAACCGCCGGACTAGGCTGGGCACTCCAGCCAGCCGGTGCACAGGTGCACGACAGCCAGCCGATCCACTGTCGTTGCATGAGGTTCCCCATGGCTGCGCAGCAGACCTACCGCCTGTTCGAGGTGGCGCTGAAGGAGCGCCGCGTTCTTTCCCCTTCCCTGGACCGCATGGTGTTCACCGGTGCCGACGTGGCGCGGATGACGACCGGAGGGCCGGACCAGCGCATCAAGGTGTTCTTCCCCTTGCCCGGCCAGGAGGCGCCGCAGGTCCCCAGCGGCGAGGACTGGTACCCGCGCTACCGGGCCCTGCCGGACGATCAGCGCCCGCCGATGCGCACCTACACCCTCCGCCAGCTGCGTGCAGAGCAGGGCGAGGTCGATGTTGATTTCGTGCTGCATGGCGAGACCGGGCCGGCCTCGCGATGGGCCATCCATGCACGGCCGGGCGACCGCGTGGTGCTGCTGGCCCCGGATGCCGACTGCGCCGACAGCAGCGAGGGCTGGGAATGGAAGCCGCCGGCCGGCGTTGGCCAGGTGCTGCTGGTGGCTGACGAGACCGCGCTGCCGGCAGTGGCCGGCATTCTTGAGGAACTGGCGGCCAGGGTGGATCCGCCACGTACGCTGGCCCTGCTGGAAGTGGCGCAGGCCGGCGACGCCGTGCCGCTGAAGGCGCCGGCTACCGCCGAGCTTGTCTGGCTGCCGCGCGGGCGGGCGGCGTACGGGGCGCCCCTGTTGCAGGCGGTGCAGGCGCGCCTGGCCGCCTCGAGCGTGGTCGCTGGCGAAGAACTGGAAGAGATCGACGTTGACGCGCAGATTCTCTGGGAACAGGCCGATGCCAGCGTGGCCGGGCCGCTGTATGCCTGGGTGGCAGGCGAGGCGGGAGCGGTGATGGCGATCCGTCGCCATCTGGTCCGCGAGTGCGGGCTGGACCGCCGCACGATCACCTTCATGGGTTACTGGCGGCACGGGAAAGTGCTGGACTGACCTTGCTGGATCGAGCGCGCGTGAAGCGGTGCTGCGCGTGGGGTGCGCTATCCTTGCGCCCCCTTTCGCAGCGGTACCGCACCATGTCCACCAGCTCCAAGACCCGCCGCGACCAGCGCCGTCGCCAGGAAAAGCAGGCCGCCAACAAGGCCGCTGCCCAGGCCTCGCCGGTGGAGCCACATGCGGAACTGCGCGACGCGCAGCGCACCCTGCTGGCCGGTGTCGTGCGCCGCGATGGCGAATGGGTGCTGGGCATGGACGGCCGTATCGCCGGCCACAGTGACTCCGCCGCGCAGGTACTGGCGCTGATCATGCAGGCCGGTGAACTGCACGAGCGCAACGGCACGCCGGTGCGCCTGATGTACTCCGATGCGCTGCGCGACGCCGCACAGGCCGAAGCGAAGGAAAAGGGCCAGACCTTCGAGGAGTTCAAGGCGGACCTGGCCGCGGCGATGGCGGCGAAGAAGGACAGCTGACAGGCATTCCGGTAGAGCCGGCCGCTGGCCGGCTGCCCGCGGGGTCTTCATCGCGTAGTTGCCGGCCAGCGGCCGGCACTACCAGGAAGGGGCGGATCCTTGCGGACCCGCCCCTTTTTTCATTTTGCCGCCGGGGCCGCGTTGGCCTGCCAGCCGCACATCTGGCCTTCGTTCTGCTGCTTCAGCCACTCGTTGACCGGCGTGAAGTACTCGATCATCGGGCCGGCATCGAGCTTGTCGGTGCCGGTCAGCTCCTTCAGCGTGGCCTGCCACGGCTGGCTGGCACCCTTGCTCAGCATCGCCCAGTATTTCTGGCCGGCTTCCTTGTTGCCGTAGAAGGTGCACTCATGCAGCGGGCCCTTGTAGCCGGCCGCGTCGCACAGGCCCTTGTAGAACTGGAACTGCAGGATGCGCGCCAGGAAGTAGCGGGTGTACGGGGTGTTGCCTGGCACGTGGTACTTCGCGCCCGGATCGAAGAACTCCTCGCCACGGGTACTGGCAGGCGCCACGCCCTGGTACTTGGCCTTCAGGTCCCACCATGCCTTGTTGTAGTTGTCGGCGGTGATCGAACCATCGAACACACCCCAGCGCCAGCGGTCGATCATCAGCCCGAACGGCAGGAACGACACGCCCGACAGCGCCATGCGCATCTGGTTGTTGATGACCGCTTCGCGGCTTTCGGTCGGCGCATCGACCAGGCCGATCGAGCTGAGGTACTTGGGGGTCATCGCCAGCACGATGGTGTCGCCGATCGCTTCATGGAACCCATCGTTGGCACCGCCCTGGAACAGCGGCGGCAGCGGGTTGTAGGCCAGGTCGTAATAGATGTGGCCCAGCTCGTGGTAGATGGTGGTGAAGTTCTCTTCGTTCGGCTTGATGCACATCTTGGTGCGCACGTCGCCTTCCATGTTCATGTCCCAGGCGCTGGCGTGGCAGACCACATCGCGGTCATCGGGCTTGATGAACTGGGTGCGTTCCCAGTACGACTGCGGCAGCGACGGCATGCCCAGCGACACGTAGAAGTCCTGCGCGCGTTCGGTCATCTGCTTGGCGGTGCGCAGTTCGGCCTCGCGCTGCGCCTTGTACTGCGCGGCCACGTTGGCATCCTTGCCGGCCTTGGCCAGCGCCGCGCTCAGGTTGGTCTGGTACTGCTTCTCCAGCGCCGCGGTGATGTCCAGGCTGCCGGCGCCCGGGTACGGTTCCAGCTGGTCCCACAGGTTCGACCAGTCCTGCTGCCACATGTTGCCCAGCAGGTGCGCGGCGATCAGGCCGTTGCCCACTTCGGCCTTGTCCTTGCCGTAGGTCTTGTCCAGCTTGCCGCGTGCGTAGCAGTGCAGCTGCTCGTACATCGGCTTGACCTGTTCCCACAGGCGGTCGGTTTCCGGGCCGATCTGCTCCGGCGGCATGTCATAGCCGCTGCGCCACATCTGGCCGGCATCGGTGAAGCCCATGCCCTTGGCGCCTTCGTTCACCAGGCCGACGAACTTCTGGTAGTCGCCGCGCATGTTCTTGGTGGTGCTGTGCCAGCCCTGCCAGGCGTCGAGCTGCTTGTCATAGTCGCGGCTGCGTGCCAGCACCTGCTCCAGCTCGCCCAGCTGGCGGCAGGAGTTCGGATCGTTGGCATCGGTGCAGTACTTGCCGGCGCCATAGCTGCCTTCCATGCGGGTGGCGATCTGGGTTAGCTCGGCCAGCTTGGCCGGGTCGCGCGGTGCCGGCATCGACGACATCAGCTTCAGCAGGTGGATGGCGCGCTTGCTGTCCTCGCTCATCGGCTTGCCGTCGAACTTCGCAGCCTGTTCGATCCAGCTGTTGAGCTGGGTCAGCGAGCGCTCGTTGGCCTTGGCCGCGATGCGTTCCGAATCACTGTTGATGTAGGTGGAGGACAGCCACTGCGCCGAGGTCATCTCCGGGTAGGCGGCCTTGAACTCGGCATTGATGCGGGCCACGAACTGGTCGGCGGTTTCGCCGGCCGGGGCGCTGCTGCTGGCGGTATCGGTGCCTGGGGCAGCTTCCTTCTTGCAGGCGGCCAGGGCCAGCGTGGCGGCGGCGATTGCCGAGGCCAGCAGGAGATGACGGTGTTTCACGGGCGGTCCTTGGGTGGTGAACGACGGCCGAAGGCTAGTGGGCAGCCGCTGCCTCCGCAAGTGGCGGAAGTCGGCCGGGCGGCGCCCGGCACCCGCAGAGGCCAGAGCACAAGCAACAGCAACCGCCGAAGCAACCGCAACAGCGGGGTATCCGTGGGATGGCGCGGCGGTGTGGGCTTGCAGGACACGCCGTAAACCCATCCATGGGGGCTCGATGGCGCCATCCATGGCGCCAACGGTCCTGCAAGCCCACACCGCCCCACCTCTGACAGATCGTGGCGGCTGTTGGTAGGTGTCGACCTTGGTCGACACATCTGTCAGGTATCGACAATCAAAATGGGGTCAGATCCGTTTTCCTCCGGAAAACGGATCTGACCCCAAGATCGTTCCAACAGATCGCGGAAAACTGTCGAAGGCGGGGTGGGTCCGGTGGCGGGAGTGTCCGCGGCATGGATGCCGCGGCCAAGCCCCCAAGGATGGGTTTACGGCGTCTCCCGCAACCGGGCCCACCCCGCCATCCCACGGAATGCACGCTGTTGCTGTTGCTTCGGCCGTTGCCCCGGCAGGTGCAGGGCTGCAAGCCCTGCCGAACACCCCTCAACTCTCGCAGTTGGCGAACACGTCGCGGTCGCGTTCGTACAGCGAGGTCTTCACCTGCATCAGGCCCAGCACCGACGGGAACAGGTTGTCATGGTCGGTATACGCCGCCGAACGCTTGCGCACGCACTGCAGGTCCAGCCCACGGCTGCTGGCGAAGCCTGGCGAGAACCACATCGTCATCGGTACCCGGGTCTGCTCGGCCGGGGCGATGGCGTAGGGCACGCCGTGCAGGAACAGGCCCTTCTCGCCCAGCGACTCGCCGTGGTCGGACAGGTAGATCATCGCCGTGTCGTAATCCTGCATGCCCTGCAGCGTGCCGATGGTCTTTGTCAGGAAGTGATCGGTGTACAGCACGGCATTGTCGTAGCTGTTGGTGATCTCTTCGCGCGAGCAACGGCCAATGTCACGGGTATCGCAGGTCGGGGTGAAACGGCGGAATGCGGGCGGATAGCGCTCGAAGTAGGCCGGACCGTGGTTGCCCAGCTGGTGCAGCACCACCACCCGGTCGCCGGGCCTGGCGCGTACCTGGGTGGCCAGGTCCTGCAGCAGGATCTCGTCCATGCAGCGGCCATCGGCGCACAGGCCCGGCGTGGTGGCATCGGACAGGGACTGGAAGTCCAGGCCTTCGCACACGCCCTTGCAGCCGGACTGGTTGTCACGCCACAACGGTGCGATGCCGGCACGGTTCAATACGTGCAGCAGCGACTGGTGCGCGCGGATCTTCTTCTCGTCGTAGTCATGGCGGCCCCACGGCGAGAACAGGCACGGCAACGAAACCTCGGTGCTGGTGCCGCACGAATGCATGTCCGGGAAATTGATCACGCTGGCCTGCGCCAGTTCCGGGGTGGTGTTGCGGCCACCGTTGAGGCCCCAGTTCTGCGCACGCACGGTCTCGCCCATGACGATCACCAGCAGGCGCGGCTTGCTGGCCGGCGCGCGCGGGGTGGCCTTGGCATCGGTGCCGATCGGCAGCTTCGGCGCGCGCTGCACCGGATTGTCGCCACGCAATGCACGCGGCATGCCCAACAGGACATTGGCCGGTGTCGCGAGATAGCGCACTTCACGCTGGTTGCGCATCAGTGCCGAGACATCCTGGAACGAGATCAACGCGCCGCCGACAGCCGTCACTGCCGCCACCACCAGGAAGCCGACGCGCCAGAGCAGGCTGCGGCCCCAGCTGCGGCGGCGCAGCTGCACGCGCCACAGCACCACCATCGGCAGCACTGCCAGCAGCAGTACCGGCCACAGCAGCGATACCGTCATCAGCTCGCGGCTTTCCTTGGGGTCGGTCGCCAGCACGTTGCGCAGCATGTCCGCATCCAGGTAGATGTGGTAGCGGCTCATGTAGTGTGCGGCGAATGCGGTCACCAGCAGCAGCAGGCTGATCACCACTTTGGCGTTCCAGCGCCAGACCAGGATGCCCAGCAGCACGCCGTGCGCACCCAGCAGCAACAGCAGCAGCGACAGCGCGTAGCGCAGGCTGCCCGGATGGCTGGCCATCGCGCTGTGCCAGAACAGGCCGTTGCCGGCCACCGCGAAGAACAGGCTGGTGAACGCGATCAGTGCTTCGGTGGACAGCTGTGGCCGCCAGTGGCGAAGACCCGCCAGCGCGGAAGGGCGGGCGGGGCGTTGGACCGATGCACTCATGCGTTTGCCTCCTGGCGGTTGGGACGGTCCAGCTGACGGCGGATCAGGATGCCTTTGACGATCAGGTACAGGCCGAGTGACAGCAGCCAACATATCAACGCGGTGGCAACATCATGCGAAAGGAAATGCGCGCCCCGGAGCTGCTGGCTGATGCCGAACACCAGGCCGGTGCCGAGGCCGATCCACAAGCCTGCCCAGCGCCACGACGGGCGCCACAGCAGGGCGAAATAGTACAGGCACAGCCACGCATAGCCTGCGCTGGCGTGGCCGGCAGGGAAGCAGGCCTGTGCGGCCATGCCGGCCGGGCGCTGCGTGAAAAGCCCGATATAGGGCTGATGGCCACCGTAGCGCAGCAGGTCCCAGGGACATTCCATCGGCACCAGGGTCTTCAGCAGGGAGATCACGCCCGTACCCAGCGCCATGGCAATTACGACATAAAGCAGCGCCCATCGCAGGGTGCGATCGCCCCCCTTGCGCCAGTGGTGCACGCACAACAGGATCGCCACCAGCGCCGCCGACGTGCTCAGCCACTTGCCGGCCTTGTGCACCACCGTGCGGGTGACCCAGGCGTCCTGCAACGCCCAGTGGCCACCTTCGAGGCGGAACAGGTGATCGGCCACCCATTGATCACCGCCGAAACCCATCAGCAGCGTAAACACGGGCAGACCGATTGCGACAGGCAGCCAGAAGTGAGTTACGGCGAATCTTGACGCCAGTGGTGATGTCGCAAGCGGCGCTGCCGCATCAATGGGACGAACGGGCATGCTGGGAAGGGGCGGTTCGGGAATCCGCGCTCATGCTCGTCACCTCGATGTCGGAGAAGGGTCGGACGCCCGTTCGCGCCGGGTTAATGAGTCCCCGGCGCGCGTCACCGTTCAGTCTTCTTCGGCGGTCGATCCGGTCCGCTCGGCGTGGCACTTCGGGTCCCAGGCCGTACCGGGAAGCAGTTGCCAACGATTCCTGTTGGCAATGCCGATGTCGATCACCTTGGCCGGGTCCACGCAGGGGCTCATCGCATCGTCCAGCACCAGCACCCAGCGCTTGCCCGGCGCCTCGGCCAGCCACGGGCCGGCGTCATGCCATTGTTCGGCCCACGGGCGCTTGAAGCCGAACTCGCGCACCGGCCGATCTGCCTGCAGCAGGTTCTGTTCGCGCCAGGCGACCAGTGCCAGCTCCGCATCCGGGCCGATCCGCGCGCCCACCCGGCGCATCACCGCCGACGCTGATGCGTACGGATCCAGCGCCGGGATCAGCACCAGGCCGTAGAGCATCCACAGCATGCCGTGGGTCAGCAACACCAGCGTTGCGGCACGTCGCACCCGCAGCCACACGATCAACGTGGCCAGGGCAATGGCAAAGGTCAGCAGGCCATCTCCCAGCACCGGCAGCAGCGAATCGGGCATCGCCCGCCGTTCCAGCTGCGCCAGGGCCCACGGATGTTCGGTCATCAGCATCACCCCGAGCACACCGGTGGCCAGCATCAGCACCACGGTGTAGCCGAACAGGTAGCGCCGCACGCAAAGCCGTCGCAGCAGGCCAGGCAACAGCGGGGCCACCGCCAGCGCCATCGCCGGCAGCATTGGCAGCACATAGACCTCGCGCTTGCCGGGGCTGGCACTGAAGAACACCAGCACCAGCAGCGCCCAGCCCAACAGCAGCCATTGCCGGCAGTCACCACGGCGGATGCGGCGCCACCAGGGTTTGAACAGCATCGGCAGCAACAGGCTGCCCGGCAGCCACAAGGTCAGGATCACCTGCAGGTAGTACCAGACCGGCTGGCGGTGGTGCCAGGCGTTGGCGTAGCGGGTGCCGGTCTGCTTGAACAGCAGTTCGTGGGCGTAGGACTGCAGGGACGCGCTGGGCTCATGCAGCAATGCCCAGCCCAGCGGGGCAAGCCACACCGCCACGCCCAGCAGGAAGGCCGGGATCAGCCACAGCAGCGTTGCCGGGTGCGGACCGTCCACGCTGCGCCCGCGGCGGCGCTGGTACAGCCACCAGCCGAACCACGGCAGCACCATCAGCAGCGGCAGGAACCCCACGCCCTTGGTCACCGTGCCGAGGCCAGCGGCGAAACCGGCCAGCCACAGCGCGGGCAGGTTGCGGCGCTCGCACAGGTGGCGCATCAATCCCCACAGGGCCACCGTGGTCATGCCGACCAGCACCATGTCGATCTGCGCGCGCTTGGCCATCAGGCCGAACTGCAGGGTGCAGAACAGCGCCGCGAGGGCGTACAGGGAATGCCGCGGCGACCACAGCCGCCGTGCCAGGTCCGACACCAGCCACAGGCTGAGCAGGGCGCCCAGCAGCGACGGCAGCAGGAACGACCATTGCCAGCTGCCGACCACCTCGTAAGCGGCCGCCTGCAGCCACATGAAGACCGGCGGCTTCTCCGCGTACAGCTCCACGCCCCGGTGCGGCAGCAGCCATTCTCCACTTTCGACCATGGTACGGGCCGCCAGCACGAAGCGCGGCTCGTCCGGCGGCTGCGGCTGGCGCAGGCCGATACCGGCGGCCAACGCGGCGATGATCAGCAGCCACAACAGGGGCAGGCGCCAACGGCGGGGCAGGGCTACGGGCACGGCAGGCTCCGGGAGCAAAACCGCCACTCTGACGTGGCGGGGGTAGGAAAGGCGTCGGAGCGGGCGCAGGGCGACCGCATTCCGACATGGTCGGCGCTACCATGGTACGGACTTCCGTGGATCTTTCGTGCATGCGTCTGTTGGTGATCGAGGACAACCGCCAGCTGGTGGCCAACCTGTTCGACTATTTCGAGTCGCGCGGGCACGTGCTCGACGTGGCCCCGGATGGCATCACCGGCCTGCACCTGGCAGGCAGCCACCCCTACGATGCGGTGATCCTGGACTGGATGCTGCCGCGCATGGAGGGGCCGGAGGTGCTGCGTCGCCTGCGCGCCGAGCACGCGTCGGAGGTGCCGGTGATCATGCTGACCGCGCGCGACGAGCTGCCGGACAAGATCGCCGGCTTCCGCGCCGGTGCCGACGACTACCTGACCAAGCCGTTCGCCCTGCCCGAGCTGGAAGTGCGGCTGGAGGCGCTGCTGCTGCGCGCGCAGGGCCGCAATCCGCGCAAGCGCCTGCAGGTGGGCGACCTGGTGCTGGACCTGGCGACCCTGGAAGCCCAGCGTGGTGGCCAGGTGCTGCACCTGTACCCGGCCTGCCGCAAGCTGCTGGAAGTGCTGATGCGCGCCAGCCCCGGTGCGGTCACCCGCCAGCAGCTGGAGTTCGCCCTGTGGGGCGACGAGCCACCGGATGGCGATCTGCTGCGCTCGCATGTCTACGAGCTGCGCCGCAGCGTCGACGGCCCGTTTGCCGACAAGCTGATCCATACGCTGCCGCGGGTGGGCTATCGGTTGGCGCTGATGGACGCTGCCGACGCAGGCAGGAATGCTGATGAGGGCGCGTAAGCCGGGGCCGCTGTACCGGCGGGTGGTGTGGTGGTTGCTCGGGTACCTGGCACTGCTGTCGATTGCAGTATTCAGTGTCGGCAACTACGTGCACGAACACGCCGAGCACGCCGCGTGGCGCGCGCTGCTCAATTCCGAACTGGACAGTATCGTCGAGCATGTCGAGCACGAACCTCACTATCGCTGGCAGGACTCGGACACGCTGAGCCTGTACCGCTTTGACGCAGTCAATCTGCCAGAGAGCCTGCGCTCCCTGCATCCTGGGTTGCATGACGGAGTGATGGTCAAGGGCCGCGAGACGGCGGTGATGGTCCGTGAAACGCAGTCGATGGGACGGGTGGCGCTGGCGCTTGACATCTCCGATTTCCATGACCTGGAACAGTTCGCCACGCGCTGGGTGATGCTGGCCGGGGTGATCATGATCTTCGTCACCGTGCTGATGGCGTCGTTCGGCATGGAGCGGATGGTGCGTCCGTTGAGCCTGCTGGCACAGCACATTGCCGGGCTGCGGCCGGGCGTGCAGGGCCAGCGTATCGAAGTCGATCCGCGCGGCAGCGCTGAGCTGCATACCATCGCCGGTGCGTTGAACGACTACCTGGACCGCAACGAGCAGTTCGTCGAGCGCGAGCGGGTCTTCATCAGCACCGCCAGCCACGAACTGCGCACGCCGATCGCGGTGATGACCGGTGCTGCCGAGCTCGCGCTGGAGCAACCGGGCCTGCCCGAGCGCGCCCGCCAGCAGATGCAGCGGGTGTTGCGCACAGCGCAGAGCGTGGAGCAGCTGATCGAGCTGCTGCTGGTGCTGGCGCGTGATCCGGCACGCCTGGCCGCGCGTGCCGAGCGCATCGCCCTGGACCAGCTGCTGCCGGAGATCGTCGACGACCATCGCCACCTGCTCGGTGACAAGGACCTGAGCATCGGCATCCAGGCGGCGCCGGTGGATATCGTTGCGCCGATGGCAGTGGTGCAGGCGGCGATCGGCAACCTGCTGCGCAATGCCATCGAGAACAGCGGCCGCGGCCATATCGAGCTGCAGTTGAGTGCGTCGGCGGTGCTGACGCTGCAGGACCCAGGGCATGGCATGAGCCCGGAGGAGATTGCCGCCATCCACGCGCGCATGGCCCGTGGCGGACGCGCCGATCGTGGCAGCGGCATCGGCCTGGACCTGATCGCGCGGCTGTGCGAACACCTGGGCTGGACCCTGCAGCTGCAGCCCTGCGAACCGCGCGGAACGCGTGTCACGCTCGATTTCAGTGCCTCGCGCCCGGCCTGAACCGGCCGTCCTGGTAGATGCCAACCTTGGTTGGCATGCGGCCCGTCGACCAAGGTCGACGCCTACCCACGCAATGGCTGTTCGCATTACCGCCCGTTCGGCCGCGCCACGTGCTGGTCGATCAGGATCACGTTGCCGTCGGGATCGGCCAGCTGCAGGTAGCCGGTCCCCTGGCCATCGGGGTCAGTGCGGACTGCCAGTTCGATGCCCTTGGCATCCAGTTCCGCCTGCAGTTCACGCACATCCTGGAAGTGGGGCAGCTCCTGCCTGTGCTGGTCCCAGCCGGGGTTGAAGGTCAGCAGGTTGCCCTCGAACATGCCCTGGAACAGCCCGATGACCGTGCCGTTGCTGCGCATTACCAGCCAGTTCTGCGTGGGATCGCCACCGGTGACCGAGAACCCGAGGGCTTCGTGGAACGCGCGGGAGGCGGCCAGGTCCTTCACGGACAGGCTGACAGAGAACGCACCAAGCTGCATGGGCCTGCTCCACAACGGTGATGCCGCAATCGTCGTCAATGCAGGGGAAGGCGACAAGCAGCGCAGCATGACCAGGCGTGAAGACAATGTTAATCTCGACCTGCGCCGCTTCATGCGGCGCTTTTTTTCTCCGCTCTTTCGATCGACAGAGGATCCCATGCCGACCGAACCCGCTACCGCCCTGATCAGCAACGACATCGTTGGACTGGGCCTGATTGCCGCCACCCTGGCCCTGATCTTCTGGGCCGCCAGTGGTCCGACCCCGTTGTTGAAGAAGATCTTCGCCTGGGTGCCGGCACTGCTGCTGTGCTACTTCATCCCCGCCATCTACAACACCGCCGGTGTCATCGATGGCCACAACACCTCGCTCTACAACCCGGTCGCGCGCGACGTGCTGCTGCCCGCTGCGCTGGTCCTGCTGACACTGTCGATCGACCTGAAAGGCGTCATCAAGCTCGGCCCAAAGCTGCTGATCGTGTTCTGTGCCGGTACCGCCGGCATCATGCTCGGCGCCATCGTCTCGTTCCAGCTGATGAAGCTGATCCATCCGGAAACGGTGGCCGGTGATACCTGGGCCGGCATGGCCGCGCTGGCCGGCAGCTGGATCGGTGGCGGCGCCAACATGGTGGCCATGCGCGAGGTGTTCGGCACCGATGCCACCACCTTTGGCCAGTTCGCGGTGGTCGACGTGGCCTGCGCCAGCCTGTGGATGGCGATCCTGCTGTTTTTGGCCAACCGCGCGCAGCAGATCGATACCCGCAACGGTGCCGACACCCGCGCCATCGACGAGATGAAGGCACGCATCAGCGCCTACGAGGCACAGAACGCGCGCATTCCCAGCATGACCGACCTGATGGTGATCGTTGGCGTGGCATTGGGTGGCGTCGGCCTGGCCCATGCCATCGCCGCGCCGTTGTCGGGCTGGTTCAAGGCCAATGTCAGCTGGGCCAGCCAGTTCAGCCTCGACAGCCAGTTCGTCTGGGTGATCCTGCTGTCCACGGCGATGGGCCTGGGCCTGAGCTTCACCCGTGCGCGCCGGCTGGAAGCCGCAGGCGCTTCGCGGCTGGGCACGGTGTTCCTGTACTTCCTGATCGCCTGCATCGGCATGCAGATGAACCTGCTGTCGCTGCTGGATCGGCCGTGGCTGTTCCTGCTTGGCGCGATCTGGATGGCCACGCACGTGCTGGTGCTGTGGGGGGTAGCCAAGCTGCTGCGCGCGCCGCTGTTCTTCTTCGCGATCGGTTCGCAGGGCAACATCGGCGCGGCCGCCTCGGCCCCCGTGGTGGCCGCAGCCTTCCATCCGACGCTGGCGCCGGTGGGCGTGCTGCTGGGTACGGTGGGCTATGCCACCGGCACCGGGCTGGCGTATGTCACCGGCCTGATCCTGAAGTGGATGGCCGGCGCCTGAGTCCTGGCCGGACGATCCTGTTGCGGGTTCGCGGCGTGCGCCGCGAACCCGCTCTGCCCGTGTAGAGCCGAGCCCGCGCTCGGCTTTCTTTTGCCTGCTGAAAGGCAGGCCTGGCCCTCAGCAGCAGCGCCCGCCGTTGCGCCCGCCGTAACGCGCTTCCTGGCGCTCGCGGAAGAACGTCTTGTAATCCATCGGCTCCTGGTCCGGGTGCTTATCCAGCATGTGCCGGACGTAATTGTCGTAATCAGGAATGCCACAGCACAGTCGTGCGGTCTGCACCAGGCGCCGCCAGATGCGGCGGTGCGCCTGGTACTGGCCGGCGGGAACCAGTTGCGTGCTCATCACAGATCCACCATTTCATGCGGCTTCAGCGCCACGTACGGGGTCTCGCGGTCGCTGCGCTGCGGGTTGCGGCGTGCCGCCAGGATGGTCTTGATCGAATACACCAGCACCGCGCCGACCACCAGCAGGAACAGCGCGGTCAGGCCGGTGTTGACGTAGGCGTTGACCACGATCTGCTTCATCTGCGCCACCGACTTGGCCGGTGCAGTGATCGTATCGCTGGCGAGCGCGGCCTGGAACTTGTGTGCCTGCGCCAGGAAACCCTGCGCCGGGTTGCTGTCGAAGATCTTGATGAAGCCGGCGTAGGTGGTGCAGATCAGCAGCCACACCGCCGGTACCGCAGTGACCCACGCATAGCGGTCACGCTTCATCTTGAACAGCACCACCGTGCCCAGCATCAGCGCGATGCCAGCCAGCATCTGGTTGGAGATGCCGAACAGCGGCCACAGCGTCTGGATGCCGCCGAACGGATCGACCACGCCGGTGTAGAGCAGGTAGCCCCACAGCGCCACGCAGCCGGCGGTACCGATGATGTTGGCGGTCCACGACTCGGTCTTCTTCAGGGCCGGCACGAAGTTGCCCAGCAGGTCCTGCAGCATGAAGCGCCCGGCGCGGGTACCGGCGTCCACCGCGGTCAGGATGAACAAGGCTTCGAACAGGATCGCGAAGTGGTACCAGAACGCCATCATCGCGTCGCTGCCACTGGGAATCGCTTCGTGCAGGATCTGCGCGATGCCTACCGCCAGCGTCGGTGCACCACCGGCGCGGTGCAGGATGGTCGGTTCACCAATGGCGGCCGCGGTCGCGGTCAACTGCTCGGGGGTAATGGTGAAGCCCCAGGTGTTGGTGATGTAGTGCGCCGCCGAGGCTGCATCGGCACCGATCACGGCGGCCGGGCTGTTCATCGCGAAGTAGATGCCCGGATCGATGATCGAGGCCGCCACCAGCGCCATCACCGCCACGAACGATTCCATCAGCATGCCGCCGTAGCCGATGTAGCGCATGTGCGCTTCATTGGCCAGCAGCTTCGGCGTGGTGCCGGAGGAGATCAGTGCGTGGAAACCGGAGACCGCACCGCAGGCGATGGTAATGAACAGGAAGGGGAACATGCCGCCCTTCCACACCGGGCCATCACCGCTGGCGGCGAACTGGGTCAGCGCCGGCATCTTCAGTTCCGGCATCACCACCAGGATGCCGATGGCCAGCGCGATGATGGTGCCGATCTTGAGGAAGGTCGACAGGTAGTCGCGCGGGGCCAGCAGCAGCCACACCGGCAGCACCGAGGCGACGAAGCCGTAGCCGATCAGCATCCAGGTGATCTGGGTGCCGGTGAAGGTGAACGCCGGCCCCCACACCGGGTCGGCGGCGACCTTGCCGCCGTACCAGATCGCGGCCAGCAGCAGGATCAGGCCAACCACCGAAATCTCGCCGATCCTGCCGGGGCGGATGTAGCGCATGTACACGCCCATCAGGATCGCGATGGGCATCGTCGCGATCACCGTGAACATGCCCCACGGGCTTTCGGCCAGCGCCTTGACCACCACCATCGCCAGCACCGCCAGGATGATGATCATGATCAGGAACGCACCGAACAGGGCGATGGTGCCGGGTACCTGGCCCATCTCCTCGCGCACCAGGTCACCCAGCGAGCGGCCGTTGCGACGGCTGGACAGGAACAGCACCATGAAGTCCTGCACTGCGCCGGCCAGCACCACGCCCACCACCAGCCACAGCAGGCCGGGCAGGTAGCCCATCTGCGCGGCCAGCACCGGGCCGACCAGCGGGCCGGCGCCGGCAATGGCGGCGAAGTGGTGGCCGAACAGCACGTGCTTGTTGGTCGGCACGTAGTCGAGGCCATCGTTGTTGATCACCGCCGGGGTGGCCCGGGTCGGATCCAGCTGCATCACCTTGTTGGCGATGAACAGGCTGTAGAAGCGGTAGGCGACCAGGTACAGCGAGACCGCGGCCACCACGATCCACAGTGCGTTGATGTGCTCGCCGCGGCGCAGGGCGACGGTGCCCAGACAGAATGCGCCGAGCAGGGCGAGTGCCGCCCAGCCCAGTTTGGAAAACCCTTTCATGAGGTGCTCTCTCCCGGAAAGACAGTCAAAGAGTCCTGCTTGCCCACGACAGGGTCAATTGGCACAGGACGAATCGGCGGTAGTACTTTGGTCGTACGACGGTGGCGCTGACGTGCAGCCAACATCAGGGATGGAACAATTGGTTGCGGTGCCATCCATTGGCGTACGGCCATGTGGCGTCCATCTTCAGGGGCATCCATCCCACAGGAGTCGCCATGAGCCTTCCCGAACCGGTCCGCGTGCTGCGCACCATCCGTGGCATGCCCACCTCCGACGGTGCCGGCGTGCGCCTGACCCGCGTCATCGGCGGCCCGACGCTGCCGGACCTGGACCCGTTCCTGCTGCTCGATGAATTCGGCACCGACCGGGCCGAGGACTACATCGCCGGCTTCCCGGAACACCCGCACCGCGGTTTCGAGACCGTCACCTACATGCTCGACGGACGCATGCGGCATCGCGACAACCATGGCAACGAAGGCCTGTTGACCCCGGGCAGCGTGCAGTGGATGACCGCTGGCCGCGGCCTGGTGCACTCGGAGATGCCCGAGCAGGAAAGCGGGCAGATGCGTGGATTCCAGCTGTGGGTGAACCTGCCGGCGAAGGAGAAGATGACCGAGCCGAAGTACCAGGAGTTCGCGCCCGAGCGCATTCCCGTGGTGCAGCCGGCAGCCGGCGTGGAAGTGAAGGTGATCGCCGGCTCGGTCGACGGCACCCGCGGCCCGATCGTGCAGCCGGCCACCGAGCCGCTGTATCTCGACATCACGTTGGCGCCCGACCGGGCCTGGACTTACACGCTGCCGGAAGGCCACAACGCCTTTGCCTATGTATTTGAAGGCGGACTGACGGTGGGTGAACAGGACGCCGCCCGTGATGTTGCGCGCCAGGAGCTGGCGGTGCTGGGCGGCGGCGAACAGCTGCATGTTTCGGCTGGCAGCGAAGGCGCGCGGCTGATCCTGGTGGCCGGCCGTCCGTTGCGCGAGCCGGTGATGCGGCACGGCCCGTTCGTGATGAACACGCGGCAGGAACTGATGCAGGCCTTCGTCGATTTCCAGGAAGGCAGGTTCTGAGGTAGTGCCGGCCGCCGGCCGGCACCTGCTTTTGATCAGGACCGAAGGGTTTGCCGGCCGGCGGCCGGCACTACCTGCCGATCGAGGTGCATTGCGGGGATGCTGCCAGGCAGTCATCCCCGTCACCTTCAGCGCCCGGCGGCCACGGCCGAAGGGGTCAGGCTCATGCCCTGCGCCAGCTGCTGCAGTGAGCTCAGCTCCTGCGCGCTGTCCGGATACAGCGCAATCTGCGCGTAACGCCCTTTGTCGATCTTGACCACGCTGATGCGCCGTTCGGCGTAACCCGGCGGTTGCTGGCCGCCCAGGTCGGGCTGGTACCAGTACAGCGATTCACCGCCGAAGCTGCCTTTTTCCTGGCGCAGCGAGCGGCTCAGCGGAATGGCGGGGTCACGCGCGCTGAGCATCAGGCTCAGTACTTCGCGGCCATCAGGGGTGCTGGCGCGGCAGACCAGGAAATCGGCCTGCACCTGCTGCTGCCACTGCAGGCCACTGCTGGCTGGCAGCGAAGGACATTCGGACGGCGCCTGCGCGGCGGCCTGGGCCGCAGCGAACAGCAGGCTCGACAACATGACAGGCACGAACTTCATGCATCCCCCAAGGTGATGAGTTGTTTGGCTCCGCCAGCAGGGCCGGCGGCCATGGCATCCCATCCCCGGATGCCGCCCCATCCGGCATGTGCACGGACGGTCAACTCAACCTTAACGGAACGTGAGCAATCGCACAATTCGCGGTTACAGAAGTAACCATTGCGGCCGAGGGTCGGCCGCAATGGGAGTCGCGAGGATCAGCGGTCGCTGCCGATCCACTTGTAGATCAGGCCGCCGATCGCGCCGCCCAGCAGGGGAGCGACCCAGAACAGCCACAGCTGGCTGACTGCTCCGCTGCCGGCAAAGAAGGCCACGGCGGTGGAGCGGGCCGGGTTAACCGAGGTGTTGGTGACCGGAATGCTGATCAGGTGGATCAGGGTCAGCGACAGGCCGATCGCCAGCGGGGCGAAACCGGCCGGTGCCTTGCCGTGGGTGGAACCCATGATCACGATCAGGAACACCGCCGTCAGCACCACTTCGCACAGGAAGGCGGCTGCCACGCTGTAGCCGCCGGGCGACAGCGCGCCATAGCCATTGCTGGCGAACGCACCCGCCTGGCTGCCATCGATGGCGAAGCCAGTGGCGCCGGAGGCGATCTGCAGCAGGATGAAGCCGGCCAGCAGGCCGCCGGCAACCTGGGCGATGATGTAGGGCACCAGATCCCTGGTCGGGAAACGACCACCGGCCCACAGCCCGACGCTGACTGCCGGGTTGAAGTGCGCGCCGGAGATATGGCCGAACGCATAGGCGCCGGTCACCACGGTCAGGCCGAAGGCCAGCGCCACGCCGAGGAAACCGATACCCAGCGGATTGCCGTCGCCACCGAACTTGGCGGCCAGCACCGCACTGCCACAGCCACCCAGAACCAGCCAGAACGTGCCGAGGAACTCGGCGGACAAGCGTTTACCCATGCTCATGTGTTGCACTCCTTTGACGGTCGAAAGTGTGATTTATGTCACATTTCAATGATCAGCGGGTGACTGTAGCGTCAACGCCGGGTGCAGGGATACACCTTCAGATGTGTGCAACACGCGATGTTCAGTACTGCGGAAGTGGGATGAATTCCTTGTCGTCGCCCGGAATGGTGCCGAAGCGGCCGGCTTCCCAGTCGTGCTTGGCCTGCTCGATGCGCTCCTTCGAGCTCGACACGAAGTTCCACCACAGGTGGCGCGGGCCATCCAGCGGCTCGCCACCGAACAGCATCGCCTTCACCGGCGTCTTCGCGCGCAGGCGGCCGCGTGCACCGGCTTCGGGGATCACCAGGTGCTGCGCGGGAATATCCACGCCATCCAGCTGCGCGTCGCCCTCGAGGATGTACAACGCGCGCTCGCGGTGGCCGTCGTCGATATCGATTTCCGCATCGGGGTCGAGATCGATTGCCACGTTGAGGGTGTCGGCGAACACCTTCACCGGCGATTCCTCGCCGTACGCACGGCCGGCGATCACCCGCAGCCACGCGCCGTTGCGACGCTGCTCGGGCAGGGTGGCAGCGGCATGGTGGTAGAACGCCGGCTCGATCTCTTCATGCGACTTCGGCAGCGCGACCCAGGTCTGCATGCCGTGGATCGGGTTGTCGTGATCGCGGTCCGGCTGCGGCGTGCGCTCGGAATGGGCGATACCGCGGCCGGCGGTCATCCAGTTGACGTCACCGGGACGGATCACCTGATCCGAACCCAGCGTGTCGCGGTGGCCGATCGCGCCCGACCACAGGTAGGTGACGGTGGCCAGGCCGATATGCGGATGCGGGCGCACGTCGATGGCGGTGCCGGGGTGCATGAGTGCCGGGCCCATCTGGTCGACGAACACGAACGAGCCGATGCTGCGCGCCTGCAGGGTGGGGACGGCGCGACGGACTTCCAGGCCGCCGATGTCGTGCACGCGCGGGGCGATGATGGTGGTCATGCGGGCGTTCTCGCTGGCAGGGATCAGGTGATGAGCATCGCATGCAGCTGTGACGGGCACATGCCCCGTATGGGTAACAGGGTGTTCCAGCCAACGGCGCAGCCCCTCGTGGCTGGTTGCTTGGTCGCGTAAAGCAAAAGCCGCGCTTGGCCGGGCGGGTGGGTGGCGCAGGACACGCCGTAAACCCCGCTCCGCGGTCCGGCCCAGCCGCCGGCGGCTGTGCGTTCGGGCGCTTGCAAAGCAGTGCTTCGCAAGCAAAGCGCCCTCACCCATGGGGGCTCGATGGCGCCATCCATGGCGCCAACGGTCCTGCGCCACCCACCCGCCCGGCCTCTGACAGTTTCCGTGTGCGTCCAGCCACGGAGAAGAAAAAAGAAAATCAAAATCAAACGCCGGTCGCTTCGCTCCTGGTGTCGACCAAGGTCGACACCCACCAGTTCGTAATGATCCGTGCCGAACAAGGTCGACACCTACAGCCATCGCAGTTCAGTTCACCCACCGTCACCGGGAAACTGTCAGGGGTGGGGCGGTGTCGGGTTGCGGGGTGTCCGCGGCATGGATGCCGCGGCCAAGCCCCCAAGGACGGGTTTACGGCGTCCCCGCAACCCGACACCGCCCCGACCAACAAACAGAAAAGCCAGAGCCGCTTTGGCTCTGGCTTCTGCTGTGGAACTTGACGTTGCCTCTGCGGGTGCCGGGCCGCAGGCCCGGCCGATGAACTCAAATCACCGGTTCGCGCAGGGCGGGATTGTCCCAGCCCGGGCGCGGCGCGAAACGGTCGCCATGGCGCTGCTGCAGCGCCTTCAACCGCTCGACGATCGCATCGGCACCGACCGCACGGATGTGCTGGATCGGACCGCCGCGGAACGGTGCGAAACCGGTGCCGAAGATCACGCCGGCATCCAGCAGGTCCGCGTCGGCCACCACGCCCTCGTGAAGGCAGGCCACCGCCTCGTTCAACAGCGGCAGGATCAGGCGGTCCTCCAGATCGGCCGGGGCCTGGTAGTCGCTGGCCACGTCCGGCTTCTTCGGCTTGCCGTTCTCCCAGGTGTAGATGCCCTGGCCATCCTTCTTGCCGCGCTTGTCCGGTTCCACCGTCTGCAGTGCGGCCGGGATCTGCAGGCCCAGGAACGGCGCCAGTTCGCGGCCGACGCCGGCGGCCACGTCCAGGCCCACGGTATCGATCAGTTCGATCGGGCCCATCGGCATGCCGAACTTCACCGCGGCCTTGTCGATCACCGGGCCCGGAATGCCCTCGGCATACGCGGTGGCCGCTTCCAGCATGTACGGGAACAGCACGCGGTTGACCAGGAAGCCCGGGCTGCCGGCTACCGGCACCGGGAACTTGCCCAGCGCCTTGCAGAACGCGGCCAGGCGGCGCTCGGTCTCCGGCGCCATGCCGTCGTGATGGATGATCTCCACCAACGGCATCTGCGCTACCGGGTTGAAGTAGTGCAGGCCCGCGAACTGCGCAGGGCGCTGGATGTGGTCGCGCAGTTCCACCAGCGGAATCGACGAGGTGTTGGTGGTCAGCAGGGCGTCCTGCTTCATCTTCGGCTCAAGCGTCTGGTACAGCGCACGCTTGGCTTCGGGGTTCTCGATGATTGCCTCGATCACCAGGTCGGCCTCGGCCACGCCGTTGCCTTCCAGGTCGGCACGCAGGCGCGCGGCCACGGCCGGGCGCTTGCTCTCGTCGCGCACCTTCTTGGCGAACAGCGCCTGCGCGCGTTCCATGGCCGGGTCGATGAAGCGCTGCTCGCGGTCCTGCAGGGTCACCTCGAAGCCCTTGTAGGCGGCCCACGCGGCGATGTCGCCGCCCATCACGCCGGCGCCGACCACGTGCACGTGGCGGATGCCGGAATCACCGCCACCGAGGCCCTTCAGGCGTTCGGTCAGGAAGAAGATACGGATCAGGTTGCGCGCGGTCGGAGTACTGGCCAGCTTCACCACGGCACGCCGCTCGGCGTCCAGGCGGGCCTGGATCGGCTTGCCGCCACTGCGCTGCCAGGTGCTGATCAGTGCGTACGGCGCCGGGTACTGGTCCTTCTTCGCCTTGCGGGCGACCTGCTTGACCATCTGCGGTGCCAGCAGCGTGCGTGCCAGCCAGGTGTTGGTGGCCCAAGCCGTGGCGCGCTGCTTGAACGGGCGGGTGGTGCCGGACAGCGCCAGTGCAACGGCCGTGTCGAGCACCACCGCCGGTGCCACCACCTTGTCGACCAGGCCGATGCCACGCGCGGCCGAGGCCGACAGGGTGCGGCCGGTCAGCATCATGTCCATCGCTGCCGGGGCGCCCACCAGGTGCGGCAGGCGGGCGCTGCCACCCCACCCCGGGAAGATGCCCAGCTGGGTTTCCGGCAGGCCGATGCGGGTGCTGCTGTCATTGGAGGCCACGCGATAGCGGCAGGCCAGGGCAAGCTCGGTGCCACCGCCGAGGCAGTGGCCGTGGATGGCCGCCACGGTCGGGCAGGGCAGCTCGGCCAGCTTCTGGTAGGTGGCCTGGCCACGCCGGATCGCGTCGTTGACGGTGCCGCGACGGTCGAATTCCTGGAACTCCTTCAGGTCGGCACCGGCAATGAAGCCGGCCTTCTTCAGCGACTGGATGACTACGCCCTTGGGCGGGTCCAGGGCAATGCGCTCAAGCAGGTCGCCCAGTTCCAGCAGCACGTCCTGCGACATCGCATTGACGCTGCTGTCCTGGCGATCCAGGGAGAGAACCACCACGCCGTCGTCGCGGATCTCGGGGTGCCAGTGGCTGAAGCGGAGACCATCGAAGCCTGAGAGCATGGACGTTCCATCCGGTTGTGTATGGAGAAGCGGCTATGATCCAGAGGTTGTTTCCCCCGCGTCAAATCCCAATAGCAGGGGAGTGGCGCCCCCGGATCCATGGCCGTGGATCGGGACGCTAACCGAATGGTGGTTAAAAGCTGGTGCGGCGCCAGGTGATCGGCGACTGAACTTTTCCCGGGATTGGCAGTCTCATTGCCCGACGTCGGTTGGGCTGACAGGAGTGCGGCCCCTCATGGCCGATGTTGATACACCTCAGGAGCTGGATCTGGAGCTGGTCCGGCGCGTGCAGCACGGCGAGAGTGCCGCGTTCGATGTCCTGGTGCGCAAGTACCAGCATCGGGTCGTGGCCCTGGTCGGTCGCTACATCGCCGACTGGAGCGAATGTCAGGACGTCGCCCAGGACACTTTCATCCGTGCCTACCGCGCGATCGGGAGTTTCCGTGGCGATGCCCAGTTCTCAACCTGGTTGCATCGAATCGCCGTGAATAACGCCAAAAACTACCTGGCTTCACACAATCGTCGTCCGCCGACCGATGACATCGACATCGGTGACGCCGAGCAGTTCGACAGCGGTACCCGCCTGCGGGACACCGACACGCCCGAGCGCGAGTTGATGCGCCAGGAGCTGGAACAGACGGTCATGAAGGCCGTCAACGCGCTGCCGGAGGAACTCCGGTCGGCGATCACCCTGCGCGAGGTGGAAGGCCTGAGCTACGAGGATATCGCGCAGAAGATGGGGTGCCCGATCGGCACCGTGCGTTCCCGGATCTTCCGGGCGCGCGAGGCGATCGACACCGAACTCCGGCCGCTGTTGGACATCGGCAGCGCCACCCGTGAGAAGAGCCGCGTATGACCAGTAATCCGTTCAACGAATCGCAGAACCATCAATCGCCCGCCGGGCAGCGCCTGGACCAGCGCCATCGCGAGCAGCTGTCGGCCCTGGTCGATGGCGAGCTGGGTGCCGATGAAGCGCGCTTCCTGCTGCGCCGGATGGAACACGACCCCGAACTGGCCGGCTGCCAGGAGCGCTGGCAGCTGCTGGGCGACGTGATGCGCGGGCAGGCCCCGGCGTTGGCACCGGCCGGCTTCAGTGCCGCCGTTGCGGCCGCCATTGCGGCAGAGCCGACGCCGCAGGCCGAGCCGCGTCGCCAGGTGCGTCGCAGTGGCTGGCGCGCCTGGGGCGGCGGTGCTGCGCTGGCCGCATCTGTGGCCGCGGTCGCCCTGTTCATCGGCGGCGAGAAATTGAAGGAGGCGACGCCGGGTGAACCGCAGGCGCCGCAGGTGATCGCCAGCCAGGCGGAACTGACGCCGGCACCGGCCGCGCCGACCCCAGTCACCGAGGCTTCGGTGGACACGGCCGCAGTGGCCGTGGCTGCTGCGCCGGCCGTAGCGATGGCCGCGGCGGGCCGCCGCCAGGACGCCCGCCGTGCCAGCGCTACGCGCAGCCAGCAGGCCGCGCGTGCCGCCCAGCGCGACGACACTTCGCAGCGCGCCATCGCGGCCGTGCAGGCACCGTTGACCCCGACCGTGCCGGCCAACGCCAACCGCAACCTGCCGTTCGGCGAGGTCAGCGGGCTGCAGGCCCGGCCATGGCCGCGCTCCAGCCTGGCGCCCGCCGCTGGCGGCGCGCTCAATGCCAGCTTCCCGGCCCACGCCGGTAGTGCCGCGTTCTATCCGTTCGAGCCGCGCCTGCAGGATGAGCTGCCGGTGCCGCCGCGCCCGCGCGACTGAGCCGGGCGCCTTCACGCCCCGCCGTCGGCGGGGCCCGTATTCCTCTTTCCACCCGACCCGGAGGTTGCCGTCCGATGACTCCCCGACTCCGCACGCAGGCCATTGGCCTGCTGGCCCTGACCCTTCCCCTGGTGGCCTGCGCACAGGCGCCGGCGCCCGTCGCGCAGACCCAGCCCGCGCCAGCCGCGGCCGCGCGGGCACCGGCGCAGCCGCTGGTCAGTGGCCTGCCCGACTTCACCAACCTGGTCGAACAGGTCGGCCCGGGCGTGGTCAACGTCGACACCACCATCGTCCGCAACAACCGCCAGGCCGCGCGCGGCCCGATGGGCGACGATGACATGCCGGAGTTCTTCCGCCGCTTCTTTGGTCCCGACTTCCCGATGCCGGGGCAGGGGCCGGGTGGGCCAGACGGTGGCCCCAGCATCAAGGGCCGTGGCATGGGTTCGGGCTTCATCATCTCGCCCGATGGCTATGTGCTGACCAACTACCACGTGGTGGCCGACGCCAGTGACGTGAAGGTCAAGCTGGGCGACAGCCGTGAGTTCACCGCCAAGGTGGTGGGCAGCGACCAGCAGTACGACGTCGCCCTGCTGAAGATCGACGGGAAGAACCTGCCAACCGTGCGCGTGGGTGACTCCAACAGCCTGAAGCCGGGGCAGTGGGTTGTCGCGATCGGCTCGCCGTTCGGCCTCGACCATTCTGTCACCGCCGGCGTGGTCAGCGCCGTCGGCCGCAGTACGGGCGGCCCCGACCAGCGCTATGTGCCGTTCATCCAGACCGACGTGGCGATCAACCAGGGCAATTCCGGTGGCCCTCTTCTGAACACCCGCGGCGAAGTGGTCGGCATCAACTCGCAGATCTTCTCCGCGTCCGGCGGCTACATGGGCATCAGCTTCGCGATCCCGATCGACCTTGCGATGAGCGCGGTGGAGCAGATCAAGAAGAGCGGCAAGGTCACCCGCGGCCAGCTCGGCGCGGTCGTGGAGCCGATCGATTCGCTGAAGGCGCAGGGCCTGGGCCTGCCGGACAGCCGTGGCGCCCTGGTCAACCAGATCGTGGCCGGCAGTGCGGCCGCCAAGGCCGGCGTGCAGGTGGGCGACGTCATCCGCTCGGTCAACGGCAGCCCGGTCAACAGCTGGTCCGACCTGCCGCCGCTGATCGGTGCGATGGCGCCGGGCAGCAAGGTGAACCTGGTGGTGTACCGCGACGGCAAGCCGCATGACCTCAGTGCCACGTTGACCGCCCTGAGTGAAGACGGGCAGGCCAGTGCCCGCGGGCCGTCGGCCGGCGGTGCCGAGGCGGCGCCGCAGACCGGGGCCAATGCCCTGCTGGGGCTGGACGTGAGCGACCTGAGCGCGGCTCAGCGCAAGCAGTTCGGGCTCAACGGCAACGAAGGCGTGCGCATCACCGGGGTCAAGGGCCAGGCGGCGCGTGATGCCGGCCTGTCGCCGGGCATGGTGATCCTGCAGGTCGGCCGCGTCGCGGTCGGCAGTGTGGATGCCCTGAACCGGGCGCTGTCCAGCTTCAAGAAGGACGACGTGGTCATGCTGCTGGTCCGCACGGCCAACGGCAACAGCGCCTTCGTGGCGGTCAAGGCCGGCCAGTAGGGCCTGCCGGGGCCGCTCCGGCGGCCCCTGGGCCTCCCCCGAAGCCCCGCCCCGGCGGGGCTTCGGTCGTTCCGGGCCGGTGCCCGGCAGCCGGTTTTAGCGGCCGGGCGCTGGGCGTGCGATAATCGACCGTTACCCTGACGACGCCGCGCGCCGCCGCCACCTATGTCTTCTGATTCGATGCGGAACATCCGCAACTTCTCCATCATCGCCCATGTCGACCACGGCAAGTCCACGCTGGCCGACCGCATCATCCAGCTCTGCGGTGGCCTGCAGGCCCGCGAGATGGAAGCGCAGGTGCTCGATTCCAATCCGATCGAGCGCGAGCGTGGCATCACGATCAAGGCGCAGTCGGTGTCACTGCCGTACCTGGCCAAGGACGGGCAGACCTACCACCTGAACTTCATCGACACCCCCGGCCACGTCGACTTCTCCTATGAAGTCAGCCGCTCGCTGGCCGCCTGCGAAGGCGCGCTGCTGGTGGTTGATGCGGCGCAGGGCGTGGAAGCCCAGTCGGTGGCCAACTGCTACACCGCCGTGGAGCAGGGCCTGGAAGTGGTGCCGGTGATCAACAAGATCGACCTGCCCACCGCCGACATCGAGCGCGCCAAGGCCGAGATCGAGGCCGTGATCGGCATCGATGCCTCCGACGCCGTGCCGGTCAGTGCCAAGACCGGCCTCAACGTGCAGGACGTGCTGGAAGCGATCGTGCACCGCATCCCGCCGCCGGCGCCGCGCGACACCGACAAGCTGCAGGCGCTGATCATCGACTCGTGGTTCGACAACTACCTCGGCGTGGTGTCACTGGTGCGCGTGATGCAGGGCGAGATCAAGGCCGGTGACAAGCTGCAGGTGATGTCGACCGGCCGCAACCACCAGGTCGACAACGTCGGCGTGTTCACGCCGAAGCGCAAGGTGCTGCCGGCGCTGCGTGCCGGTGAAGTGGGCTGGGTCACCGCCAGCATCAAGGACGTGCATGGTGCGCCGGTCGGCGACACCCTCACCCTGGCCGGCGACCCGGCGCCGAAGCCGCTGCCGGGCTTCCAGGAAATGCAGCCGCGCGTGTTCGCCGGCCTGTTCCCGGTCGATGCCGAAGACTACCCGGACCTGCGCGAAGCGCTGGACAAGCTGCGCCTGAACGATGCCGCGCTGCGTTTCGAGCCGGAAAGCTCCGAAGCGATGGGCTTCGGCTTCCGCTGCGGCTTCCTGGGCATGCTGCACATGGAAATCGTGCAGGAGCGCCTGGAGCGCGAATACAACCTGGACCTGATCAGCACCGCGCCGACGGTGGTGTATGAGGTCCTGAAGACCGATGGCTCGATCATCAACATGGACAACCCGGCCAAGCTGCCGGCGGTGAACCAGGTCGAGGAAATCCGCGAACCGATCATCCGCGCCAACGTGCTCACCCCCGAGGAGTACATCGGCAACATCATCAAGCTGTGCGAAGAAAAGCGCGGCAGCCAGATCGGCATCAACTACCTGGGCAGCCAGGTGCAGATCAGCTACGAGCTGCCGATGGCCGAGGTGGTGCTGGACTTCTTCGACAAGCTGAAGTCGGTCAGCCGCGGCTACGCCTCGCTCGATTACCACTTCGTGCGCTTCGACGCAGGCCCGTTCGTGCGCGTGGACGTGCTGATCAACGGTGACAAGGTCGATGCGCTGTCGTTGATCGTGCACCGCAGCCACGCTGACCGACGTGGCCGCGAGCTGTGCGAGAAGATGAAGGACCTGATCCCGCGCCAGATGTTCGACGTGGCCATCCAGGCCGCCGTCGGCTCGCAGATCATCGCCCGCACCACGGTCAAGGCCATGCGCAAGAACGTGCTGGCCAAGTGCTATGGTGGCGACGTTTCGCGCAAGAAGAAGCTTCTGGAAAAGCAGAAGGAAGGCAAGAAGCGCATGAAGCAGGTCGGACGCGTGGAGATTCCGCAGGAAGCGTTCCTGGCCGTCCTGCAGATGGACAACAAGTAAGGCCCGCACCGGCCCTGCGGGGCCGGTCGTCTGGTGACGTTGCAAAGGACCCTGAATGAAACTGTTTGAGATCCTCCTGGTCGTGCTGACCCTGGCCTCGGGCCTGATCCTGCTCGCGGACAAGCTGTACCTCGCCAAGCGTCGCGCCCAGCGCGCGGGCCTGCTCGACTCCGAGCCGGTGCTGGTGGATTACTCGCGTGCGTTCTTCCCGGTGCTGGCGATCGTGCTGATCGTGCGCAGTTTCATCGCCGAGCCGTACAAGATCCCGTCCAGCTCGATGATGCCGAACCTGCTGATCGGCGACTTCATCCTGGTCAACAAGTTCTCCTACGGCCTGCGCCTGCCGATCAGCAACACCAAGATCGTGCCGTTCGGCGAGCCGTCGCGCGGCGACGTGGTGGTGTTCCACTTCCCCGGCCACAGCGACAACGATCCGGCCAAGGGTGAGAACTTCATCAAGCGCGTCATCGGCGTGCCGGGCGACACCGTGGTCTTCGAAGGCGACGGCGTGATCCTCAACGGCGAACCGCTGAAGTACGACAACAAGGGCATCTATGCAGGCCACAAGGGCCAGGGCGAGGGTGCCAACCTGCTGGTCGAACACCTGCCGGGTCGTACCCACACCGTGCTGGAGACCGACTATCCGCGTGGCCAGGGCCAGTGGACCGTGCCGGCCGGCAAGTACCTTGTGATGGGCGACAACCGTGACAACAGCGACGATGGCCGTTTCTGGGGCCTGCTGCCGGAAGAAAACCTGCGCGGCAAGGCCTTCCTGATCTGGCTGAACTGCCAGGGCTGGTTCTGCAAGGATGGCTTCGAGCCGTCGCGGATCGGCTCGAGCATCAACTGATCGGGCATCAACCGAGTATTTTCACATCCAACGCGTATCTGGGGAGAACGCAATGAAGACGATGAACACGCAGCGTGGCATGACCCTGACCTCGTTCCTGGCGGTCCTGATCGTGGTCGGTTTCTTCCTTTACATCGGCATGAAGCTGTTCCCGATGTACCAGGAGTATTACGCGGTGCGCTCGGCGATGAAGAGCCTGGCCAACGAGCCGGGTGTGGGCAGCATGGAACCGGCCCGGATCCAGGATCTGTTCTTCAAGCGGCTGTACATCAACTACTCGGAAAACGTGAAGCCGGCCAACGTGAAGTTCGACCGCCGCGACAATGGCTGGACCCTCAAGGTCAACTACGAAGTGCGCCGTCCGCTGGTCGGCAACCTGGACGTGGTTGGCAAATTCGATTCATCCCAGGACCTGACCCGAAGCGGTGCCGAATAAACCTTTCCAACGTGGTGACCTGATCGGTCATCCCTTCCGCGACCCGGCGCTGCTGAAGCAGGCGCTGACGCATCGCAGTGCCGGTGCGCCACACAACGAGCGCCTGGAGTTCCTGGGCGACAGCATCGTCAACATGATGGCGGCCGAGGCGTTGTACCAGCGCTGGCCCAAGGCTGACGAAGGCGCGATGACCCGTGCCCGCGCCGAGCTGGTGCGTGAAGGCGCGCTGGCGGTGATCGGGCGCACCCTGGAACTGGGCGATCGACTGATCCTGGGTCCGGGAGAAATGAAGTCCGGCGGCCACCGTCGTGATTCGATCCTGGCCGACGCGGTGGAAGCCGTGGTGGCTGCGATCTACCTGGATGCCGGCTTCGAGGCCTGCCGGGCGGTGGTACTGCCCTGGTTCAGCGCTTCGATCGAGGCACTGCCGGCCTCCGGCCGGCCCGAGAAGGACCCCAAGACCCGCCTGCAGGAATGGCTGCAGGCCCGACAGAAGGCGTTGCCGCAGTATGAACTGGTGTCAGAATCCGGTGACGACCACGCCAAGCACTTCCGGGTACGCTGCAACGTAGCCGACCCGGCCGCCAGCACCGAGGGCGAAGGCGCCTCGCGGCGGCTTGCCGAACAACAGGCGGCTGCGGCCGTCCTAGAACAACTGGATTCCAAGTGAGCGAACAAACTCCCCATCATTGCGGCAGCGTGGCCGTCATCGGCCGCCCGAACGTGGGCAAGTCGACCCTGACCAATGCCCTGGTCGGCGCCAAGGTCAGCATCGTCTCCAACCGTCCGCAGACCACGCGCCATCGCCTGCTGGGCATCGCCACCTATCCGGAAGGCCAGCTGGTGCTGGTCGACACCCCCGGCCTGCACAAGGTGCAGAAGCGGGCGATGAACCGGGTGATGAACCGCGCCGCGCGTGGCTCGCTGGAAGGCGTCGATGCCGGCCTGCTGGTGATCGAAGCCGGTCGCTGGGATGAAGAGGACAGCCTGGCGTTCAACGTGCTGCGCGACGCCGGCATCCCGGTGGTGCTGGTGGTCAACAAGATCGATCGCCTGAAGGAAAAGGGCGCGCTGCTGCCGTTCCTGCAGCAGGTGACCGAAGGTCGTGATTTCGCCGCCGTGCACCCGATCTCGGCGCAGAAGCGCAACGGCCTGGAAGCGCTGGTGCGCGACGTGCTGAAGCTGCTGCCGGAAGCCCCGCCGATGTTCGGCGAGGACGAGATCACCGATCGCAGCCAGCGTTTCCTGGCCGGTGAACTGGTGCGCGAGCAGTTGATGCGCCAGCTCGGCGAGGAACTGCCGTACGCAACCACCGTCGAGATCGAGCGCTTCACCGAGGATGGCAACCTGCTGCGCATCGGTGCGGTGATCTGGGTCGAGCGCGAGGGGCAGAAGGCCATCGTGATCGGCAAGGGCGGCGCCCGCCTGAAGGAGATCGGCGCCAAGTCCCGCCTGCAGATGGAGCGTCTGTTCGGGGCCAAGGTGTTCCTGGAAACCTGGGTGCGCGTGCGTGAAGGCTGGTCCGACGACGAGGCCGCGCTGAAGGCCTTCGGCTACGAATAAGCCGCGACGGTCGCTTCGATGATGATCGAGGACGACACCGGCTTCGTGCTGCACGCACGGGCCTACCGCGAGACCAGCCTGCTGGTCGAAGTGTTGAGCGCGCAGCATGGCCGTATCGGCCTGCTGGCGCGTGGCGTTTCCACCGCCAAGGGCCAGGTGCTGCGCGCCGCCCTGCAGCCGTTGCAGTGGATCCGCTTCAGTGCCCAGCAGCGGGGTGAACTGGCCCAGCTGCGGGGTGCCGAGGCGCTGGATGCCGCGCCACGCCTGGTCGGCCAGGCGATGTTGGCCGGCTTCTACCTGAGTGAACTGACCCTGCGCCTGGCCCCGCGCCAGGACCCGCTGCCGGAGCTGTACCTTGCCTACGGTGAGGCACGCGCGCGGCTGGCGGTCGGTGCCGGCCTGGCCTGGACCCTGCGCCGTTTCGAGCGCGAACTGCTGTCCGCGCTGGGCCTGGGTTTCGAGCTGGACAGTGCCAGTGATGGCCAGCCGATCGACCCGGCGGCGCGCTACGAGCTGGACCCGCAGGAAGGGGCGCAGCGCCTGCTGAGCGAGCGTGGCGGGGAGCGCCGGGCGGCGGCCACTGGCTCGGCGCTGCTGGCCCTTGCGGCCGACGAAGAACCGGATGCCGCCGATCTGGCCAGCCTGCGCCTGCCGATGCGGCGGGTGCTGGCCCATCACCTGGGCGCGCGCGGGCTGAAGTCCTGGGAAATGCTCGAGCAGCTTGCGCCGCGCAGGTAGGGGGGGCGGCAGGGCTTGCAGCCCTGCACCTGCCGAATCAACGTCAACGGCAAAAGCTGGCTATCCGTGGGTAGGCGGGGTGGGTCCGGTTGCGGGAGACGCCGTAAACCCGTCCCTGGGGGCTTGGCCGCGGCATCCATGCCGCGGACACTCCCGCAACCGGACCCACCCCGCCTTCGACAGTGTTCCGCGAACTGTCGGAACGGCGTGGGGTCGGATCCGTTTTCCGCAGGAAAACGGATCCGACCCCAGATTGATTTCGATATCTGACAGAAATTCATCCACGCATGGCGTGGATCTACCCGATCGCGGAAAACTGTAAGAGGTGGGGCGGTATCGGAGGGCGGGGTGTCAGCCGCATGGATGCGGCTGCCAAGCCCCCAAGGACGGGTTTACGGCGTCCCCGCCCTCCGATACCGCACCGCCAACCCACGGAATGCATGCCGTTGCTGTTGCTGTTGCCTTGGCTTGGCTTGAAGCCTCTGCGGGTGCAGGGCGCAGCCTTGCCGAAAAACCCTCAATGCAGCAGGGCAGCTACCGCGGCGCGGAACCCGTCCTGGGCCTGCCCGGACTCGGGTGCATGATGCAGCTGGCGCACCGCCCGGCCCAACCGTGCCGCCCCCACGAAGCCACAGCTCGCCTGCAACCGGTGCAGCTGGCTGCGCAGCTGGCGCTCGTCGTGCTGGTCCACCGCCTGCTCGACCGCGTCGCGCACACCGGGCAACTCGGCCAGGAACAGCTCGCGCAGTGCGATCAGGTGGTTGCGCTGGCCATTGAGCGCGGCCAATGCCGCAGTCTCGTCCCAGTCCTGAACGGCCAGCTCGACCGCGGCCGGGGCCTGTGCCACGAAGATTCCCGCCGGGCTGTTGACCAGCGCACGGCGCACGGCCTTCAGCAGCTGGTCGCGGCCCAGCGGCTTGACCAGGGTGTCGCTGAAACCGGCTTCGCGCAGGCGGGCGTGGATGGAGGTATCGCCGTCGGCCGTATGTGCCAGCGCCGGTGTGTCGGGATGTGAGCGGCGTAGCTCACGCAGCAGTTGCGCGCCATTGCCATCCGGCAGGTTGACGTCGATCAGCCACAGATCATGCGCGCCGGGTTCGGCACTGGCCAGGGCACTGGCCAGCGAATCTGCGGTATCCACATCCGCCGGTAACGTTTCCAACGCCGCCTTGAAAAAACCGCGGCTGATGATGTCGTCCTCGACAAGCAGGAAGCGGGGCCGTGCGGCCCGCGGGGTCATCTGCATCAGGGCTGCCTCCATGTCAGCTGGCCCAATCATCAAGCACGACGGCCACGGGCGCAAGCGGGTCCAGGCCCCGTCGGTCAGGATCTGCGACAATACGCCCCCATTTTTGCCCGCAGCCTGTTGCCACGTGGCCCGATCCCGTTCCCGCACTGACCGTACCCCATTCCAGACCGAGATCCTCGACCTCAGCCATGATGGTCGCGGTGTCGCCCGCCGTGAAGGCGAGGGCGGCAAGGTCACCTTCGTCAGCGGCGCGCTGCCCGGCGAGGTGGTGATGGCTGAGCAGACTGCCCGCAGCCGCCATTTCGACGAGGCGCGCACCCTGGAGGTGCTGCAGGCCTCGCCGCAGCGGGTGACCCCCAAGTGCCCTCATTTCGGCACCTGCGCCGGCTGCGTGCTGCAGCACCTGGACGAAGACCAGCAGATCGTGGCCAAGCAGCGCGTGCTGATGGACAACCTGGAGCGGATCGGCCATGTGAAGCCGGGCACCGTGCTCGCGCCGCTGGTCGGCGAGAGCTGGGGCTACCGCCGCAAGGGCCGCTTCTCGGTGCGCCGGGTCGAAAAGAAGGACAAGACCCTGGTCGGCTTCCGTGAACAGGATCCGCGCTTCGTCGCCGACCTCAGCCAGTGCCTGACCGTGATCCCCGAGATCGGCACCAAGGTCGAGGCGCTGTCCACCTTCATCGAGTCACTCGATGGCAAGCGTGACATCCCGCAGATCGAATTCATCGCCGGTGACCAGGCCGTGGTCCTGACCGTTCGCCATCTGCAGCCGCTCAGCGATGCCGACCGCGCGGCCTGGGCGGCTTTCGGCCAGCAGCATGGCTTCGTGATCTACCTGCAGTCCGGCGGCGTGGATACCGTGCAGCCGCTGGACGGGCAGGGTGTGCCGCTGTCGTTCCGTCTGGCGCCGTGGGATGTCGAGCTGGCGTTCCGCCCGCTGGACTTCATCCAGGTCAATGCCAAGCTCAACGAGAAGATGATCGCCCACGCCCTGGACCTGCTGGAACCGGGTGAGGACGAGCGTGTACTGGACCTGTTCTGCGGCCTGGGCAACTTCACCCTGCCGCTGGCGCGCCGCGTGCGCGAGGTGGTTGGCGTGGAAGGCGATGCCGGCCTGGTGGCGCGTGCGCGTGAGAACGCCGAGCGCAACGGCCTGGCCAACGCGCAGTTCTTCAGCGCCGACCTGACCCAGGACCAGCGCAGCACCCCGTGGATGCGCCAGGGCTTTGACAAGCTGCTGCTGGACCCGCCGCGCTCGGGTGCGATCGAAGTGCTGCAGCAGCTGCCGCTGAAGCAGTTCAAGCGCATTGTCTACGTCAGCTGCCACCCGGGCTCGCTGGCGCGCGATGCCGGCTATCTGGTCAACGAACAGGGCTTCACCCTGGTCAGCGCCGGTGCCATGGACATGTTCCCGCATACCGCGCACGTGGAAAGCATCGCGGTGTTCGAGAAGCGCTGACAGGTTGTCATCACCCATCGCGCATAATGGCGCGATGGGCATCGAAATCGAACGCAAATTCCTCGTCAGCAGTGATGGCTGGCGCACCGCCGCGCATCGGGTGATCCCGATGGCGCAGGGCTACATCAACGACATGGGCGCGCTCGACCGCGGCACCCAGAACGCCTCGGTGCGCGTGCGCATCGAAGGCGACCACGCCGCGCTGAACCTGAAGTCGCGCACCATCGGCCATACCCGCCAGGAGTTCGACTACCCGATCCCGGTGGAGGATGCGCGCGCCCTGTTGGCGCTGTGCGTCGGTGGCCTGATCGACAAGCGCCGCCACCTGGTCGAACACGCCGGCCTGACCTGGGAGGTGGACGAGTTCCTCGGCGACAACGCCGGCCTGGTCGTGGCCGAAGTCGAGCTGGACAGCGCCGACCAGGCGATCGAACTGCCGGACTGGGTGGGTGCCGAAGTCACCGACGACGCGCGCTACTACAACGTCGCACTGGCCAGTCACCCCTATTCACAGTGGTGAAGCCCCCAAAAAAGGGGACGGAGGGGATTAAGTCGTCTTTACCCCAGCTGTGCTGGAAACGACTTAATCCCCTCCGTCCCCTTTTTTCGAGGGAGGCGGGCCCCATGTGGTGGGGATGAGAATCGACATCTACTCCGACGTGGTCTGCCCCTGGTGCTGGATTGGCAAGCATCGCTTCCAGCAGGGTGTGCAGTTGCTCGGCGCCAATGCGCCTGAACTCGATATCCACTGGCAGCCGTTCCAGCTGGACCCGGACGCGGACGCCACCCCGGTGCCGCTGCGCGAGGCCTATGTGCGCAAGTTCGGTGGCGTCGAGCGCACCGAGCAGATCCTCGGCCAGACCCAGACCACCGCGCGGGCCGAGGGCCTGCCGATGGATTTCAGCCAGGGCCAGGTGCGGGTGACCACGCTGCCGGCCCATCGGGTGTTGTGGCTGGCCGGCCAGCACGGCGTGCAGGATGCGGTCGGCGAAGCACTTTTCCGTGCCCACTTCGAGCATGGCCAGAATCTGGCCGATACTGCAGTGCTGGTGAAGGCCGGCGTGGCTGGCGGCCTGGACGGTGCTGAAATCGCGCAGATGCTGGGCTCCGACCGCGGCCTGGCCGAGGTCGAAGCCAGGCTGGCGCAGGCCCATGCACTGGGCATTTCCTCGGTGCCGACTTTCGTCATCGATGGGAAGTGGGCCATTTCCGGGGCCCAGCCGCCAGAGGCCTTCGCCAACGCCCTTCGCCAGATCGCAGCCGAACAGGGCGCCCCGGCAGCTTCGGCTGACGGCGACGAGGCCTGCGGCCCGGACGGCTGCAAGGTCTGAGCAGACCGGGGGCAGCCCCCCGCGGGAATCCGACCCCGGGGTCAGATCCCCGCAGGGGCTCTGACCCCACACTCCCCTTCGTCTGACCCCTGCGCCTGTCGGCCGGTTCTGCGACAATGCGGCACTGCGCCATGCGGGCGCGCGTTGTGGAGATCGACCATGCTGCTGATCGGCGTTGCCGGCACCGAACTGACCGCCCAGGAACGTGACTGGCTGCAGCACGACGCCGTGGCCGGGGTGGTGCTGTTCAAGCGCAACTTCGCCTCGCGCCAGCAGGTGACCGATCTGAGTGCGGCGATCCGTGCCGCCGCCCCGCGCCCGCAGCTGATCTGCGTGGACCAGGAAGGCGGCCGTGTGCAGCGTTTCCGCGAGGGCTACAGCGCGCTGCCGCCGCTGCAGGACATCGGCGCGCTGTACGCCGCCGACCCGCAGCAGGCGCTGGCCCTGGCCGAGCAGCATGCCTGGCTGATGGCCAGCGAAGTACGTGCCAGCGGCCTCGACCTGAGTTTCGCGCCGGTGGTCGACCTTGGCCGCGGCAACCGCGCCATCGGCAACCGTGCCTTCAGTGAAGACCCGCAGGTGGTGGCCGCGTTCACCGCCGCCTATGTGCGCGGCATGCATGCGGTCGGCATGGCCGCCACGCTCAAGCATTTCCCCGGCCACGGCACCGTGCTGGAAGACACCCACGTCGATACCGCGATCGACCCGCGCGCGCTGGACGAACTGCGCGCCCAGGACCTGGTGCCGTTCCAGGCCGGCATCGCCGCCGGTGCCGATGCGGTGATGATGGCGCACGTGATCTATCCGCAGGTGGCGCCGGAGCCGGCCGGCTATTCCCCGCGCTGGATCCAGGACATCCTGCGTGGCGAGCTCGGCTTCCGTGGCGTGGTGTTCTCCGATGACATCGGCATGGCCGCCTCGCACAGTGCCGGTGGCGTGCCGGCACGCGTGCACGCGCACCTGGATGCCGGCTGCGACGTGGTGCTGGTCTGCCACCCGGAACTGGTCGATGAAGCCCTGCACGCGGTGCAGGGACGCTCCCTCAATACTGCTGCGCTGCTGGGCCTGCTTGGCCGCGGCGCGCTCGGCTGGGACGGCCTGCTGGCCGACGCCCGCCATGGCGACACCCAATCCCGTCTGCTTGAAACCCTTGGAAGAACCGTCTGATGCCCAACCTCACCATTTCCCAGGCCCTGGCCCAGGCTGACCTGCTGGTCGACCGCCCCACCATCGACAAGGCCATCGCTGGTATCGCCGACGCCATCGCGCGCGATTACAAGGGCGAGGTGCCGCTGTTCCTGTCCATCATGCATGGTGCGCTGCCGTTCGCCGGCCAGCTGGCGCTGGAACTGGGCGCGCGCGGCCAGGACGTGCAGTTCGATTACCTGCACGCGACCCGCTACCGCGGTGAAACCACCGGCGGAGACCTGGTCTGGAAGCACAAGCCGGCCACCTCGCTGTTCGGCCGCCGCGTGCTGCTGATCGACGACATCCTCGACGAGGGCTACACCCTGCAGGGCGTCCGCACCTGGTGCCTGGAGCAGGGCGCGACCGACGTGCGCATCGCCGCGATGACCGTGAAGAAGCACGACCGCGCACTGCCGGACGTGACCGCCGACTACGCCGGCATCGAGCTGCCGGACCGCTACGTGTTCGGCTTCGGCATGGACGTCAACGAGACCCTGCGCTGCGTGCCGGCGATCTACGCAATGAAGGAGTAACGGCGCAGCTGCCTGCGGCGCGTCTTCTTCCACCGCCGGCATCCTCGGGTGCCGGCGTTCGTCTTTCCATGGAGTGCTTTGAATGCAACAGATCGCCCTGGCCGTGATCGGCGGTACCGGTGTCTACAACCTGGCCAAGCTCGACGACGTGCAGACCCACGAGGTCGACACCCGCTTTGGCCGCCCGTCCGGCCCGGTGCGCGTGGGCACGCTGCTCGGCCATCGCGTGGCGTTCCTGGCGCGGCATGGCGAGGGGCACTCACTGCCGCCGCACAAGATCAACTACCGCGCCAACCTGGCCGCACTGCAGCAGCTGGGCGCGCAGCGCGTGCTGGCATTGAACACGGTGGGTGGCATCACCGAAGACTTCGGCCCGCGCGTGTTGGCCTGCCCGGACCAGATCATCGACTACACCTGGGGCCGCATCAGCACGATCTGTGAAGAAGAAGGCACCGACGTGGTCCACGTCGATTTCGGCCACCCCTATACGCCGATGCTGCGCAGCAAGATCCTGGCGGCAGCGAAAGTGACCGGCGTCACGGTCCATGACGGTGGCTGCTACGGCGCGACGCAGGGCCCGCGCCTGGAGACCATCGCCGAGATCGCCCGCATGCGCCATGACGGCTGCGACCTGGTAGGCATGACCGGCATGCCGGAGGCCGCGCTGGCACGCGAGCTGGGGCTGGATTACGCCTGCCTGGCAATCATCGCCAACTGGGCCGCCGGCTGCGGTGATGGCGAGGAGATTACGATGGCCGAAGTACTGGCGAACGTGCAGGCGGCCAGCAACGGACTTCCGGAACTGGTGGGCGAATTGGCGCGGGGGTGATTGTCTTCCCCGAGCAAGCTTTGCATACTCAGCTTGTGCGCGGGTTCAGCGTACACCACCCATTCATTGCATAAGGTCTCGCATCACCATGCCGAACGGTACCGTCAAGTGGTTCAACGACGCCAAGGGATTTGGCTTCATCTCGCCGGAGGATGGCAGCGCCGACGTGTTCGCGCACTTCTCCGCCATCAACTCCAAGGGCTTCCGCAGCCTGCAGGAAGGCCAGCGTGTCACCTATGACGTGACCCAGGGCCCGAAGGGTGCCCAGGCTTCGAACATCACGCCGGCCGAGTGATCCACTCGACAGTGCGTTGAAAACCCCGCTTCGGCGGGGTTTTTTTTGCGTCGCGACGGGCATTGCGGCGCTGTGGACAGGGTTCCAGGTGGCCATCCGGATTTGCGCTCGGGCACAATGCGCCGATGAAGGAACGACTGCGCATCGCCGTGATCGGCTACGGCACCGCTGGACAGGCATTGTCCATCCTGCTCTCTCGTGATGGCCACGAGGTGGAGATCTTCGAACGCGTGCCCTCGCCGGGGCCGGTTGGCGCCGGCTTCCTGCTGCAGCCCAGCGGCCTGCAGGTGCTGTGGCAGATGGGCCTGCTTGATGCCGTGCGCGCGCATGCGGCGCCGGTGCACCGTCTTTATGGCGATACACCGTGCGAGCGCACGGTGATGGACATGCGCTATGACGGCCTGGACGCGCGCCTGCACGGCCTCGGCATGCAGCGTGGGGCGCTGTTCTCGCTGCTGGACGGGGCGCGTGCGGGTGCGGGCCAGCTGCATGCCGGCGTCACCATCGCCGCAGTGGATGCCGCACAGGGCCGCCTGCATGACAGTGAGGGCCGCATGCATGGGCCGTTCGACCTGGTGGTGGCCGCCGATGGTGCGGCTTCGACGCTGCGCGGCTCGATCGAAGGCGGCACCGGGCTGGACCGCGTGTATCCCTGGGGCGCACTGTGGTGCCTGCTGCCGGCCGAGGACTGGCCGCACCTGCAGGAGCTGCGGCAGCGCTACGTGGCCGCGCGCAAGATGATCGGGCTGCTGCCGGTCGGTACGCGGCCAGGTGATGACACGCCGCGCCTGAGCTTCTTCTGGAGCCTGCCACGCGCCGACTTCGAACGATGGCAGGCCGATGGCATGACGCCCTGGCTGGACGAGCTGCACGCGCTGTGGCCGCAGGCCAGCGCGCGCTTTGCGCATCTGCATGATGCCGGCCAGCTGGCGCGCGCGGTCTACCGTGACGCCGTGATGACGCGCTGGCATTGCGGCCGCATGGTGCTGGCCGGCGATGCCGCACATGCGATGAGCCCGCAGCTGGGGCAGGGCGTGAACATGGCGCTGCTCGATGCGCTGGCATTGCGCGATGCCGTGCGCGCACATGGCGGGGGAGGCGCTGCATTGCAGGCCTACCAGGCGCAGCGCAGGGCGCACGTTGCGGTCTACCAGCGCTGGAGCCGTTGGCTGACGCCGCTGTTCCAGTCTGATCGCGATGCCTGGGCAAAGGCGCGCGACGTGCTGCTCGGGCCGATGGGGCGCCTGCCGGGTGGGCGTGGCCACATGCTGCGCGTGCTCAGCGGTACCCAGCATGGCTGGTTCGGTTCGCTTGCGCTGGATCCGGCATTTGTCGACGCGTTGGCTGCAAGGGCGCAGATGCCTGGCATCAGCGCGATCACTGCGAATGCGTGAAGCGCGCTGTCACGCGAATTAACGGTTGCCTCACCGTGTATATGCGAGAAGTAGGTTGCACGCGATTGCGCGTCGCCCGTTTTCCTTTCCGTGATTGACATCGCGCGTGGCCCGGGCGGCGCTGCCGTTGCGGCCTGTCGCGGCCCGGACGTGCCGCCTGTTGTTGAAGAGGAGGACGCCATGTGGTTCGCGGTCGAGGAGCTGGAATCGGAAATCTGCAAGCTGCGCGGACTGTTGCAGATGCTGCACGAGGACCAGCCCGACGTACTGGAGGACGTGTTCGAATTCCATGTGGGCAGCTTGATCAGTCATGCATCGCCGGAGCACCACGGACGCATCCGCGCCTGCGCACAGGAGATGCTGGCGGCAATCCAGGCCTTGCCGCGGCGACGTGAAGTTGACACGCCTGAGTTCCAGTTGATGCCGCAGCTGGACATTCGTCCGGCCTGATTCAAGCCACTGGCAGTTCCACCAGGCCGTTTTCCACGCAGGCGATCATCTGTTCGCCGCTGGCGGGAGCAGGCACGATTCCGGCGGTGAACGCGGAAAAGGCCGGCAGGACCGTCATCCGCTCGCGCAGCCAGAAGGCCGGGAAGCGCCGGCGCAATGCGGGCAGTGCGACCTGCGGATGCAGGTGGCCTGCGACCACGTGCCACGCCGGGTCTGCGCACGGTTCATGGCGCAGCAGGAACGGCGCCAGCCGCACCTCCTCGTGGATCTGCACCTGCAGCTGGGCATGCGGTAGCTGCCGGTCATGATTTCCGCGCAGGACATGCACGTCCAGTGCGGTGTTGCGTTCGCGCCAGCCGAGCCATTGCTGGTACCAGGCGGCGCGATGCGCCGGCCCATGCAGGATGTCGCCCAGGATCCACAGCTCGCGGCAGGCATGCCTGTCCAGCAGACCCTGCAGGCGTTGCAGGTCTTCGCCGGTTCCGCCGCTGGGCAGCGCGATGCCGGCGCGGCGGAACACATCGGCCTTGCCCAGGTGCAGGTCCGCGATCAGCAGCGCCTGCCGCGCCGGCCAGTAGAGTGCGCGTGCGCCCGCCAGGGTCACCGGTTCGCCGGCAAGCAGCAGCGGTATTTCATCGGCCATGGCGACGTTCCAGCTGCTGGGCCGCGCGTTGCACGCGGGTACGCCAGTCCTCGTTGCTGAACTGCCCGCGCAGGCGTTCGGCCCACAGTGGAAAGCCCAGGGGCGTCAGCGATGCAGGGCGCTGCATCGACATGCGTCGCGCGCCGATCCGGACCAGCACCTGGCGCAGCCCCGGCAGGTCGAGGCTGTCATGCAGCACTTCGCGTTCGGCGAGCGCCAGCAGCAGGTGCTCGGGGTCATGCTCGCGCAATACGTCATACAGCAGGCCCGCCGAGGCCTGCAGTTGGCGCAGCGATCGCGGCATGCCCCCCGGCAGGCTGGGTACCAGCAGGCCTGCGACGCGCGCGATGCCACGGAACTGGCGCCGCGCAAGCTCGCCCAGGTTCACCGCCGCACGCAGATCGTCCAGCAGCTGATCGGTGGTGAACAACGCATGCCATTGCGCCGCGTCCAGGTCGATCGCCTGCGCCGGTGCCAGCACCAGGCCGTGATCATTCACGGCATAGCCGATGCTGTTGCGTTGCTGGCGGGTGCAGCGCAGTGCCAACAGGGCGGCCAGCGCCTCGTGCACGTGGCGTCCGGCGAAGGGATAGACGAAGAGGAACTGGCCTTCGCGGCGGCGTACGTCTTCCAGCAGCACGTGGTCCGAGCCGGGAAGCGCCGACACCTGCTGCTGAAGTGCCAGCAGCGGTGCCAGCCAGCGCGCTTCCGCACTGTCGTCGGCGCCTGACAGCACCGACTCCAGTTCGCTGCCGAGTGCCATCGACAGCGGCAGCTGGCCTCCCTGCCAGCGGGGCACGACACCTTCACCGCGCCCTCGTGCCAGCCGCACGAAGGCGGTCATGTCGCGCAGCTGCACCAGCTCCAGCAGGCGCCCGGCGAACTGGAAGCGGTCTCCGCGGCGCAGGCGGCTGGCGAACTGTTCCTCCACGGCGCCGAGGCCGGCCCCGCGCAGGAACTGCACGCGCACGCTGCCATCGCTGCTGATGGTGCCGATCGACAGCCGGTGGCGTAGTGCCTGGCGCCGGTCGTGCATCCGGTAGCGGCCATCGGCGTCCTGCACGACCTTGTGGAAGTCAGGGTACTGGGCCAGGGCCTGGCCTCCCTGCACGATGAAAGTCAGCACGGCCTGCCACTGGTCCTCGGCCAGGGATGCGAACGCATGGGTGCGCCGGACCTGCGCCAGCAGCGCATCACCGTGGAAGCCACCGGCCAGGGCACGGCTGACCGCATGCTGGGCCAGAACGTCCAGCGACAGCATCGGTGGCCTGCGTGCTTCGACCACGCCTTCGGCCAGTGCGCGACGCACGGCTGCGTACTCGGCCAGTTCCAGCGCATGGCTCGGCACGCAGAGGATCGCGCCACTGGCACCGGGACGATGGCGCGCACGTCCGGCGCGCTGGCGCAGGCGGGCGACACCCTTCGGGCTGCCCAGCTGCAGTACCTGTTCGACCTCGGGAAAGTCCACGCCGAGGTCGAGGCTGGAGGTGGCGACCACGCAGCGCAGCGTTCCTGCACGCAGCCCGTCCTCCACCTGCTGGCGCAGCGCCGGATCCAGCGAACCGTGGTGCAGCGCGAGCGTGTCGTGTTCCTCGGGCCAAACCGACGCCAGCGCCTGATGCCACAGTTCTGCCTGTGCACGGGTGTTGGTGAAGAGCAGGCTGCTGCGTGCCTGCATCAATGCGTCCAGCACCCGCGGCAGTTGGGCCAGGCCCAGGTGCCCGGCCCAGGGAAAGCGTTCACCGGGTTCGGGCAGCAGGCTGCGCACCGTGGTCGCACGCGGGCGCACGCCCTGCACGATCGGCGCGTCGGGCTGTCCGGGCAGCAGCACGTCGCGCGCCTCATCCAGATTGCCCAGCGTGGCCGACAGCCCCCACAGCTGCAATGCAGGCGCGGCATCGCGCAGCACGGCCAGATTCAACTGCAGCAGGACGCCGCGCTTGTTGCCCAGCAGTTCGTGCCATTCGTCCACCACCACGCAGCGCAGCTGGCGCATGCGCGGCAGCGTATCCGGATAGCTCAACAGCAGCGCCAGCGATTCCGGCGTCGTGACCAGTACGTCGATGCGGCCCTCGCGTGCCTGTCGTCGTTCGCGGTTGCTGGCGTCACCGCTGCGCAGGCCGACACGCCATCCAAGCTGCAACCCATCGACCACGGCCTGCAGCGCACGCGCGGTGTCGCTGGCCAACGCGCGCAAGGGCGTCACCCACAGCACCTGCAGCGGGCGTACCGCACTGGCGCGGCGGGGCGAAGGCGGTGGGTCGATCATGGCCTGCAGCAGCGGTCCCCCGAACATCGCCAGTGTCTTGCCGCTGCCTGTGGGCGTGTGCAGCAACCCGGATCCGCCGGCGAGATAGTGCCGCCACATCGCGCGCTGGAACGGCAACGAGCGCCAGCCTTTCGACGCGAACCAGTCTTCCAGCCGGCGTAGTGCCTGGCTGCGGTTCATCGCGCCAGCGCCTGCAGGGTAGCCAGCTGATCGGCCTCGCTGGCTGGCTTGTCGTGGCGCCAGCGCAGGATGCGTGGAAAGCGTACGGCGATACCGGACTTGTGCCGGCTGCTGCGGTTGACCGCCTCGAAGCCCAGTTCGAAGACGTGTTCGGGGCGTACGCTGCGCACCGGGCCAAAGCGCTCGCGGGTATTGGCGCGGATCCAGCGATCAAGCGCGAGGATCTCCTTGTCATCCAGGCCCGAATAGGCCTTGGCCACCGGTACCAGCGTGTCGCCGTCCCAGACGCCGAAGGTGTAGTCGGTGTACAACGTGCTGCGCCGCCCATGGCCAGCCTGCGCGTACAGGAGCACTGCATCGATGGTGAGCGGATCGACCTTCCATTTCCACCAGTCACCGCGGCGTCGCCCGGCCTGGTAGGGTGAGGCACGACGTTTCAGCATCAGCCCTTCCACGCCACGTTCGCGTGCCACATCGCGCATCGCCGCCGCCTGCGGCCAGTCTTCGGCGGCAACGTCGGGTGAGAGCTGGATCCGTGCATCACCCAGGGCACCGACGACGTCGGCAAGCCGTGCACGCCGTTCCCGCAACGGCAACTCACGCAGGTCCGCGCCATCGTGTTCCAGCAGGTCATAGGCGAGCACGCGCACCGGCGTGTTGCGCAGGGTAGCCGCACCGGGCTTGCGGCGCTGGATGCGGGTCTGCAGCGCGGTGAATGCACGCGGCAGGTCCGTGGCTTCGTCCCAGGCCAGCAGCTCTCCGTCCAGCACGCAGCCATCGGGAAGCGCCATCGCCGCCTGTTCGATTTCGGGGAAGCGACCATCCAGCCGCTCTTCGCCGCGTGACCACAATGCGACCTCGCCGCGCCGGCGCAGCAGCTGCAGGCGGATGCCATCCCACTTCCATTCCAGCAGCCAATCTTCGATGGAGCCGAGGCGTTCGGCAGGATCGCCTTCCAGTGGTGAGGCGAGAAAGAACGGGTAGGGTTGCTGCCGGTCCAGTGGCAGCTCATCCGGCGACAGCAGCTGGCCCAGCAGTGCGGGCGAGGGCACCCACTCGCCAAGCATGCGCTGGGCGATGCGCGCGATGTCCAGCCCGGACCACTCCGCCAGTGCCTGCTGCACCAGCCGCTGCGAGACGCCAACGCGCAGGGCGCCGGTCAGCAGCTTGTTGAACACCAGGCGTTCGCTGCTGCACAGCTGCTGCCAGCCCGCGACGACCGCCGCACGGCGTACCGCTTCGGGCTGGTTGGCCACCGCCAGCAGATGCTGTTCGATCCAATCCGCCAACGCACGGTCGGCGGCGGGCTGGGATGGATCATCCAGCAGCAGGGTCAACGTTTCGGCCAGGTCACCGACCTGCGCATAGCTGTCTTCCACCAGCCATGGCGGCAAGCCGGATTCTTCGGCAATCCAGGCGCGCAGTTCGCCACTGGCGGCGATCTTGCGGCGTGCGCCGCCCACCTTGCCACCGCTGAGCAGGTACAGCGCCCACGCCGCATCGTGCGCGCCTGCCTGGCGGAAGTAATCGATCAATGCCGCACGCTTGTCCAGCGTGGCGGTGCTGCGGTCCAGGCGCTGGTAGAGCGCCGCGAAGGCCTTCATTCCTCGCTCCCGAAATCGGTACGGAAGGCTTCAGCCGCTACGCCGCGCTCGCGCAGGAAGGGAATCAACGCATCGGTATTGCCATGGGTCGCGATCACCCGCTGCGCGCCGGTCTGTTCGATGGTCTGCAGCAGTGCGGGCCAATCGGCGTGATCGGAAATGACGAAGCCACGATCGACGTTGCGGCGACGCCGGTTGCCGCGCAGCTGCATCCAGCCCGAGGCGAAGCCCAGCTGGTAGCGGCCGAAGCGGCGCATCCACGGCGTGCCGGCGGCCGAGGGCGGGGCGAGGATCAACTGGCCGGCGGCATCCGGCTGGCGACCCTGCTCGGCCACCGCCAGCGTCTCCAGCATTGGCACGTTGGCCTGCCGATACACCTCCACACCATTGGCGATGGCACCGTGCAGCCAGGCCGGGCGATCGTCCAGCGGCAGCAGTTCGGCCAGTACCCGCTGCGCCTTGCCCAGTGCATAGCACAGCAGGATGGCAGCTTCGCCGCGCTGTTCGCATTCGCGGCGCCACGCCACGATCTCCGCAGCGACGGTGGGCGTGTCCGGCCAACGATAGATCGGCAGGGCAAAGGTGGCCTCGGTGATGAAGGTATCGCAGGGCACCACTTCGAACGGCGCACAGGTTGGATCAGGCTGGCGCTTGTAGTCGCCGGACGCCACCCAGACCTGCTGCCCGTCGTCGATGCGCACCTGCGAAGACCCCAGTACATGGCCGGCGGGATGCAGCGATACCTGCACCCGGCCCAGGCGGAACGGCACGCCCTCGGCATGCGCCTGCACCGGCACATCGCCCAGGCGCCAGCGCAGGATCGGCAGGCTGCCGTCGCTGCAGTGGTACTCGCCCATGCCCGGGCGTGCGTGATCGCCGTGGCCATGGGTGATAACCGCGCGCGGGACCGGTCGCCAGGGATCGATGTGGAAATCACCGGCGGCGCAGTACAGCCCTTCTGGGCGCAGGACCACCAGATCGTCATTGACTGCCATGCGGTCACTGTGGCCGGCCGCTCGTGCACAGGGTGAGAATCGGCCTGAACACGGGCTTGGCAGGCGATGCGGCACAATCGAACCGCAGATCTCTTGCCGCCAGGACGGACCGGATGAGTGGACCCAGCTTCAGCAGCAATGCGCCCTACGAAACCCATGTGGTGCTGAACCAGCCGCCGTCGTTCGCGGGGCGCCAGTTGTGGACCGATGACGTGGCGCTGATGGAGGCGGTGCAGCGCGAAGGCGCTGGCGGCTTCGCGCCGCGGCTGGCGGTCTATGGTGCGCTGGCGGGTGACGAACTGTACCGGCTCGGCTTCGATGCCAACCGCGATCGGCCGCGCCTGCGCACGCATGATGCGCAGGGCCATCGCATCGATACGGTGGAGTTCCATCCGGCCTATCACCAGTTGATGGGCACAGCGAAATCGCACGGGGTCGCCGGGTTGTCCTGGCACGAGCCGCAACCGGGCGGGCATGTCGCGCGCGCGGTGTTGAGCTACCTGCACCACCAGGCCGAGGCTGGCACCAGTTGCCCGTTGACGATGACCCATGCGGCAGTTGCAGTGCTGCACACGCAGCCGCACCTGGCCGAGTGGGCGCGCAAGGCCGCAGCGCCGGTCTATGACCCGCGCGATGTACCGGTGGCGGACAAGGCCGGCATCACGCTGGGCATGGGCATGACCGAGAAGCAGGGAGGCTCGGATGTGCGTGCCAACAGCACGCGCGCTGAACCGATCGATGGCGAGCGCTATCGCCTGGTCGGTCACAAGTGGTTCTTTTCCGCACCGATGTGCGATGGCTTCCTGGTTCTGGCGCAGGCGCCGGGAGGACTGACCTGCCTGCTGATGCCGCGCCGGCTGGCCGACGGCGACCGCAACGCATTCCGGTTGATGCGCTTGAAGGACAAGCTTGGCGATTGGGCCAATGCCTCCAGCGAAGTCGAGTTCTGCGGGGCACAGGCGTGGCGCGTGGGCGAGGAGGGGCGGGGCGTGGCCACCATCATCGGCATGGTGATGATGACCCGCCTGGACTGCATGCTGGGCGCGGCGGCGGAAATGCGCATGGCGCTGGCGCAGGCGCTGCATCACGCACGTCATCGCCGCACGTTCGGCAAGCTGCTGGTCGAGCACCCGTTGATGACCAATGTGCTGGCCGACCTGGCACTGGAGTCGGAAGCGGCCACAGTGCTGTCGATGCGCATCGCGCGTGCGGTGGACCGGGCCGGCGTGGATGCCAACGAAGCCGCATTGGCGCGTGTGGGGACGGCGCTGGGCAAGTACTGGTTGTGCAAGCGCGCGCCGGCCTTCGTCAATGAAGCACAGGAATGCCTGGGCGGCGCGGGCTATGTGGAGGAATCGATGCTGCCGCGGCTGTACCGGCAGGCACCGTTGAATTCGATCTGGGAAGGAAGCGGCAACATCCAGTGTCTGGACGTGCTGCGCGCGCTGGCGCGCGAACCGGAGGCGCTGGCGGCGCTGCGCGCTGAACTGGCGGCGGTGGCCGATCGTGATGCGCGCTACGCAGCGGCTTTGCAGCGGTGGGCAGCAGCACCGCCACCGGATGAGTCGCAGGCGCGGCTGTTCTGCGAGCGCACAGTGCTGTTGTTGCAGGCCGCGCTGCTGTTGCGTGCGCAAAGTCCGATGGCAGAGGCGTTCGTGCGCAGCCGGCTGCAAGCGGAGCATGGGCTGGTGTTCGGGACCCTGCCGACGGGCGTGGATCTGTCGGCGATGCTGGTGCGCGCGCTGCCGTAGGAGCGCCCACCACGGAATCAACGGAAAAAACGCAAAGCGAAAAGCAGAAAAGCCGCGGCAGTGCCGCGGCTTTTCCTGTAGCGCCGGGCCCATGCCTGGCTGCCGGTACGCCTCAGTGCTTGGCTTCTTCCTTGGCGGCGTTCGCCTTCGCGTCATTGGCAACATCGCGGGCCTTGTCGGCCACCTTCTGTGCGGCGTTGGCAGTCGCGTCGCTGGCGTGTGCGGCGGCGTCGGTTGCGGCGTCCTTGGCCTTGTCGGCAGCGTTGGCGGTGGCGTCTGCAGCCTTGTCCAGCGCCTGCTGGGTATCGGCGGCGGCCTGCTCGGAGGCTGCAGCGGTCTTGTCGGCGGCGTCACGGGTAGCTTCTGCCGCCTTGTCGACGGCATCGCGGGCAGCCGCGCCGGCGCTGTCAGCGGCCTGCTGCGCGTCCTGCTTGGCCTGTTCGGCTTCCGGGCCCTTGCAGGCGGCCAGGGCCAGCAGCAGGGAGGCGGCCAGCAGGGTGGTGGTGATCGGGCGAATCTTCATGGCGGTCTCCGGTACTGCAATGGATGGGGACGCCAGCCTATTCATGCCGTTGTGAAGGCGGGGTCGCGATGCCCGCGCCGCGAGGTCGCAGTGGCGCAAAGAAAAAGCCGCTGGCGAACCAGCGGCTTTTCCGGAACAGCGTGAAGAAAGAAGTTATTACTTCTTGGCTTCTTCAGCAGCGTCCTTGGCCTGCTCAGCGGTAGCTTCGGCAGCCTTGGCAGCGTCCTTGGCTTCGCCAGCAGCAGCGTCGGTCGCGGCAGCAGCGGTGTTGGCAGCAGCGTCGGTCGCAGCGTCAGCAGCGGTGGCGGCGGTGTTGGCAGCCTGCTGGGCAGCGTCGGCGGTCTGGGCGCCGGCAGCGGCGGCCTGGTCGGCAGCAGCCTGGGCTTCGGTGGCGGCTTCGTTGGCCGAAGCAGCGGCGTCCTGGGCAGCTTCCTGCTTCGAGCAGGCGGCCAGGGCCAGAGCCAGGGACATCGCGACCAGCAGCTTGTTGATGCTCATTGTGTAAATCCTCGTCGTTAGAATTAGGCAACGCGCATGCTGCGCGCCGACAACATGATGACAAGCCAAGATTGGGTGTCAAGCGATCCCGCATTCATTTTTGCGAAATCATCGTTAAATCTTTTTAAATCAATTCGATGGCGATTGCCGTTGCTTCGCCGCCACCGATGCACAGGGTGGCAATGCCGCGCTTGCCACCGCGCGTGCGCAGGGCGTTGACCAGGGTCACCACCAGGCGTGCACCGGAGGCACCGATGGGATGACCCAGCGCGCAGGCACCGCCATTCACGTTCAGCTTGTCGTGCGGGATGCCCAGCTCACGCATCGGCGCCATTGCCACCACGGCAAAGGCCTCGTTGATCTCGAACAGGTCGATCTGGTCCAGCGACCAGCCGGTCTTGGCCAGCAGCGTGTGGATCGCGCCGATCGGGGCGGTGGTGAACCACTCCGGTTCCTGCGAATGGGTGGCGTGGCCGACGATGCGGGCCAGCGGAGTGATGCCACGGGCGGCCGCGTCTTCCTCGGTCAGCAGGACCACCGCGGCGGCGCCGTCGGAGATGCTGGAGGAACTGGCGGCGGTGACGCTGCCGTCCTTCTTGAAGGCCGGACGCAGGCTCGGGATCTTGGCGATATCCGAGCGCCCCGGCTGCTCGTCGGTGGCGACCTCGACGTCACCCTTGCGGGTGGCTACCTTCACCGCGACGATCTCGTCGGCGAACGCACCGTTGGCCTGTGCGGCCTGCGCGCGCTTGACCGATTCGATCGCGTAGGCGTCCTGCTCCTCGCGGCTGAACTGGTACTTGTCCACGGCGCATTCGGCGAATTCGCCCATGGCCTTGCCGTCATAGGCGTTGACCAGGCCGTCGTGGGCCATGTGGTCGACCGCCTGGAAGTTGCCGAAGCGGTTGCCGGTACGGGAGTTCGGCAGCAGGTGCGGGGCGTTGGACATCGATTCCATGCCACCGGCGACCACGATGCTGGCCGAACCGGCCTTGATCAGGTCATGGCCGAGCATGATGGTCTTCATGCCCGAGCCGCACACCTTGTTGAGGGTGGTGGCGCCGGCCGACAGCGGAATGCCGGCGGCGATCGCCGCCTGGCGGGCGGGCGCCTGGCCGAGGTTGGCCGGCAGCACGCAGCCCATGAGGACCTCGGAGACGTCGCTGGCCGGTACGCCCGACTGTTCCAGGGCGGCAGCGATGGCGGCCGCGCCGAGGGTGGGGGTCGGCACGCCGTTGAACTGGCCGAGGAAGGAGCCGATGGCGGTGCGCTTGGCGGCGGCGATGACGATGTTGGACATGGCAATCTCGTTGATGCGTAAGCAATGTTCGGAAAGGAGACCGCGGACGTTGGAAGCGCCCCGGTTTCCCGGCAGACTGCGTGGGGGTCGGCCCAAGTATAGAGGGTCGGGGAGGGCCGCCGCTGGGCGGCACCGCACGCCTGCCGGGATGTAGGCAGGTCAACGTTCATGGGAAGGAATCGATGGAACGCACGACGATGGTTAGGTCCGCGCTGGCAACGGCGCTGGCGATGGCAATGACGGCATGTGGCGGCGGCGGAGGCGGCGGCAATGTCCGCATCGATCCCCCTCCGACCACCCCCACACCCCCAACGACGCCCCCTCCGACGGCACCGCCTCCGGCCAAGCCGCAGGAACCGGCCTTCGACGCGCACCTGTCAGTGACCAATGCGCGTGCCGCACAGGCCGCCGGCCTGACCGGGCAGGGCGTGCGCATCGGCATCGTCGACTCGGGCGTGCAGCGCAACGCAGCGGCATTGAACGGGCGGGTGGTGGGCAACCTCAACTACATCGATCCGGCGCGCAACAACCTGCTGGTGGACGACGTGGTGGGCCACGGCACGGCGGTAGCCAGCCTGGCCGCCGGCGCGCCGGTGGGAACCTGGCCGGGCGGCATCGCCCCCGGTGCGCAGATCGTTTCGGCGCGGATCATCGCCGACAAGCCGCCGGTCGATGACGGCAGCGGCAAGGGCAATTCCTTCAGCGGTCCGCTGGGCGTGGCGCAGGTCCACCAGGACCTGATCAGCTACAACGTGAAGGTGATGAACAACTCGTGGGGCGGCCTGTACTGGACCGACCTGCCAACCACCGCGCAGGTGGCGGCCGAGTACCGTCCGTTCGTCATCAACCATGGCGGCCTGGTGGTGTTCGCGGCCGGCAACGATGCGCGCACCGAACCGAGCAGCCTGGCCGCCCTGCCCAGCCAGCTGGGCGTTGCCGGCTCGCTGCCGGCGGCCGACCTGGAGCGCGGTTGGCTGGTGGCGACCGCAGTGGATCCCTATGCACCGGGCACGCTGGCCAGCTACGCCAATGCCTGCGGGCAGGCGGCGCGCTATTGCCTGGCGGCGCCGGGCAGCGCGGTCTATCCCGATGCCAATGGCAGCACCTACTACTGGAACTACGGGACGTCCTTCGCCGCCCCGTTGATCTCCGGCGCCGCCGCGCTGGTCTGGCAGCGCTACCCGTACTTCGACAACAACCTGGTGCGGCAGACCCTGCTGGGCACGGCCAAGGACATCGGCGCGCCCGGCGTGGATGCGGTGTTCGGCTACGGCCTGCTCGACATCTCGCGGGCGATCAAGGGCCCGGGCCGCTTCGACTGGGGTGATGTAGTGGCCAATGTCGATGCGCCATCGAGCGGCTCGCTGTGGAGCAACGACATCGTCGGCAGCGGCGGCCTGGTCAAGCAGGGCGGGGGCACCCTGGTGCTCGCAGGCAACAACAGCTACAGCGGCGCCACCCGCATCGAACGCGGCATCCTGTCGCTGCAGAACGGCGGTGTCATCCGTTCCAACGTGACCATCCTCGGCCAGCCCGACCCGGATTCGACCGGCCTGCAGTTCAATGGCGGCACGCCGCGCGTGATCGGCAACGTGGTCAACGGCAGCAGCGTGTTCCTGACCACCGGCAGCACCACCGGCACCATCGAGGGCAACTACACGCAGCAGGCGGGTGGCCAGTTGATGGTCGCGCTCGGTGCCAATGCGCTGCAGGTGACCGGCACGGCCTCGATCAATGGTGGCGTGCGCGTGCATGGCTTCGTCTCCGGCTACGTGCCGCAGAACGGCAGCCGCCAGGACCTGGTCCATGCGGCCGGTGGCCTGAGCGGCACCTTCAGCAGCCCGGCCTCCTCCAGCGGCCTGCAGGGCCTGTCGCTGCTGCAGAGCAGCTATGGCTATGACAGCAACACTGCCTGGTTGAACCTGACCCAGGTGAGCGTGACGGCGGCGGCGACCGGGCTCGCGGCCTCGGCGCAGTCCGCGGCGCAACGACTGGAAGGTGCGTTCAGCGCACTCGATGGCAGTCCTGCGCTGCAGGGCTCGGCCTTCGGCACGGCGGCCGGTGCGCTGCAGTGGACCGGCGGTGGCAGCGAGGGCCTGGCAGCCAGCCTGCAGAGCCTGTCCGGGCAGGCGCATGCGCGGGCCGAGTCGGCCACCTTCGACAGCATCGACATGTCGCGCCGTGCGATCGCCGAGCGCTTCGATCGCGTGCAGGCGGCGCCGCGCCTGCGCGGGGCCTGGCAGAGCGCGCTCGGTGAGGCCGGGCAGGGCAGTTTTGCCGGCAATGCCGCCGACAGCCGTGGCTGGATGGCCGGCCAGGACCTGCCGCTGGGCAGCAATGGGCTGATGGGCGTGGCCTTTGGCGAGACCCGCAGCAATGGTGGCAGCAGCTTCGGCGGCGATCGTGGGCGTGATCGCCAGGCGCAGGCACAGTTGTACGCCGGTTGGAACCTGGGCCGGGGCTATGCGCTGGCGCAGGTCGGCAGCGGCCAGTTCACCCGTGCGCTGGATCGCCAGTTGCTGCTGGGCGCCGGTGCCTATGGTGTTTCCGCACGTTACGGCGGACGCTTCAGCAGTGCCAGCGTCGAAGGCGGCTATCGTTTCGGCCGCGCGGGCGCGTCGTTGACACCGTATCTGGGTGCCAGCACCACGCGCGTGGATACCGATGCCTTCAATGAGCTGGGTGGTTTCGGCTTCGGCCTGCGTGGCGACGCCAATCGCGTGCAGCGCAGCCAGATGCTGGCCGGTATCCGCGGCGAGCGCGGCTGGGGGCGCTGGACGCTGCGCGGGCACGCCGAGTGGCAGCAACGGCTCGACGGTGCCGATGCGGACTGGCAGGCCAGCTTCGTTGGTGTCGATGCCTGGGCACCCCTGGCGGGATGGGACGCACCGCGTGGCAGTGCGCTGTTCGGCGTGGCGCTGGAGTCGTGGTGGGGCCGCAATGGCCGCCTGAGCCTGGGCTTCGACCAGCGCGTCGGTGGCGAGGGCGCGCGCCAGGCGGCGCTGCGCTACAGCACCGGGTTCTGAGCGGGAGGTCGCGCCGGGACGTCAGCTCCGGCGCGACATCGGCAGGCTCAGCCGCCGCGCAGGTTGCCCAGGCGCGGGGTGCTGCGGCCCAGCGGCATCTTCAGCTTGCCGATCGACAGGATGCGGCTTTCGGCGATGCGGTCGGCCGCACGCTGCGGCGCGATGTTCTCGCGCTGCGACAGTTCGAAGATGCGGGTGAGGTTGTGATAGATGCTGCGGATCAGGCGCATCGCGCGTTCGCGGTTGTAGCCATCGATCTCCAGCGACACGTTCATCACGCCGCCAGCGTTGACCGCATAGTCCGGCGCATACAGGATGCCGCGCGCGTGCAGTTCATCGCCGATTTCCAGGCTCGACAGCTGGTTGTTGGCGGTACCGCAGATGATCTTGGCCTTGATCCGCGGCAGGGTGTCGGCGTTGATGGCGCCTTCCAGCGCGCACGGTGCGAACACGTCGGCGTTCACTTCGTGGATCTCGTCGGGCTTGACCGCTTCGGCGCCGAAATCGCTGACCGCGCGATCAACCAGTGCGCTGTCCAGGTCGGTGACATACAGCTTGGCACCGCGGTCGCGCAGCAGTTTCACCAGCTCCATGCCGATGTGGCCCAGGCCCTGCACCGCGATGCTGGTCTTGCCCACTTCCTCGTGGCCGAACTTGAAGCGCATCGCCGCCATCAGCGCCTGCAGCGCACCGTAGGCGGTGAACGGGGCCGGATCGCCGGAGCCGCCATGGACCTGGTGAACGCCGGTCACGAACTGGCTCTCCAGGTAGATGTTCTCCATGTCGTTGACGTCGGTGCCGACGTCTTCGGCGGTGATGTAGCGGCCGCCCAGCGAGTCGACGTAACGGCCGAAGGCGCGGAACAGCACCTCGGTCTTGTCCACCTTCGGGTCGCCGATGATCACCGCCTTGCCGCCACCGACGTTGAGGCCGGCCAGCGCATTCTTGTAGGTCATCGTCCGGCTCAGCCGCAGCACGTCGGCCAGTGCCTCGTCGGTGCTGGCGTAGGGGCGCATGCGCACGCCGCCCAGGGCCGGGCCCAAGGTGGTGTTGTGAATGGCGATGATCGCCTTCAGGCCGGCATCGTGGTTGTGGCAGAACACCACTTGTTCGTGGCCGGTGGTGGCGAGGGTTTCGAATAGCATGGCGTCTCCGATGGCGCGAACAGCGGCGAACTGCAGCGAACGGCCAGTGAACGGTAGGGTCCCAAAACAAAAAAAGCGACGTCGTCATGGCTGGGGGACGGGTCGCGCGGCGCCATTCTAGTCCATTCGCCCGGCCGTTGCCGTCGACGTAGGCGGCCGTCAGGTTAAAGAAGATGAAAGTGCGGCCGATGCTGCGACGACGGCGGGTGGCCGGATGGGCGTGAAGAGGCAGGGCGGTCAGTGACGGCAAGGGCATCACAACGACAGGACGGGCGGCGATGACAGCGGCATGGTGGCGATCGCTGCGCGGCTGGCTGACACGTTCGACCGGGACGGCACCGGCGCGGCTGGTTGCCGCATCCCGCCAGGCGGTGGCCGCCGCAGCCGCAAGCCTGCAGGGCGAGGCGCTGCCGTCGCCGGAGATCGCCGCTCACCTGCAACGCGGGCTGCATGCGCTTGCGTTGTACCCACGGCTGGCCGGCGAGCCAACGCCGGTGCAGGACCCAGGCCTGGGCGAGGCGGTGGCGCGCGCGCTGCAGGACCGCGACTGGGCGGCCAGGCAGCTGCCCCGCCGGCCGCAGCTGCTGCCGCAGCTGATCCAGACCGTCAACGACGATGCCGCCTCGGCCCGGGTGATGGCCGCGATCATCGGCCAGGACCCGGTGCTGACCGGCAACCTGCTGCGCATCGCCAACAGCCCGGCCTACAAGGTCCACGAGCGCCCGGTAGAGAGCCTGCAGCGGGCGGTGACCCTGGTCGGCACCGAGGGCGTGCGCCAGATCATCAGTGCGGTACTGGTGCAGCCGGTGATGCAGGTGCAATGCGAGGTGTTCCCGCAGTTCAGCGCGATCATCTGGGAGCACGCACTGCTGGCATCGCGTGCAGCGGCCGACCACGCACGCACGGTCACCTTCGGCGATGCCTTCGCCGCGCAGTGGCTGGGCCTGGTGCAGGGGCTGGGTGCGGCGCTGGTGATGCGCCAGCTGCTGCAGGAGGCACAGGCCCGTGGCGAGCCCGTGGAGCCGGCGTTGGCCCTGCAGCTGTTGCAGCAGTGGTCGTTGCCGCTGGCGCAGCGGGTCGCTGCCGCATGGGAGTTGCCTGAGCCGGTTCACCAGGCCTTGGCGGTGGATGCGGAAGGATCGTTGGCCGACAGCCTGCGCCTGGCGAGCGCGGCCGCAGCGGCCAGCCTGTTGTGCCGCCATGGGCATGCCAGCCAGAGCCGCATGCTGGCCCTGCTGGAGCAGCTGCCCTCGGCACCGCCGCATGCATTGCGCTGGATCTGGCGGCGCCTGCATGGGCGCAACGTGGAAACGCTGGACGAGGCCGGACAGGATGAGGCCACTCCGGCGTCCTGAGCGCTACAGCTGCGATTCCACCGGCAGCCAGCTGATCACCCGCGACAACCAGCGCTTGCGCGCCGTTGCCCCTGGCTCGGCCTCCACCCAGTGCGGTGGCGGTTCGCGCTCCAGCCAGCGCAACCGGCGGCGGTCGTCCAGTGCCAGCCACCAGCTGTGCCTGGGGTCAGCCAGGCGCAGGTATTCGTCCCGCAGCTGTGTACCCAGCACCGGATCGTCGAACAGCACACCCATTTCAGTGTTCAGGTAGGCCGAGCGCGGGTCCAGGTTGAAGGAGCCGACGAAACCGCGGCGGTCATCGATCAGGAATGCCTTGGTGTGCAGGCTCGCGCCGCTGCTGCCGAACACGCCGGCATCGCCCGACTGACCCTGTGCCTTCAGCTCGTACAGGTGGACGCCGGCTTCCAGCAGTGGCACGCGGTAGCCCATGTAGCCCCCGTGCACGGCGGCGACGTCGTTGGCGGCCAGCGAGTTGGTGACCACGCCCACCTGCACGCCCCGCCCGGCCATTGCCGAAAAGCCATCGAGGCCCTCGTTGCCGGGCACGAAGTAGGGCGAGATCAACAGGGCCTTGTGCCGGGCGGCCTGCAGCTCGCTGATCAGGGTCGACACCAGCCAGGTGGCGCGATCATCCCTGCGGTGCTTCATCGGCGGGTCCGACACGATGCGCACGGCACCGCTCCAGTGCAACGGCTCGGGGCTCGGGCGCTGCCGCTGGCGTGATTCGGCCACGCGCGCAAGGTAGGGGCGGGCCACGTCCCGCTGCGCCTCGTGGTCCGATTCGCGCACCAGCAGGCGCAGTTGTGCGTCGGTATGGAAGGCAAGCGCGGATACCGGGATGGCGGTTTCGCTGTTCCAGTAGTCGTCGAAGATCCGGTTGGCCTGCTCCACGGCGGGGCCGGCGACCAGCAGGTCCAGATCCTGGAAGTTCACGTCGGTGCGCGCGCTGAAGTACTCCTCGCCGATGTTGCGGCCACCGACGATCGCGACGCGGCCATCGGCGATCCAGCTCTTGTTGTGCATGCGGTGGTTCACGCTGAAGAAGCGCTGCACCATCTCCACCATGCGCAGGATGCCGGTCCGGTTGCGGAACGGGTTGTACAGGCGGATCTCGATGTTCGGATGGGCATCGAGCGCCATCATCAGCGCGTCCTTGTCCTTGGCATTCATGTCATCGAGCAGGATGCGCACGCGCACGCCGCGCTCGGCGGCGTCATACAGCGCCTTGGCCATCAGGTGGCCGATCAGGTCGTCGTGCCAGATGTAGTACTGCAGGTCCAGGCTGCGGCCGGCCTGGGTGGTGATCATCGCGCGGGCGGCGAAGGCATCCATGCCATCGCTGAGGAAGGCCACGCCCGACTGGCCGGGATGGGCCGCCTGCAGCGGCACGATCTGCTGGTCGATGCGGGTCTGTGCCGGCTGCAGCGGCAGCACGTGCGAAGGCGCGCCATGCGCCTGCGGCGTGAGATGGTCGGCCAGCAGCAGCCCGGACAGGACCAGCAGCACCAGCACGGCGAGGATGATCGCAGCAACACGCAGCAGGCGTCGCCACAGCGGCTTGGGCAGGCTCATGCCCCGATGGTAGAGCCACGCCATGCGTGAAGGAATGCCTGCAGGATCGACAGGGGGTCAGAGCCCCTGCCTTCGGCACGGGATCCGACCCCCGGATCCCTCTCCACGGGAAAGGGCCCTGACCCGCACACCTCAGAACCGCTCGTCGCTGCCCAGGTAGCGCCACTGCCCCGGCGGCAGCGGCCCCAGCGCCACGCGTCCGATACGCAGGCGGCGCACGGCCGTGACCTGCAGGCCGGCGGCGCTGACCGCCACACGCAGCCCCTTGGCCGTCAGGCCCTTGCCGGCGAAGCGCAGGCGCTGCTCGCTCTGCCAGCTGACCTTGGCGCCGCCCGATTCCTGCTGCAGCCGCGCCATCAGCCACGGCCCGCGCTCGGGACCGCCTTCGGCCACTTCGATCAGGTATTCCTGCTCGGTACGGCCCAGGTTGCGCTGCAGGTGGGCCAGCGTGGCCGGATCCTGGCTGACCACCACCAGCCCGCTGTCGCTGGCCGGCAGCGAGGCGGCCAGCTGCAGGCCGTGGAAGTGACGCTGCAACGGGCGGAGGTCGCTGGCATCAAGTTCGCTGCGGCTGTCACTGCTGACCAGGGCACACAGGGTTTCGGCGGCGACACCGGCCGGCTTGTGCAGCAGCATGCTGACCCGCTCGGCCTTTTCATCGCTGGCCTGTTCGGCCACCACGATCACCGCGCTGCCATCGACCGGGCGCTGCGGCTGTTCCACCACGTCGCCGTTGACCGTGACCCAGCCGCCTTCGATGTAGCGCCGCGCTTCGCCGCGCGGGATGCCGAGCAGGGCGGACAGGCGTTTGTCGAGACGGATCGGTTCCATGGCAGGCAGGTCGGGCAGGGGGCGCGCAGTGTAGCTGCTGCGGCCGGTCAGCGCTGGCCGCGGTTGGCCAGCTCGGTCAGGTACAGGCGGGTATCGAACTCCAGCTGCAGGTACTCCGGCTCCATGTGCTGGCACAGCTGGTAGAAGGCCTTGTTGTGGTCGGCTTCCTTCAGGTGGGCCAGCTCATGCACCACGATCATGCGCAGGAACGCCGCGGGTGCCTGGCGGAACACGGTAGCGATGCGGATCTCGCGGCTGGCCTTGAGGCGGCCGCCGTGCACGCGGGAGATGGCGGTGTGGGTGCCCAGCGCGTGCTTGATCACTTCCAGCGTATTGTCGTAGCAGACCTTGTTGAGCGGCACCGACTTGCGCAGGTAACGGTCCTTCAGCTCCTGGGTGTAGTCGTACAGCTGGCGGTCGCTGCGCACCTCGTGCGGGTCGGGGTAGCGCTGCTGCAGCCAGGGGCCGAGCCTGCCCTGCGCCAGCAGCTCGCTGACCTGGGCAACCAGGGGTTCGGGATAACCGGTGAGGTACTTCAGGACTGCCATGCAGGGCCGGCGGGGCGTCGGTAGAATGGGGCATCCAAGATTACACGCGGTACGCACCGACCATGGCAAAGCCCAACGCGCTGCAGGAACAATTGCTCAAGGCCGGCCTGGCCAAGAAGTCGCAGGCCAGCGCCGCCGCACGCGAGCAGGCCAAGGCCCGCCAGGGCAAGGCCGAATCGACCTCGGCCGAGGTCCAGCGCGAGGCTGAACGTGCCCGCGCCGAGAAGGTCGAGCGCGACCGCGCACTGGCCGCCGAACGCAATGCCCAGGCCAGGCAGGCTGAACAGAAGGCCCAGGCCAGGCAGATCATCACGGCCCATGCCGTACCCCATAAGGGCGACGACGAGTACCGCTTCAGCGATGGCGCGGCGATCCGTACCCTGCTGATCGACCCCAAGCTGCGCAAGGCGCTGTCGGTGGGCGTGCTGGTCATCGTCGCCCACGGCGAGGGCTATGTGTTGCTGCCCCGCGCCGCCGCCGAAAAGGTGCGTGAACGCGCACCCGAAGCAATCATCGTCGACCACGGCCAGCCGGGCTCGACCGCCGAGATCTCCACCGGCAACGCAGAAGACGACGCCTATTACGCGCAGTTCCAGGTGCCCGACGACCTGGTCTGGTAAGCAAAAAGGGGACGGAGGGGATTAAGCCGCAATCGGCCTGATCGGATCCGTCGGCGTTCTGTTTGGCATCCTGAAAAGCAGCCGAGCATGGCTCGGCTCTACATGAAGGCCTTCCTTTTTGCCGGGGTGTATCGTCCCCATATCGGGCGACACACCTGCGGAGGATAGCCATGGCCACCGGTTGGGCAGGAGACGGCGCGGTCCAGGACCAGATCGACGCCACCGTCGACGACGCGATCGCCCGCGCGCGGCGCCAGCTGCGCGAGGGACCCGGTCTGGAACACTGTGAGGAATGCGACGCGCCGATCCCGTTGGCGCGGCGCCAGGCTGTGCCTGGTGTGCGGTTGTGCGTTGCGTGCCAGCAGGCGCGGGACGACGAAGACCAGGCGCATGCCGGGTACAACCGGCGTGGCAGCAAGGACAGCCAGCTGAGGTAAAGGGGTGTTTTATTGCAGGGCTGCGCCCTGCACCTGCAGAAGCAACGTCAACATCAAAGGCGCCATCCATGGCGCTCACTGATCTGGCCCCCCTCAACCGGACCCACACCGCCCCGCCATCCCACGGAATGCCGCTCTTGATCTTGCTTCGGCTTCGGCTTCGGCCTCTGCAGGTGCAGGGCGCAGCCCTGCCGAAAACTCCACCCTCAACCGTCGCCCTGGATGCCGCCGGGGGCCTGCGCCGGGTCACGCCAGCGCCGTACCGTGCGCTGGAAGAACAGGTTGTTCGGCAGCTGCAGCACCGTGCCCTCGTGGCCCTCGCCGGTCTCCTGCAGCGTGGTGTAGATCAGGTTCACGTCGATCACCCGGCCCTTCAGGCCCGGCTTCTCGCCGTTCTCCAGCACCTCGATGTAGTCGTGCAGGCGGAACGGGCGGGTGGTGAAGATCAGCAGCGTGCAGAAGATGTTGGACAGCACGCTCCAGGCCGCGAAGAAGGCCACCGCGCCCACGGCCGCGAAGCCGGTGAACGCGGTCCACAGCACCGAGGGCTTCGCGCCGAGCAGGCTGAGGATGTACAGCAGGGCACTGAAATAGACCACGAAACTGGTGATCCGGCGCGCGCCCATCACCATCTCGGGCGGCAACGTGTAGTGCTCGGCGAAGCGGCGGATCAGGCGCCGGGCGAGCACGCGCAGGAGCCACGCGACCAGAAGCACCACTACGATCTGCAGGGCGACGCCGGCGTAGTTCAACCACGGGTGGGTCCAGGGCGGCAGGTGATCCTTCAGCGACAACATCATGGGGCGACAACAGGTGGCAATAACGACCTTCGATGTTACCCGGCGCGTGCCGGGGATTCGACCGCCGGGGCCCAGGCCAGGCACACCAGCGCCTGGCGGTGCTGTTGCAGGCAGGCACGGCCGTTACCGGGGTGCAGCTGCAGCGACAGGCCCAGTGCCTGCAGCACGACGCAGGCGGCGATCACCAGCAGGGCGGCGCAGGTTGGGCTGGACATGGCAGGACTCCTGGACGGCAATTTCGCGAAGGACCTTCCATGGATGCAGCAGGTGTCGAAAAGGTTGCACGGCAGTGATCGTCGTCCGGCTCTAAACCTTTTCCCGGGCCGCCGCATCCAAGCGATATGCTCGACACCACCATGCCCGCGCCGCCTGCCGCCCACGACGCCGTCGATGAACCCGCCCTGGTGCGGGCGGCCGCCGCCGGCGATACCTCGGCCTATGAACTGCTGTACCGGCGGCATGCACCGCGCGTGTTCGCCGTGCTGTGGCGGCTGTGCGGGGGCCAGCAGGCGCGTGCCGAAGACGCCTTGCAGGAAGCCTTCCTGCAGGCGTGGAAGGCGCTGCCGGGGTTCCGTTTCGAGAGCAGCCTGTCGACCTGGCTGCATCGCCTGGGCGTCAACGCTGCGCTGATGGAACTGCGTGGGCGCGCCGCCGGGCAGGACCACGACAGTCTTGATGATGTGGACGGAGGACTGCAGGAACTGGCCGTACACGACCGCTGCGCCGGTACCGAGCGCGACCTGGAGCGCGCGCTGGCGACGCTGCCGCCGAGGGCGCGCGCGGTACTGGTGCTGCATGACATCGAGGGCTGGAAACACCAGGAGATCGCCGCGCAGCTGCAGATGGCCGTCGGCAGCTCCAAGGCACAGTTGCATCGTGCGCGCGGCCTGTTGCGCGCACGGCTGGGAGACATGACATGAGTACACACGAACACGATTCCGACCACGATCTGGTGGCCCGACTGCGCGCGCTGCCTTCCGAACGCGGCCTGCCCGCCGATGGCTGGGCGCGGTTGTCGGCGCAGCTGCCGCCGCGTGAACCACAGGCGGCGCCTGCGCCGACCGGCAACGTGGTGGTGCTGCCGGGGCGTTCGCGCCGGCGCTGGTGGTTGCCGGTGGGGGCCGCACTGGCCGCAAGCCTGGCGCTCTACGCGGTGGCGCCGTGGCGCCATGCGCAACCGGACGCGCCGGTGCCGTCTACCCTGCAACTGCAGGCCGCGGCGATGACCGAGCAGTACCAGCAGGCAGTGGCCTCGTTGCCCGCAGGCCGGGCGCCGGAATGGCAGCCGGCGCTGCACGAACTCGATGAAAGCGCGGCACAGATCCGGGCCGCGCTGGCGCAGGATCCACGCGCGCCGCATCTGCTTGGCCAGCTCAAGCGCACCTATGCGCTGCGGCTGGAATTGACCCGGCAGGCGGCCTATGCCGCCGAGTCCGGCCTGACGACCTGAGGAGACCCCCGATGACACGAACCCTGATGACCTGCTGCGCCGCGCTGTTGCTGCTGCCCGCGGTGGCCCTGGCTGACACCCGGATCGACGAGCGCCACAACCTGGCCGCCGGCGGCCGCATCGAACTGAGCAACGTGGCCGGCAAAGTGAGCGTGCGTGGCTGGGACCGCAACGACGTGCAGCTCACCGGTACGCTAAGCGATGGCCTGCAGCTGCGCCAGGAGAAGAGTGCCAACCGCGTGCGCTGGGAGATCGAGTATCCGCGTCGCAACAACAACGGCGGCGCGACGCTGGTGCTGAACGTGCCGCGCTCGGTGGAACTGCTGCTGAGTACGGTCAGTGCCAGCCAGGACATCAGCGGCATCGATGTGCGCCGCCTGCAGGCCGACACGGTCAGCGGCAGCCTGAGCGCCTCCGGTCGCAGCGGCGACAGCAAGCTCAATACGGTCAGCGGCGGTGTCATCGCGCGCCTGCAGACGCCGAAGCTGGACGTGAACACGGTCAGTGGCCGCATCGAAGCCGGCGGCGGCGTGTCCGGTGACATCGGTGCACAGACGGTATCCGGCCGGGTCGAGGTCGATGCCGGGCGGGTGCAGCGGCTGGCGGTGGAAACCGTGTCGGGCAGCATCGACCTGTCGGCGGCCGGGCTGGCGCCGGGGGGCCGTATCAATGTCGAATCGGTGAGCGCGTCGGTCAACCTGCGCCTGCCACGCACGGTTTCGGCGCAGCTGTCGGTGAACAGCTTCAGCGGGTCGATCAACAGCGACGCCGGCCAGGTGGAACGGCCGCGCTACGGCCCCGGCAGCCATCTCGATACTCGGCTCGGCAATGGCGACGGTGACATCCGCATCCAGTCGCATTCGGGCAGTGTGCGGGTACGCCTGGATCGCTGAGCGCGGTCCGGCAGGCCGCGGCGGCAGCGCCGCCGCGGTCGGAGCTGGGTCAGCTGGCTTTCTTCAGCGCCCAGGTAGTGCCGAGGACTTCGATCTTGCCACCGGCCTTGCGGAACGCTGCCAGGTCCGAAGCGATCGAATCGCTGCTGACCACGGTGCTGGCGGCCGCGCCCTTGCGTTCGCTGCGGATGCTGTTGCTGGCCTTCGCGGGGGTCTTTGCCTTGCGGGGCATGGTTGCTCCTGTCAGGTGGAAGGGGAGGAAAGCGCCCAGGCATCGGCCTGGCGCAGGTAGTCCTGCCGCTCGCGGCGGCAGTCATCGCCGCCCATCGAGAACTGGCGGCAGATCGCCGGGCGCTGCGAATAGATCGTGCAGCGCAGGTGATAGGGATCGATCGCCGCGCACCAGCCTTCCTCGTTGCGCGCCATCACGGCACGGCCGTGGGTGTCGCGTGACAGGAACTGGCCGGGCACGTGGTCGCCGGGCTGCAGCAGCACGGGCAACCGGCAACAGACCGCGTCACAACGGCGGCAGTCGATGGGTGCAGGTGCTGCGTCAGGTTGTAAGGCCTCAGGGGCCTGGCGGGTGCCCAAAGCGGGTCTCAATGGCGGCTCAGGTGCTGCGCGGACCATGAACGAGCCAGGAAGGCATGGCCGCTAGGCCCGCTGGGCGGGCCAGGCTGCACCGTGGACACACACACCGGCATGGCCGGTGGAAGGGGCAGCAGGGTTCTAGCCGACCAAGAGTAACTTAGACCGCGTAACGTTTTGTTAATCCTGGCTGGCTGCCGCCAGCGCAAGGCCCTGGACCACGCCCAGCGAGGGCTCGCCGTGGACCATGCGGGCGCCCGGGAAGGCGGCCGCCACCGCCTGGCGCAGGTAGCCGGCGCGGGACATGCCACCGGTCAGGAACACGGCATCCGGGTCGCCGCCGATGTCGCTGCGGACCTGGGCCAGCAGCTCGCGGATCTGCTCCAGGTAGCCATGGGCGGCGGCGGCCAGGCCGTCGGCGCTGCTGTCGGCATGCAGGTCGCGGGCGATGTAGTCCAGCGTGCTGCGGTGCTCGCTGGCAGCGCTGAGGGCGATCTTGGCGCGTTCCACGTCACGGTACAGGCGGGCGGTGTTGCCGGTGTCCTGCAGGGCCTGCAGGCGCTCGCCCCAGGGCGCGTCGACATGGTCGTACTTGTGCAGGCGGAATTCGCGCTGGCGGGTCATGTCCTGCACGGTGGCCGCTTCCACGTAGTGGTGGGCCGGCACGCGGGTGATGCCGCGGCCGAACAGCGGCATGTAGCTGGACAGGCTCAGCGCCAGGTCGATGTCGGTGCCGCCGCGGGCGATACCCCAGGCGCGGTGGATGCGCGGGGCGTCGTCGCCGCCGACTTCGGCATGGGCGATGTCGGTGGTGCCGCCGCCGATATCGACGATCACCGCCTGGTGCCGCTCGCGGCTTTCGGCGTGGTAATGCATGGCCGCCGCGGCTGGCTCCTCGAGGAAATCAACCTGGTCGAAGCCGGCCTGGGTGGCCGCTTCACGCAGGATGTCCAGCGCCTGGTCGTTGCCGGCTGCGCCGATCGAACTGCGGAACTGCACAGGGCGCCCGAGCAGGGCGGCGCGCAGCGGCCGGCCGAGCTGGGCACTGGCGGTCAGGCGGATGTGTTCGAGGATGTGCGCGGCGATGCCGGTGATGGTCTGCTTCGCGCGCGGGTGCAGGTTGTAGCCGAGCATCGACTTCGGGCTCTGCACCAGGTTGCCTTCGTGTTCCTCGAAATAGGCTTCCAGCGCTTCGTCGCCGTAGACCGCGTTCTGCAGCAGGTCGTTGGCGCTGCGTTCCTTGCCGGCGCGGGCTTCCATCCATTCCCGGCGCAGCGCGCGCAGGGCTTCGCGGCGCAGCGCCTGCGGCGTGCGTTCCTGGCCGGCGGCGCGCGCCGCGCGCGCGGCGCTGTCGATCATCTGCTGCAGCTGGTGTTCCTGGCCGTCGTCGAGCTGGAAGTCGTCCGGGTCGGGCACCACGCCGGGGAAGTACACACTGGTGCGGAACTGCTCGGCGTCGCCGAAGCGGATCGGCAGCAGTGTTCCCTCATGCACGATGGCGGCGGCGGAGTTGCTGGTACCGAAGTCGATGCCGAGGCGCATGGGGAGTTCCGGGGGCGATCAGGGGCCGCGCACTCTGCTGCAGTTCGCCGCCGACTGCAAGTTCCTGCGGCCTCCCATTCCGTATCGGGAGGCCGGATCGGGTCAAGCCGGGAGCCGGGCGCCGCCCGGAAAAGGGCAGGCGAGCCGGGCGGTTACAATGGCGGCTGTTGATTCACTTTGAGGTACTTGCTGATGTCTTCTGCCCCCGCCTGCCCGCAGTGCACCCTGGAAAACACCTATGCCGATGGCGCGCTGTGGATCTGCGCCGACTGCGGCTTCGAATGGACCGCCGAGGAAAGTGCCGGTTCGACCCTGGTCGTGCGTGACAGCAACGGCAATACCCTGCAGGCCGGTGACACGGTCACCGTGATCAAGGACCTGAAGGTGAAGGGTTCCTCGATCCCGCTCAAGCAGGGTACCGTGATCCGCAACATCCGCCTGGTCGAGGACGATGCCGAGCACATCGAAGGCAACTCGGAGAAGATCAAGGGCCTGGTCCTGAAGACCTGCTTCCTCAAGAAGGCCTGACCGGCCTTCAGCGCCTGGCCTGCTGCTGTGCGCGCCAGCGGGCCAGGCTGTCCAGCTTGGCCTGGTAGCGCGCCTGCTGCGGGGCACCGCCCAGCGCCTGCGCGCGCAGCAGTTCACGATCGGCGCGCCTGAGCTGGCCGGCCAGGAAATAGGCCCGCGCCAGCCCGAAGTGGAACTGGTGTGCGGTGTCGTACAGGCGCACGGCCTGCCGGTAATAGCGGATCGCCTGATCCAGTCGGCCGGCGCGTTCGGCCTCGGCGCCGAGCATGTACTGCGCGAACGGATCCTCGCGCTGCACCGACTGCAGGCGCTGCTCCAGCGCCTGCGCCTGCATGACCATGCCCAGCTTCCGGTACAGCGCGCTGGCGTTGGTCAGTGCAGCGTCCTGGCGGCCGTCCAGTCGCAGCGCCGTTTCCAATGCCCGGCGCGCGGCGGCGGTATCGCCCGTACGGTTTTCCAGCACGCCCAGGTTGTTCCAGGTGGCGGCGAAGCTGTTGTCCTGTGCCAGCGCGGCATTGAAGAAGGTGCGTGCACCCACCAGATCGCCGCTGGCCATGCGTTCGGCGCCGCGGTTGTTGTAGAAGTGTGCCAATGCCCGTGCCTGGCTGATCGGCAGCGGCCCGCGGCGGTCGTACAGCACGTTGCGATCCAGATCGACGGTGGCGAAGCGGCCGGCGAAGCCGACCCCGGCATTGACGTGGCCGACGCTGTAGACCAGGCCCTGGGCCTGGTCCTGGTACCACGACACGACCTGGCCGACTTCCTGCACGCGTGCCTGGATGCCGGCTTCGCGTGCCAGCGCGACGAACATCAGGGTAAAGGCCAGGCAGTTGGCGCGCCGCTGCTGCCAGATCTCGCTGACGGTGAAGGTCGCATCGGCGTCGTACTGCAGGTCCAGACCGTGGCGGTCGAAGATCATCTCCACCAGCGCCTGCAGGCGCTGCTCGCGGGAGTAACTGTGATTGATCACCTGCGTGCGCAGCATGTCGCGCATCGCCGCTGGAATCGCGAACACCTGCTGCGGCGTCGGCATCGCCGGAGTGGCGGTGCTGGCAACGGCCAGCGGCGCGGCCGTTCCCGGATGATCCTGTGCGATCGCGGACGGTGCTGCCAATGCGGCCAGTGCGAGCAGAACGAATCGGGCGGCAGGACGGTACATGACGGCTCCCGGCAGCGGCGGGCGCTCCCGCCTGAGGCGAGTGTAGACCTGTGCGCGCACCGCTGCAGCGACCGTTGGTCGGTCCGCACGTTCATCCACAACCGGTGTGGACCAGCGCTCGGGAAAGCTGTGGACAACCGCGTTGCGGCCTAGTGCGAAGGGCGTTGTGAGGACGTGGTGAAAAAAGCGACAGCTTGCCCGTCAACCGCGCAGGCGGGATGATCCGGGCATGGACTTTTCCCCGCTGACGCTCGCTCCGGCGCAGTGGCAGGCGCTGCAGGACAGCTATGCAACGCCACCACGCGCCTACCATCACTTCGGCCACGTGCGCGCGGTGCTGCAGCACTGCCAGGAGGTTGCCGACGGCCCCGGCTGGCAGCAGCCGGCCGAGGTCTACCTGGCCGTGCTCTACCACGATGCGATCTACGTGGCGGGGCGAAAGGACAACGAAGCACGTTCGGCGCAGATGGCCCTGCAGGCGATCACGCAGGCGCCGGAACTCGCCGCTGTCGATGCCGCCCGGGTCGAGCAGCTGATCCTGCTGACCGCCCGCCATGGCGCGCTCGGCCCGGACGATGTCGATGCCGAGGCCGCGCTGTTCCTGGACTGCGACATGGCGATCCTGGCCGCGCCGGAACCGGTGTTCACCGCCTATGACCGGGGCGTGGCCGAAGAGTACAAGGGCGTGGTGCCGGGCTTCCTGTATCGCGCTGGCCGCCGCCGTTTCCTGCAGGGCCTGCTGCGCGCACCGCGCATCTTCCTCAGCGAGTTCTTCCACCAGCGCCTCGACGCGGCCGCGCGCGACAACCTGCGGCGGCAGCTGGGTCGCTGAGCCAGCCCGCTACACTGGGGCCCGTTTCCACCGATTGCCGCTTCCAACCGTGTCCGTCCCTGATCCCGATCCCCGTCCGCTGCCGCCGGAAGAGCCCGGTCCCAACGAATGCTGTGGCAGCGGTTGCCCGCTGTGCGTGCTGGACCTGTATGCCGACGAGCTGCAGCGCTATCGCAAGGCGTTGGCCGAATGGCAGGCGCGGCACCCGGAAGCCTCCGCATGAGCCGCGCGCGTCCGGCGGCGCTGCTGGCGCTGGCCGCCCTGGTTCTGTTCCTGGTTACCGCGCTGTGGACCCAGTTCGCACGCACCGACCTGGACTGGGTGCGGGCCACGCTCAGCCTCTATCTGCACGGGCCGTGGGGGCTGGCGTTGCGTGCGGCGTACTGCCTGCTGGCACTGGCGATCACCCTGCTCGGCATCGCCCTTTATCGCGGCAGCATCGGCCCGCGGCGCAGCGCGGCGGCGCCGCTGCTGTTCACGGTCTCGGCGCTGGGCCTGGCCACGGTCGCCATCGGTGACAGCTGGCTGCCCGAAGCAACCCCGCTGCTGGCACCGTTCATCCACGGGTTGGCGGCCAACACTGCGTTCCTGTGTGCCAGCGTCGGCATGCTGCTGCAGGCCTGGTACCTGCGCCGCGAACCGGGCTGGCAATCCGCCGCCGGCCTGCTCTGGGGCTGGGCCTGGCTGGCCTTCGTGCTGCTGTGGCTGCACGTGCTGTGGCGTGGCGGGCCGCCGCGCGGGCTGGGGCAGAAAGTGGTGATCGTGGTGATCGTGGGCTGGCTGCTGTATCTGGCGCTGGCGCTGTATCGGCGCAGTCGTCGCGCCGCAGCCTGCTGAAACCCCAACGGCCTGCACCGGTACGTGCCGTGCACGTGGAGGCAGCGTATCGTGTGCGCATTCCATCGGGGCTGCGATATGAAGCGTGCAGGGCTGGGCAGGGTAATGGGCGTGGTGCTGGCGCTGGCCGCACTGCCGGCAACCGCGGCAGCGACCGTGCAGCAGTTCAGCCACGGGCGGTTCGAACAGATTCCGGTGCATATGCCGGCCGGTACCCCGCAGCGGGTGGTGATCTGGTTCCACGAACCGACTCCCGGTGGCGATACCAGCCGTCTGCCGATCGAGGCCCTGCGTGCCGACGGTGCGATGGTCGCCGCCGTGGACATCGCGCACCTGCGCGGCGTGCTCAAGCGCGAAGGCAACCCGACCTGTTCGTTCGGTTCCGGCGATGTCGAGAATTTCTCGCGCTGGCTGCAGGCCTCGCTGCATCTGCCCGGGTACCACCTGCCGCTGGTCGGCGGCGATGGCGAAGGCGCTGAAATGGCCTATGCGCTGGCTGCGCAGGCCGATACGCAGGTGTTCGCCGGCCTGCTCACCACTGGTTTCTGCCCGGACCACAACCACGAGCGCATGGTCTGCGGCGATGGCGTGAAGCGCAACACGCTGCAACCCGCCGAACTGAACTTCCCGTGGTTGAGTGCAGCCGGTGATCACGGCTGCAAGGCGGGCGAGGCCAGCGGTTTCGTGCAGCAGGTGGCGATGGCGCGCGAGTTCAAGCGCACGGCGCGTGGTGATGCCTCACCGGGCCTGGTGGCTGCAGCGCGGGTGATGGGTGCGCAGGCAGGCGTCAGCCTGGCACCGCCGCCGGCCGCGCTGAAGGGCCTGCCGGTGGTGGAAGTACCGTCGACCGGCAACGGCGACACGCTGGCCGTGTTCGTCTCCGGTGATGGTGGCTGGGCCGGCCTGGACAAGGACGTGGCGTCGTCGCTCAACGAGCACGGCGTGGCCGTGGTCGGCATCGACTCGCTGCGCTACTTCTGGAGCGAGCGCACGCCGAAGGGCTTCGCTGCTGACCTGCAGAAGATCATCGATCACTACCGCCAGCAGTGGCACCGCGACAAGGTGATGCTGATCGGTTTCTCGCAGGGGGCCGACGTGCTGCCGGCGACCATCAACCAGCTCGATGCCGATACCCGTGCAGCGCTGGACCGCATCGTGCTGCTGTCGGTAGGCAAGAAGGCCGACTTCGAGTTCCACGTCAGCAACTGGCTGGGCGGCGGCGGCGACGGCCTGCCGATCGCGCCGGAAGTGGCCAGACTGCCGGCGGAGAAAACGCTGTGCGTGTACGGCGACAAGGATGAGGACGCACTGTGCCCGGACCTGCCGGCCAATGACGGTGTGAAGAAGGTGAAGCTGCCGGGTGACCACCATTTCGGTGGTGACTATGATCGGCTGGCCGAGGTGATCCTCAAGGGCGGTATGTAGCGCTTGGTAGACGCCGACCTTGGTCGGCGCTGGGGCTGAGGGCGCCTTGGGGATGAGCGTGTCGACCAAGGTCGACACCTACCGGGCGGCAGGTGGCGCCGGGTATGCCTGGTGGTACGGGGCGTCAGTTGCGCCGCGGGTCCAGCGAGATCAGGCGCGTGGCATCCAGCAGTGCGGCTGGCAGGTGCATGCCGCCCGGCGCAGCGAGATAGCGTGGCCGCCACTGCGGGTCGAACTTCGACTTGAAGCGGCGCAGGCCACTGAAGCCGTAGAAGCGTTCGCCATGCCGCGCCAGCAGGCCGGCCAGGCGGTTCCAGCGGCCGGCCAGGCGATGCTGCGCCAGCCCGGACAGTGGCGCCATGCCCAGCGAGAAGCGTGCATAGCCCTGCGCGCGGCCCCACAGGAACAGCTCGATGAAGAGGAAGTCCATCGTGCCCTTCGGCGCCTCGTTGACGTGGCGCATCAGGTCCACCGACAGCTCGGCACCGGCCGGCGCCTGCCACAGGTTGGCGAACGCCACGATCTGGCCTTCGGCTTCGACCAGTGCCACCGGGAACCGCACCAGGTAATCCGGGTCGTAGCTGCCCAGCGAAAAGCCCTTTTCGTCGCCGGCCTTGTCTTCCAGCCACGCGTTGGAGATCGCGTGCAGGCGCGGCAGCAGGCTGGGAATTTCCTCCACCGGTGCCACACGGAAGGACAGGCCGCCGCGCTTGCCCCGGTTCCAGGCCTGGCGCAGGTCCGCACGTTCGCGGCCTTCCAGGCCGAAATCGTGCAGCGGCACCATCGCTTCTTCGCCCAGCTTGACCAGGCCCAGGCCCAGGTCGAGGTAGGTCTGCCAGTAGGACTCGCCGACCTGGTAGAACACAGGGCGCAGGCCGAGCCGGTCGGCTTCCTCGCGGAAGCGCCAGATCAATGCGCGGGCGACCTCCGGCGGGCCGACCGGATCGCCCATCGCGATCAGCGAACCGCCGTAGCGTTGCATCATCACGAAGCCCTGTTTCGCCTCGTCGCGCAGCACCGCCTTGTCGGCGGTCAGCACCAGGCAGGCCTGGGTATCGGTGGCACCGGCCAGTACCGGCGCCAGTGATTGCAGCGTGGCCTCGTCGGCGGCTGGCAGCGGGCTGCGCGTGCTGTGCAGCAGCCGCGCCAGGCCGAACATCACCAGCGCGATCGCCACGACCAGCAACGCGCGCAGCGCGCGTGGTGCGTTGCCGGATATCGCAAACTGCCACCACAGCTCGTTCTGGTACTCGACATGGCTGTAGGTGAAGAACAGCAGCCAGGTGACCGCGACCAGCACCAGGCCGAGGTTGCGCAGCCACGGCCATGACCAGGCTTCGTCCAGCAGCGCGCCCTGGCGGTAGAACTCGCGACGTGCGGCCCACAGTGCCATCGCCACCAGCACTGCCGAGACGGCGATCAACAGTTGGCCACCCCGCAGCCACAGCGGCAGTGGGGTGATCACGCACACTGCCATCGCCAGCACCCACGCGGCGTGGCTGCGCCGGGCCAGGCCCTGGCCGATCAGCAGCAGTGCGACGCCGCTGAGGCTGCCGATCAGGTGCGAGGTCTCCAGGATCGGCAGCGAGGCATTGACCAGGTGACGGCGTGGCGTCGGCAGCGTGCCGTCGATGACCAGTGCGGCGCCGATGCTGAACACCGCCAGCGCGATGATCTGCGGCAGCCACGGGCGCAGCGCGTTCCAGCCCGCACGGGTTGCACCGGCGCTGGCCTGCAGCGGTTGGCGCAGGGCGGGCGCAAGGGCGAGCAGGGTGGCCAGCACCAGCGGCAGCACGTAGTAGGTGACGCGGTAGATCAGCGCCGCTGCCAGCACCGCCGCCGGTGCCACCTGCGGCAACAGCTTCAGCAGGCTCCACTCGAACACGCCAAGGCCGGCGGGCACGGTCGAGACCAGGCCGGCCAGCACGGCCACCAGGTACAGGCCGACGAAGCCGGGCAGTCCGGTCGGCGTGGAGTCCGGCAGCAGCACGTAGAACGCGGCACTGGCCAGCACCAGTTCGATCACGCTCAGCACGGTGACGCCGATCATGGTGCGGCGGTCGGGCAGCCACAACGCATGGCCGAACACGCTGAACTGCCGTCCATCGCGGCCGACCAGCAGCACGGTGCCGAGATATGCGAGCAGGGCGACGATGCCGACGATGCGCACGGCATCGGGATTCAATGGCAATGCCAACGCTGCCGCTGCAGGTTCCATGCACAGTGCCACGCTGATCAGCAGCCATGCCCCGAACACGAAGCCGAGCGTGCTCATCAGCACCACCTGGCCGATCTGCGCCAGGTCCAGGCCGGCGCTGCGGTAGCCACGCAGGCGCACCGCGCCGCCGGTCAACGCGGCAAAGCCCACGGTCTGGCCCAGCGTGTGCGCAAGGAACGCGGTGATGCCGACTCGCGCAGGGTGCACGCGGATGCCGCTGCGACGCAGGCCGATGGCATCGAAGCCGATCAGGCAGGCGTAACTGGCCAGGCCGAGTACCACGGTGAGCGCGATCTGCATGCCACTGAGCTGGCGGAACGCCTGGCGGATGGCCCGGTAGCCGTGCTCGTCGAACTCGTTGGCCAGGCCGTGCAGGGCCAGGGCGAGGATCAGCAGCGGGATGACGATGGTGGCAACCCGCTTCCAGGCTGGCGTGGAAGGGGCAGTGGTGGAATCGACGGGTACGGTCATCGGCGCAAGGGTGCGGCAGGAGGGGCGAGGGCGGTGTCAACGCGGGCGTGGCGCATCGTGCGCCTGTCATCGTCATTTGACCAGTGGGACCGTCGGAGCCCGGTAGTGACGTGTCGCGGAAGGTGCCCGTGCACCCACCGTCGACCGGATTGGAGGACAATGCAGGCCTGATCACCCGCAGGAGCCACGCCCATGATGGAGCGTTACGACGTCGGACCGCGCATGTCCGAAATGACCGTGTACAACAAGGTCGCCTACCTCTCCGGCCAGATTCCGGAAGACACCAGCCAGGACATCACCGGGCAGACCCGGCAGGTGCTGGCGGAGATCGACAAGCTGCTGGCACTGGTCGCCAGTGATCGCCAGCACGTGCTGCGCGCGGAAGTGTTCCTGGCCGATATCGCCGACTTCGACGGCATGAACAAGGCGTGGGACGAGTGGGTGGTCGAGGGCGCGACCCCGGCCCGCGCAACCTTCGAAGCCAAGCTGGCCCACGCCGAGTGGAAGGTCGAGATCGTGGTGACGGCGGCCGTGCCGTAACTGCGGGATGGGGTCGGATCCCTTTCCCGCGGAAAGGGATCCGACCCCTGTTACAGGGGCAGCAACTCGATGCAGTCCACCGGGCACGGCGGAACGCACAGCTCGCAACCGGTGCACAGATCGGCGATGACCGTGTGCATGTACTTGGCGCCGCCGACGATGGCGTCCACCGGGCAGGCCTGGATGCACTTGGTGCAGCCGATGCAGTCGGCTTCCACGATCAGCGCCACCTGCGGCACCTTGTGTTCGCCACGCGAACGATCAAACGGAATGGCAGGCACGCCCAGTACCTGCGCCAGCGCGCGCGCGCCGGCATCGCCGCCCGGCGGGCAGCGGTCCACGCCCACCTCGCCGCGCGCCATCGCCTGCGCATACGGGCGGCAGCCGTCGTAGCCGCACTGCCCGCATTGGGTCTGCGGCAGCAGGCGGTCGAGGCGTTCGGTCAGGGGCGGGATCAGGCTCATGCGTGGCGAAGGCTGCGCGTCGGGGTTACTTCAGGGGTTTGCCACGGAACCAGCGCTCGTGGGCCAGCGCCAGCATCGGCTTGTCTTCGGAACTGTCACCGTAGGCATGGATGCGCACGTAGCGGGACAGATCGAACTGGCGACGGATGTGCTCGACCTTGCGCGGGCCGCAGTCGCCACCGGCATAGCGACCGGTCAGGCGGCCGTCCTGGCTTTCCAGCCGGTTGCAGATCAGCTGCAGGCCCAGCTGCTCGCACCATGGCCGCAGGTACAGGTCGAGCGAGCCGGACACGATCACCACGGTATGCTGCTGTTCCCTGTGCCAGCGGATCTGCTCCAGCATTTCCGGGCGCACCACCTCGGGCAGGAACTCACGCGAGAAGCCTGCGGCCAGCGTGGCGATGTCATCGCTGTGGCGGTTGCTGAAGGTCAGGCGGGTGACGCGTGCACGGATGCGTTCGGCCGAGATCAGTTTCAGCTTGTATGCGGCCAGCCACGGGCCGACCTTCCACCACGCCTGCGCCAGCTGTTCGGCGGTGGCCACGCGGCGCAGGAAACGGCCATAGGTATCGCAGGTGGTCACCGTGTGGTCGAAGTCGAACAGCGCCAGTTCCATTCCATTGCTTCCCATCGCGTTGCCTCCGCTGGCCGATGCTGCCGGCAGGCGCGGCGGTGGCCGCGCCCGCTGCAGGCATCAGCGGACCGGCATGCCCGGCTGCGCGCCGCTGTCGGCGTCCAGCAGCGCCAGCGCGCCGCCGTCGAAACCGGCCGACAGGATCATGCCTTCGCTCAGGCCGAAGCGCATCTTGCGCGGGGCCAGGTTGGCGATGAACACCACGCTGCGACCGACCAGGGCTTCCGGCTCGCCGTAGCTGCCACGGATGCCGGAGAAGATCTGGCGCTTGCCCAGTTCGCCGGCATCCAGTTCGAAGCGCAGCAGCTTGTCCGAACCTTCCACGAACTCGCACACCAGCACCTTGCCGATGCGCAGGTCGAGCTTGGCGAAATCGTCGATGCCGATATAGGCCGGAGCATCGGCGCTCTTCGCGTCGTCCTTGGCCGGGGCCGGTGTGGCCGGCTTGGCGGCGTCGGTCCTGGCGGCGGGGGCGGCAGCGGCGGCCGGCTGCAGGGTGTCCTTGGAGGCGTCGATCATGGCGTCAATCTTCTTCGGGTCGATACGGGTGAACAGCGGGGTGTAGTCGGTGATGCGGTGGCCCAGCAGCGGCTGTGCCAGTTCGGTCCAGTCATTGACCGGCGCGGCCAGGAAGGCCTCGGCTTGCGCGGCGGTGGCCGGCAGCACCGGCTTCAGTGCGGTGACCAGCACGCGGAACAGGTTCAGGCCCTGGCTGCACACGGCCTGCAGCTGCGCGTCGGCGCCTTCCTGCTTGGCGATGACCCACGGCTTGACGTCGTCGATGTAGCGGTTGGCTTCGTCGGCCAGGGTCATGGTCAGGCGGATCGCCGCAGCCGGGTCGTTGCGCTCGTAGGCTTCACGGATCGGCGCCAGGCCGTCGACGAAGCGCTGGTACTGCGCCGCGTCGGGCAGCTGCGCGGCCAGCTGGCCGTCGAAGCGCTTGCTGATGAAGCCGGCGCAGCGGCTGGCCAGGTTGACGAACTTGCCGACCAGGTCGGCGTTGACGCGGGCGATGAAATCACCCAGGTTCAGGTCAAGATCGTCGACGCCACCGCCGGACTTGGCGGCGTAGTAGTAGCGCAGCGCTTCCGGCTCCAGGCCGGCATCGAGGAAGGTACGCGCCATCACGAAGGTGCCGCGCGATTTGCTCATCTTGGCACCGTCCACGGTCAGGTAGCCGTTGACGTGCAGGCGGGTCGGCGCGCGGTGGCCGGTACCGTGCAGCACCGCCGGCCAGAACAGGCCGTGGAAGTTGACGATGTCCTTGCCGATGAAGTGGTGCAGTTCGGTGGCGGTGCCGGCGCGCAGGTGCGCTTCGAAGTCTTCGCCGAGCTTGCCGCACAGGGTCTGGAAGCTGGACAGGTAGCCGATCGGCGCATCCAGCCAGACATAGAAGTACTTGCCCGGCTGGCCGGGAATCTGGAAACCGAAGTACGGCGCATCGCGCGAGATGTCCCACGCGCGCAGGCCACCTTCGGCGTTGAGCCACTCACCCAGCTTGGCCTTCACGCCCGGCAGGGCGACATCGCCGGCCAGCCATTCGCGCAGGAATGCATCGAAGTGGCCCACCTCGAAGAAGAAGTGCTCCGAATCGCGCATTTCCGGCGTGGCGCCGGAGATGACCGAACGCGGCTCCTTCAGGTCGGTCGGTGCATAGGTCGCGCCGCAGACTTCGCAGTTGTCGCCGTACTGGTCGGGGCTGCCGCAGTTCGGGCAGATGCCCTTGACGTAGCGGTCGGGCAGGAACATGCCCTTGGCCGGGTCGTAGAACTGGGCGACCGAACGGCGGCTGATGTGGCCGGCCGCTTCCAGCTTCAGGTAGAACTGCTCGGTCAGTGCCTTGTTGGCCGCCGAGTTGGTCGAGTCGTAGTGGTCGAAGGCCACGCCGAAGGCGGCGAAGTCACGTTCGTGGCTGGCCTGGATGTTGGCGATGAAGGTTTCCGGGGTGACCCCGGCCTTTTCCGCGGCCAGCATGATCGGCGTGCCGTGGGTGTCGTCGGCGCAGACGAACCAGGCCTTGCCGCCGCTCATTCGCCGCGCACGCACCCAGATGTCGGCCTGGATGTAGCCGACCAGGTGGCCCAGGTGCAGCGGGCCGTTGGCGTAGGGCAGGGCGGTGGTGACGAGCGCGGTACGGGTCATGGTCGCGGGGTGAAGCCGAGGGGAACCGCAGAGTATCGCATGCCCGCAACGACGTGACCCGGCCGGGGCCGGGTCACGGGGATGAAGCGGGGGCCGGGGCGCTTACTCGCGCTGCCAGGTCTGCGCGCGGCAGATGAAGGCGATGCAGCCGGACACGTCCAGCCTGGTGCCACCCGGCTGCAGCTCCATCTTCGACTTGTAGGTCTTGCCGTTGGCCGGGTCGAGGATGGTGCCGCCGGACCACTTGTTGGCGCCATCGGCCTTCAGGTTCCAGAGGATGGTCATGCCCTTCACCGGCTTGTTCCTGTTGGCGCCTTCACATCCATCGCAGACCGGGTTCGGGCCCTTGTCCGAGTGCAGGATGTCGACCACCTTGCCGGTCAGGGTGCCGTTGGCGGCTTGGCTGATCTCGACGATCGACTTCACCTTGCCGGTCTTGTCGTCGATGGTCTTCCAGCGGCCGGCGGCGCCGTCGGCGGCCTGGGCCGACAGGGCGGCCAGGCACAGCGGCAGTGCCAGCAGCAGGGTCTTGAAGGTGTTGCGCATGGTCCCCTCCCAGGGTTCATTCCGGCACGGTGCCGGCATGGGTCGACTGTATACCCATTCGGCGGGGTATGGGGAAGGGGGGCTTTGCAGGGCTGCGCCCTGCACCTGCGGAGGCAGCCGCAACAGCCGGAGCAACAGCAAAAGCGGACTTGCTGAGGGATGGCGGGGCACTGTGGGTTTGCGGGGCCGCCGTAAACCCGTCCCTGGGGGCTTGGTCGCCGCATCCATGCGGCTCACACCCCGCAAACCCACAATGCCCCGCCTTCGACAGTTTCCGGCGATCTGCCGGTGCTGGTGCGGTTGGTGGGTGTCGACCTTGGTCGACACAGATCCATGCCATGCGTGGATGACGTTTCCGGTGGCGGCGATGGGGTCAGATCCCTTTTCCGTCGGAAAAGGGATCTGACCCCCGGGGACGTCAACCGGCTTCGTACAGCTCCAGCGGCAGGTCGTCGGGGTCGGCGAAGAAGGTGAAGCGGCGGCCGGTGTACTCGTCCACGCGGATCGGTTCGCACACTACGCCGTGCGCTGACAGGCGCTGGATGAAGGGTTCCAGCGTGGCCACGCGGAACGCGAGGTGGCGCAGGCCCTGGGCTTCCGGGCGGCTGGGACGGGGCGGCGGCGAGGGGAAGGAGAACAGTTCCAGCTGGCCGCCGTCGGGCAGGGCCAGGTCCAGCTTCCAGGAATCGCGCGCGGCGCGGTGGTTCTCGGCCAGCACGCGCAGGCCGAGGATGCGCACGTAGAAGTCTTTTGAACGTGCGTAGTCGCTGCAGATCAGTGCGGCGTGGTGGATGCCCAGCAGGGCACCGGAATCGGCGGTCATTGCAGGGTGTCCAGCCAGCGCTGGGCGATCTTCAGCGCCAGCGGATAGGGTTCGGGGTCGTTGCGGTTGGTCAGAACGATCACGGTCAGGTGTTTTTCCGGGTGGCGCACGATCACGTTGCGGAAGCCGATGCTCTCGCCGCTGTGCCATTGCACGGGGCCATTCAGCCGCCAGCCGAACCCGTAGTGCGGTACATCCGGTTCGGGCGTCGATGTGGCGGGGCTGAACATCGCGCGGCGCGAGGCCTTCGACAGCAGGCGGTCGTCGTACAGCGCCGCATCCCAGCGGGCCAGGTCGTCCAGCGAGGAATAGATGCCGCCATCGCCGAGCACGGCGCTGGTGGTGCTCTGGTCGGTGCGCCGCCAACGGCCATCGATCCAGCTGTAGCCATAGGCGCGTGCGGCGATGGTATCGATGCCGTCCTGATGGGCCACGGTGTGGGCCATGCCCAGCGGGCGGAAGATGCGCTGTTGCAGGAAGGCTGCGAAATCCTGGCCGGAGGCGCGGCCGACGATCAGTGCCAGCAGCGCATAGCCGCTGTTGCTGTAGTGGTATTGCGTGCCGGGCGCGAAGTTCAGCCGGTCCTGGCGCGACAGCAGGGTCAGCACATCGGCGTCATGCACCTGCCGAGCATCAGCCGGGTCCATCAGGTCTTCGTAGTCGGGCAGGCCACCGGTATGCGAGAGCAGCTGGCGGATGGTGATGGCGGCCGCAGCCGGGGGCAGTTCGGGCAGCCATTGCCGGGCAGGTTGGTCCAGCCCGAGCCGGCCATCTTCCACCAGCAGCAACACCGCCGCAGCGGTGAACTGCTTGCTGACCGAGGCCAGCCGGAAGTTGCTGGCCGCGGTGACCGCCGTGCCGTCCTCCACCACCGCCAGGCCATAGCCGCGCCGGAATACCGGTTTGCCGTCATGCAGCACCAGTACGGCGGCGCCGGGCACCTGGCCGTCGTAGGCCTGCATCAGGCCGTCGATGCCCGCATCCGGTGGGGCCAGCACCGGTGCGGCAACGGTGGCCAGCGGCAGCAGGCCCAGCACGGCGGCGAACAGGGCGACGGCAGGACGCATGGCGGCTCCGGAAGGCTCAGGGTGACGGGGCGGGCGTGGCGCTGGCCGGCTGGGCCATCCAGCGTTCCATCTTGCGGTCCAGCACGTCCAGCGGCATCGAGCCGTCCTTCAGCAGTTCGGCGTGGAAGCGGCGCAGGTCGAAGGCGGCGCCCTGGCGCGCCCTGGCCTTGTCGCGCAGGGCGACAATGGTGGTCAGGCCGGCCACGTTCGACAGTGCCTGGCCAGGCTGGGCCATGACCCGCTCGACTTCGGCGTTGGCATCGTCGCTGCTCATGTCCACGGTCTTCTGCAGGTAGGTGACAGCCTGCTGCTTGCTCCAGCCCTGGGCATTCACGCCGGTATCGGCCACCACGCGGGCGGCGCGCAGCAGGCGCGAGTACAGGTAGCCGATGCGGTCGTAGGGATCGGTGTAGATGCCCAGGTCCTCGCCCAGCGTTTCGGCGTACAGGCCCCAGCCTTCGACGAAGGCGAGATCGCCACCGAGGCGGCGGAAGCGCGGCAGCTTGGCCAGCTCCTGTTGCAGGCCCAGCTGCACGTGGTGGCCGGGGATCGCTTCATGCAGGTACTGCACCGGCACGGTCCAGCGCTTGCGGCCGGGCAGGTCGCGGGTGTTCACGTACAGCACCGCGGATTGCCCGGGCAGTGCTGGCTGGTAGGCAGCGGCAGCGGCGGTGAGCGCACGCTCCGGTTCCACCGCGCGTACGTCCAGCGGCGCCTTGGGCAAGGTATCCAGCACCTGCGGCAGGCGTGCGTTGACCTGCTGCTGCACCTGGCGGTAACGGTTGATCAGCGCATTGGCATCGCCGTACTGGAACTGGCGGTCGTTGCGCATGCTGCGCAGCAGCTTGGTGGGGGTGCCGCGCAGCTTGGCATCCTTCATCACCGTGGCGATCTGCGCCTGCAGTTCCTGCACGCGTTGTTCGCCCAGCGCGTGCAGCTGCGCGGCGGTCTGGTCGCTGGCGGTGGTCTGCACGATCAGGCTGGCGTACCAGGCCTGGCCATCGGGCAGTGCGCCCAGGCCGCTGCTGGCGCGCGTGGCCGGCAGGTATTCGGTGGCGATGAAGCCGCGCAGGGCGCGATAGGCCGGCATGATGCGCAGTTCGATCATGCGCTTGTACTCGGCGCTGATGCGCGCCTTGTCCTCGGCCGGGATGGTGTTGGGCATGGTGCGGATCGGCGACCAGAAGATGCTCTCTTCGGCGGTCGGCTTGATCACCGCATCCAGTTGCGGCAGCACTTTTTCCATCAGGTCGCGCGGCTGTACCACGCCGGCCTTCATGCCTTGGCGCATGTTGTCGATGGCCTGGTCGAACAGTTCGGGAATGCCCAGCGAACGGCGCGACCAGGTGTCGTAGTCCTGCACGGTGTTGAATGGCTGCGCGCCGGCACCGGCACCGAGGATCGCCATGATGCTGCCGATGTTGTAGTACTGGCTGATCGGCATCATCCAGCTCGGGTAGCGCTCGGCGGCCAGCGAGGCGCGTGCGTCGCGCACGAAGATCTCGTAGCTGAGCAGGTCCTGGCCCTGCAGGCCATCACTGCCGAGCTTCTCGACCTTGCCCAGCCATTGCGTGGTGAAGTCGTGCGACTGCTGGCGCCAGGCGGCGGACAGGATGTTGGGCAGCTGGTCGTTGTAGCGGGATTCGCCTTGGAAGGTGGCCTGCAGCGGGTTCAACCGCATCGAGGCATCCCAGTACTCGTCGTACAGGCGCTCCAGCTGTACCTGCTTGGGTACGGCACGGGCCGGCGCCACCGGACGCGGCGCGGCGCGGCGTGCCGAGCTGCCACGCGCCGGTGCGGTGGCGCGGGCGGGCCTGGCCTTGGGCTTGGCAGCCTGGCGGGTCTGCGCGGCGGCAGGGCGGCTGGCCTTCTTTTTCGCTGCTTCGGCCGACGGCACGGCACTGAACAGGAACAACGCGGCGATGGCGGCGGCCAGGGCGCGGGTGGGATGCGGCATCAGGAGCTTCCGTGGAACACAGACCGTGGAGCTTGCACGATCCGGCCGCGTACGGCCAGCGTGAAGGCGCAGTCAGCTTGCCGCCGCTGGGGCTTCAGTCAGCCGCCGCCGCCGCGCGCAGCGCAGCGGCCCTGTCTGCGCCCAGATAGCGGGTGATCGCACGCCGCATCAGGTACAGCAGCGGAATCAGGGCAATTGCAAAGCCCATCTTGTAGATGTAGTTGACGCTGCTGACGGCCAGGAACAGCGAGGTCGGCCAGTGCTGCGGGCCGAGCACGAAGGCGATCCAGATCACCACGAAGCTGTCCACCACCTGCGAGATCGCGGTGGACCCGGTCGCACGCAGCCATACGTGGCGCTCGCCGGTGGCCTGGCGGATGCGATGGAACACCGCCACGTCGATCAGCTGGCCGAGCAGGAAGGCCACCAGTGAACCGGCGATGGTCCACATGCCCTGGCCGAACACCGCTGCGAATGCGGCCTGGTAGTCCGGCACGCCGTGCCCGTCCATGGAGGTGATCCACCAGCTGGCCGGCGCCAGCGAGATCGCCGCGAAGGCGAACAGGAAGCCATAGGCGATCAGGACCACGGCCAGCCACGAGATGAAGCGCACGCCGCGCTTGCCGAAGAACTCGTTGATGGTGTCGGTCATGATGAACACCACCGGCCATAGCAGGGTGCCGGCGGTGAAGCTGAGCGAACCAGTCTGGCCGAACAGGTTCCAGTTCAGCGGATCGATGCCGAGGGTGTCTTCCAGCGCGAAGATCTTCACTCCGATCAGTTCGGCCAGCACCGCATTGCCGCAGAAGAACGCAGCCAGCACGATGAACAGCAGGACCGCGCGGTCCTGCAACGGGCGCTCGATCGGCGCCGCGGTCATTCGCTGCGATCGCCGGCGCGCGTGAACGGAACGCTGGACGGCGCGACGGCGCCGCCGGAAATGATGAAGCTCATGGCCTGGTCGACGGTCCAGTCGGTCGGGGTCAGCAGTTCCACCGGCACGATTTCCAGGTAACCCGAAGTCGGGTTCGGCGTGGTTGGCACGTACACCGCGGCCAGTTCACGGTCGGTGCCGTGTTCCTTGATCACGCGGGTGACCAGCCCGACCGACTTCATGTCGCGGTGCGGGAAGTCGATCAGCACCACGCGCTGGGTGCTGCCCGGTTCGGTCTGCAGCATGTCCAGCAGCTTCTTGGCGCTGTCGTAGATGATGCTGGCCAGCGGAATGCGCTTGATGACCGCGCCGACCCAGCGCAGCAGGCGCTGGCCCAGCACGCGGCGGCTGGCCACGCCCACCGCCAGGATCACCAGCAGGGTGGCCAGCAGGGCGATGGTGTTCTGGATCCACTCGGCCCGGACCCAGCCGAGGTAGTGCGGAAAGCTTGTCGCGATCTGCTCGGAAAGTGGCACCACCAACGGGCTGGAAATGCCCGACAGCAGCACGAACACGAACTTGACCACGACCCAGGTCAGCCAGATCGGCAGCAGGGTCAGCAGGCCGGTCAGGAACAGGCGCTGCAGGGAGGGGCGGGGGACCAGGGCGGGGGCTTCGAGCGACATGTGCGCATTGTAGCGGTCACGGCCGGTCGATTACGCTGGAGAATCGACTGCGGCAACGGCACATGGAAGGGAAGCTGTGTTGAAGATTCTGCGCGGACTGGGTTGGACCCTGGCAGGCCTTCTGGTGCTGGCCATCGTGGTGTGGTGCGCCTCGCGCATGTGGCCGGTGCCGGAATCGCGGCTACAGGCCCAGCAGCGCCTGCAGGCCCGCCTGCCCGTCCACGGCCACAACGGTTTTGCGCTGCTGTGGACGCTCGCGTTCGACGATCTGGACGCGCGCCAGCGCGAACAGGCCCTGGCCCGCGACGTGCAGCGTTGGGAGGCCGATCCGCGCGGCAATGGCGGCGCCGGACCGCAGCTGGCGGAGGACCATGACGCGCTGCGATCACGACCGGCGGCCAGCTGCGGGCCGACCGCCAGTGACTGCCTGGGCCAGGTGCGCGCCGACCCGCAGCGCTTCGTCGATGCCCACGCTGGCCACCAGCAGCTGCATGCGCGCCTGGACCAGCTGGCCGATGCGGACCACTTCGTGTCGCCATTCCGGCCCAAGGGCGACGGCATCCTGGTGCCGATGCCGACCTATGGCCTGATGATCGATGCCACCAGCGCACGCGCGCTGGCCTATGTGCAGGGCGATATCGACGGTGCGCTGCGTGGCAGTTGCAGGGGGCTTCAGCTGGGCCGGCGGCTGGTGACGGGCGGCAGTTACCTGGTGGAGAGCACCATCGGTGCCAGCCTGGTGCAGGCCAATGCCCAACTGCTGGCCGACATGCTGGTCGAACTGCCGGCCGACCATCCGTTGCCAGCGGAATGCGATCAGGCAATGCAGCCGATGCTGGCCGCCGAACAGAGCCTGTGCCGTGCGATGCAGGGTGAGTACGCGATGAGCCGGGCTGCGATCGAAACTTCGGCGCAGGAATTCGGCGGGGTGCTGGTCCTGGATCGCAGCAGCACCCTGGCGCGCGCGGCGGGCAATCTGGGCTGGGCCTGCGGCGCGGCGGCGATGGCGGCGCTGGAAGCGGATCGCCCGCTGCCGGTGCCGGCACCGCCGCAGCATGACTTTGGCTGCCTGTCGAACATCCTGGGGTGCGTGCTGACCGATATTGCCCGCCCGGTCTATCCGGCCTATTCGTCACGGACCCAGGATGCCGCCGCGATGGTGCGGCTGATCGGCGCGCAGCGCTGGCTGCGGCAGCAGGCGCAGGATCCGGTGGATGCGCTGCAGCGCCTGCCTGCGCAGTTCCGCTCGCCGGTGCGGGCACCGCAGCTGTCGGCCGATGGCCGCCGTCTGCAGGTGCCGCGGCGTTCACCGTCGCGCAGCACCGACGAGAGCCCATGGCTGTCGGTGCCGCTGGTGATGGAGAACGCCCCGGCCGCTGCTGCGCGCGATTGAGCAGCGTCTCAGTCGCTGCCCGCCAGCGGATCGAATGCCCAGCCATCACCGATGGTCTGCAGCGTCCAGCGGCGGCGGCTGTGCAGGGGCTCCCAGTGCACGCTGTCCTTGTCGTCCTCGATGCTGCCTTCGCTCCGCTTTACCCTGCCGGTGGAGAAGTTCACGCTCACCGACTCGGTCTGCCCGGAATTGCGCATCACCGAATTCTGGTCGTAGCCGATCAGCGCAAAGGCATCGTCCTGCCAACGGAAGGTAAAGGCGGTCGTGCCCATTGACCAGCTGCCCGCGCTGGCGAATGAAAACAGTGCGACCTTCAGGGTGCCCCGCTGGATGCTGACGCCGCCGTCTTCGAGCGGGTCGCTCATCACCGGATTGTCCGGGCGTGGTATCAGCTGGTGGTCCTGCACCGCCAGCACGTAGCCTGACGGGCGCGACCACGCCACGGCGAGAATGCGCGGGTTGCTGTCGTACGGCGAGGGACCCAAGCCATCGTGCTCGATGACGTTGCGTGGCGCCTGCTGACGCAGCACCAGCACCAGGTCCGCGCGGCCATCCTGGTCGAGATCGCCTTCGACGCTCGATTCAAGTGCCCAGCCCTGGGGGACGAAACCGGCGGCATTGGCCGCCTGGGCCGGCAGCGTCGGATACTGCACCGGTGGCAGGTCGAGGGCGTGGGTGGTGAAGGACAGCAGGGTCAGCAGTGTGGCAAGCGCATACGGGCGCATCGGAGCCTCCATGGCAGGGAGGCCGAGGATAGCGCGCGCGTGCTGGATCAGCGTGCGTGCGGCTTCAACCGCAGGTACACCTGCTTGCGTACCTGGGCGACCACTTCGCCGCTTTCGTCGACGACATCGTTGCTGAACCAGCGCAGCACCTTTTCGCCGCCGGCCGCTTCGGCACGCAGTTCGGCCAGCAGTGCATCATCGATGCGGAACGAAGTGCGCACCGTGCCCCGGCCAGGCTTGAGGAAATCGATCGCACCGGCCCGGTCCCACACGTAATAGTCACGGCCGAGGATGTGCAGCAGGCCCAGCATCCAGAATGGATCGGTCATCGCGAACAGGCTGCCGCCGAAATGCGTGCCCACGTAATTGCGGTTCCACGGCCGCAGTCGCAGTGCCACGTCGATCTGCCGGTAATCGGACGTGATCCGGGTGACGTGGATGCCGGTGAACAGGAACGGCGGCCAGAGGTTGATGCCGAAGCGGAACAGGCGGGCGTTCATGCGGGTCCGGGGCGCGGGGCGAGGTGCCCAGTCTAACCATTCGCATGCGTATGTTGCACCCCGGGAGTCACGTCCCGCCGTCGATCATGAACCCGTCGCGGCCGTTGGCCTTGGCCTGGTACAGGGCGGTGTCGGCGCCTTCCACGAAATGGTGCGGTTGCAGGTCACCGTCGGGCACGCGGGTGAATACCCCGATGGTGAGCGTGACGCCGTCATCGCTGCCATCGCCCGGCGCCGGCAGTGCACGCACGCAGGCAATCAGGTCCTCGATCACCCGGCGCGCGCCCTCGGCCGGCGTATCCGGCAGCACCAGTGCGAATTCGTCGCCACCGTAGCGCGCCGCCATGTCGCGCGGGCGACGGGCATGCGCGCCGATCAGGCGGGCGACATCACGCAGCACGCGGTCACCGACCTGGTGGCCATGGCGGTCGTTGTGGCGCTTGAAGTGGTCGACGTCGATCAGCGCCAGGCTCAATGGCTTGCCACTGCGCCGCGCGGCGTCGCATTCCTGCTGCAGTGACTGCTCGAAGCGCAGGCGGTTGCCCAGGCCGGTGAGGGCATCGCGGTTGGCCAGGCGGTGCCAGGCCGAGATCCGCCACACCGCCCAGACCAGCAGTGCCAGCACCACGCCCAGCATCGCGCTGGCCGGTGCCCACCACAGGTCACCGGTGCGCAGCAGCAGCCAGCTCAGCAGCGGCGGCATCGGCAGCGAACACAGCGCGACCAGCCACGGCAGGCGCAGGCCGAGCAGGATCACGCACAGCGCCACCAGCACGCCACTGATGGCGTGCTGCCAGGCGTGCGGCAGCACGTCGATCTGCTTGTGCTGCAGCAGCATCGAGGTGATGTTGGCCTGGTACTCGCTGCCGCTCATCCAGAACTCGCGGGTGGTCGGGGTCAGCAGGCGAGGCGCGATGCCGCTGGCCGTCATCCCGACCACGATGCGGCGGCCATGCAGCATCGCTCCATCCACGTGCCCATCGAGCACGTCCGCATAGGACACCTGCGGCAGCCGCTCGGGCGGGCCGGCGTAGCGCACGCGCACGTAATCATCGCGACGCCATTGATAGGGCGAGCCCAGCGCCGGGTCGGGGTCGGGCAGGCCGCGTACCGCACCCGCCGGCAGGTCGGCCAGTGCCAGGCCCAGTGCCGGCCAGTGCGGCCGTCCGATACCGGCGTGCAGATAGACGCCGCGGGCGACGCCGTCCCCATCCACCTCGACATCGGTGTGGCCGATCGCGGCAGCACTGGCGGCGATCTGCGGGATCGGCAGCATTTCCTCGGCCATGCGGTCGCCGGCCGCCGGTGCCGCCAGCACCGGCAGCACCACCCGGCCGTTGCGTCGGATCGCGACCGCCAGCTCATCATCCTGGCGGCTGTCGCGACGGTCGGGTTCGGACAGCATCAGGTCCAGCGCAACGCGTTCGGCGCCGGCATCGGTCAGGCGGTCCAGCAGGCGGGCATGCACCGAGCGCGGCCAGGGCCACTGGCCGATACGCTGCAGGCTGCCTTCGTCGATGGCCACGATCAGCACGCTGGGGTCGGGGCGGTAGTCCCAGTTGCCGACCAGTGCGTCATAGGCCGCCTCGTCCTGCCGCCACAGCCATTGGCCCTGGCTGGCCACGATGGTCAGCACGCCGGCCAGCAGGGCCAGCAGGATCCGCTTCGACCATGGCAGCGGCGAGCGCCTCACAACAACAACCAGAGCAGCAGTGCACCGCCACCGGCGCCGTAGCACAGGCGGCATGGCAACGGGATCTGCTGGGCAGGGGAGAACTCGCCGGCGTGGCCGTCATCGTCGATGTACTGCACGCGCACGTGCAGCGTGCCGCTCCACGGGCGCTTGAAGCTCACCTGCGGCTGGGCCACGGTTTCATCGATCAATGGGGCCTTGAAGTCACCGCGGCGATCCACCTGCACCCGGTAGCGCTGGCCTTCGCTGCCGGCCTGCCAGCGCAGGGTGAGCTCGCCGTGCGCGGCCTCGGGCGGTTGCAGTGCCGGGTCCACCGGCTCGTTGCTCAGCTGCAGCGGCAGCGCCTGGCCATAGCGGCCCTGGTGGCCTTCGGCATCGCGCGAGGCCACGCGCCAGTAGTACTGTCCGGGCGGCAGCGGTTGCGCCAGGCGCAGGTCGGTCGCATGGGTAGCCTGCTCCTGCAGTGGCTGCCGGAAGCTGGGTTCGGCGGCGATCTGCAGCACGCTGCTGCGTGCACCGGGGGCCTGGCTCCAGCGGAAGCGCGGGCGGTCGCTGTTGATCGTCTGCCCATGCAGCGGCGATACGGTCAGCGGCGGCGGTGGCTGGTCACTGAGCTCGAAATCGGCGCTCGCATCCATGCCTTCGACGCCCTGTGCGTCGACCGCGCGCAACAGGAGGCGCAGCTGGCCGGGCGGCAGGTCGCCGATCGCCAACCGGGTGTCGGCGGTGGAGGTGGCGAACAGCAGGATCTCCGGCGTTGCCGCCTGCACCACTTCCACCCGGTAGTGATCGGCGCCAGTGACCGGTTCCCAGGCAAGCAGGGTCGGCAGCGGCGCCAGGCGCAGCGCGTCATTGCGCAGCGCCGGCGCCGGCAGCAGGGCCGAGACCGCGGCGGGGGCCGCATCGGCGCTGCTGCGGGTGGACTGCCCCGGCCGTACCAGCCGCTGGCCATGGGGGTTGCCGACCTGCACCTTGCCCTGCAGGACCTCGGTGGCGCCGACGTGCCCGGTATCCCCGGCGCTGACCCGGAACACCGTGCCGCGCACGCTGCTGGTCGCGGTGGGCGCATCGATGATGTAGCGCGAGGCCGGGCCGCGCGCCGGCGTCACCCGGTTGCTGGCACGCCCCTGCTGCAGGCGCAAGCGGGTGTCGACCATGCCGGTGTGGCCATAGCGGCTGAGCTGGTCCAGGCGCAGGCGCGAGTATTCGCGCAGCTGCAGGCGCGAGGCATCGGCAAATTCCAGCGTGATGCTGGAATCGCCCTCGGTTTCCACGGTGTCACCGATATGCAGCTGCTCGCCGGCCTGGAGCGCACGGGTCGCCGTGCCATCGGCACCGGACAGCTCGACCTTGCCGCGCACCGACAGCACCCGGGCCGGCGCCGGTTCGGTGCGCAGCCAGCTGATCGGGAAGCGCAGCAGCTGGCCCGGCGGCAACTGGTAGGGGTTGTCGATGCGGTTGTGCTGCTGCAGCTGCTGCCAGCGTACCGAGGGTTTCAGGTACAGCCCACCCAGGTCCCACAGGGTGTCGCCGGGCCGGACCCGGTAGTTCCAGTCCTGGGCGCCGGCGATGGCAGGCGGCAGGAGGAGGGCGCAGAGCAGGGCGCCCGTTAAACGCATGGCGAACGACAGAGAGCGGACGACGGTCACAGTTTGCAATCCCGGCAATGCGGGGGTGCAGCTGCAAGACCCCATGGCCCCGACCTCATCCCCCCGAACGGATCGTGGCGACCGCAAGGCCGCCAGCGCGCGCATTATTGCCCGCGTTCAGTGCAGGGATTCTGAACGGAGCGGGCTTCCGTTCAGAACAGCAGCGACGCCATCCTGCGGCGGTACTGGCCCACCAGGTCCTCGTCGGAGATCACATTGAAGGCGTCGATCAAGGCTTTGCGTGGCAGGCCCTCCTCGAATCCACGGTCGATCCGCAGCATTTCCAGGAACTGCGCCAGGGCGGCCTCGTCATGCCCGCCCAGCAGCAGCTGCACGCCGCGCAGGTGGCGGGCCTTGAGATCCTTGCCATCAGCGGCGATGCGGGCCTCCAGCACCTCGGCCGCCGGAGCATCCTTCAGCGCAGCGGCGAAGGCCAAGCGGGCACGGGCGCGCACGGCGCGGTCGTCGGTGGCCAGATTGGCCGGCAGGCCGTCGATCAGGGTACCGGCCTCGTCCACGCCGCCGATCTGCAGCAGGGCCAGGGCCAGGTCGAGCTTCAGCTCATCCTTGTCCGGCTCGGCGGCGATCTGCGCGCGCAGTACGTCGACCTGCGCCTGCGGGTCCAGCGGGGCGTCATCTTCAGGGGCGGCATCGCCGACATCGGCCGGCACGATGCCGTGCTGGGCCAGGAATTCACGCAGCTGGCCTTCCGGAATGGCGCCGGGGAAGCCGTCCACCAGCTGGCCGCCCTTGACCAGGAACACGGTGGGCACCGAGCGGATCTGGAAGGCTGCCGCGATCTGCTGTTCCTTGTCGACATCGACCTTGGCCAGCTCGAAAGCGCCGTTGTACTCGGCAGCCAGCTTTTCCAGCATCGGGCCCAGGGTCTTGCACGGCCCGCACCAGGTGGCCCAGAAGTCGACCAGCACCGGCGTCTGCAGCGACTTCTGCAGGACTTCGGCCTCGAAGGTCGCAGTGGTGGCGTCGAATACGTAGGTCGTCTCGGTCATGGGGGAGGCATCGCTTGGCATCTGGAGACCGATTCTATGGTGACGATCGATGTCGGTCTCAACCCTGCCATCACGGAGTACGCCCTCGAGTGGTGCTGGCGGGCCGGCAGGGGCGCAGTGCAGCGTGTGGATCACCCACTAGCCGGAGGCGACAGGCTTCGATGGGGAGGCGCGCTTGCGACAGGGCGGAACTGCCATGCCTCGAGCATCACGGTAGGCGCAGCAGGCGGATATTGAAGTGCTCTGGAATGCGCCGCGCTTGGCGCATCGCGCCGCTGCCGCGACAATGCCGTGGTCCATTCCTTTCCAGGTGATTGCGCGCAATGTCCGTGGTCCGGCTTGATCGTTGGTTGGGGCTGCTTGCGGCAGTCGTATTCGTCCTGGCCGTGGCCGGCTTCGGTGCCGGCCTGGACGGCTATGCCCAGGCTCGCCACCCGGTGGCGCTGCTGGGTGCGCGCGGTGTACCGCATGCGCTGGCCTTCAATCTGCTGGGTTTCGTGCTGCCCGGCGTGCTGGCGGTGGCGGTGGCTGAACGCCTGCGCCGCAGTCTGCCGGCCACTGCTGGCTGGGCGCCACGGGTCGGCAGCCAGATGCTGCTGCTGGCCGGTCTGGCCTTTGCCGCGATGGGGCTGCTGCCACTGGACGTGGATGACCTGCATGGGCCCGCCAGCCAGCTGCATGCCAGCGCCTGGATGATCTGGGTACTGGGTTTCGTCGCCGGCACCGTGCTGCTGGGCGTGTCCCATCTGCGCCAGGCGCATGGCCGGGCCTTGGGCGCAGTGGCCCTGGGCTGCGGCGTGCTGGCCGCACTGGCGGCGTTCGCCCTGCAGGGCACACTGCCGGCGCCGATGGCACAACGGCTCGCGTTCGCCTGCTGGCTGGTCTGGCTGGCGGCGGCCCTGCCGCTGTCGCGTCCGCGCTGAGACGCCTCCCCGAGCGCCGCGGCGCCGGCGTCCGGCAGGCAGGATTGGAGCCATTTGCCGCACTGCGGTACGCTGTACCGCTTTGCCGCCGCATCCGCGTGTTCCATGACCAGCGCTGAAACCAACGCCTACGACCCGCAGCAGGTTGAATCCGCCGCCCAGCAGTACTGGGACGCCACCCGTGCCTTCGAGGTCGACGAGACTTCGGACAAGCCGAAGTACTACTGCCTGTCGATGCTTCCGTACCCGTCCGGTGCGCTGCACATGGGCCACGTGCGCAATTACACGATCGGCGACGTGATCAGCCGCTACAAGCGCATGACCGGCCACAACGTGCTGCAGCCGATGGGCTGGGACGCGTTCGGCCTGCCGGCGGAAAACGCTGCGATCAAGAACAAGACCGCGCCGGCGGCGTGGACCTACAAGAACATCGATCACATGCGCAGCCAGCTGAAGTCGCTGGGCTATGCCATCGACTGGTCGCGCGAGTTCGCCACCTGCCGTCCGGACTATTACGTCCACGAGCAGCGCATGTTCACCCGCCTGATGCGCAAGGGCCTGGCCTACCGCCGCAACGCGGTGGTGAACTGGGACCCGGTCGACCAGACCGTGCTGGCCAACGAGCAGGTCATCGACGGCCGCGGCTGGCGCTCCGGTGCGTTGGTGGAGAAGCGCGAGATCCCGCAATGGTTCCTGCGCATCACCGACTACGCCCAGGAACTGCTGGACGGCCTGGACGAGCTGGACGGCTGGCCGGAATCGGTCAAGACCATGCAGCGCAACTGGATCGGCCGTTCCGAGGGCCTGGAGATCCAGTTCGATGTGCGCGATGTCGATGGCAGCGCGCTGGACCCGCTGCGCGTGTTCACCACCCGCCCGGACACGGTGATGGGCGTGACCTTCGTGTCGATCGCCGCCGAGCACCCGCTGGCGCTGCATGCGGCGAAGAACAACCCGGAGCTGGCGGCGATGCTGGCCGACCTGAAGCAGGGTGGCGTGTCCGAGGCTGAACTGGAAACCCAGGAAAAGCGCGGCATGGACACCGGCCTGCGCGCGCTGCATCCGGTCACCGGCGAGCCGGTGCCGGTGTGGGTCGCCAACTTCGTGCTGATGGGCTACGGCACCGGCGCGGTGATGGCCGTTCCGGGCCATGACCAGCGCGACAACGAAGTGGCCAACAAGTACGGCCTGCCGATCAAGCAGGTCATCGCCCTGAAGGATGCGCGCACCGAAGAGGAGCGCAACTGGGACGGTAGCCGCTGGCAGGACTGGTACAGCGACAAGAGCCGTGCCTTCGAGCTGGTGAACTCGGCCGAGTTCGACGGCCTGGATTTCCAGGGCGCCTTTGAAGCCTTGGCCGAACGTTTCGAGCGCAAGGCCCAGGGCCAGCGCCGCGTCAACTACCGCCTGCGCGACTGGGGCGTGAGCCGCCAGCGCTACTGGGGCTGCCCGATTCCGGTGATCTACTGCGCCAAGTGCGGCGCGGTGCCGGTGCCGGAAGAGCAGCTGCCGGTGGTGCTGCCGGAAGACGTGGCCTTCGCCGGTACCGGCTCGCCGATCAAGACCGACCCGGAATGGCGCAAGACCACCTGCCCGGATTGCGGCGGCGCGGCCGAGCGCGAGACCGACACCTTCGACACCTTCATGGAGTCGAGCTGGTACTACGCCCGCTACACCTCGCCGGGTGCCCGTGATGCGGTCGACAAGCGCGGCAACTACTGGCTGCCGGTGGACCAGTACATCGGTGGCATCGAGCACGCGATCCTGCACCTGATGTATTTCCGCTTCTACCACAAGCTGCTGCGCGACGCGCGGATGGTGGACAGCAACGAACCGGCGCGCAACCTGCTGTGCCAGGGCATGGTGATCGCTGAAACCTATTACCGCCCGAACCCGGACGGCTCGAAGGACTGGATCAACCCGGCCGACGTGGAAGTGCAGCGCGACGAGCGCGGCCGCATCACCGGCGCCACCCTGATCGCCGACGGCCAGCCGGTGGTGGTCGGTGGTACCGAGAAGATGTCCAAGTCGAAGAACAACGGCGTGGACCCGCAGGCGATGGTCGGCAAGTACGGCGCCGATACCGTGCGCCTGTTCTCGATGTTCGCCGCACCGCCGGAACAGTCGCTGGAGTGGAACGAAGCCGGCGTGGACGGCATGGCCCGCTTCCTGCGCCGCCTCTGGGCCCAGGTGCAGAAGCACGCTGCCGACGGTGCCGCCCCGGCGCTGGATGCCGCGGCGCTGGATGCCAACCAGAAGGCGCTGCGCCGCAAGACCCATGAAACCATCGGCAAGGTCGGTGACGACTATGGCCGCCGCCACAGCTTCAATACCGCGATCGCTGCGGTGATGGAGCTGATGAACGCGCTGGCCAAGTTCGAGGATGGCAGCGAGCAGGGCCGCGCGGTGCGCCAGGAAGCGCTGCAGGCGATCGTGCTGCTGCTCAACCCGATCACCCCGCATGCCAGCCACGCCCTGTGGCAGGTGCTGGGTCATGGCGAGACGCTGCTGGAAGACCAGCCGTTCCCGCAGGCCGACAGCAGCGCGCTGGTGCGCGATGCGCTGACCCTGGCGGTGCAGGTCAACGGCAAGCTGCGTGGCACCATCGAGGTGGCGGCCGATGCCGCGCGCGAGCAGGTCGAGGCGCTGGCCCTGGCCGAGCCCAACGCGGCCAGGTTCATGGAAGGCCTGACGGTGCGCAAGATCATCATCGTCCCGGGCAAGATCGTGAACATCGTCGCTGCCTGATGTCCCCGGCACCGGTCACCCGCGCGGTGGCCGGTGCCATTTCATGAGCAGGGCCGGGCGCCTGATGGCCCTGCATTCACGCGGCTTCGGGCACGCTGTGTGTTGCCGTGATCGCCCGGCTCCGCCAGACTGTCTCCATGACCCGAATCCTGCTTGCCCTCGTTCTTGTCCTCGGCCTCGCCGGCTGCGGTTTCCATCTGCGCAACAAGCTGATGCTGCCGACCGACACTGCCCCGGTGAAGGTGGTCTCCACCGCCCCGTACAGTGAACTGGTCAAGCTGCTCAACCGCAGCCTGCTGGCCTCCGGTGCCAAGCTGGCCGATGAGGACAGCAAGGGACCCAACGCCCAGCTGCAGGTGCTGTCCGAGCGCTGGGGTGACCTGCCGATCGCCATCGACTCGCAGGGCCGCGCACAGGAATACAGCCTGCGCTACGCGGTGATCTTCATCTTCCGTCGCGAGGATGGCAGCGAACTGGTGCCGCAGCAGGTGATCGAACTGTCGCGCGACTATGTGTCGCCGCCGACCGACGCCACCGGTACCACCACCGAACGCGAAATCCTGGCCACGGAGCTGCGCCGGGAAATGTCCGCCTCGATCATCCGCCGTATCGACAGCGTGGTCCGCGCCGAGATCGAGAAGGGCGGCAGCCTGTCCGCGCCGAAGGCCAAGCCGATCGAGGGTGCGGTGCCGGCCGCCGACGCCAAGCACTGAGCGGCAGCGACGATGGAACTGCGTCCGGAGCAGCTGGCCAGCCAGGGCGCTGACACCCCGTTGGCGCCGGTGTACCTGATCGCAGGCCCGGAAACCCTGCGCGTGCTGGAGGCGGCAGATGCCGTCCGCGCGCGCGCGCGCGCCTCCGGCATCGGCGAACGCGAAGTGTTCGACGCCGACGGGCGGGATTTCGACTGGAACCAGCTCGACGCCAGCTTCAATGCGCCCAGCCTGTTCAGCGCCCGCCGCCTGGTCGAGGTGCGCCTGCCCAGCGGCAAGCCCGGCAAGGACGGCGCCGAAGTGATCAGCCAGTTCTGCGCCAATCCGGCGCCGGACGTGGTGCTGATGATCACCGCCAATGAATGGAGCAAGGCCCATCAGGGCAAGTGGGCCGAGGCGGTCAGCCGCATCGGCGTGCTGTCGGTGGCCTGGGCGATCAAGCCGCACGAGCTGCCGGACTGGATCGAGCGCCGCCTGCGCGGCAAGGGCCTGCGTGCCGACCCGGCCGCCGTGCAACGCCTGGCCGAGCGGGTGGAGGGCAACCTGCTGGCCGCCGCCCAGGAAATCGACAAGCTGGCGCTGTTGGCCGATGGCCAGCCGCTGGATGTGGAGCGGATGGAATCGCTGGTGGCTGACGCTGCCCGCTACGACGTGTTCCGGCTGGTGGAGGCGACGTTCTCCGGCCAGCCGCCGGCCGTGCTGCGCATGCTGGCTGGCCTGCGCGGCGAAGGCGAAGCGGTGGCCGCACTGATGCCGATCGTGATCCGTGAACTGCTGGCCGGTGCCGGCCTGGCCCGTGTGCAGGCCCGTGGCGGCAACCTGGCCGCCGAAATGAAATCGCGTGGCATCTGGGAATCACGGCAGGCGCCCTACAAGCGCGCGCTGCAGCGGCACCCGGAAGGCAAGCGCTGGGAACGCTTCGTGGCCGAAGCCGGGCTGGTCGACCGCATCGCCAAGGGGAGGGCCGACGGCGATGCCTGGCTGGCGCTGGAGCGCCTGCTGGTGGCCGTGGCCGAACCGCGTGCCGTGCGCCTGCTGGCGCGGGCCTGAGCGATGAGCCTGCGGATCTATTACGGGGGCACCTTCGATCCGGTGCACCTGGGGCATCTGGCAATCGCGCGAGCCGCCCGGGACGAACTGCAGGTGGCCGTGCGCATGTTGCCGGCAGGCGATCCGCCGCACCGTGCGGTGCCCGGCGCTACCGCCGAGCAGCGCTGCACCATGTTGTCGCTGGCCATCGGCGACGAACCGGGCCTGCTGCTGGACCGTCGTGAACTGGACCGTGCCACGCGCTATCCCGGTCGTCCGTCCTACACCGTCGATACCCTGCGCGAGCTGCGTGGCGAGCTGGGCCCAAGCCGGCCATTGGCCTGGCTGGTGGGCGCCGACAGCCTGCTGGGCCTGTCCGGCTGGCACGAATGGGAGGCCCTGTTCGGGCTGGCCCACTTCGTGGTGGCCGAGCGGCCGGGCAGCCCGCTGCAGGCGTCGATCGACGGTGAACTGGGGCGTGCCCTGCAGGGGCGCTGGGCCGACAACGAACAGGCCCTGTTCGCCAGCCCGGCCGGACGCATCCTGCGCCTGCACCACCCGCTGCGCGAGGAATCGGCCAGCGCCGTGCGCTCGCAGATCGCCGCCGGTGGCCCCTGGCGCGCCCTGCTGCCGCCGGCTGTCGCGGACTACGTCGCTGCACACGGGCTGTACCGCCCGGCCACAGCGTGAATGGCGCCGCCGTGCCATCCCCGTATAATCGCCCCCACGTTTATCGAGTCGATCCATTTTGAGCAACCAGACCCAGCCCCAGACCATCAAGGTCGATCTGCCCAGCCCGCCGCCGTCCGTGCCGGAACTGCTGGCCAGCGTCCGCCAAGCCACCGAAGACCTGAAGGCCAAGGACCTGGTCGAGATCGACGTGCGCGGCCGGTCCAGCGTTGCCGACTACATGATCGTCGTTTCGGGCACCTCGACCCGCCACGTCAAGTCGATCGCCGATGAAGTCGTGCGCTTCGCCAAGAACATCGACGTGATGCCGCTGGGTGTTGAAGGCGAGCGCGAAGCCGAGTGGGTGCTGGTCGATCTGGGCGACGTGATCGTCCATGTGATGCTGCCGCGCGTGCGTGAGTTCTACGCCCTCGAGCGCCTGTGGACCGTTGGCGACCAGCCGCCGTCCAGCGACGACGAAGTGGCCTGAGCCGCACGTTGATGCATCCCTTCGACGGCGCCGATGGCGCCGTCGACGTTTTGGAGGACCGTGTAGATGAAAGCCCGCCTGATCGCCACCGGTGAACGCGCGCCCAGCTGGGTCGCGCAGGGCTTCGCCGAGTACCAGAAGCGGCTGTCGCACTGGCTGCCGTTCGAGCTGGTGGAAATCGAGCCCGGCTTGCGCGGCAAGGGACGTGATCCGCGCCGCGCCACTGAAGAGGAAGGCAAGCGGGTCATCGCTGCGCTGCCGAAGAACGCCTATGTGGTGGCACTGGATGTGCCAGGACGACAGCTGAGTTCCGAACAGCTGGCACAGCGCCTGGAGCATTGGCGCGGGCAGGGCCGCGACCTGGCGTTCCTGATTGGTGGCCCGGAAGGGCATTCGCCGGAGGTGTCCGCGCTGGCCGATGAGAAGTGGTCGATCGGACCGCTGACGCTGCCGCACATGCTGGTGCGCCTGGTGGTGGCCGAGCAGCTGTATCGGGCCGCCGCAATGATTGCCAATCACCCCTACCATCGCGCGTGAAGAGTGGTTATACTAGTCGTCTGCCCGAATAGCTCAGCCGGTTAGAGCACTTGACTGTTAATCAGGGGGTCGTTGGTTCGAGTCCAACTTCGGGCGCCACCTTGAGAAACCTGCATCGCAAGATGCAGGTTTTTTTTTGTCGCTACACTCTGCTGCTGCAACCATGGATGCCGATCATGCGCGTGCTGCTGTCCTCGAGCTTCCTGCTGCTGGCGATGGTGCCGTTCGCCACAACGAAGGCCGCGCCTTCCACCTGGCATCCGCCACAGGGCACCACCGAGCTTCCGTTGTGGCCGCAGGGCACGGTGATCGCGCCGCCGAAGTTGAAGGGGCCCGAGCAGGTCAGCGAAGTGATCTCCGAAGCCAGTGGCGAACACTGGATGATGCTGCAGAACGTCGCTGCGCCGACCCTCACCGTGTTTCCACCGAAGGGACCGGCCACCGGCACCGCAGTGATGGTGGTGCCTGGCGGAGGCTATCGGGTGCTGGCGATGGACCTGGAAGGCAGCGAGATCTGCGGCTGGCTGACCGCACAGGGCATCACCTGTGCATTGCTGAAGTACCGGGTGCCAGCCTCTGGCCCGAACTGGGACCCCGAGTGCAACTGCCGCGACATTCCGAAAGTGCCGATGGCCCTGCAGGATGCACAGCGTGCAATGGGCCTGCTGCGCGCACAGGCCGAGCGCTGGTCAATCAATCCCAAGCGGATCGGGGCGATCGGCTTTTCCGCCGGTGGTCACGTGGTGGCGGGACTGAGCACGCACGCGCTGCGCAGCTACGCGCCGGTCGATGCTGCGGATAAGCAACCCAGCCGTCCCGATTTCGCGATGGTGATGTATTCCGGGCACCTGTGGGCAGGGCACGGGAAGGGATTGTCGCTGGTCAGGGACATCACCGTGGATGACAAGGTGCCGCCGACGTTCATCGCGCAGGCCACCGACGATCGCACCGATGACGTGCGCGAATCGCTGGCCTATTACCGTGCCTTGGCGGACGCGGGCGCGCCGGTGGAAATGCATCTGTTTGCACGCGGCGGCCACGCATTCGGGCTGCGCATGAAGGATGCACCGGTCGCGGCGTGGCCGCAGCTGGCCGAGCGCTGGATGCAGGATATCGGCATGCTGGCGGATCGCCAGTTGTAGAGCCGAGCCATGCTCGGCTGCCTGTGTGAAGCCGAGCGCGGGCTCGGCTCTACAGTGCCAGCTCACCTCTGCAGAAGGCCACCAGCGTGGCGATCGCCACCGCCAGGATCGCGCCGAACAGTACCCACTCCCAGCGCGTGAATACCCGCTCGCCGCGCTGGCGCCGGGTCAAAGCGAACAACACCACGCCGGGCACGTACAGCAGTACCGACAGCAGCAGGTTGTCCAGGCCGCCGGCATACACCAGCCACAGCGCATAGGCGCTGGCCAGCAGTGCGACCCCGAAATCGCGCCAGCGCACGCCTGGTTCGCCGGTGTAGGCCTGCCCGCGCCAGGCCAGCTGCACGCCGAACGCGGTGGACAGGAAGTAGGGCACCAGGCTCATCGACGCAGCGAGCAGCACCAGCCCGGTGTAGCTGCCCGAACTGACCAGCACCATCAGCAGGAACAACTGGATCAGGCCATTGCTCAACCACAGTGCATTGGCCGGCACGCCACGCGCGTTCTCGCGGCCGAGGAAGGCCGGCATGGTGCCGTCACCGGCGGCGGCATACAGCACTTCGGCGCACAGCAGCACCCAGGCCAGCAATGCGCCGAGTACGGAGACGATCGAACCGATGATGATCACCGTCGCGCCCCATTCGCCGACGATGGCGCGCAGCACGTAGGCCATCGACGGATTGGGCAGCCCGGCCAGTTCGGCCTGCGACAGCACGCCCATCGACAGCAGGCTGACCAGTACCAGCAGCAGCCAGACCCCGAGGAAACCGATCACCGTGGCACGGCCGACGTCGGCACGGCGCGCGGCACGTCGCGAATAGATGCTGGCCCCTTCGATGCCGATGAACACCCACACGGTCACCAGCATCATGCCGCGCAGCTGCTGGCCGAGGTCGCCGAGTGCGGGCGTACCGAGGAAATCGGCGCGGAACACGTCCATGCGGAACGCGCCCGCCGCCAGGATCAGGAACAACGCGATGGGCAGCAGCTTGGCCACCGTCACCAGGCCGTTGACGATGGCGGCCGTGCGCAGGCCGCGCAGCACCAGCAGGTGCACGGTCCACAGCAGCAGTGATGAAGCGGCTACGGCGGCGGGTGTATTGCCTTCACCGAAGACCGGCACGAAGTGGCCGAGGCCACTGAAGATCAGTACGAAGAAGCTGGCGTTGCCGAGCACCGACGCCACCCAGTAGCCCCACGCCGCGGAGAAGCCGATGTAGTTGCCGAAGCCTTCGCGCGCATAGGCGTAGATGCCGGTATCCAGGTCGGGGCGACGATTGGCCAGGGCCTGGAACACGAAGGCCAGCATCAGCATGCCGGCGCCACTGACCGCCCAGCCGATCAAGGCGGCGGCCGGGCCGGCGCTGCGCGCGACGTTCTGCGGCAGTGAAAAGATGCCGGCGCCGACCATCGAGCCGACTACCAGTGCAGTCAACGCGGGCAGGCCCAGCCGTTGCGATGTCGCGGCCATGGAGATCCCCTGCGGCGCGAATGCCGCGAGCATACGGTAGCCATGTCCTCGTGAACATGTCCGCAAGAGCCAGCGGGCAAGCGCCAGCCTGCAGGAACCGGCCCGCGTGAAAACGACGAAGGCCCGGGCAACGGCCCGGGCCTTCGAAGGTGACGCTGCAACCGGTCTTACTTGAACGTGTACTTGAAGCCGACGGTGTAGTAACGGCCCAGCGCACCGGAGAAGTGCATCGGGTTGTAGTTCACCGCGCCGTAGGTGGTCGGATCGAGCGGGGCGATGCGGTCGAACACGTTGGCCACCGAGGCGTTGAGTTCGAACGAGTCGTTGATGCTCCAGCGACCGGACAGGTCCATCGTGGTGAACGAAGAGATCTTCTTCACCGGCGTACCGTCAGCGTAGAAGGCCAGGTAGCTGCCACCACGGCTGTCGATGTTGTCCATCTTGCTGATGTAGTTGACGATGCCGCTGACGCTCCACGGGCCCTGCTTCCAGGTGGTGCCGAAGTTGACCTTGTCCTTCGGCGTACCGATGCAGTTAGTGACGTCGCAGTTGCCGTGGGTACCCACGTAATCAACCGTGTCGCCGCCTTCGGTGCGCTCGAACTTCAGGATGTGGCTCCACTGCAGGTCCAGCTCCAGCTGGCCCGGGCCGATCTCGAAGGTCTGGCGGATATCGGTATCGATACCGCGCACGCGCGACGAGCTGGCATTCACGTAGCCGGTGTTGACCGCCAGGATGGTGCCGCTGTTGGCCACGCCATTGAGATTGTTGCTGTCGCGCAGCACGTTGCCGGCCAGGATCGCCGCCGCCGTGCTGCCCTGCACGATCTCGTTGGTACGCTTGATCTGCCAGGCATCGACGGTCATCGAGGTGGTCGAAGTCGGCTGCAGCACGATGCCGACCGAGTAGCTCTTGGACTCTTCCGGCTTCAGCAGCTTGTTCGGCTTGGTGATGATCGCCACCGAATTGGCGCCACATTCGCTGGCAGCGCCGCCGCTGATCTGGCAACGCACCGGGTCGACCGCAGTGGAGAAGGCGGCCAGGCCACCGTCACCGTTCTCGGCCGGGTTCGGCGCGCGGAAACCTTCGGCGTAGCTGGCGCGCAGGGCGATCCAGTCGGCCGGGGTCCACTTCACGCCCAGCTTCGGCGTAGCCTTGCCTTCGCCGCTTTCGTACTTGTCGTAACGCAGGGCGCCGGACAGTTCCAGCTGTTCCAGCACCGGTGCCGACAGTTCGACGTAGCCGGCGTAGACGTTCTGGGTGCCGTCATAGGCCGAGTAGCCCAGGCCGATGATGTCGCCCTGGTCGGTGTAGGTCTGCGGGGTCAGGCTGTTGCTGGTCTTGCGCCACTCGGTACCGATCGCCAGGCCCAGCGGACCACCCTTCAGGTCCATCAGGCTGCGCGAGACGGTGAAGTCGAACATGTCCAGGCTGGACTTGGCGCGGGCGCTGATCGTGGGCGAGATGTAGTCGTACAGCGCCTGCGAGTTCTTGCCGGCATCATCACCGATACGCCACACGCCACCGGCGCAGTTGGCATTGCCCAGTGCACACTGGACGGCGCTGTAGCGCAGGAAGCCGGTGCGCTTGTTGGTCAGGTCGGTGCCCGAGTGCAGGTAGGCGGTGTCGTAGCTCCAGTCGCCCCAGTTGCCCTTGATGCCGACCAGAAAGCGGTTGAACTCATTGGTGTTGTCGGTCACGCGCGGGCCGACATCCCAGGCCGAGTAACGCACGCGGCGCGCCGTGCCCGGGGTCGGGTTGTCGGGATGGTTCGGGCCCAGCACGGTGGCACCGGGGCCACTGTTGGCATTGACCGGGCCGCCCGGATAGCCCCAGCCGCCCGACACGCCGGACGGGGTGTTGCTGAAGATGGTTTCCTTCTTCGAGTAGCCGATCTCGGTGTAGATCTCGCCGCCTTCACCGAAGGCGAAGCTGGCGCGACCGAACACGTTGACGTACTTCTCTTCCGGAATCAGGTCGCGGTACTGCTGCGCCGGATCCCACAGGCAGCCATCGGCGGCGATGCTGGCCGGGGTCTGCCCACCGATGGTGGTCAGGCCGGCGCAACCCGGCAGCGGCACCAGATGGCCGGTGGCGTCGAGGTAGGAGCCGTTCGGGCCGGAACCGCCGGAGGTGCCACCACGGGTGTAGGCACCGCCGAGGAACTGGGCGGTCTTGTCATAGCCCCACGGGCGGGTGTCACCGGTACCGATCCACTTGCGGTTCTTGCGGTCGCTGATCTTGATCGCGTCGGTCTTGCCAACGTCCAGGCTGAAGAAGGCGTTCCAGCCATCGGTGGCCAGGTCGCCGGTACCGGCGGTCAGGGTTGCCTTCCGGGCGTCGCCATCGCTGTCACCGGACAGGCCGTAGGAGCCACGCAGGATGGCGCCCTGGAAGTCGCTGCGCAGGATGATGTTGACCACGCCGGCGATGGCATCGGAGCCGTAGATCGCCGAAGCGCCGTCCTTCAGGACTTCCACGCGCTCGACGGCATCGAGCGGAATGGTGCTGAGGTCGGTGAAGACCTTCTGTCCGTCATCGGCCAGGCCATAGGTGGCCATGCGGCGGCCGTTCAACAGTACCAGCGTCGAGCCGGCGCCCAGGCCGCGCAGCGAAATGCCGGCACCACCGCCGGCGAAACCGTTGCCGAAGGTCTTGGGAATCGAGCCGGCGCCATCGGCGGTGATGGTCTGCAGGTACTCGGCCAGCGAGGTCTTGCCGGTGCGGTCGATTTCCTGGCGGGTCACCACCTGCACCGGCGACGGTGTCTCGGTGTTGGTGCGCGGGATGTTGGAGCCGGTGACCGTGATGCGGTCGAGGTTGGTGGCCTTTTCCTGCGCGAAGGCGGAGGAGGAAGCGACGGCGCCGGCCAGCAGCAGGGCGCCGCCGGTGAGGATGTGGGTGATGGACGATGCCAGGGTGCTGCGGCGGCGGCTGGCGGGCCGTTGGATCGGGTGTTTCACAGCTTCTCTCCTAACTGGAAAACCGTAGCGTTGAGGGCTGTCGCCGGATCGATACCGGGACGCGCCAATCTAGGTTTCCTGCAGGTGACGAAGTCGTGAAATTTTGCTTAATCGGTAACGCTTGGTCCCTGGCCTGTCCGCATTTCCCGGGCAGCGGCAGGGACCGGCCCGGCGCGAGGCCGGGCCGGTGGTGGGGCTCAGTCGGGCAGCGAGAACTGTACCGGTACCAGGCCGATGGCCGGAACTGCCACGCCGTCACGCTGGGCAGGCTCGAAGCGCCAGTGCCGGAGCACCTGCTGGCGGGCGGCCTGGTCCAGGTTGCGCGAGCCGCTGCTGCGCTCGACGCTGACCGCGACCGGTTGGCCATGGCTGTCCACTTCCACCCGCAACAGCACTGTTCCCTGTTCGTGGTTGCGCAGGGACTGGATGGGGTAGGTCGGCGGCGGGGCGCTGCGGTACTGCAGCTGGGCGCCGGCCAGAGGGGTGGACGTGTCGATGCTGGGCGCCAGCTGCGGCGGAGCCGGTTCGGCGGCCGGCAGCGCGATGCCCTGGGTCTCCTCCACGGTCGCGGTGGGCGCCGGCAGTGGCGGTACCACCGGCTGCGTTCGCGGTTTCGGCACCACCTGGACGATCTCCCTGGGCGGGACCGGAACCGGCGGCGTTGGCGGTGGCGGGATCTTCTCGATCAGCCGGACCGGCGTCTTTTCACGCGGGACCTGCACGGCCTGGTAGGTCGCAGGGATGAGCAGCAACAGGAAGGCCAGCAGGTGCAGGGCGATCGCCGCGCTCCAGGCGGCCACCCGGGCGGGGTCGAAATGCAGGGATGCAACGGGGTACGTACGAACCATGATCCACCTCCATGCCAGTGACGAAGTCCTCAACGCACCAGGGCCCGTGGCGGGGTTGCCGCACGCGGCTGGCAGTCCATCAGTAGCGCGGCACGACGGCTACTGCCTAGAGGCAGGGGCATGATCGTTGGGCTGGCCTTCAGCCAGTGTCGGCGGAGGGCACGAAAAAGGCGGGCCCCCTGCGGGACCCGCCTGTGTCGTCGACCGCGGCGGACGCGATCAGCGGCCCAGTTCGAACACCACGTCCAGGTTGACCGAGACGGTCGATTCGCCCGGTGCGACCGGGGTGGCCTTGTCCATCGCCGCACCGGCCGCCATGGTGCGCATCATCTGCATCGGGCGGAAACCGCCGCTGCTGTTCTCGGAGATGCTGACGATGCGGCGCACCTGCAGGCCCAGCGACTTGGCATAGGTCTGGGCGCGGGCCTGGGCCTTCTTCAGCGCGGCCAGGCGGGCTTCGTCATAGACCGGTTCCGGCTGGTCGATCTCGAAGCTGGGGCCGTTGATCTGGTTGGCGCCCTGAGCGGCCAGCGCATCGAGCACCTTGCCGAGCTTGGCGATGTCACGGACCTTCAGGCTGACCGTGTTGCTGGCCTGGTAGCCGGTGATCTTCGGCGCCTCGTTGTCGGCATAGCGGTACTGCGGGTTGAGGCTGACGCCGCTGGTCTGCACGTCGCGCTCGGCGATGCCGGCGGCCTTGATCGCGGCCAGCACCTTGTCCATCTGCTGGGCGTTCTGGCGCATGGCGCTGTTGCCGTCGGCGGCCTGGGTGACCACGCCGGCCGACAGGGTGGCGACGTCCGGCACGCGGGTGGCCTCGGCGTTGGCCGAAATGTTCAGCAGGGTGCCTTCGGCCGCGGCGGCGATCGACGGCGACGACGGAGCAGCATGGGCAGTCATCGAGGTTCCAAGGGCGAGGGACAGGGCGAGCAGCAGCGGGGTGGCGGTCAGGCGCATGGGATCTCCTTGTTGTGCGGTGAGGGTGGTGTCGTAGCGATGAACGCGCTGTGAGCCTGTAAGGGGTTGTACGCGTTCCGTAACGGGTTGCCGACGATTCAGGTGACGGGCTCAGGTTATGCTGTGCCGATGCTCTATCTTGCTTCCCGCTCCCCCCGACGCAACCAGTTGCTGGCCCGACTCGGACGCCCCTTCCAGGCCCTGGACCTGGAGGTCGTCGAGCAGCGCGCCGCGACCGAGAGTGCCGAACAGTATGTGTGCCGGGTCGCCGCCGACAAGGCGCGCGCCGGGCTGGCCCGGGTGCTGGCCGAAGACCCGCAGGCGCGGGTGCTCGGCTCGGACACCGAGGTGGTGCTGGACGGTGAAGTGTTCGGCAAGCCGGCCGACGCCGCCGGCGCGCGCGCGATGCTGGCGCGCCTGGCCGGGCGCACCCACCAGGTGATGACTGCGGTGGTGGTGGTCGGCGCCGACGGGCTGGACAGCGAACTGGTCATTTCCGAAGTGACCTTCGCCCCGATCGCCGCCGCCGACATCGCCGCCTATGTCGCCACCGGCGAGCCGTTGGACAAGGCCGGGGCCTACGCCATCCAGGGCGGGGCCGAGCGCTGGATCGAACATCTTTCCGGCAGCTACTCCGGCGTCATGGGGCTGCCATTGCTGCATACCGATCGTCTGCTGGCGCGCTGTGGCGTGCCGGCCCCCACTGCCGATGCCGCCAGGGAGGCTGCCGATGTCTGAGGAAATCCTGGTCAATGTGACCCCCCGCGAAACCCGGGTCGCGGTGATCGAGAACGGCATGCTGCAGGAACTGCACATCGAGCGCGGCTGGCGCCGGGGTGTGGTCGGCAACATCTACAAGGGCAAGGTGCAGCGGGTCATGCCCGGCATGCAGGCCGCGTTCGTCGAGGTCGGCCTGGAGCGCGCCGCGTTCCTGCACGCCAACGACGTGGTGCGCCCGGCCCCGGTGGCCAGTGCCGACACCGAGAACACGACCCTGCCGCCGCCGGCCAGCGTGCCGATCGTCGAGCTGCTGCGTGACGGCCAGGACATCGTGGTGCAGGTGGTGAAGGACCCGATCGGCACCAAGGGTGCACGCCTGACCACGCAGATCAGCATTCCCTCGCGCTACATGGTGCTGCTGCCGCAGTCCAAGGTGGTGGGGGTGTCCGCGCGCATCGAGGATGAAACCGAGCGCGCCCGCCTGAAGGCGCTGGTGACCGAGTTGTCGGCGCAGCACGGCGGCTACGGCTACATCGTGCGCACCAACGCCGAAGGCCAGCCGGCCGAGGCCATCGCCGAGGACATCGCCTACCTGTCGCGCGTGTGGAACGTGGTCGAGCGCCGCGGCCGCGAAGCGCCGTCGTGCAGCATCATCTATGAAGACCTGAGCCTGCCGCTGCGGTCGGTGCGCGACCTGATCCGCAAGGACGTGGACAAGGTGAAGGTGGACTCGAAGGAGACCTTCGGCCAACTGCAGGCCTTCGTCGCCAAGTACATGCCGGTGCTGGCCGAGAAGCTGGAGCTGTACTCCGGTGACCGCCCGATCTTCGACATGTTCGGCGTGGAGGACGAGATCGGCCGCGCGCTGGACAAGCAGGTGCCGCTGAAATCCGGTGGCTACCTGGTGATCGACCAGACCGAGGCGATGACCACCATCGACGTCAACACCGGCTCGTTCCTCGGCCAGCGCAACCTGGAAGAAACGGTGTTCCGCACCAACCTGGAAGCGGCGCAGGCGGTGGCGCGGCAGCTGCGGCTGCGCAACCTGGGCGGCATCATCATCATCGACTTCATCGACATGGATGATGCGGAGCATCGTCGCCAGGTGCTGCGCACGCTGGAAAAGGCGCTGGCCCGCGACCATGCCAAGACCACGGTCTATGATTTCTCGCCGCTGGGCCTGGTGGAGATGACCCGCAAGCGTACGGTGGAAAGCCTGGAGCGCCAGCTGTCGGAGACCTGCCCGCAGTGCAGCGGCCGCGGCAGCATCAAGACCACCGAGACGGTGACCTATGAGATCTTCCGCGAGATCACCCGTGCCGTGCGCCAGTTCGATGCTGCGCGCCTGCTGGTGATCGCCTCGACCAAGGTGGTCGCGCGCATTACCGATGAGGAATCCTCGGCGGTGGCCGAGCTGGAAGAGTTCCTCGGCAAGAGCATCCGCTTCCAGGCGGACGAGCAGTACCTGCAGGAGCAATTCGATGTCGTTCTGCTCTGATCCTCGCCGGCTGCAGGCCGGCGGTGGCCGATGAGCGCGCCGCCGCGCCTGCGACTGCGAAGGATCCGCCGTCATTTCATTGCCGCCTGTGCGGTGGGCCTGGTCGGGCTTGCACTGCTGGTGGGCACGCTCAGCCAGCTGCTGCCGCTGGCCGAGCGTCATCCTGACAGGATCGCCGCCTGGCTGAGCGAGCGTGCCGGCCAGCCGGTGCGTTTCGACCAGCTGCAGACCGCCTGGACCCGTCGTGGCCCGCTGCTGCAGCTGAAAGGCCTGCGCATCGGCGCCGGGCAGGGCCTGGCGATCGGCGAGGCCGAGGTGCTGGTATCGATGTACAGCGGGCTGCTGCCCGGGCGCTCGCTGACCGAGCTGCGCCTGCGTGGCCTGGCGCTGGATCTGCAGCAGGGCGAGGACGGACGCTGGACGGTGCGCGGGCTGCCGCAATCGGACAACGGCGGCGATCCGCTGGATGCGTTGCGCCGGCTGGGCGAGCTGCAGGTGATCGGAGGGCGCCTGGGCGTGCACGCGCCGACGTTGGGCATCGACACCACGCTGCCGCGCATCGACCTGCGCATGCGGGTCAATGGCGATCGCCTGCGCGTGGGCGTACGCGCCTGGGCGCAGCCCGAAGCGCTGCCGCTGACCGCGGTGCTGGACGTGGACCGTGCGCGCGGCAACGGCGAGGCCTGGCTGGGCGCCGACCCGGTCGATTTCCACGCCTGGGCGCCCTTGCTGGCGGCTGGCGGCGTGCGCCTGCGCGAGGGCAAGGGCGAGTTGAACCTGTGGTTGACCCTGCGCGATTTCGCGCCGGTGGCGCTGACCACGGATTCGGACCTGCGCGACGTGCGTATCGATGGCGCACCGATACCCGGCATGGCGGCGCCGCAGCTGCAGCTGCAGCGACTGCAGGCCCGCCTGCGCTGGCAGCGCCAGGCCGAGGGCTGGGCGCTGCAGGTACCGCAGCTGCGGCTGAAGAATGAAGACGGCGAGCAGCGCCTCGATGGCCTGCAGCTGCAGGTCGGCAAACAGCTGCAGGTCCGTTCCGGTGAAGTGCAGGCCGGCATCGCACTGCGTGCGCTGGCCCTGAGTGATCGCCTTGAGCCGGGCCTGCGTCGCTGGCTGTTCCTGTCCAGGCCGCAGCTGGACGTGCGCGCCTTGCAGCTGTCGGGCGAACGCGATGGCCCCCTGTGGGCGCAGGGTGAACTGCAGTCGCTGGGTTTCGCCAGCGTGGGCAACTCGCCCGGCCTGCGCGGCCTGGGCGGGCGCTTTGAAGGCGACGCCGACGGCTTCAGCCTGCAGCTGCAACCGCAACGGCAGCTGCAGTTCGATTGGCCGACCGGCTTCGGCGTGCGCCATGACCTGCACCTGGCCGGACAGATCGTGGGCTGGCGCGACGAGGGCGGTGGTTGGCGGATCGGGACGCCGGCGATGCGTGTGGAAGGCACCGACTACGCGGCCGACGTGCGCGGCGGGGTCTGGTTCCAGGGCGACGGCACGCGGCCGTGGCTGCAGCTGGCCGCGAAGCTGGACGACGTGCCGATGACGGCGGCCAAGCGCTTCTGGATCCACTCCAAGATGAGCAAGGGCGCCACCGACTGGCTGGACATGGCGCTGGCTGGCGGCCAGGTGCGCAATGGCGTCGGCCTGGTCACCGGTGACCTGGACGACTGGCCGTTCGACAACAATGATGGCCGCTTCGAGGCCACCGGCCACATCACCAATGGCGACATCCGCTTCCAGCACGACTGGCCGCTGATGAGCCAGGTCGACGCCGACATCGCATTCATCGGCCCTGGCTTCGACATGCGTGGACGGGGTGATCTTGCCGGCGTGGCGGTACAGAAATTCGAAGCGGGCATTCCGGACTTCGGGCACCAGCCGTTGTACGTACGTGCCGACGCGCCGAGCGAGGCCGGCAAGCTGCTGGCGATGCTGCGCCAGAGCCCGTTGCACAAGGATTACGGCGATACGCTGGACAATCTGGTCGCCAGTGGTCCGGCCCATGTGACCTTCGATCTGCTGCAGCCGCTGCATCAGGACGAGGGCGAGGGCCACCTGCAGGGCACGGTCGATCTGGCCGGCGTGAAGCTGGTCGACAAGCGCTTCCAGCTGACCTTTGACAACATGCACGGGCAGGCGCGCTACAGCAATGGCGGTTTCGGCGCCGAGGACCTGGCGGTGCGCCACCTCGGCCAGGAAGGACGGCTGAGCCTGCGTGCCGGCGGTTACGTGCATGACAGCACGCGCGCCTTCGAGTCGCAGCTGACCGCCCGCCTCGATGCCAGCGTGCTGATCGACCGTGCTCCCGAGATGGCCTGGCTCAAGCCTTACATCAACGGCAATTCGGCCTGGACCATCGGCGTCAACCTGCCCAAGGTGGCGCCCGGCGCGCCTGCGCCGCCGAGCGAGCTGCGACTGAGTTCGGACCTGGTCGGCACCCGGCTCGACCTGCCGGCGCCGCTGGACAAGCCGGCCGCCGAGCCGCTGGCGACCACGGTGGCCGCGCAGCTGCCGATGGGCGCCGGCCGAATCGATGTGGCGTTCGGCCAGCGCCTGGCCCTGGCCGCGCGCAGCCACAACAACCAGACCGGTGTGCAGGTCACGCTGGGCAGCGACCATGTCGACCGCGAGCCGCCGGCGAGCGGACTGACGGTCAATGGCCGCAGCCCGACCCTGGATGCGCTGGAGTGGATCAGCCTGGCGCGCGGTGGAAGTGACGACGACGCGATGCCGCTGCGCGCGGTCGACGTGCAGGTCGGCCAGCTCAAGCTGATCGGCGGAGTGTTCGAGCAGACCCGGCTGCAGCTGCACCCGGGCCCGCAGGCACTGGACGTGCGCCTGGACGGGCCGTCGCTGGCCGGCCGCCTGACCGTACCCAACGCCGACGGCGGCACCATCAGCGGCCAGCTTGACCGCGTGCACTGGCAGTCACTGCCGATGGCACCGGGTGCGGCCGTCGTGCCGGCGCGGGTACAGGCCGGTGCCAATGACATGGACCCGGCCAAGCTGCCGCCGTTCGCGCTGGACATCGCCGACCTGAAGTTCGGCAAGGTGGTGCTGGGCCAGGCGGTGCTGCGCACGCGCCCGCTGGCCAACGGCCTGAACGTGGACGCGTTGCGCTTCCGCGCGCCGGACCAGGAAATCGACATCACCGGCCGCTGGCTCGGCCGTACGGGCGGCGCCCGTACCGAACTGACCGCGCAGGTGCGCAGCGAGGACCTGGGCGGGCTGATGCAGAACCTTGATTACGGCGGCCAGCTGCGCGGCGGTTCCGGCCAGGCGCAGCTGCAGGCGGCCTGGAGCGGGGGGCCGTCGGACTTCCAGCTGGGCAACCTGCAGGGCAGCCTCGACCTGCATGCGCGCAATGGCCAGCTGCTGGAGCTGGAGCCGGGCGCCGGCCGCGTGCTGGGCCTGCTCAGCGTCGCGCAGCTGCCGCGGCGGCTGATGTTCGATTTCCGCGACTTCTTCTCCAAGGGCTTCGCGTTCAACCAGATCGAGGGCAGCATGCAGTTCGGTCAGGGCATGGCGCGCACCGACAAGGTGCTGATCGAAGGCCCGGCGGCCAACATCACCATCCGTGGCCAGGCCGACCTGCGCAACCAGCAGTTCGACCAGACCATCGACGTCAACCCGCGCGCGGGCAACCTGCTGACCGTGGTCGGTGCGGTGGCCGGCGGCCCGGTGGGGGCGGCGCTGGGCGCGGCCACCAATGCGGTATTGTCCAAGCCGCTGGGCGAGATTGGCGCCCGTACCTACAAGGTGACCGGTCCATGGAAGGAGCCGAAGGTGGAAGTGATCGAGCGCAGCCGCGACAAGACCCCATCACCGCCCGTGCCGGCACCTGCACCGGCCATTCCGCCGACCGTCACCGACCTGCCGCGCTCGCGCTGAGCACGGCTTCCTGTTCACGGGGCTTGCCTGAGCGCCCCCGCACCCCCAGATCGAAACCATGACTGATATCGCCCTGACGCTTGCCCAAGACCGCCTGCTGCGCCCCGGCGGCCTGGATACCGCCGGCCTGGAGCGCACCTTCGGGCAGCTGCTCGGCCCTGGTGTCGACTTCGGCGACCTTTATTTCCAGCACGCCCGCCGCGAGAGCTGGAGCGTGGAAGACGGCATCGTCAAGGACGGCGCCCATTCCATCGAGCAGGGCGTGGGCGTGCGGGCGATTTCCGGCGAGAAGACCGGCTTCGCCTACTCCGATGACATCCATGCCGATGCGCTGCTGGCGGCGGCGCAGTCGGCGCGCGCGATCTCGCGCGAGGGCGGTGCGCAGACCGGACGTTCGCTGCTGCGCGGCAATGCGCGCGCGCTGTACCCGGCGCTGGACCCGATCGACGGCATCGGCAACGAGGCCAAGGTCGAGGTGCTCAAGCGCCTGGATGGCTACCTGCGTGCCGCCGACCCGCGCGTGAAGCAGGTGATGGTGAGCCTGTCCGGCGGCGTCGATACGGTGCTGATCGCCCGCAGCGACGGCGTGCTGGCGGCCGACGTGCGCCCGCTGGTACGCCTGAACGTGCAGGTCATCGTCGAACACAACGGCCGTCGCGAGTCCGGCTACGCCGGTGGTGGTGGCCGTTATGGCTACGAAGCGCTGTTCGCCAGCGGCCGCCCCGAAGCCCTGGCCCAGGAAGCGCTGCGCCAGGCGCTGGTGAACCTGGACGCGGTGCCGGCGCCGGCCGGCATGATGCCGGTGGTGCTCGGCCCGGGTTGGCCGGGCGTGTTGCTGCACGAAGCGGTCGGCCACGGCCTGGAAGGCGACTTCAACCGCAAGGGCACCAGCGTCTACGCCGGCCGCATCGGCGAGCGCGTCGCCGCACCGGGGGTGACCATCGTCGACGACGGCACCCTCGACGGTCGCCGCGGTTCGTTGAACATCGACGACGAAGGCCACCCGAGCCAGTGCACCCCGCTGATCGAGGACGGCATCCTGGTCGGCTACATGCAGGACAGCCTCAACGCGCGGCTGATGGGCATGGCCCCGACCGGCAACGGGCGCCGCGAATCGTTCGCGCACCTGACCATGCCACGCATGACCAACACCTACATGCGCGCCGGCGAGCACGACCCGCAGGAGATGATCCGTTCGGTGAAGAAGGGCCTGTACGCGGTGAACTTCGGCGGTGGCCAGGTCGACATCACCAGCGGCAAGTACGTGTTCTCGGCCACCGAGGCCTACCTGATCGAGGATGGCCGCATCACCACCCCGGTGAAGGGCGCGACCCTGATCGGCAACGGCCCGGAGACCATGCAGAAGGTGCGCATGGTCGGCAACGATCTGGCCCTGGACGAGGGCGTGGGCATCTGCGGCAAGGACGGGCAGAGTGTGCCCGTGGGTGTCGGCCAGCCCTCGCTGTTGATCGAGGGCATCACCGTCGGCGGTACGCAGGCCTGAGCGTGGCGATGGCCGCGGCCACCGCCCGGGCCGGCGCGGACTCAGTCCTCGTCGGCCTCGTCGACCGGATCGCCGGCGTGTTCGTCGCCCGCCGTCTTCAAGCCCAGCGCCGCCGGCAGCATCAGCGTACGCAGCACCTGGAAGATCTCGCGGTAGGCGCGCGGCGGCTTGTTCTTCGCCTTTTCGGCCTGCGCGTTGCGTACCAGGGTGCGCAGCTGCTGGCGGTCGGCCTGCGGGTAGTCGTCAAGCAGGGCGGCCAGCGCCTTGTCACCGTCGGCCAACAGGCGGTCGCGCCAGTCTTCCACGCGGTGCATCATCGCCACTTCGCGGCGGCCAGTCTCGCTGTTGGCGTCCAGCGCATCGCGGATCGCGTCCAGCGTTGCCTCGTCCTCGCGGCGCATGTGCTTGGCCAGGAACGCCAGCTGGCGCTTGTGGGCGATGTGGGCGGTGATGCGCTTGCACTCGGCGATATGCGGCAGCAGGTCTTCCGGGATCGGCAGGCGCGCCAGCTGGGCCGGGGTCAACGACACCAGCTTCTCGCCCAGGGCCAGGACGTCGAGCGCGTCGCGCCGGTTCTGGCTGCGGCTCTTGTCGTGGAATTCACCGGTTTCTTCGTCGCGTCCGCGCATCGTCCCTACCTGATCTCAAAAAAAGTCGCCCGGCGTGATGCCGGGCCCAACCTGTACAGGATAAAGCATTGAACGTGATCGCCCCTGAAGTGGCCGTCGGCGACGACAGCCCGGCCCGGCTGGAACGGCTGGCCGACCTCTCCCAGCAGCTGCTCGACCGCGCCCGCGCGCTGGGCGCCAGCCAGGCCGAGGTCAGTTGCAGCGAGGACCGCGGACTGGAGGTCAATGTCCGCCTCGGCGAGGTCGAGACCGTGCAGTCCACGCGTGACCGCGGCATCGCCGTGACCGTCTATTTCGGCCAGCGCAAGGGCAGTGCCAGCACCGGTGACCTGAACGAGGCCAGCCTGGCCGCTACGGTCGAGCAGGCCTGCGCGATTGCCCGGCATACCGAGGATGACCCGGCTGCCGGCCTGGCCGAGGCCGCACTGATGGCCACCGACTTCCCGGAGCTGGACGGTTGGCACCCGTGGGCGCTGCAGGCCGATGAGGCGGTGGACCTGGCCCTGGCCTGCGAGGCGGCCGGTCGCGAGGCCGACGCGCAGATCCGCAATTCCGACGGCGCATCGGTGTCGAGCATGCAGAGCCTGTCGGTGTATGCCAATTCGCATGGTTTCTTTGGTCGTGAGCGCGGCACCCACCATTCGGTCGGCTGCGCGCTGATCGCCGGGCAGGGCGATGGCATGCAGCGCGATGGCTGGTACACCAGCGCGCTTGCCCGGGAGGACCTGGAAGACGTGGGCCTGGTCGGCCGTCGTGCCGCCGAGCGCACCGTGGCCCGCCTGCAGCCGCGTTCACTGGCTACTGGCAGCATGCCGGTGCTGTTCGCCCCGGAAGTGGCGCGCAGCCTGGTCGGCCACCTGCTGTCGGCGGTGTCCGGCGGCGCCTTGTACCGCCAGGCCAGCTTCCTGTTGGACAGCGTCGGCCAACGCCTGTTCCCGGAATGGATGCAGATCGACGAGCTGCCGCACCTGCGCCGTGGCCTGCGCTCGGCCGCCTTCGACGGCGACGGCGTGGCCACCCGTAGTTCGGCGCTGGTCCGAGACGGCGTACTGCAGCGCTACGTGCTGGGCAGCTATTCGGCGCGCAAGCTGGGCCTGCAGACCACCGCCAATGCTGGCGGCGTGCACAACCTGCAGCTGGCGGCCAATGCCGGCCCGCTGGAAGAGATCGCCCGGCAGATGGGTGACGGCCTGCTGGTGACCGAGCTGATGGGGCAGGGCGTGAACGGGGTGACCGGCGATTACTCACGAGGCGCGGGCGGCTTCCGTGTCGAGAACGGCGAGATCCAGTACCCGGTGGACGGCGTCACCATCGCCGGCAACCTGCGCGAGATGTTCAGCAGCATCGAGGCGGTCGGCAGCGACGTCGACCCGCGCTCGCACATCCGGACCGGTTCGATCCTGCTGGGGCGGATGACCGTCGCCGGTAATGATTGATGGCATTGATGACGTAAGCTATGCGCGCCTGACGCAACCAGCTTGGTGCTGGTGGGTCAAGACCACCCAATGAAAAGGAGTTTTGTCGTGAGCGAATTCGATAACGTCCCGCCGCCGCCGGCAACCACCGATGCCCCGGCCGACCAGCGCACCATGGCGCTGGCTGCGCACCTGCTGGGCATCTTCACCTGGTTCATCGGCGCCCTGATCATCTGGCTGATCAACAAGGATGACGCCAGCAAGGCCTTCGTGACCGACCAGGCCAAGGAAGCGCTGAACTTCCAGATCACCGTGACCATCGCCATGGTCATCAGCATCATCCTGATGGTGGTGATCATCGGCGGCATCCTGGCGCCGATCGTGGGCATCATCAACCTGGTGTTCTGCATCATTGCCGCAGTCAAGGCCAACAACGGCGAAGCCTATCGCTACCCGTTCACCCTGCGCCTGATCAAGTAATACCGGCCGCATGCGCAAGCAGGAACGCCCGGCATTGCCGGGCGTTCCTGTTTGAGGGCAGCGTCACCGGCGGCGATCAGTGATCGCGTTCCACCGCCAGCGTTGCCAGCGCGCGCAGCGCATCGGCCTCTTCGCCATGGCCGGCCAACGTGGCCTGCATGCGTGCGGCCAGTTCGCGCAGCTGCGCCTTCGCGCCGTCCATGCCGAGCAGCGCGGGGAAGGTGCTCTTGTCCTGCGCCTCGTCCTTGCCGGCGGTCTTGCCCAGCTGTTCGGAACTGGCTTCGACATCGAGGATGTCATCGCGGACTTGGAAGGCCAGGCCGAGTGCATCGGCGAAACTGTCGAGCTGGGCCAGCTGCGGCTCGTGGGCCTGGCCGCACAGCGCCCCCATGCGCACCGCTGCACGGATCAGCGCGCCGGTCTTCAGCGCATGCATGCGGGTCAGTGCCGCCAGGGTCTGCTGTTGGCCGGTGGCATCGATGTCCAGCGCCTGGCCACCGCACATGCCGGAGGCGCCGGACGCGTGAGCGAGGGTCTGCAGGCAGGCCACGCGCAGCGTGGCCGGCAGCGGCGCATCGGCCAGCAGGCCGAAGGCACGCGTCTGCAGGGCGTCGCCGGCCAGGATCGCGGTGGCTTCGTCGAAGGCGATGTGGGTGGTCGGCTTGCCGCGGCGCAGGGCGTCGTCGTCCATCGCCGGCAGGTCGTCATGCACCAGCGAATAGGCGTGGATCAGCTCGACAGCCATCGCCGCCGCGTCCAGCTGTTCCGGCTGCGCGCCGAACAGGTGGCCACTGGCATACACCAGCAGCGGGCGCATGCGTTTGCCACCGCCCAGCACCGAATAGCGCATGGCCTGGTGCAGGCGCTGCGGTGCTTCGGCGGGCGAGGGCAGGGCGGCATCGAGCTGGCTTTCGATACGGTCGCGCCAGCGCGCGAACAGGGCTTCAGCCGTCATGGTTGGGCGGATCGAAAGGCTCGGCCGTTTCCGGCTGGGCCGGATCGCTGAGCAGGCGCACGCGCAATTCGGCCTGCTCCAGCGCCTGCTGGCACTGACGGTACAGACCGACACCGCGTTCGTAAGCACTGAGCGACGCTTCCAGGCTCAGCTCGCCGGTTTCCATCTGCTCCACCAGCTGCTCCAGCGATTCGAGCGACTGCTCGAACTGGGCGACCGGGGAGGCGTTTTCGGGGGACTTCTTGGCCATGCGGCAAGTGTGGACGGGCTGCGCGCGGGGGTCAATTCACCAGCCGCCCGGACGCCACTGCAGCTGCGCGTCGTGGGCCTGCAACCAGGCCTGCAGGGGAGCTGCGATGACCACGTCGGCGGCGGCAAGCAGCTGCGCTCCATCGAAGACCAGCGGCAGCTGGGCGCGTCGCCAGGGGGCAAGGTGTTCGCGTTGCAGGCAGTCCTTCAGCGCATGCGAATGCTGGCGACCGGGCAGCAGGATGCGTTCGCCGCCCACACGCGCACGGACCTGGAGCGGCCGTTCGAAGGCCTCGGCGCCGTGCAGGTGCAGCTGACCGCCATCGGGCAGCGCCAATGGCGCGCGTCCATCCCATCCGGCCTGCCAATCATGGGGAAGCGCCGGCAGTTGCGCGGGCAGGAGATAGGCATGATCGCGCCATTGCTGGATGGCATGATCGTGCCAGCGCACCCGCGCCTGGCGATCGTTGCCGGCTGGCAGCAGCTCGTCCAGCGCCTGCTGCAGCACCGTGGCCGGAAGTGGGGCGGCCCCATGGCCGATCACCCAGGCACGGAGCACGCGCGCGGCGCGGCCCGGTGACACCTGGCGCAGCAGCTGCAGCGACAGCACACGCGGTGCCACCTCCAGATGCACGATCAGCTCGGCGTCCTCCTCGTCCAGCAGTTCGCGGGTCTGCCGGCAATGCAGGGCGCTGCCCGCCAATGCCGCGGCGGTCTGCGGCCAGCGCTGGCGCAGCAACGGCAGCACCTGCAGGCGCAGGAAATTGCGATCGGCGTGGTCGTCGGCGTTGCTGGGGTCTTCAACCCAGCGCAGCGCGTGCTGGTGCGCGTAATCGAGCAGCGCACGGCGCGGCACCGCCAGCAGCGGTCGCCACACACGGTGTTCGCCTACGCGGCTGTCTGCGGACATCGCGGCAAGACCATCGACGCCGGAGCCACGCAGGGCACGCAGCAGGAAGGTCTCGGCCTGGTCGTCCAGGTGCTGCGCCAGCGCCAGTGTTTCGCCGTCGCGCAGTTCGGTGGCGAACGCGGCGCGTCGCGCCTGCCGTGCTGCGCCTTCGACGCCCAGGCCCGATGTGGGGTCGATCTGCACGCGATGCACGGCCAGTTCGATGCCCAGCGCTGCGCATTGGTGCTGGCAATGCAGCACCCAGTCGTCCGCATCGGGGTGCAGGCCATGGTGCACATGCACCGCGCGCAGCGCCGTGCCGGAGGCCTTGGCGCAGCGCCACAGCCAGTGCAGCAGCACGGTCGAGTCGACACCGCCGCTGTAGCCCACCAGCAGTGGCGCATCCAGCGGAACGAGGGCAGGGAAGGCAGTCACGGCGGCAAGTATAGGGTTGCTCGGCAGGGCTGCGCCCTGCACCCGCTACGATCCAGAGCAACGGCAACGGCAACAGCAGAAGCTGGTTTCCTGAGGGGAGGCGGGGTGGGTCCGGTTGCGGGAGACGCCGTAAACCCCCAGGCCGGCCCAGCCGCTGGCGGCTGTGCGTTCGGGCGCTTGCGAAGCAGTGCTTCGCAAGCAAAGCGCCCTCACCCATGGGGGCTTGGCCGCGGCATCCATGCCGCGGACACTCCCGCAACCGGACCCATCCCGCCTTTGACAGTTTCCTGCGAACTGTCGGAATGGCTCTTGGGGTCAGATCCGTTTTCCTGCGGAAAACGGATCTGACCCCGGATTCAATTCGATATCTGAGAGAAAAATCGTGTCGACCAAGCTCGACACCTACCAGGAGCAACAGCAACCGCCGTGGTTGCCGGCCGCCCCGCCATCCCACGGAATGCACGCTGTTGCTGTTGCTTCGGCCGTTGCCGTTGCATCGGCAGGTGCAGGGCGCAGCCCTGCCGAAAAACCTACTTCACCCGACGGCCCGCGCGGTCGATGCGGAACCACTCCCCGCCTTCCATCGGCGTGTGGCCATCGGCATCCGGCGTGCCGCGCCGACAGCCGTTGCAGACCTCGGCCACGCCATCCTGGAACGGCCACCCGAAATCGTAGGTGCCGGGCACCACCTGGCGGAACGTCAGGTCGAAGTAGCCGACGCGGTTGCCGACGCGGCCGCGCAGCAGGCCTTCCTGCGGTGTTTCCGGGCCGTTGTCCCAGGTCAGCACAGGCAGGCTGCGGCCCTTGCGGTCGACGTAGTGGAAGCCCTGGTCGGCATACACCACGGCCAGGCCGTGGTCGTCGTAGTTCAGGTCCTTCAGCGCATCGGCGCTGATCTTCGGCCGGTGATCGACCACCTCGCAGTTGGGCAGCGGCCACAACCCGTGTTCGTCGGTCAGCAGCTTGCAGGCCGGCGCCTGCGCCAGCGCGCTGGAACCGGCCAGTACGCCGAGCAGGACCAGCGACCGCGCGAAGCGGCCGCGGTCGAGGCGGGCCTGCCGCACGATCACTTGGCCTCGGCCTTGCGCTCGAAGGCCGTCGGTGCCGGCAGCTGCACCGGCACGCCCTTGTCATCGCAGGTGCCGGCCTGGCACAGGCGCTCGCGCAGGGCCGGGGTGGCCTGCACGATCATGTGGTAGATCGCGTTCTGTTCCAGCGTGCCGCGGATCGCCTTGCTGCCCGGGCCACGCGCCCAGATGCCGACATCCTCACCACCGTGCGATTCGGACTTCATCGGCACCAGTGCTTCCTGCATGTAGTCCGGATGCTCGGTGTCGACCTCGCGCAGGTTTGGGCGGCCGTTGGCCGGTTCGAAGCTGCTCGGGTTGTGCGGGTAACGCTTCGGGCCGGCCGGCTGCTGGTTGCTGCTGCCGGTATGGCCCGGGCCGTTGGCATAGCTCAGCGTGGTGTACGGCTGGCCCGTGCCGTCCAGCGCGTAGTCCAGCTTGCCGGCACCATCTTCGCCGCCCTTGTCCTTCACCTTGCCCAGGATCGGATTGCCACGTGCCGGGTAGCCGACGAAGTTCAGCGTATGCGAGTGGTCGGCGGTAACGATGATCAGGGTGTCGTCGGCCGAGGTCAGTTCGTTGGCCACGCGCACCGCGTCGGACAGCGCCACGGTCTCGGTCAGTGCACGGTAGGCGTTGCCGCTGTGGTTGGCGTGGTCGATGCGCGCGCCTTCGATCATCAGCACGTAGCCTTCCTGGTGCCTGGCCAGATTCCTGATCGCTGCAGCCGTCAGTTCGGCCAGGCTCGGCTCACCGCCCGGATCCTGCGGGCGCTCGTATTCGTAGCGCATGTGGTCCGGTTCGAACAGGCCGAGGATGGCCGGCGCATTGGCGGCCGCCGCCAGCTGCTTGCTGTTCCACACGTAGGCACCCTGCGGGTGCGCCTGCTGCCATTCCTGCACCAGGCTGCGGCCATCCAGGCGCTGGCCGACCTTGTCGTCGTATTCCGGATCGCGCTCTTCCACGGTGGTGAATTCACCGCGACCGCCGCCGAGAGCGACCAGCGGGCCGCGCCCATAACGCGAGGTCGACAGCAGCTGCTGTGCGATGTCCTTGCAGCCTGCAGCCTTGGCCGCTTCAGTCAGGTCGGTGTCGTTTTCCCAGTTGCGCTCGGGCGAGTGCGCATAGGTGGCAGCAGGGGTGGCATGGGTCAGGCGCGCGGTGGACACCACACCGGTGGCCAGGCCGGCGCTGTCGGCCAGCTGCAGCCAGGTCAGCAGGCCCTTGGACAGGCTGTCGGCGCAGTCGGTGCGGCTGCCGGCGCTGACACCGATCGCGCCCATGTGGGTCTTCACGCCGGTGGTGATGGCGGTCATGGTGCCGGCCGAATCCGGCGTCTGCGAATCGGTGTTGTAGGTCTTGCTGAACGCCGTGGCCGGGAAGCGCTCCCAGGACAGCAGGTTCTCCTCGCCCGAGCCACCCTTCTGCTGGCCTTCGTAGATGCGCGAGGCGGCCACGGTGGTCAGGCTCATGCCGTCGCCGAGGAACAGGATGACGTTCTTCGCCTTGCCGGACATCGCGCCGTTGGCGGCGGCCTGGGCGGCGCCACTGCGGTACCACCATTGCGGGGTCTCGCCGGCCGGATGGGCGACCGGGTCGACGGCGACCTTCAGGCCGGCCGGGGCAGAGGCGGGGGTGGTGCTGGCGCAGGCGCCCAGCAGCAGGGTGGTGGCGCAGGCGGCCAACAGGGAGACGGAACGGCGCATGGACGCTGGGATCTCACAAACTGTAACGGGACGTTCATTATGCCCGCCCCTGCAAGGCACGCCGATGACACACTGATTTGCCGGCCGGGCGGTCGTTCTGCGGGCCGCCTTGGGCTATCGTGCCAGCATCCCTTCCTTCCCCTCTGGATTGCCTATGAAGCTGGTCTCTGCCTGGCTGCGGATTCCATTCTGGCAGCGCGTGGTCGGTGGCTTCGTGCTCGGCGCGCTGGCCGGCTGGGCGCTTGGCCCGGCCGCGGAAACGTGGTTCGGCCCGCTCGGTGAGCTGTACGTCACCCTGATCAAGATGATCGCCGTGCCGCTGGTGTTCTTCGCGGTCATCAACGCAATCTCGTCGCTGCACGGGCAGAAGTCGGTCGCCGCGCTCAGTGGCCGCACCTTCCTCTGGTTCGTGATCACCGCGGCGCTGGCGGTATGCGTTGGGCTGGGCGTGGGGACCGTGCTGCAGCCCGGTGCCGGCGGGCTGCAGCTGACAATGGCCAGCAACTACGTGCCGCGCGAAGTGCCCAGTGTGGTGCAGGTGCTGCTGGACGTGGTGCCGGCCAATGTCTTCTACGCGCTGTCCGGCATCGGTACCAAGGTCAATGCGGCCGGTGAGACTGTGCTGGCGGCCGGTCGCGGCTCGATCCTGCCGGTGATCTTCTTCGCAGGCCTGGTGGGCTTTGCCATCGTCAAGCTGGGCGAGAAGGTGACCGAGGCGCGCAAGCTGGTCGGCCAGATGAGCGACATCATGATCCAGGTGACCCGCTTCGTGCTGGAAGTCACCCCGATCGGTACCTTCGGCCTGATCGCCGGCCTGGTCGGCAGCTATGGCTTCGAGAAGCTGCTGCCGCTGGGCCATTTCGTGCTGGCCCTGTACGTGGCCTGCGCCCTGCACATCGTGGTGGTCTACAGCGCGCTGCTGCTGGCGCACGGCCTGAACCCGCTGAAGTTCTTCCGCGGCGCGGCGCCGGGCATGCAGGTGGCCTTCGTCAGCTCGTCCAGCTTCGCCGCGATGCCGGTGGCGCTGCGTTCGATCACCCACAACCTGGGCGTGAACAAGGACTACGGTTCATTCGCGGTGCCGCTGGGCGCCAGCATCAAGATGGATGGCTGCGGCGCGATCTATCCGGCGCTGTGCGCGGTGTTCATCGCGCAGTACAGCGGTGTGCCGCTGACCCCGGAGCAGTACGTGGTGGTGCTGATCGCCTCGGTGCTGGGCAGCTTCGGTACGGCCGGCGTGCCGGGTACCGCGGTGATCATGGCCACGGTGGTGCTGAGCGCAGCCAACCTGCCGCTGGAGACCATCGGCTATCTGTATGCCATCGACCGCATCCTCGACATGATGCGCACGATGACGAATGTGACCGGCCAGATGCTGGTGCCGGTGATCGTGGCCAAGGAAACCGGGCTGCTGGACCAGGCGGTGTATGACAATCCGTCCAGCAACGTGGGCGTGGACGATCCTGACCCGACACCGCCACGCAGCTGAGGTTGCGTGGAGATGAAAGGCCCGCCCTGACCGGCGGGCCTTTCGTTTGGGAGATGGCTGACGCGCTGCCGGCCGTGGTAGATCCACGCCATGCCTGAATGGAGGCGGTGCCGACCAAGGTCGGCAGCTACCCACCATTACGCGGGCCCAACAAAAAAGCCGCTGCAGGGCAGCGGCTTTGCTTTGCGTATCAGGCGGCGCTGTGACGCCAGCCGGTCAGAGGTCGACCCGGCGGGCCTGCATGAACTTGTTGCCCCAGTAGCCACTGAGCAGGGTGTCCACGCGGACGTCCTTGCCCGAGCTCGGCGCATGCAGGAAACGGCCATCGCCGACGTAGATGCCGACGTGGTCGACGCGGCCCTTGCGGCCGAAGAACACCAGATCACCCGCGGCCAGCGCGGTGCGGTCGTTGATCAGTTCCGCATTGTCATCGTGGGCCATCTCGCGCGAGACGCGCGGAAGTTCGATGCCCAGGGCCGAACGGAACACATAACCGACCAGGCCGCTGCAGTCGAAACCGCTGTCCGGGTTGCTGCCACCCCAACGGTACGGGGTGCCCAGCAGGGTCATCGCGCGGCGCAGCAGCGACTGCACCTTGCCGTTGTCGGCGGCGGTGCCGACGACGCTGCCATTGGCGGCGCTGCTGGTGTCGTAGTTGGCGAGCAGGCGGCTGAGGTCGCCGGCCACCACGGCCGAGCGGTCCATCAGCGGAATGGTGTCGTTGGCGGCCAGGTGCGGCAGCAGGGCGGCCAGCGTGGCACTGGCGGCGGCATCGACGCGGCTGCGCTGCGGAGCGGCAGCCTCGGCCTTGGCGGCCGGTCGGGCGGTGCTCTCGGCCACCGGGGCCGGGGTCACATCGGAACGGTTCGGAGCAGTCTGCGACCAGGCCGGAAGGCTGGTCAGACACAGTGCCAGGCCAAGCAACAGCGGGCGGGCACTACGTGAAGATACGGAAGTCTGGCCTTCGCTTTTCAGGTCGTCAGTCGTCACGCGTCGGTCACAGGAAAAAAACGATGGGGCATCATGCCCTGTAAAAGCGCGGATAAGTTAAAAATTCCGTTAGTAATTCGTTAGTTGCACAGTGATGTTCGTCACAGTTTTGAATATATCGCCTGTTCATTTTAGCGAAGGACGCGTTTCGCCCCTGTGTAGTGGTCCTTCCAGTAGGGACCGCTGAGCGAGTCCAGGCGCACGGTGCCGCCGGTGCTCGGCGCATGCACGAAACGCCCTTCACCTACATAAATACCGACGTGGGTGACGCTGCCGCGGCTGCCGAAGAACACCAGGTCGCCGGTGGCTAGGCGCTGCGGGTCGATCTTCGGGCCCTGCACCGCCGCCAGGTCGCGGGAGGTGCGCGGCAGCCGCAGGTCCAGCATCTCGCGATAGACATAAGCGACCAAGCCGCTGCAGTCGAAGCCCGAATCCGGGGTGTTGCCGCCATAGCGGTAGGGCGTGCCGACCAGGCTGATGGCGCGCATCAGCACCGAGTTGGCAGCCTCGGGGTTGTCCGGCACGGTCTTTGGCCAGTTCGCCGTGGGCGGGGGCGGGGCCGGGCGGGTGGCCTTGCCACCGCCACAGGCGGTCATCAACAGGGGCAGGGCCAGCAGCAGGGCCGGGGCGAGAAACCGGCGCTGGCCGGACGAAACTGGCGTGATGTGCATGATCTCCGGATAATGCGCCACCTTGGATTGGCCGTCATGATGGCGGCGTCCCCGCCGGGCGACAACCCGCCCCAACCCGCCTGCCTCCGGCAGATCCAGACAGAGTTGCGCATGAAGATCGAAAAAGACCGCGTTGTCCGCTTCCACTACACCGTTTCCGAAGTCGGCCAGGAGCCGATCGAATCGTCCAAGGACCGCGGCGAGCCGCTGGCGATCCTGATCGGTCACGGCAACATCATCCCGGGCCTGGAAAACGCCATGATGGACAAGGAAGCCGGCGCGACCTTCAACGTCGACGTCAAGGCGGCCGATGCCTACGGCGAGCGTCGTGAGGGCCTGTCCCAGCGCGTGCCGAAGAAGCACTTCGGCAATACCAAGCTGGCGCCGGGCCAGCAGGTCGTGCTGCAGACCAACTTCGGCCCGCGTGCGGTGACCGTGCAGAAGGTCGGCATGAGCGTCGTCGACGTTGACCTGAACCACCCGATGGCTGGCAAGGACCTGCACTTCGACGTCGAAATCGTCGACGTGCGCGAAGCCGGCAAGGAAGAGCTGGACCACGGCCACGTCCACGGCGACGGCGGTCACCAGCACTGATCGCAGCGCGATCGTGATGGCAGCAATGGCCCGCTTCGGCGGGCCGTTGCGTTTCTGGAACACGCCGCGGCCATCCATGGTGCACGGGCCGGCGGCATAATGGCGGACCTGCCTGACGGACGCCCCGTGAACGCCGCTTCTCCTTCCCTGCAGCCGGTGGCTTCCGGCGAACGCATCGCCGTGCTGGACGTGCTGCGTGGAGCTGCGCTGCTGGGCATCCTGCTGATGAACATCGAGGCTTTCAGCGGCCCGCTGGACCTGGCCTTCACCGGCATTGACGTGCACTGGCGGGGCATCGATTACTGGGCCGACGCCTTCGTCTATGTGTTCGTGCAGGGCAAGTTCTTCACCCTGTTCTCGCTGCTGTTCGGTGCCGGCTTTGCGGTGATGGCACAACGCGCCGAGGTGGCCGGGCGCGACTTCACCCCGTTCTACCTGCGCCGCAGCGCCGGCCTGCTGCTGATCGGCCTGTGCCATGCACTGCTGGTCTGGTCCGGCGACATCCTGGTGATGTATGCGCTGGTCTCGTTGCCGTTGCTGGCCTGCCGCGAGGCGCCGCGCAGCTGGCTGCCGTGGATGGGCGTGATCGTCTACCTCGGCGGTGTAGCGATGATGCTGCTGGTGGGTGCGATGGTGTCGATGGCGTCGGCCGAAGAGGTGCAGGGCATGCTTGCCGAGGCGCAGCAGAGCATCGACCTGCAGCGGCAGGTGTACGGGCAGGGCAGCTGGGCGCAGGCCACTGTGCAGCGCCTGAGCGAGTTCGGCACCTCGATGGGCGCGTTGCTGATCAGCGGCCCGGAAGTGCTGGGCATGTTCCTGCTCGGCAGCTGGTTCGCCGGCAGTGGCGCGCTGGCGACGCCGGAGCGCTTCCCGCGGCTGTACGCGTCGCTGCGCTGGATCGCACTGCCGCTGGGGCTGCTGGTCACGCTGCTGGGGGTTGCCTGGAAACCCTACCTTGCACCCGGCGCCTACAACCTGCCGGTGACCGCGGCGATGGCCCTGGTCACGGTTGGCGGGCTGCCGATGTGCCTGGGCTACCTGGCGTGGATCGTGCACTGGCGCACGCGGCTGGCGTGGCTGGCGCCGGTGGGGCGCATGGCGTTGACCCACTATCTTGGCCAGTCGCTGCTGTGTACCTGGACCTTCTACCACTACGGGCTGGGCAGGTTCGAGATGATGCCGCGCAGCGTGCAGCTGCTGTTCGCGCTGCTGTTGTTTGCCGTGCAGGTGGCTGTTTCGCACGCGTGGCTGGCGCGCTTCCGCTTTGGTCCGATGGAATGGCTGTGGCGTGCAATGACCTACCGGCAGTGGCCACCGATGCGGCGCAGGACGAAGCAGGGGTGAGCGATGAGCGCGCACGCGCTGTGCTGATCGGCCGCGCGCCCGCGCATCCTCACGTCTGGCCTGCAGCGGGGCATGGCATGCTCGGCGTCAGCATGAGCGCCGGCATCGGCCAGCGGATCGCCGATCTCGTCTGCGGCCACACGCCAGCGATCGATCCTGCCCCTTACTGACCCGAGCGATTCCGATGAGCACTGCATCCTATGATTACGACCTGATCGTCCTTGGCGGCGGCTCCGCCGGCCTGGCCGGTGCGATCCGCGCCGCGCAGCATGGCAAGCGCGTGGCGATGCTGGAACCCGGCGAACTGGGCGGAACCTGTGTCAATGTCGGCTGCGTGCCGAAGAAGGCGATGTGGCTGGCGGCCGACCTGCACGAGCGCATCGGCCTGGCCAATGCGATGGGCTTCGATGTCGAGGCACGCCCGGCGCTGTCGTGGAAGGAACTGGTGATCCATCGCCAGGCCTACATCAGCAACATCCACACCAGCTACCACAAGCGCCTGGACGAAACCGGCGTGGTGCGCATTCCGGCACGTGGCCATCTGCTTGATGCGCACACCGTGGCCTGCAGTGATGGCGTGCACTACAGCGCCGAACACATCCTGATCGCCACTGGCGCGCATCCACTGCGTCCGGATATTCCCGGCGCGGAGCTGGGCCTGGTCTCCGACGATTTCTTCGACCTGCGTGCGGCGCCGGCCGAGGTGGCGATCATCGGTGGCGGTTACATCGCGGTGGAGCTGGCTGGCCTGCTGCAGGCGCTCGGCAGCCGCGTGAGCCTGCTGGTGCGCGGCAAGCGCCTGCTGGAGCGCTTCGATTACGAGCTGACCGATCAGCTGGCCGAGAACCTGAAACAGCAGGGCGTGCGGATCCATTTCGACTATCGCCTGCGCGAACTGCAGCGCGATGGCGAGCGCGTGCGGGCGTTCGGCCATGACGGCCCGATCGACAGTGTGTTCGATGCGGTGTTCTTCGCTGCCGGCCGCCGCGGCAACAGCCGTGGCCTGGGTCTGGAAGCGCTCGGCATCGACATCGGCGAGCACGATCAGGTGCAGGTGGACGAGTGGCAGACCACCCGCGTGCCGAGCGTGCACGCGGTCGGTGACATCGCCGGCAAGGTCGGCCTGACCCCGGTGGCGGTGGCCGCTTCGCGGCGGCTGATGGACCGCCTGTTCGGGGGGCGCCCGCAGTCCAAAATGGATTACGAGAACGTGGCCAGCGTGGTGTTCTCGCATCCGCCGCTGGGCGCGGTGGGCATGAGCGAGGAAGAAGCGCGCCGGCGTTTCGACCAGGTGAGCGTCTACCACAGCCGCTTCCGCCCGATGCTGCAGGCGCTGGCCAATGGTACCCAGCGCAGCCTGTTCAAGATGGTCTGTGCCGGCCCGGAAGAACGCGTGGTAGGCATCCACCTGCTGGGCGAAGCGGCCGACGAGATCCTGCAGGGCTTTGCGGTGGCGGTGAAGATGGGCGCGACCAAGGCCCAGTTCGACGACACCGTGGCGATCCACCCGACCTCGGCCGAAGAAGTGGTGCTGATGCGCTGAGCCGGGATGTTGTAGGGCCGAGCCCTGCTCGGCAGCCTTTCGCACCGGCCTGGCGACGCCGAGCGCAGGCTCGGCTCTACAGGGCAGCGGGCGCCCCCATGCGACAATGAGCGACCCCACGCCTTGCCGGGCCGCTCTGCGCGGCCCGCCGTCGTCCTGATGTCCACTCCCGCTTCCCGCATTGCCACTGCTTCCCCACGCATTGCGCTGGGCGGCATCGGCCTGGCCGCGATCGGCGCCATCGCCGCGTCGGGCAAGGCGATCATCGTCAAGCTCGGCCTGCGCCACGGCGTCGATGCCACCACGCTGCTCGCCCTGCGCATGCTGATGGCGCTGCCCCTGTTCGCGTTGATGGCAGCGTGGGCCGCGCGCCGGGCCGAGCCGTTGTCCTGGGCCGACCGTGCCCGCGTGCTGTGGCTGGGCTTCACCGGCTACTACCTGTCCAGCCTGCTCGACTTCCAGGGACTGCAGTACATCAGCGTGACCCTGGAGCGGCTGATCCTGTACTTGAACCCGACCCTGGTACTGCTGATCAACGTGCTGCTGGCGCGCCAGCGGCCGGGCCGCTGGCAGATCGGTGCGCTGGTGCTGAGCTACCTCGGCGTGCTGCTGGCCTTCGGCCACGATTTGCAGCGCGAGGGTGGGCAGATCATCGTCGGCAGCCTGCTGGTGCTGGGCAGTGCCCTCAGCTATGCGCTGTACCTGTTCGGCAGTGGGCAGGTGGTCGCGCGCATCGGTGCGGTGCGGCTGACCGCCTATGCCAGTTGCGTGGCCAGCGTGCTGGTGCTGCTGCATTTCGCGGTGACCCATCCGCTGCCGCTGCTGTGGCAGGCACCGGCGCCGGTGCAGTGGCTGTCGTTGGTCAATGCCACCGTGTGCACGGTGCTGCCGGTGCTGGCGATCATGCTGGCGGTGCAGCGCGTGGGTTCGTCGCTGGCCGCGCAGGTCGGTATGCTGGGCCCTGTTTCCACCATCGTGATGAGCCTATGGCTGCTCGACGAACCGATGGGGCCGGCGCAGATCGCCGGCACCGTGCTGGTGCTGATCGGCGTTCTGCTGGTGACCCGCCTGCGGCGCTGACGCCGGAGCAGGCGCGTGCGAGCATCCTGGCGGTGATCCGCGCAATCCCGGCGGGGCAGGTGATGGGCTACGGCCAGGTGGCGATGCGCGCGGGCCTGCCCGGGCGTGCACGCCTGACCGCACGCATCCTGGGCCAGAACGACGACCCGGACCTGCCCTGGCACCGCGTGCTGCGCTCGGACGGGCGCATTGCCATGGAAGAAGGGTCGGCCGGCTGGCGCGAGCAGTCACAACGGTTGCGCGCCGAGGGTGTGCGGGTGGAGAACGGCCGGGTGCGGATGCCGGCGACCGATCCGGCGGCGGCGCTGGACGCAGCGGTGTGGGGCCCGGGCTGAGCACCGCTGGCGACTGAACAGGCCGGACCTGCGGGTCGCCAACAAGACACGATGCTGCGGCTATGATGGAGGCCGTTCCATGCCGGTGCTCCCATGTTCCCGCGACTGCCAACCGTCACCAAGGCCCTGCTGATCGCCAACGCGATCCTGTTCCTGCTGCAGCAGCCGTTCCTGCTCGGCATGCAGACCTTCGAGCCGTTCATGCTGCAACCGTTGCAGCAGGGCTTCGACGCGTTCTCGCCGGGCGGCAACTTCCAGCCCTGGCAGCTGCTGACCTACGGCTTCCTGCATGGCAGCTTCGGCCATCTGTTCTTCAACATGCTGGCGGTCTTCATGTTCGGCGCGCCGTTGGAGCAGACCTGGGGCGAGAAGCGCTTCCTGCTGTACTACCTGGTGTGCGTGGCCGGTGCCGGTGTCTGCCAGCTGCTGGTGGGTACGCTGCTGGAAAACCCTGCCACGGTGCTGGGCGCCTCCGGCGGCGTGTTCGGCCTGCTGCTGGCCTACGGCATGCTGTTCCCGAACCAGCGGGTGATGCTGCTGTTCCCGCCGATCCCGATGAAGGCGCGCACTTTCGTGATCCTGTTCGGTGTGGGCGAGCTGGTGCTGGGCATGACCGGCTGGCAGCCGGGCGTGGCCCACTTCGCGCACCTCGGCGGCATGCTGTTCGGCTGGTTGCTGATCCGCTACTGGCGCGGGCAGCCGCCGTTCAAGCGCCGCCCGCCCGGCCCACCGAAGCGCCCGAACCATCTGCGCAGCGTCAAATGATCCGAAGGATCATTTGACGCTGCAGGTGCCGACCGTTGGTCGGCACGCCTCTACAGATCCTGCAACACCACCTGCGCCGCGTTGTGCCCCGGTGCACCGGTGACGCCACCGCCGGGGTGTGTGCCCGAACCGCACAGGTACAGCCCGGGCAGGGCGCCACGATAGCCGGCCTGGCCGACCATCGGCCGTGCCGAGAACAGCTGGTTGGCGCTCAGTGCGCCGTGGAAGATGTCGCCGCCGACCAGGCCGAAGGTGCGTTCCAGATCCAGCGGCGACAGCACCTGCCGACCGAGCACGCTGGCGGTGAAGCCGGGCGCATGCCGTTCGACGGTGGCGATCATCAGGTCGGCCACGGTCTCCCGGTGATCGTCCCAATGGCGGCCTTCAGGCAACACCGGCGCCACATGCTGGCAGAACAGGCTGGCCACGTGCTGCCCGGGCGGCGCCAGCGAATCGTCCAGCGTGCTCGGAATCAGCATTTCCACGATCGGTTCGCGCGCCCAACCGTCGCGGCGCGCATCCAGCCAGGCGCGGTCCATGTAATCCAGGCTGGGTGCCATGATGATGCCGGCGCCGAGGTGATCGCCGGGCCCGGGCAGGGCGCGGAACTCCGGCAGCCGCGACAGCGCCACGTTCATCCGGAACGTGCCGGAACCGCAGCGCCAGTTCGCCATGCGTTCGCGTGTCGCGTTGGGTACCTGTGCCGGTTCCAGCAATTGTTCGTACAGCAGTTTCGGATTGACGTTGGCGACCACCGTGCGTGCGCGCAGGATCTCGCCGTTGGCCAGTTCGACGCCCACCGCGCGGCCCTGTTCGATTCGCACGCGCTGCACGCCGGCCTCCACGCGCAGTTCCGCCCCGGCCTCGCGTGCCGAGGCTGCAATCGCCTGGCTGATCGCGCCCATGCCGCCGATCGCATGGCCCCACGCACCCTTCACGCCATTGCACTGGCCGAATACGTGGTGCAGCAGTACGTAGGCACTGCCCGGTGTATAGGGGCTTGCGTAGTTGCCGACGATGCCATCGAAGCCGAACAGCGCCTTGATCGGTTCGCTTTCGAACCAGCGATCCAGATACTCGGCTGCCGACAGCGTGAACAGGTCCAGCAGCTCCTGCCGCAGCGAGGCATCCAGCGTGGCCAGTTCACGACCAAGACGACCCATCTGCCACAGCGCAGGCAACGCGCGCCAACCACCGGCAACGCCGGCATCCGGTGGCGCGCGCAGGGCCCACGCGCGCAGCACATCGGCGAAGATCTCCAGGCGCGCTTCGTATTCGGGAAGCCGCTGCGCATCCCGCTCGGAGAACTTCGCGACCTCTGCCTGGGTGCGGCCCGGTGCCGACAGCAGGTAACGACCATCCTCCATCGGCAGGAAGTTGTTGACCGGGCGATTGATGATGCGCAGCCCATGCGCATGCAGTTGCAGGTCGTCGATCACCTTGGGCTGCAGCAGGGACACCGTGTACGACGCCACCGAGTTGCGGAAGCCGGGATGGAATTCCTCGGTGACTGCGGCACCGCCGAGAACGCCACGACGTTCCAGCACCAGCACCTTCTTTCCAGCGCGCGCCAGATAGGCCGCGCAGACCAGGCCGTTGTGGCCGCCACCAACGACGATCGCATCCCAGGACATCAACACCTCGCAAAAAGGGGACGGAGGGGATTAAGTCGCAATCTGCATCTGCACACGGGGCATGGGGAGAAACGACTTAATCCCCTCCGTCCCCTTTTTTGATTGCCGCTTCGATGGTGGCGATGTCGATCTTCTTCATCGGCATCATCGCGTTGAAGGCGCGCTTGGCCAATGCCTTGTCCTTGCTGGTCACGGCTTCGATCAACATGCGCGGGCTGATCTGCCAGGAGATGCCCCAGCGATCCTTGCACCAGCCGCATTGGCTTTCCTGTCCACCGTTGCCGACGATCGCATCCCACAGGCGGTCGGTCTCGGCCTGGTCCTCGGTCTGGATCTGGAAGGAAAACGCTTCACTGTGCTTGAACGCGGTGCCGCCGTTGAGGCCGACGCAGGGAATGCCGCAGACGGTGAACTCGACCGTCAGCACGTTGCCTTCCTTGCCATCCGGAAAGTCGCCGGGGGCGTGATGCACGGCGATCACCGCGCTGTCGGGCAGGATGCTGGCGTAGAAGGTGGCGGCCTCGAGCGCGCCGTTGTCGTACCAGAGGCAGATCGTGTTCTTGTGTGCCATGTCGGGGCTCCGCGATGGACGAAGCCGCAGCGATAGCACGCGCGGTGTTAACCCGGGATCGTGCTGCACCCGCAAAAAAAGGGCGCCCGAAGGCGCCCCCTGTACTACGGGTAGTGCGCGTGGCTCAGCGCCAGACCTTGATCTGGTCGGCTTCGCTGCGCTGCATCGGCTGGCCGGCCTTGCAGCTGAAGGTGGAACCGAATGCCGGCAGGTTGGCCAGCGTGCCGTTGCTGCGCCACAGGCCCGGCGCGCGGATGTCGGCGGTCAGGCGGCGCACGGCCTCGTTCGGCGACAGCTGCTGTGCCCACAACGCCGACCAGGCGCGGAAGAAGCCCTGCTGCTGTGCCGGCTTGGCCTTCGGCTCCTGCGCGGTATAGGCCGCCCAGGCCAGTTCCAGACCGGCGATGTCGGCCAGGTTCTCTTCCTGGGTGAGCGTGCCGTTGACCTTGGCACCCTTCACGCCCGGGAAATCGTAGGCGCTGTACTGCGCGGCCACGCGGTTGCCAAGCAGGGTCCAGGCGGTCTTGTCGGCCGGGGTCCACCAGCTGCGCAGTTCGCCCTTGGCGTCGACCAGTGCACCCTTGGCGTCGATCGCACGGGTCAGCTCATGGCCGACCAGGCCACCGAAGCTGCCGAACTTGTCGGCGGCGTCGGCCTTGGCATTGAACACCGGGCCCTGCAGGATCGCCGCGGTAACGATCAGGCGGTTCTGTGCCAGGTCGTAGGCCAGCGACGGCTGCTGCGGCAGCACGTCCCAGCGGCGGTCGGCGTTGCCCTTGCCGATGCGCTTCATTTCCTCGCGGTGGCGCCAGGTCGACGCGATCAGCATGTTGCCGCCGAACGAACCGCGGCCCATCGGCTGCACGCTGTAGTCGAGGTCGCGCAACGGGGTGCCGATCTCGATCTTCAGCGCAGCCAGCTTGGCCTGCGCTTCGGTCTTGGCTTCGGCGCTCATCCAGCTGTTGTTCTTGACCGCCTCGATCTGCACTTCGCGCAGCTTGTCGACGATCCACGCCGCCTGGCGACGGTCTTCGGCCGACAGGTAACGGGCCGCGTATTCGCGGCCGACCATCGGGCCGGCGGCCACGTTGATCGCCTCCAGCACGTCTTCCCAGCGCTGCGGCGGCAGCGTTTCGCCACGCAGCACGCGGCCACGGAATTCAAACTCCGCGTCGCGGTAGGCCTTGGACAGGTACGGTGCCATCGAGTCGCCCACGCGCCAGCGCAGGTAGGCCTTCCACTGGTCCGGCTTGAGCTTGGTGACCATGCCATCGAGCTGCTTGAACAGGCCCGGGTCGGCCAGCGAGACCAGGTCGTCGTCCACGCCCTGTGCCTTCAGGAACGCGTCCAGCTGCAGGTTGCGGTAACGGCTGTTGAGCTCCTTGGTGGAGATCGGCGCGTAGTTGTTGAACGGGTTGTTGATGCCGGCCAGCGATTGCGCATTGCGCGCCAGCTCGGTCTCCAGCGCGATCACCGACTGCGATTCGGCATCGAGCCTGGCCGCCGGGGTGCCGGTCAGCGCCAGGATCTGCTTGACGTAGTTGCGGTAGCGCCCCATCAGCGCCACGGTATCGGCGTCGGTGCGGGTATAGAACGCCGGGTCCGGCAGGCCCATGCCGCCCTGCATGAAGTAACCGATGTGGCGGTCCAGTGCCTTCAGGTCGACGTCCGGGCCGAAGTTGAAGGCCACCGGGATGCCCACCTGGTGCAGCGCGGCGATCGAGGCCGGCACATCCTTGGCCTTCTTGATGGCGTTGATGCGGGTCAGCAGCGGCGCGATCGGGTTGGAGCCGTCCGCTTCCACGGCGGCTTCGTCCAGGCCGCTGGCCCAGAAGTCGCCCAGCAGCTTCTGCACGTTGCCCTGCGGCGACTTCATCGCTGCGTCGAGCAGTTCACGCTGCTGCTGGCGGCTGCGCTCGACCAGCTGGCCGAGCGCGGTGGTGGCACCGGTCTGCGGCACCGGGTTGGCCTTCAGCCAGCCTGCATTGGTGGCGTCGTAGAAGTCGCTGCACTGGGCGCTGACGGCCGGGGCGCGCGCGGCCTTCTTCTTGGCGGCGAACGCATCGTGGGTCGGGACCAGGGTCGCCAGGCTGATGCCCAGGGCGATGGCAAGCGGACGGAAATTGGGCATGTGGAACGAATCCGTGATGGATTGAGGGCGCGCGCACTATAGCAAGCTGTGCATGGGCGCGGCATGCACGCGTCACGGTGGCGCCGCTGGGCCGTGCGCCGACCAGGGTCGGCATCTACCAACGGCCTGAGCCATGCGTGGATGACGGGCGCTGTGAAAAACAAAGGCCCGGGATTCCCGGGCCTTTGCAGGTCTGCCGCAGCGTCAGCCGTGGCTTACCAGATCACCACCTGCTGCTCGCCGGTGCGGGCCATCGGCGAACCGGCCTTGCACTGGAACGCGGCAGCGAAGGTCGGCAGGTTCGACGGCGCACCCATGGCACGGAACTGCGCCGGGGCGTGCGGGTCGGTGGCCAGGCGGACCTTGGCGTTTTCCGGGGTGTACTTGGTGCGCCACACGGTGGCCCAGTTGAAGAAGAAGCGCTGGTCGCGGGTGAAGCCGTCGACCTTCGCATCTTCCTTGCCGGCGGTCGCCTTCTGCAGGGCGTCGTAGGCGGTGGCCAGGCCGCCCAGGTCGGCGATGTTCTCGCCCAGGGTCAGGTGGCCGTTCACTGCCTGGCCGTCGACCTTGTACTGGTCGAACTGCTTGACCAGCTTGCCGGTGAGGCCTTCGAAGTTCTTCTTGTCGGCCGGGGTCCACCAGTCTTCCATGTTGCCGGTCGGCCCGAAGCGTGCGCCCTGGTCGTCGTAACCGTGGGTCATCTCATGGCCGATCACCGCACCGATGCCGCCGTAGTTCAGCGCGTCGTCGGCCTTCGGATCGAAGAACGGCGGCTGCAGGATGGCGGCCGGGAACACGATCTCGTTCTGCAGCGGGTTGTAGTAGGCGTTGACGGTCTGCGGGGTCATGCCCCACTCGGTCTTGTCCACTGGCTTGCCGATCTTGGACAGGTTGAACTTGTAGTTGAACTCGTTGGCCGCGCGCACGTTGCCCAGGTAGCTGTCGCGCTGGGTCTGCAGGCCCGACCAGTCGCGCCACTTGTCCGGGTAACCGATCTTCGGGGTGAAGGTTTCCCACTTGGCGATGGCCTTGGCCTTGGTTTCCTCGCTCATCCAGCTCAGGCCCTGGATGCGGTCCTTCAGCGAGGCGGCCAGGTTCTTCACCAGTTCTTCCATCTTCGCCTTCGCTTCCGGCGAGAAGGCCACCTTCACGTACAGCTGGCCGAAGGCTTCACCGGCATCGTTTTCGATGGTGCCCAGCACACGCTTCCAGCGCGGCTTCTGCTCCTTCTGGCCGTTGAGGGTCTTGCCGTAGAACTCGTAGTTCTCCTGCACGAAGGCATCGGCCAGGTACGGCGAGGCGCTGTCCACGGTGTGGAAGCGCAGGTAGGCGCGCCACACCGACGGATCGGTGTCGGCCAGCGACTTGCTCACTTCCTCATGGAAGGCCGGCATGGCCAGCGAGAACTTCTCCGGCGCGGCCACGCCCTGCGACTTGAAGAACTCGGTCCAGCTGAAGTTCGGGGTCAGCTTGTCGGCGTCGGCCAGGGTGACCGGGTTGTAGTACAGCTCGACGTTGCGCGACAGCTCCACGCGCGACTTGGAGGCATTGGCCAGGCGGGTTTCGAACTTGACCACGTCCTCGGCCTGCTTGGCTGCATCGGCCGCGGCCACGCCGGACAGCTCCAGCACCTTGGCGACATGCGCCTGATAGGCCTTCAGCTTGTCGGCGTTCTTGGCATCGGTGTAGTAGGTGGTATCCGGCAGGCCCAGGCCGCCCTGGCTGGCATAGGCCATGTTCACGCCGGAATTCTTGAAGTCGGCTTCAGCGCCGAAGCCGAACAGGAGGTTGTCACCCTTGGCGGCGCTGGTGCGCAGGTAGTTGGCGATGGCCGCCTTGTCCTGCAGGCCGTCGATCGCAGCCAGGTCGGCCTTCAGCGGCTCGATGCCCTGGGCGTTGATCTTGGCTTCGTCCATGCCGGTGGCCCACAGGTCGCCGACGATCTTCTCGATGTGGTTCGGATTCTTGACCTGCGCAACCTGTTCGGCCAGCTGGTGCTGCACGGCCACCGAACGTTCGTCGAGGATGGTGAACGCGCCCCAGCTGGTGCGGTCGCCCGGGATTTCATTGGCGGCCAGCCACTTGCTGTTGACGTAGTCGCCGAAGGCGGTGCACGCGTCCTTGGTGGTGTCCAGGTCGCTCGGCTGGAAGGCGTTGTAGGCCGGCAGCTTGCTGTCGTCCAGCTTGTAGGTGGTGGCTTCGGCGGTGGCCGGGGCGGGGGTCGCGGCATCCTTGGCCGGGGTTTCGTTCTTGCCGCAGCCGGCCAGCACGGCCGACACGGCCAGGCTGAGCAGGACGATCTTGGGAGTGCGCGTCATCACTATTCTTGGCCTCCAGGCCGAGTGAGTCAGGGAGAAGCCGCAGGTACGGCCGTGGGCCGAACGATACGCCGCCGGCCTGGCCTGCAAGGGTGTCGAAGGTCATGTCCGGGCGCAAGGGCCAGAACGTGCAAGGGCGCCCCGTGGGCGCCCTTGCAGGAAGCGGTGCGGCTTACAGGCCGCCGCCGCCGCAGCCCTTGCCCAGGTAGTCGTCGATCAGCCTGAGCTGGTCACCCATGATCGCGCGGGTCCAGGCGGGACCATGCGCGTAGTCGGCGATGGCGTGGAACTCGACCGGCTGCCCCGAACCCCTGGCCTTGTTCACGAACCACTCCGACTGCTCGATCGGCACCGTGCGGTCGCGGTCACCGTGGTAGACCATCAATGGAATCTTCATTTCACCGGCCTTGTCGACCGGGTTGAGGCCGGCCACGGTCGGCGCCTGGGCCTGGCGGAAGAACGGGTTGGTATAGAAGCGCGACCAGATCTTCTTGATGTCCGAAACGCCGGCACCGGCGATGGCGCACTTGTACAGGCCATTGGGACGCACCGAAGCCGCGAACGCCGAGTAGCCGCCATAGGAGAAGCCGAACATGGCGATGTGGCCGGGCTGGGCGATCTTCTGGTCGATCATCCACTGCGCGCCATCGTCCTTGTCGTCCTGCATCTTCTGGCCCCATTCGGCATCACCGGCCATCCACAGCTTGCGGCCCCAGTCGGCCGAGCCGCGGAACTGCGGGCGCAGGACCGCCATGCAGCGTGATGCCATCAGCGGTACCCACATCGAGCCGTCGAAGTCCATGCCATCGCGCGCCCACGGGCCGCCGTGCGGATGCACCACGGCTTTCCACGGGCCGGCACCGCACAGCTCGGTGCTGGGCGTGGTCAGGAATGCCGGAATGTCCAGCCCGTCGCGTGCCTTGTAGTAGACCAGCCGGGTGGTGCCCAGCGCGGCTGGCTGGATCTGCGGATAGGTCTTGGCCAGCAGGGTCAGCTTGCCGTCGTGCAGCAGGTGATACTCGGGCGGGTTGGAAGGGCCGGAGGTAGCCACCAGCACATTGGAAAGATCGGCGGTGTAGTCGACGATGCGGTAGCTCAGGCCTGTATCGTAGTTGGCGGTGTAGCGCTGGCCGTTCGCGGTATCGACCATCGCCAGCGGCTCCTGGCGGATGCCAAGCGCCTGGCGCAGCCCCTGGTCCAGGGCCTTCATGCGCGGAGAGGTCCACTGGATGTCGTCGCCGCGCGGACCGGCGTAGCCGATTCCCATGATCTCGCCGAAGGGTACCGCACCGCTCCGGTGGCGGTTGATCAGCATCGAGCCGGCGTTGAACAGTTTGTGCTCGAACAGCACTTCCTTCTGCTTGCGGGCCGTGATGTCGTACTCGTAGACGATTGATTTGTCGCGGCCGACATTGCTGAGTACGAACGCGATGTTCGGATCATCGGCAAAGCCGATCACCTGGTTAACGTCGCGGTTCTTCACGTAGGAGCGGAAATGCTCCTCCCAGGCACCGTTGGCAGGCGAGCGGAACTCGGTGGCGACGTAGGCGCCGGTACCGTCGACGTCCTGCCGCAGGCGTGCCCGCAGTTCACTGTCCAGGTCGGTGAGATAGCCCGCCACGCGCTCTTCGGTCTTCTGGATGCGCTGGGAGGTGAAGTTGCGCAGGTCGACCTTGTAGACGTCACCGGAACTGCTGCCCGAACCGTTGACCACCAGGATGTGGTCGGGATCGTTGGGCAGGGTGTCGAGCACCGTGGCGTTGGCCAGTGCCTGCTCGAGCTCTTCATTGCGACTGGAGGCGCGCGGCGGCGTGATCGGCTCCTTCCACTGCTTGCCTTCGATGTCGGTGATGAAGAACTTGCTGACGAAGGTCTTGGTCACCCGGTCGGCGCGCAGGTCGTAGGGTTGCCACAGCACGACGGCCAGCTGTCCGTTCTTGATGAACGACACGCTCTGGAACTTCATGCGGTTGGCGCCGATCACCGTGGGTGGCTTGTCCAGTGCATCGGTCCGCCAAACCACGATCACGCGCTCCTCGCCATCGGCGCGAAGGCCGGCGATGTGTTTTCCGTCTGGTGACAACGACAGGCTGGAGATGGCCGGGAAGGCGGCCATCTGTTCGATGGTGGGCGCCACAGGCTTGGCGTGCAGCAACGGTGAAAGGCTGGCCAGGGCCGCCAGCAGCAGGGCTCGCTTCATTGCAACCTCGGAATGCGTTGGCACCGGCTTGCGGAGAATCCGGTGCCTGAAATGGAACCGCCGCCCCGAAGGGCGGCGGTTGCAGGGAGCAGGATCAGAACGAACGCGTGATGTTCAGGAAGTAGCTGCGACCGAAGTAGTCGAAGCCGCTGTACAGCAGCGCGTTGCCGACGGTGCTGTAGACACCCTGCGAGATGGTCGGCGGCTTGCGGTCGGCGAAGTTGCGCACGCCACCGGTGACCGACCACTTGTCCGCTTCATACTTCACCGAGATGGCCTGCAGGAAGTAGTTCGGGGTGTACAGCTTGTACGCCGAGGTGGCCGGATCGAAGTCACCCGGGTTGCGCTCCTCGTAGTACGCGTAGCTGTCCATCTTGTCGATCCAGTCCAGGCCGTAACGCACCTGCCAGTTCTTCCACTTGTAGCTCAGGTCCAGCGAGGCGGTGTTCTCCGGACGCGACAGCATGCCGTTGTAGTCCACCAGCGGATCGTCGGAGAAGACCTTGCTGGCCTGTTCCAGGTAGTGGGTGAACTGCAGCGTGGTGCGCAGGGTGCCCGGGCCGATTTCGCGGACATAGCGGGTGGTGAAGTCCAGGCCACGGACCTTGTCGGTGGACAGGTTGATGAAGCCGTTGGTCACCACCAGTTGGTTGTTGACCGGGTTGCGGGCCACCAGGCGGCACAGACCCGAACCGGAGGAGAAGTCGGCACTGCCGCTGTCGTAGCAGCGCGACAGGATGTTCGCGCCGCCCGCGCTGTCGACGCCGTTCTTCACTTCGATGTCGAAGTAGTCGGCGGCGAAGGACAGGTCACCGAAGCCGCTGCCGAATTCCGGCTGGATCACCACGCCCAGGGTCTTGGCCTTGGAGGTTTCGGCTTCCAGGCCGGCCTCGGCACCACCCTGGGTGACCACGGTCACGCCCTGGGTGGCCAGGTAGTCCGGTGCCAGGCCCAGCGATGCGCAGTTCTGGTAACGCGGCGAGCTCGGGTTGCGATCACCATACTCGTTGCAGGGGTCGGCACTGCTGCTCAGGAAGCCGGTGGTGCCGCCCAGGAACTGTTCGAACAGCGCCGGTGCGCGGTAGGAGGTGCCGTACGACGCACGGAACGACAGCCACTTCACCGGGGTCCACAGCGCGCCGATCTTGTAGGTCTCATCCGAGCCGTAGGACTTGTAGTCGGTGTAGCGGCCGGACAGGTTGACCGTCAGTTCCTCGGCAGCGGTGACGCCGGACAGCAGCGGCAGTTCCAGTTCGCCGTAGGCTTCGAACACCGAGTCCGAACCGCGGGTCGGAGTGGCGTTGGTCAGGTTGTACAGGTCGGCATTGATCGAGTACGGCGACGGGGTGTCGTCGATGCGTGCCTTGCGGTACTCGACGCCGAATGCACCACCGGCCGAACCGTACGGCATGTCGAACAGCGGGCCGTTGACGTTGAAGTTGACCGTCGTTTCCTTGTACAGCGTGTTGCCGGTGACCGGCACGAACACCCAGTCCTTCCAGTCCTGCGGCAGCTTGCCACCGATGGTGTTGGTGTTCAGCGCCGGCGCGGCGATGCAGCCGTTGGAACCGTCCCGGCAGACATAGCCACCGGCACCGTTGGAGACCACGTCCAGGCTCTGGCGCAGGCGGCTGGTCAGGAAGCTCTCGAAGGTGTAGTCGGCGTCGCTGCGCGAGTGCATGACGTTGAAGTCATAGTTCCACTCCGAGCTCAGGTGGCCACGCAGGCCGGCATTGAAGCGCAGGAAGTCGACGTTCTGCTTGTTGGTGTCGTTGCCGAAACCGATGAACGCACGCACGCCCAGGTTCTTGCCGCTGGTCTGGTCGGTCGGAGCACCGGCAACGCTGTCACGCAGGTTGGCCGGGATCAGCGGGCTGCCCACGGCATAGTCCAGGGTCAGCTGGCGATAGCCGGTCTGGGTCGACTTGCGCTTGTTGCCCAGGAACTCGTAGTACAGCTCGGCATCGCCCAGTGCGTTGAGGTCGAAGCCACCCTGCAGGTACAGGGTGTGGGTCTTGGTCGGCGAGATCAGCGACTGGTTGCGCATGGCCGGATCGAAGGTGTCGCGGGTGTTCAGGTCCACGCCTTCGTAGCCCACCAGGCCGGTGGTGATGGCCGCATTCGGGCGCCAGCGGTTGAAGCGGGTGCCGGCGCCGCCCGGGGCCGCAACACCGGTACGGGTGTTGGTGCCGATGGTGTTCAGCGTGGTGCCGCCGGCATCGAGCGACCAGCACTTCGGCTTGCCGGTCAGCGGGTCGATGAAGTCGCCGCTGCCCCAATAGTCGCCCGCGTCGATGTCGCGGTACATGTCGGTCGGGCAGCCACCGGCCCAGCTGCGGTCGGCCAGGGTCAGCTCGTTGCGGGTGTAGTACTCATAGGAGCCGGAGAAGTGCGAGCGCTCGCCGGTGGCACCGAACATGATGGAGTAACGGCGCTCTTCACCGCCGCCGCCATCGGTGGCGTTGTGCTGTGCTTCGAAGCTGACGCCATCGACCTTCTTCTTGGTGATGATGTTGATTACGCCGGCAACGGCGTCGGAGCCGTAGATCGAGGACGCACCGTCCTTCAGGATTTCGACGCGGTCGACGATCGAGTTCGGCAGCACGTTCAGGTCGGTCGAGCCCACCGAGCCGCGGGTACCGGCCGGCGACACGCGGCGGCCATTGAGCAGGATCAGGGTGCGGGTCGGGCCGAGGCCGCGCAGGCCCAGGGTGTTGGCGCCCGGGCCACCGTCGGTGACGTAGCCGCCATAGGCGTTGTTGATCTGCGCCGCACCGGCGGTGACCGCGGTGCTCTGCAGGGCCGCCGTGGTCGAGTTGAAGCCGGCCAGGGTGGTTTCTTCACGGGTGACGACCTGCACCGGCGAGACCGAGTTGAACACGTCGCGGCTGATGCGCGAGCCGGTGACGGTCACCGTATCCAGATTGGTGGCCTTGGACTTGGATGCCTCTTCGGTGGTCTGCGTCGAGCCCGAGGCGTCCTGTGCGATCGCCGGGGCAGCCGCAGCGAGCAGCACGGCGGAGGCGAGGGCGAAGCTCAGCGGGTGCTTGCTGAGCGACTTGCGATTGATCATCTGAAATCCCCTTGAATCGAATGATTGCGTCGTACACCGGGACAGGTCCTTGTCGGCGTCTCCGTGTGCCCCTTGCCCGGGGTCGGCAGCGTGCTGCCACCCGGCGCTGGTACCGGCTTCACGTGCCGATGACCCGAGATTAACACGACATTAACCGAGCCTGTCAAACGTTCACGAGGGAGTCATGAAGCTGTGGGTGATGGGCGCGCCTTGCAGTGACAGGAGCGCCCATTTCTCCTTCATCTCATTGATATGTATTGATTTGTTTCGGTTCATGTCAAACGTGTCTGAACCGTGAACGGGATGTGGCCGTGCTGTGCGACGGACAAAAAAAGGCCCCGCCGAAGCGGGGCCTGGTCCAGACACGCAGTCCGGAATACGACGGGATCAGAAGTCGTACTTGACCTGGGCCGAGATCTGACGGCCGTAGACGCTGTAGAAGCCGTCGTTGAACGGGGTCGATTCGTTGCCCGGGTAGTTGTAGCGCTGGCCTTCCGGCAGCTTGTTGAACACGTTGTTGACCATCAGCGACAGGGTCAGATCGTCCTGCGCCTGGTAGTTCAGGCTCATGTTGTAGGTGGTGTACGAGCCCCACTTGCCGGCCTTGGCGCCGGAGGAGTGGAAGTAGTCATAGCTGCGGCCGGTGTAGGCCAGGTAGTTCGGGGTGCTGCCGACGTAGTTGGCGTACAGGGTGGTGGTGAACTTGGAGATGGCCCAGCCCACCGACACATCGCCGCGCACCTTGGCGAAGTTGTCGTAGTACCACATGTTGTACGGATCGCTCAGCAGATCCAGCTTCTGTGCGCCCGGCAGCGGCACCACTTCACGCTTCAGCATGTTGGTGTAGTTGCCCGAGAACATCAGCGAACCGAAGCGGCCCAGGTCCTGCTGGTACTTGGCGCCGACGGTCACCGCTTCCAGGTTCTGGCTGGCCACGTTGAGCTTCGGGGTGTACACGCGGGCCAGGTTGCCACCGGCGTCGCGGGACACCCAGTCGGTCACGTTCTGGCAGCTGGCCGAGGTGTTGTTCGGCAGGCCGTTGCGGCACTGGTACTCGGCCAGCAGCAGCTGGTCGGTGCTCAGGGTCTTGACCTCGTTCTTGATCTTCCAGTTGTAGTAGTCGACCGACAGCGAGAAGTTGCTCACCGGGGCCCACACCACGCCCGCGCTCCACACGTCGGCGGTGATCGGCTTCAGGTCCGGGTTGCCGGACTTTTCGCTGTACACCGAGGTGGTCTTGTAGAACGAGCAGGCTTCGTCACGCAGCGCGTAGCCCATCTGGCTGCAGCGGTAGTAGTCGTTCTGGCCGGAGGCGAACGAGCCGCTCATGCCCTGGAAGGCATCGGACAGGGTCGGCGCACGGAATGCGGTGCCGTACTTGCCGCGCAGCAGCAGGCTCTCAACCGGGCGGTATTCCAGGCCGATGCTGTAGGTGGCCTTGTCAACGGTCTTGTCGGCGATCTTGAAGGCGTCGTAGCGGCCCGAGGCGCTGATGGTCAGCGACTCGAACACCGGCATGCGCAGTTCGCTGGTCACCGCGTAGTTGCTGCGGTGGCCGGCACCGGCCACGGCGGTGGCGCCCCAGGCGTTACCATCGACGAAGGCCTGGTCGGGCGAGTAATCCCAACCTTCGCTGCCACCTTCCAGCACCACGGCCAGGCCGGCGTCGCCGCCCGGCAGGGAGAACAGCGACCCGTTGGTCACCTGCACGCGACCCAGGTTCTGCCAGGTCTTGCTGCGGTGGGTGCCATAGCCGGTGAAGCTGGCGAACTGGTCCGGGGTGATCGGCGAGTAGAACGCGGCGTAGTCCGGGTTGTAGATGCCGAAGCCATCAGCGGTGGTACCCAGGCGCGGGCCCAGCACGGTGTCGCCGAAGAAGCCTTCGATCTTGTCCTTCCAGCGCGCGAAGCGGTTCTGGTCCAGGCGGTATTCGCCGCGGGTGAAGCTGGCGCTGTAGTCCCAGTCGCCGACCATGCCCTTGCCACCCAGGGTGACCTGGTAGGAACGGCTCTCATCGGAGTTCAGGATGTTGTTGTAGTGGCCCGGGCCGATTTCTTCCGGTGCGAAGGCGCGCTGCAGGTTCACGACCTTGCCCAGGCCCTGGTCGTAGAAGCCGCCCATCACCGACTTGGTGCCCCACCACAGGGCGCTGGAGCCGGAGGTGAACTCGGTCTTTTCCTTGCTGTACAGCACATCGGCGAACAGCTGGAAGTTGTCGTTCACGTCGAAGGTCATCGACGAGTAGAACTGGCCGCTGTTCTTGCCGTTCTTCAGGGTCTTGTAGCCGGCGCTGTACACCGAGCCGCACGATTCGCCCGATGCACGCTTGCCGACGGTGGTGGTGCCGTCGTACAGGCCTGCGACGTTGGCGCAGCGGGTCGGGTCCATCATGTACAGCTTGTTGTCGGCGTTGCCGATGACGGCAAAGTCGTTCGACGGCAGCTGTGCGGTATAGCCGACCGGGTTGTTCTGCTTGGTGATGTCACGCTGGTAGCCCCAGATCGGGCTGCCGTTTTCGATCTGCACGTTGACCAGCGCGTGGAAGCGGTCGTCGAATGCGTTGAAGCCCTTGGCGGCGCTGAAGCGGATGTTGCTGCCACCACCTTCGGTGTAGGTGCCGCCACGGATCGACATCGTGCCGCCGTCCATGCGTTCCTTCAGGATGATGTTGACCACGCCGGCGATCGCGTCCGAGCCGTACAGCGACGACTGGCCGCCCGGCAGGACCTCGATGCGCTCGACGATGTCGATCGGAATGCCGCTGATGTTGTTGAACGACTCGCTGCCGTTGTACAGCGCCGGATACGAGAGCATCGGGCGGCCGTTGATCAGGTACTTGGTGTAGCCCGGGTTCAGGCCGAACATGCCGGCGGCTTCGGCGCCCTGGGTGAACGCACCCGAGGTCTGTCCACCCTGCAGGCCGCCGGTGGTCAGCGACGACTGCTGCAGAACTTCAGCAACGCTGCTGAAGCCGCGGGTCTGGATGTCTTCGGCGGTGATGGACATCACCGGGGTCTGGGTTTCGACCTGGGTCTGCGGGATCAGCGAACCGGTGACGGTGATCTTGTCCAGGTTGGTCGCCTTGTCCTGGGCCATTGCCGGGGCGGCGGCCATCAGAGCGGACATCAGGGCGACGGCGAGCGTGTTGCGACGTGCGGTATTGCTGACGTGTTTCATGTAATTCCATTGGAGAGCAAAAACAAAAACGGCACTGCGCATGCGCCATCGCGCGGGCTGGAATATCCGGCTCCGCAGCTCAAAACAGTGCTCATCGAACGTAACATGAACTTAACAATCTGTGCACGAATCTGTCGCATTCCTGAATTTCAGTCAGCTTGCATCCAGCTTGTATGATGTCGGGTTATCCCCCTGACCCCGCCGGTGCCCGTTGTGAACAGTTCTCCCCGCCGTCCCCATGTCAGCCAGGTCCAGAAGGGACTTACGCCGCATGCCCGCATCCGCAACGTGATCGCGGTCGGTTCGGGCAAGGGCGGCGTCGGCAAGTCCACCACCTCGGTGAACCTGGCCGTGGCGCTGCAGCAGCTCGGTGCGCGCGTGGGCGTGCTCGATGCGGACATCTACGGGCCGAGCGTGCCGGCCATGCTGGGCCTGTCCGGTCGCCCGGAAAGCCCGGACAACAAGAGCATCGAGCCGTTGCGTGCCTTTGGCGTGGACACCATGTCGATCGGCTACCTGATCGAAGAGGACACGCCGATGATCTGGCGGGGCCCGATGGCCACCTCGGCGATGACCCAGCTGTTCAACGACACCCTGTGGGACGACCTGGATTTCCTGCTGATCGACCTGCCGCCGGGCACCGGTGACATCCAGCTGACCCTGACCCAGAAGATTCCGCTGGCCGGTGCGGTGATCGTCACCACGCCGCAGGACATCGCCACGCTGGACGCGAAGAAAGCGCTGAAGATGTTCGAGAAGGTCGAGGTGCCGGTGCTGGGCATCGTCGAGAACATGGCGGTGCACACCTGCAGCAGTTGCGGGCACATCGAGCACCTGTTCGGCGAGGGCGGCGGCGAGCGCATGGCCGCGCAGTACGGCGTGCCGCTGCTGGGCTCTCTGCCCCTGCAGATCGGCATCCGTGAACAGGGCGATGCAGGCACCCCGATCACCGTCGCCCAGCCGGATTCGGCGCCGGCCCAGGCCTACCGCCATGCCGCACAGCGCCTGATCGAGGAAGTGGGCAGGCGCCCGCGGGCTTCGATCCCGATCCTGTCGTCGCTGCTGTAAGGGCCGGGGCAGGGGCCGCCGGCCGAGGCCGGGCCCCTGCTAGAATCCTCGCGCCCCCTCGTACCCCCAGGACAAAGCATGAGCATCAAGAGTGACCGTTGGATCCGCCGCATGTCCGAGCAGCACGGCATGATCGAGCCGTTCGAGGCCGGGCAGGTGAAGCAGGCCAACGGCCAGCGCATCGTCAGCTATGGCACGTCCAGCTATGGCTACGACGTGCGCTGCTCGCGCGAGTTCAAGGTGTTCACCAACATCAACTCGACGATCGTCGATCCCAAGCACTTCGACTCGGGCAGCTTCGTCGACATCACCGCCGACGAATGCATCATCCCGCCGAACAGCTTCGCGCTGGCGCGTACCGTCGAGTACTTCCGCATCCCGCGCGATACCCTGGTGGTGTGCCTGGGCAAGAGCACCTACGCGCGCTGCGGCATCATCGTCAACGTGACGCCGCTGGAGCCGGAATGGGAAGGCCACGTCACCTTGGAATTCAGCAACACCACGCCGCTGCCGGCGCGCATCTACGCCAACGAAGGCGTGGCACAGATGCTGTTCTTCCAGGCGGCCGCCGACGACGTCTGCGAGACGTCCTACCGCGACCGTGGCGGCAAGTACCAGGGCCAGACCGGCGTGACCCTGCCGCGGACCTGACGATTGCAGGCGATTTGTAGAGCCGAGCCATGCTCGGCTGCCCTGCATTGAAGCCGAGCATGGCTCGGCTCTACATGAGGGAAGGCGGCGCAATGCGCCGCCTTCCTTATTTGCCGCGACCGAACAGCATCGCGATGCCGACACCAACCAGGGCCACCGGCCACCAGGTCAACAGCAGCTTGGACAGGTTCAGGTGCGTCCAGCCGAGATTGCTGGCGAGCATGAACAGGCCGATCAGGATCAGCAGGACGGCGGCAACGAGGTTGAATCGCATCGGGTCGGCGAAGGCTCAGGACTGGGCCGGATATCCTAGCCGTTCCTTCCAGTAGGCGACATGCTGGTCCAGCGCCGCCGGCTCGTAGCGGTGCGCCGGGCCACTGCCCCAGACCGGGCCCGGCCAGGCCGGATCACCGTCGTGGCGGCCGATGACATGGAAGTGCAGCTGGCGCACGATGTTGCCCAGCGCCCCGATGTTGATCTTCTCCACCCCGTCGGCACCCTTCAGGGCCTTGCAGGCGCGGTTGAGCTCGGTGCGCAGCTTGTCCTGCTGCTCGCCGTCCAGCTCGATCCACTCGGTCACCCCGGCCAGGCGCGGTACCAGCACCAGCCAGGGGAATCGTTCGTCGTTCATCAGCCGCACTTGCGACAACGGTCCTTCCGCCACCAGCACGCTATCGGTGGCCAGGCGTGAATCGAGTTCGAATTCGCTCATCCAAGATGCTCCGAGAAGAAGTCCAGGGTGCGTTGCAGCGCCAGGGCGGCGCTGTCTGGATCATACGCATGTCCGACCTCCCGGTTGAAGGCGTGATCGGCCGGATAGACGTAGGTGGCCATCTGCGGCAGCTTCTCGCGGTGGGCCTGGACCGCTTCCGGCGGGATGCTGCGGTCCTGGGCGCCGAAGTGGAAGATCACCGGGGCCTTGGGCGCCTCGTCGAGGAACTGCACGTTGCGCGCACCGTAGTAGCTGACCGACGGCAGCCCCAGGCGCAGTGCGGACAGCATCGCCACCGTGCCGCCCCAGCAGTAGCCGACGGTGCCGACCTTGCCGTAGGGCGCCAGTCGGGTGGCCGCCGCGCGCACGACCTCCAGCGCCCGTTCCATGCCCAGCGCGCCGACCCGTTCCAGGCCCTGCTTCACGCCCTCGGCGTCGTAGGGCAGCGCATCCGGGTCGGCGTCGGGGCCGTCGACCAGGTCGAAGAACGAGGGCGCCAGCACCGCATAGCCTTCGGCTGCGAAGCGCTCGGCCACGCTGCGGATGTGCGGATTGGCGCCGAAGATTTCCTGCACCACCACCAGGCCGCCGCGCGCGGTGCCGTCCGGCAGGGCCTGCCAGGCCCGTACCGGGCCGTGATGCGTATCCAGGGTGATCCACTCGGCCATCGTCATCTTCCTCGTTGCTGGGAACAGAGCTGCATTGTCGGCGCTGCGCCGGTTAGCGCGGCGTCAGCGGCTGTGCCGGATCGGGCGGCTGCGGGTTTGCGGCAGTGCGTTCCCAAGGCGGTGCAGAGGGCTGTTTCTGCATTGACCGGTGCACACCCGCAGCCTAAGCTTTCAGCCACGATGACATACAAGCCTCCGGCGCGAGCCGGGGGCTTTTTTGTTGTCCGCGTGTTGCGGGTCGCAACGCGCAACCGGTGGCTGTGACGGGCCAGCCACGATGACCCACTGCAGGCAGCCCCGAGCCTGATCACCCCGAACCCCAGCCGCCGCAAGGCGGCTTTTTCATTTCCAGGAGATTCAACACCATGTCCATCAATCAAGCCATTTCCGCCCAGGACTCCGCGCTGTACGTGAAGGCCGGTACCGCCCCGACCGCGCCGAACAATCCGGCCGGCTATACCGAAATCGACGGCCTGACCGCCTTCCCGTTCGGCCGCGGCCAGGCCAACACCCTTGATGCCACCAACCTGCGTTCCAAGCAGATGGAGAACATTGCGGGTCTGTCCGGCGGCCAGGCCGTGCAGGTGTCCGGCCACCGCTGGCCGGTCGGCAGCTCGGCAGGCCAGGAGATCCTGCGCGACGCCGATCCGGATGCCGACCTGCACTTCCTGATGGTGCTGCCCACCGGCGATGCCGCTACCTTCGTCGCCAAGGTCGCCGCCTTCAACGTGGCCCCGGGCACCAACCAGGTGCTGACGTTCACTGCGGACCTGCTGCCGCGTGAGTTCGCGCTGGTAACCGTGGCCGCTGGCGGCACCCCGTGATGCTGCTGGGCAAGCAGCAGATCCTGGACGCGCAGGATCGCCGGCACGAGGACGTCGCCGTACCCGAATGGGGCGGCAGCGTGCGCGTGGCGATGATGTCGGCGCGTGACCGTGATCGCTGGGAGCAGGAGACCTATGGCGGTGACACGCCCAAGGTGGATGACTTCCGCGCGCGATTCGTCGGCCTGTGCCTGGTCGATGAAATGGGCGAGCGCCTGTTCTCCGACCATGAGGTGGCCCAGCTGGGCACGAAATCGGCCGCGGCGCTGGATCGCGTGTTCCGTGTCGCGCAGACGCTCAATGCGCTCGGCGATGCGGCCGTGGGAGAGCTGGAAAAAAACTGATCCGCCGGCCTGAGCGCCGGCTTCAGTTCCGGATCGCGTGGAGGCTGGGCCTCCCGCATCCGGACCACCTGCTGGCGGGAGTGACCTCCCGCCAGCTCTCGGAGATGTATGCGTTCGCACGCCTGGAGCCGTTGGACCAGCCCCTGCAGGGGATGCTCGCCCAGCTGACCAGTGTGCTGGCGCAGGTGCACGGCAATACGACCACTGCCGACGACTTCCTGCTGGTGCGACCGCGTGCGTCGCCGGAGAGGGCGGCAAAGGAGCGCTCGCAGCAGCTGCTGGAACTGTTCGGCAGCGCATCGCGGCGCAACGCTGCGGCGTGATTCCGGGCGGGGCAGGGCATTGCTTCTCCGATGCGTGGCATGCAATCGAACCTGGGGCCCTGCGGGGCCCCTCATCATTCTTGGAGGAACGCGTATGGCGTCCACTAACCAGAATCTAGACGTAGTACTGCGGGTCAACACGACGGGCTTCCGTACCGCAATGGCGGAGGCCAGCCGCCTGGCAACGCAGAATCTCAAGACACTGCGCGCGGAGGCCGAGCGGACGGCCGCCGCGCTGGCGCGCGTGCATGCGGCACCGGAGGGCGCAACGGGCAAGGCCGCGACAAAGGCAAAGGCCAACGTCGGCGGCGATGTGCTCGGCAGCGGCTTGAAGGAGCTTGGTAGCGGCCTGCTGACGGCCGCCGGTGGCCCATGGGGCATCGCCATCGCGTCGGTGCAGAAGCTGGGCGAAGCGTACCTGGACATGGTCAAGGCGTCCGAACGTGCGCGCAGCGAGTACAAGGAGCAGATGCAGTCGCTGCAGCAGATGTCGTTCTCGATGGACCAGGCCGGCCTGGGCATGGGCGCGGGCACGCTGCCCCTGGAGCAGGCGGTCGCCACGCTGCATGAGCAGGCCAGGGCGCTGCGCGAGCTGGAGGCACGCGAGAAGGCGCTGCAGGGCTCGGTCGTCCATTGGGAAGGCCGAGTGAGTCATGGCCAGCGATCGGGACGGGAAGGGGCGGGCCTGAGTGCAGCCTCGGACTACGCCGAGCTGGAGAAGGCCAGGGCGAACCTGGAAGCGTTCCAGGCGGAGGTCGCGCCGGTCCAGGAGAAGTTCCGGGGCCTGAAAGAAACGATCAGGGGCGCCCTCGACGAGAAGCTGTTCAATGCGATTGCCGCGGCCATCCAGAACGTGGACAACCAGACGCTTGACCAGCTCATCGCGTCTCTGGGTGCGACGCAATGGAACGCATTGAAGGCGACCGATGCCTTCAACGGCATGCTGGGCGCCATGCGCGGAGAGGCGTGGCGGGACGAGGTCGAGTGGATCCGGCTGACCCGTGGCGAGTACGCGGCCTGGATGGCTGAACGCGGCGCGGAGATCAACGCAAGGGGCGGCCCGGACAAGATGGACCCGGCCCAGCGCGCAGAGTTCAACAGGGATGCCGCGCGCAAGAAGGCCGACATCGAACGCAAGGCCCAGTTCCGCGAACAGCAGCAGGCCGCCCAGCAGTCGGTCAGGGGCGTGCACGAGCAGGCTGATGCGTACGCCGGGCTGATGGATCGCATCGAGAAGCAGATCGCCCAGGACCGGGTGCGGCAGAAGCTGAAGGAGGGGATGACAGAGGCGGAAAAGCTGCAGGTCACCCTCCTTGACGAGATGGAGCATGCCGAGAAGAAGCTCAGCGAGCAGAAGCAACTGCGGGTGAAGGCCTCGCTGGACGCCGCGGTGGCCCTGGCCAAGGAAGCGGCAGCCGCTGAAGCGTCGAAGAAGGCCCAGCAGGATCTGCTGAAGCTGCAGCGGGAGCTCCAGCAGGCGGCGCATGCACAGCAGCGCGGCAACGACCAGGCGCTGTTCGGCATCGGCCATGGCGCAGCGAGCGTGGATCGCATGCAACGCCGTTCCGCTCTGGATGAGGATCGGGACAATCGAAAGCGCGCGCTGGACGACGAGTCGCGTGGTGAGGACGGTAAGGTCATCGAGTCGGAGCGCTACAGAGCCCGGCTGGCCGAGCTCGATGCATTCCATGAACAGTCACTGCAACGCGAGGCAGAGTTCCAGGAGAACAAGAAGGCATACCAGTCCGATTGGAAGAACGGCGCAATGCGGGCGTTCGAGGACTATGCCGATGCCGCGGCCAATGCCGCCGAGTTGAGCCACGGCGTCTTCAGTAATGCATTGGGCGGGTTGGAAGACAGTCTGGTCAAGTTTGCCCAGACCGGAAAGCTGTCCTTCTCCGACCTCGCCGACTCGATCATCGCCGATCTGGCGCGCGTGGCAGCCAAACAGATGGTCAGTGGGCTGATCAGTTCGATCGGGCAGATGTTCGGGCCGAAGATCACCGGCTTTTCCATCGGCGGGTACACGGGCCCAGGGGGCAAGTACGAGCCGGCCGGCATCGTCCACAAGGGCGAGGGCGTGCTCAGCCAGGAAGACATGGCTGCGCTCGGCGGCCCATCGGCATTCTTCGCCCTGCGCACTTCGCTGCGAACCGGCAATGGCCTGTCCGGTGGTGATAGCGGGGGTTATGTGCAGGTACCGATCGCCCGTGCCGGCGAGGGTGGGATGAATGTGGAAATCAACAACTACGGCGAAAGCCGGGTCAACACCCGGGAAGAGCGGCAGCGCATGCCCGATGGCAGCGAAGTACGGCGGCTGGTGATCGACATCGTGGGCGACAGCCTCAACGGTGGTGAGCTGGGCGCCATTGGACGGGCCCGATACGGATGGACGGAGGCAGTGGGATGAGCAGTTGGCCAGAATATGCAGAAATCCGCTTTGCGGATTACGGCGAGGAGATCGTCGCTTCGGAAGAGCGGACCGAGATGGAGCGCGGCCCCAGCAAGATGCGCGCGCTCAACAGCCGGGTGATGAAGAACGTGTACGCCTCGGTGCAGTTCCGCACCGCGGCTGACGCCGAGGCATTCGAAGCGTGGTACCTGCACGATGTCGGTCGCGTCGGCTGGTTCACGATGGAGCACCCGCGGACCGGGCAGCCGATCAGCGCCCGCTTCCCGCAGGGCATCGGCCGCCTGGTGCCACTGAACACCCGGTTCCGCTTCTCCAAGCGCGATCTTGTACTGGAGTACATGCGATGAGTTCCTTCCATGAGCGCCGCCAGCGCCTGGCCGACACCCAGGGACCGCTGATGCTGTTGGAAGTGTCGGCGCCGTCGATGCCGGAGGTGTTGCGGATCGTCAACGACAACGTCAACTGGACCAGCAACGGCAAGGAGTTCATTGCCGCACCGTTCGGCTTCCAGCTTCCCGACGATGTCAGTGGACAGGCACCGCGCGCGCAGCTGGTGATCGACAACATCGGCCGCGCACTCACCGAGGACCTGGAAGGGCTTGCCCCCGGAGAGATGGTGACCGCACGGTTGATGCTGACCGATCGCGCCGATCCGGATGCCATCGAGGCCGAGTACGACCTGCCGATGACCCAGGTGTCGGTCAACACGCGCACGGTCAGTGCCCAGTGTGGTGTCGACTTCCTGATGCGCCAGCAGGCCGTGCTGCTGCATGCCAATCCGTTCACGCTGCCGGGAATCTTCTGATGCGCCTGGTCGACGTCGAGCGATGGGTGGGCATCCCCTATGACGAAGCAGCGTGCGACTGCGCCGACCTGGTGATGCAGGTGCAGCGGGCGCTGTTCGCCCGTGAAGTGGCACTGCCCGGACGCCGGCCGCGCGGGCGGCGCGGCTCGGCCGAGCTGGGCGCATTGTCGCGCGCGCAGGCGGTACCTCGCGAGGGCCCTCCACAGGACGGCGACCTGGTACTGATGATCGAACGCGGACAACACAACCCCGGCCACGCCGGGGTTTTCTTTTTCCTGGCTCATGAGGGCTGGGTCTTGCACAGCAACGAAACGAACGGCTGCAGCGTGCTGCACCGCGTTCGTGACCTACCCGGATTTGGGCTGAGGATCGAGGGATACTACGCATGGAACTGACACCACAACCGGCGGTCGACGGCCGCCTCATCATCACCCCGCACCCGGTGCTGCTGGATGGCCAGCGCAACGTGCCGGTCGAACTGCGCCCGGGTGAAAGCCTGTACGCATTCCTCATGCGCCATGTAGACGGGCTCGATGGCCGCGCATGGCAGGTCTGCGTTGACGGGCTGGAGGTGCCGCGCGAGCAGTGGATGCACACGCGACCGCGCCATGGCCAGTTGATCGAAGTGCGCAGCGTGGTGGGCAAGGCGGTGATTCCGCTGGTGGCGATGATCGCGCTGACCTATTTCACCTTCGGCATCGGCACGCTGGTGGCCGGTTCCGCGTGGGGCGCAGGCGCCGTTGCGGGGCTCAGCGCCACCTACGGCACCGCGCTGGCGTCGGCGGTCTATGTTGCCGGCAGCGTGCTGATCAACAAGGTGCTGGGCCCGAAGCCTCCCCGTGCAGGTGGCGGTGGCGGTGTCGCCGACACTGCGTATTCCCTGGCAGCGCCGCGCAACCGTGTGCGCGCCTATGAACCGCTGGGCCTGCTGTTCGGTTCCACGCGCCTCGCTCCGGACCTGATCAGCCGCCCCTATACCTGGTTCGAGGGCGATGAGCAGTACGTCGGCCTGACCCTCAGCCCGGGCATCAACGTTGGCCGGGTGGAGGCCCTGCAGAACGGTGATTCAGCGCTGTCCAGCTACGAAGGCGTGCGCACCTGGTTCCGCGGCTTCCCGCAGATGCCCGACGAAGCGATTCCGCTGTACAGCAACGCGGATGTGATTGAAGGCGCGCAGCTGCTCGATACCGGCAGCGATGCCAAGCACGTGGCCAGCCCGTGGGTGGAGCGCACCAGCTCCGCTGACTCTCTGCGCCTGCAGGTGAACATCGAGTTCCGGCTGTGGGATACCACGTCCAAGGGCAAGGACAAGGACAACCGCGAGCAGATCCAGATCCAGTACCGGCCGGTCGGCTCCGATGCCTGGCAGTCGTTCGGCAATTACAGCGTCGTGGGACGCACGCAGAAGGCGCGCCGCGTCAGCTACGGCCGCGACGTGGAGCTGGGCCAGTACGACGTGCGCGTACGCGTGGCCGGGCAGAACACCGATGGCAGTGGCGCGCAGGCGAATTTCACCTGGACCACGCTGGTCAGCGTGCAGCGCGACGACGCCAGCCATGCCGGCATTCCTGCCATCGGCCTGCAGATGAAGGCGTCCGGCCAGCTCAATGGCACCCCGGATGAGATCCGCTGCGTGGCTCATGCGCGACCGATTCCGGTGTGGAAGGGTGAAGCGGCCGGCTGGGTGACCGAGGAAACCAGCAACCCGGGCGCACAGATCCTGGCCTACGCGCGTGGCATCCATGATGAGAACGGCAAGCGCATCGCCGGCCTGGGCATGGCCGACCGGCGCATCGATATCGAAAGCCTGAAAGCCTTCATGCTGCACTGCGCGGACAACGCGCTGGGCTACGACTACTGGCTGACCGAGGTGCGCAGCCACCAGGCAGTGCTCGACGCCATCGCGCTGGCCGGCTTCGGCCAGGTGACCTGGGCCAAGGGCCGGCTGGGCGTGGCCTGGGCGGCCGATGAGCAGCCCCTGTCCGGCGTGGTCAACATGGCCACGATCAAGAAGGGCCAGTTCCAGGTCGATTACACCCTGGCCAACGCTGCCGACGGCATCGAGTACAGCTACCTGGACCGCCGCACCTGGAAGGCGGCGACGCTGCGCGTGCCGGCGCCGGGCGTGGAGGTGATGCTCAATCCGGCCAAGATCACCGGTGAGGGCGTCAGCTCCGAAGCCCATGCCGCGATGCTGGCGCGTTGGCATCTGGCGCAGAGCGTCTATCAATACAAGTCGATCAGCTACAGCACCGACATCGAGCACCTGGCCTACTCGCGGTTGTCGGTGCTGGCGTTGCAGCACGACCTTACCCAGTGGGGCTTTGGTGGCCGCCTGATCGATGCCGCCGTCGACGCTGCAGGCGTTGCCACGCTGCAACTGGACGAGACGGTCCCGGCACCTTCGCTGGGCAGTGCGTTCATCGGCCTGCGTATTCCAGGCGAGCGTGTCTACCGCGTACTGCGCGTGGTTCCGGGCGCTGAGCCAAGTGACAGGCTGGTGCTGGCCGATCCGTGGCCGGCAGATGCACCGCTGCCGGGCCACAACGACGGCAATCCTGCACACGACACGATCTGGATCTACGACTTCAAGCAGACGCCGGGTACCCGCGTGCGCGTGACCGGCATCCGCCCGGAAGGTGACCTGAAGGGCGCCGCTGTGGAGGTGGTGCAGGAGGGGCCCGAGTTCTGGCACTACGTGCGGACCGGGCAGTATGTGCCGCCGTCGAATGAATCCTCGCTGCAGACCCGGCCGGTGGCCAGCAATCTGAAGGTGGTCGAGCGCCAGGTCAGCCGGGGTGGCAGCGTGCATACCGAACTGCAGGCCAGCTTCGATATCAGTGGACCCACCGGCGAAACGCGGGTCCTGTCCGATCCAGACGGCAATGCCGCGCTGGAGGAAGTGGCACGCACCAGCACGCGATCAGCGAGCTGGGCGATTCCCGGAGCGGGTACCTATCCGGTGGTCGTTCGTCCGTACAGCCCCGATGGCCGTGCCGGCGTTGCCGTGTCCACCCAGTACACCACGCTGGGTGCCGATGCGCCGCCGGTCCTGGTCGATCTGTTCGACATCGAAGAGCTCAGCGGTGGCGTGCGCCGGTATGTGTGGGGCTTCTCCGGCGACACCGTGCAGTCGGCTGATTTCGCCGGCGTGGAAATCCGCTATACCGCCGGCAGTATCGACAACCCGCTGTGGGAGCACATGACCCCGCTGGGCGATGCCGGTGGCTTCTTCACCTCCGCAATCGAAGCCGTATTGCCAGAGGCGGGCAGCTGGACGTTTGCGTGCCGCAGTCGCAACACCGCTGGCGTGCTGTCCGTCGGTGCCCGCTACCTGCGACGCTCGCTGGGGCGCAATACCGGGCAGACGCTGGAGGGAATCGGCGGTGTGGTCGAATCGGTCAAGCAGGACCTGGGCAAGGAAATCAACGCCCGCATCGACAGCGACCTGGCCGCCGCCACCCGTGCAGCCGAGGCGCTGCGTAGCGAATCGCTGCGCCTGCAGGACCAGATCACCGCCAGCGCCCAACGACTTGCCGGCCAGGCCGAACGGCTGGACCAGCAGGCGCAGGCGCTCAAGGCGAACACCGATGGCCTGGCGCGCGAAGTGCTGGACCGTGCTGCCGGCGATCTGAATACCCGCACCGAGCTGACCACGGCGGTGACCCGCGAAACCAGCGAGCGCCGGTCGGATGTGGAGAACCTGACCCGCATGGTGAGCCAGCTGTCGGCAGGCAGTGGCGTGCAGTTCGACAGCAAGCGCATCTGGTACTTCGACAGCAGCGTGGAAGGTTGGGGCGCGAATGGCGGCAGTCCAACGCTGGTGGAGGGCTGGCTGCGCCCGGCCAACCATGCCAGCGACGCCTTCGTGACGAGCCCGCGCGGCCAGGATGTCCAGGGCGCGGCGCACCGCTTCGTCAAGCTGCGCATCCGCAAGGTGGGCAGTCCTGCCTGGGACGGGCGCCTGCTGTGGAATGGTCCCGGCCAGTCGTGGGACAACGCACGCATGGTGCAGTTCGCGGAGCCAAGCTATGACAGCAACGGCATCGCGACGCTGGACGTGGACAACATTCCATGGAACGGGACCATCGTCGACCAGATCCGCCTGGATCTGTCCAAGGCGCAGACCGATGCCGACTACTTCCTGCTGGACTGGGTGGCGATCGGTCGCCCGACGCCGGGTGCGTCGGTGGCCATGCTGCAGGACGAAGCCACTGCACGCGTCGCAGCAGACAGCAGCGAAGCGGGCCGGCGCGAGTCGCTGGCCGTGCAGTTGCGCGGCAGCTACGAGGGCGGTGACCTGGCAGGGGTCAGCCAGGGCCTGATCGCGGCCGAGAAGACCGCACGGCTGAGTGGCGACCAGGTCAACGCGCAGTCGATCCAGGCACTCCAGGCACGGATGCCCGCAGGCACCGACGCGCTGGCCACCAGTGCCAGTGTCAGCAGCCTGCAGCAGGCGATGGTGACCGCTGACACCGCGCTGGGGCGGCGCGTGGACAGCCTCGATGCCACGATGGGGGACAAGATCGGATCCAGCGCCTTCAATGCGTTGAAGACCGAAGTCGGGCAGCTCGATGGCCGGGTTACCAGCAGCAGCCAGGACCTGGTGCAGCTGAAGAGTCGCATGGAAGCGGTGATGGGCGCGGGCAGCAACCTCGCGCTCAATGGCGACTTCAACCTGGGCGCTGGCACCGGCTGGACGTTCTTCAACACCACCGCAGCATCGGTGGTGCGCGAGGGCCGCGGCAACAGCCTGTGCTGGAAGGCGGAGCCCTATGCGGGCGGAAGCAATACGGTGGTCAGCGCCGCGGTCAATGAGGGGCGCGTCATCACCCTGACCGCCGGCCGTCGCTATCGAGTGTCGTGCTGGACGCGGACCAGCGAGGACTTCGACGGCACCGCCGACAATACCAAGCTGCGCGTCGCCGACCACAACGGCAACCTGATGGGCGGCGCCACGCAGTCGTTCCCGAAATCGGCGGACTGGGTCAAGACCGAGACCTTCGTGACGTTGCCGCCTACCGGCACGGTGCAGGGCATCAAGGTCACGATCAATCGCAATGGCACGGCCGGCACGTTGTGGCTGGACGATCTGTGGGTGGAGGATGTGACCGATGTCGACGCGAACGCTGCGGCGGTCAGTGGCCTGTCGACCAGGGTGGAACAGATCGATGGCAAGCTGAGCAGTGCCGCCGAGGACGTCACCCGGCTGGCCTCGGGCATCGGCAACATGGTGGCCTACAACATCATCGCCAACGCACATATCCTCGCCTGGCCCACCGGTGGCCCCCGTGCATCGGGTGTGTACCGTGCCAATGGCAGCATCGTGCCAGGCATGGGCGCCAACCGGGGGCTGCGGGTGGGCATCATCAATGCGGACAACAGCATCACCGATACGGCGGTGTTCGATACCCATGGCAATCTGCAGACCGAGTCGGCCCGCTTCAACACCTGGTACGACCAGACGCTGAAGGACAACCAGTACTTCATTGCCTATACGTCCGATGCAGTGGGGGCGATCAGTAGTGCCAGCAACAGCGACACCAGTGGCCTGCGCACCCGCCTGCTGGACGCGGGCCTGTCACAGGAAAACCTGGCGGCCCTGTCGGGGTCGCGGATGCTGGTGATGATCGGGCGGCGCAGGAGTGGTGCCGGCGGTGGCAGGCAGATCCTGTCGCCCTTGCCGGAGACCGGCCGTACTGGCATGTGGGTGGAAATGACCGTCACCGTGCTCAATGGCGTGCCGACCGGATCGCAGGATTCGTCGATGCTCGATCGTACGGCGCGGAGCAATGCGGACGCCTTGACCGGGCTGCGCACCGACGTCAGCAAGCTCGGTACCGACCTGGTGTCCGCCGCCGACAGCCTGACCAGCCTGACCGCGCGGGTCGACACCTCGGTGACCAGCAGCGACAACGTGCTGCGCAACAGTAACTTTGCTGGCAGTGCCGCCTGGTGGACGCTGACCCGTACCGTGTCGGCCAACACCGTGGAGTGGGTGAAGGCATCGGGCCAGAGTGGTGATGCGTTGCTGATGACGCATGGGCCGCAGGCCGGGCAGAACCCCTTCATCACGGCCAATGACGCGCGGTGGTTGCCGGTGGTTGCGGGGCGGTCGCGCCGGTACCGACTGGTGATGGTGGCTCGCGCCTTTGATGAAGCCACGGCGACCCTGGTCTGCCGGTTGCGCGTGCGAACCACGGGTACAGGCGAAAGCCATGCCGACGTGACGCTGAACCTGTCCGATGCGTCCTGGAAAACCTACACGGCCGAATGGTCTGCCGCGCAGGATCGCAACGAGATCATGCCGCAGGTGCATCTGACCAACGCCGGCGGCAAGGTGCTGTTCGACCGGATCGAGTTCTACGACATCACCGATGCGCAGGACATCGCCGGCAACGCGACGGCCATCGCCAACCTGCGCAGCGACGTGGTGCAGCTGGGCGATCGTGTCACCAGCAGTGCGTCCAGTGTGCTCAAGCTGCAGTCGGACGTGCAGTCGGTCCTCAATGGCAGCGACAGCCTGTTCCCGCTGGGTGCGTTCGAAACGTTCCAGGATGGCCAGCTGCTGGGCAGTGCGGCGGGCACGATCTACACCGTCCGCGCCGATGCTCGCCGGACCGGTGAGCGCGGTCTGGATGTGAACGTTGCGGCCAACACCAGCCCGAACACCAATGCGGACCTGTACTTCGGGCAGTGGACCCCCATCACCGGCAATCGCCGCATCTATGTGGAGTACTACGCCCGCCTGCATCCGGACAGTATCCAGCCGACCGGTGGTTCCATCCGGGTGGGCTGGCAGACCACCAACGAAGCCAACGCGGAGAATTCGTGGCCCTTGCAGGCTTACGCACTGGCCTCGCTGCGCAAGGATGGCTGGACCAAGGTCAGCGGTTACCTGGACACCGCCGCGTCTGCGGCGAAGTGGCGGATGCTGGTCAGCATTCCGGGAGGAAGTGGTGCGCGCGAAGTGGGCGTGCGCGTGCAGGTGGACGACATCCGCATGATCGATGTCACCGACGCCTACGCCGCGCAGCAGAGCGCCGCTGCCACGGCCACCGCGGTGACCGCGCTGACCACCAAAGTCGATCAGCAGGGCACGAAGGTCGACGCGCAGGCGCAGCAGCTCACCGACCTGTCCAGCGGGCTGAAGGGCGTGCTCAACACCGGAAGCGGCCTGCTGCCCAATCCCGACTTCGCCGAAGGGCTGGGGGGGTGGACGGCATCGGCGGCGGCCAATGGGGCGGTGTGGAGTACGGTCAACGGCGACGGACGCCCAGGTGTGCTGCTCAACCGCTACACGAACGTGAATCCGACCCTGCAGGCCAACGGTGGCAAATGGGTGCCGATCAACGGCGCGCGCCGCCTGCGGGTGATCGTCCGCGCCTGCGGTGCTGGCGGCGCCAACAATCTGCTGGTGCGGATGTATCGCAAGAATGCGGCAGGCCAGCAGTCCTACCAGGATCTGCGTGCCGTGTTCGCGGTGGAGGCGTTCGAGACCCGATCGTTCGACTTCGATGCCTTCAACAGCGGCATCGATGCCTGGCGCTTGAACCTCTATGTTCATCCCGACAACGGTCAGGTGCGGGTGGACAGCGTCCAGGTCTATGACATCACCGACCAGGTGGCCAACGATGCCAATGCCTCGGCCATCACGGGGCTGAGCACCTCGGTAAGCCAGCAGGGCACCAAGCTGGACACCACCGCGCGTGACCTGACCCAGCTCAAGACCCAGGTGGGCGATGTATCGGCCAGCGGCTTCTCGCAGCTGAACAGCCAGGTCAGCCAGCAGGGTAGGCAACTGACTGCGCTGTCCGGGCGGATCGATGGCGTGCAGGCCTCACTGGGTGGCAAGGCGGATGCAGCCGTGGTCACCAGCATGCAGGCGCAGGTCAAGAATCTGGGCGCCGGTGGCAACCTGCTGATGAACACCACGTTCCCCTTCTGGCAGCGCTCGGGGTGGGGCTGGGGCAGTAATCCGAACGGGCGGTGGACCGAACTGGGCAACCCCACCGGCGATGACAACTGGCATCCGCAGGGGATCTTCGGGCTGGGCGCGGTGACGCCCGGCGTCGTCGCAGCAGGCGAAATGGCATGGTGGGGAACCGAGTACGACATCGCCATCGAAGGCGGCAAGACCTATTGCGCGTCCGCCTGGATCAATACCCATCGCGTGGAAGCCAAGCTGGAGATGACGTTCTTCGATGCGGCCGGCAATCACCTGGGGCTGGTGCACAGCCCGGGCGTGAGGAGCGATACCGGAACCCCGATCACGCTCGACCGCTTGACGCGCACGTTCCTGATCACCAAGGCGCCCGCCACGGCGACCTTCGCTCGCTTTCGCGTGATCGTGATCGGCACCGGTGGAAACACGCCCTATTTCTGGATGTTCCGCCCGATGCTCAGCCAGGTGGACGCGGCAGCAACCGCCCCGCCCACCTGGTCGGCCGGAGGCACCGAGTCTTCTGCGCAGTGGTCGGTCAACGTCCGTGCAGATGGCCGGGTAGGGGGCGTGCAACTGGCGTCCAGCGGCCAGGTCTCGCGTTTCGATGTGGTGGCCGACGCGTTCAGTGTCAGTGCCCCCGGTGGCGGGCGTCGTACCGAGTACAGCGATGGCAACTGGCGGGTCTATGACGAAGCCGGACGCCTGCGCGTGCGCATGGGCGTGTGGTGACCCGTGCACCTGCCCGTCGCGGTGGGTGCCCTGCATGAAAACCGTTCGGGCCGCCGGTGGATGCGGCCCTTTTTTTGGAGATCCAACATGAAGTTCAACGCACGTCTTGTCCTGCTGACCCGCGCAGTGGAGCAGTCGGGGGTGGTCAATCTGCATTTCCGGCCGGAGGGCGAGAACCTTCTTCCGCAGATGGTGATCCCGGTATCGCCGCTGGATGCGTATGCCTTGAAGTTCGGGGCACTGTACCGGTTCGAGGCGATCGAGGTGGAAGAAGCGCTGCCCATTGAAACAGCCGCTGGCTGAGACCGGGCGGTTGCAGTGGTGCTGGATATGACCGGGTACTGACCCTTCACGGGCCAGGCGCCGCAGGCGGCAGCGGCGATTCAGGGCGCTGGCCCGAAGCCCGGTATACTGGCGCCCTTTCAGGCCCCGGCCCCCAGGAACCCCTGCCATGCCGGCAGGGGCCCAGGCCCCCAGAGTCCCGCGATTCCATGTCCCAGCTGAACCCCAAAGTCGGCTTCGTCAGCCTTGGCTGCCCGAAGGCCCTCGTCGATTCCGAGCGCATCCTCACCCAGCTCCGCTCGGAAGGCTACGACATCGTCCCGTCCTACGATTCGGCCGACGTGGTGGTGGTCAACACCTGTGGCTTCATCGATTCGGCGGTGACCGAGTCGCTGGATGCCATTGGCGAGGCGATGAACCAGAACGGCAAGGTCATCGTCACCGGCTGCCTGGGCAAGCGCCCTGAGCAGATCCGCGAGGCGTACCCCAACGTGCTGGCGGTGTCCGGCCCGCAGGATTACCAGAGCGTGATGGAAGCGGTGCATGAAGCACTGCCGCCCAAGCACGATCCGTTCGTGGATCTGGTGCCCGACTACGGCATCAAGCTGACCCCGCGCCATTACGCCTACCTGAAGATTTCCGAAGGCTGCAACCACAAGTGCAGCTTCTGCATCATTCCGTCGATGCGCGGCAAGCTGGTCTCGCGCCCGGTGGATGAGGTGCTGCGCGAAGCCGAGCGCCTGGTGCGTGGTGGCGTGCGTGAGCTGCTGGTGGTTTCGCAGGACACCTCGGCCTACGGCGTGGACGTGAAGTACGCCGAGAAGATGTGGCGCGACAAGGCCTACCAGACCCGCCTGAAGGCGCTGTGCGAAGGCCTGTCCGAGCTGGATGCGTGGGTGCGCATGCACTACGTCTACCCGTATCCGCACGTGGACGAAGTGGTGCCGCTGATGGCCGAGAACCGCATCCTGCCGTACCTGGACATCCCGTTCCAGCATGCGAGTCCGCGCATCCTGCGCCTGATGAAGCGCCCCGGTGCGGTCGAGAAGACCCTGGAGCGCGTGCAGAACTGGCGCCGTATCGCGCCGGACATCACCGTGCGTTCGACCTTCATCGTCGGCTTCCCGGGCGAGACCGAGTCCGAGTTCGAAGAACTGCTGTCGTTCCTCGACGAAGCGCAGCTGGATCGCGTGGGCGCGTTCGCCTATTCGCCGGTCGAGGGGGCCACCGCCAACGATCTGCCCGATGCTGTGCCGGAGGAAGTGAAGCAGGAGCGTCTGGCCCGCTTCATGGAGAAGCAGGCGCAGATCTCCGCCGCACGCCTGGAGGCCAAGATCGGCACCGTGCAGCAGTGCCTGGTCGACGCCATCGAAGGCGATATCGCCGTGGCCCGTTCCAGGGCCGATGCGCCGGAGATCGACGGACTGGTGCACATCCAGAACGCCGACCAGGTGCCGCTGCGCGTGGGCGAATTCGTCGACGTGGAAATCACCGAGAGCGACGAGCACGACCTGTACGGTGACGCGCTGCCCGCCGCTACCCGCCCGGCATTCGACCTCAAGATGCTGTGACCGCAGCGACGACCGCCGCCAATGACGGGGGCGGCGTCCGGCGCTTCGTACCGCCGCCACGTGCGGCGATCGATCCGCAGGTGTTCGCGCAGCCGCTGTTTGCCGGGCTGCAGGATTTCCGTGATCTGCTGGTTGGCTCCCACTGGCCGTCCATCGCGGCGCTTGACGCACGCCTGTCCCTGCCGGGTTGGCAGCTGGTCGAACAGGATGCCGCGTTGCTGGCCGATGGCCTGCACTACGAGGCCCGCATCGCGCAGGGGCGCATCGCCACCCGTGCCGACAACTGGCACGACCTGTTCAACGCGCTGGTGTGGGCCTCCCACCCAAAGCTCAAGCGGGCACTCAACGTGCAGCAGTGCCGGCATATCGAAGCCATGCCACCCGGCCAGCGCAACCGCGCGCAGGCCGCCTTGACCCAGTTCGACGAAACCGGCGTGATCGTGCGTGTGGATGATGTCACGTTGCTGCGCGCGTGGGATGGGCATGACTGGCCTGCGTTGTTCGAGCCAACGCGCTGGCAGAGCGGTGACATCGCCATTGCCACGGTATTCGGGCACGCGTTGATGGAACAGGCACTGCTGCCGGGGCGATTGCTGGTGGGCAAGTGCGTGGTGGTGCAGGGGGATGCCGATGCTGCCTGCGTCGACGCGGTGACTGCGGCCATTGCCGAAGGCAGGGCAGTGACCGATCCGCTGCAGCTGCGGCCCCTGCCGTTGGCCGGTGTTCCTGGCTGGCACGGCGTGCAGGATTCCGCCTTCTATCGCAATGCCGGGTATTTCCGCCCGTTGCGCGCAGGGCGCACATACCCGCCGCCGTTGTAGAGCCGAGCCCATGCTCGGCTGCGTTTGCCCATCAGCCGAGCATGGGCTCGGCTCTACAACGGCAGCGAGGTCGGGCATGACTCGACTCTACAACGGCGCGTACTCCACCCCGATCACCGCAAAGGTGAACTGCCCGCCGGGCAGCTCCACCGAGAATTCGTCATCCAGTCGCTTCTTCAGCAGCGCCCGCGCCAACGGCGAATCGATGCTGATCCAGCCCAGCCCGGCATCGGTCTCATCCGGCCCGACAATGCGATAGCGGCTGGTCTCGCCACTGTCCACATTCTCCAGTTCCACCCATGCGCCGAAGAACACCGCCAGCGGGTCGGTCGGCGTGGTGTCGACCACGCGCAGTGATTCCAGCCGCTTGGTCAGGTAGCGCACGCGACGATCGATCTCGCCCAGCTGCTTCTTGCGATAGGTGTATTCGGCGTTCTCGGAGCGGTCACCTTCCGCGGCGGCCGCGGCCAGTGCCTTCACCACCTCCGGGCGGCGCACACGCCACAGCTCATCCAGTTCGGCCTTCAGCCGGGCATGCCCGGAGGCGGTGATCAGGGCCGTGCTTTTTTCTGCGGGGGGACGCCAACGCGACATGCAATACGACTTCTTTTCTGGATGACGAACGGGGAGCGGGGTCGGAGCCCTCCCTGGCGGGGGGATCCGACCCTGGGGTCAGATCCCTTTCCAGCGGAAAGGGCTCTGACCCCGGCCGTGGCAGATCAACGCTTTCCGCCGAAGATGCCACCCAGGATGCCGCGCACGATCTGGTTGCCCAGCTTGGTGCCGACGGTGCGCGTGGTCTGCTTGGCCATCGTCTCGATCATGCCCTGGCGGCGCTTGGTGCCGAAGATCGCATCCTTGATCGCCTGGCCGAAACCGCCTTCCTGCGCTTCGTCCTGCTCGCGGCTGCGCGCGGCCGGCGCCTGCGCCTGTTCGACAGTCTTCTGTGCACGCTGGGCCAGCAGTTCGGCGGCCGATTCGCGGTTGATCGCGGTGTCGTAGCGACTGCCGACCGGGCTGCCGGCACGCACCTGGGCGCGTTCGGCTTCGGTGATCGGCCCCATCCGGCAGCGTGGCGGCGCGATCATGGTCTGCTGCACCGGCATCGGGATGCCCTTGTCCTGCAGCGTGGAGACCAGGGCCTCACCAGTGCCGAGCTGGCTCAGTACCTTGGCCACGTCCAGCTTCGGGTTCGGCACGAAGGTTTCGGCCGCGGTCTTCACCGCCTTCTGGTCGCGCGGGGTGAACGCGCGCAGTGCGTGCTGCACGCGGTTGCCGAGCTGGCCGAGGATGTTGCCTGGCACGTCGTCGGGGAACTGCGAGCAGAAATACACGCCCACGCCCTTGGAGCGGATCAGGCGCACCACCTGCTCGATGCGCTGCACCAGCGATGGCGGCGCATCGTCGAACAGCAGGTGTGCCTCGTCGAAGATGAAGACCAGCTTCGGCTTGTCCAGGTCGCCCACTTCCGGCAGCTGCTCGAACAGCTCCGACAGCAGCCACAGCAGGAAGGTGGAGTACAGCTTGGGCTTGAGTACCAGCTGGTCGGCGGCGAGGATGCCGATCATGCCGCGGCCGTCGTGGTTGACGCGCATGATGTCGGCCAGCTCCAGCGCAGGTTCGCCGAAGAAGTGCTCGCCACCGTCCTGCGCCAGGCGCAGCACCGAACGCTGGATCGCGGCGATCGACTGCGCGCTGACCAGGCCGTACTCGGTGGAGATGTCCTTGCGCTCCTCGGCGACGAGGCCGAGCAGGGCGCGCAGGTCGTCCATGTCCAGCAGCAGCAGGCCGCGGTCGTCGGCCAGCTTGAACACGATGTCGAGCACGCCGGACTGGGTGTCGTTCAACTCGAGGATGCGCGCCAGCAGGGTCGGGCCCATTTCGCTGACGGTGGTGCGCACCGGGTGGCCCAGCTTGCCGTACAGGTCCCAGAAGAGGGTGGGGCTGGCGGCCGGCGCATAGTCGGCCACGCCGATCTCGGCGGCACGCTGGAGCAGGTTCTCGGCGCCGCTGCCGGGCACGGCCAGGCCGGAGACATCGCCCTTCACATCGGCCAGGAACACCGGCACGCCCAGTCGCGAGAAGCCCTCGGCCAGCGTCATCAGGGTCACGGTCTTGCCGGTACCGGTGGCGCCGGCCACCAGGCCGTGGCGGTTGCCGAGTTTCGGCAGCAGGGTGACGGCAATATCGTCGGTAATGCCTTTGCCGAGCAGAATCGGATCCATGGTCCAGCCCTTGTGATGAATAGCCCAATGTTAACCGCCGGCAGTGACGGTCCGAAGGTCGGCTTGCCCGGACCTTGGCGGCGCCGCTACTCTGCCTGCCTGTTTCGCACACAGTGCCATCAATGCCCGTTCCTGTCCTGATTTCCCGCGGTTGGCCGCTGCTGGCCCTGGCCGGCCTGGTTTCCCTGGCGCCCGACGCCCATGCGCAGCGGGTTTCGGCCCGGGACAAGGTGAAGGTGGATGCGCTGCAGCAGCGCATGACCGTCGCCGAAAAGCGCTACAGCGACGCCCTGCTGCTGGTCGCCAATGCCGACCCCAAGGGCAGCAACGAGGCCGACGCCGCGCTGGAGGACATGGAAGATGTCCTCAACGACTGCGTGAAGCAGAAGGGCTGCCAGATGGGCACCCTGCTGGCCAGCTACAAGCGCCTGCTCAAGCACGACGCCGATGCCGCTGCCAGCGATGACGTGGCCGACGAGGGGGGTGACCGCCTGGAAGCCGACCCGGATCACATCGGCCCGCTGACCGCGGATGTGCCCGAGGCCGCGCGCGCTGCCGCGCTGCTGAACGACAAGCGGCACGCCTTCGACAGCATGGTCGAGTACAACCCGGCGGTGCAGGCCGGCATCCGTCGCTGGCTGACCGACATGCGTCCTGCGCTGCTGACCAGCTACGAGAACTACCAGAACCTGCGCGCGGTGATGTGGCCGGAGTGGGAGAAGCGTGGCCTGCCCGAGGCGCTGCTGTTCGGCATCATGGCCAAGGAATCCAACGGCCGCGTGCACGCTTCCTCGCGTGCCGGCGCCGCCGGCCTGATGCAGTTCATGCCGGCCACTGGCCGTCGCTTCGGCCTCGGCCCGGATGGCACCGGCTTCGACACGCGCTTCGATGCGCGCAGCGCCGCCGAGGCCAGCGCCAGCTACCTCAACGAACGCCTGCGCGAACTGAACAACAACGTGGAAATGTCGGTGGCCGCCTACAACGGTGGCGAAGGCCGTGCCGCACGCGTGTTCAAGCAGAGCGCCGGCCAGAGCTTCTGGACCGACAGTGTCTACAACCAGTTCCCGGGCGAGACCAAGGACTATGTGCCGATGGTGATTGCCGCGGCCTGGATCTTCCTGCACCCGCAGCAGTATGGCGTGGAGTTCCCGAAGATCAGCGCGCAGCCGGCCACGCTGCGCCTGGCCAAGTCCACCACCATCTATGAACTGACCATCTGCCTGGGCAGCCACGGCACCCGTGATGGCTACATGCGCGCGCTGCGCAACCTCAACCCGCGCTATGAAGCCGATGGCTGGATTCCGGCCGGCACCCTGATCAACGCCACCACCCGCATCGCCGGGCTGTACCAGCGCAACTGCGTCAGTGGCCCGCGTGCCGACCTGGCCCGCACCCTGATCACCGCCGATCTGAACGCGGCGATCAAGCGCCCGACCGCGGCCAGCTACACCGGCAGCGTCGCCGTGGGCGGCGTGGTGCCGGTGGCCGACGCTGCGGCCTCCACCAGTGTGCCGACCACGCCGGTGGCGGCGGTGGCGACGCCTCGCCCGGCGCCGGCCGCGCGCCCGAAGCCGGTGCGCAGCCACAAGGTGGGCAAGGGCGAGACCCTGGGCGCCATCGCGGCGAAGTTCCAGTGCGACGTGCCGACCCTGGCCCGCGCCAACGGCCTGAAGGCCCCGGCCTACAGCCTGCGTCACGGCCAGACGCTGAAGCTGCAGGGCTGCGACAAGTAATTCCCCCGACCCCTGGAACCCGCATGGATCTCGAAGACACCCGCAACCTGTTCGCCAACCTCCGCGAAAACACCGACTGGGACATCAACGGCCCGTTGCTGTGGGGGTACTTCTTCGTGCACTCCACTGCTGAGCCGTTGCAGGCACTGGCAGAGCACCTGCAGGCGCAGGGCTACACCTTCGTGGAACTGTTCGAACAAGATCCGGAAGAGGGTGACGCGCCGTTCCACGTGCTGCATGTGGAGCGCGTGGAGATCCACGACGAAGCCTCGCTGGACCGTCGCAACCAGGAATTCGCAGCGCTGGCCGCGGAGAAGGGCGTGGAAGACTACGACGGCATGGACGTCGGCCCGGCCCCGGCCCTGCAGTAACGCGCGTACCGGTAGTGCCGGCCGCTGGCCGGCATCCCGTTGTGGAAAAGGGGACGGAGGGGATTAAGTCGTTTATGCATAAACGACTTAATCCCCTCCGTCCCCTTTTTATCAGCGCAGCTTCGCCAGGGCCTGGCCCAGCTGTACCGGGCTTTCGGCGCCCAGCTGCGGGGCGAATTCGGCCACGCCCGGCGGCAGCAGCACGATCACGGTCGAGCCGTAGTTGAAGCGTGCCATCTCGGCGAAGCGCTCCAGCCTGATGCCCTGGCCGCGGTAGTCCTTGCGGGTGATGCGGTCGCCGTAGTGCGGAATCTCCTCGCCGCTCCACACGGTTTCCACGCCGGACACCAGCAGTGCACCGACCATCACGCTGACCATCGGGCCGAAGCTGGTATCGAAATGGCAGACCAGGCGTTCGTTGCGTGCGAACAGGCGCGGTACGCCGTTGACGGCCGCCGGGCCGACACTGAACAGGCGCCCTGGCACGTGCACGGTTTCACGCAGGGTGCCGGTCCAGGGCATGTGCACGCGGTGGTAGTCGCGCGGGGACAGGTACACGGTGGCGTACAGGCCGTCGTTGTACGGCTTGGCATCCTCGTCGCCGCCCAGCAGTTCGGCGGCGGTGAACGACTGGCCCTTGGCCTGGAAAATGCGGCCGGCCTCGATCCTGCCGAGCTGGCTGATGCGGCCGTCGGCCGGCATCACCAGGCTGCGCGGATCGGCATCGGCCACGCGTGCGCCCGGCTTCAGCGCACGGGTGAAGAACTGGTTGAAGGTCGAATAGCTGCGCGGGTCCGGGTTGGCCGCTTCGTCCAGGTTGACGTTGAACTTGCGGGTGACCGTGTCGATCAGCCAGCGCGACACGCGCGGATCGTCCGAGTACGCCAGCGAACGCGCCATCGAGGACAGCAGGCGGTGGGGCAGGGCATACGTCAGGGCGGTGGTGAGGCTCATGGGGCGGTTTTCTCGGTCAGCTTCTGCAGGTCGCGGGCGATCGCCGGCGCGTTGAACGGGGGGCGTACCAGGCCGGCAAGGCGGCCCTGCGGGTCGAGCACGGCCAGGCTGGCCGAATGCTCGACGGTGTAATCCTCGGGGTTCTCGTCGAAATGCTTGCCCGGCACCTTCTGGAACACGAAGCCCAACGAGGTGGCGAAGCGCTCCAGCGAGGGAACGTCAGCGGTGGCGGCCAGGGTGTCCTTGTGGAAGCCGTGCACGTACTCGCCCAGCCGGGTGGCGCTGTCGCGGTCGGGGTCGACCGAGATGAACAGCACGCGTGGGCGCAGGCTGTCGGGCAGGGCTTCCCACTGGTTCTGCGCGCCGGCCAGCGCGGCCAGCGTGGTCGGGCAGACGTCCGGGCAGAAGGTGAAGCCCAGGAACACCAGGGTCCAGTGGCCCTTCAGTTCGCCCGGGATCAGGCGGGTGCCGTCGGACTGGGCCAGGTTGAAGTCAGGCAGTTCGCGCGGCTGCGGGTACAGCGTGATCGCTTCGGTGGCCGGGGCATTGGCCGGCGGCTTCGGCGCGAACACCTGCTGGGCGGCCAGCAGGCCGAGACCCGCCGCCAGGGCGATCAGCAGGATGATGCCGGCGTTGCGATTGAACATGGGGGCTCCCGCGCGAAGTGGGCCCCATCATACCGGCTGTGGCCCGAATCGTTTCCGCCGCAACGGATGCCGCCACGGGCGCCAGCCCCTATAATCGGGGGCCACTTTGCCCGCAGTACCGCCATGACCGCTGAAACGGCCGCCGAACTCCACACGATCATCGATCTGATCCGCTACGGCACCAGCCGTTTCAACGAAGCCGGGCTGACCTTCGGGCACAGCTACGACAACGCGCTGGACGAGGCCACCCAGCTGGTGCTGCACAGCCTGCACCTGCCGCACGACCTCGGCCCGGCCTACGGCCAGGCGCGCCTGCTGCAGGCCGAAAAGCTGCGCGTGCTGGAGCTGTTCCAGCGCCGCATCGATGAACGCATCCCGGCCGCCTACCTGACCGGTGAGGCCTGGTTTGCAGGATTGAGCTTCAAGAGCGACAAGCGCGCCCTGGTACCGCGCTCGCCGATCGCCGAACTGATCGAATGCGGCTTCGAGCCGTGGCTGGCCGGCCGCGACGTGTACCGTGCACTGGACCTGTGCACCGGTTCGGGCTGCATCGCCATCGCCATGGGCCACTACTACCCGAACTGGCAGGTGGACGGCGTCGACCTGAGCGACGATGCACTGTCGCTGGCCGAAGAAAACAAGGAGCGCCTGCAGGCGCACAACGTCACCCTGATCAAGTCGGACCTGTTCCACGGCCTGTCCGGCCGCCACTACGACCTGATCGTCACCAATCCGCCATACGTCACCAACGACGAGACCGATGCCCTGCCGCAGGAATACTCCTACGAGCCGGAGATGGGCCTGCGTGCCGGCGACGACGGCCTGGACCTGGTGCTGAAGATCCTGCGCGATGCCCCGCTGCACCTGAGCGAGGATGGCCTGCTGATCTGTGAAGTGGGCGAATCCGAGCAGCATCTGGTCAAGCTGCTGCCGGAAGTCGATTTCGCCTGGATCGAATTCAAGGTCGGCCAGATGGGTATCTTCGCGGTTGAATGCCGCGAGCTGATCGCCCACAGCGCACGCATCACCGAACTGGCGGCGCAGCGCCCGTGAGCTCCAATTCGTTCGGCAAGCTGTTCACCGTCACCACGTTCGGCGAGTCGCACGGGCCGGCCATCGGCTGCGTGATCGATGGCTGCCCGCCGGGGCTGGCGCTGGACGCGGCCGAATTCGCCCACGACCTGCAGCGCCGCGCCACCGGCAAGAGCCGGCATACTTCGGCGCGGCGCGAGGCCGACGAGGTCGAGATCCTGTCCGGCGTGTACGAGGGCCTGACCACCGGCACCCCGATCGCGCTGCTGATCCGCAACACCGACCAGCGCAGCAAGGATTACGCCAACATCGGCCAGCAGTTCCGGCCGGGCCATGCCGACTACAGCTACTGGCACAAGTACGGCATCCGCGACCCGCGCGGTGGCGGCCGTTCCTCGGCACGCGAGACCACCATGCGCGTGGCCGCTGGCGTGGTCGCCAAGAAGTGGCTGGCCGAGCGCTTCGGCGTCACCGTGCGTGGCTACCTGTCGCAGCTGGGCGACATCACCCCGGCCGGTTTCGACTGGTCGGCGGTGGAAGACAACCCGTTCTTCTGGCCGCACGCTGCACAGGTGCCCGAACTGGAGGCGTACATGGACGCGCTGCGCAAGTCCGGAGATTCGGTCGGCGCGCGCGTGGACGTGGTCGCCGACAATGTGCCGCCGGGCTGGGGTGAGCCGATCTACGGCAAACTCGACGGTGAACTGGCTGCCGCGCTGATGAGCATCAACGCAGTGAAGGGCGTGGAGATCGGCGACGGTTTCGCCAGCGCCGCGCAGAAGGGCACCGAACACCGCGACCTGCTGACCCCGCAGGGCTTCGCCAGCAATCATGCGGGTGGCATCCTCGGTGGCATTTCCACCGGCCAGCCGGTGGTCGCCTCGATCGCGTTGAAGCCGACCTCCAGCCTGCGCCTGCCGGGCCCGTCGCTGGATACGTCCGGCAACGTGGTCGAGGTGGTCACCACCGGCCGCCACGACCCCTGCGTCGGCATCCGCGCCACCCCGATCGCCGAGGCGATGGTAGCGATGGTGCTGATGGACCAGGCGCTGCGTCACCGCGCGCAGTGCGGCGATGTGGGCACGATCACCCCGCGCATTCCCGGGCAGATCGATGGCTGACACGCGGCCGACCGTGTGGGTGAGCCAGCCGCTGATCGACGCGGCCATCGCGCCGCTGCGCGATCGCGTGCAGCTGCGCAGCACCGACACCGTCACCGCCTGGGCCCCGGACCAGATCGCCGGACAACTGGCCAGCGCCGACGGCGCGATCATCACGCTCAACGAGCGCATCGGCGCGGCCCAGGTGGCCGGCGCCGCGCAGCTGCGGGTGATCGCCAATGTCGGGGTGGGCTACAACAACCTGGACGTCGACGCGCTCAGCGCGGCCGGCATCCTGGCCAGCAACACACCGGACGTCCTGACCGAAACCACCGCCGATCTCGGTTTCGCCCTGCTGATGGCCACCGCGCGCCGCATCACCGAGTCCGAGCGCTGGCTGCGCGAAGGGCAGTGGCAGCAGTGGTCGTTCCAGACCATGCTCGGTGCCGATATCCACGGCAGCACGCTGGGCATCCTTGGCATGGGCCGCATCGGCCAGGGCATCGCCCGTCGCGGCGCGCACGGTTTCGGCATGAAGGTGCTGTACCACAACCGGTCGCAGCTGCCGGCGGCGACCGAGGCGGAAGTGGGCGCGACCTATGTGGACCTGGATACGCTGCTGGCACAGTCCGACCACCTGCTGCTGGTGCTGCCGTACACGCCGGCCTCGCATCATCTGATCGATGCCGCCGCACTGGCGAAGATGAAGCCGTCGGCGACGCTGGTGAATATCGCCCGCGGTGGCCTGGTCGATGAGATCGCGCTGGCCGATGCGCTGGCCAACGGTCGCCTGGCTGCGGCGGGTCTGGATGTGTACGAAGGCGAGCCAACGGTACGCCCGGAACTGCTGGCGCTGCGCAACGTCGTGCTCACTCCGCATATCGGCAGCGCCTCGCTGGCCACGCGCACGGCGATGGTACAGCTGGCCGTGGATAATCTGCTTGCCGGGCTCGGCCTGGACGGCGGCCCGTCGCGGATGCCGAGCGCGATCAACGCTGACGCGGCGATGGCCGCGCGCGTGACGCTGGGCAAAAAAACCGGGAAACGATAGGGAACCTCCGCGCGCCCCGCTTGAGGAGGTTCCCCGAACCCAGCTGTCGTGCGTGTTTTTCCCCATTCCCGTTTTCGTGAGAGTTCCCCCATGAGCAATGCACAGCGCAGTTTCCACGTCGCCGTCGTCGGTGCCACCGGCGCCGTCGGCGAGACCATGTTGTCGATCCTGGCCGAGCGTGATTTCCCGGTCGGTACCCTGAGCGTCCTGGCCTCCGAGCGTTCGGCCGGTGGCGAGATCGAGTTCAACGGCCAGAAGGTCACGGTCCAGGACCTGGCCACCTTCGATCCGGCCGGCGTCGAGATCGCGCTGTTCTCGGCCGGTGGCAGCGTGTCCAAGGAATACGCACCGAAGTTCGCCGCCGCAGGTGCGGTGGTGATCGACAACTCCTCGGCCTTCCGTTACGACGATGACGTGCCGCTGGTGGTGTCCGAAGTCAACCCGGAACAGGTCGCCAACCGTCCGCGCGGCATCATCGCCAATCCGAACTGCTCGACCATGCAGATGCTGGTGGCGCTGGCGCCGCTGCACCGCAAGTACGGCATCGAGCGCATCAACGTCTCCACCTACCAGTCGGTGTCCGGCGGTGGTCGTTCGGCCACCGAGGAGCTGGGCAAGCAGACCGGCCAGCTGCTGAGCTTCCAGGAGATCGATCCGCAGCGCTTCCCGGTGCAGATCGCCTTCAACCTGATCCCGCACATCGACGATTTCCAGGACAACGGCTTCACCAAGGAAGAAATGAAGCTGATCTGGGAGACCCGCAAGATCCTCGGCGACGACAGCATCCTGGTGAACCCGACCGCAGTGCGCGTGCCGGTGTTCTACGGCCATTCCGAGTCGGTGGCGATCGAAACCCGCGACAAGGTCACCGTGGCCGAAGCACGTGCGCTGCTGGAGCAGTCGCCGGGCATCGAAGTGGTGGACCGCCACGAGGCCGGTGGCTACCCGACCCCTGTCACCCACGCCTCGGGCACCGACGCGGTGTACGTCGGCCGCATCCGTGAGGACCTGTCGCACCCGCGCGGCCTGAACCTGTGGATCGTATCGGACAACGTGCGCAAGGGCGCCGCCCTGAATGCCGTGCAGCTGGCCGAGCTGGTCGCCGCCGAGCAGCGCTGATCACAGCGGTTGCCTCACCGGTAGTGCCGGCCGCTGGCCGGCATTGCCGTGATGGCACGTGCGTATCTGCTGGCCAGCGGCCGGCACTACCGAAGGTCCCCATGGGTGGGTGCGGACCGCGGTCCGCACGCTTTATAGTGTCGCCATGAATAAACGGGCCAGGGGCGCAAAGCGCCCCCTCCTCTATCTTTCCACCGCGCTGCTGGCCCTGGCCAGCAGTTCGGCGCTTGCCCTGGGCTTGGGCGACATCCGTGTCCTGTCCAAGCCGGGCCAGCCCCTGCTGGCCGAAATCCCGGTGGTCTCGGCCGATCCGTCCGAGCTGGAGAACCTGCGTGTCGCGTTGGCCTCACCGGTCACCTTCGAGCGCGTCGGCCTGCAGCGGCCGACCGGGCTGGTCGGCGAACTGCAGTTCGAACTGACCCGCAATGCGCAGGGCAGGGCAGTGGTGCGGGTGACCTCGCAGACGCCGGTCGAGACCCCGTCGCTGAGCTTCCTGATCGAGGCGGACTGGGGCCAGGGCCGCCTGGTGCGCGAGTACTCGGCGCTGGTCGATGCACCGTCCAGCGCACTGGCCGTGGCCGAGCCGGAAATCGTTGCACCCGCAGGTACGCTCTCCAACACCATCGCCCGTGAGGCCGCCCCGGCGCCCGCCGCCGCGGAGAGCGTGAGCGCGCCTGCGCCGTCCACCGCCACCACGCCGGCACCCGCACCGGCTCGCCCGCGTGCAGTGGCTGCACCCGCTGCCGCACCGGCAGCCGATGGCAGCGTTATTGTCCAGCGTGGGCAGACCTTGTCGCAGATCGCCAGCGTGGTGGCCCGCGGCAACCAGGTCAGCCGCGACCGCGCAATGATTGCGCTGCTGCGGGCCAACCCGGAGGCCTTCATCCGTGGCAACGTCAACCTGCTCAAGCAGGGCGCCGTGCTGCGCATGCCCGGCAGCGATGCACTGGCGGCGGTCGATGCCGCCGAGGCCGCCGCGCTGGTGCGCGAGCATGCCGCACAGTGGCGTCAGGCGCGCACCGTGCCGCAACCGGCGGGTACTGTCGCCCCGGTCGCCACGGCGGGAACCACGAACGCTTCTTCCCCGGCTGCGGCCACTGGGGCACGACTTGAAATCGCTCCGGCGCTGGCCTCCGACGCCGCGCACGCGGGCACAACCACCGGCACTGCAGCCGGCAGCGAGGGTGACATGCTGGGCAACGAACAACTGCGCCAGGCACGCGAGGACATCGCGACCCGCGATGCCGAGATCGGCGAGCTGAAGCAGCGGGTGGCCGACCTGGAAAAACTCAAGGAACAGCAGCAGTCGCTGATCGCGATGAAGGACAACGACCTGGCCGCGGCGCAGCAGCGCCTGGCGCAGGCACCGGCTGCCCGCGATGCGGCAACGCCGTGGTACTGGCTGGGTCTGCCGGTGCTGTTGCTGGCGGCCGGCGCGGCCTGGCTGCTGCGTCGTCGCAAGCCGTCGCCACTGCCGCCGCTGCGCGAGGAAGGCGACGCCGCCGGCCTGGCCGCTGCGGTACCGGCCGGCGCGGCGCTGGATACGCTGGCCGAGCAGTCTTCGTGGTCGACGGCGGTGTCCGACAGTGGCCGCCAGGAACCGGCGATGCCTGCCTGGGCGACCGAAGCCGAGGTGCAGGATGACGTGGCTGCCGAAGCGGTCGCCGACGTCGCCGCCCAGACTGACTGGCAGGCGCAGACGCTGCGCGATGACGAAGTGGTGGAGCTGCCCGGGGCCGTGACCGACCTGCCGCGCTGGGACGAGCCGGTGGCCATGCAGGACACCCCCGTGCAGGATGAGCCGCCCGCGCAGGCGGTCCCTGACGAGATCGCAGTACCGGACTACGCGCTGCACGCCGAACAGCAGCCGCAGTTCCGCGGCGTGTTCGACCTGCCGGCCGAGCATCATGACGGCGGGGATTCGAGCGCGGCGCCGCACGACGCGCTGGCCGCGGCCGCGCATGAAGACGGTACTGCCGCGCCGGCCAGCGATGCCGGCTGGGCGCCGCGCGCCGGGCAGGAACGCCTGGAACTGGCCATCGCCTACCTCGACCTGGGCGATGCGCAGACCGCACGGACGTTGCTGCTGGAAGTGGCCGAGGGCGGCGACCTGCACTGCCAGGCCCAGGCTCGCGAACTGCTGGCCCGCCTGCCGTGACCGAACCCGCCGACAAGGACCGTGCCATGAGCCGCGAGCGCCGTATCGACTACGTTGAATTCGCCTCCAGTGACCCGGCCGACAGCCGCGCCTTCTTCGAAAAGGTGTTCGGGTGGTCGTTCGTCGACTATGGCAGCGACTACACCGCCTTCGACGATGGCCGCCTGCAGGGTGGCTTCTTCCGCGGCCAGCCGCAACGAGCCAGTGACAGCGGCGCGCCGCTGCTGGTGCTGTATGCCGACCAGCTGGCGCCCATCGAGGCAGCGGTGCGCGACGCTGGCGGCGAGATCGTACGGCCGGTGTTTTCTTTCCCCGGTGGCAGCCGCTTCCAGTTCGTCGAGCCCGGTGGCAACGAACTGGCGGTCTGGTCCGAACGCGATCCGGCCTGAGCGCCGCCCCTCCCGCAACATCGAGGTAGCACATGCGTTACGCGCTTGGCGTCGAGTACGACGGCAGCGATTTCAGGGGCTGGCAGAACCTGGGCGAGGGTGGTCCCAGCGTGCAGGCCAGCCTTGAGCAGGCCCTGTCGTCGGTGGCCGATGCGCCGCTGCAGGTGGTCTGTGCCGGTCGCACCGATGCCGGCGTGCACGGCCAGTGCCAGGTCGTGCATTTCGACACCGACGTGGTGCGCGATCCGCGCGCCTGGATGCTGGGCACCACCACCCGCCTGCCGCGCTCGATCGCGGTGCGCTGGTGCGTGCCCGTGGCCGATGATTTCCACGCCCGCTTCTCGGCGCGGGCACGCCGTTACCGTTATCGCCTGCTCAACCGCGAAGTGCGGCCGGCGCTGCAGCGGCAGACCCTCAGCTGGGAGCGCCGTGCGCTGGACGCGGGCCTGATGCATGCCGCCGGCCAGGCCCTGCTAGGCGAGAACGACTTCAGCGCGTTCCGCTCGGTGCAGTGCCAGGCGCTGCATGCACGGCGTGAACTGCAGTCACTGCAGGTCAGCCGCCAGGGCGAGGTGATCGAGGTCGCCGTGCAGGGCAATGCATTCCTTCATCACATGGTCCGCAATATCGTCGGATCGCTGATCCTGGTGGGCAGTGGCGAGAAGCCGGTGGAATGGATCGCCGAACTGCTGGCCGGGCGCGATCGCACCGTAGCCGGTCCCACCGCACCGCCGCAGGGCCTGGTGTTCCTTGGGCCCCTGTACCCCGACAACTGGCATCTGCCCGCCGAGGTCACGCTATGAGCCGCTCCTACTACCGCACGCGCATCAAGTTCTGTGGCATGACCCGGGCCGGCGACGTCCGCCTGGCCGGTGAGCTGGGCGTGGACGCGGTGGGTTTCATCTTCGCCCGTGAAAGCAGCCGCCGGGTCGCTCCGGCCGAGGCACGCGCGATGCGCCAGGCGATCGCGCCCATGGTCGACGTGGTGGCGCTGTTCCGCAACAACAGCAAGGAAGAAGTGCGCGAGGTGCTGCGCACGGTACGACCGACCCTGCTGCAGTTCCACGGCGAGGAAGACGAGAGCTTCTGCCGCAGCTTCAACATGCCGTACCTGAAGGCGATCGCCATGGGCGGCCGTGAAGAGATCAACGCCCGCACCCTGCAGCTGCGCTATCCCAGCGCCGCCGGCTTCCTGTTCGACAGCCACGCGCCGGGTGGCGGTGGCGGCACCGGCGTGGCCTTTGACTGGGGCCGGATCCCGACCGGCCTGCATCGCCCGTTCCTGCTGGCCGGCGGCCTGAACCCGGAAAACGTCTACGACGCGGTGCTGGGTACCCTGCCGTGGGGCGTGGATGTCTCCAGTGGCATCGAACTGGAGCCGGGCATCAAGGACGGCTACAAGATGCGCACCTTCGTCGAGGAAGTGCGCCGCGCCGATTGCACGGTTCTCGAGTGAGTGGCGTCATTATTTGCCGTGATTTGGACCTGGATTTGAGCCTGCACGCATTCTTCACATAGGATGGTCCCAAGCGCGCCTGCCATGAGGGCTGGCGCGGGGATCGACGGGACGCGCGCGGCGCGCCCCGAACGGGCGGCCGCCGCCCACAGCCCAGGAAGGCAAGCGATGCAGGAGTTTCTCACCGTCGTACTCGGTTACCCGACGCTGCCGTACAGCATTCTGCTGTTGGTGTCGGTGATGTATTGGGCGGTTGCGGCGTTCGGCCTGGTCGATGACGGTTTTGGCAATCTCGGCGCCGATGGCGCGCTCGAGGCGGGGACCGACCTCAGTGGCCTGTCAGCCATGCTGGCGCGCTGGGGCCTGGGTGGCGTCCCGATCATGGTGGTGGTCACCCTGCTGAGCCTGTTCGGCTGGCTCATCACCTATTTCATCCATCTGTTCGTACTGCTGCCGCTGCCGGACCTGCTGCGCTGGGGCCTGGGTACGCTCGTGGCGGTGCTGGCACCGCTGCCAGCGGTACCGCTCATCGCGCTGATCCTGCGCCCGGTCCGGCGCTTCCTGCTGCGCCTGCGGCCGGTGCCGCAGGCATCGCTGCTCGGCCGGGCCGGCGTGGTCGCATCGCCGAAGGTGGACGCACGCAGCGGTCATGCCACGGTCGATGATGGCGGCGCCGGGCTGGTGCTGCAGATCCGCAGCGACATCGAACTGCAGCGTGGCGAGCGCATCGTGCTGGTCGAGCACATGGCCGAACAACACTATTACCGGGTGGTCCGCGCCGACGCGATCGCCCTCGATTTCCAGGACAACCTGCTTCCGGGCAACAAGGAGACTCATCAATGACGTTGGCATCCCTCTTACCGTTCCTGGCCGTCGCCGGCGGCCTGCTCGTCCTGCTGCTGGGCGTGGCCGGGCTGTTCAAGGCCTTCTACCGCAAGGTCGACCAGGGCGTGGCCCTGATCGTCAACGACATGAGCTCCACGCCCAAGGTGCACTTCACCGGCGCGCTGATCATCCCGGTGCTGTACCGCGCCGAGCTGATGCGGATCAGCCTGATCACCCTGCAGATCGACCGCCGTGGCAAGGAAGGCCTGATCTGCCGCGACAACATGCGTGCCGACATCGCCGTGGCCTTCTACCTGCGGGTGAACGAGACCCAGGCCGACGTGCTGCGCGTGGCCAAGGCCATCGGTGCCGACCGTGCGTCGGACAAGCATGCCGTCGATGAGCTGTTCAACGCCAAGTTCTCCGAAGCGTTGAAGACGGTCGGCAAGAAGTTCGACTTCACCGAACTGTTCGAGAAGCGCCAGGAGTTCCGCGACGAGATCATCGCGGTGATCGGCAACGACCTCAACGGCTATGTGCTGGAAGACGTGGCGATCGATTACCTGGAGCAGACCCCGAAGGCGCTGCTGGACCAGTTCAACATCCTTGACGCGCAGGGTATCCGCAAGATCACCGAGCTGACCGCCGCGCAGAACGTGGTGACCAACGAGCTGGAGCAGAACGAGAAGCTCGCCATCACCAAGAAGAACGTGGAAGCGCGTGAAGCGCTGCTGGCGCTGGAACGCCAGCAGGCCGAAGCCGAAGCACGCCAGAAGCGCGAGATCGAGACCATCCGCGCGCGCGAGGAGGCCGAGACCGCCAAGGTGCAGGAAGAGCAGCGCCAGCTGTCCGAGAACGCCCGCATCGAAGCACAGCAGCTGATCGAGATCCGCGACCAGAACCGCCTGCGCGAAGTGGAAGTGGCCGAGCAGAACCGCCAGCGCGCCGTGGCCATCGAGGCCGAGCGCGTGGAGCGCGCACGCCAGCTTGAGCAGGTCACCACCGACCGCGAAGTGCAGCTGCAGGGCGTGGAGCGCGACAAGGTGGTCGAGCAGGGCAAGATGGACGTGGCCAACATCACCCGCGAACGCATCTCCATCGACAAGACCGTGGCGCAGGAGGAAGAGCGCATCAAGGAAGTGCGCGAGGTCTCCGAGGCCGACCGCCAGAAGCAGGTGCTGATCCTGGAAGCCGAGGCCAAGGCGCAGGAATCGCTGGTGCGCGAGGTAAAGGAAGCGCAGGCACGCGAGACCGCTTCCAAGCACCGCGCAGTGGAACTGACCACGCTGGCCCAGGCCGAACACGAAGCAGCCGGCAAGCAGGCCGAAGCCAAGCGCCTGCTGGCCGACGCGCTGCGCGCCGAGCAGGCCGCACCGGGCCTGGCCGAAGCGCAGGTGCGTGAAGCTTCGGCACTGGCCATCGAGAAGGTCGGCATCGCCGAGGCCCGCGTGATCGAAGCCAAGGCCGAAGCCAGCCTGAAGCAGGGCAGCAACGAAGCCCGCGTGCTGGCCGAGACCCTGCAGGCGCAGGCGCAGGGTGAGGAGAAGATGGGCCTGGCCCGTGCCACCGCCACCGAATCGCTGGGCAACGCCGAAGCCGGCGTGGTGCAGAAGAAGCTGCTGGCCGAGGCCGAAGGCCTGGTGCGCAAGTTCGAAGCGATCGCTTCGCTGAGCGACCAGGCACGTGGCCACGAAGAGTTCCGCATGATGCTGGACAACAGCCTGAAGCAGGCGCTGGCCTCGATCGAAGCCGGCAAGGAAGTCTCGCGCGAGAACGCCAACGTCATCGCCAGCGCGCTGCGCAACGCCGATATCGATCTGGTCGGTGGCGACGGCGGCATGTTCGAGAACCTGGTCAAGGCGGTGTCGCTGGGCAAGTCGATCGAAGGCTTTGCCGGCAAGAGCCCGATCGTGCAGGAGCTGATGCAGCGCTACCTGGGCGTGGCCGTGGCCGAACCGGCGCCGCGCCAGATCGCCGTGGATGCCGAAGCGGTGCCGACCGTGTCGGCCACCGTGGTCGACAGCGCCCGTTGATGCATCGGGCGATGGCTGCTGCGGCCATCGCCCGCCCGCGCCGGCCGCAACCGCGGCCGTCCGCCCGTGAGCCGGAAGCCTGCTGATGTCTGATACCCATCCGTCCGCCGAATCCACTGCACCGGAGGCCGGCGGCACTACCGTCGACCAAGCCGTTGCCCAGGGCGGTGCCTATGAAGTCCTGCGCCGCCGCCTGGCCGAGCAGGGCCAGCGCCTGCAGGGCCTGGCCGAAACGCTCAACCGCCAGCGCCTGGCCGAGTTCGGCGACAGCCGCCTGGAGGTGGTCGGGCGCTTCCGCATCCGCAGCGAAAACAACTGCGTCGGCCGTGACATCGTGCAGGTCGGGCCGGACCGCCTGCTGTTCGGCTACAACGTGTTCATCGGGCTGAAGACCCAGACCCGCATCGAGGACGTGTTCGGCCTGTACCGGCTGGTGCAGGGCAGCGACGGCTACGACGTGGCGGCGCTGGAGCTGAAGGGCAGCTTCCTCGACCAGCCCGGCTTCGTGCACGACTTCAACGAGCTGTACGCCTACTACAAGCACGCGCGCCTGCTGCAGCTGATCGTGGTGGGGGACAAGCTGCTGGCGTCGTTCCAGATCGGTGAGCGCAGCAGCGACGTGCGCGTGTTCCGCTGGGCGCTGTCGCGCGATGGGGAACTGACCTATCTGGATGCGCGCGGTGAGCGCGATATCGCACTGCCGCCGCCGTTCGACTTCGAATGGACCCGGGCGACCCGCGACCTGGCGGTCAATGGCCGCCATTCGCACCTGAACATCCTCGATACCCTGTTCGTGGAGACCACCGGCGGCGACCTCACGATCAAGGTCGAGAACAACACCGAGACAGGGCAGGGCATCTACAGCGAACCGGTGGAGGACAGCACGCAGTCGCTGGACGACGCCCAGTTCGAGTTCGCCCGGGTCGGCTCGCTGGTGCTGCTGAAAGTGCTGCCGTACCGCGAGACGGAGTGGCGCGGGCTGATCTACAACACGCTGACCGGCGGCATCGTGCGCAACGATGCGATCGTGCAGGCCTGCGTGCAGCTGCCCGAAGACCACGGCGTGATCTTCCCGGGTGGCTATTACCTGCAGGGCGGCGAGCACAAGGCGTTCGACGCCTCGATGGCCGGCATGCAGTTCAAGCGCAGCATCCGTTCGCCCAACGGCGAGGACGTGCTGTACATCTTCTACGAGCGCGAAGGCGGGCGCTCGGCGCTGTTCGTCTACAACACCATCCAGCGCGTGCTGCAGAACCCGGTGTTCGGCCATGGCTACGCCTTGATGCAGGACGGGCGCATGGTGCTGTTCCATGCCGAAGGCAGCGAACCGACCCGCATCCATCCGATGCAGGTCTGGCAGACCCCGTTCAGCAGTGACGAGTTTGCTGCAAGCCGGCCACCCGGCAACACCTTCATGGGACGCATCGGCAACGCCGAACTGGTGCGGGGCATCTCCAACCTGTTCAACCTGGCGCGCGAGATCGATGGCCAGGACGTGTCGGTGCAGCGCTACCAGCGCCTGGTGGCCGACACCCGGCGCCTGTTCGATGCCCACCACTGGCTGGGCGACGCGGCCTGCGATGGCGCCGAGGCGCTGCTGCGGCAGATCAGCGCCACCGGCGAATCGGTGCTGGACGAGTACGAGAAGGTGCAGTCGATCCGCCAGCAGTCGGCGCAGGCGATGGTCGAGGCAGAGGCCGCGCACAAGGCGCTGCTGGGCCGGCTGCAGCCGCAGAACTGGAGCGAGGTGCAGGCCTTCGTCGAGGCCCTCAATGCGGTCACCGCATTGCGCGGACGGCTGCTGACCATCCGCGAGCTGCGCTACATCGACACCGCGCGCATCGAGACGATGACGGCCGAGCTGGTGGAGGCGCAGGATCATGTCGGCGCCGCCACGGGTGACTTCCTCGCCGGCGATGCCGCGCTGGTGCCGCTGACCACGCGCCTGCAGGCGCTGGATGAAGCTGCGCAGCAGGCGCAGAGTGCCCGCCAGCTGGATGAGCAGCTGGAGGGGCTGCGCGGGATGGCGGCCGATCTGGATATGCTGTCTGAACTGATGGCCGGCCTGAAGGTGGACGATGCCACCGCCCGCACCCGCGTGGTCGAGTCCATTTCGGTGCTGTACGGCCGCCTCAACCAGGCCCGCGCGCGTGCCGATCAGCGCCGCAGGTCGCTCGGCTCAGCCGAGGCCGTGGCGCAGTTCGCCGCGCAGTTCGCGCTGTTCTCGCAGTCGATCACCAGCGCGCTGGCGCTGGCCACGGACCCGGAGCGTGCCGACGAGCAGTTGTCGCGCCTGCTGGTGCAGCTGGAGGAGCTGGAGAGCCAGTTCGGCGAACACGAGCAGTTCCTCGGCGACATCCTGAGCAAGCGCGAAGAGCTGGTTGAAGCCTTCGAAACGCACAAGCAGGCGCTGCTGGATGACCGCCAGCGCAAGGCACGTTCGGTGCTGGATGCGGCCAGCCGCATCCTCGATGGCCTGGCCAAGCGCACCGAGCGCTTCGCCACCGCCGATGAGCTCAATGCGTTCTTTGCCGGCGATCCGCTGATCCTCAAGCTGCGTGAGCTGGCCGAACGCCTGCGCGCGTTGCATGACAACGTCAAGGCCGACGACATCGAAGCGCGCCTGAAGGGCGTGCGTGACCAGGCGGTGCGCCAGCTGCGTGACCGCAGTGATCTGTACGAGGCGGGCGGCAACGTGGTGCGGCTGGGGCCGCGCCATCGCTTCAGCGTCAACACCCAGGCGCTGGACCTGACCCTGCTGCCGCGTGGTGACACGCTGGCGATCCATCTGACCGGCACCGACTTCCTGGAGACCCTGCACGATCCGGAGCTGGATGCGCTGAAGCCGTTCTGGCCGGTCACCCTGGACTCCGAATCACCTGCACTGTATCGCGGCGAGTATCTTGCCGGCAGCCTGTTGATGGCCGCGCAGGAGGGGAGCGACGGGCTTGACCTGGCCACGCTGCAGCACGACGTCGCCACGCCCGAAGCACTGGACCAGCGCGTGCGTGCGTTTGCCGCACCGCGCTACCGCGAAGGCTACGAGCGCGGCATCCATGACCATGATGCCGCGCTGATCCTGCGTGCGTTGCTGCCCTTGCAGCAGGCGGCCGGCAGCCTGCGGCATGCACCACGGGTGCGTGCGCTGGCGGTGCTGTTCTGGGCTGCCGAGCAGCGGCGCGAAGCGGTGGCGCAATGGCCGGCCCGCCAGATGGGTGCTGAAGCGCTGGCACGCCTGCTGGGGTCCGACGAAGGGCGCCTGGCGTTGCGTGCGGAAATGGCCGAGGCACTGCTGGCGTATGCGCAATCCCACGCGTTGCCGTTCGATGCCGATGCCGCAGAGGCCGCGGCCGCTTATCTGGGCGAGGAACTGGCGGCCGGCGAACCGGTGTTCAGCAGCAGCCGCCATGCGGTAGCGCTGCTGGAGGCACTGGCTCGGCAGCTGGAACAGGCCGGGCAACGCGAGGCGGTCGAACGCGCCCTGCAGCGCAGCCAGGATCCGCTGGCCACGCGCTGGGCGCTGGCCGGTCAGTGGCTGCGGGCGCTGGCGCGGATGCCGGCGCATGCCCCGCATGCCGGCTACGTCGACGAGGCTGCAGCACTGCTGCTGGTGCAGCGCCAGCTGCGTACCCGTGCCAGCGACGCCGCGCTGCAGGCGGAGGTCAGTGGCCTGCTGGGTGAACACGCACGCATCAGCAACGGCACGCTGGTGGTATCGCTGGATGATTTCCTGGCGCGCCTGAAGCAGCACCTGCGTCATTTCGTGCCAGCGTTCCATGCCTACCAGGCGCTGCGCCAGGGCATCATCGGCCGCGAGCGCGAGACCTTGCGGCTTTCCGAGTTCAAGGCGCGGCCGCTGTCCTCGTTCGTACGCAACAAGCTGATCAATGATGTCTACCTGGGCGTGATCGGTGACAACCTGGCCAAGCAGATGGGCACGGTCGGCGAGAACAAGCGCAGCGACCTGATGGGCCTGCTGATGATGATTTCGCCGCCCGGCTACGGCAAGACCACGCTGATGGAATACGTGGCGCACCGCCTGGGCCTGGTCTTCATGAAGATCAACGGCCCGGCGCTGGGTCACGAGGTGCGGTCGCTGGACCCGGCCCAGGCACCGGACGCGACCTCGCGGCAGGAGCTGGAGAAGCTCAACCTGGCGCTGGAAATGGGCAACAACACCATGCTGTATGTGGACGACATCCAGCACACCCATCCGGAGTTCCTGCAGAAGTTCATCTCGCTGTGCGATGGCACCCGCCGTATCGAAGGTGTGTGGCGCGGTCGCACCCGCACCTACGACATGCGCGGCAAGAAATTCTGCGTGGTGATGGCCGGCAACCCGTATACCGAGTCCGGCGAGGTGTTCAAGATTCCGGACATGCTGGCCAACCGTGCCGACATCTACAACCTGGGTGATGTGCTCGGTGGCATGGAGGCGGCCTTTACCCTCAGCTACATCGAGAACAGCCTGACTTCCAACCCGGTGCTGGCGCCGCTGGCTACGCGCGACATGGCTGACCTGTACACGCTGGTCGACCGGGCGATGGGCAAGGAGGTCTCGACCAACGGCCTCAGCCACGCCTACAGCAGCGCGGAGATCAACGAAATCACCGCCACCCTGCAGCGCATGCTGCGCGTGCGCGACGTGGTCTACCGCGTCAACCAGCAGTACATCGCCAGTGCCGCGCAGGACGATCGCTACCGCACCGAGCCGCCGTTCCGGCTGCAGGGTAGCTACCGCAACATGAACAAGCTGGCCGAGAAGATCTCGCCGGTGATGAACGAGGACGAGCTGCAGCAGTTGATCTCCGACCACTACCTGGGCGAGGCACAGCTGCTGACCACCGGCGCCGAAGAAAACCTGTTGAAGCTGGCCGAGCTGCGCGGCGTGCTGGACGACACGCAGGCGCAACGCTGGACGCAGATCAAGCGCGACTTCCTGCGCAACAAGGCCATGGGGGCCGACGACAGCGATGTCGGCGGGCGCGTGGTCGCGCAGCTGGCCGACATCGCCACCGCCCTGCAGCTTCCACCGCCGACGCCGGAACCGATTGCCGTTGCCGACCCGGCACCGTGGCCGGCGTTGCTGGAGGCCCTGCATCGTCTTTCTGAAACACGTCCGGCCGCCGCGCCGGTGCCGGTCGCGGCAGCCGCCAGTGTGCCGACGACGGTCCTGGCCGACGACCTGCAGGCTGGCCTGGCACCGTTGGTGGAACTGTTGGCGGCATCGCAGGCGCAGCAGGCACAGGTGTCGCAGACCCTGGCCGCGTTCGCCGGCTGGGCGCGGCAGCAGGTCGAGCGTGGGGTGCCGAACAGTGCGGTGGCGCAGCGTGCGCGTGTGCGCCGTGCCACGACGCCGGAGGAGCGCGCGCTGGATGAGGCGCTGATGCGTCACTTCTACGGCGAGTCGTTGCCGCCGGACGACGGTGAGGAGATTCCAGCGACGACACCGAAGCCGCCGCCGCTGCCGTGACCATGCAGGCGCCACTGCCGCCACCGAGCTTGCCGGACACGGCCGATGTCGCCGCGCTGGCCGACTATGGTGCGCCGTTGCTGCAGGCGCTGGCACGGCGCGAAACACCGTTGCCGCCGGGCGCGGGCGCAGGGCTGGTGGCCGCACTGGCACGCATCGCGCTGGCCCTGCAGGCCGATAACCCGGCGCAGATCCGGCAGCAGGCGGGCTGGTGGGGCCGCCTGCTGGGGCGCGATGTCGATCGCGAGGCGGAAGGACGTGCGCTGCAGTCGCAGCTGGGCGTGCTGGCCCTGCAGGCGCGCGAGCAGGCCCAGCAGCTGCAGCAGCAGCTGCAGCTGCGGGCCATGGCCATCGCCGGACATTCAGCGGCGGCCGCAGCGCTGGACGCCTGGGTCGAGCTGGCAGCGGTGCGGCTGGCGTCGCTGGATACCGCCGGCCAGGCCGCGCTGTCGCAACGGCTCGATCACCTGCGCCGGCTGGCCACGCTGCGCCGTCTCGAGGCCGGCCAGTGGCAGCTCCTGCAGGACCAGGACAACGTGCTGCTGCAACGCTTCGCGCGCATCCATGACGTCCTGTTGCCAGCCTGGCGGCAGGCCGCCGCGGCGGGCCAGGCCGCGGCCGGCGCCACATTGGCGGCGAAGGCCGCCACGCTGCACGCACAGATCGATGACGAGGTCGCGGCGGCTCAGGCTAGACTGCCTTGAGCCGGCCGCCGCTGCCGCTTACCCAACTGCAAGGAGACTGCCCGATGACCCAGGACAGCCAGACCCCCGGTGCCCTCGTGCCCGGCACGACTACCGCCGTTCCGCTCGATGAAGGCGCATTGCAGGCGCTTGGCCTGGTCCGCGAGGATCTGCCGCGCATCGCCGAGATCCGTCTGGAGCTGGATGACCTGCGCCCGGGCAACCTGCAGGTCTTCGGTCGCGAAGCGGCCACGCGCACCGCGGCGTTTTCCAGCCAGTTGCTGGACCAGGTGCGCAATCGTGACCTCGATGCCAGCGGCGAGAAACTGGGCGAAGTGGTGCGCATCGCACGCAGCCTGAAGCTGGACGGCTTCGCGCAGCGGTCGAAGGTACCGGTGATCGGTGGCCTGATCGACCGCCTGCGCGTATCCAAGGGCGAGCTGGTGCAGAAGTTCAGCGACACCAATGCGCAGATCGAGCAGCTGCTGGGTGATGTCGGTGTGCAGCAGGCGTTGATGGGCAAGCGCGTGGGCGAGTTCGACCGCATGCATGACATCGTCCGCGAAGAACGCCATGCGCTGGGCCTGTATGCTGCGGCCGGCAAGCAGCGCCTGGCCGAACTGCAGGCCGAGCAGCAGGCCGGGCAGGGCAGTGAGGATCCGCAGCAGCGCATCCGCCAGAGCGAAGTCGACAACGCGATCCGCCTCCTCGAAAAGCGCGTGTCCGACCTGCAGCTGATGCAGCATGCGGCCGACCAGTCGCTGCCGATGATCCGCCTGATCCAGGCCAACGCGCTGCAGCTGATCGAGAAGTTCAACACGGTGCGCGAGATCACCATCCCGTCGTGGAAGCGCCAGTTCGCCATCCAGCTTTCGCTGGGTGAGCAGAAGGCCGCGGTCGAGCTGTCCACCGCCATCGACGATGCCACCAACGAGCTGATGCGCCGCAACGCCGACCTGCTGCGCCAGGCCTCGGTGGATACCGCGCGCAGCAACCAGCGCGGCGTGATCGACGTGGCGACGCTGCGCCACGTGCACGACCAGTTGATCGCCACGGTCGAGGAAGTGCGCAGCATCCATCGCGAAGGAATGCAGCAGCGGCAGCAGGCCGAAGTCGAGCTGTCGCGCCTGCGCGAAGACCTGCAGCAGCGACTGGCCACCCCGACTGCCAGCTGAAAAAAGGGGACGGAGGGGATTAAGTCGTTTGTGCCACTTGCGACTTAATCCCCTCCGTCCCCTTTTTGTTGTCAGCGCAGTTGCTGGCCCAGCCAGTCGGCCAGCGCATCCACGCGCCCATCTGCCGGTCCATCCGGTCGCGCCAGCACCCAGAAGCCACCGGTGGCGGCAAACCCCCACGGCGCGACCAGTCGCCCGGCGGCCAGGTCCTCGGCCACCAGTGGCTCGGGTGCGATCGCCGGGCCCAGCCCGGCCACCGCTGCCTCCAGCAGGTAGTACAGGTGTTCGAAGGCAGTACCCAGCTGCAGCTTCGAGGTGTCCAGACCGTGCGCTTGCGCCCACGCCGGCCATGCCTGCGGCCGTGAGCTGGTGTGCAGCAGCGTCTCCTGCAGCAGCGCCGAGGGCGGCACGTGCCGCAGGCGCTGCGCGGCCGGATGCGAGGGGGCCACCACCACGCCGACCCGTTCCGGCGCCAGCTCACGCACCTGCCAGCCCCGGGGCCACGGCCCCTGCGCCAGCAGCAGCACCGCGTCCAGTGCGGCCTGCGCCTCGGTGAAGCTGCCATCCAGCGCCGACCACTGCAGGCGTACGCCGGGCAGGGCGGCCTGAAGTGCGGGCAGGCGCGGAATCATCCAGCGCGCCAGCACGCTGCCGCTGCAGCCCAGCACCAGCGCCGGGGCCGCCGTCGGCCGGCGCAGTTCGCGCACGCAGTCTTCGATGCCGCTGAAGGCCTCGCTGCACGCTGCCTGCAGGCGCGTGCCCGCAGCGGTCAGGCGCAGGCCGCGACCGGCCCGCTGGAACAGCGCCAGGCCGAGGTGGTCTTCCAGCAGCTTCAGCTGGCGGCTGACCGCGCCGTGGGTCACGTGCAGGTCCTGCGCGGCGCGGCCAACCCCGCCCAGGCGGGCGGTGGCCTCGAACGCGCGCAGCGCATTGAGCGGTGGCAACATCGAACGGCTCATGTGAGATTTCCTGACGGTATATGCCAGATAATATCCATTATCCGGTCACGACCCGTGCGCTAGAGTATCCACCTGTCTCGAACCAGCGGTCGCTTCCATGTCTGCCTCCCCCATTGCCGACTACCACGCCTTCCCGGATGCCCAGGGCCATTTCGGCCGCTACGGTGGCAGCTTCGTTGCCGAAACCCTGGTCGGCCCGCTGCAGGAACTCGCCCAGGCCTATGACCAGGCCCGCCAGGATCCGGCCTTCCAGGCCGCCTACGACCGCGACCTGGCCCACTACGTGGGCCGGCCGAGCCCGATCTACCACGCCCAGCGGCTGAGCGACCATGTCGGCGGCGCGCAGATCCTGCTCAAGCGCGAAGACCTGAACCACACCGGCGCGCACAAGATCAACAACACCATCGGCCAGGCGCTGCTGGCGGCGCGGATGGGCAAGAAGCGCATCATCGCCGAGACCGGTGCCGGCCAGCACGGCGTGGCCAGCGCCACGGTTGCCGCGCGGCTGGGCCTGGAATGCGTGGTGTACATGGGCGCCACCGACATCGAGCGGCAGAAGATCAACGTCTACCGCATGAAGCTGCTCGGCGCGACGGTGGTGCCGGTCACCTCCGGTTCGGCCACTTTGAAGGACGCGCTCAACGAAGCGATGCGCGACTGGGTGACCAATGTGCAGGACACCTTCTACATCATCGGTACGGTCGCCGGTCCGGATCCCTACCCGCGCATGGTGCGCGACTTCAACGCCATCGTCGGCCGCGAGGCACGCGAGCAGATGCTGGCCGAGTACGGCCGCCTGCCCGATGCGATCACTGCCTGCGTCGGCGGCGGCAGCAATGCCATCGGCCTGTTCCATGCCTTCCTCAACGACCGCCAGGTCGAGATCGTCGGCGCCGAGGCCGCAGGTGATGGCATCAGCACCGGTCGCCATGCTGCATCGATCGCCGCCGGTCGCCCGGGCGTGCTGCATGGCAACCGCACCTATGTACTGTGCGACGACGACGGCCAGATCATCGAGACCCATTCGGTGTCGGCCGGCCTGGACTATCCGGGCGTCGGCCCCGAACACGCATTCCTGGCCGATACCGGCCGCGCGCGCTACCTCGGCATCACCGATGACGAAGCACTGCAGGCCTTCCACCTGCTGGCGCATACCGAGGGCATCCTGCCGGCGCTGGAGTCCAGCCATGCGCTGGCGCAGGCGATCAAGCTGGCGCGTGAGCGTCCGCGTGACCAGATCGTGCTGTGCAATCTGTCCGGCCGTGGCGACAAGGATGTGCATACCATCGCCGCGCGCGAAGGGCTGGTGCTGTGAGCGCGCTGCTGCGCAACAGTGGCGTGCTGCTGCTGGCGCTGGGGTTGGCCGCGTGCCAGCCGCCGGAGCCGCCGCTGCTGGCACCGGCCGCCAAGGCCACCACGCAGCCGGCACAGCAGGCGGCCGCGAATGATGACCTCGACCCGATGGCACGTGCGCCGATCGTCGATCCGCCGTCCGCGGAAGATATGGACAGCGATGGCGCGCCCGCGGTGGTCTCGGTGGCGCTGGACCATGCCGGCGAGGTGCTGATCGGCCAGCACATGAGCGATCTGAAGGCACTCGGGCCGTGGACCGCGCAAGGGGCGGTCGAAGCCATCGGCGGCAGTTGCGAGTACTACGACGGCAAGGGGCTGCCGCCCGGCGTGTCGATGATGACCGATGAAGATCGCGTCGTCCGTTTCGATCTCGGCCTGGATCCGGACAGCGGGGCGCCGACCCAGCAGCCCGGTCCGTTCGGCCTGCGTGTCGGCATGACCCGCGCCCAGGCCATGGCCCAGTTCCCGAAGCCGCCGGTATCCAGCCCGCATGCCTACGACGGTGACCAGGGCGAGTACCTCACCTGGCAGGACCCGGGTTCGGACCTGGGTATCCGCGTGGAACTGTTTGAAGGGCGGGTCACCCAGATGTACTGGGGAACCAGCGATGCGATTGAACTGATTGAAGGATGTGCCTGAAATGCCCGTATCCCGACTCGATGCCTGTTTCCTGCGTCTGCGCGAACAGCAGCGCAAGGCGCTGATCCCCTTCGTCACGGCCGGTGATCCCTCGCTGGAGGCCACCGTGCCGGTCATGCACGCACTGGTCGACGCCGGCGCCGACGTGATTGAACTGGGCGTGCCGTTCTCCGACCCGATGGCCGATGGCCCGACCATCCAGCGCAGCTCCGAGCGCGCGCTGGCGCGCGGCGCCGGCAGCCGCTACGTCCTGCAGGCCGTGGCGCAGTTCCGCGAGCGCGATGCGCAGACCCCCGTGGTGCTGATGGGCTACCTGAACCCGGTGGAGATCCACGGTTACGCGGCCTTCGCCAAGGCCGCCGTCGACGCCGGCGTGGACGGCGTGCTGCTGGTCGACCTGCCGCCGGAAGAAGCGGGCGACGCCCAGCAGGCGTTCGACGCAGCCGGCCTTGCGCTGGTACTGCTGGCGTCGCCGACCACCAGTGAGGCGCGAGCCGACAAGCTGTTGGCGCTGGCCCGTGGCTATCTCTACTACGTCAGCTTTGCCGGTGTCACCGGCGCGTCCGAGCGCCTGGACAGCGATGCCGCCAGTGCCCGCCTGCAGGCGTTGCGCGCGCGTGCGTCGGTGCCGGTGGTGGCGGGCTTCGGCATCAAGGATGCCGCCAGTGCCGCGGCCATGGCCCGGCAGGCCGACGGCGTGGTGGTGGGCAGCGCGCTGGTGGCGGCGCTGGCCGAAGCGGGCTCGGCGGAAGAGGCCGCGCAGCACGCCCGGACCTTCCTCGCCCCGCTGCGGCAGGCGCTGGACGCGTAACGGTAGTGCCGGCCGCTGGCCGGCATCCTCCTGAGGGCTCGCGTGCAAGGGCTGCCGGCCAGCGGCCGGCACTACCCATCGGTCTGCACGCAAGGGCTGCCGGCCAGCGGCGGGCACCGCCCCAGCACCTAAACGTACGTCCCAGCATGGTTTTTTCCGGCTGCCCCGTGGCTGGCAAGGGGGTGCACGGGCGGGGAAAGCGGAGCTAGACTGTCCGCCTTTGCGGCCCCCGGGCCGCCCTGAACGGAAGTGTCCTCCCGCATGAGTTGGCTCAGCAAGTTGATGCCGTCCGGCATCCGCACCGACAACACCCCCAGCAAGAAGCGCAGTGTCCCCGAGGGCCTGTGGGAAAAGTGCAGCAACTGCGGCAGCGCGTTGTACCGTCCGGAACTGGAAGAGAACCTGGAAGTCTGCCCGAAGTGCGGCCATCACATGGCGATCCGTGCGCGTGCGCGCCTGGCCGCCCTGTTCGATGCCGACAGCACCACCGAGATCGGTGCGCGCCTGGGGCCGACCGACCTGCTCAAGTTCAAGGACCAGAAGAAGTACAGCGAGCGCATCAAGATCGCGCAGAAGAACACCGGCGAGTACGACGCGCTGATCGCCATGCGCGGCCTGCTCAAGGGCCGTGCGCTGGTGGCATCGTCGTTCGACTTCGCCTTCATGGGCGGCTCGATGGGCTCGGTGGTCGGCGAGCGTTTCGCACTGGCCGCGGAAACCGCGGTCGAGATCGGTGCGCCCTACGTGTGCTTCTCGCAGAGCGGTGGCGCCCGCATGCAGGAAGGCCTGTTCTCGCTGATGCAGATGGCCAAGACCTCGGCCGCGCTGGGCAAGCTGCGTGAAGCCGGCCTGCCGTACATCTCGGTGCTGACCCATCCGACCACCGGCGGCGTGTCGGCTTCCTTCGCGATGCTGGGTGACATCAACATCGCCGAGCCGCAGGCGCTGATCGGCTTCGCCGGCCCGCGCGTGATCGAGCAGACCGTGCGCGAGAAGCTGCCGGAAGGCTTCCAGCGCTCGGAATTCCTGCTGGAGCACGGCGCCATCGACCAGATCTGCGACCGTCGCGAAATGCGCGACCGCCTGTCCGATCTGCTGGCACTGCTGGGCCGTCAGCCGGCGCCGGAGGTGGCTTGATGGGAGGCCGCAAGTACTTCGGTACTGATGGCATCCGTGGACGGGTCGGCCAGGGCGTGATCTCGGCCGACTTCGTGCTGCGCCTGGGCAACGCCCTGGGCCGTGTCCTGGTCGACCAGCGCGGCCAGGACGGGCGCCGGCCGATCGTGGTGATCGGCAAGGACACCCGCATCTCCGGTTACATGTTCGAAGCGGCACTGGAAGCCGGCCTGGTCGCCGCCGGTGCGGACGTGCAGTTGCTGGGGCCGATGCCGACCCCGGCGGTGGCGTTCCTGACCCGTACGCTTGGCGTGGACGCTGGCATCGTCATCAGCGCCTCGCACAACCCGCACTACGACAACGGCATCAAGTTCTTCTCCGCCCAGGGCGAGAAGCTCGACGATGCCACCGAGCTGGCCCTGGAAGCGGCGCTGGACATCCCGTTCACCACCGCCGAATCGGAAAAGCTGGGCAAGGCGTCGCGTGCGCGCGAAGCGGTCGGCCGCTACATCGAGTTCTGCAAGGCCAGCGTGCCGCGCGCGTTCGACCTGCGTGGCGTGCGCCTGGTGCTGGACTGCGCGCACGGCGCCACCTACCAGATCGCGCCGCTGCTGTTCCGTGAACTGGGCGCCGAGGTGATCGGCATTGGTGCCGAGCCCAACGGCGTCAACATCAACGCCGGCGTGGGTTCCACCCACATCGACAACCTGGCGGCCAAGGTCCGCGAAACCCGCGCCGATCTCGGCATCGCCTTCGATGGGGATGGCGACCGCGTGCTGATGGCCGACGACCAGGGCAACCCGGTCGACGGCGATGACCTGCTGTATATCCTGGCCCGTGCATGGAAAGCCGAAGGCCGCCTGCGCGGCCCGGTGGTCGGCACGCTGATGAGCAACTACGGCGTCGAGAAGGCATTTGCCGACCTGCAGATTCCGTTCGTGCGCAGCAATGTCGGCGATCGCTACGTGCACCAGGCGCTGATGGAAGGCGGCGGCGTGCTCGGCGGTGAAGCCTCCGGCCACCTGCTGTGCCTGGATCGGGCCACCACCGGCGACGGCATCGTCAGCGCGCTGCAGGTGCTGGTGGCATTGCGCAACAGCGGGCAGACCCTGCGCCAGGCGCTGGAAGGACTGGTGCGGGTGCCACAGAAGACGGTCAACGTGCGGCTGGGCAATGTCTCGGCCAAGGCCACGGTGCAGGCCGGCAGCGTGCAGGCCGCGCTGGCTGTCGCGCAGCAGTCGGTGGCCGGTCGTGGCCGTGCGTTCCTGCGCCCGTCCGGTACCGAGCCGGTGGTGCGGGTCACGGTCGAGGCCGATGATGCGACGCTGATGCAGGACACGCTGGATCGACTGTCCGCGGCGGTACGTGAAGCCGCCGCCTGAGGCCGCTGCACATCCGCCCAACGAAAACGCCCCGGAATGCCGGGGCGTTTTCGTTGAAGGGGCAGGGCGGTGGGTTGCCTACGGCCCCGGCACCATCTTCTTCTGGCGTGCCTTGAAGCCATTGAACAGCGGTGCGATCAGCGGGTTGTAGCTCTGTGCGATGCGCTTTCGCAGCCAGCTGGCCGGGCGGTTGCGGATCGCGAAACGATAGATGCGCTCCGGGTCGCCGCCCACCACATTGCGTCCGAACGGGTGGGTGGTATGCAGGTAGCGGAAGCCGTGCTCGCGCGCCACCTCGATGTGGTCCTGGTCGAAATCGCCGTAGGGCCAGCACAGCGTATCGGACACCTCGCCAAGCTTGTCCTGCAGGACGTCGCGCGAGACTGCCAGGTCGTGGCTCAGGCCGGCACGGCGCTGTGCGCGGTCCAGGTCGTCGCGGCGCAGCCAGCGGGTGTGGGTATGGGTATGGCAATGCACTTCGAAGGTGCCGGCGGCGATGGCCGCGCGCGCTTCGCTCCAGCGCATCATCACGTCGTCGCTGCGGTTCTGCTCGTAGATCGCCGCTTCGCAGCCGCGATGGTCCGGCGTGGCAGGCAACGTTGCCCCGGCAAGCCCGGCGTGGGGCCGCTCCGGGCCTTCGCCCATCCAGCCGGTGACCACGAACACCACCGCGTGCATGCCGTACTTCTGCAGGATCGGGTGCGCATACACCCAGTTGTCCAGGTAGCCATCGTCGAAGGTGATCACGATCGACTTGCGCGGCACCGGCTTGCCGGCCAGGAAGCCGGCGTACTGGTCCAGTGTCAGCGACGTCCAGCCGTTGCCGGCCAGCCACGCGATCTGGCTTTCGAAATTCTCCGGTGACACGGTGATCATGCCCGGCGACGGACTGACGTGGTGGTGCATCAGCACCGGTACGGTTCGGGCATCAGCCATGTCCCAGCTCCTTCAGCCACTGGTGGTAATAGTGTTCGGTGGTCTCACCGTGGCCGTCGGGAGTGAACCGGTGCGCGCTGCGCATCCAGTCCCACCCGGCGCGGCCCATCTGCCGCCGCCGTTCCGGATCGTCCACCAGCAGGCGCAGGGCCCCTGTCAGGGCTGCATTGTCGCCCAGCCGGGTGAGGATCGCATTGCTGCCATCCACCACCATCTCCGGCACGCCACCCACCCGCGTGGCCACGATCGGCACCCCGACATAGGCGGCCTCCAGGAAGACGGTACCGGCCGCTTCCTTGTGCGATGCCAGCGCGAAGATGTCGAAGCCAGCCATCAGCCGGCATGCGCCATCGCGATAGCCAAGCAGATGGACCTGCTGCTGCAGCCCGTGCTCGTCGCGCAGCGCCTGCAGCCGGTCCATGACCGGCTGGCCATCGCCGACCACCACCAGGTGCAGGTTCGGGTGCGTCTTGCACAGCGGTACCATCGCCTGCAGCAGGTCGGCATGACCCTTGGGTTCGCGCAGCACCGCCACGCAACCGACCACGATGTCCTGTTCGCCGAAGCCGAGTTCGGCGCGCACGTCCGCGCGTACCTCCTGCAGGCATTGCCAGGGGTCGTCCTTGCGGATTTCGCTCCAGCGCGGCGGGACCGCGATGGGCGGCACGATACCGATGTGTTCGGCCGGAATGCCGCGCGCGGCCAGCAACTGCTTGACGAAGCTGCTGACGGTCAGCACCCGGTGCGGCAGGCCGGTATAGGTCAGCAGCGAGTTGACCGGGCTCATCAGGTGGCGCGAGCGCACCACCAGCGGCGTGCCGCCCAGGCGTGCACCGGCGGCGGCGATCAGTGCGTCACGGCGGCTGGTGGTGTTGACCACGTCATAGCGTTCGCGGCGCACCAGGCGCGAGACCGACCAGATGCCGCGCAGCAGGCGCAGCAGGCCACCCATGCGCAGGGTATGCACGGTGAAACCATCATCGCGTGCCAGCTGGGCCAGTCGCGCTTCGGGCTGGCACAGCAGCGCCACCTCGTGGCCACGCGCGCGCATCACCTGCATGTGGCGGAAGATGTAGATCTCCTGCCCGCCCATTCCCTTGGCGGCTTCAGTGTGCAGGATGCGCAGCGGACGGTTCATGCAGGATCGATCCTTGAGGGTCAGCGGTTGCGGAAGCGGGTCAGCGCTTCCCATGCAGTGCGTACGGCGGCCGCATCGGGCGCCTGCTGTGGCAGCGGCCGGTAGCGCAGGTCCAGGGCGGTGGCGTTGCCGAACTTGTCGAACACATAGATGGCATCGCCATGGCGCACCGCGCGCTGCGACCAGCTTTCGACCACCAGCGCACGCGTGCCCTGCGGCTCGGCCAGCAGGTCCTGGCCGGTGCTGTAATCGGCCAGTGCGTTCTCGCAACCCAGTGCGTGGCGCATCAGTGTCGGCACCCAGTCTTCGTGCGAGCTGGTGCGTGCGTCGTGGCCAGCGGCCTTGCCCGGCCAATGCAGCACGAACGGGACCTGCAGCTGATAGTCGGAGAAGTTGCCGTTGTGGCCCCAGTAGTTCAGCTTGAGGTCGTTGAACTCTTCGGCATGGTCACCGGTGACCAGCACGATGGTGTCCTCGGCCAGGCCCTGTGCGCGCAGGTCGTCCAGCAGCGAGCCGATCAGGCTGTCGGCATAGTGCACGGCGGTGCGGTAGCGGTTGAGTTCCGGCGTCGGGTCATGCTCCGGGCCGAACTTGAGGAAATCGATATCGGCGGCCATCGGTGTGGCCACCGCCGGATAGCCCTCGGGCATGTGGTAGGGCGCATGGGTGGAGTCGAGGAACACGAAGCCGAACCACGGGCGCTGCGCGGCCTGGCTGGCGCGGATGTCCTGCTGCAGCGCACTGATGATCGCGCGGTCGCGGCCGTCTGACTTCAGCGCTGCCGGCCCCTGGTGCAGCTGGTCGCGGACATCGGCGAACACCGTGCGATCGAACTCCGGGCTGTACAACGGCGCACTGCCGTACAGGTGCAGGTCGTAGCCCTGCTGGCCCAGCACCTGGAAAAGCTGCGAGCCACGCTGCTCGTCAAGCATGCTCGGCCAATAGCCGCCGGGCAGGCCGTAGAGCAGCCCGAACAGGCCGTAGCGGGTGGCATTGCCGGTGCTGAAATGGTGGTCGAAGACGCGCGCATCCTGCGCCAGCGTCGACGTGTTGGGCATCAGCTGCGGTGTCAGCACATCGTGGCGCAGCGACTCCAGTACCACCATCAGTACGTTGGGACGATGTGGGCTCTGGCAGCGCAGCGGATGCAGCGGGTACAGCAGCTGCGCATGGCGCGGGTCGGGCAGGCCGGCGTGCTGTTGGCTGACCACGCCCAGGCGCCGCATGAAGCTCTTGGCCGTGATCGGCTGCGCCCACGGCAGGTAGTTCCACTGCGCGATCACATCACGGTCGCCGCGGGCGTCGTAGTAGGCCGTGGCGACCTGGCCGCCGGCCATCAGCAGCGCGACCACCGCCCAGGCCTGCAGCACCCGTCGACGGCGCGGCGCGGCCGGCAGCAGTTTCCAGCACGCCCAGGCCAGCAGGCCCTCGGCGGTGAAGACCGCGGCAACCAGCAGGCCGACCTGCAGCCAGGTCTTCCAGGACAGGGCAACCTGGTCCTGCAGGGCGCCGCCGAACACCATGTTCACGACCATGGCATTGAGGTGGAAGCGGTACAGGGTGAAGACCTTGGCGTCGACCAGCAGCAGGCACAGCCACAGGCCCTGCAGCACGGCCGCGCTGATGCTCAGCGTACGCGCGCTGCGTGGCCACAGGCCCAGCAGCAGCGGCAGCAGGCCGGCCAGCGCACCGAACGCGAGCAGGTGGCCGGGCAGGGCGACCGCCAGATAGGCCAGGCCGGCGCCGCCGCCCGGATTGTCACGCAGCGGTACATTGCCCAGCGCAATCGCCGCGGCCAGTACCGCATTGCCGGCGATGAACAGCGACCACCAGGCCAGCCGCCGCCAGCGCCGGGCGGAACCTTCAATGGCAGGGGCGGCAGGGGCAGCTGCGGGCATGGTGGGGCAGGTTCAGGGGGTGCAGGAGAGGGGCGGGGCCAACGTGACGGAAGCGTTGCTCCGCGCGCGGGTCGCGCATTGTATCGGTTTGTTTCCGTGTATCGAGTGGCGTCCCCCGGGCGATCTGTCACAATGTTCAGGCGGGCCATGAATGCGTTGGCCCCCTCAGACCCAACGACAAGCCAGGAACCGCTGTGAGCCAGATCCCTACCCTCGACATCACCCGTTTCGACAGCGACCGCGAGGCCTTCGTGGCCGAGCTGGGCGCGGCCTACCGCCAATGGGGATTCGCGGGCATCCGTAACCACGGCATCCCGCAGGCCGACATCGACGCGGCCTACGATGCCTTCAAGGCTTTCTTCGCCCTGCCGGAAGAGGTCAAGCGCAAGTACCACGTGGCCGGCAGCGGCGGCGCCCGCGGCTACACCCCGTTCGGCGTGGAAACCGCCAAGGGCTCCAAGCATTTCGACCTGAAGGAGTTCTGGCACATCGGCCGCGAGATCGCCGACGATTCCAAGTACCGGGACGTGATGGCGCCGAACCTGTGGCCGGCCGAGGTCGAAGGTTTCCGTGAGCGCGGTTACGGCCTGTATCAGGCGCTGGACAACCTGGGGTCGCGCGTGTTGTCCGCGTTGGCCCTGCACATTGGCCTGCCGGAAGACTTCTTCGCCGACAAGACCAACTTCGGCAACTCGATCCTGCGCCCGATCCACTACCCGCCGATCACCACTGACGACATCCCGAACGTGCGTGCCGGTGCCCATGGCGACATCAACTTCATCACCCTGCTGGTCGGCGCCAGTGCCGCAGGCCTGGAAGTGCAGTCGCATGACGGCGAGTGGGTGCCATTTACGTCAGATGCGGACACGATCGTGGTCAACATCGGCGACATGCTGCAGCGCCTGACCAACCACGTGTATCCGTCGACCATCCACCGCGTGGTCAACCCCCCGGGTGACCTGGCGCGCCAGCCGCGCTACTCGGTGCCGTTCTTCCTGCACCCGAACCCGGACTTCCTGATCGACGTGCTGCCCTCGTGCATCACTCCGGAGAACCCGAGCCGGTATCCGGAGGCGATCACCGCCCACGGCTTCCTCGAGGAACGCCTGCGCGAGATCAAGCTGAAGTAAAGAAAAGTGAGGCCGCCGAAAGGCGGCCTTTTTCTTTGCAGGGTTGCACCCTGCACCCGCGGTAGTGCCGGCCGCTGGCCGGCAAGTCCAAAGCCAAAGCGGCTCTGGGGTGTTCCGTGGGGAGGCGGGGAGGTGTCGGATGGCGGGGACGCCGTAAACCCATCCCTGGGGGCTTGGCCGCGGCATCCATGCCGCGGACACCCCGCCATCCGACACCTCCCCGCCTTCGACAGTTTCCCGGTGACGGTTGGTGGGTGTCGACCTTGCTCGACACGGTAGATCCACGCCATGCGTGGATGAGATCTCTCGGATCGAAGTGGGGTAGGGGGTTGGTCCAGCCAGCATCAACCCGGAATGCAGCTTTTGTCTTTTGCTCTTGCTCTTCTTTTTTCTTCCCGTGGCGGGCGGAACCGCCGGACTGTGTCAGAGGCCGGGCGGGTGGGGCTGCGCAGGGGCGTGAGCCGCATGGGCCCGAGGCATGCCTCGGGCGGGTTGGGCAGGACGCCCAATCCCGGTCTTGCCGTGTGCGCAGGACAGCGCACACGAGCAAGCGGCGATCGAGCTTACATGGACGTACTTGCAGCGCCCCCTGCGCAGTCCCACCCGCCCGGCCAAGCCCCAGATCTAGCCGGGCTCTCCGCGACCAACCAAACCCCGCCCCCCCCTCCGCCACGAGGGGCTGCGCCGTTGGCTGAAAATCCATGTAACCGCTTACAATGAAACGGATTTTGCCGCAACGGGTATCATGACCGGCTGACTTCACACAGGAGCCACCCGCTCATGCGCCGCAAGATCGTCGCCGGAAACTGGAAGCTGCATGGCAGCCGTCAATTCGCCAATGAACTGCTGGGGCAGGTGGCTGCCGGGCTGCCGCTGGAGGGGGTGGACGTGGTGATCCTGCCGCCGCTGCCGTACCTGGGCGAGCTGGTCGAGGACTTCGGCGAGACCAGCCTGGCCTTCGGCGCGCAGGACGTGAGCAGCAACGAGAAGGGCGCCTATACCGGCGAGGTCTGCGCGGCCATGCTGGTCGAGGTCGGGGCCCGCTATGGCCTGGTCGGCCATTCCGAGCGCCGCCAGTATCACCATGAAAGCAGCGAGCTGGTCGCGCGCAAGTTCGCCGCCGCCCAGCATGCCGGCCTGGTGCCGGTGCTGTGCGTGGGCGAGACCCTGGAGCAGCGCGAGGCCGGGCAGACCGAAGCGGTCATCGCCAGCCAGCTGGCGCCGGTGCTTGAACTGGTCGGCGCGGCCGGCTTTGCCAAGGCCGTGGTCGCCTACGAGCCGGTCTGGGCCATCGGTACCGGCCGTACCGCTACAAAGGAGCAGGCACAGCAGGTGCACGCGTTCATCCGTGGCGAAGTTGCGCGCTTCGATGCTAGAATTGCTGATTCACTGCCCATTGTTTACGGCGGTAGCGTGAAGCCCGACAATGCCGGGGAACTGTTCGCGCAGCCGGATGTCGATGGTGGGCTGGTCGGCGGCGCCTCCCTGGTGGCCGCGGACTTCCTGGCCATCGCACGGGCGGCGGCCGCGAACTAATCCTAGAAGTATTGTCCGAGGGCGGTTTCCAATGCTGATGTTGATCCTCAATGTCGTCTACGTGCTGGTCGCTGTGGCCATGATCGCGCTGATCCTGATGCAGCGTGGCTCGGGTGCGGCGGCGGGTTCGGGCTTTGGTGCCGGCGCCTCGGGCACGGTGTTCGGTGCGCGTGGCGCCTCGAACTTCCTGTCCAAGTCGACCAAGTGGCTGGCAGTCGTGTTCTTCGGCATCAGTCTCTTCATGGCCTGGTATGCCGGTCACGGCACCCGTCCGGCGGCCGACCAGGACCTGGGCCTGATGTCCGCCCCGGCGGCCAGCGCGCCGGCGGCTCCGGCGGGCGAACTGCCGGCCGTTCCGAAGGCCGATCCGGTCCCGGCCGCCCCGGTTCCGGCGGCGAATGTGCCGGCTCAGGCGGAATCTTCGGTTTCTGGTGAAGAAAAGCCTTCGGAAGGCTCCCAGAAACACTGAAGCCGGTTACAATACGCGGCGCATCGGGAAGATAGTCTGATGTGATCGTTTGCCCAGGTGGCGGAATTGGTAGACGCACTACCTTGAGGTGGTAGCGACGCAAGTCGTAGGGGTTCGAGTCCCCTCTTGGGCACCATTTGTAAGTAAAGCGGGTTCGCCTGGCGCGCAATGCGCCAGGCAGGTTCCCGTCCACTCCCCCATGCCAAAGCGCCTGCAGGCGCGGCGGCAGAGGCAAGAGAGAATCGCTGTGCTGGCCGAATATTTGCCTTCTCTGCTGTTTCTGATCGTTGCCACCGGTATCGGCATTACGCTGATGCTGGTTGGTCGATTCCTCGGTCCCCGCCGCCCCGATCTGGAAAAGCTGTCGCCGTACGAGTGCGGCTTCGAGGCCTTCGAAGACGCGCGCATGAAGTTCGACGTGCGCTACTACCTGATCGCGATCCAGTTCATCGTCTTCGACCTGGAAATCATCTTCATCGTGCCGTGGACCCAGGTCTTCATGGAGCTGGGCGCCCGTTCGCTCATCACCATGGGCCTGTTCGTCGGCATGCTGTTCCTCGGTTTCATTTACGTCTGGAAGAAGGGAGCGCTGGAATGGGAGTGATTCAGACTCTCGATGGCCTCATGAACAATCCGTCGCCGGAAGGCCGGGTTGATGACATCCTGCGGCCGGAAGGCGACAACCCGCTGCTGGAAAAGGGCTTCGTCACCACCAGCGTCGACGCACTGCTGAACTGGGCGCGCACCGGCTCGATGTGGCCGATGACCTTCGGCCTGGCCTGCTGCGCGGTCGAGATGATGCACGCCGGCGCCGCGCGCCTGGACCTTGACCGTTACGGCGTGGTGTTCCGCCCGTCGCCGCGTCAGTCCGACGTGATGATCGTGGCCGGTACCCTGGTCAACAAGATGGCCCCGGCGCTGCGCAAGGTCTACGACCAGATGCCGGACCCGAAGTGGGTCATCTCGATGGGTAGCTGTGCCAACGGTGGTGGCTATTACCACTACTCCTATTCTGTCGTGCGCGGCTGTGATCGCGTGGTGCCGGTGGACGTCTACGTCCCGGGCTGCCCGCCGACCGCCGAGGCGCTGGTGTACGGGATCCTGCAGCTGCAGAAGAAGATCTGGCGTACACAGACCATCGCCCGCTGACCCCTTCACCTGACAAGAGCGCGCCAAGCCCCCATGGCAGAGCAAGCATCCTTCATCGACCGACTCTCCGCACGTTTCGCTGGTGCGAAGGTCATCGTGGTCGAACCCCGCGGCGAAGTGACGCTGGAAGTGCCTGCCGCCGAGTGGCACGCCACCGCCCTGGCGCTGCGTGACGAGTTTGGTTTCGAGCAGGCCGTGGATCTGTGCGGCGTCGACTACCTCGGTTATGGCTCCGACGAATGGGACACCGCCGACGTGTCCTCGCAGGGCTTCAGCCGTGGCGTCGAAGGCAAGGCCCAGGGCCGCTTCGCGTGGGGCGAGTTCCCCACCGAGGAAAACGGTGCCGACGGTGCCCGCCCGCAGCACATGCCGACCCAGCGTTTCGCCGTGGTCGCCCAGCTGCGCTCGTACCAGCACAACCTGATGATGCACCTGCGCTGCTTCGCCCCTGACGAAGCGCTGCCGGTGGTGTCCTCGCTGACCAGCGTGTGGCCGGGCCTGAACTGGTTCGAGCGCGAAGCGTTCGACCTGTACGGCGTGATCTTCGAAGGCCACCCGGACCTGCGCCGGATCCTGACCGACTACGGTTTCGTCGGCCATCCGTTCCGCAAGGACTTCCCGCTGATCGGCAATGTCGAAGTCCGCTACGACGAAGAAAAGAAGCGCGTGATCTACGAACCGGTCACCTCGGTGGAGCCGCGTGTCGGCGTGCCGCGCGTGATCCGTGACGACGCCCGTCTGCAGACCGCAGCCGGTGAGCGCGCGCAGGAGGCAGTGAAGTGAGCCACGTACACCAGGCCGGCGAAGCGTTCGCCAGCAACGCCGCCGAAAGCCGGCAGGAAATCCGCAACTACACCATGAACTTCGGCCCGCAGCATCCGGCCGCTCACGGTGTGCTGCGCCTGATCCTGGAAATGGACGGCGAAACCATCATGCGTGCCGACCCGCACGTGGGTCTGCTGCACCGTGGCACCGAGAAGCTGGCCGAGTCCAAGCCGTTCAACCAGTCGATCGGCTACATGGATCGCCTCGACTACGTGTCGATGATGTGCAACGAGCACGCCTACGTGCGCGCGATCGAGACCCTGATGGGCATCGAGGCGCCGGAGCGTGCGCAGTACATCCGCACCATGTACGACGAGATCACCCGCATCCTCAACCACCTGATGTGGCTGGGCTCCAACGCGCTCGACCTGGGTGCGATGGCCGTGATGCTGTATGCCTTCCGTGAGCGCGAAGAGCTGATGGACTGCTATGAAGCGGTCTCCGGCGCGCGCATGCACGCGGCGTACTACCGCCCGGGCGGTGTCTACCGCGACCTGCCGGACCACATGCCGAAGTACAAGGAATCGCGCTGGCACAAGGGCAAGGCGCTGAAGCAGCTCAATGCTTCACGCGAAGGCTCGCTGCTGGACTTCCTGGAGAACTTCACCGTCGAGTTCCCCAAGCGCGTCGACGAATACGAAACCCTGCTGACCGACAACCGCATCTGGAAGCAGCGTACCGTCGGCATCGGCGTGGTCACTCCGGAACTGGCGCACCAGTGGGGCATGACCGGCGTGATGCTGCGTGGCTCGGGCGTGGCCTGGGACCTGCGCAAGAAGCGCCCGTACGCCAAGTACGATGCTGTCGATTTCGACATCCCGCTGGGCAAGGAAGGCGACTGCTACGACCGCTACCTGGTCCGCGTCGCCGAAATGCGCGAATCCAACCGCATCATCAAGCAGTGCGTGGCGTGGCTGAAGGCCAACCCCGGCCCGGTCATGGTCAAGAACTTCAAGGTCGCTCCGCCCAAGCGCGAGGACATGAAGGACGACATGGAAGCGCTGATCCACCACTTCAAGCTGTTCAGCGAAGGCTATTGCGTACCGGCGGGTGAAACCTATGCGGCCGTGGAAGCGCCCAAGGGCGAATTCGGCTGCTACCTGGTCTCCGATGGCGCCAACAAGCCCTTCCGCGTGCACCTGCGCGCACCGGGCTTCGCCCACCTGTCCTCGATCGATTCGATCGTGCGCGGCCACATGCTGGCCGACGTGGTGGCGATGATCGGTACCTATGACCTGGTGTTCGGCGAGGTTGACCGGTAATGCCGTCCGCCACGCCAACGCCCGCTGCAGGCAGCCGGCGCAAGCCGGCGCCGCAGTTTCTGGAATTTCACGTTATGCATTTCGCTGAGGTCGGCCGATGAAGGCGACAGGTAATTTCGAGGCGGCGCGCGACGTCGACCCGATGGTGGTGCTGAGCGACAAGACCCGCGCTCACATCGATCACTGGCTGTCCAAGTTCCCGCCGGACCGCAAGCGCTCTGCCGTGCTGCAGGGCCTGCATGCGGCCCAGGAGCAGAACCAGGGCTGGCTGACCGACGAGCTGATCGCCGCCGTCGCCAAGTACCTCGACCTGCCGCCGGTGTGGGCCTACGAGGTCGCCAGCTTCTACTCGATGTTCGAGACCGAGAAGGTGGGCCGCAACAACGTGGCCATCTGCACCAACATCAGCTGCTGGCTCAATGGCGCCGAGGACATCGTCCGCCATTGCGAGAAGAAGCTGGGCATCAAGCACGGTGAATCGACCCCGGATGGCCGCGTCTACCTCAAGCGCGAGGAAGAGTGCCTGGCCGGTTGTGGCGGCGCGCCGATGATGGTCATCAACGGTCACTACCATGAGCGTCTGACCCTGGAAAAGGTCGACGAGCTGCTGGACGGGCTGGAGTAAGGGCATGGCACATCACCACGAATCCAAGGGTCCGGTCGGCCCCGCGCCGCTGCCGCACCAGGTGGTCTACACCACCCTGCATTACGACACCCCGTGGTCGTACGAAAGCTACCTGAAGACCGGTGGCTACGCCGCCCTGCGCAAGATCCTCGAAGAGAAGATCCCGCCGGAGCAGGTCATCGAGATGGTCAAGGCCTCGGGCCTGCGCGGCCGCGGTGGCGCAGGCTTCCCGACCGGCCTGAAGTGGTCCTTCATGCCCAAGGGCAACATGCAGAAGTACATCCTCTGCAACTCGGACGAATCCGAGCCGGGCACCTGCAAGGACCGCGACATCCTGCGTTACAACCCGCATTCGGTGGTGGAAGGCATGGCGATTGCCTGCTACGCCACCGGTTCGACCGTGGGTTACAACTACCTGCGCGGTGAGTTCCACCACGAGCCGTTCGAGCACTTCGAGCAGGCCCTGGCCGACGCCTATGCGAACGGCTGGCTGGGCAAGAACATCCTCGGCAGCGGCGTGGACATCGACATCTACGGTGCGCTGGGCGCCGGCGCCTACATCTGCGGCGAAGAAACCGCGCTGATGGAATCGCTGGAAGGCAAGAAGGGCCAGCCGCGCTACAAGCCGCCGTTCCCGGCCAATTTCGGCCTGTATGGCAAGCCGTCGACGATCAACAACACCGAAACCTACGGTTCGGTGCCGGCGATCATCCGCAACGGTCCGGAGTGGTTCAAGGGCCTGAGCCTGACCGCCAACGGCGGTCCGAAGTGCTTCTCGGTGTCCGGCTGCGTGCAGAACGGCGGCAACTTCGAAGTGCCGCTCGGCACCAAATTCCACGACCTGCTGGAAATGGCCGGTGGCCTGCGTCCGGGCCGCACGCTGAAGGGCGCGATCCCGGGCGGCGTGTCGATGCCGGTGCTGACCGCGGCCGAGCTGGAGGACCTGCCGATGGACTACGACACCATCCGTGCACTGGGCTCCGGCCTGGGTTCGGGCGCGATCGTGGTGCTCGACGACAGCGTCTGCTGCGTCAAGTTCGCCTGCCGCATCAGCCAGTTCTTCCACAAGGAATCCTGCGGCCAGTGCACCCCGTGCCGTGAAGGTACCGGCTGGATGCACCGCGTGCTGGAGCGCATCGTCGCCGGCAAGGCCACGATGGAAGACCTGCACCAGCTGAAGGCGGTGGCGGGGCAGATCGAAGGCCACACCATCTGTGCGTTCGGTGAAGCGGCTGCATGGCCCATCCAGGGCTTCCTGCGCCAGTTCTGGGACGAATTCGAGTACTACATCGTCAACGGTCATTCGATGGTTGACGGCAAGAAGGTGGAGGCAGCCGCCGCATGAGCGCGCAACCCGTAAACCCGAACGTGCCACCGGATCACGTGACCATCGAGATCGATGGCAAGTCGCTGGTCGTGCCCAAGGGTTCGATGATCATCCAGGCGGCCGACAAGGCCGGTATTCCGATTCCGCGCTTCTGCTACCACGAGAAGCTGCCGATCGCCGCCAACTGCCGCATGTGCCTGGTGGACGTGGAGAAGTCGCCGAAGCCGGCGCCGGCCTGCGCCACCCCGGTGATGGACGGCATGAAGGTCGCCACCCGTAGCGAGAAGGCACTGAAGTTCCAGCGCTCGGTGATGGAGTTCCTGCTCATCAACCACCCGCTGGACTGCCCGATCTGCGATCAGGGCGGCGAGTGCGAGCTGCAGGACGTGTCGTTGGGCTATGGCCGTTCGGTCAGCCGCTTCAACGAGCGCAAGCGCGTGGTGCCGGACGAGGACATGGGCCCGCTGGTCGCCACCGAGATGACCCGCTGCATCCAGTGCACCCGCTGCGTCCGCTTTACCGCCGACGTTGCCGGTACCTACGAACTGGGTGGCATGTACCGCGGTGAGAACCTGCAGATCGGCACCTTCGACGGCAAGCCGCTGACCACCGAGCTGTCCGGCAACGTCGTCGACGTCTGCCCGGTCGGCGCGCTGACCAACAAGGTGTTCCAGTTCCGCGCCCGTCCGTGGGAACTGACCGCGCGCGAATCGCTGGGCTACCACGACGCGATGGGTTCGAACCTGTTCCTGCACGTGCGTCGCGGTGAAGTGCTGCGCACCGTGCCGCGCGACAACGAAGCCGTGAACGAGTGCTGGCTGTCCGACCGTGACCGCTACTCGCACCAGGGCCTGTACAGCGAAGACCGTGCGGTCAAGCCGCTGCGCAAGGTCAATGGCGAGTGGAAGGAAGTGAGCTGGGCCGAAGGCCTGGCCGCGGCCGCCGAGATCCTCAAGGCCAACCAGGGCGACAACCTGGGCGTGCTGGTGCACCCGTCCACCTCCAACGAGGAAGGCGCGTTGCTGGCCCGCTTGGCCAAGGGCCTGGGCACGGGCAACGTCGACCACCGCATCAACAACCGCGATTTCTCCGACGCCGCAACCGCCGAAGTGTTCGGCCTGCCGCTGGCCGAAATCGAAGGCGCTGACCGCATCGTCGTTCTGGGCAGCAACATCCGCCACGAACTGCCGCTGCTGCACGCCCGCCTGCGCAAGGCGCAGACCACCAAGGGCGCGAAGATCCATGTCGTCAACCCGGTGGACTTCGACTTCGCCTTCAGCATCGCCGGCAAGCAGATCGTCGCACCGTCCAAGTTCGTCGACGCGCTGGCCAACGCCGAGCTGCGTTCGGCAGTGCAGGGCGGCAACAACACCGTGCTGATCGTCGGTGGCATCGCCGAAAACCACCCGCAGGCTGCCGCGATCCGCGCTGCTGCGCGTGAGTTCGCCGCCGCCACCGGTGCCAAGCTGTGCCGCATCCCGCAGGGCGCCAACGCCGTTGGCCTGACCCGCGCCGGTGTGCTGCCGGCTGGCAAGGACGTCGCCGCGATGCTGGCGCAGCCGCGCCAGGCCTATGTGGTGTACGGCCTTGAGCCGGGCCTGGACTTCGCCGATGCACCTGCCGCGCGCAAGGCGCTGGCCGGTGCCCAGGTGGTGGCTTTCAGCCAGTTCGCCTGTGCCTCGACCCGCGACGTCGCCGACGTGATCCTGCCGATCGGTGCGCTGCCGGAAATCGACGCCACCCTGACCAACCTTGATGGTCGCGAGCAGTCGGCCCGTGCCGGCGGCAAGCTGCCGGGCGAGGCCCGTGAAGGCTGGCGCGTGCTGCGCGCCCTGGGCGGCGAGCTGGCCGTGGCCGGTTTCGACTTCACCGACCTGGCCGGCCTGCGCGCCAGCCTGGCCCCGGTATCGGTCACCGTTGCCGCTTCGGCGCAGCCGGTGGTTGCCGGCGAAGGCCTGGAAGTGGCTTCGACCGCCGCGATCTACCGCACCGATGCGGTGGTCCGTCGCGCCCCGGCGCTGCAGTCGCATCCGCTCAACAACGCCCCGCGCATCGTGCTGAACGCTGAAGATGCCGCTCGCCTGCAGCTGCAGGAAGGGCAGATGGCCAAGGTCGGCACCGATGCCGGCAAGGCCACCCTGCCGGTGGTGGTCGACGCCCGCGTCGCTGCGGGTTCGGTCTGGATTGAATCGGGCCACGGCGCGACCGCGCCGCTGGGTGCCGCTCGCGTATCGGTGGTGGCTGCATGAACGAATTGCTGTTGAACGCGGTCGACCCGCTGCACCAGTGGCTGCTGGGCCTCGGTGACATCGGCGCGCTGATCTGGATCATCCTGAAGATCCTGGTGATCGCCGTTCCGGTGATCATCTCGGTGGCCTTCTACGTGGTCTGGGAACGCAAGCTGATCGGCTGGATGCACGTCCGCCACGGCCCGATGTACGTGGGCATGGGCATCTTCCAGGCCTTCGCCGACGTCTTCAAGCTGCTGTTCAAGGAAGTGGTTCAGCCGAGCAGCGCCAACAAGGCGATCTATCTGCTGGCCCCGCTGATCACCCTGGCCCCGGCCTTCGCGGCCTGGTCGGTGGTGCCCTTCGATTCGCAGATCGTGCTGTCCAACGCCAACGCCGGCCTGCTGTACCTGCTGGCGATGACCTCGCTGGGCATCTACGGCATCATCCTGGCCGGTTGGGCGTCCAACTCGAAGTATGCGTTCCTGGGGGCGATGCGCGCCTCGGCGCAGATGATCAGCTACGAAATCGCCATGGGCTTCGCCCTGGTCGGCGTGATGATCGCCTCGGGCAGCCTGAACCTGAGCAACATCGTGATGGCGCAGGCCGGCAGTTCCGGCTTCTTCGACTGGTTCCTGCTGCCGCTGTTCCCGCTGTTCGTCATCTACTGGGTCTCGGGCGTGGCTGAAACCAACCGCGCGCCGTTCGACGTGGTGGAAGGCGAATCGGAAATCGTCGCCGGCCACATGGTCGAATACTCCGGCGGTGCCTTCGCCCTGTTCTTCCTGGCCGAATACGCGAACATGATCCTGATCAGCTTCCTGATCTCGATCTTCTTCCTCGGCGGCTGGCTGAGCCCGGTCCAGGGCTGGGTCAACTTCGGCGATGTCTCGCCGCTGGTCGACTGGATCTGGAAGGGGGGCGCGCCGTGGCTGTTCGTCAAGGTGTTCTTCTTCGCCAGTGCCTACATCTGGTTCCGTGCCAGCTTCCCGCGCTTCCGCTACGACCAGATCATGCGCCTGGGCTGGAAGGTCTTCATCCCGCTGGCCATTCTGTGGATCGCGGTTACCGCCGTCATGGTGTTCTTCGGCGTGATTCAAAAGGGCGTCTAAAGTGATGAACAGGATTACCCATTACTTCAAGAGCCTGCTGCTGCTCGAACTGCTGGCGGGCCTCTGGCTGACGCTGAAGTACAGCTTCAAGCCGAAGTACACGATGATGTACCCGATGGAGAAGTTCCCGCAGTCGCCGCGCTTCCGTGGCCTGCATGCGCTGCGCCGTTATCCCAACGGCGAAGAGCGCTGCATCGCCTGCAAGCTGTGCGAAGCGGTGTGCCCGGCGCTGGCCATCACCATCGACTCGGCCAAGCGCGAGGACGGCACCCGCCGCACCACGCGTTATGACATCGACCTGTTCAAGTGCATCTTCTGTGGCTTCTGTGAGGAAAGCTGCCCGGTGGACTCGATCGTCGAAACCCACATCCTCGAGTACCACTTCGAGAATCGTGGCGAAAACATCGTTACCAAGCCGCAGCTGCTGGCCCTGGGCGACCGTCTCGAAAACGAGATCGCCGAGCGTCGCGCCGCCGATGCCGCTTACCGCTGAGGTCGAGAGATGGATTGGGTAAATATCGCTTTCTGGGTGTTCGCCATCGCGGCAACGGTTTCGGCCGGTGCGGTGATCAGCGTGCGCAACCCGGTTCACGCCGTGCTCTGCCTGGTGCTGACCTTCTTCTCCATCGCCTGCGTGTGGCTGCTGGTGGGCGCCGAGTTCCTCGGTGTGGCGCTGGTGCTGGTCTACGTCGGTGCGGTGATGGTGCTGTTCCTGTTCGTGGTGATGATGCTGGACATCGACCCCACCAAGCTGCGTGAGGGCTGGGTGCGCTACCTGCCGGTCGGCCTGATTGTCGCGGTCGCGATGCTGGCGCAGATGCTGATCCTGATCGGGGTCAAGGCGCGTTCGGTCACGCCGTTCCCGGCCGACAACGCCGCTGCGGTCGCCGCCGACAGCTCCAACATCACCTGGCTGGCACGCACGCTGTTCACCGAGTACCTGCTGCCGTTCGAGTTCGCCGCCGTCATCCTGACCGTGGCCGTGGTTGCCGCCGTGATGCTGACCCTGCGTCGCCGTACCGGCGTGAAGAGCCAGAACCCGGGCCAGCAGACCATGGTCAAGGCCGGCCAGCGCCTGCGCATGGTCAAGATGGGTGCCGAAGCACCGGTCGTGCACAGCAACAGCAAGCCGGTCGCCGGCGAGGAGACCCAGCCGTGATCACCCTTGGCCATATCCTCGCGCTGGGCGCGGTGCTGTTCGCCATCAGCCTGGCCGGTATCTTCCTCAACCGGAAGAACGTCATCGTCCTGCTGATGTCGATCGAGCTGATGCTGCTGTCGGTGAACATCAATTTCGTCGGCTTCTCGCGTCAGCTGGGCGATCCGTCCGGCCAGCTGTTCGTGTTCTTCATCCTGACCGTCGCCGCCGCGGAAGCCGCCATCGGCCTGGCGATCCTGGTGACCCTGTTCCGTACACGCCGCACGATCAATGTCGGCGAAGTCGATTCGTTGAAGGGCTGATCCACAGATGGAAATCACTCTCTCCAAGAGTCTGTTGATCGCAGTGGTGCTCGCACCGCTGTTCGGCAGCATCATCGCCGGCCTGTTCGGTCGCCAGGTCAAGCGCTTCGGCGCGCAGACCATCACCATCCTCGGCGTCGCGGTGGCCTGCGGCCTGTCGATGTATACGCTCTACCAGCTGCTGTGGGGCGGGGCGCAGCCGTTCAACCAGAACATCTACACGTTCTTCGAAGTCGGCCAGTACTCGGCCCACGTCGGTTTCATGGTCGACAAGCTGACCGCGATGATGATGGTGGTGGTGACCTTCGTGTCGCTGCTGGTCCACATCTACACGATCGGCTACATGCAGGACGATCCGGGCTACCAGCGGTTCTTCAGCTACATCTCGCTGTTCACCTTCTCGATGCTCACCCTGGTGATGAGCAACAACTTCCTGCAGCTGTTCTTCGGCTGGGAAGCGGTGGGCCTGGTGTCGTACCTGCTGATCGGCTTCTGGTTCAAGCGCCCGACCGCGATCTTCGCCAACATGAAGGCGTTCCTGGTCAACCGCGTCGGTGACTTCGGCTTCCTGCTGGGCATCGCCGGCGTGCTGTGGGTGTTCGGCACCCTGGACTACTCGCAGGTGTTCTCGCAGGCCGGCATGCTGGCCGACCCGCGCGCCCAGCTGCAGATCTGGGACGGCACGCTGCTGGGCATGCAGCTGCTGAACGAACCGGTGATCTGGTCGATCGCCACCGTCATCTGCATCTGCCTGTTCATCGGTGCCATGGGCAAGTCGGCCCAGGTCCCGCTGCACGTGTGGCTGCCGGACTCGATGGAAGGCCCGACCCCGATCTCGGCACTGATCCACGCCGCGACGATGGTGACCGCCGGTATCTTCATGGTCACCCGCATGTCGCCGCTGTTCGAGCTGTCGCAGACCGCGCTGAACTTCGTGCTGTTCATCGGTGCCACCACCGCGTTCTTCACTGGCCTGATCGGCATCGTGCAGAACGACATCAAGCGCGTGGTCGCGTACTCGACCCTGTCGCAGCTGGGCTACATGACGGTTGCACTGGGCGTGTCGGCCTATTCGGCTGCCGTGTTCCACCTGATGACCCACGCCTTCTTCAAGGCCCTGCTGTTCCTGGGCGCCGGCTCGGTCATCATCGCGATGCACCACGAGCAGGACATGCGCAAGATGGGCGGCCTGCGCAAGTACATGCCGATCACCTTCATCACCATGTGGATCGGTACCCTGGCGCTGGTCGGCACGCCGTTCTTCTCCGGCTTCTACTCGAAGGACACCATCATCGAGGCGGCCGAGCTGCACGCGCACCTGTCCAACAGCTGGGTGGCCACCTATGGCTACTGGGCGGTGCTGGGTGGCGTGATCGTCACCAGCTTCTACAGCTTCCGCCTGCTGTTCCTGACCTTCCACGGCAAGGAGCGTTTCCGCGACGCGCATGACGATCACGGCCACGGCCATGACGATCACCACGCCGCCGACGCCCACCACGGCGATGCACACCATGGTGATGGCCACGACGACCACGGCCATGGCCACGGTCCGCACGAGCCGCACGAAACCCCGTGGGTGGTGACCCTGCCGCTGATCCTGCTGGCCATCCCGTCGATCGCCATCGGTTTCTTCAGCATCGGCCCGATGCTGTACGGCACCGACTGGGCCGGCAACCACGCGCACGATGCCATCAAGGGCCAGGCGCACACGTTCTTCACCGGCATCGTCGACTTCTACGATCCGGCCAAGAACACCATCGGCTTCCTGGGTGAGGAGTTCCATGGCCCGGTCGCCTTCGCGCTGCATGGCATGATGGCTCCGGCGTTCATGCTGACCGTTGCGGGCTTCCTGCTGGCCGCACTGTTCTACCTGTGGAAGCCGGACCTGTCGGGCAAGGCCCGCAAGACCTTTGCTCCGCTGGTGTCGGTGCTTGAAAACAAGTACGGCTTCGACAAGCTGTGGATCGATGGCTTTGCCGGTGGCAGCGTCAAGCTGGGCAAGGTCTCGCGCTGGATCGACAGCAACATCGTCGACGGCGTGGTCAATCTCTCGGCACGTGTTGTGGACGTCGCAGCCGGCGTGCTGCGTCGTACCCAATCCGGTTTCCTCTATCACTACGCCTTCGCGATGATCATCGGCCTGATTGCCCTGCTGGGCGTGCTGATGCATTACCTGCGTTGATGACCTGTACGGAATAAGAAGACGTGTCGAACTGGCCTCTACTCAGTGTCCTCATCTGGCTGCCGATCATCGGTGGTGCCCTGATCCTTGCGATCCGTGATGCGCAGACCGCCCGCTGGGCGTCGCTGGGCGTAGCGGTGCTGACCTTCGTGGCGAGCCTCTCGCTGCTGAGCGGCTACAACGCAGGCGTCGATGGTCTGCAGTTCGTCGAGACCCATGCCTGGATCCCGGCGTACAAGATCGGCTACAACCTGGGCGTGGACGGCATTGCCGTGGCGCTGATCCTGCTGACCACCCTGGTCAGCGTGCTTGCCCTGATCGGCGCCTGGAGCGCCATCGACAAGCGCGTGAACCAGTACGTGGCGGCCTTCCTGATCCTGGAAGGTGTCACCGTCGGCATCTTCGCCGCGACGGACGCGATGCTGTTCTACGTGTTCTTCGAGGCGATGCTGATCCCGATGTTCCTGATCATCGGTGTCTGGGGCGGTCCGCGCCGCATCTACGCCGCGCTGAAGTTCTTCCTGTACACCTTCCTCGGCTCGGTGCTGATGCTGGTGGCGCTGATCTACCTGTACATGAAGGGCGGCAGCTTCCAGCTGGCCGACCTGTACGCGCTGCCGCTGTCGGCCAAGGAGCAGACCTGGATCTTCTTCGCCTTCCTGATCGCCTTCGCGGTCAAGGTGCCGATGTTCCCGGTCCACACCTGGCTGCCGGACGCCCACGTGGAAGCGCCGACCGCCGGTTCGGTGATCCTGGCCGCGATCGCCCTGAAGATCGGTGGCTACGGCTTCCTGCGCTTCAACCTGCCGATCGTCCCGGACGCGTCGCAGGAATGGGCCTGGCTGGTGATCGCGCTGTCGCTGATCGCGGTGATCTACGTCGGCCTGGTCGCCCTGGTGCAGGACGACATGAAGAAGCTGATCGCCTATTCGTCGATCGCGCACATGGGCTTTGTCACCCTGGGCACCTTCATCGCCCTGTGGCTGGTGCGCGAAGCCGGCAACGCCGATGCCGCCCGCCTGGGCCTGCAGGGCGCCATGGTGCAGATGATCTCGCACGGCTTCGTGTCCGGCGCGATGTTCTCCTGCGTCGGCGTGCTGTACGACCGCATGCACAGCCGCCGCATCGCCGATTACGGCGGCGTGGTCAACGTGATGCCGTGGTTCGCCACCTTCGCGATGCTGTTCTTCATGGCCAACGCGGGCCTGCCGGGTACCAGCGGTTTCGTTGGCGAGTTCATGGTCATCCTCTCGGCCTTCCAGCGTAATCCGTGGATCGCCCTGGGCGCGGCCACCACCCTGATCATCGGCGCCGCCTACACCCTGTGGCTGTACAAGCGCATCTTCTTCGGTGAAGTGGCCAACAGCCATGTTGCCGAACTGAAGGACATCAACGGCCGCGAATGGCTGGTGCTGGGCGTGTTCGCCATCGGCGTGCTGGCCCTGGGCATCTACCCCAAGCCGCTGACCGACCTGATGGAGCCCTCGATCGCGAAGCTGGCGATGCAGATCGCATCCAGCAAGCTGCTGTAATTCCAGGATTTGATGATGACCACCTCGCCGCTGCTGCCATTGACCGCCGCTGACCTGCCACCGCTCGCTCCCGAGCTGGTGCTGATCGGCAGCGCCTTCGCCCTGATGATCCTCGACCTGTTCGTCAGCAACCGGAACAAGATCGTCACCCACCTGTTCTCGCTCGCTGCGCTGGCCGTGGTGCTGTTCATGCTGGCCACCGGCGTGGGCGGGCAGGGCGAGGTCTTCCATGGCATGTTCGTGCGCGATACCGCCGCGGACGTGATGAAGACCGGGATCGTGCTGCTCAGCGGCCTGACCCTGGTCTACGGCTGGCGCTACCTGCGTGATCGCGACCTGTTCCAGGGCGAGATCCCGGTGCTGATCCTGTTCGGCACCGCCGGCATGATGATCCTGGTCTCGGCCGGCAGCCTGCTGATGGTCTACCTGGGCCTGGAACTGCTGGCGCTGTGCTCCTACGCCCTGGTCGCCAGCAACCGCGAAAGCGGCCTGGCGTCGGAAGCGGCGATGAAGTACATCGTGCTGGGTTCGCTGGCCTCGGGCCTGCTGCTCTACGGCATGTCGCTGATCTACGGCGCCACCGGCAGCCTGCACCTGGATGTGATCCGCGAGGCCATCCCGCACTCGGAAGAGCGCGTGCTGCTGATCACCGGTGCGGTGTTCATGATCGCCGGCGTCGCCTTCAAGCTGGGTGCCGCGCCGTTCCACATGTGGCTGCCGGACGTGTACCAGGGTGCCCCGGCACCGATCGCACTGTTCATCAGCTCGGCGCCGAAGCTGGCCGCGTTCGGCATGGCCTACCGCCTGCTGGAAATGGGCGTGGGTCCGCTGTCGACCGAACTGCAGCTGCTGATCGCCGGCCTGGCCGCGGTATCGCTGGTCATCGGCAACCTGATGGCCATCGCGCAGAGCAACCTCAAGCGCATGCTGGCGTTCTCCACCGTCTCGCACATCGGCTTCCTGCTGATGGGCATCGCCGGTGGCGGTTCGCAGGGCTACGCCGCCGCGCTGTTCTACGCACTGGCCTACGCGATCATGTCCACCGCCGCCTTCGGCGCGATCATCGCGCTGTCGCGTGCCGGCTTTGAAGCCGAGAACATCGAGGACTTCAAGGGCCTGAACGCCCGCAACCCGTGGATGGCCGGCCTGGTGCTGTGCATCATGGCGTCGCTGGCCGGCATCCCGCCGTTCCTGGGCTTCTGGACCAAGCTGGCGGTGCTGGGCGCGGCCGTCAACGGCGGCCTGCTGTGGCTGGCCATCCTCGGCGTGCTGTGCGCCGTGGTCGGCTGCTTCTACTACCTGCGCGTCATCAAGGTCATGTACTTCGATGAGCCGGTGGGCGAGGCCATGCCGCGCAGCAACGACCGCGTGCTGGGCGTGGTGCTGGGCGTGAATGCCCTGGCGCTGCTCGCGCTGGGCCTGGCCTGGAACCCGATCATGGTCTGGTGCCAGCAGGCATTTGCGCATCTTGCATAAAAGTTGACACAAAGCTGCGCGATTCGTGTAATATGCGCAGCCTGAGTTGTCACTGCAGCGGTTCAGCCAGAACATCGTTGCGGTAGTCCTCCTCGAAAGAGCAGGGCAGCAGTTCAAACACTTCCGGTGCGGGGTGGAGCAGTCTGGCAGCTCGTCGGGCTCATAACCCGAAGGTCGCAGGTTCAAATCCTGCCCCCGCTACCAACGTCGGATCGGCGCCAACCGGTTCGATGAATGAGGGAAAGCTTGCATTTTTCGCAGCAATGCCTCATGATTCCGCTTCTGATGCGGGGTGGAGCAGTCTGGCAGCTCGTCGGGCTCATAACCCGAAGGTCGCAGGTTCAAATCCTGCCCCCGCTACCAAGTAAAGAGATCGCCTTCGAAGTCCTGCTTCGAGGGCGTTTTTCTTTGGGGTCTGCGTTGTTTCTGCGTGATCGGGGTCAGATCCCTTATCCACGGGAAAAGGGATCTGACCCGGGTCCGCACCTTGCACCAGCGCGGTGCAGTCGCTATCATCAGCGGCCTAGCAGTACCCCTGAAGGCGGCCTCCCGGCGGGAGTCCGGACCCGGAAGGAGGGCCGCAACCGGCAGGCAATGCAGGTTGCAACCGGAATCCAGTCACCGGAGTCTTTCCGGAAAAGGGGCCCAACGGGCCCTTTGTCGTTTCCGGGGCGTCACGTTTCCACGCCGGCCAAGGCCGGCACCCAACCATAGAGATCAAGGCAGGCTGTGAGCGACAAGGCAACCGACATCGCGAATCTGCTCGCCCCGACCGTTGTGTCGCTGGGCCTGGAGCTGCTGGGCGTTGAGTATCTGCCGGCCCCCGGCGGTGCGACCCTGCGCCTTTACATCGACGTGCCGCTGGCTGAACAGCCCGAGCGCATCATCAATGTCGACGACTGCGAGCGGGTCAGCCGCGAAGTGTCGGCGCAGCTGGACGTCGAGGACCCGATCAGCGGCAATTACACGCTGGAAGTGTCCTCGCCGGGCGTCGACCGTCCGCTGTTCAGCCTGGAGCAGTTCGGCCGTCACCTCGGCGAATCGGCCAAGGTCACGCTGAAGCTGCCGCAGGACAACCGTCGTCGCCTGCAGGGTCGTATCGAGGCGACCGACGAGGCGGCGGGGACCATCACTTTCATCGTCGACAAGGCCGAAGTGGTCGTGTCGGCCGACAACATCGACAAGGCACGGATCATGCCCGACTGGGTGGCGCTGGGGCTGGCCCCGAGCAAGCCGACCGGTCCGGCACCGAAGCGTCCGAAGCCGAACACGAATTCTTCTTCCAACGAGCCGGCGGCAAAGAAGCCGCGCGCGGAGTGAGCCAATGAGCAAGGAACTGTTGCTGGTAGTCGACGCAGTCGCCAACGAGAAGGGCGTGCCGCGTGAAGTGATCTTCGATGCCATCGAGGCCGCCCTGGCCTCGGCAGCGAAGAAGCGCTATCCCGACGAGGAAGTACTGACCCGCGTGGTCATCGACCACAAGGACGGCAGCTACGAAACCTTCCGCCGCTGGGAAGTGGTGGCCGATGACGTGGTCATGGAATCGCCGGACCGCCAGATCCGCCTGATGGACGCCGTCGATGAAGCCGAAGGCGTCGAGGTCGGTGACTACATCGAAGAGCAGATCGAGAACCCGGATTTCGGCCGCATCGCTGCCCAGGCCGCCAAGCAGGTCATCGTCCAGCGCGTGCGCGAAGCCGAGCGCCAGCAGGTCGTGGATGCGTGGAAGGATCGCGTGGGTGAGCTGATCACCGGCGTGGTCAAGCGCGCCGAGCGCGGCAACATCTATGTCGACCTCGGCGGCAACGCCGAAGGCTTCATCCCGAAGGACAAGGGCATCCCGCGCGACGTGCTGCGCGCCGGTGACCGCGTGCGCGGCTACCTGGCCGAAGTGCGCTCGGAGCCGCGTGGCCCGCAGCTGTTCATCAGCCGTGCCGCCCCGGAATTCATGATCGAGCTGTTCAAGCTGGAAGTGCCGGAAGTCGGCCAGGGCCTGGTGGAAATCAAGGCCTGTGCACGTGACCCGGGCGACCGCGCCAAGATCGCCGTGCTGGCCCACGACCAGCGCACCGATCCGATCGGCGCCTGCATCGGCATGCGCGGTTCGCGCGTGCAGGCCGTGTCCAACGAGCTCAATGGCGAGCGCGTGGACATCGTGCTGTGGAACGACAACCCGGCCAACTTCGTCATCAACGCGATGGCGCCGGCCGAAGTGCAGTCGATCATCGTCGATGAAGACAGGCACTCGATGGACCTGGCCGTTGCCGAAGACCGCCTGGCCCAGGCGATCGGCAAGGGCGGCCAGAACGTGCGCCTGGCCAGCCGCCTGACCGGCTGGCAGCTCAACGTGATGACCCAGGACCAGGTCACCGCCAAGTCGGAAGCCGAGCAGGCTGCGGCCCGCCAGCTGTTCATGGACAAGCTGGAAGTGGACGAGGAAATCGCCGGCATCCTGGTCAGCGAAGGCTTCGGCACCGTCGAGGAAATCGCATATGTCCCGGTCGGCGAACTGCTGGCCGTGGAAGGTTTCGACGAGGACATCGTCGAAGAGCTGCGCGCTCGTGCCCGCGATGCGCTGCTCAATGAGGCCCTGGCAGTCGAGGAAGGCCTTGAAGACGGCCAGCCGGCGCAGGACCTGCTGTCCCTGAAGGGCATGGACGAAGCCACCGCGTACGCGCTGGCCGGCCACGGCGTGCGTACCAGCGAGGATCTGTCCGACCTGGCCGCCGACGAGGTCATGGACTTCGGCATCGAAGGACTGGATCAGGCGCGCGCCGCTGCGCTGATCCTGGCCGCCCGTGCCGAGGAGATCGCCCGACTGGAACGCGGCGAATGAGCCGGCAATGAACAGGGCCCTGAGCCGCTCAGGGCGTAGAATCCGCGCCACCTCCACATGCGGGGGGGCGCCCACAAGATCATAGGATCCGAATGTCGCAGCAAACCACCATCCGCAAGCTTGCCGAACTGGTCAACACGCCGGTCGAAAAACTGCTGGAACAGCTGGCCGGTGCCGGCATGAAGTTCAGCGGTCCCGACCAGGTCGTGACCAGCTCCGAGAAGGTGAAGCTCCTGGGCTTCCTTCGTCGTTCGCACGGCAAGCCCGAGCAGGCCCCGGAAGAGACCGATCAGTCTGCGAAGAAGATCACGCTCAACCGCCGGAAGCAGCAGGAAGTGACGGTCAATTCCGGTCGCAGCAAGACGACCGTGAATGTCGAGGTGCGCCAGAAGCGTACCTACGTCAAGGATGGTGCTCGCGCCATGACCCCGGACGAAGAGCGCGCCGACATCCTGCGCAAGCTGGAAGAGTCGCGTGCCCGCAACCTTGCCGAACAGCAGGCCCTGGCCGAGAAGGATCGTCTGCGCGACGAAGCCATCGTCCGTGCCCGTGAGGAAGAGGCCGCCGCCAAGGAACGCGCCGAGGCCGAGAAGAAGGCTGCCGAGGAAGCTGCGGCTGCCGCCAAGGCGGCCGAGACGCTGGCTGCCAGCAAGCCCAAGCGTGCTCCGATCGACGAAACCGCGCCGCGCCCGCCGCGCACCCCGGCCGCAGCCCCGGCTGCGCCGCGTGGTGCACCGCCGCCGCCGCGCAACGACGACCGCAACAACCGCAGCGCGCCGCGCAACGAGCGTGGCACGGGTGACCGTTTCGCTGGCCAGATGCACCTGTCGGCCGCCGACCGTGCGCGTCGTGGCAACAGCAACAACAGCAACACCCGGGGTCGTCCGGGCGGGCGCAACCAGGCCGGTGGCCGTCGCGACATGTCGCGCGGTGGCAACAATGCCGGCCCGCACGCCTTCGAGCGTCCGACTGCACCGGTGGTGCGTGAAGTGGCGATCGGCGACACCATCACCGTGGCCGACCTGGCGCAGAAGCTGGCGCTGAAGGGCGGCGAGGTGGTCAAGGCGCTGTTCAAGATGGGCGTGATGGCGACCATCACCCAGTCCATCGACCACGACACCGCCGCGCTGGTGACCGAAGAACTCGGCCACAAGGCGATCCGCGCCAACGACAACGACGCCGAAGACGCACTGCTGGCCTCGACCGGTGAAAACCAGGGCGAAGCCACCCAGCGTCCGCCGGTGGTCACCATCATGGGCCACGTCGACCACGGCAAGACCTCGCTGCTGGATTACATCCGCCGCACCAAGGTCGCCACCGGCGAAGCGGGTGGCATCACCCAGCACATCGGCGCTTACCACGTCGATACGCCGAAGGGCGTGATCAGCTTCCTGGACACCCCGGGCCACGCCGCCTTCACCTCGATGCGTGCGCGCGGCGCCAAGCTGACCGACATCGTGGTGCTGGTCGTGGCCGCCGATGACGGCGTCATGCCGCAGACCAAGGAAGCGATCCAGCACGCCCGTTCGGCGGGTGTGCCGCTGATCGTGGCGATCAACAAGATCGACAAGTCCGACGCGGATCCGATGCGGGTCAAGAACGAACTGCTGTCCGAGCAGGTCGTGGCCGAAGACTTCGGTGGTGACACCCAGATGGTGGAGATCTCGGCCAAGACCGGCCTGGGCATCGACGACCTGCTGGACGCCATCTCGATCCAGGCCGAACTGCTGGAACTGAAGGCGGTCGATGAAGGCCGCGCCTCGGGCGTGGTGATCGAATCGTCGCTGGACAAGGGCCGCGGCCCGGTCGCGACGGTGCTGGTGCAGCAGGGCCGCCTGAAGAAGGGCGACTACCTGGTGTGCGGCATCCAGTACGGCCGCGTGCGTGCGCTGTTCGACGAAACCGGCAAGCAGCCGGAGTTCGCCGGCCCGTCCATCCCGGTGCAGGTCCTGGGCCTGTCCGGCGTGCCGGAAGCTGGTGACGACTTCGTGGTCGTCGAGGACGAGCGCCTGGCCAAGGACGTTGCCCAGCAGCGCGAGACCAAGCGCCGTGAATCGCGCCTGGTGGCCACCGCTGGCAGCCGCATGGAAGACATCATGGCGACCCTGGGCAAGGGCGAGGGCCAGCAGGTCCTCAACCTGGTCATCAAGGCCGACGTGCAGGGTTCGGTGCAGGCGCTGAGCCAGGCACTGGTCGCGCTGTCCAACGAAGACATCCGCATCAACGTGATCCACTCCGGCGTGGGTGGCATCACCGAGTCGGACGCCAACTCGGCCGCCGCTTCGAAGGCCACCGTCATCGGCTTCAACGTGCGTGCGGACGCTTCGGCCCGTCGCATCATCGAATCCAATGGTGTCGACCTGCGTTACTTCTCGATCATCTATGACGTGATCGACCAGGTGAAGCAGGTGGCCTCCGGTCTGCTGGGCGTGGAGATCCGCGAAGAGATCATCGGTATCGCCGAGGTCCGCGACGTCTTCCGCAGCTCGAAGCTGGGTGCCGTCGCCGGCTGCATGGTCATCGAGGGTGTGGTCAAGCGCAACAAGCCGATCCGCGTCCTGCGCGACAGCGTGGTGATCTTCGAGGGCGAGCTGGAATCGCTGCGTCGCTTCAAGGAGAACGTCGAGGAAGTCCGCAACGGTACCGAATGCGGTATCGCGGTGAAGGCCTACAACGACGTCAAGCCGGGTGACCAGATCGAGTGCTTCGAACGTATCGAAGTGCCGCGCACCCTGTAATGCTGCAAGGTGGCCCGACCAACGGTCGGGCCCCACCATGTACCTGTAGCGCCCGACCGTTGGTCGGGCGACAATCGAATCAAAGGTAGTGCCCGACCGTTGGTCGGGCGACAACTGAACCAAGAGCTCCTCGTGCCCAAGACTTTCCATCGAACCGACCGTGTCTCCGCCCAGCTGCGCCGTGAACTCGGCACCCTGGTGCACAACGCCGTGCGCGAGCACGGGTTGCCCTCGGTGAGCGTGTCCGACGTGGAAATCACCCGCGACATGGCCCATGCCAAGGTGTTCGTCACCGCGCTGATGCCGGAACGTTCGGCTGAAGCCGTGGCCGGCCTGAAGGAACTGGGCTACCGCCTGCGCATGGACCTGGCCCGCGCGATGAAGCTGCGCCACGTGCCGGAGCTGCATTTCCACTACGACGACTCGGTCGACCGTGGTGAGCACATCGACAACATCCTGCGCGACCTGCCCGATACGCTGGCCGCCGAGAAGCGTCGCGAGAGCGACGAAGAATAACCGCGCGACGCCGGGCATGCCCGGCGTTGCTGCATTCCGGCTGCGCGATGTCTGATGCAGGCCGCGCTGCGGCAGCCGAGCATGGCCCGTCTCAACACTTTCCTGTCATGACCCGAATTCAGTTCCGTCGCCTGGATGGCATCCTGCTGCTCGACAAGTCGACCGGCATGAGCTCCAACGCCGCCCTGCAGGTGGCGCGCCGCCTGTTCCGCGCCGAAAAGGGCGGCCATACCGGCAGCCTCGACCCGCTGGCCACCGGCCTGCTGCCGCTGTGTTTCGGCGAGGCGACCAAGATCGCCGGCCTGCTGCTGGGTTCGGCCAAGGCCTACGACGCCGAGATCGTGCTCGGCCAGACCACCGATACCGACGATGCCGAAGGCCAGGTACTGCTGCAGCGCCCGGTGCCGGCGATCAGTGCCCAGGCCCTGCAGGCTGCGCTGGCGCCGCTGACCGGCACCATCCGCCAGCGTGCCCCGATCTATTCGGCGCTGAAGCAGGGCGGTGAACCGCTGTATGTGAAGGCCCGCCGCGGTGACGTCATCGAAGCGCCCGAACGCGAGGTGCAGGTACACGCCATCGAGGTGCTGGAGCAGCAGCCGGAACGGCTGCGGCTGCGCGTGACCTGTGGTTCCGGCACCTATATCCGCAGTCTGGCCCGCGACCTCGGCGAACGCCTGGGCTGTGGCGCCCACATCAGCGCGCTGCGCCGGCTCTGGGTCGAGCCGTTCCGCGAGCCTGCCATGGTCACCCTGGACCAGCTGCGGGCGATGGTCGAGGCCGGTGACGAGGCTGGCATGGACGCGTTGCTGCTGCCGCTGGCGGCCGGCCTGGCTGAATACCCGAGGGTCGACCTGGACGCCGACCAGGCCCACCGGTTCTGCGTGGGCCAGCGCCAGCGCGACCTGTCCTGGCCGCGCGGCCTGGTGGCCGTGTTCGGTCCGGACGATGCTGTCCAGGGCCTGGGCCAGGTCGACGAGAGTGGCCTGCTGGCCCCGCAGCGCCGTTTCAACCTCTGACCGGGGCCTGCCGGTTCAGCCCCGGTCCTTGTCCCGGACGCCCCCGGCCGTTACAATTTCGCGGCCGTTTTCCGGCAACCTGCCTCGCGCAGGTTTCATCCTCGTAGTCCACGGCGAGCCTGGCGGTGCGCGAAGCGCGTTCCTGCCGGCCACGCATCACAGAGAAAAAAGAAATGTCGATCGACACCCAGAAGGTCATTGAAGACAACAAGCGCAGCGCGGCTGACACCGGCTCCCCGGAAGTCCAGGTTGCACTGCTGACCGCCCGCATCGAACTGCTGACCGGCCACTTCAAGACCCACAAGAAGGACCACCACAGCCGCCGCGGCCTGCTGCAGATGGTCAACCGCCGTCGCAGCCTGCTCGACTACCTGAAGAAGAAGGACGTCGAGCGCTACAAGGCCCTGATCGAGAAGCTTGGCCTGCGTCGCTAAGCAACGAATCCCCCGCGGCGCAGCGATGCGCCGCGGTTTTGTTTTGTAGTACCGCAATCCCCGATTCAGGCCGGAACGATCCGGCCACCCGCTGGCGGCAAGGGTCGCCGACGGTCCAAATTCGCAGACAGCATCCCCAAGGACACCCTCCGTGGCAAAAATCACCAAAACCTTCCAGTACGGCAAGCACACCGTCACGCTTGAGACCGGCGAAGTCGCCCGTCAGGCCAGCGGCGCCGTCATCGTCAAGATGGACGACACCGTACTGCTGGTCACCGCCGTCGCCGCCAAGAGCGCGCGCGAAGGCCAGGACTTCTTCCCGCTGACCGTCGATTATCAGGAAAAGTTCTACGCCGGCGGCCGTATCCCGGGTGGTTTCTTCAAGCGCGAAGGCCGTGCGACCGAGAAGGAAACCCTGATCTCGCGTCTGATCGACCGTCCGATCCGCCCGCTGTTCCCGGAAGACTACAAGAACGAAGTGCAGATCATCGCCACGGTGATGTCGCTGAACCCGGACGTGGACGGTGACATCCCGGCCCTGATCGGTGCTTCGGCTGCCCTGGCCCTGGCTGGCACCCCGTTCATGGGTCCGATCGGCGCGGCCAAGGTCGGTTACAAGAACGGCGAGTACATCCTGAACCCGACCGTCAGCGAACTGGCTGACTCGCAACTGGAGCTGGTCGTCGCCGGTACCTCCAACGCTGTGCTGATGGTTGAATCCGAAGCCGCGCTGCTGTCCGAAGAAGTGATGCTGGGCGCCGTGACCTTCGGTCACCGCGAAATGCAGAAGGTCATCAACGCGATCAACGAGCTGACCGTCGAAGCCGGCACCAAGCCGTCGACCTGGGAAGCCCCGGCCAAGAACGAAGCGCTGATCTCCGCCCTGAAGGAAGCCATCGGCCCGCGCCTGGGCGAAGCCTTCCAGGTGCGTGACAAGCTGCAGCGCCGCGACGCCATCTCGGCGATCAAGAAGGACGTGTTCGAAGCCCTGGCTGGTCGCGTGGCCGCTGAAGGCTGGAACCCGGCCGAGCTGTCGAAGGAATTCGGCGAACTGGAATACCGCACCATGCGTGACTCGGTGCTGGACACCAAGGTCCGTATCGACGGCCGTGCGCTGGACACCGTCCGCCCGATCACCGTGAAGACCGGCGTGCTGCCGCGTACCCACGGTTCCTCGCTGTTCACCCGTGGCGAAACCCAGGCCATCGTGACCATCACCCTGGGCACCGCCCGTGACGGCCAGGTCATTGACGCCGTTGCCGGTGAGTACAAGGAAAACTTCCTGTTCCACTACAACTTCCCTCCGTTCTCGGTGGGTGAGTGCGGCCGCATGATGGGCCCGAAGCGCCGCGAAATCGGCCACGGTCGCCTGGCCAAGCGCGGCGTGCTGGCTGTCATGCCGTCGCTGGAGTCCTTCCCGTACACCATCCGCGTCGTCTCGGAAATCACCGAGTCGAACGGTTCCTCGTCGATGGCATCGGTCTGCGGCTCGTCGCTGGCCCTGATGGACGCCGGCGTGCCGGTGAAGGCGCCGGTGGCCGGTATCGCCATGGGCTTGGTCAAGGAAGGCGAGCGCTTCGTCGTCCTGTCCGACATCCTGGGTGACGAAGATCACCTGGGCGACATGGACTTCAAGGTGGCCGGTACCGCTGAGGGCATTTCCGCCCTGCAGATGGACATCAAGATCGAAGGCATCACCGAAGAGATCATGAAGCAGGCTCTGCAGCAGGCCAAGGCTGGTCGTCTGCACATCCTGGGCGAAATGGCCCACGGCCTGACCGCTCCGCGTGAAGAGCTGTCCGACTACGCGCCGCGCCTGCTGACCATCAAGATCCACCCGGACAAGATCCGCGAAGTGATCGGCAAGGGTGGCTCGACCATCCAGGCCATCACCAAGGAAACCGGCACCCAGATCGACATCCAGGATGACGGCACCATCGTCATCGCTTCGGTCAATGCCATCGCTGCCCAGGCCGCCAAGGCCCGCATCGAGCAGATCACCTCGGACGTCGAGCCGGGCCGCATCTACGAAGGCAAGGTCGCCAAGATCATGGACTTCGGTGCGTTCGTCACGATCCTGCCGGGCAAGGACGGTCTGGTCCACGTGTCGCAGATCTCCAGCGATCGCGTCGAGAAGGTCGGCGACGTGCTGAAGGAAGGCGATGTGGTCAAGGTCAAGGTGCTGGAAGTCGACAAGCAGGGCCGTATCCGCCTGTCGATGAAGGCCGTGGAAGAAGGCGACGCCGTCAGCGCCGAATAATCGGTACTGCTGATTGTGCGGTGGGTGAGGACCGTCGGTCCTCACGCTTCCGCAAATGAAAAAGCGGGCTTCGGCCCGCTTTTTCTTTGCCTTGATGTCATGCAGTGCCGCTCATCCAGGTCGCTGCATGTCCTGCTGCAGTGCGTGAGCGCCGCCACGTGGCCATCGTTCTGTCACGGTTGCGCGGATCACGCCTGTCCACGGGACGACATGCCGCGACAACCGTCCCGCAGCCACATCGGTTTGCTAACGTGGCGGCGCCTTCGAACCGGGAGATCCCATGTTCCGCCAGACCGTGGCCGTCCTTGCCGTGCTGATTGCCGGTGCCGTGCCCATCGCTGCGCGCGCCGCGCCGGCGCCGCCGCCGATCTTCGGTGCCTACTACCCCGGCGGCTCGGCCGAGCGCTATCCGGTGTCGAGCATTCCCGCCGAGCGCCTGACCCATCTGTTCTATGCGTTCTCCACCATCGAGGACGGCCGCTGCGCGGTCGGCGCGGAAGCGCCGAAGAACTTCGCCGCGCTGGCCGAGCTCAAGAAGGCGCATCCGCACCTGCGCACGCTGATTTCGATCGGTGGCTGGGGTGCGGGTGGGTTCTCCGATGCAGCGTTGACCGAGGCCAGCCGCAAGCGCCTGGTGAACTCATGCATGGCACTGTTCTTCGATCACCATGCCGGCAGCTTCGATGGCGTGGATATCGACTGGGAGTTCCCGGTCAGTGGCGGGCCGAAGGAGCTGGCGCATCGCCCGCAGGATCGCGCCAACCTGACCAGGCTCGCGCAGGCGTTCCGCGTGGCACTCGACGCGCACGGGCGCAAGGTGGGGCAGCCAATGCTGCTGAGCGCCGCGCTGGCCGCCGGTCGCCTGCAGACCGATGGCCCCTATGATCCGGCGGCGAGCTACGACCTGCCGGCGCTGGCCAAGGTGTTCGATTTCATCAACCTGATGAGCTATGACATGGGCACCGGCTTCTCATCGGTGTCGACCTTCAATGCGCCCCTGCATGAAGTGCCGGCCGATCCGCTGGCGCCGGAGCTGCGGCGCTGGAACAACGTGGCCGGCGCGGTGCAGTACTACCGCGAGCACGGTGTGCCGGCCGACAAGCTGGTGCTGGGCGTGCCGTTCTATGGGCGCGGCTTCAAGGTCACCGGCGATGCGCCGGATGGCCTGTATCAGCCCTACAGCGCACCGGCCGACGCCGGCGACTGGCGGGTGATCAAGGCGCGCTATCTCGACCAGCCGGGTTGGGTGAAGCACTGGCAGCCGCAGGCGCAGAGCCCGTGGCTGTACAACGCCGTGCAGAAGATCTTCATCAGCTATGAAGACCCGCGCTCGATCGGCCTGCGTGCCCGGTTCGCCCGTGAGCAGGGCCTGGCCGGGGTGTTCATGTGGGAGCTGACCGGCGACGACGAGCAGGCCAGCCTGCTCAACGCGATGCTCGGCCCGTGGCAGAAGGCGCGCATCGGCGATTGAGTCACTGGTGGCGCCGGGCCATGCCCGGCGCCAGGCGGCAACGCCATCGACCCGACACCGCACATTGCGACGACGCCGGCGGCGCTACGCTTTGGGCATGATCCATCTCGAACGCCTGGACCACCTGGTCCTCACCGTCGCCGACATCGAACGCAGCTGTAACTTCTACCAGCGCGTGCTCGGCATGCAGGTCGTGCGCTTCGGCGCCGGCCGTACCGCGCTGCAGTTCGGCCAGCAGAAGATCAACCTGCATCCGGCCAGCGCGCCACTGCAGCCGCATGCGCTGCGACCCACGCCGGGCAGTGCCGATCTGTGCCTGGTCACGCATACGGCAATGGTCGATGTGCTGGCGCACCTGCAGGCGCAGGCCATCGTGGTGGAGGAGGGGCCGGCCACACGTACCGGTGCGCTGGGACCGATCGAATCGGTGTACTTCCGCGACCCGGATGGCAACCTGATCGAAGTGAGTCGTTACCCGGGCGAAGAACACCCGCAGCGGTAGCGCCGGGCCATGCCCGGTGAAGGCTTAGTTGGCCCAGACGCTGTTGGGGTCGCCGTTGCGGGCGCGGCGCTGGCTGGCGACGGCCAGGCGAGCGAAGCCGAAGGCCATGGCCAGCGCGATGGCATCGACCCAGAACAGCGGCCAATGGCCACGCGCGGCGGCGCGCCACAGCCAGTCACCATTGAGTGCGCCGTGCAGGACCGGCACCAGTGCAGTGCTGAGCGCTGCGGTCCACAGCAGCTCGCGCGCCGCCTGCGCGGGGCGGCGCAGTGCAGCCCACAGCGCACAGGCTGCCCAGCTGCCGAAGCAGGCCCAGCGGATGCCATGGTCGACCGCCGACGGTGCCAACCGCTCCAGCACCAGCGCGGTGATGAAAGCGACCGAGATCGCCACGCACAGGCCGATGCACACGCCAACCGTGGCCCGTGCCATGTTCACCCCAGCACGCGGCTGTTGCGGCTGGCGACGCTTGCGCCGCGACTCGATCCACAACAGGTTGCCGGAGTAGAACAGGAACGCACCGCCGAGGCCGAGCAGGAAGTACAGCCAGACCACCACGCCGTTGCCGAACTCGCCGAAGTGCAGGGCATAGGCGGCGCTGAGCGTGGCATGGTTGGCATCGCGCTGGCCCGGCAGCTGGGAGGCCAGGACGTTGCCAGTGGCCACGTCCAGGGCCACCGAACCGAGCGGCCCGAGTGTGCCGGTGGATTCGCCCGTGATCTCGATCGTGGCGCTGGCATCGCCGGCGTTGGCCAGCTTCAGGTAGGCCGGCTCGAAGTTGGCCACGCCCTGTGCGCGTGCTACTTCAAGCGCGCGCGCATGCAGCAGGCGCAGGCTGCCCGGCGGTGCCGGGATGCCACTGGCGTCGCGCACCGGCGCGGTGTCCATTGCAGTCGGTACCGCCTGCAGGGCCTTGCCGTCGTAGATCAGTGGATTGAGCAGGGCCATCTGCACGAACACCAGGCAGAGCAGGGCGCCAGTGACCGCGAACATCAGGTGGAAGGGCAGGCTGAGCACGCCGATCACGTTGTGCGCGTCCTGCCACAGCTGCTTCAGGTTGCGGCCCGGACGCAGCGCGAACAGGTCGCCGAACAGCTTCGGCAGGTGGATCACCAGGCCGCTCAGCAGCGCCATGCCATACAGCAGGCTGACGATGCCCATCACGTAGATGCCGGCCACCGGTAGTCCGAGGCTGTAATGCAGTTCGTTGACCAGTTCGGCCAGCCCGGTCTGTGGCGGCGTCGGGCTGCCGGCGATCTGGCCCGGCCAGGCATAGCGCCAGCTGCCGTCGTCGGCCTGCCAGTAGGCCAGGGGTTGCGGATGTTCGGCGCCGGGGAACGTCATGCCGACGTGGCGGCGGGCTTCCGGGTGTGCCGCCAGCACGTCTTCCAGCAGGTACTGCGCATCGTCCAGGCCCGCCGGCAACGCGGTGGCTGCACCGGGCGTCTGCCACAGCGGCAGGTCGTGGTGGAACAGGGTCAGCGCACCCGCGTAGAAGGCCACGAACAGGCCGAAGCCGGCAACCAGGCCGACCCAGGTGTGCAGGGTGGTGAACGTACGCAGGGTCTGCGAGCTGAACTTCATGGGGGGAGTCTCATTGCACCGCGCCGGTCAGGCGTAGCAGCGTCAGCACGGCGAAGCCGGCCGCAGCGCTGCCGGCCAGTGTCACCCAGGCGCGCAGCGCGCTGCGGAAGCTGAACGCCCACAGGGCAGCCAGCATCCACAGCGGGATGAACGTGATCAGGCTGGGCACCAGCGCGTTCTGCCAGGGGCCCGGCGGCAACCACGTCACCAGCCCGGTCGCGGCGGCGGCCAGCAAGAAGCCGGCCACGATGCCGGCGAAGGCGCGCGGCCACATCAGGGCGACTCCGTGCCCGGGCGATGCCAGGCGGCCAGTGCCGGCAGCAGCATCGCGGCCAGCATCCAGGTGCACAGCATCGCCACCAGGCCAGCGGCAAAGCCGAGTTCGGCCATCCACAGCCACAATGCGGCAGCCGCGGCGACCAGGCCGATCTGGCGGCCGAGGCGGCCGGCGCGGCGCAGGCGGGGCCAGCGGCAGTGCGGCGAGGCGGCATAGAAGGCCAGTGCCGAGAACATCGCTGCCAGCATGCCCAGGCTGCAGAAGCCCAGCGTGGAAAGGCCGACGGTGATCATTGCGGGCGGCCGCCATGGCAGCGGGCCAGCGAACGCGGGGCACGGGCGGGGCCGGCGTGAGCCGGTCGGAGCGGGTGGCGCATCACGAGATCCTGGGGGGAAGCGGGCAGGCTGGCACGGGGCGGGCTGCGCGGACATGGTAATCATTGCGTTTTCACGCCGCCAGCGAGGACCATTCAGCGGACCGTACGGTAGGCCTTGGGCTTTCCGGTGTGCTGGTTTAAGATCGTCGCAGAACCCTGACTGGAACAAGGTGGCCCGCGCCCAGCGCCGGCCGAGCGTGCGACATGAGCACTACCACCGCCCACTGTTGACCTGCCCCCGAAGGCCCTGTGTTCCAGGCGCCCTCGCGGCGCTTTTTTATTGCCCGGGCAATGGCCCGGGAACGCTTTCCAGCCCGCCCAGCGGGCCCCGCACGAAGCCAATGCGATGATCAACATTACCCTTCCCGACGGCAGCCGCCGCGAGTTCGAAAACCCCGTCAGCGTCATGGACGTCGCCCAGTCGATCGGTGCCGGCCTGGCCAAGGCCACCATCGCCGGTTCGGTCGATGGTGTGCTGGTCGATGCCAGTGACGTCATCGACCACGATGCCAGCCTGCGCATCATCACCGCCAAGGACGAGGAGGGCGTGGAGATCATCCGCCACTCCTGCGCCCATCTGGTCGGCCACGCCGTCAAGCAGCTGTACCCGGACGTGAAGATGGTGATCGGCCCGGTGATCGCCGAGGGCTTCTATTACGACATCTATTCCGAGCGCCCGTTCACCCCGGACGACATGGCCGCGATCGAGAAGCGCATGGGTGAGCTGATCGCCCAGGATTACGACGTCATCAAGAAGATGACGCCGCGCGCCGAAGTGATCGAGATCTTCAAGGCCCGTGGCGAGGACTACAAGCTGCGCCTGATCGAGGACATGTCCGACGACATCCAGGCGATGGGCATGTACTACCACCAGGAATACGTGGACATGTGCCGCGGCCCGCACGTGCCGAACACGCGCTTCCTGAAGGCCTTCAAGCTGACCCGCATCTCCGGCGCCTACTGGCGCGGCGATGCGCAGAACGAACAGCTGCAGCGCATCTACGGCACCGCCTGGGCCGACAAGAAGCAGCTCGAGGCGTACATCAAGCGCATCGAGGAAGCCGAGATGCGCGACCACCGCCGCATCGGCAAGCAGCAGGACCTGTTCCACCTGCAGGAAGAGGCGCCGGGCCTGGTGTTCTGGCACCCGAAGGGCTGGGCGTTGTGGCAGGTGGTCGAGCAGTACATGCGCAAGGTCTACCGCAGCAGCGGCTACGGCGAAGTGCGCTGCCCGCAGATCCTGGACGTGAGCCTGTGGAAGAAGTCCGGCCACTGGGACAACTACCAGGACAACATGTTCTTCACCGAGTCGGAGAAGCGCACCTACGCGGTCAAGCCGATGAACTGCCCGGGCCATATCCAGGTGTTCAACCAGGGCCTGCACAGCTACCGCGACCTGCCGATCCGCTACGGTGAGTTCGGTTCCTGCCACCGCAACGAGCCGTCCGGCGCGCTGCACGGCATCCTGCGCGTGCGTGGTTTCACCCAGGACGACGGCCATGTGTTCTGCACCGAGAGCCAGATCGAATCGGAAGTGACCGCGTTCCACCAGCAGGCGCTGGCGGTCTACCAGCACTTCGGCTTCGACGAGATCCAGATCAAGATCGCGCTGCGTCCGGAATCGCGCCTGGGCGACGACGCCACCTGGGACAAGGCCGAGGGCGCACTGCGTTCGGCGCTGTCCGCCTGTGGCGTGGAATGGCAGGAGCTGCCGGGCGAGGGCGCCTTCTACGGCCCGAAGATCGAGTACCACCTGAAGGATGCCATCGGCCGTACCTGGCAGCTGGGCACCATGCAGGTCGACTTCATGATGCCGGGCCGCCTGGGCGCCGAGTACGTGGATGAGAACAGCCAGAAGAAGCATCCGGTCATGCTGCACCGCGCCATCGTCGGCTCGATGGAGCGCTTCCTGGGCATCCTGATCGAGCACCACGCCGGCCAGTTCCCGGCCTGGCTGGCGCCGACCCAGGTGGTGGTGGCCAACATCACCGACGCCCAGGCCGACTACGTCTCGGGCGTGACCAAAACCCTTGCGGAGCAAGGCTTCCGCGTCAGCTCGGATTTGCGTAACGAGAAGATCGGCTATAAAATCCGCGAGCATACGTTGCAGCGCGTGCCCTACCTGCTGGTCATTGGTGACCGCGAGAAGGAAAATGGGGCTGTGGCGGTGCGTACGCGTTCTGGCGAAGACCTGGGCAGCATGAGCCTGCAGGCCTTCATCGAGCGGCTCCAAGCCGAGGGCGCGTAAGCAAAGGTCCGGTCCGGGGGCACAGGCACCCGGACCGGTTCGATACCCTTGGGAGAACGTAATATCAGCACCCCTGACAACAAACAGAACCGCAAGAATCAGGAAATCCGTGTGCCGCGCGTCCGCGTGATCGGCAGTGACGGAGAAATGATCGGCGTGTTGTCGCGCGACGAAGCGCTGTCCATGGCCGAAGATGAAGGCCTGGACCTGGTCGAAATCCAGCCGCAGGCCGATCCGCCGGTCTGCAAGATCATGGACTTCGGCAAGTTCAAGTTCGAAGCGCAGAAGAAGGCCAGCGAGGCCAAGAAGAAGACCAAGCAGGTCGAGATCAAGGAAGTGAAGTTCCGTCCGGTCACGGACGAGGGCGACTACCAGATCAAGCTGCGCAAGATGCGCGGGTTCCTTGAAGAAGGCGACAAGATCAAGGTCAACATCCGTTTCCGTGGCCGTGAAATGAGCCACCAGGAACTGGGTCGCGAAATGGCCAACCGGATCGAGACCGATCTGGGCGAGGACATCGTCATTGAATCCCGTCCGCGCCTGGAAGGGCGTCAGATGGTCATGATGATCGCGCCGAAGAAGAAGACCTGAGGCCTGACGGGCCGCCTTCCGGGGCGCCTGGCTGAATGGTTCAGGGTAAGGGGACGCCACTGGCGTCCCTTTGCTTTTGCAGGATGCCGGTGAAATGCCGGCGCAAGGGGTGCTGGGGCTGGTGGCAGGGCGGTTTTGCCTGTATCATGCCCGGCTCGACCCACCCAGGACGGGTCGTACGCCGATCATGGCAGGACGGAAAGAGCGGCCCAGGCCGCCGCCAGATCAGTCAGAAACCAGGGTCAAATCCCATCAAGGACATTGCAATGCCCAAGATCAAGACCAACCGGGCAGCGGCCAAGCGTTTCCGCAAGACCGCCTCGGGCAAGTACAAGTGCGGCCACGCCAACCGTAGCCACATCCTCACGAAGAAAGCGACCAAGCGTAAGCGTAATCTGCGTCAGACGGGCCATGTCCGTGCAGAAGACGCAGGCCGTCTGGACCGCATGCTCCCTTACCTCTGAGGAACTGAAAAATGGCACGAGTTAAGCGTGGCGTACAGGCGCGTCGCCGCCACAAGAAGATTCTGGATCTCGCCAAGGGCTATTACAACGCCCGCCGCAAGGTCTTCCGCGTCGCCAAGCAGGCGGTCATCAAGGCACAGCAGTACGCCTACATCGGCCGTAAGCAGAAGAAGCGCAACTTCCGTTCGCTGTGGATCACCCGTATCAATGCGGCTGCCCGCATCAACGGCCTGAGCTACAGCCGCTTCATGAACGGTCTGCTGAAGGCCGGCATCACCCTGGACCGCAAGGTCCTGGCTGACATCGCCGTGCACGACGCAGCCGGTTTTGCTGCGCTGGCCGAAAAGGCCAAGGGCGCGCTGGCGGCATAAGTCCTTCCCGATGCCGTAACCGTTCATCCGGAACGGTGTCAGGTCAAGGCAATGCATGGGGAAGGGCGCAAGTCCTTCCCCATTCTTTTTTGGGTCCCGGCGAGGCCATGGCGGCAGCGCGGGGACGGCGGTGGCGACAGGGGTCGGCCCTTCGCGCATCGCGATGGCAGATCGACTGGAGTTCCGGCCCCCCATGAGCGACATCCAATCCCTCACCACCCAGGCGCTGGCCGATGTGGCCGCCGCACAGAGCCCCGACGTGCTGGAACAGCTGCGCGTGGCCCTGCTTGGCAAGAGTGGCAGCATCACCTCGCAGCTCAAGCAGCTCGGCGCCCTGCCGGCCGACGAGCGCAAGGCCGCCGGTGAAGCGATCAACCAGGCCCGCGACGCGCTGACCCGCGCGCTCGGCGAGCGCAAGGCGCTGCTGGAAGATGCGGCACTGGATGCACGCCTGGCCGCCGAAGCCATCGACATCACCCTGCCGGGTCGCAACGGCGACCGCGCCGGCCTGCATCCGATCACCCGCACCCTGGAGCGCATCACTGGCATCTTCGGCCGGCTGGGCTACGAGCTGTCGGAAGGGCCGGAGATCGAGGACGACTGGCACAACTTCGAGGCGCTGAACTTCCCGCCGCACCATCCGGCGCGCGCCATGCACGACACCTTCTACTTCGGCGACGGCCGCCTGCTGCGCACGCACACCTCCGGCGTGCAGGTGCGCTACATGGGTGACCACGCGCCGCCGCTGCGCATGATCGCCGCCGGCAAGGTGTACCGCAGCGACAGCGACCAGACCCATTCGCCGATGTTCCATCAGGTGGAAGGCCTGCTGGTGGACGAGCATTCGACCTTCGCCGACCTGAAGGGCACGCTGGCCGAGTTCGTGCGCGCCTTCTTCGAGCGCGATTTCGAAATGCGCTTCCGCCCCAGCTATTTCCCGTTCGTTGAGCCGGGCGCGGAAGTGGACATCGCCTGGCAGCAGCCCGATGGCAGCACCCGCTGGCTGGAAGTGCTGGGCTGCGGCATGGTCCATCCGAACGTGCTGCGCAACGTCGGCATCGATCCGGAGCGCTACACCGGCTTCGCCTTCGGCATGGGCGTGGAGCGCTTTGCAATGCTGCGCTACGGCGTCAACGACCTGCGTGCGTTCTTCGAGAACGACGTGCGGTTCCTGAAACAGTTCGCGTAAGCCGCAACCGTGTAGGGCCGAGCCATGCTCGGCTGCTCCCAAATTCGCAGGCCCAGGCGCATGCGCCGGGCCCACCAGGATGACACCATGAAATTCTCCGAAAACTGGCTGCGCAGCCACGTCCCGACCGGCGCTTCGCGCGATGAACTGAGTGCAGTGCTGACCGCCATCGGCCTGGAAGTGGAAGACGTGACCGCGCTGGGCGAAGGCCTCGACCACGTGGTCGTGGCACGCATCGTCGACGCGGTGCGCCATCCGGAAGCGGATCGCCTGCAGGTGTGCAGGGTTGATGCCGGGCAGGGCGAACTGCTGCAGATCGTGTGCGGCGCCCCGAACGCGCGCCCGGGCCTGGTCGCGCCGCTGGCGATGGTCGGTGCGCAGATCGGCGAGCTGAAGATCAAGCCGGCCAAGCTGCGTGGCGTCGAGTCCAACGGCATGCTGTGCTCGGCCAAGGAACTGGGCCTGGACAACGATGCTTCCGGCCTGCTGGAACTGCCCGACGACGCACCGGTCGGCCAGACCCTGGTCGAGTACCTGGGCCTGCCGGATGCCAGCATCGAGATCAAGCTGACCCCGAACCGCGCCGACTGCTTCAGCCTGCGCGGCATCGCCTACGACGTCGCCGCCGCCACCCGCAGTGAAGTGCTGGACTTCGCTGCCGACGCCATTCCGGCAGTCGGCAGCCGTGAGCTGAGCATCCAGCTCGACGCCGGCGCCGAAGCGCCGCGTTACCTGGGCCGTGTCATCGAAGGCGTCAATGCTGCCGCCAAGACCCCGTTGTGGATGGCCGAGCGCCTGCGCCGCAGTGGCGTGCGTCCGGTCTCGCTGCTGGTCGACATCACCCAGTATGTGATGCTGGAGCTGGGCCAGCCGATGCACGCCTACGACCTGGGCACCCTGCAGGGCAGCATCGCCGTGCGGCGTTCGCGCGCGGGCGAGACGCTGAAGCTGCTGGACGGCCGCGATGCTGCGCTGGACGACAGCTTCCTGGTGGTCACCGACGCTGACCGCGCGGTCGGCCTGGCCGGCCTGATGGGCGGCTTCGACACCCGCGTCACCGACGCGACCACCGCCGTGTTCCTGGAAGCCGCGCACTTCGCGCCGGCCGCGATCATGGGTCGTGGCCGCAAGCTTGGCCTGCACACCGATGCCGGCCATCGCTTCGAGCGCGGCGTCGATCCGGCGCTGCCGCGCACCGCGATCGAGTACGCCACCCGCCTGGTGCTGGACCTGGCCGGCGGTACCCCGGCACCGGTCACCGAGGCCGTGCGTGAAGCCGATCTGCCGCAGCCAGCGACCATCGTGCTGCGCCGCGCCCGCATCACCCGCGTGCTCGGCATCACCATCGACGATGCGGAAGTCGAGCGCATCCTGCGCGCGCTGGGCATGGACGTGGTCGCCGCCGCCGACGGCTGGCAGGTGGTCGCGCCGAGCCGCCGCTTCGACATCGCCATCGAAGAAGACCTGATCGAAGAGCTGGCCCGCATCCACGGTTACGAGCAGATCCCGACCACGCTGCCGGGCGGTGCCTCGCGCGTGGCGATGCCGAGCGAGACCCAGCTGGACGCGCTGAGCGTGCGCCGCCAGCTGATCGCCCGTGACCAGCAGGAAACCGTCAATTTCGCCTTCGTCGACGACGCGCTGCTGACCCAGTGGCAGCTGCGCGACGGCCTGGTGCCGCTGGCCAACCCGCTGTCGGCCGAACTGGCGGTGATGCGCCCGTCGCTGCTGCCGGGCCTGGTCGCCACGTTGGGCCGCAACGCCGCCCGCCAGTTGGGCCGTGTGCGCCTGTTCGAGCTCGGCCGCGTGTTCGCCCAGCAGGCCGGAGACGGCCAGCCGGCACCGCTGGAAACCCCGCGCGTGGCCGCTGCGGTCTGCGGTGAGGCGCAGGCGGTGCAGTGGGGCCTGCCGACCCGCAAGGTCGACTTCCATGACCTGAAGGGCGACCTGGAGTCGCTGGCGGCCGCCAGTGGCGCGCAGCTGGAGTTCCGCCCGTCCGTCCGCGCCTACGGTCACCCGGCGCGTTCGGCCGAGGTGTACCGCGATGGCGTGGCGATCGGCTGGATCGGCCAGATCCACCCGCGACTGACCCGGGCGATGGATATCGAAGCCGACGTCTACGCCTTCGAGCTGGACCTGGAGCCGCTGACGGCCCGCCGACTGCCGCGCGCCGGCGAGCTGTCGCGCTTCCCGGCGGTGCGTCGCGACCTGGCGTTCCTGGTGCCTGAACAGGTGGCCTGGGCCGATCTGGCGGCCACCGTCCGCCAGGCCGCCGGCCCGCTGCTGCGCGACCTGAACCTGTTCGACCGTTACGTCGGCCAGGGCGTCGAGCCGGGATTCAAGAGTCTCGCTATGGGCTTGATTTTGCAGGACAAGTCGCGCACTCTGACGGACCGCGACGTGGATGCGGTGGTGGCCGAGGCGGTCACTGCCATCGAGCGTGAACACCACGCCCGGATCCGCGGCTGAGCGGGCAGCACTCGGGGGTAGCAGGCAATGGCATTGACCAAGGCGGAGATGGCGGAAAAGCTGTTCGACGAAGTCGGTCTGAACAAGCGGGAAGCCAAGGAATTCGTCGACGCGTTTTTCGATGTGCTGCGTGAAGCATTGGAACAGGGACGTCAGGTGAAGCTGTCGGGCTTCGGTAATTTCGATCTGCGGCGCAAGAACCAGCGCCCGGGTCGCAACCCCAAGACCGGCGAGGAAATTCCGATTTCCGCCCGTACGGTGGTCACCTTCCGTCCGGGCCAGAAGCTCAAGGAGAGGGTGGAAGCTTATGCTGGATCCGGGCAGTAACCGCGAACTACCGCCGATCCCGGCCAAGCGCTACTTCACCATCGGTGAAGTCAGCGAGCTGTGCGACGTCAAGCCGCATGTCCTGCGCTACTGGGAAACCGAGTTTCCCAGCCTTGAGCCGGCCAAGCGCCGAGGCAACCGCCGCTACTACCAGCGCCACGACGTGCTGATGGTGCGGCAGATCCGCAGCCTGCTGTACGAACAGGGCTACACGATCGGTGGTGCACGCCTGCGTCTGGACGGCCCCGATGCCCGCGAGGAATCGGCGCTGAGCAACCAGATCATCAAGCAGGTGCGCATGGAGCTGGAAGAAGTGCTGCAGTTGCTGCGCCGCTGATCCCATTTCCATCGTAATCCGCTATACTTCACGGCCCGCCGCAGTGGCGGGCACATCGCAGCATCAGTCGGGGCGTAGCGCAGCCTGGTAGCGCATCTGCCTGGGGGGCAGAGGGTCGTCGGTTCGAATCCGGCCGTCCCGACCACTGTGATGAATCAAGAAGCCCGCGCAGCGATGCGTGGGCTTTTTTGTGCGTGCGGTGTATGCTGCGCGCCACTCGTACTACCGCGGCTGCTGAACCCGGTACTCACGAGAACACATCATGGATTCTGCAAGAAGCCGTGCCTGGCGTCGCAGCCAGGCTCGCAACCGTGGTGGCGACCGCGCCACGACCGCCTACAGCTACAAGCCCGAGAAGAACTGGAAGCTGCTGTATACGCGCGACGCCAAGCTCGCGCGCGCACGCCAGCTGGGCTTCACCTATCCGGTCCTCAGCGCCCGCCAACTGCAGGAACAGGAATGATCAACCTGCTGTTCGTCTGCAGCCGCAACCAGCTGCGCAGCCCGACCGCCGAAGCCATGTGGCGACGGCGACCCGGCTTCGCTGCGCTGTCGGCCGGCACCAGCCCGCATGCACGACGCCCCATCGGCCCGGCGGATATCCGCTGGGCCGATGTCATCTTCGTGATGGAGGCCAAGCACCAGCATCGCCTGCAGGCCGCCTATGCGCGCCTGCTGGAATACAAGCGCCTGCATTGCCTGGATATCCCCGACGACTATCGCTGCATGGATCCGCTGTTGATGGACCTGCTGGATGCAAAGGTGACCACGTATCTCGATCAGCTGCCGGCAAAGCGGTAGAGCAGCTCCGGATCGCCTTCGTCCAATCCGTGCACGATGCCGCTGTCGATGAAACCCGAAGCGGCGAGCAGGCGTTGCATGCCGGTATTGGAAGCATTGGTCGAAGTGAACAGCCTGCCGTGGCCGTGCAGCGCGATGGCATGGCGCAGCAGGGCGGCGCCGACGCCCTGGCTGCGTTGTTCGCGCGCCACCATCAGCATCTCGACGAAGGCTTCGCCGAAGAAGTGATGGTGGATGACCAGGTAACCGGCCAGCTGACCGGCCCATTCGGCCACGTGCATGCCACCACGGGCCTGCCAGTCGCTGATCTGCCGTGCGCGTTGCGGATCGTGGACCGCAACGCTGTCGAGCGCGATCAACGCGGAAACGTCGGCGGGCATTGCCTCGCGGATGTGCAACATCGTCGAGGAGGGATCGGGCGGCACCATCGAAGGCTCCTGGGCTGGGTGCGCCCAGTCTATCGATCACCTCGGCCGCGTCTGCGCATGCGCCACAGCCAGCGTGTGGTCGGCAGTCAATACACACGGAACTCGGCACGGCAGCCGTCGCTGACCCACACGCCGCGGCGGTCCCAGCCCCAGTTGCGATCCTCGACGCACGGTGTCACCGACTTCTGCTTGACCAGGCGTACCTCGTGGCGCACACGGATGCGGCATTCCTTGTCCTTCTGCTCGTAGGACTCGCAGACCAGGCGCTCGCCATCGTCATCGCGGTCACGGTCCCGGCCGCGCCCCGGCCAGCGGCCGCGTCCCTGTCCGTCGGCCACGAACTCGGCGCGACAGCCGTCGGTGACCCAGAGCATGCGGCGGCTCTGGCCCCAGTTCTGGTCCTCTACGCAGCGGGTGACCGACAGCTGCCTGGCCAGGCGCATGCGGCCTTCGATCGGGCACTGCTGGGTCTTGTTGAACTGCGATTCGCAGCGCAGCGGCGCAATGGGATCGCTGCCGTAATCCTGGGCGGCCACCGTGGTGGCGGCCAGCAGCAGGGCCAGGGTGGGGAGGGCAATCGGCAGCAGCAGGCGATGGGTCATGGGGGGCCTCGGCAGGGGAACGGGCCGCAAGAATGGACCAGCCCGGGGCCATCGGAACGGGGCGTTCCGGCGTTGGCTCAGTGGGGATTTAGTAGTGTGCACCGGCCCATGCAGAGCCTTACATCCCTTATCATCGCGGCACATCCGATCGCATCGGCTTACACCTTCTTACATCTCTCCCACGCTTGCCGGCCCAGCCTGTGGCTGCCGTCACTGGCGTGCAGCCGGCGTGTGGAGGAGGATGCGCGGACCACGACGACCACAGGGGGTTGCGTTGATCAGCAGTACCGTCATTCATCGCTCGGCTGGCGCAGAGGCCGGGCAGGTGCGTGTCCTGGACACCACGTTCAAGGGCAAGCATGTGTTCATTGCGTGGGGCCTGCGCGGGCCGGAACTGGCCCGCAGCGCGGACCCGCCCGCCACCGTGGCTGCGCGCAAGGCGCTGCATGCCGTGGCCGGCCACAGCGAGGGACCGCGCAGCCCGGAGGTGTTCATCGCCAACCAGTCGGCAGTGGCGATTACCGTCTATCGGCTGCTGACCGAGGCGCGTTCGGGCGATGCCATCTTCTTCCTGTGTGATTCGCAGGCCGTGGTCGACTGGTTGATCACCGCACTGGAAGTGCAGGGCGAAGACTGACAGCGCGCAGGGTCAGGCCAGTGCCGCATCCACCGCCGCCAGGGCGTGCAGGGTGGTGGTGTCGAACAGCGGCACCGGGCTGTCCTCGGCGCGGACCAGCAACATGATTTCGGTACAGCCGAGGATGATCGCTTCGGCGCCGCGTGCAACCAAGCGCGCGATCACGCCGGCGTATGCCTGCCGCGAATGCTCGCTGACCACGCCGCAGATCAGCTCCTGGTAGATGATGTCGTGCACGCTGCGGCGATCATCGGCCTCCGGAACCAGTACCTCCAGCCCGAAGCGGTCCTGCAGCCGGTCGCGGTAGAACGCCTGCTCCATGGTGAAGGCGGTGCCGAGCAGTCCCACCTTGCGGATGCCGGCCTGCAGGATCGCCGCGGCGGTCGGGTCCGCGATATGCAGCAGGGGCAGCGGGCATCCGGCTTCGATCCGGCCGGCCAGCGTGTGCATGGTGTTGGTGCAGATCACCAGCAGCTCGGCGCCACCGGCCTGCAGCCGCCGTGCAGCATCGAGCATGTGGTTGCCCAGCAGATCCCATTGGCCGTCGTGCTGCAGCTGCTTGATGCCGGCGAAATCCACCGACCACAGCAGCAGTTGCGCCGAATGCGCGCCACCGAGGCGATGCCGCACCGCCTCGTTGATGAGGCGGTAGTACTGCGCCGAGCTTTCCCAGCTCATGCCGCCGATCAGGCCAAGGGTCTTCATGCACTGCTCCAAGCCAGAGACGGCCATTGCAGCACAGATGGCAGTGGCGCTGCCGTGCACGGGCGCCGGCATCTGTAACCGTCGCATCCACCGCCCGCTGTATGTGCCGCGTCCTGCATGGGTGCCCTATGCTGGTGCCGTCTTCTGAAGTGGAAACCGGCAATGGCCCTGCATACCTGGTGGTGGTTCCTGGCCACGGTCTTCGTGCTGTGCGGGACGCCCGGGCCGAACATGCTGCACATCCTCGGGCGCAGCGTCGGGCTGGGGTTCCGTGGCAGCGTGCCGGCCATGGCCGGCTGCCTGCTGGCGATGCTGCTGGTGCTGGCCGCATCCGCTGCGGGCCTGAGCGCGTTGCTGCACTCCTCGCCGATGCTGTTCGAAGTGCTGCGCTATCTCGGTGTGGCCTACCTGGCCTGGCTTGGCATCAAGGCGTGGCGTGACAGCTGCCGCCCGGCACCCGCGGTGGCCGATGCTGCAGAGGTCACACTGGCGCCGGTACATGGCGCAGCGACGGTATTCCGTGGCGGCCTGTGGGTTGGCCTGAGCAACCCCAAGCTGTTGTTGTTCGCCGCGGCGTTCCTGCCGCAGTTCGTTGATCCGTCGCGTAGCCAGGCCGTGCAGTACAGCGTGCTGGTGGCGACCTTCGCGGCCTGCGAACTGTTCTGGTACGTGATGTACGCCGCCGGTGGCCACGGCCTGCGTCGTTGGCTTGCAAAGCCATTCGCACGGCGCTGGTTCGACCGGCTGGTGGGAAGCGTGTTCCTGGCCTTCGCGGTGGCGCTGCTGCGCTTCCGGCCGCGCTGATTCACGCCGCACACGCGGCCTTTTCACGACTGCCGCATCGGCTGCGGCCTAGCCTGATCACACCGTTTGCGTTCCCCGCGGGGTAAGGACTGACATGATCAAGTGGGCCATCATTTTCGCCATCATCGGCATCATCGCCGGCGTGCTGGGCTTCGGCGGCATCGCCGGTGCCGCTGTGGGCATCGCCAAGTTCCTGTTCTGGGCCGGCATCATCATTGCCGTGGTGCTGTTCCTGATCGGCATGAGCGTGGCGAAGAAGGTCAGCTAGCACCTGTCGCGCAGCAGCGTGTTCAGTGCGCGCTGCTGCGCGAGAACAGGTTGATCACCAGCACGCCGGCGCAGATCAGCGCGATGCCGGCCAGCGCAGCTGCATCCAGCCGCTGCTTGAACACCACCAGGCCGATCAGCGAGATCAGCACGATGCCGACGCCGGACCAGATCGCATAGGCGATGCCGGTCGGCACCGACTTCATGGTGACCGACAGCAGGTAGAAGCACAGCCCGTAGCCGACCAGCGCGCCCAGTGTCGGCCACAGCCGGCTCATGCCGTCCGAGGCCTTCAGCAGCGACGTGGCAATCACTTCCAGCACGATGGCGGCGGCCAGGTAGATATAGGGGTTCATCGCGGGCTCCGGGTCACTGCGGGTCGCACAGCTTGAGGGCCTGCTCGGCCATCGCCAGCGCATTGAGGCGCTCTGCTTCGTCCAGCGGCCGACCATAGGCGGTGGCCCAATAGCCATCGGCCGCGCAGCGTGCCGCGTACAGGCGCGGATCGCCCGCCTCGCCGGGGAACTCGGCCAGCATCGCGCGCTTCCAGTCGCGCCAGTGCGCCAGCAGGGCCGGCTCCATCAGGTTGCCCAGGGTCAGGCCGACGTTGTTGTCCTGTTCCTGCTGCAGCAGGTGCTCGAAGTTGGCCCGCACATAGGCGCGGCTGAAGCAGCCGTGGCCGGGCGTGCCGTCCTGCAGGAGCGTGCGCACACGCGCCTCGAATTCGCCGATGAGTGCGCCGATGGCTTCATCGACCAGCGCCTGCTTGCTGCTGAAATGGTGGAACAACGCGCCCTTGCTGACCCCGGCCACGCGCGCGACATCCTGCACGGTCAGTGCCGCCAGCCCGTTCTGGCCAATCACGGCGATGGTGGCGTGCAGCAATGACTGGCGCACGCTGTCGGGCGCTTTGCGCCGCGAGCGGGGAGGGGGCGGGGACATGATGGGAAGAAACCGACTGGACGGTATGATTGTAGCGCAGCCGGATCGCGTCACCGGCGCGACCATCGGCCACCGCCCGGTGGGAGCCGGATCAATCGTCGATGCGTGCGAAACGCGCCTGCGGGCCGTGTTTGCCTGGGACCTGCTCGACGAACATCGGGTAGGGGCGTACCCACAGGCCGCCTTCGCCGTAGAGTGCGCGGTACAGCACCAATGGTTCCAGCGTCTCGCTGCTGCGGACGATGTCGATCACTTCGTATTCGCCGCCCTTGAAGTGGCGATACCGGCCACGGGCGAGGTCGGGCAGGGGACTCAGCTCAGCCATGACGGGTCGTGCTCACTTGCGCGCCGGGCTGGCGGGCGTGGCGCAGTACGCGTCGATGGCCTCGGCGCTGTTGGCCAGGCCGTGTGCCTGTGCCAGCTCCCAGGGCCGCTCGCAGCGCTGGCTGTGTTCGCACCACTGGTAGCCGGCCGAGCCGATGCAGCCGTGCGCGTCGCGATCGCCGCCTACCTTGGGCATGGTTGTCGAAGGCTTGCCGTCGGCACGCGGGGCTGCATTGTCCGGGCTCGCGCATGCGGCCAGAACCAGCAGCGCTGGAATCAGAAGAAGCACCTTCATGCGCGAGCTCCGTGCGTAAAGCAACATATTCTGTCGCAAATAGCCCGTTAGCAAGCGCTCAATGCACGGCGGCGCGGACCAACTCTTCGATCAGAATCAGATAGCTGGCCACGAAATAGAACTTCAGCAACGTCGAACGCTGGTGCGAGAAGAAGGTGCGCATGTGGAAGGGGCCCCTGTTGATGATGGTAGTGTGAAGCCCAGCTGACTCCGTGACAAGGATCACGGAATGAACGAGCTAAACGGACTCAGGGATGTGATGAGGCGAAGTTCCGACCCAAAGGCGCGGCATTTTCGTACAAATCTGATAGGCCATCCCGGAGGCGGTCGCTAGCCTGATGGTGTAACGGCGAGCGGCACGTCTGCCTGCCACCGCACCCTTTATCCGCAGGAGCCTCCCCATGGTCATCACCGTCCAATGCACTGCCCAGCGCTGGTCCGTACTGCACCCGCAGGCACGCGAGGCCACCCGCTACGCACGTGGCGCCGACGCCTTTGACGCCGCCGCCGCGCTGGCCCTGGAGCATCACCGCCGCACCGGCCAGCGCAGCACGGTGCGGGTCGAGGCGCTTGGCAACACGGTAGACGCGCTTCACGTCGGAGAGTGACGCCAGCAACTGTGACGCAGTCAGGTCCGGTTGCGTTGTTTGAATGGGGAAAAACTGCCGTTGCGCTCCCCTCTGTGCGCCGGGCCGTGAATCCCGGATGCTTGCGCCATCGTATTCATCTGGAGATCTCGATGGGCAAGGCACTCACTTGGCGCACCCTGGCCTGCACCCTGTTGCCGATGCTGGCGGCGGCCGGCGGCGCCCAGGCGCAGAGCTATGGCTACGGCTATGACGACGACCGCTATGGTGGCCGCGATGGCAGTGGCATCGTGCGCTGCGAGTCGGTCAAGAATCGCAGCAATGAGTGCCGCCTGGACGGCCGCGCGCGGTTGATCCGCCAGTTGTCCGGTTCGCCCTGTGTGGAAGGTGAGACCTGGGGCCAGTCGCGCAACGGCGTCTGGGTCACACAGGGGTGCCGTGCCGAATTCGTCGGTGAATACCGCCGCGGTGGCGGCTGGGGTGGCAATGGTGGCGGCTGGGGCAATGGCAATGGCAACGGATGGGGCGGCGGCGATGTGGTCACCTGCCATTCCAATGGACATCGGCAGGAGTACTGCGATGCGCGCATCCGCCGGGGTGTGCGCCTGATCCGCCAGGACTCACGCAGCGCCTGCATCGAAGGCCAGAGCTGGGGCTGGGATCGCCGCGGCATCTGGGTGAGTGATGGCTGCCGGGCGCAGTTCCAGGTGAACTGAGCTTTACGGGTTCAGCCCATGAAAATCAGAATAATCTGATACAGCTCACATTTTGAACGCCGTATTGTCTGCGATCAGGGCACGTTGTGTGCCCTGAATCTCAGCGGTGCCGTGTGCCATAGCCGGCATGGGCATCCCGCCGCCATCGATACGCTGCCTCAAGGAGTGAGCTGCATGTTGATCCGCCTGCAATGCGAACAGCGCCAGTGGCGCGTGCTGCATCCGGACCGGCCGGAGCCGATCGAGTTCCGCGATGGCGCCCGCGCCTACGACTTCGCCGAGACTCTGGCCCGCCTGCACTTTGTCGACACCGGTCAGCGTGCGGCCGTGCGCGTGGAAGCCAGCGGCGCGTTCGTCGAAGCGGTCAGTTACGGCTGAGCGCGGGTGCCTGCCAAGGCAGGCACCCGGAATTCCATCATCCACGCATGGCGTGGATCTACGCGTTTCGAGCCTGGAGGGTGCGGACGCTGTCCGCGCCCATTGCGCCCTGTGTGGATCTACCGGGTGGTGATCGGCCTCAGCCTGCCGCGCTGAGCGGCGGGGTACCTGCGGCGAGCTGCGGCCAGCGCTTGAGCACAGCGGCGCGGATGCCGGCGGCGTCGATGCCGGCTTCGGCCAGCAGGTCTTCGCGGCTGGCATGGTGCTGGTAGCTGTCGGGCAGCCCCAGGTGCAGGATCGGACGCAGCACGCCTTCGGCATTGAGCAGTTCACCAACACCGGAGCCGGCGCCACCGGCCACCACGTTGTCTTCGATCGTCACCAGGCCCTCATGCTGGGCGGCGACAGCCAGCACCAGCTCGCGGTCCAGCGGCTTGATGAAACGCATGTTGACCACGCTCAGGCCCAGTTCGCGGCCGACCTGCTCGGCGGCGGCCACGGTGCTGCCGAAGGCGAGCAGGGCAATGCGGCTGCCCTGCAGGCGCAGTTCGCCCTTGCCGATCGGCAGGGTCGACAGGTCGGTGCCGGCTGCAACGCCGGTGCCGGTGCCGCGCGGGTAGCGCACGGCGGCCGGGCCCGGGTGCTGCAGGCCGGTGCTTAGCATCTGCCGGCACTCGGCTTCGTTGGACGGTGCCATCACCACCAGGTTCGGCACGCAGCGCAGGAAGCTCAGGTCGAGGTTGCCGGCGTGGGTCGCACCGTCCGGGCCGACCACGCCGGCGCGGTCGATCGCGAACAGCACGTCCAGGTCCTGGATGGCCACGTCATGTACCAGCTGGTCGTACGCGCGCTGCAGGAAGGTCGAGTAGATCGCCACCACCGGCTTGCCACCCTGTGTGGCCATGCCGGCGGCGAGGGTGACCGCATGCTGTTCGGCAATCGCCACGTCGAAATAGCGCTGCGGGTATTCCTTGCTGAAACGCACCAGGCCGGAGCCTTCGCGCATCGCCGGGGTGATGCCGTACAGGCGCGGCTCGGCGGCGGCGGCATCGCACAGCCAGTCGCTGAATACATCGGTGTAGGTCGGCTTCTTGGCCCCGGCCTTGGCCACCAGGCCCTTGTCCGGATCGAACGGGCCCACGGCGTGGTAACCGATCTGGTCGCCCTCGGCCGGCTCGTAACCCTTGCCCTTGGTGGTCATCACATGCAGCAGCTTCGGGCCCTTGGAGGCGCGCAGCGTCTTCAGCGTGGACAGCAGGGCGGGCATGTCGTGGCCGTCGATCGGGCCGGTGTAGTGGAAGCCCATTTCCTCGAACATCGTGGAAGGCACGAACATGCCCTTCCAGTGCTCTTCCCAGCGTTTCACGAAGCGTGCCGGATTGTTCTTCTTGTCACCGAGAATCTTCTTGCCGCCTTCGCGCAGCGCGTTGAGCGTGCGGCTGCCGGTGGCGCGGCCCAGCATCTTGGTCAGGCCGCCCACGGCCTCGGAGATCGACATGTTGTTGTCGTTGAGGATCACCAGCAGGTTCGGCTCCGGCTCCATGCCGCCAGCGTGCATCAGCGCTTCGAACGCCATGCCGGCGGTCATCGCGCCGTCACCGATCACCGCCACGATCTTGCGGTCGTCGCCTTCGGACTGGCGGGCGATGGCCATGCCCAGTGCGGCCGAGATCGAGGTCGAGGAGTGGCCGACACCAAAAGTGTCGTACTCGCTTTCCTCGCGCTTCGGGAACGGCGCGATGCCGTCCTTCTGCTTGACGGTGTGGATCTCGTCGCGGCGGCCGGTCAGGATCTTGTGCGGGTAAGTCTGATGGCCGACGTCCCAGACCAGCTGGTCGTGCGGTGTCTGGTACAGGTAGTGCAGGGCCACGGTGAGCTCGATCACGCCCAGGCCGGCGGCGAAGTGGCCGCCACTCTTGCCCACCGATTCAATGAGGTAGGCGCGCAGTTCGTCGGCAACCGCCCTCAATTCGGATTCGTCGAACGTGCGCAGGTCATCCGGCGTCTGGATGCGCGCGAGGCGGGGATAGCGGGCAGAGTCGATCATCATGTTCGCACTTTTTCTGAACGCCCATTTTCGCCCTCAAACGGGGGTGGGGCAAGCAAACGCCGCCGTCCGTGACAGGACGGTGAGGGTTGCATTTTCAGGCGTTCAGGTGCTCAGTTTCGAGCGCTTGGGCAATTGCGCCTTCAGGAAGGCCATCTGGTCGGCCAGGATGTTGCGGTTGGACAGGATCAGGTGCTCGATCCAGCTGGGCCGGTAGGGCACTGCCAGCAGGGGCATGCCGGCCTGCTGCGGGGTGCGGTCGCTCTTGCGCGAATTGCAGTGGAAGCAGGCGGTGACCACGTTTTCCCAGCAGTCCAGGCCGCCCTTGGACAGCGGCATGACGTGGTCGCGGGTGAGCGTGGGGCGGCTGAACTGCTGGCCGCAGTACATGCACAGCTGGGCGTCGCGGGCGAAAAGGGCCTGGTTGGTCAGGTTCGGCGTCGGGTCGATCGCACGGGAGCGGGCGTGGCCGCGGGCGGCGATGATCGGGTGCAGGTCCATGCCGCTCTGCAGGCCGCTGAAACGGTTGGTGCCGCCGTGGATGTGCAGGCAGGGGTCGCCGAGCGTCCAGGCCACCGCCTCGCGGGCGTAGAGGCAAGCCGCATCCTGCCAGGTGATCCAGTCCAGTACGCGTCCGTGGGCATCAAGCGAGAGCAGCCGGACCGAACCGGGGCGATGCAGCGTCGTGGCGTTGGGCGATGCTTCGGCGCCCGGAGCAGAAAACGGAGCTCCGGCTTCGATCAGACCCAAGCGTGTAGTGTCTGTCTCCATCGGGAGAACAGCTTATACCTGAATCATTGCGATTTGGGTATCGCCCGGAGGGCGAAACCCAAATCGCAATGATTCAGGTCCGCGCATTCCTCCTATCCCCCGCACCTGTCGGTGCGCCCCCCTTAACAAAGGGGGGCTTTTCCCCAGATGGATTTCGGTAGTTTCCATCCACGCGTGGCGTGGATCTACGCAGATCGCGGGGAACTGTCAGAGGCGGGGCGGTGTGGGTTGGCAGGACCGTTGGCGCCATGGAGGGCGCCATCGAGCCCCCAGGGGTGAGGGCGCTTTGCTTGCGAAGCACTGCTTCGCAAGCGCCCGAACGCACAGTCGCCAGCGGCTGGGCCGGACCGCGGAGCGGGGTTTACGGCGTGTCCTGCCAGCCCACACCGCCCCGCCATCCACCGGGATCCAGCTGTTGCTATTGCGGTTGCCGGCCAGCGGCCGGCACTACCGCGGGTGCCGGGCGAAGCCCGGCTCAGGCGCCGAAGCGCTCGTCGTCCATGGCCATCAGCGGCGCGGCGCCGGCCTGGATCGCGGCGGCGTGGCTGAGGGTGCGCGGCAGCACGCGGGCGAAGTAGAACCGTGCGGTCTCGCGCTTGCCCTGGGCGAAGGCGGCGCCGTGCGCGCTGGCATCGGCGGCGGCCACGCTGCGGGCCCACCAGTAGGCCAGCACCACGTAACCCGAATAGAACAGGTAGTCGTAGCTGGCCGCGCCCAGTTCGTCGGGATTGGCGGCCGCGCGCTGCAGCACGTCCATCGTCAGCTTGCCCCATTCGGCGGCCTTGGCGCGCAGCGGGCCGATGAACTCGGCCAGCGCTTCGTTGCCCTCGTGTTCCTTGGCGAAGGCTTCGATCTCGGCCAGCATCAGCTTCAGGCCGGCGCCCTGGCTGGATGCGGTCTTGCGGCCGATCAGGTCCAGCGCCTGGATGCCGGTAGTGCCTTCATACAGCGTGGTGATGCGTGCATCGCGGGCCAGCTGCTCCATGCCGTGCTCGCGGATGTAGCCGTGGCCACCGAAGCACTGCAGGGCGTTGTAGGTGTTCTCGATGCCCCATTCGGTCTGGCAGGCCTTGGAGATCGGGGTCAGGAAGCTCACCAGGGTGTCGGCGCGCTCGCGCTCGGCGGCATCCTCGGCGTGGTGGGCGATGTCGATCAGGGTGGCGGCGTGCAGTGCCAGCAGGCGGCTGCCTTCGACCAGCGACTTCACGGTCAGCAGCATGCGACGCACGTCCGGGTGGACCAGGATCGGGTCGGCCGGCTTGTCCGGGAACCTGGCGCCGCTCAGGGCGCGCGATTGCAGGCGCTCACGGCTGTACTTCAGTGCGTTCTGGTAGGCGCGCTCGGACAGGCCGATGCCCTGCAGGCCGACGCCTAGGCGCGCGGTGTTCATCATGGTGAACATGGCCTGCAGGCCCTTGTGCGGCTGGCCGACCAGGTAACCCTGCGCACCATTGAAGTTCATCACGCAGGTGACCGACCCCTTGATGCCCATCTTGTGTTCGATCGAGCCACAGCGCAGTGCATTGCGCTCGCCGACGTTGCCATCGCGGTCGACCTTGAACTTCGGGGTGACGAACAGCGAGATGCCCTTGGCGCCCGGAGGGGCGTCGGGCAGCTTGGCCAGCACCAGGTGCACGATGTTCCCGGTCAGGTCGTGCTCGCCGGCGGTGATGAAGATCTTGGTGCCGGTGATCGAGTAGCTGCCGTCGGCGTTCGGCTCGGCCTTGGTCTTGAGCAGGCCCAGGTCGGTGCCGCAGTGCGGCTCGGTCAGGCACATCGTGCCGGTCCAGCGGCCTTCGATCAGCGGCTTGAGGAAGGCGTCGTGCTGCCACGCCTCGCCGTGCTGCTTCAGCGCTTCAATGGCGCCGTGCGAGAGCAGCGGGAAGTTGCCCCACGCCAGGTTGGCGGCGTTGATCATTTCGTTGAGCGGCACCCCCAGGGTGTGCGGCAGGCCCTGGCCGCCCAGCTCCGGCGAGGCGGTCAGGCCGGTCCAGCCGCCATCGACGAACTGGTCGTAGGCCTGCTTGAAGCCGGGCGGGGTGGTCACTTCACCGGTGGCCTGGTCGAGTACGCAGCCGATCTCGTCGCCGACGCTGTTGAGCGGGGCCAGCACGGTGGCGCTGAAGCGGCCGGCTTCCTCCAGCACGGCATCGACCACGTCGGCGGTGGCGTCGGTGAAGCCCAGGCGGGCGAACAGGGGTTCGACCTTGAGCACGTCGTGCAGGGCGAAACGGAGGTCGGAAAGCGGGGCGGTGTAGCTGCTCATCGGTACGTCTCGATTTGATCAGGGCAGAGGGGAGCGGCGCCGGGCGCCGCGACGAAAGGCGGGTTCAGCGCAGCACGCCGGGCAGGCCGGGGGCCTGGTTGAGGGTGCTGCGGCTGCTGATGTCGAAGCTGCGCTGCTTCTTTTCCTGCGGCGTGGCCGCCACCGTTCCCTTCAGGGCGTAGGCCAGGGTGCGGTTGCTGGCCAGCGCGTCGGCCACCACCAGGCGCGCGGTCGAGCTGGGCACGAGGTCGACATTGATGACGTCGGCGGAGGTGCCGCCGATGGAGATGCCGGGCTTGACCTGCAGGGTGCCGGCATCGCTGTCGCCGACGGTCAGCGCCAGTGAGACATCATCGAAGGTCATCGGCATCGAGCTGAAGTTCTGCAGGCGCAGGGCCACGGTCCAGTTGCCGTCGGCACGCACGGTCAGCTGCTGCAGGCTGGCCGCCGGTTCCGAAACACGCTTGACGATGCCGTTGCTGCAGGCAACAAGGGCGAGGGTGCACAGGACGATCAAGGCGGTACGGAAGCGGTGGAGCATGGGCGCAAGTCCTCTGGAGGGGGTGCGTTGGGGTAAGCATACTACGGCGTATGGTTTTATGGATCGCCCGGGGCGACCCGTCCGCAGAGGGTAGCGCGTGAAGATGGCGGTCGGGCATGCACAACGCCGGATGGCGCGCGCACGATGCGCCGGATGCGAAGCGGTTCAGTCGGCCGCGGGATCGCGCAGCGGGGCCATCAGGCGCAGTGGCCCGAGGTCGTACCCCATCGACTCGGCCTTGGCTTTCAACTGTTCGAACCGATCGCGCTCCATCTCCGGCAGGCGCGAGAGGATCCACAGATACTTGCGGCCGGGTTCGCCGACCAGGGCCCATTGATAGTCCGGGTCCAGCGCCAGCACCCAGTAGTCGGCCCAGACCAGGGGCGCCCAGCTCAGCCAGTCGGGGACGAAGCGCACCTGCAGTTGCCCGGGATGGCCGGCCACCGGGCGTGCCACGCCTTCGGCGACCACGCGCTCGCCGTCACCCTTGCGGCAGGCATTGGTGACGCTGATGCGGCCGTCGCGGCGCAGGCCATAGTTGGCGGTGATGTCGCCCACGCACTGCTTCTGGAACGAGACTGGAAGATGCGCGATCTCGTGCCATTGGCCCGCGTAGCGATCAATGTCCAGGTGCTCGACAGCGCGCACCGGTTCAGTGGCGATCACCGGGAAGGCGGCCAGCAGCAGGCAGGCGAGCAGGGCGGGGCGCAGATGCATCGGCAGGCTCCAGGCAGGAGTCTGGAGCGTAGGTGCCGCGGCCCGTGCCGGTGTAAATGTTTCGTCAACCGAGCCACGGTGGTCGCCGCTTGCGCGAAGCGCGAATAAAAAGAGACCTGCATTTCTGCAGGTCTCTGAAGATGGTGGCCGAAGACGGAATCGAACCGCCGACACGGGGATTTTCAATCCCCTGCTCTACCAACTGAGCTACTCGGCCAAATTGTGTGGCTACCCCGGTGAGTGCGGTTTCCGGAAAAAAAAGACCCGCATTTCTGCAGACCTTCGAAAGTGGTGGCCGAAGACGGAATCGAACCGCCGACACGGGGATTTTCAATCCCCTGCTCTACCAACTGAGCTACTCGGCCACATGTTTCGTTGCAGCGAGGTCGCTGCCAAGGACGCGTATATTACGGAGGTCGGCTGCCTTCGGCAAGCGTTTTGCCAAGATTTCTTCACATTGCCCTCTGCGCGCTCGCAAGTGCTTGATCCTCCGTTGTGGAGCGGGGCGTGGCCCATCGATTGTCGTCTGCGGTGGAAATCTGCAGGTCGCCGCGTTCGCCAAAGCTGCAAGGGCAAGGGGTGCGCCGGACCCGCGCGGGTCCGGGCAGTGGAACGCTGTTTTCGTGGCCGCCATCGGGGATCGCCGCAGCGTAGTGTCGGCAGTCCTTTCCCGATGCTGGCAACAGCAGAGACCTGGCCATGTCCGATTCCTCCACCGCGTCCCGCATCGTGCTTGCCTCGCGTCCGCAGGGGGCGCCAAGTGCAGCCAATTTCCGCCTGGAACAGGTTGCGCTGCCGGCACTGGCCGATGGCGAAGTGCTGCTGCGCAACCGCTACCTCTCGTTGGACCCGTACATGCGAGGACGCATGGACGAGGGCCCGTCGTATGCCGCGCCGGTGGCGGTAGGGGCGGTGATGGAAGGCCAGACCGTGGCCGAGGTGCTGCAATCCAAGGCCGAGGGCGTAACCGCAGGCGAGCTGGTGCTGGCGCCGGGTGGCTGGCAGACCCACGCGGTGCTGCCGGCCAAGGCGCTGGGGCGTCGTCTGGATCCGGCCGGGCTGCCGCTCAGTACGGCGCTGGGGGTATATGGCATGCCCGGCTTCACCGCCTATTCCAGCCTGCATGAAATCGCCCGTCTGAAGCCGGGCGAGACGTTGGTGGTAGCCGCCGCGACCGGGCCGGTGGGCGCGACCGTGGCGCAGCTGGCCAAGCTGCAGGGCGCGCGCGTGGTCGCCATCGCCGGTGGCGAGGCCAAGCGTGCCTATCTGCAGACGCTGGGCGTGGACGTGGCGCTGGATCATCGCGTGGCTGATTTTGCGGACCAGCTGCGCGCGGCAGTGCCTGCGGGCATCGACGTGTACTTCGAGAATGTCGGCGGCCATGTGCTGGATGCGGTGCTGCCGCTGCTCAACGACTTCGCCCGCATTCCGGTCTGCGGCACCATCGCTACCTACAACGAGCGGGGCGTCGAGCAGCCTGGCCCGGATCGGCTGCCGTCACTGTTCAGCCAGATCCTGCGCCAGCGCCTGACCGTGCGTGGTTTCATCGTGCACGACTTCAACCACCTGTGGCCGGACTTCGAACGCGAGATGCTGCAGTGGCTGCGCGAGGGCCGCATCCAGTACCGCGAGGATGTGGTGGAAGGTCTGGAGAAGGCGCCGGAGGCGTTCTTCGGGCTGTTGCAGGGGCGCAACTTCGGCAAGCTGGTGGTGAAGCTGGATTGAGTGCTTGGTGGGTGTGCCGACCAAGGTCGGCACCTACGGGAAGCTGGGCGTGCCGACCAAGGTCGGCGGCTATCGGGTGGCGTCAGCCGTTGGCGACCTTTTCCCGGCGCAGCAGTTCGCGCTTGCGCGCAACGCCCCAGGCATAGCCGGACAGGTCACCGTCGCGGCGCACCACGCGGTGGCAGGGCACGGCTACCGCCAATGGATTGCTCGCGCAGGCACGTGCCACCGCACGACTCGAGCGTGGTGCACCGATATGCGCGGCAATATCCGCATACGACGCGGTCTGGCCGCGCGGAATCTGCTGCAGTGCCTGCCATACCCGCTGCTGGAAGGCGGTGCCGCGGATATCCAGCGGCAGTGTGGCGCCTCGCGAGGGATCCTCGACCAGGCCCACCACCTGTGCCACCAGTTGCTCATAGCCGTGGTCGGCACCGACCAGTTCGGCCTGGCGGAAGCGTTGCTGCAGTGACTGCAGCAGCGCCTCCGGATCGTCGCCGAGCAGGATCGCGACCACGCCGGTGGCGCTGCTGGCCACCAGCACGCTGCCCAGTGAGCTTTCGGCAAGCGCGAAGTGGATGACTTCGCCGCGACCACCTGCGCGCCATTGCTTGGGAGTCATGCCCAGCAACTTCGGTGCGTTCTCGTAGAAGCGCCCGCTGGAGCCGAAGCCGGCATCGTGGAAGGCATCGGTGATGCGCTCCTGCTGTTCGAGCCCGGTGCGCAGGCGGTCGGCGCGCAGCGCGGCAGCGTACTGCTTGGGGGTCAGCCCGGTGGCCTGTTTGAACAGGCGATGCAGGCGCGTCGGGCTGCAGCCGGCGATGTCGGCCAGCTCCTGCAGCGAGGGCTCGTCGAGGCTGGCCTGCAGATGGCGGCAGACCCGTTCGACGCGGGCGTCGAGGGCGGTGGTGGCGGTGCTGTCCATGGGCGGATTCTGGCACGTGCCGGTTCTGCGGAAACTCCGTTTCCTGCACCTGGCCGCGAGGCCCGGAAACGGAGTGTTGGTGGGCCGGAGGCGCGGCATCGTGGCGGCCACTCCACAACCGGTACCACCCTCATGCGCCTGAACAACAAGATCGCCCTCATCACCGGTGCCAGCGCTGGCATTGGTCGTGCCAGCGCCCTGCGCTTTGCTGCCGAAGGGGCAAAACTGGTGCTCAATGCGCGGCGGCCGCAACCGCTGCACGCACTGGCCGAGCAGATCCGTGGCGCCGGCGGCGAGGTGGTGATGCATGCCGCCGATGTGGCTGATCCGGGCACGGCGCAGGCGCTGGTGGATCTGGCCCAACAGTCATTCGGAGGCCTGGACATCGCGCTCAACAATGCCGGCATGCTCGGCCCCGGCGTGCCGGCAGCAGAGTTCCCGGCGGATGCGTGGCGCGAGGTGATGGCCACCAATCTCGACGCCGCCTTCCATGCCGCACGCGCGCAGTTGCCGGCATTGCTGGCACGCGGGGGTGGCTCGCTGGTGTTTGTCGGTACCTTTGTCGGCCATACCGTGGGCTTCCCGGGCATGGCCGCCTACGCGTCGAGCAAGGCCGGACTGATCGGCCTGAGCCAGGTGATCGCCGCCGAGTACGGCGCGCGTGGCGTACGCAGCAACGTGCTGCTGCCTGGCGGTACCGATACCGAGATGGGCCGGCAGGCCGCACCCACCGGCGATGCCCGCGACTTCGTGCGCTCGCTGCACGCACTCAAGCGCATGGCCGAGCCGGAGGAGATCGCCAACGCGGCGCTGTTCCTGGCCAGCGATGAAAGCAGTTTCGTTACCGGTACCGCGATGCGTGTTGAAGGTGGAGTGTCGATCACCCGTACCTGAGCGGCGTCATGAGCGCGGCGTGTAGTGGATACCGCTGCTGGCCATGAAGCCTTTCGGGTCGAACCGGGCCCATGCCTCGCCCCACTCGAACCGGGCGCGGCCACCTGCCAGTTTGCGCCCCAGAGCCGTGGCCAAGGTGCGACGCATGAAAGCGACTTCGGCATCGATCGCGACCTGGGTCGGCCAGCCGTCTTCCAGTGTCGCACCCGGCAGGTCGACGCTGATCTTCACCATGTCCAGCTGTTGCCCGTGGAAGCACAGGCTGATGCCGGCGGGCGCACCGCCCAGACTGACCCGGTGCAGGCTGAGCCAGTGATAGCCGGTGCCGGCATCGCGCTCGCCATGCATCAGCGTGGCGAAGGCGATGCGCGCCTCCTCCAGTGACAGGGTGGGGCAGATCAACGTCGTCAGGTGGCCGAGCTGGATGCTGCCGTCCGCTGGATCGAGGCGCATTGGCAGCGTACGCGCGGCGTGCTGGGCGGGAGGTGACATCGCGGACTGGCTGGGCATGTTGGTCCGGATTCTGCAGAGCCGTGAGCTGCGGCGGCAAGCGGAACTGCACACGCTGTTCGCGCGGGCCTGACCTGCGGATCACTGCGCAGCCTCTAGCGTGAAGTCCTGATCGGCCTTCGCCGGCACAGGAGACTTCGATGAGCGAGCGCGACAAAGACCCTGGCGATCCGAAACAGGGCGTACAGGAAAGCCGTCAGGACAGGGCGCAGGAGGACGTGGCAAAGCAGCGGCCGGGGCAGCGCGATCAGCAGGTGCGTGATACGCATTCGCGTGGTCCACGCCGCAAGGACGGGGATCAGGAACCTGCCTGACTCGTGATCGATGCAAGAAAAAACCCGCAGATCGCGACGATCGGCGGGTCTTCTTAATGAGTGGTGGAGCCAAGGAGGATCGAACTCCTGACCTCGTCATTGCGAACGACGCGCTCTCCCAGCTGAGCTATGGCCCCACGGCAGGGCTTCAGTGTATCCAACTGGCTGCGCCTTGCCAAGCCGATCCGGGATGTGCCGGACGGCGTGGCATGAAGGCGTGCACTGTGCCGAAACCGTCCGGTTTGTCGGGCCCGGATGCCGCGCAACGAAATCGTAACAATTTGGGGGATAATGGCGGCTTGCGCAGTTCTCCTCCTTTTTGCCGCCCGGCTCGCGCAGGCCGCACGGACGCCTCCTCAGAGCATTCCATGCCCTCCCATTCCGATTCCCGCCGCCTGTCGGGTATGTCGTCTTCCTTCGTTTCCTTCCGCCGCCATCCGCTGGCCCTGGCCTGTGCCGGCCTGGCCCTGGTCGGCAGCTTTGGTGCCGCCGCGCAGGACAGCGCGCCGACCCCGACGGGCCTGGACACGATCACCGTGACCGCCGAGCACCGCGAGCAGAACCTGCAGGAAGTGCCGGTCTCGGTGGGCGTGGTGCAGGGCGAGCGCATGCGCGACTTCACCGCCGGCGGCGACGACACCCTGCTGGCGCTGTCCGGCCGCGTGCCGAGCCTGTATGCGGAAACCACCACCGGCCGCATCTTCCCGCGCTTCTATATCCGCGGCCTGGGCAACATCGACTTCTACCTGGGTGCCTCGCAGCCGGTGTCGATCATCCAGGACGATGTGGTGCTGGAGCACGTGGTGCTGAAGTCCAACCCGGTCTATGACGTGGACCAGGTGGAAGTGCTGCGCGGCCCGCAGGGCTCGCTGTTCGGCCGCAACACCACCGCCGGCATCATCAAGTTCGACACGCTGAAGCCGACCCAGGACTACACCGGCCGCGTCAGCGCCAGCTATGCGACCTACAACAGCGTGTCGATCGACGGCGGCTTTGGCGGCCCGATCAACGACATCGCCTCGTTCCGCGTGTCGGCGCTGTACCAGCACCGCGACGACTACGTCGACAACACCTACAGGGGCCCGAGCGCTGACGGCACGGTCAGCCCGAAGAAGAACGCCATGGGCGGCTTCGATGACCGCAACGTGCGCGCGCAGCTGCTGCTGACCCCGAGCGACCAGTTCTCGATCCTGGCCTCGGCCCACGCCCGTGATTACGAAGGCACCTCGACCCTGTTCCTGCGTGGTGCGCTGACCAAGGGCTCGAACAAGACCGACGTGCCGCGCGACCAGGTCGCCTACGACGAAGCCGACAACAACCCGCAGGCCTACAAGACCTACGGTGGCTCGGTGAAGGCGCGTTACGACTTCGGCGCGATCGACTTCACCTCGATCACCGCCTACGAAACCACCTCCGGCTACAGCCGTGGCGACACCGACGGCGGCGCGGCGGTGAACTTCCCGGTGAACGGTGTGCCGAACGGCTACGGCCAGTCGATGGGCCGCATCCGCGACCTGGACCAGTGGACCCAGGAATTCCGCCTGGCCAGCCATGACGACAGCGCCCTGCAGTGGCAGGCCGGTGCGTTCTATTTCAACGGCAGCGACACCACCGACTTCTACCAGCGTGCATGGTTCCTGCAGGGCGCGGCCCGCAACCCGAACAACTGGGTGCGCCTGCGCAACAAGAACACCTCGTGGGCCGGTTTCGGCCAGCTGAGCTACGCCTTCACCGACAAGTTCACCGTCACGGCCGGCCTGCGCCAGACCAAGGACGAGAAGCACACCCGCCTGCTGAAGACCGCTGACACCGCCGCCGGCGTGGTGACCTACAAGGGCCGCACCGACGTCAAGATGTCCGACACCACCCCGAGCTGGGATCTGAGCGCGATGTACCAGATCACGCCGGACGTGAGCGTCTATGCGAAGGTCGCACGCGGCTTCCGCGGCCCGACCATCCAGGGCCGTTCGGCGGTGTTCAATGCCGACTTCACCACCGCCGATTCCGAGACCATCCTGTCCTGGGAAGCCGGCGTGAAGAGCAGCCTGTGGGACAACCGCCTGCGCCTGAACGCCACCGCGTTCACCTACACCGTCAATGACATCCAGCTCAACGGCAACGATTCGGACGGCAACGGCGTGCTGTTCAATGCCGACAAGGCCAAGGCCTACGGTTTCGAAGCGGACATGGAGCTGCGCCCGATCCCGAACCTGACCCTGAGCGCCGGCGTCAGCCTGCTGCACAGCGAGATCAAGGACAAGCGCGTCTACGCGCAGGTCTGCGGCCTCAACGGCAAGGTGGTGTGCACGGTGAATGACCCGACCATCAAGGTCGGTGCCAACACCTTCGCGCAGATCGACGGCAACCCGCTGCCGAACGCGCCGAAGTACAACGTCAACCTGGCCGCCCGCTACGACTTCCCGGTCAGCGACGCGGGCACCATGTTCGTGTCCACCGACTGGAACAAGCAGGGCTACACCAGCTTCGTGCTGTACGACAGCAAGGAGTTCAACTCCAAGGGTGATTTCGAGGGCGGCCTGAAGATCGGCTACTCGGGCAACTACGGTGCCTATGAAGTGGCGCTGTTCGCGCGCAACATCACCAACGAGAAGAACCTCAAGGGTGTGATCGAGAACTACATGGCCGCGGTCTACAACGAACCGCGCACCGTCGGTGTCTCGTTGAACATGAACTGGTAAGGCTTACCCCGTCGTGTAACGGAAACGGCGCTCATCGAGCGCCGTTTTTCGTTGCTCGGCATCATCCGTGCTCACGGCGTGGCGCTGACGCCCTTGCCCAGCGCTGCATCGGACGGCGCACTGGGGCCCAGCACCTGCAGCTGCATCGCCTCCATCCGCTCCAGTACCTTGCGCTGCTTGCCGTTGAGGCCGCGCGAGGTGATTGCGATGTGCTTGCGTGCAGCGTCCAGCGGCGCGGGTTGGTAGTGCACCGTGAAGCGGCGCAGGGCGCATCCCGTCAGCTTGTCGACCGGTGCGCAGTCGTTCGCGTTGAAATCGATATCGCCGTCGGCGGCAACAATGAAGGGGCTGAGCAGGATCTGCCCTTCGCGGGCAGTGAAGGCCAGTGGCGCGTGGGCCTTGGCAATGACCGCCTGGATGCGTACGGCAGGGATGTCTTCAGGGACGATCCTGTCATCCCAGTAGCCTTCGGTCGGGCGCGAGGTTTCGTAGTTCTGGGTGCCCCATGCCACGCAGTTGCCGGAGGCCACATGCACCGAGATGCAGACCTGCTGGGAGTGCTGATCGGTCAGGACGCCGGGTGGTACCCAGACCTTCTTCCAGGAATAGAAACGGTAATCGACGTCGGCCAGGCGGGTGGCGCCGATGTCCTTCGATACTTCGTCCGTAGTCCCCAGCGGCTTCAGCTTGGCCACGCGGGTGTTCAGGCGGTAGTTCTCCGCACCGTTCAGCAGATAGGTGCCCGGCGGAATCAGATGCACCTCGAACACGTCCATCAACACCGTCCGCTGCGGGCCGGCTTCCAGTTCGTTGGTGTTGAACAGCTGCACATAGCCCTGGGAGGGAATGTCCTTGTGCTGGAAGGACACCCGCGTCGAGAACCCGGGCAGGTCGGTCGAGCGCTTGCCCAGATGAAAGCCGGGGACCGGAGAGCCGATGCCTGGCCCGCCGTTGTGCACGACATACGGGGCCGGCACCAGCACGGCAACCAGACCGTCGCGGGTGGCGCCGTCAATGATGTCCACCAGCTTGGCTGTGTTCTCCTTTTCCTGTGCATAGGAAAGCGGTGCGGCCTGCCCAGAGCATGCCAGGCCCAACGTGGTTAGCAGCAGTGCGCAGGCGGTCGCGATCTTGAGGGTCTGCATCGACGTCTCCTTGTCAGTACCGGTAAACCCTAGCACGGCCCCTGCAGGCTCAAGGTGCATGGCGCCGGCGTGGTCCGGCGCCCGGTGCTTCAGCGTGCCGGCAGCAGCGCCTGCAGCCGCGCTTCCAGCTCTTGCTGGCGCCAGCCGGCCAGTGCGGCCGGCCACTGGCGGCGTTCCAGATAGCTTTCCAGGTGCTTGCGTGAGGCCAATACGCCATCCGGCAGGCCCAGTTCGCGGCTGCGCTCGGCAACCGCGTCCTGCAGCTTCTTCAGTGCCTGCTTGTTGCTGTCGTTGGCCGGCAGCGCCAGCGGTGCTTCGGCCTCATCGGCCAGCGGCGTATCCAGCGCCTGCCACACAGCGCCCGCGAGCTTGCGCGGTGCCTTCGGGAACTGTTCGAACAGCTTGCCCAGTGCGGCGGCATCGGCCGGTGGCGTGCGTGCCAGCGTGGCGGCCAGTTCGTTGTCCAGGATCCAGCTGCGCGGGCGGTCGCTGCTGCGTGCCTGCACATCGCGCCAGCGCAGCAGACGCAGCAGCCGATGCTGTGCGGCCGTGTCGAGGAACTGCGCCGAGCGCATCGCCAGGTGCGGCCAACGGTCTTCGTCATTGGCGACGCTGGCCAGCAGGCGCTCGCCGTCGTCGTGCAGCCACTGCTGGCGGCCCAGCGCCTGCAACCTGGCATCGATGGCGTCATGCAGCGCGAACAGGTGCTCGACATCGTCGGCGGCGTACTGCAGCTGCGAGTCGGACAACGGGCGGCGCATCCAGTCCGAACGGGTCTCGCCCTTGGCCAGCGCCACGCCGGTGATTTCCGCGACCAGCTTCTGGTAGCCCATACCGCCACCGATGCCGGCCAGCGAGGCGCCGATCTGGGTGTCGAACAGCGGACGTGGCAACACGCCGCAGGCCCACTTGAAGGCGACCAGGTCTTCGCTGGCGCTGTGCATCACCTTGACGATCGATTCATCGGCCAGCCACGGCGCCAGCGCTTCGGTCATGCCGGGAATCAGGGGGTCGATCAGCAGGATGTCCTGCCCGACCGCCATCTGCACCAGGGCCAACTGCGGCCAGAAGGTGCGTTCACGGATGAATTCGGTGTCCAGGCCGATGCGGGCCGGACGCTGCTGGAAGTACGGATCCAGCTCGGCGGGGGTGGTGATCCAGATTGCCACGGGTCAGGGCCTACTACTCGGGTTTGCTCAGGCAGGGGAGAATAGCCTAACGTCGGTCCGCATCCGTGCCGAAGGAGATCCTGCTTGCGTTTTCCGCTGTCGTCCGTGCTGTGCACCGCCCTGGCCCTGGCCGGCTGCACGCCGTCGCCCTCGGCGACACCGGAGCCGGGACCGGCTGCTGGCGAAGACGCACGGCCGCAGCAAGGCATGCAGGCGGACGCGACGCCGGAGGCGGCGCAGGGCAGCGTCACCATCGCCGGTGAGGATGCCGCCGAGGATGTGCAGCGGTGGACGCCACCGCGGGTCGATCGGCAGGGGCGCAGCCTGGCCCAGCTGCGTCGCGCGGCCGAGAAGGCGTTCGCCGAAGGGCGCCTGTACGAGGACGCCGACGCGGCGGTTCCGCTGTGGCTGGCGGTGCAGGAAGAAGACCCGGATGACCGCCAGGCCCGCAACGGCCTGCAGCGCGCCCGCCAGCGCCTTCAGCAGCAGGCCGATGCCCTGCTGGTCCGGCCGCTGCAGCAGCGCGAGGCGCTGGCCGAGGCCAGCCGCCAGGCACTGGTGCTGCTGACCCTGGCGCCGAAGGATGAGAAGGTTCGCGCGCTGCAGGGACGGGTGGAGCTCGCCCAGCGCGTGGTGGCCTACAACCGTGCCGGCGAGGAAGACCTGCGTTCGGGGCGGATCGGTGAGGACGGTGACGGAGCGATCGGCAACTTCCGTGAAGCGCTGGCCCTGGATGAACACAACAGCCGGGCACGGCAGGGCCTGGCGGCGGCCGAGAGTGGCCTGATCCGCCGTGCCGAGGACGCGGCGCGGGTGCGTGACTTTGCCAGCGCCGGCACCTGGCTGGCCGAAGCCAGCAAGGTCCGTGACTCATCACCGGCCATTGCCGATGCCTTCGAACGTATCGAACAGATCCGCGCGGCGGCACTGCTGCAGCTGCGCGATGATGGCCTTCGCGAACTGGCGACGCCACAGGGCCTGAAGCCGGCGCGCGAGAAGCTGGCCGAGGCCCTGCGCATCGCCTTGCCAGGGGATGCGGTGGTGGCCCAGTTGCGCGAACGCATCGACCTGGCCACCCATTACGGCAGCTTCCGTCCCGGGCAGGTGTTCAGCGACGCCATGCGCGATGGCGGGCGCGGCCCGCAGATGATCGTGGTGCCGCATGGTGGCTTCCAGATGGGCGCGGGTGATGCCGAGCCCGGTGCCAGTGATGCCGAGCGGCCCTCGCATTATGTGCGCTTCGACCGCGGGTTTGCGATGGCGATCACCGAGATCACGGTCAGTGATTTCGAGCGCTATGTGAAGTCGACCAATGCGCGGCCGCGTGCGACCCGGCGCGGCCACTCGGTGGTCTATGACGAGCGCAGCGGCAATTTCATCCGCCGCAGCGGTGTGGACTGGCGTTCCGATTACGATGGCGCGCGCGCACTGGGCAATTCGCCGGTGATGCATGTGAGCGTGCGTGATGCCGAAAACTACGCGGCGTGGCTGTCCGAGCAGACAGGACGCAGCTACCGGCTGCCCAGCGAGGCCGAATTCGAGTACGCGCTGCGTGCCGGCAGCAGTGGCCGTTATCCGTGGGGCGACGCCGGCACGCCGCCGCCCGGCGCTGGCAACTTCACCGGCAGCAAGGATGTCTCGCCCTCGGGGCGGCACTGGCACAACGCCTTCGTCGGCTATGGCGATGGCTGGTGGGGGCCCGCGCCGGTGGCCAGTTTCCAAGCCAATGCCTTCGGCCTGCACGACATGGCCGGCAATCTCAGCGAGTGGGTGGCCGACTGCTGGCATGCCAGCTACCGGCGTGCGCCGTCCGATGGTGTCGCCTGGTTCAACCCGGGCTGCCGGTCGCGGGTGATCCGGGGCGGCAACTGGGCCAATGCGCCCGAGCAGACCCGTGCGGCCTGGCGGCAATCGCAGGACTCGGACACCACCAACGCGCGCATCGGCTTCCGTCTGGTGCGGGGCATCTGAGCATCGGGCTTCACCCGCTGCTGGCGTCCGCGCACTAAGATTGCGCCGTGCCCGCCGGCCGGCGGGGCCTGCTGGAAGACACCGATGCGCAACGATCCCTTTTCCCGCTCGCCGCAAGGCCCGCAGCGGCGCGGCCTGTTCGGCAACATCCGCTGGTGGGTGCTGCTGCTGGCGGCGGGCTATGCGGTGTTCTACTGGTTCTCCAATCGCACGGTCGATCCCTACACCGGCGAGAAGGTGATGATCGACAGCAGCCTGGATGCGCGCCAGGAGACCGCGCTCGGGCTGCAGGCCTACCAGCAGATCCTGTCGCAGGAACGGCCGATGGATCCGAATGCGCCGATCGCGCGTGATGTGCGCGACATCGCCCAGCGCCTGATCGCCAAGGTGGACGTGGTGGAGACCGCGCTGGCACAGGAGCACGGCGTGCAGCCGGCGCATTTCGCGCGGGATTTCCAGTGGGAAGTGAATGTGATCCCGTCCGAGCAGGCCAATGCGTTCTGCCTGCCGGGTGGCAAGATGGCGGTCTACACCGGCCTGGTGCCGGTGGCGCGTACGCGTGACGCGATGGCGGTGGTGATGGGCCATGAGATCGCCCATGCGCTTCTACGCCATGGTGCACAGCGGATGGCGCAGCAGAAGCTGACCCAGATCGGGCAGATGGCTGGTGCCGCCAGCGGCATGGATGCGCAGCAGCAACAGATGATGATGTCGGCGATGGGCTACGGCTACCTGCTGCCCTATGCGCGCAGCCACGAGACGCAGGCCGATGAAGTGGGGCTGATGCTGGCCGCAGCGGCCTGCTTCGATCCCCGCGAGGCGGTGCCGCTGTGGCAGCGCATGGGCCAGGCCAGTGGCGGCCAGGCGCCGCCGGAGTTCGCCTCCACCCACCCGAACCCGGGTACCCGCATCCAGAACCTGCAGGCGCTGATGCCGAAGGCGCTCGAGTACCGGCAGAAGTTCTGCGAGCAGGCAAAGTAGGGGAGGCGGCAGGGCTTGCAGCCCTGCACCCGCTGCGAACCAAGGCAACAGCAACAGCCGAAGCAGAAGCGGGTTTCCTGTGGGTAGGCGGGGTGGGGCCAGTTGCGGGAGACGCCGTAAACCCATCCATGGGGGCTTGGCCGCGGCATCCATGCCGCGGACACTCCCGCAACCGGACCCACCCCGCCTTCGACAGATTCTCGCGATCTGTCGGAATGGCGTGGGGTCAGATCCGTTTTCCTACGGAAAACGGATCTGACCCCGAATTGATTCGATATCTGACAGAGATTCATCCACGCATGGCGTGGATCTACCGATCCGTCGCCGGGAAACTGTCGGGGGGGGCGGTGTGGCTGTGCAGGACCGTTGGTGCCATCGAGCCCCCAAGGGTGAGGGCGCTTTGCTTGCGAAGCACTGCTTCGCAAGCGCCCGAACGCACAGCCGCCGGCGGCTGGGCCGGACCGCGCAGCGGGGTTTACGGCGCGTCCTGCACAGCCACACCGCCCCGCCATCCCGCGGAATGCCAGCTTTGGCTGTTGCTTCGGCTGTTGCTTGAACGCTTCGGCAGGTGCAGGGCGCAGCCCTGCCGAACCCCTTTACTTGACCTGCACGTCGATCACGCCGTCGCCGACGCGGGCCCGCAGGGCGTCACCGGGCTGTACCTGATCAACCTTCCGCACCAGGGTGCCATCATCGCTGCGGGTCAGGATGCTGTAGCCACGCGCCACGGTCGCCAGCGGGCTGACTGCTTCAAGTGAACGCGCCAGTCCGCGCAGTCGCAGTGCATCGCGCTCCAGCAGGCGCTGCATCGCGGCCTGCGGCCGCCCGCGCAGGGCAGCCAGACGGCGCTGCATCGCATCGAGCTGGCGCTGCGGATGGTGCCCGCGCAGCACTGCCGCCGCATGACGCAGGCGCGCGGCGCGACGCTCCTGCTGCTGGTTGAACGCCGCATGCAGGCGCCGGCCCAGATCCAGCTGGCGTCGGCGCAACAAGTCCAGCCGCGCCTGCGGGCTCTGGGCGTTCAGGCGCAGCAGGGCGCGGTCGGCGCGCTGCATCGCCTGCTGCATCGCATGCCGTTGCAGCTGCACCATGCGCGCGGCCGTGCGGCGCAGGCGCAGGGCCAGTTCGCGCTGGTCGGGTACCAGCAGTTCAGCTGCCACCGAAGGCGTCGGCGCACGCAGGTCGGCGGCGAAGTCGCTGAGGCTGAAGTCGGTTTCGTGGCCGACCGCCGAAACCACTGGGGTGTGGCTGGCGGCGATCGCACGGGCCAGGGCTTCGTCATTGAAGGCCCACAGGTCTTCCAGCGAACCGCCGCCGCGGGTCAGCAGGATCACGTCGTAGCGACCACTGGCATCGGCCGCCTGCAGCAGGCGGGTGATCTGCGCGGCGGCGCTGCTGCCCTGCACCAGGGTCGGCAGCAGGTCGACTTCCAGCAGCGGGAAACGGCGGCCGAGCACGCTCAGCACATCGCGCACGGCGGCGCCGGTCGGCGAGGTGATCACTGCCAGACGTTGTACATGCGCCGGCAGTGGCCGTTTGCGCGCCGGGTCGAACAGGCCCTCGGCCTCCAGCCGTGCCTTCAGTTCCTCGAAGGCGCGGCGCAGTGCGCCTTCGCCCGCCTCCTCCATGTGGTCCAGCACCATCTGGTACTCGCCACGGGCGTCGTACAGGGTCACCTTGCCGCGCACCAGCACGCGCATGCCTTCGCGCGGCACGAACTTCAGGTACTGCGCCTTCATCCGGAACATTGCGGCGCGCAGCTGCGCACGCGCGTCCTTCAGGGTGAAATACAGGTGACCGGAGGCAGGACGCGCCACGCTGCCCAGTTCGGCCTCGACCCAGATCGCCGGGAAACTGCCTTCCAGCAGGTCGCGGGCCAGGGTGTTGAGCTGGCTGGGGGTGAAAATGTCGTTGTTGCGTGGCTGCATGGGAACGGCGTGCTGCGGGTGGAGCGGGGGCTCAGGATCGCACGTCAGCGCGCCGTGTGCTGGCCCAGCGCCCACTGCACGTGTTCACGCACCAGCGGCGAGGGATCATCGACGCGGGTCTGCAACGCGGCCAATGCTTCGGCCGAGGACGGTGCGTTGCCCAGTGCCACGGCGATGTTGCGCAGCCAGCGCTCGTGCCCGCTGCGGCGGATCGGGCTGCCCTCGGTGCGGCGCAGGAACTCGGCCTCGTCCCAGGCGAACAGCTGGTCCAGGCGCGCGGTATCGAGGTTGTTGCGCGCGCGGAAATCGGCTTCGTCGGTGCGCTTGGCGAACTTGTTCCAGGGGCAGACCAGCTGGCAGTCGTCGCAGCCGTAGATGCGGTTGCCGATCAACGGACGCATGTCTTCGGGAATGGCGCCGTCGTGCTCGATGGTGAGGTAGGAAATGCAGCGCCGCGCGTCCAGCCGCTGCGGGCCGGTGATGGCCTGGGTCGGGCAGACATCGATGCAACGCGTGCAGGTGCCGCAGTGCGCCGTGGCCGGCGTGTCGATCGGCAACGGGATGTCGATGTAGATCTCGCCGATGAAGAACCATGAACCGCCATGGCGGTCGATCAGGCAGGTGTGCTTGCCGATCCAGCCGAGGCCGGCGTTGCGCGCCAGTGCGCGTTCCAGCACGGGGGCGGAATCGACGAACACGCGGTAGCCCAGTGGCGCTACTTCATCGTTGATCTGCGTCGCCAGCTTCTGCAGGCGGTTGCGCATCAGCTTGTGATAGTCGCGGCCCAGCGCGTAGCGCGCCACGTAGGCGCGGCCCGGGTCGGCCAGGGTCGCCCAGGCTTCGGTGTCGTCCTTGTGGCTGTAGTCCATGCCCACTGAAATCACGCGCACGGTGCCGGGCAGCAGCTCGGCCGGTCGCGCGCGCAAGGTGCCGTGGCGCGCCATCCAGTCCATCGTGCCGTACAGGCCCTGGCCCAGCCAGTCGGCCAGGTGCGCTTCATCCTCGCCCAGTTCGATACCAGCGATGCCGCAGCGCTGGAAGCCATGCGCACGCGCCAGTTCGCGGATGCGCTGCACGGCCTGGACCGGATCGACAGGGGTGGGGGCGGGGGACATGTGCACCAGTATAAAATCCCTGCATGGCCAACCTTGCCGATCTGTTCGATTCCGCTGCCGCGCGTGCGCTTGATGCGCAGGCCTCGGCGTTGGCCGCCGACGGCGGCTGGGGCCTGATGGCGCAGGCCGGCCAGGCCGCCTGGCAGTGCCTGCTGCAGCATTGGCCGCAGGCGCGGCGGATCGGCGTGGTGGTCGGCGCTGGCAACAATGGGGGCGATGGCCATGTGCTGGCCCGTCACGCGCTGCAGGCCGGGCGCGAGGTGACAGTGATCGCCCTGCCGGGCAGGCCGCCCTCGACCGCGCTGGCACAGCGTGCAGCATCTGAATTCAGGTCCGGCGGCGGCACCATCACCGATTTCGACGGCATGCTGCCCGAGGCCGACGTCTGGGTCGATGCCCTGTTCGGGCTGGGCTTTGATCGCGCGCCGGAGGGTACGGCGCAGGCGTTGATTACCGCGCTCAACGCGCAGACTGCGCCGGTGCTGGCGCTGGATGTTCCCAGTGGCGTCGATGCCGACCGTGGGGCGGTGCCGGGCGTAGCAGTGCGCGCTGCACTGACCCTGCAGTTCATCGTGGCGCATCGCGGGCTGTATTCCGGCGATGCGCTGGATCATTGCGGGCACAAGGTCCTGGCGCCCCTGCTGTTGCCCGCGGCGGCCTGGCAAGGCGTGGTACCCGCTGCGGAGCACTGGACGCAGGTGAGGTTGCGGGCCCTGTTGCCACCGCGCCGCGCCAATACCCACAAGGGCGAATCCGGGCACGTGCTGTGCGTCGGCGGCAACCACGGCAGCGGCGGTGCCATCGCGATGGCGGCCGAAGCCGCCTTGCGCGCGGGTGCGGGGCTGTTGAGCCTGGGCACCCGCCGCGACCACGTCGGTCCACTGCTGGCCCGGTTGCCCGAGGCCATGACCCATGCACTGGAAGATGGCGATGTGCTGCCGGCGCTGCTGGACAAGGCGAAGGTGGTGGCGATCGGGCCCGGTCTGGGCCAGGACGAATGGGCACGCGCCTTGTTTGCGCGGGTGCTGGCCAGCAACAAGCCATTGGTGGTCGATGCTGACGCCCTGAACCTGCTGGCGCAGGATCCCCGCGCGTTGCCCGATGCCATTCTCACACCGCACCCGGGCGAGGCCGCGCGCCTGCTCGGCTGCAGCACGGCTGAAATCCAGGCCGACCGCTACACCTGTGCGCACATGCTGGCCGAGCGCTTCCATGCCGTGGTGGTGCTGAAGGGCGCTGGCAGCATCGTGGCAGCGCCTGGGCAAACGCCCCGGTTGATCGCTGCCGGTAACCCAGGGATGGCCGCGGGAGGCATGGGCGACCTGCTCACCGGCATCATCGCCAGCCTGCGCGCGCAGGGCCTTGCGGCCTTCGATGCCGCGGCCGCGGGCGCGCTGCTGCATGCGCTGGCGGGCGATGCAGCTGCCGCCGATGGCGCGCGCGGCCTGCTTCCTACTGATCTGCTGGCGCCGCTGCGGCGACTGGCCAACCCGGACCTCTCCCCATGACCGAATTCTTCCTTGCCGACAGCGACGCCACCGAACTGCTCGGGCAGTGGCTGGCGGCCACCCGGCCGCCGCAGGCGCTGATCGAACTGCGCGGCGACCTGGGTGCCGGCAAGTCCACCACGGCCCGCGCGCTGCTGCGCGCGCTGGGCGTGCAGGGCGCGATCCGCAGCCCCACCTACACCCTGGTCGAGCGCTATCCGCTGGCCAGTGGCGGCGAGGCGTGGCACCTGGACCTGTATCGCATCGGCCAGGCCGGTGAGCTGGATTTCCTCGGCCTGGACGAGGGCAGCGCGGTGCTGTGGCTGGTCGAATGGCCGGAACGGGGCGCCGGCGCGCTGCCGCCGACCGACCTGGTGGTGGCGCTGGAGATCGAGGGGCAGGGACGACGCGTCCGTCTCACTGGGGCCAGCGACGTAGGACATGAATGGCTGGAACGGTTGCCGCAAGGGGGCGACTTGCAGGCCATTTCTGTCGGCTGACGAGAACAAAGACCGGCAGGTTACGGATTATTAAGGAAAAAAGTGTTGCATTCCGTTCAGCGCGGTGATTGAATCCTGAGCCATGCGCCCGGGGAACCGTCTCATCGCCATCTGTGCCGCCGTCGGACTGGGTCTGGCGAGCGTCAGTACGTGGGCGGGTGAAGTCCGACAGGTCCTGCTGAACACCGGCGCTACCGGCACCCGTGCCGAGATCTCGCTGGTCGGCAGTGGCGGCTACAAGACCCTGTCGCTGGCCGGCCCGAACCGCCTGGTGGTCGATTTCCCCGACTCCAGCGCCATACGCAACCTGAAGATGCCGGCCGCGCAGGGCGTGGTCACGGCGGTGCGTACCGGACAGCCGGTCCCGGGCACGTTCCGCGTCGTTTTCGACCTCGCCGAATCGGTGGCGCCGTTCCGCCCGCAGATGCAGCGCGAGGGCAATGAATCCAAGCTGGTGATCGAATGGCCGGGCGATGGCGCGGCCTTGGCCAGCAGCCGCCCGGCGGCGACGCCAGCCGTGCAGCCGCAGGCGCCCGCGGCGGGAGCTGCACCAGTACCGACTCCGGCCGAGAGCGCGCAGTCGCGCACCGATGCCGCGCGTGCCACGGCCCTGCTGACCGCACAGGTACAGCAGCAGGCCAGCGCCACTGCCGCCGCACCGGCCACGCCGACCCCGGCACCGACCACCGCGCCGGCCCAGGTTGCTGCGGCCGGTGTCACCGCCAGCAGCACGCCGTCGTCCTCGCCGGCCGCGATCCTCGCCGGCCAGCGCACCGCAGCGGTGGTGACCACGCCGCCGGCCACCGTGCCTACACCGGCACCGACGCCGGTGGAACCGCCGCGTCCTGTCATGCCCAGCGATGCGTCGCGTATCCGCATGCAGGCCGGCATGCGCCACCTGGTGGTGGCGATCGATCCCGGACACGGCGGCCAGGACCCGGGTGCGATCGGCCCGACCGGCAAGCGCGAGAAGGATGTCACTCTGGCAGTGGCGCGCGAGCTGGCCCGCCAGGTCAACGCCACGCCGGGCCTGAAGGCCTACCTGACGCGCGACAGCGACGTGTTCATTCCGCTGCCGATGCGTGCGCAGAAGGCGCGTGCGAACAAGGCGGACATCTTCATCTCGATCCATGCCGACGCGGCCGAAAACCGCTCGGCCACGGGCTCATCGGTCTACGTGCTGTCGACCAAGGGCGCCTCTTCGCAGCGCGCCCGCTGGCTGGCGGACAAGGAAAACGCGGCCGACCTGGTCGGTGGCGTGCGCCTGCAGCAGACCGAAGGCACCCTGGCCAACGTGCTGCTGGACCTGGCGCAGAGCGGCTACATGAAGGCGTCCGAAGACGCGGCCGGCCACGTGCTGGGCGGCCTGAAGCGGATCGGCAACAACCACAAGCCGAACATCGAGCGCGCCAACTTCGCGGTGCTGCGCACCTCGGACATGCCGGCGATGCTGGTGGAAACCGCGTTCATCTCCAATCCGGATGAAGAACGCCGCCTGATGGACCCGGCGTACCAGCGCAAGATCGCTGGCGCCGTGCTGGACGGCGTGCACACCTTCTTCAGCCGCCAGCCGCCGCCGGGGACGTTGTATGCGGCCCGCGCCCAGGCCGAGATCGACGCGGCCGGCACCATGGCCGGCGGCAGCAAGTAAGCCGCCGAAGGCGGGTTGCTGCTTTCCGTAGAGTCGAGCCGCGCTCGACTGGGCCTTGTCGGTAGCCCGCAGTCGAGCATGGCTCGACTCTATCCTCGGCAGCTCCGCTATCATCGACCCATGAAGTCTGCTGCCCATCACCTCCCATGAGCGCGCCCGGTCCGCGCCCGATCCGGCCGTTGCCGGAGATCCTCATCAACCAGATCGCCGCTGGCGAAGTGGTCGAACGGCCCGCGTCGGTGGTCAAGGAACTGGTCGAGAACGCGATCGATGCCGGCGCCAGCCGCGTCGACATCGATCTGGAAGAGGGCGGTGTGCGCCTGATCCGCATCCGTGACAATGGCAGCGGCATCGCACCGGAGCAGCTGCCGCTGGCGGTATCGCGCCACGCCACCAGCAAGATCGCCGACCTGGACGATCTGGAATCGGTGGCAACGCTGGGGTTCCGCGGTGAAGCGCTGCCTTCGATCGCCTCGGTCAGCCGCTTCACCCTGGCCTCGCGCCGCGCGCATGACGAGCACGGTTCGGCGTTGCAGATCGAAGGCGGCAAGATCGGCGAGGTGACCCCGCGCGCGCACGCGCCGGGCACCACGGTGGAAGTGCGCGAGCTGTTCTACAACGTGCCGGCGCGGCGCAAGTTCCTGCGCGCCGAGCGCACCGAACTGGGCCATATCGAAGAGTGGCTGCGTTCGCTGGCGCTGGCACGGCCGGATGTCGAGCTGCGCGTGTCGCACAACGGCAAGGCCTCGCGTCGTTACAAGCCGGGCGATCTGTATTCCGATACACGCCTTGCCGAAACGCTGGGCGAGGATTTCGCCAACCAGGCCGTGCGCGTGGACCACAGCGGTGCCGGACTGCGCCTGCATGGCTGGATCGCGCAGCCGCATTATTCGCGCGCGAGCGCCGACCAGCAGTACCTGTACGTCAACGGTCGCTCGGTGCGTGACCGCAGCGTCGCCCACGCAGTGAAGATGGCCTACGGCGATGTGCTGTACCACGGCCGCCAGCCGGCCTATGTGCTGTTCCTGGAACTGGATCCGACCCGCGTCGACGTCAACGTGCACCCTGCCAAGCACGAAGTGCGCTTCCGTGATTCGCGGCTGGTCCATGATTTCGTCTACCGCACGCTGAAGGATGCGCTGGCCGATACCCGCGCCGGCATGTCGGCGCAGGAGATCGGTGCCGGTGCTGCGCAGCCGGTGGATGCCACGGCCATGCCGATGGCATCGAGCGCAGGCGCGTCGGGATTCGGGCTGGTGCGTGGGCCCGCGCCGGGTGCCGGCTCGGGAGGTGGTGGTGGCGGATTCTCCGGATGGCGCCCGCAGCAGCCGCTGGGCCTGCAGGTGGCCGATGCACCGGCTGCCTATGCCGCGCTGTATGCCGCACCGGCCGGCGCCGAGCGCGGTGCTGCGCTGCCGCCGATGCCGACCGAGAACGGACTGCCGGTCACCAGTGCCGACGCAGGCGTGCCGCCGCTGGGCTATGCGATCGCGCAGCTGCATGGCATCTACATCCTGGCCGAGAACGCCGAAGGCCTGATCGTGGTCGACATGCATGCGGCCCACGAACGCATCGGCTACGAGCGCCTGAAGAACGCGCACGATGGCATCGGCCTGCAGTCGCAGCCGTTGCTGGTGCCGATCACGCTGGCAGTGGGCGAGCGCGAGGCCGACACCGCCGAGAGCGAAGCTGAAACCCTGGCGGCGCTCGGCTTCGAGGTGACCCGTGCCGGCCCCGGTTCGCTGCACGTGCGCAGTATTCCGGCATTGTTGGCGCATGCCGAACCGGAAGGGCTGCTGCGCGACGTGCTGACCGACCTGCGCGAGCATGGCCAGAGCCGCCGCGTGGCCAGTGCACGCGACGAACTGCTTTCGACCATGGCCTGCCACGGCGCGGTGCGTGCCAACCGGCGCTTGACCCTGCCGGAAATGAACGCGCTGCTGCGCGACATGGAAATCACCGAACGGTCCGGCCAGTGCAACCACGGCCGACCGACCTGGGCCCGTTTTTCGCTGGCGGAGATCGACCGCTGGTTCCTGCGCGGACGTTGAGGGGAGCATCGATGCGTTATCGGGGAATGGCGGGCCTGCTGGCCGCCGTGGTGTTGGCCGCCTGCAGCCCGGCAACACCGCCGGTGCCGACGGCCGCTGAAGATCCGGCCTACGCGGCCGCGCAGCAACAATGGCGTGTAGCGCGCTACCAGGACCTGACCCGGCCCGATGGCTGGACGGCGCTGGTGGGCCTGCACTGGCTGCAGAACAAATCGCATTTCGTTGGCAGCGGCGCTACCAACGGCATCCGCCTGACGGTTGGCCCGGACAAGCTGGGCCTGCTGCGTCGCGAAGGGACGCAGTGGTGGTTCACGCCTGAAGCCGGTGTCGATGTCAGTCATGATGGCCTGCCGGTGCGCGGCCGCATCCGCGTTGACACCGACAAGGACGCGCAACCGACGCTGCTGGCCTTCGATGGCGGCAAGGGCCAGCTCAGCATCATCCGCCGGGGGCCGCGGGACGCGCTGCGGGTCAAGCATGCCGATGCGCCTGCGCGGCGTGACTTTGCCGGCCTGCAGTACTGGCCGGGCGGCGTGGACTGGCAGGTGCAGGCGCGCTTCATCGCGCACCCGCCGGGCAAGACCCTGCCGATCGTCGACATCACCGGCCTGACCACCGAGATGCCCAATGCCGGCGCGGTCGAGTTCGAACGCGATGGTCGCAGCTGGCGGCTGGAAGCGATCGGTGCGCCCGGGCAGCCGCTGTTCCTGATCTTCGCCGACCGCACCAGCGGCCGCGGCAGCTATCCGGCCGGTCGCTACCTGGATACCGATGCGCCCGCCGCAGACGGCACCGTGCGCATCGATTTCAACCATGCCTACAACCCGCCGTGCGCGTTCACCGCCTACGCCACCTGTCCGCTGGCGCCACCGGAAAACCGGCTGGACCTGCACGTGGAAGCGGGCGAGAAGGCGTACCACCTGCCTGAAGGAGAAGGCTGACCATGCCGATCAAACACCTGTTCCGTGCCGCGCTGCTGATGGCGGCGTGCGCGATGGCACCCCTGGCCACTGCCCGCGATGCGCCGGGCACCACGGCTGCGGCCGCGACCGCGGCGGCGGCCAAGCCGCCCGTACCGCTGTTGTGGAAAGTCACCGGCCCGGGCGATGCACGCGTGTACCTGCTGGGGTCGTTCCACCTGCTGAAGCCGCAGGACTACCCGCTGTCGCCCGATGTCGAGCAGGCGTTCGAGGCCTCGCAGCGGGTGGTGTTCGAGCTGTCGCCGGAAGACATGCAGTCGCCGCAGCTGGCCAGCCGCATGGTGCAGGCCGCGACCCGCACCGATGGCAGCGAGCTGAAGCGTGATCTGGATGCGCCGACCTGGCAGAAGCTGCAGGCCTTTGCTGCCCAGAACCAGCTGCCGCTGGCGCAGATGCAGGGCATGAAGGCCTGGTTTGTCGGCCTGAGCATTTCGGTCGGGCAGATGCAGAAACTGGGCCTGGACCCGGCGCTGGGCCTGGACCGCCACTTCATGGAGCGTGCGCAGAAGACCGGCCGCAAGACGGCGGGCCTGGAGGACATCGATACCCAGATCGGCATGCTTGACGGGATGACGGTGCAGGAGCAGCGGCAGATGCTGGCCGAAGCGCTGGACCAGGCCGGCAAGGCCGATGAGCAGGCGCGGCTGCTGCATGATGCATGGCGTCGCGGCGACGAGCGCCTGCTGTGGACCAAGATGGCGGCGGAGATGCGCCAGCAGTATCCGCAGCTGTACCAGCGCATCAACACCGGGCGCAACGATGCCTGGGTGCCGAAGCTGCAGCCGTACCTGCAGGCCGGGCAGGGCGGTACGCTGGTGGTGGTCGGCACGCTGCACCTGCTGGGCAGTGATGGCGTGGTCGAGAAGCTGAAGGCCAAGGGCTACAAGGTCGAGCGCGTGTGCACGGGGTGCAAGGCGAAACGCTGACGCATCGTTGGCGCGATGCCAAACAGAACGGCGCGCCAGGGGCGCGCCGTTTTCGTATCAGCCGTAGCTGCCGTTCAGCGGCGGGTCTTGCCGCCGGTGCCGGTGCCCGGTTCGCCGGGCTTGTTGCCGGTGCCGGTTCCCGTTCCGGTACCGCCGGGGCGCGGGCCACCGAAACCGCTGCCCATGCTGCGCTGGAATTCCTGCCACAACTCCAGGTTGCGCTCGGTCAGCTGGTTCATCATCGCCCACGGGGTCTGGCCCAGCAGGTTGCCCATCTGCTGGCGGAACTGCTGCTGCTGGTCGAGGAAGACCTGCATGCTGCGCTCCAGATAGTTGCCCATGAAGCCCTGCAGGGAATCGCCGTAGAAGCGGATCAGCTGGCTCAGCAGCTGGGTGGACAGCATCGGCTCGCCGTCCTGTTCCTGGTCGGCGATGATCTGCAGCAGGACCGATCGAGTGAGGTCGTCGCCGCTCTTGGCGTCGCGGACTTCGAAGTCTTCACCATCCAGGATCAGCTGGCGCACGTCCTCGATGGTGATGTAGCTGGAGATCTCGGTGTCGTAGAGACGGCGGTTCGGATACTTCTTGATGATGCGGGTCGCAGCCATGAAGCGGTACTCGTCACAGTAGACGCGCAGCATGGCGCAGTGCAGCAGCGGTTGCAACCGCCCCAGCCCCCGCCAGGCTTGGCTTTCAGGGGCGATCATGTTGCGCAACAAGGGTTTGCGTGCTGCGCAGCATGACCATCGGCAGGGGCCGCCGGTGCATGCCGCGGCGCCCCCTGCGCGGCTCACCAGCCCATGTGGTGTCCGCCGTTGATGTCCAGGTTGCTGCCGGTGATCCACGAGGCTTCCTCGGCCACCAGGAAGGACACGCCATAGGCGATTTCTTCCGGCTTGCCGAGGCGTCCGGTCGGGATGTCGGCGATGATCTTGGCGCGCACGTCCTCCGGAACCGCCATCACCATGTCGGTGGCGACGTAGCCGGGCGAAATGGTGTTGACAGTGATGCCGAAGCCGGCGTTCTCGCGGGCCAGCGAGATGGTGAAGCCGTGCATGCCGGCCTTGGCCGCAGCGTAGTTGGCCTGGCCGTACTGGCCCTTCAGGCCGTTGATCGAGCTGATCTGGATGACCCGGCCCCAGCCGCGGCGGCGCATGCCCTCGATGACCGGCCGGGTGACGTTGAACACCGAGTTGAGATTGGTGTTGATCACATCGTGCCACTGGTCCGCGCGCATGCGGTGGAAGGTGGTGTCACGGGTGATGCCGGCGTTGTTGACCAGGATCTCGACCGGGCCCAGCTCGGCCTCGACGGCGCGCACGAGTGCTTCGGCGCTGTCCGGATCGGAGACATCGCCCGGGAAGATCGCCACGTGGTAGCCGCGCTCGGTCATCGCCTGCTGCCAGGCGCGGGCCTTGGCCTCGTCGCGGTAGTTGGTGGCGACCCGGTGGCCCTGGTCGGCCAGGCGTTGGCAGATGGCGGTACCGATGCCGCCGGTTCCGCCGGTGACCAGTGCGACGCGAGATGTCATGGAGTGCTGTCCGGGTATCAGGTGGGGGAAGGGGGATTCTGCAACATCGGCGCGGAAAGTGCGCCGGCCGGCAACAGGATGTCGGTCCGCGGCAGCCGCGCCGGGTCGAACGCCCGTTGCGCAGCCTCCAGCAGCGCATCCCGCTCATCGGCGCCGTCCAGTGCGGCAGGCGCCTGGCCCAGCAGCTGCCAGAGCGCGCGCAATACCGGCACCGGCCGCGTGCTGTCCACCGGCAGCGACGCCAGCGACTTGGACAGTTTGTGCCCCGGTGCATCGAGCAGCAGCGGCAGGTGCCAGTAGCGTGGCACGGCCAGGCCCAGCGCCTGCTGCAGCAGGATCTGCCGCGCGGTGGAATCGAGCAGGTCGGCGCCGCGCACCACTTCGGTCACGCCCTGTTCGGCGTCATCGACCACCACGGCCAACTGGTAGGCCCAGCAGCCATCTGCACGGCGCAGCACGAAGTCGCCAACCTCGGCATGCACGTCCTGGTGCTGCGGCCCGCGCAGGCCATCATTGAAGTGCACGATGCTGCCGCGTGGCACGCGGAAGCGGACGGCAGGGTCCGGTCGTGGCTGTCGCGCAACGCAGCGGTGGTGGATGCCGCCGCTGGCGGCCAGTTCGCTGCGGCTGCAGTGGCAGACAAAGGCCAGATCGCTGGCCAGCAGCACGTCGAGCGCGGCCTGGTAGGCCTCCCCGCGCGCGCTCTGCCACAGGACCGGGCCGTCATGGGTGAGGCCGAAGGCGGCCAGCGCCTGCAGTTGTGCCTCCGCGGCGCCAGGCACCGTGCGCGGCGGATCGACGTCTTCAATGCGCAGCCGCCACAGGCCGCCGTGATGGCGGGCGAGCAGCCAGCTGCCGAAGGCGGCAAGCAGGGATCCGGGGTGGAGCAGGCCGGTCGGCGAGGGCGCGAAGCGGCCGCAGGAAATGGGGGAGGTCATGCTGGCTGAATCGTCGGTCAGGTTGGCGCTTGAATTCAAGCTGACCACACCGCAAATTGACTGGTATCGACCCCTTCCGAGCCGGATTTTCCCATGTTTACCCGCATTGCCCTGTTCCTGGCGACCAACTTCGCGGTCCTGATCCTCGCCAGCATCGTGATGTCGTTGCTGGGGGTCAATCCGAGCCAGATGAGTGGCCTGCTGGTCATGGCCGCGATCTTCGGCTTCGGTGGCTCCTTCATCTCGCTGCTGCTGTCCAAGTGGATGGCCAAGCGCTCCACCGGTGCGGTGGTGATCACCGAGCCGCGCAACCAGACCGAGCGCTGGCTGCTGGCCACCGTCGAGCGGCAGGCCAAGGCGGCCGGCATCGGCATGCCCGAAGTGGCGGTCTATGACGGCCCGGAGATCAATGCCTTCGCCACCGGTGCCAACCGCAACAACGCGCTGGTGGCGGTGTCCACCGGCCTGCTGCACAACATGAGTGAAGACGAGGCCGAAGCGGTGCTGGGCCACGAGATCGCCCACGTCGCCAACGGTGACATGATCACCATGGCACTGCTGCAGGGCGTGTTGAACACCTTCGTGATCGTGCTGGCCCGCGTGGTCGGCGGCATCATCGACAGCGCGCTGTCGGGCAACCGCGAAGGCGGCGGCCGCGGCTTCGCCTACTACATCATCGTGTTCGTGCTGGAGATGGTGTTCGGCCTGTTCGCCACGATGATCTCGATGTGGTTCTCGCGCCACCGCGAGTTCCGTGCCGATGCGGGTGGTGCCTCGCTGGCGGGCCGCCAGAAGATGATCGCCGCGCTGGAGCGCCTGCAGCTGAACCACGGCCAGAGCACGCTGCCGACCCAGATTGCCGCCTTCGGCATTTCCGGTTCGACGGCCAAGAAGCTGTTCATGAGCCACCCGCCGCTGGAAGAGCGCATCGCCGCGCTGCGGGCGTCGACGGCGGCGTAAGCCACCGCTCCACGGTAGTGCAGGAACGCCTGGCTTCGCGCCGGGCGTTTTTGTTTGCGCGATGCATTGCTGATGCCGGATCGTGCCCGGCGGATCGTTTCCGCGCCTGCGGGGAGGTGTCACTTTCTTTGCTCGTGCAAAGAAAGTAACCAAAGAAACACGCCGCCGGGGCGCGAGCCGACGTGCTGCGCACGCCGGTACCCTGCGCTCCTCGGCCCGTCGAGGGACGGTGCGGGAACTCGCTGCGCTCAGACACCCGCACCTCTTCGCCCTCGCCGGACCTGCGGTGCTCGGCTCGCTCAAGGCGGACCCAAGGTCAAATGCCACAGCTGCACCCAGTACATCTTCGCGATGCGTGGCTGCTGTTGTTCTTGATCTTGACCTTCCAGTCCGCCTTGAGCGAGCCGAGCATCGCAGGGGAATCAGGGGCGAAGAGGCGCCGGTGTCTGAGCGCAGCGAGTTCGGCGCCGTCCCCTGATTCTCCGAGAAGCGCAGGGAACCGTCGCGTAGCGACGGCTCGCGGCCGGCGGAGCGTTTCTTTGGTTACCTTCTTTGCGCGCAAAGAAAGTGACACCCCTCCGCGGTCGCGGAAACGACTCTCCGTGCGCACAAACGAAAACGGCACCCTCGCAGGTGCCGTCTCCATGAACCGCATTACGCGAAACCTCAGAACTTCGCGTCGAACTCCGCCGCATAGCCGGTGTTGACCAGCACCTTCTGCAGCGACTCGGCCACCTTCAGGTTGCCGGCCACGATCTGGTGGGTCTCCGGGCCACGGTTGTCCATGCGGCCCAGGGTCGCGCCCTTGAAGTCGCAGACCTTGCCACCCGCCTCGCGGACCAGCAGCAGGCCGGCGGCGATGTCCCACGCCTTCACGCCGGCTTCGAAGTAGGCGTCGGCGCGGCCGCAGGCCACGTAGGCCAGGTCCAGTGCGGCCGAGCCGGTGCGGCGGATGTCCTCGCCGTGCACCAGCAGGGCGTCAACCGCCTTCAGCTGGGCGCTGGCACGGCTGCGCTCGCGCGGTGCGAAGCCGGTGTGGATCATCGTGCCTTCCAGGTCCTTGCGATCGGCCACGCGGATGCGGCGGTCGTTCAGCACGGCGCCAGCGCCACGGCTTGCGGTGAACAGTTCATTGCGCAGCGGGTCGAAGATGACCGCATCGGTCGGTTCGCCATTCTCGACCAGGGCGATCGACACGCAGTAGTGCGGCACGCCGCGCAGGTAATTGCTGGTGCCGTCCAGCGGGTCGATGACCCACATCTGGCGGCGCTCGCCCTGCACGCCACCTTCTTCGCCGAAGATGCCGTAGTCCGGGTAAGCGCGCTTGAGTTCCTTGACGATGACCTTTTCCGCGTCCGCATCCACTTCGCTGGCGTAGTCCATCCGGCCCTTCTGCACTACGTTCAGTGCCTCGAGCTTGTTGATGTTGCGCAACAGGACGTTGCCGGCGAGGCGGGCGGCCTTGACCATGACGGTGACGGCGGGTTTCTGCATGGCGTGGGCTCCCGGAAAGGCAGAAGAGATGGACTGGCGGGGGAAAAGAGCGGGTCCGGCGCAGTGGCCGGCCGCACAGTTTACCATTGGTCATCGTCCAGCTCGACCTTTTCCCTGTTCATGTCCCAGTTTCCCGCCGCCACCCGCCTCCGATTCGTCCTGGTCGGTACCCAGCACCCCGGCAACATGGGCGCTGCCGCCCGTGCCCTGAAGACCATGGGCCTGGCCCGCCTGGTGCTGGTCGCCCCCGAAAAACCGCTGGACGAGGAGGCTTTCCGCCGCTCGGCCGGTGCCGAAGACGTGCTGGGGGACGCCCCGGTGGTGGCCACCCTGGCCGAGGCCGTGGCCGATTGCCGACTGGTGCTGGGCTGCACCGCCCGTGCCCGCCGCGTCCAGCTGGAGGAGTACCTGCCGGCCGATGCCGCCGCCCGTGCGGTGGCCAAGGCGGGCGAGGGCGCCGAGGTGGCGCTGGTGTTCGGTCGCGAGCGCACCGGGCTGACCAACGAGGAACTGCAGCTCTGCCATGCGGCGGTGCATATTCCATCCGACCCGGCGTTCAGCTCGCTCAACCTGGCAGCCGCGGTGCAGGTGCTGGCCTATGAAACGCGCATGCAGCTGCTGGGCGCGCAGCCGGCCGCCGACGCCGAGCCGGGTTTCCGCGAACAGGCCGCCAGCCATGAGCAGATGGAGAGCTTCTTCGCCCAGCTCGGCGACACCTTGGACGAGATCGATTTCCACAAGGGCCGCGCACCGGAATCAGCGATGCGCAAGTTGCGCCGCCTGTTCCTGCGCAGCGAGCCGAGCGAGCAGGAAGTGCGCCTGTTGCGCGGCATCCTGGCCGACACCCAGCGCATGGCGCGACTGGCACAAGCGGGCAACAAGGACAGCTGACGACGTTCTCATTTTTTCGGGTAGTCTGTCCGGATACCCAGGGGGGATGAAGCCTGTGTCGGGTCTGCGAAGGGCAGTGCAGAGGGGACTGCTGAGCCTGGTCATGATCCTGCTGGCCGGGACGGTGCATGCAGCACCGGACCCGGTGCTGGTGCTGGGCCGGATCAGCGATGATCCCAAGGCCCATTACGAGCAGCTGCAGCCGTTGCTGGACTATGTGGTGGCACGCATGCATGACGTCGGCATCAAGGAGGGGCGGATCCTGATGGCGCGCGACCCGCAGCAGATGGCCAGCTATCTGCGGCGGGGGCGGGTCGACTGGGTCACGGAAACGTCGGGTACGGCGGTGGCACTCGGCCAGCGCAGTGGCGCGCGGCCGTTGTTGCTGACCGAGCGCAATGGTGTGCGTGAGTACCAGACCGTGTTCTTCGTGCGCCGCGACAGTCCGGTCCAGCGCATCCAGGATATGCGTGGGCATCGCCTGGCGTTGCAGAACACGGCGTCCACCAGTGCCTACCTGGTGCCGGTGATGACGCTGCTGCAGGAGGGGCTGGCGCCGCAGATCCTGGCCGGCGTGTGGGACATGCCGGGCCGGGACAGTGTGGGGTATGTGTTCGCGCGCAGCGAGTTGAACATCGCTACGTTCGTGCACAAGGGCGTGGTTGACGTGGGGGCGGTGAGCAGCGTGGACTGGAACGACGAGCGACGGATGCCGGCGGCATTCCGGCGCGACTTCCGCGAGCTGCTGCGCACCAGGCCCTACCCGCGGGCGGTGGAGATGGTGCGCGCCGACCTCGACCCGCGGGTGCGTGACCGGCTGCAGGACGTCCTGCTGCAGGCGGCCAGTGACCCGCAGGCGCAGGGGGCGTTGCATCGGTTTTTCGGTACTTCCGGTTTCCACCGTGTCGATGCGCATGCGCAGCAGCGGCTGGATGAATTGAAACAAGGATTGACGCGCGTGCGGATGGAAGTGGAATGAAGTGGCTCGGCTCGGGAATGCAGGCCCGGTTCCTGCTCGCGATGGGCGGGGCGATGGTCGTGGTGGTGGCGATCCTGGCAGTGTTGCTGGGGCGGCAGGCGGCGATGCAGGGCGAGGTGCGCAACCTCAGTGGTGGCGTCATCCATGAACTGTTCGACCGCAGCGTGCGCAGCCGCGGCGAAGCGATGGCGCGCGAGCTGTCCGACGCGCTGGCCAACCCGTTGTACTACCGCGACCTGGACCAGGTCGGTGCGCTGGTGCGCAGCACCGCACGGCAGCCGGTCGTGCGCTATGTGCTGGTGTTCGACGACCGTGGCCGGCTGGTGCATGACGGCTCGATCGAGGTGTCCGGCTTCGGCCAGCCGATGGCCGACCCGCTCGCTCCCAAGGCCGCGGTGGCGCAGGCGCTGGTGGTGCAGGAATCGCCCAAGGTGCTCGACAACACCATGCCGATCATGGTCGGCAACCAGCGCATCGGCGGCGTCCGCGTCGGCATGGCGCTGGACGAGGTGCAGCAGCGCGAACAGGCAGCCAATGCCACGCTCGGCGAGCGCCTGCAGCAGGTCGGCAGCCGCCACCTGGGCTGGCTGCTGCTGATGCTGGGCCTGCTGGTGGTGATCGGCGTGGCGGTGATCCTGTACGTGCAGCGCACCCTGGTGGCGCCGATCCGGGACCTGGCCGCTGCGGCACGCCGCATCGAGGCTGGCGACTACCAGGCGCCGCTGGCCGAGAACACCCGCAATGACGAGGTCGGCGAGCTGGTGCGCGGCTTTGCCCGGATGCGCGATTCCATCGCCCGCCATGACCGCGAGGTGCGGCGCATGGCCTATACCGATGCGCTGACCGGGTTGACCAACCGGCTGGCGTTCCGGGAAGCACTGGACCATCGCCTGATGGCGGCGCGCGCATCCAATCATCGGCTGGGCCTGCTGTTCGCCGATATCGACGACTTCAAGCGCGTCAACGATACCCTTGGCCATGAGGCCGGTGACGAAGCGCTGTTGCAGTTCGCACAGCGCATCGGGCGCGCGGTTGCCGAAGCGGGAGGCGATGAGGCGCTGCTGGCCCGCTTCGGCGGCGACGAGTTCGTGATCCTGGTCGGCGATGGCGACGTGGCCGCGAACGCCCGGCTGCTGGCCGAGGTGCTGGTGCGCGAACTGGGCAAGCCGCTGGTGGTACAGGGCAGGGAGCTGTTCCTGGGGACCTCGATCGGCGTGACCCTGTTCCCGGACGATGCTGCCGATGCGACCACGCTGCTGAAGAACGGCGACATCGCCATGTACCAGGCGAAGATGGCCGGCAAGAACTGCTACCGCCATTACAGCCGGGCGATGGACCATGCGGTCGAGCGCCGCGTGCACATGGAGCAGGAACTGCGCGGGGCCTGGGAGCGCGGCGAGCTGCGCCTGGCCTACCAGCCGATCTTCCGCATGCGCGACCGCCGCATGGTCGGCGTCGAAGTGCTGCTGCGCTGGCAGCATCCGACCCTGGGTACGATTCCGCCGTCGGTGTTCATCGAAGTGGCCGAGCAGAGCGGGCTGATCGAGATCATCGGCCCGAAGGTGCTGCGTGCGGCCTGCATGGAAGCCTCGCAGTGGCCACGGGGTGCGGGCGGCGACGATCTGTTCGTGTCGGTGAACGTATCACCGCGGCAGCTGCGCGGCGGCGAGCTGCCGGCGCTGGTTGCACAGTGCCTGCATGAGTCCGGGCTACCGGCCTCGCGCCTGCACCTGGAGCTGACCGAAACCGCAGTGATCGGCGACGAGATGGTTGCCGCGCAGCTGCTGGACAAGCTGCACCGCACCGGCGTGAAGGTCTGGCTGGATGATTTCGGAACGGGCTTCTCCGGTCTCAGCCACCTGCGCCAGGTGCCGGTGGACGGCGTGAAGATCGACAAGAGTTTCGTGGCCGACATGCAGCGCGATCCCGACGATCTGGCACTGACCACGGCCATCATCGCCATGGCCCACGCGCTGGGCATCACGGTGGTGGCCGAAGGCATCGAGCAGCAGGCGCAGTTCGAACTGCTGGTGCAGCGCGGCTGCGATCTTGGCCAGGGCTACTGGCTGAGCCACCCGGTGACCGCCACCGAAGTGGTGCGGATGATCGAATCGGGCCTCTGACCGACGGTTGTTGTGTCGGGGTCAGATCCCTTTTCCGCAGGAAAAAGGGATCTGACCCCCTGCGGAATTACAGCGGGCGCTTGCTCGGGTCGCCGGGCAGTTCGCGCACCAGCTTGGGGATCAGGTAGCCGGACAGGCGTGCGGTCAGGCCGGCAATCAGCGCCTTGGCCTGGCTGTCGTCCACTTCGAAGTGGGCCACGCCCTCGACCCGGTCCAGCTGGTGCAGGTAATAGGGCAGCACGCCGGCGGCGAAGCTGCGCTCGCTCAGGTCCTGCAGGGCCTGCACGCTGTCGTTGACCCCGCGCAGCAGGACGGCCTGGTTAAGCAGCTGGGCGCCGACGCCGCGCAGGCGGCTCATCGCAGCGTCCACGCTGGCGTCGAACTCATTGGCATGGTTGGCGTGGACCACGATCGCCAGCGGCCACGGCAGGCTGCCCAGCCAGGCCAGCAGCTCCTCGTCCACGCGCTCCGGCAGCACGATCGGCAGCCGGGTGTGGATGCGCAGGCGGCGGATGTGCGGGATCGCGCGCAGCGCATCGGTCAGCTCGGCCAGCTTGTGCGTGGCCAGTGACAGCGGGTCGCCGCCGGACAGGATGACCTCGTCGATGTCCGGGTCGGCCGCGATGGCCGCTACGGCCTCCTGCCAGCCGCCCTTGGCGGCGTTTTCCGCGGCATAGTCGAAGTGGCGGCGGAAGCAGTAGCGGCAGTTGATCGCGCAACTGCCGGTGGCGACCAGCAGGGCGCGTCCACGGTACTTCTGGATGACGCCGGTGGCCTTCCTGGCGGCACCATCACCCACCGCATCGAAACTGAACCCGGGTGCCGGGCGCATTTCCTCGTCGACGGGGAGCACCTGGCGCAGCAGCGGGTCGGCCGCGTCGCCCACGCGCATGCGCGCCACGAAGCCCTCCGGCACGCGCAGCGCGAACTGGGCAATGGCCGCCTCCGAGACACCCAGCGCGGCCGGGTCCAGCTGCAGCCGGGCCAGCAGGGCGTGCGGGTCGCGCAGCGCCTGGCGCCAGAGCTGCTGCCAGCGCGCGGGCGCGCCTGGCGACTGGGGCCGGGGGAAGGCGGAAAGCTGCATGGAGAGGGGGCCTGCGGTTATCATGGGGGCAGAAAAACAGTCGCCCACCGGCACCCGGTGGGCTTTCCATTCTAACGGCTCGCCGCACCCGCGGCGTTTTTGCCACTCAGGAGTTTACGCATGGCCAGCTACGGCATGAACGACGTCAAGAACGGGATGAAGATCCTGGTCAACAACCAACCGGCCGTCATCATCGACACCGAATACGTCAAGCCGGGCAAGGGCCAGGCCTTCACCCGCGTGAAGTACCGCCTGATCAAGGACGGCCGTACCCAGGAAGTGACCATGAAGTCGACCGACTCGCTGGATGCAGCCGACGTCGTCGATACCGACATGAACTTCATGTACAGCGACGGTGAGTACTGGCACTTCATGGACCCGGAATCCTTCGAGCAGGTCCAGGCCACCAAGGCCGGCATGGGCGGCGCCGAAAAGTGGCTGAAGGGCGAAGAGTCCTGCGTGGTCACCCTGTGGAACGGTGAGCCGATCTTCGTGCAGCCGCCGAACTTCGTCGAACTGAAGATCACCGAAACCGATCCGGGCGTCCGTGGCGACACCTCGGGCGGCGGCGGCAAGCCGGCCACCCTGGAAACCGGCGCCGTGGTCCGCGTGCCGCTGTTCGTCAACCAGGACGAAGTGATCCGCGTCGACACCCGTTCGGGCGAATACTCCGCACGCGTCAAGTAAGGTTCCGGCCATAGGCCGACCTTGCGGTAATGCCGGCCGCTGGCCGGGTACGCGCCAGCACATTCGCGCTGGCGCTCCCATGATCTGCTTCGGCAGATCATGGGCCCCGCTTCACGGGTCTCCAGACCCCGCCGCTTCGCGGCAGCCCCTTACTCAGGGGCGTGTCCCCAGAAGTATCTCGCCGCCCCCACAGCCAGTGAGCCCGCATGAGCGATAGCCCGCACCTCCCCGAAGCCTGCGACCTGCTCATCGAAGCCGGTTACGTCGTTCCGATCGAGCCGCATGCGGTGGTGCTGGAAGACCATGCCGTTGCCGTGCGTGGCAGCGAGATCGTGGCCATCCTGCCGCGTGCCGAGGCGCGCGCACGCTTCCGCGCCACCCAGGTGGTGAGCCGACCCGAGGCTGCGCTGATGCCGGGCCTGGTCAACGCGCACACGCACAACCCGATGACCCTGCTGCGCGGCGTTGCCGACGACCTGCCGCTGATGACCTGGCTGCAGCAGCACATCTGGCCGGTGGAAGCGGCGGTGATCGGCCCCGAATTCGTTGCCGACGGTACCACCCTGGCCATCGCCGAGATGCTGCGCGGCGGCACCACCTGCGCCAACGAGAACTACTTCTTCGGCGACGTGCAGGCCGCGGTCTACAAGAAACACGGTTTCCGCGCGCTGGTGGGCGCGGTCATCATCGATTTCCCCACCGCCTGGGCCAAGAGCGACGACGAGTACTTCGCCAAGGCCGGTGAACTGCACGACCAGTGGCGCAACGATCCGCTGATCGGCACCGCGTTCGCGCCGCATGCGCCTTACACGGTCAATGATGCCAACTTCGAGCGGGTGCGGATGCTGTCCGACCAGCTCGACATGCAGGTGCACCTGCACACCCACGAGACCGCGCAGGAAATCAACGATTCGATCAGGCTGCACGGCCAGCGCCCGCTGGCGCGGCTGGATCGGCTCGGCCTGGTCAACGACCGCCTGATCGCGGTGCACATGACCCAGCTGACCGATGCGGAAATCCACCTGTGCGCCGAACGTGGCGTCAGCGTGGTGCATTGCCCGGAATCCAACCTGAAGCTGGCCTCCGGTTTCTGCCCGGCCTGCGCCCTGCAGCGCGCAGGCGTGAACCTGGCGATCGGTACCGATGGCTGCGCCAGCAACAACGACCTGGACATGTTCAGCGAGAACCGCACCGCGGCGATCCTGGCCAAGGCCGTGGCCGACGACGCCACTGCACTGGACGCGGCAACCACGCTGCGCGCGTCCACGCTGGGTGGCGCACGCGCGCTGGGCTTCGGCGACCGCATCGGCTCGATCGAAGTCGGCAAGCAGGCCGACCTGGTCTGCGTTGATCTGTCCGCGCTGGAAACACAGCCGCTGCACAACGTGCTGTCGCAGCTGGTGTACGCCACCGGCCGCCAGCAGGTCAGCGATGTCTGGATCGCCGGCAAGCCGAAGCTGGTGCAGCGCGAGCTGGTCGGCATGGACCTGCCGGGCATCATCGCCAACGCGCGCCAGTGGCGCGAGCGCATCCGCCATATCCGCGCCTGAACCCTGGCGCCGCAAGGACATCCCCCATGACTGCCCCCCACGCTTCCTCAAATTTCGATCAGGCCGAGCTGGACAAGTTCGCTGCGCTGGCCAACCGCTGGTGGGACGCTGACGGCCCGCAGAAGCCGCTGCATGCGCTGAATCCGGTGCGCCTGCAGTACGTGGCTGACCGCGTGCCGCTGCGCGGCGCCCGCGTGCTCGACATCGGCTGCGGTGGCGGCCTGTTGAGCGAAGCGCTGGCCCAGGCCGGTGCTGACGTCACCGCCATCGACCTGGCCCCGGAGCTGGTCAAGGTCGCGCGCCTGCATGCGCTGGAAAGCGGCGCCCAGGTCGATTACCGGGTGCAGGCGGCCGAGGATCTGGCCGCCGAGCAGCCGGGCAGCTTCGACGTGGTCACCTGCATGGAAATGCTGGAGCACGTGCCGGACCCGGGCGCGATCATCGAGGCCTGCAAGCGCCTGCTGAAGCCGGGCGGCCACCTGTTCCTGTCGACCATCAACCGCACCGCCGCCGCGTTCGCGGTGGCGATCGTCGGCGCCGAGTACGTGGCGCGCCTGCTGCCCAAGGGCACGCACCACTACCAGGAATTCATCAAGCCGGCCGAGCTGGCGCGCTGGCTGCGCGAGGCCGACCTGCAGCTGGTGGATGTCAGCGGCATGGCCTACGAGCCGTGGCGCAACCATGCCCGCCTGAGCAGCCGCACCGACATCAACTACCTGGCCTACGCGGTCAAGCCGGCATGACCGCCGCCCGCTTCCCGCGTGCGGTGCTGTTCGACCTGGACGGCACCCTGCTGGACAGCGCGCCGGACTTCGTCGCCACCTGCAACGCGATGCTGGCCGAGCGTGGTCGTGCGCCGATCGATCCGGCGGTGCTGCGCCCGGTGGTATCCAAGGGCTCGCGCGCGATGGTCGGGGCCGCTTTCCCGGACCTGGATGCCGCTGCGCGAGATGCACTGATTCCGGAATTCCTGCAGCGCTACGAAGCGCTGATCGGCCAACACGCGGTGCTGTTCGATGGCGTGGCCGGCATGCTTGCCGCGCTGGATGACGCCGGCACCGTATGGGGCATCGTCACCAACAAGCCCGAGTACCTGGCGCGGCTGATCCTGCCGCAGCACGGCTGGCAGCAGCGCTGCGCAGTGCTGGTCGGCGGTGACAGCCTGGCCGAGCGCAAACCTCACCCGCTGCCGCTGCTGCACGCTGCGCAGGCCATTGGCGTTGCCGCCGAAGACTGCGTGTACGTGGGTGACGACGAGCGCGACATCATCGCCGCGCGGGCCGCGGCCATGCCGTCGGTGGCAGCCCTGTGGGGCTACCGCCTGCACAGCGACGATCCGCTGGCCTGGCAGGCCGACGTGCTGGTCGAGAACGCTGAACTTCTGCAACTGGCCAGTCTCTGGCCGACCCGGCCGGCAGCCCCGGCCCAGCCGTAAGGAATGGTGTAGTGAGCAGTACCGCGCTGGACAGTTTCCTCGACAAGTGGCGCAGCCGTTGGCCGGAATGGTCGGTGGCCGCCCCGTTCGTGGCCGAATCGCAACGCGAGCTTGCAGTGGCGTGGTTCGCGCTGCTGCAGGAGTTCGACGACATGCTCAACACCAGCGGCGATCCGCTGCCGGCCGACGCCAAGCTGGCGTGGTGGGGCGAGGAGCTGCGCAGCTGGGCGGGACATCGCTCGCGCCATCCGCTGGGCAGGCTGCTGGAGCCGGTGCGTGCACCGTGGGCCCAGTTGGCCGAAGCACTTCCAGATCTGGTTGAAGCGCGCACGGTCGCGCTGGATGCGGCCGGCGCCGAGCGCGCGCTGGCGAACTACGCCGAGGCCGTAGCCGCGGTGGAGGCGGCCTTGTTCGCTGACAAGCCGCGCACCGGCGCCGGTCGTGCGGTGCAGCTGCAGACCCTGGCGCAGCGCCTGCAGGACGCTGGCGTGGCGGGTGTGCCGCGCAGCCTGCTGGACGAGGACGCCAGCAATGCCGCACAGCGCTGGGCGCAGCATCTGTTGAAGGGGTGGGGCACCCGCGTGCCCGGCCCGCGCCCGCGCCGTGTGTGGTCCAGCCTGGCGCGTGCGCGGTTGGCGGCACAGGCCGCAGGCAAGCCGATCGAGGCCACCCCGGTGCGCACCCTGCTGCGCGTGTGGTGGGCCGCGCGCGGTTGATCCAACGTACCTGGTAGTGCCGGCCGCTGGCCGGCATCCAGCAGGGCGCGGAAGAGGATGAGGTTGCCGGCCAGCGGCCGGCACTACCGTTACTTGCGCTCCAGCACCAGTAGCGGGTCGATACGGGTCTCGAACCAGTTCATGCCCCAGTGCAGGTGCGGGCCGGTGGCACGGCCGGTGGCGCCGACCGCAGCGATCACCTGGCCCTGTTCAACCCGGTCGCCGACCTTTACGTCGATGCGCGAGAGGTGCAGGAAGTTGGAGCTGACCCCGAAGCCGTGGTCGAGCAGCAACGTGCCGCCGGTCAGGTACAGGTCCGGGCCGGCGAAGGTGACGATGCCGGCGGCCGGTGCTTTCACCGGCGTGCCGGTCGGCACCGCGATGTCCATGCCGGAATGACCGGCACCGGGCTGGCCGTTGTACACGCGGGCATTGCCGAAGCGGCCGCTGATGCGGCCCTGCACCGGCCAGATGAAGGTCTGGGTGAAGTCGGTACGGTCGTCATCGCGGGCGCGTGCGGCGGTCACCTGCGCCTGTTCGCGCTTGATCCGCTCGGCAATCGCCGGCGGCGGGTTGACCGTCTTCGGCGGCACGCCATTGACCCGCTCTGTGGGCCAGTCGCGCGGCGTCACCGCAATGGTCGCGGTCTCGCTGCCACCATCGGGGCGCTGCACCTGCACGCGCAGCGGGCCCTTCTCGTCACGGCCGATGCCGAACACCACGCTGCCGTAGCCGCTCACCCGCAGCTGGCGACCGGCGTACTGCACGCGGCTGCCGGCGGGAACCTTGCCGATCACCAGTGCGCCCTGCGACGCACTGGTCGGGAACACCACGCGGCTGTCGATCAGGCTGCCAATGCCATCCTGCGCCTGCGCCGCGGGTACGGAAAACAGGGGCGCGGCCAGCAGCGACCCGATCAGAAGTGCCGAGCGCATCAGCGGTCGTAGGTCATGCGCTGGCCGGCGGGTTCGCCCACCAGGTTGCTGCCGTCCCACACCAACTGGCCGTTGACCCAGGTGGAGGCGACGCGCGAACGGAAGGTGGTGCCCTCAAACGGCGACCAGCCGCACTTGGACAGCACGTCCTCGCGCTTGACCGTGAACGGCACGTCTTCGACCAGGACCAGATCGGCGAAGTAGCCTTCGCGCAGGAAACCACGTTCTTCCACGTCGAACAGCTGCGCCGGGGCGTGGGCGAACTTCTGCACCACCTGCTCGCGGGTCAGCTTGCCTTCGTGCACGCGCTCCAGCGCGGCCACCAGCGCGTACTGCACCAGTGGCAGGCCGGAGGGGGCCTGCGCGTAGGGCTTCTGCTTCTCTTCCCAGGTGTGCGGCGCGTGGTCGGTAGCCAGCACGTCCAGCACGTCGTCGGCCAGCGCAGCGGTGATCGCCTCGCGGTCGGACACTTCCTTGATGGCTGGGTTGCACTTGATCAGGTTGCCCTTGGTCGCATAGTCCGGGCGCGCGAAGTGCAGGAAGTGCACGCAGGTTTCAGCGGTGATCTGCTTGCGGCTGCCATCGGCGCGGATCAGCGGGCCCTTCTCGAACAGCGCCAGTTCATCGGCGGTGGAGATGTGCAGCACGTGCAGGCGGGTGCCGTGTTTGCGCGCCAGCGACATCGCCAGGCGGGTCGACTTGATGCAGGCTTCGCGCGAGCGGATGTCCGGGTGCATGTCCGGGGTCAGCGCATCGCCGTACTTTTCCTGGAAGGCCTTCAGGTTGGCATCGATCATCGGCGTGTCTTCGCAGTGCGTGATGATCGGGGTCGGGCATTCGCGGAAGATCGCGTCCAGCGTTTCGGGGTTGTCGACCAGCATGTTGCCGGTCGAAGCACCCATGAACACCTTCACGCCCGGCGCCTTCTTCGGGTCCAGCGCACGGATGGCGTCCAGGTTGTCATTGCTGGCGCCGTGGTAGAAGCCGTAGTTGGCCCAGGCGCGGCCGCGCGCGAGCTCGTACTTGGCTTCCAGGATGGTCGAATCCAGCGTCGGCGGGTTGGTGTTGGGCATGTCCATGAAGCTGGTCAGGCCACCGGCCACGGCCGCCGCCGATTCGCTGGCGATGTCGCCCTTGTGGGTCAGGCCCGGTTCGCGGAAGTGCACCTGGTCATCGATCATGCCCGGGAGCAGCCAGCGCCCGGCCGCGTCCACCACCTGCTCGCCGTCGCGCGGCGCCAGCCCGTTGCCGATCTGCGCGATGCGGCCGTTCTCGATGCGCAGGTCGCCGTCGAAGGTGCGGCCTTCGTTGACCATGCGGGCATTGGTGATGAGGGTGGAGGACATGTCAATGTTTTCCTGTGCAACGGCAAGAGGGGGCGTTGGGGGACTCGGGCACGGGGTCGAAGCCGCCGGGATGGAACGGGTGGCAGCGGCCCAGCCTGCGCGCAGCCAGCCAGCTGCCGCGCAGCGGGCCGTGCCGCGAGATCGCGTCCATCGCGTATTCAGAACAGCTCGGCACGAAACGGCAGCGGGGCCCCAGCAAGGGGCTGATGAAGCGCTTGTAGAAGCGCAGCAGGGCGATGAGCAGGCGCGAGATCACCCAGTCATCTTATGCTAGTTGGCATGAAGGCCGCATTTGTGCAGGATGGGCCGTTGGTCGCATGTCGCCGATGGCCTGCGACCGGTACCAGCACCGTCGGGTGCTGACCAGGTTCCGTACCGCGCAAGGCGGTCCGTGTTCGTCGGACTGCCCATTGGGCGCCTTGGCTCCAGGACTGAATGGAGCAGGGTGCCGAGGTTGCTGCTGCGGGTCGGGTAGGCTATAAAGGCCCGCTTTCCCGGGCCCCGGGGAATCCAAGGAAGAGCGTTTCGTGGCTGCTAAAAAAACTGCAAAGAAGGCCGCAACGGCCGCCAAGAAAACCGCCAAGCCTGTTGTGAAGAAGTTGGCGGCAAAGCCCGTTGCCAAGAAGCCGGCGAGCAAGCCGGCGACCAAGGCAGCGTCCTCGCAACCGGCGGCCAGGAAGGCCACCGCAAAGAAAACGCCTGTCAAGGCAACCAAGCCGGTGGCGAAGAAGGCCGCTGCGCCCGCCAAGGCCAAGCCAGCCGCTGCCAGCAAGAAGGCGCCGGTGAAAAAGGCCGTCAGCAAGGCTGCGCCGGTGAAGAAGACCGTCGCCAAGCCGGTGGTCAAGAAGGCAGCAGCCAAGCCGGCGCCGAAGGCGGTGGTGAAGAAGGCTGCAGCCAAGCCGGTCGCCAAGCCGGTCGCCAAGCCGGCGGCAAAGAAGGTCGCTGCGGCCAAGCCGGTCGCCACGCCTGCCGCTGCAAAGAAGGTTGCCAAGAATGTTGCCGCACCGGCCGTAAAGCCGGCCCCGGCCCCAGTAGTGAAGTCCGCACCGAAGCCTGCTGCCAAGCCGGCTCCGGCCAAGCCTGTCCCGGCCAAGACCGTGGCAGTGGCAGCAGCCCAACCGGCCCCCAAGCCGGCCCCGGCCGCCGCTCTTGCCGCTTCGAAGGCCCCGCAATCCAAGAATCCCGTGCCCGTTTCGAAATCGCCTGCCAAAACCGCCGTGAAATCCGATTCCGCCCCGAAGACCGTGTCGCGCCCTGTCGGCAAGGTTGCCGTGGCCGTCGCCGCCCGCTCGGCAGCACCGGCCCCGCGCAGCAAGTACAAGGTGGTCGAATACAAGACCGACGAGGCCACCGGCCGCCCGATCCTGCCGGCTGGCTACAAGCCGTCCTCGGAAGAGGAATACATGAGCCCGCTGCAGCAGGAGTATTTCCGCCAGCGCCTGCAGAACTGGCGCGCGGACCTGGTGGAAGAGTCCAAGCAGACCATCGAGAACCTGCGCGAGGAAGTGCGTGACATCGGCGACGAAGCCGAGCGCGCGACCCGCGAAACCGAGAACTCGCTGGAACTGCGTACCCGCGACCGCTACCGCAAGCTGATCGGCAAGATCGACAGCACCCTGAAGCGCCTGGAAGCGGGCGACTACGGTTACTGCGTCGACACCGGCGAAGAAATCGGCCTGGAGCGCCTGGAGGCGCGCCTGACCGCCGAGCGCACCATCGATGCCCAGGAGCGTTGGGAGCATCTGCAGAAGCAGCAGGGCGACTGATTCCTGATCGTTGTCTGGTCATGCAGAAAACCCGGCTTCGGCCGGGTTTTTTGTTGGGTTCGAGTTGGCTGTGTAGAGCGCCTTCCGGGTATCGGGTGGAGCCTGCGGGTGGGTCCGATGTAGAGCCGAGCCCACGCTCGGCTCAGGCCGAAGCCGGAGGGCAAGGAAGAGCAAAAGCAAAAGCAAAGGCAGCCAAGCATGGCTTGGCTCTATCAGGAACGGTCATGCGTGCGCTCGCGGCTGTTGAGTCCGCCTTGTAGCGAGCCGAGCACCGCAGGGGAATCAGGGGCGAAGAGGCGGCTCTATCCTGTAGAGCCGACTGCTGGTCGGCTGGCTCTCCGCGTCGTCCCCTGATTCACCGAGGAGCACAGGGCACCGGCGCGCAGCGCCGGCTCGCGGATGGCGGCGTGTTTCTTTGGTTACTTTTCTTTTCGCGCGAAAAGAAACGTGACACCCCACCGCGGTCGCGGAAAGAGCCCGCCGGGCATGGCCCGGCGCGTGGGCGCACGGAAATACGCAGCCGAGCATGGGCTCGGCTCTACAGGCTCACTGCAGGTCGCGAAGATTCAACTTCCGCAGCGTCGGGTTCTTCCACGCGGTGATCCCGGCCACGCTCAGCACCGCGAACCCGCCCAGCACCACGGCCGGTACCAGGCCGAGCAGCTTCGCCATCGTGCCGGCATAGAACGCGCCCAGCTCGTTGGACGAACTGATGAAGATGCCGTTGATCGACGATACGCGACCGCGCATTTCTTCCGGCGTGGCCAGCTGCAGGATGGTCGAGCGGATCACCACCGAGACGCCATCGAAGGCGCCGTAGAACAGCAGGATCAGCGCCGACAGCCAGAAGTGCTGCGACAGCCCGAAGCTGATCACGCACAGGCCGAAGCCGGCCACCGCGAACAGCAGCACGCGGCCGGCATTGCGGTGCAGCGGGTGGCGGGCCAGCCACAGGCCCACGCACACCGAGCCAAGCGCCGGCATCGCGCGCAGGATGCCCAGGCCTTCCGGGCCGTGGTGCAGGATTTCGTGCAGGAACGCCGGCAGCATCGCCACCACGCCGCCCAGCAGCACCGAGAACATGTCCAGCGCCATCGCGCCGACCATGATCCGGTTGCCGACCACGAAGCGCGCGCCTTCGGCGATGCTCTTGAAGATCGGCGCGGCAGGGCCGGTGTGCACCGGCTCCTCCACTTTCAGCGTGGCCAGACAGGCCATCGCCACCAGCGCGAAGGCGGTGGCCACCGCGTAGGACAGGCCCTTGCCACCGAAGCCGACCAGCACGCCGCCCAGTGCCGGGCCGGCGATCATGCCGGCCTGGAATACCACCGCGCCCAGGCCGGCGCCACGCGCGAACTGGTCACGGGCCAGTACGCGGGCGAACAGGGCGTTGTAGATCGGCGACAGGAAGGCGCGGACCATGCCGGTCAGCGCAATGGCTGCGTAGATCGGCCACACGCCGTCGATCGGCAGCCAGCCCATGGCCACGCTGGTCAATACCAGTGCGGTGGCGATCAGTCCGCAACAGGCGACCATGCCCAGGCGGCGGCGCGGCAGGTGATCCACCAGGTAACCGGCGAACGGCGCCACGCAGAAGAACGGCAGCACCTCGGCCAGGCCGATCAGGCCCAGCGAGAACGGATTGCGGGTGACTTCGTAGATGTGCCAGCCGACGGTGACCGCGACCACCTGGTAGGACAGCATCGCGAAGATGCGGTACGCCAGCAGCCTGGCGAAACCGGGCCGGGACAGCAGGCCCAGCGCGCTGTCTTCGGCTGTGGCAGGCTCGCTCACGACGGGTCGCGCTGCAGCTGGGCCTGCGCGGTCTCGCGGATGAAGGCCAGCATCGCCGCCACGCCGTTGCTGCGGGTCGGCGAGAGGTGGCGGGCCAGGCCGATGTCCTGGATGTAGCTCGGCTCGGTGGCCAGGATCTCCTGCGCCGAGCGCCCGGAGTACACACGCAGGGCCAGGAAGATCAGGCCGGAGACAATCGCCGAATCACTGATGGCATGGAAGCGCAGCGACTGCGCGTTGCCTTCGGGCACGATCCAGACCATCGACTGGCAGCCGAGCAGGCGATGCTCTTCGGTCTTCCATTCTTCCGGGAAGGCCGGCAGCTTGCGGCCGAGGTCGATCAGGTACTGGTAACGCTCGGACCAGTCGCCGAAGAAGCCGAATTCCTCGGCGATGGCGGCCTGTGCCTCGGCGGCGGTGGGTTCAAGCGGGAACGGGGAGTCGATCACAACAGTCTCTACGGTGGGGGCGTGGCCGGCGTACCGGCCACGGGGCAGGGCGGGTCAGCCGCGCTTGCGCGACCAGCGCACGCCCTGCGGGGTGTCTTCCAGCACGATGCCTTCGGCGGCCAGCTGGTCGCGGATGGCGTCGGAACGGGCGAAGTCGCGCGCCTTCTTGGCAGCGGCACGCTCATCGATCAGGCCCTGGATGCGGGCATCGTCGCCGCCGTCGCTGGCCGCAGTGCCGAACCACTGCGCTGGATCGGCCTGCAGCAGGCCCAGTGCCAGTCCGGCGCCGAGCAGTTCACCCTTCAGGCGCGCCTGCTCGGCCGGATCGGTGGCACGACGCGCATCGGCGGCGATGCGGGCCACTTCGGCCAGTGCCTGCGGGGTGTTCAGATCGTCATCCAGGGTCGCTTCGACCGTGGCCGGGATCGCAACGACCGCCTCGACTGACGCCAGTTCGCGCAAGGTGCCGTACAGGCGGTCCAGGGTGCGCACCGACTGTTCGATCAGGCCATCGGACCAGTCCAGCGGTTGCCGGTAGTGGGCCGACAGCAGGGCCAGGCGCAGTGCTTCCGGCGGGTGCTGGCGCACCAGGTCGTGCACGCGCTCGATGTTGCCCAGCGACTTGCTCATCTTGGCGCCGCCGAAGTTGAGCATGCCGTTGTGCAGCCAGAAGCGGGCGAAGATCTTGCCGCCGTGGGCGCACTCGCTCTGCGCAAGCTCGTTCTCGTGGTGCGGGAACTGCAGGTCGACGCCGCCGGCATGGATGTCGATGGTCTCGCCCAGGTGGGCGGCGGCCATTGCCGAGCACTCGATGTGCCAGCCCGGGCGGCCACGGCCCCAGGGCGACGCCCAGCCGGGCAGGTCGTCGCTGGACGGCTTCCACAGCACGAAATCACCCGGATCACGCTTGTACGGGGCCACGTCGACACGGGCGCCGGCCAGCATTTCGTCCGGATCGCGGCGCGAGAGCTTGCCGTAGCCATCGAAGCTGGCCACCGCGAACAGCACGTGGCCTTCGGCAGCGTAGGCATGCCCGTTGGCGATCAGCTGCTCGATCATGGTGATGATCTGCGGAATGTGCGCGGTCACCTCCGGCTCGATGTCCGGCGGCACCACGCCCAGCGCGGCCATGTCCTCACGGTAGGCGGCGGCGAACCTGTCGGTGATGGTGCTGATCGGTACGCCCTGCTCGCGCGCGGCGGTGTTGATCTTGTCGTCCACGTCGGTGATGTTGCGCGCGTAGCGCAGGCCACCGAAACGGCGCCGCAGCAGGTCGGCCAGCACCCCGAACACCACCGGGCCACGGGCGTTGCCGATGTGCACGTAGTTGTAGACCGTCGGGCCGCACACATACAGGGTCGGACAGGCCGGATCGAGCGGGGTGAACGGTTCGAGCTGGCGAGTCAGGTTGTTGTGCAGGCGCAGGGTCATGGGGCTGTGGCTGGGGGACAAGCCTGTGATTTTAGAACGTGTCGGCCCCCTTTGGGGGCACCCGTTGCCACCGGTGGACGCCGGGGCCACCCGGGGTGGGGTGGGCAGGAGCGGCGTGGACGGGTAATGTTCAGCCCCTTGCGCTCGCCACTGCCTACACTATTGCCGTGTCCTTGCTCCCGTCGCCAATGAAATCCACCGCGTTGCTGACCCTGGCCTGCCTGTCGGCGCTGCCCGCCGTGGTGCTGGCGCAGGAGGCCGAGCCCCGCAACCGGGTGGTGATCGTTGAGAACGTGAAGTTCGACTACGCCCAGGTGCTGAACGTGGAGCCGGTGTTCCAGACCCTGCGCGCGACCCGCACCGAGGAGCACTGCGAGCCGGTGTCGACCCGGACCCTGGCCCCGGTGAACGTGACCGGCGAGGAGCCGGTCGAGGACAAGGGCCGGATCAGCCGCTTCTGGGACTCGGTGCGCTCGATGTTCAAGCGCAGCGACGAAGAGGCCGTTGAGGAGCCCGGAGCCGAGACGCCGGCCCCGGCACCGGCCAACACTGGCCCGATGCTGACCCGCGACTGCCGCATCGTGCCGGTGGGGCGTGAATTCCGCCGGCCCATCGCCTACGACGTGGATTACGTCTACAAGGGCACCAAGTACCGTTCGCGGCTGCCGGAAGACCCCGGCAACCGGCTCAAGATCCGGGTGTCGATCACGCCCTGGGTCGGCCCGGAGCAGGGCACGGCCAGCAATCCCTGATTCTGGGACCCCGGCCCTTGCGCCGGCCTCGGCCGCATGCAAAGATGGTTGACCATGAAGCTCACCGACTTCCAGCACGACAGCAGCGCAGCCCGACAGGCGTCGGGCATGACCTCGCGTGCGCGTCGACCGGAACCCCACATCCTCGCTGGGTAACCGGAGCTTTTTGCTGTTCGTCCGAAAAAACCCAGCCCGCCGGCTGGGTTTTTTCGTTTCCGCGCTTCAAAAGTGCATCTTCTGAAAGCTGCAACTGCAATCTTCCCGCTCCACCTTTGATTCCTGTTTTCCCTTCCACCGCGTCGAAACCGGCGCCGCCACGCAAGGAAAGATGATGTCCCCCAAGCACTTCCTGAACACCCAGGACTGGAGCCGCAGCGATCTCGACGCGCTGTTGACCCAGGCGGCGCTGTTCAAGCGCAACAAGCTCGGCGACCAGCTCAAGGGCAAGTCGATCGCGCTGGTGTTCTTCAACCCGTCCATGCGCACCCGCACCAGCTTCGAACTGGGCGCGTTCCAGCTCGGTGCCCACGCGGTGGTGCTGCAGCCGGGCAAGGATGCGTGGCCGATCGAGTTCAACCTCGGCACGGTGATGGACGGCGATACCGAAGAGCACATCGCTGAAGTGGCCAAGGTGCTGGGTCGTTACTGCGACATCATCGCCGTGCGTGCGTTCCCCAAGTTCATCGACTGGGCCTACGACCGCCAGGACATCGTCCTCAACAGCTTCGCCAGGTACTCGCCGGTGCCGGTCATCAACATGGAGACCATCACCCACCCGTGCCAGGAGCTGGCCCACATCATGGCCCTGCAGGAGCACTTCGGCACCCAGGACCTGCGTGGCAAGAAGTACGTGCTGACCTGGACCTACCACCCCAAGCCGCTGAACACCGCCGTTGCCAATTCGGCGCTGACCATCGCCACCCGCATGGGCATGGACGTGACCCTGCTGTGCCCGACCGCCGACTACATCCTCGACGAGCGTTACATGGGCTGGGCCGAGCAGAACGTGGCCGAGAGCGGCGGCTCGCTGAAGATCAGCCATGACATCGACAGCGCCTACGCCGGCGCCGACGTGGTCTACGCCAAGAGCTGGGGCGCGCTGCCGTTCTTCGGCAACTGGGAACCGGAGAAGCCGATCCGCGACCAGTTCAAGCACTTCATCGTGGACGAGCGGAAGATGGCGCTGACCAACAATGGTGTGTTCAGCCACTGCCTGCCGCTGCGCCGCAACGTGAAGGCCACCGACGCGGTGATGGATTCGCCGCAGTGCATCGCCATCAACGAAGCCGAGAACCGCCTGCACGTGCAGAAGGCGATCATGGCGGCGGTTGCCGGGCGCTAGATCGAACAAGGGGTAGAGCCGACCGTTGGTCGGCTGCTCCCGCAGCGGCGCATCCAATATTCCAGCCGACCAACGGTCGGCTCTACCGAATTCCCATCCCCCAAGTGGACCTGACCCCCATGAGCAACAAAGACGTCGTTCTCGCCTTCTCCGGCGGCCTGGATACCAGCTTCTGCGTGCCGTACCTGCAGGAGCGCGGCTACAACGTGCACACCGTGTTCGCCGACACCGGCGGCGTCGATGATGAAGAGCGTGACTTCATCGAGAAGCGCGCCGCCGAACTGGGCGTGGCGAGCCACCTCACCGTCAACGGTGGCCCGGCCATCTGGGAAGGCTTCGTCAAGCCGTTCGTGTGGGCCGGCGAAGGCTACCAGGGCCAGTACCCGCTGCTGGTCTCGGACCGCTACCTGATCGTCGATGCCGCGCTGAAGCGTGCTGCCGAGCTGGGCACCAACACCATCGCCCACGGTTGCACCGGCATGGGCAACGACCAGGTCCGCTTCGACCTGGCCGTGAAGGCGCTGGGCGACTACCAGATCATCGCGCCGATCCGCGAGATCCAGAAGGAACACACCCAGACCCGCGCCTACGAGCAGAAGTACCTGGAAGAGCGTGGCTTCGGCGTGCGCGCCAAGCAGCAGGCCTACACCATCAACGAGAACCTGCTGGGCCTGACCATGTCCGGCGGCGAGATCGACCGGTGGGAAGCTCCGGGCGAGGGCGCGCGTGGCTGGTGCGCACCGCGCAGCGAGTGGCCGGAGCAGGCCCTGACCGTGACCCTGAAGTTCGTTGAAGGCGAAGCCGTCGAACTGGACGGCAAGGCGCTGCCGGGCGACCAGATCCTGGCCCAGCTCAACAAGCTGTTCGCCCCGTACGGCGTGGGCCGCGGCGTCTACACCGGCGACACCGTGATCGGCCTGAAGGGCCGCATCGTGTTCGAGGCCCCGGGCCTGGTTTCGCTGCTGGCCGCACACCGTGCGCTGGAAGATGCGGTGCTGACCAAGCAGCAGAACCGCTTCAAGCCGCACGTGGCACGCAAGTGGGTGGAGCTGGTGTACGAAGGCTTCTACCACGACCCGCTGAAGACCGACATCGAAGCCTTCCTGAAGTCCTCGCAGGCCAAGGTCAACGGCGAAGTGGTGCTGGAAACCCGTGGTGGCCGCGTCGATGCGGTGGCCGTGAAGTCGCCGCACCTGCTCAACACCAAGGGCGCCACCTACGCGCAGTCGGCCGACTGGGGCGTGGAGGAGGCTGAAGGCTTCATCAAGCTGTTCGGGATGAGCTCCACTGTCTATGCGCAGGTCAATCGCGGTTGACCTGTGACGGGGTGCCGGCCGCTGGCCGGCGCCTCGCAACGTCGATGGAGGGTAGTGCCGGCCGCTGGCCGGCTCGTGGCACGGCTGGATCATTGCGGAGCCGGCCAGCGGCCGGCACTACCGATTTCGAACCCTACGGATATTCAGACACATGCTTGAACAGACGCTCGATCACCTGCAGGCCCTGGTGTCCTTCGACACCCGCAACCCGCCGCGTGCGATCACCACCGGTGGCATCTTCGATTACCTGCGCGACAACCTGCCCGGCTTCAACGTCGAGGTGATCGACCATGGCGCGGGCGCAGTCAGCCTGTACGCCGTGCGAGGCACGCCGAAGTATCTGTTCAACGTGCACCTGGACACCGTGCCGGACTCGCCGCACTGGAGTGCCGACCCGCATGTGATGCGCCGCCTGGACGACCGCGTGGTCGGCCTGGGCGTGTGTGACATCAAGGGCGCCGCCGCTGCGCTGGTGGCGGCGGCCAATGCCAGCGATGGCGATGCCGCCTTCCTGTTCTCCAGCGACGAGGAAGCCAACGATCCGCGCTGTATCGCCGCGTTCCTGGCCCGTGGCCTGCCGTATGAAGCGGTGCTGGTGGCCGAGCCGACCATGAGTGAAGCGGTGCTGGCGCATCGTGGCATCAGCTCGGTGCTGATGCAGTTCGCCGGCCGCGCCGGCCATGCGTCCGGCAAGCAGGACGCGGCCGCCAGCGCGCTGCACCAGGCCATGCGCTGGGGCAACCGTGCACTGGACCATGTGGAATCGCTGGCCTCGGCCCGCTTCGGCGGGCTGACCGGGCTGCGCTTCAACATCGGTCGCGTCGAAGGCGGGATCAAGGCCAACATGATCGCACCGGCTGCTGAGGTGCGCTTCGGGTTCCGCCCGCTGCCGTCGATGGACATCGATGGCCTGCTGGCGACCTTCGCCGGTTTCGCCGAACCGGAAGCCGCCGTTTTCACCGAAACGTTCCGTGGCCCCAGCCTGCCGGCCGGTGACATCGCCGAGGCCGAGAACCGCCGCCTGCTGGCGCGCGATGTGGCCGATGCGCTGGAGCTGCCGATCGGCAACGCGGTGGACTTCTGGACCGAGGCCTCGCTGTTCTCCGCCGGTGGCTACACCACGCTGGTGTTCGGCCCGGGCGACATCGCCCAGGCCCACACCGCTGATGAGTTCGTGACGCTGGAGCAGCTGCAGCGCTACACCGACGCCGTGCATCGCATCATCGCCGCCGGCGCCTGATCGACCCTACAACGCCGCCCGGCCCTGGCCGGGTGGAACTGCAACGCGGCGACCGCCGCCTGTGACGAAACCGAAATGTCTCCTGCCCTCCAGCCCCACCGCCAGACCCGCCAGACCATCGTGCGCCTGCTTTCCAGCATGGCCAGCGCGAAGGAGATCAGCCAGTACCTCAAGCGCTTCTCGCAGCTGGACGCCAAGCGCTTCGCCGTGGTCAAGGTCGGCGGCGCGGTGCTGCGCGACGACCTCGACGCGCTGACCTCTTCGCTGTCGTTCCTGCAGGAAGTCGGGCTGACCCCGATCGTGCTGCACGGTGCCGGCCCGCAGCTGGATGCCGAACTGTCGGCCGCCGGCATCGAGAAGCAGACCGTCAACGGCCTGCGCGTGACGTCGCCGGAAGCGCTGGCGATCGTGCGCCGGGTGTTCCAGCAGTCCAACCTGCGCCTGGTCGAGGCGCTGCAGCAGAACGGAGCGCGCGCCACCTCGATCACCGGCGGCGTGTTCGAGGCCGAGTACCTGGACGTGGACACCTACGGCCTGGTCGGCGAGGTGAAGAAGGTCAACCTGGCACCGATCGAGGCCAGCCTGCGTGCCGGGTCGATCCCGGTCATCACCAGCCTGGGCGAGACCGCTGGCGGCCAGATCCTCAACGTCAACGCCGACTTCGCCGCCAACGAGCTGGTGCAGGAACTGCAGCCATACAAGATCATCTTCCTGACCGGCACTGGCGGCCTGCTGGACGAGCAGGGCAACGTGATCGATTCGATCAACCTGTCCACCGAGTACGACCACCTGATCGCGCAGCCGTGGATCCACGGCGGCATGAAGGTGAAGATCGAACAGATCAAGGATCTGCTCGATCGCCTGCCGCTGGAATCGTCGGTGTCGATCACGCGCCCGGCCGATCTGGCCAAGGAACTGTTCACCCACAAGGGGTCGGGGACGCTGGTGCGCAAGGGCGAGAAGGTGCTGCGCGCCACCGCCTGGACCGCGCTGGACCTGCCGCGCCTGAAGGGCCTGATCGAATCCAGCTTCGGCCGCACCCTGGTGCCGGAGTACTTCGAAAAGACGAAGCTGCTGCGCGCCTACGTCAGCGAGAACTACCGCACCGCGGTGATCCTCACCGACGAGGCCGAGGGCGTGTACCTGGACAAGTTCGCCGTGCTCGACGATGCGCAGGGCGAGGGCCTGGGCCGTGCGGTCTGGAACGTGATGCTGGAGGAAACCCCGCAGCTGTTCTGGCGTTCGCGCCATGGCAATCCGATCAACCACTTCTATTACGCTGAATCCGACGGCTGCTACAAGCAGGACCACTGGAAGGTGTTCTGGTTCGGCGCCGACGGCATCGACCGGATCAAGACCTATGTCGACCATTGCGCCCGGCGCGCGCCGAGCCTGCAGGGCTGAACACATGAACCATGCCGACTGGACCAAGGTCCCTACGCTGGCGGGCACCCATGCGCGGCTGGAGCCGCTGCAGATGGGGCATATCGATGGCCTGCGCGGCGCGCTTGGCGATGGCGCGTTGTCCAGGCTCTGGTACACCCAGGTGCCCGATGCGAAGACCATGGCCGGCTACGTGCAGGCAGCGCTGCAGGCGCAGGCCGAAGGCAGGGTGCTGCCGTTCGTGGTGTTCGATGCCAACGACCAGATTGTCGGCACCACCCGCTACTACGATCTGCAAGCGGACGTGCCGCGCCTGAGTATCGGTTACACCTGGTATGGCGAGTCTGCGCAACGCACCGGGGTCAACACCGAGACCAAGCTGATGCTGCTCAGCCACGCGTTCGAGCGGTTGCAGTGCCTGAGCGTCGTGTTCGAGACCAGCTGGTTCAACTTCACTTCGCGCACCGCCATCGCACGCCTCGGCGCCAAGCAGGATGGCGTGCTGCGCAACCACAAGCGGCACGCCGACGGCACGCCGCGCGACACCGTCATCTTCTCCATCATCGATGCGGAATGGCAGGGCGTGAAGCGCCACCTGCAGTACCGCCTGGACAGCCACGCATGAACGATTCGACTTTCACCCTGGGCATCGTCGGGGCCCGCGGCCATACCGGCGCCGAGCTGATCAAGCTGGTGGCCGCCCATCCGCGCCTGGAACTGGCCTTCGTCTCCTCGCGCGAGCGCGCCGGGCAGCGCCTGTCCGACCACCACCCGGAGTTCCAGGGCGAGCTGCAGTACGAGAACCTGGATGCCGACGCGGTGGCCGCCAAAGGCGTGGACGCGGTGATCCTGGCCCTGCCCAACGGCCTGGCCGCACCGTTCGTGGCCGCGCTTGAAGCCGCCAAGCCGGACACCGTCATCGTCGATCTCTCGGCCGACTACCGCTTCGACAACAGCTGGTATTACGGCCTGCCGGAGCTGACCCGCGGCCGCTACAACGGCCAGAAGCACATCAGCAACCCGGGCTGCTATGCCACGGCGATGCAGCTGGCGGTGCATCCGCTGCTGGACCTGCTGGCCGGCCCGCCGCAGTGCTTCGGTGTCTCCGGCTACTCCGGTGCCGGTACCACGCCGTCGGACAAGAACAACGTCGAACTGCTGGCCGACAACCTGATGCCGTATGCGCTGACCAACCACGTGCACGAGCGCGAGGTGTCGGTGCAGCTGGGCGTGGCCGTCGAGTTCATGCCGCACGTCGCGCCGCATTTCCGCGGCATCACGCTGACCGCCAACCTGTGGCTGAACCGCGTGCAGACCCGCGAACAGATCGTCGAGCGCTTCCAGCAGGCCTATGCCGGCGAACCCCTGATCGAAGTGGTGGATGAAGCGCCGTGGGTCAGCCGCATCGCCGGCCGCCACGGTGCCCAGGTCGGTGGCTTCACCCTGGCCCCGGGCGGCAAGCGGGTGGTGGTGGTGGCGACCCTGGACAACCTGCTCAAGGGCGCGGCCACCCAGGCCATGCAGAACCTCAACCTTGCGCTGGGCATCGACGAACTGACGTCGATCCCGCACTGAACACGCCTTCCGGAGCCCCCATGGCAGACCTTCTTTGGCAGAAGCCCGGCGTCGCTGTCGACGCCCAGATCCAGACCTTCCTCGCCGGCGACGACGTGATCCTCGACCGCGAGTTCTTCCTGCATGACATCGCTGCCAGCGCCGCGCATGCGCAGGGCCTGCAGCACATCGGCATCCTCAGCGCCGACGAGCTGGCAGGCCTGCTGCGCGAGCTCGACGTGCTGGCGCAGGATTTCCGTGAAGGCCGCTTCGTGCTGGATACGCAGTACGAAGACGGTCACTCAGCAATCGAAGCGCGTTTGACCGAACGCCTCGGCGACGCTGGCCGCAAGATCCACACCGGCCGCAGCCGCAATGACCAGATCCTGGTCGCCACCCGCCTGTGGCTGAAGGAGAAGCTGCTGCGCGTGGCCGGGCTCAGCACCGACGTGGCCAAGATCGCGCTGGACCGTGCGCAGGCCGAGAAGGACCTGCCGATTCCCGGCTATACCCATATCCAGCGCGCCGTGGTCTCTTCGGCCGGCATGTGGTGGGCCGGATGGGCCGAGGCCTTCATCGACAACGCCATCCGAGCCCGTGACACCCATGCGCTGGTCGACGCCAATCCGCTCGGCACCGCCGCCGGCTACGGGGTGAACCTGCCGCTGGACCGCGAGCACACCACGGCCGCGCTCGGTTTCGCGCGCATGCAGATCTCGCCGATCTACGCACAGCTGTCGCGCGGCAAGTTCGAGCTGGCCGCGCTGGAAGCACTCGGTGGCGCTACGCTGGACCTGCGCCGCATCGCCTGGGACCTGTCGCTGTTCACCAGCGCCGAGTTCGGCTTCGTCGCGCTGCCGGCGCAGTACACCACCGGCAGTTCGATCATGCCCAACAAGCGCAACCCGGACGTGATCGAGCTGATGCGTGCGACCCACGCCAGCGTCGCCGCCGCGCGCACCGAGATCGAGCAGCTGCTGTCGCTGCCTTCGGGTTATCACCGTGACCTGCAGTCGTCCAAGGGCGCCATCTTCCACGGCTTCGGCCGTGGCCTGGCCGCGCTGGAACTGCTGCCGGCGCTGCTGGCCAATCTGGAGTGGCGTGACGACAGGCTGCGCGCAGCGATCGATTCGGGCATGTATGCCACCGACGTCGCCGTGGAAGCGGCGGTGGCCGGTGTGCCGTTCCGCGAGGCCTACAAGGCCGCTGCAGCCGGTGCCGACAGCGCAGGGCAGGGACGTACCCCGGAAGGCAGCCTGGCTGCGCGTGTATCGCCGGGCTCGGCTGCCGATCTGCGCCTGGACGAACTGCGCGCACGCTGGCAGGCGCTGTCCTGATGGCGGGCACTGTCTATCTGGTGATGGCGATGCGCCGGCCGGACTTCAACGATGCGGCGGTGCAGCCGCACCGCGATTTCCTCGAGGCGTTGCAGGCACAGGGAAAGCTGCAGCTGACCGGTGGTTTCGCCGATGGCAGCGGTGGCGCCTATGTGCTGTGCAATGTCGAGAGCCTGGAACAGGCGCGGGCCATCGTCGCCACCGATCCCCTGGTGACGATGCACGCTTCCGAGCTGACCGTGCACGAATGGAATACCCGCTGAGGCCCTGACCGATGACCCTGCACGCCGCCACCGTCGCTTCGCCGTTCCCGCAACAGGCGCTGCCGCCATGGCGGCGTGCGGTGCTGAAGGTTGGCAGCAGCCTGCTGGCGGCCGATGGTGGCGGCCTGTCGCCACGCCACGCGCTGGGCCTGGCCCAGTTTGTATCCGCCAACGTACTGGCTGGGCGCGAGGTGGTGATCGTCTCCTCCGGCGCGGTTGCGGCGGGGCGCGCGATCCTGCCGCGGGCCGATGAACCCGGTGCGGCGATGGCGGCGCGGCAGGCCCTGGCCGCGCTCGGCCAGGCGCAGCTGATCGGGCTCTGGCAGCGCTTCTTCGAGCGCCCGGTGGCGCAGGTGCTGCTGACCCACGACGACCTGCGCAACCGCCGCCGCTACCTCAATGCACGCGCCACGCTGAGCGAACTGCTGCGGCTGGGTGCGCTGCCGGTGGTCAACGAGAACGACACCGTATCGGTGGACGAGCTCAAGCTCGGTGACAACGACAACCTGGCCGCGACCGTGGCCGCGCTGGTCGATGCCGATGCACTGTTCATCGCCACCGACATCGACGGCCTGTACAGCGCAGATCCGCGCACCGTGGCCGACGCGCGGCCACTGCACGACGTGCCGGAACTGAGTGACGATGTGCTGGCGATGGCCGGCGGCGCCGGCTCGCGCGCCGGCACCGGCGGCATGCGTACCAAGCTGGAGGCGGCGGCCAAGGCGGGCCGCCTCGGCATCGAGACCTACCTGTTCAACGGCCGCAGCAGCGATGTGGTGCGCGCGCTGGCGCAGGACCGCCTGTTCGGCACCCGCATCCACGCCGCACGCAGCCGCGAGGCTGCCCGCAAGCACTGGCTGCGGCACGCGCCGCTGGCCGAGGGCGCGATCGTCGTCGATGCCGGTGCGGCACAGGCGATGCGGGAGAAGGGCGCCTCGCTGCTGCCCGGCGGCATCACCGCTGCCGAGGGGGCATTCCGCCGCGGCGACATGGTGCAGGTGTGCTGGATCGCACCGCAGGGGCGTGTCTGTGTCGCCCGCGGCGTCAGCCAGTACGCGGCCGACGACGTGCGCCGGATCGCCGGCCATCATTCGCGCGACATCCAGGCCGTGCTGGGCTACAACTACGGTGGTAGCGTCGTCCATCGTGACGACCTGGTGCTGCCATGACCGGTTTGAAGGACACCCCGATGAGCGAAATCGAAGCCCAGGCGCGCGCCTGCCGTGATGCAGCGCAGATCGTTGCCGGCCTGGACAGTGCGGCGCGACGCATGCTGCTGCTGGCGATGGCGCAGGCCCTGGAAGTAAATGCCGGACTGATCCTGGCCGGCAACGCACGCGACCTCGCCGCCGCGCGCGACAAGGGCGTTGGCAGTGCCATGCTCGACCGCCTCGCACTGGACCCGCCGCGGCTGTTCGCGATGGCCGAGGCGGTGCGCGAGGTGGCCGCGCTGCCTGACCCGGTCGGCCAGGTGACGCGCGACGACGTACGTCCCAACGGCATCCGCGTGCAGAAGGTGCGCGTGCCGCTGGGCGTGATCGCGATGATCTATGAGGCGCGCCCGAACGTGACGGCCGAAGCCGCCGCGCTGTGCCTGAAGGCCGGCAATGGCGTGATCCTGCGCGGTGGTTCCGAAGCGATCCACTCCAATACCGCCATCGCCCAGGCGCTGGCCGGTGCATTGAAGGCCAACGGCGTACCGCCGGCGGCGGTGACCGTGCTCACCGACCTGCGCCGCGAGGCGATGCTGGAACTGCTGCAGCTGCATGAGCTGATCGACCTGGCCATTCCGCGTGGCGGCGAAGGCCTGATCCGTTTCGTGGCCGAGCACGCGCGCGTGCCGGTGATCAAGCATTACAAGGGGGTGTGCCACCTGTTCGTGGACGCCAGCGCCGACCTCGGCAAGGCCATCGACCTGCTGGTGGACGGCAAGTGCAGCCGGCCGGCGGCGTGCAATTCGCTGGAGACGCTGCTGGTGCACCGCGCCGTGGCTGACGCGTTCCTGCCGCGCGTGGCGAAGGCGCTGGGTGAGCGTGGGGTGCAGCTGCGCGCCGATGCGCAGGCGCAGCCGTTGCTGCCGGGCAGCACGGCGGCGACCGAGGAGGATTACGCCGCCGAGTTCCTCGATCTGGTGCTGGCGGTGCGCGTGGTCGATGATCTTGATGCAGCCATCGCGCACATCCGCACCTATACCTCCGACCACACCGAAGTGATCGCCACCGAGGACACCGGCCACGCCGAGCGCTTCGTCAACGCGCTGCGCTCGGCGGTGGTGATGGTCAACGCTTCGTCGCGCTTCTCCGATGGTGGCCAGCTGGGCCTGGGCAGTGAGATCGGTATTTCCACCACGCGCCTGCACGCCTACGGCCCGATGGGCTTGGAAGCCCTCACCGTTGAACGATTTGTCGTGCGCGGCGAAGGGCAGACGCGTACATAAGTGGATCCACGCCGCGCGTAGATGCTCTTCGCGGCAAACCCCGGTGCCGACCAAGGTCGGCACCCACCAGGCCCAAGCGCCGACCCAGGTCGGCAGCTACACCACCTCGCGGCGGATGCCGACCGGCCGTGCGTGATCATCCATGTGCAGCGTGGCGGCCTTGCAGCCCATCAGGCGTTCGGCCAGCCCGGTGCTGGCGCCCAGATCGGCGGCCACTTCGTTGAGGCTGGCCAGGGGCCGCGGCAGGCGGCGTTCGCGGCCACGGAAGCGGGCGCGGTTGTACTCGGCCCAGGCGATCAGCAGCACGCTGGCGCACAGCAGCATCAATGGCAGCGCGACCAGCACGTACGGGTCGAACTGGTTCTGCCGTTCGTAGAGCTGCCGCCAGGCCAGCTGGCCACCGATCAACCACGAGAGCAGGGTCACCAGGGGGGCCCACAGATAGAAGTAGAAGCCCCAGAACGCCAGGGTGACGAAGCCCCAGGCCGTGCGCTGGAAGTGTGGCTGGCGATGCGGCTTGCGGATCATCCGCGAGTCGAAGCGGTTGGACGGGCGTTGCGCGTTCATCGGATCCCCCGGTCAGGGCTGGTCCAGGTGGCGCGCTTGCTGCGACGGCGCAGCAGCGTCTTGGGCAGCGCCACCAGGGTGGTGGAAAGGCTGATCAGCCAGTACGCCATCGGGTACCAGATGACCCAGAAGTAATTGCGTCCAATCTGTGTTTCGTAACGCCGGTCGATGATCAGGCTGCTGGCGAACTGCAGCAGGCAGACCAGCGCCAGGATCACGCCATGCCACTCCGGCAGCAGGCTGGCGATATGCAGCTGCGGCGGCAGCTCGATGTACTTGCCCAGTGCCCACAGCAGCACGATGAACAGCATCGTGTAGGCCCAGACCACGCTCAACACGTACTCCAGCAGCACGCCCCACATGCGCCGCTCTTTCCAGTGCAGCAGCGAGCGCGCGTGGCGCAGCATCACTTCCACGCCGCCCTGGGCCCAGCGCAGGCGCTGCCGCCAGAGGCCCTTGAGCGTCTCCGGCATCAGGATGAAGCACAGCGCATTGGGTTCGTAGCGGATGTCCCAGTGCGCGCGCTGCAGGCGCCAGCTGATGTCGATGTCCTCGGTCACCATGTCATCCGACCACCAGCCGACCTGGTGCAGGGCAGTGCGGCGGAAGCCGGCGATCACGCCGGAGATGGTGAAGATGCGGCCATACACGCGCTGTGCCCGCTTGATCATGCCGATGATCGAGGAGAATTCCGCCACCTGCAGGCGTCCGAGCAGGGTGGAGCGGTTGCGGATGCGCGGGTTGCCGGTGACCGCACCGACCCGGTTGCCACTGACCAGGTGCCAGACCATCCAGTGCAGTGCATGCTCTTCCAGCATCGCATCGCCATCGATGCACACCAGGTACTCCGAGCGTGCGGCCAGTGCGCCCATGCGCAGCGCATTGGCCTTGCCCAGGTTGCGGTCCAGGTGCAGCACGCGAAGCCGTGGATGCCTTGCCGCCAGCGCATCCAGCCGTGCGCCGGTGTCATCGCTGCTGCCATCGTCGATGGCGATCACTTCGTAATCGGCGGGGTAGCGCTGGGCCAGCGCCGCAGTGAGCGTGTCGTCCAGGTTTTCTGCTTCGTTGTGGCAGGGCACCAGCAAGGTCGCGAAGGGAGGGGCGATCATCAAGGGCGGATCGTTGCGCGGACGTGAGTGACGCTCGCGCCGGAAGTAGTAGTACAGGCCACCGGACATCCAGAAGAACGCCATCACCATCGGGTAGTAGAAGGCGAACTGGAACAGGACCTGCAGCAGCGGATGCATGTCCACGTCACTTCTCCGGGTACGGGAAGTTGCCGGCGGACATTGCCGCGCGGGCATCGCGGGTGGAGGGCTGGTCGGCGATGAAGTCATCGGGGTACCAGGCGAAGTGGTGCACGCCCTGCGCCTGCAACTGGCGGATCTGCGCACGCAGGCGCCCGGCGGGAATCGGCTGCCCGCTGCGCCAATCGACGGTCTGCAGCTCGAACAGCGTGTGCTGAAGCTGCGGGTCGTGCGCGCGTACCGCGGCCAGCAACTGGTCGAGCCAGCGCTCGGGGTGCCTGCTGCCTTCCATCCACGGCATCGCCATCAGCGCCGTCTGGTCGTAGGCCTTGTTGAACAGGTCCAGGCGCTGCGCGAACCAGGCTTCGCTCTGCGGGCGGAGTACCGGCTCGGCATACAGGTTGCGCACCGTTGCCAGTTTCGGCCGCCAGCGCTGCGCGCTGTTGCGCAGGGCCAGGGTGAAGTCGATCAGTGCCTGGGTACGTGCGCTGCCATCTTCGCCGGCCGCCAGGGCGGGCAGCTCGGTGTCGCGCAGGTAGCCGTCGTCATGGAACAGCAGGCCTTCGAAGTAGGAATTGACCGCCAGGTCCTCGTAGATGTCGAGCATGATCTGCCTGGCCTTCGGGTTGGTGAAATCCAACCGGTACATGCCGTCGGCATCCCCATTGCGGATCGCCAGCACCTTGCGCTGCTCCGGGTCGGGCAGTTCGAAGCCGAGCACTGGCAACCACGCGTAGACCTTCACGCCCGCGCGGGATTTCAGCTGCCAGGCGACGCGGCTGAACAGGTCCGCCCGCATCGGCATGTGCCGGTTCGGGAAATACAGCGCATCGGCGGTGTTGTTGCCGTCCGGGTCGGCAAAGGCCTGCAGATAGACATGGGTCGGCGCGATGCGCTTGACCCGCTCGATCAATGCATCGAGATTGCGTGCCTGCTGGGCTGGATCCGGGTCATACATATCATCCAGATCGATCTGCAGGGCGCGGATGCCATCGAGCGCCACGTCTCGGCGCAGTTCGTAGGCCAGGCCTTCCACGGTCGGGTTGTTGCTCACCAGCAATCGTGCCAGCCCGTGCAGGTCGCGGGCCACTGGCGTGCTACGGCCTTCCAGGTCGAACGAAACCGGCATGCCCAGCTGCTCGGCGATGTCGTTGCTCAACTGGTTGTACGCGGCATATGGCCAGACGATGGCGCGCGGGCGCACGCCCAGGTGCTGCTGGATGCGCTGCACGCTGCGCGAAAGATCAGTGCGCAGGCGCTGCTCATACTGTGTCCCGCTCTCGTAGCTGCGCGTGGCCGGGGTGTAGATGCGGGTGACCACGGCGGGCGTGGAGTTTCCCTGCGGATTGGCAAGCACGCCGTGGTGCAGGTCGTCGGTATGGCTGGCCACTTCGATCAGGCCACTGTCGTGCATCTGCTTCAGCTGCGCCCAGGTCACGAAGTCATCGTGGCCGAACGGGCGGTAGCCGTAGTCGATGGTGCGGCCCGGTGCCATGTCCACGTAATCGGTGATCACCGCCACCAGGGCCGGGTAGTGGTAGGCCTGCAGCAGCGGGAAGGCCTTGTCGTAGACGCTGCGCAGGCCATCGTCGAAGGTCAGCAGCACCGGCTTGGGAGGCAGCGTGGCGCGGCCCTGCGAGGCCTCGATCAGCTGCGACAGCGAAACCGGGTGGTAGCCGTGCGCGCCCAGCCAGTCCAGGTGCGCGGCGAAGTTCTGCGTGCTCACCGCATAGGAATCGGCATCACCCTTGGCGGCCACCTTGTCGCGGATGTCGTGGTAGCTGAGGATCAGCAGGCCGTTGTCGATCGCATCAAGATGCAGGGGCTGCTGCGCGAACGCCGGTGGCACGCAGGCCAGCAGCAGGAGCACGATCAGTCGCAGGAAGCGGGCCATGTCAGTCTCCCCAGCGCAATGCGGCTTCGAAGCCGATATGGCGCTCGCGATGGCCGTCGTAGACCGGTCGTGACCACCGCACGCCATACTCGAACACGCGGCCAGGGCCCAGCTGCCACTCGTGCATGTAGGACACCGACGGCACCAACGCGCTGCCGAAGCCGTCCTGCCAGTAGTCGCCCAGCGAGACGGTCAGCCGGTGCCGGAAGTGGCGCTCGTAGTGCCGCCACAGCTGCTGGTCGATGCGCAGGCCGATCTCGACCATGCGGTCGCGCTTCGGGTTGAAGTAGGGCGCATCATCGCGGCTGCCGCGACTGGTGTAGGCACTGGCCAGGCCATCGACCAGCCAGCGTGGGCGGGTCAGCAGGCGCTGTTGGACGCTGGTGCCGAACAGCTCGCGGTGGTTGCCGTCGTCATAGCGGAAGCGGCTCGCGCCGAACGTCCAGTGGGTGAGCTCGCTGCGCCGGTAGTCCACTTGTGCGCTCACGCTGTCGGCGGTGATGCCGGCCGCGCGCGCCTGCATCGAGGCCTCCGGGTCATTGCGTGCGACCACCACGCCGGCGTGCCAGGAATCGTTGAACTGCCAGCCGACGCCGACGCGCAGGCCGGTGTCGCCGATGTGATCATTGGCGCGCAGGACCGCCGCTTCCGCATCCAGCTGCCCGAAGCGGTAACGCACGCCCGCACCCAGCCACAGGGGATCGATGCGCTGGTCCTGGAAGTCGGTCACGCGACGGTCGGCGAGGGCGAACAACCGCCAGCGGTCATCAAGGACCGGCGTCTCCACGTCCACGCCGTAGTGGCGGTCGTTGTTGCCCAGGGGCGAAGTACCACCGCCCCCGGAGCTGCGGCCGATGTCGGTCCATGCCTTCAGCTGCCAGCCGCGATGCGCGCGCCAGGCCTGGTCCATGCGTTCGACTGCCGGCTGGGTGGGGTAGCGTGCGACCAGGTCATCGTGCAGCGGCCGCGCCAGGTCGTCGCGCTGCAGGGCGACATAGGCCTCTTCCATGCCCAGCCGCGGTTCGATGTCCCGCGGATCGAGCGCGTGTGCCATCTGCTGGCGCTGCAGCGCCCGGCGTGGCCAGCCGCGCATCATGTAGACGCTGCCCAGCGCACTCTGCAGCCCGCCGTTGCCGGGTGCGATCTCGACCATCGACTCCAGGTCGTGCTGCGCGGTGTGCAGGTCGCCGCTGTAGGCGCGCACCATCGCCAGGTTGAGATCGGCCTCGTAGCGCGACCAGTTCGCGTACGGCGACTTGCCGTTGCTCCAGCGCCACGCCGGCTCCTTGTCGCGCCATGCCTGCAGCAGGTCGATGGCCTTTTCCTGCTGCTCGCTTTCCAGGTAGGCGTAAGCCAGTTCCGAATGCGAGGCGTCGCGCGTCGGGTCGCCAGCGACGGCCGCCTGCAGCACCGGGATGGCTTCTTCCGGGTGCAGGGTGCCCATCAACGAATCGCCCACTGCGGGCAGCACGTAGTCGGGCAGGGTGTGGCCTTCGGCCTGCAGTGCCCGCGCTTCCTCGCGGACCTGTGCATGGCGGCCCAGCCGGTTGAGCAGGATCAGCCGGTCCATGCGGATCCGCAGTGGTGCCTGCGAGGGCGGGGTGCCTTCGCCGCCGAGGTAGCGCTGCATGCGGGCCAGGGTCGATTCGGCTTCTTCCAGGCGGCTGTCCTCGCTGCTGCTGTAGGCCAGGCTCCAGACCACCAGCTTGGCCAGGTAGTCGCCTTCCAGGCGCTGTTTCTGCGCAGCGTCGAACAGTTGCGGGCGCTGCTGGTACAGCTCCCACGCACGCCAGGCGTTGCCGATGTCGCCCAGCGTCAATACGCGCAGCTTGAACAGCAGGTCGTCGTTGGGTTGCTGTTGGCTGGCGCGCTCGATCGCGCCCAGGGCGTCCAGCCAACGCGCCTGGTCTCGATAGCGGCCGATCTCGGCCAACGCTGCTTCGCGGTCGGGCGGGGCAGCGCTGCTCGCCCAGGCCAGGGCGGTGCAGGCAAGGCCGACGCAGAGCGCCAGCCGGCGGTGGACAACCATTGGGGACCCCCTTGGCTTCCGAACCAGACAACCTGAAAAATGTGACGCACATCACATGCCAGCTTTTGGCGTGGCCGTGGCCCGCGTCACTCCCTTCGTGCATTCCCGCCCAGCGAAGACGGATACAACCCGGACAGCGACCTGCGATGTCTTGTCTGAAACGAAGTCCCCCGCACACCGAGTGGTGGCCCGGGCGGCGCTGCCGCCCCCATGCCCGATGCCGGCACGCGGCAAGGATGGGCATTCGTGGGCACTATCCGCCCGGAATTGTCAGCCCGGCGTCAAAATGCGCAGACGGGCTGACGAATGGTAGGTGGGCCCGGTTGCGGGCCCCACGTGGCTTACCAGAGATCTTCCAGCTTGCGCGGCTTGCAGGCCACCCACGAGGCGCACAGCATCAGGGCGGCGCAGCCGAACAGGAAGCTGAACGGGAGGGTCCAGCCATCGCTGACCGTGTGCAGCCAGCCGACCAGGAACGGGCCCAGGCAGCTGAAGCTGTAGCCCACGCCCTGCATGAAGCCGGACAGCGCCGCCGAGCCGGTCGGGGTGCGGGTGCGCAGGTTGATCAGGGTCAGTGCCAGCGGGAAGGTGGATGGGCCGACGCCGAGCAGGCAGGCCCACAGCAGGGGGGCCTTCATCGGTGCCAGCAGCAGGCCGGTGAAGGCGATCACGAACGAGAAGAAGCCAATCAGCACCAGCGGGAACGGGTTCTGCATGCGCACCGCCATCGACGGAATGACCAGCGATGGCAGCAGGCCCAGCGCCGAGAACACGGCGACCATCACGCCACCGAACGCGGGCGTGCCGCCGGCCTCGACCACGATGCGCGGCAGCCAGGTGAACATCGAGTAGGTCATCAGCGAGGTCATGCCGAACATCAGCGTCATGCTCCAGCCCAGTGACGTGCGCCAGACCTTGCCGTGCGGCTGCGCGGTCGGATCGGACACGTCGGACTGCGGCTTCGGCGCGCGCGTGGCCAGCACCAGCCACGGCAGTGCGGCAGCCAGCGCCAGCAGCGCCCACATGCCCAGCGACACGCGCCAGCCTGCGGCGTTGGCCACCGGCACCGCCAGCAGTGCCGGCAGCATCGTGCCCAGCTGCAGCACGCTGATGTAGAGCGTGCTCATGGTGCCGACCTTGTTGGCGAAATAGCGCTTCACCAGCGGCGGCACCACCACGTTGCCGATGCCCATGCCGGCCAGTGCCACCACCGAACCCAACAGCAGCGTGCCGACGTTGCCGGCGCTGGAACGCAGCAGCAGGCCGGCCATCGCCATCACCATCGCCAGCAGCGTGGTGCGCTCCAGCCCGAGGCGCCGCGCCAGTGCCGGCGTGGCCACGCCGAACAGTGCGAACGACGCGGTCGGCAGCATGCCCAGCACGCCGGTCATGGTGGTACCGAAACCGAACTGCTGGCCGAGCACGTCCAGCAGCGGAGTGATCGAGGTGACCGCGGTGCGCAGGTTGATCGCTGCCAGCAGGATCGCGGCGAATGCGAGGACGCGGCCGTGCAGCAGCGACGGCGAATCGGAAGGGGAGGAACTCATCGGTGGTCCTTGCAGGTGTCGCACGCCGGGGCAATGGCATGCAGCGCCGGCATCGGTCTACGCCGAAGCGGCAGGTGGGGGAGGGGCTGCTGGCGGGCCGGCAGCGCGGCCATTGTACGTGCGGGCTCCGGCAAGGTCCCGTCATGCGGGCGGCCAGGTGCCTGATACAAAAAAACCCGGAGGACAGTGATGTCTTCCAGGCTTCTTGGTGACCACCCAAGTGGTCGGGGAGACAGGATTCGAACCTGCGACCTCTACGTCCCGAACGTAGCGCTCTACCAGACTGAGCTACACCCCGAAGGGAGCCGCCTATTCTAGCGATTCACCCCGATGGCGGCAAGGGGTGAATGCTGTTTTCTTCACACTGCCGAAGCAGTGCCACTTCAGGGAACAAAAAAGCCTGGACGACTTCACCAGGCTTCAATGCGACCACCGAAGTGGTCGGGGAGACAGGATTCGAACCTGCGACCTCTACGTCCCGAACGTAGCGCTCTACCAGACTGAGCTACACCCCGAAGGAGCCGCCTAAGATACCGTGTGAAGGCCAAGGCGGCAAGGTTTTTTTACAGCTCAGCGACGATTTTCTTTCTCGATGCGGTTCTGCTCGCGGGCTTCGAACCACATGCCGTTGAGGATGGCCACCGTCGAGGCGAGGCCGGCACCGAGAATCCAGGCGAAATACCACATGATCAGTCTCCTTCATTCCGGGTAGGTGCCGACCGTTGGTCGGCACACGTGCAAGCAATCAATACGCGTTCGGGTTGTTGCCCATCTCTTCGGTGGTGGTCTTGCCCTTCAGCACGCGGTACACCCAGGTGGTGTAGGCGAGGATGATCGGCAGGAACACCGCCGTGGCCAGCAGCATGATCCACAGGGTCAGGTGGCTGGACGAGGCATCCCACACGGTCAGGCTGGAGGTGGGCTGGCTCGAGGACGGCAGCAGGAACGGGAAGATGGCGAAGCCGACGGTCAGGATGATGCCGGCGATGGCCGCACCGGAGGCAATGAAGGCCAGGCCGCCGCGGCGGGCACGCAGCAGCACCGCACTGGCGAGCAGGCCGGCCAGGCCGAGCAGCGGGGCCAGGATCGTGGCCGGCATCGTGCTGTAGTTGCGCATCCAGCCACCGGCGGCGCCGAGTTCGGCGGTCTTCAGCAGCGGATTGGTGGCGCCGTCGGTGACCACCTGCGAGGTGATCTGGTAACCCGGCAGGCCGAAGGCCACCCAGGCGCCGCCGACCGCAAAGAGCACGAAAGCGATGATCGCGGCGATGCTGCCGAAGCGGGCCGCACGCTCGGCCACCGGGCCGTCGGTCTTCAGCACCAGCATGGCGGCACCGTGGGCGACCAGCATCGACACGCTGAGCAGGCCGGCCAGCAGTGCGAAAGGCATCAGCAGGCCGAAGAACGAGCCGGTGTAGAAGATGCGCATGCTGTCATCGAAGTGGAACGGCACGCCCAGCACCACGTTGCCCACCGCCACGCCCATGATCAGCGCCGGTATGAAGCCACCGATGAACAGCGCCCAGTCCCAGGTGTTGCGCCAGCGCTCGCTGGGCATCTTGCTGCGGAACTTGAAGCCGACCGGACGCAGGATCAGGGCGAACAGGATCACGAACATCGCCAGGTAGAACCCGGAGAAGCTGACCGCGTAGAGCGGCGGCCAGGCGGCGAAGATCGCGCCGCCGCCCAGGATCAGCCACACCTGGTTGCCTTCCCAGACCGGACCAATGGTATTGATCACCAGCCGGCGCTCAGCGTCGTTGCGGGCGACGAAGGGCAGCAGGGTGCCCACGCCCAGGTCGAAACCATCCATCACGGCGAAACCGATCAGCAGGATGCCGAGCAGCAGCCACCAGATCACGCGCAGCGTGGTGTAGTCCAGAAGAATGAAATCCATCTTGGTTCTCCTGCCTCAGGCCTGGCCGGCGGCCGGCGCCGAGGCATTGTGGGAAGCATGCGGCTGGGGCGACTGCAGCGACGGCAGCACCTCGTCCGGACCCTTGCGGATCGCCTTGAGCATCAGCTTGATCTCGACCACGATCAGCGCGGTGTAGATGGCAGTGAAGCCGGCCAGGGTCAGCACGATTTCATGCAGGGCCAGGCCCGACGCCGCATAGAAGGTCGGCAGCACGCCATCGACCGCCCACGGCTGGCGACCATACTCGGCCACGAACCAGCCGCACTCGATCGCGATCCACGGTGCCGGCAGCGTCCACAGGGCCAGCTTGAGGAACCAGCGCTTGTCCTGGAAGTTGTTGCGGCACGAGTAGTAGAAGGCCAGTGCGAAGAAGGCGATCAGGTAGAAGCCCAGGCCGGCCATCACGCGGAAGGTCCAGAACAACGGCATCACGCGCGGCACCGTGTCCATCGCCGCCTGCGAGATCTCCTGCGGGGTGGCGTTGAGGATGTCATCGCGATAGCGCTTGAGCAGCAGGCCGTGGCCCAGGTCCTGCCAGTGGCGGTCGAACATCTCGCGCGCTTCAACGTCGTTCTTGTTGGCGCGCAGGCGTTCCAATGCACCGTAGGCCAGCTGGCCGCCACGCACGCGGTGTTCGGCGCGCTCGACCAGTTCCAGGATGCCGGGAATCGGCTGGTTCAACGAGCGGGTGGCGATCAGGCCCATCAGGTAGGGGATCTTCACCGCGTAGTCGTTCTGGTGAGTCTCCTGGTTGGGGATGCCGAAGGCGGTGAAGTCGGCCGGCGCACGCTCGGTCTCCCACATCGCCTCGATCGCGGCCAGCTTCATCTTCTGGTGTTCGCTGGCGGCGTAACCGCTCTCGTCACCCAGCACGACCACCGACAGCGATGACAGCAGGCCGAACGCCGCGGCCACCGCAAACGAACGACGGGCCAGGTCCTTGTGCTTGTTGCGCAGCAGGAACAGGGCGCTGATCGCCATCACGAACACCGCACCGGTCACGTAGCCGGCGCTGACGGTGTGCACGAACTTGGCCTGCGCCACCGGGTTGAACACCACCGCCATGAAGTCGACCACTTCCATGCGCATGGTTTCCGGGTTGAACACCGCGCCGGTCGGGTTCTGCATCCAGCCATTGGCCACCAGGATCCAGATCGCCGACAGGTTGGTCCCCAGCGCCATCAGCCAGGTCACCATCAGGTGCTTGACCTTGCTCAGGCGGTTCCAGCCGAAGAAGAACAGGCCGACGAAGGTCGCTTCCAGGAAGAACGCCATCAGGCCTTCGATCGCCAGTGGCGCACCGAAGATGTCACCCACGTAGTGGCTGTAGTAGGACCAGTTCATGCCGAACTGGAATTCCATGACGATGCCGGTGGCAACGCCCATGGCGAAGTTGATGCCGAACAGGACGCCCCAGAACAGGGTCATCCTGCGCCAGATCTCCTTGCCGGTCATCACGTACACGCTCTCCATGATGGCCACCATGAAGGACAGGCCGAGGGTGAGCGGTACGAATAGGAAGTGGTACATCGCGGTCAGCGCGAATTGCAGCCGCGACAGTTCTACGACTGTCTGATCAATCATGGCCTGGCTACCTCGTTGGATAGTGCCGTTGCAGGTGGCGGGAAGGGTGGTCTACGACGTGAATGATGTGACCGACTACTTCAAACAGCCTTGATCCAGATCAATGTATGAACAGGTGCCCCGGTTGATCGTATGCCAACCTGATGAAGACTGCGACCGCCGGCCGCAGGGGCGGGCTATTGCCTGCGCCTACAATGCCGTGTCTCCCCCGCTGCCCGTGAAGACCTCTTGAGCGCTGCCGAAACGACCCCTGACGGCCTGTCCCCGGAAGCTGAAACCGCCCGCCAGCGGCGTGTGCGCACGGCCTGGCTGGCCGACCTGGCACGCTCCGCCCGGGGCCGCCAGCGCTTGGCCGCGCTGTGCATCAGCCTGTCCGGCGCGCTGTTGATCGGCCAGGCTGCCGCCATCGCTTGGCTGGTGCAGCAGGTGCTGGTGGAGCGCGTGCCGCTGGCCTCTGGCCTGCCGGTGCTGGCGGGATTGGCGGTGATCCTGGTGCTGCGCACCCTGCTGGGCAGCGCCACCCAGGCCGCCGCCGGTGACGTGGCCGACGCCGCCCGGCTGGCACTGCGCGAACGCGTGTTCGCGCGCCTGCTGGGCCAGGGCCCGCTCTGGCTGCGGCAGCGCCGCACCGGTGAACTGGGCGAACTGATGCTGCATCACGGTGATGCGATCGAGAGCTATTACAGCGGCTTCCTGCCGGTGCGCACCGAAGTGGTGGTGGTGCCGCTGCTGATCCTGGCCGCTGTCGCCTGGGTGGACTGGGTGGTGGCGCTGATCCTGCTGTTCACCGCGCCGCTGGTGCCGTTCTTCATGATGCTGGTGGGCTGGGGCGCTGAAGCCGCCGGGCGCGCGCAGCTGGGCGAACTGGCGCGCATGAGCGGCCATTTCGCCGACCGCATCAAGGGCCTGGGCCTGCTGCGCCTGTATGGCCGCGGCGAAGCCGAACTGGCCGGCATCGAGGCCGCCGCCGAAGGCGTGCGCGTGCGCACCCTGAAGGTGCTGCGCATCGCCTTCCTGTCGTCCACCGTGCTGGAATTCTTCGCCTCGGTGAGCGTGGCGATGGTGGCGCTGTACCTGGGCCTGAGCTATCTGGGCATGATGTCGCTGCATGCAGCGGTGCCGACGCTGGGTGCGGGCCTGTTCTGCCTGCTGCTGGCGCCGGAGTTCTATGCGCCGCTGCGACGGCTGGCTGCGCACTACCACGATCGCGCCAATGCACTGGCCGCCGCCGCCGAAGTGGAACGCCTGCTGCAGTCGCTGCCGGACGAGCAGGGCCTGATCGAGAACGAGGTTGCGCCGCTGGCGGTGGAGCCGGCCGAGGCCGCCTTGCCGCCACTGCAGGCGCAAGGACTGGTACTGCGCCCGTTGGGGGCGCCGCAGGATGTGCTGCGGGATCTGGACCTGCTGCTGGAGCCGGGCCAGCGCCTGGCCCTGGTCGGTCCCAGCGGGTCCGGCAAAAGCACGCTGCTGGAGGCGCTGGCCGGTTGGTTGCCGCCGCGTGCCGGCAAGCTGCAGCTGCGCCCCGGCGTGCAGGTGGCCTATGCCAGCCAGCGACCGTACCTGTTCCACGGCAGCATCGCCGACAACCTGCGCCTGGCCGATCCCGGCGCCAGCGATGCGCGCCTGCGCGCGGTGGCCGAGGCCTCGCAGGTACTGCAGTTCGCACAGCGCCTGCCGCAGGGGCTGGATACGGTGATCGGCGAGCGTGGTTTCGGCCTGTCCGGTGGCGAAGCGCGCCGCATCGGCTTGGCCCGCCTGCTGCTGCGCGACCCGCAGGTGCTGCTGCTGGACGAACCCACCGCGTTCCTCGATGCCGATACCGAGGCGGCGCTGCTGCGCAGTCTGGCCGCGTATGCACGCGGGCGCAGCGTAGTGGTCGCCACCCACAGCCCGGCGGTGATCGCCTGGGCCGATCGTTGCCTGCTGTTGCCGGAAGGCCGCCTGGTCGAGCCGGCACAGGCGGTGCGCGCATGAGCCGTTCGCCTGATTCGCTGCGCGCGATATTCCTGCGGCACCGGCCGCGCCTGTTGCTGACCCTGCTGCTGCTGTGGACCACGATGCTGGCCGGCACGGCGCTGCTGGGCCTGTCCGGTGGTTTCCTCACGGCGGCCGCGCTGGCCGGTGCGGCCGGCCTCGGCCAGGGCTTCAACTTCTTCTCACCCTCGGCCGGCATCCGTGGCCTGACCATGGCGCGCATCGTGTCGCGCTACTTCGAAAAGCTGGTCGGCCACGATGCCACGCTGCGCATCGCCCGCGACCTGCGCGTGTGGTTCTTCCGCCGCGCGCTGCCACTGGCGCCGGCACGATTGGGCGCCACGCGCACCGGCGAGCTGCTGGCGCGGCTGCTGGGGGACATCGGCGAAGTGGATGGGCTGCTGGTGCGTGCGATCGGGCCGCTGGTGGCGCTGGGCGCGCTGTCGCTGGTGGCGGTTGCCTCGGCAGCGCTGATCCTGCCCTCGGCGGCGGTACTGCTGGCGGTGCTGGCGCTGCTGGTCGCCTTCGGCGTGCCGTGGCTGGGCGTGCGTGGCCATGACGACGAAGAGGCCGATCGTGCCGCGCACCGCGCGGCGTTGCGCACCGCTGCATTCGAAGGGCTGGAGGGGGCCGGTGACCTGGCTGCGCTGCATGCCGATGCGGCTTGGCAGCTGAAGGTACGCGTGGCCGCCAAGCAGCTGGCCTCGCGTGATCGTCGTCGGCGTTGGCGCCTGATCGCGGCCTCGACCCTGCACGGCCTGGTGGCGGGGCTGGGCCTGGTGGCGATGCTGGCGTTGGCTCTGCACGCCACCGAACAGCAGCACATCGCGCCGGAAATGGCCGCGGGCCTCGTCTTCCTGACCGTGGCGCTGATCGAACTTTGGGCCGGCATGGGCCTGGCCTGGCAGTCGCTGCAGTCCGGGCGCGTTGCTGCTGACCGCCTGCAGGCCATCGTCGAACAACCGCCGACGGTGGAGGATCCGCAGACGCCGCAGCCGGTACCCCAGGCGGCGCACGTGCATTGGGATGACGTGCACTTCCAGTGGCCAAGTGCCGCACGGCCGGTGTTGTCCGGCCTGCAGCTGACCCTGGCGCCGGGAGAACGCATCGCGATCCGTGGCGACAGCGGCAGTGGCAAGACCACGCTGTCCAGCCTGCTGCTGCGGTTGTGGGATCCGCAACAGGGGCGAATCACCTATGGCGGACGCGACCTGCGCGACGTCGCCCAGGCCGAGTGGCACCGCCAGCTGGCCTGGCTTCCGCAGAACGCACCGGTGTTTGCCGGTACCGTGGCCGAGAACCTGCGGCTGGGGGATCCCGACGCCCGTGATGCCGCGTTGTGGGCGGTCCTGCGTCGCGTGCGCCTGGGGGACTGGGCCGAGCGCAACGGTGGCCTGCAGGCCTGGGTGGGCGAGAACGGCGCGACGATGTCGGCCGGCCAGGCGCGGCGGTTGGCACTGGCGCGCGCGCTGCTGCGCAATGCGCCGATCCTGCTGCTGGACGAACCCACCGAAGGCCTGGACGTGGATACCGCACGTGCGCTGTTGCAGGACCTTTCCGGGTTGCTGGACGGGCGCAGCCTGCTGATGATCACCCACGACGACCTGCCCGAAGGCGTGGTCGATGCGCAGTACCGGTTGCGCGATGGGGTGTTGGAGCGCGAAGTGCTTCGGTAGATGCCGACCTTGGTCGGCACATCCACGCATGGCGTGGATCTACTGTAGAGCCGAGCCCATGCTCGGCTCCGGAAGCAAGCCAGCCGAGCATGGGCTCGGCTCTACAGGCCGGTCAATGGGAGAACTCGCGCAGCATCACCGCGATCGAGGCCACGTTGGCCAGCACGCACAGCCAGAACACCCACTGGAATGCGGCTTTGCGATGCTTGTGGCGGAACAGCGCCTGGCCCAGCAGCGCGCCGGGCCAGCCTCCGGCGAAGGCCAGCAGCTGCAGGGTGCGCTCGGGAATGCGCCATCGCTTTCGCTGCGCCGCGCGCTTGTCATGGCCATAGAGACCGAACGACACCGCACTGGCCAGCAGGCACCAGCCACCCAGCCACAACGGCAGCACACCGCTGATCATCAAGGCGGTCAGCGCGCCGAAGGCGGCCAGCGCGAGGTTACGCCGCCACGCCACTTACAGCGCGTCGAGGAAGCCGCGCACGGCCGGACCGAAACGCTCGAAATCGACGAGGAAGGCATCATGGCCCTGTGGCGATTCCAGGCCGATGAAGCGCGCATCGGCACCGCCGGCACGCAGGCCGTCGGCGACCTGTTGCTGCTGCTGCACCGGGAACAGGATGTCGGTGTTGGCACCGATGGCCAGTGCCTTCTCCACCCGGATCTTCGCCAGCCCGGCCAGCACGTCGCCGTCGGCGTACTCGGCCAGGTCGAACCAGTCCATCGAACGGCTCAGGTACAGATAGCAGTTGGGATCGAAGAAACGCACGAAGCGCCGTGCGTGGCCTTCCAGATAGCTTTCCACCTGGAATTCCAGCCCGAACGGATCGTCGTCGGCCTGGTCCGAATCCAGCCGCACGCGGCCGAAGCGGCCATCCCATTCCAGTGCCGAGCGGTAGGTAATCACGCCCAGCTTGCGCGCCATGCGCATGCCGGACTCGGGGTACTCGGCATCGTCGTAGTGGCCGCCATTCCAGCGCGGGTCGAGACGGATGGCCTCGCGCTGCAGCGAGCGGATCGCGATCGAGAACGGCAGCGCCTGCGCACTGCCGGAAATGTTGACGTGGCTGCGCGCGATGCCCGGGTGCAGCATCAGCACGGCCAGCGCGGTCATCCCGCCCATGGAATTGCCGACCACGCAGGCCAGCTGCGCGATGCCCAGCGCACGCACGACTTCGATCGCGGCGCGAGCGCCGTCTTCGATCGACAGCTCGGGGAAGTCCAGGCGGTAGGGCTCACCGCTGGCCGGGTTGATCGAGGCGGGGCCGGTCGATCCCTTGCAGCTGCCCAGCGAATTCACGCAGACCACGAACCAGCGGCGGGTATCGATGGGTTTGCCGGGGCCAACCATCGCTTCCCACCAGCCCGGCGCCGGATTGGCCTCGTTGGCCGCCGCATGCGCATCCGGCGACAGGCCGGTCACGATCAGGATCGCATTGCTGGCGTCAGCGGCCAGCGTGCCCCAGGTCTCGTAGGCCACGCGTGCGCCGTGCAGGGCGCCACCGCGCTTGAACGGGAACGGCGAGGGCAGGGCGTGGAAGCGGGTGCCGGGCGGGATGAATTCGGTCATGCAGTCATTCTAGCGGGGCTGCATGTGGAGCTGGCGACACGCTGGTTTCCATGGATGGATGGACGCGGACCGGACCGTCGCATCCACGCATGGCGTGGATCTACTGTAGAGCCGAGCCCATGCTCGGCTGCGGTTGAGTTGCCGGCGCCGGGCAGCCGAGCATGGGCTCGGCTCTACAGGTCAAGGGAAGCGCAGCTCCACAACACCGTCGTGGGGCAGGCTTACCTTCACCGGAACGCTCTGCAGGTCGTCCTCGCTGCGGTTGGCGCTGCCGCTGCGCGAGATGCGTGCCACCACTTCCACTTCGCGATGGGCCGACAGCGGTGCGGTCGGCATCGGGCTGTCACCGTCGCCCAGCCCGACCGTGTCCGGGAATCCGCTCAGCGGCAGCTTGCGAGCGGCCACCGGCATCGGCGGGCCGCCGACGGCACGGGCCAGCACGAACACCTGGGTGCTGGCTGGCCACTCGGCGTTCTTCAGTGCCGGCAGCTGCACGCGCACCTGCAGCAGCGCCGGTGGCGCCGCAGCGCCAGCATCGGGCGCCTGGCCAGCGGCCTCGCGCGCGAGGGCGATCTGTGCCTGCAGCGCCTGCGCGGCGCCCGGCTCCAGTCGTGGCAGCAGGCCGCTCCACACATCCGCGGCCTCGGCGTTCCTTCCGCGCTGGCGCAGGGCGATGCCCAGCAGCCAGCTGGCGCGCTCGGCATCGGGAGCCTGTGCGCGCGCCTGCTGCAACCAGGCCATTGCGGTGTCATCGAACTGCTTGCCGGCATCAGCCTGCGCGCGCGCCTGCGCGGCTTCCACCAGCACGCCCGGATCTTCCGGTGCCAATGCGGCGGCCCTCGCGAAGGCATCCGCCGCGGCTGCGGCGTTGCCCAGTTCGGCCTGCGAACGGCCGAGCAATGCCCAGCCGTCGGCACGCTGCGGGTCGCGCTCCAGTGCGTCCTGCAGTGCCTGCACGCCATCGCGCAGGGTGGCTGCCGACGGGGTCGGTTGTACCTGTGCCGCCCTTGGGTCACCGACCAGCAGATACAGGCAGGCACCGGCCACGCCCAGCGCGAGCACGCCGACCACGAAACCGCGCCGACCGCGCTGGCGCAGTGGCCACAGCACCAGCGCTGCCATCAGCGCGGCGACCAGCCCGGCCAGCATCGGCAGCCAATGGTTCACCATTCGTCTCCTTCATCGGCCTTGCCGGCCGGCGCCGCGCCGACGGTGCGTCCACGTCGGCGGACGATGCCCAGCACTACCAGTGCACCGGCGCCGAGCACCAGCAGGGGGCCACCCCACAGCAGCCAGGTGCCCGGCTGCAACGGTGGTTGATAGAGCACGAACTCACCGTAGCGCGCGACCAGGAACTGCTTGATCTGTGCGTCGTCGTGGCCCTGCTGCATCAGCTGCAGCACCTCGCGGCGCAGGTCCTGGGCGATCTGCGCGTTCGAATCGGCCAGCGACTGGTTCTGGCACTGCACGCAGCGCAGCTGCGCGGCCAGGTCATGGAAGCGGCGTTCCTCGGCGTCATCGCGGAACTGCAGCGGCTGCGGATCGTGCAGCGGCTGCTGGGCCAGCGCGGCCAGCGGCAGCATCAGGAGCAGCAACGCCAGCAGCCAGCGCATGGGTTCAGGGCGCCGTATGCAGGGTGTTGCCGGCACTGCCCTGGGCCTTCTCGATCTTCTGCAGCGCCGGGATCAGCTTCTCGTCGACCACGCGCTGGGTCATCGCACCGCTGTACTTCCAGCGCACGATGCCGCTGCCATCGACCAGGAAGGTTTCCGGTGCGGCGGTCACGCCCCAGTCGATCGCGGTACGGCCCTCGACATCGCTGAGCACGACCATGAACGGGTTGCCCAGCTGTTCCAGCCAGTGCAGCGCGTCGGTCGGGTCGTCCTTCCAGTTGTAGCCGATCACGCGCACACGCTTGCTTTCCGCGAAGCGGGTCAGCACCGGGTGTTCTTCGCGGCAGGCCGCGCACCAGCTGCCCCACACGTTCAGCAGGTAGGGCGCGCCGCGCAGGTCGTCGCTGTGCACGATCATTTCCGGGTCGTGCAGCACCGGCAGCGCGAATGCCGGCGCCGGTTTGTCGATCAGTGCCGACGGCAGTACGTCGCGCTGCGGATCGCCTGATTTCATCACCCCGTAGATCATCAGCCCGAGCAGGCCGAAGAAGAACAGCACGCCGATCACGATGGCTACCGGCGGCAGCGGGCGGGAGGGACGCGGGGTGGGGGACTCGGACATGGGAACTCCTACGGACGACGGAAACGGCGATCGGCGGCGGTGATGAATCCGCCCAGGGCCATCAACAGCGCGCCCAGCCAGATCCAGCGCACGTACGGCTTGATGTGCACCCGGACCGCCCATGCATTGTTGCCCAGCGGCTCGCCCAATGCCACGTAGACATCACCATTGAAGCGTGCATCGATGCCGGCCTCGGTCATCACCTGGCCGCCGCTGGCGTACTGGCGCTTCTCCGGGTGCAGCAGGGCCAGCTCGCGGCCGTTGCGGAACACGCGCAGGCGGCCGCGGTCGGCGATGAAGTTGGGGCCTTCGCGATGGTCCACGCCCTCAAAGCGCACTTCGTGGCGACCGATCACCAGCTGCTGGCCCGGTGCCAGCGCCACTTCGCGCTGCACGTTCAGCGCCTCCACCAGCAGCGCGCCGGCCAGGAACACGGCAATGCCGGCGTGGGCGACGATCATGCCGAGCATTTCGGCGGTGAAGCGGCCATTGCCGCGCAGGCGCTGCCAGACGAAGCGTGCGGTGCCGAGCGCGACCCAGGCCGCAGCGGCCACGCCGATGCCGGCCTTCCAGCCGTTCTGCGGCGCCTGCCACCAGGCCAGCGCGCCCAGCAGCAGCGCCAGGCCCAGCCACGGTGCCAGCAGCGCGAAGGCGCGCGAGGGCTGGTCACGCTGCCATTTCACCAGCGGGCCAAACGGCAGCAGCAGGATCATCGGTGCCATCAGCAGCAGGAACAGGCTGCCGAAGTAGGGCGGGCCGACCGAGATCTTGCCCAGCGACAGCGCATCGGCCAGCAGCGGGTACAGCGTGCCGAGCAGCACCATCGCGCAGGCGGTGGCCAGCAGCAGGTTGTTGGCCAGCAGCAGGGTCTCGCGCGAGGTGGCGGTGAAGCCACGGCGTGGGTCCTCGGCATCCACGCTCAGCTGGCTGGCACGCAGCGCGTACAGCAGCAGGCTGCCACCGACCAGCACCGACAGGAACACCAGGATGAACAAGCCGCGCGAGGGATCGGCGGCGAACGAATGCACGCTGGTCAGCACGCCGGAGCGCACCAGGAACGTGCCCAGCAGCGACAGCGCGAAGGCGGCGATCGCCAGCAGCAGGGTCCAGCTGCCGAAGGTGCCGCGCTTTTCAGTGACGGCCTGCGAATGGATCAATGCCGCACCGACCAGCCACGGCATGAAGCTGGCGTTCTCCACCGGGTCCCAGAACCACCAGCCGCCCCAGCCCAGCTCGTAATAGGCCCACCAGCTGCCCAGCGCGATGCCAAGGGTCAGGAAGCCCCAGGCGACGTTGGTCCATGGCCGCGTCCAGCGCAGCCAGCGTGCGTCGACGCGGCCTTCCAGCAGTGCGGCAACCGCGAAGGCGAACGGCACCGCGAAGCCGACGTAGCCCAGGTACAGCATGGGCGGATGGATGATCAGCCCCGGGTCCTGCAGCAGCGGATTGAGGTCGCGGCCTTCCAGCGGTGCCGGGTTCAGGCGCAGGAACGGGTTGGAGGTGAAGATCAGGAAGGCGAGGAAGCCGACGCTGACCACGCCCATCACCGCCAGCACGCGCGCCTGCACCGGTGCGGGCAAGTGCCGCGAGAACAGCGCCACCGCGCCGGTCCACAGCGCCAGCACCAGCGCCCACATCAGCAGCGAGCCCTCGTGCGCGCCCCAGACCGCCGAGTAGCGGTAGACCATCGGCAGCAGCGAATTGGAGTTCTCGGCCACGTAGCGCACCGAAAAATCCTGCTGCACGAACGCGGCGGTCAGTACCGCGAAAGCGCCGGCGAGCAACAGCAGCTGTGCGAACGCGGCCGGCCGTGCCACCGCCATCCACGCGGTGTTGTTGCGATGCGCACCGACCAGCGGCAGGCCGGCCTGCAGCAGCGAGGCCAGCAACGCGCACAGCAGCAGGATCTGACCCAGTTCGGGCAGCACTCAGCGCACCTCGGGTGCCGTCATCGGCACGTCGTGCTTGCGATGGGCGTCGCCCATCTTGTCGGCCACTTCCTTCGGCACGTACTTCTCATCGTGCTTGGCCAGCACCTCGTCGGCGACGAAGGTGCCGTCCTGCAGGCGGCCGCTGGCGACCACCGCCGTGCCTTCGGCGAACATGTCCGGCAGGATCCGCGACGTGGTCACCGCCAGCTGCGCGTCGCCGTCGGTCACCTCGAAGCGCGCCTCCAGCGAGCCGACCGGTCGGTTGAAGGAACCTTTCACCACCATGCCACCGAGGCGGAAGCGCGACTGTGCATCGACATCGCCGCGCAGCACTTCCGACGGCGTGTACAGGTAGGCGATGTTGCGCTCCAGTGCCATCGCCACCAGTGCGGTGGCCAGGCCGGAGGCGAGCAGGGCCAGCAGCACCCACACCAGGCGGCGGCGCTGTACCGGGGTCATCGTTCCAGCTCCGTCGACAACGGCGTCGCTGCGTCCTGCCTGCCGGCGCGGGTCTGCTGGCGCTGCTGGCGGGCCAGTGCCAGCCGGCGCGCCACGCGCAGGCGCAGCCACGAACCGATGGCATCGGCGCCGAGCACCAGCACGAACACCGCGTAGGCACCGATCACATAGGGCAGGTGGGTCATGGCTGGGCCTCCCGGGCCGGGCGTCCGGCATCGACGCGGCCGCCGACCCAGGCCTTGCCGGCCTCGCGGTCGAGATTGTCGGCGCGGGCCTTGGCCAGCACCGAACCGGCGAACCAGAACTTGGTGCCGATCACCATCCACCACAGCGGCGCGATCATCGCGCTGCTGATCGCCGATTCACCGAATACGTTGATCGACTGGCGCTGGTGCAGGCCGCCCCACCAGTCCACCGAGTAGCGGATCACCGGCAGCAGGCTGACACCGACAATGGCCAGCAGGCCAGCGGCGCGCGCGGCGCTGCGGCGGTCCTCGATGGCGTGGTACAGGCCGATCACGCCCAGGTACAGGAACAGCAGTACCAGTTCGCTGGTCATGCGCGGGTCCCAGTCCCACCAGGTGCCCCAGGTGCCCTTGCCCCAGATGCTGCCGGTCAACAGGGTGATCAGGGTGAAGCCGGCGCCCATCGGCGCGCAGGCCATGGCCAGGATCTCGCAGACCTTGATCCGCCAGACCAGTGCGATGGCCGCATACAGCGCCATCAGCGCGAAGACGAACAGGCTCATCCAGGCACTGGGCACGTGGATGTAGAGGATGCGGAAGCTGTCCAGCTGCTTGGCTTCCGGTGGCACCACCAGCAGCGCCTGCCACATGCCGACCAGCAGCACCGGCACCGCCGCGAGGTAGAACACCCGCGACCAGCGGGCAGCGAAACGGTCGAACGTGGGGGGCGAACCGAGTTGGTGGAACCAGCGGACAATCGGATTCATGCGTGGCGGCTATCCAGCAGGGGTGGATTGGCTCTCAGCTCGGTCAACTCAGAGAAATACGTATTGCAGCGGCAGTGGCCAGCGGCGCCAGCACCAGCGCGACCAGCAGGCCGGCGCCCAGCATCAGCAGCGCACCGACCGGATCCTGTCCGCGTCCGGCTGCCGCCAGGCTGCCTGCGCCGAACACCAGCACCGGCACGTACAGCGGCAACGACAGCAGCGCCACGAGAATACCAGAGCGTCGGATGCCTACGGTCAGCGCGGCGACCACGCCACCGATCAGGCTCAGCAACGGCGTGCCCAGCAGCAACGATGCCAGCAACATCGGCAGCTGGTCATGCGGCAGATGCAGCATTTCGGCCAGCAGCGGGCTGACCACGATCAGCGGCAGCGCAGTGGTGGCCCAATGCAGCAGCACGCGCACCAGCACCAGCCAGGCCAGCGGCACCGGCGCCAGCAGCCATTGTTCCAGCGAGCCATCCTCGGCGTCGGAGCGGAACAGCGAATCCAGCGACAGCTGTCCGGCCAGCAGCACGGCCAGCCACAGCACTGCACCGGCGGTGGCGGCCAACAGCTGTGGTTCGCGGCCCTGGGCCAGGGCGAACAGCACCACCACCAGCACCGCGAACAGCAGCGGTTGCAGCGCATCGCCGCGGCGGCGCCAGAGCAGGCGCAGGTCGCGCCTGAGCAGGGCGCCTGCGGTCTGCCACAGGCCCGGTTCGGTGCCCGGCGCGATCACGCGGCACCGCCGAGGTCGAGCTGGCGGGTGCGCACCGGCGGTGCGGCATAGGCACCGTGGGTGGTGACCAGCGCAGCGCCACCGGCGCGCAGGTGCGCCGAAATCATCCGGTTGACCAGGGTGATGCCCTCCAGGTCGAGGTTGGCATAGGGTTCGTCCAGCAGCCACAACGGTGCCGGCGACAGCCAGATGCGCGCCAGTGCCAGCCGCCGCTTCTGTCCGGCCGACAGATGCCGTACCAGGGTGTCCTCATAACCGGCCAGGCCGACGATGGCCAGCGCGTTGCCGGGCATCTGCCGCGCACGCCGTCCGTGCAGGCCGCACAGGAAATGCAGGTTTTCCAGCGTGCCGAGGTCCGGTTTCAGCGCTGGCAGGTGGCTGAGGTAGGCGACATAGCGCCCGCGCTCGGCATTGCTGGCCGGCTTGCCGTCGATCCGCACCTGGCCGGCACCGGGCCGGGCCAGGCCGGCCAGCACGCGCAGCAGGGTGGTCTTGCCGGCGCCATTGCCGCCCTGCACCAGCAGGGCTTCGCCGGCGTCCACATGGAAGTCCAGCGGGCCGAACACCGGCTCGTCATTGCGGGAGAAGCTCAGGCCGCTGGCAGCCAGCAATGCAGGGGTGTTCAAGGGGCAAAGGTCTTCATGCCGGAGTGCGGCGGCAATTGTAGCGGTGAATGCCGATGGCAGTGCCGGCCGCTGGCCGGCAATTTCGCTATCTGCCAGCCGAGGTTGCCGGCCGGCGGCCGGCACTACCGACGCGCGGATTGCGTAAACTCGCAGGTCTGTTCCCCCACAGCCCAGGCCGATGCAACCCACCACCAAGCTGCCCAAGGTCGGTACCACGATCTTCACTGTGATGTCCCAGCTCGCCGCCGAACACGGCGCGGTCAACCTGGGCCAGGGTTTCCCGGACTTTTCGGCGCCGCAGCGCCTGATCGACGAGACCGCCAGGGCGATGGCCGCCGGGCTGAACCAGTACCCGCCGATGACCGGCGTGGCGCCGCTGCGCCAGGCCATCGCACAGAAGGTGCTGGACTGCTACGGCGCGCAGGTCGATGCGGACAGCGAGATCACCGTCACCAGCGGTGGCACCGAGGCCATCTTCAACGCCATCCACGCCGTGGTGCGTGCCGGCGAGGAAGTGATCGTGCTGGACCCGGCGTATGACTGCTACGAACCGGCGATCGACCTGGCCGGTGCCAGGGCCGTACATGTGTCGCTCGATCCGCAGACGTTCGCGGTCGATTGGGACCGCGTGCGCGCAGCGATCACCCCGCGCACCCGCATGCTGATCGTCAACACCCCGCACAATCCGTCCGGCGCGATGCTGTCGGCGCAGGACATGCAGGCGCTGGCCGAACTGCTGCGCGGCACGCAGATCTACCTGATCTCCGATGAGGTGTACGAACACATCATCTACGACGGCCGTCGCCATGAATCGGCGCTGCGCTACCCGGAACTGCGCGAGCGCGCGTTCGTCATCTCCAGCTTCGGCAAGACCTACCACTGCACCGGCTGGAAGATCGGCTATGCGATCGCCCCGCCGGCGCTGACCGCCGAGTTCCGCAAGGTGCACCAGTACAACACCTTCACCAGCTTCGGCCCGGCGCAGCATGGCTTCGCCGCGATGATCCGCGACGAACCCGAACACCACCTGGAACTGGGCGCGTTCTACCAGGCCAAGCGCGACCGCTTCCGTGAGCAGCTGGCTGGCACCCGCCTGAAGGCGCTTCCGGTGCCGGGCGGCTACTTCCAGCTGGTTGACTATTCGGCGATCAGCGACCTGCCGGACCATGAGTTCGTGAAGTGGCTGACCATCGAGAAGGGCGTCACCGCCATTCCGCTGTCGCCGTTCTATGAGACTCCGCCGGCCGGCCAGCGCCTGGTGCGCCTGTGCTTTGCCAAGAACGAAGCGACCATGGACGCGGCGATCGAACGCCTGCGCCTGCTGTGAGCGGAGACACGGACATGCAGGACCTGCGCATTTCCCTCGTCCAGGGCGACACCCGCTGGCATGACCCGGCCGGCAACCGCGCCTACTACGGTGCGTTGCTGGCACCGCTGGCCGGCAGCACCGATCTGGTGATCCTGCCGGAGACCTTCACCAGTGGCTTCTCCAACGACGCCATCGCCCAGGCCGAAGGCATGGACGGGCCGACCGTGGCCTGGGTGCGCGAACAGGCCAAGGTCTTGAACGCGGCAGTGATCGGCAGCGTGCAGCTGCGCGAGGGCAACGGCGTCTACAACCGCCTGCTGTTCGCAACGCCAGAGGGCGGCCTGCAGTACTACGACAAGCGGCACCTGTTCCGTTACGGCGGTGAGCACGAGCGCTATGCCGCCGGCCGTGAGCGCCTGAGCGTGGAATGGAAGGGCTGGCGGATCAATCCGCAGGTCTGCTACGACCTGCGCTTCCCGGTGTTCTGCCGCAACCGCTACAACGTCGAACGCCCGCAGCAGCTGGATTTCGACCTGCAGATCTTCGTCGCCAACTGGCCGTCGGCGCGCGCCTATGCATGGAAGACCCTGCTGCGTGCGCGGGCGATCGAGAACCTGTGCTTCGTGGCGGCGGTGAACCGCGTCGGCGTGGACGGCAACCAGCTGCACTACGCCGGCGACAGCGCGGTGATCGACTTCCTCGGCCAGCCGCAGGTGGAGATCCGCGAACGCGAACAGGTGGTGACCACCACCATTTCGGCCGAAGCACTGGCTGCACATCGCGCGCGTTTCCCGGCGATGCTCGATGCTGATGCCTTCCACCTGGACGAGCAGGCCTGAAACAGCACGACGGCGGCTGAATGCCTGCCACGCAGCGCGCGCGCCTGCATCCAGCGTGCACGCGCGCGCTGCTAGATTCGCCGGCAGTCCGACCGAACTGGAAGTCCTGCCATGAACAAGCCCTTCGCCCTGCTGCTGGCCCTGTCCGCTGCCACGCTGGCCCCGGCCGCGCACGCCGCCGGCAACCTCGATTGCCAGCTGCGCTACAACCTGTCCGGCTGGTCACTGATCTACAAGACCGCTTCCGGCAACGGCACGGTCAGCTGCAGCAACGGCACCAGCCTGCCGGTGCGTATCGAAGTGAAGGGCGGCGGCCTGACCGTGGGCAAGTCGAAGATCACCAATGGCCGTGGCAGCTTCACCGGCGCCGTCAGCGTCAACGAGCTGCTGGGCACCTACGCCTCGGTTGGCGCGCATGCGGGTGCCGTGAAGTCCAGCAACGCGCAGGTGATGACCAAGGGCGACATCTCGCTGGCCCTGTCCGGCACCGGCAAGGGCTGGGATCTGGGCGTGGACGGCGCCGCCTTCACCATCAGCCGGCGCTGAGCCGTGCCGGCCGCTGCAGCCACAGGGCAAGCACGCCGCACACGATGAGTGTCGGCGCCAGCAGTTGCAGTGCGCCGACCACGGCCATCGCCACGCCGATCAACAGGTAGTAGAGCAGGCCGAACAGGGCGCCGGCGCTGCCCAGGCAGTGCGGGTATCCGCGCAGGGCCTGGCCCAGCACATTGGGAATGGCCAGGCCGAACCCGGCCACCACCGGTACCATCGCCGCGACCAGTGCCGGCTGATTGTGCAGCAAGGCAGCCAACAGCCCACCGGCCAGCACCAGCCCTGCGGCGAGCCGGATGCGCGTGGCAGAGGCAACGCCTGCGCGCAGCAGGCGAGCATTGCCCCATGCACCCAGCGCCGAGCCGAGCGCCAGCAGCGCGCCGCTGGCACCGAACCAGGCCAGCGGCCAGTGCAGGCGTTCGAACACGAACGGGCCCAGCGCGTACCAGCTGTACATCGCCACGTTGAACGCCATCACCAGCAGCGCCTGTGACCACATCCAGCGATCACGCAGCAGTTGCCACAACAGTGGCAGCATGGGAGTGTGCGCGACTTCCGCAGGGCGGCTCTCGCGCAGGCCCGTTGCGCATCCGAGCATCAGCAGGCTGACCATCAGCAGCAGGCCGGCCTGGACGCCGGCATAGCCATGGCTGTCCACCAGCAGCACACCCAGTGCCAGCCCGATCGCCGGGCTCAAGGCCAGCGCCATGCCGATCCACGAGAACGCCTGCGCCAACGCCGGACCCTTCAGGTGATCGCGCAGTACGGTCTGGGTTACCACCGAGGCCGCCGCCGCACCCAGTGCGGCCAGTGCCTGGGCCAGCAGGACCTGGCCGAACGTGCTGGCCAGCAGGCCGCCGCAGGCGGCCAGTACGAACACGGCCAGGCCGCAGAGCAGGGCAGGGCGACGACCGACATGGTCGGCCAGCCGCCCCCATAGCAGGACACCGGCGGCAAAACCGAACAGGTACAGGCTCATGGCCTGGCTGGCGGCGCCGGGGGGCAGTGCGAAGCGCCCGGCGAGGTCGGCCAGGGCCGGGCTGTACAGGGTCTGCGCCAACTGGGGGAACATCAGCAGCGCGATGGTGAGCAACAACAGGCGACGCGACATGCGGGTGCTCCGCAAACAGGGCCGCGTATTGTGGTGGCCGGCGTAGTGGCGCACTCTGTCGGTCCGGCCAGGAAATGGATGAAATCGGACATGGCGTGGCTGCAACCGGATGCGCACTTCGATGCGGATGCCTGGAGCGCACCGGTGCTGGGCATCGCGTCGTCGCTGGCCGATCATGATTCGGGTTGGCACCAGCACGCGCGCGCGCAGTTGCTGTACACCCGGCGGGGCTGCACGCGGCTGACCTTCGGCGACCGCATCAGCCTGCTGCCGCCCTCGCGCGCGGCATGGATTCCCGGCGGCCTGCGCCATCGCGCACAGATGCGCCAGGCCGTGGACTACCGCTCGCTGTATTTCGATGCCACGTTGTCGGCACGGCTGCCGCAGCAGCCGGCGATCATCGGCGTCGGCCCCCTGCTGCAGGCATTGCTGGAACCGATCGCGCAGGCGCCGTTCGACCATGACTGGCGGGCGCCGCGCGCGCACCATCAATTGGCGTTGTGCGTGCTGGAGATCGCCGCCGCACCGGTGGCGCCGATGGACCTGCCGCTGCCACGCGATCCACGCATCGCGCGCTGCCTGCCGCCGGCCGAGCAGCTGCCGCCTGAACTGGGTGAGCTCGCTGCGCGTGCGGGCCTGAGCATGCGCACGGTCGGCCGGTTGATGCAACGCGACACCGGCATGGGCTACCAGGCCTGGCGCCAGCAATGGCGCCTGATGCGCGCCATGGAGCTGCTGCTGCTTGGCCATCGCATCGGGCACGTTGCGCAGGACACTGGTTTTTCCGCCGAGAGTCCGTTCATCGCCTTTTTCCGCAGCATGACCGGCACCACGCCCGCCGCGTTCCAGCGCCACGCAAAAGGGGACGGAGGGGATTAAGTCGCTTTCGCCCTTCGACGCACGGCGTGGCGAAAACGACTTAATCCCCTCCGTCCCCTTTTCAAAGAAAAACCCCGGCCGGAGCCGGGGTTCTGCATTTCAACGTGGCTGCCGATCAGCCGCCGCGCGGGCCGCTGCGGCGCGGGCCGCCGGGACCGCGGTTGCCACCGGGGCCGCCCGGGCCTCGGTTGCCACCCGGACCACCGGGGCCACGGTTACCACCCGGGCCACGGTGGTTGCCACCGCCCGGACCGCGACCGCCCGGACGGGCGCCCTGTGCAGGCTTCGGGCTGCCATACGGGTTGAAGCCCGGCGTGGCGTGGTCGGACGGGAAGCTCGGCGCGTTGCCCGGATGGCCGTACGGGTGCTTGTTGCCCTGGCCCTGCGAGCGGTTGCCCGCACCGGCCGGACGACCCTGGCCGCCTGCGCCGCCACGGCCTTCACCACCAAAGCCGCCACGGCCCTGGCCGCCACCGGCGCCTGCGCCCGGGCCCTTCGGCTTGCCGTACGGACGGCCCTGGCCGCCTGCACCCGGACCACGGGCACCGGGGCCGCGTGCGCCCGGGCCGGCGTTGCGATGGCCGCTCGGGCCGGTGCTCACGCCATCCGGCACGTACCAGGTGCGGAACGCGGCCGGATTGCCTTCCGGCAGCGAACGATCATTCTTCTGGGCGCGCTGCTTGAACGGCTTCTGCGACTGCTTGGCTGCCGCTTCACCGCTGACCGTCAGGCCGCCCTTGAAGCCGCCACCCTTGCCGCCGCGACCACGGCCGCGGTCTTCGCGGACGTTGTCGAAACGACGCAGCTCGCGGCCTTCGTCGGCGGTGTTGTGGCCGTTGACGTAGGCGTTGCCACGGCCACCTTCGCGCACGCGCACGGTGGTCTTGGCCGCGCGGCGCTGGCCGATCACCGGCTGCAGCGTCAGTGCCGACGGTGCGCCTTCTTCCAGCTTCAGCTGGGCGCGCAGGGCTTCAACCTGCGTGGTGCCCAGTTCCACCGAATGGCCACGGGCCAGTTCGCGCGGCAGGCTCACCTTGCCATAGCGGGTGCGCTTCAGGCGGCTGACCTGGCAGCCCTGCGACTCCCACAGCCGGCGCACTTCGCGGTTGCGGCCTTCCTTCACCACGACGCGGAACCAGTCGTGCGAATCGGTGCCGCCGATGCGTTCGATCTCATCGAACTTGGCCGGGCCGTCTTCCAGCGCGACGCCACGGGTGAGGCGGTCGACGATGGCGTCAGAGACCTTTTCCTCGCCTTCCGGCGCACGCACGCGCACCACGTACTCGCGCTCGACCTCGAACGACGGGTGCATCATGGCGTTGGCCAGCTCACCGTCGGTGGTGGCCAGCAGCAGGCCGGTGGTGTTGATGTCCAGGCGGCCGATGGCGATCCAGCGCGCGCCCTTCAGCGGCGGCAGCGACTCGAACACGGTCGGGCGGCCTTCCGGATCATCGCGGGTGGTCACTTCGCCTTCCGGCTTGTTGTAGACCAGCACGCGCGACGGCTCGGCCAGGGCGGTGGCGACGAAGCCGCGGCCATCCAGTTCGATCTTGTCGCCGCTCTTGACCGACATGCCGGTCTGCGCGACTTCACCGTTGACCTTGACCAGGCCTTCGGCGATGCGCTGTTCCAGCGCGCGGCGCGAGCCGAGGCCGGCCTGGGCGAGCACCTTGTGCAGGCGTTCTTCCAGCTTGAACTGTTCGGAGGTGGCTTCGCGCTTCAGCGAGAGCTTGTTACGGGGGGTGTCACTCATCAGTTTTGCTCCGGCCGACGGTTTCGAGGTCGGCCTCTGGTTCGGAATCGGCTTGGTCAACAGCCACGGTCGTCATCGCGACGGCGTTGTCTTCGCGTTCGTTCAGGGGCACCGCGCGCTCGCCCGGCGCGGAATCGGGGTGCCCATCATCGAGGGGCGAAGGTGCTTGCTCATCGGTGGCCGACGCAGGGGCTGCATCGGCGGAATCGGGGGTGTCACTGCCGGCCAGGCTGGCATCATCGTTCGCGGCAGCGCCATCGGCGCCGGCCGAGATGTCCGGACCCTCGGCACCGGCGACGGCCGGCGCATCGCGGTCCAGGGCAAGCTGCGGTTCCAGCTCGCCCAGGTCCTTCAGCTCCGACAGCGGCGGCAGTTCGTCCAGCCGCTTCAGCCCGAAGTAGTCCAGGAAGCCCTTGGTGGTGCCGAACAGCGCCGGTTTGCCGGGCACGTCGCGGTGGCCGACCACGCGGATCCACTCGCGTTCTTCCAGCGCCTGGATGATGTTGCTGCTGACCGCCACGCCGCGCACCTGTTCGATCTCGCCGCGGGTGATCGGTTGCCGGTAGGCGATCAGCGCCAGGGTTTCCAGGGTGGCACGGGTGTAGCGGGTCTTGCGTTCGGTCCACAGCCGGCTGATCCAGCCATGCACTTCGCCGGTGACCTGGTAGCGGAAGCCGGAGGCGACCTCGACCAGTTCCACGCCGCGGCCTTCGCAGGCCTCGCGCAGGCGTTCCAGCGCACGTTCGATGCTGCCCGGCGGTGCCGGTTCCTCTTCCGGGAACAGGTCCTTCAGCTGGGCCAGGGTGAGCGGCTGGCTGGAAGCCAGCAGGGCACCCTCGACAATGCGGTTGATCAGCGATTGATCCATCGGCAGTCAGCGCTCACTCGTCTGCATTGGCGTCGTCGTCGTTGTCGTCGAACTCGCTGCTGAACTGCAGCGGGGCATTGGTGTTGCCGGCCGCCAGCGACTTCACGTAGATCGGCGCCAGCGGTTCTTCCTGGACGATGTCCAGCAGCTGTTCCTTGGCCAGCTCCAGCACCGCCAGGAACGTGACCAGCACGCCCAGCTTGCCTTCTTCGGCGGTGAACAGCCCTTCAAAACGATAGAACTTGCCATCTTCCAGGCGTCCCAGCACTTCGCCCATGCGTTGCCGCACGCTCAGTGCCTCACGCTTGATGGCGTGGCCGCTGAACAGCTCGGCACGCTTGAGCACGTCGTGCAGGGCCAGCAGCATTTCCTTCAGGTCCACCGGCGGCGGCAGCTTCACCGTGGCACGTTCGGGCATGAAGGCATGTGCCACGGTGGTATCGCGGTCCTGGCGGGGCAGGGCGTCGATGTTCTCGGCGGCCTGCTTGAAGCGTTCGTACTCCTGCAGCCGGCGCACCAGTTCGGCGCGCGGGTCGGCTTCATCGCCTTCCTCGCTGACCGGGCGCGGCAGCAGCATCCGCGACTTCACCTCGGCCAGGATCGCGGCCATCACCAGGTATTCGGCCGCCAGCTCGAAGCGCAGCTCGCGCATCACGGTGATGTACTCCACGTACTGCCGGGTGATCTCGGCAACGGGAATGTCCAGTACATCCAGGTTCTGGCGGCGGATCAGGTACAGCAGCAGGTCCAGCGGGCCTTCAAAGGCATCCAGGATGACTTCCAGCGCGTCCGGCGGGATGTACAGGTCCTGCGGAATCTGCAGGACCGGTTGCCCATGCACCACGGCCAGCGGCATTTCCTGCTGCTGGGGGGCGGGCGGCCGGGTTGGCGGGTTCGCGTCGAGCGCGAGTTCGGAAGTCATCTAATGGAGATCAGGATTGCAACGGACCAGTCGCGGCACCGGGTTCGCCGGGCCAACGCCACGGAGCCCCAAGGCGCCAGACACGCCGGGATCGGCGCGATTCCACACATATCAAACAGCGGGACGCGCCGCGGTAAACGGCAGCGACAGAACTACGGGGAGGTCGTCTACGTGGCCCGGCCGGGTGGTCCGGTTTGAAGCAGCGGGACGGTCGTCGGGGGCTGCGTTGGCCGCAAAAACCGACGGGCCGCTGCATCCAGCCACGTGCAATGGAGTCTAGGGTAAGCCTTTGCCGCGCCAGTGTCCAGCCGGACCGGGGCGGGGGCTGCATTGGCTAGAATCTGCGGACCCGACAACGCAAGCGAGGAAATGCCGGTGTGGTATGTGATCGAAGGGTATGACGGCCAGGATGTGCTGGCGCAGCGGCTGCAGGCGCGGCCGGAACACCTGGCGCGGCTGCACGCGCTGCGCGACGAGGGACGCCTGCTGCTGGCCGGCCCGTGCCCGGCGGTGGACAGTGAAGACCCGGGCCCGGCCGGTTTCAGCGGCTCGGTGGTGATCGCGCAGTTCGAGTCGTTGCCGCAGGCCCAGGCCTGGGCCGATGCCGACCCGTACGTGGCTGCCGGCGTCTACACCCGCGTGCAGGTACGCCCGTTCCGCAAGGTCCTGCCGTGAACGCGGAACGGATCGAGCGGATCCGTGATGCGCTGCAGCAAGCGCTGGCACCCAGCGTGCTCGAGATCGAGGATGACAGCCATCGCCATGCTGGCCATGCCGGCGCGCGCGACGGGCGCGGCCATTTCAACGTCCATGTGGTGAGTGAACGCTTCGCCGGACTGGCTCCGTTGGCCCGGCATCGCGCGGTCTATGCCGCGCTGGGGTCGATGATGGACACCGATATCCACGCGCTGTCCATCCGCGCACATACCCCGTCAGAACAGGGCTGAGCCCTTGTCCCGCACTGTCCTGGCGGGTCCGCAAGGGCCTGGCCACGGACAGGTTTTCATGTCCATTTCGGGACATTCGCCTAACGGACTGTTTACAAGCCCAGATGGAAACGCTTACATTCCGCGCCAATGCTGGTAGGTCCAAGCCGTGGAGGGCGGCTTCGTGAACAAGGCAGCTATCACAATCAAAGACGTCGCACGCGAAGCCCGGGTCTCCGTGGCCACGGTTTCCCGCGCGCTCAACGGGCATGAAAATGTCGCCGAACCGGTCCGCCAGCTTGTGCTGGAGGTGGCCGCACGGCTGCGTTACACCCCGCATGCCGCCGCTCGCAGCCTGAGCAGCCGCCGCACCAATACGGTGGGCGTGGTGCTGCCTGACCTGTACGGCGAATTCTTCTCCGAACTGATGCGCGGCATCGACGGCGTGGCCCGCAACCGCCGCCAGCACCTGCTGGTGTCCAGCTACCACGGCGACCAGGAACAGCAGGGCGCCGCCCTGCGTGCCATGCGCGGCCGCGTCGACGGCCTGCTGGTGCTCTCGCCCTATGCCGAGAGCCCGGGCTTCCTGACCGACAACCTGCCGCAGTCGCTGCCGACGGTGTTGATCAACACCTATCTGCCCGGGCAGGACCATCCGGTGCTGAGCATCGACGACCACGCCGGTGCGATGGCGATGACCCGCCACCTGCTGGACGCCGGCCACCGCCACATTGCCTTCATTTCTGGCCCGGACCTCAACTTCGACGCGCGCGAGCGCCTGCGCGGCTTCCGTGACGCGCTGGTGGCGTTTGGCAGTGGCGCCGAAGGCATCGAGCTGCCCGGTGATTTCGACGAAGCTTCCGGCCATCGCGCCGGTCAGGAGTTGCTGGCAGCCGGAGCGCTGCCCGATGCCGTGTTCGCCGCCAACGACATGATGGCCCTGGGCTGCCTGTATGCGTTCACGCAGGCTGGTGTCCGTGTGCCGGCCGATGTTGCCCTGGCAGGTTTCGATGACATTCCACTGGCGCGTTTCGTCCACCCGTCGCTGACCACCATGCAGGTCAGCATCGCCGAGCTCGGCGACCGGGCCATGACGCGTCTGATGCAGTTGATGGACGGCACCTCCACGGATGGGACAGGGGACAAGCAGACCCTGGTTCCCCGCTTGATAGTTCGCGATTCCACCACTCCGCCATCCGGCCATTGAAGCCAGAGGCGTTCCTTCTTTTTTTTGACTGATCGCAGGGACCGCGCAAGCGGTTACCGCCACCCGGAGATTGAGTTGATGATGCATACCACCTTCCGCATGCCGGCGCGCCGGCTGCTGAGCACCGCACTGGTCAGCTGCCTGATGCTGGCCGCCGCCCCCAACGTCATGGCGCAGTCGGCCAACGCCAGCCTGCGCGGCCAGGTTGCCGGCGCCCAGGCAGGTACCGAAGTGACCGCCACCAACGTGGCCACCGGTACCGTCCGCCGTGGCACCATCCGCGCCGACGGCAGCTACTCGCTGATGGGCCTGGACCCGGGTACCTATGACGTGGTCGCCAACGGCCAGACCCAGAAGGTCACCGTCACCGTGGCCTCGACCGCGACGCTGAACTTTGCCGGTGCCGCCAGCAGCACCCCCGGTTCGACCGCGGCCACCAACCTGGACACCGTCAACGTCGTCGCGCCGACCCTGCTGCAGGAAGTGCGCACCTCCGAAGTCGGCAAGACCGTCAGCCTGCAGCAGATCCAGACCACCCCGCAGGTGTCGCGCAACTTCCTGGAGTTCGCCGACGCGGTGCCGGGCATGATCTTCACCCGTGACGCCAAGGGCAACACCTCGCTGCGCGGCGGTGCGACCAACGCCGACGGCACCAACGTGTACATTGACGGTGTGGGCCAGAAGAGCTACGTCAAGGGCGGCGGCGTGGCCGGCCAGTCCGGCAGCGCAGGCAACCCGTTCCCGCAGCTCGCCATCGGTGAATACAAGGTCATCAGCGGCAACTACAAGGCCGAGTACGGCCAGGTGTCGAGCGCCGCCGTGACGGCTGCGACCAAGTCCGGCACCAATGAGTTCAAGGGCGAGGCGTTCTACCGCTACACCGATGAAGACATGCGTGCCAAGACCCCGGCAGAGCGCCAGGGTGGCAAGGAAAAGATGGTCTCGGCCGAGAAGGAATACGGCTTCGCCCTGGGCGGCCCGATCATCCAGGACAAGGCGCACTTCTTCGTGACCTACGAAGCCAAGCGCTTCGACCTGCCGGTCACCATCGCGCCGGATGGCGCGGTCACCGGCGCTGCCGGCCTGCTGCCGCCCGCCGGTGCCGCCGGCCTCGGCCCGGCCAGCCAGCCGTTCCAGCAGGATCTGATCTTCGGCAAGATCGACTTCGAGCCGACCGACAACGACCGCATCGAGCTGACCTTCCAGGACCGCGACGAAACCCAGTCGCAGTTCAGCGGCCAGACCTCGCCGGAAGCCGGCCGTGAAGTGGTCAACACCGACCGTCGTTATGCCCTGCGCTGGAACCACAGCGGTGAGCGCTACTACAACGAGTTGATGGTCACCCACGAAGATTCGTTCAACAATCCGACCCCGCTGACGCTGGCCAACGGCATCACCTACACCGCACCGGACGGCCCGGAAGACCGCACCATCGTGAAGATCGGTGGCGCCTCGGCACTGGATTCGCAGGTGAAGGGCCAGAAGGGCTGGTCGATCGAAGACAACCTGACCCTGGATGGCATCCAGTGGGCGGGCGACCACACCATCAAGATGGGCGTGAAGTACAAGCAGATCGACCTGTACGCGTCCGATGCGGCGCAGATCAACCCGACCTTCACCTACTCGCTGGGTGATCCGGACTTCCCCGATTCCATTCCGTACAAGGCGCAGTTCGTCAAGCCGGTGACCGGCGTGACCGGCGTGTCCGGCGAAGTGCGTTCGAAGTCCAAGCAGTACGGCGTGTTCATCCAGGACGACTGGCAGGTCAATGACCACCTGCAGCTGAACATCGGCCTGCGCTGGGACTACGAAAAGACCCCGTCCTACTTGGACTTCGTGACCCCGCAGCAGGTGGTCGACGCCATCTATTCGCAGGATCCGCGCGCTCCGGCCGGCCAGACCTATGCCGATTCGCTGGCACTGGGCGGCCTGGACATCAGCGACTACATCAGCAACGGTCACAACCGCAAGGCATTCAAGGATGCCTGGCAGCCGCGCCTGGGCTTCTCGTATGACATCAATGCCGACGAGCAGCACGTGATCCATGGTGGTGCCGGCCGTTCCTACGACCGTGACCTGTTCGACAACCTGCAGCTGGAAACCACCAAGCTGGCCCTGCCGCAGCCGACCATCTACTTCCGCAACCCGGCCACCGGCGCCTGCATCAACGGCCAGGCCGCCTGCTATGACTGGAACCCGAACCTGCTCAACGGCATCGGCAACCTGCAGGCACTGGTCGGCGCGACCAGCAATGCCGGCCTGGAAGTGGACCTGCTGAACAACAAGCTGAAGGCGCCGTACTCGGATCAGTTCAGCCTGGGCATGAGCAACCAGATCGGCGACTGGCTGACCGACGCCACCATCGCTCGAACCCTGAGCTACGACGGCTTCGCCTTCACCCTGGGCAACCGCTACCCGACCGGCCAGTTCTTCGATGATCCGCGCCTGTGTGGTGGCACCTCCCCGGGCCTGAGCCAGGCTTGGAGCTGCAACGTGCCGGGCTTCGGCAGCCTGATCATCGGCCAGCAGGGCATCAAGACCCGTGCCACCCAGGTCCTGCTGTCGGCACAGAAGCCGTTCACCAAGGAAAGCGGTTGGGGCACCTCGATCGCCTATACCTGGACCACCGCGCGCCACAACCGTGACATCAACGAGAAGTACGCCTTTGATCGCGGTCTGATCGGTGATTACCCGACCATCCGTTCCAACGGCGCGCCGCGCCACCGCCTGGTGGTGACCGGTTCGTACGCGGGCTTCTGGGGCATCACCTTCGGCGGCAAGATCACCCTGGCCACCCCGACCGCCGTCAACGACTGGTACCCGGTGATGCAGGCCAGCGGCTACACGCTGCCGACTCCGCAGGCGGCCGTGCCCAACGCAACCGGCAAGTTCCTGGTGGGCGGCAAGATCTTCGGCTACCGTTCGGTCGACCTGCAGGCGACGAAGACGTTCAAGATGCCGGGCAACACTGAGCTGTACGCCCGCCTGGACATCATCAACGTGTTCAACTTCGACAACTTCTCCACCTACAACTACGTCAAGACCAACGGCAAGCTGCAGGCCAGCTACAACGAGACCGGCGACATCATCGGTACTCCGCGCCAGGTCAAGGCCGAAGTGGGCTTCCGCTTCTAAGCCCGGGCGGTGATGCATGACCCGATGCCGCCGGCTCGCTGGCGGCATCGGTGAAAACGGCAATGGCCGGCCCCGTGCCGGTCCATTGCCCACGCCGCTGCCGGCCAGGGGGCAGCGGCGTGGGCAATGATCGCGGTGTCAGGCCACGTTTTTCGTGGTTTTTTAAGCACACACCTTGTAAACGATTTCAGATCATTGGACGGTATGCTTTCCCATCGATCAGACCACCGGAGGAACCGCGCCATGCAGGCACGCCATCTGTTGTCCGCCGCAGCGCTGAGCCTGGCCGTGGCCGCCTGCCAGCCGGCCCAGCAGGAACCTGCCAAACCGCGCCCGCCGGTGATCCTGATCGAGGCCGATGCACCGCCTCGGCCCATGAAGCCTGAGCTGCCGCCGCTGTTCGATGACATCGAGCGCCGCACCTTCCAGTTCTTCTGGGATACCACCAACGAGGTCAACGGGCTGACCCCGGACCGCTACCCGTCGCGGCCGTTCGCCAGCATCGCCTCGGTCGGCTTCGCGCTGACCGCCTATCCGATCGGCATCGAGAACGGCTGGGTCAGCCGCAACCAGGCGATCGACCGCACGCTGACCACGCTGAAGTTCTTCCGCGACGTGCCGATGGGCCCGCAGCGCACCGGCAAGGCCGGTTACAAGGGCTTCTACTACCACTTCCTGGACATGCAGGAAGGCCGTCGCTACGACAGCTGGGTCGAGCTGTCATCGGTGGATACCGCGCTGCTGATGATGGGCGTGCTGTTCGCGCAGTCGTACTACGACGGTGATGATCCGCGCGAGAAGGAAATCCGCCAGATCGCCGATACGTTGTACAAGAAGGTCGACTGGCCGTGGCTGCAGCAGCGTGCACCGCTGATCTCGATGGGCTGGTTCCCGGAGAGCGGTTTCATCGACCACGACTGGATGGGCTACAACGAGGCGATGATGGTGTACATCCTCGCCCTGGGCTCGCCGACGCACCCGGTCAGCCCGGACGCGTGGACGGTGTGGACGCGTACCTACGACAACGACTGGGGCGTCTACCAGGGCCAGGAATACCTGTCCTTCGGCCCGCTGTTCGGCCACCAGTACAGCCACGTCTGGATCGACTTCCGCGACATCCAGGACGCTTACATGCGCGAGCGCGGCAGCACCTATTTCCTCAACAGCCGGTCGGCCGCGCTGGCCCAGCGCGAATATGCCATCGCCAACCCGATGCAGTGGAAGGAGTATGGCGAGAACGTGTGGGGCCTGACCGCCAGCGATGGTCCGCAGAACACCACGCAGGAGTACCGCGGCGAGCAGCGCCAGTTCCGCCACTACTCCTCGCGCGGCGCCGGCCTGCGCGAGAACTTTGATGATGGCACCATCGCCCCGACCGCTGCGATCGCCTCGGTGGTGTTCGCCCCCGAGCAGGTGATCCCGGCCACGCTGGAGATGCACAAGCGCTTTGGCGACTACATCTATTCCAGCTACGGCTTCCTGGATTCGTTCAACCCCAGCTTCAACTACGACATCCCGATCAAGACCGGTCGTCTGGTTCCCGATCGCGGCTGGGTCGCCAGCGACTACATCGCCATCGACCAGGGCCCGATCCTGACCATGATCGCCAACTACCGCGATGACTTCGTCTGGGAAGTGATGAAGAAGAACCCGTACATCCGCAAGGGCCTGGAGCGGGCCGGGTTCAGTGGCGGCTGGCTGGCGCCGGAAGGGTCGTTCCAGCCGCTGGAACTGCAGAAAGACGAAAAGGCCGCGGCAGCACGCGCGGTGGGTATCGCCGAATCACGCGCGGCTGCCGCGCAGGAACAGAAGAACAATGCCAACCGCACCACAGGCCAGGGCAAGTAGCCCGATGCCGAACTGGATCGACCGCCTGCGCCGCTGGGCGCTGCCTGCCCTGGCCGCGTTGGCCGTGGCCGGCTGCGCCCGTACCGAACCGGGCACCACCACCGTGCGCTTCTGGGCGATGGGCCGCGAAGCCGAGGTGGTCAGCGAGCTGATCCACGAATTCGAGGCCGAAAACCCCGGCATCAAGGTGGATGTGCAGAACATCCCGTGGACCGCCGCGCATGAGAAGCTGCTGACCGCGTTCGCCGCCGACGGCCTGCCGGACGTGTGCCAGCTTGGCAACACCTGGGTGCCGGAGTTCGCCGAACTCGACGCGCTGACCCCGCTGCAGCCGTTCGTGCAGCGCTCCACCGTGGTCGACCCGAAGGACTACTTCCAGGGCATCTGGGATACCAACGTGATCCACGGCGGGCTGGTCGGCGTGCCGTGGTACGTCGATACGCGCCTGATCTACTACCGCAAGGACCTGCTGGCCAAGGCCGGTTACGACCACCCGCCGCGTACGTGGCAGGAATGGGAAGAGCAGATGGCGGCGATCAAGCGCATGCAGGGCCCGAGCCGCTACGCGGTGCTGATGCCGATCAACGAGTTCGAGCAGCAGCTGTCGCTGGCCTTGCAGCAGCCCGACCCGCTGCTGCGTGACGACGACACCCGGGGCAATTTCTCCAGCCCGGGGTTCCGCCGCACGCTGGGCTTCTACGCCAACATGTTCGAGCAGGGCTGGGCGCCGAAGATGTCCGAGACGCAGATCTCCAATGTCTGGGACGAATTCTTCCGCGGCTTCAACGTGTTCTACATCTCCGGCCCCTGGAACATCCGCGAGTTCAAGAAGCTGCAGCCGAAGGAACTGGAAGGGCAGTGGGGCACCGCCGCGCTGCCGGGGCCGGACGGTCCGGGCGCGGGCATCGCCGGTGGTACCAGCCTGGTGATCTTCCGCAAGTCGCAGCAGAAGGAGGCGTCCTGGAAGCTGATCGAATTCCTGTCGCGGCCGGAAATCCAGGCACGCTTCCATTCGATCATTGGCGACCTGCCGCCGCGCCGCAGTGCGTGGAACACGCCGTCGCTGGCCAATGACCCGCTGGCGGCCGCGTTCCGTGATCAGCTGGAGCGGGTCAGGCCGACGCCGAAGGTGCTCGAATGGGAGCGCATCGTGCAGGAAATGCGCATCGTCACCGAAAAGGTGGTGCGCGGTGGCCTGCCGCAGGACAAGGCCGTGGAAGAGCTGGACCAGCGCGTGGACAAGGTGCTGGCCAAGCGCCGCTGGATGCATGAACAACAACGCCTGCAGGAGCGCGCGCCGTCGCCGCAATCGAGCAGCGCCGTGGCTGCCGGGAGGGCGCAATGAAACGTACTTCGCTGGCCGGCTGGATCTTCGCCGGCCCCTCGCTGATCGTGCTGGGCGTGTTCTTCGGCCTGCCGGTCGCCTCGGCGCTTGCACTGAGCGTGACCGACTTCGACCTCTATGCACTGGCCGATAGCAGCAACCTGCGCTTCGTCGGCCTGGGCAACTACATCGACCTGCTGCAGACGCCGATGTTCTGGAAGTCGCTGTGGAACACCACCTACTTCGTGCTGATCGGCGTGCCGTTGTCGATCGGCGTGTCGCTGGGCGCGGCGATGCTGCTCAATGCACCGGCCGCGCGCTTCAAGGCCCTGTTCCGCACGGCCCTGTTCGCGCCGGTGGTGACCACGCTGGTGGCGGTGGCGGTGATCTGGCGCTACCTGTTCCATACCAGCTATGGCCTGGTGAACTACGGCCTGGGCCATCTGGGCATCAGCCCGATCGACTGGCTGGGTGATCCCAACTGGGCGATGCCGACCATCATGCTGTTCGCGGTGTGGAAGAACTTCGGCTACAACATGGTGATCTTCCTGGCCGGCCTGCAGGCGATCCCGCATGACCTGTACGAAGCGGCGCGCATCGATGGTGCCTCGCGCTGGAAGCAGTTCCTGCACATCACCCTGCCGATGCTCGGGCCGGTGCTGCTGGTGGTCGGGGTGATTACCGTGTCCGGCTACTTCCAGCTGTTCGCCGAACCCTACGTGATGACCCGCGGCGACCCACTGCAGAGCACCGTCAGCGTGCTGTATTTCATGTTCGAGGAAGGCTTCAAGTGGTGGAACCTGGGACGCGCCTCCGCCGTGGCGTTCCTGCTGTTCCTGATCATCCTGGCGGTGACCACCGTGATGCTGCGTTTCGGCCGCAAGAGGCAGTTGGTATGAGTCGTGAAATCGGCCAGTCGCGCTGGTACCCCTGGATGATCAATGGTGCGTTGCTGGTGCTGGCCCTGGTCAGCCTGGCACCGCTGCTGTGGATGGTCTCGGTCTCGTTCATGCCGCAGGGCGAGGCCAGCCATTTCCCGCCGCCGCTGCTGCCTTCGAGCATCACCACGCACAACTACCATGAACTGTTCGCGCGCACCGGCATGGGCGGCAACTTCGCCAACAGCCTGCTGGTGTCGCTGGGCATCACGATCGGCTCGCTGCTGCTCAACACCATGGCCGGTTACGCTTTCGCCAAGCTCAACTTCGTCGGCCGCGAGCGCCTGTTCCAGGTACTGATGGCGGCGCTGGTGATTCCAGCGCAGGTGGCGATGCTGCCACTGTTCCTGCTGATGAAGCAGCTGGGGCTGGTCAACAGCTTCGGCGGCGTGATCGTGCCGGCGCTGGCCAGCGTGTTCGGCATCTTCCTGGTACGCCAGTACGCACGTTCGATCCCGGACGAACTGCTGGAAGCGGCGCGCATCGACGGGGCAGGGGAGCTGCGCATCTTCTTCCAGATCGTGCTGCCGATGCTCAAGCCGGTGCTGGTGACCCTGGCGATCTTCACCTTCATGGGCGCATGGAACGATTTCATGTGGCCGCTGATCGTGTTGACCGACCAGGAGCACTACACTTTGCCGGTGGCGCTGGCCACCCTCTCGCGCGAACACATCATGGACGTGGAAATGATGATGGCTGGCGCGGTGGTCACCGTGGTTCCGGTGCTGGCGCTGTTCCTGGTGCTGCAGCGGTACTACATCCAAGGTCTGTTGCTGGGGAGCGTCAAGGGATGAAGCGAGCGATCGCCGTTGGACTGGGACTGTTGTGGACCTCCCTGGCGATCGCCGCACCACCGGCACTGCCGGCGCCGAAGGTGCTGGACGACTTCGACGATATCGGCGCCTGGAAACTGGTGCTGTCCGACCAGGTCAGTGGTTCGCTGCGGCCGGTCAGCGGCGCCGGCGGCGGCCGTGCCCTGTGCCTGGACTATGATTTCCACAAGGTCTCCGGCTACGTCGGCATCCGCCGCGCGCTGAACATCGACTACCCGGTCAACTACCGTTTCGGCTTCCAGCTGCGTGGTGATTCGCCGGCCAACGACCTGCAGTTCAAGCTGATCGATGCCAGCGGCGACAACGTCTGGTGGGTCAACCGCCCGGGCTACAGCTTCCCCAAGGCGTGGACACCGGTCGAATACCGGCGTCGCCAGATCGACAAGGCGTGGGGGCCGTCGCCCGAGAAGGAGATGGCGCGCAGCGCCGCGGTCGAGTTCACGATCTACAGCAAGGTCGGTGGCCGCGGCACGGTGTGCTTCGACAAGCTGACCCTGCAGGGCCTGCCACCGCAGGATGATTCGGCACTGGTGCCATCGGTCATCGCCGATACCGCCACCGCGCTGCAGGACCGCATGATCGATGGCAAGGGCGATACGTTCTGGATCAGCGGCGGGGTCAAGCAGCAGACCATCAGCCTGGACCTGCACAAGAGCCGCGAGATCGGCGGTGCGGTGATCGACTGGCTGCCGAACCTGGAAGCCAATCGTTACACCGTGCGGACGTCCGAAGATGGCCGGGACTGGCGCACTGTGCGCGAGGTGACCGGCGGTGCGGGTGGCCGCGACTGGCTGGCGCTGCCGGACACCGACGCACGCTACGTGCGTTTCGATCTGCTCGATGGCCCGAACTGGCGCTATGGCATCCGTGACATCACGCTCAAGCCGCTGGCGTTCGCCGCCACGCCGAACGCCTTCCTGTCCTCGGTGGCGGCCGACCTGCCGCGCGGTTCGCTGCCGCGTGCGTATGTGGGCGAACAGCCGTACTGGACCCTGCTCGGCCTCGATGGCGGCCAGGAACAGGCGCTGATCAGCGAGGACGGTGCGCTGGAGCCGGCCAAGGGCAGCTTCAGCATCGAGCCGTTCATCCGCCTCGACGGCAAGCTGCTGGACTGGTCGAAGGTGGCCACTACCCAGTCGCTGCAGGACCACTATCTTCCGATCGCCAACGTCGACTGGGTGCACGAGAAGGCCGGCCTGGCGGTGACCAGCTTCGTGCAGGGCACGCCGGAGCGCGCGCAGTTGATCGGCCGCTACCGGCTGAGCAATCCGGACAAGGTGGCGCACGAGTACACCCTGGCGCTGGCGATCCGCCCCTGGCAGGTCAACCCGCCGACCCAGTTCCTCAACACCGTCGGCGGCTTCAGCCGCATCGATGCGCTGGACGTGGGCGAACAGCTGGTACGCATCAACGGCGAGCCGCGCATCTATCCACTGCAGGTGCCCGATGCCCGTTTCGCCAGCACGTTCGATGGCAAGCTCGATGCGATGCATCTTGCGTCCGGAAAGTATCCGGCCACTACGGCAGTGAAGGACAGTACCGGCATGGCGTCCGGTGCGCTGCTGTATACGATCAGGCTGGAACCCGGGCAGAGCCGCGAAGTGGCAGTGGTGCTGCCGCAGACCGGGAGCTGGGCGCCGCAGGCGCTGGACGTGGCCAAGGCGCAGGCGCAGGTGGCCGAACAGTGGCGGCACGCGCTGGGCGTGGTCTCGCTGCAGGTGCCGGCGGCAGGCCAGGCCCTGGTCGACACCCTGCGCACCGCCGTGGCGCACATGCTGATCTCGCGGGTCGGCCCGCGCCTGCAGCCGGGCACGCGCTCGTACGCGCGCAGCTGGATCCGCGACGGCGCGATGATTTCCGAAGGCCTGCTGCGCATGGGGCGCAGCGATGCCGTGCGTGACTACATCAACTGGTATGCGCCTTACCAGTTCGAGAACGGCAAGGTGCCGTGCTGTGTCGATGCGCGCGGCAGCGACCCGGTACCGGAGAACGACAGCCACGGTGAGCTGATCTACAGCATCGCCGAATATGGGCGCTATACCGGCGACAGCACCTTCGCCGAGCTGATGTGGCCGCACGTGCAGGGCGCCTACAGCTACATGGAGCAGCTGCGTGCCAGCGAGCGTACCGAAGAGAACCGTGCGCGCAATCCGGCGTTCTACGGGATGATGCCGGCCTCGATCAGCCACGAAGGCTATTCGGCCAAGCCGATGCATTCGTACTGGGATAATTTCTGGGCGTTGCGCGGCTACAAGGACGCAGCATCGCTGGCGGCCCAGCTGGGCAAGGTCGAAGCGATGCAGATCGCCGAGTCGCGTGACCAGTTCCGTGATGATCTGCAGGCGTCACTGCTGTCGGCGATGCAGCAGCACAACATCGACTACCTGCCGGGCTCGGCCGAGCTGGGCGATTTCGACGCGACCTCGACCACCATCGCGCTGGCGCCGGGCGGCGAGCAGGGCCGGCTGCCGCAGCAGGCGTTGGAGGCGACCTTCGAGCGCTACTGGAAGGAATTCGTGGCCCGCCGCGATGGCAAGCGCGAGTGGAAGGACTACACGCCGTACGAATGGCGCAACGTGGCCGCCTTCGTTCGCCTGGGCTGGCGCGATCGCGCCTGGCAGGCGACCGAGTTCTTCTTCAAGGACCGTGCGCCGCAGGCCTGGAACCAGTGGGCCGAAGTGGTCTCGCGCACGCCGCGCAAGCCGTTCTTCGTCGGTGACCTGCCGCATGCCTGGGTCGCCTCGGACTTCGTGCGCTCGGCCCTGGACATGTTCGCCTACAGTCGTGACATGGACGATGCGCTGGTGTTGGCCGCCGGCATCCCGACGGCCTGGCTGCAGGGCGAGGGCATCGCCGTGCAGGGCCTTCGCACGCCGCAGGGCCAGCTCAATTACCGCCTGCAGCGCAGCGACAAGCAGCTGGTGCTGGAGGTGCAGCCGGGCCTGGTGCCACCGGTCGGTGGCGTGGTGTTGCCGTGGCCGTACGCCGGTGATCCGGGCGAGGCGACCATCAACGGCGAAGCGGCCGAATGGATCAACAAGGAACTGCACGTGCACCAGCTGCCGGCACGGGTCGAGATCGATGTACCGGGCGCGGTGCGCCGCGCCGAGCGCAAGGGGCAGTAACGATGAAGCAACAAGGGGAGGGAGCGCGTGCGACGGTGCGCGCCCTGGGGCTGGCCATTGCATTGGTATTGCCAGGGCTGACGCTGGCGGCGGTGCCGCAGTTCGCATCGCCAGCGGTGGACATCGCCAGCACGCCAGGCATGAGCATGGTCACCTTCAACCTCCATCATGACCGCGAAGACTGGCCAAGCCGCCGCCGTACCATACTGGCCGAACTCAAGCGCCTGCAGCCCGATGCCATCGCGCTGCAGGAGGTGATCCAGCGCCGCAACGTGCGCAACCAGGCGCAGTGGCTGGCCAGCCAACTCGGCTACAAGTACGTATTCGTGTCCACCGATCCGGTGGGTGCGCCGAAGCGTTACGGCAATGCGTTGCTGACCCGGCGGCCGATCCTCGCCCAGGGGGACCATCTGCTGCTGCCATTGGACGACTACCGCACGGTGGCCCACCTGCGCATCGACGTCGACGGCACGCCGGTGAACGTCTACGCCACGCATCTCAACGAGCGCAACGACGAGAGTGGTCAGCGCATCCGCCGTACCCAGGTCGAGGACCTGCTGCGCTTCATCACCGCTACCTCGGCCGGCGCGCCGGTGGTGATCGCGGGCGACTTCAATGCGCTGGTGGACGCAGGTGACCTGAGCGAGCTGCGCAGCCATTACGGCGACAGCTATGGCAGCGTGCACGTCAACACCGACCTGGCCGGGGTCAGCACCTTGAACCGGCACTATTACCAGGCACCTTCGCGTATCGACCACATCTTCTTCCAGCAGGACCGGATGGTCGCGCGCGAAGCGAAGCTCCTGTTCGACCAGCCCGATGACAGCGGTCGCTGGGCCTCGGACCACTACGGCGTGTGGACCCGGTTGCAGTTCGCGCCGACGCGCTGATGTCCTGGTAGGTGCCAACCTTGGTTGGCACGGACGTGTCCGCGTTCGCTCGAACAACGGCGCCAACCAAGGTTGGCCTCTACCAGAGCGCTGCACGCGCCCGGCGCACAAACAGAAACGGCGGGGATCATCGATCCCCGCCGTTCCTTTTCACGCGACCAGATCGCGATCAGTTCGCCGGCGGTGTGCGCTTGGCGGCGTCTTCGTCTTCTTCGTCGGCCTTGGCTTCGGCCGCCTGGGCGGCGGCATCGGCGTGACCATCGGCGACCGGATCGATCGACGGCGTCACCACCGCATCGGCGACCGGGGCCGCAGCTTCCACCGGTGCGGCTTCAACTGCCACCGGAGCGACTGGCTGTTCGGCGACCGGTGCGGTCTCGACAACCGGCTTGGCTTCAACCGCGGGAGCGGCCTCCACCACCGGGGCGGCCTCAACGGCCAGCGGCTCGGCTTCAGCCACCGGGGACGCTGCAACAACCTCCGGCTTCGATTCCACGACCGGAGCAGCCTCGACCACGACCGGCTTCACTTCGACCACCGGAGTGGCTTCAACGGCCGGGGCAGCCTCAACCACGACCGGCTTGGCTTCGACCGCCGGTGCTGCAGCCACCAGCGGCTGGGCCGGGGTCGCCGCGTCGATGGCATCGAGCATGCTGGTCTGCACCGGCGAAGATGCCGGTTCGGCCTTGGCCACGGTATTGATCGGGGCCTGTACCTCGGCCACCACCGGTGCAGCGGCATCGACCACGGCGCCGCTCACCACCGCGACCGGCGCGGCGACAACAGCGGCGGCGGCACGGACCGGCTTTCCGGATTCGGCAGCGGTCGGTTCGACTTCGTCATCGAAATCGAATTCCGGTTGCGAACGGGCCGGCTGCGCAGCGGCGACCGGAGTGGTCCCGGCGACGCTGTCGTTGCTCTGCTCGGCGACATCAGCGGCATCGGTGTCATCACTGTCGTCCGCGTCGTCCTGATCATCGCCCAGGCCATCGCCGCCGGCAGCGTTCTCGGCGCCACCACGACGGCGGCGACGGCCACCACGACGGCCACGGCGGCGGCGGGTCGCGCCTTCACCGGCCTGCTCGCCGTTGGCGTCGACAGCAGCCTCTTCACCGGTCACGGCAATCGCCTCGGCCCCGTTGCCGGCGTTGGCAGTGGTGTCGGCCGGTGCAGTGGCTTCCGCAGGAGCGGAGGCGGCCGGCGCAACCGGCGCCACCGGCGCAGTGGCTTCCTGAGCGGTCACCCCATTGGCGGCGACCGCCGTGGCGGCCACGGCGGCAGCCGCGGTCACGGCCTCGGCCGGTGCCTCGGCGGTGCTGCGCTGCGGCTTCTCGGCCGGCTTGTCACCGTCCTGCGGCTGGCGCGGCTGCTTGGGCTGCTTCAGCTTCGGCTGCTGCTGGTTCTGGTTCTGGCCCTGCTGCTCGTTGCGCGGCTTGTTCTGCTGATGCGGCTGCTGGCCGTCCTTCTGCTGAGGCTCCTTCTGCCTGCCCTGCTGCGGCTGCTGCTGGGCATTGCCGTTGTTGCCGTTGCGGCTGTCCTTGCGCTGCTCACCGCGCTCCTTGCGGTTGCCGCCATCCTTCTGCTGCTGAGCGTTGCCGTTGCCACGGTTGTCGTCGCGGCGATCCTTGCGGTCCTTGTTGCGATCCTTGTTGCGGTCCTTGCGGCCGCCGTCCTGCTGCTGGCGGGCAACAGGAGCCGCCGGTGCCGGTGCCGGCGCCGGTTCGCCACCGAACACGCGCTTGAGCCAACCGATCACGCCGCCGCTCGGGGCCGCTGCAACCGGCGCTGCCACGACCGGGGCCGGTGCCGCTGCGGCCGGCTCCACTTCCTCGCGCACCGGGGCGGGGGAGGTGTGCTTGACCTGGGTCACCGCCGGCGGCGGGATGTTCAGCTGGCCCTTGGTCAGGGCATGCACCGGCAGCTTGCGCGGGGTGCCGCGCTGGTAACTGGGCTTGTTGCTCTCTTCACCCAGCTCGTTCTCGCGCAGGCGGGTGACGGTGTAGTGCGGGGTGTGCAGCTGCTCGTCGGCGACGATCACGATCGGCGCCTCGTGGCGCTGCTCGATCTCGCGCAGGGCACTGCGCTTTTCGTTCAGCAGGTAATTGGCGATCTCCACCGGCGCCTGGACCAGCACCTGCCCGGTGTTTTCCTTCATCGCATGCTCTTCGGCAACGCGGATGATCGACAGCGACAGCGACTCAACGCTGCGCATGCGGCCGTGGCCGTCGCAACGCGGGCAGACGATCTGGCTGGATTCACCCAGACTCGGGCGCAGGCGCTGGCGGCTCATTTCCAGCAGGCCGAAGCGCGAGATGCGGCCAACCTGGACGCGCGCACGGTCGTACTTCAGCGCGTTGGCCAGGCGGTTCTCGACCTCGCGCTGGTGCTTGTTGGAGGCCATGTCGATGAAGTCGATCACCACCAGGCCGCCCAGGTCGCGCAGGCGCAGCTGGCGGGCCACTTCCTCGGCCGCTTCCAGGTTGGTCTGGAACGCGGTGTCCTCGATGTCGCTGCCCTTGGTGGCGCGCGAGGAATTGACGTCGACCGCGGTCAGCGCTTCGGTCTGGTCGACCACGATCGAGCCGCCCGACGGCAGGCGCACGTTGCGCTCGTAGGCGCCCTCGATCTGCGACTCGATCTGGAAGCGGTTGAACAGCGGGATGTCGTCCTTGTAATGCTTGAGCTTGCGCAGGGTCTGCGGCATCACCTGCTGCATGAACTCGCGGGCGTGCTCGTACATCTCCTCGGTGTCCACCAGGATCTCGCCGATGTCGGCGCGCAGGTAGTCACGCAGGGCGCGCACGATCAGGCGCGATTCCTGGTAGATCAGGAACGGAGCCGGCTTGCTCAGTGCGGCTTCGGCGATGGCGCGCCAGACATTGAGCAGGTAGTCCAGGTCCCACTGCAGCTCTTCCGCATCGCGGCCGACGCCGGCGGTACGGATGATCACGCCCATGTCGTCGGGAATGTTCAGCTTGTCCAGGGCGTCCTTCAGCGCGGCCCGGTCTTCGCCCTCGATGCGACGGGAAACGCCGCCGGCGCTGGGCGAGTTCGGCATCAGCACCATGTAGCGGCCGGCCAGCGAGATGAACGTGGTCAGGGCGGCGCCCTTGTTGCCACGCTCTTCCTTGTCGACCTGGACGACGATCTCCTGGCCTTCCTTCAGCAGCTCGCGGATGCCGGCCTTGTTGTGGTCGACACCGGCCTGGAAGTAGTCGCGGGAGATTTCCTTCAGCGGCAGGAAGCCATGGCGGCCACCGCCGTACTCGACGAAGGCGGCTTCCAGCGAGGGCTCGATGCGGAAGATCCGGCCCTTGTAGATGTTGGACTTCTTCTGTTCCTTCGACGGCTGTTCGATGTCGATGTCATACAACGACTGGCCATCCACGATGGCAACACGCAGCTCTTCAGCCTGCGTGGCGTTGATCAGCATTCGCTTCATTGTTGCGTTCCTCGCAAGCGGCTACCGCGCGGAACGCCATGGGGTTTCGCCTCTGGACACGGTTCGCCGCCCATTCGCGCAAGCGCGGGGAGGGCGGCTTGGGTTTCCAGCGCTACGACACCACGGCAGGCCGCGGGAGCGCTTCACTCTTATGGGTTTTGGGGTGTTACAGGCCGCAGGCAGCTGTCAGCCAGGCTGGAGCGCCACGCGGGACATGTTCAGCACGGTTGCGTGTCAGGCATCCGGCGATGGCCGGGAAGGCCGGTGAGCCGCTAACATGGCCGCCCCGCGGGCGGTGGTCGCGCACTGTGCCGGATTCGTCGGAAGCTGGGCTTCTGGCCCTGAGTAACTTCCAACGAAATCAATCCCTTATCTCGCCCCCCGAGTGTAACAGAATAAACAGCCTGATGACCGTCCAAGACCCCACCAAACCCGCTGGCGACAAGCCTTCCGTGCGCATGATCACCGTTCCCGCCGACCGCGCCGGCCAGCGCCTGGACAACTTCCTGCTCGGCCAGCTGAAGGGCGCCCCGCGCAGCCTGGTCTACAAGCTGGTGCGCAGTGGCCAGGTACGGGTGAACGGTGGCCGCGCCAAGGCCGAACGCAAGCTCGAGGCCGGTGACGAGGTGCGCGTGCCGCCGGTCCGTCTCACTGAGGAAGGAGACAAGGCCGGTCCGCCGGAGGCGTTCATGCGCCGCCTGGAGCAGGCCATCGTCTTCGAGGACGCCCGCCTGCTGGCCCTGAACAAGCCGACCGGCGTGGCCAGCCACGGCGGCAGCGGCATCAGCTTCGGCGCCATCGAGACCCTGCGCGCGCTGCGCCCGGGGCAGACCCTGGAGCTGGTCCACCGGTTGGATCGCGACACCTCGGGCCTGCTGATCGTGGCCAAGAAGCGCTCGGCGCTGAGCGAACTGCAGGCCTTGCTGCGTGAAGACCACGGCGCCGGCATCCGCAAGCGCTACCTGACCCTGCTGGCCGGGCGCATGCCCGACGGCGTGATGACGGTCGACGCCCCGCTGCACGTGGGCCTGCGCCAGGGCGGCGAGCGCCATGTGCAGGTCAATGCGATCGGCAAGGAATCGATCAGCCACTTCCGGGTGCTGGAACGCCGCGGTGGCCATTCGTACTGCGAAGTCCGCATCGAGACCGGCCGCACCCACCAGATCCGCGTTCACGCCCAGCATCTGGGGCATCCGGTGGCCGGTGACGACAAATACGGCGATCCAGCGGTCAACAAGCGGCTTCGTGAGCAGATCGGGCTGAAGCGCTTGTTCCTGCATGCGGCCTCGCTGGAGTTCGCGCTGGATGACGGCAAGAGCCCATACGTATTGAACGCGCCGCTGGCGGATGAGCTGGTCGAGGCGCTGGACCGGCTGAAGTAAGGATCTCCTGTAGCGTCGAGTCACGCTCGACTGCGCCTCGGTCGGGCCGCGCGGAAAGCCAGTCGAGCATGGCTGGACTCTACAGGGCGAGCCGGGAACCCCTCACCACTTGAACAGCACCAGGCTGATCGCCAGCGTGCCCATGCCGGCCACCAGTCCGTAAACCGTCTCGTGGCCCTTGGCATAGCGCTTGGCCGCCGGCAGCAGCTCATCCAGCGCCAGGAACACCATCACGCCGGCGATCAGGCCGAACACCCAGCCGAACGTGGCGTGCGACAGCGATCCTGACAGCAGCCAGTAGCCAAGCGCCGCGCCCACGGGCTCGGCCAGGCCGGACAGCAGGCTGGCACTGAACGCGTAGAACTTGTTCTGGGTGGCGAAGTACACCGGCACCGCGATCGCGATGCCCTCGGGAATGTTGTGGATGGCGATGGCGAAGGCCAGTGGCATGCCCACCGATGGGCTTTCCAGCGTGGCAAAGAAGGTCGCCAGCCCTTCCGGGAAATTGTGTGCGGTGATCGCAACCGAGGTCAGCAGCGCGACCCGCTTCAGGTACTCGCGGCTGTTCTCGCGGAACGCAGGGTCCTGTTTGTCCAAGCTGTCATGCGGATTGGGAATGAAGTGGTCGATCAGTACGATCACGATCACGCCCAGCAGGAAGGCCAGGGTGCCGTAGGTGAAGCCGGTGCGCTCGCCATACGCCAGTGCAAACGATGCAATGGACTTGTTGAGGATCTCCGACAGCGACACATAGACCATCGCGCCACCGGCAAAGGCCAGGCCGAACGCCAGCAGGCGCGGGCTGGGGCGGCGCGAGAACAGCACCAGCAGGCTGCCGATCGCGGTGGCCAGGCCTGCGGCAAGCGTGACCGCCAGTGCGATCCAGATGTTTTCAGGGGGAATCTGCAGCATCAACCCACGCGATCCTGGTCAACAGACAGCCGCCCCGGGCAGGGCCGGGGCGGCGAGGGCGAGGCGGACGTCGGCAGGCCCCGTCGGGGTGCGCGCGATCAGCCGCCGCGGCGCAGGCGTTCTTCGATGGCGAAGCACTGGTCCGGCTTCGGCTGTGGCGGGTTGAAGCTGACAGGAACCTGGATGGTGGCCGGCACCGGTTGGCCGTTACGGGTGGCGGCCTTGAACTGCCAGCCCTGCACGGCGGTCTTGGCCAGTTCGTCCAGCTGCGGGTTGCCTGCCCCGGTCAACAGCGCAACCTCGCTCGGCTTGCCGTCGGTGCCGATGGTCACCTTGAAGGTGCTGGTGCCGCCCACGCCCATGCAGGCCAGTTCCAGCGGGTACTGCGGCGGCGGCGTCTTCACCGCGGCCACTTCGGTCGGCGGCGGCGGTGGCGGTGACGGCGGTTCGGACGCGCCACAGCCGGCCAGGCCGGTCGCAGCGATCAGGGACAGGCTCAGCAAACGTACGTTCATGGCAGTTGCTCCGTCAGGGCCGAAGTCTTGGCCGCGCAGATGAAGTCGTTCTCGCTCAGCCCGCCCACATCGTGGGTGGAGAAGCGCACGACCGCGCGGTCGTAGTGCACGCCCAGGTCCGGGTGGTGGTCCTCGCGGTGGGCGATCCAGGCCAGCGCGTTCACGAAGGCCATGGTGGCGTAGTAATCCTTGAAGCGGAAGGTACGCGACAGGGCCTGGTCACCCTCGCTCAGCTCCCAGCCGGGAACCTGCGGCAGCAGTTCGGCCAGGCGGGCCTCGCCGAGCTTGTGGTCGCTGCCTTTGCGCGGCACGCAACGGGCCTGGGCCAGTGGAATCAGGTCGGCCATGGGAATCTCCACCTCGTGTTGACTGAACAATGCGCCGGACGGTGTATAAACCGAATGAGCGGCTGACGCTTACTTGGCTAGAATAGCCTGATGATCCAGATCTCCGACACTGCCCAGACCCATTTCCGCAAGTTGATCGAACGCGAGGGCGTGCCCGGCATGGGCGTGCGCCTGAGCGCGGTCGACCCCGGTACGCCGCGCGCCGATGCCCGGCTGGAATTCGCCGAACCGACCGACCTGCTCGGTGACGAGTGGGCGGTGGATTGCGATGGTTTCACCCTCTATGTCGACGCCGGCAGCGTTGGCTGGCTCGATGGCGCCGAGATCGACATCGTTGCCGGCACCGCCGGTGCCCAGCAGTTGACCATCAAGGCGCCGCGCATCAAGGGCGAAGCGCCGGGCGATGCGGCCTCGCTGGTCGAACGCGTGCACTGGGTGGTGGAGAACGAAGTCAATCCGCAGCTGGCCTCGCATGGCGGCAAGGTGGCCGTGCAGGAAGTCTCGTCCGACGGCGTGGTGCTGCTGCGCTTCGGTGGTGGCTGCCAGGGCTGCGGCATGGCCGACGTGACGCTCAAGCAGGGCATCGAAAAAACCCTGATGGGCCGCGTGCCGGGCGTGACCGCCGTGCGTGACGCGACCGATCATGACAGCGGCCACGCGCCCTACATTCCGCGCGGCAACGTCGCCTGATCGCTGACGCGTGCCTCTGACCCGGGCCGAGCAACTCATTGACCTGCTGCTGGCGCGCCAGCAGCCCCGCGCCGTCCTCGAGAAGTCCACGCGCCTGCCCTATGGCTGGGCGCTGTGGCTGCGCTCGCTGGGGCCACTGCTGCGGCCGTTCCATGCCCGCGAGGTGATCGCAGTTTTCCTGCCGCGCCCGCTGCCGGGCCCGCCAGGCCAGTCGCCGCGGCTGTCGCCGTGGCAGGCGCTGCGCCGATTGTTCTGGCAGGACTGGGACGCCGCGCCGCGCGACCAGCGCTGGATGCGCTGGACCTCGGCACTGGTCAGTGCACTGCTGCATCTGCTGTTCTTCGTGCTGTTGCTGTGGGTGGCGGTGATCCGTACCAGCGCGCCGGACGAAGAGGGCACCGAGGGCGAGCGCGTGCAGGTGGAGTTCGTCGGCCGCGCGTCGCAGGAAGGCGGTGGCGATCAGCCGGGCGCCGAAGCGGCTGCGGCTGCGGCGGCAGGTCGGGTTGCGCCGGGCCAGGAGGCGGGCGCTGCCTCGGCCCCTGCGCCACGTCCGGTGGCTGCCGAAACCACCGCCTCATCCCCGGCATCCGCGCCGACCGCCAGCGTTCCACCACCGCCGGCCGACGCCGAGCCGGCGCCGGTGGCCGCGCCGCCGCCTTCGCCCGTCCAGGCCACCGAAGTGGCGCAGGCCAGCACGGATTTCGTGGTGCCGCCGGTCAGTGTGCCGCGCACCGAAGTCAGCGTCGTGCCGCGTGACAGCACACCCGCCGTGCGCGAGCGCAGCGTGCAGCCGGTGCAGGCGCCGCCGACACCAAGCCCGGTGCGTACCCCGGAACTGGCCGTGCGCACGCCGCAGGTGCGTGACATCCAGGTGCGCGAACGCGAAGTCAGTACGGTCGACGCGCCGGTGGCTCCCCAACCGCTGCGCAGCGCGGAAGTGCAGGTGCGCGTGCCGCAGCAGGACGTGCAGGTGCGCGAACGTGAAGTGCAGGCCGTGGCCGATCCGCAGGTGCGGATGGCGGCGGTGGCCGGGCGTGAGCCCGCCGTACGCGCGCCCACTGGCCGCGACGTGCAGGTGCGGGAACGTGAAGTGGCCTCGGCACCGGTGGCAGCGCCGGCATCCTCCAGTGGCAGTGCCACGGCGACGCCCGCGACTGCGGCCCAGGGCAGCGCGACGCAGGCGAGCAGCAGCGCGCGTCCGTCAGCATCCAGCAGCACACCCGCAAACGCGGGAGCGCGCCCGGCGCCTGATCCAGGCAACTGGGCGACACCTGCCAAGGGCGATGACTGGGGGTCTTCCAGCCGCAACCGCGACGGCAGCAGCAACGGTACCCGCCAGGCCAGTACCGCCGGCAAGGGCAGCGGCCTGTTCAATGCCGATGGCAGCGTGCGCGTGCCTGGCCAGGAGGGCGATGGCCATGCCGCGCGCGGTGCGCCCGGCGGTGCCAACGACGGCTGGCGCAAGGAGCGCATTGCGCAGTCCGGCACCTGGCTGAAGCGCCCGCCGTACGACTACACGCCGACCTCGTTCGACAAATACTGGGTGCCGCAGGAATCGCTGCTGGCCGAATGGGTGCGCAAGGGCGTCAAGGCGATGGAGATTCCATTGCCGGGCACCAACACAAGGATCTCCTGCGTCATTTCGATCCTGCAGGCCGGTGGCGGCTGTGGCCTGACCAACCCCAACATGCAGGACCAGCCGGCCGTGGCACGACCGCCGCCGGACATCCCGTTCAAGAAGGAACTGCAGGAAGACAACGGGAGCCGCTAGACAGGGGCCGTGCCCACGTGCTGGCCGGCCCGCGCTTTGGTAGATGCCAACCTTGGTTGGCACAGAAGCGCCGACCAAGGTCGGCCTCTGCCAAGGCGTCAGTGCATGCCGGCCAAGGCAGTGACCTTACGCGCTCTGCGACAGGAACACCCAGAACGGTACGTCGCGGCCGACCCAGTCACGGCTGGTCTCGTCCATCACGTCCAGCAGGGTGTCGAAGTCCTTCTGCGGACCGGCGCGCAGCGCGTCCACGTCGGCCAGGAACAGCGCGTAGCCATTGGCCGGCAGCCATTGCAGGTCGCGCAGGTTGTCCGACAGCGCATCCCAGTTGCCGCCGAAACCGGCCGGGAAATCCAGCTGTGCGGCCAAACGGGCGAGCAGGGTGCGCTTGTCCGCGACGCCCTCCAGATCGATGCGGATCACTTTCAGGCCGGCATCGCGCATCGCCGCGGCCAGTGCGCCGATGTCGTCGCTGTCGATGGCGTAGACGCCGGCGTTGTTGATGTCATGCAGGCCAAGGCCGAAATCATCGTGGCTCATCACTGCGCTCCCTGGGCCGGTACGGTGAAGCTGCGGAATGACGCGTAATGGTCGTCGGTGTAGTACCACGCTTCCGGCGGATCGCCGCCGGTGACGATGCGACGCGTGCCACGCGTACGCGCGCCAGGGGTGTCGACGGTGTATTCGCGGTAGTAGCCGCGCGCGCGCTGCGGCAGCTGCTGCTCGCGGTTGCCGAAGGTACTGCCGTCCTGGCGGTGCGGGAATGGACCGCCACGCTGGATCAGGGCGATGGTCGCGCGCGCTTCGGCGGGCAGGAACGCGGGAAGTCCGCTGTCCTTGCCGGGCGAGGCGGTGGCCGGCGCGCGCGCGACAGGCGTGCCCTGCAGGTCGGGCGCGAACTGCGGCGCTGGCGGCCTTTGCAGGAAATGGTTGGCGACCAGGCCGAGCAGCAGCAGGGCGATGGCGGTGATCAGCAGCCGGGGGTTGCGCATGGGCAGGGGCGGGCGAGGGTAGTACACGCACTGTAGCGCCTGTGCGCTGCACGGTGCATGAGGAGCGCGCTGCGTCACTGCTGCGTAACAATTGCCGTCGTGCTCACTGGCAGGACGCAATTTCCTTTACATCCCCCTTGGTAATCTGGCGGTCTGTCCCCATCATTCACCGCGCACCGCCCGACATCGTCGGGTGCCCTTGCAATCAGGAGATGCATCATGGCCTACACCCTGCCCAAGCTGTCCTACGCCTACGACGCGCTGGAACCGCATATCGATGCGGCGACGATGGAAATCCATCACACCAAGCATCACCAGACCTACATCAACAACGTCAACGCGGCGCTGGAAGGCACCGAGTACGCTGACCTGCCGGTCGAAGAGCTGGTGAAGAAGCTCAAGTCGCTGCCGGAGAACCTGCAGGGCCCGGTGCGCAACAACGGTGGTGGCCATGCCAACCACTCGCTGTTCTGGACCGTGATGGCCCCCAATGCCGGCGGCAACCCGGTGGGCGACGTGGCCAAGGCCATCGACAAGGACCTGGGCGGTTTCGACAAGTTCAAGGATGCCTTCACCAAGGCCGCGCTGACCCGTTTCGGCAGTGGCTGGGCGTGGCTGAGCGTGACCCCGGACAAGAAGGTCGTGGTCGAGAGCACCGGCAACCAGGACAGCCCGCTGATGGAAGGCAACACCCCCATCCTCGGCCTGGACGTGTGGGAACACGCGTACTACCTGAAGTACCAGAACCGCCGCCCGGAATACATCGGCGCGTTCTTCAACGTCATCGACTGGAACGAAGTCGAGCGCCGTTACCAGGAAGCGATCGCCTGATCGCGTGACGGGATGACATGAGAAGGCCGGGGGAGACCCCGGCCTTTTCTGTTGCAGCAGTCGTTCGATAGTGCCGGCCGCAGGCCGGCAACCGTGCAGTACCGGGGGAGCCGGCCAGCGGCCGGCACTACCTATTCCGCAGTGGCCGTATCGCCCTGCAGGCGCAGGGTCGCCATCACACCCAGACGCAGGCCGGGCAGGTCGCCGTCGGCCGGCAGCAGGATCGGCTGCTGGCGGATGCCGCCGAAATGCTTGACCTGGAACAGCACATCCAGGCCGTGGCCGCTGCTGCCGCCCCCACTGGCCGCCGGCGCCTCGGCACGGCCGCCGGGATTGCGCCGGGCCGGCTGGAACCCCGGCGTGCTGCGCACCAGTTCCACCGTGCTGGCCGAGAAATCGCCGGCAATCAGGCTCGGCATGCCTTCGGCGGTGGCGCCGATCCAGGTCATCAGGTCGCTGGTCTGGTGCTGGCGGGCGCTGGCCTCGTCCGGGTCCGGGCGCAGCCGCGCCACATAGATGTTGACCAGCGCCTCGCCCAGCCTCAGCCGCATCATGCCGGCCGCGCTGAAGGTGCCGGGAGGATGCAGCAGGGTCACGCCGTCCTCGCTGACCGGCAGCCGGGTCAGCATGGCGTTGCCATGCCGCAGCGGCTGGCTGGGCGGATCGGCGGTAACGAAGTCGCAGCTGTAGCGCAGCCGGCTGGCCAGCCAGCAGGCCGGGTTGCGGCCCTGCTGCTGCAGCACCTGCTGCACCGAGATCACGTCCGGCTGCAGCTCGGTCAGCAGCTGTGCGACCTGCTCGCGGCGCTGCTTCCATTGCGCGTCATCGCGGCTGGGCAGCTCCAGCGCGGCGACCGTCAGCTGCCTGGGGTCGCTCTCGCTGGCAACGGCGGCCGGCGCCTGTGGTCGTGCCTGCGCCTGCAACGCCAGCAACAGCGCAAGGCAGCTGAGCAGGAGGCGGGCGTGGGCGAGGGGGCGCATAACGATAAGTTTACGCTTTTGTCGTGCAGGTGCCGTGACTTCCGGCAGGGCCTGCACTGCCTGCCATGGATTGGCACCGTTGTCATGCAGCCCTGCAGCGTGCTTCGCAAGCCCCGGTTCCGGTAACCTTGCGCCTTTCGCTTTGCAGGAATGCCTTACAGGATGAGCCACGACGCAGTCGCCCCCATCGCCGGCCAGGGAAAGATGCCGCGCCAGATTCCGTACATCATCGGCAATGAGGCCTGCGAGCGGTTCAGTTTCTACGGGATGCGCAACATCCTGGTGCAGTTCCTGATCACCTCGCTGCTGCTGCAGGAAATCACTGCCGAAGGCCGTGCCGGTGAAGCCAAGGACATCATGCACAGCTTCATGATCGGCGTGTATTTCTTCCCGCTGCTCGGTGGCTGGCTGGCCGACCGGTTCTTCGGCAAGTACCACACCATCCTCTGGTTCAGCCTGGTCTACTGCGCCGGCCACCTGTGCCTGGCGCTGTTCGAGAACAGCCGCGAGGGCTTCTTCCTCGGCCTGGGCCTGATCGCGCTCGGTGCCGGCGGCATCAAGCCGCTGGTGGCCTCGTTCATGGGCGACCAGTTCGACCAGAGCAACAAGCACCTGGCCAAGATCGTCTTCGACGCCTTCTACTGGATCATCAACTTCGGCTCGCTGTTCGCCTCGCTGCTGATCCCGCTGGTGCTGAAGAACTGGGGCCCGCAGTGGGCGTTCGGCATCCCGGGCATCCTGATGTTCATCGCTACCTTCGTGTTCTGGCTGGGCCGCAGGCGCTACGTGCTGGTGCCGCTGCCGCCGAAGGACCCGCATTCGTTCGCCAACGTGGTGCGTACCGCGCTGACCACGCGCGTGGCTGGCCAGGGCCGTCCGGGCCTGGTGATCGCCGTGCTTGGCCTGGCGCTGGCGGTGGCCTCGTTCGGCCTGGTCGGTTCGCTGGGCATCGTGATCTGCCTGTGCCTGGCGCTGGTGGCCATCCTTGCCGGCATCGGTGGCGGCACCTGGCTGCAGCTGGACCGCGCCCGTGGCCAGCATCCGGCCGAAGCCGTGGAAGGCGTGCGCTCGGTACTGCGCGTGCTGGTGATCTTCGCGCTGACCACGCCGTTCTTCTCGCTGTTCGACCAGAAGGCCTCGACCTGGGTCCTGCAGGGCCAGCAGATGCAGATGCCAAGCTGGTTCACCGCCTCGCAGATGCAGGCGCTGAACCCGCTGCTGGTGATGATCCTGATTCCGTTCAACAACCTGGTGCTGTATCCGGCCCTGCGCCGCTTCGGCTTCGAACCGACCGCGCTGCGCCGCATGACCGCCGGCATCGCCTTCAGTGGCCTGGCCTGGATCGTGGTGGGTGGCATCCAGGTGGTGATGGACGGCGGCAACGCCATGTCGATCTTCTGGCAGATGCTGCCGTACGCGCTGCTGACCTTCGGTGAGGTGCTGGTCTCGGCCACCGGCCTGGAGTTCGCCTACAGCCAGGCACCGCAGGCGATGAAGGGCGTGGTGATGAGCTTCTGGAACCTGACCACCACCATTGGCAACCTGTGGGTGCTGCTGTCCAACGCGGCGGTGCGCAACGACACGGTCACCCACCAGATCGCGGGCACGGGCCTGAGCGAGGCTGCGTTCCTGATGTTCTTCTTCGCCGGCTTCGCCTTCGTCGCGGCGTTGGCCTTCGGTTGGTACGCGAAACGCTATCGTATGGTCGACAACTACCGTAGCGCCTGAGCCTGACATGACCCCCGTCAATCTGCTGTTGATCGCCATCACCGCCATCCTGTCGTGGATGGCGTTCAACAACCGCAAGCTGGCCGACCGCCTGATCCTGTGGCCGCCGGCCATCGACCGTCACCGCCAGTACGACCGCCTGGTGACCTATGGCTTCATCCACGCCGACTGGTCGCACCTGATCTTCAACATGATCACCCTGTTCTTCTTCGGGGGATTCATCGAGAGCGTGATGGTGCAGCTGACCGGCAGCTACCTGACCTACCCGGCGTTCTACATCGGCGCGCTGCTGGTCTCGATCCTGCCCAGCTACCTGAAGAACCAGAAGAACCCGAACTACCTCAGCCTCGGGGCGTCCGGGGCGGTATCGGCGGTGCTGTTCGCCTTCATCCTGATCAAGCCGTGGTCGATCATCCTGGTGTTCTTCATCCCGGCACCGGCGATCATCTATGCCGCGTTCTACGTCGGCTACAGCATCTGGATGGACAGGCGCGGTGGCGACCGCATCAACCACAGCGCGCACCTGGCAGGTGCGGCGTTTGGCGTGATCTTCATGCTGGCCATGCAGCCGAGCATCTTCACCCACTTCCTGCGCGAACTCTCCAACCCGACCTTCCGCCTCGGCGGCGGTTGATGCGGGTAGCGGGGCGGATCGGGCCGATCCGCCCCGGCCGGGTCAGGCTGCGGTCTGCTGGCCGTAGGTATCCAGCAGGCGGGCGAACACTTCCTCGCCGATGCGCTGGAAATCCTGATCCTCGGTCTGCCCTTCCACCGCCAGTTGCAGCAGGCCCTCCAGCAGGGCGCGGTCGGTATCGGAATGGGAATTGCTGGCGTGCATGGGAGCCTCCACGGTGGTGCGCATGGTCAACGGTCGCAAGGGTCGTGCCAGCCTGGCCGTACCCCTCCATAGGCGATAGCGGCCGGCCCGCCTCCAGCTTGAGGGCGAAAACTGACGTGAATGGACTGGACTTGCCCCTGTTCAGGCTTCACGCGATCATGGCGCCCGGCTGCGCACCATCCACGCAGTCGCCGCAGGAGACAGTTCCATGGCTTCGGTCACGCCCCCCGGTCTGGCCTATGAGGTCGAGCACGACCTGGCCAACCACCGCTTCACCGCACGTGTGCGCGGACAGCTGGCGGTGCTCGATTACCAGATCAAGCGCAGGCGCATGGTCATCACCCATACCGAGGTGCCCGAGCCGATCGCCGGCCGTGGCATCGCCGGTGAGCTGACCCGCGTGGCACTGCGTTTCGCGCGCGAGCAGAAATACAAGGTGGTGCCGGCATGTTCCTACGCCGAAGCCTTCCTGCAGCGCCACGAGGAGTACCACGACCTGCTCGTTGGCTGAACGCCAGCGGGTCACGCTTCAGCCATGGCAGGCGATGATGTACAAACATGAACAGGGGATCCCGATGAAGATTGGAAACAACCGGCCACTGCGCGGCAGCGTGTTGGCCGGCGTGGTGGGCGTGCTGTTGCTGGCCGGTTGCCAGCGTGAAAGCGAGCCGGCACCGGCGACCGACGCGGCGCCCGCCGCCGAGGCGACGGCCGCGGGCGAAACGCCGGCCACGGAAGCGCCGCTGGATCTGCGCGACGTGATCGAGAACAACGAGCGCGAAGTGGTGGGCATCAGCTACCCGGCCGGTATCGACCGTTATCCGGGCCTGGCCCGCGCGCTGCAGAGCTATGCCACGAGTGCGCGCAGCGACCTGCAGCAGGCGCTGGACGGGCTGGGCAACGACAAGCCGACCATGCCCTACGAGCTGTCGCTGAGCTTCGAGAAGCTGCTTGAAACCCCGCAGCTGGTGGTGGTCAGTGCCGACGGCAGCCGCTACACGGGTGGCGCCCACGGCGAACCGCTGGTGGCGCGCTTCGTGTGGCTGCCGCAGCAGCAGCAGATGCTCAGCGCCGAAAAGCTTGTGGCCGATGCCAAGGGCTGGAAGGCGATCAGCGATTTCGTCGCCGACCAGTTGCGCGAACGCGTGGCCACCCGCCTCAGTGGCGAGGACATGGACCCGGCCCAGCTGCAGGAATCGCTGCGCAACGCATCGCGCATGATCGCCGACGGAACCGGCCCGCAGGCCGACAATTTCAGCCAGTTCCAGCCACTGACCGACGACAAGGGGCAGATCACCGCGCTGCGCTTTGTTTTCCCGCCGTACCAGGTGGGTCCATACTCGGACGGCACCCAGACCGCCGATGTACCGGCAGCGGTGCTGTTGCCGCACGTGGCCAAGGACTACGTGGAGCTGTTCGCACGCGGTTGACCGCAGTCGAGGAGGTGGCGTGGATACAGGGTTGCAGGAGCGGGTCGCCGGCCTGCTCCACGAAGCCGGGGTCCGCATCGGCGGCACCCAGCCACAGGACATCCAGGTGCATGACCCGCGCTTTTTCGCGCGGGTCATGGGCCACGGCTCGCTCGGCCTGGGCGAGAGCTACATGGAGGGGTGGTGGGATGCCAATGTCCTGGATGAATTCCTCGTCCACCTGATGCAGGCGCACCTGGATGAACGGGTGCACGGCTGGCGCGAAGTGGCAGACGCGCTGAAGGCGCGCCTGTTCAACCTGCAGGCGGGGCAGGGCAGTTACGAAGTCGGTCGCCGCCATTACGACCTCGGCAATGATCTCTACCAGGCCATGCTCGGCCAGCGCCTGGTCTACAGCTGTGGCTATTGGCGCAACGCCGACGACCTCGACGCCGCACAGGAGGCCAAGCTCGACCTGGTCTGCCGCAAGCTGGGCCTGCGCCCGGGCCAGCGCGTGCTGGACATTGGCTGCGGTTGGGGCGAAGCCCTGAAGTTCGCCGCCGAGCGCTACGGTGTCAGCGGCGTCGGCGTGACCATATCGCAGGAGCAGGCCGAGTTCGCGCGGCAGTTGTGCGCTGGCCTGCCGATCGAAATCCGCCTGCAGGATTACCGTGAACTGGACGAACCATTCGATGCGATCTTCTCGATCGGCATGTTCGAGCACGTCGGTGACAAGAACTACGCCAGTTTCTTCGAAGTGGCCAAGCGCTGCCTGTCGCCGCGCGGGTTGCTGCTGTTGCATACCATCGGCACCAATGTCTCACGGCATCGCACCGATCCATGGATTGCACGCTACATCTTCCCCAACTCGATGCTGCCGTCGGCGGTGCAGATCACCAAGGCGTTCGAAGGCCGTTTCGTGCTGGAGGACTGGCACAACTTCGGCACCGACTACGACCTGACCCTGCAGGCATGGCGGCGCAACGTGGAAGCAGCGTGGCCGCGGCTGGATGCGCACTACGACGAGCACTTCCGGCGCATGTGGCGCTTCTACCTGGCCGGGTCGATGGCCACCTTCCGCTGCCGGCACGCGCAGCTGTGGCAGCTGGTGCTGTCGCCGGAAGGCGTGCCGGGTGGGTACGTGGCGCCGCGTTGATGGCGTGGCTGGGGTCGGAGCCCTTTCCGTCGGAAAGGGATCCGACCCCGGGGTCAGATCCCTTTTCGCAGAAGAGGGCTCTGACCCCGACCACAACAAAAAACCGCCCGGTCTCCCGGGCGGTTTTCGTTTCAGGCGACTGCGCTGGCGATCAGTTGCCGGCGCCGGTCAGGCCACGCTTTTCCAGCAGCGGTTCGATCTGCGGCTCGTGGCCGGCGAAATCGCGGAACAGCTGCATCGCGTCGACGCTGCCGCCCTTGGACAGCAGGGTGGCGCGGAAGTGGTCGCCGTTCTTGCGGCTCAGGCCGCCGTTGTCCTTGAACCACTTCTGGGTGTTGGCATCGAGCACTTCCGACCAGATGTAGGCGTAGTAGCCGGCCGAGTAGCCGCCCATGATGTGGCTGAAGTACGGGGTCTTGTAGCGCGGCGGAACCGGCGCGTAGTAGATGCCGTCCTTCTCCAGCGCGGCGCGCTCGAAGGCCATCACGTCCTTGGCCGCCGGCACCTGGTCCGGGCCGATCTGGTGCCAGTTCTGGTCCAGCATCGCCGCCCCCAGGTATTCGGTGGTGGCAAAGCCCTGGTTGAACTTCGATGCGGCAATCACCTTGTCCAGCAGGGCCTGCGGCATCGCCGAACCATTCTGGTAGTGCTTGGCGTAGTTCTTCAGGATGACCGGGTTGTCGGCCCACATCTCGTTCACCTGCGAGGGGAACTCGACGAAGTCGCGCGGCACCGAGGTGCCCGAGAAGTACGGATACTTCACGTTGGAGAACATGCCGTGCAGGGCGTGGCCGAACTCGTGGAAGGTGGTGTTCACCTCATCCCAGGTCAGCAGGGTCGGCTGGCCGGCCGGCGGCTTCGGGATGTTCAGGTGATTGGCTACCACCGGCTTGAAGCCGGTCAGCTTGGACTGCGAGACGTAGGAGTTCATCCACGCACCGCCACGCTTGGAGGCGCGTGCATACGGATCGAAGATGAAGATCGCCAGCTGGCTGCCATCGGCGTCGAACACGTCGTAGACGGTGACGTCATCGTGGTAGACCGGCAGGTCGGTGCGCTGCTTGAAGGTCAGGCCGAATTCCTGGCCGGCGGCGTAGAAGACGCCGTTCTCCAGCACGTTCTTCAGTTCGAAGTATGGCTTCAGCTGCGACTCGTCGAAGTTGTACTTGGCCTGGCGCACCTTCTCGCTGTAGAAGGCCCAGTCCCACGGTTCCAGCTGGAAGGTCGGCTTGCGCGCGGCCTTCTGCTCCTTGTCGATCATCGCCTGCAGGTCGGCGGCTTCGCGCTTGGCATTGGCCACCGCGGCCGGAGCCAGCTTGCCGAGCATCGCGTTGACCGCTTCGGGGGTCTTGGCGGTCTGGTTGGTCAGGTTGTAGGCGGCGAAGTTCGGGAAGCCCATCAGCTTGGCCTTGTCGGCACGCAGCTGCATGATGCGCGAGACCAGCGCGGTGTTGTCGAACTCACCGCCGCGGCTGCCGCGGGTGGTCGAGGCTTCGTAGATCTTCTGGCGCAGGGCGCGGTTGGCCAGGTTGGTCAGCGGCGGCTGGCCGGTGGTGTTGAGCAGGGTGATCACGTACTTGCCTTCCAGGCCACGGGCCTTGGCGGCTTCGGCGGCGGCGGCGATCTGCTCCTTGGACAGGCCAGCCAGCTCCTTGACGTCGTCGACAGTGATTGCCGAAGCGTTCACTTCCGACTGCACGTTCTGGCTGAACTTGGTGCCCAGATTGGCCAGTTCGGCATTCATGTCCTTCAGCGTGGCCTTGTCGGCCTCGGACAGCTTGGCGCCGGCGCGCACGTAATTGTCGTAGTACTTCTCGACCAGGCGCACGCCTTCGGCGTCCAGGCCCAGCTGGCTGCGGGTGTCGTACAGCGCCTGGATGCGGGCGAACAGCTTGCCGTTCAGCGCGATCGCATCGCTGTGCGCGGCAAACTTCGCCGAGTAGTCGGCCTGCAGCTTCTTGCGGGTGTCGTTGGTATCGGCGCCGACCAGGCTGAAGAACACGGTGGTCGCACGGTCGAGGATGTCACCGCTCTTTTCCAGCGCGATGATGGTGTTGTCGAAGGTCGGCTTGGCCTTGTTGTTGGCGATCGCCTCCACTTCCTTCAGTTGCTGCGCCATGCCGGCGTCGAAGGCCGGGGCGAAGTCGCTGTCCTTGATCTTGTCGAACTGCGGGAAGTGCAGCGGCAGCGGGCTTTCGGCGAAGAACGGGTTGGCCTGCTGGGCATTGGTGCTGGCAGCCGGGGTGGCGGCGCCGGCCGAGAAGGCGGGCAGGGCAAGGCCGAGGGACATGGCCACGGCAAGGGCAAGTCGAGTGGTCAAGGTAGAAGCTCCGGTAAGGCAAACAAGGGCCCGAGGGTAACCCGGCCGGCGGCGACTGCACTTGTGTCAAAAGGCATGTTGCCGGGGCCGGGCGCGGGTACCATGCGTTCACCGCCCACGGCCCGCTGCCATGACCACTGCCTACGATTTCAGCTTCCGCGACCTCGACGGCCAGCCGCAGGCGCTGGCCCGGTACCAGGGCCACCCGTTGCTGCTGGTGAACGTCGCCAGCCGCTGTGGCTTCACCCCGCAGTACACCGGGCTGGAGCAGCTGTGGCAGGACTACCGCGAGCGCGGCCTGGTGGTGATCGGCTTCCCGTGCAACCAGTTTGGCGCGCAGGAGCCCGGTGATGCCGCACAGATCCGCCAGTTCTGTTCGCTGGACTATCCGGTCAGCTTCCCGCTGTCGGAAAAGATCGAGGTCAACGGCGATGGGGCCGACCCGCTCTGGAGGTGGCTCGCGCGGGAGAGGCGCGGCGTGCTCGGCAGTGCCCGCATCAAGTGGAATTTCAGCAAGTTCCTGGTCGATCGCCAGGGGCGGGTGGTGTCGCGGCATGCGCCCACCACCCGGCCGGAGCAGCTGCGCGGCGAGATTGAAGCGCTGCTGTGAGGTCGTGCCGGCCGCTGGCCGGCAACCCCGTGGGCCAGGAAGAGCCGGCCAGCGGCCGGCACTACCGTTGCAGGATCATTTCTCGACGAACGCGCGCTCGAACACGTAGTGGCCCGGCTGGCCGATGCGCGGCGAAACCTGGAAACCGCGGGCATCGAGCACAGCACGCAGGTCGGCCAGCATCTGCGGGCTGCCGCAGATCATCGCGCGGTCGTTTTCCGGGCTCAGCTCCGGCAGGCCGAGGGTGCGCTGCATCTGGCCGCTTTCCATCAGCGAGGTCAGGCGGCCCTGGTTGGCGAACGGCTCGCGGGTGACGGCCGGGTAGTACAGCAGCTTGTCGCCGATCATCTCGCCCAGGAACTCGTGCTCACGCAGCTCCCTCTCGAAGTAATCGCGGTAGGCCAGATCCTTTTCGTAGCGCACGCCGTGGCAGAGGATCACCTTCTCGAAGCGCTCGTAGGTCTCCGGGTCCTTGATGACCGACAGCCACGGCGCCATGCCGGTACCCGTGCCCAGCAGGTACAGGTTCTTGCCCGGGTGCAGGTCGCTGATCAGCAGGGTGCCGGTGGGCTTCTTGCCGACCAGCACCTTGTCGCCCGGCTTGATGTGCTGCAGGCGCGAGGTCAGCGGGCCGTCCTGCACCTTGATGCTGAAGAACTCCAGATGCTCTTCCCAGTTGGCGCTGGCGATGGAGTACGCACGCAGCAGCGGCCGTGCCTCGGTTTCCAGGCCGATCATCACGAACTGGCCGTTCTCGAAGCGGAAGCCGCTGTCGCGGGTGGTGGTGAAACTGAAGTAGGCGTCGGTCCAGTGACGGACCTCAAGCACCGTTTCGGCGCCAAAAGCGGAGGACATGGGCGTATCTATCAAAAGTCGTCGGGGGAATTCTATCTCAAATGAGACGGGTTCTCATTGGGCGGAACGAGAGGCGTTCTCAGCGGTAACCCGCCGCCTGCAGCTCGAACAGCTCGGCATAGCGGCCGCCCTGTGCCATCAGCTGGGCGTGGGTGCCACTGGCCTCGATCCGGCCATCGGCCAGCACCAGGATGCGATCGGCCATGCGGACCGAGGAAAAACGGTGGGAAATCAATACGGCGGTGCGATTATCCGCCAGTTCCCTGAACCGCTGGAACACCTCGAACTCACTGCGCGCATCCAGTGCTGCCGTTGGCTCATCCAGGATCATCACCTGCGCATTGCGCATCCATGCGCGGGCAATGGCGATCTTCTGCCACTGGCCACCGGACAGGTCCACGCCCTGCTTGAAACGGCGGCCGATCAGCTGGTCGTAGCCACCGGGCAGCTCCTCGATCACTTCCTCGGCCATGCCGCGGCGCGCGGCGTCGGCGATGCGCGCCCGGTCGTCCATGGCCTCGACCTGGCCGACGCCGATGTTCTCGCCGGCGCTGAGGTTGTAGCGCACGAAGTCCTGGAAGATCACCCCGAGGTTGGCGCGCAGGTCGTCCAGGTCGTAGTCGCGCAGGTCGCGGCCATCGAGCAGGATGCGGCCCTCGTCCGGTTCGTACAGGCGTGCCAGCAGCTTCACCAGGGTGGTCTTGCCGGCGCCGTTCTCGCCGACCAGGGCCAGCACTTCGCCGGCCTGCAGCTGGAAATCGAGGTGGCGCACCGCCCACTGTTCGGCATCGGGATAGCGGAAGCCGACGTTCTCGAACACGAAGCCCTGGCGGATCGGCTGCGGCACGCGTATGGCGCCTTCGCGCGAGTGGATTTCCGGCTCGATCTGGAAGAACGAGAACAGGTCGTCCAGGTACAGCGCCTGGCTGGCCACCTGCGAGAAGCCGATCAGCAGGCCTTCCAGCAGCTGGCGCAGGCGCAGGAAGCTGCCGGCAAGGAAGGTCAGGTCGCCGATCGAGAAATCGCCGCGCACCGTGCGCCAGGCGATGTAGGCGTAGGCGGTGTAGTAGCCCAGCGTACCCAGCGCAGCCAGCAGCGTGCCCCAGAACGCCCGGCGCCGTGCCAGGGCACGGTTGGCCTGGAACAGCGCCACCGACAGGCGCCGATAGCGCTCGACCAGGAAGCGGTGCAGGTTGTAGATCTTCACTTCCTTGGCCGTTTCCACGCTGGCACCGAGCTGGCGCAGGTAGTCGAGCTGGCGGCGCTCGGGCGTCCATTGGAAGTTGAGGCTGTAACCGGCCGCGTTGAAGTGCGATTCGCCGATGAAGGCCGGCACCAGTGCCAGCGCAAGCAGCAGGATCAGCCACGGCGCGTAGACCAGCAGGCCGACGGCGAGGCTGGCCACGGTGATCGCGTCCTGCACCTGGCCGAACAGCTGGCTCATCAGGTTCATCCGGCCCATGGTCTGGCGCCTCGCGCGGTCCAGCTTGTCCTGCAGGTCCGGGTCCTCGAAGTCCTCCAGATCCAGCGTCGCCGCGTGTTCCATCAGCCGGATGCTGGTGACGTTGGCGAACAGTTCCGACAGCAGCGCGTCGGCATAGCTGACCAGCCGGCCGAGCAGGTCCGAGGCGATGGCCAGGCCGAATTCCAGCGCCAGCAGGCCCAGCAGCGGATTGAGCATGCCGCTGGACAGCGCCTCGCCCAGCGGCGGGAAACCGGCGTCGTGCTGGCTCAGGTGCAGGGCGCTGTCGATGATCAGCTTGCCGACGTACAGCATCGCCACCGGCAGCAGCGCACGGATCAGGCGCAGCCCCAGGCTGGCCAGGGTGAGCGCGGGGCTGGTCTGCCAGACCATGCGCAGGAACGGCGGCAGGTTGCGCATCGCCTTGAAGCGCTGGCGCAGGCTGGGTTTCTTCGCGGCGGCAGCGCCAGCGGTGGGGATGGCAGGCATGCGCGTATTGTGCGCGCGTGATACGTGCAGGGGGAGTCAGTGCAGCCGAGTTGCCGGCACCGGGGTCAGATCCCTTTGCGCGGCAAAGGGCTCTGACCCCAGCGACCCACAGCGGGTCAGAGCCCTTCGCGAAGCGAAGGGATCCGACCCTCCCGTATCCACGCGTAGCGTGGATCTACCGTGTCGACCAAGGTCGACACCTACCAGCAGCACCGATGAACTGTCGAAGGCGGGGGGGGTCAGGTCGTAGGGGCGTGAGCCGCATGGATGCGGCGACCGAGCTTACATGGACGTACTTGCAGCGTCCCCTGCGACCTGACCCACCCCGCCAACTCACAGTAGTGCCGGTTTTTGATGTTGCTCTGGTTGTTGCCTCTGCGGGTGCCGGGCGGCAGCCCGGCCAGCCCCCTTTACGGCAGCGGCGGCAGCAACCCCGCACCGAGGCGGTTCCAGGCATTGATCACCGCGATGCCCATGCTCAGGTCACTGATGCCCTTCTCATCGAAGTGCGGTGCCAGGGCATCGAACGCGGCCTGCGACGGCGCGCCGTCGGTCAGCCGGGTCAGCGCCTCGGCCCAGCCCAGTGCCGCGCGCTCGCGTTCGTCGAAGAAGCGGCTCTCGTGCCATGCCGGCAGCGTGTCCAGCTTGCGCGGCTCGATGCAGCCCTTGCGCAGCGCGGTGCCGTGCATGTCCATGCAGTAGCCGCAGCCGTTGAGCTGCGACACGCGCAGGAACACCAGTTCCATCAGGGTCGGATCGATCGAGCTGTCATGCACGGCCTGGCTGGTGGCCAGCAGGCCCTTGAAGGCCTCGGCGGCCAGGCGGGTGTAGGGGACGCGGGGAGAGGCGTGGTCGGACATTTTCGGCTCCACGGCGGCCACGGTGGCCGCCTTTTACTACCAGGACGCCGTACCGTCATCGCGCGTGACAACACCCGGCAGCTTTTCCGGATTCAACACGCTGTACACGTTGGCGATGCGGCCATCGACCACTTCGATGGTGGTGACCGAATGCAGGCGCTCACCCTGGAAGCGCAGGATCGCCGGCTCGCCGTTGACGTAGCCCAGCTGGGCGGGATGCACCGCGCCGCGGCGGGCGATGGCCCAGAACAGGCGGCCGATGCGTTCGGCGCCCAGCAGCGGCCGCACCGCCGCAGTGACCACGCCACCGCCGTCGGAAACCAGCACCGCGTTGGCGTGCAGCAGGGCCTGGATCGCGTCGCTGTCGCCGCGCTGCGAGGCCTCCATGAAGCGCGCCAGCAGCTGCCGGTGCTGGCTGGCATCGGCATTGAAGCGCGGTCGTCCGGCCTGCAGGCGTTGCCGGGCACGGTGCACCAGCTGCCGGCAGTTGGCCTCGCTGTGGCCGATCAGCTCGGCGATCTCACGGTAGTCGTGGTCGAACGCCTCCTTCAGCAGGAAGGCGGCGCGTTCCTCCGGGCCGAGCTGTTCGAGCAGGGTCAGGAAAGCGACCGAGACGTCGTCGGCCAGCGCATGCAGCTGGGCCGGACCGGGCGCCGGGTCCGGCTCCAGGGTGACCGCCAGCGGTTCGGCCAGCCATGGGCCGACGTAGTGGACGCGCTCGCGCTTGGCCGCACGCAGCCGGTCCAGGCCGAGCCGGGTGGTGGTGGTGACCAGCCAGGCCTCGGCATCGCGGACGGCCGCAGGATCGGCGCCGGACCAGCGCAGCCAGGCGTCCTGGACCACGTCTTCGGCGTCGGTGCGGCTGCCGAGCAGGCGGTAGGCCAGCGCCATCAGGCGCGGGCGGTGGGTCTGGAAAGCGGTTTCGGCGTTCATGTGGGCAAGGACGCCGCAGTGGCGCGTGGCGTGACAGAGCGTCGGGGGAGTCTTGCCGGCCAGCGGCCGGCACTACCACCCCGGGGCCGGGGGAGGGGGTAAAATGGGTGGATTACCCCCGCCAGCCTCGAGCAAGCGAGCAAGACGTGACATCGATCAAGCAGGAAGACCTCATCCAGTCCATCGCCGACGCGCTGCAGTACATCTCGTACTACCACCCGGTCGACTACATCAAGAACCTTGCCGCCGCCTACGAGCGCGAGGAGTCGCCGGCCGCGAAGGAAGCGATGGCGCAGATCCTGATCAATTCGCGCATGTGCGCCGAGGGCCACCGCCCGATCTGCCAGGACACCGGCATCGTCACCGTGTTCCTGGAAATCGGCATGGACGTGCGTTGGGATGACGCCACCATGGGCGTGGAAGACATGGCCAATGAAGGCGTGCGCCGCGCCTACATGCACCCGGACAACAAGCTGCGCGCCTCGGTGCTGGCCGATCCGGCAGGCAAGCGCATCAACACCAGGGACAACACCCCGGGCGTGGTCAACGTCAAGGTGGTGCCGGGCAACAAAGTCGACGTGATCGTCGCCGCCAAGGGCGGTGGTTCGGAAGCGAAGACCAAGTTCGCCATGCTCAATCCGTCCGACTCGATTGTCGACTGGGTGCTGAAGACCGTGCCGACCATGGGCGCCGGCTGGTGCCCGCCGGGCATGCTGGGCATCGGCATCGGTGGCACCGCCGAGAAGGCGATGCTGCTGGCCAAGGAAGCGCTGATGGAGCCGATCGACATCACCGAGCTGCAGGCCCGTGGTGCGTCCAACCGCATCGAGGAGCTGCGCCTGGAGCTGTACGAGAAGGTCAACGCGCTGGGCATCGGTGCGCAGGGCCTGGGTGGCCTGACCACCGTGCTCGACATCAAGATCAACGACTACCCGACCCACGCGGCCAACCTGCCGGTGGCGATGATCCCGAACTGCGCGGCCACCCGCCATGCGCACTTCACCCTGGATGGCAGCGGCCCGGTGATGCTGGACCCGCCGTCGCTGGAAGACTGGCCGAAGCTGACCTACGACGCATCCAAGGGCACCCGGGTGGACCTGGATACGATCACCCCGGAAGACGTGGCCAGCTGGAAGCCGGGCCAGACCCTGCTGCTCAACGGCAAGCTGCTCACCGGCCGCGACGCCGCGCACAAGCGCATGGTCGACATGCTCAACAAGGGCGAGCAGCTGCCGGTCGATCTGAAGGGCCGCTTCATCTACTACGTCGGCCCGGTCGATCCGGTGCGTGACGAAGTGGTGGGCCCGGCCGGCCCGACCACGGCGACCCGCATGGACAAGTTCACCGAGCAGGTGCTGGCACAGACCGGCCTGCTGGGCATGGTCGGCAAGGCCGAGCGCGGCCCGGCCGCGATCGAGGCGATCAAGAAGCACAAGTCGGCCTACCTGATGGCCGTCGGTGGCTCGGCCTACCTGGTGTCCAAGGCGATCAAGGCGGCCAAGGTGGTCGGTTTCGCTGACCTGGGCATGGAGGCGATCTACGAGTTCACCGTGCAGGACATGCCAGTGACCGTGGCCGTCGACTCCGCCGGCGAATCGGTGCACAAGACCGGCCCGCGCGAGTGGCAGGCCCGCATCGGCAAGATTCCGGTGGTGGTGGAGTAATTCCCGCACGCTTCGGTCCGGACAACGGCGCCCCTGTGGCGCCGTTGCTGTATCTGGAGGCAGGATTAACACGCCTGTAGCCCTGGCTCTGCTACGGTCGGCACACCCTCGCACAGGACGTGTCCATGGCCCTGCATCGCTTCATCGTGGCCGGCGTGCTGCTGGCCCTGGCCGGCTGCAGCACCCCGGCGTCGTACGAAGGCGCGGATTTCCCTGCATCGGCGCAATGCCGCATGCAGTGCCAGGCCGGCTATCGCAGCTGCATGGCGCAGAATGACTCTCTCGGCAGCCGCCAGAGCAATTGCGAGCAGCGGATGGTGCCGGCGCCGGACAAGCGCTGCAAGGACGTGGACAACCCGGACCTGCGCCGTGCCTGCGAACTGAAGACGCATGACTGCACGCTGCGCGCGCCGATGATGTCCTGTGGCGAGCGCCGCGATACCTGCATGAGCAGCTGCGGCTGAGCGACGGCTCCCGCACGGGCGCATAATCGGCCGGCCCACCTGCACAGGATCCGCCGCATGAGCACCACGCTGTATGGTTCGACAAGCACCGCCGCGCTGGTGGTGCACTGGCTGCTGATCGAGCTCGACATCGAGCACGAGTTGGTGCTGCTGGATTTCGACGCGCGCGAGCACAAGTCGGCGGAGTACCTGGCACTGAATCCGGCCGGCGTGGTGCCGACGCTGCTGATCGATGGCCTGGTACTGACTGAAGCGGCGGCGATCGCCCTGTACCTGGCCGACCGCCATCCGGACGCCGGTTTGTTGCCGGCACTGGGCACGCCGCAGCGCGCCGATGCCTACCGCTGGATGTTCTGGTGTGCCAATACGTTGCAGCCGGCCTATCGCGCCTGGTTCTATCCGCACGAGGTGGCGGGCGAGGCAAACGTGGAGGCCAGTCGCGAGATGGCGCGACAGCGCCTGGAAGCGGCCTGGCAGCATGTGGCCACGCACCTGCTGGCGCATGGGCCCTACCTGCTGGGCGCCACGCCCTGCGTGGTCGACTACATGCTGGTGATGCTGATGCGCTGGTCGCGCAACATGCCCAGGCCCAGTGACACCTGGCCGTCGCTCAAGGCACATGCCACCTCGATGAAGGCGCGCCCGGCGTTCGCCGAGGCCTACCGCCGCGAAGGCATCACCGACTGGCGGTAACCAGAAAAGGGGACGGAGGGGATTAAGTCGTTTGTGCACAAACGACTTAATCCCCTCCGTCCCCTTTTCCGTTACAGGATCTCCAGTACCGTTTCCGGCGGGCGGCACAGCCGTGTGCCCTTGGGCGTGCGCACCACGGGGCGGTTGATCAGGCGCGGGTGTTCGGCCATCGCAGCCAGCAGGGTGGCATCGTCGGCATCTTCCAGCCCGAGTTCGGCGAACTGGGTCTCCTTGCTGCGCACCAGGTCGCGCGCGCTCAGGGCCGACTCGGCCAGCACCTGGCGCAGCGTGGCCGCGTCGGGTGGGGCGCCCAGGTACTCGATCACCACCGGGTCGAAGCCCGCATCGCGGATCAGCTTCAGTGCGCCGCGCGAGTTGCTGCAGGCCGGGTTGTGCCAGATCGTCACGTCCATCAGAACCACTCCAGCAGCGACACGCCCACGCCCACATAGGTGGCCTTGTGGTTGTAGTCGATCATGCTCTCGCCATAGCCGTCGAAGACCTGCACATGGCCACGCAGCAGATTGCTGATCGGAAAGCCGTAATCCAGCTGCAGTGCACCGTGGGAGCGGCTGCCGGTGCGCAGCGAATGACGCGCCATCAGCGCGACTTCATGCCCGTTGCGGTTCCAGATCAGGGTCGCGTCACCCCGGCCCATGTAATCCTCGATGTCCGGATTATTGTCTTCGCTGCGGCTTTCCGGGATGCGGTACCACGGGCGCAGCACCAGCGCCCAGTTCTCGCGATCCAGGCCGATGTTGAGCATGACCCGGTTCCAGCTGCGCGAGAGCGGATCGGCCCGTCCGTTGGACTGGTGGTTGAGGCTGATACCGGTCATGCGCCCGCGCCAGCCACCGATCGAGTAGCCGTTGCGGAACACCATCATCACTTCGGGTTCGTAGTTGGTTTCGCGGAACGGGCGCGAATCCTCGCTGTTGTAGGCCTGCCAGCGCGAACTCTGGGTGTAGCCAGCCCAGATGTCGCCGTTGTCGCCGAACAGGTTCTCGGCGATCTTGGTCTTGAAGCTGATCTGGAACTTCAGCTCGGCACTGTCGAGTACCTGCGGGGTCGTCACGCTGTTGGCCGGGTTCGGCGAATGCGGCGTGGTGTTGCGGTCGCTGGTCCAGAACGCCGGCAGCAGGTACACCGGCTTGTAGGCACGCAGCTGGAAGGGCCCCAGCTTGGAGTCCTCGGCCAGCTCCCAGCGGCTGTCCAGCAGCGAACCGCGGCCAGCATTGGCCAGCGCGCTGTCCGGTGCCGCCGGACGGAACAGGTCGCTGACCCGCTCGCGCAGCTTTTCCTCGCCCTGGCTCACGCGCGCGGTCTGTCGTTCCTCGCGGCGCGCCTGCGCAGCCGATTCGGCGGCGGCATCGGCGGCGGCGGTGGCCTCCGGGGTGTGCCCGAAGAGGCGGTCATAGCAGGCCAGGCGGGCCGCGTCGGTGGTGATCGCCGCGCAGGCGGCCGGCGAGGTGTCGGCGCTGGGCGCGAACTCCTGCGCAGCCAACGGTGCACTGGCCAGGGCAAGCGCCAGCGGCGCCAGACGGGGAAGCAGCGTGGGGAGGGTCATTGCAGCAGGCCCTTCGATGGATACGGGAATCGCACAGTGTGGCGGCTGCACCGGATCGCGGCCAGCCCCACCGTTTATGCACGGCCACGGCGTGCGCGTGGCGTGAAGGCTAGGTGGCTCAGAAGAACCAGGCGAACGCGAACAGGCCCAGCATCGCGATCACCACCGCCAGTTTCAGTGCCAGGCCGAGCAGGATGCCGAGCCAGGTCGCCAGGCCCACCTTGGTCGAGCGGCCGAGTTCGCGGGTGTGCCAGTACTCGCCGAGCAGGGCGCCGACCAGCGGTCCGGCAAACAGGCCGATGGGCATGAAGAACAGGCCGACGATGCTGCCGACGAAGGTGCCCCACAGGGCCTTGCGGCTGGCGCCGACGCGCTGCGCGCCAACTACGGTGGCGAGCACGTCCACCAACAGTGAAAGCAGGGTCAGCACGCCCAGCGCGACCAGGGTGGGCCAGCCGACGTGGGCGAAGCCGTCGGCCCAGGCCGCCAGCAGCAGCCCGATGAACACCAGCGGGATGCCCGGGAGGGCCGGCAGGATGATGCCGGCGATGCCGATCAGGACAAAAATGACCGCTAGCAGATATAAGATGAATGAGAGTCCCATGCTGTCCCGTATGGTGGCCGTTTTGGGGTTGACAGTGAAAGATTTTGCCAGTTGCTTTTTCGTTTTGGGCGGGTTAAGTTGCAGTCGCTGAGCTTGGCAAGGTCACCGTGGATCGTGGCCTGATGAAGCAAGATCTTTCCGATCCGCTGCATCGATGCACCTCGCTTCCCCCTTGCTTGTCAGCCGCCCACCGGGCGTTTCCAACAACAAGAGAGAGTCAAAGGGAGTTAGTGAGATGGCTGAGCGCGAGACCGGTACCGTAAAGTGGTTCAATGATGCGAAGGGCTTCGGCTTCATCAGCCGGCAGAATGGCGAGGACGTGTTCGTGCACTTCCGCGCCATCGAGACCCAGGGCTTCAAGAGCCTCAAGGAAGGCCAGACTGTGAGCTTCGAAGTCGTGCAGGGCCAGAAGGGCCTGCAGGCTGACAAGGTGCAGCCGGTGTAATACCCGCCGCCCGTCGGCATGAAAAAGGCCCGCGCAAGCGGGCCTTTTTCTTTGCCGTTGGCCCGGTGCAGGTCAGCGCAGGATGACCTTGCCATTAACGACGCGCACGTAGGTGTTCTCGCGGATGCCGCCGAGATCGCGCTGGTTGACCACGATGGTGCGGCCATCATCCATGCGCACGCTGATGTCATAGGTATCGCTGGTGACGTTCTTCTGGATCTGGTTGCCGGCCAGGGCACCACCGACCGCGCCTGCGGCGGCGGCGATGTTCTTGTTGCCACGGCTGCCACCGGTGTGGTCGGAGATTTCATGGCCGGCCACGGCGCCGACGATGCCGCCGAGGATCGCGCCGGTCGCGCTGGGCGCGGTGCGGCCCGAGGGCACGGTGTTGATGCGGGTGACGATGCCACAGTCAGCGCAACGGCCTTGGTTGTAGCCGCCATTGTTGCCGTAGCCGCCGTTGTTGTAGCCGTTGTTGTAACCACCGCCGCTGTAACCGGGCGAGGTGGCACAGCCAGCCAGCGCGAGGGTAGCGATGGCGCTGGCGGCGATGAGCTGGATCTTCATGGGGCGTCTCCTGGCCGTGAAGGCGGGTGGGTTGGGTGGTACTGCGTCGTGCAGCAGGGTGGACGAATCCTCTCCTTTCGAACGTGAACAACGCGCCAACCGTGTGCGTGCTGCCCGGCTGCAGGATGAATGCGGCTCAGCGGAAATCCTGGTGGCAGGCGCGGCAGTCCGCCTGCAGTGTTTCCACCAGCTGGGCGAGGGCCCTGCAGTCGCCGGGGGGTGAGGCCAGCGCCGTGTTGAGGTTGCCGCGCAGCTGGCTGGCGTGCTGCTGGAACTGCGCACTGTCCTTCAGCCCGGGAAACGCCTGGTCCAGGTCATTGGACAGCAGGCGCAGCACCTGCAGCCGCGGCACGCTGTCAGCCAGGCTGCAGCGGTTCTGCAGCTGGGCCTGCTGCAGCAGCTGTGACTGCCGCTGCATCACCTGCATCAGGCTGCCCGGGAACGGATCGCGACGCGCCTGCAGGGCGCGGCCGACCATTACCGTGGCGATCAGGCCGATCAGCAGGCCCAGGCAGAGCACGAACAGGTAGCGATGGGCGCTGGACAGGCGGCGGGGCGGGCTGGCATTCATGCGGGCACTCCGGGCGTGCAACGGTGGGTTCGACGCCGGCGTACTGCGGGCGCCAGCACCTGCACGTTAAAATAGCCCGATGAACGAACAGGTCAAACAACGCTTCGCCGGCATCGAACGGCTGTACGGCGTGGGTGCACTCGAGCGCCTGCAGGGCAGCCGCGTGGCGGTGGTCGGCATGGGCGGCGTCGGCTCGTGGGTGGTGGAGGCGCTGGCCCGTTCGGCCGTCGGCCACCTGACCCTGATCGATGCCGACGATATCTGCGTGTCCAACACCAACCGGCAGCTGCCGGCGATGGAAGGCAACTACGGCCGCAACAAGGCCGAGGCGATGGCCGAGCGTTGCCGTGCGATCAATCCGGACATCGGGGTCGACGCGGTGCAGGCATTCCTGACCGTGTCCAACATGGCCGCGCTGCTGGACCGGGGGTTCGATCTGGTGATCGATGCCTGCGACAGCTTCCGGGTCAAGGTCGAGACGATCGCATGGTGCCGCCGCCGCAAGCTGCCGTTGCTGACCGTCGGTGCCGCCGGTGGCCGTACCGATCCGACCCTGGTGCGCATCCGCGATGTCTCTCGCACCGAGCACGACGCCATGCTGGCGCTGATCCGCAAGAAGCTGCGCAGCGAATTCAACTTCCCGAAGAACGCCAAGCGCTATTTCGGCGTACCGGCGGTGTATTCGCTGGAGAATGTGAAGTACCCGCAGGCCGATGGCAGCGTCTGCGGCATCCGTCCGAACCTGGGCGCCGATGCGGCGTTGAAGCTGGACTGTGGTGCCGGCCTGGGCGCGGCAACCCACATCACCGGCGCGTTCGCCTTCGCGGCGGTTGGCAAGGCGCTGGAGATGCTGCTGGAGCCGAAGAAGGTGAAGGTGGATGCGGTAGAGGCCAGCGCGGTGTGATGGATCGTGCCGGCCAGCGGCCGGCACCTACCCGTTACATTGCCGGCAGCGCGAACAATCGCCGCGCATTCTCCGTCGTGGCCTGGGCCACGGCTTCCAGCTCCATCCCGCGCAGTGCGGCCACGTGCCGGGCAATGGTCGCCAGCCGCGCTGGCTCGTTGCGCTGGCCGCGGATGCCGGCGTCGGGCTGGTCGGGCGCGTCGGTTTCCAGCAGCAGCTGTTCCAGCGGCATCTCGCGCACCAGCCGCTGCAGCCGTTGCGCGCGATCGTAGGTCAGTGGGCCACCGAGGCCGAGCAGGAAGCCCTGCCTGTGCAGTTGCGCGGCCTGTTCCGGGCTGCCGGAAAAGCTGTGCACCACGCCGCGCAGGCCGCCGACGCGGCGGATGGCGGAGATCACCGCATCCACCGCGCGTCGCGCGTGCACGATCACCGGCAACTCGAATTCGCGGGCCAGTTCCAGCTGGCCGATGAAATACGCCTGCTGGGCGTCGGCGTCCAGCCCTTCGACAAAGAAGTCCAGGCCGCATTCGCCGATCGCACAGGGGCGTTCGCGCTCGATCCACTCGCGCAGCAGTGGCAGGTGCCCGGGCTGGTGATCGGCCAGGAACATCGGATGCAGGCCGTAGGCCGGGTACAGCCCCGGCGCCTGCTGGCAGACCTCACGCAGCTTCGGCCAGCTGGCCGCGGTCACCGCCGGTGCCACCTGCTGGCGCACCCCCGCGGCCTGCGCACGCTCGATCACCGCAGCGCGGTCACGGTCGAACCCGCTGGCATCCAGATGGCAGTGGCTGTCAACCAGGATGCTCAACGCTGTTCCAGCGGCGGAGGTGTTGCGGCGTTGCGGCTCTTCCAGTTGGCCAGCAGCAGCGTGCCGAAGCCCAGCACCAGCTCATCGACGAACGGGATCGGGTCCGGGATGAACAAGGTCAGCACGAACAGGCCGGCGGTGAGCTTGAACAGGGTGGGGTAGCGCAGCCGGCGGGCCCATTGCAGTACCGGCAGCAGCATCGGGTTGGCCATGGCGGGAAGCCTCGTGGGGAATATGCAAACGCTACCACGGGCCCAGCATTTCCCGATGCTGAATGGGTTATCGGAATGAGCAGGAAATGTGGAGATTCCGTTCAGGCAGCGCATGCTGCAATCTGCCCCGAGAACGTTGCGGATGGTCCGCAAGGAGCAGGTCATGAAAAGCACAACTACAACTGTCCTGGTCGCAGCGGGCGCGCTGCTGGTCGGTGGCATCGCCACCGCCGCCTTCATGAAGAGTGGTGACAAGTCGCCCGATTCCATCAGCGCCGGAACCCCCAATGGTGAATCGCGCCTCGTTGAAGGTAACGCTTCTGACGACGGCGCACGTGGTGACAAGCTGGACCCGTCCGCGCCGCGCGGGCTTGAATATGCCGATGTGCTGAAGGTTGACCCGATCACCGAGAAGCAGAAGGCCTACGCCACCGTGATCGGCACCGATCCAGTGCGCGAGACCTCCACCACCCAGACCCCGCACGAGGTCTGCCAGGACGTGACGGTGCAGGAACGCCTGCCGGAACGCGATGGCAACGTCGGCGGCACCGTGGTCGGCGCTGTGGTCGGTGGCCTGCTCGGCAACCAGGTCGGTGGCGGCAACGGCAAGAAGGCCGCGACCGCCGCCGGTGCCGTGGCCGGCGGCTTCATCGGCAACCAGATCGACAAGCGCCATGTGGGTGGCCGTGTGGTCAACCGCACCGAGCGCCAGTGCCACACCGAGACCGCCACCTCCGAGTCGAGCCGCGTCACCGGCTACAACGTGACCTATCGCAATGAGGATGGCACCACCGGCACCATGCGCATGGCCAGCAAGCCGGGCAACCGCATTGCCATGGGTACCAACGACGTGGTGAAGGGTTACAACGTGACCTACCGCTATGACGGCGCGGAGAAGACCGTGCGCATGGACAACAAGCCGGCCAGCGATCGCCTGCCGGTGGTCGATGGCCAGCTGGTCACGCAGACCGCTGCCGCCGGTGCCACTGCCGCAGCCACGCGCCAGTAATCCCGGCGCAGCATGCAGTACCTGACGGGCCGGCTCATGCCGGCCCGTTTCATTGCGACCGGCGATATTCATCCGCGCAGGGAAGCCATCCTCCATCATGGGTGCTCCCTTCGACATGGAGCCGGCATGAGCATCTTCGACCTGCGCATCGAAACCGAGCGGCTGATCCTGCGCCCGCTGCTTCGCGAGGACTACGAGCCGTACCTGGCGTTCTGCGCCGACGAGGCCACGATGCGTACCCTGGGCGGCGTGCAGCCACCCTCGGTGGCCTGGCGCGGTTTCTGCAGCCTGGCCGGCGCCTGGCAGCTGTTCGGCTTCTCGATGTTCAGCGTGATCGAGAAATCCAGCGGCGACTGGATCGGGCGGATGGGACCGTGGCAGCCGCAGGACTGGCCGGGTACCGAGGTTGGTTGGGGCATCCGTCATGCCAGCTGGGGCCGGGGCTATGCGCCGGAGGCGGCGGTCGCGGCGATCGACTGGGCGTTCGATACGCTGGGCTGGGCCGAGGTGATCCATACCATCGCCGAGGACAACGACAACTCGCGGGCCGTGGCACGCAAGCTGGGAAGCACCCTGCTGCGCATGGGGGAGTTGCCAGCGCCATACAACGACAAGCCCATGCAGATCTGGGGCCAGTCGCGCGAACAGTGGCGGCAACGCGCGCGCTGAGCGTGGCTTGGTAGTGCCGGCCGCTGGCCGGCAATCGCTTGGATCCAGCTGCATCGAGGATGCCGGCCAGCGGCCGGCACTACCGTGTAGTCATGCTGCACCCGCGCTTGGCATTCACTGGCGTGCTTGCCAGACTGCACGCAGCCGGCCGCCGGCCGGATCCGAGGGAGCAGGCAATGGTGGAAGAGCGCGTCCCGTTGACGGTGCACGGCATGTCGGTGTCAGGCAATTGCCACAAGGTCCGCCTGCTGCTGGAGCAGCTCGGCAGCCGCTACCGCTGGGTGGAAGTGGACAGTGCCCACGGCCAGACCCACACCCCCGAGTTCCTCGCGCTCAATCCCAATGCCAAGGTGCCGTTGATCGTCCGCGACGATGGCCGCGTGCTGACCGAGTCCAATGCGATCCTTTTCTGGCTGGCCGAAGGCACGCCCTACCTGCCCACCGATGGCTGGGAGCGCGCGCAGGCACTGAGCTGGATGTTCTTCGAGCAGTACACGCACGAGCCGTGCGTAGCGGTCGCGCGCTTCATCCGCGGCTGGACCCCGCCTGGGTCGCCGCGCCGCGCCGAACTGCCACGCCTGCACGAGCGCGCCGCCACTGCACTGGCGGTGATGGAGCAGCACCTGCGTGATGCGCAATGGTTCACCGGCAGTGGGTACGGCATCGCCGACATCGCGCTGTTCGCCTACACCGACGTCGCAGGCGAGGGTGGAATCAGCCTGCAGCCGTTCCCGGAAGTTCGCGCCTGGTTGCAGCGCGTGCGCGGGCAGCCGCGCTTCCTGCCGATGCCGGCGGTGACCGCCGAGGTGCGCGCCCGCTTCGAGGCCGCATGACTCTCACCAAGGTGATCCCCCACAGGGTAGCGCCTGGCCAACCCCGGGCGGAATGCAACAACGACACGGAGGGTGTTCGATGTTCGCTGTGGTTCCAGATCCGATTCCCGCACGCATGCGCGTGCTCAACCGCGCCGACGTGTGCGACGCCAATTTCCTCGACGCGGTGCGTGGCTGGCGCGGTACCCCGCGCCCGCGCCCGGCGCCGGATGCGCCGATCCTGCCGGGCAGCACGCTTACCGCCGCCGCGTTTGGCGAGCTGTTCGATTCGCAGCTGGCCAGCCGCCAGCTGGACTTGATGGCGCGCGTGCTGCGCGTGCAGAACAAGGTCTTCTACACCATCGGTTCATCCGGCCACGAAGGCAATGCGCTGCTGGCGCGGGCCTGCCGGCATACGGATCCAGCATTCCTGCACTATCGCTCCGGTGCCTTCATGGCCGAGCGCTCACGCCAGGTGCCGGGGATCGACCCGCTGCGCGATGCCGCGCTGTCCTTTGCTGCCAGCGCCGATGACCCGGCCAGCGGGGGGCGGCACAAGGTGTGGGGCAGCAAACCGTTGTGGGTGCTGCCGCAGACCCTCGACCATCGCCTCGCATCTGCCGAAAGCGCTGGGCACCGCGCTGGCCCTCGAAAGCGGCAAGCGGCTGGGCCACGAACTGCCGATTCCGGCCGACAGCATCGTACTGTGCTCGTTCGGCGACGCCTCGGCCAACCATGCCACCGCGCAGACCGCGTTCAACACCGCGATGTGGTCGGCCTACCAGAAGCTGCCGGCACCGGTCCTGTTCGTCTGCGAGGACAATGGCCTGGGCATCTCGGTGAAAACGCCTGAAGGCTGGATTGCCGAACGCTTCAGCGGTCAGCCCGGGCTGGACTATTTCTACGCCGATGGCCTCGACCTGGCCACCGGCCATGCGCAGGTGCAGGCGGCGGTGGAGCACTGCCGGCGTACGCGGCGGCCGACCTTCCTGCATCTGCGCACCACGCGCCTGATGGGGCACGCCGGCACCGACTTCGAGGTGGAATGGCGCGCGTTGCCCGAGCTGTGCGCGGCCGAGGCGCAGGATCCGCTGCTGCGCTCGGCACAGATCGCGATGGAATCGGGCTGGATGGATGCGGCCGCCATCGAGGTGGCCTACGAGACGATGCGCGCGCGCTGCATGGCCGCCGCCGCCGATGCCGAAGGACGGCCGAAGCTGCAGTCGCTGCGGGAAGTGATGGAGCCGCTTGCGCCCTATACGCCGGCTGCGGTGCAGGCCGAAGCACGGCGCGAGGTGCCCGCCGGAACGCGTGAAGCGCTGTATGGCGGTGCGGAGGCGTTGCCCGAACGGCAGGCGCCACGCCACCTCGCGATCCAGATCAACCATGCCCTGCAGGAACTGCTGGCGAAGTATCCGCAGAGCCTGCTGTTCGGTGAGGACGTCGCACAGAAGGGCGGTGTCTACACCGTCACCAAGGATCTGCTGCGCCGCTTCGGCCCACGCCGGGTGTTCAACACCCTGCTGGACGAGACCATGATCCTGGGCATGGCTCAGGGCCTGGCCAACCTGGGCATGCTGCCGATTCCGGAGATCCAGTACCTGGCCTATCTGCACAACGCCATCGACCAGGTGCGCGGCGAAGCGTGTTCGCTGCAGTTCTTCTCCAACGACCAGTACCGCAACCCGATGCTGGTGCGGGTGGCCGGGCTGGGCTACCAGAAGGGCTTCGGTGGCCACTTCCACAACGACAACTCGATCACCGCGTTGCGCGACATCCCAGGGCTGGTGGTGGGCTGCCCGTCGCGTGGCGACGATGCGGTGATGATGCTGCGCACGCTGGCCGCACTGGCGCGGGTGGATGGGCGGGTGGCGGTGTTCCTGGAGCCGATCGCGTTGTACATGAGCAAGGACCTGCACGAAGCCGGCGATGGCCAGTGGCTGTTCGACTTCCCCGCACAGGGCCAGTCGCTGGTGCCGGGGGAGGGCCGGGTCTATGCGCCGGAGGCCGGCGACCTGGTGATCTATACCTATGGCAACGGCGTGCCGATGGCATTGCGCGCATCGCGGGCGATCGAGCAGCAGCTGGGCTGGCAGGTGCGGGTGGTCGACCTGCGCTGGCTGGTACCGCTGGACGCGGGCTTCATCACTGCCCAGGCCGCCAGCGCACGGCGGGTGCTGGTGCTGGATGAAGGCCGCCACAGCGGCGGGGTGGGCGAGGGCGTGGTCACCGCGCTGGTCGAGGCCGGGTTCGGCCATCTGCCGTTGCGCCGGGTCTGTGGTGCCGACACCTACACGCCACTGGCGGGGGCAGCAATGTTCGGGCTTCCAAGCGACAATGCGGTGATTGGCGCCGCCCTCGACCTGGCGCAGGAACCCTGATGCATGTGTGGATTGGCGGGAATGTTGTTGCCGGCGCCGCTGGCGTCGGCCGAGGCGCTGCAGGCGCAGGCCCTGGCCATGGGCCAGGCGCTGCACCACCGCGGGCCCGATGATGGCGGCAGCTGGGTCGATGCCGACGCGGGCATCGCGCTGGCGCATCGCCGCCTGAGCATCCTCGACCTGTCCCCGCTGGGCCACCAGCCGATGGCCTCGGCCGACGGCCGCTACGTGATGGCCTACAACGGCGAGGTCTACAACTTCGCCGCCCTGCGCGAGGAACTGGAGCCGCTGGGGCATGCCTTCCGCGGCCATTCCGACACCGAAGTACTGCTGGCGGCGATCCTGCAATGGGGCGTGGAAGACACCCTGCAGCGCTGCAACGGCATGTTCGCCATCGCGCTGTGGGACCGCCAGGAGCGTTGCCTGTGGCTGGCCCGCGATCGCGTCGGCAAGAAGCCGCTGTACTACGGCTGGGCCGGCGACACGCTGGTGTTCGGTTCGGAACTGAAAGCGCTCTGGCAGCACCCGGCGTTCGACAACGACATCGACCGCGATGCGCTTACCTTGCTGCTGCGGCTGGATTACATCCCGGCGCCGCACAGCATCCACCAGCGCTGCTACAAGCTGATGCCGGGCCGGGTGTTGCGCCTGGACGCGGCGGCCGTCGCTGCCGGCGCATCCGCGCATCGTCCGGAACAGGCACAGCGGCCGTACTGGGATGCGCGCGCGCGCATGCAGGCGGCGCTGGCCGCACCCTTCAAGGGCCGCATCGAGGACGCCGAGGAACAGCTGGACACGCTGCTGCGCGACGCGGTGGCGCTACGCATGGTGGCCGACGTGCCGGTCGGCGTATTCCTGTCCGGTGGCACCGATTCCTCACTGGTGGCGTCGCTGATGCAGGCCCAGAGCGGGCAGCCGGTGCACAGCTTCAGCATCGGCTTCACCGATTCGGGACATGACGAGGCGCCGCTGGCCCGGGAGCTGGCGGCCCACCTGGGCTGTGACCATACCGAGTTGTACGTCAGCGGCGCCGACGCGCTGGCGGTGGTGCCGCAGTTGCCGGCGATGTTCGATGAGCCTTTTGCCGACGCGTCGCAGGTGCCGACCGCGCTGGTCGCCCGGCTGGCGCGGCAGGGCGTGACCGTGGCGCTGTCTGGTGACGGTGGCGATGAGCTGTTCTTCGGCTATACCCGGTATGTGCGCGCGCTGCGCAACTGGCAGATGCTCGGCCGCGTGCCGGGGCCGCTGCGGCGCTGGATGGGCGCGCGTGCGCAGCAGCAGGGCGAAGCCTCGCGCACCGGCGGCCTGGCCGCGCTGCTGGCCGAGACCGGTGCGCGTGGCATCGGCGACGTCTACCGCAACCGCATCTCGCGCTGGCGCGACCCGGCCGCGGCGGTGACCGGCGCGCGGGCCGCCGGCAGCTTCTACGACCTGGCCGATCCGCTGCACGGCGCGGGTACGCCGGCCGACGCGATGATGCTGGCCGATTTCGTGACCTACCTGCCGGACGATCTGTTGTGCAAGGTCGACCGCACCTCGATGGCGGTCAGCCTGGAGGCGCGCGCACCGCTGCTGGACTGGCGGGTGGCCGAGTTCGCCTGGTCGCTGCCGTTGGGCTTCAAGCGCAGCGAGACCACCAGCAAGGTGCTGCTCAAGCGCGTGCTGGGCCGTTACGTGCCGCATTCGATGGTGCACCGTCCCAAGCGCGGTTTCGGCGCGCCGGTCAGTGACTGGCTGAAAGGCGACCTGCGGCCCTGGGCCGAGGACCTGCTGCAGCCGGCGCGGCTGGAGCGTGAGGGCGTGCTGTCGGCGGCGGCGGTGCAGCCGCTGTGGCAGCAGTTCCTGGGAGGGCAGCGCAAGTGGCATACCCATCTGTGGAACGTGCTGATGTTCCAGGCCTGGCAGGCGCATTGGCGGCAGGTGCGCGCAGGCATTGTGGGCGGCTGATCTTCACCGGCCTGCACGGGCCCGGCGACTAGGCTGGGCCTCCCGCACCATGAGGAGTATGTCCCGATGTCCGTCCCCACCATTGCCGTGTTCGTCGGCAGCCTGCGCAAGGACTCGTGCAACCGCAAGCTGGCCCATGCGCTGGAGAAGATCGCCGGTGATCGCGCACGCTTCCAGTACGTGCAGATCGGCGACCTGCCGTTGTATGACCAGGACTTCGACGCGCAGTACCCGGCGCAGGGTACCCGGCTGAAGGACCAGGTGCGCGCCGCTGACGCGGTGCTGTTCGTCACCCCCGAATACAACCGGTCGGTGCCGGGCGTGCTCAAGAACGCCATCGATATCGGCTCGCGCCCCTACGGTGACAGTGCGTTTGCCGGCAAGCCGGCGGCGGTGATCGGCGCCTCCATCGGGCAGATCGGTACCGCCGTGGCCCAGCAGCACCTGCGCAACACCCTGGCCTTCCTGGACATGCATGTGCTTGGGCAGCCCGAGGCGTTCATCCACTTCAAGGAGGGCCTGATCGATGCCGACGGCACGATCCACAACGAGGGCACGCAGAAGTTCCTGCAGGGCTACGTGGACCGGTTCCTGGCGCTGATCGCGGTGCACGTCAAGGGCGATTGACGCCTGCGGGGTCGGAGTTCCCTGCGTCGCAGAGGGATCCGACCCCAACCACGCCCCGGGGTCGGATCCTGACGCGCAGCGACGGGCTCCGACCCGTGGCGCCTGATCTGCGATAATGCTCCGCTCGGGTGCCGCAATGGCGCCTGTCGCAGGCAGTGCGACGCCCCCACGCCAGTCTGGCCAGGCGCCGGCGGATATCCCCCGTTTCTCCACGGCTTATCCACAGGCTTGTCCATGGTCGCCGGGGTCGGCGCATGCCTACACTCGTCTGGCCCACTTTTGCAGGAAACACCGCAGCATGTCCGCTCGTCCCGGCTTCCGTTCCAACCGCAGAGAGCGCGGTGATGGCTTCGATCGCGATCGCGACGAGTCGCGCATCGACCAGTTGCGGGTACCGCCGCATTCGGTGGAAGCCGAGCAGGCGGTGCTGGGGGGGCTGATGCTGGCGCCCGAAGCGTATGACCGGGTCAATGACCAGCTGACCGAAGGCGACTTCTACCGTCGCGACCACCAGATGATCTATCGGGCGATCCGCGAGCTCTCCGAGCGCGAGCGTCCGTTCGATGCGGTGACCCTGGGCGAGTGGTTCGAGTCGCAGGGCAAGATGGAACTGGTGGGCGACGGTGCCTATCTGATCGAACTGGCCAGTACCACGCCGTCGGCTGCCAACATCGTGGCCTACGCCGAGATCGTGCGTGACAAGGCAGTGTTGCGCCAGCTGATCCAGGTGGGCACCGACATCGTCAACGACGGTTTCCAGCCCGAAGGCCGCGACAGCAGCGAGCTGCTGGCCTCGGCGGAAAAGAGCGTGTTCGCCATTGCCGAACAGGGCGCACGTGGTCGCACCGATTTCGTGGCCATGCCCGGTGCGCTGAAGGATGCATTCGAGGAGCTGCGCAATCGCTTCGAGAACGGCGGCAACATCACCGGCCTGCCGACCGGGTACACCGATTTCGATGCGATGACCGCCGGCCTGCAGCCGACCGATCTGATCATCCTCGCGGCGCGCCCGGCCATGGGCAAGACCACCTTCGCGCTGAACATCGCCGAGTACGCGGCGATCAAGTCGAAGAAGGGCGTGGCGGTGTTCTCGATGGAAATGTCGGCATCGCAGCTGGCGATGCGCCTGATTTCCTCCAATGGCCGCATCAACGCGCAGCGCCTGCGTACCGGCCAGCTGGAAGACGAGGACTGGAGCCGCGTCACCAGCGCGATCAAGATGCTGAAGGAAACCAAGATCTTCATCGACGATACGCCGGGCGTGTCGCCGGAAGTGCTGCGCTCCAAGTGCCGCCGCCTCAAGCGCGAGCATGACCTCGGCCTGATCGTGATCGACTACCTGCAGCTGATGAGCGTGCCCGGCAACAGCGAAAACCGCGCGACCGAAATCTCGGAGATCTCGCGTTCGTTGAAGGGCCTGGCCAAGGAATTGAATGTGCCGGTGATCGCGCTGTCACAGCTCAACCGCTCGCTGGAAACGCGTACCGACAAGCGCCCGGTGATGGCCGACCTTCGCGAGTCGGGCGCAATCGAGCAGGACGCGGACATGATCGTGTTCATCTACCGCGACGACTACTACAACAAGGAAAACTCGCCGGACAAGGGCCTGGCCGAGATCATCATCGGCAAGCACCGTGGTGGCCCGACCGGCTCGTGCAAGCTGAAGTTCTTCGGCGAGTACACCCGCTTCGACAACCTGGCCCACGATTCGGTCGGCTCGTTCGAATAACGGCCATGCCGGCCGCTGGCCGGCAATCGCCTTCCGGACGGTAAACCATTCGGAACGCAAGGATTCCGCATGTGGCGTGTAAATGACATGTAACGCGCCGCTTCTACGATTCCGCCGCTGCTGCCCTTCGACGCCGCCCTTCGGCGTCCAGCGTGCCCAAGGAATCCGCCTCCATGTCGTCCCACGCTCCGCTTCGCCGCAATCTGCTGGCCCTGCTGGTCTGTGCTTCGCTGCCGTCGCTCGCTGCCGCTGAAACCGCCCCCGCCCCCGACGCACCGTCGGCGACCACCCTCGATTCGATCTCGGTGATCGGCCGCGGTGAAGCCCGCCAGGTGCAGCGCGTGACCGCCGAGGACATGAAGATCCTGCCGCCCGGTGCGAACCCACTGAAGCTGCTGGCCAGCAAGCCGGGCGTTCACTTCGAGTCGGCCGATGCCACCGGCGCCTACGAATGGTCCACCACCATCAGCCTGCGTGGCTTCAACCAGAGCCGCCTGGGCTACACGCTCGATGGCATCCCGCTGGGCAACATGGCCTATGGCAACAGCAACGGCCTGCACATCAGCCGTGCCGTGATCAGCGAGAACCTGGGCGGAGCCGAAGTGTCCACCGGCATCGGCGCGCTGGGTACGCCGTCCACCAGCAACCTCGGTGGCGTGTTCCAGTTCTATTCGATCGATCCGTCCACCGAGTACGGCGTGGTGCTGGCGCAGGGCTTCGGCAGCGACAGCGCGCGGCGCAGCTATGCGCGCCTGGAGACGGGTGAGCACCAGGGCTTTGCGGCCTACCTGTCCGGCGTGTACTCCGAAGGCGACAAGTGGAAGGGCAAGGGCTCGCAGGAGCTGAAACAGTTCAACGGCAAGGCCACCTACAATTTCGGAACGGACAGCAGGATCACCGCGCTGTTCAACGCCTCGCGCCGCGTCGAGGCGGACTACCAGGACCTGTCGCTGGAGATGATCGATCGCCTTGGCTGGGACTGGGACAACTACGCGCCGGACTGGGATCGTGCCGTCGCCGCCGCGCGCGGCAGGTTCACGGGCGGCGTCAACAGCCCCTGGGATGCGTACTACTCCGGCCACGGCCTGCGCAACGATGACCTTTCCAGCATCGCCGGCGATTTCGGCCTGAACGAGTCGATGCGGCTGAAGGTCAACGTCTACAACCACAGCAACCGTGGCCAGGGCCACTGGTTCAGCCCGTCCAATCCGTCCAACCCGGGCACCGGTCGCGAGATTCCGATCTCGATCCGCACCACCGAGTACGCGATCGACCGTACCGGCGTGACCTCGGCGTTCACCTGGAACGTCGGCGGCCACGACCTGGAAGCCGGCCTCTGGTACGAGGACAACGGCCACAGCGTGCAGCGCAACTTCTACTACATCGACGGCCCGGTCACCGATGACTTCTTCCTGCGCAACCCGGACCAGCGCGTGTGGCACCAGCGCTACACCACCATTACCCGCCAGTTCTACGTGCAGGACCGCTTCCGCCTGTTCGATGACCGGCTGACCATCGACATCGGTGCGAAGTCGCCGCACACCCGCACCCGCGTGCGCACGCCACTGGGCAGCTATGCCAACAACAGCAGCCTGACTTCGAAGAAGGGCCTGCTGCCTCAGGCGGGTTTCAACTTCAAGCTCAACGAAGGCAACGAGATCTTCGGTTCGTTCGCCAGGAACATCGCCGCCTACGCGTTGGGCGTGGGCAGCCCGTTCAACGTGCCGCAGGCGGCGTTCGATGCCAGCGCGCAGGACTTGAAGCCGGAACAGTCACGCACCCTGGAAATGGGCTGGCGCGGCTACGGGAAGGGCTATGAAGCCTCGGTTGCGGTGTACGACGTCAAGTTCGACAACCGCCTGCTGGCGATCGCCCAGTGCGTGGGCATCCTCGGCTGCCCGGCGCTGTTCTCCAACGTCGGTTCGGTGACCAGCCGCGGCGCCGAGGCGACACTGCAGCTGAAGCCGATGCAGGACCTGGCCTGGTCCAACGCGCTGTCCTGGAATGACAGCACCTACGACAACGACTACGTGAACAATGGCGTGGTGCCGACCCGCGGCAAGAAGACCGTCGACACCCCCGAATGGATGTTCGCCAGCACCCTGGCCTGGACCCCGGGCCCCTGGGACATGCGCCTGTCGGCCAACCACGTCGGCAAGCGCTACGTGACCTATACCAACGACGCGTCGGTGCCGAGCTACTGGCTGGTCAATGCCTCCGTGGCCTATGACTTCGGCGCGCTGGGCCCGGCGCAGAACCTGACCATGGCGCTGAACCTGACCAACCTGACCGACAAGCGCTACCTGTCTTCGATCAACACCAACGGCACCTACGCCGCCGACCCGACCCGCAGCCTGGCGACCATGCAGGTCGGCGCGCCGCGCCAGGTGATGGCCACCGCCACCGTGCGCTTCTGATGCGCGGGCCTGTGGATCCGGAACGCCGTCGTCGCCTGCTGCGCATGGCGTGGCAGGGCACGGGGGCGGCGATCGCGCTGGCGGCGATGCCGGGGCTGGCCACGGCCGGCCCACGGCCGCGGCTGGGGGGTGATCCGTTCACCCTTGGTGTCGCCGCCGGTGATCCGGATCCACAGGGGGCCGTGTTGTGGACGCGGCTGGCGCCGGACCCGCTCAACGGCGGCGGCATGCCGTCGCGGGCGGTGCCGGTGCGCTGGTTCGTGGCCGAAGACGCCGGCATGCGCCGGCTGGTACAGCGGGGCGTCGCTGCCGCGGTGCCGGAGCTGGCCCATTCGGTGCACGTGGAGGTCAATGGCCTGCGCCCGGGCCGCGACTACTACTACCGCTTCGCCTGCGATGGCGATGAGGAAAGCGCGGTCGGCCACTTCCGCACCGCGTCGCTACCGGACACGCAGCTGCAGCAGCTGCGGCTGGCCCTGTGCACCTGCCAGGCCTGGAACAGTGGCTACTATCCGGTGCTGCGCGATATCGCACGGAGCGATGTCGACCTCGTGCTGCATGCCGGCGACTACCTGTATGAATACAGCCCGCTGCAGAACGTGCGTGGCACCATGCTGGACGCGGCGCGTTTCAGTGGCGAGACGGTGAGCCTGGAGCGCTACCGTGACCAGTACGCGCTGTACAAGCTCGACCCGGATCTGCAGGCGGCCCATGCCGCACACGCCTTCGCGGTGATCTGGGACGATCACGAGGTGCAGAACGACTACTCGGGCATCCATCCGGAGAAGCCCAGCGTGTCGATCGAGGACTTCATCGTTCGCCGCGCGGCGGCCTACCGCGCGTTCTACGAACACCTGCCGATGCGCAGCACGCCTGCGGGCAATGGCGGCCTGCGCGTGCACCGGCGCCTGCGTTACGGCGATCTGGCACAGCTGACCCTGCTCGACTGCCGCCAGTTCCGCCCGGCCAATCCCTGCGGTGTGGGCGAGTCACCGCGCTGCGAAGCGGCGCTGGATCCGCGCATGAGCATGCTCGGCACGGGGCAGGAAGCGTGGTTCACGCAGTCGATGGCCGCCGCGCAGGGCACGCGCTGGAACGTGGTGGTGCAGCAGCTGCTGATGTCGCAGCTGCGGCTGGACGGCGGCACGCCACGCGAGCGCTTCTGGAACGACGCCTGGGATGGCTATCCCGCCGCACGCAGGCGTCTGCTGCAGGCGATGCAGGCGGGCGGGCAGGGCAATGCCATCGTGCTGGGCGGCGACTGGCATTCCACCTTCGTCAATGACCTGAAGCTGGATTTCGACGCGGCCAGCGCGCCGGTCGTGGCCACCGAATTCATCGCCCCGGCGATCAGCAGTGGCGGCGACGACACGCCGTACGGGCCGTACTACGGGCCATCGATTCCGCAGAATCCGCATATCCGCTATTTCGACGGCGACCGCCGCGGCTGGTGGGAGCTGCAGCTGAACCGGCAGACCGTGGACGCCGAGCTCCGCTTCGCCGACAGCGTGCTGCGCCCGGATGCCGCAGTGCGTACCGCGGCGCGATTCCAGGTGACCCATGGCCGCCCGGGCGCGGTGCAGCTCCTGTAGAGCCGAGCCCACGCTCGGCTGTCGCGCGCAGCGCGGGTTTTCTGTGATCGCAACGAAGAGCAGCCGAGCGCGGGCTCGGCTCTACAACGACGGCCCTGCACCGGATTTCATCGCCCCCAGCCCGGGTTTCGTCGCAAACCGTTTGCCGGCGGCGAGGGCAGGGCGCCAAGGTGTCCGCAGGCGGCAGGGTGCCGCCCCAAGGAGACCGTGATGAAGACCCTGTTCGCGCTCGGTGTGTGGTGCCTGCTGTTCGTGCTGTGCTGGCCGCTGGCGATCCTCGCCCTGATCGCCTGGCCGCTCGTGTGGCTGCTGAGCCTGCCGTTCCGCCTGGTCGGCATCACCTTCTCGGCGTTGTTCGCCTTCCTGCGCGCGCTGTTCATGCTGCCGGCGCGGTTGCTTGGCGGCCGGGCGGTTCCCGCATGAGGAGGGTGCTGCTGGCCGGTCTGGTCCTGTTGCCAGGCCCGGTGCTGGCCGCACCCCGGTACCCCCGTCGGCGTGGCTGGAGCGCGAGCAGAGCGCTGCGGCTGACGAAGCCAATGCAGCGGCGGTCCCTGCGCCGAAAGCCGAGGCGCGCTGCCGGGTGGTCAAGCAATGGAAGGCCGGCGATACGGTGGTACAGCACAGGGTCTGTGAGGATCCACCGAAGAAGCCGGCTGGAAAGGTGTAGCGCCGAGCCCATGCTCGGCGGCCTTTGCAGGGCAGCCGAGCGTGGGCTCGGCGCTACAGGGAAACGGGCAACAAAAAACCCCGCCGGGGCGGGGTTTTTCGTCTGCAGGTGAGTGCCGACCAACGGTCGGCACCTACCATGATGCCGATCAGTTCGCCTTGTGGATGGCGCGCTTGCTGACCGCCATCGCCGCGTCGTGGACCACTTCCGACAGCGACGGGTGGGCGTGGCAGATGCGGGCCAGGTCATCGGCCGAACCGCTGAACTCCATGGTCAGCACGCCTTCGTGCACCAGCTCGGAGACGTTGGCGCCGACCAGGTGCATGCCGAGGATGCGATCGGTTTCGGCATGGGCCAGAATCTTCACGAAGCCTGCCGGCTCGATCATCGCCACGGCACGGCCGTTGGCGGCGAACGGGAAGCTGCCGGCCTTGTACGGAATGCCTTCGGCCTTCAGCTGCGCTTCGGTCTTGCCGACCCAGGCCAGTTCCGGTTCGGTGTAGATGACCCACGGGATGGTGTCGAAGTTGACGTGGCCCGGCAGGCCGGCGATCAGCTCAGCCACCGCGATGCCTTCCTCGAAGCCCTTGTGCGCCAGCATCGGGCCGCGCACGCAGTCGCCGACTGCCCACACACCGTTGACGCCGGTGTGGCAGTGCGCATCGACTTCGATCTGGCCGCGCTCGTTGATCTTGACGCCGGTGCCTTCGGCCAGCAGGCCCTTGGTGGCGGCGCGACGACCAACGGCCACCAGCAGCTTGTCCACGGTCAGGGTCTTTTCGCCTTCCGCGTCGGTGTAGGTGACGATGACTTCCTTCTTCTTGCCCTTGCCGGTGATCTCGGTCTTGGAGACCTTGGCATTGAGCTTGATGTCCAGGCCCTGCTTCTTGAATTCCTTGGCAGCCGCCTTGGCCACTTCGGCATCGGCAGCCGCCAGGAACTCCGGCATGGCTTCCAGGATGGTGACTTCAGCGCCCAGGCGCTTCCACACGCTGCCCAGTTCCAGGCCGATCACGCCGGCGCCGATCACGGCCAGGCGGTTCGGCACTTCGGTGAAGTCCAGGCCGCCAACGTTGTCGACGATGGTCTCGCCGTCGAACTTGGCGAACGGCAGTTCGATCGAATCCGAACCGGCCGCGATGATGACGTTGGTGCCCTTCAGCTCGACGATGGAACCGTCATGCTGGGTGACCTTGACCACGTTGCCCGGCTGCAGTTCACCGAAGCCGTAGTAGGCGGCGACCTTGTTGGCCTTGAACAGCATGCCGATGCCGCCGGTGAACTGCTTGACGATCTTGTCCTTGCGGCCAACCATCGCCTCGACGTCGATCTTGGCATCCTTGAAGCTGATGCCGTGGTCGCCAAAGATGTGGCCCATGTTCCAGAACTGGCGCGAGGAATCCAGCAGCGCCTTGGACGGGATGCAGCCCACGCGCAGGCAGGTGCCGCCGAGGGCCGGCTTGCCGTCCTTGCCCAGCGCTGCATCGATGCAGGCGGTCTTCAGGCCCAGCTGGGCCGCGCGGATGGCAGCGTGGTAACCGGCCGGGCCGGCACCGATGACGACGACGTCGAATTGTTCAGCCATTGAATTATTCCTTGATGCATTACCAGAACCCCTCCGCGCAGGCGCGGAGGGGCGGGAGGTGTCTTACAGGCCGAACAGCATGCGGCCCGGGTTTTCCAGCTGGTTCTTGATGTCCACCAGGAACTGCACCGAGTCCTTGCCGTCGATGATGCGGTGGTCGTAGGACAGCGCCAGGTACATCATCGGCGCGATCACGACCTGGCCGTTCTGGGCGATCGGACGCTCCTTGATGGCGTGCATGCCCAGGATGGCGCTCTGCGGCGGGTTGATGATCGGGGTCGACAGCAGCGAACCGAAGGTGCCGCCGTTGGTCACGGTGAAGGTGCCGCCCTGCAGTTCTTCCAGGCCCAGCTTGCCGTCTCGGGCCTTCTTGGCGTAGTCGGCGATGGTCTTCTCGATGTCGGCGAACGACATGCGCTCGACGTTGCGCAGCACCGGCGTGACCAGGCCCTTCTCGGTCGAGACGGCGATCGAGATGTCCGAGTAGCCGTGATAGATGATGTCGTCGCCGTCGATCGAGGCGTTGACCAGCGGGAAGCGCTGCAGCGCGTTGGCGGCGGCCTTCACGAAGAAGCTCATGAAGCCCAGCTTGATGCCGTGTGCCTTGACGAACTCGTCCTGCAGTTCCTTGCGCGCCGCCGACACCTTGGACAGGTCGACTTCGTTGAAGGTGGTCAGCATCGCGGTGGAGTTCTTCGACTCCATCAGGCGCTCGGCGATGCGCTTGCGGATGCGGGTCATCGGCACGCGCTCTTCCGGGCGTGCGCCACCGGCCTTGCCGGCGCCGCCGTTGCGGGCGAAGTTGACGATGTCTTCCTTGGTGACCGCGCCGCGACGGCCGGTGCCGTCGACATCGGCCGGGTTCACGCCTTCAGTGATGGCGGTGAAGCGGGCGCCCGGCGGCAGCGCATCGGCGGCCGACTTGGCGGCCGGGGCCGGCGCAGCGGCAGCGGCCGGAGCCGGAGCGGCGGCGGCCGGAGCAGCGGCCGGAGCGGCCTCGGCGGTCGGTGCCGGAGCAGCTGCAACGGCGCCTTCCTCGATGATCGCCACGACCTGGCTGGAGGTCACGGTCGAGCCTTCGGCGAACTTGATTTCCTTCAGCACGCCGTCGACCGGCGACGGCACTTCCAGGACGACCTTGTCGGTTTCCAGGTCAAGCAGGTTTTCGTCGCGCTTGACGGCGTCGCCCACCTTCTTGTGCCAGGTGGCGATGGTGCCGTCGGCGACGGATTCGGGCAGTACCGGGGCTTTGACTTCGGTGGCCATTGCGGGAGCTTCCTGGTTTGTCTTCTAAATAGGGGGAGGATTATTCAGCGAACGTGTCGTTGAACGGGTTGACCAGTGCGTCGGCGATCAGCTGCTGCTGCTCGCGGACGTGGTCAGCCATGTGACCGGCAGCCGGCGAGGCCGAACGTGCGCGACCGGCGTAGTGCAGGTTCTGGCCATCGGCCAGGCAGAACTGCAGATGGTGGCGGATCTGGTACCACGCGCCCTGGTTCTGCGGTTCTTCCTGCGTCCACACCACGTCGGTGGCCTTGCCGTACTTCTTCAGTTCGGCCGCCAGCAGCGCACGCGGGAACGGATACAGCTGCTCCACGCGGATGATCGCCACGTCGTCCTGGCCACGCTTGATCTGGTCCTCCAGCAGGTCGTAATAGACCTTGCCCGAGCACAGCACCACGCGCTTGACCTTCTTGGCGTCTGCGTTGGCGTCGCCGATCAGGTGCTGGAACTCGCCGTTGGCCAGCTCGTCCAGGGTCGACACGGCCAGCTTGTGGCGCAGCAGCGACTTCGGCGACATCACCACCAGCGGCTTGCGGGTGGTCATGTGCAGCTGGCGACGCAGCATGTGGAAGGCCTGGGCCGGGGTCGACGGCACGACCACCAGCATGTTCTCCAGCGCGCACAGCTGCAGGAAGCGCTCCAGGCGCGCCGAGCTGTGTTCCGGGCCTTGCCCTTCATAGCCATGCGGCAGCAGCAGGGTCAGGCCGGAAATGCGGCCCCACTTGGCTTCACCGGCGGCGATGAACTGGTCGATCACCACCTGGGCACCGTTGGCGAAGTCGCCGAACTGGCCTTCCCAGATGCACAGCGTGTTCGGATCGGTGGTGGAGAAGCCGTACTCGTAGGCCATCACCGCTTCTTCGCTCAGCAGCGAATCGATGACGGTGGCCTTCTCCGGCGAATCCACCAGCTGCCGCAGCGGCATGTAGTAGTTGTCGGTCTTCTGGTCGTGCAGGATCGCGTGGCGATGCGTGAACGTACCGCGGCCCACGTCCTGGCCGACCAGGCGCAGTGCATGGCCTTCGTCGAGCAGGGTGGCGTAGGCCAGGTTCTCGGCAAAGCCCCAGTCGCCCGGGATCTCGCCGGCGGCCATCTTGCGGCGGTCGTCATAGACCTTGGCCACGCGCGAGTGCAGCTGCACTTCATCGGGAATGGTGTTGATCAGCTTGGCCAGCTCGACCAGCTTGTTCTTCTCGACCTTGGTCGAGACCGGGTCGGACAGCTTGCCTTCCAGCAGCTTCGGCCAATCGACGAACAGCGGGCTGCTCGGCGGGGTCTTCTCGACCTTGGCCAGCTCGGTGGTCACTTCACCGGCGTCCAGCTTCTCGCGGTAGGCATCGACCATCGCCTTGCCGGCGCCGGCGGCGATCACGCCCGCCTTTTCCAGCTGCTCGGCGTACATCTCGCGGGTGGTCGGGTGCTTGCGGATCACCTGGTACATCAGCGGCTGGGTGATCGCCGGTTCGTCGGCCTCGTTGTGGCCCCAGCGGCGGTAGCACATCAGGTCGATGACCACGTCCTTGGCGAACGTCTGGCGGAATTCGAAGGCCAGCTGTGCGGCGAACACCACTGCTTCCGGGTCATCGCCGTTCACGTGCAGCACCGGCGCGGCGATCATCTTCGCCACGTCGGTGGCATAGCGCGTGGAACGCGTATCCAGCGGGTTGGAGGTGGTGAAGCCGACCTGGTTGTTGACCACGATGTGCACGGTGCCGCCGACGGCGAAGCCGCGGGCCTGTGACATCTGGAACAGTTCCATGACCACGCCCTGGCCGGAGAAGGCCGCGTCGCCGTGGATCAGGATCGGCATGACCTGCTTGCGCGCGGTGTCCTTGCGGCGCTCCTGGCGCGAACGCACGGAACCGGCCACGACCGGGTCGGCGATTTCCAGGTGCGACGGGTTGAACGCCAGCGCCAGGTGCACCGGGCCGCCATCGGTGGCGACGTCGGCGGAGAAGCCCATGTGGTACTTCACGTCGCCGGCCGAGGCGTGCTCGTCGTGCTCGAACTTGCCTTCGAACTCGTCGAACAGCTTGCGCGGGTTCTTGCCCAGGGTGTTGACCAGCACGTTCAGGCGGCCACGGTGGGCCATGCCGATCACCACATCCTTGACGCCATCCTTGCCGGCGTTGCGGATGATGGTGTCCATCATCGGGATCAGCGAATCGCCGCCTTCCAGCGAGAACCGCTTCTGGCCGACGTACTTGGTGTGCAGGTAGCGCTCCAGGCCTTCGGCCGCAGTCAGGCGCTCCAGGGTGCGGCGCTGGGTGTCAGCGTCCAGCTGGTAGTTGCCACCGGCCGCTTCCAGCTTCTTGTAGATCCACTGGCGCTGCTCGACCTCGGAGATGTGCATGAACTCCGCACCGATCGAGCCGGTGTAGGTCGCCTTCAGGCGTGCCAGCAGGTCGCGCAGCTTCATGCGCGGCTGGCCGCCGACGCCGCCGGTGCTGAACTCGCTGTTGAGGTCGGCATCGGACAGGCTGTGGAACGGCAGGCCCAGATCCGGGGTATTGACCGGTGCGGCCAGGCCCAGCGGATCGAGGCGGGCGTCCAGGTGGCCGCGCGAACGGTAGGCGGTGATCAGACGACCGACATTGCGCTCGCGCTCGTCGCCTGCACCGTTACCGGTACCGGCCTTCAGCGCATCCTTGGCCGCGTCCGCAATGTGGGAGATGACGGCCGAGTGCGGAATGTCACCTGCTTCGCGGCCCTTGAAGCCGTCGAAGTAGGTTTTCCATTTGGGATCGACACTATCCGGGGAGACCAGGTACTGCTCGTACAGGTCCTCGACATAGGAGGCGTTGCCGCCGGCGAGTTGCGAAGATTGCGCAAACTGCTTCAGTTGATTGTCCACGATGGAGGGTGTTGATTCGCTTTGTGGGGTATGGCTTCAGAAGGACCCGGCAGGAAGATGAATAGCCCTGCGCGGGCGCGTTCAAACAGCCAAATTGTACCCCCAACCGGACACGAAGGGGCACCACCACAGGTATCCCGCGTCCGCCGATGCCGGTTCCAGACAGGTTCGGTCGGCTGTGCCGACTCAGATGCCGAGCGCACGCAGTTCGCTGCAGACGCGCGAACGGTCCCAGACACGCTGCAATTGCTGCTCGAACGGCTGCGAACGTGCTGGCAGCGCGATGCCGGCCTCGCCGTCGAGGCGATGGCCGATCAGACGAAAGTAGAAGTCGCCCGCATCGTTGAGCAGGCAGGCCGAGGCCAGCGCGCGGTCGACCGGATCGCTGACCTCGCGGAACTGGACCACGCTGGGCAGGCGCTGGGCCAGCGCCAGCAGCGGCGACCCGGCAGACGCGATCGCGGCGGCGTCGTGCACGATCACCCGCAGCTGCTTGTCGTGGCGGGCGGTGACGAAGCGGCGCAGGGCGGACTGTGCCGGGGGCGCGTCGAGCAGCCCCGGGTCCAGTTGGCGGCTGTGCAGCCACAGCTGGCGACGGGCGCGGTGGATGATGGCCGTGGTGATCGCCACCGCCTCGACGCGGCTGTCGATGGCGCTGGCCACGCCCAGCCGGCGGCGCATCTGCTGGTGTCCGATGCCGGCTTCCTCGAACACCTCGCCCTCGGGCAGGAAGCCCTGGCGTGCATAGAAATCGCGCGCGGGCAGCTGGGCGTGCAGGTGCAGTTCGGCCAGGCCGAGCCGGCGCCCGGCTTCGACCAGGGCCGCCAGCAGGGCCTCGCCGACCCCGTTGCTGCGATGGGTGGCCAGCACGGCCATGCGGCCGATGCGGCCGTCCGGAGCCAGCCTGCCGGTGCCGACCGGCTGGCCGTCACTGTCCAGCGCCAGCACATGGGCACTGACCGGGTCCAGCGCATCGCGTTCCAGCTCGGCGGCGATGCCCTGTTCCTGCACGAACACGCGTTGGCGCACGTCGTGGATGGCAACGTGGGCGTCGGCGTGGCTGACCTGCTGGACCCGGATCATGACGATGGCTCAGGCCCGGCCGGTGCTGTCGTCTTCGTCGTCGTCCTCGAAGTTGACGATGACCTCGATACCGTCGTCGTGCACGGTCACGGAGTGGACATCGTCGGACACCGCGTCGGCGTCGATCGCCTCGACGCGGTCGCGGCCTTCGACGACCTCGCCGAGCACCACGGCATCCTCGCTGTCTTCCTCGTCTTCGGCCTCGTACACCTCATTCGGGTCGATCAGCTGGAACACACCCCCGACCAGCAGCTGCTGGACCACGGCACGGCCCTTGTCGGACAGGCCGCGATAGGCGGCGGCGTCGAGCTGCTCGGCGCCGGCCAGTCGCTGCGCGTCCTTCACCGGCAGCGCGAAGTCCTGGCCGCTGACATACAGGCTGGCGCCACGCTTGGCCCGGCGCCAGGCCAGGCGGGCCCACGGGTGGCGCTGCAGCAGCATGCCCGAGGCCAGCGCTTCGACCACTTGCTCCGCGGCCGGCGCAGCCTGGTGGGCCATCACTTCGCCGGCGGCGCGGTAGGTGGTGATGAAGCGGCCGAACCAGTCACCCAGCTTGTCCGGGTCGTTCATGCGGATGGCGTTGAGGGCGGCGATCACCCGCGCCATCGCCACCGTGTCGATTTCGTTCGGGTCGGCCGGCACCTTCAGGTCGGCATCCTGGTAGCGGATGTTCTCATCGGCATCGGCGATCAGGGTGTCCAGATAGTCGCTGATCAGCTCGGCAGAAGACGGCGCACGCATGCCGAACGAGAAGGTCAGGCAGGGGTCTTCGGCGACGCCGTGGTGCGGCACGTTCGGCGGCAGGTACAGCATGTCGCCCGGCGCCAGCACCCAGTCGTGGGTGGGCTTGAACACCTTCAGCAGTTTCAGCTCCACGTCCGGGCGGAAGCCCAGCGGCGGCTGCCTGCCCTTGATCGATTCGCTCGCATCGATCTGCCAGCGACGGTGGCCGTGGGCCTGCAGCAGGAACACGTCGTACTGATCGACATGGGCGCCGACCGAGCCGCCGGTGGCGGCGAAGCTGATCATCACGTCATCCATGCGCCAGCGCGGCAGGAAGCTGAAGTGCTCGATCAGGGCGCGCACGTCCGGGTCCCACTTGTCCACGTCCTGCACCAGCAGGGTCCAGTCGTGGTCGGGCAGGGCGGGGAACACGTCTTCCTGGAACGGGCCGGTGCGCACGCGCCAGCCGTCCTGGGCCTTGTCGTGCTCGATCAGGCGCGCCAGCACACCTTCCTCGCAGGCCAGCCCGGCCAGGTCTTCCGGCTGTACCGGGGTCTGGAAATCCGGGAAGGCATTGCGGATCAGCAGCGGGCGCTTCTGCCAGAAGTCGCGCAGGAAGGTGGCCGGCGCCATGCCGAGCGGCTGGCCAGGGCGGGCGGTGACTTCGATCAGGGGGGCGGAGGACTTGCGGGCGGCCATGGGGGAATCCTTGCAGCGGAAAGCGGGAGGGGCGGCGTGGCGAGCCGCCAAGGGTTCCATTGTCCGCCGTTCGTCGGGATTGCGCACGTGCGGTGGTTTGTCGCGGGGTGTCCGGCCAACGGCGGAGCCCCTCGTCGCGGGTGACAGTTTCCTGCGCGGCCCGCCACGGAATGGAAGAAGAAGATCAAAGGCAACAGCGGGTCGCGCGCTGCGCTTGCTCATGCCCTTGTAGAGCCGAGCCCACGCTCGGCTTGCTGTTGCCCACGCCCAAAAGCAGCCGAGCACGGGCTCGGCTCTACAAAAGACCCTCAAACAAAGACGGACGCGGCGAAGCCGCGTCCCTCTTTCAAATTCCGTCCCGACAACCCAATGCTCTTCGATCCGTCACCGGGAATCTGCCAGAGGTGGGGCGGGAGGGGCCAGCGGGACCGTTGGCGCCATGGATGGCGCCATCGAGCCCCCATGGATGGGTTCACGGCGTGTCCCGCTGGCCCCTCCCGCCCCACCCAGCTAGCAGCAATCCAGAGCCGCTCTTGACGTTGCTATTGCCGTTGCCGTTGCCGTTGCCTGCCGCAGGCAGCGCCCGCGGCCGCCGCCGCAAAGGAATCCCCTTAAATCTTCTTCGCCAGCGACTCAGCCAGGCCGGTGTAGCTGCCCGGGGTCATCTCCAGCAGGCGCTGCTTCGCATCCGTCGGCAGCTCCAGCCCCTGCACGAACGCACGCATCGACTCGGCGGTGATGCCCTGGCCCCGGGTCAGCGCCTTCAGCTGCTCGTACGGGTTCGGCAGGCCGTGGCGGCGCATCACCGTCTGCACGGCCTCGGCCAGCACTTCCCAGGCCGCGTCCAGATCGGCGTCCAGGCGCTGCGGGTTCACTTCCAGCTTGCCCAGGCCCTTGGCCAGCGAATCCAGTGCCACCTGGCTGTGGCCGAACGCGGTGCCCAGCGCACGCAGCACGGTGGAATCGGTCAGGTCACGCTGCCAGCGGCTGATCGGCAGCTTCGCGCTGAAGTGCTCGAACAGCGCGTTGGCGATGCCGAAGTTGCCTTCCGCATTCTCGAAATCGATCGGGTTGACCTTGTGCGGCATCGTCGACGAACCAACTTCGCCTTCCTTCAGGCGCTGCTTGAAGTAGCCCAGCGAAACGTAGCCCCAGATGTCACGGGCCAGGTCGATCAGGATGATGTTGGCGCGGCGTGCGGCATCACCGATCTCGGCGATGTTGTCGTGCGGCTCGATCTGCGTGGTGTACGGGTTGAACACCAGGCCCAGGCCGGTCACGAAGCGCTCGGCGAAGGCTGGCCAGTCCACGTCCGGGTAGCTGGCGATGTGGGCGTTGTAGTTGCCCACCGCGCCGTTGATCTTGCCGGTCAGTTCGACCGCGGCAATCTGCCGGCGCTGGCGCTCCAGGCGCGCGACTACGTTGGCCAGCTCCTTGCCCAGGGTGGTCGGCGAGGCGGTCTGGCCGTGGGTGCGCGACAGCATCGGCTGGCCAGCCTCGGCGTGGGCCAGGGTGCGCAGGGTGCTGGCGATGCCGTCCAGGGTCGGCAACAGCACCTCGCGGCGCGCCTGTTCCAGCATCAGGCCGTAGCTGAGGTTGTTGATGTCTTCGCTGGTGCAGGCGAAATGCACGAATTCCAGCGCCGGGGCCAGCTCGGCGTCGTCCTTCAGCTGTTCCTTGATGAAGTACTCCACCGCCTTGACGTCATGGTTGGTGGTGCGCTCGATCTCCTTCACGCGCGCGGCCTGGGCCGGGCTGAAGCTGGCGGCCAGCGCGCGCAGGCGGGCGATGGCAGCGTCGGAGAACGGAGCCAGTTCGACGATGCCCGGCTCGGCGGCCAGGGCCAGCAGCCATTCCACCTCGACCGTGATGCGGGCCTTGATCAGGCCGTACTCGGAGAAGATCGGGCGCAGGGCGTCGACCTTGCCGGCATAGCGGCCATCGAGCGGGGACAGGGCGAGCAGGGCGGAATCGGACATGTCGGCAGGGCTGGGACGAGCGGCGGGGCCGATATTCTACGACGTGCCGGCGGGGCGTGCCCTGTAGAGCCGAGCCCACGCTCGGCTGCTTCGGAGAATCCGGCGCCCCGCGGGCAGCCGAGCATGGGCTCGGCTCTACAACACGGCCCTGCGGACGGAACGATCTGGCCCGTCCTCGTCATCCCACGCTGCGGGCAAGGGAGTATCGTTGGCGCAGCCGCCAGCCCGGGAAGCGACACCCTGCCAGCCGCCGCTTCCCTTTCCCCAACTGAAGTAGTGCGGAGTTGATGCAATGAGCAGAGCTGCAAGCAAGGGTTTCAGAATCGAACACGACAGCATGGGCGAGCTGCAGGTGCCTGCCGACGCCCTCTGGGGCGCGCAGACCCAGCGTGCCGTGCAGAATTTCCCGGTGTCGGGCCAGCGCATGCCGCGCGGTTTCATCCGTGCCCTGGGCCTGGTCAAGGGCGCTGCCGCTGGCGTCAACGCCGAGCTGGGCCATCTGCCCAAGAACGTGGCCAAGGCCATCCAGACCGCTGCCGCCGAAGTGGCCGCCGGCACCTGGGACGCGCAGTTCCCGATCGACGTCTACCAGACCGGTTCTGGCACGTCCTCGAACATGAATGCCAACGAGGTCATCGCCACCCTGGCCAACCGTGCCGGCAAGGCGGGCAAGACCGCGGTGCACCCCAATGACCACGTCAACCAGGGGCAGAGCTCCAATGACGTGATCCCGACCGCGTTGCGCGTATCGGCGGTACTGGCGGCACATGAGCAGCTGCTGCCGGCGCTGGTGCACCTGCGCAAGACCCTCGACAAGAAGGGCCGCAGCCTGCGCAAGGTGGTCAAGACCGGCCGCACGCACCTGATGGATGCGATGCCGCTGACCTTCGAGCAGGAGTTCGGCGCATGGTCGGCACAGCTGGCCTCGGCACAGGAACGCATCGAAGACAGCCTCAAGCGTGTGCGCCGGCTGCCGCTGGGCGGCACCGCCATCGGTACCGGCATCAATGCCGACCCGCGCTTCGGCGCGCAGGTGGCCAAGGCGTTGAAGCAGCAGACCGGGTTCAAGTTCGACAGCGCCGAGAACAAGTTCGAGGGCCTGGCCGCGCAGGATGACGCGGTGGAACTGTCGGGCCAGCTCAATGCACTGGCGGTGGCGCTGATCAAGATCGCCAACGATCTTCGCTGGATGAACGCCGGTCCGCTGGCCGGGCTGGGCGAGATCGAACTGCCGGCGCTGCAGCCGGGCAGCTCGATCATGCCGGGCAAGGTCAACCCGGTGATTCCGGAAGCGACGGTGATGGCCTGCGCGCAGGTGATCGGCCACCACACCGCGATCACCGTGGCCGGGCAGACCGGCAACTTCCAGCTCAATGTCACCCTGCCGCTGATCGCGGTGAACCTGCTGGATGGCATTGGCCTGCTGGCCAATGTGTCGCGCCTGCTGGCCGACAGCGCGATTGCCGGGCTGAAGGTGCGTGAGGATCGCGTTGCCGAAGCATTGGCGCGCAACCCGATCCTGGTCACCGCGCTGAACCCGATCATCGGCTACGAGAAGGCGGCGGCGATTGCCAAGCGTGCCTACAAGGAGCAGCGTCCGGTGCTGGATGTCGCGCTGGAGGACAGCGGCCTGGATGAAGCCGAGCTGCGCCGCCTGCTGGACCCGGCCGCACTGACTGCCGGTGGCATCCACGCGGGGGGCGGTGGCGGCGGCGGTTGATCTGCCGGTCGTAGGGCCGAGCCCATGGCCGGCTGCTTCCTGGACCTGGGCCGAGCATGGGCTCGGTTCTACAAGAGGAAACGCCGCCCAGGGGGCGGCGTTTTTTCAGCGACGGTCGGCGACGATGTTGCCGAAGGTGTCGGTGTAGTCCTTGAACTCGGGGATGCGCTGGACCAGGTCGGCCGGGATCACTTCCATGCCTTCCGGCGGCTGGATCTTCACCGGCTGCATGTTGGGATCGGCCGGGGCGGCGACCAGGGTGTTCTGGCGCAGCACCTGCAGCTTGCCGAACATGGTCTGCAGCATCTGCTTCTGTGCCTCGTCCAGCGGAATCTGGATCTCGTCCACCTTCATCGAACCATCGCCGAGGATGATGATGTTCGGCGCCGGCGGGCGACGCACAGTGACCATGCCTTCGCTGACGGAGATCTTTGGCTTGCCGCGCTCGGCGCGGTGGTTGCGGTAATCCTTGTCACAGCCGACCAGGCCCAGGCAGAGCAGGGCGGCCAGCAGCAGGAACAACTTCTTCATGGCATTCGGTTGGGGGGCCTCCGGGGCCGCCATTGTAAGCCGGCCGGCGCACGACGGCCGGCAGCGGGGCGCCGCTGCCGGCCGGGTGCGCTGATCTGTCACAGGCCTAGCGTTGGACCACGGTGTCCTTGCCGCAGTCGTCGACGTCACTCTGGTCCATCGTTGCGTAGGGCTTGAACGCCGGCAGCTCGCGCGCCAGTGCCTGCTGGCTGGCCAGCATCGCCGGCAAGCGGTTGCAGATGCGCTTGGCCTGGGCTTCGATCTTCTCGGCCTCGGCATTGATCCGCTTCTCGATGCCTTCGCTGTCGCCGCTGAAGATGCCCTTCAGTGCCTCTCCGGCAGCGCTGGCGCCGAGCTTGGCGCCGGCCAGGCCGACATCCATGCCGTCCATCGCAATGGCGACGACGTGGCCGCGGTACTCCAGCAACCGCTGTCGCTGGGCCTCGTTGGCCGGCACGTCCTTGCCGTCGATCAGCAGGTGGCCATCCGGCGTGATCTCCGCACGCGGCTGCTTGTCGGCGGAGATGTTGATGTTGCCCTGGGTGATGTCCTTGCGGGCATCAACCATGGCCTCCTTGACCGTCTGGCCGACGCCGCTGGTGGCTTCGGCGACGCTTTTGCCGACGGTCTTGTCGGGCGTGGAAGAAGTGCCGCCGCAGGCGATCAGCGGCAGGCACAGCAGGGTGGCAGGCAGCAGGCGCAGCAGGTTCATGGCAACTCCCTCGAATTGGTCCGGTGGCGGTTACTTGTTGCGGGGCAGGGTGACCGTGCCGCCGACGTTGCGGTGGCCGACATCGCCGCTGCCGCTGTGGTCGACGGTCAGGCTGCCGCGCACGCCGTCGACCTGGATGTCGCCCGAACCATGGCTGCGCACGTGCACGTTGCCGCCGATGTCGGACAGATCGACATCGCCCGAGCCGACCACGCCGACCTCGACGTTGCCTTGCACGCGCTTGAACCCGATGTCGCCGGAACCGACCGTGTCCAGCCGGGCGTTGCCGCGGACATCGCTGATCTTCAGGTCACCGGAGCCGACGGTGCCGGTGACCGCATCGCCGCCAATGTTGCGCGCCTTGACGTCGCCGGAGCCGAGCGACAGCAGGTTCAGCGAGCCGCCACCGTCGATGTCCAGGTCACCCGAACCCACCGCTGCGTGGATGCTGCCGCGGGTGCCGCGAACGATCGCGTCGCCCGAGCCGACGTCCACGCTCAGCGATTGGGCGTTGTCCACGCTGGCATCGCCGGAGCCGACCTTGAGCTGCAGGGGCAGGTTGTCGGGCACGCTGCCGCGGATGTCGAGCCACGCATAGCTGTTGCCCAGGCTGATGCCGCTGTGGCGGCCGTCGCGGCGCAGGCTGACGACCAGCTTGTCGCCTTCCCTGCGCTGCTCCAGTACCAGCTGGTCCAGCCATTCCTGGCTGGAGGCGCAGGCGCGGCCATCGAGCTGGCCACCGCCCTTGCTGGCGACGACCTTCAGGTCATGCTGGTTCACCTCCAGCACCACCGCCTTGGCGCCGGCCACATCCAGCTTCAGCGTGCGGGCGGCGGTGAACTTGCAGTTCGGAGCATCGGCGGCCAGCGCCGACAGAGGCAACAGCAACAACGCAGAACAGGCGAGCAGGGAACGCATGGGTGGTTCCTCCGGGTGGATGGAATCAGATCTCGCCGGCGCGCTTGCGCAGGCGGATGGCGAGGACGATGAACACGACACCGACGGCGGCACCGATCCATAGTTCCGGCATCGCCAGCGACTTCAGCTGCGAGGCCGGGGACATCAGGCTGACCACCGATTCGAGATCGCGACGCGTGCCTTCCTCGGCGCTGAGGCGATACACCAGGTCGGTGCCCGGCACGCCGCCCAGCAGCAGTCGGCCAACGATGTTCTGCCAGAACCAGCCGGTGGTCAGGCCGATCAACGGCATCACCTTGGTGGTGCTGACAATGACGCCGGCGAACAGCGGCAGCATCACCGCCCACAGGAACGGTTTGGTACGGGCCCAGGCCGAGCACAGCAGCAGCCAGCCGGCGGTGGGCAGGGCCCACAGGGCGTAGACCGGAATCCAGGCCAGGTGACCGGCGGCCAGGGTCAACGGGCTGGCCGGACCCCAGATCAGGGTCATCGGGCTGCCACCGTGCATCAGCGCGACGATGCTGATCACCAGCATGAAGCCGAACATGGTGATGATGCCGGCGATCACCGCGATCAGCGGGGCCACGACCAGTGCGCTGATCACCTTGGACAGCACGGTCTGGGTGTCCGACAGCGGCAGCGACTTCCAGAACAGGATGCTGCGGTCGCGACGGTCGTCGTACAGGGCGCCCAGACAGTAGAAGAACACCACGAAGGCCAGCACCAGGAACGGCCAGGCCGAGCTGAGCACCAGGGTCAGGTCGAGGCCGTTGCCGAGGTCGGCCAGGTCCTTGGCGCTGATGTCCCGGGTCAGCAGGGCCAGGTCCAGGCCGTTGATGTTCACGCTCTCGCCGTCGACATGCAGTGCGCCGTTGCGTGCTGCACGGTTCAGTGCAAACAGGCCGAAGGCGATGCCGACGGTGCTCATCACCAGCGAGATCAGGCCGGCGATCAGCGGCGCATACAGGAAACCGCCACGGTTCTCCCAGTACTCGCGCTTGAGCAGCCAGCGCAGGGTGCCCATCGGGCTGACGGGGTGGTTGACGGCAGTCATGCGTAGGTCCCCTTCATGATGGCGACGAACAGATCGGCCAGGCCCGGGCTGCGGGTCTCGCCAAGGGTGGAGAGCTGGGTGCGCGGCACACCGTCGAACAGCATTACGGTCTTGCCGAACGTCAGGCTGCGCTCGTCGATCGGCTTCAGCGCACGCGCGGTCTCCAGCTGGTCGGCGTTGACCAGAAGCTCGGTGTAGCGCTGGCCGACATCGTCCATTTCTGCATCGAGCACGATGCGACCATCACGGATGAACATGACGTCGCTGAGGATGTGCTCGATCTCCTCCACCTGGTGGGTGGTGACGATGATGGTCTTCTGTTCGTCGAAATAATCTTCCAGCAGGCGCTGGTAGAACTCCTTGCGGTACAGGATGTCCAGGCCCAGGGTGGGCTCGTCCAGCACCAGGATGCGCGCATCGATGGCCATCACCAGCGCCAGGTGCAGCTGCACGATCATGCCCTTGGACAGTTCGCGCACGCGCTGCTTCGGCTGCAGCTTGGTGTTGGCCAGGAAACGCTCGCAGCGGGCACGGTCGAAGCGCGGATGGACACCGGCGACGAAATCGATCGCTTCACGGACCTTCAGCCAGCGCGGCAGCACGGCGACGTCGGCAATGAAGCAGATGTCGTTCATCAGCGCGTCGCGGTGCTGCCGCGGGTCGCGGCCGAGCACGCTCAACTCACCTTCCACCGAGGTCAGGCCGAGGATGGCCTTCAGCGCGGTGGTCTTGCCGGCGCCGTTGGGCCCGATCAGGCCGACGATGCGCCCGCTCGGAATGCTGAAGCTGGCATTGTCGAGGGCCACGGTGGTCTTGTAGGCCTTGCGCAGGCCTCGGGCGGTGATGACCGGTTCACTTGCGGTGCTATTCATCAGACTTTCCCCTGGGGCAGCAATTCGTCGAGGCTCAGGCCCAGGCGCTGGATGCGCTCCAGCACCGCCGGCCATTCTTCGTTGAGAAAGCGCTCGCGCTCGCTGCTGCGCAGCTGCGTGGCCGCCTGCTCGGTCATGAACATGCCCAGGCCGCGGCGCTTCTCGACCAGGCCTTCATCGGCCAGTTCCTGGTAAGCGCGCGAAACGGTGATGGGGTTGAGCTGGTAGTCGGCGGCCACCTGGCGCACCGAAGGCAGGGCATCGCCCGGCTTGAGGATTCCGTCGAGCATCATGGCGATCACGCGCTCCTTCAACTGACGGTAGATGGGAGCGCCGTCGCTCCACTGGATGTCGCTCATATTCAGCTCCGTGGGGTCAGCGGCTGTGCGAACGAGAAATACGGCATGGACAGGGAGCTGTGCAGCCGACGCGGGGGAGAGGGGGAGGGATCGGCGTTCCCGGCCGGCGAAACGGATGCATCCTGCGCACTGTCGGCGGAGGCGGGAGCGGTTGGCATGGCCAGCCAGGCCAGCACGATCAGGGTCGAAACGGCAGCGGCCGCGGGTGCGGCGAGGTTGCGACGGATCCGGGCGTTCATGGCTCCCCCTGTCTCAGGTGACTGGTGTTGTATGCAACTATAACACCGGCACGCCCACGTGCAACCCCTTGCCGTGCCCAACTGATGGCAGGGGTGGTCAAACCGCTGAAATATCCCCTTATCCCCTTGATTGAAAAGGGAAACGGAATTGTCGTGCGGGCCGATCACGCCCTGCCTTCCATTCAGCGTTGTCCATGCTATGTCATCCCTGCGCCGTTGAGGGTGGGTCCTCCCGGGAAAGGCCACGCCGCGCAAAGCCGCCGGCGCCCGCCGCAACAAGGGGCAACGGAGCCCGGTGCTATAGTTCGGCCGATTCCCGGCCGCTATCGGCCGGCCCTGTGAATGGCTACCGCGGACTGCTCTCGATGCCCCTGCCGACCGTTGTCCCGCGCCGACTGCGCGGCCTGTCCCTGTTGACCCTGCTGGTGGCCGGCCTGGCCGGTTCCGCCCACGTGCTGGCGGCCGATCTGCTGGACCTGGACTATCGCCCGCTGGCCAGCAAGCAGCAGGTCAACCTGCAGCAGCGCTACCACGGGCAGGTGCTGCTGGTGGTCAATACCGCAAGCAAGTGCGGCTATACCCCCCAGTACGAAGGCCTGGAGGCGCTGCAGAAGCGTTATGCCGGCCGCGGCTTTGCCGTGCTGGGTTTCCCGTCCAACGATTTCAAGGGCCAGGAACCGGGTGACGAGAAGCAGATCCAGGATTTCTGCACGCTTACCTATGGCGTCAAGTTCCCGATGTTCGAGAAGGTGCACGTCGTCGGTGCGGAGGCCACGCCGCTGTACCAGCGGTTGACCGCAGCCACCGGCGTGGCGCCGGGCTGGAACTTCCACAAATATCTGGTCGGCCGCGATGGCAAGGTCATCGCCCAGTTCGCCAGCAAGGTGACGCCGGACGATCCACAGCTGACCGCCGCCATCGACAAGGCGCTGGCCGTCGCTCCTACGCATTGATATCCGGCACGGATGCCTCGACATCGACGGCATGCGTGCGACAATGCTTCTTTTCGCGCCGACGTCGGCGCCCAGACACTTCCAGGAATGCAGCGAATGAAGATGGGAATGCGCGGCGCCGCGGCGTCGGTTCTGATTCTGGCGATGGGCACTTCGGGTGTCGCTCTGTCGCAACAACCGGCTGCCCCCGCAGCCGCCAAGGAGACCGCAACCTTGAATTCCCCCAAGCAGAAGCTCGGCTACGCCATCGGCCTGGACGTCGCCAAGTCGTTCACCCCGATCGCCGATGAGATCGATGTGGCCGCGCTGCGCACCGCCGTGGAACGTTCGTTCGAAGGCCTGCAGCCGCAGATCACCCAGGAACAGGCCAAGGCCACCGATGCCGCACTGCGCCAGGTCGTGATGGCCCGCAGCGGGCAGCAGGTGCCGGGCATGGCGCCGGGTTCGCAGCCGCCGAAGGTCGACCGCGTCAAGGTGTCGCAGATGATCGGTTCCTACTCGGTCGGCCCGTCGCTGGCACAGCTGAAGGACGACATCGATGTCGCCTCGCTGTTTGACGCGATCAGCACCGGCCTGAGCAAGGGTCAGCCGAAGATGACGGAAGCTGACGCGACCGCCACCATCCAGGCGTTCATGGGCAGCAAGCAGGCCGAAATGCAGGCCAAGGCCGCCGCTGCCGCGCAGACCAACCGCGAGGAAGGCAATGCGTTCCTGGCCAAGAACAAGACCCAGCCCGGCGTGGTAACCACCCCGTCGGGCCTGCAGTACCAGGTCATCCGCCCGGGCAGCGGCGAGCGTCCGCTGCCGAGCAGCAAGGTGCGCGTCAACTACGAAGGCAAGCTGCTCAACGGCACCGTGTTCGACAGCTCCTATGGTCGTCAGCCGGCCGAGTTCGGCCTGGACCAGGTGATCAAGGGCTGGACCGAAGGCGTCGCGCTGATGCCGGTCGGTTCGAAGTACCGCTTCTGGATCCCGGGCGAGCTCGCCTACGGTGAGAACGGCACCCCGGGTGGCCCGATCGGCCCGAACGCGACTCTGACGTTCGACGTCGAGCTGCTGGGCGTCCTGCCGTAAGCGACCACGGAGCCAGCACGGACATGCGCGTTGCGATTTTCGGTACCGGTTACGTAGGGCTGGTGACCGGTACCTGCCTGGCCGATGTCGGCCACCAGGTGGTCTGCGTCGATATCGACCAGGCCAAGGTCGATGGCCTCAACCAGGGCATCATCCCGATCTATGAGCCGGGCCTGGAACCGATGGTGAAGGCCAATCACGCCGCGTCGCGGCTGACGTTCACCACCGATGCCGCAGCCGCGATCGGCCACGGCCAGGTCGTGTTCATCGCCGTCGGCACGCCGCCGGACGAGGATGGCAGCGCTGATCTGCAGTACGTGCTGGCCGTGGCCCGCACCATCGGCCAGCACATGAGCGTGCCGACCGTGGTGGTCAACAAGTCGACGGTGCCGGTGGGCACCGCCGACAAGGTCCGTGCCGCCATTGCCGCAGAGCTGGCGGCACGTGGCGCCGACATCGCCTTCGACGTGGTGTCCAACCCGGAATTCCTGAAGGAAGGCGACGCCGTTGCCGACTGCATGCGTCCGGATCGCATCATCATCGGTGCGACCAGCGCCGAGTCGGTGGCGGTGATGCGGCGCCTGTATGCACCGTTCAACCGCAACCACGACCGCGTGGTGGAAATGGACGTGCGTTCGGCCGAGCTGACCAAGTACGCCGCCAACGCGATGCTGGCGACCAAGATCTCGTTCATGAACGAAATCGCCAACATCGCCGAACGTGTCGGCGCCGATGTGGAGCAGGTCCGCCAGGGCATCGGCTCGGATCCGCGCATCGGCTGGCATTTCATCTACCCGGGCGCCGGCTATGGTGGCTCGTGCTTCCCCAAGGATGTGCAGGCGCTGGCCCGCACCGCGCAGCAGGCCGGCCTGGAGCCTAAACTGCTGAACGCCGTGGAAGCGGTCAACGATGCGCAGAAGGGCCATCTGTTCGCCCTGGTCCAGCGCCATTACGACAAGGGCGAGGACGAAGGCGTGCGTGGCAAGACCTTTGCCGTGTGGGGCCTGGCATTCAAGCCAAACACCGACGACATGCGCGAAGCCTCCAGCCGACGCCTGCTGGCGCAACTGTGGGAAGGCGGTGCGACGGTGCGTGCCTACGATCCGGAAGCGATGCATGAGGCGCAGCGCATCTTCGGTGAACGCGATGACCTGGTGTTCTGCAGCAATGCCAACGAGGCGCTGCAGGGCGCCGATGCACTGGTCGTGGTGACCGAGTGGAAGCAGTTCCGCAGCCCCGATTTCCAGACGCTGCGCGAGCAGTTGAAGGACGCGGTGATGTTCGACGGCCGCAACCTGTACGAGCCGGCGGACGTGGAAGCAGCGGGCCTGGCGTATTACGGCATTGGCCGGGGGCGCTCGCTGCATGTCTGATCTGCTGCCAACCGAACGCGAGCAGGCGCTGGAAGCGCGCCTGGTCGAACTGGAAATGCGCGTGTCCTTCCAGGAACAGGCGCTGGCCGAACTGAGCGATGCGCTGGCCGATGCCCGCATGCAGGGCATGCGCAACGCCGACGTGCTGCGCGTGCTGCTGGAAGATCTGGGCAAGGTCCGCAACGCGCTGAATTCTTCCGATCCGGCGAGCGAACCGCCGCCGCCGCACTACTGATCCGAATCCTATGAGCGATACCCTCCGTGACCAGCTGATGGGCCTGGGCTTCAAGCCTGCGCCCAAGCCAGAGCGCAAGAATGATGGCCCCCGCCGTGATGGCCGCCCGCAGGGCAAGGGTGGCAACGGCAATGGAAAGCCGCAGGGCGCTGGCAAGGGCGAGCACAAGCCCGGCCAGCGTCGCGGTCCTGGCCATGGCGGCCCGGGCAAGCCCGGCCAGTCGCGTGGCCCGGGCCAGCAGGGCCCGCGCAAGCCGCGCAGCGCAGAAGAGATGGACCTGGCCAAGGCCTACGCCATCCGCGCGCAGAAGGAAAAGGAAGAGCGCATCGAAACCGAGCGCCTGAAGCAGGAAGAGGCGCGTGTGCGCCGCGAGGCCAAGACCAAGCTGGAAGAACTGCTGAAGGACAAGGGCCTGAATGCCGAAGCGGCGGACATTGCCCGCCACTTCCCCTACGGCGGCAAGATCAAGCGCATCTATGTGACCGCCGAACAGCTGACCGCGCTCAACGCCGGTGAGCTGGGTGTGGTCCAGCTCAATGGCCGCTACCTGCTGGTGACCGCCGAGGTGCTGGCGCAGTGCGAGGCGGTGTTCGCCGCATCGGTGGCGCTGAAGGTCGATCCGAATGCGCCGGCCGAGGAAGATCCGTACGCGGACCCGCAGTACCAGGTGCCGGACGACCTGGTCTGGTAAACGCGTGACCGCCGCGGGCGCGCTGCCGTCGCGGCCGTGGGGGTAGGGATGACCGCTGATCCAAGCCGTGGCTACGTGCCGCACATTGACGGCCTGCGCGCGATCGCCGTGCTGGCCGTCATCGTGTTCCACCTGGACCCGGCCTGGTTGCCAGGCGGGTTCACCGGCGTGGATGTGTTCTTCGTCATCTCCGGTTTCGTGGTCAGCGCGTCGGTACACCGGCTGCCGCCGCTGTCGCTGGGGCAGTCGATGCTGCGCTTCTATGTGCGCCGCATCCGTCGCATCGCGCCGGCGCTGTTGGCCTGCCTGTTGCTGACTGCCGTGGCAAGCGTGCTGTTCATTCCCGAGTCCTGGCTCAGCGAAGCCAGTGACAGGACCGGACTGATGGCGTTCTTCGGCTTCAGCAACTGGGTGCTGGCAGCGATCGGCAACGACTATTTCGCACCCAGGGCCGAATTCAATCCCTACACCCACACCTGGTCGCTGGGCGTGGAAGAGCAGTTCTACCTGCTGTTCCCGCTGCTGTTCCTGGCTTGGGCGCGCGGTGCACGCGGGCGCTGGATCAGCCTGGGCCTGTTCGCCCTGGTCAGCATGGCGTCGCTGCTGCATGCGGCGGTGCTGGGTCTGCGCGAGGCGCCGCCATCGTGGGCGTTCTATGCCACCAGCACCCGCCTCTGGCAACTGGGGGTGGGCGTGCTGCTGTTCCAGCTGCTGCATGTGCGCGAATCGCTGGACCCGGCAACCGGCCAGGCACTGAAGCGCGCCGCGCCGGTGTTCTCCCTGCTGGCCATGGTGGCGCTGGGCCTGCTGGGGTGGGCGTTGTGGTCCGCGCGTGCCGGGCGGTCACCGTGGCCTGACGGCGTGCTGCCGGCCTTCGCCACCGCGGGCCTGCTGTGGGCGCTGCATCATCATCCGCAGGCATGGGTGGCGCGCCTGTTGGCCAGCGCCCCGATGCGCCGTATCGGCCTGCTGTCGTACTCGCTGTACCTGTGGCACTGGCCGGTGTTCGTGCTGATGCGCTGGACCGTGGGCCTGCAGACACCCTTGCAGATGACCACCGCGATGGCGTTGGTGCTGCTGCTGTCATGGCTGTCGTGGCGCTGGGTGGAACAGCCGTTCCGCGGCACGTTGGCGCAGCGCCTGCGTCCCGGGCGTTGGGTGCTGGCCGGCGCGGTCGTACTGCTGTGCGCCGCCGGCATCCAGACAGTGCTCTACCTGCAGGTGCCGCGGCTGTCGTTGAGTACGGTCAGCCGGCATCCGGCCGATTGGTACCCCAATGGCAAGAGCGTGGCCGGTGACTATCCCGAGTGCGCACTGGTGGTCGCCAAGCATCGTTTCGAAGGCGGTAGTGCGCGCACCTTTGCCCGTGGAGACTGCGACCGCCCGCTACCGGTTGGCGCGCCGAAGCGGGTGTTCGTTGCTGGTGATTCGCATGCGATGGCCTACATCGAGCTGCTGCAGCGACTGGCCCTGGAAACCGGCTCGGCGGTCTCCCTCTATGGCCGCGGCGGATGCCCGCAGGTGAGCCTGCAGAAGTGGCGCGGTGCCGGTGCCGGTTGCGCTGATTTCGACGCCGCGGTGTTCGCCGATATCGTGCGGCGTGCGCAGCCGGGGGATGCCGTGGTGCTGGTGTCGTTGCGCGTGCCACGCCTTTCCGATCAGTTCGTGCTGTTCGATGCGCAGGCGCAGCTGGCGGGCGAACTGACGGCAGAGGCCGCGGCAGGACGCGACGCCGAAGTGGCCGAGGCGGTCGCGCAGTGGAGACCCCTGGCCGAGCGTGGCGTGCGCATCGTGCTGGAGGCGCCCAAGCCAGTGCTGCCAGCGCCTCCTTATCGCTGCTCGGACCGCTTCAATGCCCGCAACGAGGTCTGCCGCAACGGCCTGGACAGCACGCGCGTCGCGATGGAAACGTTGCGGGCACCCATGCTGGGCAGCCTGCAGCAGGTGGTCGATGGACTGCCAGGTGGCGTGCTGTGGGACCCGATGCCGGCGCTGTGCGACGACGCGTTATGTCCAGCCCAGCGCGATGGGCGGCCGCTGTTCTTCGATGGCGATCATCTCAGTGCGCATGGCAACCGGGTGCTGCTGCCCTCGCTGCAACAGGTGCTGTTGCAGCGCTGAGCCGGGCAGGGGTCAGCGCACGCGGCTGTTCCGTCGCGCACGTATGAGCGGCAGGCTCAGTGCGAAGAAACAGAGCAGGGCGCCAATCAGGGCGAAGCCGCTGCCGGCCAGGAACGCGGTGCGACCATCGTCGATCTTCCACAGTTGGCCGGCAATGAGTGCGCCGAGCACACCGCCGACACCGGACGAGAATCCGTACAGCAGCCCCTGGCCATGCCCATTGAGGCGACCGGGGAAGTAGGTCGCCAGCATCTGCATCGCTGCTGCGAAGAACGCCGCAAAGCCCAGCGCGTGCGCGCTCTGCGCCAGCAGCATCACCGGCAGGTTTTCCGGGAACAGTGCGGTCACGGCCCAGCGCAGGCAGGAACTGACCAGCGCGATCAACAGCATCCAGCTGGCGTCATAGCGGCGGAAGAAGCGGCCGATGGTGAAGAACACGCCCACTTCGAAGACCACACCGATGGTCCACAACAGGCCCAGGGTGGAGGTGCGGTAGCCGTGATGGTCCATGTAGACCGAAAAGAACGTGTAGTACGGGCCGAAAGACAGTTGCTCCATGAAGGCGGCCAGGAAGAACGCCAGCACCGGCGGTCGGCGCACGATCTGCCAGAAGCCGCTGGCGTCGCCGCCGGTCTTGCCGATGCCGCGCGCGTAGTGGTTGCTGAAGGCCGAGGCGACCAGCAGCGCGAACAGTGGCAGCATCATCCACGGCAGCAGCCCGGCGTGGCTGGCCGTGCCGTCATCTTCGATCAGCCAGCCGAACAGGGTCACGACGGCGATGAAGCCGAGCGAGCCCCAGACCCGGATCAACCCGTAGCGATGGCTGTCGTTGCCCAGATGGGTGAGGGTGATCGACTCGAACTGCGGCATCACCGCGTTGTAGAAGAAGCAGAACACCACCATCGCCGGGTACATCCACGGCTGTGGCAGCGGCAGCAGGAATACCGCGAAGCTGAGCAGGGTCAGCACGCAGCCCGCGCGCAGCAGGCGGATCGGTCGTGGCGATGCGGCCGCCAGCGAGGTCCAGGTGCTGGGCGCGATCACGCGGGTGGCGTACCACAGGCCCATCATCACGCTGATGGCCGTCACGCTCATGCCGCGCGCGGTCAGGAACAGGCTCCAGTACGGCGTGAACGCGCCCAGCGCCGCGTAGTAGAACAGGTAGAAGCTGGAGAGGCGTGCAACGGGAACGGTCATCGCGGAATGATGAGGCAAAAAAGGGGACGGAGGGAATTAAGTCGCGAATGCATAAACGACTTAATCCCCTCCGTCCCCTTTTTGTGCTTTTTGTGTCATTCGGGGTCGTAGTCGAGGTTGGAGGCCAGCCAGCGTTCGGCCTGAGCGCGGTCCACGCCCTTGCGGCGGGCGTAGTCGCTGACCTGTTCGCGGCTGAGCCGGCCGACCACGAAGTACTGGCTCTGCGGATGGCTGAAGTAGTAGCCCGAGACAGCGGCCGTGGGCAGCATCGCGAAGCTCTCGGTCAATTCCATGCCGGCGTTTGCTTCGGCCTGCAGCAGGTCGAACAGGCGCCGTTTCTCGCTGTGTTCCGGGCAGGCCGGATAGCCAGGCGCCGGCCGGATGCCGCGGTACTGCTCGTCGATCAGGGCGTCGTTGTCCAGCGCCTCGGCGCGCTCATGGCCCCAGAATTCGGTACGCACGCGCTGGTGCAGGCGCTCGGCCAGCGCCTCGGCGAGGCGGTCGGCCAGTGCTTTCAGCAGGATCGCGTTGTAGTCGTCATGCTCGGCCTCGAAGCGCGCGACGTGCGCGTCGATGCCGATACCGGCAGTGACTGCGAACGCGCCGATCCAGTCCTGCTTGCCACTGTCGAGGGGCGCGATGAAATCGGCCAGGCAGAAGTCCGGGCGCTCGGCAGGCTTGTCTACCTGCTGGCGCAGGAAGTGCAGGGTGGTTTCGCCCTGCGGGTGCTGCACGCGGACGTCGTCGCCGATGCTGTTGGCCGGCCACAGGCCGAACACGGCCTTGGCCGTCAGCCACTTCTCGCCGACGATGCGCTCGAGCATCGCGCGCGCATCGCGGTACAGCTCGCTGGCCTGGGTGCCGACGATCTCGTCGGTGAGGATGGCCGGAAACTTGCCGGCCAGCTCCCAGGCCTGGAAGAACGGTGTCCAGTCGATGTAGTCGACCAGTTCGTCCAGCGGGTAGTCATCGAACACGTGCAGGCCGGGTTGTTCCGGTGCCGGTGGCGTGTAGCTGTCCCAGCCACCCTGGAATTTCTGCGCGCGCGCATGTTCCAGCGTCACCAGGCGCTTGGCGTCGCCACGGTTGCGGTGGCGGGCGCGGATCTCGGCATAGTCGGCCTCGTTGGCCGCGACGAAGGCTTCGCGCAGGTCGCGTGAGATCAGCGACTGGGCCACGCCCACCGCGCGCGAGGCGTCCTTCACCCACACCGTAGGCGCTTTGTAGTGCGGGTCGATCTTCAGCGCGGTGTGCGCGCGCGAGGTGGTGGCGCCGCCGATCAGCAGCGGCAGGTCGAAGCCCTGGCGCTCCATCTCGCGGGCGACGTGGCTCATCTCCTCCAGCGACGGGGTGATCAGTCCGGACAGGCCGACCAGGTCGGCGTTGTGCTCGCGGGCGGCATCGAGGATCTTCTGCGCTGGCACCATCACGCCCAAGTCGACCACCTCGAAGTTGTTGCAGGCCAGGACCACGCCGACGATGTTCTTGCCGATGTCATGCACATCGCCCTTCACCGTGGCCATGATGATCTTGCCATTGCTCTTGGCGGTATCACCGCTGCGTGCCTTCTCCGCCTCGATGTACGGCAGCAGGTAGGCCACCGCCTTCTTCATCACGCGTGCGGATTTCACCACCTGCGGCAGGAACATCTTGCCGGCACCGAACAGGTCGCCCACGATGTTCATGCCGTCCATCAGCGGGCCCTCGATCACGTCCAGCGGGCGGCTGGAGGCCTGCCGGGCCAGCTCGGTGTCTTCCTCGACAAAGGCATCCAGGCCGTGCACCAGCGCATGTGCCAGGCGCTGCGCCACCGGCTTCCCGCGCCAGGCCAGGTCCTCGGTCTTCGCCGCGCCCTTGCTGCCCTTGTAGCGCTTGGCGATCTCCAGCAGGCGCTCGGTGGCATCGCTGCGGCGGTTGAGGATCACGTCCTCGACGCGCTCGCGCAGCTCAGGCTCCAGCTCGTCGTAGATCGGCATGGCGCCGGCGTTGACGATGCCCATGTCCATGCCGGCGGCGATGGCGTGGTAGAGGAACACCGAGTGGATGGCCTGGCGCACCGTTTCGTTGCCGCGGAACGAGAACGAGACGTTGGAGACGCCGCCGGAGACGTGGCAGTGCGGCAGGGTCTGCTTGATGATGCGGGTGGCTTCGATGAAGTCCACCGCATAGTTGTCGTGCTCTTCGATGCCGGTGGCGACGGCGAAGATGTTCGGGTCGAAGATGATGTCCTGCGGCGGGAAGCCGATCTCGTCGACCAGGATGCGGTAGGCGCGGGTGCAGATCTCGACCTTGCGCGCGCAGGTATCGGCCTGCCCGCTTTCATCGAAGGCCATGACCACCGCGGCGGCGCCATAGCGCAGGACCTTGCGCGCGTGTTCGCGGAACAGCGCCTCGCCTTCCTTCAGCGAGATCGAATTGACCACGCTCTTGCCCTGCAGGCACTTCAACCCGGCCTCGATCACGCTCCACTTGGAGGAGTCGACCATGACCGGGATGCGGGCGATGTCCGGCTCGGACATCATCAGGTTGAGGTAGCGGGTCATCGCCGCTTCCGAATCGATCAGGCCCTCGTCCATGTTGACGTCGAGGATCTGCGCGCCGCTGGCGACCTGCTGGCGGGCCACGTCCACCGCTTCTTCGTAGCGGCCTTCCTTGATGAGCTTGCGGAACTGCGCACTGCCGGTGACGTTGGTGCGTTCGCCGACGTTGATGAACAGCAGGTCCGGAGTGATGACCAGGGGTTCCAGGCCGGACAGGCGGGTAGGGCGGACAGGCGTCATGGCAGGCGTCGGCTCAACAGCAGGAGGGCGGGAAGTGTGGAACGGTGGCGGCGACATTCATGCGGCCTGCTCCTGGACACCGGGCAGGGCGCGCGGCGGCAGCCCGGCCACGGCGCGGGCGATCGCACGGATGTGGTCGGGGGTGGAGCCGCAGCAGCCGCCGACCAGGTTCAACAGGCCATCCTCGGCGAAGCCGCGCAGGGTGGTGGCCATCTCTTCAGGCGTTTCGTCGTACTCGCCGAAGGCGTTGGGCAGGCCCGCGTTGGGGTGCGCGCTGACGTAACAGTCGGCGACCTGCGAGAGGGTCTCCACGTGCGGGCGCATCGCCTCGGCGCCCAGCGCGCAGTTCAAGCCGATCGACAGCGGGCGCGCATGCGCCAGTGACGCATGGAAGGCCTCGGCGGTCTGCCCGGACAGGGTGCGCCCGGAGGCGTCGGTGATGGTGCCGGAGATCATCACCGGCAGGCGTGCACCACGCGCGTCGAAGGCCTCCTCCAGCGCATACAGCGCGGCCTTGGCATTGAGCGTGTCGAAGATGGTCTCGACCATGAGGGTGTCGGCGCCGCCATCGATCAGGCCCTCGATGGCTTCGCGATAGGTGTCGCGCAACTCGTCGAAGCTGGTGTTGCGGAAGCCCGGATCGTTGACGTCGGGACTGATCGAAGCGGTGCGGCTGGTGGGACCGATCACCCCGATCACGAAGCGCGGCTTGCCCGGCGTGGCCGCAGCCACCGCATCGCAGCAGGCGCGTGCAACGGCGGCGCCGGCCTTGTTCAGCTCGTACACCAGGTGTTCGAGGTGGTAGTCGGCCTGGCTGACCGAAGTGGCGTTGAAGGTGTTGGTCTCGACCAGATCCGCCCCGGCGTCCAGGTATGCGGTATGGATGTCGGCGATGACCTGCGGCCGGGTCAGCAGCAGCAGGTCGTTGTTGCCCTTCAGGTCATGGCCTTCAGGCGTGCCGTGGTCGCAGCCGGGACCGTGCGCATGGTCATAGCCACCGGCGAATCGCTCGCCGCGGTAGTCGTCTTCCTGCAGGCCATGGCGCTGGATCATCGTGCCCATCGCGCCGTCGATGATCAGGATCCGCTCGCGCAGGGCGTCGAGCAGGGCGTTTGCACGATCAGGATGCAACCAGGGCAGGGCAGGCATGGTGGTCTCGGGCTCAGGGCTTGTTGGCGATCAGCGAAATCACTTCGAAGTGCGGCGGACGCTTCTCGCGGGTGACCGTTTCCAGGCTGGACACCTGCAGGCCGGCCTTGTCGACGAACTTGCGCAGCTCCTTGTCGCTGAAGCCGAGGTTGACGTGGCCATAGGCCTCCACCGCCGCCTTGTGCTCGTGACGGGCCAGGCTGCACAGCAGCAGGCGGCCGCCCGGGCGCAGCACGCGTGCGGCTTCGGTTACGGCCTGCGCCGGCTTGCTGGCGTAGGTCAGCGCGTGCATCAGCACCACCAGGTCGAAGCTGCCGTCCTTGAACGGCAGGGCATGCATGTCACCCTCGCGGACCTCCACATTGGGCAGCCGGCGCAGGCGCTCGCTGGCAGCGGCGACCACGCGCGCGCTGGTATCGATGCAGATGTAGCGCTTGGCGTGGGGGGCGACCAGTTCGGCCAGCACGCCGTCACCGGAGGCGATGTCCAGCACGTCGCCGGTCTCCAGCAACGGCAAGGCGGTGCGCGCCAGCGCCTCCCAGGTACGGCCCGGAGAGTAGTGGCGCTCCATGTCGCCGGCCACGCTGTCGGCCCAGTTCTGGTCAGAGGCGCGATGGGCCAGCACTGCAGCCACGCGCTCGGCATCCTGGCGGAGCAACGGGTCGTCGCTTCCGTTGCTCAAGGCATGCCACAATGCACGCTGCGCCGGGTCCAGCTGGGCTTCGTCGAAACGGTAGTAGGCCGACACGCCGGCACGGCGGTCGCGGACCAGGCCGGCTTCCTTCAGGCGCGCCAGGTGGGTGGACACGCGCGGCTGCGCCAGCCGGGTGATTGCCGACAGTTCGGCCACGGTCAGCTCCTCCTGCTCCAGCAGCGCCAGCAGGCGCACGCGGGTGGCATCGGCGAACACCTTCAGGCGGGTCGACCAGTCTTCCAGATCCATAAATATCTACCTATCGCGATATAGAGATATATTCGCCGAGGAGGCTGCCGCGGTCAAGTCGCCAGGGTACGGAAACAGCCGGCCCCCGGTACAATCGGAGCACCTGGGCGCGCCGTATGCGGCCCATAACTTCATGTACCCGGGAGGGTGTTGTGGATTTCAGCTTTACCGAAGAGCAGTTGATGCTGCAGGACGTGGCGCGGCGCATCGCGCAGGAAAAGATTGCCCCCAGCGCGGAGCACCATGACCGCACCGGCGAGTTCCCGCTGGACAACATCCGCCTGCTGGGCGAGAACGGCCTGATGGGCATCGAAGTGCCGACCGAGTACGGCGGTGCGGGCATGGACCCGGTTGCGTACGTGCTGGCGATGGTGGAGGTCGCCGCCGCCGACGCCGCTCACTCGACCATCATGTCGGTCAACAACTCGCTGTTCTGCAACGGCATCCTCACCCACGGTACCGAGCAGCAGAAGCAGACCTACGTGCGTGCCATCGCCGAAGGCACCGCCATCGGCGCGTTCGCGCTGACCGAGCCGCAGTCCGGTTCCGATGCCACTGCCATGCGCTGCCGCGCGGTGAAACAGGCCGACGGCACTTTCGTCATCAATGGCAAGAAGAGCTGGATCACCTCCGGCCCGGTGGCCAAGTACATCGTGCTGTTCGCGATGAGCGAGCCGGACAAGGGCGCGCGCGGCATCACCGCCTTCCTCATCGATACCGACAAGGCCGGTTTCGGTCGTGGCAAGACCGAGCCCAAGCTGGGCATCCGCGCCTCGGCCACCTGCGAGATCGAGTTCAACGATTACGTGGCGCAGGCCGAGGACGTTCTGGGCCAGGAAGGCGAGGGCTTCAAGATCGCCATGAGCGTGCTCGATGCCGGCCGCATCGGTATCGCCTCGCAGGCCATCGGCATCGCCCGTGCCGCCTATGAAGCGACCCTGGAGTACGTGAAGGAGCGCAAGGCCTTCGGTGCCGCCATCGGCACCTTCCAGATGACCCAGGCCAAGATTGCCGACATGAAGTGCAAGCTGGATGCAGCGCTGCTGCTGACGTTGCGCGCGGCTTGGGTGAAGGGCCAGGGCAAGCGCTTCAGCAACGAAGCCGCCATCGCCAAGCTCACCGCCTCGGAAGCGGCGATGTGGATCACCCACCAGGCGGTGCAGATCCACGGCGGCATGGGGTACTCGAAGGAGATGCCGCTGGAGCGTTACTTCCGTGATGCCAAGATCACCGAGATCTATGAAGGCACCTCGGAAATCCAGCGCCTGGTGATCGCCCGCAACGAAACCGGACTGCGCTGAGACGCAACGGCCGCGCCGCTGCAAGGGCGGCGCGGCCGGTCGATCCGCGCCACGCGTGGATGCGCTGTGCTCTTGGCCGAGCGATGCCGGATCTGTTCCAATGCAGGCCGTTTCCATACGGTCTGCACAGATGATCTATCGTGGTTGGGGAATCCTGACACTGATCACGCCGATCGCAGCGATCCTGCTGCTGGCGTATTTCTTCCCGCACGCAGGCCCCAGGGGCAACACCCCACTCTCGCAGGTGTTGCTGGGTGCCAGCATTGGCGCGGCGGTGAACGTGCTGCTGGGCCTGTGGCTCAACCGGGCACCCCGGCAGAAGGGCGAAGTGGCGCCCCATCATTTCTTCTTTGTGCCGATGCAGTGGGCTGCACTCGCAATCGTGGCAGTGTGCGCGGTGGTCGCGCTGTTGCGCTGAGACGTGACTCGAACGGCGCCCACCAAGGTTGGCGGCTACCGGCATGCCGTTGCCCTGGTAGATGCCAACCTCGGTTGGCATGAATTCAAAAGCGGCAAGAAAAAGGCCCCGGATCGCTCCGGGGCCTTTTCGTTTCAGCGCACTGCCGGATCAACGATCCGGGCGGTGTGCAGCATCTGCGTCGCGCTGGCGTTCCATGAACTCCTTGGACGGTTCATCCAGCTTGTCGCCCAGCATGCGGCGCACGACCACGAAGAACACCGGGATCATCAGCAGGCCGAGCAGGGTGGCGAACAGCATGCCGCCGATCACGCCGGTACCGATGGCGTGGCGGGAATTGGCGCCGGCGCCGGTGGAGATCGCCATCGGGATCACGCCCATGATGAACGCGAACGAGGTCATCAGGATCGGGCGGAAGCGCAGGCGGGCCGCTTCGATGGTGGCATCGCGCAGGTTCTTGCCGGCTGCGCGCTGCTCCACCGCGAACTCCACGATCAGGATCGCGTTCTTCGCGGCCAGGCCGATCACGGTGATCAGGCCGATCTTGAAGAACAGATCGTTGGGCAGGCCGCGCAGCATCGACAGGCCCAGTGCGCCCAGCACGCCCAGCGGCACCACCAGCAGCACCGCCACCGGGATCGACCAGCTTTCATACAGGGCGGCCAGGCACAGGAACACCACCACGATGGACAGCACCAGCAGCAGCGTGGCGGCATTGCCGGCCAGGATTTCCTGGTAGGACATGCCGGACCAGTCGTAGCCGAAGCCGGCCGGCAGGTCGTCGTTGACGATGCTCTCCATGGTCTGCATCGCTTCGCCCGAGCTGGTGCCCGGGGCCTGCGAGCCGACGATGTTGATCGCCGAGTAGCCGTTGTAGCGGCTCAGCGACGGCGGTGCCGACACCCATTCGGACTTGACCACCGTGTTGAGCGGGATCATCGCGTTGGTGCCATCGGCGTTCTGGGTCAGGGTGGAGGGGCTGTAGAAGCTCTTCAGCGACTCCTGGCCGGTGCGGTACGGGCCATCGGCCTGCATGGTCACGCGCTTGATGCGGCCTTCGTAGAAGAAGTCGTTGACATAGACCGGGGCCAGCATCAGCTGGATGGTGCTGTACACGTCCGACACCGACATGCCCATCGACTGCGCCTGCACGCGGTCCACGTGCAGCTGCAGCTGCGGGGCGTTCTCCAGCCCGTTCGGACGCACGCCGACCAGGGCTTCGGGCTTCTGCGCGGCCTTGCCCAGCAGGATGTTGCGCGCCTGGGTCAGCTGTTCGTAGCCGGCACCACTGCGGTCCTGCAGCCACATGTCGAAGCCGCCGAACTGGCCGAGGCCCTGCACGGTGGGCAGGTTGACCACGAAGATCTGCGCTTCCTTGATGCCGTAGAACGCGCCGTTCATGTTCTGGATGAACTCGGGCGCGGTGAACTTGCGTTCCTCCCACGGCTTCAGGCGGATGAAGCCCATGCCCACGTTCTCGCCGGAACCGACGAAGCTGAAGCCGGCCACCTGCAGCATGCCTTCATAGCCATCCTGCTTTTCCAGGATGCCACGCATCTGCGCGAACACTTCGTTGGTCTGGCCCTTGGTCGAGCCCGGCGGCAGCTGCACGATCGCCAGCGCATAGCCCTGGTCTTCTTCCGGCAGGAAGCTGCCCGGCATGCGGGTGAACAGGAAGCCGCACAGCGCGGTCAGCACCACGAACAGGATCATCCAGCGCGGCGCATGGCGCACCGCCGAGGTGATGTGGCCCACGTAGGTGTGGCTGATCTTGTCGTAGTACTTGTTGAAGGTGCGGTAGACGATGTTCGGGTTGTCGTTGTGCGTCGGCTTGAGGAAGGTCGCGCACAGCGCCGGGGTGAAGCCCAGTGCCAGGAACGCCGAGAACGCCATCGAGATGGCGATGGTCAGGGCGAACTGCTTGTAGATCTCACCGGCGGCGCCGCCCTGCAGGGCGGACGGGATGAACACCGCCGCCAGCACGACGGTGATCGCCACCACCGCGCCGGTGATCTGGGTCATCGCCTTCTGCGTGGCCGGCTTCGGCGCCAGGCCTTCCTCGCTCATGATGCGTTCGACGTTCTCGATCACCACGATCGCATCGTCGACCACGATGCCGATCGCCAGCACCATCGCGAACAGGGTCAGCTGGTTGATCGTGAAGCCGATCATCCACATGCCCAGGAAGGTACCGAGCAGGGCGACGGGGATGACCAGGGTCGGGATCAGTGTGGCGCGGAAGTTCTGCAGGAAGATCAGCATCACCAGGAACACCAGCAGGACCGCTTCAAACAGGGTCTTGACCACTTCCTGGATCGAGATCTTGACGAAGGTGGTGCTGTCGTACGGCGAGAACCAGGTCACCCCGGACGGGAAACTGGGCTGCAGCTCGTCCATCTTGGCGCGCACCGCTTCGGCCACGTTCAGGGCGTTGGCGCCCGGCAGCAGCTGGATGGCGAAGGCGCCGGTCGGCTTGCCGTTGTACTGGGTGTCGAAGCCGTAGTTGTTGGCACCGAAGGCGACGCGGGCGATGTCCTTGAGCAGCACGCGCGAGCCATCGGCGTTGGCGCGCAGGATGATGTTCTCGAATTCCTGCGGCGAGCTGAAGCGGCCTTCGGCCGAGACCGTGGCGGTGAAGTGCTGGCCTTCCGGCGACGGGTCCGAACCCAGCGCACCGGCGGCGAACTGCACGTTCTGCGCACGTACCGCGGCCAGTACCTGGCTGGCCGACAGGCCATAGCCCTGCATCTTCTCCGGGTTCAGCCAGATGTTCATGGCGTACTCGGAACCGAACTGCTGGGTGCTGCCGACGCCGGGGATACGCGAGACCTGGTCGAGCACGCGCGAGCCGACGATGTCGTTCAGGGCGTCACGGTTGATGGTCGGGGTATCGGACTGCAGCGCCACCACCATCAGGAAGCCGGCATTGGCCTTGGCCACCACCACGCCCTGCTGGGTCACTTCCGAAGGCAGTCGTGGCGTGGCCAGCGAAACCTTGTTCTGCACCTGCACCTGGGCGATGTCCGGATCGGTGCCGGTCTCGAAGGTCAGGGTGATCTGCGCGCGGCCGTTGGAGGCCGACGAGGAGCTGAAGTACAGCAGGTGATCGATACCGGTCAGCTGCTGCTCGATCACTTGGGTGACCGATTTCTCGGTGGTGTCCGCGCTGGCGCCCGGGTAGGTCGCCGAGACGGTGACCTGCGGCGGGGCGATGTTGGGATAGGACTCCACGCCCAGGTTGAGGATCGCGATCACGCCGCTGAGCGAGATCAGGATCGCAACCACCCAGGCGAAGACTGGATGTTCGATGAAAAATTTAGGCATGACGGAAGGTTCCCGTTACTGCTTGTTCGAATCGGTGGTGGCCGGCTTGGCCGCATCGGCCTGTTCCGGCTTGGCCGCGTCGGCCGGTGCCTTGCCTGCCGCCGGTGCTGCGCCCGCCGGAGCGGCGCCGCCTGCGGCAGGCTTGCCGTTGGCGTCCTGCCCCGGGGTCCACGGCTTGGCCACCGCCGGTGCACCTTCCTTGACCTTCTGCACGCCGGCCACGATCACCTTGTCACCGGCGGCCAGGCCGTCGCTGACCAGCCAGTTGCCGTTCTGCGCGCCATCGGTCTTCACGTTCTTGCGCACCACCTTTCCGTCGGCACCGACCACCATCACGTAGCCGCCGGTGGTGTCACGCAGCAGCGCCTGCTGCGGCACCAGGTAGGCATTGTTGCGCTCGCCCAGGTTGGCCTGGAAGCTGACGAAGGCGCCCGGCAGCAGGATCTGCTGGGGGTTCGGCAGCAGCGCACGCAGCGACACCGCACCGGTGGCCGGGTCGACCGTGGTCGAGGAGAAGTCCAGCGTGCCCGGCTCACCATAGGTGCTGCCGTCGGCCAGCTTGACGTCGACCGTGGCCTTGCCGTCGCCGGACAGCGCCAGCGAGCCCTTGGCCTGCTGCGCGCGAAGCTGGGTCAGCTCATCCACGCTCAGCGAGAAGTTCACATACAGCGGGTCGAGCTGGTCAACGGTGGTCAGCAGGGTCACATCGCCCTGGCCGACCAGCGCGCCCTCGGTGACCTGCTGCTTGTTGGCCACGCCACTGATCGGCGCGGTCACTTCGGCGTAGCCCAGGTTGATCCGCGAAGAGGTCACTGCCGCTTCGGCCTGCTTGACGGCGGCCAGGGCGGTGCGCTCGGCCGATTCGGCGTTGTCCAGGTCGGACTTGGAGACGAACTGCTGCGGCGCCAGCGAGCGCGCGCGATCGGCGGCGACCTTGGCATTGGCGTAGGTGGCGCGGGCCGAAGCCAGCTGGGCCTCGGAGGCGTTGAGCGAGGCACGCAACGGCGCCGGGTCGATCAGGAACAGGGTCTGGCCCTGCTTGACCTGCGAACCTTCCTGGTAAACGCGCTTGAGCAGCACGCCGGGTACGCGTGCGCGGACGTCGGCGCTGCGGAACGGCGACAGGCGGCCGACCAGCTCGCGCTGCAGCGGCAGGGTCTGCGGCTTGGCGTCGATCACGCCCACCTCCGGCGGCGGGGGCGTCTGCTGTTCCGGCTTCTTGCAGGCAGCCAGCGCGACAGCAACGGCGCACGTCAAGGCAAGGGTGCGGAGTGGGGCGGTCATCAGGAGGAACTCCGGGGTTGGTTTGTAGACGGGGCCGGCGACGGCTGTGGCGCGAACGCGCGCAGGAAGCTGTCGACGGAGAACTCTGCCCAGCGCCGACGCAGGAGCGCGTCATCACGATGGGGGGTATGGAAGCGCTGTTTGTCGAAATCCTGACCGGCGATCATGCTCAGCAGCAGTTCGGCCATGAAGTGCGGGTCGTCATGCCGGAGCTGGCCTTGCATGCAAACGGTTTCAATCCATTCAGCAAGATGAAGCGTCAGCGCGCCGGCACCGTGCCGGTACAGCGTACGCGCCTCTTCGGGAAACTGGGCTGCCTCGGCTGCAATCAGCCGGCAGGCCTGTCCTACGTGCGGTTGGTTGAAATGCTCCAGGAAGTCGGTGGCGAACTGGAGAAGGCTGGCACGCAGGTCGTCACTGCGGAGTGCACGCAGCATGGCCCCGGTGGCGTGGCCGACGTGGCGCTGCATCACCCGGCGCAGCAGTTCCTGCTTGCTGCCGTAGCGCGAGTACAGGGTCTGCTTGGAGCAGCCGGCATGCTGGGCCACTGCGTCCATGCTCATCTGCATGCCCTGCTCGGCCAGCAGTCTGCGCACGGCATCGAACACGCGCTCATCGCGCGCGTCGAGGGCAACGGGGAGGTAGGCCGGGTTCACGCGGTGGACTATACCGTCCAGTTCAGGATTGTGGAATCGAATCGGCGTCGCCGCGTGTGTCTTTCGGTAACACGCTTTGCCGATCCTGTCGGCACTGCTGAAGCAGGCGCCAGCTCCATACCGGAGCGAACTGAATAGGCGTCTAAACCGCAGCAAACCCGAATCTGCTTATTCCGTCCTGCAGCAAGGCCTTTTCGTGCGGTAGGGCTACAATTTCATTTTCCCAACTGAGCAAGCGCATCGCTCTGCCATGAAACCGCAAAAAACCGCAGCCAAGACCGTGAAAAACAAGACGAAACCAGCAGAGTCGGAGGTCGCAGTGACCGCTGGTTTCTCCCTGGAGCCGGTGTACACGGCCTTGCGCAAGCGCTACCCCGCGGCCGCACAGGCCGAAGCGGTGGCCTTCGCCACTGACTTCTACAAGCGCATGGAATCGGACGAGTTCCCGCACCACAGCGCTGAAGAGTGGGCCGCGCTCGCGGCTGAGACGCTGGAATTCGCCCGTGCCCGCAAGGCCGGCAAGGCCAACGTCCGCGTGTTCAATCCGACTGCGAAGGCCAACGGTTGGGAATCGCCGCACACCGTGCTGCAGATCGTCAACGACGACATGCCGTTCCTGGTGGATACCGTCACCATGTCGCTGGCTGAGCAGGGCGTGGGTGTCCACGTGCTGGGCCACCCGGTGCTGCGCTTCACCCGCGACAAGGCCGGCAAGCTGGTCAAGGTCGGCGAGGGCGATGCCGAGTCGGTGATGCTGCTGGAGATCGACCGCCAGCCGGCCGACGCCATGGCTGCCATCGAACAGGCCATCAACAAGGCGCTGGACGAAGTGCGTGCGATCGTGCGCGACTGGCAGCCGATGAAGGACAAGGCACTGGCGCTGGCCGACGACCTCGGCAGCCGCCAGCTGCCGGTCGACGACGCATCGCGCAAGGAAGCACAGGAGTTCCTGCGCTGGGCCGCCGACAACCACTTCACCTTCTTCGGCTACCGCGAATACCGCGTCGAGAAGCAGGGCAAGGAAGAGGTGCTGGCGCCGCTGAACGACACCGGCCTGGGCCTGATGCGCGGCAAGGACAAGTCCGCCGCCCGTCCGGTCAAGACCCTGGCCGCGCAGGGCCTGAACACCACGTCCGGTCTGAAGGATGCGCTGATCCTGACCAAGACCAATGCCCGTTCGCGCGTGCATCGCGCTGGCTACATGGATTACATCGGCGTGCTGGAATTCGACGCCAAGGGCAAGATCATCGGCGAGCAGCGCTTCCTCGGCCTGTTCACCTCCAGCGCCTACAACCGCCGCCCGTGGGAAATCCCGCTGGTGCGCCAGCGCCACGAGCACGTGATGAAGCAGTCGGGCCTGGCCCCGGCCAGCCACAGTGGCAAGGCCCTGCGCCACATCCTGGAAACCCTGCCGCGCGAAGAACTGTTCCAGTCCAGCGAGGACGAACTGTTCCGCACCGCGATGGGCGTGCTGGGCCTGCAGGAGCGCGTGCGCAGCCGCCTGTTCCTGCGCCGCGACAAGTACAGCCGTTTCATCTCCGCGCTAGTCTACCTGCCGCGTGAGCGCTTCAACACCGACGTGCGCCTGCGCATCGAAGCGATGCTGAAGGACGCGCTGCACGGCGAGTACGTCGACAGCTCGGTGGTGCTGGGCGAATCGCCGCTGGCCCAGGTGCACCTGATCGTGCGCCCGAAGCCGGGTGAGATGCTCGACGTCGATACCGCCGAACTGGAGCAGAAGCTGGCCCAGGTGCTGCGCAACTGGCAGGACGACCTGCGCGAAGCGCTGGTGGCCCGCCACGGCGAGACCGAAGGCCTGCGCATCGCCGCCCGTATCGGCAAGGCGCTGCCGGCCGGCTACATCGAAGACAACAGCACCGCGGTTGCCGCCAACGATGTCAGCCAGCTCGACGCCCTGACCGGCCCGGACGACCTGCGCCTGAGCCTGCAGGCCGTGCCGCGCGAAAGCGGTGATGGCCTGCGCCTGAAGCTGTATCGCCAGCTGGACGACATTCCGCTGTCGGACGCGCTGCCGATGATGGAAAACATGGGCTTGCGAGTGATCGCCGAGCGTCCGTACCGCCTGTCGGTCGACAACGCCCCGGTGTACGTGCAGGACTTCGAGGTCGAGTCGACCGCCGGCGCGATCGATGCCGCCAGTGTCGATGAAGCCTTCGGCGAGACCTTCGCCCGCGTCTGGCACGGCGATGCCGAGAACGACGGCTTCAACCGCCTGGTGCTGGCTGCCGGCCTGCACTGGCGCCAGGTCGCCATGCTGCGCGGCTACTGCAAGTACCTGCTGCAGACCGGCGTGCCGTTCTCCCAGGCCTACGTGGAAGGCACCTTCGCGCGCTACCCGCTGCTGGCCCGCCTGCTGGTCGAGCTGTTCGAAGCCCGCTTCGATCCGGCCACCGGCCACGAGAGCAAGGACGACATCGCCGCCGGCCAGGCCCAGCTGAAGGCCCACTTCGACGTGCTGGCTGCCGGTGACGATGCCACCTTGAAGGTGCTCAAGACCGTGGTCGACGCCCGCAAGGGTGACCGCGACGCGCAGATGCAGGCCGCGCGCGATGCGCTGCTGAAGCTGATGGACCGCGTGTCCAGCCTGGACGAGGACCGCATCCTGCGCTCGTTCATGGGCGTGATCGACGCGACCCTGCGTACCAGCTACTACCAGACCGATGCCAACGGCCAGCACGGCCATGTCATCAGCTTCAAGTTCGATTCGGCGCTGGTGCCGGACCTGCCGAAGCCGCGCCCGTACCGCGAGATCTTCGTCTACGGCCCGCGCGTGGAAGGTACCCACCTGCGCTTCGGCGCGGTCGCCCGTGGTGGCCTGCGCTGGTCGGACCGTCGCGAAGACTTCCGTACCGAAGTGCTGGGCCTGGTCAAGGCACAGATGGTCAAGAACACCGTCATCGTGCCGGTCGGCGCGAAGGGCGGCTTCTTCGCCAAGACCCCGCCGGTGAACGGCGACCGTGATGCGATCTTCGCCAACGGCGTGGCCTGCTACAAGCTGTTCATCCAGGGCCTGCTGGATATCACCGACAACATCGTCAACAACAAGATCGTGCCGCCGGTGGATGTCGTGCGCCACGACATGGACGATCCGTACCTGGTGGTGGCCGCCGACAAGGGCACTGCGACCTTCTCCGACATCGCCAACGGCCTGGCCATCGCGCACGGCTTCTGGATGGGCGATGCGTTCGCCTCCGGTGGTTCGGTCGGTTACGACCACAAGGGCATGGGCATCACCGCACGCGGTGCGTGGGAGTCGGTCAAGCGCCACTTCCGTGCGCTGGGCCGTGACAGCCAGAGCCAGGACTTCACCGCGGTCGGCGTCGGCGACATGTCCGGCGACGTGTTCGGCAACGGCATGCTGCTGTCGCGCCACATCCGCCTGGTGGCTGCGTTCGATCACCGCCACATCTTCCTGGACCCGAACCCGGACGCGGCCACCACGTTCGTCGAACGTGAGCGCCTGTTCACCGTGCCGCGTTCGAGCTGGGCGGACTACGATGCCAAGCTGATCAGCAAGGGCGGCGGCGTGTACCCGCGCAGCCTGAAGTCGATCGAGATCACCCCGCAGGTGCGTGAAGCGCTGGGCCTGGACGAGAACGTCAAGGCGCTGTCGCCGAACGAGCTGATGAGCGCGATCCTGAAGGCACCGGTCGACCTGCTGTGGAACGGCGGCATCGGTACCTACGTCAAGGCCGCCAGCGAGCAGCACAGCGATGTCGGCGACCGTGCCAACAACGCGCTGCGCGTGAACGGTGGCGAGCTGCGCTGCAAGGTGGTGGGCGAGGGCGGCAACCTGGGCATGACCCAGCTGGGCCGCATCGAAGCCGCGCAGGCCGGCGTGCTGCTCAACACCGACTTCATCGACAACTCGGCCGGTGTCGACACCTCCGACCATGAAGTCAACATCAAGATCCTGCTCAACGATGTGGTGCGGGCCAAGAAGCTGACCGTCGAGCAGCGCAACAAGCTGCTGGCCTCGATGACCGATGAAGTCGCCGAGCTGGTGCTCAACGACAACTACCGCCAGAACCAGGCGCTGAGCCTGATGGAGCGGATGGCGGTCAAGCGCCTGGGTTCCAAGCAGCACTTCATCCGCACCCTGGAACAGCAGGGCCTGCTTGATCGCCAGATCGAGTTCCTGCCGTCCGATGCCGAGCTGTCGCAGCGCAAGGCGCGCGGCCAGGGCCTGACCCGTCCGGAACTGTCGGTGCTGCTGTCCTACTCCAAGCTGGTGGCATTCGCCCAGCTGCTGGATTCGGACATCCCGGAAGATCCGTACCTGTCCAAGGAACTGCAGCGCTACTTCCCGACCCCGCTGCAGAAGAAGTATGCCGACGCAATGGAGCGTCACCGCCTGAAGCGCGAAATCATCGCCACGGCCGTGACCAACCAGACCATCAACCGCATGGGCGCCACCTTCCTGATGCGCATGCAGGAAGACACCGGCCGTTCCATCGCCGAGGTTGCCAAGGCCTACACCATCAGCCGTGAAACGCTGGATGCACGCGCGCTGTGGGCACAGATCGATGCCCTCGACGGCAAGGTGCCGGAGTCGGTGCAGATCGACGCCCTGGAAGTGATCTGGAAGCTGCAGCGCTCGTTCGTGCGCTGGCTGCTGTCGCGCCCCGGCGCGATGCCCGGCATCACCGAAGCGGTCAACCGCTACCAGGGCCCGTTCAACGACATCCGCGTTGCCTCGGGTGTGCTGCCGGATTCGCAGCGTCCGACCTACGAAGCCCTGGTGGCCGAGTGGAAGGAAAAGGGCCTGCCGTCCGCGCTGGCGCAGCAGCTGGCCGAACTGCACTTCCTGGAGCCGGCGTTCGACATCATCGAACTGGCCCGTACCCGCAAGCTGAAGCCGGTGGACGTGTCCAAGGTCCACTTCCGCCTGGGCGATGCCCTGCAGCTGCCGTGGCTGTTCGAGCAGGTCGATGCGCTGGAGGTCAATGGCCGTTGGCACGCGGTGGCACGTGGCGTGCTGCGTGACGAGCTGGCCGCCAACCACCGCAACCTGGCGGGCCAGGTGCTGGGTACCAAGGGCAGCAGTGCCGAAGCAAAGGTGGCGGCCTGGATGGGGCGCGACGACAGCAGCCTGCGCTTCACCCTGGCAATGCTGGCCGAACTGGCCGAGCAGAAGACCCTGGACTACCCGACCGTTTCGGTCGCGGTGCAGCGCCTGGGTCAGCTGGCCGCGCATGGTGCGTAAGCGCATTCGCGCTGACGCCCCACGGTTTGCTCTGCAAACCGTGGGCCCCATGCCAACCATGCTCCCAGACCCCCGCGCCGTTGGCGCGCCCCCCTGACTCAGGGGGGGCTCCTGATCTGCAGCAGTTGGAGGAACGGCCCCGCGAAAGCGGGGCCGTTCTGCATTGCCGGGTAGTGCCGGCCGCTGGCCGGCAACCGCGCGGACCACAATCGGGTGCAGCTGCCGGCCAGCGGCCGGCACTACCGGGTATGCTCTTGCTGGCACACCCACCCGGATCCACCGATGAGCGACACCCCCCGCATCGCTTTCCTGGCCAGCGCCACCGAACCTGCACAGATGGCCCGCGCCGCGATGGTCTCGCGTTATGGCGATCACGCGCCGGAGCAGGCCGACGTGCTGTGTCCGCTGGGGGGCGACGGCTTCATGCTGCAGACCCTGCATCGGCATGGGCACCTGGGCAAGCCGGTGTTCGGCATGAAGCTGGGCACCGTCGGCTTCCTGATGAACCAGTACCGCGGCGACGACGACGTGCAGGCCCGCATTGCGCGTGCCGAACCGGCCAACCTGCGCCCGCTGGAAATGGTGGCGCTGACCGAGTCGGGCACCAGTACCGGTTCGCTGGCCTACAACGATGTCTCGCTGCTGCGCCAGACCCGGCAGGCCGCGCATATCGGCATCGACCTCAACGGCCAGGAACGCGTGGCCGAGCTGATCGGTGACGGCGTGCTGGTGGCCACCCCGGCGGGCAGCACCGCCTACAACTATTCCGCGCATGGCCCGGTATTGCCGCTGGGCTCGCACACCATCGCGCTGACGCCGTTGGCCCCGTACCGGCCGCGTCGCTGGCGCGGGGCGATCCTCAAGGCCGATACCGAGGTGCGCTTCCGCGTGCTCGATCCGTACAAGCGCCCGGTCAGCGTCACGGCGGATTCGCACGAGACCCGCGACGTGGTCGAGGTGACCATCCGCGAGTCGAAGGACCGCCGCGTGACCCTGCTGTTCGACCCGGAGCACAACCTGGAAGACAGGATCCTGAGCGAACAGTTCGTTTTTTGAGGACAATGGGCGGCCGGCCCCGCCGACCGCTTGAAGGACCCCCACCGATGGGCGACAACTCCCCCCGCTTGCTGACCGTCGCGGTGACCTCGCGCGCGCTGTTCGACCTCGAGGAAAGCCATGCGCTGTTCGAAAGTGATGGCGTGGCGGCCTACGCCGAATTCCAGCGCCAGCACGAGGACGATATCCTCGGCCCCGGCGTGGCCTTCCCGGTGGTGCGCAAGCTGCTGGCGCTGAACCAGGGCGCCAGCCCGGAGAACCCGCGGGTCGAGGTGATCCTGCTGTCGCGCAACTCGGCCGATACCGGCCTGCGCATCTTCAATTCGATCCAGCACTATGGGCTGGGCATCATCCGCGCGACCTTCACCGCCGGCGAGCCGACCTGGCCGTACGTGAAGCCGTTCGGTACCGACCTGTTCCTGTCGGCCAACCCCGAATCGGTGCGCAGCGCGCTGCGTCACGGCATCGCGGCGGCAACCATCCTGCCCAAGCCGCCGGGCGAGACCGCTGCGGCAGCCGCCGACCAGATCGATACTGGTCGCCCGGCCGGCCAGCTGCGCATCGCCTTCGATGGTGACGCGGTGATCTTCGGTGACGAGAGCGAGCGCATCTCGCGCGAGCAGGGCGTGGAAGCGTTTGGCCGCCACGAGCGCGAGCGCGCCCGCGAGCCGCTCAGCGGCGGTCCCTTCCGTGGCTTCCTGTCGGCCCTGCATACGCTGCAGGAAGTGTTCCCGGCCGGCGAGAGCGCGCCGATCCGTACCGCGCTCGTGACCGCGCGTTCGGCACCGGCGCATGAGCGGGTGATCCGCACCCTGCGCGAGTGGGGCGTGCGCCTGGACGAGGCACTGTTCCTGGGCGGCCGTCACAAGGGCCCGTTCCTGCAGGCCTTCGGTGCCGACATCTTCTTCGACGATTCGCAGCACAACATCGACAGCGCCCGCGAGCATGTGGCCGCCGGCCACGTGCCGCACGGCGTCGCCAACGAGGGGTAGGGCGGACTCGACCGGTAGGTGCCAACCGTTGGTTGGCACTGCCTAGGACCCATGCCCACCAAGGTGGGCATCTACCAGAGCCACATGCCTCGGTAGTTGCCAACCTTGGTTGGCGCTGCCGTCAGGCCACGGGTCCGATCAAGGGCTGCCCGACATTCCCAGCTGCAGGTCCACCACCTTCCAGCGCAGGCCCTGCGGCTCCAGCACCACCTTCAACGGTGGCTGGCCGGGGCCGCGATCGACGTCGATCACGAATCGGTCCAGTGCCTCGAAATGATGCTCGGCATGCTTCAGCGGCCGCGCCGGTTCGGTCGCACCGAAGGCATCGCCGCCCTGCAGTTCATTGCGGCCACGCTTCCACAGCACGTGGCCCTGCAGCATCGCGCCGATCCCGGTCGGGGTCACCATGGTCTCCACTGCGGCACCGCCAAGCTGGTCGCCCAGCCCATAGAGCAGGGCGCCGAACGGGCTGGATGCCACGTCGGGGCCGGCCTGGCGCACCAGGTAGTCGTTGAGCTGCGCACGCAGGCTGCTGCGCACGCGGGGGAAGTCGACGTAACGCTCCAGGCGGGCGGTGTCGCGCTGCTCGATGGCCCTGGACAGGCCATTGACGGTCATGTAGGGGCCGCCGAACCACCAGGCCGCGACGGCCAGGACCAGCAGCACAATGAGTGCGGTGAGTTTCTTCATGCCGACCAGACTGCCGCAATGGCGGCAGTGCCGGGTGAAGACTCAATGACTGGGCGAGCCACGGCCGTCACCGAAGGCATCGACCAGCTGTTGCCGTTCGGCCGGGGTCAGCGCTTCCAGCCGCGTCGCCAGCACCTCGTCGAGGCTGCGGGTACGGGTGGTGCCAAGGATGCCGCTGGCCACGCCGGGATGGCCCAGCGCATAGGCGAAGGCGGTCTGGGCCGGGCGTTGGCTGCGGATCGCGGCCACTGCCCGGCGCATCTGGCGGGCACTGCGCATCAGCTGCCGGCTGCTGGGCTTCAGCCAGGCGCGCGCCAGGTACCAGCCATCGGCCAGCCGTGGCAGGCGCGGGCGCGCGGGCAGCAGGTGGCCCTGCGCCAGCACGGTCCCGGCCAGCACGCCGATGCCCACCGCCTGCAACTGGTCGATCAGCGGTTCGCGGTCCTGCTGCAGGGCGTTGTAGTCCAGCAGCACCACATCGAAGGCGTCGGGATGGGCGATCATCCAGCGCAGGGTCGAGGCCGAGTGGGTGTTGATGCCGGTGTGCCGGATCAACCCGCGTTCGCGCAGGCGCTGCAGCGCGGCCAGCAGGTCGTCGTTGATGTCGTGCTCGCTGGCGCCATGCAACTGGTAGATGTCCAGGTGATCCAGGCCGAGATTGCGCAGCGAAGCCTCGCAGCTGGCGATGATGGCTGCCGGCGAGAAATTGCGTTGCTCGGCGCCGCTGACGCCGGCCTGGCCGGTCAGCGTGCCGCCTTTGCTGGAAATCACCAGCGCGTCGCGCGGGTATTGTTTCAGCAACGGGCGCAGGATGCGGCCCAGCCGCGGCTCGGCGTGGAAACCGGAGTAGTTGTGGCCGGTGTCCAACAGGTTCACGCCCTGTGCCAGTGCATGCTCGACCACGTTCGCGGCCGATTGTTCCGGGAATCGGCGATGCCCCCAGAAGCCGGAACAGCCCAGGCCCACCGGCGAAACCGCCAGGCCGGTGCGGCCCAGCGTGCGGCGTTGCTGTGCCAATGGCATCAGAATTCCAGGTCCAGCGCCGCGCACAGGTAGTCGACGAACGGGCCGAGCGCGGCCAGATCCTTGCCCAGCGTGGACAGCAGGCGCGGACCGGTCATGGTGGCGTCGTCCAGCGAGCGCCACATCACCCAGTTGCGGTGCTTGAGGTCGTCGATGAACTCGAAGTCGGCGGGGAAGCCACGCGGCGGACGCACCAGCTTTTCGCTCTCCTCGAAATCGAAGCGCTTGCGCAGGCCCGGTGCGTGCGCGGCGGCCTTCCAGCTGCCCGGGTTGTCGAGGATGAAGTGGCGCACGCGGCGCTGGGTTTCCGGTTCCGGATGCCACAGGCCGGCACCGACGAAGCTCTCGCCCGGCTGCAGGCGCACGTAGAACGAAGGCGCGGCTACTTCACGGCGGCGCTCATGGAACAGGCGTGCGCCCTGCCAGGTCTTGTACGGTGACTTGTCGTTGGAGAAGCGCGCGTCGCGGTGGATGCGGAACAGCGAGCCGCCGACGCCGCGCGTATCGGCACGGAAGTGTTCGCTGACCTCGGCCAGGGCCGGTTGCAGGTCGCCCAGCAGGCGCAGGAACGGCTGCCGTACGTGGTCTTCATACTGCTGGCGGTGGTCGTTGAACCAGGCCTTGTCGTTGTGCCGCGCCAGGCTGCGCAGGAACCTGAAACTGGCGTCCGAGAAGTAGGTGCTCACAGTGTCTCCTGCAGGTGCTGGCCCCAGTCGCGCAGCGATTGCAGCAGGGCCTGGCGCCGCGCATCGTCGGGCGCTTCGGCGGCCAGTGCATCGAGCTGCTGCCGGTACTGGGGCAGGTTGAGTTCGCCCAGCCCGCCGTCGCCGAGCAGGCGCTGGCGGCGGTAATCCTGCCAGCGCTGGCGTTCCGCCGGCGCGAGGCTGTCGGGGTGGTTGCGCGCGCGGTAGCGGAACAGCAGCTCCGGCAGGCGCGGGTCGCGGAAACGGCCTTCCAGCGCGGCCAGCTGCTCGGGCGCGGTGGTGCGTGCCAGCGCAAGCAGCGGTTTGTCGCCGTTGCCGAGGAAACCGTCGTACAGCGAGGCATCGACGTCGGCCACGGTGGCGACGCGGGGCTGGTTGTAGACCTGGCGCGCCTTCTCGGCCAGCTGCGGGGCGAACGCGCGCAGCCGTTCCACCTTGGCCTCGATCGCGGCCACGTCCAGGCCGAGGCGCGCGTGGTCATCGGCGCGCAGGTGGTTCCAGGCGATCAGCGCTGGCACCTTGTTCAGATGCACTTCCTTCAGCGGCACCCGCGCCACGCCTTCGGGCAGCTCGCTGGCGCGCAGGTAAAGGCGCTGTGCGATCACCTCGGCCGGCAGTTCCAGCAGGTCGTCGATCTCGCCTTCCAGGTCGAACACGATCACCCGGTTGTTGATGATGGGGTGCACGGCCAGCGGCAGTACTGGCGCCGCGCACAGGCGACTGGCCGGGTAGCGCATGGAAATGTGCAGTACCGGCTTCATCGCGGCCACGTCCAGCAGGCCGCCGACGAAGCGCTTGTCACGCAGCTTCAGCGCGTACTCCCACAGGCGCGGCTGCGACTGCTTGAACAGGCGTGCCATGCCGATGGTGGCACGTACGTCGGACAGCGCTTCGTGCGCATCGCCCTCGCGCACGTTGTTGGCCTCGGCCAGGTGCTCAAGCTTGAACGAGGTGGCGCCGTCCTCGCGCAGCGGCCACTGGATGCCGTCCGGGCGCATCGCGCGCATCAGGCGCAGCATGTCCAGCAGGTCCCAGCGCGAATTGCCGTTGCGCCACTCGCGCTCGTACGGGTCGTGGAAATTGCGGAACAGCCCGTAGCGGACGAATTCATCGTCAAAGCGCAGCGTGTTATAGCCCAGCGCGCAGGTGCCGGGGCGCGACAGCTGTTCGTTGATGCGGTCGAAGGCCTCGGCCTCGCTGATGCCCTCGGCCAGGGCCTGCTGCGGGGTGATGCCGGTAACCAGGGTGGCCATCGGTGAGGGCAGCAGGTCATCGGCCGGGCGCACGAAGAAGCTGACCGGCGTATCGATCTCGTTGAGGTCGGCATCGGTACGGATCGCGGCGTACTGCGAGATGCGCGTGCGCCGCGGGTCCTGGCCGAAGGTTTCCAGGTCGTAGAACAGGAAGCTGTCGGCCATCAGTGCGCGCCCTCCAGGACCGGCAGCTGCGCGTGGATCTGCGCTTCCAGCGCGGCCCAGTCGATGTTGTCCAGTGAATCGTGACCGGTGGTGGCGGCCACCAGCATGTCGCGTTGCAGTTCGGTGCGGCGCAGCGCCTCGGCGTACGGTGTGTGCAGGAAGGTGACCATCGTGTAGTGCGGCACGAAGCGGGTCGGCCAGCGCCGCTGCAGTTCCTGCTCCAGTTCGCGCTGCAGCAGGAACGCAGGATCGGCGACACGGTCGCGCATCTCCAGGTAGTTCTCCAGCGCCATCTGCTGGATGGCACGTGCATTCGGCTTGCGCTCGGCTTCGAACGCGGCGAACGCGCCTTCCAGATCATCCGCTTCCATCAGGTGCCGGGCCAGCGCAACGCAGTCCTCGAACGCGCAGTTCATGCCCTGGCCGTGGAATGGCACCATCGCATGCGCGGCATCGCCGATCAGTACGGCGCGACCGTGCTGGTGCCAGCGCTCCAGGGTGAGCGTGCCGAGCAGCCCCGGCGGGTGCTGTTCCCAGTCCGCGCGCAGGTTCGGGATCAGCGGCAGGGTGTCGGCGAACTCCCGCGCGAACAGCGCCTCGGCCTGCGCGCCGGTGTTGACCGTGGCGAAGCTGGGATCGCCCTGGTTGGGAAGGAACAGGGTGACGGTGAAGGTGCCTTCGTGGTTGGGCAGGGCGATGCACATGTAATGGCCACGTGGCCAGATGTGCAGCGCATTGCGCTCGATTCGGAAGCTGCCGTCGGCGGCCGGTGGGATCTCCAGCTCCTTGTAGGAGTGGTCGAGGAAGGCGATGTCCTCGCCCAGCGGGGCACGGCGGTTCATCGCTGCGCGCAGGGCCGAACCGGCGCCGTCGGCACCGATCAGGGTGTCGAAGCGGATGTCGTGCGGGCTGTCGTCGCGGTCATCGATGAAACGCGCGTAACCGGCGTCGAAATCAACGGTGTGCAGGCGCCGATGGAAGTGCACGGTGGCGCCGGCCTGCTCGGCCAGTTCCAGCAACGTGGTGTTCAGATCGCTGCGGTGGATCGACCAGATCACTTCGCTGTCATCACGGCCATAGCGCTGCAGCTGCGGTTCGCCGTCGCGGGGGTGCACCATGCGGCCGCGCATCATCACCGCGCGTGCCATCACTTCGTCCTCCACACCCGCCTGGCGCAGCGCATTGCGCCCACGCTCGGCCAATGCCAGGTTGATCGAGCGGCCACTCTCGTAATCAGCCACGCGCGGATCACCGCGGCGTTCGTACAGGGTGATGCGCCAGCCTTGCCGCGACAGCAGGATGGCCAGCAGGGACCCGGCCAGGCCGGCACCGATAATGCTCAACGAGCGGGAAGCATGTGCGATCAACGAACTGTCCAGCAGCAGGGGAGGGACCGGCTCAAAGGCCGGCCCAGGCTTCCACTTCCTCGACGAAGTGGTGCACGTCCAGGTAGCGGTTGTAGAGCGGGGTGGGCGAGATGCGGATCACGTCGGGTTCGCGCCAGTCGCCGAGCACACCGATGCCGCGCAGGTGCTCGAACAGTGCGCGGCCACGCTCGCGGCCACCGATCACGCGCAGCGACAACTGGCAGCCGCGGCGCTGCGGATCGGCCGGGGTGATGATGTCCAGCACCTGCGGCAGGCGCGCGCGCACCAGTGCTTCGAGCATGCCGGTGAGCGCCAGCGATTTGCTGCGCAGCGCCTCCATGCCGGCGCGCTCGAACAGGTCCAGCGAGGCACGCAGCGGTGCCAGGCCGAGAATCGGTGGATTGCTCAGCTGCCAACCCTCGGCGCCGATGGCCGGGGTGAACTGCGGCGCCATCTGGAAGCGGGTGGCTTCCTCATGGCCCCACCAGCCAGCAAAGCGTGGCAGGGTGGTGTCGCGGTGGTGGCGCTCGTGCACGAAGGCGCCAGCCACTGCGCCCGGGCCGCTGTTGAGGTACTTGTAATGGCACCACACGGCGAAATCGGGGGCCACGTCATGCAGGCGCAGCGGCAGGTTGCCGACCGAGTGCGCCAGGTCGAAGCCGATGCGTGCGCCCTGCAGGCGGGCGGCGCGGGTGATCGCATCGAGGTCGAAGGCCTGGCCGGTGCGGTACTGCACGCCAGGCCACAGCACGAGCGCCAGGCGCGGGCCGTGTTCGGTCATGGCGCGCTCGATGGCGTTCAGTGAAATCGTGCCGTTGGCTTCGTCCGGCTGCACTTCCACCAGGCACTCGGCCGGGTCGAAGCCATGGAAGCGGATCTGGGCTTCCACTGCGTGGCGATCGGTCGGGAACGCGCCGGCTTCCATCAGGATCACCGGGCGCTGCGTGGTCGGCCGGTAGAAGCTGACCATCATCAGATGCAGGTTTACGCTCAGCGTGTTCATCGCCACCACTTCGCTGGGCAGCGCGCCAACCACGCGGGCCAGCTGCGCGCTCACCAGGCGGTGGTAGGACAGCCATTGCGTCGGGCCGGTGAAGTGGCCTTCCACCGCCAGTTCGCCCCACTGCTTCATCACTTCCTGCACCGCTGCCTGCGCGCCGCGCGGCTGCAGGCCCAGCGAGTTGCCCACGAAGTAGGTCTGCTCGCCGCCCTCATGGCGCGGAATCAGGAATTCACTGCGCAGCGGGCGCAGCGGATCGGCGGCGTCCAAGGCGATGGCGTGGGTGCGGCTGAGCAGGTCGGACATGGTCGGGCAACAGGCTGCAACGGGACCGCCAGTGTAGCGCTTGGGATGGTGGGACCGACGCCCTGAACGCCTGCGCGCCGGTTGAACTGTAGAGCCGAGCCCATGCTCGGCTTCGCGGCCCGGCAGCCGAGCATGGGCTCGGCTCTACAAGGGCCATGCCCGGCGACCGTTCAGCCCACCGCCGGCGCCGGCAGCGGATCCACGTGCCCGCACTGGCTGCAGGTACGCAGCTCCAGGCTGGCGTGGTAGCGCGCAAACACCTTGGGCAGGTCGGTCTCGATGTTCTGCAGCGGGAAGAACTCTTCGTGCAGCTTGTGGTTGCAGCGCTCGCAGTGCCAGATCACGCCGTCCATCTCGTGCGGCAGGCGCTTGCGCTCGACCACCAGGCCGATGCCACCGGGCGGGCGCCGCGGCGAGTGTGGAACCTTTGCCGGCAGCAGGAAGATCTCGCCGGCGCGGATCGGGATGTCGCGCACCGCGCCGTCTTCCTGCACCTTCAGCACCATCTCGCCTTCGAGCTGGTAGAACCACTCGGGGCCTTCGTCGTAGTGATAGTCGGTGCGCGAATTCGGCCCGCCGACCACCATCACGATGAAATCGCCGTTGTCGATCATCTTGTTGCCCACCGGCGGCTTCAGCAGGTGGCGGTTCTCTTCGATCCAGGCGTGCAGGTTGATCGGCGAAGCGAGCATGATGGTCATCCGTAAGGGATCAGTCGCGCTTGCCCTTGCGCGGGATGTAGGACAGGGCCTTTTCATATGCAGGCTGCAGCTCTTCCTGCGAACCGACGTCGATGCCCATCTCGCGCACGCGTCCGTCCTTCAGGCTGTAGACCCAGCCATGCACCATCAGCTTCTGGCCGCGGGCCCACGCATCCTGCACGATGGTCGAGCGGCACAGGTTGGCCACCTGCTCGATCACGTTCAGTTCGCACAGGCGCGCGTGCTTGAGCTCATCGGTCTCGATCGCATCGAGGATGCCGGTGTGCTTCTGCATCACGTCACCGACGTGGCGCAGCCAGTTGTCGGCCAGGCCGACGCGGGTGTTGTGCAGGCAGGCATGCACACCGCCGCAGCCGTAGTGGCCAACGATCAGGATGTGTTTCACCTTCAGCTGGTCCACCGCGTACTGCACCACGCTCAGGCAGTTCAGGTCGGTGTGCGCGACCACGTTGGCGACGTTGCGGTGCACGAACACTTCGCCCGGGGCCATGCCGATGATCTGGTTGGCCGGCACGCGCGAATCGGAGCAGCCGATCCACAGGTATTCCGGGTGCTGCTGCTTGGCCAGCTGGTGGAAGAACTCGGGGTCTTCCTTCTCGATCCGGTCGGCCCAGTCGCGGTTGTTCTGCAGCAGCTTGTGGATGTCTTTCATGTTCGGGTCCCTGGCGTCGGGTGGGGGCGCGCCGCAGCCGTCCGGCTGCGTCGTCGCGGGAATCTGCGGCGTTCAGTCGCTGCGGGCGGCCTGTTCGCGGTGCCAGCGCATCCACTGCGCCAACTCGGTGGAAGAGGGGGTGCCCAGCTGTTCCAGTTCGGCGATCACCGCACGCTGGTTGGCGTCGGGATGGTTCTGGCTCAGCTTGAGCTTCATCTGCACATGTTCGACCTGGAAACGGAAGCCGACGATGGCGCGCAGCTCCGGGCCATGTTCGGCACGCGTGGCATCGAACTGCCAGGCCTGGCCGACGCTGGCTTCGAAGCGGTCGCTGATCGCGCCGACCAGCTCCGCCAGCGCGCCGGCATCGTCGAAGGTCTGCAGTTGGCCACGCAGCTCGGCAGCAGCGTAGTTCCAGGTCGGTACCCGCGCGGCGGGCTCCTTGTCCGGATACCAGCTGGCCGAGACGTAACCGTGCGGTCCATCGACCAGCACCTTGGCCGCGCCGCTGTGGCGCGACTGCGGGTTGGCGCGGGCCCAGTGGCCGCGCAGTTCGATCTGGTCGCCGTCACGCCGGTACAGCACCGGCATCCGGGTCAGCTCCGGCAGGCCATCGCTGCCGGGGGTGAGCACGGTAACGAACGGGTCGCGCGCCAGCAGGCGGTCCAGCCAGAGCAGGTCGGTCTCGGCGAAGGCGCGCGGGGTGAACATGCAGGGGTCAGGCGCGCCCGCCGAGTGACTGGATCATGCGGCCACGCAGGCCCTCGTCGCTGTCGGCCTGCGGCGGCTGCACTTCGTGCAGGCTGAAGCCGCGCACCAGTGCGTCCTCCTCGTCCAGGCCGTCGTACTCGACGAACTCGGCGTCGAACAACTGCGAACGGGCGGTGTCTTCGCTGTCGTAGCTCAGCGTGTTGCCATCGCTGTCGAGCACTTCGGCAGTGCCGGCCGGGCGAACGCGCAGGCGCGCCCAGATGAGGGTGTTGCCGAGGCTGGCCAGCCACCAGCTGTCGCGCGAGGCGGTGATGTCATTCATGAGCGTATTACCAGAGCGAGGCCAGCCAGAGCAGGGCGGCCATGCCCAGTCCGGACAGCAGGGTCAGCAGCGATACCCAGGCCGGTGTCGCCAGCCCGGACAGCGAGCGGTCCGGTTGCTGCCGATAGTCGCGTCGCAGCAGCCAGGCCAGGGCATCGGGCTTGAGGAAGGCGCCGCTGCCGAAGCGCGCGGCGAGCGCCGGATGGCGGTCGCGCACGTGCACCAGGGTCAGCGGCCAGAAGATCACGAAGGCACTGAACCCGGCCACTGCAACGCCGACGAAACAGAGGGCGAAGAACAGGGTCATGGGGCGGTACCTCCGTGGTCGTGTGGGGCTTAGAAGTCCGCGCTGCCCGGCGCGCGCGGGTAGGGGATCGCATCGCGGATGTTGGACAGCCCGCAGACGTACACCACCAGGCGTTCGAAGCCCAGGCCGAAGCCGGCGTGCGGCACCGAACCATAGCGGCGGAAATCGCGGTACCAACTGTAGTGCTCGCGATCCAGGCCGAACTGGGCCATGCGCGCGTCCAGCACGTCCAGGCGCTCTTCGCGCTGGCTGCCGCCGATGATCTCGCCGATGCCCGGGGCCAGCACGTCCATCGCGGCAACGGTCTTGCCGTCGTCGTTCAGGCGCATGTAGAAGGCCTTGATGTGCTCCGGATAGTTGGTCACCACCACCGGGCGGCCGACGTGTTCCTCGGTCAGCCAGCGCTCGTGCTCGGTCTGCAGGTCCAGGCCCCATTCGACCGGGAAGTCGAACTTCCTGCCGGACTTCTGCAGCAGGCTGACCGCGTCGGTGTAGTCGATGCGCTCGAACGGTGCGTTGATGAAGTCTTCCAGCTTGGTGATCGCGTTCTTGTCCACGCGCTCGGCAATGAAGGCCAGGTCGTCGCTGCGTTCGTTCAGCACTGCGCGGAACAGGTACTTCAGGAACTCTTCGGCCAGGCGCGCGTCTTCGGCCAGGTCGGCGAAGGCGATTTCCGGCTCGATCATCCAGAACTCCGCCAGGTGGCGGGTGGTGTGGCTGTTCTCGGCGCGGAAGGTCGGGCCGAAGGTGTAGACCTTGCTCAGCGCCAGGCAGTAAGCCTCGACGTTCAGCTGGCCGGACACGGTCAGGAAGGTTTCCTTGCCGAAGAAGTCGCGGCTGAAATCGATCGCGCCCTTCTCGTCACGCGGCAGGTTCACCATGTCCAGGGTGGACACACGGAACATCTGCCCGGCGCCTTCGGCGTCGGAGGTGGTGATGATCGGGGTGCTGATCCAGTTGAAGCCGTTCTCGTGGAAGAAGCGGTGCACGGCCTGGGCCAGGCAATTGCGGATGCGGGTGACCGCGCCGAACAGGTTGGTGCGCGGACGCAGGTGCGCCACTTCGCGCAGGAACTCCGGCGACATCGGCTTGGGCTGGATCGGGTAGGTGAGCGGGTCTTCGACCCAGCCGACCACGTCCAGCGTGCTGGCCTGGATCTCGAACGACTGGCCCTTGCCCTGCGACTTCACCAGCGTGCCGGTGGCGATGACCGAGCAGCCGCTGGTCAGGCGCTTGATCTCATCGAAGTTGGCCAGGCTGTCGCCGGCCACGACCTGGATCGGGGCGAAGCAGGAGCCGTCGCTCACATTCACGAAGGCCAGATTCGCTGAACCGCGCACCGTGCGCACCCATCCGCGTACCGTGACTTCGCCGCCTTCCGGGATCTTCCCGGCAAGCGCATGTTCAACGCTGACCACCGTCATGACTTGAATCCTCTGCTGATCGACTCGATCTGTGAACACGGGAGTTTACCGGTTGCAGCGTTCTGTTTGCGAGGCATTTTTCGTGGCAACGGCTCCTTATAATGTCCCCGTACCTCTGGAGTAGCCCCATGGCCGTCAGCCTGACCCCCATTGCCTTCGAGCGCGTGCAGCGCTTCGTCGCCCAGACCCCCGGCGCGCTGGGCCTGCGTTTCGGCGTGACCAAGACCGGCTGCTCCGGCTGGGGCCACGTGACCGACCTGGCCCGCGATGAGCGCGAGGGCGACACGGTGTTCGAGCAGGAGGGCGTGAAGATCTACGTCGACGCCAAGAGCCTGGCCCTGGTGGACGGCACCGTGATCGACTTCGGCAAGCACGGCCTGAGCGAGACCTTCACGTTCAGCAACCCGAACGCCACCGCCGAGTGTGGCTGCGGCGAGAGCTTCACCACCGACGCCGACAAGGCCTGAGGGCCGGCCACCGGGCATGGCCCGGCGCTGACCAGGCGTGCTCTGGTGGGCGCCGACCTTGGTCGGCACGCTGGGCTCGGCAGGGACCCCACGGATGGAACGACCGCTTTTCACCTATCACCCCAATGCCTACGACCTCTCCTTCGAAGAGGTCGAGGGGATCTGCGACTGCTGCGGACAGGCGCGCGCACTGCGCTATCGCGGACCGTTCTACACCCGCCTGCGCCCGGATTACCTGTGCCCCTGGTGTATCGCCGATGGCAGGGCTGCGGCCAGTTACGAGGGGGAGTTCATCGGCTGGAGCGATATCGAGGGGGTATCCCCGGATCCGGCTGATCCGCCGCCGACCATCGCCCGTGAGCTGCTGCTGGAGATCTGCGAGCGCACCCCGGGCTACTCCTCCTGGCAGCAATCGGTCTGGTTGAGCCATTGCGAACGGCCCTGCGCCTTCCTCGGCTACGCCGGCAGCGACGATCTGCTGCCGATCCTCGACCAGGTCCGGCCGGACGTGGCGGCGGTCAATCCGCGCGACGCCGACTGGGTGCTGGAGCATCTGAGCCGGGACGGGATGATGGTCGGCTGCCTGTTCCAATGCCTGGAATGCGGCCAGCATCGTCTTCACGTCGATCTGGAATGAGCACGTGCCGGACATGGGCCGGCGCTCCCGTTCAGGTTGCCCGGTTTGCGCCCGGTTGCCCGGTGGCGCCGCTTGCCGCATAATGCGCGGCTTCCTGCCTTCCCGGCGGGAATCCTTGCCCCACCGCGGTCTCAACGGCGGGGGGCTGTCCGGCCGCAAGGCCACATCCGAAAGGTAGAAAAAACATGAGTCGTCATTACGAAATCGTGTTCATGGTCCACCCGGACCAGAGCGAGCAGGTCCCGGCCATGATCGAGCGCTACAAGTCGCTGGTCGAGAACGGCAACGGCACCATCCACCGTCTGGAAGACTGGGGCCGCCGCCAGCTGGCGTACCCGATCCAGAACCTGGTGAAGGCCCACTACGTGCTGATGAACATCGAAGCCGACCAGGCCGTTCTGAACGAACTGACCGAAAGCTTCCGCTTCAACGACGCCGTGCTGCGCAACCTGGTCATCAAGCGTGACGAGGCTGACACCGAGCAGTCGCTGATCATGAAGAGCAAGGACGAGAAGGGTGACAAGCCGGAGCGCGGTGAGCGCCGTCGTCGTGACGACGAAGAGGGCGAGTCCACCACCACCGCTGACAACGAAGCCGGCGACGACGCCGCTTCCGCCGCCTAAGGAGCCTTCCCATGTCCAAGTTCTTCCGTCGCCGCAAGTTCTGCAAGTTCACGGCTGAAGGTGTGAAGGAGATCGACTACAAGGATCTCAACACCCTGCGCCAGTACCTGACCGAGAACGGCAAGATCGTGCCGAGCCGCGTCACCGGTACCAAGTCGAAGTACCAGCGCCAGCTGGCGACCGCCGTCAAGCGCGCTCGCTTCCTGGCCCTGATCCCGTACACCGACAACCACGACGTCTGATGCCCGGCGGGGCGGCCCGGTGCCGCCCCCGCTGTGCCAGCTATTCGGACAGCCTTTGTTGCGGGGCATCGCCTCGCTAACGAATAACTCATCTGGAGCAATACCATGCAGCTGATCCTCCTGCAGAAAGTCACCAACCTCGGCAACCTGGGCGACCTGGTCGACGTGAAGCCGGGCTACGGCCGTAACTTCCTCGTGCCGCAGGGCAAGGCCGTTCCGGCCACCGAGAGCAACAAGGCCGAGTTCGAAGCCAAGCGCGCCGAATACGAAGCCAAGGCCCAGGCCATCCACGCCGACGCTGACGCCCGCAAGGCCAAGCTGGACGGCGCGAGCGTGACCATCCCGGCCAACGCTTCGACCGAAGGCAAGCTGTACGGCTCGGTCGGCGCCCGCGAAATCGCCGATGCCTTCACCGCTGCCGGCCTGCCGGTCAGCAAGAGCGAAGTCATCCTGGGCGAAGGCGCCTTCCGCAACATCGGCGAGTACGACGTGCTGATCCACCTGCACGCCGACGTCGAGACCACCGTCAAGGTCGTCGTCGTCGCCGAAGCCTGATCCCACGCCGCAAGGCCTGGCATCACCGCAGAACGGGCGCCCGCAAGGGTGCCCGTTTTGTTTTATGGCTCCGTTTCGTGGCGTGCGGCCACGTCCGGCCGACGGGGTGGGGCTGGACAATGTTCCACGCCCATTCGTAGAACACGGCCACATCGGTATACTCAGGGCGTCACACCCGTTCCACGGGCATCGATCCCAGCAGGATCAATGACTTGGAGGGTAAACGCAGGCCGCTTGCCGGCCCCAGTCCGGAACCCCTATGCGTCTTTCCACGATCAAGCTGTCCGGCTTCAAGTCGTTCGTCGATCCGACCACCCTGCACCTGCCGACCAACATGACCGGCGTGGTGGGCCCCAATGGCTGCGGCAAGTCGAACATCATCGATGCCGTGCGCTGGGTCATGGGCGAGAGTTCGGCCAGCCGCCTGCGTGGCGACTCGCTGACCGACGTGATCTTCTCCGGGTCCAATGCCCGCAAGCCGGTCTCGCAGGCTACCGTCGAGCTGATCTTCGACAACTCCGACCACACGATCTCCGGCGAATACGCCTCGTTCAACGAAATCTCGGTCAAGCGCACGGTCAGCCGCGACGGCACCAGCAACTATTACCTCAACGGCACCAAGTGCCGCCGTCGCGACATCACCGACCTGTTCCTCGGCACCGGCCTGGGCCCGCGCAGCTACTCGATCATCGAGCAGGGCATGATCAGCCAGATCATCGAGGCGCGCCCGGAAGACCTGCGCGTGTATCTGGAAGAGGCAGCCGGCATCTCCAAGTACAAGGAGCGCCGCAAGGAGACCGAGACCCGCATCCGCCACACCCGCGAGAACCTGGACCGGCTGGGCGACCTGCGCGACGAGATCAGCAAGCAGCTCGAACACCTCAAGCGCCAGGCCAGGCAGGCCGAGCAGTACCAGGCCCTGCAGGAAGAGCGCCGGATCAAGGATGCCGAGTGGAAGGCGCTGGAATTCCGTGGTCTCGACGGTCGCCTGTCGAAGCTGCGCGAAGGCCTGTCGCAGGAAGAGACCAAGCTGCAGCAGCTGATCGCCGACCAGCGTGATGCCGAGGCCCGCATCGAGACCTCGCGCGCGCGGCGCGAAGAGGCCGCCGACGCGCTCAACACCGCGCAGGCCGCGGTCTACCAGGTTGGCAGCACGCTGGCGCGCCTGGAACAGCAGATCCAGCACCAGCGCGAGCTGTCGCAGCGCCTGCACAAGGCGCGCGATGAAACCCAGCAGGCCCTGGCCGAACTGGGCCAGCACATCAGCGGCGACGAGGCCAAACTGAGGGTGCTGCGCGAGGCAGTGGAGGCCGCCACCCCGCAGCTGGAAGCGCTGCAGGAAGAGAACGAGATCAAGCAGGAAAGCCTGCGCGAGGCCGAAGACCGGCTGGCCAGTTGGCAGCAGCGCTGGGAGCAGCACACCTCGCAGAGTTCGGAGGCGTCGCGCGCCGGTGATGTCGAGCGCACGCGCGTGGACTACCTGGACAAGCAGATCCTCGACGCCGACCGGCGTCGCGAGGCCCTGGCCGCCGAGCGCGCCGGGCTGGACGTGGACGCGCTGGAAGAAGCCTTCGAGCAGCTGCACCTGCAGCACGACACGCAGAAGGCCGCGCTGGATGAACTGAGCGAAGACGTCGAGCTGCGCAAGCAGGGCGTGGCGGCCGTGCAGGAACAGCAGCGCAATGGCCAGAACGAACTGGCCGAACTGCGCAAGCAGGCCAACGGCCTGCGCGGTCGCCTGGCCTCGCTGGAAACCCTGCAGCAGGCCGCGCTGGGCCAGGAGCAGGGCGCGGCCGTCGCGTGGTTGAAGGCGCGCGGGCTGGATTCGGCGGCACGTGTCGGCGAACGCCTGGACGTCGATGCCGGTTGGGAAAACGCGGTGGAAAGTGCGCTCGGCCAGCTGATCGAAGGCGTGCTGGTCGATGACCCGGGCAGCCTGGTCAACGCCCTTGGCGAACTCGGCGACGGCCACATTGCGCTGGTCGCCAGCGCGGATGCCGAGGTCAAGGCTGCACCGACGTCGCTGGCCGCACGCGTGCGTGGCCCGGCGGCGATCCGTCGCCTGCTCGCGCACCTGCATGGTGCCAAGGACCTGTCCGAGGCGAAGGCCCTGCAGGCCAGCCTTCCGGAAGGCGATTCGATCATCACCCAGAGCGGCGAGCGCCTGGGCCAGGGCTGGCTGCGCGTGTCGCGCTCCGGTGCAGCCCAGCAGGGCGCGCTACTGCGCGAACGCGAGATCAACGAGCTGCGCGAGCAGATCGAGCAGCTGCAGGACCGCGAGGCCGAGCTGGAAGAACAGCTGGCCGGTTTCCGCGAGCAGCTGCAGGCGGCTGAACAGCAGCGCGAAGACGCGCAGCGTGCGCTGTACCAGGCCCACCGCGCGGTGTCCGAGCTGGCTGGCCAGCTGCAGGGCCAGCAGGGCAAGGTAGAGGCTGCACGCACGCGCATCGACCGCATCGAAGGCGAGCTGAAGCAACTGCAGGAAACGATTGAAGCCAACAACGCGCAGGCGCGCGAAGCGCGCTCGCGGTTGGAGAACGCGGTCAGCAGCATGGGTGATCTGGAGTCGACCCGGCAGCGGCTGGAGGGCGAGCGCCGCCAGCTGACCGAGGCGCGCGACCTGGCCCGCGATGCTGCCCGTGCAGTGCGCGAGCGCTCGCATTCGCTGGCCCTGACCCTGGAATCGCAGCGTGCGCAGCTGGCCTCGTTGAGCCAGGCGCTGGAGCGCATGGGCACCCAGCGCGGGCAGCTGGATTCGCGGCTGGGCGAGCTGCATTCACAGCTGGACGAAGGTGATTCGCCGGTCGAATCGTTGCAGGCCGAGCACCAGAATGCACTGGAAGAGCGCGTGCGCGCCGATCGCGTGCTGACCGAAGCGCGTACGTTGCTGGACGGCATCGACGCCGAGCTGCGCAATTACGAGCAGACCCGTCACCAGCGTGACGAACAGGCGCTGGCCCAGCGCGAGCGTATTTCGCAGCGCAAGCTGGACCAGCAGGCGCTGGTGCTGAGCGCGGACACCCTGCAGGCGGCGGTGGAAAAGGCCGGCTTCGTGCTGCAGGACGTGCTCAACGCACTGCCCGAGGATGCGCGCCTGGGCGACTGGGAGCAGGCCGTGCATCAGATCGACGCACGCATGCGCCGGCTGGAGCCGGTCAACCTTGCGGCCATCCACGAGTACGGCGAGGCTTCGCAGCGCTCGGATTACCTGGATTCGCAGCACACCGACCTGACTACGGCGCTGGAAACCCTCGAGGATGCCATCCGCAAGATCGACCGCGAGACCCGCGGCCGTTTCAAGGACACCTTCGACCGCGTCAATGCTGGCGTGCAGGCGCTGTACCCGCGCCTGTTCGGTGGCGGCCACGCCTACCTGGAGCTGACCGGTGAAGACCTGCTCGACACCGGTGTGACCATCATGGCGCGCCCGCCGGGCAAGCGCGTGTCCAGCATCTCGCTGCTGTCCGGCGGCGAGAAGGCGATGACGGCAGTGGCGCTGGTGTTCGCCATCTTCCAGCTGAACCCCGCGCCATTCTGCCTGCTGGACGAGGTGGACGCGCCGCTGGACGAAGCCAACGTCGGCCGGCTGGCCAACATGGTCAAGGAAATGAGCGAGAAGGTGCAGTTCCTGTTCGTCAGCCACAACAAGGCGACGATGGAGGCCGCGCACCAGCTCTCGGGCGTGACCATGCGCGAACCGGGCGTCAGCCGCCTGGTCAGCGTGGACCTGGAAGAAGCCGCGCGATTGGCGGGCGCGGCCTGACGTGCCATCCTAGTTACCTGAATGAACTAGCCGGAGAACCTATCGAATGTCCGACACGGCACTGTTGCGCATCGGCATCCTGGCCGCCGGCCTGCTGTTGATCGCCGCGATCTTCCTGTTTGGCCGTCCGAAGAAGAAGCCCCAGGGACGCCGCGTGGAAAGCGCGGAACCGGCCAGCGGCGAGCGCCGCGAACCGGTATTGGGCGAGGACGGCGTTGTCGTGGCCGATGGCCGCGTCGAACCGGGCATGGGCACGGAAGGCGAACAGGCCGAACTCGGCCTGGGCGATACCGACCCGGGCGCCAGCGATCTCGGCAAGCGCGCCACCCAGGATTTCGACAAGATCGTTTCGCTGTTCGTGGCCGCCCGGGCCGGCGAGCAGCTGCGCGGCGAAGACATCGTGGTAGCGGCGGAGAAGACCGGCCTGGTGTTCGGCCACATGAACGTGTTCCACCGTCTGGTGGAAGGCCATCCCGAGCGCGGGCCGATCTTCTCGATGGCCAGCATCATGAAGCCAGGCAGCTTCGACATGGCCAACATCCGTGCCATGGAAACCCCGGCCATCGCCTTCTTCCTGACCCTGCCGGCGCCGCTGACCGCGCTGGATGCCTGGGAGAAGATGCTGCCGACGGTGCAGCGCATGGCCGAACTGCTGGATGGCGTGGTGCTGGATGACAGCCGCAACGCCCTGGGTCGCCAGCGCATCGCGCACATCCGTGACGAGCTGCGCGCCTACGACCGTCAGCACCAGGCGCCGCCGCTGACCAAGACCCCGCGCTGGTGAGCGCCATGGCGTGCCGACCAACGGTCGGCACCCACCCCGACCAACGGTCGGCACCCACAACAGTAGATCCACGCCCTGCGTGGATGGGGTCTACGCCGGTACGCCGGCCACCTTGGCAAACGCGCGGCGGAACGCGGCCATCTCGTCCTCGCTGCCGACGGTCACGCGCACGTGCTGCGGCCAGATCGGCCAGCTGCGCCCGATCACCACACCGTTGTCGGCCATCGCCTTGGCGAACGTGCTGCCGTCGCGTTGCACGTCGACCACGAAGCAGTTCGCTTCCGACGGCAGGCAGCTGAAACCACGCTTGCCCAGCCATGCGATGGTGGCCTGGCGCACCTTGGCGTTCTGCAGGCGACGCTGCGGAATCAGCTGCGGATCCTGCAGGCTGGCCAGCGCCGCCGCCAGCGCGGGCACCGGTAGCGGGTTGTCGCCGGGGCTGGCCAGCTCGCGCAGACGCTCGGGATGTGCGGCCGCCAGGCCCAGGCGCAGGCCGGCCATGCCGTACAGTTTGGAGAATGTACGCAGTACGATCAGATCGTCGCGCTGCGCCACCTGCGCGATCAGGCTGGGCTGCTCGCTGTATTGCAGGTAGGCCTCGTCGACCAGCACGCGGGTGGAAGCAGGCTTGTGGGCCAGCAGCCAGGCGAGCTCATCCGGTGGGCTGATCGAACCGGTCGGGTTGTTCGGATTGCACACGTACAGCAGCCCGGTCGGGCGCGCATGCGCGGCTGCGACCATCGCACGCAGGTCGTGTGCGCCGTCATTGCGCAGCGGCACCTTCTGCACGTGTGCACCATGTGCGGCAGCGACCTCGCCCAGGGTCTCGAAGGTGGGGTCGGCCACCACCAGTCCCGCCTGCGGGCCGGTCCACAACGTGGCGGCGCGGTTCAATGGTTCGCTCGAGCCCGGATAGAGGCGCACATGGTCGGCCGGGATACGGGCCTGCTCGATGAAGGCATCGCGCACCTGTGCCGCCAGGGCGAAGCGGTAGCGGCCGCAGCTGGCGATGCTGTCGCGCGCCGCCTGCTGGGCAGCGGGGGAGGGGCCGTAGGGGCATTCGTTGAAGTTCAGTAGTACCGCGCCTTCGGCAGGGGCCGCACCGACGGTGGCCGCGGATTGGGCCTGGCCACGCAGCGGCAGGCCGCTGCCGGCGACGGCAAGGCTGGCACCGGCCAGCTGCAGGAAGCGTCTACGGGAGTCAGGCAGGGTCATGGGCAGGATTCCGATGGGGCCGTCGCACGCTAGCGCCGGCGTGAGCGGGCGGCAAGGTGCTTTTTGTGGCGTCGAGCCATGCTCGACTACAGACGTGCCAACCAAGGTTGGCACCTACCGGAGCGAGGAGTGCCCGTCGAGCACGCTCGACGCTGCAAAGGCGGGGCGTTACAGGGCCTGACGGCCGGGCGCGGTAGAATCCCCGGCCATCCCAGAACCACCGGATCCCGATGAGCCCCAGCCCCGCCGAACGCGCCGAAGATCTCCGCCGGCAGATCGCCCAGGCCAACCGCGCCTACCACGAGCTGGACGCGCCGGAGATCCCCGACGTCGACTACGACCGGATGGTGCGCGAGCTGGAAGCGTTGGAGCGCGAGCACCCGGAACTGGCCCGTGCCGACAGCCCGACCCAACAGGTTGGTGCACGCCCGTCCGGCCGCTTCCCCGAAGTGCGCCATGCGGTGCCGATGCTGTCGCTGTCCAATGCCTTCAGCGATGAGGAAGTGGCCGACTTCGTGCGCCGCATCGATGAGCGCCTGGGCCGCCGCAGCCTGCAGTTCTCGGCCGAACCGAAGATGGATGGCCTGGCGATCAGCCTGCGCTACGAGGACGGTCATTTCGTACTCGGCGCAACCCGCGGTGATGGCAGTACCGGCGAGGACGTGACCGCCAACCTGCGTGAAATCGGCGATGTTCCCAAGCGCCTGCACGGCAAGGACTGGCCGGATGTGCTGGAGGTGCGTGGCGAGGTGTACATGGCCCGCGCCGACTTCGAGGCCTACAACGAACGTGCGCGCCAGCAGGGCGGCAAGGTGCTGGCCAATCCGCGCAACGCGGCAGCGGGTTCACTGCGCCAGCTCGATCCGAAGATCAGTGCGCAGCGCCGGCTGAGTTTCTTCGCCTACGGCACCGGTGAAGTGCAGGGCGGCGAGCTGCCGGACACCCATTCGGGCACGCTGGCCCAGCTCGGCGCCTGGGGCTTCCCGGTCAGCGGGTTGTGCAAGGTGGTGCAAGGCGCCGACGGCCTGCTCGGCTACTACCGTGACATCGGCGAGCGTCGCGATGGCCTGCCGTTCGACATCGATGGTGTGGTCTACAAGCTGGATGACCGCGCCGGCCAGCAGGCCATGGGGTTTGTCTCGCGTGCGCCACGCTGGGCCATCGCGCACAAGTTCCCGGCACAGGAGCAGAGCACCACGGTGGAGGCGATCGAGATCCAGATCGGCCGCACCGGTGCCGCCACGCCGGTCGCGCGGCTGGCACCGGTGGCTGTGGCCGGCGTGATCGTGTCCAATGCCACGTTGCACAATGCCGATCAGATCGCGCGTCTCGATGTGCGTGTCGGTGACAGCGTGATCGTGCGACGTGCTGGCGACGTGATTCCGGAAGTGGTCAGCGTCATCCTCGACCGCCGTCCACAGGGCACCTCGCCCTGGCAGATGCCGACGCGCTGCCCGGTGTGCGGCTCGGAAATCGTGCGCGAGGAAGGTGCAGCTGCGTGGCGCTGTTCGGGCGAACTGTCCTGCCCTGCGCAGCGCAAGGAGGCCATTGCCCATTTCGCTTCGCGCCGTGCGATGGATATCGACGGCCTCGGCGACAAGTACATCGAAACCCTGGTCGACGCCGGCATCGTCAGGAGCGTGGCCGATCTGTACCGGCTCAACCGCGACCAGCTGTTGCACCTGAAGCTGGTGCTGGATGCCGAGGACCCTTCCGCACTGGCCGCCGCGCTGAAGCTGCACCTGCCGGCAGAAGGCAGCGGCGCGGTGCTCAATGCGGTGCTCAAGCTGGATGGCAACGATCCGGCGTGGCGCGCGCAGGCGCTGGCACAGCCGGCCAGCTTCGAATGGAACACGAAGAAGATCGCCACCAAATGGGCCGACAACCTGATCGCGGCAATCGACGCCAGTCGCGCAGCCACGCTGGAGCGCCTGCTGTTCGCGCTTGGCATCGAGCACGTCGGCGAGAGCACGGCCAAGGCGCTGGCGCAGTGGTTCGGTGACCTGGAACTGATCCGCCACCTGCCATGGCCGTTGTTCAAGCGCGTGCCGGACATCGGTGGCGAAGTGGCGCGTTCTCTCGGCCATTTCTTCGAGCAGCAGGGCAACCAGCAGGCCATCGACGACCTGCTGCAGGTCGGGCAGGTGCGCATCAGTGATGTGCACGCGCCCAGTGCCAAGCTGCGCGAAGGCCTGGATCTGGCGCAACTGCTGGTCGAATCGGAAATCCCCGGCATCACCCGCCTGCGTGCGGAGAAGCTGGTGGCTGCCTTGCCGGGTGCCCAGGCGGTGCTGGATGCCGAGCATGGCCAGTTCGTCAACGCCGGCCTGCCGGACGACACTGCGCGCGGTCTGGCCGACTGGCTCGATGCCGATGGCCATGGCGCGATGCTGCTGGCAGCCGAGAAGGCGATGCAGCAGATCCTGGCCAAGGCGCCGGCGCTGGCCGAGATCGTGGCCGGCCCGCTGGATGGGCAGACCGTGGTGCTGACCGGCACCCTGGCCCAGCTCACCCGCGATGCCGCCAAGGAACGCCTGGAAGCGCTGGGTGCCAAGGTCTCCGGCAGCGTGTCGAAGAAGACCAGCTTCGTGGTCGCCGGCACCGAGGCCGGCTCCAAGCTGGACAAGGCGCAATCGCTGGGCGTGCCGGTGTGGGACGAAGACCGCCTGCTGGCCTACCTCGCCGAACACGAATGATGACCCCGCCGGGTGCCTGGCACCCGGCATGAAAGACAAAGGAACGCCGATGCAGACCGCCCCGCTGGATTTCCGCCTGGCCACCCGTGCCGACGAAGAACTGTTGATCGCGTTGATGCGCGAGTTCTACGCCGAAGACAGGATCGACTTCGATGACGCGCGCGTGCGTCGCGGCGTGGACGCGCTGCTGGCCGATCCGCGCAATGGCGAAGTGCTGCTGTGGCTGGACGAGGTCGGCGAGGTGGTCGGCTACGCGGTGATCGCGATGGGCTTCAGCCTGGAGCAGGGCGGGCACTTCATGCTGCTGGACGAGCTGTACCTGAGCCATCGCGCGCGCGGTCGTGGTCGCGGCAAGCAGGCGCTGGCCATCTGTGAACAGCGCGCTCGCGGGCGTGGTGTCAGCCGCCTGCGCCTGGAGGTGAACCACCACAACGAACTGGCCCGCCGCCTGTACCTGGCCAGCGGTTACATCGACGACACCCGCGATCTGCTGACCCTGCCGCTCGACCATCCGCGCCCGGAGGGCATCCTGTGAGCGAGGCCCTGCTGCGCGCGCTGCAGCAGCGCGCCACGCTCAACGCGCTGGTGCGCCGCTTCTTCGCCGAGCGCGATGTGCTGGAGGTGGAAACGCCGATCCTGTCGGTGGCAGGCAACACCGAGCCGAACATCGACAGCTTCCATACCGATTTCACCGGCCATGTCGATGCCGGTGGCCGTCGTCGCTGGCTGCGCACTTCGCCGGAATATCCGCTCAAGCGCCTGCTGGCGGCCGGTGTGGGCGACTGCTACGAACTGGGCCGGGTGTTCCGCAACGGCGAGGCCGGTGGCCGCCACAACCCGGAATTCACCATGCTGGAGTGGTATCGGGTCGGCTGGGACCACCACCGGTTGATGGAGGAAACCGCCGAGTTGGTCGGCCAGGCGCTGGCCCTGGTCGGACGCCGTGCAACGCTGCGTGTGTTGAGTTACCGCGAGCTGTTCCAGCAGCACGTGGGCCTGGATCCGTTCGAGGCCGATGAAGCCGCGCTGCGTGTTGCACTTGGCGACGTGCACATCGACCCGGTCGGGTTGACCCGTGATGACTGGCTGGACCTGTTGATGACCCACCACATCCAGCCGCAGTTCGATGACGCGGTGATGACCGTGGTGCATGACTGGCCGGCCAGCCAGGCCGCGCTGGCCCGCATCCGTCCGGGCACGCCGCCGCTGGCCGAGCGTTTCGAGCTGTACCTGGGTGCAGTGGAGCTGGCCAACGGCTATCACGAACTGAACGACGCCCACGAGCAGCGCGCCCGGTTCCAGCGGGACCAGCAGCGCCGCCACGAACGTGGACAGGTGCAGCCGGCCGTGGACGAGGCACTGCTGTCGGCGTTGCCGTCGATGCCTGCCTGTGCTGGCGTGGCGGTGGGCGTCGATCGCCTGTTGATGGCGATGAACCGCACGCCACGCATCGCCGATGTGCTGGCCTACGACTTCGCCCACGCGTGATCCCCGCGTGTTGCTGAACATCGCAGGCTGAACGAAACGCGGGTTCGGTGCGCTTGCGTCGGTAAGCACGATGATGCTCTTATCACGGCCAATGCCGGACACTGGCATCCAGTTCATCCATTCCTGCTGGGGAAGGCTTTGGTCAAGTGGTTCGCGGTTGTCGCTGCACCGGTGTACTCCATTGCGCTCTGGGGTGCCTGGCTGCCGTCGCCGGCGTCGGCCCAGCAGGTGGGCTACGACGATGAAGTGGTGACCTGCGAATCACGCGACATGGGTTGGGTGCACTGCGATATCGAGGTTGCCAACGGCGTCGACCTGGTGCGCCAGCTGTCGAGCAACAGCTGCATCCGCGGCAGCGAGTGGGGCACTGACCGCAGTGGTGTGTGGGTCACCCTGGGCTGCCGTGCCGAGTTCCGCGCCCGGCGCGCAGCGGGCGCGGCGCCGCCGGCTGACAGCTCGGGCAAGCGCCTGGTGCGCCGTGTGGTGCGCTGCGAGTCCAATGGCCGTCCGCAGAGTTGCCCGGTACGACTCGATGGCGCGCCGGTGCGCCTGCTGCGCCAGTTGTCGGTGTTGCCGTGCCGCGAAGGGCAGGGCTGGGGCTATAAGCGCAATGAAGTCTGGACCAGCCGTGGCTGCCAGGGTGACTTCGAAGTGGCCGATGACGATGGCCGCTTCGTCGACATGCCGCGCCGCCTGACCTGCGAATCGAAGTCGAAGAAGCGGCGCTTCTGCGGTGCCAGCATCTCGGTTGGCGCCGTGGTCTCCGAGCAGCTGTCCAGCACGCCCTGCGAGGAAGGCAGTACCTGGGGCTGGAGCCGCAACGGGATCTGGGTGGACGGCGGCTGCCGCGCCGAATTCTCGGTGAATTGAGCCCGGGCAGGCTCCAACCCTGCGGGGCGTGGCCCTACAATGGGCCCATGAACACTGCCTCTGACATCGACTACGCCCGTTACGACCACATCCGCCCGATCCTGTGGACCGGCGATGCCCTGCAACTGCTGGACCAGCGCAAGCTGCCGTTCGTGGTCGAGCACGTGGTCTGCCATGACAGTGACGAGGTTGCCAGCGCGATCCACGCATTGACCGTGCGTGGCGCGCCGGCGATCGGCATTGCCGCTGCCTGGGGTGTCGTGCTGGCTGCACGCGAGGTGCAGGCCGCCGATGGTGCGCACGCCCTGCAGCAGCTGGAACCGGCCCTGCAGCGCCTCAATGCGTCGCGCCCGACTGCGGTCAACCTGGCCTGGGCGCTGGCGCGCATGCGCCGTTGCCTGAACGCCGCCGGCGCCGACTGGAAGGCGTTGCTGGAATCGGAAGCGCAGGCCATCGCCGAGGAAGACCTGGCCGCCAACCGCCACATGGGTGCACTGGGCGCGGGCCTGATCGAGGCTGGCAGCGGCGTGCTGACCCACTGCAATACCGGCTCGCTGGCCACTGCGGGGTTCGGTACCGCGCTGGGCGTGATCCGCGCCGGCATGGCCCAGCACCGCATCGCCCGCGTGTTCGCCGGCGAGACCCGGCCGTGGCTGCAGGGCGCACGCCTGACCGTGTGGGAACTGCAGCAGGACGGCATCGATGCCACCCTGATCGCCGATTCGGCTGCCTCGCACCTGATGAAGACCGGCGCCGTGCAATGGGTGATCGTGGGCGCGGACCGCATCTGCGCCAATGGCGATACCGCCAACAAGATCGGCACCTACCAGCTGGCCATCGCCGCCCGCCACCACGGGGTCAAGTTCATGGTGGTCGCTCCGTCCTCGACCGTGGACATGGAGACCGTGGACGGCAGCCAGATCGAGATCGAGCAGCGCGACCCGGGTGAGCTGTACGGCGTGGGGGGTACCCGTACCGTCGCCGAGGGCATTGCTGCCTGGAACCCGGTGTTCGACGTCACCCCGGGCGAGCTGATCGACGCCATCGTGACCGAGCGCGGGGTCATCCTGAACCCGACCGCCGGGAACATGCGCACCGCCTTCGGCGGCTGAGGCGGGCAGGAAGGTCCCGGGGTCGGATCCCTTTTCGCAGGAAAGGGCTCTGACCCCAGGCAGGCCTCATCCACGCACGGCGTGGATCTACTGATTTCGCGCAGCCGAGCATGGGCTCGGCTCTACAGGGGCGGTATGGGGCTCTAAGTTCCTGATTTGTGCCGGTAAAATCCCCGTAAAGGGAGGCGGAAAACGGCCTGTTGTGGTAGTATCCGCAGGTTGAATCGAGGTTCCGGCGCGACCCCCTCCCGCAGAGGGCTGCGCCGGACTGGACCGCTACCAGACAACGGAACCCGAATGGCAGAAACCGCCAAGGAAATCATCCAGGTCAACCTGGAAGACGAGATGCGCAAGAGCTACCTCGATTACGCCATGAGCGTGATCGTGGGCCGCGCGCTGCCGGATGCGCGCGACGGCCTCAAGCCGGTGCATCGCCGCGTGCTGTACGCGATGAACGAACTCAACGCGCACAGCAACAAGCCCTACTTCAAGTCGGCGCGTATCGTCGGTGACGTCATCGGTAAGTACCACCCGCATGGCGATCAGTCGGTGTACGACACGCTGGTGCGCTTGGCACAGCCGTTCTCGCTGCGCTACATGCTGGTCGACGGCCAGGGTAACTTCGGTTCGATCGACGGCGACTCCGCTGCAGCAATGCGATACACCGAGGCGCGCATGTCGCGCCTGGCGCATGAGCTGATGGCGGACATCGACAAGGAAACCGTCGATTTCCAGCCCAACTACGATGAAAAGGAACTGGAGCCGACGGTCATGCCGACCCGGTTCCCGAACCTGCTGGTCAATGGTTCGGCTGGCATCGCGGTGGGCATGGCGACCAACATTCCGCCGCACAACCTGAGCGAATCGATCAACGCCTGTATCGCGCTGATCGACAACCCGGACATCGATGTCGACGGCCTGATGGAATACATCCCGGGCCCGGATTTCCCGACTGCCGGCATCATCAACGGCACTGCCGGCATCGTCGCCGGCTACCGCACCGGCCGTGGCCGCGTGCGCATCCGTGCCAAGGCCGATATCGAAGTGGCCGACAACGGCCGCGAATCGATCATCGTCACTGAAATTCCTTACCAGGTGAACAAGGCGCGTCTGATCGAGAAGATCGCCGAGCTGGTCAAGGAAAAGAAGATCGAAGGCATCAGCGAGCTGCGCGATGAGTCCGACAAGGACGGCATGCGCATCTACATCGAGATCAAGCGCGGTGAATCTGCCGAGGTTGTGCTGAACAACCTGTACCAGCAGACGCAGATGGAATCGGTGTTCGGCATCAACATGGTGGCGCTGGTCGATGGCCGCCCGCAGTTGATGAACCTCAAGCAGATGCTGGAGGCGTTCGTCCGCCACCGTCGCGAAGTGGTCACCCGCCGCACCGTGTTCGAGCTGCGCAAGGCGCGCGCCCGTGCCCACGTGCTGGAAGGCCTGACCGTTGCGTTGGCCAACATCGACGAGATGATCGAACTGATCAAGACCTCGCCGAACCCGAACGAAGCCCGCGAGCGCATGCTGGCCCGCGTGTGGGAGCCGGGCCTGGTCGGTGCGATGCTGGGTGCGGCCGGTGCCGAGGCCTCCCGTCCGGAAGACCTGCCCAAGGGCGTGGGCCTGATCGAGGGCGGCTACCAGCTGACCGAGATCCAGGCCACCCAGATCCTGGAAATGCGGCTGCACCGCCTGACCGGGCTGGAGCAGGACCGCCTGACCGACGAGTACAAGCAGCTGCTGGAAGTGATCGCCGGGCTGATCCACATCCTGGAAGATCCCGACCGCCTGCTGCAGGTGATCCGCGAGGAGCTGGTCAACGTCAAGGCCGAATTCGGCGACGAACGTCGCACCGAAATCCGCCACAGCGAAGAGGACCTGGACATCCTCGACCTGATCGCGCCGGAAGACGTGGTGGTTACCGTGTCGCATGCCGGTTACGTGAAGCGGCAGCCGGTGAGCGTATACCGCGCACAGCGCCGTGGTGGCCGTGGCCGCAGCGCGGCGGCGACCAAGGAAGAGGATTTCATCGAACAGCTGTGGCTGGTCAACACGCACGACACGCTGCTGACCTTCACCAGCTCGGGCAAGGTGTTCTGGCTGCCGGTCTACCAGCTGCCCGAAGCCGGTTCCAACGCCCGCGGCCGTCCGATCATCAACTGGATCCCGCTGGAGCCGGGCGAACGCGTGCAGGCCGTGCTGCCGGTGCGCGAGTACGCCGATGGCCAGTTCGTGTTCTTCGCCACGAAGAACGGTACGGTCAAGAAGACCCCGCTGAGCGAGTTCGCCTTCCGCCTGGCCCGCGGCAAGATCGCGATCAACCTGGACGAGGGCGATGCGCTGGTCGGCGTCGGCTTGACCGACGGCGAGCGCGACATCCTGCTGTTCGCCTCCAACGGCAAGACCGTGCGCTTCGGTGAAGACAAGGTCCGGTCGATGGGCCGTACCGCCACCGGCGTGCGCGGCATCAAGATGCCGCCGGGCGAGGAAGTGGTCAGCCTGATCGTGGCCGAGAGTGCCGGTGGCATCGAGGACGAGAACGAGGACGACAATGGTGTCGAGGACGCCGCGGCCAGCGCTGACGCGGTGATCGACGGCGCCGACGACGCCAGCGTTCAGTACATCCTTACCGCCACCGAGAACGGCTACGGCAAGCGCACCCCGCTGCCGGACTACCCGCGCAAGGGCCGTGGTACGCAGGGCGTGATCGGCATCCAGACCACCGAGCGCAACGGCAAGCTGGTCGCCGCAGTGCTGATGGGCTCCAGCGACGAAGTCCTGCTGATCTCCGATGGTGGCACCCTGGTGCGTACGCGTGGCTCGGAAATCAGCCGCGTCGGCCGCAACACCCAGGGCGTGACCCTGATCCGCCTGTCCAAGGACGAGAAGCTGCAGGCGGTGGAGCGCATGGATGCCTCGATCGACGAGGACGAGGATGAGGTGGCAGTGCCTGGCCCGGCCCCGGCCGCGACCACGACCGATGGCGCCCCGGCGGCTTCCAGCAGCGAGGACGCCGCACAGGAGTGATCCTGCCGCAAGGTTGAGCTACGCGACGACGCCGGCCCTGTGCCGGCGTCGTCGTATCCGGATGCCGCACATACGCGCGCGCTTCACGTCGGCGGTGGGATAACGGCGCATGCTGCCCCCGGAGATCGACGATGTCCGCCACGCCGCCGTCCGCTCCTGCTCCCGTCCGCGCCTCCCGGCATCCTCTCGTTACCGTGCTGTCGCTGCTGCTGGTCCTGCTCGGCCTGGTCATCGGCGGGCTCGGCGCGTGGTTGCTCAGCCTGGGCGGCTCGGCGTACTACGCCATCGCCGGGGCCGGCCTGCTGGCCAGTGGCCTCCTGTTGTTCGGCAATCGCCGCAGCGGCGCGCTGCTGTATGCGCTGGTGTTCGCCGGTACGCTGTTGTGGACCTGGTGGGAGTCGGGCAGCGACTACTGGCGCTGGGTACCGCGGCTCGGCCTGGTGACCGCGCTTGGCATCGTGCTGGCGCTGCTGGCGCCCACCCTCCACCAACCGGTTTCCAGGCGCCTGTCGCGCAGCGTGGCCGGCGTGCTGATGCTGGTGTTCGTCGCTGCCTTCGGATTGGCGTTCGCGCCGCACGGCGAAGTGGACGGGCACCAGCCGTTCCCGGAAGGCGCGGCCAGCGTCGGGCTGGAACCGACCCGCGACACCACCGGCCTGCAGCCGGCCGACCAGCCTGCCGAAGGGGACTGGCCGGCGTGGGGGCGCAGCAATGCCGCCACCCGCTATTCGCCGCTGCAGCAGATCACCCCGGCCAACGTGGCCACGCTGCAGCTGGCCTGGCAGTTCCGCACCGGCGATATGCCGAAGAAGCGCTGGGGTGCGGAAACCACGCCACTGAAGATCGGCGACCGTCTGTACCTGTGCACCGCCCGCAACCGCCTGATTGCACTGGATGCGGCCAGCGGCAAGGAAGTGTGGCGGTTCGATCCGAAGGTAAAGGACGCTTCGATTCCATACACCGCCGCCTGCCGTGGCGTGAGTTATTACGAGCAACCGGCCACGCCGATCCCCGCCGATGCCGCATTGGCCGATGCCGCTGCTGATCTGGCGTTGCCGGAACCGCCGCCCAGTGCCACCCGCAGCGCTGCACCGGGCAGTCGTCCGGCATGCTGGGCGCGCATCATCGAGGGCACGCTGGACGGGCGCATCATCGCGGTGGATGCCGACAGTGGCCGCCCCTGTGCGAATTTCGGCAACAACGGCCAGGTCGACATCACTCTGGGCATGGGCGAGGTGCCACCGGGCTATGTGTCGATCACCTCGCCACCGGCCATCGTGCGCGGGGTGATCGTCACCGGCCACCAGGTGCTGGATGGTCAGCGCCGCGACGCGCCATCGGGGGTGATCCAGGCCTACGATGCGATCACCGGCAAGCTGCGCTGGGCGTGGGACATGGACCAGCCCGAACGCAGCGGCCTGCCGCCGCATGAGCAGACCTACACGCGCGGCACGCCGAACATGTGGACCACCGCGACCGGTGATGAGGCGCTGGGGCTGGTCTATCTGCCGCTGGGCAATTCCGCTGGCGATTACTGGAGTGGCTCACGCACGGAAAACCAGAACCGCTACGCGACGTCGCTGGTGGCGATCAATGTGGCCACGGGCAAGCCGGCCTGGCATTTCCAGGCGGTGCGCAAGGATGTGTGGGACTACGACCTGGGTTCGCAGGCCAGCCTGATCGATTACCCGACGGCGGCTGGCAAGGTGCCGGCGCTCCTGCTGCCGACCAAGCAGGGTGATCTCTACATCCTTGACCGCCGCAACGGCCAGCTGCTGACCGCCGCCGAAGAGCGCAGGGTGCCGGTCGGCGGTGTCGAACCGGAACAACGCTCACCCACGCAGCTGTTCTCGCTGTATCACACGCTGCGCCGGCAGCATGACCTGACCGAGCGCGACATGTGGGGCATCACCCCGGTCGACCAGCTGATCTGCCGCATCCAGTTCCGCAAGGCGTACTACGAAGGCTTCTACACCCCGCCGAGCAGTGATCGCCATTCCATCGAATATCCCGGCTACAACGGCGGTTCGGATTGGGGAAGTGTGTCCATCGATACACGCCGCGGCGTGATCGTGGCCAACTACAACGACATGCCCAACTACAACCGGCTGGTGCCACGCGCCGAGGCCGACAGGCTGGGCTGGCTGCCACGCGAGAAGGTCCGGTTCGACAAGGGCGGCGCCGAAGGCGCGGGCGACCCACAGGTGGGCACGCCCTACGCCATCCAGGTGAACGCCGGTTGGCGCCTGCCTTTCACTGGTCTGCTGTGCAAGCAGCCACCCTATGGCGGCATCCGGGCCATCGACCTGCGCACCGGCAAGCTGCTGTGGGACCGTCCGTTCGGCAGTGCGCGCGGCAACGGACCATTCGGCATCCGTTCGGGCCTGCCCATCGAGATCGGCACGCCGAACAATGGCGGTTCGGTAGTCACCGCCAGCGGCCTGATCTTCATCGCCGCCGCCACTGATGACCTGCTGCGCGCCATCGACCTGAAGACCGGCAAGGAGCTGTGGCATGCCAAGCTGCCCGCGGGTGGCCAGGCCAATCCGATGGTGTACGCGCAGGGCGGGCGCCAGTACGTGGTGATCATGGCTGGCGGCCACCATTTCATGGAAACCCCGAACGGCGATTACGTGATGGCCTACGCACTGCCGAAATAGCGCTGCCGGCCTGAGTGCGGCCTACGGGCTGTGACCGCTGGTCGCTGAAGTTGCGCTGGCGACCGGGCAGCATCCATCATCGGAACAGGACGGGGCCGGCCAACGCCCCCAGGGAAGGAAACGCATGCTGAACTCCGAACGCCTGCCGGGGCGTGCCACCCGGTTGCTGGCAGGACTGCTTCTGCTTGGCCCTTGCCTGTGGACAAGCGCGCAGGCGTCGCCCCAGCCCGCGGCACGCAAGTTGCCCAGCGGTGCCGAACTGATCGCAGGCGATGCGCGCTCTCTGAGCCCCGCTCATGCGCCTTGCATGGCGGCCGCAGGCACCGCGCTGGACGCCCGTCGCCGTTGTGCCGACGCTGAACTCAAGGTGCACGACGATGCACTCAATGCCGCCTACAGCGCGGCGCGCTCCACACTGACCGCCAGTGATCAGCAGGTGCTGCGCGATCTGCAGCGGCAATGGCTGCGCCAGCGCGACAACCGGTGCCCGGAAGGCAGCACGGCCGTTGCCCAGCTGGATTCACAGCAGTGCCGCACGCACATGACCCTGCTGCGTGCCCGCCAGTTGCAGGGCGGCGGTGCGGCGGCGCTGGTGGCGGAAGCCAAGGCGGCCCCGGCGCCGGCGCAGGCCGCTGTGCATGCCGCCGATGCCGCGCCCGACAAGCAGGGCAGGATCGTCCTGCGGCCCGGCGAGGGCAGGCTCACACCGGCACTGCAGGTGGTCTTCCAGGTGACCGATTGCAGCGGCACCGACAACGTGACGACCTGCCAGGTGCGGAGCATGGGCGTGACCCGTGGTGGGCGCAACGTGGTGGTCACGGACGTGCAGCCGCGCCTGACCCGCGCCGGCACCGGTGCCCAGGGTGCGACCGCCGTGCTGCTGACCGTTTCGGATTTCAATGGTGATGGCGTGCCGGACCTGCAGGTGTGGCAGGACAACAGCGGTGTCTACAACGTTCCGGTGCATGCGTTCTACCTGTTCGATGCCAAGCGCAACCGCTATGTGCGTGCCAAGGCGTTGGAAGCGGCCATCGGTGGGCGCGACATCGACCATATCGACAATGGGCGGTTCGTGCTTCGCGCGAAGGTCAGCCCGTGCGAGCGCGAGGACAAGGTCATCCAGCTGCGCGGAACCGACACGCGCACGCTGCTGCAGCGCCGCTATGACACCTGCAGGGGCGAGGCCCCTACCGAACCGGACCTGCTGAAGTAGGTCTTCCCCCGACGAATGGATGCGTTCCGGAACTGGAGAGCTGAAGGATGAGCGAAGGCTATGGAAAAGGTGGGTCGGGCTTCGGCCTGACCCGGGACCAGTCGGTCGAGATGATCGTGCGTACCTGCATCGACAACGGCATTACCGACCATCGGCAGATTGCCTATGTGCTGGCCACGGCGCAGCACGAATCGCGTGATTTCGCCGCGCCCGAGGAAGACTGGGGCAGGAAGCAGGCGGTGGATCTGCGCTACTTCGGCGGCGAGGAGTACTTCGGCCGGGGCTTTGCCCACCTCACCCACGTCAACAACTACGAGCGGCTGGGCGAGGCGCTGGGGATCGGCCGCGAGCTGGTCGAGCATCCGGAACGGGCTGCCCAGGCAGACATCGCCACCAAGGTGCTGGTGGTGGGGATGCGCGACGGCCTGTTTGGTGCGCGGCTGTCCGACAACGTCAACGCCAACCATGCCGACTACCGGCAGGCGCGGGCCTCGGTCAATGGCGGTGAGCTGAACAACGGCAGTCCCTATCCAGACGCCATCGCCACACGGGCCACTGAATGGGAATCCCAGGTTGCCGGCCTGGTCCAGCGTGTGCAGCAACCAGGCTTCCAGATGCCGGTGCCGACCCCCCAGGCGCCCACCGGGGCGATGGACCTGCACCGGGGTGACGCCAACCAGCACGTGCTGGAAGCGCAGCAGTACCTGCAGCGCTTGGACATCCGCAACAACGCCAATGCCGCGATCAAGCCCGACGGTGATTTCGGCGCCTCCACCGAGCAGGCCGTGCGCCGCTTCCAGACCGAGCGGGGTATCAGCCCGGCCAATGGCCGCATCGACGCTGCGCTGCTGGAACGCATGCGCAGCGACACGCTGGCGGTCGATCCGGACTTCAAGCGCCGGACGGTGACCGACCTGACCGGGCCGCTGGCCGACGGCAACCTGGGCCCCGGTGAGAAGGGCGAGCCGGTGTTCGAAATGCGCCGGCAGCTGGAGGCGTCGGGGTACCTGACCGAACCGAACCCACGTGCCGAGCGCGATGCGCGCACGTTTGATGCCGGCATGCAGGCGGCCATGCGCAACTTCCAGCAGGACTATGGCCTGCCGCTGCGCCCCGGCGGCGTCATCGACACGGATGCGCGCCGGCAGTTGAACGATGCCGCCGTCGCTCGCGAGCATGCGCCGACCACCGAGTTCGACCGCGCGGAGAACTGGCCGCCGCAGCGTCCGCCCTATACGCGGGCGGAGTTCCAGCCGGAGCAGGTGCAGGCGCGGCAGCAGGCAGCGGCGAATGCACCGGTCGCTGGTCCGGCCGCGCCGGAGCCCGCACCGCAGCCCAATGGCATGGAATCGCTGTCGCCCAGGGACGCCGCGCTGTTCGAGCGCATCCGCCAGGGGGTACCTGACACCATCGGCGACGAGCACGTCATGCAGGCAGTGCTGGAGTCCAAGCGCAACGGCATCGATGATGCCGCGCGCGTCGACCGGGTGATGATGGCCGGAGACCGCCTGTGGGTTGCCGGGTTGATTCCCGGTGAGCGCGCCAGTGTGGATACGGCACAGCCGGCGCGCTCGATGGAGGAAACGGTGAATGATCTGGCCGGTGACAACCGGCAGCGCGAGCACCAGCTCACCCTCGAAAGCCGTCACCATGAGAACCGCGGGCCTTCAATGGCCTGAGCCTGCGGCAGCGACGTGCCCGCAGTGGGTCCGTCGCTGCCGGCAGGGTGTTTACAGCGTCACCACCACTTTGCCGATCTGTTCGTTCGATTCCAGGTAGCGGTGGGCGTCCTGGATCTGTGCGAAGGGGAACACCTTCGCGATCTTCGGCGCCAGCGTGCCCTTGTCCAGGCCGTCGACGATGAACGCTTTGGCACGTGCCAGCGCGGCATCGTCGGAGACGATTTCCGAGTACAGGTAGCCCTTCAGCGTCAGCGACTTGCCCAGCACGTTGAACAACGGGAACGGGGTGGGTTCGCTGCTCAGCGCGCCGTATTCCAGCAGGATGCCGCCACGGGCCATTGCCTCGGTCAGCGGCACGAACTGCGGGCCACCGATCGGGTCGAACACCACGCGGGCGCCGGCACCGCCGGTGATGCGCGCCACCTCAGCTGCCAGGTCCTGCTCCTGGGTGGCGATGACATGGGCGGCACCGGCATCGAGCAAGGCCTGGCGCTTGCCCGGGCCACGGGTCACCGCAATCGGCGTGGCACCCACTGCATTGGCGATCTGGATCGCGGCCAGGCCGACGCTGCTGCTGGCAGCGGTGATGATGACGGAATCCCCGGCGGCCAGCTGCGCCTGCTCCAACAGTGCGCCCCAGGCGGTGACGTACTGCATCCACACCGCAGCCGCCGTTTCGAAGCCCAGCGCCTGCGGGTGCTTGACCACCAGTCGTGCCGGCACGTTGGCCAGCTCGCCGTAGGTGCCCCAGCGGGCGATGTCCAGCGGCGGCACCACGCTCACCGCATCGCCAGCAGTGAATCCGCTCACCGCACTGCCGACCGCCTCGACCATGCCGGCCGCTTCATAGCCCAGCCGGCTGGGGAACTGCGCCTCCTGCAGATAGGCGCCGTTGCGGAACATCACCTCGGCACGGTTCAGGCCGATGGCCTTGACCCGGATCTGGACCTCGTCGGCTGCGGGGGCGGGAACATCGATGTCGTCGATGCGCAGCACATCGGCGCTGCCATATTCGTGGATGCGGACAACCTGGCTCATGGGGGGCTCCTGGGCAAGGCCGGCGCTGGGGCCGGCGGAAAGGTGGAGGCTACTGTGCGCGTGGCCAGCCTCCAGAATAAGGGGTAATCTGGCGTTTCATTGAAAACCAATTGTTTGCAATGGACCTGATCGCTCCCCTGCGGACCTTCGTCAAAGTGGCCGAGGTTGGCTCCTTCGCCGCTGCCGCCGACGCGCTGGGCCTGTCGCCGCAGCTGGTCGGCAAACACGTGCAGTCGCTGGAACAACACCTGGGCGTGCGCCTGCTCAACCGCACCACGCGCAAGCAGAGCCTGACCGACTTCGGCCAGGCCTATCTGGCGCGTGCGCGGGTGATCCTGGAGGAGGTGGAAGGCGCCGAGCAGCTGGCCGAAGTAGCGCGCGGGCGGCCGATGGGGCGCCTGCGCGTCAGCGCACCGGTCACCTTCGGCGTGCATGCACTGGGGCCGGCGGTGGTGGCCTACCTGCAGCAGTACCCGGACGTGCAGGTTGATCTGAACCTGTCCAACAGCCTGGTGGACATCGTCGAGGACGGCTTTGATCTTGTGTTCCGCACCGGTGATCTGGCCGACAGTGGGCTGGTGGCGCGACGCCTGGGGCCGTATCCGCTGGTGCTGTGTGCATCGCCGGCGTACCTCGCATCGCGCCCGGCCATTGTCCATCCGGCCGATCTGAGTCGGCACGAGTGCCTGGGCTTCGCGCATTCGATCATCCGCACGCGCTGGAGCTTCCGCGATGCTGACGGCAGCGTGCTGAGCGTGCCGGTGTCCAGCCGCTTCATGGTCAACCAGGCCGAGCCGCTGCTGACCGCGGCAGTCGGTGGGCTGGGGTTGATCCTGCAGCCCCATGAAATGCTTGCCGCCGCGCTGGCGCGTGGTGAACTGGTGGAAGTGCTGCCGGACTACGTGCCGGTGTCGACGTGGATCAACCTGGTGTACCCGCGCGACCGCCAGCTGACGCCCAAGCTGCGCAGTTTCCTGGACTTCTGCGTGGCACGCTTCAGCGAGCAGACGATGGCACGGCGATAGCACGGCATCGGTTGGCATTCCTGTGACTGCCTGCGAAGGATCGCCCTGAGACGATTGGCCGGTTGCCGCTGCGTAGCGCGCGCTTGCTGCTGGGGCTGGCGGCATTGCTGTTCGCCGCCAACGTGATTGCGCAGCAGACGACTGCGCAGGCGCTGGCCGCGTGGGAAGCGCAGGGGCGTGCGGATGGCCTGGCGCGACCGGATATCGAATGCCAGGATTTCCTGCAGGCGATGGGCCGGAAGCCTGCGGGACTGGAATACAGCGGCTGCAGCCAGGACGACGCGTCCTGCATCAAACCCATGCAGGCCCACTACCGCGTTCCAGGTACCCAGGCAGTGAAGGTGGAAGCCTATCTGCGCGAGACCTTTGGCATGCCTGCATTGCGCTACGCCTGTTGCGGCTGGAGCAATGGCGCGCCGTACTACTGGCGCGACGGCCCGGATGCGGTGAGGTACCAGATCGGCATGGGCGTGGAATCGCTGCCGCATGAGCGGGGCGATTGGCATCGCATCGAGGCGTTCATCGTCACGGTTGAGGTGCTGCGGCAGGGTCCCTGGCGTGGATGCAGCGGGCGGTTCGATGATCTAGGATGCGCCCAGGGATACCCGCAAAGGAACTGCCATGAAGGCTGTTGGATGCCTGCTGCTCTGCAAAGTACTGGCCTGTTCGGTGCTGATGACGCTTTGGGCTGTTCCGGCAGTGGGCGCCGCCTCCAGCGTGCGTGCACATCCGCGTGCGCAGGACGCCATCGGTGACTGGCTTGCGGCCTTCAATGCGGGCAGCCTCGAGGGGTTGCAGGCATTCGCCGATAGATACGCGAAGAAGCAAGGCAGCGGTCCCAAGGACTATCTCGAGTTCCGCGAAAGCACAGGCCCCTTGCGCGTACTCGAATCAACCGAGAGTGCACCCGGCCAAGCGAAGCTGCTGGTGATGGGCCAGATGAACGAACGCGCGATGTGGGTGACCGCCGTCATGGACCCGGCCAATCCGTCGCACCTGATGCAGTTCCAGATCGAGGGCACTGAAACGCCGGACAAGCACAAGCCGGCACGGGTTGCATTGCCTGCCCTGATGGCCGACGTCACAGCAAAGCTGGAGGCGCTGCGGGCACAGGACGCGCTGTCGGGCGCGTTGCAGGTGGCACAGAATGGGAAGGTGCTGCTGGACTGGCGCGGTGGTGATGCCGATCGCAGCACTGGAATTGCAGTGGGCGTGGAGACGCAGTTCCGCCTTGCGTCCTCCAACAAGATGTTCACCGCCGTGGCCATCCTGCAGCTGGTTCAGGATGGCAGGCTCAGTCTCGATGACACGATCGGCAAGCACTTGCCGGACTATCCGAACAAGGCTGTCGCCAGCAGCGTGACCGTGCGCGAGTTGCTGTCACACACCAGTGGCCTGGGGGACTTCTTTGGCGATGGTTTCGAACAGTATTCCGCGTCCCTGAAGACGCTGGATGACTACGTGCAGCGGTTCGCCAGGGATGCGCCGCAGTTCACGCCCGGCAGCCAGGACAGCTACTCCAACTATGGCTTCATCGTATTGGGACGCATCATCGAGGCGGTATCGGGGCAGTCGTACTACGCATATGTGGAGGAGCACATCCTGCACCCGGTGGGCATGACCGGCACCGGCTTCGAGCCGGAAACAGCGAGCGTTCCAAAGCGTGCCGTCGCTTACACGAAGCACGATGGGCAATGGGTCCGTGAAACGAAGTCGCTGCCCTGGCGCGGCATGTCGGCCGGTGGTGGCTACAGCACAGTGGCCGATATGGTGAAATTCGCCGAGGCACTGCAAGGCGGGAAGCTGGTTTCACCTGCATTGCTGCAGCAGGCCACCACGGCGCAGAACCACAAGGGCTGGTATGGCTTTGGTTTCGTGGTTCAGGGCGAGGGCAGGGAGCATCAGTACGGCCACGAAGGCGGTGCGCCCGGATCGAACAGTGCCATCGTGGTGCTGCCGGCGCAGGGCTACGTGATCGTTGGCCTGGCCAATGTCGATCCGGATGCGATCGGCAATGTGGTCAACTACATCGCGCGAAGGTTGCCACTGTGAACGCGGCAGGTGCCGTTCATTCCGGTACCCGCACCATCTTCGTCATCAAGTGTTCCACCACACCCGCCGGGTCCGCAGTGCGGCCGACATGCGTGCTCGACATCTGTACAACCGAGCTGCGCTTGGCGGTGAGGAAATGAAAGCGGGCGCGCGCGGGCAGCTTTGCGATGGGTCCGGCGCTGGCGTCGCCACGGCAGATGGCCACGATTGCATCCAGCCATGGCTGCAGCGCGTCCTGGTCCAGCGCCGGTGCGAAGGCACGCAGGCGCTCAGGATCGATTTCGATGGCCGCCTCCAGATGGCGCGCGCCAGGGCAGGAGACGATCACCCCGACGTTGATGAATTCCTCGCGTTCCACCCGCGGCACGACGCGGATGACCGCATAGTCATACGTGTGCAGCGTGGGCACGGATGGCCTCCTGCACGAACACTGCACGCACTTTCAGGCGGTGCTTGAGATAGTCGATATAGCCCTGGCGATAGGCCTGTGGGCTGTCGAACGCCGGTTCGTCCACCAGCCAGCTGTCCGGCACCAGGTCAACGATGCGCTCGATTTCGGCATCGGTCAGGCACGCAGCCAGTTCTGCGTCCACCTCGGCAATGCGGCTGGCGAACGACAGCAGCACGTGGTCGCGGATCAGCACGAACGGCTTCTCGCAGGCATCGCCGGCGCTGGCCCAGTCGTGGTGGAAGTACATGGCCGCACCGTGGTCGATCAGGTACAGCTTGCGATGCCATACCATCAGGTTGGGGTTGCGGGTGGTGCGATCGACGTTGCTGGTGAATGCATCGAACCAGACGATGCGCGAGGCCAGCTCGGCATCCACAGGCATCGCGGCCGGGTCGTAATTGATTGCACCGGGCAGATAGTCCAGGCCCAGGTTCAGGCCCTCGCTGGCGCGGATCAGCTCCTGGATTTCCGGGTCGGGCTCGGTGCGGGCGAACTCGCGGTCCAGCTCGACGAACAGGATTTCCGGAATCGGCAGGCCCAGCGTGCGTGCCATCTCGCCGACGATCAGCTCGGCGATCAACGCCTTCGGGCCTTGGCCGGCTCCACGGAATTTCAGCACGGCCATGCCGTCGTCGTCGGTCTCGACCACGGCGGGCAGGGAGCCGCCTTCCCGTAACGGGGTGATGTAGCGGAGGGCATGTACGGTGCGCATGGACGCATTCTAGCGTCCTGCCAGGGCAGGCGTGCCGCAGCAGAGCGGGGCGCCAGCTTAATGAACGGGTACCGCGCGAACCGCTTGTTGCAGGTCGCCTGCAATCTTCACTTGTTCCTTCCGCGTGGAGTGGCAGCATTCGTTCCAACGGAGCAACGCACCCGCGTGTGACCTTCAACAGGAGGCGCTCATGCCACTACAGTGCAGCTGTCACGCTTCACCGTGTATGCAACGCAACGCGTGGTGTTGATCTTGACCTGACACGGTCCCGCCATCGGCGCAGATGGCCATCCGCCGCAGTTCCAGCCAAGTTCCAGACACCTTTCACCCATCGCACCCCCGCGTTGCCCGGTCGGGCCTGCGATCCAGCTACTTGCGCCCCGAGAGAGATTCCTGCGTTGCCGTCGACGCTGGCAGCGTGGGACCGCCGAACCCACGCTATCCCCACAGGCTTTGGAGGTGCACCGATGAACGACGAATTCAATGCCATGCTGCCCCCACTGGACGATGCCAAGGCCGAGGAAATGATCGGCAAGGTCGTGCTGGTGGGTGTCACCCGCTATGGTGGCGACGGCCAAGTGCAGGGTCTGGAGCAGTACGCGGGCACCGTGCTGCGCATCAGCGCCGACGAAGGCGTGGTGCTGGCCGACGAAGACGATGGTCATGAGCGCTACCTGCCGCCCATGCTCGACCAGTACCAGCGGGCCGAGACAGGCGAATACCGCATGCGGAACAGTGGCATGATCGTGGTCGACCCCGATTACCTGACCGCCTGGGACCTGCACGCCCAGCAGTGACGACAGACCACGCCTGGCAGATGCCGGTCCATCGCCGGCCTCTCCGGGCGTGTCCCACTTTGCCCCATCCGGCCTCTAGCCCTTCCGGCCCATTCATCCCATCCCCTGCGGTGCTAGATTCGGGTCCATGCCCGATTCCGGGTACCCATTCACACCCAGGGGATAAGGATGCTGATCCGTCGAACCTCTCTGGCGGCGGCTGTTGCCGTTGCCACCGTCGGCCTGTTGGCCGCTGGCCCGGCCTTGGCCGACTACGCCAAGCCGCCGGAACACCTGCTCAAGGTGCTGAAGGCACCGCCACCGCCGGCGCCGAACGTGGCCCCGGGCGGCCAGCGCCTGCTGCTGACCACCGCGCAGACCTACCCCTCGATCAGCCGCGTGGCCCAGCCCTACCTGAAGCTGGCCGGCGTGCGGCTGGAGCCGAAGAACCGCAGCCGCCATGACACCCCGGGTGGCTACGGCATTCCGGCCTGCGTGGCCGACTTCACCCTGGTCGACATCGGCAGTGGCAAGGAGACCAAGGTCAACCTGCCGCAGGGCTGTGCCACCGGCGCGCTGTGGTCGGCCGATGGCAGCCATTTCGCCTTCCAGAATGCGGTCGATACCAGCGTGCAGCTGTGGGTGGGCGATGCGGCCACCGGGCAGGTGAAGCAGGTGCCGAACGTGCAGCTGAACCCGATCTTCGGCTACACCGTGCAGTGGCTGGGCGGCAGCCAGAATCTGCTGGTGAAACTGGTACCGGCCAACCAGGGCCCGGCACCTTCCAACGGCGGCGTACCGACCGGCCCGGATGCACAGGAGTCGCTGGGCAGCAGTGGCGAGAGCAGCACCTATGAGGCCCGCGACACGCTGACCAGCGTGCACGACGAAAAGCTGTTCGCTTACTACGGTGCCTCGCAGTTGGCCGTGGTAGATACCGCCGCAGGCAGCGTGCGCCCGGTCGGGCAGCCGGCACTGTTCAACGAAGTCAGCGCCGCGCCCGATGGCGTGCACGTGCTGACTGAATCGATCAAGGCACCGTATTCGCACGCGGTGACCTACCAGCGTTTCGCCAACGACGTGGCCGTGCTGGATATCAGCAGTGGCCGCAGCACGCCGATCGCCAGCCTCCCGCTGGCCGACCGCGTGCCGGTGCACGGCGTGCCGGAAGGCCCGCGCGGTTTCGACTGGCGCGCCACCGATCCGGCTACCCTGGTCTACGCCGAAGCGCTGGACAAGGGCGACTGGAAGGTCAACGTGCCGCATCGCGATCGCGTGCTGATGCTGAAGGCGCCGTTCAACGGCAAGCCGACCGAAATCACCCGCACCGCGCAGCGCTTCGAAGGCTTCGCGTGGACCGCCGATCCGGCCGTGGCCTTCCAGTACGAGAACGACGAGAATCGTCACTGGATGCAGACCCGCATCGTGGATGTGGACCAGCCGAAGAAGGAAGGCCGCCTGCTGTGGGACATGTCCAGCGATGAGCTGTACGGCAACCCTGGCAATCTGGTCTTCACCCGCCTGCCGAATGGCGCGCAGGTGGTGCGCCGTGAGGGCAACCATGTGTTCCTCAGCGGCCGCGGTGCCTCGCCGCAGGGCGACCGTCCGTTCCTCGACCGCCTCGACCTGGCCACGTTGAAGAGCGAGCGCCTGTTCCGCAGCAGTGCAGACGCCTACGAACAGTTCCTCGGTTTCAGCAACACGCCGGGCCGCTACCTGACCTGGCATCAGTCGGTGATCGATCCGCCGAATGCCTTCGTCCGCCAGCAGGGTGAGGCGGTGGCTGATGCGAAGGCCGGCGAGGCGCAGTTCGCGTCCACCGCGACCGCACTGACCAAGCTGGTCGACCCGACACCGGAAGTGCGCCAGATCAAGAAGCAGCTGGTGACCTACAAGCGCGCCGACGGCGTGGACCTGTCGTTCACCCTGTACACGCCGCCGGGCTACAAGGAAGGCCAGCGCGTGCCGGCGATCCTGTACGCCTATCCGGCCGACTTCGCCAACGCCGCGCAGGCGGGGCAGGTGTCCGGTTCGCAGCAGACCTTCACCCGCCTGCAGCCGTACCGCCTGATGCTGCTGGCCGGCTACGCGATCATCGACAACGCCTCGTTCCCGATCGTGGGCGATCCGAAGAACGCCTACGACACCTACCTGGAGCAGCTGGAAGCCGACGCCAAGGCGGCGGTGGACAAGGCCGTGGACATGGGCGTGGTTGACCGCAACCGCATCGGCGTGACCGGCCACAGCCACGGCGGCCTGATGACCGCCAACCTGATCGCGCACACCAAGCTGTTCAAGGCCGGTGTGGCGACCAGCGGTTCGTACAACAAGACCTTTACCCCGTTCGGCTTCCAGAACGAGCGTCGCTCGGTGTGGCAGGCGCAGGACGTGTACCTGAAGGCCTCGCCGTTCTTCTATGCCGACAAGATCAAGCTGCCGCTGCTGCTGGTCCACGGCGAGGACGACGCCAACCCGGGCACCGAGCCGTTCCAGTCGCGCAAGCTGTACCAGGCGATCCGCGGCAACGGCGGCACCACCCGGCTGGTGATGCTGCCGAACGAGCCGCACTGGTACACCGCGCTGGAATCGAACGAACAGTTGGTGGCGGAAATGCTGAACTGGTTCGATACCTACGTGAAGAACGCCAAGTGAAGGAACAGGAAGGCCGCCTCAGAGCGGCCTTCCTGCATTCTGTAGAGCCGAGCCCATGCTCGGCTGCCGTTCGTCGGAACCCCAGAGGCAAGGCAGCTCCATGAAGACTTGGTTGTTGGGACTGACAGCGGTGTGCGCATCGTCTGCGGCGATGGCGGCACAGCCACAGATGAGCGTCGATGTGAGATACGACTGGTACGGCTGGGGCTCGGTATCGGAGCACTGGGTGATCCGGCGCGATGCCTATGGCCTGACCACCCGCGTGCAGGTGGTGGAGAGGCCCGACGGCAAGGCGCGATTGCCGGAGCTGCTGCCGTTTGGCGCCATGGCGGCGCTCGACACCGCGCTGCAGACCGCCCCGCTGACCAGGGCGGCCGCGGTGCAGCGGATCGCTTCGCGGCTGGATCGCGCCGAAATACTGTCCCTGGACCCGGGGCTGCACAGCTTGGACACGGATGCCTGCTCGTTCGCACAGCAGCGCGCGTGGGCGCGCAAGGCGCTGTCCGGACGGAGCCTGCAGTCGCGTGTCGACCGGCATTTCTCCGGGCTCTGGACCGATGATGTGCCGATGATGACGGTTGTCGTGAGCCGGCCGGGGCGTCCGGATGTGGTGCTGGTGTCGACCTCACAGAAGGTAATGATGCTGCCCTGGAAACGCCTGCCCTCGGTGGTTTTCGAGCAGCAGGACCTGGACAACGCGCAGGAGCAGTGGCACCCGGAACTGAGCGAAGCGGTGATTGCCCTGCTGCCGGAAGGGGAAGACTCACGCAGGCGTTTCCAGACGCGCTGGTTGCATGACCGGCTGCGCAGGGATCTCGCGATGGAGTCGCTGGACTGTGGCGCCAGGGGCAGGGAATCCGCCATGTGATCAATTGCGCATGTCCTGAAATCAACCGTGGAGACACGGTAACGGCGTGTTACCGGCACATTCGCACGCCACGCAAATGATCTAGGCTGAACCTGATAGCTCGTTTCAGGTCACTGCGATGAAAGCCATTCTCCTTGCTGCAACGTTGTCGTTGGCCCTGGTTTCAACCGCCCATGCCCAGTCGTTTCCTGCTGAGCTGACGCAATTGGGCATCGTCGCCGGCATGCCCTATGCCAAGGCCAAGCGCCTGCTGGATGCGGCAGGTTGGCAGGCGAGTCCGGCACAGGGCGCCCCCGAATCACTTGAGGGCTTTCCGGAAGTCGGATGCCAGAAGGGCGGAAAGCAGTGCGCGACAATCTTCGAGAAGGGCGGGCAGCAGATCGCGGTGCAGCTGGGCACTACCTTGGCAGGGCAGCCGTTCGTGCAGGGCGCTGATTGAGCGTCTGCCACTCTCACGCCAGCGGTAGGCGATCCTGCGCGCGTGACAGCCGGTCATGCAGGTCACGCACATGCTCGGCCTTGGCATGCACCCGGGTGGTATCACCGAAGCTGCGCAGGTAGGCGCAGGCGGCGAAGCCGGCACTCTTCTTTTCGTAATCGGCAATCCAGGCCAACCGGTCCGGGTTGTTGGCCTGTTCGGCTGACCACGCAGCCACCGGTGGCCTGATGCGATAACGCAGGCCGACGCGCCACGGCTTCGGTGTCAGTCGGGCACGGAAGCAATGCTGCAGCCGGCACATGCGCGCGTACAGGGTGTCGGTGCCCAGTGCCTTGAAGAATGACTGGAGCTGCTCGTCCTCGGGTGAGAACGTGGCATGCATCGCCAGCACGCGCAGCCCCGCCGGGGTGCGGTAGACGCGCAGATGCCAATCGGGATGCTGCTCGCTGAAGGCGTCCACGCGCTTCAGCGCAAGCCCTTCAGCACCGCCGGCAGCGGCCAGGCGCTGCTTCCGCCGCATCAGCAGTGCCGCGTTGACCAGCAGCACTGCCACCACGCCCAGTACCAGGCCCACCAGCCAATGCCAGAGCACGGTGCCGATGACGGCGCCGGCAAGCAGCACGAGCGCAGCGACGATGGCCGGTATCACGCATCCAGCCGGTGGCTGCGCATGGTCGATGTCGGCGAACAGCACGTCGGGGCTGTTGAGGCACAGCGCGCCATAGCTGTTGCGGGTGATGATGACATCGCCATCGCGCTGTACGATCTGCTCGCGGATCGGCACGCCCTCCACACCGTAGTTGCTGCGCACTTCGCGACGCGGCAGCACCTGCCCGGCGATGATCGCGTTGAGGGCTTCATGGGCACGTGCGTCGGCGTGGGCCTGGGCGTGGGCAGGCCCCTCGTCGGACCAGCCGAAGCGGCGCACGACCATCGGCCGGCCACGGAAACGGGCCTGCAGGCGGGCTTCGGCCCAGTACGCGGGAACGATCATCATCGTGCGGTGCTCCATCATCCATGGCAGGTGCCTGAGTGAGTCTGGCACAGCCCCGAAGGGCCTGCATGTGCCCGCTGCGGTGGCCGGGGCGGAGTGGTAGATTGCGCGCTTCGCATGCACTCCACCAAGGACGGAGCGATGTCCAGTTTCCTGCGTTGCCTGCTTGCCCTGGCCTGTGCCGGGGCGGTCGGCGTGGCGTCGGCGGGAACCCCGCCGGGGCCGCAGATCCTCACCACCGATGCCAGCCGCTTCTACGCGCTCTACGACAGCACCGGCGGCAAGCCCAGCATCGCCCAGCTGGCCAGTTACCTGGCGGAAGGCAGTCCGGGCCTGGGTGAACTGGCGAAGGCGCGCCGGGTCACGCCCGAGCATATGGCCGAGGCCATTGCCAGCCAGCCCGGGGTGTATGCGCAGGGACGCGGTTGCCTTGCAGAGCTGCCGGCGGTGAAGCAGCGCCTGGTGCAGGTGTTCGGCAACCTGCAGGCGATCTATCCACAGGCCGCGTTTCCGCCGGTGACCATCGCGGTCGGCCGCGGCCGACCGGTCGGGTTGACCTCCAAGAGCGGGGTGATCATCGGCCTGGAAGCGCTGTGCGCAGCCGATTTCATGAATCCCAATGTGCAGGACCGCTTCGTGCACGTGATCGCGCACGAGTACGTGCACATCCAGCAGACCGGCCTGACCGACGTCGAGCCGGGCGACCCGCATGCGACGGTGCTGCGTGTTTCACTGGGCGAAGGCATCGCCGAGTTCATCGGCGAGCTGATTTCCGGCAATGTCGGCAACGGTCGCCACGCGGCCTGGACCCGTGGCCGGGAAGTACATATCGAAAGCGCCTTCGCACTGGATGTGGACAGCACCGATCTGTCGCCGTGGCTGTACAACTACAGGCCCGGTTCGCAGGAACCCTATGATCTGGGCTACTGGGTGGGCTATCGCATCGCCAAGGCCTATTACCTGCAGGCCAAGGACAAGCGTGACGCGGTGCGTGCGCTGATCCAGCAGGACAACCCGAAGGCGATCCTGGCCGCCAGTGGCTGGACGCCAGGCATGTGGATGCCGGCCAAGGTGACCGGCGTGGCGGCGCGGTCGGCGGCACGCTGAGCGCGGGGCCGCGCGCTAGACTGGCGCAGACATTCAACGGAGAGACCCCATGCGTTCCTTGTCCGCTGGCCTGGCCGCGGTTGCCCTCGGTAGCGCGATGAGCGCCCATGGGATGGCGGCCGACGTGCCCGCCGTCAACCCGTTGTTGGTGGAACCTGTCGAGCGACTGCGCCCGGACGAGGTGCGCTTCATGCAGCAGCGCCTGGCCGATTGGCCGGAACTGCAGCGTTACCGCGATGCCAACGCGCGACTGCCTGCCGCCGTACCGGGGCAACCACGCGTGGTGCTCTTCGGTGACTCGATCACCGAAGGCTGGGGCAGGGAGGGCAGCGCGACGTTCTTTCCCGGCAAGGGTTGGCTCAATCGCGGGATCAGCGGCCAGACCACGGCGCAGATGCTGGTGCGTTTCCCGCAGGACGTGCTGGCACTCAAGCCGCGGGTGGTGGTGATCCTGGCTGGCACCAACGACATCGCCGGCAACACCGGCCCGTCCACGCAGGCGATGATCGAAGACAACCTGCACGCGATGGTGGACCTGGCTCGTGCACATGGCATTGCCGTGGTGCTGGCATCGGTGCTGCCGGTCAGCGATTACCCGTGGTTGCCGGGCACGGCACCTGCGCCCAAGGTGCGCGCATTGAACGCGGCATTGAAGCGCTATGCCGATGCGAAGCAGCTGGTCTATCTGGACTACTACACGCCGATGGCCAATGCCGCTGGAGGGCTGGATCCGCAGCTGGCCGACGACGGCGTGCATCCCACCGCGAAGGGCTATGCGGTGATGGCGCCGTTGGCCGAGGCGGCGGTCAAGCGCGCAATGGCGCTGGAGTAGGCACAGTACCCGCACTGCACAGGATCCAGCCCGCCAAGGTACAGTGGCGCCGAAGCTGGCCACGCCGCGTGGCCGCCAGGGACGATGGGGTGGGTGATGCGGAAGGGAATCCAGGGATGGCTTTGCCGCAGTGGCGCAACGATGGCCTTGCTGCTGGCCGCCGTGCCGGCGTTCAGTGCAGACACGGCGGTGCCTTCGCCGCTGACGCGTGAACCGGTGGGCGGCGTTTCGTTGGCCGAATGGACCGCCCGCTGGTGGCGCTGGGCCGACGCCCAGGGCGGCGCGCCCTATCTCGACCCGGATGGCCGTGTGTGTGATCTGGGCCAGGAAGGCCCGGTCTGGAACCTGGCCGGCACCAATGGCCGTTTCCGGCCACATCGCGAATGCGTGGTGCCGGCTGGCAAGTACCTGTTGCTGCCGATCATCAACATGGCGCACTACCAGATGGATGAGGCTGTGTCCTGCAAGGAGCTGCAGGCGGGGGCGGCGGTCAACAACGATTACCTGATCAGCGCGGTGGTGCTGCTGGACGGCCAACCGCTGGGCGACATGCGCAGGCATCGGGTCCGCAGTGAAGGCTGCTTCCGCATGGATGCTGGCGACGAACACTCTCGGCTGGCCGCCGCCGACGGCTATTGGGTAATGCTCAAGCCGTTGCCGCCGGGCCGGCATACCCTGAGCGTGGGTGCCAACTACGGCGTGCCGGATGGCGGCGCATACAGCCGCATGCGGCAGTCCTTCGAGTACGTGCTGCACGTGGGAGGGCGCACCCAGGTCGTGTCGCGCGAACCGCACGCGGTGCCGGTGGCGGCCCCCTGAAGCTCAGGCGTCGTCCTGCTTCAACGCCGCATCGGCGGCCAGCAACGCTTCGGCGGCCGCACTGAGCGGCGGCGACGGCGGGGCGACCACGCCGATCGCTTCCATCATCTTCGGCATGCCCAGGAACTGCCGCGCACGCCGGTCGTAGATGCCGGTGACCAGCAGCGCGCGCGTGGCGATCTTCTGCTCGGCGCCGATCAGCACGCGCTGCTCCATGATGCCGCGCGAGCCGACCCAGCCCACCAGGCGCGTTTCCAGGGTGAAGCGCTGGAACGGCTTCAGCTCGCGACGGAACTGGATGGTGCCGGCGCCTACGATGGGCGCCCACTTCTCGCGCAGCGCCACCCGGCCCAGGCCCATGCGCAGGATCAGGTCCAGCCGGCCCAGGTCGAAGATGTTCCAGTAGCGACCGTTGGTCATGTGCAGGTTGCTGTCCAGGTCGTTGGGCAGCACCCGGAACTGCAGGCGCGAGACCCCGAACGGGGCCTCCAGCTTCGGCCGGAACAGGCTGTACAGCAGCAGGTGGAGCAGGCGGAACCAGAGATTCATGGTTATGACGACTGTTATAGAATCGCCGGTACGCTAATCTATGACGACTGTCTTAGCAAGGAGCCCGCCGTGAGCCCGCGTCCCTCTGATGCGCCACAACGCGTGATTGATGCTGCGGCACAGATGCTGGCGCGCGTGGGTCTCAATGCCACCAGCATTCGTGAGGTGACCAAGCTGGCCGAGGCACCGCTGGGCTCCACCTATCACCACTTTCCCGGCGGCAAGCAGGAGTTGCTGGCGCGCGCCACCCACATGGCTGGCGACAAGGTAGAAGCGCTGCTGGTGGAGCTGCTGAAGGGGGGGGCGGTGCAGGGCCTGCAGCAGTTCCTGGCGATGTGGCGTGAGCGCTTGCTGCGTTCCGGGTTCCGCGCGGGCTGTCCGGTGCTGGCCGCGGCAGTGGAAGAGCCGGTGGAGGCCGTGCCCAGCCAGCCACGTGTTGCTGCTGCCGAAGTGTTCGCGCGCTGGCAGGGGCACCTCGCCTCGGCGTTCGTCGCTGAAGGGCGCGCCCCCGCAGCGGCGGGCGAGCTGGCCAGCCTGGTGATTGCCAGCGTGGAAGGCGCAGTGGCGATGTGCCGCGCACTGCAGGACATCGCCCCGTTCGACCAGGTGGCCGCGCAGTTGCTGAAGGCGGCCGCGCGTCCTTGATCCGGCTATCCGCGTGCGGAAGACGCGCAGCAGGTCATCGGAAGATCATCAGATAGCCCCAGCCGAGCCCGATGGGCAGGAAGGCAGCGATGGCCGACGCGCCCAACCAACGCAGGTAGCTGCGGGAGGCGGGGGATCCCTGCCGCTTGAGGGCCCAGGCATGCGTCGGGAGCACCAGCAACGCCTGCACCGCAAAGGTGGCCACGGCGGCAAGCCATGCCACCAGGACGCCGAGGCAGCCATCGCTGATGCAGCGGCTACCAAACCACGAACCCCAACCGGCGAGGCCAATCATTGGAACGAACATCACGAGGGCGGTGGAGCGGGTGAGCTGGGAGACGTGCATGCCGTAGAGCATACTTTTTCGTAGCGGAAAGTCATGATCCAGCCGCCGGCGCGCGGGTACAAGGCCGGCGCCAGTGCGGCCTGTGGGTGATGGACCCACGGCCCCATCGCGCTGGAATCCGTCCACCACCGCCTACGCGTGCCCGGCAAGGATGTCCGCATGCAGCATCAGGTTCCCGAAGTCCCTGGCCGCGCTGCCTCCGGCCCCCGGCGGCGGAATGAAGCGCTCACGCCATTTTTCACGCGGTCCACTGAAATTGCCCGTAAACCACGGCAGCGAAGTCGTGCGTGCGCGCCAGCACCTGCAGCAGCGGGGTTGGCCACGCCTGCAGATGGCCCTGATCGTCGCCCTGACCGGTGCGGCCGGATTCCTTGCCTCGTACCTGCTGCGCTTGGCCGGCATCGACGCGATGTTGCTTCGCTACCCGATGGCCGTGTTGCTGGCCTATGGCGTGTTCCTGCTGCTGGTGTGGATCTGGATCCGCTGGCGCTGGGCAACGTACTGGAGGGACTGTCGCCGGATGTGGGCGGTGGCAGCCCATCGCCTCGCATGCAGGGCATGCAGGAACAGGGATGGTGGCGGGTATGCGTGTCGCATACGATCTGGCCGCTGCTCGGCCTGCTGCTGTTTTTCGCCGTACTGGGCTGGCTCGCGCAGGAATGCGTGCCGGGTGCGAGCCATCTGCTGCAGGTCATCCAGGGGGGGAAGTGCGGTTGGCTCCTTCATATCGCCTGGACCCGCCCCGTTTTCAGCTGCACTGAACAGTAGGCTATGATCGCGGTCGGCCGGGATTCGTGTCCCGGCGGTGTCACCTATCGGGAGCTTGTCGTACTGCATCTGAAACAGGGGCGCTGGATGGCCGGACGCCCACTGGGACACACAACCACTGACGAGGAAGAGCGCATGGATGTCGCTGCACGCAGGAACAGGACGTTGTTTCGTTGGATCATGGTGACGCTGCTGGCGGCGTTGTTGCCGTTTGCAGCACTGGCGCAGCCCGCAGCCGGGCAGGCCGATGGCGCCGAAGCCGCCACCGCCGCGGAAGAGGCGCAGTGCCGCGCCTGTACCTATGAGCGCATTGGAACCAAGGTCGATATCGGCCTGGTGGCACTGGTGTCGCTGCTGGTGGTGGGCCTGCTGACCGCGGCGTCGCGGGAATGGGGCACTACCTCGCAGCGCTGGACCTGCCGCACGCTGGCCCTGCTGCTGGTGGGTGTCGGTCTGGCGTTGCTGTGGTGGGCTGGCAGCGTCGTCTACCTGGGCTACAACCCGTGGCAGGAAATGGCCGCCCCCGCCGATGGCTCGCTCACCTCGACACTGCTCAGTACCTCGCCGAAGTGGTTGGCGGCACTGGTGCTGATCGGCTTGGCGCCTTCCATCTGGAAGCGCAGCGAGCGCCTGCCGGCCTGGCGTATCGGCTGACACTGGAACGGCGGCGCCGGATCACACCCGGCGCCGCCTGCGGTCATCAGTCAAACCGCAAACGCACACCAGCGTAGATGCCACGGCCTTCGCCCGGCGTCGAGCGGGCAATATCCCTGCCTACGTCGTCGTAGCCCGGCGTGACCGTGGCGGCGTAGTGGCGGTTGCCGATGTTGCGCATCTCCACCCAGGCCTGCCAGCGGCCACCGGGTGCGTCGTAGCCGATGCGGCTGCCGAAGATCACATGGCTGTCGGCCCAGTAGCTGTTGGCGTAGTCGACGGCGATGCGCGAGGCGTATTCGGTATTGAGCGCGGCGTACAGGCCGGATGCATGATCGAAGCGCAGCTCGGCCTGGTAGGCGTGGCGCGGCAGGCCGGGCAGGCGGTTGCTGCCGAAACGCGCGTCGTGGCGGTAGCGGAAATCGCTGAAGGTATAGGCCTGGCGAAGCGACAGCCGGCCCGGTGCAGCCTGCCACAGCGTGCTGTCCAATCCGGCCTCGATGCCGCGGTGAACGGTGGGGCTGGCGTTGTTCTCGGCGATGAACAGGTTCGGCACCGGTTGCAGTTCAACGCTCAGCAGTTCGTGGTTCACGTGCGCGTAGTAGCCGGTCAGTTCCCAGCGGCCCAGCGCCGCGTCACCGCGCGCGCCCAGTTCCAGCGTGGTGGCGGTCTGGTTCTGCATCGGCACCGGCGCGCGCTGGCGGCCGGTAGACGGGCCATTGCCTGGCCCGAAGTACTGGTTCGAGCCCCAGATCATCGACCACGGGTGCGGCGCCTCCACCGAGCGGCTGAGGTTGCCGAACCACTGGGTCCGGGCGCTGTGCTGCCAGGTGAAGCCCAGTCGCGGCGCGTAGTCCCAGTCGTGGTCGCGCAGGCGGCCACCGCTGCTCGGCCAGGTCACCTGCACATCGCGACGGGTGTTGATCAGTGCCAGCCCGGTCTGCATGCGCAGGCGGTCATTGAAGGTGAGGGTGTTGCCGACGTGCAGCGTGCTGTCGGTGCCGTGGTGCCGGAAGTCACGCGTGCGCGTGCCGGCGGCATAGCCGTTGCTGGCAAAGCGCAGCGACTCGCGCACATCGGCGTCCAGATCGTGGGTGACGCGCAGGCCGACCGTGGTTTCGCTGTCCAGGCCGAACAGCCGGTGGCGGCGGCGGTAGTCCAGCGTGGCGTTGAGGTTGGCGTAGTCCAGCTGCTGCCGGTACAGGCTCTCGTTCAAGTCCATCGGGTACGTGTGATAGACCAGCCCGGCCTGCAACGAGGAGTCTTCATCGATCTGCAGCGTGGTGACGTTGCCCACCCAGGTGCTGCCCGGCTGCGGGCGACGCGCATCGATGGCCAGGTTGGCCGCATTCGCGGCACGCGGATCGTTACGGATCTGATCGCGGGTCAGGCGACCGGGCGTTTCATGATTGGTTTCGCGGTAGCGCACGAAGAAACGAGTCTGCAGGTCGGGCGTGATCTGCCAGCCGATGTTGGCCATCGCGCCCTTGCCGTCGCCGCGCGCATGACGCTGGTAACCGTCGAATTCGGTATCGGTGTAGGCCAGGAAGTAGTCGACATCACCACTGACGCCGCCCCAGCTGATGCCGCGCTTCTGGTAGCCACGGCTGCCGGCTTCGTAGTGCAGCTGCACGCCCGCCGAATCACGACCGCTGCGGCTGACGTAGTCGATGGCACCGCCCAGCGCCAACGCACCGCGCTCGAAGCCGTTGGCGCCCCGCAGGACTTCCACGCGCGACAGCCACAGCGGTTCCAGCAGCTCGTAGGGCGTGCCGCCCGGGCCGGTCAGTGGCAGGCCGTCGATCGACACCGCAATGCCCGAGGCGTGCGCGCCCGGGCCCCGGTTGATGCCCGAGCCACGGATCGAGATCTTGGTGCCCTCATTACCCGGCGACTGCGCGCTGATACCCGGCTGGTAGGCCAACACATCGGCGCTGGTGGATAGTCGGCTGTCGGCCTTGGCCACGTCGATGACGTTGCTGGCGCCGGGGATGCGCTTCAGGGCCTCGCGCGCCTGCGCGCTGGCATCGGCGGCAGCGGTGACCTGCACGGCATCGAGGGTGGTGGCCTGCGGGGCGGCGGCGGCGGTGGAAGCCAGGGCGAGGGAAACAGCCAGGAACAGCAGCGACGGGTGAGGGCGGTACGACGGAAGCGACATGCGGGAATGCTGTAAACCACGAAAGTGGCGCGCAAGTTAACAGGTCGACAGCGCCGCGTCACCCGCCGGCGGCGTATGGCCGCCCGCCGTGTTCCTGTAGAGCCGAGCCCACGCTCGGCTAATCGCGCGAAGCGCGGGTTGTCTGCCATCGCGGCGAAGATCAGCCGAGCACGGGCTCGGCGCTACAGCAGGGTTTATGGCGAGGGCTTCGCCAGCTTCTTGGCCTTCGCGTACAGCCGATCAGCCGCTTCCCTCTCCCCCAATGCAGCGTGGCACTCGGCCAGGCTGTCCCACGTGTTGGCGGACTGCGGATACAGCTCGGTGTTCAGCGCGAACACCTTCAGCGCCTTGCGTGCACCGAGGCTTTCGCGGATGGCATAGCCATCACCGTTGATCGCACGCTCCAGTTCGCCGGTGGGAACGCCATTGCTGTCGCGCAGCCAGCTACGCATCTGCGGTTTCGCATCGGTGCTGTCATCCAGCGCATAGCCGATCAGCCGCTCGGACAACACCGCATGCGGAAACTCCCCGGGCGCAACCACCGCCATCGTGCTCTCCACCAGCGTGCTGGACCAGACATTGCGGGCGCTGCCATTGGTCAGGTACACGAACACCCAGTAGCCGCTGGCCAGCGTGCCCTTGTAGGCCAATCGCGCACGTACACGGGTGCCACCATCGTGGCCGACCTGGGTGTAGCCGTCGCTGCGGGTGGTGTCCCAGCCGGTGGAGAAGAAGTTGCTGCCGCCACCGCTCAGCTTCTGCGGCTGCCAGAGTTTTTCCAGGGTCGCCGTGCGCACCAGCTTGCCGGTCGCCAGCGCCTGCAGGAAACGGTTCATGTCGCCCACGGTGGTCTGCAGGTCGGCATGCGCCCAGCCGTAGTTGGGCCAGGGATCTTCATTGGCCGGTTGCAACGCGCCATCCTTGCCGATGTACGGCACCGCCGCGCTCTCGACCGGCACGTTGGCGATGCCCCATGACGTGCTGGTCATCTTCAATGGCTGCAGGATGCGTTCGCGCGCGATGGCCGGGTAGGGCGTGCGGTAGTGTGCTTCCAGCAGCGCTGTCAGTACCAGGTAGTTGGCCTGGGTGTACTGCATGCGGCTGCCGGTGGCGAACTGCATCGGTGCCGCGCCGGCGACTTTCAGCGCAGCGGCAAGGTCAGGCGCTACACCGGGGTAGCCCTTGCTCACCCAGCGGTTATCCACCCGGTCGTAGTACTCGCCGATGCCGGAGCTGTGGTTGAGGAAATCACGCACGTGGATCGCCTGCCATGCAATCGGCAGGCCCGGCACGTAGCGGCTGGCCGGCGCATCCAGATCCACCTTGCCCTGATCGACCAGTTGCATCACCAGCGTGCTGGTCAGCAGCTTGGCCATCGACTGCGCGGCGAAGATGGTCTCGACGGTGGCAGGGGCATGGGCAGCGGGATCACGTTCACCGCTGGCGCCCTGGTAGAGCACCTGGCCGTTGTGTGTGACCAGTACCGCCTGGCCGGCAATGCCGTAGCGCTCGCGGTTGCTCTGCAGTTGGGCGTCGAGCTGAGTGGAGAGAGTGGTGGGGACGTCACGCGCCGAAGCGGGCGGGATCGCAAACAGCGTGCAGAGCAGTGCGGCAGCGAGCGTGCGGTACATCGCGGTGATCCATCAGCGGTGATGGCGCATGTTGGTCACGACCGACGAGCGGGTCAAGGCCGCCGATTCCCGCATCGGGGAGAGCCGGCCAGCGGCCGGCACTACCACACGTTTCGGTAGTGCCGGCCGCTGGCCGGTACCTCCGTGATCAGCCGAGGATTCCCGGCAGATCCAGTCCCTTTTCCTTCGCGCAGTCGATCGCGATGCCATACCCCGCATCGGCATGGCGCATCACGCCAGTGGCCGGGTCGTTCCACAGCACGCGGCCAATCCGCTTCGCCGCCGCTTCGGTGCCATCACAGACAATCACCATGCCGGCGTGCTGCGAGAAGCCCATGCCCACGCCGCCACCGTGGTGCAGCGACACCCACGTCGCGCCGCTGGCGGTGTTGAGCAGGGCGTTCAGCAGCGGCCAGTCGGACACCGCATCGGAACCGTCGGCCATCGCTTCGGTTTCGCGGTTCGGCGAAGCGACGCTGCCGCTGTCCAGATGGTCACGACCGATCACCACCGGTGCCTTCAGTTCGCCGTTGGCCACCATTTCATTGAAGGCCAGGCCGAGGCGATCACGATCACCCAGGCCGACCCAGCAGATGCGTGCCGGCAGGCCCTGGAACTTGATCTTCTCGGCGGCCATGTCCAGCCAGCGGTGCAGGTGCGGGTTGTCCGGAATCAGTTCCTTCACCTTTGCATCGGTCTTGGCGATGTCTTCCGGATCACCGCTCAGTGCGGCCCAGCGGAACGGGCCGATGCCGCGGCAGAACAGTGGACGGATATAGGCCGGCACGAACCCCGGGAAATCGAAGGCATTGGCCACGCCTTCTTCCAGTGCCATCTGCCGCAGGTTGTTGCCGTAGTCCACGGTCGGCACGCCCAGCGCGTGGAAGCCGAGCATGGCGCGGATGTGGTTGGCCATCGATGCACGCGCAGCCTTCTCCACTTCCTTGGGGGCGGAAGCGCGCTTCTCATCCCACTGTTCGACCGTCCAGCCCTGCGGCAGGTAGCCGTTCACCGGGTCGTGCGCGGAGGTCTGGTCGGTCAGCAGGTCCGGCTTCACGCCGCGCTTGAGCAGTTCGGCCAGCACATCGGCAACGTTGCCGAGCAGGCCCACCGACTTCGGCGTGCCGGCCTTGCACGACTCGTCGATCAGGCGCAGCGCTTCGTCCAGGTTGTCGGTCCAGGTATCCAGGTAGCCGGTGCGCAGGCGCATGTCGATGCTGCTCTTGCGGCACTCGACGGCCAGGCAGGAGGCGCCGGCCATCACGGCAGCCAGCGGCTGTGCACCACCCATGCCGCCGAGGCCACCGGTGAACAGCCACTTCCCGGTCAGGTCGCCGCCGAAATGCTGGCGCCCCATTTCCACGAAGGTCTCGTAGGTGCCCTGCACGATGCCCTGCGCACCGATGTAGATCCAGCTGCCGGCGGTCATCTGGCCGTACATGGCCAGGCCCTTCTTATCCAGCTCGTTGAAGTGGTCCCAGTTGGCCCAGCGCGGCACCAGGTTGGAATTGGCGATCAGCACGCGCGGCGCGTCGGCGTGGGTGCGGAACACGCCTACCGGCTTGCCCGACTGCACCAGCAGGGTCTGGTCGTCGTCCAGGCGCTTGAGCGTCTCGACGATGGCATCGAAGCTTTCCCAGTCGCGCGCGGCGCGGCCGATGCCGCCGTACACCACCAGTTCCTGCGGGCGCTCGGCCACGTCCGGGTGCAGGTTGTTCATCAGCATGCGCAGCGGTGCTTCGGTCAGCCAGCTCTTGGCATTGAGCGTGGTGCCGGTCGGCGCGGCGACGGTGCGGGATGGGTCGTTGCGGGTCATGCGGCGCTCCGGTTCGTAGCGAATTCAAGGCAGGCGTTGAGCACCTGCGCCAGGGTGTGGCGCAGTGGTGCGGCGAGGTCGGGGTCGAGCGGGGTGGGCCAGCTGTGTTCGTCCACCTGGTCCGGCAGGGGCTCGTGCATGTAGCCGCGGCAGGCAAGTTCCATCTGCAGGCTATGCACGCCGCCCGGGATGTTGCTGTAGTGGCGGGTGATCCAGCCGCCCTTGAAGCGGCCGTTGCGCACCTGGCTCATGCCACTGAGCGCCAGCAGGTTCTCCACCACATCGCTCAAGGCGTTGTCGCAGGAGGTGTCCGGTGCACCGGAGGGGCCGGCGGTACCCAGGTTGAACTGCGGCAGCTCGCCTTCGAACAGGTGCGGGATGTGTGAGCGGATCGAGTGCGCGTCGTACACCACCACGGTAGCGTGGCGTGCGCGCAGGCGCGTGATCTGCGCCGCCAGCGCATCGTGGTAAGGCAGGAAATACGTGTCGCGGCGACGGGCGATTTCCGCTTCGTCCGGTTCGCGCCCGGCGTGGTACAGCGGCTGGTTGTCGAAGGTGGTCAGCGGGCACAGGCCGGTGGTGTTCTGGCCCGGGTACAGCGACACGCCGCTGGGATCGCGGTTGAGGTCGATCACCGAACGCGAGATCGCCGAGCGCACCGTGGTCGCGCCCATGCCACGCACGAAGTCGTACAGTTCGTGTACCCACCAGTCTGTGTCGCGGCGGGCCAGCCACGGTGAGTGGTAGTCGCCGATCAGGTCGTGCGGCAGCTCGCTGCCGGTATGCGGAAAGCTGACGATGAGGGGGGCGTCGCCTTCGTGCACCGTCAGCCATTCGGGATGGGTATTCATGCCTGCGGTTCCACGGTTGGCAGCAGGTCGGTCAGGCCCTGCGCCAGCGCGCCACTGCGCACCAGATTCGTGGCGGTCACCATGTCCGGATGGAAGTAGCGGTCTTCTTCCAGCGTCGGCACCTGCGCACGCAGGGTGGCGCGCACGGTTTCCAGCGCGGCGCTGGAGCGCAGCGGGGCGTGGAAGTCGCAACCCTGCGCAGCGGCCAGCAGCTCGATGCCGATCACGTTGGCGGCGTTCTCGGCCATCTGCATCAGCCGGCGTGCGCCATGCGCGGCCATCGACACATGGTCTTCCTGGTTGGCCGAGGTCGGGATCGAGTCAACGCTGGCCGGGTAGGCGCGCTGCTTGTTTTCCGAGACCAGTGCAGCAGCAGTCACCTGCGGAATCATGAAACCGGAATTCAAACCGGGACGCGGGGTCAGGAAGGCGGGCAGGCCGGACAGCGCCGGATCGACCAGCATCGCCAGGCGGCGCTCGCTGATCGAACCGATCTCGCACACCGCCATCGCCAGCATGTCGGCGGCAAAGGCCACCGGCTCGGCGTGGAAGTTGCCACCGGACAGCGCTTCGCCGGTATCGGTGAACACCAGCGGATTGTCGGACACGCCGTTGGCTTCGATTTCCAGCGTGGTCGCGGCCTGGCGCAGGATGTCCAGCGCCGCGCCCATCACCTGCGGCTGGCAGCGCAGGCAGTAGGGGTCCTGCACGCGCACGTCGTTGTCACGGTGTGATTCGCGGATGTCCGAGCCCTGCATCAGCGTGCGCAGGGTGGCGGCGGTGGCGATCTGCCCGCGCTGGCCGCGGATCGCGTGGATGCGGGGGTCGAAGGGCGTGTCGGAACCCTTGGCCGCTTCCACCGACAGCGCGCCGGTGACCAGTGCGGCCTGGAACACGGTCTCGATCTCGAACAGGCCGGCCAACGCATAGGCGGTGGAGAACTGGGTGCCGTTGAGCAGCGCCAGGCCTTCCTTCGCGCCCAGTTCGATCGGCTGCAGGCCGGCACGTGCCAGTGCGTCGGCTGCCGGTAGGCGCTCGTCACCGATGAAGGCTTCGCCTACGCCCAGCATCACGCTGGCCAGGTGCGAGAGCGGCGCCAGGTCACCCGAGGCACCCACCGAGCCCTGCGCGGGCACCACCGGCAGCACGCCCTTGACCAGCATCGCTTCCAGCAGCAGCAGGGTTTCCTCGCGGATGCCCGAAGCACCCTGCGCCAAGCTGACCAGCTTCAGCGCCATCATCAGGCGCACCACGCTGGCCGGCATCGGCTCGCCCACGCCAGCGGCATGCGAGAGCACGATGTTCCGCTGCAGGGTGGCCAGGTCTTCGCGCTCGATGCGCACGCTGGCCAGCTTGCCGAAGCCGGTATTGATGCCATACACCGGCGCGCCCTTGGCGACGATGGCGGCCACCGCCGCCGCACTGGCGCGCACCACCGGCAGCGCGGCCGGGTCCAGTGCGAGCGGCGCACCGCGATAGACCTGCCGCCACTGGGCGAGAGTGACATGGCCGGGGCGAAGAACCAGGGTGTTGCTCATGTGTTGCTCCAGGAGGCAGGCAGGTCGGGCTGTCCGCGCACCACGCGCGCGTGCAGCGGGTTGAATCCAATGCGATAGACCAGGTCGGCGGGGGCATCGATGTCCCAGATCGCCAGGTCGCAGTCCATGCCCACCGCCAGGCGGCCGATGCGCTCGCCATGGCCCAGTGCGCGCGCCGCTTCACGGGTGAAGCCGGCGATGCACTCGTCCACGGTCAGGCGGAACAGGGTGGCGCCCATGTTCATCGCCAGCAGCGGGCTGGTCAGCGGCGAAGTGCCCGGGTTGCTGTCGGTGGCCAGCGCCAGCGGTACGCCGGCCGCACGCAGCGCGGCGATCGGCGGCAGGGTGGTATCGCGGGTGAAATAGAAGGCGCCGGGCAGCAGCACGGCGACGGTACCGGCAGCGGCCATCGCGGCGATGCCGGCGTCGTCCAGATGTTCGATATGGTCGGCCGACAGTGCCCCGAAGCGGGCCGCCAGTTCGGCGCCATGCTGGTTGCTCAGCTGCTCGGCGTGGATCTTCACCGACAGCCCGTTGGCGCGCGCCGCCTCAAAGACCTGGCGCGCCTGCGCCGGCGAGAAGGCGATGTTCTCGCAGAACACATCCACCGCTTCGGCCAGGCCTTCGGCGGCGATGGCCGGAATCATCACCTCGCACACTTCGTCGGTGTACTCCTGTGCTTCGCGGCCTGGCGGAACCGCGTGCGCGCCGAGGAAGGTGGTCACCACGTTGACCCGGCATTCCTCGCCCAGCGCACGCGCCACCTGCAGCTGCTTGCGCTCGTCGGGCAGGGTCAGGCCGTAGCCGGACTTGATCTCGAGGGTGGTCACGCCCTCGGCGCGCATCGCCAGCAGGCGTGGCCGGCTTTCGCGGGCCAGCTGTTCCGGCGTGGCGGCACGGGTGGCGCGCACGGTGGAAACGATGCCGCCGCCGGCACGGGCGATCTCGGCATAGCTGACGCCCTGCAGGCGCTGCTCGAACTCGTTGGCGCGGTTGCCGGCGTAGACCAGGTGGGTATGGCAGTCGATCAGGCCGGGCGAAATCCAACGGCCTTCGCCGTCGATGCGGGTGGTCGGCTGCAGGTGGGCATCGCTGCCGGCCGCGCCGACATGGACGATGCGGCCGTCGGCGCAGGCCAGGACGCCATCGCGGATGACACCCAGCCCTTCGCCATCAAGGGTGATCAGGTGGACGTTGGACCAGAGGGTATCGACGTGCATGGCATCCACAACGCGGCTGTGCTTATATGTCTATACAATATAGGCGTCCATTTCGGGTTGTCCAGCCATGTCCGATTCGCGTTCCCCGCACAGTTTCCATGCCGCCCACGCCCTGCTGGCCGAGGGTTGGGTCCGCGATGTCCGCCTGCAGGTGCAGGACGGTCGCATCGCGGCCATCAGCACGGGGCAGGGCGCGCAGGCGGGCGACACCCGGGTCGGCATCCTGGTGCCGGGCCTGCCCAACCTGCACAGCCATGCCTTCCAGCGCGGCATGGCCGGGCTGACCGAGATCGGCGGCGGCGACGGTGACAGCTTCTGGAGCTGGCGCGAGCTGATGTACCGTTTCCTGGCCCACCTGCGCCCAGACGCGGTGCAGGCCATTGCCGCCCAGGCCTATATGGAAATGCTGGAAAGTGGCTTCACCCGCGTCGGCGAGTTCCATTACCTGCACCACGATGTCGACGGCCGGCCGTATACCAACCGCGCCGAGATGAGTGCGCGGATCGCCGCCGCCGCCGACCAGACCGGCATTGGCTTGACCCTGCTGCCGGTGTTCTATGCACATGCCGATTTCGGCGGGGCGGCGCCGAATCCAGCGCAGCGGCGCCTGATCCACGACGTGGACGGCTTCGCGCAGCTGCTGGAGGCCGCCAAGCCGGCCTTGGCCGCGCTGCCCGACGCGGTGCTCGGCATCGCACCGCACAGCCTGCGTGCGGTCACCGGCGAGGAACTGAGTGCGTTGCTGCCGCTGACCGACGGCCCGGTGCACATCCACATCGCCGAGCAGGTGCGCGAAGTGGAGGCCTGCCTGGCCTGGAGCGGCCAGCGCCCGGTGCAGTGGCTGTACAACCATGCGCCGGTGGATGCGCGCTGGTGCCTGGTGCATGCCACCCACATCACCGATGACGAGCGCGCGGCCATTGTGGCCAGCCAAGCCGTGGCCGGCCTGTGCCCGATCACCGAGGCCAACCTGGGCGACGGCCTGTTCCCGATGCAGGCGTTCGCGCGCGAGGGCGGGCGCTTCGGCGTCGGTTCCGATTCCAATGTGCTGATCGACGCGGCCGAAGAACTGCGCCTGCTCGAATACGGCCAGCGTCTGACCCTGCGCGGTCGCAACGTACTGGCCCCGGATGCCACCCGCAGCACCGGCCGCTTCCTGTTCGAAGGCGCACTGCACGGTGGCGCACAGGCGCTGGGCGTGGCCGCCGGCCTGCAGGTCGGCGCCAGTGCCGACCTGGTTGAACTGGACGCCGCACACCCGGCGCTGCAGGCGCGACAGGATGACGCATGGCTTGACAGCTGGGTGTTCGCCGCACGTAATGGCGCGCTGCGATCGGTCTGGCGCCATGGCCGCCAGTGCGTGGCCGAGGGCCGCCACCTGCAGCGCGAGGCGATCACCAGCGCCTTCGCTGCCGCCCTGCGCGGCGTGCTGGGCTGATCGCCTCCCGCCACCGAGACCCCATTACGTGAAGGCCAGCAAGTCCGCCACGCTCAACCAGCGTATCCGCAGCGATCTGGAAAGCCGCATCCTCAGTGGAGAGTGGGCGCCGGGCTTCCGGATTCCGTACGAGCACGAGTTGATGGAGCAGTACGGATGCTCGCGGATGACGGTGAACAAGGTGCTGACCGCACTGGCCGAGAGCGGCATGATCGAGCGCCGCCGTCGCGCGGGTTCGTTCGTGGCGCGTCAGCCACCGCACCTGGAGCAGGTGGCGCTGGAGATTCCCGATATCGCGATGGAAGTCGGCTCGCGGGGACATCAGTACGCCTATCGACTGCTGCAGCGCGACCTGCGCCTGGCCGATGCCGGCAATGCCGGCGAAGTCGAGCTGGCCGGCAGCGAAATGCTGCTGGCGATGCGCTGCCTGCACCTGGCCGATGGCCGCCCGCTGGCACTGGAGCACCGCCTGATCAGCCCGGTGGGCGTGCCCGAGGTGTTGGAGGTCGACTTCAGCACCACCGCCCCGGGCAGCTGGCTGCTGCAGAACGTGTCCTGGACCCGTGCCCAGCATCGCATCAGTGCCTGGGGCGCGGATACTGCCACCGCCAGGCTGCTGGATGTGAAGCCCGGTACCGCCTGCCTGGTGATCGAACGCCTGACCTGGCGTGGCGAACAGCCGATCACCCGCGTTCGCCAGGTGTTCCTGGGGGATGCCTGGGACCTGGTGGCGCGCTTCGCGCCGGGCGCGCGATAGGGATTCCATCCACGCATGGCGTGGATCTACTCTGCCGAAACGACTGTCGCCTTGAACTCTGTCGGGGCGTGTGTACGATGTGTACCGTCCCTGCATGAAGAGCAGGGACCTCATCCGGGAACTGGAAGCGGCAGGTTGGATCTGTCGTCGGATCCGCGGATCCCATCATGTATTCGTGCACTCGCAGCACCCTCACATCATCACCGTTCCTCACCCAAGGAAGGATCTGGGGAAAGGGCTGGTGCAGGCGTTGCGGAAGCTCGCAGGACTGACGTAGGAGGGCCCATGCGATATCCAGTCTTGATCGAGGCGGGCGATGAGCGCACCGCGTGGGGTGTGGTCGTTCCAGATCTGCCGGGGTGCTTCTCAGCGGCCGACACGCTTGATGATGCGCTCACTGCGGCGGAAGAGGCGGCGCTCGCCTGGATTGATGTGGCCCTGGATGAGGGGCGCTCGATTCCGACACCTTCAGCGCCGCAGAAGATCGCCGCCGAGGCATCCAAGGACATCTGTTGGATTCTTGCGTACATCTGCGTTGATCCGGCTCTGCTGGACGACACCATCGAGCGGGTCAATATCAGCCTGCCACGCCGGATCCTGGCGAGGCTGGATGCGCAGGCCAGAGCGGCGGGTGAATCGCGCTCCGGTTACATCGCCCATCTCGCGGCATTGGGCTGAGCAGGCGCCATGTGGAGCCGAGCCCATGCTCGGCTGCTGTTCGCGCGTGGCTCAACTCTGCAAAGGCATCCACGCGTGGCGTGGATCTACCAAGGGGTCGCGCATCGGGATTCAGTAGATCCACGCCATGCGCGGATGCTGCGCCATCAATACGTAGCGCACTGCCGCCAGCGTACGGGCTCATCCACGCCGGGGCGGGCGTTGAGCTGGATGCGCACGTTGCGCAGCGCGGGGTAGTGCAGCACTTCCTCGCAGACCAGCGGCCACACCGCGTCCAGTTCGCCGGTGCGGTTGATCGCCAGTGTCTGCCGGGTCAGCCAGACACCGCTGGCGATGCCGGGCTTGCCGGCCAGGGCGCGGGCCAGATCGGCCTGGAAGCGCTCCAGCGTGGCGGCATCGGGGTCGGGATTGCTGCGCGCGTCGGTCGCGGGGGCGACGGCAGGCGTGGGAGCGGGGGCGACCGCAGGGACTGCTTCGATCGGGGCGGGTGCGGCTGAAGGCGCGGCCGAAGGCGTTGCCACCACCGGCGCCGCAGCGACCGGAGTGGCCTCTTCCACATGCAGGCCCTGCAGACCCAGGCCGACAAGCAGCCCCAGCGTGGCCGAACCCAGTGCGGCAATGGCAATGCGGCGCAGCGCTTCGTGCCGGGCGCTGGCGCGCACGCGCGCTTCGATATCGGCAGGGAGGTAGGGCTGCAGCAACGGCCACAGGCGCGGCCCGTCCAGCACTTCAACCGCCTGCTTCTCGGCGGCGCCACGGCCGTCGCGCTCGATACGGCCTTCGGTCAGCAGTACGCCACCCTTGGCGCCGGCCAGGCGCGCGGCCGCACCCAGTTCGTTCACTGCGGCGGTGCCGATGCGGTAGGCCAGGCCGTGCTTGCACGACACCAGCCATTGATTGGGGCCATCGCTGAGCAGGAAGTCGCTGCTCGGCTCGCGGGCATCTTCGGCCGGATCGATCAGCTCACGCAGGCCGCGCTGTTCGCGCAGCATGCGCTTGACCAGAACCGAGAATTCGCGCCAGTGCATGCCTGCCAGAGCCTGCAGGCCGAGTTGCATCTCCTTCTGCCGCCGCTTGATCCACCACAGATAGACAACGGCCAGGGAACAGGTAAGCAGGGCCGACAGCAGGGCCAGGATCCAGGGGAGCATGCAGGAGTAGGGCGGAAGGGGCGAAAGCGGAGAGCGACAGTGTAAAGGTCGCGGTGCCCGGCTGGGTCAGGATGTTCCTGACAGGAAGCGTGATGGAGCGCGCAGAACGGTATACGACGGACACGAAAAACCCGCCAATCCTGAAGCCGTGAGGGGAGGGAACAAACGGCAGCCGAAGCGATTGGCGGGTTGCTCGCGATTGTCAATCAAAATTTATTGCATTGCAACAATTGCGCTCAGGGAATGCTGTCCGGCGATTGATGGCTGCCCGGTGCGGGGGCATCTGCACCCGAAGCTGCCCGGTTTTCCAGCCTGGCCAGGCGCGCGTGCAGGGCATCGATGCGGGCTTCCAGCGCGGTCACCTCGTCGGCAGTGGGTACATGCAGGCGCTTGAGCACGCCCTGTACCTGGTCATCAAAGGCCTTCTCGACCTTGTTCCAGGTGCCGGAGGCCTTCTCGCGGGCCTCGTCCAGTGAGGTTTCGACGTTGTCACGCCAGCCCGGGCCCTGTTCGCTGTTGCGTTCACGGCGGCGGGCTTCCCAGGCTTCGCCTTCCTTCACCAGGCCGTCGAAGAAGCGGCTGCCCTCGGCCTGCGCGCGCCCCAGCGCACCCAGCCCGGCCAGCCAGACCTGTTGCGCCGAATCGCTGAGCTTGCGCGAGAAGCGCTCGGCCTGGTCACCGAAAGAGGCGTCGTCGTTGCGGCGGTCGTCGTTCTCGTAGTGGTTCATCGCACTTCCCGTGGGAGTTGGGCCTGCCCCGAGAGTAGCGCGCGGTGGCGTTGCACGGCCGTGATGGCCGCCGCCAGGATTCAGCCCAGCTTTTCCTTCAGCACGCGCTGGATCTCGCCTTCGACCATGCCCTTCATCGCCGACAGCAGGAAACCGAGCTTGGCGGTCACGCGCACGGCGCCCGGCTGCAGTTCGATCGCACCGTCCACACCGCTGCCGGAGAAGTTCAGGACGTCGGCGGTCCAGGACGACTTCAGGCCGAAGCGCTCGGACAGCTTGGCAGCGACCTGTTCGATCGCGGCGCGCGCCTGTGCGTCGGGCAGGGCGTGGGCGTGGCGGACATCGATGGTGGACATGCAGGCTCCTGGCGCAGGGCGGGGATGATCAAAGAGGGCGAGCATTGTGCGCATCAAGGGCCGCCGCGCCAAGCACTCATCGTGGGTTCTTCTTCGTTGGCGACCAACCTGCTAGGCTGCGCCGCGTGCAGAACCTGCTAGTTCACTTCAGTCAGCAACAACAGCCCGACCAGCCCCTGCGGCCCGGGGTGCAGCGCATCGTGCGCCAGGCCAACGGCAGTGTGCGGCTCGGTGATGCCGGCCACGGCGCCCTGCTGCTGGCCCAGTTCTGCATGGACGATCGCGGCCTCTGGCTGCAGGTCGGCAATGGCATCCGCGGCATCCACGTCAATGGTCGACCGGTGCGCCGGATGGCCCAGCTGCGCGCGGGCGATGCGGTATACGTGGATGGCGTGGAGATGGTGCTGCAGGGCGAAGTCGAGAGCCTGCTGCAGGCGCCTGCGCCGAAGAACGAGGATGGCAGCGACGAGCAGCAACGACTGCTGCGCGGTGTCGGTGGCCTGCACCATGGCCGCAGTTTCACCCTGTCGCAGGCCCGCCTGATCGGCCGCGGCAACGAGGCCGACATCGCCATCGATGACCCGGCCTTCGCCGAACAGCATGCCCGCGTGGAAGTGCACGGCGAGCGCGTGCTGCTGCGCGACCTGGGCAGCGCCGACGGTACCCGGGTCAACGGCATGGCCGTGCGCCACTGCTGGCTGCAGGCCGGCGACCAGGTCGTGTTCGATGGCCAGCACCGGTTCGTGCTGGAAGTGCCGCACGATCCGCGCCGGCGGCCGCTGCCCGCCGAGGACGACGCCAGCCACGAGGCCGAGCAGGCGCCGGTGCTGCCGGCCGCGCCGCGCAGGGTCCGGCGCTGGCCGTGGCTGCTGGTGAGTGCGCTGCTGCTGGCCGCACTGCTCAGCCTGCTGCTCTGGTTCGGCGCGCGCTGATCTGAATCCGCTGGGTCCGCGCCCTGGTGGGTGCCGACCTTGATCGGCACGCTCCGTCGGCGGGCTTGACGCCTGGCAGCACACGGCTTTGGTAGGTGCCGACCTTGGTCGGCACGCTTGTTCGGCGGGCATGACGCCTGACGGCGTACGCCGACCAAGGTCGGCGACTACCGGGGCTTTGCTGCTGATCTGAATCCGCTGGGTCCGCGCGCTGGTGGGTGCCGACCTTGATCGGCACGCTCCGTCGGCGGGCTTGACGCCTGGCAGCACACGGCTTTGGTAGGTGCCGACCTTGGTCGGCACGCTTTTTCGGCGGGCATGACGCCTGACGGCGTACGCCGACCAAGGTCGGCGACTACCGGCGGCACGCCTGCGGCGAATGGATTCCAATGAAACCAAATTTCCCTTGCCGCACTAGGCCGCAAGGCTGGTGCACTGCGGCATACTAGGGGTCTTGCCCCACAGGTGTGACATGACGCGCGCGTTCAACTTCAGTGCCGGCCCTGCGACCTTGCCGGAATCGGTCCTGCGCCAGGCGCAGGCGGAAATGCTGGACTGGCACGGTAGTGGTGCCTCGATCGTGGAAATGAGCCATCGCGGCGCGGAATTCATGTCCGTGGCCGCCGAGGCCGAGGCCGACCTGCGCCGCCTGCTCGATATCCCCGACGACTACGCGGTGCTGTTCCTGTCCGGTGGCGCCACCACCCAGCAGGCGCTGATCCCGCTCAACTTCGCCAGCCCCGGCCAGCGCGCCGACTACGTGGTCAGTGGCCATTGGGGAAAGACTGCGGTCAAGCAGGCCGGCGTCTACGTCGACGTCAACATTGCCGCCAGCAGCGAGCCCGACGGCTATCGCACGCTGCCGCCCCGCGCCGACTGGCAGCTCTCGCCCGACGCCGCCTATGTGCACATCACCGCCAACGAGACGATCCACGGCGTCGAGTTCCGTGATGTGCCGGATACCGGCGATGTGCCGCTGGTGGCGGACTTCAGCTCATCCATCGCCAGCGAGCCGCTGGATGTACGCCGCTACGGTGTGATCTATGCCGGCGCGCAGAAGAACCTGGGCCCGGTCGGCATCGCAGTGATGATCGTCCGCCGCGACCTGCTCGAGCGTACTGGCCAGCCGCGTGCGGACATCTTCGATTACCGCTCGCATGTCGCCCGCGATTCGATGCTCAACACCCCGCCGACCTGGAACTGGTATCTGGCCGGCCTGGTGTTCAAGTGGATGCTGGCCGAAGGCGGCGTGGCCGAATTCGCCAGGCGCAATGCCGCCAAGGCGGCACTGGTGTACGGCGCCATCGATGGCTCCGGCGGCTTCTACCGCAACGAGGTCGCGCATGCGGCACGCTCGCGGATGAACATCCCGTTCTTCCTGCCCGATGCCGGGCTTGATGCCCGCTTCGTCGCCGAAGCCAAGGCTGCCGGCCTGCTGGCGCTGAAGGGACACAAGGTGGTCGGGGGCATCCGTGCCTCGCTGTACAACGCCATGCCGCTGGCCGGGGCCGAGGCGCTGGTCGCCTTCATGGCCGATTTCCAGCAGCGTCACGGCTGAGCAATGAACGGCGCGCACCGTCGGGTGCGGGTCCCGCAACAAGGAATTCCGATGGCAAGCAGCAAATCCAGCAAGAAGGCGCCGAAGAAGGCCGAACCGGCCAAGGACAGCGCGCCCAGCAAGGCGAAGGGCAAGGCCAAGGCCGCCTCGAACCCGGCACCCACCCTGGCACCGCTGGCGCTGGCCGATGTGCGCTCGAAGATCGACCAGATCGACCGTGACATCCAGAGCCTGATCGCCGAGCGCGCGCGCTTCGCCCACCAGGTCGGCAAGGCCAAGGGCAAGCTGGCCGCCGCTGTCGACTACTACCGCCCCGAGCGCGAAGCGCAGGTGCTGCGCATGGTGGTGGACCGCAATGAAGGCCCGCTCAGCGACGAGCTGCTGGTGCATGTCTATCGCGAGATCATGTCGGCCTGCCTGGCCCAGCAGGAGCCGCTGAAGATCGGCTACCTCGGCCCGGAAGGCACCTTCAGCCAGCAGGCCGTGCTCAAGCACTTCGGCCGCTCCGCGCTGGGCCTGCCGATGGCCAGCATCGAGGAAGTGTTCCAGGAAGTGGAAGCGGGCAACGCCGATTTCGGCGTGGTGCCGGTGGAGAATTCGGGACAGGGCACCATCCAGATCACCCTGGACATGTTCCTGACCTCCAACCTGAAGATCTGTGGCGAAGTGGAACTGCGCGTGCAGCAGTACCTGATGTCGCGCAGCGGCCGCATCGAGGACATCGAGCGCATCTACGCACACCCGCAGTCGTTCATGCAGACCTCGGCGTGGCTGCGCGCCAACCTGCCGAAGGCCGAGAAGATTCCGGTATCCAGCAACGCCGAAGGCGCGCGTCGCGCGCGCAACGCCGATGATGCGGCGGCCATTGGTGGCGAGAGCGCCGGCCACGTGTACGGCCTGAAGAAGGTGGTCACCAAGCCGATCCAGAACGATGCCGACAACACCACCCGCTTCCTGGTGGTGGGTCGCAACATCTTCCCGACCTCCGGCCACGATCGCACGTCGGTGCTGGTGTTCATCCATGACAAGCCCGGTGCGCTGTTCGATGTGCTCAGCCCGTTCGCCCGCCACGGCATCAGCATGAACCGCATCGAGTCGCGGCCGTCGCACCACGGCAAGTGGGAATACGGCTTCTTCATCGATCTGGCCGGCCACATCGACGACGCGCCGATGCAGGCGGCGCTGGCCGAACTGGAAGCGCACTCGGCGCAGATCAAGGTGCTGGGCTCCTACCCGGTGGCCGTGCCCTGAGTGCTGCTGTGGCGGCCCTGGCCGCCGCTCCCTGATGCATCGCCGGCGCTGCCGGCGTTTACGGAACGATCGAACGATGAGCAACGCGCAACACTGGATCGCCCGCAAGGGCCAGCCGCTGCAGGGCAGCCTGACCATTCCCGGCGACAAGTCGGTCTCGCACCGCTCGGTGATGTTCGCCGCGCTGGCCGATGGCACTTCGCATATCGAAGGCTTCCTGGAAGGCGAGGACACCCGCGCCACCGCGCGCATCTTCAGCCAGCTGGGTGTGCGCATCGAAACCCCCAGCCCGTCGCAGCGCATCGTGCATGGTGTGGGTATCGACGGCCTGAAAGCACCGGAGGCACCGCTGGACTGCGGCAATGCCGGCACCGGCATGCGCCTGCTGGCCGGCCTGCTGGCGGGCCAGGCGTTCGACTGCACGCTGATCGGCGATGAGTCGCTGTCCGGCCGCCCGATGCGCCGTGTCACCGGCCCGCTGTCGCAGATGGGCGCAAGGATCGATACCCAGGACGACGGCACGCCGCCGCTGCAGGTGCATGGCGGCCAGACGCTGCATGGCATCGACTTCGCCTCGCCGGTGGCCAGCGCACAGATCAAGTCGGCCGTGCTGCTGGCCGGCCTGTACGCGCAGGGCGAAACCCGCGTGGTGGAACCCCACCCGACCCGCGACTACACCGAACGCATGCTGTCCGCGTTCGGCGTGGACATCGAATTCTCGCCGGGCAAGGCGCGCCTGCGGGGCGGCCAGCGCCTGCGCGCCACGGACATCGTAGTGCCGGCCGATTTTTCCTCGGCGGCGTTCTACCTGGTCGCCGCCAGCATCATTCCCGGTTCCGAACTGCGCCTGAAGCAGGTTGGCCTGAACCCGCGTCGCACCGGCCTGCTGCACGCGCTGCGCCTGATGGGGGCGGATATCAGCGAAGAGAATCCGGCCGAGCAGGGCGGTGAGCCGGTGGCCGATCTGGTGGTGCGCTACGCTCCGCTGAAGGGCGCGCGTATTCCCGAAGCACTGGTGCCGGACATGATCGACGAGTTCCCGGCGCTGTTCGTGGCCGCCGCCGCCGCCGAAGGCCAGACCGTGGTGAGCGGTGCTGCCGAACTGCGGGTGAAGGAATCCGATCGTCTTGCGGCGATGGCCAATGGCCTGCGCGCGCTGGGCATGCAGGTGGACGAGACCGAGGATGGCGCCACCCTGCACGGCGGGGCTCGGCTGGGGAGTGGCACCATCGAAAGCCACGGCGACCATCGCATCGCCATGGCATTCGCCATTGCCGGCCAGATCAGCGACGGCGAAGTGCGCATCAACGACATCGCCAACGTCGCCACGTCCTTCCCGGACTTCGATGGCCTGGCGCGCAGCGCCGGCTTCAACCTGGCCTGATCGGCGGATCGCGTTTTCCGGTAGGTGCCAACCTTGGTTGGCACGCTCACATCACCCGGTAGGTGCCAACCCTGGTTGGCATGCTCACATCGCCCGGTAGGTGCCAACCTTGGTTGGCACGCTCACATCGCCCGGTAGGTGCCAACCTTGGTTGGCACGCTCACATCACCCGGTAGGTGCCAACCCTGGTTGGCAAGCTCACATCGCCCGGTAGGTGCCAACCTTGGTTGGCACGCCTCTCCAGATAAAAGGACGGAGGCCGAAGCCTCCGTCTAAACATCACGAACCCCTCGTCCGCGATCAACGCTGTTCGGTACGGAAATCCACCGGGACCCGCACCACACTGGCCACTGCACGGCCTTCATGCATCGCCGGCTGGAACTTCCAGTTCTGCACGGCGCTCAGCACCGCGCGATCCAGGTCACGGCTGCGTTCGCCGCTGCGCGAAACAATCGCGGCATTGGTCACCTGGCCGCGGCTATCGACATTCAGGCTGGCGATCACGCTGCCCTGTACGCCATTACGCAGCGCGGCGGCGGGGTAGGTCGGCTTGATGTTGCCTGCCAGCGGGCGCGCCTCGCGATTGCGTACCGCAGGGGCGGCTTTGCGCTGGTTGCCGACCGGTGCGGCCTGGCGGGCCGCCGGCTCCTGCGCGTCGGCCACCGGCGCCTGCTCGGGGGCGGGCAGCATGCGCTCGCCGACCGGTGCCGGCGCCACGTCTTCCTGATTCGAGTGACGCAGCCAGAGCAGCGCGGCGGCAAACATCGCCACGATCAGCGCGATCCACATCCAGGGCGACGTGGGCTTGTGCTGTTCGCTGGCGTCTTGCTGCAGCTGCGGCGAATGAAGGTCTTCGTGGGTGGTGGCGGTCATCGCAAACTCCTTCCGTCAATGGACGACGGGGAGAGTGTTGCGCGGGCCAGTGGCGGGAAGTGTCAGCGTTACGTCAACGTCACCGGCAGGGTTCAGGTTGCCTGCCGGGAAACGTTCAGTTACTGGGTCTTGAAGTCGAACGGCACTTCAATGCTGCCCGGTACGGCCTGGCCGTTGCTCTGCGCCGGGGTGAAACGCCAGCGGCGCACGGCGTCGGTGGCGGCACGGTCGAGCTCGCGTGAGCCGCTGCGCTGGATGACCGTGGCATTGTTCGGGTAGCCGGTGGCATCCACGTCCACGCGCACCACCACGCTGCCGGTCTCGCCCGCGCGCAGGGCCGCGGCCGGGTAGGCCGGCGGCGGCGACTGGCCGGCAATCGGCATCGGCTGGCTGTTGCCGGTGGCGGCTGGCGCAGGGGCCGGCGTGGCCGGGGCCGGTTCAGCGATGGGCGCCGGCGGCGGCGGGGCGGTTTCGACCAGCTTCGGGGCGTCGTCCTCTACCGGGGCCGGCTTGGCATCGGGCATGTCGCTGGAGCCTGCGGCGGCGGCCAGCGGTTCCGGCAGCGGTTCCACCTGCGCGGTCTCCTGCGGGGTCTGCGCGGCCGGATCGGCACGGAAGAACTCCTTGTCGCGGCCGGTCAACCAGACCAGCACGAACAACAGCACGCCCACGCCGAAAGCGATGCCGGCGATCTTCAGGGCGTTGCGCGGGATATGCACAGTGAACGACTTGGCGGACGACGAGCGGGGTGCAGACATGGACCGGACCAGTACGGAATAGCCCGATTCTGCCACGCCAGGAATGAACCGGGCGGCAGAAATCCGTATAACAAGCGATAATCCCATCCCTGATACCCACCACGACACCTGCCATGCTTGATCCAGCCCTGCTCCGCCACCAGCCCGCCGACCTCGCCGAACGCCTGCGCACCAGCCGCGGCTTCGAGCTCGACGTGTCTGCCCTGGAGTCCCTGGAGGCGGATCGCAAGCGCATCCAGGTGCGGACCCAGGAGCTGCAGAGCCTGCGCAACAGCCGTTCCAAGGCCATCGGCCAGGCCAAGGCCAAGGGCGAGGACGTCTCGGCCATCATGGCCGAGGTCGCTGCCTTCGCCGACGAGCTGAAGGCTTCGGAAGTGGCGCTGGACGAGCTGCGCGAGAAGATCGAAGCGATCTCGATGGGCATTCCGAACCTGCCGGCCGACGACGTGCCGGCCGGTGCCGACGAGAACGACAACGTCGAGCAGGCGCGCTGGGGTACCCCGCGCCAGTTCGATTTCAAGGTGCTTGACCACGTCGAACTGGGCGCCCGCAACGGCTGGCTGGACGGCGAGACCGCGGCCAAGCTGTCCGGCTCGCGCTTCACCGTGCTGCGTGGCCCGATCGCGCGCCTGCACCGCGCCCTGGCCCAGTTCATGGTCGACCTGCACACCGGCGAGCACGGCTACGAGGAGACCAATGTGCCGCTGCTGGTCAACGCCGACTCGCTGCGCGGCACCAGCCAGCTGCCGAAGTTCGAAGACGACCTGTTCAAGACCGCCGTGGGCGACTCCACGCGTTACCTGATCCCGACCTCGGAAGTACCGCTGACCAACATCGTGCGCGATGAGATCGTCGACGCCGAGCGCCTGCCGCTGCGCATGACCGCCCACTCGATGTGCTTCCGTGCCGAGGCCGGCAGCGGTGGCCGCGACGTGCGCGGCATGATCCGCCAGCATCAGTTCGAGAAGGTCGAGCTGGTCTCGATCAGCCGCCCGGAAGACAGCGACGCCGAACACCAGCGCATGACCCGCTGCGCCGAAGTGGTGCTGGAAAAGCTGGGCCTGCCGTACCGCAAGGTGCTGCTGTGCACCGGCGACATGGGCTTCTCGGCGGTGAAGACCTACGACCTGGAAGTCTGGCTGCCGTCGCAGGAAACTTACCGCGAGATTTCCTCGTGCTCGAACTGTGGTGACTTCCAGGCCCGCCGCATGCAGGCGCGCTGGCGCAACCCGGCCACCGGCAAGCCGGAGCTGGCGCACACGCTGAACGGCTCGGGCGTGGCCGTTGGCCGCGCGATGATCGCGGTGATGGAGAACTACCAGAACGCCGACGGCAGCATCACCGTGCCGGAGGCCCTGCGCCCGTACATGGGTGGCCTGGAAACCATTGGCTGATAGCCGGCGCTGCGCGCCGCCGCCCGAGCATGGGCTCGGGCGCTACAGATCTGTGTAGAGCCGAGCCTATGCTCGGCTCTCCTTTATGGCCCGCAGCTTCTCCAGCGGCACCCATCCCGGTTCGCCGTTCTCCGGCACGCACCATGCCCAGCCATTGAGCGTGCGCATCCCGCGCAGCGTCTGCCCGGGGTCCACATCCAGTTCGCGCGCGCAGTAATCCTGCGTGGCAAACGCGCCACCCTGCGCATCGCGGCCGATCACCGGCGTCGGCACGAATCCGGGCTGCTGTCCCTCGGCCTCGCAGAGGAACCAGTCGTCCCAGCCCTCCGGGCCTTCATAACGTTCGCCCACCACCAGCGCCTGGCCGCGGCGCAGGATGATCGGGTGCGGAAATTCGCTGCGGTGCGCAGCCGTCACGATGTAGTTCATGCCCCCAGCCTAGCGCGCCGCAAAAGAAAACGGCCCCGCACAGCGGGGCCGCCAGGGTGGGCCGGGAGGGGGAGGGGATCCCGGCCCGCGTTCAGCGCCCAGACGAGGAGAGAGGGGCGCCGAACGTTGGAACGCGTTACGCCGCGACGGCTTCGGCCACGTCGTGCGACGGCAGCGCCGCCAGCGCACCGGCGATGGCGTCTTCACGGTGCTGCGGCGAGTAGGCGATGCCCTCGGCGCGCACGAACTCGACTTCGTTGATGCCCATGAAGGCGAACACCTGACGCAGGAACGGCTCCTGGAAGTCGGCCGGCGAGTCGGTATAGATGCCGCCACGGCTGCTGGCGATGATCACCCGCTTGCCACCGGCCAGGCCCACCGGGCCGTTCTCGGTGTACTTGAAGGTGCGGCCGGCCACGGCCACGCGGTCGATCCAGGCCTTCAACGTGGATGGGATGCTGAAGTTGTACATCGGCGCGCCGATCACCACGATGTCGGCCTCCAGGAACTGCTGCATCACCTGTTCAGCATCGGTCGCTTCAGCGGCGTCGGTCTTGGCCAGCGAGCTGCTGCGCAGGTGCGGTACCGGATTGGCGTCAAGATCGCGATAATCGACCTGCAGGCCGTCGATCTGGCTGGCGAGGCGGGCGACCACGGCGGCCGACAGCTGGCGCGAGACGGAGTTGTCGCCAAGCACGCTGGCGTCGAGATGCAGAAGCTTCATGGCAGTCACCTATGTTCTGGGAGGAAGGGGCGGGGTGGCCCCGCCGACGGAGAGAACGATAGGTTGTTGCAAAGGCGGAATAAAGGTGATTGAATGCCACGTATTGTTCTAGATATGGAACTCGGGCATGCATGACCTGAATGACCTGTACTACTTCGCGATGGTGGTCGACCACGGCGGATTTGCCGCCGCCGAGCGGGCGCTGGGTATTCCCAAGTCGCGACTGAGCCGCCGCATCAGCCAGCTGGAAACCGACCTGGGCGTGCGCCTGCTGCAGCGCTCCACGCGCCGTTTCGCGGTCACCGATGTCGGCACCAGCGTGCACCGGCATGCGCAGACGATGCTGGCCGAGGCCCAGGCCGCCCGCGAAGTGGTGGACCGCCTCAGCGCCGAACCGCGCGGCGTGGTGCGCGCCAGCGTGCCGGTGTCACTGGCGCAGATGCAGCTGCCCAAGCTGCTGCCCAAGTTCCTTGAGCAGTATCCGAAGGTGCGGCTGCAGCTGAACATCAGCAACCGCCGCGTGGACATCATCAACGAAGGCTACGACGTGGCCCTGCGCGTGCGTTCGCGCCTGGACGACGACGGCAGCCTGGTGATGCGCAGCTTCGGCCAGGTGCAGGAACTGCTGGTGGCCAGCCCGAAGTACCTCGACCGCGCCGGCCGCCCCAAGGACCCGGAAGAGCTGACCCAGCACGTGACCCTCAGCATCAGCGAAGACGAAGCCCGCCAGCGCTGGGAACTGCATGGCCCGGAAGGCGAAGTGCGCCGGGTCGACCTGCAGCCGCGCGTGGCCGGCTTCGACTTCCCGCTGCTGCAGAGCATGGTGAAGGACGGTTTCGGCATCACCATGCTGCCGGAAACCGTGTGCGCCGACGCCGTGCGTAATGGCGAGCTGGAAGTGGTGCTGCCGGACTGGTCGCTGCCGCAGGGCGTGTGCCACGCCGTGTTCGCCTCGCGCCGCGGCCTGCTGCCGGCGGTGCGCGTGTTCATCGACTTCCTGGCCGAGCACCTGCCGCCGCAGCTGGAGGCCTCGCGCCTGGATTGCGGTGGCGCCTGTGAAAAGGCCAAGGAGCGGATCAAGGCCAGTGCACTGGGTGCGCTGGCGGTGGATGCGGGCTGAGAGCTGCTGCACCGCTTCCGTGAAGAAAAGCCCCGGCGACGTTCCGGGGCTTTTTACTTCAATGCGACGGTGTCATCCGCACGCCCAGTCGATCTTCATCTGCTGCAGATCCAACTGTGCGTTGCCGCCACCGAAATTGAAGCCGCCAAAACCCTCCTCGAATTCGAGGTAGTAGGGGCCGAACTCAGGGTAGCCCTGCTGGGGCTGCATTGTTCCGCCGAGGTGGGCAATGGAATCCCAGCGACTCAGGTTCAGTTCCTCACCGCGCTCGCTGAATGCTTCGATGTATCCACTGATGGCGCATTCGCTTTCCCACTCCCGCGGTGATCTCCCAACGTTGGGATCGTCAGCGCGGATGCCTGTGCTGATCGGCAATGCAACGGCCTCGCTGGAGGCGCCTCCGATTCCTGCGCCCGGGATGACGGCATTTCCGTTCCTGGTGTACAGCCATCGCTCGTAGAAATAGCTCGCGTAGTCCTGTCCGATCCAGCTCGGAGGGGCACCCAGCAGGGCTGAATTCAGCTTGGGCGGCAGGCTCAGCTCACCATCAAACTCCTGCTGTGTAAGCCAGATGGCGCAGAATTGCGTTCCAAGGATGTCTTCCATGCTGTGGCTGTGCGCATGCTTGGCCTGGCGATGCTGCCAGAAGGGAAGCAGGTCGCGGCCCTCTGGCGGGGTCATGGAAAGGGGAGAGGTGAAGTATTCCGCGATTTCCTCGACGGTGCAGAGCTCCTCCTGCTGGTCGTCGACGAACAGAGAGAGAGCAACCAGCTCATTTCCCTTGGTTCGGTACTCCGAGGGCAGGTGCAACGTAAAGGCGTGCCGCAGCGGGTGCCCGTTGCTGGAACTCAAAGGCCATTGTTCAGCGGTGATGCCTGGGGGAAGGCCCAGTGTCCAGCCTCCGGCCCATTCGCTGCCCCGGCCTGCTTTGGGGAGCACGCGCTGAGGGCCAAGCGCGATGTCAAAGGCCTTGGTCAACGTCGGATCGAATATGGGCGCTGCAGGTTCACAGTAGGTGGCATTCGGGTTCTCCAGGCGAATGCTCCTTACCGTGTTGTCCCGCGTGTTCACGTTCGCGGCCACCTGCAATCCGTCATCCGTGATGAAGCCGAAGGTCGCCCATCCCTCGCATGAGTCCTCTGGCTCTTCCGGCAGTACAGCGAGGCGAGGATTGTTGGCGAGAGCGTCGCCGATGGCCATGCCTGTACGCAGGCCCTCGACCAGCACCGTCTTGGGCATTGAACAGGCGAAAATGACGTATCCAATGGCTCGATCGCTATCCAGTCGAACGAAAACGTCCTTGCTCAGGCAAGTCAGATGACCTTGTTCATCCGGCTCCTTCCATCGGGTGCCCAGAAGTTGGGCCAGGGCGCTTGAAGGCATGCCCGGGCGTATGTTCAGGAGGCTGGAGTTGTCCATGGGGTGGGGACCAGAGGGAATTGGTCACTCTAGCCAGCCGGGGCGTGGGAAGGCTATCGGATTAGTTGCAGATGGGCGTGGCGTAGGGGTCTTGGGCAAATCGCCCGGCCGTGCGAGAATGCGTGCCCGGCCAGCAGGCTGTGCCGACACGGAGAGATGGCCGAGCGGTTTAAGGCACCGGTCTTGAAAACCGGCGAAGGGTCAAACCTTCCGTGGGTTCGAATCCCACTCTCTCCGCCAGTTGATTCAAAGAGCCCCTGGATTCAGGGGCTTTTTCGTCTCGTCAGTCCACGCCATCGATCTGCACGCGAGCCGGGGTAGCACGGCGGCCTTGCATGAGGAGCCCGACGCCGGCCACGAGGCAGGCCGCCAACGTTGCGATGGAGAACGGAAGCAGGAACTCGTCACGACCGGCCGCGGCGAAGCCCGCATGAATCATGGCGGTGCCGGCGCCAACTGTCCCGCACAGGCTGGCATACGCCCGCGCGGAGGGCTTGGCCAGCACAACCTGGCGATAGCCATGCAGCAGGGCGCCCACAGCGATCAGGTTGAAAGCCAGAAACCCCTGGACGCCGCCGGGAAGGCCGAACAGGGTCCACTCGTGCCAGAACGCTGCATCAATCTGGTGCAGGACCAACGCCAGCAGTGTTGCCAAATACCACCGTTCCATGGGGTCGTCCATTTGAATGTCGGCAAAGTCTAGCAGCCGGAGTGAGTGGTCGATCTCCGGCCTGGGCGAAGCTCACGGTGACGGTGAGGGCAGTGCGCACATCGCCAGGAAAGCGCAGAAAATGCGCTCACCCCCTACGCCCGCCCTTAGGCTTGTTGTGGCACAACGGGTAACTCGAGCACGACCGGAAAGCCCCATGTGGCCCATTCCGGTCCACGAATACGCCCACCTTGCACACCGGGCAGCGCTCATCGTGGATGGCCGCGCCTGAAATCGCGGTTACTTCCACTGCCCCGTCCTTCACCAGCTCATCCAGGAATGGCGAGTGCTTGCCCTGCAGGGTGAACATCGCGACCGACCGTCGCGCACGCGTCAGCGCGACATAGAACAGGCGCCGTTCTTCGCTCAGCGGATAGGTATCGCCGTCCGGCATTGCCAGCGAAAGCACCGGGTCATCCGCGCGCAGGCTCGGGAAGCTGCGGTTGATCATGCCCGGCAGGATCACGTAGTCCGCCTCGCGCCCCTTCGATCGATGTGCGGTAAGGAACTCGACGTCCATCGTGCTGCCGAAGGCCGTCTTCCAATCCGAAGGCATCGCACCGCGATCCGCGCGATACCGCCCCAGAACAAAGACCGTCACGCGCCCGGTGCGGCCCTGCGGCACTGCACCTGACAACAGTTGCTGGTGCAGCTTCGCAAGGTACTGGCGAACGCCATCCTGCACCTCCTCGCGCCGGTTCATCTGGAACGCCTGCAGCACCGGGCGCATTGCCGGCGCAGCAGAGCGAACGTTTTTGGCGATCTGCGCGGGGTTGCGGCTGATGAAGCGGCTGGACACATCACACAGCGCCTGTGGGCAGCGGAACGTCTGCTCCAGTTTCAGCACCTGGCCATGGCCCATCCATTCGCGGAATCCAGTCATCACCGCAACGTCGGCGCCAGCGAAGCGATTGATCGATTGCCAGTCATCGCCCACCGCAAACAGATGGCGGCCCGGTTGGCTGACCAGGGCACGGCAGAGGCGCGCGCGGGCGCGCGATGCGTCCTGGAATTCGTCGGCCATCACCAGTTCGTAGGGCGATTCATAGTGGCCCTGTTCCAGCAGCCCGGCCGCCATGTTGAGCATGTCCTCGAAATCGATGCTGCGCTCGTCAGCCAGCGCATTGTCCCAGGCCTGGAATACCGGCCCGGCGATCTCCAGGAAGCGCCGGTAGCGTTCCTTGAACTGATCCTCGGGCATCTGCCGCAGGCGCGCCGCCATATCGTCCAGTGTCAGGCAGTTGCTCTTGGCATGGGCAATGAAGGTGCGCATCAGGCCAATCAGGTCTGCGTCCGGCATCGGCTTGGCGCCTTGATCAGGTAGCTCGCGGTCCGGGTTCGGGTCGAGCTCGACATCAGACGCGCCAAGCCGCTCGGCAAGATGCTGCAGGGCCTGTCCACTGCGCAGGCCAAACGACGTCGTCTCGACCAGAGCGGTGCCGCGCGCCACATGCTGCTGGCGCTTCCAGTGCATCCCTTCGCTGTAGTTGGCAAAGTGCTTCGGCGGCTGGCCATCGGCATCCAGCGCAAAGTGCTCGTGATACAGCTGGGCGTCCGGATAGTAGAAGTCCGGGCGATACTGGCGATGGGTGTCTGTCGCGGTATCGAATTCGTAGCGCCGCTCGTAGTCGTACGCCACGCCGTTGTAGAACAGCCAGTCGGCGATGACGCACTCCTCCAGGCTCTTCACCCGCTCACCCTTCAGGGTGCGGATGTAGGGCGTGCCATCGCGGTCGTAACCATCGGCCATCATGTCGGCACCGAACGGCGGCAGGTCGCGCCCGAACACCAGGCGGAACATGTCCCACTGGGTGCGGAAATGGGTCGAGCGGTCCTTCAGGTCGTCCACCAGTTCGGCCAGCTTGTTGAAGCCCAGCGTCGCGTCGACCGCCCATTTCGGGATATCCGGCTTGCGCCCTGTGGCTTTGGCGATGATGGACAGGCCCAGGGCGTGGAAAGTCCGGGCTTCCACCACGGTGTCGCCCATGCCGAGCCGGTCGAAGCATCGCTGCGCGCGCTCCTCCAGCTCCTGGGCGGCGTCCTTGTTGAAGGCGAGCATCACGATCCGTTCGGGTTCGACAAAGCCGCGGTCGATGGCATAAGCGGCCTTGGCGACCATTGTGGAGGTTTTCCCAGAGCCGGCCGCGGCCACGACCTGTACCCGGTTGTCGAAGCAGATGACGGCGTGGGCTTGTTCCTCGGTCAGGGGCTTGCTCTCGACCCGGTCCAGGAAGTCCTTGGCCAGCACCCGCTCGCGCTCTGCCATGGTCGCGTTGGCCTCGGCCCAGACGGCGGGCCAATCCAGCTGCCAGTCGTGCAGGGCGTCCAGCGCCATGCGGTGGCCGGGCGCGTGCAGGTCGTCGTGCACCTCCTCGTCGAGGAACAGCTGCTCCAGCTCGGCGGGCGGCAGGGGCAGGGCGGGGCGGTCGGCCAGCAACGCCTGCTGCTGTTCGTGGGTGATCCAGCGGCGTCCGGTGGTGCCTCGGTCGGTAAGCGCGTCTGCTTCGGCCAGCCACGCCTGGATCTGCTCCAGGATCGTGTCAAACAGGGCCTTGCGTCCCCGTGTGGTGCGCGCAAAGTGCACCTGCTGCAGCGCCGCCGCAAGCCGGGAGCCCTGGCTGTTGGGCAGCCCATCCACGGACAGTGCTTCACCGCGCTCGGTCGTCAGTTCGACCCTGGACCAGAGCACGCCGCGAACGACCCGCACGCTGTGTTCGTTCGCCACATGCTGGCGGTACTGCCTGCCGTCGATCAAAAGCGCGAGCTGTTCGCCATCCAGCTGCAACTGCCAGTCCGGCGAGCGGGTCACACGCTGGCCCCAGCCCGAGGGGCGCCATTCCATAGACATCCAGATACTGCCTTGCGTACGTCACCGGGCGTAAAGTGCCCTTGCCGCCCCATGATAAGGCGGCTTGGCATGGCGCGCTGGGATTCCGGTCACTCGCGCACGCGCGCCAGCGATGGCATTGCACCCTCGCCGGCGCGGCAGGCGTCAGGCGTTCACATCCACGACAATGCGGCCACGCACCTTGCCGGGGATGATCTGCTCATAGACATCCAGCACCTCGGCGAGGCCGATCTGCTGCACGGTGCTTTCCAGCTTCTGCGGGTCCAGGTCGGTCGCGAGCCGATCCCAGGCGCGCTGGCGAACCTCTTGTGGGGCATTCACCGAATCCACGCCCGCAAGGGTCACATTGCGCAGGATGAAGGGCAGCACCGAGCCGTGCAGTGCATCGCTCTGGGCCAGGCCACAGGCGGCCACGGCACCGCGGTACTTCGTTTCGGCGATGGCATTGACCAGCGTTGGGCCGCCGGCCACATCCACCACGCCGGCCCATCGCTCGGCACTCACCGGCCGCTCGCGCGGCTCCGAGAGCTGCGCACGATCGATGATCTCGGCCGCACCCAGGTTGTGCAGATACTCGGCGTGCTCCGGCCGCCCGGTGGCGGCCACCACGCGATAACCCAGCTTTGAAAGGATCGCCACCGCAATCGAGCCGACGCCGCCGTTGGCACCGGTAACCAGCACATCGCCCTGTGCAGGCGTCACCCCTGCATGCTCCAGGGCCAGCACGCACAGCATCGCGGTATAGCCAGCGGTGCCGATGGCCATGGCGTCGCGGGTGCTCAGGTTGCCGGGAATCCGGTTGAGCCATTCGCCGCGTACGCGGGCGCGCTGTGCCAGGCCGCCGTGGTGGCCCATGCTCAGGTCCCAGCCATTGAGCACGACGCGGTCGCCTGGCTTGAAGTCGGCCCTGCTGGATTCCAGCACCACGCCTGCCAGATCGATGCCGGGAATGAGCGGGAACGTCCGGATGACCGGACTCTTGCCGGTGAGGGCAAGCGCATCCTTGTAGTTGAGCGTGGAGTACTCGACCTGTACCAGGACGTCGCCGTCCACCAGGTCGGCTTCATTGAAATCGACCAGTTCCGTGGATATGCCGTCGTTCGTCTTGCGGGTCAGCAGTGCCTTGAAACTCATGGTTGGGGGCTCACGTTCAGTGGATGGCCCCATGCTAGGCTCGCACCGTTATCGCAACAAGAACGACGATTTTCCGTAGGTACTATGGTTTTCCGGAGTATGCATGCGTAGCAAGCGTTGGGATGGCAAGAGCGGTTGCGCGGTGGAAGTCACGCTGTCGGTGATCGGCGGCGTGTGGAAGCCGATCATTTTGTTTCACCTGATGACCGGCAAGCGGCGTTTCATGGAATTGACGCGACGGGTGCCCAATGCCACCCAGTCCATGCTTACCAGCCAGCTGCGTGAACTGGAAGCCGATGGCGTGGTGATCCGCCACGTGTACCCGGAAGTGCCGCCGAAAGTGGAATACGAGCTGTCCGAGTTCGGGCGCACGCTGGTACCGGTGCTGCTGGCCATGCGCGAGTGGGGTGAAACCTATCGTGGCCATGGAAGCACGGAAGACGATTGCCAGCGTTGAAGACACTTTTGGTCCTGCGCGAGCGCATTCTGGATGCGCTCGCGCCTGGATGGGTCAGGCCGGCTGCGCTTTCCGGCCCTGCACCACCCGGGTGGCCAGCAGCGCCAGGGTGACCAGCCCGGAGGCGATGGCCAGCCACAACAACAGCAGGGAGTTGTCCGTTTCGCCAACGGCCATCGCCACGGACGGGTCTTTGGCGTTGTAGCGGATATCAATCTCTTCCGCCTCGTCGGTGGCACGCATCCGATTGCCAAGGTCGTTGGAGACCGCGATCTTCTCGACGCGTGATTGGCCGTCTTCGGTTTCGAACTCGACATTCAGGACGAAGTTGCTCTTTCTTCCCCTTTTCTCATCCCAATGCACTTCGGTGACGAGGCCCACCGTATCGCGCCCCTCGGCACCGTCAGTGAGGGCATGACGGTGATGGTCGTTGTAGGCGGCCACGGAAAGTGCGACCGCCACGCCAGCAGCAACAAGAATGTTGCGCCAGGAAGTGAATTCCATAATGAGCTCCTGATCCATTGAGGTCGGCGACTATAGCCTTCACCTCGCGGATCTCGTACGGAAATGGCCTGGCGCAGAAATTTCGTTGTGATCAGATCGCGCTCGAATGTGCCTGTGGGCTCCTACATGCAAGCGTTCCCGGTGTGTATCCAGCGCGGAACGTCTGTGCTGGAGCTGAAGGCGGAGGCCGTGCGTATTGCGACTTTCTGCGCGATCGCCATGGTCGGAGTGTCGCGTTCGGCTCGATGTGATCGTTGGGTAGTACGCGCAGGCAGGCGCGATGTATCAACGAAGCACGTCAGTCGGTGGACGGTTCGCCATCCCGTGACGCAACCAGCGTAGGAACGCGTCAGCGCGGACTTTTCCTACTTTGCTTCGGCGATGGAGTGCGCCCATCATCGCCGCGCCAAGGCACTCGCCCTGGCCGGGATTGGCGTCCCGAACTTACATGATGCGCGGCGTCACGGTTGCAGCCAGAGTTGCAACCGTGACAATGCATCGCCTGTCAGTTCATGGCGGACGGTGCGTGGGGATCTCTCGATCCGCCGGCTTCTTGCATCATGTATCCGGCACGCCAACCCGCACCGTCCGCCACCTTGCATCTGCAGGTGGCCACATCGTGAGGTTGCCGTCATGCCCGAACGTCTTCCCGACCATCCCCGCCTGCACGCGCTGCTGGGTGCCGCCGTACTTGATCTTCCCGCTGCCTCGGCCGAAACGCTGGAGGACGCGCTCCGCGAATCCGCCGAGTTCGTCACCCCATCGGCATTCTTTGCACACCTGAAAGGCCACGGCAGGAACCTGCGCGCCGATGGCGAGGCCTGGGTTGAAATGCACCTGAGCCCTGGCCGGGCCTTCGACATGGCCCTGGCGACCCGCAGCGTTTCGGGCATCACGGCGTTGACCGCGGTGCTGCACGCTGCGCATGTGGCGCGGGAGAGCGACGATCCCGCCTGCTGTCCCTCCGCCGCCGTGGTCGAAGGTCTGTTCAACGCCTGTCAGGCGTTGTCGCTGCAGGTGGAACGCTGCCTGGTGCCGTGAAGGGCTGCGACGCGGTTCCTGTTCCGTTGACGCCCGGTTCCCTATAGTGGCGCTGAAACTCTGCAATGGAATGCCCATGCACGTGATGTCCCCCGGCCGTTGCCTGACGCTTGCACTTGCCGTCGCGGTGAGTGCCGGCGCGTGTGCGCGGCCGCCGTCCACCGAACACGAAAGGAATCCCGCCATGTCCGGCGCAACGCAGACCGGCCGCACGATCAACGGCCACACCTATACCGATGCGCCCGTGGACGTGAAGCTCGGGCCGAACACTTTCCGCATTCCGGCCAACTACCTGGACAGCCAGATCGCACCGTGGCCCGGCGAGGGCGTGACGCTGGTCATCGAGTGGCCGGACATGAAGCCGACGGCGCCGGGCGCCCGGGCCAATCCGCGTACGAATGATTTCCGGAAGGAAATTGCTGTGGCGATCGACTACATCGATCGTGCGCCAATCGAAACATCATTGGAGCGATTGTCCTCCAGCCAGGCGTCCACCGAGGAAGGATCGGTGGAGCGAGGGGATCCTCGGGATCGACTCGATCTGCGTATTGCGCGGCCCGACGTCATGGGACTGACGCCTTACGCCATCGATGAAACGCGGATGGGGATTTTCTCGAAGGAATACGAGGCACGCTATGGAAAGCCGCCCACCCGTAATCCTGCCTATGAAGATGACTGGTACATCGCGCGCGCTCCCAACGGCAGCCTGACCACATTCATCAAATGCGAAAGCACGGCGTTTCGGGGGGATGGCGTTCGCCTGCAGGGCGATCAGGTCATCAGTGAGCAAGGGCAAGCCGCTGCGGGGTGCTTCCACTATTTCTCGGATGTGGAGAACAAGCTCTCCATCTCGCTGAACTACAAGCGGGCCTTCCTGGCGGACTGGAAGCGGATGGAAGATGCGGTGCGGGATCTTCTCGCGCGCTCCCGCGTCCGGCAGTGAGTGCATTCAGGAGCAGGCGATGGGCGGATTGACGCAAGAGAATCTTAGGATTCTGGCCAGCTATGCCAGGGCCGGAAACCGTGAGTTGTACTGGAACTATCTGTCGCAGCTGCCAGATGCGGATGGCTATGGCACGCTTGCGCTGGGTGTTGTTCGCAACGACAGCCTGCCAGGCCGCGTTGCAAACAGCTACGCACAGGATTACGCCCGAGATCAGGAAGGCAAGGGCTCCGGCTTTCCCGATGCGCAGCTGAGCGAGCGGCAATGGGAGATGTTTGGGCAGACGCTTCTGCGCCAGGACCTGGAGCGACGCCTGTTCTGGATGGAGCAGGGGCGTCCCGAATTTGCACTGAATCTTCCCGGCAAGGATGTAATGCTGGCACACGACCGGGCATTCGAACGGCATGAACTCGATCCCAACTGCTGGACGCCGCGCGTGTTGCTGCAGGCGGCTGAGCAGAAGAGCGGCCCCGAGAAGCTGGAACAGATCTGGACCAACATGCTCAACAATGACTACGCCGGAGGCCCGCGCGTAGGCAACACCAGCGTCGATGCCATCAGCCAGATGGGATGGACGAAGGGCGGGCAATACCTGACCCGGTTGAGCGTGCTGGAAGCCACCCAGGCACTGGAAGGGCGCTCGGCGGTCGATCCGAACGTCATCGGTGGCAACAGCTACTACGCGATGTACTTCGAAGCGGACAGGAAATGGGCCAGTGTCAGCGCGGGTGGTGGCCACATGTCGATGCGTGAGATCACCGATCCGGCTCGCATCGCCGAGCTCAACGACGCGCGCGAGGTTCGTCTGGAGCGCCAGGAAAAACGCACCCAGTTCCACCCGGACGACCCGTACCGGACCATCACCCGCAGCCCGCTGACCGCAGCCGTGGACGACGTGCCGGATTTCTCGCAGGCACCGACCCGCCTGGCCGACATTGGTCCGGGCCACCGCGACTACGCACTGATGCAACAGGTGCGCGAAGGCGTGGCCGCGATCGATGCCGGCGCCGGGCGTACCCACGACGAGAACAGTGAGCGCCTCGTAGCGAGCGTGATGGCATTGGCCCGTCGCAACCAGCTTGAACGGGCCGACCATGTGCTGCTGAGCGCGCAGACCGCCGAGCATCCGGCCGGCCGCAACGTGTTCGTGGTGCAGGGCGAGATGAGCGATCCCGCGCATCTGCGAGCGGTCATGCCTACGGACACGGCAGTGCAGACGCCGGTCGAACACTCGCTGCGGCAGATCGAGGCCGCCAGCCTGGAGCGACAGCAGGCGGCCATGCAGCGCCAGCAGGACAACGACGTCCACGCACGTGACAACCCTGCGATGCGGATGGGCTGAGGTTACGTAGCAGAGCCGAGCGGGCGCCCGGCTCTGCTGGAAGGCCTTCTCAGAAGCGGTAGGCCGCCTGCACATACACCCGCCGCGGCTCGCCCGGGAAATGCCCGTTGCGCTCGATGAAGCCGCTGGCCGCGTACACCTTGTCGAACAGGTTCTTGACGTTGGCCTGGAACTGCCACTGCTTCCACGTGGTCTTCCAGCTCATGTCGAATACCGTGTATGCCTTGACCGCCTGCCCATCCAGGCTGACACGCTCGCCCACATGGTCGGCGCCGAAGCCGATGGCCGAGTTGATCGACGGCAGGTCGTAGCGCGTCCACAGGCCGAGCTTGTTGCGTGGCGCATTGGCGAAGCGGTCGCCGGAGGCATTGGTGATGCCGTTCGGTCCGGCATCCTTCACCCGTGCGTCGTTGTAGGCGTAGGTCAGGTTCACCACCCAGCGCTCGGTCACGTCGGCCAGCAGGTCCAGTTCCATGCCCGTGCTGCGTACCAGGCCCAGTGCAGCGAGTTGGTTTACCCCGCCGATCACCTCGCCGGTGGCCTGCACGATGTTGCTGCGGTCGATGCGGTAGGCCGCCATGTTCAGGGTCACACGGTCGGCCAGCAGGGACTTCAGACCGACTTCCCATTGCCTGCTGCGCTCCGCGTCGAACGGTCCGCCGGCCGCCGGGTTCTGGTTGGTGGCACTCTGCGGCACGAAGCCGCTGGCGATGTTGGCGTACAGGTTCACGCCGTCCCGGACGGTAAAGGTACTGCCCAGGCGCCAGCTGAGATCGTTGCCATCCACGCTGCCGCCACCCATGCGGTCCTGATCCTTGAAGCCATCCCAGCGCAGCCCGGCCAGCACATGCCAGCGCGTGCCCAGTGCCAGCTCATCCTGCAGGTAGCCGCCGTAGTGCTTGCTGCGGGTGGCGGTGCTGCGCCACGGCAGAGCGGCCAGGTTGTAGTCATGCCAGGTGCTCGCGCCATAGACCGGGTTGAACAGGTCGATGCCGCGCACCGGGCCGGCGCCGCGTGCCAGGTCGGCGCTGTTGGCGGTCTGCGCGGTGAAGTCGGCGTCGAGCTGGTACACGTCGGCGCCGAACAGCACCTTGTGTTCGATACGGCCGGTGTTGATCCGCCAGACGGCATTGCCGCTGGCGGTGAAGGCAGTGTTGTCACGGATCTGGTTGCGCAGCTGGCGCGTCATCCACTCGGCCAGGCCGTCGCGGTCACGATCAATCAGCCCCATCGGCTCGTGGTACATCTGGTGCTCGTTGTTGCTGAACCAGCGCGCAGCAAGGTCCACGTCCAGGTTGTCGCGCGGTGCGAAGCGATACTGCGCCAGTGCGACCTTGGCGCGCATGTCGAGGAAGTCACTGGCCTCGTTGTGGTTCCAGCGGCGGTCGGTCAGGAAGCTGCCGGCATCGTTCACCGGCACGCCGCGCAGGCGGTTGCCGCCCAGGTTCTGGGTGATGTCGGTGAACTGCAGCACCAGCTCGCCGGTCTGGCCGACATCGAAGGCCAGCGAGGCATCGCCGATCACGCTTTCGCTGTCGGCATTCCAGCGCACGCCCTGCTCGCTGTCGGCATACAGGCCGGCGCGATAGCGAATGCTGCCGCTGGCATTCAAGGGGCCGGTGCCTTCGATCGATCCGGCGCGGAAGTCCTTGTCGCCTGCCTGCAGCTCGATGCGGCGTTCGGCGCGCGCCTTGGGCTTGCGCGTTACATAGTTGATGACACCGCCCGCATCACCACCGCCGTACAGCGCACCGGCCGGACCTTTCAGTACTTCCACGCGTTCGATATTGAACAGTTGCGGCACCGAGAAGCCCGCATAGGGATCACCACGCAGGCCGTCGTAGAGAACGTTCTCCTGGCGGAACCCGCGCAGGGTGACGCCGGCATAGCTGAAGAAGCTGATGCCGCTGATGCTGCGGTACAGATCGGTGACCTGGCGCGCGGCCTGGTCGTCGATCAGCTCGCGCGGCACGACCTGGATCGACTGCGGCACCAGTTCCAACGGGGTATCGGTGCGGGTGCCGACGGCCGCATCGTTGGCGCGGTACAGGGTCTGCGCGCGGCCGCGGACTTCGACCTTGTCCAGGTCCTTCGGGGTGTCAGCGGAGGCCTCGGAGGCCAGTGCAGGCGTAGCCAGGGAAAGGGGCAGCGCCAGGCAGAGGGCGTGCTTGAGCGGGGTTGGAAGCGGCATGAGCGGGTCGGGGCGGGCTGCAAATGAGAAAGAGTAGCATTTGCAACGCTTCGTGACCTATCCCCCGATTGCGCTATGGACGCAGGCCCGGGTCGGTATATGGGGTGCCGGCCAAGGCCACCAGCACGCCGGTGCCACCGCGCACGATCAGCTGCAGCATCGCTTGGCGCGGATCCTCGCCCCTCTGCTGGCTGGCCAGTCCACTCTCATAGGCGGCCACCATCGACGCCAGCAGCATGGCTGCGCCCAGGCGTGCCTCCGCGTCCTGCGCGGGCCGACCGGCCGCGTCGGCCATCAGCTGGGCCAGGTCGTCGGCCAGCTGTGCCTGCAGCCGTCGCGCGTGCGCCACCAGCACCGGACTGTCGGCCACGGTTGCCCAGAAGGCCGCTGCACCGGAGTTGATCCGTAACAGCGGATGGCCGCTGTCCAGCAGCTCCCGCACCAGCGATTGGAAGGCGGCCAGCGGGGCCATGCCACGGCGCGCCGCCATGCCTTCGCGAAGCAGGGTCCGGGCCTCCTCATCGCGGTCGAACACCAGGTCTTCCTTGCTGGCGAAATAATTGAAGACCGTCTTGCGCGAGACCCCCGCCGCATTGGCAATCTCGGACATGGACACGGCTTCGAAGCCGCGGCGGATGATCAGTTCGGTGGCGACGTCCGAAATGGTCTGTCGGGTCTCGGTCTTGCGCTGCTCGCGGCGGCCCCGGGGCGGGATCATGGGCGGTTCACTTGTGGAAACGTATACCGAGTGTAACATTGGCGTCGCCAGAGCGCCGGCCTGGCGCTCACAGGGAAATCCCATGTTGTACGACGTCGTCATCGCCGGGGCCGGCCCGGTCGGCCTGTTCCTGTCCTGCGAGCTGGCCCAGGCCGGCTGTTCGGTCCTGTTGCTGGAGCAGGCAGTGTCGCCCGAGACACCCTTGAAACGCCTGCCCTTTGGCTTGCGCGGCTTGAACGCGCCCACCCTGGAGGCCCTGGATCGACGTGGCCTGCTGGATGCGGTTGCCGCCAGTCAGGTGCTGAAGCCGGACAACGGCGCACCGCCGCCCGGCACCGCCCATTGGCTGGCGCAACCGCGGCCGCTGGGCGGCCACTTCGCCGGCATTCCTTTTGCGCTGGACAACGTGGACAGTGCGCGCTGGCGCCATCGCCTGCCGACGCCGGTGCCCACCCAGATGGCGGTCGAGCTGCAGTCGCTGGAGGCGGTGCTGGCCGAGCGTGCGGTGTCACTGGGTGTACAGATCGAGCGTGGCTGCACGGTGCAGGCGGTGCACGCACGCGAAGCACAGATGGTGGTCCAGACCGGTCGCGGGCTGATGCGGGGCCGCTGGCTGGTCGGTTGCGATGGCGCCCGCAGCACGGTACGCAAGCAGTCGGGGTTCGTGTTCGCAGGGACGGCGCCGGAGTTCACCGGGCACACGCTGCAGGTCGAACTGGCAGACCCGTCGGTGCTCGTCCCGGGGCGTCAGTTCACCGAACACGGCATGTGCAATTTCAATCCGCCGGGCATGCTGGCGCTGGCCGATTTCGACGGTGGCGCCGGCCATCGCACGCCGCTGGACCGGCACACCGCCCAGGCGCTGCTGCGGCGTGTCTCCGGGCGAGAGGCAACGATCACGGCGTTGCATCTGGCCACCACATGGACCGATGCCGCGCGCCAGGCCACGGCCTATCGTAGCGGCCGCGTGCTGTTGGCCGGTGATGCCGCGCACATGCATTCGCCGTTGGGCGGGCAGGGGCTGAACCTCGGCATCGGCGATGCGATGAACCTGGGGTGGAAGCTGGCCGCGGTGGTGCGAGGTGATGTGGCAGAGTCGCTGTTGGACAGCTATCAGGCTGAGCGCCATCCGATCGGCGCCCAGGTGCTCGACTGGTCACGTGCGCAGGTGGCGTTGATGCGGCCAGGCCCCGGGTCGCGCGCGCTGGCGGCGGTCATCGCCGACCTGGCCGCGACCCGCGACGGTGCCACCTATCTCGCCGAGCGGCTGTGGGGTGTAGCACCGCCACCGGTGCTCGACGGCAGCCATCCGCGGGTTGGCCGAAGCGCACCGGACGTCCAACTGGCTGATGACCGTCGGATGGGAGAGCTGCTGCGTGCAGGGCAGGGCGTGCTGCTGGGGCTCGATACCGGCGATTCGCTCGGTCCGATCATTGAGCGCTGGCAGCGGTCGGTCACCTGCGTGATGTCCACGGCGCGCGACACGCTGGGACTGGGCGCCGTGCTGGTCCGCCCCGACGGTATCGTCGCCTGGGCCTGCGATGCTGGCGGTGACACGTCGGGGCTGGAGCCTTCGCTGGAACGCTGGTTCGGTTCGCTGCGGTGACCGCCCGCTAGGGCGACGCTACCACGGCCTGCGCGCAGCGCCCGGCTTCGGTCATCACCGAGGCCAGCTGCTTCAATGAGTAAGGCTTGCGCAGCAGGGTGAAGCCATGGCCAGGGTCCCGGGCCAACAGTTCGCTGTAGCCGCTGGTAAGGATCACTGGAAGCCCAGGCAGGCGGCTGCGGATGGTACGGGCCAGATCCAGGCCGTTCATGCCAGGCATCACTACGTCGCTGAACACTACATCGAAGCGGGAGGCGTCCCGTTCGAGCTCCGCCAGGGCCTCGTCCGCATTGTGCGCAAGTACCACGTTGTAATCGAGCTCGCGCAGGGCGCCGACGGCAAATTCGGCCACATCGACGTTGTCTTCCACAACCAGCACGCAGACACCGTGACCATGCTGCAGCCCCGGTAGCGTCGCGGGCCGTTCCGTCATTTCTCTCGCCTGCGCCAGCGGCAGGTACAGGGTGAAGCGGGTACCGGCGCCCGCCTGGCTCTGCACGTCCACCTCGCCTTCCGACTGCTTGACGAAGCCGAACACCTGGCTGAGGCCGAGGCCGGTTCCGGCGCCGACGCTCTTGGTGGTGAAGAAGGGCTCGAAGATGCGGTCGACGACGGCGGGGTCGATGCCTGCTCCGGTGTCGGTCACGCTGATCGCGGCGAAGTCGCCCTTCATCGGCGCGGCGAAGCGCACCGAAGGCACCGCGGTTACCTGCTCCACCTCGATGGTCACCCTGCCGTGTCCCTCGATCGCATCGCGCGCGTTGACCGCGATGTTGATCAATGCAGTGTCCAGCTGGGTCCGGTCCAGCAGCACCGGCAATGGCGTGCCGGGCAACGTCAACGACACCTGGATGCGTGCACCCAGTACCGTGGTGATGATGTCCGAAAGCGCGTGCACGCTCTCGCAGAGATCGAAGACCTCCGGCGACAGGCTCTGGCGACGCGAGAACGCAAGCAGTTGCGCGGTCAGCTTGGTTGCGCGGTCCGAGGCTGTGGCAATGGCCTGGATGTAGCGGCGCCGGGTGTCGTCTGACGGCCACGTGTGCAGGAGCATGTCCACCGAACCGGTGATGACCTGCAGCAGGTTGTTGAAGTCGTGGGCCACACCGCCGGTGAGCTGGCCGATCGCCTCCAGCTTCTGCGACTGGCGCAGCTGCTCGCGGGCGCGCACCAGTTCCAGATGGGCCTCCCGCGCCTGCTCGGTGATCGCCGCGACCTGGCGGCTGTGCAGGTCGCGCTCGATCACCCGTTCGGTCTGCTCGCTGACCACGCACAGGATACCGGCGACACTGCCGCAGCCGACGCGCAGCGGTGAATAGGAAAACGTCCAGAAAGTTTCGCGCAGCGTGCCGTCGCGATCCATCATCAATGGCATGTTCTTGAAGCTGCGGCTGGTGCCGGCAAAGGCGTCGTCGACGGCATGCACCACGTCCGGCCATACGTCCGCCCAGACATCCTCCAGACGGTTGCCCATCGCGCCGTGCAGCTTTTCCCCCAGCATCGGCAGATAGGCATCATTGAAGAAGAACGCCTTGTCTTCCTTGCCCCAGGCAAGCCACAGGGGTTCCGGCGAATCCAGGATCATCGCCAGCAAGGTGCGAAGTTCGGCAGGTGCGCTTGCGGCAGTGGCCGAGCGGGCCCAGTCACTGTCCTGCAGCAGTCGGTAGGCGAGCTGATCAGGTGCGGAGACTGGCAGGGGAAAAGGATGCATGGCCGCCATTGGCGCAGGGAGGTGGCGCAGCATAGCCGAGCGCATGTCATGACGCCCTGCACACCGTCGGCATGAAGGGCCTCGCCACTTCGCCGTTGACGTGGCAGGGATGCACCCTTTGTTCAGCAGGTTGCCGCTACCGCGGCGCAGCGCGAAGGGAGGCGAAGCTGGCCTGATCGGCGGGTCTAGCCCTTACGACCTGCCTGCGCGGTGAGCACATCCCGGCCAGCCTCGGTCAGATCGATATCCCCGTCTTCCGCCTGTACCGCCCATCCGGCGGTCACAGCCCACGTTGCGGCATCGCCGCGCACCGGCTCTGCAGCGGCGATTGCCTGGAGTATTTTCCGCTGTTCCGCAGTCATTTCCACGTGGCGGCCCTCAGATACCCAGCAACGACGCCGGTTGCCAGTCCGACAGGCGGGCGTGGCTGACCGGTTGATGGCAGCCGCACCCGTCACAACGGAACAACGCCCCGCCAGGAAGTTGCACCAGGTTGTCTTCGCTGGCAGAGCTGGTCGACGAGCAATGCCGGCAGGTGACCGTGAGCGCAGTGATGCGCTGCACGCTGCCTGATAGATCGAACACGGCCTCGAACGCGCGAATGACAGGGTGGGCAGTGTCCGGCATCTGAGTCTCGACAGGGTGGGGAGACCTCATCGTCGCGCGCCGGCTGTGATGGAGCAGTCAGCCGGATGCATGGGCGCGATCAAGACAGGCGCGGCAACCGGGCGCGCACCTTCGTCAGGGATTGTTCTTCTTTCCGCTCAGGTCCAGCGGCTTGTCACTGCCCTTGCGCTCGCTCGACCACACTTCCATGCCCTTGTTGCAGCGGCTCTCGCGGGCAGCGACCTCGGGCGGCAGGTCCTTCAGGTGCGGCGACTCCTGGCAGGCTTGATGCATGTTGCTGTCGTCATAGGTGGCGCAGGCGCTGAGCGATGCGAGGGCGATGGCAATGAGGGTCGCGCGGAGCGGGGGCTGCAGGTTCACGGGGGGGGGGCCTCGGGTGATGCCGGGATGGCCATGGAATTCAAATCCGTGACACCGGGCATGCACAATCGGACCAACCGCACTTGTTATTCTATAACAGATGCGCGATAGTCCGGCCCCTGCCGGCGTCAGGCGATGCAGATCACCAGTACCGTGCACAGCACCAGCATCAGCACGAACACGCGCCGGCTCAGTGCCAGGCAGGCCAGATAGGCTGCGAGCGCCCACGCTGCCAGCAGCGCGCAGGCCATCACCCATAGCCCGATACCCATCATCGAACCCGTCGCCAACGCAGACAGTGCGATGGCCTTGAACAGCGCCACGCCCAACACGCTGCCCAGCATGCCGGCCTGCAAGGCGATGGCATCATGGCGGGCAGGTGCGCGATGGGGGGGCATTGCGGGTCCGGTACGGGCCGAGAGCGCGGCGTCGGCTGCACTGTGCCCAAATGCACATCCACGAAATGTGTTCATCGCGCGCGAAGACCGCGATGAAGCCCGTTCAGTCGAACTCACCCTCGGCCGATTCCAGACGCTGCCGGTACGCCGCGCGATGCTGGTACAGCCGCTGGCACTCGGCCGACCTGTGGATGCGGCTGCCGGGTTCATTGGCCACCGAGTCGCACATCCGCGCGATGTGATTGTTGTCCGCCAGTTCGGTGACGAAGAACACGGCAGTGATGCCGGTGCCAAGCAGCACGACATACAGCAGACGGCTGAGCCAGCGTGACAATTTCCGCTCGAAGTGCTGCTGGATGGTCAGGTCGAAGCGGATGATGCTGAGCACGATCCAGACGATGGCGACCAGGAAGCAGAGCGTGGGCAGCAGGTCGCGCCAGATGCCTGCTTCGTAGACCGACTCGCTGTAATGGACCGCAGCTCCGGCACCTGCGATGGCAATGGCCAGCGCCCAGTTGCGGCCCAGTGAGAGCAGGTCATCGAGCAGCTTTTCGTGGTTCCTGGTTGGTCCTGCTGCCACGAGGGTTCCTTCTGCGTGTTGCGACCGGCGGCGGGCTGCCGCCGATCATGCAGATGGTGAAGCATCGATTCGGTGATGAGAAGCCTGCCCGCTCAGTATCCTCCTGCGCGTGCACCGATCCAGCGCCGGTAGCGGCGGGTCCGGCACTTTGCGGCCGCCTGTGCCAGCAGCAGTGCCCAGACGGGCGAAACACCCGGCGCCGTGGGCCGGAGCCTGCTCAGCCGCGCCAACTGGTACTTCACTGCGGCCATGTGTGCGCTGGCGGCCAACGGTTTGTTGCGCCAGTCGATGGTGCGCAGTGTCGGCACCGGGTCGCGGCCCTGCTGCCAGCGGTGGGGCAGATCCGGCTCGATCGCCAGCGCGGTGGCGATGCCGACCATGGCCACACCGCTGTCAAGTACCTGATCGGCCACGGCGCGCCGGCGGATGCCACCGGTGACCATCAGCGGCATGGTTGCCACCGTGGCGATCTCACGCGCGAACTCAAGGAAGTAGGCCTCGCGGGCCAGGCTGCGCTGGTCGCGCGCGGCACCGGTCATGGCCGGTGCTTCGTAGCTGCCACCGGACAGTTCGACCAGGTCCACGCCGAGCGGCGCCAGCATTTCCACCACTGCGCGCGCATCCTCGGGCGAGAAGCCACCGCGCTGGAAATCGGCGGAATTGAGCTTCACGGCCACCGCGAACGTGGGCGACACGGTGGCGCGCACCCCCTGCACGATCTCCAGCAGCGGGCGCGCACGGTTGTGCAGGCTGCCGCCCCAGCGGTCGTCGCGGCGATTGGACAGCGGCGACAGGAACTGGCTGAGCAGGTAACCGTGCGCGGCATGGATCTGCACGCCACTGAACCCGGCGCGCTCGGCCAGCTCGGCGCTGCGGATGAAGCGGGCGATCACCTCTTCGATGTCCGCCTCGGTCATCGCCCGCGGCGGTGCGAACTGCCTGGACAGCGCGCCCATCTCCAGGGCGACGGCTGACGGCGCGAGTGCCGGTTGGCGGAGTGCGGCCGGCATCTGCCGCCCGGGATGGTTGATCTGCATCCACATCTGCGCGCCCCGTGAGCGTGCCGTTTCGGCCCAGGCGATGAAGCGGTCAAGGTGGCGGTCGTCTTCCAGCACCACGCCGCCGGGGCCGGTCATGGCGCGGCCATCGACCATCACGTTGCCGGTGATGATCAGTCCTGCGCCGCCATCGGCCCAACGCTGGTAGAGCTGCAGCAGTGCAGCGGACGGCGCGTGGTCGGCGTCGGCCATGTTTTCCTCCATCGCGGCCTTGGCAATGCGGTTGCGGATGATGGCACCGGAGGGTAGTGCCAGGGGCGAGAACAGCGACATCGGACAGCTCCAGGACAGGGGAATGGCGCTACGCTAACCTTCAAGTTTTATTGAAGGTCAACAGACGCCCATGGCGAGGATTCAGGCAGATGAAGATCGGTGAGCTGGCCCGCCTCACGGGCCTCGCGGCGTCGCGCATTCGCTTCTATGAAGACGCGGGGCTGCTGGTGGCGCAGCGCCAGGCCAATGGCTACCGCGACTATCCGGAACAGGCGGTGCTGTTGCTGGAGTTGATCACGGGCGCGCAGCGTGCAGGCTTCAGCCTGGAAGAGATCCGCGCCCTGCTGCCACCGGACATGGGCCAGTGGCAGCATGAGGCGTTGATCGCGATGCTGCAGCAGAAGGTGGCTGACATCGAAGCGTTGCAGCTGCGGTTGGCAGAGAGCAGGGCGCACCTGCTGGCCCTGATCGAGGACATCCAGGCGCGGCCGGACGGCATCGACTGTGCAGCCAATTCGCGGCGGGTGCTGGACCGTGTGAAGCGCGGTGAGCTGGCGCGGCCGACCCTGGTGGCCGGCGATACAGCGTTGCTGCGACCGGATCGCCGTCGCCGCAGAGGCAGCAACTGACGATCCGGCGCAATGTTCAGTGGCTGCCGACGACGGCGGTGCTGCGCTTCTTGTCCAGCATCACCGCCACGCACCACAGCAGCAGGCCGCCGATCGCGGTAGCCGCGCCGACATAGCCGGTACTGGCCGGGCTGAAGCCGGCGCTGATTGCCATGCCGCCCAGCCACGGGCCGAGTGCGTTGGCAGTATTGAAAGCGGCGTGGTTGGAGGCCGCCGCCAGCGTCTGCGCCTCACCGGCCACGTCCATCAGGCGGGTCTGCAGCACCGCCGCCAGTGCGCCCATGGTGCCGACAGTGATGATCATCGGGCCGATGGTCCACACCGACTGTGCGGCCAGCGGATACAGCAGCAGCATCACGATCGACCACAGCAGCACCACGGCGGCGGCCTTGAAGTGGAACTTGTCCACCAGCCAGCCACCGGCGATGTTGCCGATGATCGCGCCGATGCCGAACACGCCCACCGCCAGCGGCATCCACGATTCGGCCACGCCGGTGACCTGCACCAGGGTCGGTGCCAGGTAGGTGAACACGCAGAACATGCCGGCGAAGCCGACCGCGCCGATCGTCAGCGCCAGCCACACCTGGGACGTGTTGAAGGCGCGCAGCTCGCGCATCGGCGAGGTACGTACTTCATCCGGGTCCGGCAGCAGGAAGCGCGCGATCATCGCCACGGTGGCGATGGCCAGCACGCTGACCAGGGCAAAGGCGGTGCGCCAGCTCAGCTGCTGACCCAGCCAGGTCGTCAGCGGGTTGCCGACCAGGATCGCGATCGACAGGCCCAGCAGCACGCGTGACATCGCCTGGCCGCGCTGGCCTGCGGGACTGATCGCCGCGGCCACCAGCATCGCCACGCCGAAGTAGGCGCCATGCGGCAGGCCGGCAACGAAGCGCGCCACCAGCATCGTGCCGTAGTTCGGTGCCAGCGCGCTGGCCAGGTTGCCGACCGCGTAGAAGCCCATCAGTGCCAGCAGCAGCTTGCGGCGGGGGAAGCTGGCGCCGACGAAGGCGAGGATCGGGGCGCCGACCACCACGCCGATGGCATAGGCGCTGATCAGATGCCCGACCTGGGTTTCGGAAATCGACAGGCCGCGGCTGATCTCCAGCATCAGGCCCATGCTGGCGAACTCGCTGGTGCCGATGGCGAAGCCACCCAGTGAAAGGGCGAGGATGATCAGGGTGCGCTGGCGGGGCGTCAGCCGCGCAGCCAGGGAAGAGTTGGGGCTCATGCGGGGGCGCGATGGGGGGGGGGGGGGGAGCCGCCCATTGTACTGCTGCACTGCAGCAGGAGCAGCAGCACTCAGGGTAAATCAGCGTTTGATCGGTGACACGCCGGCCCGCCGCGCCTCGTCGCGTCCGGCTCAGATGCCCAGCGCCGCCCGGGCATGAGCGTACTTTCCGTGCAGGCGCGCGGCCGTCGCCGCATCGAGCATTGCCAGCCGCTGCGGATCGGCGTTGTCATCCAGATCGGCGCGCTTCACTTTCAGTGCCAGCGGGTGGGCGGCAATGCGCGCGTAGTAGCTGTCCGCGTCGGGTGCTGCATCGCGGTTGAGCAGTTGCACCGCCTCGCGCAGCGGTGCGGGAAATACCTCGATCCGCGCGGCAAACGCCGGGCAGTCCTCGGCCACGTCATGCAGCCAGGCCACCACTTCGGCGTCATCGTCGCCGCGCACCGCAGCCGCCACCCGCGCCACATGGCCGATGTAAGGCTGGCCGGCCTTGTCGATCTGCCCCGCGTGGGCCTCGGTGGCCAGCGTGCGGGGCAAGTGCTACCCAGTCCATTGCGGTTTCCTTGGATATCCGCGCACAGTTTCGCGCAGAAGCCGCAGCGGTTGTGGATGCGCCCATGACGCTGCCACCGGCATGATGGCGGGGCAGGGGGCGCAGTGTTGCCCCGACAAGGAGGAGTGCGATGCAGGAATTCAGGCATGTGCTGGAAACCCGTGGCCGCTACCAGCTGGTAGCGGTGTCCCACGAGCCGGTGTACGCTCCCGGCGATGTGGTCGGCCATGCGGTCGTCGCCGACGATGGGGATCGTCTGACCGACCTGATATCACTGGCCGAAGCGCGCCAACGCTTGCTGCAACTGGTGCGTGAAGAGGGCGAGGAGCCCGGGCTGGAAAACGAGAACCACCTGCGGAAGAAGGCGTCGCGCTGGCGCCACCGCTAGGCCGTCGCGCCGCGTGCGCATCATGGAGGATTCGGGTGTTGCCCAGTAAGAAGTATCTGCTCATCGCCATCATCACGCTGGCGACCCTGTTGCTTGGTTTCGTGTTCTCCGGCTACTTGACCTTGCTGTTCCTGGGGCTGGACACCCAGCTGTTCACCTGGAACACCTACTACCAGTACGTCCACGCCATCGGCCAACCGCAGGTCGCGCCTTTCGTGGGCAAGATCAAATGGGCGGGCTACGTAGGCTTCGGCCTGCCCCTGCTGGTGCTGCTGGTGGCCGGCCTGGTGCTGCTGCTGAAGAAGGACAAGCGCTCGCTGCACGGCGACGCGCGCTTCGCCACCGGTGCCGACCTGGCCAAGCACGGCATGTTCAAGAAGACCGGCCAGAGCATCGTGGTCGGCAGCCATGGCGGCAAGCTGGTGCGCCTGGATGGCCAGCAGTTCGTGATCCTGGCCGCGCCCACCCGCTCGGGCAAGGGCGTGGGCGTGGTCATCCCGAACCTGCTGGAGTACGGCGAATCGCTGGTGGTGCTGGACATCAAGCAGGAGAACTTCGACCTGACCAGCGGCTGGCGCGCCAGCCAGGGCCAGGAGATCTACCTGTTCAACCCCTTCGCCGAGGACCGGCGCACGCACCGCTGGAACCCGCTCAGCTACGTCTCCGACGATCCGGCCTTCCGGGTGTCGGACCTGATGAGCATCGCCGCGATGCTGTACCCAGACGGGGCCGAGGACCAGAAGTTCTGGGTCAGCCAGGCACGCAACGCGTTCATGGCCTTTACCCTGTACCTGTTCGAGAACTGGGACGACGAGCGCAGCAGCGGTTTCCCGGGCGGCGCCGGCACGCCCACGCTCGGTGCGGTGTACCGTCTGTCCTCCGGCGACGGCACCGACCTGAAGAAGTACCTCAAGACCCTGTCGGAGCGACCGTTCCTCAGCGCCAATGCCCGTTCGGCGTTCGCCAACATGCTGTCGCAGGCCGATGAGACCTTCGCCTCGATCCTGGGCACCTTCAAGGAGCCGCTCAATCCCTGGATCAACCCGGTGCTGGACAAGGCCACCAGCAGCAACGACTTCCTGCTGACCGACGTCCGCAAGAAGAAGATGACCATCTACATCGGCATCCAGCCCAACAAGCTGGCCGAGAGCCGGCTGATCATCAACCTGTTCTTCAGCCAGCTGATCAACCTCAACACCAAGGAACTGCCCAAGTCCAACCCGGACCTGAAGTACCAGTGCCTGCTGCTGATGGACGAATTCACCTCGATCGGCAAAGTGGAGATCATCGCCTCGGCGGTCTCCTACATGGCCGGCTACAACATCCGCCTGCTGCCGATCATCCAGAGCATGTCCCAACTCGACGCCACCTACGGCCGGGAAGTCTCTCGCACGATCATCACCAACCACGCGCTGCAGATCCTGTACGCGCCGCGCGAACAGCAGGATGCCAACGACTACTCGGACATGCTGGGCTACACCACGGTGCGCAGGAAGAACGTCACCCATGCCCGCGAGAAGACCCACAACTTCACCGAGGAACGGCGCGCGCTGATGCTGCCGCAGGAGCTGAAGGCGATGGGGCCGGACATGGAGGTGTTCCTGTACGAGGGGATACCTCACCCGGTGAAGTGCGACAAGATCCGGTACTACAAGGATCGCTACTTCACCTCGAGGTTGCTGCCGAAGGTGGACGTTCCGATGCTGAACGTCTAATTCACGTCGCTGAATTTGTGATCACCATTCGTAGTTAAGAATGTGAATTCGTGATTTAGGTCAAGAATTTGGCATTTGTTCATGGATTTTCAGACTTGTCTGACATGGAATTGACGCGTGGTTGTGCGACCCTGTGCATGTCGTTCAGAAATGTGTGATGGATGGCAGATGTTGTAGAGCAGGGTGGCCAGGAGTTTGTGCCATGAAACAAGGATGGTTTCGACGTTGGTGAGGTATGCGGGTGTGTCGTCGGCAGTGTCTGGCGGCCCCGCGACTTGGTTGGCAGCCGTTGGCTGCAGGGGAGCCGGAGCAGGTGTGCTGCCAGTCAGTGCGTCGCTCCGATTCCGGCGTGCGCGACGCAGCGCCGGACGACCAGGGGGCCAATGCTCGGGACTGCTTTTTCGTACGTCAAAGTGAAGCCCGTATGAATCAGGCGTTTATCGCGAAAATGTCCATCGCCGCAGTGGCGGCGTTGATGGTGGCCGGTTGCGCCACCAAGTCCGCTCCCGATTTCGGAGGCCGCTGGAAGCCGGTCAACCGCTTTGCTGCGGCACCCACCGAGATCCCGCTGTACTCCAGCTACGTCTACCAGGCCTCGCCGATGGATGGCACGCTCAAAGCCATGCTCGAGCGCTGGGCCAAGGATTCCGGACGCACGCTGGATTACCGCCTGAGCTCGGACTTCACCCTGTACGGCGCGGTCTCCAGCATCGACACCACCAACGCTCAGCAGGCCGTGATCGATCTGACGGCGGCCTATGCAGCGCAGGGCATCTCCGTCTCCATCGTTGGCAACCAGATCGTTGTGCAGAGCGCTGGCTCGACGCCGACCGCGTCGGCACAGGGCGCTGATTCCAACAGCGGCACCTGAGTCCACCTCGAAATCATCGAACGTGCCGCTCCCCGCGCCTGTCGCAGGGGTGCCACGCCCATTGATGTTTCAGCAGTACGGAAGAATCCATGTTCCGCAAGAAGGATCCCGGCAATAGTCCCAAGGTCGAGCAGTCGGTCGCCAAGGCGGTCAGCTACGAGATCACCGTGGCCGACATGGCGCGCCGCAGCGAGCGGCGTGCGTGGTGGGTCGCCACAGGCTCGTTGCTGATGTCGCTCGCACTGGCGGGCGGCTACTACTACATGCTGCCGCTGAAGGAAAAGGTGCCGTTCCTGGTCATGGCCGATGCCTACACGGGTACGGCGACCGTCGCGCGGTTGAGTGGCACGTTCCAGGGCGAGACGATCACCACCAACGAAGCGATCAATCGCAGCAACGTCGCCCAGTACGTGCTCGCGCGCGAATCGTATGACTCGGCGGTGATGGGCCTGCGTGACTGGGAACTGGTGTTCGTGATGTCCACCGATCCGGTGGCGCAGTCCATGCGTGTCCGCTATGCCGGCAACAATCCGCAGAACCCGTTCGTGATGTACGGTCGCGAGCGCGCCATCCGGGTCAAGATCCTCAGCATCACGCCACTGGGGGCCGAGCCGAACGGCAGCTTCCGCGGCGCTTCGGTGCGCATCCAGCGCAGCCTGCTGGACAAGCGCACCGGCGTCTCTACCTACCTGGACAACCAGCTGGTGACGATGCGCTTCAGCTACAACCAGAACCTGGCGCTGTCCGAACAGGATCGCATCCTGAACCCACTGGCGTTCCAGGTCACCGAGTACCGCGTCGACAACGACTACTCGCGTGGCGTGCCGGTGCCGGATGACGGCGCCATGCAGGCGCAGGCGCAGCAGGCCGCACAGGCGGCGCAGCAGGCACAGGGTGTCTACGATCCCAACAATCCGGCCGCGGCCACCATGATCGATCCGGCCACCGGCCAGCCGGTCGCGGCTCCGGTCAACGGCCAGGTGCCGGGCCAGGCAATGCCGGGCCAGCCGCTACAGGGTCAACCCATGCCGGGTCAGCCGGTGCAGGGGCAAGCAATGCCGGGGCAGGTCACGCCCGGACAGCCGGCCATGAGGCCGGCGCAGAACAATTCCACCGGAACTGCTGATGGAGCAAGCAACCGATGAGTAGTCGAAATATCAGGGGAAGCGCGCTGGCGCTGCTGTCGATGTTGTCGTTGCTGTTCTCAGCAGCGGCGATGGCGCAGGCGGTTGACCACTACGAGTACGAGAAGGACCGTATCTATCCGGTTCGCACCGGCCTGGGCCTGACCACCCAGATCGAGTTGAGCCCGAACGAGAAGATCCTCGACTACAGCACCGGCTTCAGCAGCGGCTGGGAACTGACCCGTCGCGAGAACGTGTTCTACCTCAAGCCGAAGAACGTCGACGTCGACACCAACATGATGGTGCGCACCGAGACCCATTCCTACATCTTCGAGCTGAAGGTGGTGGCCACCGACTGGCGCCAGCTGGAACAGGCCCGTCGTGCCGGTGTGCAGTACAAGATCGCCTTCGTCTATCCGAACGACACCGTGTTCGGCGTCGCCCAGGAAGCGGTCGAGGAAGAGGCCAAGCCGTTGTTGAGCTCGGAACTGGCCAAGGACCGCCAGTACAACTTCAACTACTCCTATTCGACCAGCAAGGCGAAGAAGATGGGGTGGCTGATCCCGGTCAACGCCTATGACGATGGTCGTTTCACCTACCTGAAACTGCCGAATTCGCCGGAGTACAAGACCGGCATCTTCCCGGCGGTGTTTGGTCGTGAAACAGAATACGGTGAAGACTTCGTGGTCAACACCACGGTTGAAGGCAATACGCTGATCGTGCACGGGACACACCCGTACCTGGTCATCCGCCACGGCGACTTCGTCGTCGGCCTGCGAAGGAACGTGAAGAAATGAGCCAGCAGAACACTCCCGGAAACGACCCGAACAACGGACGCGACGAGAGCCAGAGCCCGTACGGCGCACAGGGTGCTTCGGACGCGCAGTCGAACCCGTACTTCGGCACGACCCAGGCCGAGCCTGCGCCGGATCTGGATGCGGCCGCGCCGCAGCTGCGCTCGGCCGAAGAGCAGCGGCTGAACCGAAAGGCGCTGCTGTTCCTGGGCGGCATCGTGGTGCTGCTGGTGGCCATGGGTTTCCTGCTGTTCCGCAAGGGCCAGGATGACAAGGACGCTGTGCAGAAGGTGCCGGACGTTGCGCGCGTGTCTACGCCGACTCTGCCGGACGCCGTGCAGACGAGTCCGGTGCCCTCCCAGGCCATGCAACCGGTTGATCCGATTCCGATGACGCCGCCGCTACCGCCGCCGCCGCTGGATTCCACCCCGCTGTTCGTTCCCCAGTCCGATTCGGCGCGCGAGATTGACCGTGGCCCGACTTTGCTGGACCGCCGCATCGGCTCCGGGAGCGGGGTGGGTGGTGGTGATGGACAGGATGGCAACGGGAGCAATGGCGGCCGCGGCATGGATGAGTACACCCGTGCCATGCTGGCCCAGCTGCCCAACAATCAGGCGGCGCCGGCAAAGGTTCGCCGCGGCCCGGACGTCGAGGATGTCTCCAGCGCCACCTACATCCAGAGCCCCGACGCGCTGCTGGTGCGTGGCACCTACCTGCGTTGCGTGTTGGAAACCCGAATCATCACCGATCTCGCCGGCTATACCTCGTGCCTGCTGACCGAGCCGGTGTACTCGATCAACGGTCGCAACCTGCTGCTGCCGAAGGGCTCCAAGATCTATGGCGCCTACGGCGGCGGTCCGATGGGCAAGCGCGTGGAAGTGATCTGGGATCGCATCACCACTCCGAATGGCATCGACGTTGCGATGTCCAGCCCGGGCGTGGATCAGCTGGGTGGCGCCGGTCATCCGGGCCAGTACAGCGCGCACTGGGGCAGCCGTATCGCCTCGGCGCTGATGATCAGCCTGATTTCCGATGCCTTCAAGTACGCAGCCGCCGAACACGGTCCGGAGACCACCACCATCGCCAATAACGGCATGACGGTGCAGTCGCCCTATGAGAGTGCTACCGCACGCACGATGGAGCGTCTGGCCAACGAGGCACTCAGCAGCAACCGTCGCCCGCCGACCGTCACCATCAACCAGGGCACGATCGTGAACGTCTACGTCGCCAAGGACGTCGACTTCACCAACGTGCTGCACCCCCGCCGGTAACCCAACGAACGATCATGGACGCCGAAGTGTCACCCCTCGCCCTCGTCTCCAGCGATTTCCTGCGCTATCAGTACGAAGTGCTGGGCATCGCCGAGTACATGACGTCTCCGGAAGTGACGGAAATCTGCATCAACCGTCCCGGCGAGCTGTACCTGGAAACCCGGGCGGGGTGGCAGCGGGTGGACGTGCCGAGCCTGACCTTCGAGCGGGCCCGGCAGTTCTGCACGGCGGTGGTGAACGAGAGCAACACCGGCCAGCGCATCACCGATGCCGATCCGGTCGTGTCGCTCACGTTCCCCACCGGCCAGCGTGCGCAGTTCGTGATTCCGCCGGCATGTGATGCAGGGAAGGTGTCGATCACCATCCGTCTGCCGTCCAAGCACACCAAGTCGCTCAGCCAGTATCACGAAGATGGCTTCTTCAACCAGATCCTGGAGAGTGATGGCAGCATCAGCGAGCAGGATCGCGAGCTGCTGGAGCTGCGCCATTCGCGCGAGTACGCCGAGTTCTTCCGGCGTGCGGTGATGTACCGCAAGAACATCGTGGTATCCGGTGCGACCGGTAGCGGCAAGACCACCTTCATGAAGGCGCTGGTCAACCATATCCCGGACAGCGAGCGCCTGGTCACGATCGAGGACGCGCGCGAACTGTTCCTGACCCAGCCCAACGTCGTGCACCTGTTGTATTCCAAGGGTGGACAAAGCACCAGCAATGTCAGCGCCAAGAGCTGCATGGAAGCCTGCCTGCGCATGAAGCCCGAACGCATCATCCTGGCCGAGCTGCGCGGTGACGAGGCGTTCTACTTCATCCGCAACTGCGCGTCCGGTCATCCGGGTTCGATCACCAGCTGCCATGCGGGCAGCCCGGAGCAGACCTGGGACCAGTTGGCGCTGATGGTGAAGGCCTCGACCGAAGGTTCGGGCCTGGAATTCAACGTGATCAAGCGACTGTTGATGATGACCATCGACATCGTCGTGCATATCAAGGCGCATGCCGGCTCGCGCTACATCACCGGCATCGACTTCAATCCTGGGCGTGCCCAGGGGCAGGGGGGCTGAAGGATGCTGCCAGGACTGGAAATGATGGCGTGCCCGGAGATGGCCGTGTCGATGGATGTGATGCAGCACGTCATCAACGTCGAATCGTCGCGCAATCCCTACGCGATCGGCGTGGTTGGCGGTGCACTGGTGCGCCAGCCCAAGGCCTTGGATGAAGCACTGGCGACGGTGCGCATGCTGGAAGAGAAGGGCTACAACTTCTCGATCGGGCTGGCCCAGGTCAATCGCTACAACCTGGGCAAGTACGGCCTGGATTCCTACGAGAAGGCCTTCCAGCAGTGCCCGAACCTGCAGGCCGGTTCGCGCATCCTCGCCGAGTGCTACAAGCGCTCCGGTGGTGACTGGGGCAAGTCGTTCAGCTGCTACTACTCGGGCAACTTCGAGACCGGCTTCCGTCATGGCTACGTGCAGAAGATCTACGACTCGATCCGCCGCGGGCAGCAGGTCGCCAGTAATGGTGTCGCACCGATCGACGTGGTCAGTCGGGGGGAGCGCCGCGCGGTGAAGGTCGAGCATCACCCGCAGCTGCCTTCGCCGGCGCAGGCGCGCATCGTTGCTCAATCCAATGGCCCCGTGTACGTGCCGTCGGAAGATCCCGCACGCGCCTATGTCGTGTACCCGTCCACCGGGGCGATGGCGCGGGGCAGCCTCCTGAACATCGCCGACCAGGCACTGTCCAAGGTGGTACTGGGTTCGGTGGATCGGATGATGCAGCCGCAGGCGCAGCCGGCCCAGGCGGGCGCTTATCCGCAGCAGCAGGCCGGCGGCATGCCGCAGCAGCTGCCTCAGCAGGGTGCTGCACAGGCGATGGCCATGCCGCAGCAGTTGCCAGGCGCTGCCGGCGCCGGCAATGAGGGGCCAGTGATGCTGCGGCCCTGGAGCGAGCGCAACCAGCCTGTCGCCGGTGGCGACAATTCATTCAACGCACCGGTGCAGGCTGCGCCGGTGCAGCAGATTCCCGCAGGGGATGCGGCCTTCGTGTTCTGACGAAGTCGTGGTGCGGCCAGTCCCCCGGCTGGCCGATTCAGTTGTGTTAGTCCATCAACAAGGAAATCAATCCATGAAGCGATCCAATCTCGACCTCGTCCAGGCCCAGCGCACGCTGAAGACCCTGCTGATGGCCACGATCTTCGTTGGCGCACTGTTCGCCCCGCAGGTGTTCGCAACCGGCACCGACTTCGGCGGCACCGACAAGAAGGTCTGCGGTTTCTTCTCCAACATCAACGGCCTGCTGAACATGGCCTCGATCGCCGTCGTGACCATTGCGGTGATCTTCGCCGGCTACCAGATCGCCTTCGCGCACAAGCGCATCGGTGACGTCGCGCCGATCCTGATCGGTGGCGTGCTGATCGGTGCCGCCGGCCAGATTGCGCGCATGCTGCTGGGCGAGGGTAGCGACGGCAAGTGCGGTGGTGGCACCAGCACCTCCTACCTGATCAACCACGTGATCCAGTACTACAGTGCATAAGAACGTCGTGTTCCGCGGCTGCACGCGCCCAGCGATGTTCCTGGGTGTCCCCTACCTGCCATTTTTCATGGTGGCAGGTGGGTTGCTGCTGCTCAGCATGTACACGAACTTCTGGTTCCTGCTCACCATTCCGGTGGCGGTCTTCATCATGCGGCAGATGGCCAAGCGTGACGAAATGATCTTCCGCCTGTTGGGCCTGCGCCTGATGTTCAAGCTGAAAGTCCGCAACGTGCAGGAACACGATGGCATGTGGGTATTCAACCCCAACCATTACCGCGACAAGCCGGCCCGAATGGATTGAGGTCCGGATCCGGCCTGGCGGGCGTCTGCGCCCGCCGGGTCTTTTGTAACTCCTTGGCACTACCTCTTTGGAAGCAGTCGTATGTTCAGCCCTGACACCTCCATCAGTGAGTTCATTCCGTTGTCGTCGCATGTCGCTCCGAACGTGGTCAAGACCACGGGCGGCGATTACCTGCTGACCTGGCATCTGGAAGGGCTGCCGTTCGTCGGCCGCGAGGAGTGGGAGCTCGAACATCGCCACAACACGTTCAACCGCCTGCTGCAGACGCTGCGCGCGCCGGATTTCGTCAACGTCGCCTTCTGGGTGCACGACATCCGTCGTCGCCGCACCCTGAAGGGCAAGAGCAACTACAAGCAGCGCTTCAACCAGGATGTGTCCGATCAGTACATGGGCATGTTGTCCTCACAGCGCATCATGCAGAACGAGCTGTACCTGACCATGATCTACCGCCCCGTGGTGGCGGGTAAGCGCTTCGTAGAGAAGTCGGCGAACGTGGACAAGCTGCGCGCCGAGCAGGAGCAGGCGGTCGAAAAGCTGATGGAGCTGGCCGGCAACGTCGAGGCCGTCATCCGGGACTATGCGCCATACCGCCTGGGAATGTACGAGGCCAAGAACGGCGTGGTGTTCTCGGAAACGCTGGAGCTGTTCGGTTACCTGATCAATCGCATCGACGAGCCGGTGCCGGTGCTGTCGGCACCGATCAAGGACTACCTGCCTGTCAGCCGCCATATGTTCTCGGCCAAGACCGGCGATTTCGCGATCAATACCCCCAATGGTGCCAACCACTTCGGCGCCATTCTGAACATCAAGGAGTATGCCGAGGGCACTTACCCGGGCATCCTCAACGGCCTGAAGTACCTCGACTACGAGTACGTCATCACCCATTCGTTCAGCCCGATGGGGCGGCAGGACGCGCTGAAGGTGCTCGATCGCACCAAGGGCATGATGATCTCCTCCGGCGACAAGGCGGTCAGCCAGATCGTCGAGCTCGACCAGGCCATGGATCAGCTGTCGTCCGGCAACTTCGTGCTGGGTGAATACCACTTCATCATGGCGGTCTACGGTGACACCCAGGCCAAGCTGTCGCAGAACGTCGCATCGACCCGCGCCGAGCTGTCCAACGCCGGCTTCGTGTCGACCAAGGAAGACCTTGCGGTCACCTCGTCCTTCTATTCGCAGCTGCCGGGCAACTGGCGCTATCGTACCCGCCTGGCCAATGTCAGCTCGCTGAACTTCCTGGGCCTGTCGCCGCTGCACAACTTCGCCACCGGCAAGCAGCACAACAACCCGTGGGGCGACTGCGTCACCACGCTGCAGACCACCAACGGCCAGCCGTACTACTTCAATTTCCACGCGACCCATCCGTCGGAAAACTCGCTGGGGGAGAAGGCGATCGCCAATACCATGGTGATTGGTAAGTCCGGTACCGGTAAGACCGCGCTGATCAACTTCCTGCTCAGCCAGGTTCAGAAGTACGAGCCGTCACCGACCATCTTCTTCTTCGACAAGGATCGTGGTGCGGAGATCTTCGTGCGCGCCTGCGGTGGCAACTATCTGGCCCTGGAGAACGGCGCGCCGACCGGTTTCAACCCGTTCCAGTGCGAGAACAACGAAGCCAACGTGCAGTTCCTGGCCGACCTGATCAAGGTGCTGGCCGGCAAGCGTGAGTACAGTGCGCGCGAGGAAGAGGACATCTACCGCGCAGTGGAAAGCATGCTCGATACGCCGATGCACCTGCGCAGCATGACCAACTTCCAGAAGAGCTTGCCCAACATGGGCGACGATGGGCTCTACGCGCGCATGCGCCGCTGGACCTCGGGCAATTCGCTGGGCTGGGTATTCGACAATCCGGTCGACACCGTTGATCTGAGCAAGGCCAACATCATCGGCTTCGACTACACCGACATCATCGACAACCCCGAAGTGCGCGTGCCGGTCATCAACTACCTGCTGCACCGCCTGGAGTCGCTGATCGATGGTCGTCCGCTGATCTACGTGATGGACGAATTCTGGAAGATCCTGGATGGCGAAGGTGGCCTGAAGGAGTTCGCGAAGAACAAGCAGAAGACCATTCGTAAGCAGAATGGCCTGGGCATCTTCGCGACGCAGAGCCCGGAGGACGCGCTGAAGAGCGACATCTCGGCAGCGCTGATCGAGCAGACTGCCACGTTGATCCTGCTGCCGAACCCGAACGCCAGCAAGAGCGACTACATGGACGGCCTGAAGCTGACCGAGGCCGAGTTCAAGGTGGTCACTGCCCTGGACGAGCGCTCGCGCTGCTTCCTGGTCAAGCAGGGTCACGCGTCCAGCGTGTGCCAGCTCAACCTGCGCGGCATGGATGACATTCTGTCGGTGATCTCGGCGTCCACTGACAACATCGACATCATGCATCGGGTATTGCAGACAGCTGCGGTACGCGCACGGGTGACGGTGGATGAGCTGACGCCGGAACAGTGGCTTGAAGATTTCTACAAGAATCGAAAGGGCTCGGGCAAGGCGGCTGTCGCAGCGCGCGACACTGTTACCTGATCCGCGAGACGGCCTGCCCGAAGACTACGAGTTCCGATCAATGGAGACTGATATGAACAATACCAAGCAAGCTTCCTCGCCCCGCCGCCGCGCGCCCCGTCTTGCAGCGATGACCGTGGCAGCCATGATGGCGCTCGGCACCGGCAATGTCAGCGCCTGGATTCCCGTGCAGGAGACCGGTACCAGCCTCATCCAGCACCTGCTCAATCAGATCAACACCTACAAGACCGAGGCGACCGTCTACGCGGCCAAAGCGCAGGACGCGGCCGAGTACGTCGAGCAGAACACCCGCTGGATCCGCACGCTGGAGCAGTATCGCCAGGCGCTGATCCAGGTGCAGGCGGCGGTGAACAGCTTCGGCATGCCCGACAGCGCGCCGCTGGTGCCGGTGGCACCGAACTATCTGGTTGCCGAAACCTGCGGCAAGGCGCTGGACTTCAGCCTGGAGTCCGCCTTCAAGGTGTTCGTGTTCAATCCGCAGGCGGATGTGAAGGAGCAGCAGATGCAGATCTGCGTCAACATCCGGATGATGCAGAACCGCAAGTACAACGACGCGATCGATTTCCTGACCCAGACCGTTCCGCGCATCAACAACTCCTTGACCCGCATCCTCAAGATCCGCCTGACCAACAACGATCAGGGCACCGTGCAGGGTGCCGACAGCGAATCGCTCCGCACCGCCAATGACATTGCCGCACTTGCCCAGAGCTGGGAAGCACGGATGAAATCCTATGATGCCTATATCGAGGTCATGGAGGCCAACCAGAAGGTGGTGGCGCAGGCCGCATTGAAGGGGGACCCGACCAAGCAGCTGATCAGCGACATGGTCAAGACCACCGCACTGAAGGCCGCGCTCAGCGTCAAGTGATCGCAGGCCGCTAATACGTAGACATGCGCTGCAAAGCAATGCGGCATTTCATGCAGTAACGGAATTACCAAGGGATTGTGGAAATGACGATCAGGTGGCTGGCCAACTTTGATTTCTCAGGCGGATTGCAGGATCTGCTGGGCTACGCTGTGCGTGTCCAGTCGATCGGCGATTTCGTCTTCTTCAAGCTGATCATGGATTACCTGCGCGACAGGATCAGTGACTACGGCATCGACCTGATGGGGCGCATGATGTCCTGGGTCGGTGGCATTGCCCTGGTGCTGATGACGCTGTGGGTACTGATCCAGGGCTTCCGGATCGTCACCGGCCGCAGTCGCGACTCCATGATGGTGCTGGTGACCAACATGGCGCGCGCGGCGTTGATTGTGAGTGTTGCCACCAGCATGGCGATGTTCGGCAGCAACCTGCAGAAATTCCTCAACGAGGACGTCAAAGGCCTGATCACCCACGTGGTGACCGGCAAGGACCAGCAGCCGGAAGACCAGATCGACAAGAGCCTGGCGTGG